>Ga0302326_10000002_pt1 | contig 1047095 bp, 966 predicted proteins | sample Palsa_T0_3_FD_202264 | JGI IMG/M metagenome (GOLD analysis project Ga0302326, IMG submission 202264) | Peat permafrost microbial communities from Stordalen Mire near Abisko, Sweden - Palsa_T0_3 | ecosystem: Environmental > Terrestrial > Soil > Palsa > Peat permafrost | place: Sweden: Abisko... | reverse complement strand
GAGCCGACGGCCGGACTCGAACCGGCGACCTGCTATTTACGAAACAGCTGCTCTACCAACTGAGCTACGTCGGCTTGTGCACGCACGGGTGTCGCGGCCGTGGGCAACCGCCTAAGGTTCGTTCGCCTGTCCTGCGACCCTCTCCGGGCAGGTGAGGATTCGGTTCGGGGGCCAGGGCCGTCGGCGGGCGAAGGCCGTGGACCGTGTCCGGCCGGCCGGCGCTCGTCGCCCTTCTCGCCACCCTTTCCCTCGCGGCCCTCGCGCCCGCCAGCGCCTTGGAGCAGCCGGCGGCGCCCATCGTCCCGCCGGGGACGCGGCTCGGCGACGCGGCGCCCGCGTCGCTCGTGCAGCCGAGCACCTTCCAGGCCAGCTTCCGCGTCCCGCCGCAGACCGACCTCGCAGTCGCGACGATCTGGCTCACGCGCACGCTGACCGTCACGCTGACGTATCCAGACGGACGACGCGCGACCCTGGTCGGCGCGCCGACCCTGCCCGGGGCGACGCTGGGCGTCGTTCTCCCCAACGACGCCTGGCGAGCGACGCGGATCGACCTGACCGGGACGACGGTCAGCCGAGCCGGCGTCCCGCTGCTCGTCACGGGCGCGCAGCTCGCCTATGGCGGTGCGAGCGATTGGTGGCACATCGCCGCGTTCGGCCTGTTGCTCGGCGTGACGCTGCTCGGCGCACTGCTCGCGGTCCGCCGCCGGACGCGCGCGCTGACCTCTCTCGCGCTCTTCGCCGGCGCGCAAACGGTGCTGGCGATCCCGTATCTCGGCGTGCTGCGGCCGCCGCCGGAGATCAGCCAGCCGGTGCACGCGCTCGCCTTCGCGCTCGCCTGGTCGGCGTTGGCCGCTCTCGTCCTCGACCGTGCGGCTGCCGCGCAGCCACCGCGCCCCCTGCGCGTCGCGCTCTTGACGCTGCTCGGCGCGAACGTCGTCTTCGTCCTCGGCAGCGACATCCTTCAGGATCGCTGGATCGACGACGCGGCGCTCGCCGTTCTGGTCGGACGTGCGCTGCTCACGGCGTTTGATCTGGCTTTGGTCGCGCTCGCCGTCTGCGCGCTGCTCGCCCGCGTGGCGGGCGCGCGGCTCCTGCTCATCGCGACCGCTGCGCTCGCGATCGGTACGTTGCTCGGCTTCGCGCTCGACCCGTATGCGACGCAGGCAGCGATGAACGGCGGCACGATCGTCGCGCTGCTCGTGCTCGCGCTGCTGCTCGTCGGCGATCCGCTCAGCGTGGCCGCGCCCGCAGCGACGCCGATCGACGGCCTGACCGGCCTCGCGAACCGGCCTGCTTTCGAGGCCGCGCTCCATGCCGCCTGGGCGCGCGCCCGCGCCGACGGCGCGCCGGTCGCGTTGCTGCTGCTCAACCTCGACCACTTCAAACGCTACAACGAGGCCTACGGCCACCTCGAAGGTGACGAGGCGCTGCGCCGTTGCGGCGAGGCGTTCGCGACGGCGTGTGCCGGCGCACCCGGCGCACTCATCGCGCGCTACCGCCGCGACGAGCTGGCCGCGCTGCTGCCGGGCTGCGGACCCGACGGCGCGTTCGCGCTCGCCATCGGCGCACATGAGGCCGTCGCCGCGCTGGAGATCCTGCACGCCGAGATGCCGCTGCGCCGCCTGAGCGCCAGCATCGGCGCCGCCGCGCTCGTCCCCGAGGCTGCGACGTCGGCCGACGCGCTCGTCCGGCGCGCTGACGCGGCGCTCTACGTCGCCAAGACGATGGGCCGCAACCGCGTTGTGCTCGACGAGCCGCCGGCTCAGGAGCCGGCGAAGACCGAGTCCGACAGCTCGCCGTTGAGCGCGTAGTCGCCGTATTGCAGGTCGGCGTGCACGTGCGCTCCGTCGACGGTCAGCTCGACCTCCGCCCGGTGCGGCATGCTGTACGTTCCGTCGCTCCCGGCGAAGACGCGCTCGGTGATCGATGTCCCATCAGCGCAGGTCCAGCGCGCCATCATCGGCTCGCTGCGATCCTCGGGGACGTCGAGCAGGACCAACGCGATCGGTCCGTTGGCGGCGCGAGGTGTCCCACGCAGGTGGTACCACGTCCGCGGCTCATGCGTGACCGAGTCGGTGCTGAACTCGTAGGTCTGCGACCACAGCAACGGCGTGCCGAGCGCCGCGAACATCCGCCGGTACTCCTGCGGCACGAGGTGCATGTCCAGCGCGACGCGTCCGGGTCGCTTGAAGTAGACCGTCCCATCGAGCTTGACGTGGAAGGTGAACAGTTCGTGGACGCGCGCGACGATGTGGAGCGGCACGATGTACGAGGTGAGCTGACCGTCGCCGGCGGTGACCAGCGAGACGACTCGTTCGGCAGTCGGGTCACCGGAGATCACGGGCGCGGGTGTCGCAGCGCGGACGGCGGCGACGTGCAGCGCGAGCGTGCAGAGGCCGATCACGGCGAGTCGTCCGTGAAACGGTAGGCGTGGTAGCCGGCGCTCGCTGGTAGCGCGCATGTGCACCCCCCTTTCCACCGTTGGTCGGCCGCCAATCCTGCTAACCTTAGGCGGCGTCTCGCCAGAGCGGGATGACCGAGCGCACACCGTCGCCCAGCTCGCGCGCCGTCGCCTCGAGCGCGTCGAGCGCGACGTCCTCGCGCTCGAGGACCCGGCCGTCGGCCAGGCGCACCAGGACCGCCGCGTGCAGCGCCCCGGCCACCAGGTCCTCGCCGGGCGGTGGCGGCGCAGTATCCCGCTCGTCGAGCGCGGCGAGCACGTCGGCGACGACCGCCGAGGCGGTCGCGTCGCCGCCGGCGCCGGTCCCCGCGAAGGTCAGCTCGCCGCAGCCGCGGCCCAGGACCCGCACCACGTTCTGCGCGCCGCGCGGCCGTGCGAAGGCGTGATCGACGGGGACGTAGGCGGGCGTCACGCCGGCCTCGATCGTGCCGTCGGGGGCGCGCCGCGCGATCGCCAGAAGCTTGAGCCGCAGCCCGCGCTCGGCGCCGACCTGGACGTCCTCGCGCGAGAGCCCGGCGATCCCGCGCCGCGCCAGCGCCGGCGAGACCGACGGCCGGTGGAAGGCGAGCCCGGCCAGGATCGCGAGCTTGTGGGCGGCGTCGTGGCCGTCGACATCGGCGCGCGGGTCGGATTCGGCGAAGCCGAGCCGCTGCGCCTCCGCCAGCGCCTCGCCGTACTCTGCGCCGTCCTCCATCGCGGAGAGCACGAAGTTCGTCGTCCCGTTGAGCACGCCACCGATCTCGAACACGTCTTCGGCGGCCAGCGAGCCAGCCAGCGCGCGCACGATCGGGATCGCGCCGCCGACCGCCGCTTCGAAGCGCAGCGTGGCGCCGGTGCGCGCGGCGAAGGTGGCCAACCAGGGGCCTTCGGTCGCGATCAGGTCCTTGTTCGCGGTGACGACGTCCTTGCCGCGCGCGATCGCCCGCAGCACGAGTTCGCGCGCCAGCCCGACGCCGCCGATGCACTCGACGACGACGCGCACGCTCGGATCGTCGACGACCTCGAACGGGTCGCCGTCAAAGTCGCTCCAGACGACATTGCGCGACTTGTTCGGATCGCGCACCGCGATCGACCGGATCAGTCCCGGATGCGAGGCGACTAGCCGCCGCGCGACGCTCGAACCGACCGTCCCACAACCTAACAGGCCGACGCCGCGCGCACGCGTCGTCGTCGCGGTCGTCGCGGGCGACGCCGGATCGAACGAACTGGGAACGCGCGGGAGTGTGTACACGGGGAGCCTCCAAGGAGTGGGAAATGGTCGGGACACAAAAACGGCCCTCGCCAGAGTGGCGAGGGCCGTGTCTTCAGTCGGTTTCGTGCGCGCTAGGCGAACGCCGACGGAGACCTGCCCTCGCCGAGGGTAGTCGTAATCGTCGTCGTCATCGTAATGCCGCACGAGGTCATGAGGGGACCACCCTACCACGAGCGGCCAGGCGCGCGCAAGGGGCCCCTCCGGACCCGGCAATGAGGCCGCTGAGGACCCTCGGCGACCCAAGCCCGAAGACGCCGGCTCCTGGTTTTCACTATACCGCCGCCTTTTTACGCACGGTAGACTGACAAGCGTCATGGCGAACACTGCGACGAGCCGCTCGTACCGTGCGACCGGCATCGGTCTGCTGGCGCTCCATCTCGGCGCACTAGCAGCCTTCGTGCCTCAATTCTTTACCTGGTCGGCACTCGGCGTCGCGGTCGGCCTCTACTATCTGACCGGTGGGATCGGCATCAGCCTCGGCTTTCACCGAATCTTGACACATCGGAGTCTGCGCTGCCCGCGCTGGCTCGAATACGGTCTCGCCATCTGCGGAACGCTGGCGCTGCAGGGCGGTCCCATCGAATGGGTCGCGACGCATCGCGCGCACCACGCGCACACCGATCGCGAAGGCGACCCGCACGACGTGCATCGCGGTTTACCCTGGGCGCACGTCGCCTGGCTCTACCGGAAGAACGACGCACGCCCGACGCCGACCGAACAGCGCCGCCTCGCACCGGACCTCGTCCGCCAGCCCTTCTACCGATTTCTCGAACGGACGTACCTGCTGTGGCAGGTCGGCCTAGCCGCCGCGCTCTTCGCCGCCGGCGGCTGGCCGTGGGTGGTGTGGGGGATCTTCGTTCGGCTGGTCGTGACCTATCACATCACCTGGCTAGTGAACAGCGCGGCGCACCACACCGGCTATCGCAGCTATCGCACCGGTGACGAGTCGCGCAACAACTGGTGGGTGGCGCTGCTCACCTGGGGCGAAGGTTGGCACAACAACCACCATGCGTTTCCGTTCTCGGCTCGGCACGGACTGCGGTGGTTCGAGCTGGACACGACCTGGTTCGCGATCCGCATCCTCAAGGTGCTCAAGCTCGCGCGCGACGTCCGCCTGCCGACCGCGGCGATGCTCGCACAACGTTGGTCGCCGACGCTCTCAACCGAGGCGCCGCGAAAGAAGGGCTGAGGGCGGGCCCAAAAAATTGCAGAGTATGACCCTCAGCGCGGCGAATCGATGGCGACGTGATCTTCGTCAACCTTGGCTCCGTGGCTGGCGTTGAAGCCGGCGTGACCTTCGATGTGGTGGCGCCCAAATGGATCATCGATCCCAATTCGTGGCATCCGGCAAAGCCGCCCTGCACATGAACGTCGTCTCCGAGCCAGCGCCTTAAACCGCACGGCCGAGATACGAACCTGACAATCGAAGCGATCAAGTGATTGGCCGCTTGCGAAATCTCTTTGCCCGACGAGCTTGCCTGGCAGGGAGGACGGTCCCGGGGTGGTATTGCGGGCGCAGCAATAGTTCGTAGCCTCGCGTTGAGAGATCACGCAAACGACCGAAAAAATAGAACCGGACCGACGGAGGAGCCGATGTCGAACCCGCCTCCAGTTCGCCGTGGCCAGGCCGTAAGGGCTGTCCTCGTCAGTTCGTTGATGTTTGTTCTGTTCTCGCTCGTGCTTTCGGGACTGAATCCACGGCCTTCAGAAGCGATGCCGCCGTTTGCCGAGGCGCTCGGCGTGAAGTGCCAGACCTGCCACACCATGGTTCCGCTGCTCAACTCCTATGGGCGCTATCTGCAACGCACGTTCTACGCGCCGATCACGAGCCAGGCAATGCGCGGCACCTTGCCGGTCTATTTCGAAGAACAGATCGAGAGTTACAGCACCGGGAAGACGGACTCCGTGCAGCCGAACAAAAAGATCACCATCGGCAACCTGGAGGCGAGCATTGCCGGGTTTGCTGGTCCGGAATTCACCTATCGCGTTGAGAATACTCTCTACAGCGGAGACCAGCCCAAGAGTCAAAGCACGGGCCCGGAAACGATGTGGCTCGCCTACCACGGTTTGTTCCACGGCAACGGGCACCTCCTCATTGGGGACGACTACCCGGGACCTGTCGCGTCCTTTGTGCTCAATCCGTCAGATTACGACACGGCATTCCATTTGCGGCACCTCACGATCGGCACCCACTCCTACAACCTTGAAAACTCGCGCTTGTCCGCCCGGTTCGACTACGACCGCGGCCCGGTCGATGCGGAGATCGCGTGGCGCGGGGGAAGCAATAACCCGCTTGCGGGAGGACCATCGGATTTCGGTATCCTGCCCGGAACCGACCGCATCTACCAGTGGAAATTCGCTGACGCGCCGCCCGGTAAGCCGTGGGAGATCGGCGCCTTTGGTGGGATCGGCAGCTACGTGCTCACTGGGAGGATGGGCACCAGTGCGGGTCCTCCGAATATCGACCGTTACAACATCTGGGCTCCGTACTTCGAGGTGGATCCCAATTCGATCGGCAAAGGCGTGCCCGGGCTATACGGCTTCTACGCCAATGCTCACGATAGCAACCCGGGGATCCTCCACTTCGACACCTTGGCGCCGCAGGGTCCGCACGCGATGGATCAATCGGTCGAACTGGTCGAGGCGCTCTTCAAAGGCCAAGGGACCATCACACTGCGTGAGGAGTCCGCCACCAACGGCCTGGGTGCGGTGACACACTACTACGCCACCGGCGCATCGTACGAGGTCCCAGAGCTCCCCTTCATCTTCCTCCGCCTCGAAGCACCGATGGGTGGGTACAGCAGTGCTCCGTACGGGCGTCCGACGTGGCAATGGTCGCTGCAATTCATTGTTCCGGTCAGCGGCTACCCGCTGACGCACGTCAAGTCCCCGAGCCAGGCGGCTCCCACCGGTTCAACGGCCTCACCTGGAGCCGCCATCTTCGCCGCAAACTGTGCGTCCTGCCATGGTGCTGCTGGTAAAGGCACGCCGGGGGCGTTCCCGGCCCTCGCCGGTAATCCGGATGTGCTCACGAGCGATCCGAGCGCGATCATCGCAACCGTCAAGCACGGAAAGAACGTGATGCCGTCATTCGAAGGCAAACTCTCCAACGCCGACATTGCAGCGGTCCTCACCTACATCCGAACGACGTGGGGGAATCAGGCGAGTCCGGTGAGCGAGGCCGCTGTGGCGGCGGTCAAGTAAATGAGAGTCTTCGCACCGCCTAAAGGAATGGTCGCTCTGGCCGTCGTGAGCGTGATTGCGGTCGCCGCGATCCGGTACAACGGCAGCACAGCGACCGCTGCAACGGCGCCGGACGGCAAAGCGATCTTCGAGTCGAAGTGTTCGGCCTGCCACAAGAGCAGCGGGACCGGCGTACCGGGGACGTTTCCCGCGCTGGCCGGCAATACGGACGTGAACGCCAAAGACCCGAGCGCGATCATCGCGACCGTCGAACACGGCAAGAACGCGATGCCCTCCTTTAAGGCGAGTCTCTCGCCGGCGGATATCGCGGCGGTGCTGACCTACGTTCGCTCGGCCTGGGGCAACCATGCCTCGCCCGTCGCAGCGAAGGACGTGACCGCAGTCAAGTGAGCGAGCCTCCCGCGCAGCCCTAGCCGCGAGCGCCCGATCCTCGCGACGCACGGCACGCGGGCGCGTCGACCGGCACGAATGTCTCGACGCCGCTCGTGAAGGTCAGCCCGGCCCCTCGCAGCGCGCCGGTGATGTGGCCCAGCGCCTCGGGCGGGACGCCCGACCAGACGTGCACACCGTCGGGGAGCGCCGCCTGCGAGGCGCCGGAGCGGCCGCGGTCGCCGAAGATCCGGTGGATCTGCGTCAGCGTCGTCGCATCCGCGCCACCGAAGGAAAGCCGGACGTCGACCCGCGTGCGCACGCTGCCGAGCGAGGGCACCGCGACGCCGAAGATCTCGGCCAGCGCCACCTGCTGGTGCAGCTCGCGCCGGATGCGGCCCAGCAGCGCCGGGAGCGTTCGCCTTACCGCAGTCAGGTGCGCCGTCAGGAAAACATGGTCGACCGGCTCGTAGGCGACGTCGGCGAAATCGCTCGCGCCGACGGTCCACGTGCCCAGGCCGAAACGGTCTTCAGTCGGCCCCAGCGCACGCAGCGTACGCTCGTAGGCGGCGATCAGGCGCACCGGGGTGGGACCGCGGCGCGCCGGACGATGCTCGCCCAAGCAGTACGAGTCCGGCGCGGGGCGCAGCGCGTAGGGAAGGTCGAGGACGAGGTGGACGACGACGGTAACGGGCGGGTCGGGGTTCGTCGAGGCAGCCGGCGCGGGTAGCGGCCCGAAGAGCACCGTGGCGGCAAGGAGCGCGAGCGCGGCCGCGGCGACCTGCACGCGCGGCACCGGTTAGCGCGCGGCGGCGAGGCGGCCCGGCTCGACGTCGGCGCGCAGCAGATCGGCGAGATTCCCCGCTTCGGCCAAGAACGCGTCGTGACCGTGATCGCTCGGCAAGTGCCGGTACGCGGCGTCCCAGCCGGCATCGGCCCAGCGCGCGGTGCACGACCAGACGTGCTCGGGCGGATAGAGCTGGTCGCCGGCGATCCCGACGAACGTCAAGCGGGTCGGGCCCGCCGGGCGCTCGCGCCCGCGCAAGTCGAACAGGTCCATCGCGCGCGTCAGCGTTCGATAACTGTTGGCGTCGATGCGCTTGGCGAAGGCGTCGCCTTGGTGTGAGAGATAACCCTCGACGTCGAACCGGTCTTTCAACTGCCGCGACGGGTCGCCGCCGTTGCGATCGGGCCGGTTGCGAAAACGGTGCTCGAAGAGGTGCTCCGACTTGTAGGTCAGCGTCGCGATCGCACGCGCGAGCTTGAGCCCGGCGACGGGCTGCTCTTCGTACCAGCCCTCGCGGAACGCCGGATCGAGCGCGATCGCGTCACGCGCGGCGCCATTCTGCGCGATCCCCTGCGCGCGCAGGTGGTCGAACGCGCCGACGACGATCGCGTGCGCGACCTGCTGGCCGTGCTCGTGCGCCCACTGCAGCGCCTGGAATCCGCCTAGTGAGCCACCGATCACGACGCCGAGCCGCTCGATGCCGAACTGCGCGAGCGCGCGGCGTTGCGCCGTGACGAGATCGCCGACGGTGACGACCGGGAAGCGCGGGCCCCAGCGCGTGCCGTCGGGTGCGAGCGTCGGCGGTCCGGTCGAGCCGTAGCAGCCGCCCAGCACGTTCACGCCCACGATGCACCAGCGCGCGGGATCGAACAACGCGCCCGGCCCGACGATCCCGGCCCACCACTCGAGGACGCGCGACGAGCCGGTCAGCGCGTGCGGCAGGAAGACGACGTTCGAGCCGTCGGCGGCGGGTTCGCAGCCGTAGCGCGTGACGCGCTGGACGACCTCGGGAAGAATGCTCCCCGAGGCCAGCTCCAGTGCGCCGATCGCGACATCTCGCTCGACGACCTCCACGATCGGGCTCATACCCCGTCGAGGGCCTGCGCGAGGTCGGCCCGGATGTCGTCGATCGACTCGATCCCGACCGAGAGACGCACGAGATCCTCGCTCACGCCGCTGGCGATCTGGTCCGCCGGCGTCAGTTGCTGGTGCGTCGTCGACGCCGGGTGGATCACCAGCGACTTCGCGTCACCGACGTTGGCCAGTAACGAGAAGAGCTGCAGACGGTCGATCAGCGCGCGCGCCTGCTCGGCGCCACCCTTGACGCCGAAGGTCACGATCGCGCCCGCGCCCTTCGGCAGGTACGTCTGTGCCTTGGCATAGGCCGGATCGCCCGGCAGTCCCGGATACCGCACCCAGCGTACCTTCGGGTGCGCCTGCAAAAACTCCGCGACCGCCAGGGCGTTGGCGCTGTGGCGCTCGATCCGCAGGGCCAGCGTCTCCAGCCCTTGGATGAGCAGGAAGGCGTTGAAGGGCGAGAGCGCCGCGCCGACGTCGCGCAGCAACTGCACGCGTGCCTTGAGGATGTACGCCGCCGGGCCGAACGCCTCGACGTACTTCACCCCGTGATACGACGGGTCGGGCTCGGTCAGGTCGGGGAAGCGGCCCGAGGCTGCCCAGTCGAACTTCCCGCCGTCGACCAGGACGCCGCCGATGGTGGTTCCGTGGCCTCCGATGAACTTGGTCGCCGAGTGGACGACGATGTCGGCGCCGTGCTCGATCGGGCGCAGCAGGTACGGCGTCGGCAGCGTGTTGTCGACGACCAGCGGAACCTTCGCGTCGTGCGCGACCTGCGCGATCGCGCGCACGTCGAGGACGTCGACCTTGGGGTTCCCGATCGTCTCGGCGAAAACGGCCTTCGTATTCGGGCGGATCGCCGCCGCGAAGGCGGCCGGATCGTCGGCGTCGACCAGCGTGACCTCGATCCCGAAACGCGGCAGGGTGTGGACGAACGCGTTGTAGGTCCCGCCGTAGAGCGAGGCCGCACTCACGATGTGGTCGCCGCTGCGCGCGATGTTGAGGATGGAGTAGATCACTGCGGCCTGGCCGCTGGCCAGGCCCAGCGCCCCGACCCCGCCTTCGAGCGCGGCCAGCCGCTGCTCGAGCACGTCGGTGGTCGGGTTCATGATCCGCGTGTAGATGTTGCCGAACTCTTGCAGTGCGAACAGGCGCGCGGCGTGCGCGGTATCGTCGAAGGTGTAGGACGTCGTCTGATAGATCGGTACGGCGCGGGCGTGGGTGGTCGGATCGCCGCCGTGGCCGCCATGCAGGGCGACGGTGTCGAAGCCGCGCTGCGCGGGGTCGAGGGTGGTGCTCATCGTGGGTCTCCTTCACGAATGCGTCGAGCGTGGAAGTCGGGGAAAACAAGTGGCCCCCGCCGGTTGGCGAGGGCCGTTGCAGTCGTATCGGTGCCCGGTAGGGCGACGACGAGCTACACCGTCCCTCGCAGGGGGCAGCAGCACATCGCCATCATCATCGTCGCGCGATTCCGGGTCATGGCCAGGACGCTAGCAGAAAGCCGCGTGGTTCGTCAAGCACCAGGGTCGTCACCCGGGTCGTCATGGAAGGTCCGCTTGGGGGCCGCCTCCTCACGCTCCAGGTCGTCGAGGTAGTAATAGACGATCTTGCGGTCGTCGAAGCCGACCTTGGCCAACTCCCGGCCGCCGATCACCACCACCTCGTGGATGTGCCCGACCTGGCCGGCATAGCGGTAGTTGACCGCCGTGTAGTCGGCCTGGTCGGGCTGCGGCCGGGGGACGACCTTCGTCCCCCGCAAGGGGGTACGATGCCGGTGTTCGCTCAATGGAATGCGCCTCCGGAGCACGGTTCGGGCCCCGACCTCCTCTCCCTCGCCGCGTGGAGACCAGACCATGATCATCGAATACCGCGGGAAGCGCCCCAAGGTGGCGACGTCGGCCTTCGTCGCCCCGACCGCCGTTCTGATCGGCGACGTCGAGATCGGCGAGGAGGCGTCGGTCTGGTTCGGGACGGTGATCCGCGGCGACAACGGACCGATTCGCATCGGCGCGCGCGCCAACATCCAGGATAACTCGGTCGTGCACGTGAGCGAGCATTGCACGACGGTGATCGAGGAAGACGTCACCGTCGGGCACTGCGCGGTCCTCGAAGACTGCCACATCAAGCGCGGCGCGATGATCGGCTCGAACGCCGTGATCCTCAACTACGCGACCGTCGGCGAAGAGAGTCTGATCGCGGCCGGCGCCGTCGTCGCGGCCCGCGCGACGATCCCGGACCGCGTCGTCGCCGCGGGCGCGCCCGCCGTCGTCAAGAAGCCACTCGAAGGCGAGGCCGTGCGCTGGATCGAGACCGCCGGCCCAGAGTACGTCCACCTCTCGCGCTCGTACCTCCAGCACGGCATCGGCGACCCCGAGATGCACGAGATCGCCGAGTCCCACGCAGCGACGTAACGCTGGTTAGCGAGCGCGGACGGCTTCGGCGAAGGCGGCGAAGAGTTTGCGACTGGCGCCCGTGTCGAGCGTACGCGTCGATTCGGGGTGCCACTGCACGGCTAACCAGAACGGAGACGGAAAGCGCGCTTCGAGCGCCTCGACGATTCCGTCGTCCGTCTTCGCGACGACCTGCAAGTCCGGCGCGCAGCGGTCGATGGCCTGGTGGTGGCGCGAGCCGGTGACGAGCGCGCGCGTCCCGACGATCCGTTCCAGCAGCGTGTCCGGGTCGATACGCACGACGTGAGCATCGAGCGGGCCGCGCTCGACCTTCCCGTTGGCACCCTCGAGGCGGTGCGGGACCGTCGACTTCGCGCCGAGCGCGTGCGGCACGTCGTCGATCAGCGTCCCCCCGAACGCCGCATTGGCGAGCTGCAGACCGCGGCAGATGCAGAGCGTCGGTATCCCTTCGTCGCGGGCCGTTCTCAGCAGCAACGCCTCGAACAGGTCGCGCTCCAGCTCGGTCGGGCCGACGAACGCCGAGCCCGGCGCGCCGTAGGTCGCCGGATCGACGTCGACCCCGCCGGCGAGCACGACGCCGGCGACGTCGGCCAAGGGAAGATCGACGACTCGTGCGTCGACCCGCTCCGGCTCCAGCCCTGCCTCGCGCAGCGCGTCGAGATACTCCGCGGCAGGATCGCCGACCGACGTCGTGAGGACGACGCGACGGGAGCTCACGGACCGCAGCTCAGCGGACGTAGATCTCGATCGTGTAGTGGTCGGGGTCCATCACGAACAACGCGCGGCCGCCGCCGTCGCGGTCGTAGATGGCCGTGCCGGCGCGCGCGGCGATCGCCTCGAGCGTCGCCGCGTCGAGGACCCGTAGGCCCAGCTCGAACTTCGCCCGTTCGGTCGGCGGCGCGTGCTCGAAGACGATCGTAAAGTCGCCGAAGGCGAAACGGACCGCGTCCCCGTGCCGGCTCGGCGTGACGCCGATGACGTCGCGATAGAAGCGCTCGGTCGCGTCGAGATCGGCGACGCCCAGCGTTAGTTGCGCCGGAACGATCCCGGTCGTCGCGTCCATGTCCTCACTCCTAGGGGCCACTGTAGTGCGACTCGTCTCCGTACGGCACGAACAGCGTATGTTCCGGCTGGAACCGCAATTTGATGGTCCCGACCCGCCCGTTCCGGTGCTTCGCGATGATCAGCTCCGTCGCATCCGGCTCGGCCGAGGTCTCCTTGTTATAGTACACATCCCGGTACAAGAACGTAACGATATCCGCCTCTTGTTCGATAGCACCTGAATCGCGCAAGTCTGAGAGCATGGGGCGTTTGTCGGCGCGGGTTTCCACGGCGCGGTTGAGCTGCGCCAGGGCGACGATGGGAACCTCTAGGTCCTTCGCCGTCGCCTTGAGCATCCGGCAGATCTCAGAGAGTTCCTCATTGCGATTGACCTGTTTCGAGAGCGCCGCGGGACGCACGAGCTGCAGGTAGTCGATGAAGACGACGGCCAGACCGTGGCCGCTCTTCAGACGGCGGAGGCGGCTGCGAATCTCGGTCACGGTCAGCGAGCCGGCATCGTCGAGATAGATCGGCAGCTCGTGCAGGACGCCCATCGCGTTGCCGATCTTCTCCCAGTCGCGGTCGGCGATCGCGCCGCGGCGCAGCTTCGAGGCGTCGAGCCGCGCCTCGGAGGAGAGGAACCGCTCGACCAGCTCCTGCTTGGTCATCTCGAGCGAGAAGACCGCGACCGGCTTGCGCTCATCCTTCGCGGCGTGCACCGCCATGTTGAGCGCGAGCGACGTCTTGCCCATCGCAGGGCGCGCCGCCAGGATGATGAGGTTGCCGGGCTGCCAGCCGGCGGTGTAGTCGTCGATGTCGCGGAAGCCGGAGGTAACGCCGGTCCGGTCGCCCTTCTGCTCGTGGCGCTTCTCGAGCGACTGAAACACGCCCAGCAGCAACGAGGGAACGGCGGCGAACTGGCTGTGTTCGCTCCGGTTGCCGACTTCGTAGACGGTCTGCTCGGCCTTGTCGATCGCGCCCGGCACGTCGTGTTCCGATTCGTAGCCGAGCTGCGTGATCTGCGTCCCGGCGTGGATGAGCGCGCGCAGCGCCGCCTTCTCGCGCACGATCCGCGCGTAGTGCTCGGCCGATGCCGCTGTCGGCACGGTGTCCATCAGCGAGCCCAGATAGCCGAGGCCGCCGATCTTGTCGAGCATCCCGCGGCCGCGCAGCTCCTCGGCCAGTGCGACCTTGTCGAGTGGCTCGCCGCGCTCGTAGAGGGCGTAGAGCGCGAGGTAGATCGTCTCGTGCAGCGAGGCGTAGAAATCCGACGCCGAGACGATCTCGCTGACCGCGGGCATCATCTCCTTGTCGACCAAGATCGAGCCGAGCAAGGCCATCTCCGCCTCGAGGTTGTTGGGCGGGATGCGGTCGACCGAGCTGGCGAGCGGGGCGATGCTCATCGCGTCCGTCGCGCGCGCGTACGCGCGCTCAACGCCGGCGGCGGGGCGGGCGCCCGCACGTCCAGCGCGGCGAGCGCGGCGAAGACCGTCGCGACCGGGATGATCTCGATCCCCTCCGGCGCGGCCTCGAGCTCGCGGGCGTTCTCAGCCGGCAGGATCATCGCGCGCATCCCGGCCTGGCGCGCGGCATAGAGCTTCTCGACGACGCCGCCGACGGCGCGAACCCGGCCGGCCAGCGAGACCTCGCCGGTGACCGCGACGTCCTGCGGCAAGCGCGTGCGGGTCAGCGCGCTGTAGAGCGCGAGGAAGAACGCCAGGCCGGCCGAGGGGCCGTCGATGTTCCCGCCGCCGACGACGTTGACGTGCAGATCCCAGTCGGCCGGGTCGATCCCCGCCACCGCGCGCACGACCGAGGCGGCGTTGAAGACCGCATCGCGTGCCATCGAGCCGGCGGTGTCGTTGAAGCGCACCGTGCCCTTGCGCGCTTCGCGCGCCGGGAACGCCGCGGCCTCGATCTCGATGATCGAGCCGACGTACTGCACCACGCCCAGGCCGTGCGCCTTGCCGATCTCCTTGCCACGCCGCGCGCGGGCCGGGGTGTGCTGGACGATCCGGCCCGCCTGCACGACCTCGAGCACGTCCTGCTCGCGCACGAGCGCGCGGCTCCCCGGCGTGCGCTCGAGCGCGTGGCCGTACGCGTCGGCCAGGATCTGCACGGCCTTGCGGCCTTCGATCGTGTACGAGGCGATCAGCTCGGGGACGGCGCGCACGCAGCGCGCGCCCAATCGCTGGGCGGCTTCGCGCACGATCCGCGCGACCTGCGTCCCGGTCAGCGGCTCGAAGTAGACCGCGGCGCAGCGCGAACGGATCGCGGCGTCGATCGCCTCGGGCTCGCGCGTCGTCGCGCCGATCAGGACGAAATCGGCCGGCGCGCCGTCGCGAAAGAGTTTCTTCACGTAGGCCGGGACGTTGGGGTCGTGCTCGTCATAGTACGACGATTCGAACATGACGCGCTTGTCCTCGAGCACCTTGAGCAGGCGCGTCTGCATCGCCGGGTCCATCTCGCCGATCTCGTCGATGAACAGCACGCCGCCGTGCGCCTTGGTCACCAGGCCCAACCGCGGTTCGGGGACGCCACCCTCGGCGAAGTCGTGCCGCGCGCCCTGGTAGATCGGATCGTGGACGCTGCCGAGCAGCGGGTTCGTCGTCTCGCGGTGATCCCAGCGCAGCGTCGTCCCGGCCGCCTCGACGAACGGCGCGTCGGCGGCGAACGGCGCGCGTGGACGCGCTTTTGCCAGCTCGAGCGCGAGCCGCGCGACGGTCGTCTTGCCGACGCCGGGCGGCCCGTAGAGGATCACGTGCTGGGGATACGGCGAGGCCAGCTTCGCCAGCAGCGCCTTGATCGCGGGTTCCTGGCCGACGACCTCGTTCAGCGACTTGGGGCGCAAGACATCGAGCGCGGCGCGCGCGAGCCGGCGGCCGTCGAGCCGTTCGAGGTCGGCCAGCCGCTGTTTCGTCGCCGGCGTCTCAGGGCCGGTCTGCTCGCGCAACGCCTCGAGGCGCAGCTCCTTGAGGTACTCCTGGTGGCGCTCGACCATCTTGACGTTGACCCGCGCCTCGAGCTGATCGCCGACGGTGCGCTGCGCGACCAGATCCGCCAGCCGGTCCTCGATCTGCGCGATGGTCTTGCGGTACTGCGCCTTGGCCGGGCGTGTCTCGAGGGTCGGGTCCTCGAAGACCAGCCGTTGCAGCGCCAACAGGCGATCGGGCATCGCCTGCGAGCGCATCTCCTTGAGCGTGCCGAGTTTGCCCGCGCGCATGACGACCTTCTCGGTCCCCAGCGCGTCGGTCAGGACGTCGTAGAGCGCTGCGATCTCGCGACGCAGCTTCTCATCAGCGCTCAGTCGCACGCTACTTCAGCGCGACGACCTGTATAGAGGACTTCGCGATGACGTTGCTACCCAGCCGGATCTCGACCGGGTAGGTCCCCAGCGCCTTGATCCCGTCCTTCATCTCGATCTTGTGCCGGTCGATCGTAACGCCGAGCTGCTCGTGGATCGCTTCCGCGACGCTGGCGTTGGTGACGGTGCCGAACAGACGCCCGTTGCCGCCCGCCTTCGCGTTGACGCGCAGCGTCATTCCTTCGAGCTTGTCGGCGACGTCCTGGGCGTTGGCGACCTCTTCGGCCTGCTTGCGCTTCTTGGCGTGCTGCTGCTGCTCGTGCTGCTTCACCGCGCCCGGCGTCGCGATGACGGCCAGCCGCTGCGGGAGCAGATAGTTGTTCGCGTAGCCGTCTTTGACGTCGACGACGGCGCCGCGCGTGCCCAGAGGCTTGACGTCGCTGGTGAGGATGACCTTCACGCCGCGGCTCCTACTGGACGACGAACGGGAGGAGAGCGATGATGCGCGCCCGCTTGACAGCGGTCGTCAACGCGCGCTGGTGCGAAGCACAGTTGCCCGAGATGCGGCGCGGCAGGATCTTGCCTCGCTCGCTGATGTACTTGCGCAGTCGCGTGGTGTCTTTGTAGTCGAGCGTATCGACGCGCTCCACGCAGAACGTGCAAACCTTGCGCTTGGGCCGACGATCTTTTTTCGCCGCCGCGCGCTTGCCTTTGGGTGCCGGCATGAACTGGTACGACCTCGTGGTGATGTAGGTGGTGAGTGGTCGGGCTGGAGCCCGACCCTACATACGTGGCGCCCGTGGGCGTCACGACCCGCCGCGGCCCTATCGAAGGACGGGGTCGGCGGGAACCCACCTACTATACCGCGCCCAGAGTCGCCGCGCCAGGGGGCGCGGCGTCGAACTCGAGCAGGTGCAGCGAGCGACCGGTCGACCCGGGCAGCTCGAGTGCCGTCATGGCCGGGGCTTCGCGGCGTCGGCCGGGGTCCCCGTCCGGGTGACCCCCGGCCGCCGTGGCGAAGAGCCCGCGCGTGGACTATCGCAAGAAGTTCCGCGTCGAACCCGGCAGCCGGGTCTCGCTCGCGCAGCTCGACCCCAGCTTCACCGGCAAGATCGCCGACGAATCCGACGTCGCCGACGTGCTCGCCGACGACGCGCGGCGACTGCGCCAACTGCAGGAGCGGCTGTGGGCCGAGCACACGCGCGCGGTCCTGATCGTGCTGCAGGCGATGGATGCCGGCGGGAAGGACGGGACGATCGCGCACGTCTTCGCCGCGACCAACCCGCAGGGGACGTTCGTTCAGGCCTTCAAGGAGCCGACGCCGCAGGAGCGGGCCCACGATTTCCTCTGGCGCGAGCACCGCGTCGCGCCGGCGCACGGTGAGCTCACCATCTTCAACCGCTCGTATTACGAGGCCGTCCTGGTCGAGCGCGTCCGCCAGCTCGTCCCCAAGAAAGTCTGGTCCAAGCGCTACGAGCGCATCAACGACTTCGAAAAGATGCTCCTGCAGAGCGGCACCGTCGTGCTCAAGTTCTTCCTGCACATCAGCCCCGACGAGCAGCTTCGCCGCTTCGCCGCCCGGCTCGACGATCCGCACAAGCAGTGGAAGATCAGCGAGGCCGACTACTCCGAGCGCACGCTCTGGGACGAATACATGGGCGCGTATACGGACCTGCTCGAGCGGTGCAGCACCCACGAGGCGCCGTGGTACGTCATCCCGGCGAACCACAAGTGGTTCCGCAACCTCGCCGTCTCGCGCATCCTCGTCGACACGCTCGACGAGGTCGACCCGCACTACCCCAAGCCGACCGTCGATCTCGAGGAGATTCGCCGCAAGTACCACGCCGACGCGGCGGCGAAGCGGTCCTAGCTGGCGGCGGGGAGCCGGTCGATCAGCACGTAGAGCTGCTCGTCCTCTTCGTCCACGCGACTCACGAGCGCCTCGAGGACATGGCGCGCTTCCGTCGCGAACCGGCCGCGGTCGCGTTCGATCGCGCCATACGGCTTCCAGGTCTCGAAGAACGAGCTGAACGAGCGCATGAGCGATCCCAGCGAGGCTTCGAAGCGGCTCGCGGTCTCGCACACCGCCGGATCCGCCGAGCGCTGCAGTCGCGGATAGAGCGACTCTTCTTCGGTCGTGAAGTGGATGACGATCGTTCCGGCCAAACGGGACAGCGCCACACGCAGTTCCGAGGCGCCTTTTTCACCGTGTAGGCCGTCGAGCAGAGCCTTGGCTTGACGCCGAATCATAGCGTGCTGCTGACGGTACAATAAGGTGTACATCACACTTCCTCGTCCACCCACGCACGGACTGTAACAAACGACGCCAGGGCTGGCAACCAGGCGTCGGCTACATTATCGTAAAGCGAGCGGCGCGCGCTCCGGCAGGCTAGGGAATTGTAGCCGGAGCGTTTGCGGAGTGTTGCGGGATTGTAAGGGCGGCGGTCAGCGAAGCCGCACGGCGGCGCGCACCGCGCGCTCGCGCAACGGATCCGGCAGGATCGCCACGATGCTCGCAGCGCGCGCCGGGCCGCCCAAAAGATACTTCGCCCGCGGCTTCGCGGCGGTCAGCGCGTGCGCGATCGCGTCGCTGACGCGCTCGACCGGCATCCCGGTTCGCTCTTGCTCCTCGGTCGTGGCAAAAAGTTGCTCGAGGTTCGGGCCGTAGTTCGCGATCGCTTCGGGCGGCAGCGCGTCGAGCAAGGCTTGGCGCGACTGCCGGCTCTTCTCCCAGATCGGGGTCTTGACCGACCCCGGCTCGATCAGCGAGACCGCGACGCTGGCCGAGCGCAGCTCGAGCCGCAGCGCGTCGGCGAGCGCGCGCAAGGCGAACTTCGAGGCGCTGTACGGCCCGACGAAGGGGACCGCCAGGCGGCCCGAGATCGAACCAACGAAGACGAGCCGGCCGTGCGATTGGCGCAGCAGTGGTAGAAAGGCCTGCGACACGGTCATCGCGCCGAAAACGTTGATCTCGAACTGACGGCGCAGTTGGTCGACCGGCAGGTACTCGAGCGGACCGCCCAGTGCGACGCCGGCATTGTTGACGACACCGCGCAGCGGCAGCCCGTCGGCACGCACCCGATCCGCCGCTGCCGCGATCGCCGCCGCGTCGGTGACGTCGAAGCGCAGCGGGCGGATCAGCGGGTCGAGCGCGCCGAGCCGCTGGGCGTCCAGCTCGCCGCGTACCGCCGCGTAGACGACGAAGTCACGCCGCACGAGCGCCTCGACGGTCGCCAGACCGATCCCGCTCGACGCGCCGGTGACGAGGACGGCCTCGGTGGCCATTAGCGTGCCACCGCGCGGGCCGCGCGTGCTTCGCGGTTGAGCCGCTGCTGCACGCGGGCGTCACCGAAGATCAGATCCGTGAACGCCGAGGAGATCTTGAAGAAGAACACCGGGACGAGGTAGTTGGCCGGAACGACGACCTTGCGGCGCGGCCGGCGCACCGCGCGCACGATCGCCCGCGCCACGACGTCGGGGCTGGGCAGGTTCGTCATCCCGACGTTCATCCGCGTGTCGACGAAACCGGGCTCGACCAGCGTGACGCCGACGCCGTGGCCGCGCATCTCGCGGCGCACCGAGTCGGTCAGCCCGCGTAAACCGAACTTCGAACCCGAATAGATCCCCATGATCGCGATCTCCCCTGCGATGGAACCGACGTTGACGATCGCGCCGGAACGCTGCGCCACCATCAGCGGCAGCACCGCGTGCATCGTGCGTGCCGCTCCGAGCAGATTGACGGCCAGGACGCGCTCGATCTCGGCGTCGGAGGTCTCGCAGAATGACGGCGGCGAGCCGATCCCCGCGATGTTGGCCAAGACGTCGATCCGCCCGAACGCCGCCAGCGTGCGGGCGACGAGCGCGTCGACCTGGTCGCGCCGGGTGATGTCGGTCGGAACGACCACCGCGCGCTCGCCGTGCGGGGCGACCTCGGCCGCGAGCGCCGCCAACAAATCGTCTGACGGCGCAGCCAGGACGACCCGCATCCCCTCGGCGAGGAAGGCGCGAACCGTGGCGGAGCCGATCCCGCCGGAGGCCCCGGCGACGATGGCGACACGATCTTGGAGCGACACGTGCTCTTCGTTGTCAGCGGCCGGGAGCGCGCCCTCCTTTACCGGAAGAATGGGTCGATGGACGACGATCCGGGCCTCCGCCGGCGCTGGCTCTTGCTGATCCTCAACGGCGTCGCCTCGGTCGCGGTCGGGATCGCCGCGATCGAGATCTCGGTCGCCTTCGGCCGCCTCGTCCTGGGCAGCTATCTCGCGGCCGACGCCGCGCTGGCCCTCGCGCTGGCCGCCTTCACACCGGGGGACTCGGCTCGCTCGCGGGCACTCTTCGCCGCCGACGGGCTCCTCAGTCTGGTGGCGGCCGGGATGGTCTTCGCCTGGGCGCCGGGCTCGCCGGCCGTCGTCGTCGTGGTGGCCGCTTGGGCGATCGGAACCGGCGTGCTCGAAGTCATGGCCGCGATCCTGGTCCCGCAGTATCCGCTGCTCCCCTGGGGGATCGCGCTGGTCGGCCTGATCTCGTGCTGTTTCGGATTGGTCGTCTTCGACTGGGTCGACTTGGCGATCGTCGGCGTCCTGTACGTGTTCGGTGTCTACGCCGTGCTCACGGCGCTCTTGGTCGCGCTGTTCGGCTTCCTGCTCGCCCGCGACGTTCGCGCCCGACGACACTGACGCGGCCGCACGGCGACCGCTACCACACGGTGCAAACCGGCTGCGGAGGCTTCGTGCAGTTGAAGGCGTCGTACCAGGCGGGGACGTTCGCGACGGTTTGGTTGACGCGGTCGCGCGGGATCGGGTGGGGGTCGGTCAGCGCTTGGGTGCGTGCTGCCTCGGGCCGCACGCTCTCCGTCCACGACTGCGCGAACGCGATGAAGTAGCGCTGCTCGGGGGTGAAGCCGTCGACCGGTGGCCGCGGGCCCTCGCCCAACGTGCTCTCGAGCGCACGATAACCGATCACGACGCCGCCCAGGTCGGCGATCGCCTCGCCGGCAACTAACCGGCCCTGGTAGTGGACGTCGCCGACAGCGACGGTGCGATCGAACTGCCGGATCACGCAGTTCGCGCGCTCCGTGAAGTGGGCGAGGTCCTGCGGCGTCCACCAATTGCGCACGTTGCCGTGCAAGTCGAACTTGTGGCCCTCGTCGTCGAAGCCATGCGTCATCTCGTGACCGATCGTGCCGGCGCCGGTCGCGCCGAGGTTTGCCGCGTCGTCGGCAGCCGGGTCGAAGAACGGCCGCTGGAGCTGCGCCGCTGGCAACACGATCTCGTTGCGCTGGATGTCGTTGTACGCGTTGACGGTCTGCGGTGTCATCTCCCATTCGGTACGATCGAGCGGCCGGCCGATCTTGCGCGTCTCGTAGTCGTGGTCGAAGGCGTGGCCGCGCTCGACGTTGGCAAAGTAGGTTTGCGGCGTGACGACGTACCCCGCGTAGCTGCGCCAGCGGTCGGGATAGCCGACATTGAGACCCATCGCATCGAGCTTGGCGAGCGCGTAGCGTTTGGTCGCCGGCGTCATCCAGCTGAGGCCGGCCAGCTCGGCGCGGTAGGCCCGCTTGACGCGCAGCGTCATGACGAGCGCGCTCTGTTTCGCCGACGGCGGGAACGCCGCGGCGACATAGGCCTGCCCGACCGCCATCCCCAGGTACGTGTTGGTGACCTCGACGCAGCGCTTCCAACGCGGTAACTGCGCGGTCGTGCCGTCGATGATGCGCCCGTGGAAGGCGAAGTTCTCGTCGTCGAACCGGCGCGGCAGCGCCGTCGCATAGGCGTCGAGCAGCCGCCAGCGCAGGTAGGCGCGCCACGTCGCGAGCGGCGTCGAGGCAAGCTGCCCGTCGAACGCGCGCAGGAAGCGCGGCTCGGCGACGTTGATTGTGCCGCGCGCCGGGACGCCCGTCGCGCGCAAATAGGCGGCGAAACCGAAGTGCGGGACCAGCGCCGCGACGGCGGGCGCGCGCAACGGATGGTAGACCGCGGCTGGATCGCGCAGGTCGGCCGCGGGCAGCGAGCCCCGGGCGAGCTGGGTCTCGAAGGCGACGATCGCCGGCGCGTCGGCGGCCGCGGCCGGGTCGCCGGAGAGCGCCAACATCCGCCGCAGATGGACCAGATACTGCGCCCGCAGCGTGCGCGACGCAGCGTCGGCACGCAGGTAGTAGTCGCGCTCGGGCAGCCCGATCCCGCTCTGGTCGATCTCGGCGATGACCGAGCTGCTGTTCTTGAAGTCCTGGGTCGGTGAGAGTGAGAAGCCCGCGTCCACGCCGATCTCGTGCAGATGCGCGATCGCCGCCGTCAGCGCGCCGCGCGACCGCAACGCGTCGATGCGCCCCAGCTCACCGGCGATCGGTCGCAGCCCGGCGCGCTCGATCGCCGCGGTATCCATGCAGCTGCCGTACAGCGTGCCGATCTGCTGCGTGACGCTCCCCCGGGGGCCCGGTGCGCGCTCCGCGCGCTCCAGCGTCACCCGCACGAGCGCGCGCGTCTGGTCGATGAGCGCTTCGGTGTAGCCGTACTCCGAGTAGGCCGCCGGGATCGGGTGCGCCTTGCGGTACACGCCGGTCGCAAAGTCGAAGAAGTTCGCGCAGGCGTCGGCGGTCCGGTCGATCGCTGCGCCCTCGAACGGCTCGGGCAGCGCGTCGCCGGCGCGCGCGTGCGAGTGGTTCGTCGCCAAGCCGAGCCCAACGAACAGCGCGACGGCGGCAGCGAGACGGATCGCCGCGAACAGCAGACGCATCGGATTCTCCGTAAGAAATAGTTAAGCAGTCCGTTCCGCAGCCACGGGGACGGGCCCTCTCGGGTCTCGCACCTGGTTCCACACTGACCCAATCCGCCGGACCGCCCTGGCCGTTCTTCTCACGGATCACGCATCCGGAGGAGTTATACAGACATGATCAATCGCATCACGGCGCTCGCTGCCGTGTGCCTGCTCGGCATCGCGGCCCCAGCGCTCGCGCAATCGTCGATGTCGGGCCAGATGGGCACGATGAAGAACCCGATGGTCGGCGGAGCGCCGATGTACGCCTCGAAGAACATCGTTCAGAACGCGGTCAATTCAAAGGACCACACGACCCTGGTCTCGCTGGTGAAGAAGGCCGGCCTGGTGAGCACGCTCGAGGGCCCCGGCCCGTTCACGGTGCTCGCGCCGACGAACGAAGCGTTTGCGAAGTTGCCGAAGGCGACCGTCGACAAAGTGACGTCGGATCCGGCGCTGCTCAAGAAAGTCCTCACCTATCACGTCCTCGCCGGCCGGGTGACCGCAGCCGACATCGAGGCGAAGATCAAGGCGGGCGGCGGAACGGCCGAACTCGCGACCGTCGAGGGTCAGCCGATCACCGCGAAGATGGACGGCTCGAACCTCGTCCTGACCGGCGCGGGCGGCGGCACGGCGATCGTCACGATCGCGAACGTCGATCAGTCCAACGGCATCATCCACGTCATCGACGGCGTCCTGATCCCGTAGAACGGACCCTCGCTAGCGAGGGCGCGCGCTCGGCACGGGCTGTGGCACCGTGCCGGGCGCCGTCGCGCCAGGCGTGGGCAGCGCCGTCGGCACGTGCATGAAGACATCCAAGAATGATGCGGACTGAGTGTAGCCAACCGGCACCGCGAAGGGATCCCCCGGCGGTAACTCGGCCTTGAGGTCGTCGAGCAGATAGACGATCTTCATGCCGGACGACGAGGTGCCGGTAGTGACCGAAAAGTCGAGCGTAATCGGAAACCATTGGAAATCCTCGGCGAGGTTCATTGCACCGGCGATGTGCGTCGTGACCGCTTGACCCTTGGCGCGCAGCTTCATCTTGAATGCAAAGTCCGTCGTGTGAAATCCCATCGTCGTCGTGTGACCGGCCAGGTTCATCGAGAACTCGAACAGGTCGAGGCTGCTCAGCGGCGACGTCTGCGACGATGTTGCCATCGGGGAACTCAGCGGACTCACCGGAATCGACTGAACGTGGTACTTCTTGGTACTATCACTCCACATCGTGACGGTACGTGCGGTTCGATCGACGACGAGGGTCAGCTGAAAGAGCGACGGCGGCAGTGGCATTCCGTCGCTCTTCATCGACAGGATGTCGACGCGAGATAGGTTTCCACGCTGCGCGATGGCGAGTCGAATGGTTCCGGAGAGTATCCTGGTCGACGACTTGGCGGTGAACGTGGCATGCGCGTGCGCGCTGAACACCTGCGGTGTCGGCGTCGGGGACGGCTGCGCTGCCTGCGCGACCGGGCCTCCCGGCTCCATCCCCTTGGCTCGGATCACGCCGGCGTTCGCGGGATCGGTCAGGAACGCGATGAGGGCAGCTGCTGCTTGCGGATGCGCGCTCGCCGCTCCGACGGCGGCCGGGAACGCCGTGTAGCTCTGCAGCTCCGGTGGAAACGCGATGACAGTAACGCCCGGCACCGGCAGCAGCTCGCTGATCTGCTGCGCGGCCAGCTCGGCCTCGCCGTTCGCGACCAACGCCGCGGCGGGGCCGCCTTGGATCACCTTGGCTTTGGCCTTCACTTGCTGGTCGATGCCGAGCTTCTCGCACACCGAGATGAAATAGAGCCCGCTCGCCCCCGTGGTCGTGTAGGCGACGGATCGCGCCGCGAGCATCGTGCTCCGGAACGCCGCGGCATCGTGGACGTCCGGGGCCGGTGAGCCGGTCTTGTAGGCGACGCCGACGCCCGACCGCGCGATCACGGCGCGCGTCGCAGGATCGACCTTCCCGGTTCGCACCATCTCGTCCATCGCCGGCCCGGTGAGGATCGCGACGTCGAAGGCCTCGCCACCCGCGATGCGCTGCTTGAGCACGTTGGCGACGTCGTAGCGGACGATCAGCGTGTTCCCGGTGGCCGCCTCGAATTGAGGTCCGAGGACCTTCATCACCTCGGCCATACCGTTGGAGCTCAGGACGGTGATCTCGGTCGCCTGCGCCACGCCGCCGAGCAGCAGCGCCGTCAGTACCGTCGTCACGGTTAGAACGAGGGCTCTCATCGCGGCCCCGCCTTCTCAGGGAGGGCCGCCGTAGCCTGCGCCCTGGGGGGCGCTGCGGCTCAGTCGGTGAGCTTCACGTCGGAGAACTCGATCCTGCGCACGAGCGTCCCGCCATCGAATCCGAGCACGCGTATCGGTAGGTTCGTCGCCGTAGAGATGTCGAGCGACTCACGCGTTAGCCCGACTTCGGTCGCCGGCCCGCTGGGGATGAGCGTCACCGCACTCACCCCGACCCCGTCGATCTGCGCGCCGGGCTCGTCGGACAGGATGCCGGCGTCTTGCTGCGCGCGAGCGAGGATCGCGCCGAAGCTCAGCTCGTCGATCGACGATCCGCGGATCGTCGTCGCCAGCGGATCGTGCAACCCGAAGGTCCTTCTGAAGAGCGCTGCAAACCCCGTGCCGCGCCGAGCGACCACCGTCTCGCCGCCTGCCCACACGAGCGTCACGCCGGCATCCGGTCCCGAGGCGACATGGACCGTCGCGTTCGCCGGCTTACGAAAACTGTAGTCGAAAACGACGTTCTGGACTTGGGTGCCCTTCTGCTCGAAGACCGTCACGGTGGCGCTGTACGCCGTCACGCCGGCCCATGCCTGAGCGAACTTGCTCAATTCTTCGGTCGCGCCGGCGGACGGCGTGGCGGGCGGCGCCGGGGTCCGGGTCGGCTGCGCACCGACCAAAGCGGGAATACTCCAAAGGATCACGAGGAGCGCGCACATCGGCGCACGTGCGAAGCGAACGAGCGGCTTGTCAGCCATGGGGCACCTTCTAGAACATATGTTCCCTTCCAGGTGCCGAAACAACGCGCCACCACGGGCTGTAAGGATGACATGACGATGAGGATTCTCACGGGCGCATTGCTGGCGGCCGTCCTACCCGTGGCGGCGCAGGCGGCGAGCACTCCGTCGATCGACTCGCAGTCCGCGACCATCCTGGAGGCCGTACGCGGCGCGATGCTCCAGCGACCGCTCTCTTCGATTGCCTCGTTGCACCTGGTCGGCTCGCAAACGGCCGTCGGAATCCACGCTACGTACGAGGAGTGGGACGACCTCGGCGGGCTGCGCTTCGCGACAGCTCAGACGGGAGGTCCGCTTACCGGACAAAACGGCTGGGACGGCCACGTGGTCTGGACCGGAGACGGCACCGGACTGGTCCACGTCGATGGTGGAGCGAGCGCGCGGCTGCAGGCGATCGACCAAGCCTATCTCGACACCCTCGCCTTCCTCGCACCCAACGCCGACGGCGCGCCGGTCGCGTACGGCGGACAGAAGACCGAAGCGAATCACACGTACGATATCCTCCAGGTCACGCCGCCCGGCGGAACCGAGTTCGACCTGTGGATCGATGCCGGCACGCATCTGATTGCGAAGGAGATCGGAACGATCGGCAACACGACCGTGAGCGTGACCCTCTCCGACTATCGGAGCAGTCACGGCATCACGTTCCCGTTCAGCCAGATGGCAACCACGTCGCAGGGCAACTCGCAAACGATCGCCCTTACGTCGATCGACGTGAACCAGGATGTTGGTCCACACTTGGCTATGCCGGTCTCACACGTGCACGATACGTCGATCGCCGGCGGAAGGTCGACGACGGTCCCGATCCAAGTGATCAACAACCACATCTATCTGTCGTTGATGGTCGATGGCAAGGGCCCGTTCACGTTCATCCTCGATACGGGCGGCGCACTGATCGTATCGTCAGAGATCGCGGCTGCGGTGAACTCCGGGTCCACCGGCAGCGCGCAGATTAGCGGCGTCGGCAACACCACGGAGGCGGCCGGCTTCACTCACCTCGACTCCCTTCAAATCGGCAGCGCGACGGTCCGCGGCCAGTACGCCCTCGTCCTCCCGATCGGCAAGGCCTTCGGCATGTCGGAAGGCGTCCACATCGACGGTATGATCGGCTATGAGGTCGTGGCGCGATTCCTCACGACGATCGACTACGCGAATTCGACCCTCACGCTCGCCACACTGACCGACGCACCGGCGACGGCTCCAAGCGCGACGGCGATTCCGTTCTACTTCGACGGCACCGTACCCAACATCGCGATTGCGGTGGACGGCATTCGAACGGATGCGGAATTCGACACCGGGTCGCGCGGCTCTCTCTCGCTGACCTCGCCGTTCGTGGCGGCGCACCCGGCAATCGGCGCTGACGCCACGACCGCCAACGGCGTCATCGGCTTCGGTATCGGTGGGCCCGCGCTGGGAAAACTCGGGCGCGTCAGTGTGCTGCAGATCGGCCCCTTCACGTTCGCGCATCCGACCGTCGCGTTCGGCACGCAGACGCAAGGCGTTTTTGCGAACCCGCTCGTCTCCGCGAACCTCGGCGGCGACGTCTGGAAGCGCTTCACCGTCACGTTCGACTACCCGCACTTGGTGGTGCTGCTCGCACCGAATGCAGCCTACGACCGACCGTTCACCTACGACCGCTCGGGGCTCTTCCTAGTCGATAACAACGATGCGTACACCGTGCTGGACGCGCGCGCCGGTACGCCCGCGGCCCAAGCCGGCTTGACGAAGGGCGACGTGATCCTCTCGGTCGACGGTGCTCCAGCGACGAATCAGACGCTGGCGCAGCTACGGGCCAGGTTCATGGGCAGCGCGGGGACGGTGGTTCGCCTGCACGTGAAAAACTCGACCGGCGAACGCGACGTGTCGCTAACCTTGCGCGACTACGTCTAAGGACGGCAACCCCGCCAGGTACGTGTGCACGAACGCGATCGACATGCTGCCTTCGCCGACGCCGGCTGCAACTCGTTTGATCGAGCCATGTCGCACGTCGCCGACGACGAAGATGCCGGGCACGCTGCTCTCCAGCAGATACGGATCCCGTTCGTGCGGCCACGGCCGGTGTTCCGATTCGAGGAGGTCGAGGACGTCGCGACCGCTACACACGTAGCCGAGCTCGTCGCGAATGACCTCGCTGGGCAACCAGTCCGAGACCGCGTCGGCGCCGATGAACACGAAGACGGCGTCGACATCCCAGCGCTCGGTTCCACCGTTTCGCGTGTCGCGGACGACGATCGCGTTGAGATGGTCGCCCCCTTCGACCGCGACGATCTCTCCGTTCGCGCGGATGGCGATGTTGTCTCTGGTGCCAATCTCCTCGATCAGATACTGCGACATCGACTGGCTCAGCGACGGCCCGCGCACGAGAATCGTCACGTTGCGCGCGTAGCCGGAAAAGAACATCGCGGCCTGCCCGGCGGAGTTTCCTCCTCCAACCAGTACGATGTCGCGGCCAAGCGTCGTTCGCGCCTCGGCTCGCGCCGCGCCGTAGTACACCCCCGCGCCCAGGAACCGCTCGATGTCCGGCACCTGCAATTGACGATACGAGACGCCCGTCGCCACCACCAGCGCGTGCGCCTCGAGGCTGAATCCACCGTCCAGCTCGATGCGATGAAACGGTGTGCCGCTCACCACCTGTTTGACGGCGCGCCCGACGACGATCTCCGCGCCGAAGCGTTCCGCCTGCGTTCGCGCCCGATCGGCCAACTCATCGCCGGAGACGCCGGATGGGAAGCCCAGATAATTTTCGATGCGCGACGACGTACCGGCCTGGCCGCCCGTCGCGTAGCGCTCGACGAGCACCGTCCGCAGACCCTCTGAGGCGCCGTACACGGCCGCGGCGAGACCAGCCGGACCGCCACCGATGATGGCGACGTCGTACTGCGTCGCGCTCGGCTGCGTGCGCAGGCCCAGCTCCGCCGCGCTCTGCAGCAGGTTCGGTCGCACGAGCCGCCTGCCGTCCGGCAGAATGACCAGCGGGAGGTCGTCGGGTCCGACGCCGGTACATTTTGGACAGTCCGGATCGGCGGGATCGTACCACTCGAAGGCCACCCGGTTCCGCGCCAGAAAGTCACGGATCTGATGGCACGCGTCGTCAAAACGCCCGCCGATGACGACCGGCGCCGCGCCCGCACTCGTCGTTTGCTCCTGGACGCCGCCCACGCGCTCGAGCACGATGTGCAAGATCGCGTCCCGAACGCAGGCGGCGTTACGCAGGAGCCAGCGGAATTCGTGCGCCTCCAGGCGCATCAGGCGCGAGGGCTCGAGCGTTCGCGCACTGACGAAGAACGAAGCCCCGAGCATGATCGGGGTCTCGCCGATATATTCTCCGGGCCCGCGTACGGCGAGGGAGGTCAATGCCGCTCCGTAGCGTTTCACCACTTCGAAGCGTCCCTGGAGCAGGGCGTAGAAGGCCGGCGATTCGCCTTCGCTGATGAACCACTCGTCGGCCTGTAAGCGAATGTCGGCAGCGTTCGCCGCGACGCGCGACGCAAGGTCGTCCGGCAGCTCCGCAAAGAGCGGGATCTGGCGCAGGAGCTCGACGGTGATCATCCTTGCATCCTCTGGTTTGGCAAAGTAGCGAGGCCTCTAACCCGGCGGCGGCTGGGTGAGTTGCGCGATCTCGATGTCGGAGAGTGGCCGCACGGCCTGTCCGTGCAGCAGCAGCTGGACCTTCGCGGCCTGTTCGATTTCTTCGATGCCGGCGACGGCCTCCGCGAGCGTCCCGCCGGCGAAGATCGGGCCATGATTGGCCAGCAGGATCGCCCGGGATTGGGCGGCGCGACCGGCGATCGAAGCGGCGAGCCGCGCGGAGCCGGGCGGCGCGTACGGCACGATCGGCAGGCGACCGATCCGCAGGAGCGCGTACGGCGTCAACGGGAGCAAGACGCTCTCGTCATCGGCGTACTCGAGACACGACAGCGCGACGGCGTAGCTGGAGTGCACGTGAACGATCGCGGTCGCGGCCGGGCGGTGCTCGAAGAACGTCAGGTGGAGCTCCCATTCCTTGGTCGGCAGCGAGCCCCCAACGTGACCGCCGCGCTCGTCGAGCCGTGCCACCTCGGCCGGGCTCAGGTCGCCCAGGCCAACGTTCGTCGGGGTCATCACGTAGCCGCCGCCGTCGACCCGCAGCGAGATGTTGCCGGAGGTCCCGGGCGTCAAACCGCGCGCCACGAGCGTGCGGCCAGCCGCACAGAGCGCCTGCGCGGCTCGATCGTAAGCCGCGGTCACGCGGCGTACCCGAGGCAGTCGAAGGCGCGCACGAAAAAGTCCTCTGCCCCGAAATTGCCGGACTTCAGCGCGAGCGCGACGGGACGCTCGCCGAATGTGGCGGTCCACGGCACGCCCGGATCGATCTGCGGCCCGATGCGCAGCGCATCGATCGCCAAGCCGTCGACGATGGCGCCGGACGTCTCGCCGCCGGCGACGACGAAGCGCCGCACGCCCCGCGCCCGCAGCCCGCGCGCGATCCCGACCAGCACGCCTTCGACCCGCGCCGACGCTTCCGCCACACCGTACCGGCGCTGATTCTGCTCGACGCGCTCGGGCGTGTCGGACGCCACGATGAGGATCGGGCGCTCGCCGATCGTGGCATCGGCCCAGGCGAGTGCTTCGGCGATCCGCTCCAGCGGCTCGTCGAGCGAGCGTTGCGAGAAATCGAAGGTCGGTAGCCGCGTCCGAGCGTAGTCGATCTGCGCGCGCGTCGCGCGCGAGCACGAACCGGCCAGCACCGCCGCCGGTCCGCTGATGACGGGAAGGCTGTCGCCGGCGCCCGCCTCTCGCGACGCGCCGCCGGCGCTCGCGCTTCCGAGTGCGATCCCAGAGCCACCGGCGATCAGCGGGAGATCGGCATCGATCGCCGCGCCGCCGAGGGCACGCAGATCGTCATCGTCGACGGCGTCGACGATCGCGTGTCGAACGCCTTCGCCCGCAGCCTCGCGGATCGCCTGCGCGATCGCGGCCCGGCCGCGGCGCACGACCGCGAAGTCGATGCGACCGACGCGCCCGCTCGTCTGAGCGCCCAGCACGCGCACGAGGTTCGAATCGCGCATTGGATTGAGCGGATGGTCGCGCATACCCGACTCCGCGAGCAGCACGTCGCCGACGAACAGATACCCGCCGAAGACGCGGCGCCCGTTGGCCGGCATGGCCGGGCAGTGGATCGTGAACGAGGCACCGAGGCGCTCGAGCAGCGCGTCCGCCACTGGGCCGATGTTTCCGCTGGGCGTCGAATCGAAGGTCGAACAATACTTGAAGATGAAGCGGCGCGCGGCGCGCGTGTAGAGCGCGTCGAGGGCCGCGACCGACTGCGCCACCGCGTCCACGGGAGCGATCGAACGCGTCTTGAGCGCGACGACAAGCGCATCGAGCGCGCCGAAGTCGCGCTCGGGGTCCGGCTGGCCGACCGCGAGCACCGTTCGCATCGCGCCGCGCGCCAGCGTGTTCGCGATATCGCTCGCTCCGGTGAAGTCGTCGGCGATGACGCCGACCAGCCCGTCGCGCACGCCGGGCATCACAGGCCGAGGTTCGTCAGCACGCCGTTCACAACGGTATAGGCCTGCAGCGCATCACGCTCGCTCGTCTCCGGCGTCTGGAAGAACTCCATCGCGAGCCAGCCGTCGTATCCGGCGGCGTGCAGCGTCGCCAGGATGTCGACCCAGTTGAAGCTGCCGGAGCCGGGCGCCGAGCGGTTCGAGTCGCTGAGCTGCACGTAACTCATACGGCCGCTCCGCTGCCCCGCTACCAGCGACGCGATCAAGCTGGGCTCCTCGAGGCTCTGGTGGTGCAAATCTGCCTCGAACGTCAACGACGCGCCGGGAAACGCGCGGATGAAGGCGACCGTCTCGGCGACGGTGTTGAGCAGGTCGCCGATGTAGCGCGTGTGCGGCTCGAGGACGATGCGCACGCCGAGTGACTCAGCGAGCGGGAGCAGCTCGTCGAGCGCTTCGCGGAACCACGCGAGCGCCAGTTCCCGGTTCGGCGCGCCCTTCGAACTGCCACGAAACCGGCCGATGCTCGCATCGACGCCATACTCGTGCGCCAGCCGCAACACGGAACCGAAACGATCGATCGCGCGGCGTCGCGTCGCGGGATCGGGCGAGGCCAGATACAGATTGTCGGACGCGCCGATCGGGCCGGTGCTCACGGCGCTGACGACGAGCCCGGCGTCCGCCACGAGTTTGCCGAAGGTCCGTGTGTCGAACGCAGCGGGATCGCGCACCTGCAATTCGATCCCCGCGTAGCCGATCGCGGCGACGCGCCCGAGGACGTGCTCCGGCTCGCCGTGCCAGCATAGCGGAAACGCGTTGGCTTCGGGGGTCGTCATCATGTACGCGAGCTTCACGGAATGACGCTTTCTTACGTCGCCGCCGCACCTGCGCGCAGCGTCTTTCGCAGCGCCGCCGCGGCCAAGCGCGGGCTGCTCAGGACGCGGTCGCGAGACGCCGGTGGGATCTGGTCGTAGACGCGTGCCATGCTCGCTTGCGCGAGCAGCACCAGGTCGGTCACCGCGGCGAGGGCCGGGAGGGCAGCGAGCACGATACGGTCGTGCTCCTGGGCGTCGCCGCGGCGCAGCGCCTGCATGGCGGCGGGGTGCAAGCTCGGCACGATCTCGATCGCCTTCCCTTGGGCTGCCGCCTCGCGGGCGAGCATCTCGCGCTGCTGCTCCAAACCCGCCGGGAACGTCGCCAGTACGCCGATGCGTGACGCCTGCGCGACCGCGCGTTCGACCATCACCTGATCGACGGCGTAGAGCGGCGTCTCGGGAAAGCGGCTGCGCGCTTCCGGCAGCATCGTCGAGTACGCCGTACATGTCAGCATGATGGCATCGGTCCCCGCGGCGATCGCCAACTCGAGGATCGTCAGCATGCGCTCGACGCAGACGCGATCTACGCCACCCCGGCGCTCCGCCTCGGAGCTGAGGCCTTCGTCGAGCAGATGCCGAACGCGCAGGTCGGGGATCTCGGCGATGAGTGCAGTCTCCATCACCTCGAGCGCGGGCAGCACGGCGTGCACGAGCGTCACGGTCGGTGCCGCGTCGCCCACCCGGGTCATGGGACGAAGACGGCCTTGATGGGGTCGCCCTCCCGCTCGCGGACGACGCGAAATCCCTCCATGATGTCGTCGAGCTTGAAGTGGTGCGTGACCAGCTCTGCGCCACGCAACTTCCCTTGCGCCGCCAGCGAGAGCGCGCGGCCGACGTTCCCACCTCCTTCACCGCGGGTCGTATACAACGTGACGTCGGACCGGATGGCGCGGCTCAGATCGAACGTCACCTTGTCCTTGTAGAACGCGAGGAACAGGATCTTCCCGCCGAGCTTCACCATCTCGACGCACTGCTGCGGCGTATCGCCCGCGCCGGAGGCCTCGATCACCAGGTCGGCGCCGAGTCCGCCGGTGAGGCGGCGGACGGCCGCGACGGGGTCCTCGTCACGCGAACTGACCACCGCGTCGGCGCCGAGCTTGCGCCCGAACTCCAGCCGACTGGCGCGCGTGCCCACCAGGATGACCTGTGCCGCGCCCAGCGCCTTGGCGAGCTGCACCGTCATCAAGCCGACCGGGCCGGGGCCGATCACGACCACCGACTGTCCGACGATGAACCCCCCGACCGCGTCGATGCCGTACAGTCCGGTGCCGGCCGTCGAGACGAGCACCGCGTCCTCCCACGACACGTTGTCGGGCATCTTGTAGAGCGCCTTCGCGTGATGCACGACGTATTCGGCGAAACCACCGTCCGCGGTGAAGCCGCTCGTGCGGTGCCCTTTGTGCACGTTGCCGTAGTTCAGGCACGCGGTATACATGCCCAGCACGCAATTCTCGCAGCGTCCGCAGCCGCTGTGCGCCTCGATCGCGACGCGGTCGCCCACCGCGAACTCATCGACCGTGTCGCCCAGCGCGACCACCGTCCCGGTCCATTCGTGCCCCGGTGTGAACGATCCGAACGGTGGCTGATGCGGGAACGGATGGACCATGATCTTGAGGTCGGTTCCGCACGTTCCGCACATCGCGACCTTGACCAGCACCTCGCCGGGTCCCGGCTCCGGGACCGGCTTCTCGAGGATGCGGAACTCGCCCGGCTCGACCAGCACGGCGGAGCGCATCGTGCGCGGGACGGAACCGGGCACGCCGGACGACGAGAGGGGAGAGGCGATGGACACGGGGGACTCCTTCGTAAGCGGTCGGGCTTACGCCACGGAGCTGGCGTAGGGCAAGGCCTCGTCCTGCAGCGCACGATCGCGAGTCACTTCACGCAGACGGAGCGGCCACAGCACCGCGATCGCGATGAACGCGGCGACGAGATTCATGACGGCCGCCAGATAGAACACCAGCGTCCAACTGCCCGTCGCGATCGCGATGCCGCTGGAGATGGGGACGAGCAGCGAGGCCACACCCTTGGCGGTGTAGAGAACGCCGTAATTCGTTGCCGCGTAGCGCTGGCCGAAATGATCGCGAACCAGCGCCGGGAAGATGCTGTAGATCTCTCCCCACGCGAAGAACACCAGGGCTGAGAGCAAGATAAACGAGACCGGCGTGTGGCCGAACCGGCTGAATGCCCAGACGCCGACACCCTCGACCGAGAACGCGACCGCCAGGGTCCGCTCTCGGCCGACGCGGTCCGAGATCCAACCCAGCGAGACGCGCGAGATGCCGCCGACGATATTGTTGAGCTGCAGCGTCAGGAGCAGTACCGGGGCGGTCCACACCAGCACGCGGACGGGGATAGCGGCGAGGTGAAAGGACGTCGCGACCGGCGCGATCTGCGCCACAAACATCAGACCGGGTGCCGCGATCAAGATGAACACCGCGTACAGCAGCCAGAAGACCGGCGAACGCAGCGTCTCGAGCAGCGTGTAATCGCGCGTCCCTTGCAGGCAGCGGACGTTGGCGAGCATCGCCGGCGTGGTCGTGCGCGGCGGGCTGACCAGAAAGAGACCGCACACGATGATGACGGCGCCTTGCACGATGCCGAAGAACGTGAAGGTGGGGAACGGTCCGGCAGTGTGGATCATGTGGACGAGCGGCGTCACCGTGATCGCCGCTCCCGCGCCGAAGCCCGCGACGGTCAACCCGACGGCGAGTCCGCGATGCGCCGAGAACCACTTGACGGCGTTGGGGACGCAGGTGGCGTAGACCATCCCTGCGCCGATCCCGGCCAGCGCGCCGCCGAGGTAGAGGCCGGGCAGCGAGTGCAACTGGCCGTTGCAGACCCAACCCAGCGCGGCGAACACACCGCCGACGACCACCGCCAGACGCGGGCCGAACCGGTCGACGAGCGCGGCTTCGAACGGGACGAGCCATGTTTCGACCAGCACGAAGATCGTGAACGACCACTGGACCGCCGTGAGCGTCCAGTGCGTGCTCTGGACAAGCTTCGGCACGAATGCCGTCCAACCGAACTGCAGGTTCGCGATCATGCTCATGCAGATGATCCCGAGCCCCAGCTGAATCCAGGGGGTCGCGCGCGGCATCGTCCCCGTCGTAGCGACGTTGCTTCGGGTCACGTCAGCTCTTCACGAGGAGACGGCCGCCGCTCGCGACGACGTCGTCGTGCGTGAAGAGGAGCTCGAGGGTGATGTTGTTGGGACCATCGACGAAGACCTGACGATCGGAGGCATACGGTACGTCCGCCTCGTGAAAGGCGATGCCGGCACCGCGTAGCCGAGCGGTGACCTCGCCGTACTTTTCGAATCGGAAGGCCAGATGATCGACGGACCCGCGGTGCGCGGTCGTATCGACGGCGCCGATGTCGTCGACGTGGGTCTGTTCGTGATTCGACATGTGACTGATGTGCAAAAGCGCGATGTCGCCATCGTACAGCCAGTAGCCGGGTGAAGCGAAGGCTGGCCGCGGCCCAACGCGGACGCCAAGTACGTTGACGAGGAAATCCCGCATCACGTCGATATCCGCCGCGAGGATATTGATGTGGTCGAACCGCGTCATAGCCATACGCCCGCCCCCCTGCGCAGCCCACAGAGTAATGAACTCTGCGGAGAGCCAACCGCTCAAACCGGTGTTACCCGGACAAGCGCGGCCTTCGACGCCGGATTGTCGATTCCCAGCCTCGTGGACGTCCCTAGCTGGAGCTCTCCCCGCTCGGGAGCAGCGCTCGTTTAGCCGATCTGTGCGAGACGGGCGGCCGGGAGGCGGTCGCCCACGCCGACGTACCGATCGACGATGCCCTTGAGGCGCTCCGCGCTGGCCTCGACGCCATGCAGCTCTTCGTCGGACATCTGCGGCCACAGCACGTCGGTGACGCCGCTGCTTCCGACGGCGCTGGGGAGCGAGAGCGTCACGCTATAGCGAGGCTGATACGAGCCGACGGGAATCACCGCGCCCTCATCGCGCAGCACGCACTCGGCGAGCCGGGCGATCACCATCCCGATCCCATATTGGCTGGCGCCGATCCCCTCGATGATCGAGATGTTGGCGAAGCGCACATCGTGCTCGACCGAGCGGCGAAACTCGTCGAACGCGATCCCGCGCTCGGCGACCATCTCGGTGAGCGGTCTGCCGCCGATCCGCGCCGACGACCACAAGAAGACGCTGAACGTCCCGTGCTCGCTGATCACGTAAGCGTCGACGCTCAGCGGGCTCACGCCGAAACGCTCCGCGACGTGGACGCGAAAGCGCAGCGTATCCAAGAACGTGCTGGTGCTCATCACGCGGTTGTGGCCGGCCAGCCGGCAGGTCAGATCGACCAGCGGTTCCGGCGGGTTCGTTACGATCAAGATGACCGCATCGGGCGCCGCCATGACGATCTTCGGGACGATGTCCTCGAAGACGCCGACGTTCGTGTGCAGCAGCCGCAAGCGTCCCAGCGGGTCGCTGCGATCGGTCGCGCCGCCGGCCTTCTCATTGATCCCAGCCGTGATGACGACCAACCCGGCGCCGGCGAGGTCGCCGTAGTCGCCGGCCCGGACGTCAACCGCGGGTGAGAGCGGCGTGCCGTAGCGCAGGTCGGTGGCGACGCCCTTGGCGCGCGCGTGGTCGCGATCGATCAGCACGACCTGGCGGGCGACCCCGCGCACGCAGGCCGCGAGCGCGGCCGCGGCGCCGACGGCGCCGGCCCCGATGATGCCCAGCTTCGTCCCGTACTGGCCGCCCACGCGGATCCGGTCCATTAACGCCCTACCTTCGAAAACGGGATGCTGGCGGCCGCTATGGCCGCCGGGTGCTGAAATATCGGGAGATGCCGCATGCTCAAGGTCACGAACGCGACGACACAGACGGCGCCGAAGACCCGCTTGAGCTGCAGTGATTTCAAACGAGAGGAATAGCGCGCGCCATAGTGGGCGCCGACCACAGCCCCGAGGGAGAGGGGGATGGCCAGCGCCCAGTCCACGCGTTGCTCGCCGATCTGAGCGATCACGCCCGGCCAGATGTAGATCAAGGCGATGAACGACGCGGTCGGCATCGCGACGTAGGCGGGCAGCTTGTAGCGCCACAGCAAGAGCGGGATCGCGACGGTCCCCGCGCCGATGCCGAACAGCGTCGAGGAGAATCCGACCAAGAGGCCCATCAACCCGAGCTCCAGCTTGCCGGCCTTTCGCGAGCGATCGGTTTCGATCTCCGTATCCGCGAGGTTCGACGGTTGCGCCGGCTTGAGCATGTTGATCGCGATGAACAGCAGCATGAGGCCGTAGAGGACGTCGAACTGGCCCGAGCTGACGTAGCGCAGCGCGTACACCCCGGCCAAGCCGCCGGCGATACCGCCGAAGCCGATCGCCCAGCCCATCCGCAGATTGATCCGGTTCTTCTTGCGCAATGCAAACGATGCGACCGCGACGTTGACCCCGACCATGAAGAGCGACGTGGCGGCCACGACCTGCGGGGTCAGGTGACCGGTGAGCCGGAGGATCGGGACGGAGATGAAGCCGCCTCCAAACCCGACCAGGCTTCCGAAGAAGCAGGCGACGAGGCCCAAGACAACGGCTAAGATTGCGCCGATCATCAACCGCGCTCAGGGAATGGGAAGGCCTGCATATGTTTGGTATCGGTCAACTGGCTAGTTTAGCAAGCGCTCTACTGGTTAAGTTCAAGCCTCCTGCTGGTTAAGTCTCGGTAAGCGACGCAGCGCGATCGCCGCACTTGCGCGCGACGCTATGTGACCGCTATGGTGAGCGCATCGCTGCTGCGCGCCGGCTCGCGTGCGATGCGGCGTTTGGACAATCGGCTAGTTACGGATCGCGCGACTTCTACAAACGCGGTGTCTTGCGCGCCCGGAAGCATCACTATGACGGGATGGGGCTTTGAAGAAGATTCCTCCAGGCGTTGGTCCGAAGCATCCGCAAGTCGTTGTCTTGGTCGGCGCGACGGGTGACCTGTCGCAACGGAAGCTGTTGCCGGGTCTGTTCCACCTCTCGAGTGCCGGCTTCATCCCGGGTTGCCGGATCATCGGCGTCTCGCTCGAGGATCTCGACTCCGAGGGCTTCCGCGCGTTCGCACGCGAGGCACTCGATCAATTCTCTACTCGGAAAGTGCACGACACCGACTGGGCCACATTCGCGCAGACCTTGGACTACGTGCCGCAAGCCGCCGGTGCCGACGCCCTCAAAGCAGCGGTGGAACGGGCGGAACAGACGCTGGGCGCCGAGACCCGGCGCCTGCACTATCTGAGCGTGCCGCCCGGTGCCGCTTTGTCAACGGTCCGGCTGCTGGGAGCAGCCGATCTCGTGGACCGCTCCCAGATCATCATGGAAAAGCCGTTCGGCACCGATCTGGCGAGCGCGGTGTCACTGAATGCTAAGCTGCACGACGTCTTCTCGGAAGACCAGATCTTCCGGATCGACCATTTCCTAGGGAAGGAACCGGCGCAGAACATCCTGGCGTTTCGCTTCGCCAACGGCTTGTTCGAGCCGATCTGGAACCGCAACTTCATCGACCACGTGCAGATCGACGTCCCGGAGACGCTGGGACTTGGCAAACGAGCCGGCTTCTATGAAGCGACCGGCGCGTTTCGCGACATGGTGGTGACGCATCTGTTCCAGATCCTCGCCTTCATGGCGATGGAGTCTCCGACGTCCTTGGAGCCGGGGCCCATCAGCGAGGAAAAGAACAAAGTCTTTCGCAGCCTGCTCCCGATCGACCCGAAAGACGTCGTCCGCGGTCAATACACGGGCTATCGATCCGAGGAGGGCGTCGACCCCGAGTCGGACGTCGAGACCTTCGTCGCGCTGAAATGCTCGATCGACAACTGGCGTTGGGCCGGCGTGCCGTTCTTCCTCCGCACGGGCAAACGGCTCGAAGAGGGGCAACGGATCATCTCCATCGCCTTTCGGGAACCGCCCAAGAGCATGTTCCCGGTCGGCTCGGGTGTCGGCGCGCAAGGGCCCGACCATCTCACCTTCGACCTGGCGGATGCCTCGAAGATGTCGCTCTCTTTCTACGGCAAGCGCCCAGGCCCAGGGATGCGGCTGGACAAGCTGAGCTTGCAATTCGCCATGCACGACACCGGCCTGATCGGCGACGTGCTGGAGGCCTACGAGCGCTTGATCCTCGATGCGATGCGCGGCGATCACACGCTCTTCACGACGGCCGAGGGGATCGAACGGCTTTGGGAGGTGTCGCGACCGCTCTTGGAAGCACCACCGCCGGTGCGCCTCTACCCGCCCGGCTCGTGGGGACCGAAATCCATCCACCAACTCGTCGCGCCGCATGCTTGGCGGCTGCCCTTCGAGCGAGGCTGGCGCGACCCCAACGTCGCGGGGAGCTGACCTAGACGGCGGCGTCGACGCTGAGCGCGACCCGTCGATTCGCGGGAATCTCCAGATCGGCGGCCAGCGTGCGCGAATTGTTCTGCAGCCACATGAACAAGCCGCGTTGCCAGGTCGGTAAGCCGCCCTCGGTGTTCCGGACGATCACCGGGCTCGCATAGAGGAACGACGTCGTCTCCTTATCGATATCGAGCGCCACGCGTTCGCATTGGCGAAGGATCGGCACGAGCGTAGGGCGCTCCATGTAGCCGAACTTTGCCGTCACTCGGACGAACCGGCTCGAGAATCGCTCCATGGTCACGCGCGTGTCGTCAGCAATGTAGGGGATCGGCACCGGCGCGATGGTCATCAGGACGAGTTGCTCTTCGGCGAGCAGTGGGCCGAGCCAACGATGGTTCGCGACGAACGGGACTCCGGTCGGATCGCCGGTCAGGAAGACGACCGTACCTTTCGGGTCGCGTTCCAAGTTGCCGTATTCCTTGAGGAACGCTTCCACGGATTCTTGCCCCGCAGCAAGGCCCCGGGCGACTGCGCGACGCCCGGTCAACCAGGTAATCGACATGATCGAGATCACGGCGGCGACGAGGATCGGGACCCAGGCGCCCTCCATGAACTTCGGCAGGCCGGCCAGCAAGAACGTGGCGTCAAGTGCCACGAAGGCCACCGTAAACGGGATGACAAAGATCGGCTTCCACCGCAACACGCGCGTCGCGACGACGAAGAACACGATATCGGTTGCAAGCATCGTAGCCGACACCGCGAGCCCGTACATCGCGGCCAAGCGCGCGCTACTCTGGAACGAGAGGACCAGCACGATGCAAACGATCGCCAGGATCGCGTTGACCAGCGGAACGTAGACTTGACCACGTTGGTCCTCGGATGTATGGACGACGCGAACGCGCGGAAACAAGTTGAGATTGATTGCCTGTTCGGCCAAGGTGAACGCGCCCGAAATGAGTGACTGCGATGCGATGATCGTCGCGGCCGTTGCGAGGGCGACCATGGGCAGCAAGACCCAGCCCGGCGTGAGCGCGTAAAACGGACTGGAGAGCGACGCGGGATCCGCGGCGATGATCGCCCCCTGGCCCGCATAGTTCAACACGAGCGCCGGCAGGACGAACACGTACCAGGCAAGCGTGATCGGGATTCGGCCGAAGTGCGACATATCGGCGTAGAGCGCTTCCGCGCCTGTCATGCCGAGAATGATCGCACCGAAAATAAGAAAGCCGAACATGCCGTGGTGGGTGATGAACCAGATGGCGTGGACCGGATTGAGCGCCGCCAAGATGGCCGGATGCGTCACGATGGCGATCGAGCCGACGACGCCGATCGCCGTAAACCAGCAAATCATCACCGGCCCGAAGATGGCGCCGACTCTCTGCGTCCCTCGGTACTGAATCGAAAACAGGCCGATCAGGATACCGGCGGAGAGGGGGACGATGAGCGGTCGCGCCGCCGTCGTCGCGACGCTGAGGCCCTCGACGGCGGAGATGACCGAGATCGCGGGTGTGATCATCCCGTCCCCGATGATCATCGCCCCGCCGATGACCACGACCCAGACCAGCCAGTCGACCTTCATCGGCACGCCCAGGACTTTGGGTGGTTCGGCGCGAGCCAGCAAGGCCAAGATTCCACCCTCGCCGTCGTGGTCGATCCGCATCAAGACGGTGACGTACTTTATGCACACGACCAGGACCAGCGTCCAGACCAGGATCGACACGATACCCAGCGCGTTCTCCAGCGTCGGCTTCGCTTGGACAGTCGTAAAGCACGTCTGCAGCGTGTAGAGTGGGCTCGTTCCGATATCACCGAACACGACGCCGAGCGCGGCTACAGCAAGGGGACCCGTGTGCTTGCCTGAAGCCATGCGCGGAGTTTAGGCCGATCGGCGCCGGCGGACGAACGCCGCCGCTTCCTGTTTGGGCATCACCTGCAGGCTGGGAACGGAGGGGCCGGGCAGGCCGCGGATCTGCTGCTCGACCACACGCAGCGCGTCGGCGGTCTCGGGCAGCGACGGGACGCTCGTGTCCGCAGGCGCACCGAAGCCGAAGGCGGTCGTGAGGTCGCCGCAGGTCTCGCGCCGCCATGGCGTGAGGTGCGGCACCTCCACACCGAAGCGCGACTCGATCAGGCGCAGCGTCGAGGTGTGGTCGAAGGTGTCGCCGCACACGAAGCCACCGCGCGCAAACGGCGAGACGACCATGCAGGGGACGCGGAAGCCCAAGCCGATCGGCATCCCGGCGATGAACTCACCGGGAGCCCCGGGGGGCGGCGTCGGCGGGACCACGTGATCGAAGAGCCCGTCGTTCTCGTCATAGACGAGGACGAACGCCGTGCGCGACCAGACCGTCGGGTTCGACCAGAACGCCTCGAGGATCCGGCGCAAATAGTTCTCGCCCGCAGCCGGCAGCATGTCCGGATGTTCGCAGACATCGTAAGGCGGGACGATCCAGGTGACCTGAGGCAGATTCCCCGTCCGAATGTCCTGCAGCAGCGTGTCGACCGAGCGCTCCTTGGCGGCGTTCTCATAGAGGGACGAGTTCCGGTGCGCATCTTGAAATGCGGCGAAGTTCATGATCACGTCGAGCCCGACCGGATACTCGAAAGTGATCTCGGGACGATAGATGCGCCACGAGACGCCGGCGCGTTCGAGGCGCTCGGGATAGGTCTCCCACGTGTATCGTTTGCCGCTGTTGTTGGTCGCCGGTCCGCCGTTCTTGCCCTCGGGATCGATCCAGGCGGACATCCCGTAGTAGCGGTTGGGGTTCGTCGGCCCCATCAGCGCGCAGTGGTACCCGTCGCAGATCGTGAATGCGTCCGCCAGCGCATAGTGGAACGGCAGATCGTCGCGGGTGTAGTAGCCCATCGTCAGCGGCCCGCTCCCGCCGTTGCTCTCCCGGTGCGCGCCAACCCAGTTGTTCAGACGACCGCCGTTCCACGATTCGTGCAGGATGCTCCAAGCGTGACTGAGGTCGTGCAGTCGTTGCGCGCTGGTCGTCTTCGTGTCGAGATGGAGCGGCAAGACGTAGCCGTCGCGCGTAAGCCGGTCCGGCTGATAGAAGACCGGGCGACCATCCGGGAGCAGCAAGGGATGAGCGTCATCGAAGCCGCGTACGCCCGACAGCGTGCCGAAGTAGTGGTCGAACGACCGGTTCTCCTGCATCAAGATCACGATGTGCTCGATGTCGGTGAGCTTCGATGGCGCCGCTTGGGCCAGGGCGGGGCGCACCCACTCGACATACGGCGCCACTGTCGCCGCGGCGGCCAGCGACAGGAACCGTGACCGCGACAGGCGACTCATGCGCGCGACTTCCCCGAACGCCACCCGGCCATCCTGCTCGGCGCCGGCTTCCTGTGTGTTACGATGCCTTCGCGGAGGGTTGTGGAGATGCGACACATCAGCGTGATCGGCTACGGCGCTGTTGGGCGCTCGACGGCGTCCATGCTTGCGAAACGCGGCGACGCCGTGCGGATCGTGCAGCGGCACGAGCCGGCAGAAATTCCTGAGGGCTGCACCTTCCTGGCGGCCGATCTGACGGACCGGGAAGCGACGATCCGAGCCTGCGCGGGGTTGGATGCGGTTGTCTGCTGCATCGGCCTCCCCTATGATTCGGCTCTGTGGGCACGGGTTTGGCCACAGACGATGACCAATCTGATCGACGGATGCTCGGCTTCGGGCGCCAGACTGATTTTTGCGGACAACCTCTACATGTACGGGCCGCAAACCAGGCCGCTCACCGAAGATATGCCGCTGACGACCTATGGACGCAAGCCCGCGCTCCGGGCGGCGATCACGAAGCTCTGGAAATCGGCGCACGACGCAGGTCGCGTGCGCGCGGTCGCCGTTCGAGCATCCGACTTCTATGGGCCCGACGTCGCGACGTCGGTCATCTCGGCCTTCGGCGTGGCACGCTTGCTGGCTGGCAAGCCCGCACTCTCACCGTATTTCCCTGGAAACCCTCACGACTTCGCCTACGTGCCCGACGTTGCGCGTGCGCTCGTCACGCTTGCCGACGCGCCGGATGATGCCTACGGCCAAGCCTGGCACGTACCAAACGCACCAACGCAAACGTTGCGCGACGTCTTGGCGCTGGCCGCGGGCCTGATCGGCGTCCCTCCTCGGGTCACCGTCCTGCCTCCCGCCCTGGCGCCGCTTATCGGCTTGTTGAGCAAAGAAATTCGCGAGATCGGCGAGATGCGGTTTCAGTGGGATCGCCCGTACCTGGTCGATTCGTCGAAGTTCGCCGGCCGCTTCTGGAATGACGCGACGCCATTCGAGCGCGGCCTCGGCGACACGATCTCGTTCTATCGCGCTGCGTCACGGAGCTAGCTCGCTACCAGTACTTCGAGCAGCTCGTCCCAGAAGAGTTGCAAACCGCTACGTAGCCGGTATGCTCCCACGAGCTGTCGGTGTCGTCCTCGGTCCAGTCGACGCCCTGGCTCGAGGAGCTGTCGTAGTAGTAGCGCCCCTGGACGTACACATAGTCACCGACCGCGACCCACGGCCATGTCGTGGGTGGATCGTCAGTCGAAGCCTCCGCCATCGCGTCGAGATTCGAGACGATCTCGATCTGATACCCGGACGGCATCGCGACGTAGAAATAGCCATGGGTGCCACTGCTGGTCGTCTTTTTTGCCAGGACCTGGGTTACGCTCCCGCAGATGTCGACCAGTTGATCGGCGCTGATCGTGCCGGCAGCGAATTCGCTTTGGTCGGTGAGAAACTGGGTGTTGTTGCACGCGAACGGTGCGCTCGTCGGCGCGACCGTCGGAGTCGCGGTTGGGGTCGCAGTCGGCGTTGCGGTCGGAGCTGATGTCGGCGTAGCAGTTGGCGCGGAGGTTGCACTGGACCCGGTCAGCGACACGTCGTCGAGGTACTCGTACACGTAGTCTTTGGAGTAGCCGTTTCCTTTGACGCCGAAATACAGCTGCACGGTCTGCCCGGCGTACGCGCTCAAGCTAAACGTCTTCTCCACCCAGCCGCCGGTCGATTTCGCTTCGGCATACAGCTGGACGAGCTGTGCACCGCTCGTGCTCAGGATGTCCGCTTCTTGGTCGACGTAGGTGATCGTGTCCGTCGTGCCCTCATAGACCCAGAAGGTCAGCGTGGCGGCGGCCGGCACGGTGACGGTTTGGCAGAGTCCGGCGGTACCGTTGACTTCCGGCGTCGTCGTCGTACCGATCAGCGCGCTGTAACTGCCACTATGGACCTGCGCAGTCGAGACCGCCGCATCGTTCACGCTTCCGCACGACGTCCACGGTGAGAGCGCGCCGGTTTCGAAACCCGGGTTAGCGACCACGTTCGTGCTCGCCTGCGAAACGACGGCCTGAGGTGCGGTTGTCCGAGCAACGGCGTTCGACATTGCAGAACCCGAGCCACCACCGGAACACCCGCAGACCAGGGCGAGCAGCAGGCCCGCTGCCATGAGACGATTGCGCAAGACCGACCTCCCCGAAAGAGCGGCGAATTGATATCGAAGACACGGATCACTACAGCGCGCCCACGTTAAGACGCGATAGCGCCGACATTAAGCGGCGATAAGCGAATGTCCCGCGCTCGATACTCCAGCGGCACTGCCGAACATACGTTCGCGCGTGCGGACGCGCTCGACATCCCTCCTCACGCTCAGCGCCTGAGCGGCGCGCTCTACTCACGAGGCCACGGAACTTCCATGGTCGCGGCTGGGCGGCCTCCGAAGTACGTAGTTCTACGGACGCAGTGCTTCCCGGCGTCCCGTATCGTCGGACGTATGGAATCAATCGGTATAGGTTGATGTGGAGTCATTACCGCTATGCGGTGGCGTCAACGCTTTCATCTTGTCGTCACGGCGGTCGCTGACTTGCCGGCTACCGATGATTCTCCCAGGTGAAAATGAAAGAGGTTCCTCGGGCTGGAGGGGCGCTCTCGACGCGTATGGTGCCGCCATGGCCCTCGACGGATTTCTTGACGATGGCCAAGCCCATGCCGCTGCCCTCGACTTCATCTCTCGGCCGAAGCGTTTGGAACATTTGGAAGATGCGCTGATGGAACTGGGCTGGGATGCCTGGCCCATCATCTTCCACGCGGAATTCGAGCCGATCGCCGAGATCTTGCGCGCTTACGACGACGCTGCCGGTTCCGCGGTCGTGGTGTTTCAGCCCGTTCCCGATGAGATTGCGGAGGACTTGTTCCAATGGGGCTTTGTCGGTACGGATGACGGGGATCTCCCCGCGACACGTCACGGTGAACCCCTCGCCGAGGGTGAGATAGCCGGCGATCTCCTCGGTCAAGCGAGACCCAACAATGTCTTCCTCCGCCCCTCCGGACCGTCCGACCCGCGCATATTGCAGCAAGGATTGCAAGAGCAGCTCGAGTCGCTCCGTCCGGTTCGCGAGGAGCCCGAGGTTTTCGATGGTTTCGTCGCTCGCCGTGCCTTTGACATCCTCGGTGATCCACTCCGCTAGACTGCGTATACTACGGAGTGGAGCCTTGAGATCGTGGGAAGCGCTATAGGCGAAATCATCCAAATCCGCATTGCTGCGCCGAAGCTCGGCTTCGACACGGATGCGAGCCTGCTTTGATGCGAGCAGATTGTCTGCCATCGCATTGAAGGCGCTCGCCACCCTGCCGAATTCATCGTGCGATCGCACCTCCACCCGCCGCGCTCCAAGATCGTCGCCGGCGAGCGACGCGATCCCACGTAGGAGATCGCGCAGAGGGCCAACGATCTTCGTAATCGTCCGTGCGGCTGCGCCGACGATCAGCAGGGCGATCAGAATCGCTCCGGCCACGACGGCGAGCAGGAGGTTGGCGCTCTCCCTCGCGGCGGCGGCGTCGCGCCCCGCTAACGCGGTCGTTTCGTCATTGGCGATCTCCCGGCTCAGGCGTTGGAATGCCACGGTATAACGGCGGCCGCGTCCCTCCCGCACGACTGCGAGCGCCCCAGCTGCGTTCCCGCTCTTCGCGAGGTGAATCGTCAGTCCAAGCTCGTCGAGTTTTATGTCCATGATCGCGGCAAGTCGCGCCAACTTGATTCGCTCGGGTTCGTCCGTAACCAACGCGTGCAGCTTTTCGAACCTCTGGTTGTGGTCGGCCAGCACACGCTGGTAGGGAGCCAAATACACGGCTTGCCGCGTGAGCAGAAAGCCACGCTGACCTGCTTCGGCGTCGACGATCTCCCTGGTGTAATTGCCAAGGCTCCGGAGCACCTTCTCGGTATGCACCACCCATCCGTTAGCTTCACGGCTGCGCTCGAGATTCCACGCCACCAGCACACTGAGCGCCAGCAGCGCAGCACAGGCCACGCCGGCCAACCGCCAGATGTTGGTGCGAATGGAGACGCCGCCGACCCGATCCTGAGCAATCATGTTTAGGTCAGCGGTAAGCGGATATCCGCAGCAGCCGCCCAGCCGAGGTTGAGCTTCTTCGCCTCATACATCGCGGCGTCAGCCGCGCGGACAAGATCCTCGGTGGTCTCGCCATTGGTGGGATAGTGCGCAAGACCGATGCTGACCGCGACATCCAAGGTATGCGAGCCGAAAGAGACCGGTTGCAGGATCACCTCGATGATGCGGCGTGCAGCCACATCTCCTGCGGACCCTGGATCGAGGATCGCGGTGAACTCATCCCCGCCAACCCGGAAATACGAATCCGCGGCACGCGAGATCCCCCGCAAGCGAGACCCGACGGACGCTAGGATCGCATCGCCGGCTTCGTGCCCGAATGTGTCGTTCGCCGCCTTGAACTTATCGAGATCCATCATCAGCACGGGGAACGGCGTCCGGTTCTTCCGGCGCGAGACGGCTATCGTGCGCGCGAGCTCAAGGTTGAAGAGATTGCGGTTTCCAAGACCAGTCAGCACGTCATAGAGCGCGAGGTGCTCGAGTTTGTTCTGCGCCTCCGCAAACTTTCGCTGGAGTGAATTCTTCTCGATGGCGTTGACGATGGCGCGGGAAAGCGCGTCGGGACCCAGCTGCGCCTTCGTCACGTAGTCATGCGCTCCACCCTTCATGGCCTCGACGGCAACGGACTCATTGCCCGAACCGGTCAGCATGACCACCGGAGCGCTAACGCCTAAGTGATCACGTAGCTCGGCCAGCACATCGAGTCCACTCATGTCCGGGAGATTGTAATCCAGCAGAATGCAGTCGACTCGGTGGGACCGAGCCAGCTCTACGCCTCGGTGGCCGTCGCGAGCTTCCAGCATCTCGTAGCTCGTTCCCAACGTCTTCAGGGAACGGGCAACCGTTTTCCGGTCCACCTCATCGTCATCGATGACGAGCAGCGTGATGACCGGCATCTTCGCTAATCCGGGAACTCAATGACCCGCCAGTAATGCTCCAGCATCGTCAGCGCATCGATAAACGAGCTGGCCGGGCCATGCTTGAGTACATAGCCAGAGACATGGCTGTCGTAGGCGCGGAAGCGGTCCTCTTCGGCTGCCGAGGTGGTCATGACGAAGACGATCGAGCGTCGTAGCTCTGGATCGCTGCGTAGTTCGGCGAGAAATTCCAAGCCGCCCATGCGAGGCATATTGAGATCGAGCAGGATCAAGTACGGGCGCTTCAAGCGCTCTCGGCCGTTAACGCCGCGCAGCATCGCTAAGGCATCGACGCCATCGGCCGCGCGCACAACTGGGTTGGCGATCTTCAGGTCCCGCAGGGCACGTTTGACCGCCTTGACGTCTACTTCGTCATCCTCGACGAGGAGAATGTTGACTTCAGACACCCTCTCTCCATCTTCGATGTGGGCGATCCATCGAATATGGTCGACCGGGTGGTGCAGCGCTTAGCGTACCCTGCCGCCCAATGGCCGAAACTGTTCCCGAGCATCCGGTCGGTCCCGGGAGGCCAACGAACTCAGCGCTCGAAGGGGTCCTATCGAGCGACCAACGCCCCGCTGGCCGCGATGACGCCTCGTCTTCTGCGGCAGCTCGTGCCGTCGGTCGAACTTCGGGCCCGTTATGGCGCAAGATGAGTCGCTCGAACCAATTGCAATTCTCGCATTGTACGCTTTCGCTGCACCCGAAAACACAAGTCGAGAACAGCTGTACTTTTCGCTTGACGATCCCCGTGACTGCGCCGTCGTGAGCGCGCACTTCGCGGATGGTTCGGCGTGGCAGAATCCGTCCATCGGCGCGACGCCGGGACCTTTACCGACGGCTGTTCCGGATGCCATTGACGCACGAGAAAGGGCACGCTGGGCGCCCCGTCACGGGTTTCCGACGCCGCTGGCAACAGCCAGCGGCGCCGCGGTCGCGAGCCCGAATCGGGATCCGCGCTAACGATTCAGCCGGTGCGTTGTGCGCTCGCCCGATGGGGGACCTTCCAATTTGGCCGGACGAAGTGGCAGGTGTAGCCGTTTGGGATGCGCTCCAAGTAGTCTTGATGCTCGGGCTCGGCCTCCCAAAACGCGGATGCCGGGACGACTTCCGTGACGACCTTGCCGGGCCACAGACCCGAGGCGTTCACGTCGGCGATGGTATCCTCGGCGACTCGACGCTGCTCGTCCGTCGTGTAATAGATGGCAGAGCGGTAGCTCGGCCCGCGGTCGTTGCCTTGACGATTCAGGGTCGTCGGATCGTGAATTTGGAAGAAGAATTCGAGCAGATCGCGGTAGGTGATCCGGCTCGGGTCAAAGACGATCTCGATGGCCTCGGCGTGGGTGCCGTGATTCCGATAGGTCGCGTTCGCGACGTCGCCGCCGGTGTATCCTACGCGGGTGGCGAGCACGCCCGGGAGCTTGCGGATCAGGTCCTGGACACCCCAGAAACAGCCGCCGGCCAGGACCGCCCGTTCAGTTGAAGAGTTCACACCTGCTATAAAACGTGAGAGCCCGTCGGGGTGCCACCCCGGGCCTCCGCCGGCTGGCCGGCCGCGGGAGCCGCCGGCACCGTAGCGAAGCCCGCGCCGCATGCAGATTGAGATCGCCACCAAGGACGGGGCCTGCCGAGCCTACGTGTATCGGCCCGCGGGCAAGGGACCTTGGCCCGCCGTGCTCGTGTACATGGATGGTCTGGGCATCCGGCCGGCACTGCTCGAACTCGGTGAGCGGCTCGCCACTCTCGGCTATTTCGTCCTGCTGCCGGATCTGTTCTACCGGTCCGGACCGTACGAGCCGATGGATCCGCACACGGTGTTCAGCGATCCCGACAAACGCAAGGTCCTCATGGAGAAGTACTTCGCGCTCGCGACGCCGGCGAACATCATGTCCGACACACGCGCGTTCCTCGATTACCTCCACGCACAACCCGACGTGAAGCCCGGTCCGATCGCGACCACCGGCTACTGCTTGGGTGGCTTCATGTCGCTGACGGCGGCGGGCACGTACCCCGATGAAATTGTCGCGACGGCCTCGTATCACGGCGGCCGGCTCGCAACCGACGATCCGCACAGCCCGCACCTCCTCGCTCCGAAGATGAAGGCACGCGTCTATGTCGCCGGCGCGATCGAGGATCAGTCCTTCCCCGACGACATGAAGGCACGGCTCGAGGCAGCGCTTACAACGGCCGGCGTCGATCACACGATTGAAACGTACCCGGCGAAGCACGGCTGGGTGTTCCGCGACACGCCGGTCTACGATGCAGCGGCAGCCGAGCGCCATTGGCAGTCGCTGGCGACGCTCCTCAACGCGAAACTCGGCAGCGCGAGCGCCTAGCGCTACATCGGGACCGTGACGTTGCCGGTGACCGTATCGGACGTGCTGGCTGGATCGACGTAGATCGCAACACCCAAGTTGGACAGCAGGTTCGTGTCGGTACGGTCCACGCCGACCAAGTTGCCGACGACTTGGATGAAGCTCGTGCCAGCCGCCAAGGTCACCCCGTTGCCCGAATTTCCGCTGATGACGTTGCGCTGCGGTTGCGAGGGATTGGTGCCGGGGCCGCCGATGAGATCGTTCGTCGACGAGCCCCCGATGTACACGCCGCCCAGCTTATTTCCTTGATACGAGGGTGCCGCCACGGCAGCTTCGCCGGCGACGTTCGTTCCGATGAAGCTGTTGATGATCTGATTGCCGTAGGCCTGACCGATGATGGCGATGCCGTAGCCGGCATTCCCGGAGATCGTGTTCTGCGGGATCACCGAGAGGGTGTAGCCGCCGATGACGTTCCCATGCGCGGTGCCGCCGATGAGAATTCCGTCGTTGCCGTTCGGCAGGGCGGCCATGCCGATCGTATTCACGCCCACCATGTTGGGCTCGATGGTGACCCCCGAGGCGCTCCCGGCCAGTTCGATGCCGTTGTTCAGATTGCCGGACACGACGTTCGTTTGGAGCGTCTGATTGCCGCCGGTGGCGGAGACGAGTATGCCGTCGTTGCCGTTCGGCACCGCCGCGCCGAAGGCTTGCAGCCCGGCGAACGTATTGAATGAGACGAATCCCGAACTGGTGCCGGTGACCTCGATGCCGTTGAGCCCATTGCCGGCGGCAACGTTTCCGAGCGGAATCACGCCGCCGACCAGGGTACTGCTCGACGAGCCGTCAACGAGAATTCCGTCCCCGACATTTTTCACTGCGGTCGCGTTGTTGGCACTGATGCCGAAGAAATTGCCCTGAACGGTCGTCTGGCTCGCGCTCGTGATGTGGAGGCCGTTTGCGCCGTTCCCGTCAACGACGTTGTAGTAGACGAAGGGGTTGTTGAAGAATTGGCAGCCGACGAGTGCGTTGTTCGGGGCGCCATTTATCCACACGCCGTCGGTTGCGTTTCCAAGAGCTGCATCGCCGTTCGCCGTCGTTCCGATGAAGTTCCCGTTCAACGCGTTGCTCTGCGAGTTCGTGTCGATCAGAATCCCGGCCTGACCGTTGCCGGATACGAGATTGCCGAGCGGGGGAACGACGAAGACCGGCGTGACGGTCCCTTTATTGCCGGTCGGGTTATTGGTGGCTCCCGTGGCGGCGTCGACGAACGCCGTGCCGCCGATTTCATTGTAATTGGAGCCCGCCGTTACCCAAATACCGTTCCCGGCGTTGCCGATCGCGGCCGCGCCGGCGGCGTTGGTGCCGATGCGGTTGGCGGCGACGACGTTTCCGGAAGATCCGTGGAGACTCAAACCGTTGCCCGCGTTGCCGGAGATGACGTTCGCCACGACGCCGGATGCTCCGGAAGCGTTCAAGCCGATCACGTTGTTCGAGGAGGTCGACGACACGTAGACGCCGTCGCCGGCGTTGCCGGATGCGGCGCCGGCGAGGTTCAACCCAATGTAATTGCCATTCAAGGTGATCGAACCCGCATTGAGCGTCACGCCATTCCCGCTCGCGTTGTCCACGGCGAGGCCGAGAAGCTGCGAGCCGGCCGACCCGGTAGCGAATATCAGACCACCGTTCTGGTTGGCGTTGACTTCCACCACCGGAGCGGTTCCCGCGTAGGTCGGCGCCGTCGTCGCGTCGAGCTTGACCTTCTCGCTGATGGGGGGCAGGCTCGAAGCAAGCGTTATCGTGCCGTTCACTTGGAAGGTTATGGCCGAGTACGTACCCGGGGCTTGCGCGTTCACGGATTGAATCGCCGCCCGCAGGGAGCCCGTACCAGAATCGCTGATGCTGGTGACGGTGGTGGAGAAGCTGATCGTCGAGCTCGGCGCGGGCCTCGAAGCCGGCGGCGCAGTCGTCGCACCACAACCCGACAAGGATGCGGCCCCCGCTGCCAGGAGCAGCGCGCCGATCGTGACCACATGAAATCGCATCGCGATACACCTCCTCACGCGGGCGAGTAGCTAGTCGTCCGAGGGCGTCGGGCGAACGACTGACGAGACCGGTTCGAGCTTCGAACCGCTGAGACGATAGGACGTCGTCCGATGGGAGCTGCATGGGTTCTCAGGTCGGCCGCCGTCGCACTGCGAGACGTGCAACAGGTGGTCGCCGATCGTGACGCTCGGAAGCTCGGTGTCATCGTCGCTGTCGTGGTCGGCGATCCGGGCGATGAACGTCGCTCGAGAGCCACGGACGTCGAACAGATAGAACGCCCAATGAGCGCCGACCGGGAAGCTGCACTCCATCAGGATGGCGGCTTGAACGGAACCGTCGGCCCGTAACGGACCGCTGATGACCTTTTCGATGGAGATGTCGACGCCGGACCCCATGTCCTTGAACTCGTGCGAGTAGTATGCGTTTTGCACGGGCGCCGTTGCGACACCCCCGGCGCACGTCCTCGGGTACGTGAAGTTCGCAAAATCCACGCCGTCGACGCGCCCGGCGTCCCACAGATTGTATTCGAAATATTGGCTCTGAACTGCCGAATTGATGCGCTTGGCGGCGGAGAGGTCGGCCTCGGCCGATGCGCTCTGGCCCAGCCTGCGCCGAGCGATGCCTCGCAGGAACATCACGTCGGGATCGCTCGGATCGAGAGAGAGTGCGGCGTCGGCATCGTCGATGGCGTGCTCTGTCTGGTTCAGCTTGAGGTACGTGAAGGACCGAATGCGCAGCGTGGCTTCGTCCCCGGGCCGAAGGCGCAGCGACTCGTTGCAGTCGGAGAGTGCATCGGGGAGGTGATTCGCGAGGACGGTCCGCGCGAAGCACCGCCGGGCGAAGCCGTCAGCATCTCCAGGGTTGAGCCGAACGACCTCGTTATAGCTCCGCAAAGCATTCTCGAACCCCCCGAGCGCTTCGTAGGCCAGGCCCCGATCGTAGTACGCCGCCACATACTGGGGATCGAGATCGATTGCGGCCTCGAACTGGGCAATCGCCGCATAATAGCTCTTCGCGTGGAGATACGCGAGACCTCGAGCGTTGTGCGCTACCGCTTCCGCGTGCGCCCGCACGTCGGCGGCGCTTACCGCCGTGGTCCCCACGAAACATGTCGCCAGAACGGCGGCGATGACGATGCCCAACGACCGTCGCTTCATGCAACCTCCGGGTCAGCGACGATTCGTCACCGGCCGGCGGCAACCCCTGCGCCGCGGGTCAGGCCGCGTGCGCAGGCCTAGTCGCGGCGCGGACGGCGCAACGTGAACGTTTCAAACGGCGCCAACTGTCCGTCGGTCCCGACCACGTCGTAATACGTGACCGTCATGGTGGTGTAGCCGCCGGGGTGCGATCCCGGATCGAGGCTGAAGGCGGCAAAACCGTATGAGTGCGCGGCATTGCGCACGGCCGACCACGGCGCGTCCTCTTTCACGTAGATCGGGGGGCGCTTGCCGGTGACCGCATCGGGTGCACCGACGGCGGTGATGACGCGGCAGGCCGGTGGATCGAAGAACAGCTGGTTCGAGGGCAGCGAGGTCCCGCCACCGCCGATGACCATGTGGACGGTGCCCTTGGTCGTGTCGATCACGTCGGTCGCGGTCGCCGCCGGGATCGGGGTGAGCGTCGCGTTGGTTTGCTGGCCGCGCAGCGGATGCGACCGTTCGTAATGATGCTCGTGTCCGCACACGACGAGGTCGACACCGTACTGGTCGAACAGCGGCAGCCACTCCTGCCGAATCCCGAGGTCGGCCCCGTTGAACTTGTCGGCCGTGGAGATGGCGACCTGATGCATGCAGACGACGACCCAGTCGACACCGCGGTCGCGGCGCGCCGCGGCCAATTCTCGCTCCAACCACGCCTTCTGCGCGCCGGCCGAATACCCGCGGACGTAAGAATTGCCGCCGTCCTGGTAGATGATGTCGTCGTTCGCGATGCTGATGACGCGCATCGAGCCGGCCGTGAAGGCATACCAGAGCCCGCGCGTTACGCTCGTCTGCCCGCCGGCCGCCGGCAGCGAGAAGTACGTCTGATACGCGCGGTAGCCGATCGGCCCGTTACCCAGCTCGTTTTCATGGTTGCCGGCTGAGGGCATCCACGGGCGGTTGCGAGCGCTCCGGCTGTTGTTCGCCCAGAAGTCCCACCAGGTACGCACGCGGTCGGCGGCGAGGTTAGCGTAACAGAGGTCCCCGTTGAAGAGATGAAACGACGGTCGCAGCCGCTCGACCCCGAGCGTAGTGTCCCCCGCGGCCGGCGAACCGAGATTGTCATTGACGAACGGCGGATTCGGGATCGTGACGTCCGGCGGCGGCACATACCGCTTGCCGAGCGTCGGCGTGCCCTGATCGCCGAAACTCGTGAACGTCAGCGGCGAGCGCCCACGCGGCACGGTGCGGAACGTCCCGAACTCCGGCTCCGCGCCATCGTGAAGGGCCGCATACAGATAGCCGGAGCCGGGCTGCAGTCCCTTCAGCCTGGCGTGATATGCATAGACGGTCTGACCCGACTTTGCATCGGTGTAGCTGACCTCTTCGGCGTCGACGCTTCGCTCGAGTTTGCCGTCCGGACGCCCGAGCAGGACACGCGGGCGGCGAACGGACTGCAGCGTGTGCCAGGACACCACGACCTCCGACGAGGCATCCGCACCGAACTGCAGATGAAGCCCGTGCACGGGCGGCGCCATGACACGCTCGGGCGAGCGATGGACGGGAAGCGCAGCCTCAGCTTCTCCGGTACCGAGGAACGATACCGCAGCCGCGGTGATGCCGGCGGCGACGAGCAGTTCGCGTCGGCTCAGTGCGAAGTCGCGCGCATTGTCAGAGGCGATCATGGTCGGGGAGTATTCCGCTCCCCATTCGATTGCCTTTCGACGTCGTGACCTCACCGCAACATTATGATCGAGTTAATGCTGGGCACGACGCGCTGACCTACGGCGCCATCATCCCGATTCTTCCGCTGCTGTAGTTGACGTACCAGAGGTATCCGTCGGGTCCCGCGGTGATGCCCATCGGTGACGAATCGCCCGGCAAGCCGTATTCGTGAAACACACCGCCCGTCGTGATCGACCCGATCTTGTTCGCGCTCTCCTCGGTGAACCAGATGTTGCCGTCGCCACCGACGGTGATGCCCTGTGGCTGGCTGGAGGCCGTCGGCACCGGGTACTCCGTAAATGTGCCGCCAGTCGTAACGACCCCGATCTTGCCGCTCCCGCCCTCGGCAAACCACAGCTTACCGTCGGGGCCGAGGACGATCCCGTTCGGATTGCTGGTCGGCGAAGGAACGGGATATTCATTGAGCAGCACGCCCGCCGTCGACATGCGGCCGATCTTGTTGGCGGGATTGCCGTTTTCGGTGAAATACAGATTACCATCGGGACCGGCGACGATCGCATCGGGCTGACTGCCGCCGGTCGGCAACGTGCTGAACTCGGTCACGACGCCCGTCGAGACGTTGACGGTGCCGATGCGGTTGCCACGCCACTCGGTGAACCAAATGTTGCCGTCCGGGCCGCTCGTGATCCCGTAGGGCCAACTCGATGCGGTCGGGACGGGATAGGTCGCCGTCACGACGCCGGCCGTCGTCATCGTTGCGATTGCGTTACCGATCCGCTCCGTGAACCACAGGTTGTGATCCGAGCCGACCGTTATCGACATCGGCACGACGCCCGAGGCTTGCACCGAGTACGGCGTGATCACGCCGTTGGTCGTAACGCTCGAGATCTCGTCGGAGTAATTGGTGACCCAGAGGTTCCCATCCGGTCCGGCCGTGATATTTTCCGCATCGTAGCTCGGAGATGGATAGAACTGGGTGTACGACCCCGCCGACGGCGGCGTCAGCGTGAGTGGCGTGACGCTCGAAGCGTTTGCTGCCGTAGCGGTGACGGTGGCACCGTAAGCGCTCGGCGCGCCTCCGGCAAAGACGACGGTGACGATCTGCGAGCTCTGCGTCACCGTGACCGACGCGCTTTGCGTCGTACCGCCGTCCAGCGACACGAAGGTGTATCCGGTGCCACCGGTCTCGCTCACCGTCAGCTGCAGCGGATTCGCGTAGGGATCGGACGACCCGGCGACGATCGTATTACCGCCGGCATCCAACGCAGCGAGCGTTAGCGTATAGGTCGCGGTAACGATCGGCGAGTTCGATGCAGGCGTGGTCTGGATGCTCGCAATCACGCCGCCCAGCGAGACGTTCAGCGTCGCCGTCCCGTTTGCCGGCATCGTTTGGACGCGAAGCGTGCCTACCGAAAGCGTCGCGGAACCTGCGGGGAAGCTTCCCCCGACCGGCGCGACCGCGTACGCGGTGATCACGATGTCGTCGGTGCCGACCGGCGCAGGCACGCTGATGGTACAACTCCGCGTGCCCGAGGGTGCGGTCGTGCAGGCCGGCGACCCGGCAGAGACGTCGGTCGCGCTGCTGCCCGTGACCGTCGGGTTGGAGGCCTGCGGCGAAATGTACGTTTGCGCGAGAATGCCGTTGGTCGAAGCTGACAAATACTGGGACCGGCGCGCGCCTGCTGCGCTCGCACTCATCGTTGCCGGGATCGTCACCTGCATGGCCAAGGCCCGTAGGGAAGCGGCGTGCGCGGCCGGCGTCCCGTTAACGGCGACGCCCGGAACCGAGCCGCTTCCCCCTCCGCACGCGCAAAGCGCTGCAAGCACGACCAAGAGCGCCACTGCAAAGCGGCGCTGAACGTACCCCATACGCGAACGCTTCGTCAGCCCGGGTCGGTGGCCCCCTTTTGCACTGCAACATACTGTACAATTCGCTGAGTGGGCACTCGCACAGCGCGGAGTTCGGATCTCGGTCGTCACGTGTTTGGAGTGGCGGCTTTGGGTTTTGGCATCATCGCGCTGGTCTGGCACGACGGCACGGTCTTTGGGTATGCCGCGGCTGCCGCGCAGATCTTCGGCGGCGCTGGGATTCAGTTCCGTCGGACGGCGAAGGTGAGTGCAGCCCTCCTCGGCGTGCTGTATCTCGTCTTCACGTTGCGGTGCGTGCCGGGAATCGTCGCCGCACCGCAGGTCTACAATAGCTGGGGCAACTTCTTCGAGCAGCTCTCGCTCATGACCGGACCGGCGATCGTCTACGCGCGCTGGTCATCAGCATTGGCACCGGCAACCCTTCAGCGGATCGGCCGCATCCTTCTCGGCCTCTGTGTCGGCTCGTTTGCTGCCGAACAGGCGGTCTACCTTGACGCGACCGCTCATCTCGTTCCGAAGTGGATTCCGCCCAGTCAGCTCTTTTGGGCGGTTGCGACGACGGGCGCGTTCGCTCTCGCGGCCGTGGCACTGCTCACGAATCGACTTGCATTGGTTGCGACGCGCCTACTGACTGCGATGATCGTGCTCTTGGGGCTGCTCGTGTGGGTACCGCTGCTCCTTGCGGATCCGCACAATCACTCGAATTGGACCGAATGCGTCGAGACCTTCGCGATCGCCGGAACCGCCTGGACTCTCGCCGATCTTCTCGGCGAAAGTCGGCTTCAGCGCTAGCCGCAGCTCGCGCAGCGGCCGGTGAACGTTACCGCTTCGCCTTCGATCGCGACGCCGTGGCGTTCGGCGAGCCGGCGGACGGTTTGCGCCGGCACGGCGTATTCGAGATCGCTGATCGCACCGCAATCGTCACAGCGGAAATGGGCGTGCGGACTCGCTGCCGGCTCGTACACGGCCGAGGCCTCGCCGGGGACGTCGATCTTCATCACCGCGCCCAGCTCGTGCAGCCGGATCAACCCGCGGTGCACCGTGGCGAAGCCGATCCGGGGCTGCAGCGCGCGGGCACGCATCCAGATCTCTTGGGCGGTCACGTGGCTGCCGGGTCCGGCTTCCTCGACGACGTCGAGGACGGTCCGGTAGTTCGGCGGGAGCCCTAGAGCGGTGCTTGAGACGGGCTTGGGGATGGAGGAGCCTCCGGCGCGGGTGTGAAATCGGTTCTCACACTCAGTTATACGCGAGAACGGCTCACAAAGCAAGTCGGAGGAGAATATGCTCGAATCGGAACTCGGGAAAAATGGTGGCTGCCCGGTAGTCCATGGGACTCCTCGAGGCACCCACATGGACGCCGGGATGATGACGAATCGAGACTGGTGGCCCGGCCAGTTGAACCTCAAGGTTCTCCACCAGAACTCTTCGCTCTCCGATCCGATGGGTCCGACGTTTCGCTACGCTGCGGAATTCAAGAAACTCGACCTGGCGGCGCTGAAGAAAGACCTCTTCGCGCTGATGACGCGCTCGCAGCCCTGGTGGCCCGCCGACTACGGTCATTACGGGCCGCTCTTCATTCGCATGGCCTGGCATAGTGCCGGCACCTACCGCATTCACGACGGTCGCGGGGGCGCCGGCTCCGGCACGCAGCGCTTTGCACCGCTCAACAGTTGGCCGGACAACGCGAGCCTCGACAAGGCGCGCAGACTGCTCTGGCCGATCAAACAGAAGTACGGCAACACGGTTTCGTGGGCCGACCTGATGGTCTTCGCCGGCAACTGTGCGCTCGAATCGATGGGGTTCCGGACGTTCGGCTTCGCGGGTGGGCGCGTGGATGTGTGGGAGCCCGAAGAAGACATCGACTGGGGCACCGAGAGCACGTGGCTGGGCGACGAGCGCTATTCCGGCGACCGTGTGCTCAGGGACCCGTTCGGGGCCGTGCAGATGGGCTTGATCTACGTGAATCCGGAAGGGCCCAACGGCAACCCGGATCCGCTCGCATCGGCGCGCGACATTCGAGAGACGTTCGCTCGCATGGCGATGAACGACGAGGAAACGGTTGCGCTCATCGCGGGCGGACATACGTTCGGCAAAGTCCATGGTGCCGCCGATCCGAAGCAGTACGTCGGGCCCGAGCCCGAAGCTGCACCGATCGAAGAGCAGGGACTGGGCTGGAAGAACAGCTTTGGGAGCGGTAGCGGCGACGCGACGATCACCAGCGGACTCGAAGGTGCGTGGACGTCGAACCCGGTGAAGTGGGACAACGGCTACCTCGACAATCTCTTCAAATACGAGTGGGAGTTGACGAAGAGCCCGGCCGGTGCCTCGCAGTGGAAACCGAAGGGTTCCGCCGGCGACGGTACGGTTCCCGACGCGCACGATCCCTCGAAGCGCCACGCGCCGATGATGCTCACGACCGATCTCGCGCTCCGCGTGGATCCGAAGTACGCACCGATTACGAAGCGGTACCACGAGCATCCGGATCAGCTCGCAGACGCGTTCGCGCGCGCGTGGTACAAGCTGACTCACCGCGACATGGGTCCGCGTTCGCGCTACCTCGGCGCGTTGGTCCCGGCCGAAGAACTGCTGTGGCAAGATCCGCTGCCCAGCGTGACGCACAAGCCGATCGACGCCGCCGACGTCTCGGCGCTCAAAGCCAAGATTCTGGCGTCCGGCCTCCCGGTCTCGCAATTGGTCGCGACGGCCTGGGCGTCCGCGGCGACCTTCCGCAACTCCGACAAGCGCGGCGGGGCGAATGGCGCCCGCCTGCGCCTCGCACCACAAAAGGATTGGGAGGTCAACCAGCCCGCGCAGTTGGCGACCGTCCTCGGGAAGCTCGGGCAGATTCAGAAGGAGTTCAACGCCGCGCAGAAGGGCGGAAAGCAAGTCTCACTTGCCGACCTGATCGTCCTGGGCGGCTGCGCCGCCGTCGAGCAGGCGGCGAAGAGCGCGGGCCACGACGTAAAGGTTCCCTTCACGCCGGGCCGCACGGACGCATCGCAAGAGAAGACCGACGTCGCCTCGTTCGCGGTCCTCGAACCGCTGGCGGACGGTTTCCGCAACTATCTGAAGGCCGCCCCGTATGGCGTCTCCGCCGAGGAGCTGCTGATCGATCGCGCACAACTGATGTCGCTGACCGCCCCCGAAATGACGGTTCTGATCGGCGGTATGCGCGCGTTGGATGCGAACGCCGGGCACACGAAACATGGGGTGTTCACGAACCGTCCGGGGACGCTCAGCAACGACTTCTTCGTCAACCTGCTCGACATGGGCACGACCTGGAAACGAGCCTCGGGGGCGGAGGAAGTCTTCGAAGGGAGCGATCGCGCGACCGGCGCAGTGAAGTGGAGCGCCACCCGCGTCGACCTCATCTTCGGGTCGAACTCCCAGCTCCGCGCGCTGGCAGAAGTCTATGCCTGCAACGATTCGAAGAACAAGTTCGTTCAGGACTTCGTCGCCGCGTGGACCAAGGTGATGAACCTCGACCGATACGACCTGGCCTGAGGGCCATCAACGGACTTTCGGCGCGGCTCGCTCCACGTATGTTTCCGCAACGAAGGCGGCGAACGTGACGGCCGCGCCGATCGCGAGTCGAGCATGACGGGGTGAAAGAGCTTTCCATTTTCGCAGTTCACCGAGACTAGGAACGACAGGAACCAGCTGGCGTAGCTCGAGCGCCTTGAGCGTCGCTGTCGCGATATCGACGAGGTCAGCGGCTTTCCCAGGAGCCGGCTTACCGATGAGGCGCAAGATGGTCCGACAGACTGATTCGACCAGCTCCTTTGCCCCACCGATGGCCTCGGTGGGGCTCTCGTTTGCCAGGAGATAGAGCCGCCGACCGCGGTCATCGATGAACGCCAAATCCTCGAGCCGCATCACCGCGAATGAACTCGGCGCAGTCGCTGCCGGCTGAAAGACGCCGCCTTCGAAAAGGAAGCCGTCACGCTCCGCGGCCTTCACGAGGAACTCTTGCTTCGACGCCGCCACTTCGTCGATCAAAGCCCCGAGCGCCTCGCCGAGGCGACCTAGCTGTTGCGGATCATCCTGATCCACGCCGGCAACGTAACGGCGGAATTGCGTTCGGCGATCTCCGCCGGCTCCACCCGGATCTTTGCCCAGGCGAAGGCCCGCGCCCCCAAATACTCGATCGATCTGACGAAGAGGGATCGATGCTGACGCGTCCTCGAACACCCCAAGCGTCCGTGGGCTAAAGAGTTTCGGCACGGTCAGGTACCGGAAGCGACGGCTTTGAGTTTGGCCACTACATTTTCTCCGTCATCGTGTAGTCACCGTAAAGCATCTCACCGATCGCGAGGGCTAACACTGCCCTTAGTGCGGCGCGGGCGATCCGTCGGACCACGTGAGCACTGGTACCATAACCAGCGTCGAGAGAGGACCGCGATCAACGGCCTGAGTCGGCGAATTGTCCACGTCGGGACCCCAACTAGCGACTTGGTCTCGCGGAATGAAGAACATCATGTGGGGACGCCATGGTCCGTGGGCATGGTTCAGGTGTCCCTTCTTCGAGAGCATAAAGCCAAATGCACCAGGCTCTGGGGGCTTAAAGCTGTGATCGGCGAAGGCAGCTTTCGTTCTTTCCGCCATTTGCTGCCGACTGAGTCCGGCCAGGGCCCAGTGCGTCTCCTGAAGCAGCTGCGGTATCTCGGTGTGCGCCGCGGGAGGATTGTAACAATCGGGCCCGCGCTCTCTCGGATTCCAAAACTCGGTATCGTCAAATGGCGCGGTCCAAGAACGCTCGACGAGGCACACGAAGCCGTTCGTTCCTTTCACCACCGTCTCGAAGCCGTGGGAAGTCAGCACAAGCACCGTGGCATTCGCCGCGATCGATGGCGGGGCGGCGCTCCGCGCCAAGGCGATTTCAGCTTGACGATCGGGCATCAGGTACGAAGCGATTGGACCCCTCGCCGGCAATCCTTCGCTCGTGGCGGCGCGCGCCACACATGGCAGCATCGTACCGGCGAGGAACAGCACGAGCGCTCGACGGAATGGGGAACTCAACACCATCTCATTATACGGCCAGAGCCCACGTTTAGCTACTCAGAGGCTCGACGGCCCGAAACCGATTTCCGTCAGGGCAGTGGAACGTCGTCGGCGTGGCGCCGCTGATCTCGTCCCACACCGTATGGAGAGGGCCCGCTGCTTTCCTGAAGGAAGGGCGGCGACAACGCGTATCCTGAAGGGGTGGCTCATGGATCGTTTTGTTCGGCGCGGTCTGGCCTCGGCGACGATCGTCGCGTCGTTGCTCGCCATACCGACGTCGCTCCTCGCGCAAGTCGTCGTTCCGACGCAACACAACGACAACTTTCGGACGGGTGCGAACCTAAACGAGACGCTGTTGACGCCCGCGAACGTCGGCCGGTTACAGCGCGTGGACCGGTACGTCGACGGATTCATCAACACGCAGATCCTCTACGCCCACGGCGTGACCACGCCGTCAGGGCCGCGCAACCTCGCCTTCGTCGCGACGAGCTCCAACTCGGTCTACGCGTTCGACGCCGACGATCGCACCAGCGCACCGCAGGGCGGGTTGGTGTGGCACGTAACGCTTCGCGATCCGGACCCGAACGCGCGACCCTGGGGTCGCGGGATCAACGCGACGCCGGTCCTCGAATATGGCGACGGCAAGGGTACGATCGACGTCCTCTACAGCACCGCGAATCAATTCCCGTGGAACTCGTTCTTCGTCAAGGACGAGCTCGCACTTCAGAAGACGCTCGACGTTCGCTACTATCTGGTCAAGCTCGATCTAGCGACGGGGCGGGTGGTGCATCCGCCGGTTGCGCTGCGCGGCTCCGTAGAGCGCGCGGGCACGACGCCGCTCGACTTCGTTGCGCGAAATGAGAGCGACACCGCGTCGCTACTGCTCGATCACGGGTATATCTACGCGTCGTTCAGCGCGCGACAGAACGAGAACGTCTCGCAATACTACGGCTGGATGCTTCGCTATCGCGCCGCCGATCTGAGCTATGCGGGTGCGTTCAACACCGTACCGCACGCCTGGGACTGGCAAGGCCCCGGGCATCCGATCCGCAATCCGAACGCTCCACCGCCGCTCGTGTGCTACGACCCCGCCGGCGGGCGGCTGGAGCCGTGGGGTGACTGGGTACCAAACGGTGGTGCGCTCACGATGGCGTGCGTCGGCGAAGGTGCCGGTATCTGGCAAGGCGGTGCTGGACCGGCGGCCGATCGTGCCGGCGACGTCTACGTGCTCACCGGCAACGGGCGCTACGACCAGAACGAACAGTCGTACGGCGACAGCATCGTAAAGCTCCGAAGCACTACCGGCGCCTTCGGCGTAGCCGCGTCGTGGGCTCCGCCGGAGCAACTCCAAGACGAGCAGTACGACGTCGACCTCGGTTCCGCCGGACCACTCGTCGTCGACGGTCCGAACAGCGTCATCGCGGGCGGGAAGACCGCGTACTTTTACGTCGTGAACAGCGCGCTGGACCCGTTGCAGCAGCCGGTTCTCGCCGGCGTCAACAACCGCGCCCCCGACCCTAACAATCACCTGCGCTTTCAGACGTGGAACCAAGGACCGCACCTGCACGGCTCACCGACGCTCTGGCGCGTCACGCCGACGCTCGGCTACGTCTACGAATGGGCCGAGAAAGACTACCTCAAGATGTACGCGCTCGACTTGACGAGCGGCACGTTCATCGTCAAGGATCCGGCTCACCCGTGGATCGCGAGCGCGACTGGTCCGCTCGCGGCAGCGTGCAACCTGAACCTGCTTTGCCTCAACGCGATGCCCGGTGGGATGCTGGCCATCACCGCGAACGGGACGACGAACGGCATCGTGTGGGCGATTCTCACCAAGTACGACCCGTCGTCCAAGGCAGCGATCTACGCGTTCGACGCACGGACGCTCGCGCTGCTGTGGCACGACCCAATCGGCGAGGTCCCGCACTTCGCCGGCCCGACCGTCGCCGACGGACACGTTTTCGTTCCGACGAACTCGTTCTGGTTCCGGTTCTCGATCTACTCGCTCGGAGCGAAGCTGATCGTCTCGCAGCAACTCACTGGGCCGACGCGCCCGTGGGTATGGCAGTCGCAGATGGCGATGAGCTCGATGAGGCGTTCGGTGCCCGACTACGCGCTCGACCCGACGTTTCGGACGCGCTTGGCGCTCCCCGGCGTCATGCACGCTCTTCCGTCCGGGCTCATCGTGAGCGCGTCGTATGCGGTTGCTGGGACGGAGACGTACGCGTGCGCGACCGCGCACGAGGTGTCGAGCTGCCGGTGGATACGCACCGACCTGCAACACGCATACCAGTATGACGACCGCACCCAGCTGGCCTCGGCCGCGGAACTTCCACTTGGGCCATTGCACGCATACACGTCACGACTCGCCGCGACGCCGTGGCCGCACGCCGCCGATTGGGAGTTGCTGCGCCGACCCGGTGGCCTCTTCGGCAACGCAGCCTACGTGCTGCGAACGAGAACCTCCGGCGGCGCCACGCCCGCCGATCCCCACGCGGGCGACAACACGGTCCCGTTCACTGCGGTCTACCTATCGCTTGTCCCCGGCCGCTGAACGGGAGCCGGGTCGAGTCCGTCCGAAGGTAATGCGACCGAAGGAGGTATCACCATGCTCTCACGACGGCAATTTACGACCTGCGTGTTGTGCGCAGCGGGCGGAGTCCTCGCCGCCGAAGTCGGCGTGCAGGCCCAAGGGGCGGGCTTCACGCGCACGGTCCTCAACCGCCAAGACTTCCCCGGCGACACGATGGTCACTCTGCAAGTGCAGGTCGACATCGACCCCGGCTACCTCGTCGCCCCGCATACCCATCCCGGCGTCGAAGTCGGCTACATCCTCGATGGCGGCGGTACGTTCGGGATGAAAGGCGTCGCGGATCGTGCCGTCAAGCCCGGCGACGCGTTCTCCGTGCCGCCCTTGACGCCGCATTATCTGCAAAACGGGACGGCGCACACGCGCGTACTCTCGGTCTACGTCGTCGACAAGACCAAACCCCTGGCGTCCCCGGCAACGATGTAAGAGCCGTTGCTCATCGATCCGCCGTAGCTCACCGCAGGTAACGCGTCCACGCTAAAGCGCCGGCATCGCCCGGCGCTTTTCGTGTAAGAAAAGCCCGGCATCTGCTGGCTATGCGCTCCCGTCCATCTGGCGTCGCATTCGAGGAACCAACCGTCTGACACCGTTTCACTTCGCGGCCACAAGACACCGGGCCCATGCGAACGTTCTTCATCGTCGACAACTTTGACACTTAGACAGTGACAAATTGATTCGAATTCTCAGCAATCTTCGTCAATTCGTCAATTTTTTCTGGCGGCCATGGCTCTGGCCACGTCAGTCTTAGGTTATGAGGTAGTTCTGCAATAAAGCTCAGCGCAACAGCTTCTTCTGTCTTCTCGTCGGTTTCACGAATTGCATTCGCTAGCTGTCGTAGAAAATACGTCCCGAGCTCCTGGAGCAACCTCCGTTCATCGGCAAGCGAAGATTATAGGGCACCATACGTTGTCAAGCGCGACCTCGGGAAGGCGGGGACCCTGCCGATAGCCCTGCTACTCACGTTGATGTAGCGGCCGGTGTCCGTCACGACCAACGCGACCAACTGAGCTCGATCACCTTCGGTAAATGTCCTTGCGGTCGTCCAGGTCGACGATAACGACAGCGCCTCGGATGTGTCGATAGAGCACTCGAAAATCACCGACTCGAAGACGCCATGTCGCAGGCTTCATCGCGTGGAGCTTCTTGACGTCGGCATTCGGAGCGTCCCCACGGGCAAAGGTCTCTATCGCCGCGACGACGTTCTGGCGGTCGCGAGGACCTAGGCGCTTGAGCGCACGAACGGCTCGCGGTTCATAGCGGAGTTGCATCGCATCCGCATTACCGCGAGATGTCCGAACGTCAAGTGGTCGTTATAGGCCGAGTTCCCGCCTGGCCTCGTCGGCGCTGAGAAGTCGGCGGTCGGGCTCGAGTTCGAGCTCCGCGAGCGCTTCGAGCTCATCTGGCTCTGCCGGAACCTCCGGCGCGAGGAGCGTCACGAGGAGGGCGACATCGCCGTTCGCGGCGGCGCGGATCATCTCGTCGGTGAGCTCGACCCGCCGATCGATGGGCAGAGCGGCGGCGAGGACGCGCAGCGCCCGGCCATAGACGGATTCATCCGCATCACCGAGCCGCGCGTGCAGCCGCTCCAACACCGTCGCCATCGCAGGCCGCGATTCCGTGAAAGCCGAGCAGCTCGGCTAGAACGGAATCTCTTCCTCGTCGAGGCTGTCCTCGTAGTTCGCGCCGCCGCCACTAGCAGCGGCAGGAGCGCCGTCGGCTGTGGCGGGACGTGGGGGACGCTCGTAGGTACCGCCGTCGCCGCCGGCGCGGTTGGGGCGGTCGAGCATCTGCATCGTGTTGACGACGACCTCGGCGGCTTTGCGTTTCTCGCCTTCCTTCGTCTCGTAGGAGCGAATGGAGAGACGGCCGTCGACCAGACACGACATCCCCTTTTTGAGATACGTGTTGCAGGTCTCGGCGAGCTTGTCCCAAGCGACGCAGTCGACGAAGTCGGTCTCTTCTTGTTGTTTGGACCGGCGGTTCACCGCCAGGGTGAACTTGGTGACCGCCGCGCCGGAGCCGACGTAGCGGATTTCGGGGTCGCGGACGAGGTTGCCCACGAGGGTAATGCGATTGAAGCTGCCAGCCATCTCTTCGTATCCTTCTGCTGCTCTCTGCTCTGCTTCGCGCAGCTGGCGGGGTGTGGCGGGGCCAGCGCCCCGCTCGGCGTTATGGTTGCTCCGCGTCGTGCCAGGTGTCTGGCACTCTGGGACTTAGTCGTCCTTGCGGATGAGGATCTGGCGCAGGACGGCGTCGTTGAGGCGGAGCAGGCGATCCAGCTCCTTGGCCTGATCGGCGTCCGCTTTGAAGTGCATGGTGATGTAGTAGCCTTCGCGGACGTCGTCGATCTCGTACGCCAGCCGGCGCTTGCCCGGCTTCTCGAGCTCACCGACGACCTCGCCGCCACGGGTCTTCACGCCCTCGGCGATCGCGTTCGCGCGCTCGTCGACCTCGGCTTCCTCGAGGCCCGGGCGGAGGATATAGGTGATCTCGTAGTCGTTGATGGTGGCGGTGGCCATGATGCCCTCTCTGGACGCCGGCAGGGCCGGCGGCCCGGCGCGAGGCCGGGCAGCGGGGAGTTCCTGGCACCGGGAAGGCGCCGGGATAACCCCGGGATTCTATCACGCGCTTCCGTCCGGCGACAAGGCGCGGCGGGGGCTCGATGCCAGCTTAGGCCATCTGGCGAACGGACCCCGGGTCGCCGTTGGGAACGAGCTTCCCATGCGCTCGATCCTCGACCGGTACGCTCCGGCGCCGGCGTTCGACGAGTTTGCAGCAGCCGACGGCCGGCCCCGGGCGCACTACGCGACCCTCGCCGCGACCCTGGCGGGCATCTCGGCGGCCGACTTCCGCCACCGCGTGACGACGGTCAACTCGGTCCTCCTCCAGCGCGGGGTGACCTTCACCGTCTACGCCGACGCGCGGGGGACCGAGCGGATCCTGCCCTTCGACTTGATCCCCCGGATCATCGCCGCCGACGAGTGGGAGACGATCTCGCGCGGGGTCGCCCAACGGGTGCGGGCGCTCAACGCCTTCCTGCGCGACGTCTACGGCGAGCAGCGCGCGCTGCGCGAGGGGATCATCCCGCGCGACCTGGTCTACTCGTCGCAGCACTTCGAGCCCGAGGCGATCGGTGTGCGACCGCCGCGCGACACCTACGTCCACGTCTCGGGCATCGATCTCGTCCGCGACGCCGATGGCAACTACCTCGTGCTCGAAGACAACTGCCGCACGCCGTCGGGCATCTCGTACGTGCTCGAGAACCGCGACGTGCTCAAGCGCGCCTTCCCACGCCTGTTCGCCGGTTACGATCCGCTGCCGGTCGACGACTATCCGCGCCGTCTGCGCTCGGCGCTGCTCGCCACCGCGCCCTCCAACGCGCTCGAGCCGACGATCGCGATCCTCACGCCGGGCGTCTTCAACAGCGCCTACTTCGAACACACGCTCTTAGCGCGCCGGATGGGGGTCGAGCTGGTCGAGGGCAGCGACCTCTTCGTGCGCGACAACGTCGTGTACATGAAGACGACGCGCGGTCCGGCGCGGGTCGACGTCCTCTACCGCCGGGTCGACGACGACTACCTCGACCCGCTCTACTTCCGCAGCGGCTCGACGCTCGGCGTCGCCGGGATCTTCAACGCCTACCGCGCCGGCAACGTCACGCTCGCCAACGCGATCGGCACCGGGGTCGCCGACGACAAGGCGATCTACCCCTACGTCCCGGCCTTCATCCGCTACTATCTGGGCGAGGATCCGGTCCTGCAGAACGTCCCGACCTACGACTGCTCCAATCCCGCACAGCGGTCGCACGTACTGGGCGATCTCGAACGGTTGGTCGTCAAGCGCACCGCGGCCTCGGGCGGCTACGGGATGCTGATGGGACCGGCTAGCACCGCCGCCCAGCGGGCGGAGTTCGCCGACGCGATCCGCGCGAATCCGCGCGAGTTCATCGCGCAGCCGGTCATCACGCTCTCGGCCCACCCAACCGTCGTCGACGAAGGGCTCGCGCCGCGCCATATCGACCTGCGGCCGTTCGCGCTGTGCCACGGCGACACGGTCGACGTCCCGCCCGCGGCGCTCACCCGCGTCGCGCTGACGGCCGGTTCGCTGGTCGTCAACTCTTCGCAAGGCGGCGGCTCGAAAGACACCTGGGTGTTGGGCGACTGATGCTCAGCCGCGTCGCCGAGTCGCTCTACTGGATGGCGCGCAACGTCGAACGCGCCGAGGACCTCGCGCGCTTGATCGACGTCACCGCGACGCGCTCGGTCGACCGGTTCGAGGACGCGCAGCCGCGCTGGCACGCGCTCTACACCGTCTCCGGCGTCGCGGTCCCCGAGGAGGGGCCGCTCGACCGCACGCGTGCGATCGACGACGTCGTCTTCGACGCGGCCTCGCGCTTCTCGATCGCCGCCTCGGTACGGATCGCCCGGCAGAACGCGGTCGGCGTACGCGCCGAGCTGACGACCGAGGTGTGGGAGTGCATCAACGGCCTCTACCTGTTCGTCGAAGCGCAGTCGGCGCGCGCGGTCGGCCCGGACGGTACCTCGACCTTCCTGCGCAGCGTGCGCGACACGGCGCAGGCGTTCGGTGGGATCTGCGACGCGACGCTGGCCCACGACGACGCGTGGGAGTTCCTGCGCATCGGCCGCTTCCTCGAGCGCGCGCGGATGACCTCACGCGTCCTGCGCGCCGCGGACGGCGACGTTGGGCCGCACGTCTGGCAGCTCACGCTCGAGGCGTGCTGCGCGAGCGCACCGTTCGCGCGGGCGCGCCGGCAGTCGTCCGACCCGGTCGAGGCGCTGGCATTCCTGGCGCTCTCGCCGGTCTTCCCGCGCTCGCTGCGCTTCTGCGCCCGTGAGGTCGACGCGGCGTTGCACAGCCTCTCGGGCGCGCCGACCGGGACGTTCGCCGACGACGCGGAGCGGCTGTCGGGACGGATCGCCGCCTCGCTCGACTTCGCCGGCGCGTTCGACCTCGTGCGCGAGGGCCCGCGCGCCTTCTCCGCTCGGCTCGCGAGCGAGCTCGACGCACTGGGCGGGACGATCTCGACGACCTACTTCCCGGCGATCCCGGTCGGCTGATGAACTACACGATCGTCCACCGCACGCGCTACCGCTATCCGGTCCCGGTGCACGAGAGCCACACGATCGTCCATTTGCAGCCGCGCAGCGACATCTCGCAGTACTGCACGCGTTACGAGCTGATCGTCGTCCCGCGCTCGCGGGTCTTCTCCTACACCGATCGCTACGGCAACGACGTGCAGCACTTCGGCGTCCTCCCCGAGCACGGCGTGCTCGACGTCGTCGCGCGCTCGCAAGTCGTCACCGTGCGCGGCGACCCGCAGCCGCCCGCGGCCGTGTCGCGGCGGCTGATCGAGGAGGATCCGGCGCTCGATACGTTCTGGGAGTTCCTCCACGAGAGCCGCTACGTCCGCTTCGGCCCCGAGCTCGACGCGCTGGCGTCGCTGATCGGTGAACCCGGTCCCGATGACGACCTGTCCGCCTGGTTCGGGCACGCCTCGCACCAAGTCCACGAGTCGTTCACCTACGAGTCGGGGCTCACCACGGTCCACGCGACGGTCGCCGAGGCGATCCGGCTGCGCACCGGCGTCTGCCAAGACTTCGCGCATGTCCTGGTCGCGCTCTGCCGGCGGGCTGGGATCCCGGCGCGCTACGTCAGCGGCTACGTCCACTCCGGCAGCGGCGAGATGCTCGGCGCCGAAGCCTCACACGCCTGGGCCGAGGCATACCTCGGCCCAGCCGGCTGGGTCGGTGCCGATCCGACCAACGACACGTGGATCGGCGACGCGTTCGTGCGCCTGGCGATGGGGCGCGACTATCGCGACGTCAGCCCGGTGCGCGGCGTCTACCGTGGCGCATCGGCCAGCACGATGTCGGTCGACGTCGCGGTCGAAGCGCTGGCGTACGCGCAACAAGACATCTACGAGCAACTCGAGGCCGAGCAGCAACAGCAGCAAGCCGAACAGCAGCAGCAACAACAGGAGCAGCAGCAGCAGTAGCTGCGCGGGTTCGAACCTCGGTTCGCCTGTCGCAGATTTACTTCGGCTCAACCTCTTCGTCCGGCACGATCATATCGTTTGGAAGAGGCAGCGGGGCTTGCATAGTCTTTTCCGCGCAAACAGACTTCTCGAGACGATCGGACCGCGCCTTGAGAATCGACCCTTTCGCGAAAACAGCATCATGCGCGTGAGCGCCGAGACTCATAAATCCGCCTCGAACGCCCCCGACGAAGGTTCGCTCGAACTCCATGTGGATCGTGTCTCCGCAGAAATTCACTACATCATCAATGTCTAGTGACACCTCCTGCGACACATCCGCCGAAAAGACACGCTTCGTTACGTTCTTTTCCGTCGTAAAATGACCCTCAGCTAGATCACCCTTCTTTGCGATAATGAAGCCATCTACGATGATGTCCTGTGCCACGTCAGCCTTGAACGTCTTGGTCTCTTTCGCATCGCCCGCGCCGCCAACACGGACGTCTTTGACGATAGCCACCGGAATGATGGTATGGCGGGCAACCGATACGTTGCGATTGGCAGAGTCGGTATCAGGCACCGCAGGCGAGGGCGCCACTATCGGTGGCGCCTGCCCGTCGGCGGCGATCGGCAATATCAAGATCGCCGAAACTGCCCAAACCCAACGAAGGGAACCACTGAAATACGGCATTCTGATCTCCTCGCATTGGGCGCCGCTGCGGATGGCGAGGGACTCGCCAGCATGACGGCGACGGCAGTCGCGAACGTTTTTCGAGCCTACACGAAGCCCTTTTGTTCGGCGAGAACGCTCATACACCGAGCGTCACGCCGAACGCTTGGAAGGTAGTGTGGGCTATTCGCCGAGGTAGAGTCCTTCGAACATCGCGTCGATCGGATACGCGAAGCCGGGTAGCGCTCCGTTCGCAACGATGTCGCCGGGGCCGAAGCGGGTCGTGCCGCTGGGGGCGTGCGCGATCACCGTGCGGCGCGGCGGATCGACGACGAATACGACCTGCGTGCCGGCGGCCAAGTACGCGCCGATCTTCCACGCGAGGCGCCGTTCGCTCTCGCCGGCGGAGAGGATTTCGACGGCGATGTCCGGCGCGCGTGGCGGTGCCTCCGCAGCCGAATCGCCGAGCACGTCGAGCGCCGCGCGGGAGAGATAGGCAACGTCGGGAACAAGCGACGCGAAGCGGTGCCCGGGCGCGTGGAACTCGTGCCTCCACTCATGATATGCCTCGCCGTCGCCCCAAGCGGTGAGCGCGTTCATCCAGCGCGCCTCGAGCGCCTGGTGCCGGCGCTTTGGGCTCATCTTCTGGATGAGCTCGCCGTCGATGAGCTCCGTCTCGGGCTCCGTGTCCGGGATGCGGACGGGGCTGCGCATGCCTTCCTCCTCGTGCCATGCTATCACGCCGGCAGGCCCGCGCGTCAAGGCCGGCCGAAGCTGCACGCGATGCTCTCCTCGTCCCTCCGCTCCGTGACCCTCGCTACGCTTGCCTGCGCGTACGTCCTCGCCGCACCGCTTACCATACGCGCAGCGACGCTGCCGCGTCCCGCGCACGTCGTCGTCGTCATCGAGGAGAATCATACCTTGGCGCAGATCGTCGGCAACCCACACGCGCCGTACCTCTCGAGGTTGGCGGCGAACGGCGCGCTGTTCACCGACGCGCACGGCGTGACGCATCCGAGCTTGCCGAACTACTTCGCGCTCTTCGCCGGCCTCGAGAACACCAACGGCGACGGCTGCCCGGCCCACGCCATCCCGGCCCGCGCGCCGAACCTCGGCAGCGAACTCGACGCCGCGGGCTTCTCGTTCGTTGGCTACGCCGAGTCGTTGCCGGCGGAAGACTGGAAGGGCTGCTGGGCCGGCCCGTACGCGCGCAAGCACGTCCCGTGGGCGCAGTTCGCGAACCTGCCGCGCGCGGCGAGCGAGCCGTTCTCCGCTTTCCCGACCGACTTCGAAACGCTGCCGACGGTCGCGTTCGTCGTCCCCAACGTCGAGAACGACATGCACGACGGGACGGTCGCGCAGGCCGACCACTGGGCCCGCGCACACCTCGACCCGCTGGTGCGCTGGTCAGCGGCGCACGACACGTTGGTCGTCCTCACCATGGACGAGGGGTACGACAAGACCAACTCGATCCCGATCATCTTCGTCGGCCCGATGGTGCGCCCGGGCCGTTACGCCCAGCGCGTCGATCACCTCAACGTGCTGCGCACGCTGGAGGACATGTACGGGCTCGCGCCGACCGGCGCGGCGGCGCGCGTCGCGCCGATCAGCGACTGCTGGCGTGCACGCTGACGTCGCTCAGCGCCTGCGCGAAGCGCGTGAGCGCCGAGTAACGGTGGATCATCAAGAGGTTCTCGGAGTCGCCGGCGCTGCCCCAGTCCTCGGTGAACCCCAACTCGTAGCCGTTCTGCGCGGCCAACCGCGCGACGCGCGCATCGTAATGATCCTCGGGGTAGACCAGCGCCCAAATCTTCACGCCCAGGCGGTGCTCGAGCGAGAAACGCGAGAGGACGTACTCGTGGACGACGTCGGCGTCGGAGAGGACACGCAGGTCGGGCGGGTGGTTCGCGGTCTGGCTCTGGATCGTCATCAGGCCGCTGCGCGCCAACTCCAGCAGTTGCGGCCAGGTGTTGTGGCGCTTGCCGTGCGTGGTCAGGCCCACGAAGTTCGAGTGCACGAACATCGTCGCCGGCCAGCCGGCCTGGCGCAACAGCGGGAACGCGTTCTCGTAGATCCCGTGGCCGTCGTCGTCGAAGGTGAGGGCGATGGGCTTCGTCGGCAGCGGCGCGCCACGTTCGAGGTGCTCGCGCAGCGCCTCCAGCGTGACGACATGATAGCCGCCGCGCCGAATCGCGTCGAGCTGGCTCTTGAAGGTGTCGAGCGGGGTGTCGAACCAAACTTCTTTCGGTCCGGCGACGACGTCGTGCCAGACGATGACGGCGACGTAGGGTGAGCGGCCACCGGGCGCGACCTGCGGCAGCCCGTCGTCCGCCACGGCGGGCAGCGCGAGCAGCGACCCCATCCAGAGAGCGATCGAGGCGAGGATCCGAGTGATCATCGAGAGACGTGTTGCGCCGGCGCGGGCGCCGTTCCCCCGTCGCTTCCCGAAACGGACCCTGACGATCGTGCTCATCCTCCTGGCCGTGCTCGTGCTCGGCTTCTTCGCGGCGCGCGACCCGATCGAGCGCAGCTACCTGCAGTGGCAGCTCGGGCAGACCGTCGGCGGCGACGCGACGATCGACGGGCTGCACCACGGCGACGGCGCGACCGTCCTCCAGGGCGTTCACCTGCAGAGCAAAGGCGGCGCGTTCACCCTCGACGCCGACCAGCTCGACCTGCAGGTCGCCGACGGCGTCCTGCACCTGCGTGCGCACGCACCGCGCGTCACCGTCGCGCTCGACCTCGTGCAGGGTGACGAGGCGCAGCGCGTGCGCGACTTTGGCGGCCGCCTGGGCGCGCATGCGCTTGCGCTCGACGTGCAGGGCGGGACGCTCTCGCTTACGCGCAGCGCCGGTGCGACGCAGACGCTCGGCTTCGAGAACGCCACCGGCACCGCCCACCTGGCTGACGACGGAACGTTCACCGCCGATCTGCAACTCGCACTGCGCGACGGCACCTCGACGTATCCGATCGTGCTGCGCTCCGCGACGGGCGACTCCGGCGCCCTCACCGAGGAGCTGACGGCGAACGCACTCCCGCTCACCCCCTTCTCGGCGCTGTTCGCGCCCGATCGGCTCGCCCTCACGGCGGGCGTCGCCCGTGCGGTCGATCTGCGGCTCGACGGCGGACCGCGCGGGACGCTCGCGCTCGCAGACGTCGGCGCGACCTTGGGCGGCGCCGCGTTGCACGGTCTGAGCGGCCAAGTCGCGGTCGCGCCCGACGGCGTCGGCGCCACGCTGCTGACCGGCGCGGTCGGCGCGATCCCGGTGAACTTCTCCGGCGAGGTGCACGACGTGGCTTCGTGGCCCGCACTGCTCGACGACGGCACGCCGGACCTGCGCGCGCTCGTGCGGCTGTTCGGCGACGTGGCGACGCAGCCGGCGGTGAGCTGGATGACCTTCGAGACGACCGCGCCGGGCATCGCCTACGGCCAGTACGGCATGACGCTGGCGGAGATCCCGCGCGCCGTCTCGCTGTTGCTGATCAACCCCGCCGAGCCGACGCTGCGCTTCGACACCGCCATCGCCGAAAATCACATCATCTCGCGCGGCGCGCGCACCTCGCAGCTCGCCGATCGCACCGGCGCGGTGGCCGGCGTCAACGGCGACTACTTCGACATCGGCCGCACTTACGAGCCGCAGGGATTGCTGATGCGCGGCGGCGTGCTGCTGCGCGGGCCGGCCGACCGCGAGGCGTTGGTGATCGACAAGCACAACCACGTCACCTTCGCCCTCTTTCATATGCGCGGCGAGGTCGTCGACGGAACGCACCACTATCGCATCACCCAGTTGAACTCGTGGCCGCTCGAAGACACGACCGTGATCACGCCCGACTACGGCGCCGACCTGCGGCCGGCTGACGGCGTGACCTTCGAGCCGCTGGTCGCGCTGGGCGGCGATCGCTACCGGGTCGTCTCCGCGCTGCCCGCAACGGCGCCGATCCCGGCGCAGCTCGGCGTCGCCTTCGGCCCGAACGTGCACCGGCCGCTCCCGCGTCCGGGGGACGACGTCACGTTGGACTACGGGCTCGACCCCTCGGTGCCCGACGCCGTCGCCGGGATCGGCGGGGGTCCGCTGCTGTTGCAGAACGGCGAGTGGTACGAGGATCCGAAGGCGCCCGCACCGGCCGAACGCGACGTGCGCTGGGCCGTCGTCGCGCTCGGCACGCTGAGCGATCAGTCGCTGCTGCTGGTGACCGTCGACGCGCGCCACCCCGAGCGCTCGATGGGGATGACGCGCCCCGAGTTCGGCGATCTGCTGCGCAGCTTCGGCGTCACCGACGCGATGGCGCTCGACTCGGGCGGCTCGGTGACGATGGTCTCGCGCGCGCCCGGCGATGCCGCGGCGAGCCTGCGCAACGTCCCCTCGGACGACAATTGGGAGCGGGTCATCTCCGACGCGTTGCTGCTCTACACCAGTGCTCCGCCCGGGACGCTCGTCAGCACGCGTGCCGCGCCGCTGCCGCAGGCGCGTATCCTGCCGCCAGGCACGCGGTGATCGTCCTTCCGCCGGCGCTGACGCCGCCGGCGCCGTTTCCCGCCATCGTCGCGCAGCACGAGCGCGCGGAGTTCGTCGCGCCGGGCGTCGTCCGCGCCGACTACCGGTTGACCACCGCCGACGGTCCGCTGGTCGTGCACGTCGTCGCGGTCGACCTGCGCGAGCCGAGCGTGCACCTGGGTGTCGTCGTCGCGTACGATCGCCTGATCTCCAGCGGCGAAACCATCTCGTCGATGGCGCTGCGGACGGGCGCGGTCGCCGGCGTCAACGCCGACTACTTCGACATCGGCCAGACCAACCAGCCACTGAATGCCGTCGTGCGCGACGGCCTGCTCGCGCGCACCCCTTCGGCGCGCGCGGTGCTGATGGTCGCGCGCGACGACAGCGTCGCGTTCGGGACGCTCGGCTTCGCCGGCAGCGCGGCGTACAACGGTCTGCAGGTGCCGCTGACGGGCGTCGACGTCTGGCCACCCGAGGGCGGCGCATCGCTCGTGACACCGGCGTTCGGCGCGCTGACCGCGGCGCCGCAGGTCACGGTCGCCACGCTCGCGCCGCTCGACGCCGTGCCCGGCGGCGCAGGGACGTATCGCGTGCTCGCGGTCGGAGCGCCCACCGTGGGCCCTGTCAGCTCGACGTTGCTTGCACTCGGCCCCGCAGCGTTGCGCGCCGGAGCGGCGCCGGCCGTCGGCGACACCATCGCCATCGCCTACGACACCACGCCACCGCTGGCGACGCTGACGGCGGCCGTCGGTGGCGGCCCGCTGCTGATCGCCGCCGGCGCGCCGGTCGACGATCCCGCCGCGCCGGCGCCCGAAGAACGCGCGGTCCATTTCCCCGTCGCGGGCGCGGCGCTGACGCCGGCCGACACGCTGCTGCTGCTCGCCGTCGACGGCCGCGAGCCGGCCGTCTCGATCGGCCTGACCCGCCCGCAGTTCGCCGCGCTCATGCTCGGCTTCGGCGCGACCGACGGGATGGCGTTCGACTCGGGCGGCTCGGCGACGCTGGTCGGACGCGTGCTCGGCGACGCGCAGCCGAGCGTCCTCAACACGCCCAGCGACGGCGGCGAGCGCGTCGTCGCCGATGGCCTGTTCGCCTACAGCGACGCGCCGGTCGGCGTCGATCCACAGTTGGTCGTGCGGCCGTCCGGCTTCACGGCGCTGGCCGGCGCTACGGTCGCGCTGCGCGGCGCCGTCGTCGACGCGGCCGGTCACCGGCTGCGCGACGCGACGCTCGCGCCGCTGCGCGCCGACGACGTGCCGGGCCCACACGTCGCGACCGTCCGCGAGGCGAACGGACTGCGCGCCGACGTGCCGTACACGACGCTGGCACGCGTCGCAACGCTCACCGTCACACCGGACCGGCCCGATCCCGATCCGCACGGCACGGTCGGTCTGGCCGTGCAGGCGTTCGACGCCGACGGCGATGCGGTCGCGCTCGGCCCCGACGTGCGCTGGAGCGCCGACCTGGGCAACCTCGACCCGCACGGCACGACTGCCGTCTACCGCGCCGTCACGCGCGATGCGCACGTCACCGTGACCGCCGGCGGCGCGAGCGCGACGGTCCTGGTCAACGTCGGCCGACACGTCGTGACCGTCCCCGGCTTCGCGCCCAGCGCGCTCGCCTACGACTTCACCGGCGGCGCGCGGGTCGCGCGCGAATCGCTCGCGTTGCCGCTGCCCGGCGAGCCGCTGGCGGTCGCGCTCGACGTGCAGGGCGACGGCAACGGCGCACCGTTACGCGCGAGCTTCGTCAACCGCTTCGGCGAGCTGCGCGCGCTCACGCTCGCGGCGCACGTCGACTGGCAGGGCTGGCGGCACGTCACGCTGGTCCTCCCGCCCGACCTCAACCCGCCGGTGCGCCTGACCGCGCTCTACCTCGTGCCGTCGCTCGGCGGGCCGCCCGTGCGCGCCGCCGGCACGCTCGCTTTCCGCGATCTTGTCGTCGTCCTACCGGGGAGCCCATGATCCGACCGCTCGTGTTCGCCTTCGTCGCGATCCTCGCTACGCTCGTCCCGCACGCCGCCGGGGCTGACGACTGGGCCGGTGTCCCGGTGCTGATGTACCACCACATCAACGCGCAGATCCCGCGCGATCCGGTCGGCGCCGACCTGACCGTCACGCCGAGCGCGTTCGAGGCGCAGTTGCGCTGGCTGCGCGACCACGGCATCCGCACGCTGACGACACGCCAGCTCATCGACGCGCTCGCCCGCGGCGAGCACCCGCAGCGCGCCGTCGTGCTGACCTTCGACGACGGCTACACCGATGGCGCGACCGTCGCGACGCCGCTCTTGCAGCGCTACGGCGCGGTCGGCAGCTTCTACGTCTCGGCCGGCTTCGTCGGCGACGGCCGGCACGCCGACTGGCGGCAACTGCGCGCGATGCGCGCGGCCGGGATGGAGATCGGCTGCCACGGCACGCACCACCTCGACCTCGCGCAGCTCGACCGCGCCGGCGCGCAAGGCGAGATCGTCCACTGCGCGCAGGCGCTGACGCACTACCTCGCGCAACCGACGACCTACGCCTACGCCGCCGGAAAATGGAAGGCCGAGACGATCGCGATCCTGCGCGAAAACGGCTTCCTCGCCGCGCTGACCGAACGGCCCGGCCGGGTGATGAGCTTCGCGGATCCCTACGCGCTGCCGCGCAGGCGCGTGCGCGGCGTCGCGGGCCTGGCCGAGTTCGCCGCGCTCGTCACGCCGTGAACTTCGTTTACATCCCCATGGTGGCGCTGGCGTGGACCCAGTCGTTCCAGGCGTTGAGGGCCCAAGCGATGACGACCCCGCACACGATCGCCAGCGGGATCGCGATCGGGAGCACCTTGCGCGCCCCGCGCTCCGCGACGAACGATTGCGCGACGATCATCGTCCCCCCGATCCCCAGGACCAGGCCGACGACGGTGAAGAGCGCATGGTGGGACACGCGATTCGTGTTCCCCGCTCGCGGGAGGCGCGCCCCCTGCCGCGAAGCGGCGACGGGATGAACCGCTCGCTCCTCCTCGCAGCCGCGCTCGCCGCGGCGCTCCCGCTCGCCGGGGCCCCGCGCCCGGCCGCCGCCAACGTCTTCTGCCCGGTAACGATCGGCGCGCTCGCCGATCTGGCTGCCGTCGGGCGGACCGGTACCTACGGCATCCTGCTCGACGCCGACCGCGGCGACACGCGGTCGGTGCGCGTGCGCATCGACACCGACCGCACGCGCTATGCGCTCGACGTGAACGACGTCCCGCTGATGACGTTCAGCGGCGTGCGGCTGACGCGCTACTTCACGCTCCCGCCCGACGAGCACCCGCTCGCCGCCTGGGTGCAGGCGACCGGCCTCGGGCCGACGCAGCGGCTCGACTGCCCGGTCACCGCGCTGTGGAGCCCCGACACGCCGCCGCCGAGCAACGACGCGGCGCGGGCCGACGCCGACCGCGACCGGCAAGCCGCGATCGACGCCTTCTCGACCCGGACCACGCTGGTCACCCCGCTGGGCTTTGGACCGGCGGCGCCGCCGGCATGCGCGCGCCCCTCCTCGCCGGCCGCGCCGCTGGTCCCGCTGCGGCCGCCGTTCCCACCCGAAGCGCGCGCTGTCAACGCGACCGGCGTCGTCGAGCTGCACCTCGACGTCGACGACACCGGCACCGTCGTCGACGCACGCGTCACGCGCTCCAGCGGCTTCGCGCCGCTCGACCGCGCCGCGGTCGTGACGGCGCTCGCCGCCCGGTTCGCGCCGGCGACCGTCGACTGCCGCCCCTTCGCCACCGGCCTCGACCTGACAACCGGCTTCGGCATCTAACTCGATCGGTCGCGCGCGGCGACAGTGACCTGCTTTTCGAAGAAGACGCTCAGCTCGATCTCCGGCGGCGTCATTGCCAGATAGTCGCCGAAGGCCTCGCAGCGCCGATAGCCGGCCCGCTCGTACAGGCGGATGGCGGCGGGTTGCCGTTCGCCGGTCTCCAATCGGAGCACGTCGAGTCCGCAACGCTGCGCCTCCGACTCGATGCGGGCGAGCAGGGCCTGGGCGATGCCGCGTCCGCGCACCTGCCGGCGCACGTACATGCGTTTGACTTCGCCGAAGGTCGGGAACAGCGCGACGCCACCGCAGCCGACGGCGACGCCATCGAGACGAGCCACAAAGAACAGCACGCCCGGTTGGAAGATCGCGTCCAACGACAGCCCGTGCTGTTGCTCCGGCGGATAGTCCTGCGCCAGCTCGCGATCGAGCTCGTCGATCAAGTCGCGAATCTCGTCGGTCGCACGAGGGGCCGGCTCGATCGTGATGCTAGGACCCGCTGACCCGGGCCTCGCGTTTGGTCACGCGCCAGACGTTGCGGACTTCTTTGACCGCACCGAGCTTGCGCAGCAGCGTGTGCAGGTGGTCGAGATCGGAGATCTGGGCGGTGATCGAGATCAGCGCGCTGCGGTCGCGCTTGACCCGCGCGTTGACCGAGCTGACCTGGGTCTTGCACTCGGCCGCGACGCCCATCACGTCCTGTAACAGACCCGGCCGGTCGGCGGCCTCGATCTCGATGTCGACGGCGTGGGTGAGGGCCGAGCGGTCGAGCCACTCCGCCTCGAGGATTCGCTCCGGCGCCGCGTTCATGTAGGCGGTGTTCGGACAGTCGGCGCGGTGGACCGAGACGCCGCGCCCGATGGTGACGAAGCCCATGATCGGGTCGCCCGGGACCGGGCTGCAACACTTGGAGAGCCGGACCAGCACGTCGTCGACCCCGGCGATGCGGATGCCGCTGGAGTTACGAGCGACGCGGCGACTCGTCGCCGGTCGCGGCAAGGCCGCGATGTCGACCACGTTGTCGGCCTTGGTCTCGTCGCGCAGCCGCGCGACGACCGTCGAGGCGGTCGCGTCACCGAACCCGATCGCCGCGAACAGGTCGGTCGCGTTCTGGTAGTTCATCTTGGTGGCGACGCGCTCGATCGCGTCGGCGCGGGCGAGGTCGACACGCAGGCCGGCGCGCGCCAGCTCCTGCTCGACCGCTTCCTGACCCAGCAGGGTGTTCTCTTCCTTGCGCTCCTTGCGGAACCACTGTTTGATCTTGTGCTTCGCGCTGCTGGTCTTGACGACCGAGAGCCAATCGAGCGACGGGTGGGCCGACTTGTTGGTCAGGACCTCGGCGATGTCGCCGTTCTTGAGCTGATAGTCGAGCGGGACGATCTTGCCGTTGACCTTCGCGCCGACGCAGTGGTGACCGACGTCGGTGTGCACCTGGTAGGCGAAGTCGAGCGGCGTCGCCGCGCCGGGCATCGAGAAGACGTCACCCTTGGGCGAGAAGACGAAGACCTGCGAGTCGAACAGGTCGAGCTTGAGGTTCTCCATGAACGTGCGCGAATCGCGCATGTCGTTCTGCCACTCGAGCAGCGAGCGCAGCCAGGTCAGCTTCTGCTCGAAGTCGTCCTTCTTGCCGCCCTCTTTGTAGCGCCAGTGCGCGGCGATCCCGTACTCGCTGGTGCGGTGCATCTCCCAGGTGCGAATCTGGATCTCGAGCGGATCGCCGCTCGGCCCGACCACCGTCGTGTGCAGCGACTGGTACATGTTGGGCTTGGGCATCGCGATGTAGTCCTTGAACCGCCCGGGGAGCGGCTTCCACATCGCGTGCACGATGCCCAGCGCACCGTAGCAGTCCTTCACGCTGTCGGTGATGACGCGGATGGCGGTCAGATCGTAGATGGTCGAGAACTCGCGCCCCTTCTGCATCTTCTTGTGGATCGAGTAGAAGTGCTTGGGGCGACCGGTGACGTCGGCCTGGAGGCCGACTTTCTCGAAATCGGCCTTGAGGTCGGAGATGACGCGCGAGACGGCCTCTTCGCGGACGGTGCGCTTTTTGGCGACCCGCTCGGCGATATCGCGGTAGGCGTCGGGGTCGAGGTAGCGCAGCGCGAGATCCTCGAGGTCCCACTTGACGCGCCAGATCCCCAGCCGGTGCGCGATCGGCGCGTAGATCTCGATCGTCTCGCGGGCGATCGCCTGCTGTTTGGCCGGCGGCAGGCTCGCGAGCGTGCGCATGTTGTGCAGGCGGTCGGCCAGCTTGACGATGATGACCCGGATGTCCTTGGCCATCGCCAGGAACATCTTGCGCAGGTTCTCGACCTGCGCGTCCTCTTTGGACTGGTAGGGGATGCGGGTCAGCTTGGTGACCCCGTCGACCAAGGTCGCGATCTCGGCGCCGAACTGCTCGGCGACCTCTTCGTTGGTGATGACGGTGTCTTCGACGACGTCGTGCAGGAGCGCCGCGGCGATCGTCTCGCGGTCCATCTCCAGGTCGACCAGGATGTCGGCGACGGCCAGCGGGTGGGCGATGTAGGACTCGCCCGACGCGCGGCGCTGCCCCTCGTGAGCCCGGTCGGCGACCTCGTAGACGCGCTCCAGCCACGCCCCGTCCAGCCCGGGGTCGTACTGCTGCACTTTGGCGACGAGGTCGTTGATGGTCATACGGATATAAAGCCTATCGTATTCGAAAACCGGCCTGGAACGCAAAGAGTTTTAGGGCACACATGCGATGGCCTTGGCAGCGCCGGCCTTCCTGGCACGCTCAGCGCGGGGAGGACCGGACCTTGGCGGCGCTGCTGGGCCGGCAGCGGCGGGGCTTCTACATCGACGTCGGCGCCTGGGATCCGGTCCAGGACTCGGTCACCAAGTACTTCTACGACCGGGGCTGGCACGGGATCAACATCGAGCCGAACCCGCTCTTCAGCACGCTGTTGCGGGAGGCGCGACCGCGCGATATCACCCTGCCGATTGCCTTGAGCGACGCGCCCGGCGAGCTGGACCTGCTGGTGATCGGCCGGACCGGCCTAGCCACCTTCGAACCGGCCGTCGCCGACTACGCGGCCGCCTGGGCCGTCGAGCAGCGGCACTGGGAGGGCGGGATCGAGACGGTGCGGGTCCCGGTCTCGACCTTGGCGGCGGTCTGCCGCGCTCACGTCCCGGCCGGGACGGAGATCGACTTCCTGAAGGTCGACGTCGAGGGCTGGGAAGAGCGGGTCCTGCGCGGCGCCGACTGGACGGCCTACCGGCCGCGGATCCTGTGCATCGAGGCGGTCGAGCCGTTGCGCGAGACGCCGGCCTGGGAGCCCTGGGACGCCTTCGTCCAGGCCCAGGACTACGATCTGCTCGACTTCGACGGGCTCAACCGCTGGTATCGCCGCCGCGAGCTCAGTACGTGATGAAGCTCCGGACTTCGACGCCGTTCAGCGCCGCGCGACCGCCGAGCGCTTCGAGTTCGATCAAGACGGCCGTCCCGACCACCTCGGCGCCGAGCTTGCGCAAGAGGCGCAGCGTCGCGGCGATCGTCCCGCCGGTCGCGAGCAGATCGTCGACGACCAAAACGCGGTGCCCGTTGCCGACGGCGTCGGCATGGATCTGCAGCGCGTTGGTGCCGTACTCGAGGGCGTACTCCTCGGTGTAGGTCTTGCCGGGCAGCTTGCCTGGCTTACGGACCGGGACGAAACCGGCGCCGAGTTGATAGGCGACCGGGGCGCCGATCATGTAGCCGCGCGCTTCGATCCCGACGACGTAGTCGATGCGCGCTTCGCGATAGGGCGCGACGAACAGGTCGATGAGCGCCTTGAAGCCGGCTCGGTCGCCGAGCAGCGGCGTGATGTCGCGGAACAGTATCCCCGGGATGGGGAAGTCGGGGATCGCTCGGATGAGCGTCTCGATCTGCGCGGTCACGGCTCGGCGGGTTCGCGCTCGCCGCCCCGGCGCCTGCGCCGGCTGCAGGAACCCCCGCCCTCGCGCGACCACGTTCCCACGTGGTGGACCTCCAGCGCTATCGTTCGCGGCTGATCGTCGCGTTCGCGTTCGCGATCGCGCTGCATGAGGTCATCCTGCCGCTGCTCCACTCGCCGGCCCGCCCGAACGACGACGAGCGCCACGTGGCGGTCACCCGGATCACCATCGAAACCCCTGCGCCGACCCCGCGCCCGACGCCGACTCCGCAGCCGACGCCACCGCCAACCCCGCCGCCCCGGCTGACCGTCCCGCCGCGTGCGACGCTGGCCCCCGTGCCGCAGCTCGCGGCACGCGCGCAGGGGACGCCGCAGCGCCGGCACGGCGGCGGCGCGCGGCGCGCGCTGGTGCTGGCCCTTTCGCCTGCCCCGTACGCGGCGCCAAGCGCGGCGGGGAGCGGGATCGGGACGACCGTCGGCGTCGGGAGCGGGAAGGGTGCCACCGGTGGCGGCGCGGGCGGGAACGGAGCGGCCGTCGCCGGGAACGGCAACGGCGCGGCGAACGTGGAATCGCCGTGCGGTTTCGTCGACTTCTCGGTCGACCCCGCCGGCGACGAACGGAACGGGACGACGGTCTCCGAGCGCGTCTTCGCGAGCGTCACCTTCCCCGACGGCCACCACTCATCGCCGCTCGCCTTCCCCTACCGCTGGGTGTACGCGAACGCCGAGGAGACCGATCCCTGGTCGGCGACCAATCTGGCCAAGAAGACACTCTTGGTCACCTTGCAGACGCCACCGCCCAACGCCGACATCTCAGCCTATCCGCCGATGATCCAGTACATACTCCACCACTCGCACCCCGACGGGACGACCGACTTGCCGCCGTGCCCGACCGGTGCCCGCTAGCCGTGGTCCACGTCGCCGTCGACGCGCACAATCTGACCCGCGACGAGCGCGGGATCGGGCGCTACGCGCGCGCCGTGCTGGCGCGCGCGCTGCGCGCGCCCGACGTGCGCTTCACGCTGGTCGTACGCGACCTCTTCCCCGACCGGCGCGCCATCGCGCGCGCCGCGGGCGGCGAGGTCGCGGTCGCCCGGCGCATCCCGCGCGATGCCGACGTCGTCTGGTTTCCGTGGAACGGGACGTTCCTGCAGACCGACCTGCCCAGCGTCGCGACCGTCCACGACGCCACGCCGTTCGCCTATCCGGCGGCGGACTCGCGCGTACGCCGCCGCGAGCAGGAGCCGTTTCTCGTGACGGCCGCGCGCGCGCGCCGGATCCTCGTGCAGTCGGCTTTCACTGCCGGCGAGGTCACCCGCTGGCTCGGTGTCGACCCGGCGCGGATCGTGGTGACGCCGCTGGGCGTCGATCCGGTCTTCGCGCCGGGGGCTCTCGATGCGCTGCCGGCGGCGCTGCGCGGGCGCCACTACGTCCTCTACGTCGGCGCGCACGAGGAGCGCAAGAACAGCGCGACGCTGATCGACGCCGTCACGCGCGCCTTCCCGGCCGGTGAGCCCGTACTCGCGTTCACCCACCGGCCGCCCGTGCTGCCGCCGCACGGAGTCGTCGTCGCGGCGCGCGACGACGCGACGCTGGTCGCGCTCTACCGCGGCGCGACGCTGATCGCGCTGCCCTCACCCTACGAGGGCTTCGGGTTGCCGTTGCTCGAGGCGCTGGCCTGCGGAACGCCGGCGCTCGCCGCGCAGGCCGGCGCGCTGCCCGAGGTCGGCGGCGACGCTGTCGCGTACGTCGAGGCCGTGCACGACGTCGCGGCCTGGAGCGCCGCGCTCCAGGCGCTGGTCGCCGACGAATCCGGCCGAGCGGAGCTGGCCCGCCGCGGCCCCGCGCGGGCCGCGCAGTTCTCGTGGGAGCGCTGCACCGCGCAGACGCTCGACGTGCTGGCGGCGGCGGCGCGCTCGTAGCATGCGCGTGCTGATCGTGGTGCGGCCGGACGCCGCGCGGCGACTCGGTGGCGATGCGGTGGTCGCGGAGCGCGCCGCCGCGGCGCTGCGCGCGCGCGGCGTCGAGGTCGACGTCGTGGCGACCCTCGCGCCCGACGCCGCCGGCTACGACGTGGCGCACGTCTACGGCATCTTCGATCCCGACATCGCTGAACCGCAGCTCGACGCCCTCGGCCGCGCCGGCGTGCCGCTGGTCGTCTCGCCGGTCTGGTGGGATCGCACGGCACTCTTTCGGCTCGGTCCGCTGCTCGCGCGCGCGCTCGCCGCACGCCGGTCGGGGGCCGTCGAGCAGCACATCGCACGGCTGCGCCACGACGAGGCCGAGCTGGTGCGCAAACCCGGCCGCGGCGCACGCCGGCATCTCGCGCGCCAAGCGGCGCTCTTGCGCCGAGCCGACGTCGCCTTCACCGGCAGCATCATCGAGGAGTTCGCCTGCGCGCGCATCCTCGGCGTCGACAGCCTCCCGTACGTCGTCGCACCGTACGGCCTCGACGACGCGGCCTTCGGCGACACCCCCGGTGCCGTGCGCAGCGGTGTCGTCTGCGTCGGGCGGATCGAACCCCTGAAGAACCAGGCGCTGCTGCTGTTCGCGTTGCGCGATCTCGACGTCGACATCACCCTGGTCGGTGCGTCCTACGATGCCGACTACGGGCGGCTCTGCCGGCGCCTGGCGACGCCGCGCACGCGCTTCGTCGAAGGGATGCCGCACGACGAGCTCGCGGCGCTGCTGCAGCGCACCGCCGTGCACGTGCTGCCGTCGTGGGGCGACCTGCCCGGCTTCGTCTCACTCGAAGCGGCGGCGCGCGGAGCCCGCGTCGTCGCCGGGGCGCGCGGCTCGGAACGCGAATATCTCGGCCCCGACGTGACCTACGTCGATCCGCTCGACCCATCGGCGATCCGCGAGGCTGTCGAGCGCGCACTGGGACGCCCGCGCACGCGCGGCGACGCGCTCGACCAGCGCCTGCGCGCGCTGCGCTGGGAGACCTATGCGGAGCGCTCCGTCGACGCCTACACCCGCGCGCTCGACGCATGAAGCTCCTCTTCGCCGTTGAGCGGCTCGGTGCGGAAGGCGGGATGGAACGCTTCCTCGAGATCGTGTTGCCGGCGCTGGTCGAACGTGGCATCGACGTGCACGTGCTGGCGCGCAAGATCGACGCCGTTCCCGCCGGGATCGATGCCGAAGTGATCGACTGGGCAGCCGAACACGACCCGCCCGATGCAGCAGCAGCCGCCGCCGCGGCCCGCGCCTGCGCGCAGTTCGCGCCCGATGCGGTGATCGCGCAGAACGTCATGGACGCCGCCGTGGTCGAAGCGTTGCGGCGGCCGGCGCGTCTCATGTATCACCTGTGCGATCATCGCCCGTTCTGCCCGAACGGCGATCGGGTCTTACCGCGCAGCGGCCAGAACTGCAGCCTGCCGTTGGGGCTCGCCTGCGCCGTGCACGCCCTGACCGACGGCTGCGCGTACGGGCCGCGGCCGAGCACGCTGGCCCTGATCGGGCGCCGCCGCCGCCTGCGCGACGCGGTCGCCGCCGCGGACAGCATCCTGGTCGGCTCGGATTTCATGCGCGCGATGGCGGTGCACAACGGCATCCCGCCGGCGCGGATCGCGTCGATCCGCTACCCGCTCGACGACGCCGACTTCGCCGCCGTCGATCCGCGCGAGTCGCGGCGCGTCACCTTCATCGGCCGGTTCGTCCCGCAAAAAGGATTGATGACGCTGGTCCGCGCGCTCGGCACGATCCCGGCGGCTCTGCGTCCGGTCCTGCACGCCGCCGGCGACGGCCCCGACCGTGCGGAGGCGTTGCGGACCGCGGGGCGACTGGGCGTCGTGCTCGACGCGCCCGGCGTCGCCGACAGCGTCGAGATCCGACGCGCGATCGACGCATCCGCGCTGGTCGTCTTCCCGTCGCTCTGGGCGGAACCGTTCGGGCGGGTCGGGATCGAGGCGTTCTCGCGCGGACGCCCGGTCGTCGCCTTCGACGTCGGCGGGATCTCGTCGTGGCTGACCCCCGATGAGAACGGTCTGCTGGTCCCGCGCGGCGACGAGCACGCGCTGGGCGCCGCGATCGCACGATTGCTCACCGACGACGCGTTGCGCCGGCGGCTCGGCGCGCAGGCCCGTCGCGACGCGGAGCGCTACCGGCTCGCGCCGTTCATCGACCGCTTTCTCGCGATCGCGCTGGGGCGCGACATCGGCCCCGACTAAAGCGGTCAGCGCGGCGCGCGCCGGATGTCGTCGATCGTCCACTCCTGGCCATCCCAGGCGAGCCGCACCCGCTCGACCTGGTTGACGTGTTTGGCCGGATCGCCGGCCTTGGTCCCTTCGAGCGTGACCTGCACGACGCGACTGGCCGTGTCTTGGAGAACGGTGACGTTCAGGTTCGCGATGTCGCGATACCGGTCGACGAAGGCGCCTTGGCTCACCCGCGCCCGGTAACGCGCGGAGAGCATCGCGTAGGCGAACGACCAGTGCTCGTCCTCGATCTGCTGGTAGAAGTTCTCCAGCACCGCGCCGAGGTCGGGATTGGTCGGCGCCGGCTGCGGCGACGCCGACGTGGCCGAGCCGGCGCTGCCCGAGGAACAGCCGGTCGAGAATGCCACGGCGAACGCCGCCGCGAGCGAAAGCATCCCAACGCGCATCGCCGTCTCTTGGCGAGCCGCGACCGGGCGCCCTCGCGCTCAGGGGGCCGGCGGCCGGAGTATCGAAGCGCCCGGCGGATGTGCTGAGCATTTTCCCCTCACTGCGCGGCTACCACGCCGCGTGGTTGCCCGGCGATCTCATCAGCGGCGTGATGCTGGCGACGATCGCCATTCCCGAACAGCTCGCGACCGCGCACCTCGCCGGCTTTCCGCCGGCGGCCGGGCTGATCGCCTTCGCTGCGGGTTCGATCGCGTTCGCGATCCTCGGCGCGAATCCGTACCTGTCGGTCGGTGCCGACTCGACCATCGCGCCGATCTTCGTCGGAGCGCTCGCCGCGCTCGCCGGCGCGAATAGCGCACACTACGCTCCTCTCGCCGGCTTTCTCGCGATCGCCGTCGGCGCGGTGCTCATCGTCGCGGGACTCGCTCGGGCGGGCTGGCTGGCGGATCTCCTGTCGGTCCCGGTGACGGTCGGCTTCCTCGCCGGCATCGCGGTTCACATCGTCGTCGGTCAGTTGCCGGCGCTGCTCGGGCTCCCCGCGGTCAGCGGACCGTTGCTGGAGAACCTCCGGCATGCCCTCCAGAACGGTGCCCACGCGAACCTCTTCGATCTGGGCATCGGCCTGGGCGTCGTGGTGGTGGCGCTCGTTGCGAAACGCATCAACGCGCACATCCCCGGCGCGCTGATCGCCCTTGCGGGTGCCGCGGCCGCGTCGTACGTCTGGTCCTTCGACCGGCACGGCGTTCAGATGCTCGGCGCATTACACGTCCGTCTCGGCTCGGTCGGCATCCCCCCGCTGCCCGACGTCAGCGATCTGGCGATGATTGCGCCGCTGACGCTCGTCGTCGCGGCGGTCTGCATTATGCAAACGGCCGCCGTCGGGCGAGCCTTTGCGGCGAAGGTGGACGAAGCCGAGGACGTCAGTCGCAGTCTCTTCGCCGTCGGCGCGGGCAGCGTGCTGGCCGGCGTCCTCGGCGCATTCCCGGTGAACAGCAGCCCGCCACGAACCGCGATCGTCAAATCGGCGGGCGGAGCCTCGCAGCTCGCCGGGCTGGTCGGCGTCGTCGCGATGGCGACGGTCGTTCTGGTCGCATCGCCGCTGCTGGCCACGGTGCCGCAGGCCGCGTTGGCGGGGGTCCTGGTGTTCATCGCGCTGCACATCTTCCGGCTGCGCGAGATGCGCCGCATCGCCAAGTACAGCCGGCGGGAATTCGTGCTGCTGGTCGTCGGCGCGCTGCTGGTGATCGTCTTCCCGATTCAGACCGGGATGCTGCTGGCGATCATGCTCTCGCTCGCGCACGGCATTCAGATGATGATGTGGCCCCCGGCCACCGAGCTGCTGCGCGTCCCCGGCACGACGATCTGGTGGCCGGCGAGCGATGAGCCCAACGGCGCGCGGGTCCCGGGCGTCGTCGTCTTCGCTCCCGCGGCGCCGATCAATTTCACCAACGCGGAGTACATCCACGATCAGATGTTGAGCGCGATCGCGCACGCCGACGCGCCGGTGCACCTCCTCGTGATCGAAGCGTCCGGCGTCACCGACATCGATTTCACCGGGTCGCAAAGGGCGCAGCAGTCGATCCGCGAGCTGCGCTCGCGCGGCGTCGACGTCGCCCTCGCGCGCCTGATCGCGACGCACGCCCAGCAGGCGGCGCACCGCTCCGGCCTCATCACGGTGCTCGGCGCGGATCATATCTTCAAGTCGGTGGACGAAGCGGTCCGTCAGCTCAGCAGTGGGACGTCGCTCGGATAGATCGGGCGGTCGATCAGCGCCTCGAGAACCTCGGGCGACGCGCTGAGGACGACCTCGGCGAAGCGCGCGAAGGCCTCGCGCGTCGCCTCGCCTTCGGCGAAGCGTTCCGTCGCGGTCAGGTCGACCTTCTCGGCGACCGGCAGAAAGCGCACAAAGCGCCCCTCGTCGTCCTCGCCGACGGCGACCAGGCCCGCATCGGCGAAGATGCGCAGGGCGGCCGTGACGGTCTGCGGCTCGACGCGGTCGAGATCGACCAGCGAGGCGATGTCGGCCGCGCTCGCGCGCAACACGCCGTCGGCCGCGAGCCGCTTGGTCGCGGCGTAGAGCGCGCGCAGCGTCGCCAGTGTCGGCGCGTCGCGCGCGATGATGTAGTCGTTGATGCGCCGGTCGGCCTCGCCGAAGAGCAGGTGGATCGACGCGTCGGCTCCGTCGCGGCCGGCGCGGCCGGCCTGCTGGTTGAACTCGGTGAAGTCGAAGTTGAGGTGGTAGAGGACGACGTGGCGCACGTCGGGCAGGTCGATCCCCTCGCCGAAGGCCGAGGTCGCCACGACGACCCGAATCGCGCCGGCCCGGAACCAGTGCTCGACTTGGGCGCGCTCCGCGCTCGCCACGCCGGCATGGTAGAAGGCAACTCCCGCGCCGAGCCGCCCGCGCAGTTTGTCGGCGACCTTCGTCGCCTCGGCGCGCGAGTTGCAGTAGACGATCGCCTTCGCGCCGTCGGCCAGCACGCGCTCGAGGTAGGCCAGTTTGTTGGTCGTCCCGCGCGCGTCGACGACGTGCAGGTTGTCGCGCACCGTCGTGTCGATCACCCAGGCGTCGATCCCCAGCGCCGCGCGGATGTGCTCGAACGCCGCATCGCCGGCCGTCGCGGTTAGCGCCAGCACTTGCGGGCGGCCCAGCGCGCCCAGCCACGCATCGATGCGCTGATACGCCGGGCGGTGCGTCGACTCGAACAGGTGATGCGCTTCGTCGACGACGATCAGCGCGGGCCGTGAGGCCGCGCCGAAGCGCTCGAGGTGATACTGCACGAACTCCGGCGTCGCGCAGATCACGTCCCACGTGCCGTTCGCGAGCGCCTCGAGCAGCGCGGCGCGCTCCCCGGCGTCGATCGCACCGTTGGCCCGGTGGATCCGCAGGCCGAGCGGCGCCAGCCGGCGCGCCAACGCCTCGTACTGATCGTTCGCCAGCGCGCGCAGCGGATAGAGCACCAGCGTCTTCTCGCCGCCCTCGAGCGCGCGGACGGCGGCCGGATACTGGAAGCACAGCGACTTGCCGCGCCCGGTCCCCATCACCGCCAGCGTGTTGCGACCGGCCGCCAAGCGGTCGAGGACGGCGCGTTGCGCGTCGCGCAGGGGACGCTCACCGATCAGCGCGTGCAGCACCTCGGGCGCGCCGGCCTCGGCGCGCTGGGCGTTCGGCGCCGCCGTCGGCTCGCGCAGGCGCGTGACGTAGACGTTGATCCCGAACGACCGCGCGCCGCCGCCGGTCACCGCGGTCACCTCGGCTGTGTAGCGCTCGCCGGCGTCGATGTTCGGTGCGATCCGCGCGGCGATCCCGCGTTTGACGAAGCCGAGTTGCAAGTTCCCGAACCAGACGCCGATCGCGCTCGGGTCGTAGGCGTTCTGCGGGTCGCGGCGCAGGTCGAGCGCCGCTCCCACCTGCACGCCGGCGACGACGTCTTGGCGGCCTTCGAAGCTCACGCCGGCGAGCTTGGTGTTGAAGCCGCCGGCGTCGCCGATCGTCGCGTACGGATCGCGGTCGAGGAAGTCGTGCGCCTGGGCGTAGAGCCCGTCGAGAAACGCGCGCGCGTCGGGCGGCAGCGCGTCGTCGGGCGGTGACGGGTTGCCGAAGTCCCGCAGGAGCCGCTCGAAGGCGGCCTCCGACGCGGTCGGTGGTGGGAGCTTCTTCTCCCGCACCGCGCTCAATGGGTGGTTGGGTGCGATTCCGGCGCGGGCGCGGGCTCACCGTCCTCGCCGAGATCCAACCGGATCTCCTCGTGGCCCAACTCCGCCGCCTCGTCGTGCAGGCCCAGCGCCTGCGCATCGAGCGGGTCGAGGAGATCGTGCTCGTGCTCGTGTTCCGCCTCGTGATCGTGCTCGTGGTCGTGCGCATCGGGCGAACGCTCGGGGACGCCGAAGTTGCGCTGCTCGTACTGCGAGAGATCGGTGTCCTGCGACTTGCGTTTGTAGCGCACCGGCTGCGTCGTCCGCCGCACGGTCCCGCGCTCGCGCTCCCGGCGCTCGCGGCGCTGCGCCGCGATCGCTTCGCGGTCGCGCAGCGCGGCCGCGTCGGCCTTCTGGGCACGCGCTTGCGCGACCGTGCGCGGCTGCGCGTCCAGCCCCGAGCGCCGGAACAGTCCGCGCAGACCCTGGCTGCCGCGGCGCGAGCGCTTCTGCAGCACGGCGACCAGCGGTGCGGAGAAGAAGATCGAGTGGTAGCCACCCGAGCAGATCCCGACCAGCAGCGCGAAGGCGAAGTTCTGCAGCGAGGCGCCGCCGAAGGCCAGCAGCGCGACCAGCGTGATGACGACCGTCGCCAGCGTGTTGAACGAGCGGGTCATCGTCTGCAGGATCGAGGTGTTGACGATGGTGTCGAACGCCTGGCCGTCCATCAGCTTGACGTTCTCGCGGATCCGGTCGAGGATTACGATCGTATCCATGATCGAGTAGCCGATGACCGTCAGCACGGCGGCTAGGAAGGCGTCGTCGACGCGCCGCCCGGCGATCGCATAGATGCCGATCATCATCAGCGAGTCGCGCACCAGCGCGACCACGCAGACCCAGCCGAAGATCAGGTTCCAGCCGAAGCGGAACGCGACGTAGAGGAACTGGATCGAGATCGCGATGACCAGCGCCTTGATGGCGTTGAGCAGGTACTCGTGCGAGAGCGAGGGCCCAACCGCCGAGATCGCCGAGGCGTTGCGGTCGACCGGCGCGACGGAGCCCAACGCGTTCCACAGCGGGACCGAGTTGTTGCCGAAGTCGGTCTGCGTCTCGATCGTCCAACCCTCACCGACCGGCTGACCGGCTTTGGTGAGCGTGTTGACCTGCGCGCTGACGCCGATCTTGGCCAGGGCGGCCTGGATGGCGTCCTGCGTCGCGGGCTTCTTGAAGGTGACGGTGACGTCGGTGCCGCCGGTGAACGAGAGGCCCAACCGCAGCGGCGCACCGGTGTGGACGTAGTTCCAGATCATCATCGCGAGGCCCAGGCCGATGATGACGTACGAGATCGTCGAGACGGTACGGAACCACCCGACGACGTTCCAGTTAAGGCGGCGGAAGAACATCTAGTGCGCCTCGGCCGGCTTGGGGGCCGGCACGACGAGCGTACCCCCGGCGCCGTAGGCGCCCTTCGCGGTGACCCGGTTGCTCTCGACGACCAGGTCCATGAAGAAGCGCGTCACGACGACCGCCGTGAACAGCGAGAACGCCGTGCCCCAGAACAGCGTGTAGGCGAAGCCCTTCACCGTCCCGGTGCCCAGCAGATAGAGGACTCCCGCGCCGACGATGGTGGTGAAGTGCGAGTCGAAGACCGAGCTGAAGGCGCGCTGAAAGCCGATGCGCACGGCGGCGCGCAGGCTCTTGCCGGCCCACAACTCTTCTTTGAGGCGCTCGAAGATCAGCACGTTCGCGTCGACCGCCATCCCGATCGAGAGCACGAAGCCGGCGATGCCGGGCAGCGTGAGGACGGCATGCGCCACCGAGAGCAGCGCCAGCAACGCGAGCACGTAGATGATCAGCGCGACGTCGGCGAGCACGCCCGGCAGCCGGTAGACGAACGCCATGAACAGCAGCACGATGGTCAGACCCGCGGCCGCCGCGACGAGCGACTTCTGCAAGTCTTCCTTGCCGAGCGTTGGCCCGACGTCTTCCTTCTCGATGATCGTCAGCGGGACGGGGAGCGCACCGGCATTCAGCTCGTTGGCGAGCGTCGACACTTGATCTTCCGTGAACTGCCCGTGGATCATCCCGTCGGTCGAGATGACGCCCTCGATCGTCGCCGAGCTCATGAACTTGCGGTCGAGGAAGATCGTGAGCTGTTGGCCCATGTGGTCGCGGGTGAGGTTGGCGAACTTGGCCGGATTCTTCGTCCGGAAGTCGACCTGCGGCTCACCGCCCTGCTGGCTGAAGCCCGGCGAGGCGTCGCGCAGCTCGGCGCCGCTGTAGACGACCGCGCCGCAATCTTTATACGCGCCGTTGGGGTCGGCGGCATACTTCGGATTCGACTCGGCCTTCTGCACGACGGCCGGCGGGCAAATCTTGAAGTCGAGCACCGCCGCCTCTTTGAGCAGGTGCTCCAACTCGTCGGCGTTCTGCACGGCCGGCAACTCGACCAGCAGCCGGTTCGACCCTTCCTTCGAGATGACGGGCTCGGAGACGCCCAAGCTGTTGATCCGGTTCTGGATGACCAGCTCGACCTGGTTCTGAACCGCGGGCGTGATCGTCGGTACGTCCTTGGTCGTCTCCATCTGGAGCAGGACGCGGGCGCCGCCTTGGAGATCGAGCCCGAGGCGAATCTTCTGCTGGATGGGCGTGATCGCCCAAGCGCAGAGGCCCACCAGTGCGAGCAGGAGCACCGTTTGTAACGGCCTCTTGAGCTTATTCCACATACCGGATTCCGGGGGAAGGGGAGAACCCCCGGATCGTAGCATGGGGGGCGAACAGCGTCAAACGACGTTGCGGTCGTCCGGGTGTGCGAGGAGGCCCCAGGCAGCAGGCGGAGGGCACCGATGATCGACTCCAAAGGAGTGGATGCAGGACTCCTGCAGACGCGTTATCGCCTCACCAAACAGCGCGCCGCGATTCTGCGTGCGCTCGAAGACGGCACGCATCTGACGGCCGAGGCGATCCACGAGCGCGTGCGCGCCGCCTTGCCCGCGGTCAGCCTGGGGACGATTTACCGCACGCTGGATATCTTGCGCGCGATCGGTCTGGTGCAGGTTTTTTCGCACGGCGGCGCCGCGCGGTACGAGGCGGCACTCGACAAACACCACCACTTGGTGTGTCTGGTCTGCGGTGAGATCGTCAATGTCCCAGCACCCCAGATCGGTGCGATCGCGCTGGCCGTCGCGCAGGACCATCGGTATTCCGGCGTCGACGCGGCGTTGGTGGTAAGCGGTCGCTGTGCCCGCTGCGCCGGCCTAGCGCGCAACGGCTCCGCCTCCTAACGGGTGCGGCGCGCCCTTGTCCTACTCGCCGTCCTGCTGGCACTGCCGCCGGCCCGCGCCGCCGCCCAGCCGCTCCCCACCCCCTCGCCCGAGCCGCTAACCTTCGCGCTCCCGCGGGTAGGCGTCGTCCCCGGCGGGACGCTCAGCGTCGGCGTGCGCGGCGGGGTGCCGCCGTTCACCGTTACGACCTCGTTTGGCGTCGATGCGGTCTACGACGCGGTCCAGTCCGCGCTCGTCCTGACCGGGCACGCGCCGGGCAACGGCACGGTCACGCTGACCGACGCCACCGGCGACAGCGCGACGCTTCCGGTGCTGGTCGCGGCACCGGCCGGCGTCGTCCCCGCCGAGACGACGGTCCGGCTCGCCGGGGTCGCCGGATCCGCCTTCGCCCTGGGCGAGATCCAGGCGCTGATCGCCGCCGCCGCCCAACTGCGCCCGGGGGCGAGCCTGATCGTCGGTGGCGTGAGCCTGCCCGTGCAGCTCCGGCCGGGCGACACGCTCGACGCGCCGGCCGCGGTCACGCTCGCCGGCAACGGCCGTTGGGTCGACGTCGCCGGCAGCACGCTGGTTCACCTGCGCGTCGTGAGCCTGCCGCCGCTCGACCCGACCGTTCTGTTCTACAGCGACGATCCCGAACGGATCACGGCCACCGAGCAAGGCGTGCTCTTCCACGGCACGATCGGCCCGACGCGCCCGGCGCGCATCTATGCGTACCATCTGGCCGACCAACCGCGACGAGTGGTCGTCGTGCTGAACGCGACCGGCGGGATGGTCTCCGACGTGCAGATCGTCGGCACGCTGGCCGGACCCTCAGCGCTCTTCGCGTACGTCGGCCACCTCTCGACGGTGCGCTATCTGCTCGCGCGCGGCAGCCAGCAGAGCGTCGTCGTGACGGTCGCGCCGGATGCACCGTTCCTGCTCGACTTGGGCGTGCTCGCACCGGGGCAACTCGTCGCCGCGATCGACGATCTGCGCGTGCTCGACGGCAACACCGTCGACGCGTTGGTCATCGCCGCCGATCCGAGCCTCGATCCGATCGGCTTCTTGCAGCAACCGATGCTGCCCGGCGACGGGCACGGCCGCCGCGGTGAGTTCTCGCTGCTCGACGTCCCGCCGCTCGCGCTCGCGCTCACCGTCGGCGCGCCCGAGCCGGCGCCGTTCGTCGTCGGCGTCCCGACCCTGCCGAATCTGACGCCCGGTGGCCGGGCACTGGGCGGCGACTACGGCGTCCTGCGCAGCGTCGAGCTGCAGCTCGTCAACCCGACGCCGACGACCCAAAACGTCTATCTCTACGAGCAACTCGGCAAGACCAGCGGCGGCACGACGACCACGATCTGGTTCACCGGCGATCCGGCCCCGATCGAGGTGCCGTGCATCCTGACGCCGGGGACGCGTTATCTCGTGCGCGGCTTCGCGGTCGGGCCGAACGCGAACGAGACGGTCGGCGGTCAGTACATGACCGACGGCACGTCGTCGTTCCCGCTCTTCTTCGGTCTGACGTCGACGCCGCCGGAGACGGCGACGCCCGGCCTGTGCACCGGCAAGCCGCCGCCCTCACCCGCGCCCACTACGCCTGCAGCGAGTGGTCCGCAATGATCCCAGGCCCGCGGGCGACCTCGACGCTGCGGTAGCCCAGCACGCTGAGCAGCCGATCGTCGGGGACCTTCAGCGGTCCTGGCGCGTTCGCCGTACCGGGTGCGGGCTGCGGGTACGCGGTCGACGCGGCCGTGGCGAACCGGATGTTCCCCTCGGTGTGCTGGATGATCTGGTGGATGTGGCCGTTGAGAACCGTCACCGCGTCGAACCGGCGCAGCGCCGCCAGCACGCGCGAACCATCCTCGGTCGTCCAGCCCCAGGTCGGGAAGAGCGCGTAGAGCGGGACGTGCGCGAACACGACGATCGGGGTCGACCGCTTCTGCGCGGCCAGGTCCTGCTCGACGAAGTCGAGCTGTTCGGCGCCGAGCTTCCCGTCGATCTCGAAGTTGAAGACGTTGACCAGCGCGAGAAAATGGACGCCGCCTTGGTCGAAGGAGAACCATCCCCGCGGCGCATCGCTGCGCCCGAACGCCGCTAGGAAGCCGTCGGGCGTGCCGATGACGTCGTGTTCGCCGGGCAGGACGATGAGCGGCGCCTTGAGCGTGCCGAGCATCTGCTTGGCGGTGTCGAATTGGCCGGGCTTCGAAAGATGGGTCACGTCGCCCGTGTGAACGACGAACGCCGGCTGTACGGGCATGGCGTTGATGGCGTCGATCGTTCGTTGCAGCGAGCCGGTCACATCGGGGTTCTCGGGCCGGGCGAAACCGATGTGGCTGTCGCTGATCTGGACGAACGAGATCCCGGCGGTGGCGGCTTGCGCGCTCTCGGCGCTGAACAGACCGCTGCTCGACAGCGACCACGCGATGCCGGCCCCCGTCCAGGAGACGTGCTTGAGGAAATCGTCGCGTTTCATTCCTCGCTCCTTACTTCGCCGCGTCGGCCGACAGGACGACGAGCGTCGCCTTCATGTAGGGATGCAGCTCGCAGAAATAATGATAGGTGCCGGGCTTGGTGAAGACGTGCTGCCAGGTGCCGGCGCCGTCGAGGCCGCCCGAATCGAAGGACTTGTCGTCCGCGGTCACGGTGTGCGCCTCGTCGTCGTCGTTGACGAAGGTGACGCGGTCGCCGACGTGGACGGTCGTGACCGGCGCGTTGTACTTGAAGTCCTTGATGTGGACCGTCGCGACGGCGGGGAGCAAGGCCGGTTCGGCGGCATTCGCACTCGCGGTGAGGGTGAGCGCCAGCAGCACGGGCCGCAGGGCGCTGAAAAACACGTTCATGATCCTGCCTACGCCGCCGCCGGCCGGCCCGGATCAGTCGACGATCAGGTCACCGGTGCGCGGCGCCAGGGCAGCGCGACGATGAGCGCGGCCAGGATGAAGGCGGCGATGCAGCCGCCGAACGCGACGCCGTAGCCGAGCCGGTCGACGGCGCGGCCGACGAGCAACGGGCCGGCTGCGCCCACCAGCGCGATCGGCACGCCGTGCACGGCGATGATCGCGCCGTATGCGCGGCGGCCGAACAACTCGGCGACGACCTCGCCGCGCAACGGCGAGAGCGCGCCGTAGGCGGCGCCGAACGCGAACACGTAGGCGAAGACGGCGAACACGCCGGTGCTCGCGATCAAGATCACCAAGCCGATCGCCTGCACGACGAAGGCGATCGCGAGCTGTCGCATCCGCGGTAGCTTCCCGCTCGCGAAGGCGACGAGCGAACGCCCCGGTAGGTAGGCGACGCCGAACAGCCCGACGATCGAGGCCGTCACGGCCGGTGCGTAACCGTGGTCGATCAGATACGCAACGTGCTGCACCAGTACCGCGGAGCTGGCGCCCAGCGCGAGCGCCAGCGCGATCGTGAGCGACCAGAAGGCCGGCGTCACCAGCGCCTGGCGCAGCGGCACGCCGCTCTCGGGTCCGACCGGCGTCGTGCGCCGATGGCCGTCGGGTTCGAGCCCGAGATCTTCGGGGTGGCGGCGCACGAACAGCGCGTGCAGCGGCAGCGCGACGACGAGGTGGATCGCGGCCAGGACCGTCACCGCCGTGCGCCAACCGTATCCCGCCAGCAGCAGGCCGGTGAACGGATAGAAGACCGTCGACGAGAACGCGCCCAGGAACGTCAGCAGCGAGAGCGCGCGGACGCGCCGCTCGACGAACCAGTTCGCGATGACGGTGAACGAGACCGGATAGAAGGTCAGTGCCGTCCCGAGTCCCAGCCCGACCGCCCAGATGAGCTGGAACTCCGCTAGCGTCTGCACGCGGGCGAGCGCGAGCAGCGAGATGCCGCTGAGCAGCGAGCCGGCGCAGAGCACGAGCCGCGCGCCGAGCCGGTCGAGGATGCGGCCGACGCCGATCCCGACCAGTCCGGAAACGAGCACGGTCCCCGAGTAGGCGCCGGCGATCCCGGCCCGGCTCCAGCCGAACTCGCGCGCCACCGGCTCGACCAGCAGCCCGATGAGATACTGGCTCGTCCCGTAGGTGACGATCGTGGTGAGGCCGAGCGCGACGACGATCGTCCAGCCGTAGTACCAGCGCGGCCCCGAGCCCCTCACGCCGTCGCACGTTCGACGAAGGCGCAGAAGGCCGCGACGGCAGCCAACTGCTCGACCGAGCTGCACGGCGTCGCCAAGATGCGCGGCGAACAGACCAGCACCGCCAGCGCGCGCCCGCGCGAAACCGCGACGTTGAAGCGGTTCTCCTCCAACAGGAAGTCGGCGCCGCGCGGCGCGTCCTCGGCGCTCGACGCGGCGAGCGTGTAAATGACGACCGGCGCCTCCTGCCCTTGGAACTTGTCGACCGTCCCGACCCGCACGCTCCCGCCGAACCGCGCCCGCAGCTCGGCGCGCACCAGCGAGACTTGTGCATTGTACGGCGAGACGACCAGGATGTCGGCCGGCGTCAGCGGCCGCGTCGTCCCGTCGCGCGCGGTGAACGTCCCACCGACCAGACCCTCGACGATCTCGACGACGGCCTGCGCTTCCTCGGCCGAGCGCTGCGCGTTGTCGGCGTGCTCGACCGGAACGTAGCGCAGCCCCGCGCCCGCGAACCACGGCGCGTCGACCCGCTGGCGCGCGCAGGTGTCGGCCGCGTGCAACCGACCCTCGTAGACGAGCTGCGAGATGAACTCGCAGAGGGCGGGGTGCATCCGAAAGGTGCGATCGAGGAAGACGCCACGATCTTCGGGGACCGTGCCGTGGGTGCCGAGCAGGTGGCCGAGGACCGAGGCGCCGGTCTGCTCGGGATGCTCCGCTAGCGAGACCTGCGCGAGCTGCAGCGGATCGCCGAGCAGCACCAGCGACTCGGCGTTGGTCGCCATCGCGACCGCATCGGCGAGCGCGACCTGCCCGGCCTCGTCGATCACCAGCACGTCGAGCTTCGCGAGGTCGTCGCGCGAAAAGAGCCACGACGTCCCGGCGACCAGTGCGTACTCGCCGAACGGCGCGTTCGCGGGCGCATTGTCGATCCAAGGCAACCCGAGCGGCGAGTGGTATTGCGTCTCGGGGCGCGCCGGATCGCTGCGCTTGACGCCGTGGAAGGTCTCGCCGCGCGCGGCGACGGCCCGTTCGACCTCGGCGAGCAGGTTGTGGATGGCGTGGTGGCCCGTCGCCGTCACGCCCACTCGCTTGCCGGCGGCGAGGAGCGCTGCGATGATCTCGCCGCCGGTGAAGGTCTTGCCGGTCCCGGGCGGTCCCTGGACGACCAGCGTCGAGCGGGCGAGCGCGAGGGCGAGCGCCGCGACGTCGCGGCAGTCGATCGCCTCGGCGCCCGCTCGCAGCTCGGGCTGCACGCGGCGGCCGGGGAGCACGCCGCGCAACCGCGGCGGCTGCGCGCGCACCAGCTCCCACGCCGCCGCATAGCGTGCCGGCGCGCTGCCGTCGAGCACGGCCGTGCCGAAGCGCTGCAACGCTTCGCGCTGCGCCTGCGTGCGCAGCGGGCCGCCGGGGATCAGCACGGCCGGATGCGGCACGCCGGACCGCAGACTCAGCCGGAGGCGGCGCGCGTCCTCGTCGATGGCGTCGATCGTCCCGGCGCCCTCCCCGGTCGCGGCGTCGAGCACGTCGTCGCCGGCGCCCAGCCGGTGCTGCTGCGCCGGAAACTCGTAGGTGTAGGTCGTGCGCTTCTTGCGTCCCGTCGGCGGCTCCGGCGCCACGTCGTCGCAGAGGACGAGCCCGCCCAGCGCCTCGGTGTCACCGTCGACCGGATCGTAGGCTCCGTGCCGCTCGATGCGATCGAACATCCGCCACCAAACCGGCTTGTCCTCACGCCGATGGTAGGCCAGCAGGTGCGCGACGAGCCGGCGGGGATCGCCCTCCGGTGCGTTCGCGAGCAACGCGCGCGCCAGGTCGTCGAGCAGCGCCTCTTTCCGCCGTTCCTCCTCGGTCGGCTCGTGCGGGTCGACCGGTTCGCGGAAGGGGACCTCGCCGAACGTGGCCGCGGCTTGAGCGCGCAGCGCGAGCAGCCAGCCGTGCAGCCGGTGCGTCGAGACGCAGTCCTCCTCGTTGTAGGCGACGATGTCGGCGCGCAGCCGCGCATCGCGCGAGAGCAGGTACTGTTCGAAGACGACGATCGACTCGTCGCCCGCGCGCACGTCGGCGGTGCGGCCGAACGCATAGAACTGCTCGAGCTTCTTGATCGAGTAGCTGTCGTGCGACTGCGCGAGCGCGCCCTTGACGACCGCGTACAGGTCGACCAGCACCTGCCCGCGCAGGAGCGCGTCGACCTCGGCCTCGCGCGTCCCGTGCTGCATCGCGAGGCGCCGCAACGCCGACTTCTCGTACGACGCGTAGTGGTAGACGTGCGCCTGCGGATGCCGCCGGCGGTGGGCGCTCAGCCAGTCGATGAACCGTTCGAACGCGGCGCGCTCCTGATCGCGTGTCTCGCCCCAGAAGGGCTCGTATATGCCGTCGCCGTTCGCGACGTACGCGCCGAACAGGTACTCGAGGCTGCGGCCGGCTTCGTAGAACGGGTCGCCCTCCATGTCGAAGTAGACGTCGCCTTCGGCCGGCGCGGGCAGCAGCGCGAAGCCGGCACCCAGCCGCGGCGCGAGCAGCTCGTAGTCCGGCCTACCGGTCGCGCGCTGCGCCGCCTGCAGCGCGGCTTGTCGCTGCAGCGTGACGAACGTCGCTTCAGCCATCGTGCGCGGCCGCGCGCCGGCGTCGGCGTCGGCCAGCGCCGCGAGCGTCGTGATCCCGCTCGTCGCCAGTCGCGCGATCTGCGTGCGGCGGATCCCGGCGACCTGCGAGAGATGATCGACCGCGGCACGGCGCGCGTCGCACACGGGTTGCCAGGCGCAGGTCACGCAGGCGGTGATCCGATCGGGGATGCGGTCGGCGTCGAGCTGGGGCACGCGGTCTTCGAAGCGCGCGCGCGCCGCGCGCACGTACGGCAGGTAGCGCGCGGGGTCGTACGCCAGCTCGCGCCCGTCGCCGAGCAGCGCGACGATCTGCGCCGGGAGCTGCCCCTGGATCTGCGCGACCAGGTCGGCGTACAGGCAGAGCTGCACCAAGAAGGCCGGCTTCTCGCGCACGGCGAGCTTGGCGTCGGCGACGTCGTACGACCACCCACCGAGCGCGCTCGGGACCTCGGTCCGCAGTAGAAAGTCGGCGCGCCCACTCCATGCCCCGTGCAGGAGCGTCGCCTGATAGATGACCTCGGCGCCGGCGCGCATCGCGCGCTCCGTCTCGGCGGCCGCCGCCCGCGCGGACTGCGGCGAACCGTCACCCTCGTCGATCCGCACGACCGCTCGGCCCTGCGCCTCGTAGCGTAGGAGAGCGGCCTGCTCGTGCTCGCGCCCCTTGCGCGCGATCACGGCCAGCGTCGCGTCCTCCTCCGGGGTGGCGATCCCGCCGGTGAGAGCGCGCAGCGCGAGCGCGGTGCGGTGTTCGCAGGCGAGGAAATCGTTGAGATCGGAGGCCGCGTAGACGGCCTGGCCGTGCGCGATTACGACGACGGGGCCGCCCGTGGGGGATCAGCGCAATTCGTCGGAACGAGGGCGCCGGCGCCGATCACCCGGACAGCTCGCGGCGCGTCTCGAGGTAGGCTTTGGCCTTGCCGACCTCTTCGCCCAACGCATCGGTCGTGCGCTCCATCGACGCCAGCGCCCGGATGCGATAGTCGCTCATCGAGTCGATCGTGGCGCGCACGTTGGCGAAGGCTTCCTTGAGCTTGTCGACGTCGATCGTCGCACTGGAGGCACCCTCCTGGATGCGGGTCGCGTTGGACTTGAGCATCTGCGAGGTCGAGACGATCAGATTCGAGGTGGTCGACTGGAGCGCCGAGATCTGGTCGAGGACGAGCTTCTGGTTGGCGACGGCCTGCGCGGTGACGACCGCGGTCCGCAGCGCGGCGACCGTCGTCGTCGTCGCGCGATCGACGCCCTTGGCCAGCTCGCCGTTGTTGCGCTTGATCAGATCGAGCGCCATGTAGCCCTGCACGTTGACGGCGAGCTGCGTCGCGACGTCCTGCTGCTTCTGGCGCGCGGTGAACAGGATCTCTTCCTGCAACGCCCGGGCCCGCTCGGGGTCGGTGGTCTGGAGCGCCGCGACCTCCTGCTCGACGGCGTCACCGATCGCGCGCGCGAGGTACCCTGCCTTCTCCAGCTCGCCCATCAGCGACCACATCGTCGTCTTCTCGGTCTCGATCGCCGCGTTGTCGCGCAGCAGCTCGTCCTTGCCGCGGCGCAGGCTTTCGATGATCGCGTTGAGGTGCGACTGCGAAGACTCGTAACCGCGGAAATAATCGCGCAGCTTGTTCCCGAAGGGCAGGATGCCCAGCAGCTTCTTCGCGCCGAACAGGTCGCCCTGACTCGAGGGGTCGAGTTTCTCGATCGTCCCGCGCAGCTCGAGCAGGGTCTTGGCGACCGGAGCGCCTTCGGCCAGCGACGCCATCGCGCGCGTCGGGCGGTCGATCAGCCGGTTCGCGACGTTGGCCGACCGGACGATGTCGGCGTTCGCCAGCGCTTCGAGCGCGCGCACCTGCTCGCGGTAGGCGGCGCTGCGCGGATCGAGCCGCGCGACGTCGCGCGCGATCTCCTGCGCCTGCGCGTCGAGCTTCGCGCGCTCGTCGCCGGGGACGGGGACTTTGCCGAGCGCGTCGGCCACGGCGACCGCCGCGACCGGTTCGGGCGCCGTGAGCATCGGCGGCTGCAGTGGATCGTCGGACAAAATCAGCTCCTCGGCAACCTAGTCGTTGAGGCCGACTTGGAAGGTCATCGCGACTTCCTTGGGCTCACCACGCTTCTCGACCGAGGTGCCGATCGCCATGAACTCGATCACGTGCGGGCTCCAGATGTGCGTCTTCTCGACGATCTGCATCCCGATGATCCCGTCGGCGCCGTGCGCTTCGGCTTCGCCCTGCATGCGGCCCATGGCCAGCTCGCGCGCGTCGTAGATCGCCTCGGTATAGTTCTTCAACTCGATGTTGTTGCCCATCGTGCGCATCGTCTGCGCGAAGCCCTGGTGTGCGATGTGATAGACGCAGTTGCCGAGCACCAGTTCGCGCGGAACGTAGCCCGTCGAGGTGATCAACTTGTAGAAGTCCTGGACGCTGAAGTCGGAGGTGAACGGCTTGTTGTCGCGGGTGCGCCACGGCTGTTCGCTCGCCGGACCCTTGACCGCCGTCCCGATCGCGGTGAACTCGAGCGCGTTCTCGGCCCAGGCGTAGCCGCCGACCTCGAGCCGCACGCCGACGACGCCGTCGGCGCCGAGCACGTCGGCCTCTTCTTCCATGCGCGTCATCGCCAGGTCGCGCGCCTCGTACATCGCGGCGGTCAAGTAGTCCAGTTCCTGGTTCTGATAGAAGTTCGCGTACTGGATGCCGACGTGGTAGATCGAGCTTCCCAGCACCAGGCCGAGCGCGCTCCAGCCGAGCTGCTCGAGCAGCACGAACTCCGAGACCGAGAGGTCGCTGGTGAAGAGCGGCCGGCCGCCCTCGCCGCGCATGCGGCGCAGCCGCGAGACCGCGTCGAGCGGGACACCGCCTTGCGTCGTGTGCACGTCGCTCTGTTGCTGGTTGCGGCCACCGATGCCGAAGAAGCTCATCGTGTCTCCTAGAAGAGTCGGGTGAGAGATTCGCGTACGTTGCGATCGCGTTCGGCGTACGCGCCGAGATCCTCGATCAGCCCCCGCGTCCACTCGCCGATGTCGACGGCGAGGGTCTTGTTCTTGATCCCGCGCAGAAAGCGGGTCACGGTCGCCTCGACGCTGCCGAACTGCGTGCGCGCGAGGGCGTAGCGCAGCAGGTCGTCGCGCCGTGGCACGTCGAGCGCAAGCGCGTCGACCGGCCCGCGGCCCAAAAAGCCGGTCCGATGGACGGTGACGATCGCCGGAAAGACCGTCGCCAGGCGCTGCGCCGCCCGTTCGAGGATCGCGCTCGGATCGGGGCCGGCCTCGGTTTGGAGCCGGTCGAGCATGCGGCGCACCAGCACCGCCGGCGGCGCATCGCCGGCGACGACCGCCTCGACGGCGGCCGCATCGGGCAGCGTCTCCAGCGCGCCGAAGCGCTCGGTCAAGAACGCGCCGTTGGCCGTGAGCGCCACCTCCGCGCTCTCGGCGAGCACGGCGAGGCGTTGGGCCGTGGCCCGCTCGAGCAAGCGAAGCTGCTCGACCAGCATCGTCGCGGCAGTCGCGTCGCGGCGCGCCGGCGGGATGTCCTGGTACGCCTTGAGGGTGTCGGGCAGATAACGGCGCTCGGTCTCGCGCAGCGCGTATGCCGCTTCGTCGCTCCCGCCTTGCGCCGCCAGCGGCTCGGCCTGGGCCAGCAGGCCTTCGATCCGCGCCACCAGCGTCTCGGCCTCCACCGGCAAGCCGTCCACCCCCCGCTGTACCGGTTCCCCTCCTCGATGTTCCAACAACGGGAAGCCTACGCCGCTGGGACCGGCGCGCCTTGTGCCGATGGTCTTCAAGCTTGCCTTGCTTTACTCGGCCTGGTACCATCAGCGTCAAGTGCGGGCAACTGACCTGGTCGGCGTGCCCCCTACGCTCGCGTACTGAGGGAGTATACGCAATGCCAACCGACGGCGGATCACTACCACCCTGTGGACCTGCGATCGCTCAGGCCGTGAAGCGCGGCGATCTCGCCGAGATGCACGCGACCGCGAACGCGGCCCGCATCGCGCTCGCCCAGGCGGGGGGCGAAAAACTCACCTACAGCGAGGGCGCCGGCCCCGGCAGCGTGAGCTTCGCCCCCGTCACGCCGGCCCAAGTGGCGGAGGTCGCCACCGCCCTCAAGACGCTCGACGAAGCGATCGTCAAGGCCGAAGCGCAGCAGTAATCGTGAGCGCCGGCGCTCACCGCAGCGGGACTCGGCGCGACCGGCTGACGGGCGTCAGCGGGCGAAGACGTGGTCCAAGCCGTAGAGGCGCAGCGCGTCGCGCAGCGCCTGGGTGGTCGGGTTGAGCGCGATCGAGCCACCGACCTCGCGCAGACGGCGCAGGTTCCCGATCAGGGCCGCGACGATCGCGGTCGGGAGGTGCTCGCCGTCGAGGTCGACGATCAGGGGCGCGCCATGGCGGTGCCCTCCGAGCAGCGCCCCAACCGCGGCTTCGAGATCCGCGGGGGCGTCGGGGTCGTCGACGGATAGTTGGAGGCGCTGAGGTCCGTGCGTCATGATTCCCTCTCGTACAACGCACCCGGCCCCCAAAAAGTAACGGTGACCGTTTACAGGCCGATTACGAGGGCGCTTACGGCCGCGGGCAAGGAATCTCGCCGGCCGCCCCCCTGGACGGTGGGGTGCGGCTCGGCGTCGAACGTCCTGACGGCCGTGATGACCAGGCGCAGCCCGCTGACCATCATCCTGATCGCGATCGCCGTCCTGCTCGTCGTCAACGTGCTGCTCTCGCGCGCGATGCCGCACATGGCGCTGAGTGGCTGGATCGCCGACGTGATCGTGGTCGGCGCGATCGGCTACATCGTCGGGGCGATCGCGCTGAGCCGCGGCTTCCGGCTGCCCTCGCTGCCGCGCCGGCGTCGAGTGCGCGTCGTGCGCCGCGATCCCTCCAAGGACGCCTCCGACTTCATCAAGCAGTTCGAGAAGCGCCGCAAACGATAGGGCGTCGCTCGGTGGGACCTCTAAACACCTGCGAGCGCCGTGCTCGGCGCCTCGATGATTCCGACAGGTTCGAGAGCGAGGTCCGCGGGTAGCTCGGCGTAAGCATAGACGGCGATCCCGGGTGCGGTGCGTTCGAGGAACTCGGCGAGGAGTGGGCGGAGCGGGGCGGTCACGACGAGGGCGTGTGGGGCGAGGGTGGCGTCGGCGACGTGGGCGTTGATGCGCTCGCGCAGATGGAGGGCGGTGCGCGGGTCGGGGGCGAGGCCGCCGTCGGGCGACCACATCTTCGCCAGCTCGGCTTCGAAGCCGGCGGCGAGGATCAGCGGGCGGAGCGCGCGCACGCCGTCGCGCCGGAGCTGTTGCGGGACGACGACGCGGCGCGCCGCTTCGGCCAGTTCGCGCGAGTCGCGAGCGGTCGCTGCGGCGTCGACGAATGCTTCGAAGACCGCCAGTGGATCGCGCGGCCAGGCGCGCTCGCGCAGCAGATGGCAGAACGCTCGGTGCGCTGCGGCGATCGGCAGCACGTCGGTGCCGACATCCTTCACCAGCGTCGGGACGCTGGCGCGCAGGTGCTCGACCAACGTCTGGAACTCCTGACGGCCAACCAGCTCGGCGGCGTACGCGCGCGCCAATTCAGCCAGGTGTGAGCCGATGATGGAGATCGCGTCGAACGCCAACGCACCGGCTTGCTCGGTACGCTCGCGCGCGGCGTAGGGGATCCAGCGCGCGGCGAGGCCGTAGACGGGTTCGGTCGTCGGCTCGCCCCCGATGCGCTCGAGGATCTCCAACGCGGCAACCGCGACCAGCGCGTCGAGGCGCACGATGCCGTCGCCGACAATGCGGTCGCGCACGCGGATCGCGTAGGTGCGCGGGTCGCGCAACGGATCGTCGCGCAAGCGCACGCCGGGGATCACGATCCCGATCTCGGCCGCCAGCGCGCGGCGCACGTCCCCGACCCGGTCGAGCAGCGCCTCCGCATTCGGCGCGGCGAGCAAAGGGTACAGGTCCGGGCCGACCTCGATCGCCAGCGCATCGACGCCGACCAAGCCGAACGCCGTTTCGGGACGCCGGATCGCCTCGCGCCGCCGCCGCTCGCGCTCGGCGCTCGCCTCACCGGCCACGCGCCGCTGGGCGCGCTCGGCGAGCGCGGCGCCGCCGAGCGCCACGATCCCGAGCGTCCCGAAGAGCGCGCCGGGGAAGGCCGGGACGAACGCCAGCGCGAGGACGAGAACGGCCGCGACCCGCAGCACGTCGGGTCGCGCGAGGAGCTGCGCCGCGAGGTCGACGCCCAGCGCCCCGTCGCCGGCGACGCGGGTGACCATCAGCCCCATCGCCGTCGAGATCAGGAACGCCGGCAGCGTCGTCAGCAGCGCGTTGCCGATCGAGAGGATGGCGAAGGTCTCGATCGCGTCGAGCGGCGCCATCCCGTGATAGACCGCGCCGACCACGACGCCGCCAAGCAGGTTGAGGACGACGATCACCAGCGCCGCGATCGCGTCGCCCTTGACGAACTTTCCGGCGCCGTCCATCGCGGCGTAGAAGTCCGCTTCGCGCTGGACCCGCGCACGTTTACGCCGCGCGCCCTCGGCGTCGAGCACGCCGGCGTGCAGGTCGGCATCGATCGCCATCTGCTTGCCGGGCATCGCGTCGAGCGTGAAGCGCGCGCAGACTTCGGCGACCCGTTGCGCGCCGCTGGCGATCACGACGAACTGGATCGTCACCAGGATCGCGAAGACGATCAGCCCGACGACGACGTTTCCGCTGACCACGAACGCGCCGAAGGCTGGGATGAGCGTGCCGACGCCGCTCGCCTCGTGCCCGTGGGTGAGGATCAGCCGCGTCGCGCTGACGTCGAGCGCGAGCCGGAAGAGCGTCGCCAGCAGCAGCGATGGTGCGAAGGCCGAGAACTCGAGCGGCTCCTCGACCCGCAAGCTGATCAGCAAGACGAGCGCCGAGCCGAAGACGTTGAGCGCGAGCAGCGCGTCGAGCAGCGGCGGTGGCAGCGGGACGACCAGGATCGCGACGACGCACAGCACCGCTAGCGCGAAGGCCGTCGTCAGCCGGCCGTTCACGTCAGCAACCCCTCGCGCGCGAGCGCGGCGACGATCTGCGCGACGGCCACGTAGGTCTCCGGCGGGATCGGGCGCCCGTTCTCGCCGCCGGTATAGAGCAGCCGCGCTAGCGCGACGTCCTCGATCAGCGGGATGCCGTGCTCGCGCGCCAGCGTCCGCACGCGCAGCGCGAGCTCGTCGAGTGCTCGGACGAGAATCTCGGGGACCGGGACGGCGGGCGGCGCGTAGCGCAGCGCGACCGCGACGTGGCTCGGGTTGACGACGACAAACGAGGCCTCGGCGACGCGCGCGAGGCCGCCCCGCACGAGCGATCGATGCGCGCTCTTGCGGCGCGCGCGCGCGTGCGGATCGCCCTCGTTCTCCTTCGCGTCGCGGCGCGCTTCTTCGCCCGACATCCGCAGGCCGGCGCGCCAGCGCCGCCGGACGAGCGCGTAGTCGACCAGCGCGAACGCCGCCCCGACGGCCAGCGTCGCGCCACAGGCGTGTAGCACGGCCCCGCCGACCAGCGCCGCGGCGGCGCCCGGCGAGGCGAGCGTCGTCGCGGTCGCGAGCACCTCGCGCACCAGCGGGACCAGCGCTGCCAACGCGAGCCCGAGTGCCGCGACCGCGCGGGCCGCGGCGACAGCCGCTTCCGGCCCGACCATTCGTTTGAGGCCCGCCCACGGCGAGAGTCGCTTGGGATCGAGATGGACCGCCGTGACGCGCAGGCCACCACCCTGCACGAGTGCGAGTGCCGTCCCGCCGACGGCGGCGGCGAAGGCGGGCGCGAGCGCCGCGACCGCGACGCCGGTGAGCGCCGGCGGTACGCCACCGGCCAGCGGCCGCGCCGCGACCGCCGTGAAGACCGCGACGATACCGCCGGCGGCAAACGGCACAGCGCCCATCGCCGCGAGCAAGGCGGCAGCGAACGCAACGACGGTGCCGAGCTCGTACGAACGGGCGACGTTGCCCTCGCGCTTCGCGCGCGCGATCCGCGAAGGCGTCGCCGCGTGCTGCCGCTCTTCGCTCACGGCGTCGCGCTCCAGGGCACGATCAGCCACGGCCGCGCGCCGAGCGGGGCGACGAGCGGCAGCATCACGATGGCGACCAGCAGCGCGGCGCCGAAGACGACCGGAAAGGCCAAGGTGAAGCTCGCCAGGCGCGGGACGATGCGCGTCACCGCCGCTAGTGCGAGTTGCAGCGTCGCCGCGATCACGATCGCCGGCGCCGCGATCGCGAAGGCGGCGCGCAGCGTCGCCGCCGGCAGGGCTAGCGCGTAACGCAGCCACCCCTCCGACGTGACGAACGCCGCCGCGGGCACGTGCGCGAACGAGCCGGCGAACGCCTCGACGACCGGGACCCAGCCGTCGAGCAGCACGAAGGCGGCGAGGAAACCGTAGGACCACAGCCGCCCGAAGGCTTGCGAGCTGGTCACGTTCGCGCCCGGGACGCTGCCGCGCACACCGATGTAGTCGTCGATCGTCCGCCCGGCGAAGTACGCCGCGTCGTAGAGCAACGAAGCGCCGAAGCCGATCGCCGCGCCGACCGCGACGTCGCCGACGATCGCCAGCAAGAAGCGCGCCAAGTCCAGCGTCCCGACCGGCGTGACGTGCGGCGCAACGGCGAACGCCAGCGCGAGCGCCATCCCGACGCGTACCATCGGCGGCACCGACGGATGCGAGAACGCCGGCGCGCGGGCGATCAACCCCGCCGCCCGCGCGAACACCAGCAGCGTCGTCTGCGTCATCCGCCGGCGAGCAGCGGCATCCGCGCCACGACCTCGGTGAACAACTGCGCGCACAGCCCGAGCCCGAAGCGCCCGAACAGCGCGAGCATCGTCCCGACAGCGACGACCTTCGGAAGCAGCGTCAGCGTCTGCTCCTGCACCTGCGTCGCCGCCTGCAGGACGGCGACCGTCGCCCCGACCGCCGTCGCCGTGATCAGCACCGGCAGGACGAGCAACGCGGTCACCAGCAGCGCATCACGCAGCAGTGCGTCGAACGCCTCCATACCCCACGAGCCTGCGCGCCTGCGATGAAGCTCGCGTGTCCGAAGTGTTACGGAACCGTGAGCATGCCCAGGCTAGGCCATGGCGACCAGCAGTGCGTCGAGCGCGGCGTAGCTTTGGTTGAGGCCATGCTCCATGCCGCCCTTCATCATGCCGTCGCGGTCCTCGGTCGTGTGGAACAGACTCACCGAGACGAGTTTGGTGCGGCCGTCGCCGACGTCTTCGAACGTCGTCGTGGTGACCAACACGTGGCCGGGCATCCCGTCCCACTCGAAGGTTTGCACGAGGCGCTCCGGGGGCGTGACGTCGCGGTAGCGTCCCTCGAACCCCTCGAGGCCGTCGGGCGTATGCTCGACGTACCGCCAGTGGCCGCCGCGCTCGACCTCCATGCACTCGATGTCGAGCTGGTTGCCGCGCCCCCACCACTGCGCGACCAGGGCGGGATCGGTGTAGGCCCGCCACACCCGCTCGCGCGCGGCATCGAAAATACGCTCGGTGCGGATCTCCCGATCGCTGGGCGTCGTCAGGCGCGAGAAACGCGCGGAATCCTTGAGGGAATTGCTCATGACGTCTTTCCTTTCGTGCGCGCGAGGAAGCTACCGAGCCGATCGAGGCGAGCCTCCAACATCTCTTGGTAGCGTGCGATCCAGGTCGTCTCGTGCTCGAGCCGACGCGGGCCGAGCATGCATTGTCGCACCCGGCCGACCTTGCGCGTCTTCACGAGGCCGACGTCCTCGAGGATCTGCACGTGCTTCTTGATGCCGGTGACGGTCATCGCGAAATGCTCGGCCAGGTCGCTGATCGAGGCGTCGCGGCGCCCGAGATATTCGAGCACGCCCCGGCGCGTCTGATCCGAGAGGGCCGCGAACCCGGCGTCGAGCTTCGAATACTGAACCATCCGGTTCAGTATAGATTCAAGGCCGCTGCCGTGTCAAGGGGCTACCGTGCCGGGCACGCGGCGGATGCTGGTACGACAGGGCTTGCCGATCCCAGCCCGCGTCGGTCGAGCAGCGCTCGTAGATCGCGTCGAGAAACATTCGGAGGGTGGCCCCCGGGTCGGCGGCGGTTCGCACGGCGTCGTAGGGCAGCACCCACTCGCCGAGCTGCGCCGACCACGTTGCGCCGGCCGGCATGATCGGTCGGGTCTCGCAGCCGGCCGGGTGCGGGTAGATGTAGCCGTAGAAGAACGCCGCCGGCGCCGTGTCGTCGCCTAGATAGATGCCGACGTTCATCATCTCGGCGTCGAGGTCGTAGCGCAGCAGGTACCCGCGATCGGTCGGCGGCGGGACGTGCTTTCCGCTGAAGAGCAGCACGGCGAGATCGAAGGCGCCCCACCAGAGCTGGATGCCCGTCCGGCCGAAGAAGAACGCGCGCCAGCGGTCGAAGACACCGGCGATCGCCGTCATCGCCGTGAACCACCGCTGCACGGCGGACGGGTCGTACTCCGCCGGACGCCGGTCGACGTCGAACGGCATCGTGTCGGCGATCTCTTGCGGCACCGTCGTCAGCACGACGTCGACGCCGAGCGAAGCCAACGCGGCGCACAGGTCCGCGTAGACACTGGCGACAGGGCGCGCCGGCACGAGCGCGATAGTAGCGCGCCGGCCGTCGCTGACCTCCACCACGAGTTCCGAAGAGAACACGTCGAGCGAGCCTTGCACGGCCGCGTCGCCGTATGGGATCGGTCTGGTCGTGAAGCCCCGCATTGTCAGCGCGAGCGAAGTGAACAGCCAGTTGGGCTGATCGGGCGCCAACGCGAGGCTGAGCTTCCCCAGCATCTGGGCGTAGTGATGCAACGCGGACTTAGTGCCGGCCCAGCCGGTGAGATCCAATGCCGGCCAGTTCGCGGAGGTGCCGCTCATCCGGGAGCCCTCGTTCACCAGGCCCGGCGTGCCGCGAGGACGGCGGAGACAACGGCGCGGGTCGCGGGCGAGCGGTTGAGGGTGTAGAAGTGCGCGCCGACCGCGCCGCGGGCGAGCAGGTCGGCGACTTGGAGCGTCGCGTAGGCGACGCCGAGGTCGATCACCGCCTGCGGGTCGTCGCGGCGCGCCTCGAGCTCGGCGCGCAGGCTGGGTGGGATCGTCGCGCCGCACAACTTGGTGAAGCGGTCGATCTGATCGTAGTTGGTGATCGGCATGATGCCGGGCAGGATCGGGACGCGAATCCCCCACTGCCGCACGCGCTCGACGAACTCGAAGAAACGCGCGTTGTCGAAGAATAGCTGTGTCACCAGGAACTCGGCGCCGGCCCGGACCTTCGTCGAGAGCGCCGCAAGATCGGCATCGAGGCTGGCGGCCTCCGGATGCTTCTCCGGATAGCACGCACCGCCGACGCACAACCCGAACTCCGACTTCACCAGCGCGGCGAGGTCGCCGCTGTTCTGCAAGCCGCCCGCGGTGGGAACGAAGGCGCCGCTGCCGCGCGGCGGATCGCCGCGCAAGGCGAGCACGTTCTCGATCCCCGCGCGGCGCAGGTCGCCGAGGACGGCCCGCAGCTCCTCGACCGTCGCGCCGACGCAGGTCAGGTGCGCCATCACGTCCAGCCGGGCGTCGGCCCGCAGCCGCTTCGCCAGATCGACCGTCCGGGCGCGGGTCGACCCGCCGGCGCCGTAGGTGATCGAGACGAAGCCGGGGTCGAGCGGTCGCAGCGTCTCGATCGTCGCGAACAGCGCCGCCTCCGCCGCGTCGTCCCGCGGCGGAAAGAACTCAAACGAGAAGAACGGCCGCCGGGTCCCCAGCTTGTCGGCGATGCGCACGCCCGCCCCTTTGCACGCCCCCCCGCCCCTCCCTGGCAGCTATCTGTCCAGGCGAACCACTATCGGGGTCTTTGGACAAGAGCGAGGGCTAGCTGCGTGGATCGCGCTTTGCTGGGGGGCGCGGGGGGATGCCGAAGCCCCCCAGCGCGGCAAGCACGAACCCCACGAATGCCTCGATTGCCCACGCGTTCGCCGCAGGGCCGCGGTGGTATCCCGCCGCGAGCACGCCCCCGATGGCAAAGGCGATGCCGCCGGTCCAATACAGCCAAGGAATTCGCACCGCGAGACGGCGGCTATTCACGGCGAGAATCACCAGCACGGCAACGAGCCAGAACGACGCGAACGTCACGTAGTTCATGCGTCGATGTCACTTATTCGCGTGCGCACCGTCCCCCTGGAACTCTCCCGTCACCGATTCGCCGCGAAGAGCCGATCCTCGGCCGCATAGTCGAAGAGCTCTTCGTCGCGGTAGAAGCGCAGGCCCGAGTCTGCATCGTGTGTTTCGGACATTTTACCTGTATCCTAATCCTAGATCTTGGGCCTGACAAAGACCACGCGGAGTGTGCTCGTTCCGGAGTAGTCGCGTTCAAGAGTTCCATCTTTCCATGCTTCAACCGGTTACGACCGCAGACATCGGGCTGGACTCAGCATTGTCGACGGCGTTCTACGGTGAGAGTCAGGGGGTCAGCGCTAGTTACACGCTAGGCTGCCCAGTCACGCCTCACCCTCACGCAGAGGATACCATCTCCGGACAAGGACCTCATATCCAAGGAGATCCAGATCCTGCGTGTTATCCGCCCCTTCTGGTAAGGCAGCAACGTGTTCGACCTGATGAAGGTATCCGTTTTCGACGTGAAGCCAGTACTCGCTCGAAAACCCCGAACCCGCGTCCCACGCTGCCACGCCGAGTATATTGCGGGCCTTCTCCGGATCATAGTGTGCCTCGACAGGCGTGCGAGTCTCGACAGCCGCCTTTGGTGCACTCGAACTCACTCGGAGATAGAATCTGGCACTGCCATACTCTACGGACTCGGCCCAAAGCACTTGCTTGCGAAGCTCGACCGCCCCTGGAAAATCCTCACTTAACAGCAGTATGAGGATTCTCAACTGACCGGCAGTCAAGGGCATGTACGGCTCGCTAGTATTCTGAGACATAGTAGGTCGGGACGGAGATGACGCTTGCCGACGACGAATAATTTGCGGTATACCCAAAGGTCATTCCATTCATCGTGAACGTGAACTTGACATTCGCTTCACCGGGCTTCAGTTGATTAGTCCAAAGACGCGCCATTAGGTCGTTCTTGACGCCGGTCCGCATCTCATCCTGGGATACGGTCGGCGGAATATATCCCCGATCGCCTGGCTTGCACGACATTCCGTGGTCTACCCCGTTCTGCGACGAGAACTTCACTAGAACGTTGTGGCAGTGCCTCTGTACCAACGCGCATCCAGCTACGGCGGCATTCCTCAAAAGCATGGTCGCCATCGTTGTCACATCCGCAACCTGCGCACCCGTACCCGGGCCTCCGACGATAATCGGCGGCCGGGACGGAGCTGTCGTACTGGTGCACCCGATCGTCTGCAGCCCTGAAGATGCCTGGCCGCTCGAGTTCGGTGTTGGGCACGACGCATCAAAGCCCGTTGGGTCGCTATACGCGATGGGGTTGTTGCGATCCCACATATAGGGCTGCTCGGAAAGTGGGTCCCCTACTTCCCCGGAATACGGATCCGGCTCGTTCCACTGCTGCGTCCCCCCTGCATCAATGGTTCGCGTGCCCTCAAAGGTCTCGAGGCCGTCCGAGACCGCGGTAGCGACGTAAGGAACGGCTACGGGCGCGGTCACGGGATAGGACGCAGATATAGTGTTCCGACCGCCCTCTTCGTAGGTCCCCGTTACGTCCAGGTCACCAACTGCGAAGTATGGCGCAAACGTCGAGCCGTTGTAATAGTTTCCCGCAGTACCGAACGTGTCAGTAAAGAAAAACGGTGGCCCGAATTCAGGATTCGTTGACGACTCGAACAGCGGTTGGTTCCCGTCCCAGTGATACGTGGTGTAGTACCACGTGTTCGACGTAGTCCCGGGCACAGGATCGGCGCCCAAGTAGTCGCCGCCGGAGACAGCTATATGTCCGCTCGGGTCCCATACGTACGACGTATTGGTCGGGTTATCCAGCGGCGGGGCAGGATAGGACGTGTAAGTATCACCCGACACGTGGTTCTCGGCATCCAAGCTTCTCGTGCGCGTGTCGTTGAAGAAATGGTTCAGGCCCGAGTTCACGTCGTCCCACCAACGCAACACACTTACGTTCCTGCCGTCGACGTCGAAGTGGCGCTGCTGCCCGGCGTAGCCCGATCCGCTGCCGAACAAGACGCCCAGGTTATGGTCGAACACCATCGGTGCCGCGTACACCGGCGCCTGATAGCAAAGGGCGAGATTGACCAAGACGCCGTTCGCGCTCTGTTTCTGAAACCAGGCCAGCGGATACGAGTTTCCTGCTGGATTGTTCGCGGGCCCCGCGCCGCAAGTGTCGCTCGCAAACGACTGCCCGACCAACTCACCGCGTGTGGAGTACGTGAGTTTGGCGGTTGTTCGGAAGCCAGCATAGCTGCTGATCTCTGCTTCGGCATCGTACGCGATATTCGACTGCGAGAAGAGCGGCGTGGTGTACGACGCAACGCGTCCGCTGTTGTCGTACGTATACTGATATGCCGGGTTATTGAGCACGTCGGAGCGACTCGTCACACGGCCACCGGAAGTATACGACCATGAAAACGGGTACACCGACCCATTGAACGCATAGGTCGCGCTTGAAACTAACCCGTCTTGACGATAGGTGTACTGCTTGAGGGGGCCAACGGGCATACCGGGAATCGCTGGGCCGCCGTTTGGCGTAACGGCGAGCGTTGCCTTCATGCCATCGGCGTAATAGCCATAATTGAGGGTAACGGGATCCGTCACTCCGCTGAAACCGCCCGCGATCGGATTGCCGCTTTGGGGCGGCTCTGCCGTCGAGACTAATTCGCCGGCACCGTCATACGATCGAGTGTACGTTCCGAGAGCGGCGGACGTCAGCGTAGTTACCCGCCCGTCGGCATCATACCCATACGAGCGGTTCGGCGTATAGTCGCTTCCGCTGAACGTGTCGCTTAAGAGTTCTCCTCGTGCGTCGTAGACCAGCGCGTCTGAGTCGCCCACCGCGTTCGTCCAGCTTGACAACAAGCCAGCGTTGCCATTGGTATCATACGTCTTCGTCGACTCCGCAAAGCCGACTGTCTGTGCAGAGTAGACGTTCCCAAAGGCGGTCTCTTGCGTAGGGGTAACCGTCAGATTGGCTGTGACACGGTCGAGGTCGTCATATGCCGTTCCGGTGGTGTCGGTCCACCCCGTGCTCGTCCACCAAGCTGGATCAGAACCTACATATTGCTGACGCTTCGCAAGGTTTCCGTGGGCCCGGAACGAGGTGTAAGTGCCGAATGAATCGGTCCCATTGCCGCTCAGGTCATAAATGTATCGCTCGAGCCAAGGATACGTATAGAAGTCTGACGGATCTTGCGGCTCCTCGACCTCAACCAGGCGATCCGCGCCATCGTACCACTTTGTCGTGACGCCAGGCGCACATGATGTCGCACTTGTGCACCCGTAGTGGTGCGTATCAGAAATCTCGTCGCCATCGAGGTCGTACGTGTAGGAGGTGCTCATGCCAACTTGTCTGCCGGATGGTACCTGGAGCGTTGCGACTGAACCATCGGGATAGTACGTTTTGGTGTTGGCGGTACTCCAGCCAGATTGACCGCCCGTTTTGCCGCACGTGCCAGAACCTGCCGCGCTGTCATCCGGGTCGGCCATGGAGATGAGACGGTTGAGCGCGTCGTAGGTTAGAACCCAGTCGCCGTTGCCCTGGCTATAACAGGCGATATCCCCATTGGCATCATACCAAAAGTTTTGCGTGGGGAGTCTCGTCGTTCCATCAGGTTGAGTGATCAGCTGCCCCACCTCGGATGTGGGCAGTCCATAGTCCGCTCCGCCTTGTTGTGAAGCACTATATGAGTAGGTGCGCTGGTAACCCGATGGGGCCGCGGCTGTCGCGGGCGATGTGATGGCCGAGATCTCACCATACGGCTCGTAAGCTGGATACACGTAACTGATTTGCGTGGTCAGTTTGTCTGATGGACAGAGTGAATCCGAAGGTGGTCCGGTATACGTTCCATCCCCGCCAAGCGCATTCGTAGCGATCTCGTCGCAATAAGCGGTGACGTTGTTGTAGGAGTCGTACGAGTATACCCTTGAGGGCCGGAAGGTCCCTTGTGATGTCGTGACCGCCGGCTCTGTCGCGACGATCAGGTTACCTTCAACGTCGTACGCGTAGTCGCTCTCGTATCCCCGAGGACCGACCTCGGCAACGAGGTCGTTGTTCGCATCCCACGTATCGTTCGTGAGCAGCAACACGCCGGGGCACGTCATCCCCGTCGTGGGCGAGCCCTGTGTAACCGTGCAGTGCTGCGTCTGGGTCGGGCGCCCCGACCCGTCGAGGATCCAGGCCGTAGCGTGGCCGTCGGTATCATAATCCAGCGCAACGGGGCCGCCCGTCAAAAAGTACTCGTTGAGATCGTTGAAGGCCACCGTCGGATACCCCGGCTGGAGCCCGACCGATCCGGTGCCGTCGGGAATGTTCGGATTGGCATTCGTGACGTGATAGATCGCGTTGACGGTCGCCGTCTGCAAGGTGGTTCCGCTGTATCCGAAAGTGAGATAGCCGCCGTCCGTACCGCAGACCGAAGAACGCGAACCGTGCTCTCGCCGACGACGGCCATTGTTCCGGGGTGGTTTATCACCCGGCGTTCGACAGGCGCAAGCGAATACTGGCATGATGGCGCATTTCCTGGGAATAGCGCGGTCAATATTGCCATTCCCGGGCAAGGCACGTTCATTGCAATTAGCGCTCGCGGGGGCATCAACGCATACCTAATGGCTGAAACCATCTTGGACGAACTCGGATTGTGAAGCACATGAGCGATACTAGCGCCTGGTCTGCGCGGTTTATCTTGTTCAGTGCGGTGCTCGTCTTCTCATGTGCGTCCGTAGCTGCACCGGCGCAAACACGAGGCATTGCGCTTTCGCTTCGTAACTATCAGTCGAGGAGCGACACACACCCAAAGGTGTTCTCTTTACGCTTGCTTTCGACGTTGTCAATAACGGAACGACGGCGACAATGAAGCTGGGGTCAGCCCATCTGTACGTTTTTGGGAAACCTATGGTGTCGATGCGTCGCGAATACGATGCAATGATCGCGGATGCCCGCGCGCGAATCGCGAGTGCGCACGTCGTCACGATCCTATCACATGCGTCTGCCCAACTGAGCATTCCGGGCCCTGTATTGCGAGATCCAGCGCCAGACTATCTTCGTAAGGGCGGAGCGTCAGTAACGTATGAGGGCTTTATCGAAGTGACGTCCGGGAAGCACATACGTATTATTACCGTTTGCCGGAACTTTTACGGATATGGCGCACGTCTATCAACCATCGACTGCTCTGGTAGGCAATGAACTAGCGAAAGCTCTGAACGACGCCGGTGCAGACCAGCGCCCACCCATCGACCATCACGAAGAGCAGTAACTTGCACGGTAGTGCGACGACCGGTGGACTCAACATGACCATGCCGAGGCCCATGAGGATTGCGGCGACGGCGAGGTCGATCGCGACGAAGGGGAGATAGAGCGCGACGCCGATCGCGAAGGCCGAGCGCAGCTCGCCGACCACGAAGGCGGGGATCAGCACCGTCAACGGCGCCGTCCGGCCCGGCGCGTCCGGCGGTAGGCGCGCCACGCGCGCGAAGACGGCCAGATCGCGCGCCTTCGTCTGGCGGAGCATGAACGCGCGCAACGGCGCAGCCGCGCGGTCGAGAAAGGCTGACTGCGAGAGCCGTCCCGCCGCGTACGGCCGGATCGCGTCGCGCTCGATCGCGCTGAAGGTCGGCGTCATGACGACGCAGGTCAGCACGAGCGCCAGGCCCGTGAGCACGGTGTTCGGCGGCAGCGTCGCAGCGCCGAGGGCCGAACGAATGATTCCGAGCACGACGACGATCCGCACGAACGAGGTGGAGAGCACCAACACGAACGGCGCAACCGAGAGCAGCGTCAGCGCCGCCAGCACGTCGAGCGGGAGTGCGGTGCGCCCGTGCTGAGCGACCTGCAAGACGGCATCCATACGCCGATCCTGCGCGCCGCAGACGTCCACAATGTGTCCGCCAGGTTACGGCGGCCCGAAGTCGACTATCGAGCCTTCGAGGCGTTCAGCGCTGCGGCAGCGCGTACGAGCGCCTTGAAGGCGGCCTCATCGATTTTTTCGCCTTCATGGAGATCGATGGCCGACGGACGTTGCCGTCCAGGCTGGAGTTGAAGAGCTTTGACGGGTCCTTGAGCGCGGCGCCCTTGGCGAACGTCACCTTCACGACGGCCTTGTACGTCTCACCGGTGCAGATCATTCCATCGTGATACCAAACCGGAACGCCTCTCCACTTCCACTCCTCAATCACCTCAGGGAGAGCCTGTTTGATGAGAGCGCGGACGCGGGCGAGCGTCGTGCCCCGCCAGTCGTCGAGTTCCTTGATCCTCGCGTCGATCAGCCGAGAGGGGGACTCGCCCTCGGTCGTTGCGCTCTTCTTCATGCCGGGAAGTTCCGCGCAATCCAGTCGATGCCAGGCCGGCCGGGAAGGTAGACGTACGCGCTGCCGCGCGTCGTCGTCAGCGGCGCAAAGATGTTGCAGGTCACCTTTGCGGGCGCGCTCGGCGGAGCTTTGAAGCGAAACGTGTAGGGGTCGTCCGGCGGCGCCGGCGGCAGATTGTGGCCGAGCACCGGGTCCGGATCCAGCGCGGGCGTTCCGCCCCGGTTTTGGACCCAGTCGGCCATGACCAACTCGAAGCCTTGCTGCAAACTCGCCGAGATGAAATATCCAAGCAGGCCACGTTCGTTTTCGTCGGGCGAACCTGGAACGTACGGGCTTTGGTAGGGGAACGCGCGCCGTATGATCCGGTGGACGTTCACCGGCAACGCCCCGGCGAAGATTCCGTTGCGCGGGTTGGCGCGGCGCACGTGCGCATCGTACGGACAGACGACGCCCTTGTCCAGCGTGGGATCACCCGCAGCCGGCGCGTCCATGTAGCCGAAGTCGTTGAGCTGGAGAGCAGGTAGCTGTTCGGGGATCGCCGTCATCCCGACCGTGATCGGCGAGAGCATGAGCGGGTTGCCGTTCGGCCAGCGGCCGATGAACAGGGCCTTCAATGCGGCCTTCGCCACATCGGGGTCCTGGATCGCGTACGCCGTCGCAACCGCCGCGTAGTTCTGCTCGACGATCTTGTCGAATTGATCGACGTCCTGATTCAGCATGCGCAGCGCGGCGAAGCTCCCGTATTCGAACATTGCACTCGGATTTGGGATGGGCATCGTACGGTAATATCCGTTGTTTGGATCCTCCGACTGGCCCAAGACGAACGCACCGGGATCGACCGGCAATTGGCCACCGTCGGGCGGCTCGTGGGATGGGTTGTCCGGCATGAGGGTCGGCTGCGCGATGCCATCGTGATATCCGAAATAGACATTGCTGTTGCCGAGGACGTCTTGTGATTGCACGACGGTCACTTCGGCAAACGCCGCGGCATACGCATGGCGAAGCTCGTCTAAGCACGATTGAACCAAATCGTACGACTGCCCGAAGATCGAGAGCACGACGTGCCCCGTTCGGTCGCTGAAGATCCAGTTGGCCGGGTCGCTTCGACCGAGGTCGCCGACTTTGCCGGCGGATGTCGGAGACCACGAACCGCGCACGAAGGGTTCGAAATCGGAGAGGAGCTCGCCCGTCCTCGAGTCGCTGAACGTACCGCTCGGAACGCCGAGCGCCGTCAAGCCGGCGTAGGTGAACCCGATGTTCAGGCACGTCAGCGGAATGCGGGCCGTCCAGGTCGAGGCGAATTGGATCTGCGGCAGGCCCGACGTCTCGTCGATCAACCGGCCGACGAAGGCGCGCGCAGCGCCCGCATCGGTCACGGTGAGGATCGCATACGCGGCGAACGGAAAGCGCCGCCCGTACGCCCGCATGACCAGGCCCTGGATGTTTGCGCGCGTATCGGGAGGGAGCCAGAAGGTCCGTCCGGAGACGGCGCTCGGCGCGAGCTGCTCGAGACGTTGCGCCGATGCGCTGCTAGGCATTCTGGATTTGCACGACGGTGTAGGTGTAGGCTTGGAAGAACTGGCTCACCGTTCCGCCCCACTTGTTCGTGCCGACCGGGCCGCCCGGCGTCGGCGGATACGTGACACCATTGTTCAGGTCGAGCGATGCGATGAAGGCGACGGCCTGGTCCAAGTGCTCCAGCACCGGAACGCACGCCGCCCCGCCCACGATCGTGGAGAAAATCTTGTCGAACAGGGCGGGGTTCCCTCGGAGCAAGTTCTTGATGTACGTCGGAAAGTCGAGATCGTAGACGGTGTTGACAAGGATGCCGGGCAATTGCGGCAGCGTGGTCACCCAGACGTAGTGGAGAATGTTCGTCTCTGGACCGCTCGGCGCAAACGCCTCGTGGAGTTGCGCGGCAAGCGGATGGGGCTGCGACCCCTGCGCTGCGGCAGACGCGGGGCCGGCGACCGGCTGAATCAAGATCGCAAGTGGACTGGCCATTAGAGAACACCCCTTCATTGGAACGGCGAAAGCGTTCCATTGCACGGGGCGAGGCTGTCCCCTGGCTCGGCTAGGCGAGCCGACTACGGCTTCTCGATCAGCTCGGTGACGCGGACGCCGAAGTTGTCGTCGATCGCCACGACCTCGCCGCGGGCGACGAGGCGGTCGTTGACCAGCAGGTCGACTGGCCCTCCAGCCAAGCGGTCCAACTCGACGATCGAGCCCGTCCCCAGCTTGAGGATGTCCCGGACCAGCATCTTGCACGTGCCAAGCTCCGCCGTCACCTTCAGCGGCACGTTCATGAGGAGATCGAGGTTCTTGGCGGACTCGGACATGATCACGAGGGGACTCCCGAGGCGACGTCGTGGACGAGCAGGGCAGAGCGCGCTGCGAGGATACCCGGCACCCCGGAGGCGCAACGTCGCCCTGCGATCTTCAAGGATGCAGGAGCGCCGACCTTGGTGTCCAGCTTCACGATCGTCCCCGGCCGAATCTTCACGAAGGCCGCCGCGTCGATCGTCCCCTCGGCGAAGACGGCGTGGGCCTCGAGGGTGACGCCGGCCAGCGCCGCCGGGGTCAGGCTGCCGGCCGGTCCGGGGTCGGGAAGGTCGCGGACGATCCCGATCCCCAGCTCGAGCGCCAGCGGCGCCGCGACCCGCAGGTCGAAGTAGGCGACGCAAGCCGGCGCCTCGTGTGCCGCGACCGCGCGTGGCGGGGCGCGACGCTCGGCGCAGAGCGGCTCGCAAGCGGCCGCGCAGCGCGCCGCGATCCGCTCGAGCGCATGCAGTTCGAGCGCCGAACAGGCGCCGTCGGGGAGCGCCTCGCCCTCACCGAACGCCCGCAGCACCAGCCGCCGAGCATCGCGCTGCGGCAGGACCAACACGACGTCGGTCTGCCGGCCGCGCATGAGAAACAGACAGGCCTCGCGCGCGAGCAACGCCCACGCCGCCGCATCGATCGCCGCCGGCTCGCCGACGACCAGCTCGCACCGTTCGCCGAGCAACTCGCGCAGCGTCTCGCGGATCCCGTTGGCGACCAGACACGCCGCTTCGAGTGGGATCGACGCGCGGCGGGCGAAGCGCAGGCGCCGCACGCCGTCGATGGCGGCGCCGAAGCCCGCCTCGGCGATCACTTGACCAGGTCCATCGTCGTCTTCTGCATCCCGACTCGCGAGCGCACGACCGCGCCGAGCGCCTCGAAGGCACGATACGCTTCGTTCAGCCGCGCGACGCCCGTCAGCAGATCGACGCCACCGGCATCGCGCCGGTACGGCGTGAGCGCACCGAAGCTGCCGTCAGCCGGCGTGCCCAGGTGCGGCGCGACGCCAGGTGGTGCGCCGACCCGCGCGCCGTCGCCACGCACGGGCTGCGTGCCGGCCGGGAAGCGCGCCAGTGCCACGCGGCCCAGCACGACCCGTTCGCGCTCGCGCGCGCCGGTGCGGGGGTCGACCGCGAGCCGCGTGTAGGCCAGCGTGCCGTCCGGTTCGAGCTGCAGGTCGGTCGTGCGCCCCAGCGCACGATCGGCGTCGGGGAGCCGCAGCGGAACAGGCAACGCGGCGCGCGCGCTGCCGCCGGGATAGCCGAGCACCGGCGCGCCGTCCGCGCTGCGCAGCACGCCGTCGTCGACGTGCAGCGCGCCATCACGCGTATAGGCGCGCGTCCCACCGGCGTCCTGGGTGACCAGCCACGCCTCGGCGGGCAGCGCGACGCTGAGCGGGTCGGCACTGGGCAGCGTGCGTTCGGGCGCACGGACGTCGCCGTGCAGCGGCTGCATGCCGGGGCGGTAGGCGTCGCGCAGGTCCTGCGCGCGGGCGGCGATCCGAGCCAAGGCGTCGGCGGGCGCGGGGTCGATCATCGGTCCGTCTCGCAGCGCACACCGTGGGCGGCGAGCGCAAAGCGGGCTTGCGCCAGGGCGCGTTCGACCCGCGCTCGCAGGGGCGCGGGGCAGACCGCGACGACGCGCGTGCACGTTCCGTCGCGCCGCACGAGCAGTTGGACGCGGCCGTTCCCAGCTCGCACCGCGAAGCTGGCCGGCAGACCGCGCAGCACGCGCCGCGCGAGCGCGCGCCGGATGCGGCGCGCCAGCTCGCTCGGTGGCGCGCGCCGTTCCGCTGCACTGCCGGGCCGAACGGGTTGCAGCAGCCGCGCGCGGGCGACGGGCGGCGCGCCGGTGCCGATCGCGAGCGCGTGCGTGAGCGGCGCGGTCAGCCGGCCCAGCGCGCGGCGCGGCGCGACGGTCGGCGCGCGACGGTGCGCGAGCGTGCCGTCGCGCTGCGGGGCGGCGAGCCGCAGCGCGCTGTACCAGGCTTGCGAGAGCGCGCGGCGATCGGTCAGGGCCAGCTGCGTACTGACGACGGCCAGCGGTGCGGGCTGCAACATGCGTTGGGTCCTCCGCGCACGACTGTACGCGCGCCGCATGTCGCGGATGTTGCCGTCCGGTGACGCCCGTGCGCGCCTAGCGCGAGGAGGTCGTGGCCGGGTGCAGCGCGCCGTCGTCGAAGGACGCGCCCGGCGTCAGGTACATCGACGCGTTGGCCAGATCGAAGGTCGCCACGAAGTTGCGCAACACCCCGAGGCCAACATTGCCGGCGTCGACCCGGTCGGCGAAGGCGCCGTTCTGGGCCAGCACGACGTCGACCGGCCGGTGATAGAGCTGATAGCTCGCCATCCGTAGCTCGTCGAGCGACGTGCGATAGGTCGCGTTCGAGCCGCCGATCCCGTAGTTCCACGAGCCGGCGCCGGTCCGCGCGACGACACCCGGATGCGCTTCGAGGAACGGTCGGTAGAGCAGCATGTCCTCGCTGTTCCCGGTGTCGACGATGAACGGCGCGTTGAGCTGTCCGTTGAGCTCGAAGGTCGCCTCGGCCAGCTCGCGGTCGACGTCGAGGTCGACCCGCGTCCCCGTCGGCGTGAACGAACCGGGCGCGCCGAAACGCAGCAGGTGGTGCGCGAAGTCCATCTCGACCGTCGCCGAGGCGAAGAAGGGATACCCGAGGATGCCGCCGATCTTCTCGCCGCCGATCAGCGTGCCGATATCGAGCGAGGAGACGACGACGTCGGTCATCGTCGCGCCGTCGATCGCCAGCGACGGGAGCGTCGCGGTGCGCAGGCCGCCGCTGCGCTGGGCGCCGCGCACCTCCATCGCGCCCTCACCGCTCACGCCGGCCGCGACGAGGACCGCGCTGTCGACCAGGATCGACTGCGCGCCGGTGTCGAGCAGGAAGAACCAGTCGCGGTTCGCGATGCGCACGGTCAGGCCGACATGGCCCTCGCGCTCGATCAGCGGAACGGTGTGGACGCGGTCGGTCTCGAGCAGCCGCGGAACGAGCGGCGCGAACACCGCCGCGTTGACCGGACTGTCCAGCGTGACCGACGTCGTCTGCTGCACGGTGTCGAAGCGGTGGTCGCCGTCGGTCATCACCGCGCGAAACGGAACCGCGCTGCCGTCGATCGTGCGCCAGTCGGCGTAGTCGACGTAGGCGGGGCCGTCGCCGTCGAGGTACTCCAGCCGCAGCGGCAGCCCGCTGGTCGGATCGATCCACAGCGTCTCGGGCTCGCCACCGCTCGCATCGACCTCGAGCCGCCAGACGCGCTTGCCGTTCAGCGCGCCCCAGCCGACGAACCGCGTCAGTTCGGGATGCTTGACGAAATCACCGGAGTCGAGCAGCTCCTCGGTCAGCGCGCGGCGGTGCAGGTAGCCGCGCAGCTCGCGCACGTTCCCGTTCGCGTTGCGCACGAACAGCCGGTCGCCCAAGCGCAACGTCGTCTCGTGTCGCGGCCCCAGCACATCCTCTTCGCGCTCGTTTGTATCGTCGCGCACGACGTGGAAGGTGCCCGTCAGGCCTTCGCCGGCTAACGTCCCGTCGGCAACGAAGGTCTTTACATCGTCCGACCGAGTCGCGTGGTCGTAGGCGGCCAGGATCGTCGCGACCGGCACGTCGCTCTCGCGCGCCGGCGCGGAGCTCACGGTGACCGCGAGCGCGAGGAAAACAGCGGCCAGGGCGACGCTACGGGGTGCGGTAGCGGTCAGCCGAGGCCAAGACGTTCTGGACGTAATGCTGCGTCTCGGCATAAGGTGGAACACCACCGTACTTCTCCACCGCCTCGGGACCTGCATTGTACGCCGCGACCGCCAGACGCGGGTCCCCGCCAAAGCGGTCGAGCAAGCCACGCAGGTAGCGCGTCCCGCCGGCCACGCTCTGGACCGGGTCGTACGGGTTGCGGACGCCGAGCGACGCCGCCGTCTCGGGCATGAGCTGCATCAGCCCCTGCGCGCCGACCTTCGAGGTGGCGTTGGGATTGAAGCCCGATTCGTTGGCGATGACGGCCTTGATCAGCGCCGGATCGACCTGCCAGGTCGACGCGTTCTGCTGGACGAGGGCGTCGATCTGCGCGGGCGCAACCGGCGCCGCGCCTTCGGGCGACGGATCGCTGTCGTCCGGCGGCGTCGTGCCGAGCGCCGAGGCGAGGGCGTTCGCGAAGCGCGGCCCGGCGCCCGGCGTCGCGGCCAGGGCAGCCGCAGGCAGCGCCGCGGGGGGCGGCGGGGTGCCCGAGATCTCCGCGATCCGGGACTGGACCGCGGAGATGTCAGCGAAGACGTCCATTATCGATGGTATCGGCGAGCCGCCTGAGCTGCCTGAGGGTCAGCTCCGGTGGCGACGGCTCGCCGTCCTGGCGCAGGAAGCGCTCGATCTCCGCTTCGCAGCGTAGGCAGCAGGCGAGAAATGGGTCGCCCGCGGCGACGTCGAGCCCCAGCGCCCGAGCCTCGCGCGATTCCTCGAGCGCACCAACCGCCTCCCGCAGGCGCCGCGCCGCGCGCACGTGCTCGGGCGCGGCGACCTCGGCGGCGGTTCGGCTTATGCTGCGCGGCAGGTCGAGCGCCGGGAAATGGCCGGCGCGGGCGAGCCGCTCGTTCAAGACGAGGTGCCCGTCGAGGGCGGCGCGGGCCGCCTCGGCGACCGGGTCGTGCTCGTCGGGGCCGTCGCTCAGGACGGTCGCCACCAGGGTGACGCTCCCCGCGCCGACGGCGCCGGCCCGCTCGAGCAGGCCGGCCAGCCGGCCGAAGACCGAAGGCGGGTAGCCGCCGCGGCCGACCGGTTCGCCGGCCGCGAGCGCCAGCTCCCGCGCCGCCGCGCAGACGCGGGCCAGCGAGTCGAGGACGAGCAGCACGTCGAGACCGCGCGCGCGCAGTGCCTCGGCCTGCGCGAAAGCCAGGTCGGCGGCCCGCACCCGCTCGGCCGCGCTGCGGTCGGCCGTCGCGCAGATGACGGTCGTGCGCGCGTCGACGGTGTTGACCCGGCGTTCGGCCTCGCGGCCCCGCTCGCCGATCAGCGCGACGACGACCGCGTCGGCGTCGGCCCCGCGGACGATCGCTTCGAGCAGCATCGACTTCCCCGTCCCGGCGGGTCCAACCACGCCGATCCGAGCCCCGCGGCCGAGCGGCAGCGGCCCGTCGATCGCCCGAATCCCCGTCCAGCAGACCTCCCGGCACGCCTGCCGGTCGCCGACGTCGGGCGATGGGCCCGGTGCGAACCGCTGCGGCCCGCGCGGCCGCGGGCCACCGTCGAGCGGCGCGCCGGACGCGTCGAGCGCACGTCCCAGCAGCGCCGTGCCAAGGACGGTGCGCAGCACCGCGTCGTCGGTGGCGACCGGATCGCCGACGGCGACGCCGGCCAACGACGACCACGGCGCGAGGACCGCCCGCCCGCCGCACAGCGCGACGACCTCGCCGGCGACGTCGCGGCCGGCAGCGCGAATCCACACGCCCCCACCGACGCGCGCACCCGGCAGTTCGGCGTCAACCAAACCGCCGCGGGTGGCGACGACCGCGCCGGTCGGCCGACCGATCACGTCAGCGCCTCGAGGACGTTCGCCAACCGAACGCCCAGGCGCACATCAAGCGCGCCGCCGGCCAGCTCGACGATCGCATCGCCCGGCGCAAGCGCTGCGTCAACGACGACCGGCAGCGGTGCCGTGACTGTTGCGTCAGCTTGCGCCACCCGCAACCGCACAGCCGGCGCGCCGGCGAGCACGCGTGCCACCAACGCGGTGAGATCGCACGGACGCAGTTGCAGCTCGCGCGCCAACACGTGAGCCGCCAGGTCGCGCAACAACCGCGCCGCCGCAGCGTCGAACGCATCGGCTAGCCGCGCCCCAAACAGCCGCGCCTCGCGCAGCGCTTCACGCGTTTCCAGCGATAACGGTGGCGGACCGAGCGCAGCAGCATCATGCTCTACCTCCAACGGCCTTGCGAGGTCGGGTTGGGGAACCCGCGCTTCGCGCGGCGGCCGCAGCACGTCTGCCAGCGCGACAAATTCAGGCGCGGCCACGGAGCAGCTCGTCGACGGGCGGGACGAGGTCGGCGTGCGCGCGCGCCAGCCGGCGCACGATCGCCGCGCGTTCCTCGGGCGGATAGAGTTCGAGCACCGCGGCGGCGGTCGCGGTCGGCAGCGCCGAGATGATCGCCGCCGCGACGTGCGGCGGCTCGCCGGCCAACGCGCCCCGCACGCGCGCCGGTGGGACGCCGGCGGCCTCGCGCGCCGCGCTACGCGCCGAGGCCGCTTCGAGCCCGCGCAGCGCGACCGCAACGAGCGGCCGCGCCGTTCCGGCGACGACCAGCACGACCGCCAGCGCGGTCAGCGCTTGCGGCGCGACGCTGGTGAGCGCGAGCAGCCAATCCGGCACCGGCGCGCGCCGCGGACCCGGCACGCTCGCGCCGAACGCAACCGCTTCGACGCGCAACTCGTCGCCGCGCGCGGGCCGCAGCCCCACGCTCGCCGCCGCCAGCGCGCGGATCGCGCCCAGATCGAGCCCGCGCGCGGCGTCGACGAAGATCGCAACGGTCAGCCGCGCCGTCGCATCGGGTGTGCTGACCCGCCGTTCCTCGCGCGTCTCGCTGCCGTCGTCTTCGGTCCCGCCGCTGCGCGAGTAGCGCTTTTGCGCCGAGGCGTAGCGCTCGTCGTTGCTGGTGCGTGCGATCGTCCCACCGAGCGCGGAACGCCGGACGTCGTCGACCTCACGCCGCTCGCCGGCGGGCTCGCGGTGGACGCGCACGATCGTGGCACCGGCGCCGAAAGCGCCGTCGAGCGCGCTCTGCAGCGCGGTCTGCACGTCGCTCGCGTCATCGCCGCCGTCACCGGCCAGCGCGAACCCGCGGTCGTCGAGCACGACGACGCGCTCGGCGTCGAGGCCCGGCACGCCGCCGGCGACGAACGCTTCGATCCCCGCTACCGTGCGCGCCCCCAGGTGTGCGCCGGGTGCCAACGTGACGCGAACGCTGGCACTGGCATCGCGCCGTGGCTCGTCGGCATACACGCCGCCGCTGGCCGGCGCGATGACGACCCGCGCATCGGCGATCCCGTCGACGCCGCGCAGCGCCAGCGCGAGATCGGCGGCGAGCGCGTCGCGCGTCTGCGCTTCGAGGACGGCCGGCGGGGTCAGCGCGCCGATGTGCCCGAGCGCTTCGTCGCTGCCGGCCAAGTGCGCGTGCGGGATGCCGGCCAACGCCAGCCGCAGCAACAGATCGCTGCGGCGAGAGCGCTCGACGCGCAGATTGTCGGGCAACGCCGCGTACGGCACGCTCCACGCCGCCAGCCGCTGCTCGACCTCGGCGACCTGTTCGGGACGCAGCGGCGTCGCGAACAGCGCGACCCGCGTGTCGCGCGCGAGCAGGGCACCGACCGCGCCCAGCGCGATCACCACCAGCAGCGCCACCGTCACGCCCAGTCGCGCGCGCGGCGAGAGCACCCGCACGCGCTCGAGCGCGGCGCGGACGAGATCCGACCGCGCCGGATTCGGTCCGGCCGGCTCCACTACAGCTGCATCCCGAGCACCGTCGAGAGCGCCTGCGCCGTCCGTTGCGCGGCCGCCGCGGCGATCTGCAACGCCACGTCGGCGCGCGCGCGCTCGACGACCATCTCCTGCAAGCCGCCGCGATGCGCGGCGAACGCATCCTCAGCTCGCTGCGCGCCCGCCAGGATCGAGCCGGCCGCGTCGACCAGCGCCGCGAACGGATTCTCGCCTTCGGCCGGCGCCGACGGCCCGACCGGCACCGGCGGCCCAACCGCTGCGGCGGTGTCGGGGACGAGCTGATCGACGCGCATCAGAAGCGCCCGACGTCGATCGTGCGTTCGGCGAGCCGTTTCCCGACGTCGAAGACCGAGGCGTTCGTTTCGTAGGCGCGCTGCGCGTCGAGCACCGCGATCATCTCGGTCAACGCGTCGGCGCTCTCGCCACCCGGCACCGTGCCGAGCAACCGCGTCGCCGGCGCCGCGCCATCCTCGTCGGCGTCCGGATCGGCGCCGGTGTCGAACGCGTCGAACGCATCGTCGGTCGCCGGCGTCGCGAACCGCGCGACCAACCGCGGATAGGGATGCTCCGGCGTCGAGGCTTGCGCCGCGGCGACGTTGCGGGCCGCCACGTCGAGCAACGTCCGCTGCACGTCCATCCCGTCGGCCGCGATCGAGAGCAGATCGAATTCACTCATCGCGCAACGGTCCGCAGTTCGGCCAGATGCGCCTTGAGGGCGCCGAGCAGCGCCTCTTCGAACAGCGCCGCGCGCGCCAGCCGTGCGGCCGAACGCTGGTCGTGCGCGGCGCCGGGCGCGAGGCGCTCGATCTGGCCGCGTGCGGCGAGCGCCGCGTCGGAGGTCGGGGTCAACACGTCGGTACGCATGTCCCGCATCGTCCGCCGTTCGGATGACCGCCGCATTGCCGGCGCGTGTCCGTTTCGTCGAGGGGACGCCGTCGCCAGGCGGGGAAGCATCCGGGGATGCTCTTTCCTCGAGCGGTGCCCCGGCGGCCCTCCTCCGCGAAGGCCGCCGCCTTCACCGGTCGGAGCTTCTCGCCGTGAAAACGCCCGACGCCGGCGCCGATCCGTTCGCCCGCCTGCGTGCACGGATCCCCGCCAAGGCGGATCCGGTGCTGCTGTCTGCCCTCGCGGATGCCGAACGCCTCTACGAGACGCTCGCGCTCGAGCGAGCCTCGCTGCAGAGCAAGCTCGCCGCCACGGCGACCAATGCCGAGCGGGAACTGACGAAGCTCCACACGCTGAGCCGCGTCGCCGAAACGGTAAACTCCTCGCTCGAACTGGACGTCGTTCTGCGCAGCGTGCTCGATACCGCCGTCGAGGTGATGCAGGCCGAACGCGGCTTCGTGATGATCGCCGACGGTCAGGGTGACCTCGAGCTGACTACGACCTATGGGATCGACCGCGCGACGGTTGAGGGCGACGACATGCGGCCCTCCCACACGACGGTGCGCCGCGTCTTCGAAACCGGCGAACCGACCGTCACCACCGATGCCCAGCAAGACCCACGCTTCAACGTCAACCTCTCGGTGCGCGCGCTGCGGCTGCGCTCGATCATCTGCGTCCCGCTGGCGATCAAGTCGCGGGTGATCGGCGTGGTCTACCTCGACTCGCGCGTCGCGCCCGGACTCTTTTCGCCGGCCGACCCCGACCTGCTGACCGCCTTCGCGAACCAGGCCGCGCTCGCCATCGAAAACGCGCGGCTGTTCGACGCGCTGCGCGCGCAGGTCGTCGAGATCAGCCGCCTCGAGCAACTCCAAGCGCGGATCCTGAGCTCGATCACCAGCGGCGTCATCACCATCGACGGCGGCGGCGCGATCGCGAGCTTCAACGACGCTGCCGCCCAGACATTCGGTGTCGTGGGCGAGTCGATGCTCGGCCGCCCGGTGCGCGCCCTCGACGCTCTGATCCCCGGCATCACCAGCCTGCTCGCCGCCGGCGGCATCCCGACCAAGGGCGAGGAGATGCAGGCGCTCCACCCGACCCGCGGCGCGCTGGCGCTCGAGGTGCGCATCGCACCGCTCGAGCTGCCTGAGGACAACGCCCGCCACGGTTGGGCGATCGCGGTCACCGACCTGACCGAACGCCGCAACCTCGAACGGCTGCACGCGGCCGACGTCGAGCAGCGCCGCGCGATCCGCGAAGCCTTCGCACGCTACCTAGCGCCGCACGTCGTCGAACAACTGATGCTCTCGCCCGGCGGCGTCACGCTGGGTGGCGAGCGCGCGACCGCGACGATCCTGTTCGCCGACATCACCGGCTTCACCGAGCTAGCCGGCCATCTCGACGCCGAACGCGTCGTCGAGATCCTCAACGCGTTCTTCGCCGCCGCCGTCCAGATCGTCTTCGAAAACGACGGCCTGCTCGACAAGTTCTACGGCGACGGCCTGATGGTCGTCTTCGGCCCCCCACGCGTGCGCGAAGACGACGCCGCGCGCGCCCTAGCCGTCGCGCAAGCCCTGCACCTCGCCGCCGCCACCATCAACGCCGACGGCAAGCCGCTCCGGCTCGCGATCGGCATCGCAACCGGCGACGTCGTCGCCGGCCATATCGGCAGCCCCAAGCGCATGGACTACACCGTGATCGGCGACGCCGCCAACCTCGCCAGCCGCCTCCAAGGCGCCGCCCCTTCATCCCACACCTACATCGACGACCGCACCTACGCCCAACTCAAAACAAAACCCAACTGCGAAACCCTAGTCGCGAAAATCCGCGGAAAAACCGACCCCGTCACCATCCACGACGTGAAGTAATCCCCTCAAGCAGCGATCGTGCCGGTGCCGCGGCAGGCGACACCGCAGCGTCGGGGCCTTTTCATCCAGCGAAGCCCCGGAGGGGCGAGAGCGCCGATGAAACGGAGCGGCCCTCGCACACGAAGTGCGAGGGCCGCGTCCCCGACGATGCGATGCCGCCTGCCGCGGCACCCCCACAATCCCTCAGCGCTTCGAAAACTGAAACCGCTTCCGAGCCCGCTTACGCCCGTATTTCTTCGATTCTTTCTCACGCGGGTCGCGCGTCAGAAGCCCATTCTTGCGCAAAGGCTCGCGCAGAGATTCGTCCATCTCGAGAAGCGCCCGAGCGATCCCATGTCGGACCGCGCCCGCCTGACCGGCGACGCCGCCACCCGTGCACTTGACGTCGACGTTGAACCGCGTGAGTGACTGCGTCACTTCGAGCGGCTGGCGGACGATCTGCTGCAACGAGGGCCGCGGAAAGTAGTCGTCGACCGGCTTGTGGTTGACGGTGATGACGCCCTGACCGAGCGTCAGCCGCACGCGGGCGATGCCGCGCTTGCGGCGGCCGGTGCCGTGGAAGAAATCCTGGGTCTGCATACTAGGTGAGGGGCTCCGGCTTCTGTGCCGCGTGCGGGTGCTCCGCGCCGGCATACACGTTGAGGCGACCCAGCAGCACGTCACGCATGCGGTTGGTTGCCAGCATCCCGCGCACGGCGCGTTCGATCAACCGTTCCGGGTACTTGTCGCGCACCTGCGCCGCCGTCTCGGTCCGCAGCCCGCCCGGGAAGCCCGAGTGGCGGTGATAGACCTTCTGGGTCCACTTGCGCGGCGCCAGCTCGACCCGCTCGGCGTTGATGACCACGACGTGGTCGCCGTCGTCGATGTGCGGGGTCCAGGTCGGCTTGTTGCGGCCCGAGAGGGCGCGGGCGATCCGCACCGCGAGCGTACCGAGCCGTTGCCCGGTCGCGTCGACGATGTACCACTCGTGCTTGGTTTCGGCCGTTTTTTGCTGGTATGTGCGCATGGGAGTCCGTCGGAACGTACAGAACGCCACGACGAGCGCCGCGGCAACCAAAGAAGTATAGGGGCCAGCCGGTCCGGAAGTCAACCGCAGTCGCCCGGTCAGATCGTTAAGCTTAGTGACCAACCATCGCCCGACGCGGGAGGCTGCTCCCGCAATGGAAAAACCTGCTCGTCGAACGATGCGCAGGGCGGCGGGGTAACGTCACCCTAGGGAGGACCAGTCTTGGAATCCGGCACCATCGTGCTGATCGTCGTCGCTGCCGTGGCGGTCCTCATCGCCCTTGCGACGATCTTGTCGTACCGCCGTCTGCGCGCGCGCTCACGTACCCAGGAGGCGGCCCTGCGCGCCGCGTTCGAGGCCGCGGGGGTCCTCTCGCTCGAGGACCTCATCGGTGGGGTCGCCGAGTCGCGCCGTCGCAGCGAGGCGGTCGCGGCCCTGGCGCCGGCCGTCGAGGAGATCGCCGAGCGCCACCAACGGGTCCTCGGCGCGGTCGCGGCGCGCGACGCGGTCGGGACGACGGCGCAGCAGACCCTCGAGAGCGCGCTCACCGCGCAGAACGTCGCGAACGAGCAGGTCGACGGGTTGACGCGCGGGATCGTCGAGGCCGGCGCGGCGGTCGAGGAGACCGTCAGCTCGATCAGCACGGTCTCGGACAACATCACCGGCATCGCCGACAACGTGACCAGCGTCAGCTCGGCCATCGGCGAGCTGGCGGTCTCGGTGAACCAGGTCGCCGGCAGCGCCCGTGAGGCCTCGACGCTCTCGCTCGAAGCCGATCGCAAAGCGAAGGACGGCGGGATCGCGGTCGAACGGTTGGTGCGCTCGACGCGCGAGATCGCCGACGACATCCAGAGCGTCGTCGTCAAGATGCAGGAGCTGGGCACCGCCTCGGATCGTATCGGCGCGATCGTCGAGGTGATCGACGCGATCGCCGACCAGACGAACCTGCTCGCGCTCAACGCCGCGATCGAAGCGGCGCGGGCCGGCGAGCACGGTCGCGGCTTCGCGGTCGTCGCCGACGAAGTGCGCAAGCTGGCCGAGAGCTCGGCGCAGTCGACGCGTGAGATCGGCAAGCTGGTCAAAGACATCCAAGCCAAAACGACCGAGGTCGTGCGCTCGACGACGGCCTCCGGCGAGAAGGCCGTCAGCGGCCTGGAGATGGCGGACCTGGCCGGCCGCTCGATCGGCGACATCTCGTCGGCGGTCGGCGAGGCGAACCGGTTGATCGAGCAGATCTCGATGGCCGCGCGCGAGCAGGCCACCGGCGCGTCGGCGATCGTCAACTCGGTCGAGCAGATGAACAGCTTGATGCGGCAGGCGGCCCGTTCGCTCGAGGAGCAAAACCTCTCCAACCAGCAGATCGTCACGATCATCATGACGATCCAGCGCAACGCCGCCGGCGTCGAGGACGCGATCGGCCGCCAGCGCGACGCTTGCACGACGCTGTTCCAGAACTCGAAGGACCTCGCGCGGGCCAGCCGCGCGGCGCGCGACGCGGTGACCGGACTCGACGGTGTCGCCGATGCGCTGCGCGAACGGGTCGGCGCGATCGGCACCCCGGTGCCGGCCTTCGCCGGCCGCGGCGCGCCGAGTGCGGATCTGCGCCTGACCGGCAGCCGCTAGAGTTCGACCGGGCGGTAGGAGTCGAAGTCGGCGTAGCGGACGCCGGCGAGATAGAGACCGTGCGCGGGGGCCGTCATGCCGGCGGCGGTGCGGTCGCGCGCTTCGAGCGCGCGCTGCGCGTCGGCGACGTCGCGGTGGCCGGTCGCGCAACCGACGAGCGTCCCGACCAGCACGCGCACCATCATGTGCAAGAACGCGTTGCCGCGCACGGCGACCCGCAGCAGCTCGCCGCGCCGCTCGAGCTGGACGGCGCGCAGCTCGCGCACGGTGCCGCCGGCGGCGGGCAACTCGCCGCAGAAGGCCGCGAAGTCGTGCTCGCCCAGCAACGGTGCCGCCGCCGCGGCGAACCGCTCGGCGTCGATCGGGCGCGCGACGTGCCAGGCGCGCGCCCGCCAGAGTGCCGAGGGCGCCACGCGGTTGACGATCAGGTAGTCGTAGAGCCGTTCGAGGGCGTCGAAGCGCGCCGAGAACCCGTCGGCGACGCGGGCGGCGTCGCGTACCACCAGATCGGCCGGCGTGTCACCGTTGAGCGCGAGCCCGAGCCGCTCGACCGGGAACTCGCGGGCCGCCGAGAACGAGACGACCTGCCCGGTCGCATGGACGCCGGCGTCGGTCCGGCCGGCCGCCGTGATCTTCACCGGCTCGTGCAAGATCCGCGCGAGCGCGGCTTCGAGCTCGCCGGCGACGGTGCGCAACGCGGGCTGATACTGTAGCCCGTGGAACCCGGACCCGTCGTACTCGACGACCAGACGATACGTCGGCACGCCGTCCCGTTCACGAAAACGAAGAGACCGCCTTTCGGCGGTCTCGAGTCCGAGGCGAGTCTGCTTTAGACAGCGACGCGCTGAGGAACGGGGCGCTTCTCGTCGAGATCGAGCAGATCGGCCCAGGTCGTGACGTCGCTGCGATCCGGCGCCGCCTGGTTGCGCAGCTCGAGGAAGTACTCGGCACCATGGGTGCCCGGTTGGGGTTTGCCGGCCAGGAATTGCTCGTTGAAGTGCGCGATCTCGTCGGCCGATTTCGCGTCGACGAAGGGCTTGAGGTAAGCCTCGATCTCGGACTCGCTCTGCGCCTTCTTGATGGTCTCCAAGAGTGCGGCAGCATCGACGCCGAGGAACCCAAAGACACCGCGGTCCATCGGGCAGTCGAAGTTGTATTCGCCGGGCGTGCCGGCGGCCGTCGCGATCCCCTTGTCGACCGCGCGCGGCAACTGGACGACCCCGTGGAGCTTCGCGTACACCGAACGCGGATAGGACGTGGTGAGGTCTTTCTTGAGCAGCATGGTGACCGATACGACTAGCCGGAGCCGGGCGCGGTTGCGCCCGCCCGGGCCTGCATGACGCGCTGGTACACGACCTGCGGCCCCTCGAGCAGCTCGAACGCCGGGACACGTGGTTGGCCGCCGAAGAAGCCGGCTTGGTCGGCCATCCGCACCCCGAGGTCGTCGGACCCGAAGACGATCGTGCCTCGCCCGTTCGGCTCGCCGCGGTAGGTGACGACCGACGCGCCGCTGAGCGGAACGACCAGCTCGCGGCCCCACGGACGGTCGGCGCGGACGATCGCCGCGCGCTCGGTCAGGACGTAGCGCGTCGCCGAGCGCCGGCTCGCCGTGACGGCGAGCCGCCCGACGATCCCGTATCCGCCGGCGCAGACGAACAGCAACGACACCGGCCAGACTCCGGCCGCTCCCGCCGCCAGGCCGGCAGCAACGAAGATCGCGTTCAAAAGCGCGATCCCCCAATCCCACCAGCGCAGCACGATGCCGGCGTACGGGCGGCCTTCCCACACGACGGAGCCGCCCCCGCCCGCGTCGATCGCGTCGATGCACGCCTGAAAGACGGCACCCGCCCCGGGGACCGCCTCGAACGCCACGACGCCGTAGCCGAACCCCAACGCTGAGTAGTCGCTCCGCCCGCTCGGTCCCAGGCCGAACAAGATCGTCCCCGATCCGCCTGCGCCGCGGCGCAAGCCGATGCACGGCACCGCGCGCAGAAGTGCGACGCTGCGCGTCGCCCCCGCGCGCGTGGTGACGATCGCCTCGGTTGCGGTCAACTCGTACCGCAGCCCACTTCGGCGCACGACGTCGACGACGAACCGTCCGACGAGTAGATACGCGCCAACGATGCAGAAGACGATCCACCAGATGAACGCCGGCCCGCCGGTCGTGGGCCCGCGCACCATGGCGACCGTTGCGGCCGTCGCCCCCGCCGACCAGATGAGCGAGAGCGGGATCAGGTACGCGTCATCGGGGCGCAAGACCAGGCCCGCGCGCGAGCGGCCCGACCAACGCACGTCCGTTTGCTGCACGCCGCCTGCTACTCGGCCGTGGTGGGCGGTGTTGCGGCGTGGATGAGATAGTGGGTGACGCGCTTGCCGCGGTAGGTGGCGGTGCCGGCGGGGACCGCGCCGATGCGCAGCGCGACGGCGACCGAGGCGCGGTTCTCGGGGTGCAGCACGACCGTCAGCCGGGCCAGGCGCAGGGAGCGGAAGGCGTAGTCGCAGAGTGCGAGCGCCGCCTCGGTCGCGTAGCCGCGACCCCAGGCGGACGGCGTCAGCCACCAGCCGATCTCGACCTGCGGGATCGCGTCGACCTCGCAGCGCAGGAGGCCGGCCTGGCCCAGCCGCTTGCCGTCCTCTTTGCGCACCACGATCTTGAAGCCGTCCCAGCGGGGGTGCGTCGGCTCGCGCTGGATGGCGTCGATCCGCGCGTAGCGCGCCTCGACCTCGGCGCGGTCGTACGTCGCGCCGTCGCCGATCCAGCGCATCACGGTGGGATTGGCGTAGAGCGAGGCGAGAAAGTCGAAGTCGTCCGCGGTCCGATCGAGCAGCCGCAGCCGCGGCGTCTCGAGAAAGGTCGCGCTCAGCTCAGTACTTGACGGTGCCGGAGGAGGTCGTGCACGACGCGCACGCCGAGACGACGTACGCGTACGTGTCGAGCACGTTCGCGGTGAACGCGGCGGCCGGCGTCGGCGCGGCGAAGACGACCGATTCGGTGGTGGTCGACGCCGGTCCGAGCGTCGCGATCAGGGTGCCGGCGCTCGTGTCGTAGACCGTCTCGTAGAAAGTCAGTCCGGTCGTCGTGAAGCCGCTCGGGAACACTACCGGCGAGACGACGAGCCCGTTACTGAAGGTCCATGCTGACGGAAGCTGCAGCTCGAAGGCGACCAGCGCGGTCCCGGTCGGCTGCGGGTTCGGGAGCGTCGGGATCGTCGTCGTCAGGGCGAATTCGGCCACGTCGCTGCCGCCCGTCGTGCTGGACGGATAGACCAGCATCCCGGCCAACTGCCCCGGACCGGCCGAGACCACGATCGATCCGCCAGCGTCGGCGAGCGGTGCCGAGGTGGTCACGCTCGTCGGCGCCAGGGTCGCCACCGGCACCGGGGTCGGGCTGGCGCTGCCGGAGGGGCTCGGCGACGGGCTGGCCGTCGGCGCGACCGGTGGCACGACCGAGTCCTTGTGGCGGCAACCGGCCAAGACCAGGGCGACGGCTGCGACGAGCACCCAGCCTCGCCACCCGGGGCGAACCTTCATAGCCGGGGAGCCGTTCCAGGCCAACCCGCCGGCTCCTCGGCTCCGGGGTCCCGCGGCAGATGAAGGTTCGATAAGAAACGGTTAGGGCGCCGGTTCGGGCTCCTCGTCCTCGTCGGGCTCATCGGGCGGCAGCGGCCGCTGCAGCGGGAAGAGCAGGACGTCGCGGATCGAGGCGTTGTCGGTCAGCATCATGACCAGCCGGTCGACACCGATCCCGATCCCGGCCGTCGGCGGCATGCCGTACTCGAGCGCCGCGACGAAGTCCCAGTCCGGCGGGGGCACCTCTTCGTCGCCGGCCACTTTCTCGAGGACCTGCAGCTCGAAGCGGCGGCGCTGATCGTCGGGGTCGTTGAGCTCGGTGAAGGCGTTGGCCAGCTCCATGTGGGCCACGAACAGCTCGTAGCGCTCGGTCCGCTCAGGGTCGTCCGCCATCCGCTTGGCCAGCGGCGAGAGCACCACCGGATAGCCGTAGACGAAGGTCGGCTGCACGAGGCGCGGCTCGACGATCCGCTCGAAGAGCTTGTCGAGCGCATGCGCGTGCGTCGGCGAGTCCGGGATCCCGTACTCGCGCAGCAGCCGGAAGCACCGGTCGGGGTCGAGCAGTTGCTCGCGTTCGATCCCGGCGAACTCCGTGAAGGCGCCGATGTAGTCGAGCCGGCGGAACGGCGTCGCGAACGAGATCGAGTCCTCGCCGTAGACGACCGTCTCCGAGCCGTGCACGCTGCGCGCCAGATGCGCCATCAGCCGCTCGTTGAAGGCCATCATGTCGCGCACGTCCCAGTACGCGGCGTAGAGCTCCAGCATGGTGAACTCGGGGTTGTGGCGGGTGTCGATCCCCTCGTTGCGCCAGATGCGCCCGATCTCGTAGACGCGCTCCAACCCGCCGACGATCAGGCGCTTGAGGTTCAGCTCGGTCGCGATCCGCAGGCTGAGCGGGATGTCGAGCGCGTTCGAGTGGGTGAGGAAGGGCCGCGCGCTGGCTCCGCCGGCGATCGTGAGCAGCGTCGGCGTCTCGACCTCGAAGAACCCTTCGGCGTCGATGAAGCGCCGCATCTCGGCGATGATCCGCGAGCGCCGCAGCATGACCTCGCGCACTTGGGGGTTGACGATCAGGTCGACGTAGCGCCGGCGGTAGCGCTTCTCGACGTCCTGCAGGCCGTGCCACTTGTCGGGCAGCGGGCGCAGCGATTTGCCGAGCACCGAGAACGCCTCGACGTGGAGCGAGAGCTCGCCCATCTTCGTGCGGAAGACGAAGCCGCTCGCGCCGACGATATCGCCGCGCTCGAGCTCTCTGAAGAGCGCGAACGGCGCATCGCCGACGTCGTTGCGGCGCACGAAGAGCTGAAAGCGCCCGGTGCGATCGTGCAGGTCGGCGAAGACCACGCCGCCCTGCGCGCGCACGCTCAGCAGGCGGCCGGCCAGCGACCAGCGCTCACCCTCGGCGCGACCTTGCTCGCCGAGTTCGGCATAGCGTGCGGCGAGGTCGGCAGCATGCGCGGTGACGTCGTACCGCGTCGCAGCGAAGGGGTCGACGCCGCGCTCGCGCAACGCGGCGAGTCGAGCCCGCCGGGCCGCAACGAGATCGCTCACGGGGTCAGGAGGCCTTCTTGGTCTTCTTCGGGTCCTTGTTGATCGACTCGATCTTGTACTTCATCTGACCGCGCGGGGTCGCGACGTCGACCGTCTCGCCCTTCTTGCGTCCCATCAGCGCGTGGCCCAGCGGCGACTCGTTCGAGAGCCGCGCGTTCTTCGGGTCCGCTTCGGCCGAGCCGACGATGGTGAACTCATGGGCGGTCCCGGACGAGGTCTCTTTGACCTTGACCGTCGCGCCGAGATGGACTTCGTCCGCGACGTAGTCGCTCGCGTCGATGACGCGGGCGTTGCGAATCATGCTCTCCAGCTTGAGGACGCGACCCTCGACGAACGCCTGCTCTTGCTTGGCGTCCTCGTACTCGGCGTTTTCCGAGATGTCGCCGAACTCTTTGGCTTGGCGGATGCGTTCGTTGACCTCGCGACGGTGCACGGTCTTGAGCTCGTCGAGTTCCTCTTCGAGCTTGGTGAGGCCGTCACGGGTCAAAATGATTTCTTTGTCGTTCAAAAGCGACTCCCGGTGGATTGACCGACCGCGTAGGTTCCCACCGCATGACGTAAGACCCTGCCGCGCCAGAGCGCTAGGGGAAGGCCCAGGGTTGCGGCGCCGGCGATGAATCCCCTGGTCGTTCCGTCGTCCCGAACGAACGCGACGATGAGGATCGCGACCAAGCCCAGCGCCGCTGCACCGGGCAACAGCATCCCCGACCAACGGGCCGTCGGGTCGCCGGCGAAGGTCCGGACGGCGGCCAGGGCGCTGAGCGCGAACAGCAGCCCCAAGAACCACGACGTCCCTTGCAGCGCCAGCGAGAACGCCGCGCCGGCGCTCGGCCATAGAGCGGCCGCCAGGCAGAACGCGATCGAGCAACCGCTCACGAGCAGGATGGCGACCGCCGGTTCATCGCGCTGGTCGAGCGCGCCGAGCAACCGCGGGAGCAGCCCGTCACGACCCATCGCGTACAGGCTGCGGCTCAGGTAGATCAGGGTCGTCTGCAACGCGGCGGCGAGCGAGATCAGCACGGTCAGGCCGAGCACCGGGCGCCAACCCGGGCCGAGCAGATCGCCGACGTAGGCCAGCGCGTCGGTCTGGTGCGCGTCGTAGCCGGCGGCCGTGCCGACCCGCAGAAAGGCGGCCAGCGCCGCCAGCATCACCAGCGCCGTCAGCAGCAGGCCGCCGAGACCGCCGGAGCCCGGGCTCGCCGTGACGCCCTGCGCCTCCTCGGCAGTCGAGGCGGAGACTTCCCAACCGTCGAGCATCCAGATCCCGACGACCATCGCGACGGCGAGGCCGCTCCACGACAGCGGCGGCGCGACGAACGCGACGGCGTCGGGCCGCGGGTGCGACGCCGCGACCAGCGCCGCGCCGGCCAGCACGACCAACTCGGCGACCAGCAACAGCCCGGCCAGCCGCGCCGTCGGCCGCAAGCCGTACCACAGCAGCAGCGCCGCCGCCGCGGTCCAGCCGCTGCCGACGAGTGCGACGGCGAGCGCGTTCCCGGCCAGCGCCGGCGCGAGCAGGTCCAGCGTGTACGCGCCGGCCGGCAGCGCCGTCGCCTGCAGGGCGAACAGGTTCGCGACCAGCAACACCCAGGCGCCGTAACTGCCGGCGCTCGGCCCGAGCGCGGCGCGGATCCACGCATACGACGAACCGGCGTCGGGCATCCGTTCGCCCAGCCGCCGATAGCCGACCGCGGTCATCGCCATCAGCGCGGTTACCAGCGCGAGCGCGAGCCAGGTGCCGCGGCCGGCCGCCGCGACCATCGGCGCCATCGTCGTCGCCAGCGAGAACGCCGGGCCGATGGCGGCCGCCGCGACGACGATCAGATCGCGCAGCGCGAGGACGCGACGGAGCCGAGGTGCGCCGGTCACCGCTGGGCGCGCAGGAGCGACGTGCGGTACCCGTAGAGCGCGTAGATCGCCAGGCCGACGACGAACCAGACCAGGAAACGCAGCCAGGTCAACGGCGCTAACCCTTCGACCGTCAGCCAGGTGCACAGCACGATGCCGGCCGCCGGCACGGCGATCGGCCCGAACGGGACGCGGAACGGACGCGCGACCGCGGGATGGGTGAAGCGTAGCACCATCACGCCGGCACAGACGATCACGAACGCCGAGAGCGTGCCGATGTTGACGAACTCGAGCAGCACGGTCAGCGGGACGCCCAGCGCGAGGATGGCGACGACGACGCCGGTCGCCAGCGTCGTCACCACCGGCGTGCGCGTGCGCGCGTGCACCGCGCCGAAGGCCGGCGGGAGCAACCGGTCGCGCGCCATCACGTAGAAGATGCGCACCTGGCCCAGCAGCGAGGTCAGCATCGAGGCCGTCGTCCCGGTCACCGTCCCCACCAGCACCAGGCCGAACAGCAGTCGATTGTTGCCGGCATGGACGACGGCGTCGAGCATCCCCGAGTTGACGTCGATCGTGTTCCACGCCACGACGCCGACGGCGACCGCGGCGACGGCCGAGAACAGGATCGCGCCGACGATCAGCGAGCCGATGATCGCGCGTGGCACGTCGCGGATCGGATCGCGCGCCTCTTCGCTCGCGACGGTCACCGTGTCGAACCCGATGTACGCGAAGAAGACGATCGCCGCGCCGGTGACGACCCCGTGCAGTCCCAGCGGCGCGAACGGGCGAAAGGCCGTCGGATGCACGACGCCCGCCAGGCCGACGATGAAGGCGACCAGCGCGACGAGCTGCACGACGACCAGCACCACGTTGGTCCCCGACGACTCGCGGATCCCGATCGCGAGCACGATCGCGATCAGCAGGACCGCGGCGCAGGCGAGCACGTCGACCTGCGAGTGCGCCAGGTCGAGACCACCGTGCGCGACGACGACGTTCGCCGTCTGCGCCCAGTTGGGCAGCACCAGGCCGATCCCGCCGAGCAGTTGCTGGAGCGAACCCGAGAGCGTCGCCGCCAACGGCGCGACGCTGATCCCGTACTCGAGGATCAGGTCCCAGCCGATGACCCAAGCGACGACTTCACCCAGCGCGGCGTAGGCGTAGGTGTAGGCGCTGCCGGCGACCGGGACCATCGAAGCCAGCTCGGCGTAGCACAGCGCGACGAACAGACAGGTCACGCCGGAGAGGCCGAACGCGGCGACGACCGCCGGGCCCGCCGCGTGTGCGCCGCTGCCGACGGTGGTGAAGATTCCGCCCAGCATCGTCCCCAGGCCGACCGCGATCAGCGCGTTGACGCCGAGCACACGCCGCAGCGCGACCCCTTCGCCAGGCAGCCGTTCGCGATCGTGCGGCTGTCGCGCGAACAGCCGGCGAAGCAGCCCCAACCCTCAGACGGCCTGGAACTCGACGACCCGCGGATGCAAGTCGAGCTCGCGCAGCAGGTCTCGGTAGTCGTCTTCGGTGACGTCGGCGACCCGCTTGCCGAGCAGCGCGATCAGCGCCGCTTCGACGACGTTGGTCCCGAACGAGCGACCGCCGAAGTCCGGCGTCGTCGTGATCAGCCGGGCGACCCCCCGCGCGCGCAAGAAGTCGATGTCGTTCGCGGTCACGGTGTTGGTCAGGATCGTCTTGCCGTCCAGGCGCTCGGGCATGAACTGGCGCATGAAGTGATAGTCGCCCGCGATGATCTCCGCGTCCTCGTAGTACTCGGGGTACTTCGGCTGCGGCGCCCGGTCTTGCTTCTTCCCGGTCGGATAGAAGAACTGGAAGGGCAGCTTGCAGGCGTCCGGGAGATACTTGCGCGCCATCTCCTCGAACTCATCGAGCCCGCGCACCGGCCGGTCCAAGTCGAGCGCGAAGATGAAGTCGCCGAACACCACGTCGGCGCCGGCCTGCACCAGCGCCTGCGCCATCCCGAACCGGTCGAGCGCGCTGACCATCAGCACGCGCGTCCCGCGCAACGGGATCCCCAGCCGCTCGGCGATGAAGGCGACCGCCCCGCGTTCAAGCGTGTTCTTCAACCCGCTCCCGTCGACGACCGGCGTCGTCTTCACCGCCTCGAGCAGCCGCAGCCCATCGCGCAGCGCGTAGCGATCCGTCCCGGCGTACAGGTACACGTCGATCCCGCCCAGACCCAGCGCATCGACCGTCCCGTCCAACGCCCGCAACGTCGCGATCGCCTTATCCAAACTACCGTCCGTCCCGATCCGCGAGATGTCGAACCGCTCCCCCAACAAATCCACCTGCGCCCGATGATCGCGCGAAGCGGACCCCAGCGAAACCGAGACGACCCGCTTCACACTCGTCCCTTTCCGATCCAGTTGCTCGGCGTGATGTGTATCGTGCTGGGGCGGTTCGATGGTGTCGACGCAAGAGCCCCGACACCTCTTGCGCAGCGGGTTCGATTCCCGCCCGCTCCAGCCCGCCGGGCTTGTTCCCAGCGGTATGGTGTGGTAGGGTAGCCGTGTCGGGGCTCTTGCATCACACCAACGAACGGGTACCGCGTCGAAATGACGCGGTACCCGTCGCCGTTTTCGGCCGTTTTCACGCGCTCACCGCGCGGCGGTCGGCGGCGGCGGCGCGGGTGCGGGCGATCTGCTCGCGGCTGATCGCGGCGTCGAAGGCGCGCATGTCGGCCAGCGTGAAGCCGGCGCGTTCGGCGAGCGCGTCGATCTCGCGCACCTTGGCCAGGTCGATGCCGCGGCCCAGCGTGTACGACTCGCAACGGTTCTCGAGCGCAAGCACCATCGTCTCGGACATGCAGGCCAGTGCCGTGCCGCGCGGGAGGTTGAGGTCGAACTCGGTGCCGGGCTCGCGCACGCGCTCGACCCGCATCGCGCCCGGCACCCGCATGTTGCCGCCTTCGACGACGAGCACGTCGGGCCGTTCGCTCGCGACCCGCCGGCTGACGTCGTGCGGCAGCGAAAGCTCGCAGACGACGGCGCCGGGGCGCAGATCCTCCGGCTCGACGACGTCCTGCGTCGACGAGGTCGCGGTCAGCACCAGGTCGGCGCTGCGCACGGCCGCGGCGAGGTCGGTCGTCGCCGACGAGGTGCAGGGCAGCGTCGGCGCGATCTCGGCATGCAACTTGCGCAGCCGCGTCTCGTTGCGCGCCACCAAGATCACCTGCGCGACGTGCGGCGCGAGCAGCGCGACGCAGGCCGACCCGATCGAACCGGTCGCACCGATGACGACGGCCGTCGCCGCGGCCGGGTCGATGTCGAGCTCGCGCGCACCGCGGAAGAGGCTGCGCACGCCGGCGGCGATCGTCAACGAGTTCCCGGTCGTCACCGGGATCGGCGCGCGCTCGGCGATCGTCACGCCACCGTCGCCGACGACGCTGGTGAAGGCCCCCAGGCCGGCAACCTCGGCACCGAGCGAGGCACCGAGCTCGATCGCAGCGACGATGCGTTGGTATACCTGCTCGCGGGGCAGCGTGAGCATCTGCTCGGGGAGCAACGGCGCCGCGACGAACCAGCCCTCGCTCTCCCGGCCGTCCGGCGTCATGATGCCCGTCACATGCGCGGCTGCGTACGCTGGCATCCATTCCAGGATCTTCGCGATGATCGGCTTCCCTTTGCCCTTCGCCCCCGGCTCGTAACGGACGACGTCCTCGAGCGAGAGGGGGTGGATGACGAAGCAAAACTTGGCCATTTCGGGGCCCGATTCGCCGTCCGCCGCCGGGAGCCCGCGACCCCGGTCGGGAAGGGTGGCCGGGATGCACCCAACGCTCGCCGAGATCGAGGAGTGCCTCCGGATTCCGGCCCCTTGCCCCGCACCGATCGGCCTAGCGTGCGACGGGACGGACCTCTGGATCGGCTCCAACGAAACCAACCGAATCTACGGGCTCAAGGCCCATCAAGGGACGGTTTTCGAAGAGGCGCTCGCACCCGGTAGGCCATTCGGGATCACGGTAACGGGGGATGCATTGCGCGTCGTGGTCGGCGAGGGACCCGCCGACGACCGGTTCATTCGCCGCTACATCATGGGCAAGCACTTCAAGTCCGAGCGCATCGCCGCACCGGAGATGACCGGCTCGTTCCTGGCCTACGACGGCGACCGGCTCTACCTGAGCCAGCGCGACAACAAGGTCATCCTCGAACTCGACGAGAGCGGGCGCGTGCTGCGCACGATCCCCGTCCCGCGCCAGATCACCGGGATGGTCGTCGTCGCCGCCCGCTTCTACCTGGTCACGACCGAGAGCCGGGAGGTCGACGACTACCGGCTGCTCTGCTTGGACGCACGGCGCGAGCACCCCGAGATCGAGGAACTGGCGTCGATCCCCTTTGACGCACGCAGCTTGGGCTTCGACGGGACGAAGTTCTGGACGAACTGCCGTTCCGAGAATACGCTCGTCGCGTTCGCGCGCCCGAGTTGACCGCGAGAGCGCCGTCCGCCCGCTGAGAGACCGGCGGGCGTGACGACGCCGCGGTATCGGTCATCCAGCGTTCGAGCCGCTCTGGAAGCGGCGGTTCCCGATCATGCCTTGCGGACGCCGATTCATAACGCGTTGTGGGCCGCGCTGTGGAACCGGCACTACGACGACGTCGACGAACCTGTCTGGCTCCCCGACTCCGGCTATACCGGTGTGCTCGCGATGGCCCGGTCGCTCGACGAGCAGACGAGCTTCGTCGGCGTCGACACCAACGAATCGTTCGTGGTCTTCCGCGTCACCGGCGCGGTCCCGGTCGTCGGCAGCCGCGTGCGCGTCGTCCCCGCCGCGCGCGAGCAGTGGCGGCTCGCCGACGTCCACCCACTGGGCCTAGGCCTCGCGCTCGACTTCGACGAGCGCAGCGGGACGTCCGAGGTGGCCTGGGTCGGCGAGTTGCGCGAAGGCGTGCGCGCGCTGCGCACGATCATCGAGGAGCAGCGCGAGCGGCTGGCCGCCCGGCGCGCGCAGCTCGGCGCGCTGCAAGAGCCGGCAGGCGTCGAGGCGGTCTGGCGCGATCTGGTCGCGGCGCTGGGCGAGCGCATCCAGCTCGAAACCGAGCTGACGCCGCAGGAGCATACCGCGCTGGCCCGCGCTCGCGCGCGCGGTGCGCGCTCGGCCGACGAAGAGGAACGCCGGGTCGGGGCGGCCCGCCAGCGCCGCTTCACCGAGCGCGCCAACGCCGAGATCGCGCGCTTCCGCGAGGAGGAGTGGCCGGCGATCCGCGAGCGCGCGCAGAGCGAGAACCAGCGCTACGCCGACTACCGCGGCGAAGTCGTCAAGCTCGAGGACGCGCTGTCGCGCATCCGTTCGCTGGCCGAGCGCGCGGTCAAGGCAGCCGAGGCGCTCGACGCGATCGAAGCCGCCGGCTTCCGGGTGCGCGGGATGCAGTTCGACCGGGCGCGGCTCGAAGAGGCGGCCTACGGCGAGGAACTGCTGCGCACGGTCGAGCTGCTCGCCGCCGCGATCCCCAAGCGCGGCAGCAGCGCCGCCGCGACCAGTTTCAGCGCGTACCGTGCGCCGACTGCGGGACCGTCCGTGATTCCGCCTCGCTTTTGAGCGCGGCGAGCATCATCCGGGCGTTGTCGCGCACCTTCTTCTCCAACGTCGGGCCGATCAGCTCGGCCAGCGTCGGCACGCCGAAATCGTATTCGACGCCGAGCACGACCCGCGTCACGTCGCCCGTGCCGGCGAAGGTCCAAGACCCCTGGAAGGTGTCCAAGTCGCCCTCGATCAGGGCGTAGTCGATCCGCAGCGCCACGTCGTCGAAGCGGTCCTCCTCGGTCCACTCGATCGGCGCATCTTCGACCAACGTCTTCCAGCGTGTGATCAGGCGGTCGGGATGGCGCTCGAGCACGGCGACGGACTCGACGTCGGGCATGAACTCCGGGAAGCGCTCCTGCTCCTTGGCGAGCTCGTAGACGATCGCGGCTGGGGCGGCGACCTCGACGGAGCACTCGACGTACGGCATCAGGGCAACGTTCCCAACTGCTCGAACGCGGCGGCGACCGCGCCGTCGAAGGCGCCCAGCGCGGTCGCGATCTGCTCCGCGCTGACGATCAAGGGCGGCTCGAGCCGAATCACCCGCTGCTGGTTGAGGGTCCAGGCAGCGGTGACGCCGCGCTTGAGGAGTTCCGGGATGATGGTGCCGCCGTAACCCTCGCGCCGCAACTCGACCCCGACCAGGAGTCCCGCGCCGCGCACGTCGGCGATCACCGCCGGATGCCGCCGCATCGTCTCGCGCGCACCGGCCAGGAGTTGCTCGCCGCGCGCGCGCGCATTGGCGACGAGCTGCTCGTCGAGCAGCACGTCGAGGGCGGCCAAGGCCGCGGCGCAGGCCAGCTCGTTGCCGCCGAAGGTCGAGGTGTGGAGCAACGGCGCCTTGCCGTAGGCGGCGTTCCAGATCCGCGGCCGCGCGACGTAGGCGCCGATCGGGATGACGCCGCCCGAGAGCCCTTTGGCCAGCGTCAGGACGTCGGGGACGACACCCTCGCGGTCGCAGGCGAAGAGCGCGCCGCAGCGGCCCAGGCCCGTCTGCACTTCGTCGGCGATCATCACCGCGCCGTGCTCGTCGCACAGCGCGCGAACCGCGCGCAGATAGCCCTCGGGCGGCACGTTGACGCCGCCCTCGCCCTGGATCGGCTCGACGATGACCGCCGCGACGCTCGGGTCGAGCGCACCGCGCAACGCCTCCGCGTCGCCGAACGGAACGCGGCGCACATCAGCGAGCAAGGGCGCGAACGGCGCGCGGAAGTCTTCGCGCCCGTTGACCGAGAGCGCGCCCAGCGTCTTGCCGTGGAAGGCCCCGTTGGTCGTGACGATCGTCGGACGCCGCGTCGCCGCGCGGGCGAGCTTGAGCGCGCCCTCGACCGCCTCGGTCCCACTGTTGGCGAAGAAGCTGATCGCCAGATCTCCCGGCGTCAGCTCCGCCAGCCGCTTCGCGAGCCGGCCCATCAACGGGTTGAACATCGTGCGGCCGGAGAGCGCCATCCGGTCGAGCTGATCCTTGACCGCCGCGACCACGCGTGGATGCCGGTGGCCGAGGGTGAACACGCCGTACCCACCGGCGAAATCGAGGTAGGCCTTCCCCTGCTGGTCGACGATCGTGACGCCCTCGGCGAAGACCTCGACCGGTGAGCCCGAGAGCTTCATCACCCGCGCCAGCGGCGGGTTGACGTAGTCGCGGTAGTTCTCGAAGGCCTCCTGCGCGAGATCCGTCTCGGTCGTCACGCGACGGCGAGCTCGCTGCTCTCGAGCTGCGCGATCGTCGCCTCGAGGACGGCCAGCGTCTCGGCCGCCGTCTCGGTGCGCATCAGCCGTTCGCGCAGCGCGCTCGCGCCGGCGAAACCCTTGAGGTAGTAGCCCAGGTGCTTGCGCATCTGCGGGACCGCGCGCGGCTCGCCCCACTCGGCGACCATCGTGCGATAGTGGTGGACCGCGAAACGCAGTCGCTCCGGCGCCGGCGGCGTCGCCTCGGGTTCGCGGCCTTCCATCAGCGCGCGCAAGCGCGAGACGAGCCACGGGTTGCCCAACGTCGCGCGGCCGAGCATCACCGCGTCGACGCCGCTTTCGCGCATCCGGGCCAGCGCCTCGTGCGGATCGGTCAGATCGCCGTTCCCGATCACCGGCAGGTCGACCGCGCGCTTGAGCTCGGCGATCTTCGACCAGTCGGCGCTGCCCTTGTAGAACTGGCGCGCGGTGCGCGCGTGGAGCGTGATCGCCTGCACGCCGACCGCTTGCGCGCGCTTGGCGACCTCGACGAACACCAGCTCCTGCTCGCTCCAGCCCAGGCGCATCTTCATCGTGACCGGGCAGTCGACGGCCGCGACGACGGCGCGCATGATCGCCTCGCAGCGGTCGACGTCGCGCAAGCACGCGCTGCCGCCTTCGGTCTTGGTGACCTTCGGCGCCGGGCAGCCGAAGTTGATGTCGACGATGTCGGCGCCGCACTCGCGCACGACTTTCGCCGCCAGCGCCATGATCCGCGGATCGTTCCCCCACAACTGCGTCGCGACCGGCTGCTCGACCCCGTGTTGGTCGATCATCTCCATCGTGCGCTGCGAGCCGTACTGCAGCGCGTTCGAGGAGACGAACTCGGTCACGGTCAGCCCGAACCCGAACGGCTTGTAGAGCGCCCGCAGGGTACGGTTGGTCACCCCCGACATCGGCGCGAGCACGATGGGAGGCCAGATCTGGTGGGGGCCGATCCGGAGCGGCGAGACGGGACGGGTCACGACGAACGAGTGTAGCATACGCCGGCCGCTACGCGTCGTCGAATCCGTCGGCCAGATAGGCCAGCCGCAGCCCGTGGAGGACCAGGTGCGGCTCGACCCGCTCGACCGAGCGCGCCTCGGCGGCGACCACCGGGGCGAGGCCTCCGGAGGCGATGACCCGCGCCTCGGCGCCGAGGATCTCGCGGATCCGGCGCACCAGCTCCTCGGTCTGGCCGACGGCGCCGTAGATCAGCCCGGCCTGGATCGAGGCGACCGTCTCCTTGCCGATCGGCGTCCCGGGTGCGACCAGCGCGACCTGCGGGAGCTTCGCCGTCCGGCCGACCAGCGCGTCGAGCGAGACCTGCAGCCCGGTCGCGATCGCCGCGCCGACGTAAGCGCCGTCGCGATCGATCGCGCCGAAGGTCGTCGCGGTCCCGAAGTTGATCACGATCGAGGGCACGCCGACGAACGACACCGCGCCGATCGCGGCCGCGATCAGGTCGCTGCCGACCTCGCGCGGGCGGTCGGTGCGCACGACGATCGCGCGCTGCGTCGCGGCGGTGAAGAACCGCGGGCGCACGCCGAAGTACTTCTCGCAGCCCTCGGCCAGCGGCCGGTCGACGACCGGGACGACCGACGAGACGACGATCGTCTCGACGTCGCCGATCGGGAAACGCGCCGCCGAAAAGAAGGCCGAGAACAGGACCCCGAACTCATCGGGCGTGCGGCGCCGCGCGGTGGTGACGCGCCAGGTGCCGACCAGCGCTCCGGCGGCGTCGAACGCGCCGAGTTTCGTCTCGGTGTTGCCGACGTCGATGCACACCAGCATGGGATTACGCGCGTTCCGCGCGGAGCGCGACGATCGCATCGAGCAGGCGCGCGGCCAGCTCGCGCTTCGTCCCCTCACCCAGCTCGCGCCGCCCGTCGCGGCCCCAGAGCAGCGTCAGCGCGTTGACCACCGGGCCGAAGCCGCGCTCGCCGCGCACGTCGTTGACGGCGATCGCATCGAGGTGCTTGCGCGCCAACTTCTCGCGCGCGTTCTTCTCCCAGTCCTCGGTCTCGGCGGCGAAGCCGACCAGGAAGAGTCCCGGCGGCTTGGCCGCGCCCAAGCGGGCCAGCACGTCCGGCGTGCGCTCGAGCGCGAGCGTCTGCGGTTCGTCGGTCTTCTTCACCTTGTGTTCGTGCACGACGGCCGGCCGCCAATCGGCGACGGCGGCGGCGGCGATCGCGATCGTCGCGTCGGCGGCCTGGGCGCGCACCGCGGCGTCCATCTGCTCGGCGGTCGTCACCCGCACCGTCTGCGCGCCGGCCGGCGGAGCGAGCGCGGTCGGACCGAGGATCAGGTCGACCTGCGCGCCGCGGGCGAGCGCCTCGCGCGCCAGCTCGATCCCCTGCGCCCCGCTCGAGGCGTTCGAGAGGAAGCGCACCGGATCGATCGGCTCGCGCGTCGGTCCGGCGGTGATCAGCACCCGCTCGCCAGCCAGATCGCGCGTCCGGCGCAGCGCACCCTCGATCGCGGCCAGCAGCTCATCCTCGTCGGCCAGCCGGCCCGGACCGTGCTCGCGCTCGGCCAGAAAGCCGACGCCGGGCTCGACGATCGTCGCGCCGCGCGCGCGCAGCGTGGCCAGATGCGCACCGGTCGCCGGGTGCGCCAGCATCGCACTGTTCATCGCCGGCGCGATCACCAGCGGCGCCTGCGTCGCGAGCACGACGTTGGTCAGCAGATCGTCGGCCAGCCCGAGCGCGAGCTTGGCGATCGTGTTGGCGGTCGCCGGAACGATCGCCACCACTTCGCACTCCCGGGCCAGGCGGATGTGCGGGATCTCGTCGGCGCGTTCCCAGAGCGAGGTGTGGACCGGCCGGCGCGCCAGCGCGGCGAAGGTCGCGCTCCCGACGAAGCGCAGCGCATCTTCGGTCAGCACGACGTCGAGCAGCGCGCCGCGCTGCACGAGGCGGCTGGCCAGCGCGGCCGCTTTGTAGGCGGCGATCCCGCCGGTCACGCCGAGCAGGATCCGGCGCTCGTTCATGCCGGGGCCTCGATCGGCTCGTTGTCGAGCAGCCGCGTCGCACCGAGCCAGATGCTACCGACCGCCAGCGCCCCGCGCGGTGAGTCCGCCGGCACGAACCGATCGGGGTCGACCAGGTCGAGGTAGGCCTCGCGGGCCGGCGGGACCAGCTGCGCGCGGCCCAGGGCCAACGCGCGCTCGCGGCCGGCGCCGGCCCGGACGGCCTCGGCGACCGCCCTCAGCGCGCGGTGGAGGGCTGGGGCGGCGGCGCGCTGCGACCCGTCGAGGTAGGCGTTGCGGCTCGAGAGCGCGAGGCCATCGGGCTCGCGGACCGTCGGCACGACGACCAGCGTCAGGCCCAGGTCGAGGTCCGCGATCAGCCGGCGCAGCACGGCGACCTGCTGGGCGTCCTTCTGGCCGAAGTAGGCCCGGTCGGGTTGGGCGGCGGCGAAGAGCTTGAGGCAGACGGTGGCGACGCCGCGAAAGTGGCCCGGCCGCAGCGCTCCCTCGTAGTGCTCGGTCACCGGGCCCGGGTCGACGCTGGTCGCGAAGCCGGGCGGATACATCGTCTCGACGCTTGGCGCATAGACCACGTCGATCCCGGCGGCGCGCAGACCCTCGAGGTCGCGCTCGAAGGCCCGCGGGTAACGCGCGAAGTCCTCAGTCGGGCCGAACTGGAGCGGGTTGACGAAGATCGAGGCGACGGCGGTCGCGCACTCGGCACGCGCCCGCCCGACCAGCGCCAGGTGGCCGGCGTGGAGCGCGCCCATGGTGGGCACCAAGCCGAGTGGTCGCTCGGTAGCGGCCAGGGCGACCCGCAGCTCGGCCGCCGACCGGGCGACGTGCACCTCAGCTCCGAACGACGCGCAGCGTCGTCCGGCCGACGACGAAGGCCTGACCCAGGTCGATCGGCTCCGGGTCGCCAAGGGAGCGACCCCCGACCCGGGTGCCGTTTCGGCTGGCGAGATCCGCCAGCCGAAGGCTCCCATCGGGTTCCTCGTAGAGTCTGGCGTGTTTCCGGGAAATATACCGATCGATGGTGATGCACGCGGTTGCGACCGCGTCGTCACGGCCGATGGTGATCTCTCGCTCGAAGGACCAGGTTTTCCCGTCGAGCGGGCCGCTCATCACCTCGAGGACGTACATCGCCGGTCCGCCTTCGCGCGGCCCGGACGGCCGGTCCTCTTGTAGTAAGGAATACGAGGCGTGGTGAATCCTGACGACGAGCTGTTCGATATCGAGCCGGATGCGTTGCGCGCGGCTGAGTTCATGCAGGCACGGCAACTTCTGGGCGCGATGGAAGGCCGGCGGATCGTGGCGGCACGACTCGGCGACACCCGCATCGAGATCGAGACCGATGACGGCGCGGTGTACTACTTCTACGGCTTCATGGGCGAGGAGCGGCCGAACGCCCCCGGGGTCGCGTAGAGCGCGTCGGCGGCGAGCAGCGCGCCCAGCGCGACGTGCTCGGCGGCGACGCCGCCCTGGAGGTAGACCTCGTACGGCGCGCGCAGCGGCGCGTCACAGGAGAGCTCGATCGTCGCGCCGCTGATGAACGAGCCGCTCGACATGATCACCGGGTCGACGTAGCCCGGGACCGGGCCCGGTTCCGGTGCGAAACGCGCGTTGATCGGCAGCGCCCGTTGCAGCCCGCGTGCGAACGCGATCAGCCGCTCGGGCGAGCCGAGCCGGATCGCCTGCACGATGTCGGTCCGCGGCTCGCCCGGGAGCGGATCGACCTCGATCCCCAGCTCGGCGAAGAGGGCCGCCGCGAAGTCTAAGCCGCGCAGCGCCTCGGCGACGACCAGCGGCGCGTAGAACAGACCCTGCACGAACGCCCGACCGAAGCCCAGGGTCGGCCCGAGCCCGGCGCCGATGCCCGGGGCGAAGACGCGGGCCGCGATCCGTTCGAGCGGCTCGGCGCGGCCGGCTAGGTAGCCGCCGGTCGGGGCAAGGCCGCCGCCGAGGTTCTTGATCAGCGAACCGGCGATGACGTCGGCGCCGGCCTCGAGCGGTTCGCGCTCCTCGACCAGTTCGCCGTAGCAGTTGTCGACGAAGACCAGCGCCGGCGCGTGCTCCGCGTGCACGATCTCGGCGATGCGCGCGATGGCCTCGATCGTCAGCGACCGCTGCGCCGCATAGCCGCGCGAGCGCTGCACGAAGACGACTGCCGGGCGCTGCGCGCGCACCGCATCGCGCAGCGCGTCCAGGTCCGGCGCGCCGGCCGGCGTGCGCTCGACCTCGGCGTAGCGCAGGCCGCGGGTGACCAGCGCGTGCGGCGCCCCGGCGATCGCGTGGCGCAGCGTGTCGTACGGCGCGCCGTTGGCGGCCAGCAGGGTCGCGCCCGACGGGACGAGGGCGTCGAGCCCAGCGACGATCGCGTGCGTCCCGCTGACGATCGAGAGGCGCGCCAGCACGCGCTCGGCGCGGAATAGCCGCGCCAGCAGCGATTCGTAGCGCGCGCGGGCGGCGTCGTCGTAGCCGTAGCCGGTCGTCCCGGCCAAGTCGCTCTCGGCGATCCCCTCGTCGAGGAACGCGCGCAGCACGCGCGCGCGCACCCGCGCCGCGCGCGGATCGCGCCGCTCCAGCCACGGCGCGGCCCGCTCGCCGGCCGCCTGGACGCGTGGGTCGAGGGTGAACCCCGCCCGCAGCGCGTCGATCACGCCGCGGCCGCCGGCCGCGGCCGCTCAGAGCTTTCGGATGACCGCTTCGACGCGACCGACGATGGTGACATCGTCGGCGTAGATTGGCGTCATCGCAGCGTTCTCCGGCTGGAGCCGGATCCGCCCGGCTTCGCGGTAGAAGCGCTTGACGGTCGCCTCGCCGTCGATCATCGCGACGACGATCTCACCGTTGTGCGCGGTCGGCTGCGGCTCGACCACGATCAGATCGCCGTCGAGGATCGCTGCATCGATCATCGAGTCGCCTTTGACCCGCAGGACGAACCCGCCATGGCGCGGCGCCCAGGCGGCCGGTAGGACGAAGTGATCCTCGAGGTTCTCGCTGGCCGTGATCGGGACGCCGGCCGCGACTCGGCCGACGATCGGCAGCGTGACCGACGGGACGACCGGTCCGTCGCCCTCCGCCCGTGACGCGACGAGCGCCCGGGGCTTGGTCGGATCGCGCTTGAGCAACCCGCGCCGTTCGAGCGTCTTGAGGTGCGACTGCACCGTCGAGGACGACGAGAGGCCAACCCGTTCGCCGATCTCCCGCACCGACGGCGGATAGCCCCGCTCGGCCGTAAAGGACCGGATGACGGCCAGAATGTGCTGTTGCTTTTCGGTCGTGGCCCGCTCGGCCATCGAACCCTCCTTGGAGTACAGTGCCACCCTGTAGGCAGAGCGCCTTGCGACGCTGGGGTCGGCGGCCGCCCTGGCGCCCGCCCTCGTTGCCGCGATCCTACCACAAAGGACCGGCCCGGAGCAAACATACGTTCGAACTCCCCTTGACGAGCAGGGCCCGGCCTTGCTACCATATGGGGGACGAACGAACGTTCGTCGCAATATCTAGGGATGGGAGCAGCAGCAATGCGCGGGACCTCGAGACGCAAACCAACCCTGATGCCGCTGGTCGCGCTGGCCGCGCTCGGCCTGGCAGTCACCCTCCCCGTCCTCTCGACCTCGGTCCACGCCGCCTCGCCGGTCGCCTACGCGACCGTCACGGTCCACTCCGGCGACACGGTCTGGTCGCTCGCCGAGCGCGGTACCCCCGCCGGTGGCGACGTCCAAGCGACGGTTGACCAGATCCTGGCCGCGAACCACCTCGCGGCCGCCGACCTCGCGGTCGGCCAGCATCTCCGCATCCCACGCTGACGGCGCCCGGCCTAGGCCGGCCTCGGGACGCGAGACAAAAACAGGACGACCCCCGCCGAAGCGGGGGTCGTCGCATTTCTCGTCGACGAGAGGTTCGAGGCTAGAGTTTGATCCGGGCCTCGAAGTACGCGTTGAACGGGAAGCCGGCGAAACCCGGGACGTACGGCGCTGAGACGTACGGTTGGATGGCGTCGCCCGGGTTGTAGAGGTTGCCGATCGGCGCGACGCCGCCGGTGAGCGCGAAGTACCCGCAGGCGTGGTTGACGGCAAACGGGACCGCCGTTCCACCCCAGCAGGTGTTGACGATGTTCGCCAGGCTCACGACGAGCGTCACCTTCGGGCTGACTTCGTACGAGATCTGCATGTGGAGCTGCAACTCGTTGGGAGCGACGAACGCGCCCAGCCCGTCGAAGTTCTTCGTCAACGGGTCGGGAATCGCGACCGTCGCTCCACAGGTCGTCACGTCGTAGGGCGAACCGCCCGGCGCACCGTACTGGTATCGCGGATCGCCGGCAATCGGCGAGGCCAGGACACCGGTACAGCTCGTCGGATCGACGCCGTTGGTCGTGATCGGCGCACCGTACCGCTGGCCGGCCGAGAACTGGAGGGCCGGCGTCACGGCGAGCGGTCCGTGCTTGTACTGCATGAGGAACGTCGCGACGTACGGCGCGCCGTAGGTCGTCGACTGCGATCCAACGCCGGCCGGGAAGAGGCTGAACGTCGGGTAGTCGGTACCCAGCGAGAGCAGCGGCTCGTACGGTGCGTTGTAGTACGGGTTCGCGACCGTGGTGCCGACCGCACACGGCGCCGCAACGCCCGTCGCAGCGCTGTAGCACGGCGAACCGCCGCCTTTCTTGGTGAAGGCGTCGTAGCCGGAGATCGCCGCGTTGATGCCGGTGATGACCGACGTGCCGTTCGCCGCCGGCTGGAAGTTGATGTAGCTGTTGGTGTACGTGAAGGACAGCTTGCCGGCGAAGCCGTTGCGCGTGAAATCGCCCTTGTCGACTTCGAGCTCGACGCCTTCCGAGGTTTGCGCACCGACGTTGAGGCCGGATACGAAGCTGGTCTTCTGGTTGAGGTAGAACTCCTCGATTTGGTCCGACGTCTTGCGCAGGAACGGTGTCAGCTTGACCGAGGTGTCGCGGCCGAACTGGTGCTCGAACGAGAAGTCGTAGTTGTTCGAGACCTCGGGGTAGATCGTGTGCATCGGCGTGTTACCGACTCCGAACGCCGCGAACTGGTTCAACCCCGCCGGGAAGCCGATCGGCGATTCCGACTCGAGGAAGTTGTACTCCTCGAAAGCGGTGTTCGGGGCTTGCGAATAGCGCCCGTAGCTCGCGCGGAGCACCGTGTTCGGACCGAGCGAGTAGGTCGCGCCGACCCGCGGCTCGAGTTCGGTGAAGGTCTCGGTCTGATAGGTCGGGTTGTAGAGCGGCGTGCTCGGGAACTGCGCGTTCCAAGCATTGAAGAAGAACGTCCGCGCCGCCGAGTTGTACGTGTTCCCGCCGTTGAACCCGTAGGAGTCCATCCGCAAGCCGGCGTTGATGTCGAGCTTGTCGGTCGGCCGAAAGTCGTCCGTGATCGACGCGGCCATGAACTGCGGGACGACCTGGTTGTATTCGGCGTTGTTACCGTTTCCGATGACCAGGTACTGACACGTGCCGGTGCCGCAGGCCCCGCCCGCGACCGGTACGCCGCCGGTGTTGGCGTCGTACAGGGTGATGTAGCCGGCGGCGGGGTTCAACCCCAACCCGTCACCGGTGTAGCACGGCGTGGCCACGTGAGCCTGGGAGTAGCACACGCCGTTGTACGGATTGGCCGAGTTCACCAGGACCCCAATCGCCGGGAAGGTGCTCAGATTCTCCGGCAGATCGGCGAGTGGCGCGCCGTAGAGGAAGCCGTTGATGTAGTTGAAGTTGTTTTCGCGCAAGCTGTGGGCCGTCGTGTACGAGCCCTCGATCGTGAGCAGGTTCTGCGAGTTCAACTGATCGGAGAACTGGAGACTTGCGCCGCGCGTGTGGCTCGAGAGTTCGTAGTCGGCCGACTCGCCGATGTAGTCGGCTTCCGCCGAGACGGGGCCGTTCTCGATCCAGTCGGAGTAGTACGTGTACCCGTACACCCGCAGGAACGCGTTGGTCCCGAAGTTGTGCTGGTACTGCACCTTGAACACCGACTGGTCGTTCACGAACGCGTCGTCCGCGTTCGGATCGATCTCACTGCCGAACGCACGGCCGGTCGGTGAGCTCGGGAACAAATACGGGACGACGCCGCCGCCAGTGTAGGTGACCGGGAGCAGCGCCCCCAGCGGTGCACCGTTGAAGACGTACGAGTCGACGTATCCGGTTCCCAGGCCGATCGCGTTGTTATACGCAATCCCGCCGGTGTCGTTGATCGAGTTCTCGATGATGTTCTGCAGGTGGCTGTTGTCGAACAGCACCTGGATGTCGTCCTTCGTCCCGTCCGACTTCGGAATCCCGAAGTGGAGGTTGATGACGTTGTCGCGCTCTTTCGCCTCGAGCTCCGAACCGTAGTTGTACGGGCCGAGCACGTACGCGGACGTGGTTCCACCGTTCGTGTAATCGGCGCCGCCAGGCCCGACGCAAGTCGGCACGGTCGGCCCGGGGCACGGCGCTAGCGCCTCGCCGTAGAGCTGGCTGTACTGCGCGCCCTGGAACTGGTCGCCGTAGCGATAGTCCTGGTTGTACGCGCCGAAGCCCATGTAATAGGAGAACGTACGCGACGGGTTCGCGCCACCGGCTTCGAACGCCAGGCGCCCGTAGTAGGTCGGCGAGCCGATCGCGATGTCGAAGTTCTTGGTCGCCGGGTAGGTACCGGTCTTGATGACCTGGTTGATGTAGCCCGAGAGACCCTCGGCCTCACCGGTCGCCGGCTCGGCGCCCGTATAGACCTGGACCTCCTGCTGGCCGAGCGCGGAGAGCTGGCCGGAGGGATAGTTGTCGAACGAGCGGTTGATCGGGATCCCGTCCAGCTCGTAGCCGATCTGGTCGTAATCGCCACCGCGGATACTGACACCGTCACCGGCGCCGATGTAGCCGTTCTGGTTGGGGGCGACGAACACGCCCGGGACGGTGCTGATCGCCGACCAGGCACTGGTCAGCGTACCGCCGCCGCCCATCGTCGAGGCCTTGTCCTGCTGGGTCGCATTGATCGAGTAGACGTCTGCCGTCGTACCCGGGCGCACCAGTTGCGTCGCCCGCGCCGTCGTCGAGCCGATCTGCTGGAGCTTGCGCGCCTGCTGGATCGTCACGGTGAGCGCCGCGTCGGCTTGGACGGTCACGCCACTGATGTTGACCGCATCGCGGCTCGATGTCGCGGTGACCGACAGGGTGTACGTGTCGGGCGCGAGCGAGAGGAACGCATAGTGCCCGCCGGCATCCGACGTCGTCGACGTCGTCTGCGAGGGGCTGCTGGCGGTTACGTACGCGCCGGCGACAGGTTGGTTATTCGAAGCGTCGAGCACGACCCCGCTGATGCTTCCGGTCGTACCTGCCAGAACGCCGATCGTTCCCTGGCAGGCGAACGTAAGAACCACGAGGAGCGCGACGATCCCACGCTTCATCCGAAGAGGGATTGCCACAGGCGAGCCATCCTTTCGAAAGGCAAATTGAAGGGCTGGGGGACGCAGCCCCCATCGGTCCCAGCCCTTTCTAAGGACGAGGCCTCGCTTCCCTTCTAGCGTTTGGACAGAGAAATCAACGCCGGCTCCTGGTGACGACGACGACGCTATGGCCCTCGTGGCGGTCCAGGAAGGCCAGCCCCTCGTCCATCCAGCCGTCCAGTCCCCCGCTCAGATGGCGGCGCACCTCGCGCACGACGTGGGCGCGGCTGGCCAGCCACTGGAGCTCGGCGCGGGTCGTGGCGAGCCAGACCGCCTCCTCGCACTCCTCGCACTGGTAGCCGTACTGCATCGCCTGGACCGGTCGGCGTGACTACGCTGTCGCCAGCTTGAGGCGCTCGGCCAAGCGGCGCGGGATCTCGGACGGCCGGTCGGCCACCGGAACTCCGGCCGCCGCGAACGCCGCGACCTTGGACTCGGGCGTCCCCGTGTTGCCCGAGATGATCGCGCCGGCATGGCCGAGCCGCTTCCCCTTGGGAGCCGACCGGCCACCGATGAACGCGACGACCGGTTTGTCGGGGAGATGCGCGGCGATGAAGGCGGCCGCGTCCTCCTCGTCCGAGCCGCCGATCTCGCCGGAGACGACGACCGCGTGGGTCTCGGGATCGCGGGCGAACTCGCGCAGACAGTCGACGAACGTCGTCCCGATGATCGGGTCGCCGCCGATCCCCACGCAGGTCGACTGGCCGAAGCCGGCGCGGGTGAGGCCGTCGACGATCTCATAGGTCAGCGTCCCCGAGCGCGAGATCATCCCGACGTTGCCTTCCTTGAAGACCTGGCCCGGCATGATCCCGACCAGCGACTTGCCGGGTGAGATGAGGCCGGGACAGTTGCCGCCGATGATCCGCATCCCGGGCGTCGTGTTGACGACGCGCAGCATGTCGTGCGCCGGGATCCCTTCGGTGATGCAGACCGCGAGTTGGATCCCGGCGTCGTGCGCCTCCCACAGCGCGTCCGCACCGGCGAACGGCGGGACGAAGATGATCGAGTGCGTCGCGCCGGTCGCCGCGACGGCGTCCTTCACGGTATCGAAGACGGGGATCCCGCCCTCGACGGTCTGACCGCCCTTGCCGGGCGTCACGCCGCCGACGATCTTCGTCCCGTACGCGCGCATCCGCGCCGTATGAAACGCACCCTCGCGCCCAGTGACCCCTTGCACGATGACCTTCGAATTTTTGTCCAAAAATATCGCCATGGTGCGCTACTTGCTCCCGTTCGCGAGCGCGACGGCTTTGGCCGCGCCTTCGTCCATCGTCTCGACCGGAAAGAAGCCCGCCTCGGCGAGGATCTTGCGGCCTTCGTCGGCGTTGGTGCCGGTCAAGCGGATCACCAGCGGCACCTTGCGCACGTCGTTGCCCTTGAGCGCTTCGACGATCCCCAGCGCGACCTGGTCGCCGCGCGTGATCCCGCCGAAGATGTTGATGAACATCGCCTTGACGCGCGGGTCGGCGGTCACCAGCTTGTAGCTGTTCTTCACCAGCTCGGCTTGCGCGCCGCCGCCGATGTCCAGGAAGTTCGCGGCGCCGCCGCCGGCGCTCTTGACGGCGTCCATCGTCCCCATCCCCAGCCCCGCGCCGTTGGCGATCGTGCCGATCGTCTTGGGGACCGCCCCCGGCTCGTCGGCGAACTTCGCGTAATTCGACATCCCCAGACCAATCGCGACGGCCGCGGCCTGGTCATCGTCGGCCGGCTGGGTTTTGTTCCACTGCGCGATATCGGGATGCTTGTAGAGACCGTTGTCGTCGAGGTCGACCTTGGCGTCGCTGGCGATCACGCGGCCGTCCTTGGTCAGCACCAGCGGGTTGATCTCGACCAGGTTCGCGCCGTAGTCCATGAACAGCGTGTAGAGCGCGCCGAGGATCGCCGGGAACGCCTTGCGATAACCCTCGGGAAGCTGCGCGTGAAAGGCCAGCAGCCGGCCGACGAACGGCGAGTAGCCGGCGGCCGGATCGATCCAGTACTTTTGGATCGCGTTGGGGTCGTGCTCGGCGACCTCCTCGACGTCCATCCCGCCCTGCGCGGTGACCAGGACGACCGGCTTGCGCGCACCGCGGTCGATCGCGATCGAGACGTAGGCCTCGCTCGCGATCGCGACCTTCTCCTCGACCAGCAGCGAACGGACTTCCTCGCCGTCCGGGCTTTGGACCGATTTGAGGACCTTGCCGATCAATTCGCGCGCGAGCGTCTCCCCTTGCGCGGCGTCGTCGGCGAACTTGATCCCGCCCGCCTTGCCGCGGCCGCCCATCAGGACCTGACTCTTGAGGACCCATGAGCCAGGGTGGCCCTCGATGAAGCTCTTCACTTCGCCGGGGGTCGTGGCGAAGACACCGCCGGGCGTCGGGATCCCGACGCGGCGGAACAGGTCCTTGCCCTGGTACTCCATCAGTTTCATGGCGGCCCGAGCGTTCCGCGCCCTTCCCGGGGAGCCCTGGACGAGAAGAGTCGCAGGCGGCGAAGGCGGCGCTTGCCGCTCCCGGCGAATCGTGCCTCGTCCAGGAGGATGCTCACCATGCTCTACCGTTCGCTCGCCCTCGCCATCGTCTGCGCGCTGGCCGCCGGTGGCACCGCTCGCGCCGCCGCCCCGACCAAACCGCTGCGCACGCTCGTCTACAGCGTGCAATACAGCGCGCAGAACCGCAACGACGAGCAGACGTCGGGCTTCACCGGGAACGGCGGTGGTCCGGGGACGGCCGGCGGGATGGTCACCCGCACCTCCGACGTCGGCGACGACGGGACGCTGACGGTCGAGGTGATCGCCGCGACGCCCGACGGCGGCCTGGTCGTCGACGCGACCTATACGGGGAAAACGACCGTCCAGCCGAAGCTGCGCATCGCCATCTTCTCCGACGGCCGGCTATCGGCCGATCCGCACGCGACGGTCAGCGTCGAGACGGCCTATCTGCTCCCGTTGCTCGCGCGCGGGCTGGTCGCCGGCCGTGACGTCTCGCCCGGCTCCGCCTGGACCGTCCCGGCCGCGCCGGGGACGAAGGGTGATTGGTCCTACAAGGTGACCGGCGTCGACGGCGACGTGGCGACCTTGGCGATCGCCACGACGCGCACGGTCGCCGGACCGCGCGGCTACGACGAGAGCGACACGGCGACGACTCGCTACGACACGGCGCGTCTGTGCCCGCTCAGCTACGACTTGAACGCGACCTCGCGGCACAGCGTCGGCACCTCACAGTACGTCTCGACCAACGCGCGGCTGACCGCGAGCCTCGTCAGCGACACCTTTGCCAATCACTAGCGGGACGATTCTGGCGTTCGACGGCGTCTGCACGCTCTGCAACGGCCTGGTGCGCTTCGTCTACGCCAACGATCCCGGCGGTCGCGTGCGCTTCATACCGCTGGAGTCGCCGCGCGCGGCGAGCCTCATCGGCGCCCCCAGCGCCACCGCGGCGGACACGATCGTGCTGCTCGCCGGCGGCCGCCGCTACGAACGCAGCGACGCGGTGCTGCACCTGCTGCTCGAACTGCAACCGCCGTGGCCGCTCGGCTTCGCCGCCATCCTCGTCCCGCGCCCGCTGCGCGACGCGGCATACCGCTGGGTCGCACGCAACCGCTACGCCTGGTTCGGCCGGCGCGCGACGTGCCCGCTCCCGCCGCCGGGACTGCGCGAGCGCTTCCTCGACGATCCGACCCAGCGCGAGCGGGCATGAACGCGCGCCCGATCGGCGCCTAATCCAAGCGGCCGAGAAGGTTGCGGGCGATGATGATCTGCTGGATCTCCGAGGTCCCCTCGTAGATCTCGGTGATCTTCGCGTCGCGGTAGTAGCGCTCGACCGGAAACTCGGTCGTGTAACCGTATCCGCCGTGAATCTGCACTGCCTCCGACGCGTGCTCGCGCGCCTTGGTCGAGGCGAACAGCTTGGCCTTCGACGCCTCGACCGCGAACGGCTCACCTGCGCCGGCGAGCGCCGCGGCACGGTAGACGAGCAAGCGCGCCGCATCGAGATCGGTCGCCATCTGCGCCAGCTTGAACGAGACGCCTTCGAACGCGCCGATCGGCCGGCCGAACGCGCTGCGCTCCTTGGCGAAACGCACCGACGCGTCCAGACACGCCGCGAGGATCCCAGCCGCCTGCGCGCCGATCCCGATCCGTCCGGCGGTCAGCGCGGCGAGCGCCGAGGAGAGGCCCGTCCCCGGCGCGCCGAGCATCGCCGCGCTCGGGACGCGCGCATCGTCGAACGCCAGGTCGACGGTGTTCGAAGTGTGGATGCCGAGCTTCTCGGTCGTCCGCTCGACGCGCACGCCCGGCGTCGCGGGATCGACCAGGAAGGCGCTGATCCCGCGCGCGCCCGGCTCGCCGGTGCGGAACATCGCCATCACCACGCCGGCGTAGCCGCCGTTCGTGCACCACTGCTTGCGTCCGTTCAACACGTACGTGTCGCCGTCGCGCCGGGCGGTCGCCCGGATCGCAGCCGCGTCGGAACCCGCGTCGGGTTCGGTCAGCCCGAAGCCGGCGATGACGTCGCCCCCGGCGAGCGGTGCGAGCCAGTGCTCCTTTTGCTCCGGCGTGCCGAGCGCCCCGATCGCGCCGCAGATCATCGAGTGCACCGAGACGGTCACCGCGGTCCCCGCGTCGACCTTCGCCAACTCCTCGATCGCCAGCGCAAACGAGATGAAGTCGGTGCCGGCGCCACCGTAGCGCTCCTCGACGCGCATCCCCATCAGCCCGGCGGCGGTGAGCTTGGTATAGAGCGCGCGCGGGAAGACGTGCCCGCGGTCCCAGGCCACGATGTGCGGGGCGATCTCGCGCTCCGCGACGTCGCGCGCGACCGCACCGATCGCGCGCTGCTCGGGGCTCAGCTCGAAGGCGCTAGGCGTAATCGTAGAACCCGCGGCCCGTCTTCTTACCCAGCCAGCCCGCCGCGACGTACTGCCGCAGCAGCGGCGACGGCCGGTACTTCGAGTCGCCGAAGCCTTCGTGCAAGACGTTCATGATCGCCAGGCACGTGTCCAGGCCGATGAAGTCGGCCAGCGCGAGCGGCCCCATCGGATGGTTCATCCCGAGCTTCATCACGGTGTCGATCGCTTCGACCGACGCGACGCCTTCGTAGACGGACTGGATGGCCTCGTTGATCATCGGCATCAGGACGCGGTTGGAGACGAAGCCCGGGAAGTCGCGCACCGCGACCGGCGTCTTGCCCAACTCGAGGGCGAGATCGTGGACGAAGCGATACGTCGGCTCGCTGGTCGCCAAGCCACGGATAATCTCGACCAGCTTCATCACCGGGACGGGGTTCATGAAGTGCATCCCGATCACGCGCTCGGGCTTCGAGGTGACGGCGGCCAGCGTGGTGATCGAGATCGACGAGGTGTTCGAGGCCAGGATCGCCTCGGGCGGCGTGTTGCGGTCGAGTTCGCGGAAGATCGCGAGCTTCGTCTCGAGCTGTTCGGAGGCGGCCTCGATCGCCAACTGAACCTCGAGATCGCGCAGGTGCGCGCGCCCGTCGATGTGCGTCAGCACCTCACCGCGCTGCGTGGCGCTCAGCCGTCCCTTCTCGACCTCGCGGTCGAGGCGGGCGGAGATCGCGTCGATGCCGTGCCGCAGGCGCGCCTCGTCGACGTCGTGCAACAGCACCTCGTGCCCCGCGGCGGCTAGCACCTGGGCGATCCCGCCGCCCATCTGGCCGGCGCCGACGACGGCCACCCGCACGCGTCAGCCGACCCGCACGAGCAAGGCGTCGCCCTGCCCCCCACCCGAACAGATCGCCGCGATTCCGTAGCCGCCGCCGCGCGCGCGCAATTGATGGATGACGGCGCCGACGATGCGCGCCCCCGATGCGCCGATCGGATGACCGAACGCGACGGCGCCACCTTGCACGTTGATGACCTCGGGATCGAGGCCCAGGCGCGTCGCCGCGGTCAGCGCGACCGCCGCGAACGCCTCGTTGATCTCCCACACGGCGATGTCACGCGCGGTCAGGCCGTGACGGTCGAGCAGTTTCTGGGCGGCCATCGCCGGCGTGAGCGCCAAGTAGGGCGGGTCCCAGGCGACGCCGGCGTGATCGACGACCTCGGCCAACGGGTCGATCCCGTTCGCCCGCGCGTAGTCGGGAGACGCGAGGACGACCGCCGCGGCGCCGTCGTTGACGCCGGGTGCGTTCCCGGCCGTGATCGTCCCGCCGGGGTCGAGCGACTTGAGCTTCGCCATCGCCTCGAGCGAGGCGTCGGGCCGAACCGGCTCGTCCCGTTCGACCAGCACCGCCGGGACATCGCCGCTGACATAGGGACCGAAGCGCGCCGGGTCGGCGACCATCGCCGCGGGCGGCGTGTGGTCCCAGACCGACGATCCGCCGCCGACCAACGCCGGGACGCGGGCCGACGCCAGCGTCGGAACGACGTCGACGACGAGCTTCCCCTTGGCCTTGGTCGCGACCCGAAGCGGGACGATCTCGGCGGCCAGGCGACCGTCTTCGTGCGCCGCGTGCGCGCGCGCGTGGCTGCGGTAGGCGAAGCGATCCTGGACCTCGCGCGTCACGCCGAGCTCGGCCGCGACCTTCGCACCCTGTGCGGCCATCGCTTCGTCGAAGTAGGCGTCCCACAGCCCGTCGTGGATCATCGAATCGACCAGGACGCCGTCGCCGTAGCGATAGCCGGCCCGCGCGCCCGGTACGAGGTACGGCGCGTTCGACATCGACTCCATGCCGCCGGCGACGACGACGCGATGATCGCCGTCGGCGATCGTGCGCGCCGCGTACGCGATCGCGAGCAGCCCCGACGCGCAGACCTTGTTGACCGTCTCGGCGGTCGTCGTCTTGGCCAGGCCCGCCTTGAAGGCGGCTTGGCGCGCCGGCGCCTGTCCGACGCCGGCTTGCAGCACCTCACCCATGATGACGTGCTCGACGTCGGCCGGATCGATGCCGGCGCGCAGCAGCGCGCTACGAATCGCTTCAGCGCCGAGGGTGGTCGCGGCGAGGCTGGCGAGGGCGCCGCCGAGCCGCCCGAAGGGCGTGCGCGCGGTCGCAAGGACGACGGTACCGGGCTTCATGGCCCTCATGACTTCGCGGCCTGGGCGAGGTTTTCAGCCCGACGCCGAGCCCACTTGCGTGCAGACGATCGTGGTATCCGGGTCACAGCTCTCGCACTCGAACTGCACGGTGACATGGGTGATCGCAAAGTCGTCGTGCATCGCGGCGTCGATCGCCCGCATGATCAGGGTGGCCTCGCTGAGCTTGCGGTCGTCGAGCACGACGTGGGCTGAGAGCGCGTGCGCGCCCGAGCCGATCGTCCACACGTGCAGGTCGTGCACGCCGACGACCCCGTCGACGACGCCGATCCGCGAGCGCACGGCCGGCACCTCCACGTGGCCGGGGACGCTCTCCAACAGCACGTCGGTCGCCTCGCGTGCGATCCGCACGACGCCGGCGATGATGATCGCCGCCACCAGCAGCGAGAGCAGCGGATCGATCCAGGCGGCGCCGGTCGCCAGGATCAGCAAGCCGCCGACGATCACGCCGAACGCGCCCAGCGCGTCGCCGCCGACGTGCAGCAGCGCCGCGCGCAGGTTGAGGTTGCCGCGGTCGCCGCGCACCAGGATCAACCCGACGGCGAGGTTCACCGCCAAGCCGATTGCGGCGATCCCGGCCATCAGCCCACCGGCCGGCAGCTCGGGGTGCATGAAGCGCCGGACCGCCTCCAGCGCGATCAGGATCGTGACCGCCGTCAGCAGCGCGCCGTTGGCCAGCGCGGCGAGGATCTCGTAGCGCGCGAAGCCGTAGGTTTGCCGCTGCGTCGCCGGACGCTTCGCCTGGACGGCGGCGGCCAGCGCAATCGCCAGCGCGACGACGTCCATCACGACGTGCGCGGCGTCGGAGAGCAGCGCCAACGATCCAGCCCGGATGCCACCGACGCACTCGAGCACGGCGACGCCCGCGGTCGCCGCCAGCGCGATCCGCAGTCGCGCCGGTGAACCGGTCAGCCCGTGGTCGTGATCGTCATGGTGCTCGCTCACGCGCGCGCGGCTTTCAACGCGAGCACGGCCAGCATCGCGCCGAAGGTGACAAAAGTGCGGGACTCAGCTTTGGCGATCACGTCCGGATCGTACGACCCCTGCTGCGGCTCGGCCGGTTCCACCAGCGGGACGATCCGCGGCACGCGCGCCACGTAGTCGTCGAAAGCCGCCCCGAAGGTCGCGCGCAGGTACTCCTCCTCGTGCGGGACGATGATCGCGTAGACGCCCAGCATCGCGGTCAGCGCGCCGGCGACCAGCACGCCGCGGGTCGCCGGCCGGTTCGCACCGGTGAAGGCCCACGCGAAGCCGGCCGCGGTCAGCAGGTTGCCCAGGTAGAGAGGGTTGCGCACGTAGGCGTAGGGACCGGCAGTCACCAGCCGCGGCGCGGTGACCGCATCGCCACGAGTCGTCACGCCGCTGTAGCCGACGGCCCACATGCGGACCGCTTCGCCGAGAAACGCCAGCGGCAAGCCGGTCGCGATCGAGACGGCGCTCGGCTTGCCGCACGCCGCGAGCATGACGGCCGGCAGCGCGAGCAGCGTCCCGCGGCGGCCGAAGACGAAGGTTCGCCAGGAGTCGTCGTTCACGAGACCACCAGCCGCGCGCGGGCGTCGTCGTAGACCGCGCGCAGCGCGGCCGTCAGCGGGATGCGGGGCGTCCAGCCGGTCGCGGCGTGCAATTTCGTCGCGTCACCGACGCTGACCGGAACGTCGGCCGGCCGCATGCGCTCAGGGTCCTCGCGGACCTCGACCGGCACAGCGGCGATCGTGATCAGCTGGCGCAGCAGCTCACGGATCGTCGTCGCTTGGCCGCTGCACACGTTGTAGATCTCGCCGGCCGCACCGCCACCCTCGAGCAGCGCGGCGTAGGCCTCGCACACGTCGCGTACGTCGAGGAAGTCGCGGCTGGCGTCGAGGTTGCCGACCAGCACTCTTTGGTCGCCGCCGCCGGCGACGCGGGCGAGCTGCGTCGCGAAGGCGATCGCGGCGAAGCGCTCGTCCTGGCCGGTGCCGATGTGATTGAAGGCGCGCGTCACGACCGCGTTCATGCCGAACGACCGCACGTAGGCCAACGTCAGCGCCTCGGCGGCGACCTTGCTGGCCGCGTACGGGTTGCGCGGCAACGCCGGTGCCGTCTCGCGCAGCGGGTACGCGGCCAGCGGCTGTTCGCCATAGACCTCGGCGCTGCTGGCTATCAGGACGCGCGGCACGACGCCGTCGGCGCGCAGCGCCCGCAGACCGTCGAGCAGGTGCAGCGTCCCGCGCGCGTTGACCTCGAAGGTCCCCTCGGGGTCTTCCAGCGAGGCCGGCACGAACGCCTGTCCGGCCAGGTGCGCCACCGCATCGGGGCGCGCCAGCTCGAGCACGCCGTGCACGCTCAACGCGTCGGTCACGTCGAGTAGGATCCCATCGGGGCCGGCGCGGCGGTCCGCCCGAAGTACCTCGTGTCCGCGCCGGGCCAAGGTCGCGACGAGATGCCTTCCGACGAAACCGTGCGCGCCCGTGACGAGCACGCGCATCGCGCTACACCCGCGCGAGCGGGCGCAATCGGTCGAGATCGGCCCGGACCATCCGCTCGACCAATTGTTCGAACGAAACCTCCGGAACCCACCCGAGCGCACGCTTCGCCTTGGTCGCATCCCCGACGAGCAAGTCGACTTCGGCCGGCCGGTAGTAGCGCGGATCGACGACGACGTACTGCTCCCAATCCAAATCGGCCGCCTCGAAAGCGAGCCGCACGAAGTCACGCACGGCGTGCGTGCGACCGGTTGCGACGACGTAATCGTCGGGGCGCTCCTGCTGCAGCATCAACCACATCGCGCGCACGTAGTCGCCGGCGAAGCCCCAGTCGCGTTGCGCGTCGAGATTCCCCAGACGCAGTTCTTTCGCCAGGCCGAGCTTGATCCGCGCGACCCCATCGGAGATCTTGCGGGTGACGAATTCCTTCCCGCGCCGCGGAGACTCATGGTTGAACAGGATCCCGCAGGTGGCGAAGAGGTCATACGATTCGCGGTAGTTGACCGTGATCCAGTGGCCGTAAAGCTTCGCGACGCCGTAGGGCGAGCGCGGATAGAACGGCGTCGACTCGTTCTGGGGCACCGCCTGCACCTTGCCGAACATCTCGGAGCTCGAGGCCTGGTAGAAGCGGATCGTCGGGTCGATGGACCGGATCGCCTCGAGCACGCGCGTCACGCCCAACGCGGTGAACTCGCCGGTCAGGACCGGCTGCGCCCAGGAGGCCGGGACGAACGACTGCGAGGCCAAGTTGTAGAGCTCGCGCGGGCGGACGTCGGACAAAATCGAGCTCATCGAGCTCTGGTCGAGCAGGTCGCCCGAGACGATCTGGATGCGGTCGACCAAGTGCTCGATCCGCTCGTGGACCTCGGTCGAGGTGCGCCGCGTCATGCCGACGACGTGATAGCCGCGCTCCAACAGCAACTCGGCCAGGTACGAGCCGTCCTGGCCGGTGATGCCGGTGATCAGCGCGGTCTGCTGGGGCACGCGGGACCTTTCAGTTCAGAATCTGGACGTGCTGGCCGTTCTCATCGAAGACGAAACGCGTTTCGAAGAGCTCGTCGCTCTCGGGTCCGACCACCTTGGACTGGATGACCAAGCGGTGCATCAGTTTGTCGTTGTGACGGACGATCCCCGAGTAGAAGTACTGGACCAGCGGCGTAACCTTGGGGTCGAGCGGTGCGAGGCGCCGCCGGTCGACGAGCAACTGCAAGAGCCGCGTCTGCAGCTCCTTCGGAAGCAGGCGGGCCGTGTCGTCGGGCGTCATCCGCACCGTCGTCAGCTCTTCTTGGGCCTTGTTCAACTCAGCGACCGGTTTGTCAGTCGTGTAACGGATGATCGCGTCCCAATCGTCGGCCGGAATCCCGGTGAAGCGCATTCCGTAGCGCCAGACGGTGCGGCCCTGGTGCTGGACGTTGTCCTGCCAGACGGTCTTCGCCCGCAGGCGGACCTGCCGGTCGTCGATCTGCGCGCGCACCTCAAACTCTTCGCGCTGGACCGCCTCCTGGGTCAGGATGCACAATCCGCCGCCGCTGATGTCCAGGCCGATCGCCGGACGCGTCGCTTTCCCGTCGAGGCTATACGCCGCGCGGTAGGGCTTTTTTTTCCGCGGGAACTTGCGCCGGTTCACCTCCTTGCCGGTGAACCACGCGAGCAGCTCGGGGAGCATTCCAGCTAGGCTTGGCGCTCGGTCGGAGGAACTCCCCGGGCAAAGGCGGGTCGTGACCCAATCGTGGCTCGGGCCACCATACTCAGCTGTACCGGTTAGCTATCCAACCGTAGCGCCTCGCGCCGCCCGGCCCCCGAGCCGGCTCCAGGACCTCGGTGACCGACCCACCGAACGGCGCGCGGGATGAACGACCGCGCGGTGTTCGCTGGGTTACAATGATCGATTTGCCGCAGATCTGCCCATGCTGCGGAGCGACGACCTTTGCATCACAGCCGGTCCTGTGGCCCGAGCTGATCGAGGCCTGGGGGCTCTCGCCCAGCGAGGCTGCCTACATCGATCTGCAACAAGGCTATCATTGCGTGACCTGCGGGAACAATTTGCGCGCGATGGTCTTGGCGCGTGCGATCGTACGCACGCTCGGCGGCGCGGAGCCACTCTCGGCATTCGTCCTCGGGACGAGCGCGCGCCGGCTGCGCGTCCTCGAGGTGAATGAGGCAGCTGCGCTCACGCCGTTTCTCACCGAATTACCGTTCCACGTCCTGGTGCGATATCCCGAGGTCGATCTCGCCGCGCTGCCATTCCCGGACTCCTCGTTCGATCTCGTCGTGCACTCCGACACACTCGAGCACGTCCCCGACCCGGTCGCCGCGCTACGCGAGTGCCGGCGCGTCCTCGCCGAGGACGGGGTCCTCGCCTACACGATTCCGATCGTCGTCGAGCGCTTGACACGCCGGCGCGACGGCCTCCCGCCCAGCTATCACGCCGGCGGGGTTCAGAATGGAGACGATGTCCTGGTGCGAACCGAATACGGAGCCGACGCGTGGCGCCAGGTGATCGACGCGGGTTTCGCTGAATGCCGCATCGTCGCGCTTGCGCCCCCGGCGGCCCACGCGCTGATCGCCACCGGAATCCGGTAACCCTACGCCGAGGCTGCGCGCACGAGCCGCACCTGCAGGTACGCATCGAGCGCAGCCTGCCACGACCCAAGCGGTGCGACTCCGGCGCGCGCGAAGGTCGTGTTCTCGAGCGGAGAATACATCGGGCGTTGCGTCGGGTTGCCGAACGACGCATACGTGATCGGCTCGAGTGGTGCCTCGCCGAGTCCCGCTTTCGCAAACGCGGCATGCACGAACTCGTACCACGAACAGGCGCCGGCGTTGGTAACGTGGTGAGTCCCGAACGCCTCGGCGTCGATGAGATCCCGGACTGCGCGCGCGACGTCCGGTGCGTACGACGGGGAGAAGATCATGTCGCTGACCATGCGAGTCGGCTCGCCGCGTTCGGCCTGCTGCAAAACCTTTTCGATGAGGGTGTAACCTTTGTTCGACGTGCCCGCGGTGCCGAACACCGCGCTCGTGCGAACGATGAGGTTTCGCGCTCCGTGACGCCGGGCCAGCAGCTCGCCGGCGAGCTTCGACGCTCCGTACGCGGTCCGCGGGTTGGGAGCGTCGTCCTCGCGGTACGCGCGTCCCAGCGTGCCGTCGAAGACGTAGTCGGTGCTGATAGTGGCAAACGCGACGCCGCGCGCCGCGCACATGGCGGCAGCGGAGTCGACGGCCAGCGCATTGATCGCGAACGCGCGCTCGGGTTCCCGTTCGCACGTGTCGACGTGGTGGAACGCCGAGCAGTTGACCAGCACGTCGGGATGTGACTCGTCGAGCAATCGTGCGACCGCGTCCCGGTCCTCGAACGGGACGGCGCGGTGCGGCGGAGCGATCACCTCGCGCCCGTCGAACACGTCGACCAGCGCGGAGCCCAACTGCCCCGACGCGCCGATGATCGCGACGCGACGCGCCCTCACGTGGGCGCCAGCTTCTTCAGCCGGTCCTCGGCGACCAGCTGCGCAGCCCGGTAGAGCGACTCGAACTGGCCCGCATCGGTCCACCAACCGGCGAGTTCGTCGTAGTAGCAATCTCCCGCGGCGATATAGGCATTGTTGACGTCGGTGATCTCGAGCTCGCCACGTTTCGAGGGCTTCAGATCGCGAGCGTAGCCGAAGACGCGGTTGTCGTACATGTAGATGCCGGTGACGGCATGGCGGCTCTTGGGGATCTCAGGCTTCTCCTCGATCCCGACGATTCGTTGGCCCACGAATTCGGCAACGCCGAAGCGTTGCGGGTCATCGACTTCCTTGAGCAGCAGGCGGCAACCCGATTTCTGCGCGGCGAAGCGTTGCACGTGTGGGGTGATGTCGTCCTGGATGATGTTGTCGCCAAGCACGACCACGATCCGGTCGCCGCCGGCGAAGTGTTCGCACAGTTTGAGCGCGGCGCCGATCCCGCCCTCGCCTTCTTGATACGTGTAGGCAATGTGCGGCAGCCCGAACTCGCGTCCGTTCCCGAGTAACCGCAGGAAGTCGCCGGCGTTGTTGCCGCCGGTCACGATCATGATCTCGCTCACGCCGGCCTTGCACAGCGTCTCCAACGGATAGTAGATCATCGGCTTGTCGTAGATCGGCAGCAGATGCTTGTTGGTGACTTTGGTCAGCGGTCGCAGCCGCGAACCCAGACCGCCGGCCAGAATGATCCCTTTCACGTCATCTCCTAGCGGTGCGCGTACTGGCGCTCGTAGTAGGCCCGGAACTCACCCGACTTGATCGGCCGCCACCAGGGTTCGCGTGCGCGGTACCACGCGACCGTCTCGGCAAGCCCTGCGACGAAACCGACCCGCGGGCTCCAGCCCAAGGCGCGCGCCTTGGAACACTCGAGCGCGTAGCGACGGTCGTGCCCGGCCCGGTCGGCGACGTGCCGCACGCTCGTCTCGAACGACCGGCCGGTCAGCTCGACCAGGCGGCGCGTGATCTCGAGGTTGGTCCGGCTGTTCCCCCCGCCGAGGTTGTAGACGTGGCCGGGGCAGCCGTGTTCCAACACGTGGGCGATCCCGCGCGCGTGGTCGTCGACGTGCAGCCAGTCGCGGATCTGCAGCCCATCGCCGTAGACGGGGACGGACTGGTCATCGAGCAGGTTGGTGACGAACAACGGGATCAGTTTCTCCGGATACTGATAGGGCCCGTAGGTGTTGGAGCCGCGCGTGATCAGCACCGGCGTCTCGTAGGTGGTGTGGTACGCCAGCACCTGCAGATCCCCGCCGGCCTTGGACGCGGCGTACGGACTGCGCGGCCGGATCGGATCGTCCTCGCTCGACGCCCCGGTCGCGACGTGACCGTACACTTCGTCGGTCGAGACCTGCAAGAAGCGCGCGATCCCGTGCCGGCGGACCGCCTCCAACAGCACGTGCGTCCCCATCACGTCGGTGCGGATGAACGCTTCGGGTTCGAGGATCGACCGGTCGACGTGCGTCTCGGCGGCAAAGTTGACGAGGGCGTCGACTCCCTCGCCGATGGCCAGCTCGACGGCGGCCGGATCGGCGACGTCGCCTCGCACAAAGCGGTAGCGCGGATCGTCCGCGACCGGGGCGAGGTTCGCCGGGTTCGCCGCATAGGTCATCGCGTCCAGCACGGTGATCGCAACGTCGGCACGCTCGCCGAGGACCTGCCGAACGAACGCCGACCCGATGAATCCAAGCCCGCCTGTCACGAGCCACCGCCGCTGTGCCACAGGAACGGCACGTTCGGAGCCCTCGGGATGGTCTCCCGTTCCTTGCCTGGGTGGCACGCCGGCGAGCGCCCGCCCGAGGTCCTAGTCGCTCCGCCGGCCTCGCGCTGGCAGTACCACGGCGCGAATCACCCCGAGGACCTGCGCCAAGGCCGGTAACGTACGGGACTCGAGTCGCCAACGTTCGTCGCGGAAACTGATCTGGCCACCGTTGCGCAAGCGCTCCAAGCGCCGTCGCAAGAACTCTTCGGCCGAGTACTCCGCCGTGAGCTGCTGCCGAGAGATCCCCGCGCCCGCGTGCAAGATCTCCCGCAGGATGCGGATACGCAGCGACGTGATGTTCAAGTTGACGAACGCCCAATAGCCGAATGCCAAGGCTACGTACGTCAGGAGGACCACGATCCACGTCGACGCGGTGTCGGCCGCGCTGTTCGTTCGCGCTGCGCTCGAGGCGGTCGACAGGATCGTCACCGCGAATCCAGCCAGGATCCCGCTGATGATCGATACCCCGACGCGTCGAGAAAGATGTGCCGCTGCAATCTGGACGACGACATTGCTTGCGAGACCGAAGACGGGAGCCGACGCCACGATCCAGTCGCTGCTCATGCCTCAGCCGCCCTTCGTCAGGCCGAGGCCGACAATCGTGCTTGCGCAGTCGAACAGCTTCGCGTAGAAGCGACCCTGCGGGCTGAGGCTGAGCAGATCGGCCTCGCGGTACACCCATCCGCCCTGCTCCATCAGTGCGACACGACTCATCATCGCGTCGTCACGACCGAAGCGGTCGAACACATCCGACCCCGTGCGACCGGCAGCGCCCGCGCGCGCCAAGTAGGAAACGATGGCCAGCGCCGGGCTCTCCATCTCGATCGCCGAATAGAGTACGAAATAGGCCAACGAACACGCGACGTAGAGGAGCACGAGGCTTGCAACGTCCGAGGCCGAGAGCGACGGAAGATGACCACTCGCCCATGCAGAGCCGAGAACGACGAGCGGCACCAGCGCGAAGATCACGATGAGTTCCGGCGTCTGCCGTTTGGGCAGCGCTACGTGCCACACCACGAGTTGCACGAGGAACGAAAGCATCAGTAGCCCGAGGCCGAACAGCAATACCGACGTCATCAACCGGAATGCGGCTAGTGAACGGTGATCGTCAGCGGATTGACGCTGCGACCAGCAGCTTGTGCCGAGTCCATGCAGATGACGAAGGCATGATGTGAGCCCGCGCCGAGTTCCTTTGCCGGTACGACGATCGAATAGCCGACGCTCGTCCGCGACATGTCCTTAAAGTACGTTGCAACGTCCGGACGCGAAACACCATACGTCCCCGGGAAGACGTGCTTGTTGTCGACGGTGAGTCCGATGGCGGAACAACCACCCTTCTCGGTTCCCGGAAACGCCCAGCCGAGCACGGTGAGACTCTGCGACGTCTTGAGGCTCACAGCAAACGGATGGGCTCTTGAGGCGCCGGGCGGGTCGATCCTGTCGATGTCCACGCTTGCGCTCGGCGGCGCCGCGAACGCTGCGGCGTAGGCCGGCGAGGCGATCTTGGTGAGGTGTGGCACGACGACGGCTTGTGCTGGCGCTGCACTCTGCTCCTCTTGCAGCGGTCGACCGCAACCGGCGGAACTGGCGAGCATCAAACAAACCCCTAGAAAACGCGCCAGGCGCAGCTCACGACGCGTGCCGTAGCCGGCAAGATCGCGCATCAGCCGAACGTTCATTCTTGCCTTTGCGACTCCTTCAGCAATCTCGATCGGTCGTGGCGTCTGTCGCCGGCCTCTTGTACCTGTAAACTTCAAGCGCCGTCCCGACGGGCCCCGGTTGGTAGTCCGAGTGCAGCCGGGTGCGAAGCGCGGTGTCGAGCGGCTCGGCAAATTTCAGCCGATCGATGTTGCCGGGAATAAAGATCGGTCCGTCGCTTCGTAGCGCCTCATCTATCAGGAACGGAAACGCACCGATCGTCGTACTGGGCAACCAGGGCATCTCGGGCGTCCGCCTCGCCGCAAGCAGATAGACCCAGTCATAATCGTCCACGAGCGTCACGCGCTCGTTCGGGTTCGTGCACCTCTGGATGAGCGCGGTGTCCGCGTTGGCGGCTTCTCCGGCTTTGTTCCACTTCTCGGGAGGGACCGGCTTGAGCGTTTCGACGAACACGTTCGGAAAGATCAGAAAGGCTCGTAGGGCGTATGTCGATGGATTTCGCGCATCCTGTACGAAACCGAGGAAGACCAGGACAACGGCGAGCACGCTCCATTGAATGATCGCAACGTTTCGCCTCGAGTGGACTGCAGGGGAGCGCATTGAAAGGTGCTGCAAGCCGGCTCGTATCCACCACGCCATCACCGCCAGAATGGGGAGGGCGTTGACGTGCCAGAGGGCGTCGAGCGACATGTTCACCCATTTGAGCATCAGGCAGATCCCGAGCGTCGACAACAGGAAGAGCACGCTGAGCGTCCGCTTCGAGTAATCCGTCGTCGGGCGAACCATGTTCGCTGCGCTCCAGCCCATGGTCGCGAATCCCACCACGGGACTGAGCACCGCATACAGGATGTTCAGTGGGCTCTGCCACACGACCGGGATTGCACCGAGGCCGGCCGCGTACACCGTCATCGGCTTGAACAATCCGGAAATGAACGCGCTCTGAAAGACCCCCGGGCCGTAAGCGACGGTGGCAAGCAAGAAGAATGCGACGACGGCACCGACGGCCGTGGCCAAGAGGTTCCGCAGCGCTATTCTCGCACCGCCGCCCAGCAGGAGCGTCGCTAGCAGTGCCGACGCGATTGCGTACAGACCCGTTTCCGTGTTCCAAAACAGACAAAGCCCGGCCGCCATTCCGGCGAGACCGAGGTCGATCACTTGTTGTCTGCTGTCGACCGCTCGCGCAAACAGCCAGATGAGCAGGAACAAGAACGGATAGCGCGCCGGCCACGCAGACGGATCCAACATGATCCCGCGCGGAGTTATAGCCGTATGGAAATTCAGCAGTAGTGCAACGAAGACGACTACGAAAGCGTAGACGCGCGAATCGTATAACCGGCGAAGCACCCACAGAGCCGAGGCGAAGTAGAGGCAACTCAACGTCGCCGTGACCAGGACGACGTTTGCCATCGTGGCGCCGGCCGTTGGCCGAAGGAAGAACGAAAAGAGATAACCGATGCCGATGCCGTATTGCGGAAAGAAGTCCACGCCCGGAATGAGCCCCCTTCGCAACAAGAAGAGGGCAGGGGCTATGTAGAACGAGACGGGGTGCGGGTTGTAACCGATCCGCGCCGTCACGGTCTCGACGTCGAGTGGGAACAGGCATGCAGCGAGAAGCACCGCGCAACCGCCCAACCAGAGGGCATCGCGGCGCGAGAAGCCGCTCGGCTCCGGCCTCGCCACGGGCTCGCCGGTCGTTGCTACGGACGACCCCATCATTCGGCCGACGAGCACGGCGCCCCCGAGGGCGAGTGGCGGGACGGCGAGCCAGTACGTGAGCGGTACGACTTGGGCGGAGAACGCCGGCCACGCGCGAGGATCGAGCGGCGGCAATGCCGGCCAAAACGCCAGCGGGCCGCCGTTGACGACGACTCCGGTCAACTGCGCGGCAAAGAGCACGAAGAGCAGAACGCCGATTGCTGCCGCGGTAACATTTCGGAACAGCGAGCGCGCATAGGACGCCGACACGAACGCGAAGACGGCGCCCAGCACATAGAAGCAAAGGTAGAAGACCTTCTCCAATCCTTTGACCGAGTCCGCGGAGCCGAGGAACGAGGGCACCGGCAAGATGCCGGTCTTGGCAATCAAGACGACCCCGCAGGCGAGCAACCATCCGAGGCAGGCCCCCCACGCCGCCGCGGCGATCGAAGTACCGAGTCTGTCGCCGTTCACCAACGTACTCACTGTGCTCCGGAGGAAAACAGCATTCTACTTCGGTCGTCGACGGAAGGCAGCCGCCGACGTACGCAACGCGGTTGTCATGCGCCATGAGCGCGAGGTCATGACAGCTTGCAGTGCCGATTCGCACTCGTGCAGGCGGGACGCCAAACGAGTGCCTTCCGCTTGCACCTCGGTTAGCCGGGCTGCGGTCGACGCCAGCGCCGCCTTGAGCATCTCGACCTCGAGTCGTGCCTGCTGCAGCGCGACGTCCGCGCGCGCTCGCTCGGCCGCTTGGGCCGCGTCCGTCGCCGCGAGCCGACTCGCCAAGAGCGCCACCAGCGACCGGCTTTCGGCATGCTGCAGCTCCTCGCGTGCGTTTCGTTCGGCGAGTCGTTCCTGAGCCGTTTGCTCCGCCGCCCCCTGGGCTTCGTCGCCCGAGCCGAGCGCGAGGCGAGTCTTCGAGCGATCTTCGATGGCCGTCGGTTTGGAAGCCGCGATGGGAAGCGAGTCCCATAGTCGGGTCAGCAGGTCGTGGCGCGGATCGATGTAGATCGAGGCGAGGTCGCCGAGCTTGGTCTCCTCCCGTCCGCACACGGCAAGGAAATAGGTCGGTGAGGGGAGGGCCGGCAATCCGCTGCCGCCGTCGAAATCGGTCATCCCGAGCCAGCCTGGTCGTTTCGCGACGCCGCCCAGCGGGTGAATCGCCGAGGCGGCAAAGATTCGGTGCCCGAAGATCGCGCAGGATGAGAAGTGGCGTAACAAGAGCTCCCGGAACTCATCGAAGTAGAGTTCGCGAAGATGGAACGGGTTCTGATAGTGCGGCAGGTCGCTGTAGACGAGCTTGTTCGGAGACGAGATGATCAGCTTCCCGTCGGCTCGAAGTACCCGACCGATCTCGGCCAGCATCTCCTCTTGCTCCACGAGATGCTCGATCGTTTCGAAAGAGACGACGAGGTCGAAACTGTCGTCGGCCAGCGGGAGTTGCGATGCGCTCCCTACCCGAAAGCGCAGATTCATCGCAGCGTAGCGGCTGGCGGCGTGACGGATCGACTCGGCGTCGATGTCGACCCCGACGACGGACTTTGCGACCTGCGCCAGGTACGAAGCACCATACCCCTCGCCGGAGGCGACGTCGAGTACGTCCCGGCCGCTGGCAAAGCGACGGGCGATTTCATAGCGGTGCAGGTGCTCGTATGCGATCTGGCCTCGCAGTTCGGGAACGAATCTTTCGCCGGTCATCTCCATCGGTACGCTACGTCCTTCCACTGATCAGGAGCCTGAGAGGGCGGTCTTTCTCGAAGTAACCCGAACGATCGGAGGCGATCACGCGCACCGCAAGGTGGTGCTCACCCGGCAGCAATCCCGCGAGCGGAACGCAGGCGGCGAAGCCGCAGGGCGAGAGCACCGGATTCTCGAGCGACACGGCGACGTCGGGCCGTTCGAGTCCGGCCTGGGCGAAGAATTCGAGCCGGTCGTCGAGACAGAGCGTCACGGCGGCCGGGGGCGCGCCCCGCACGTCGTCGATCGCCCAGCCGCGGACCCAAAGCAGTTCGTCATCGCGAAGGGACACATCGGCGTCGCTGTACTCCCGCGGATACGGGGTAGTCCCCGCGACGACGTCGTCGATCGTGATCCGGACGGCTGCATCGAGGCGCGGCAGACCGGTCGTTCGGTCCGCGACGGCACGCCGAACGCGTACCTCCGTCTCGAAATACGCGCCGCGATCCGCGCTCAGCACCACCAACCGCACGGCTTCTTCACCGGCCGACGGCGCCAGCAGGGGCACCGCGAACCCGCACCGCTCGACGCCCTGCAGCCCGAGATCGTCTGTAACATCCGGCCGGTCGAAGCCGACGACACCGGGACGGAGGCCGCTCCCGTCGTCGGCAAGGATGCCGCCGACCGACTGCCGTGCATTGACGTCGACCGCCCAGCCTCGCAGCGTCGCCGGCATGCCGAACGCGAGTGCGGTCCCGTCGCCGAGGCCCGCGGCTACGCGGTCGTTACCGACGAAGATGCCGTCGAGGTGGATGGCCCACCCGTCCGTGCGAGGGAGGAGCCCGGCAAGCGGATCGCTCGCCGGGGCCACCTCGACGAACGCCTCGGTCGGGACGCGAAACAGTCGATCGTCGACGGCGAACGAGGCCCGGACGACGTGCCGGCCGATCGGGATCGAGCCGATCGGGATGGCAGCCGCGAAGCCTGCACCGAGCGAACCATCGGATCCCAGCGCTGCGACGACGTCGGGGCGTGGCAGACCGACGACGCCCTCGACCGGATCGCCGTCGTCGATCGCGACGAAGACGCGACGGGCGGGCACATGCGCGGGGTTCAGCGCCCAGCCGCGAACGAACAGGACATCGCCCTGCCGCACCGTCGTACCGTCGTCGCGGCGGTCCGCAGCCGACTCGAGCGCGTCGATGGAACCCAATCCCTCGGTATGAGCCACGAGCCACTTTTCCTCGCCGGTCCGGTCGCCTCCGCTCTCAGAGTAGATCCATGAAATCGCGCTGCAGCGTACGGAAGATCGTGTGCCCGATCAACGCGCAGGCCGCGGCCACCACGAGGAACTGACCGACTAGGCCGTACTCGATCGGCCCGCGGCCGAGCGCCACCTCACGTAGCGCACCGATGCCCATCCCGACCGGATTCATCGTGAGCCACGGGCGCACGCCGGCCGGCACGAGTGCGGCCGGATAGAACACCGGACACGTCATCCAGATGATGAATGCGATGACACCCCACAAATACAGCAGATCGCGAAAAAAAACATACAGGGTGGCCAGCGTGAGACCGAACCCCGTACAGAGCAGCAGCACGCCCGCAAAGACGACCGGGACGAGGAGCACCCGGATCGGGTCGTGGGTCAAGAACGCCGATAACAACATCACGACGGGAAACGTCGTCGTGATCTGCTGAAACGCGTTTGCGGCGATCGCCGCGATCGGAAACGTCTCCGGGTCGAGCGCGATCTTGTTGAGCAGCCCGCCGTTGCCTACGACCGTGGTCAACGCCTCGGTCGTCGCCTGGGAGAAGAACGTGACGACCGCGACGCCGACGAACGCCGAGAAGACGTAGCGGGTTATTGACCCGCCATAGTACGAAGCGAACGCCGTCCCGAAGATAGCTGTGTAGAGACCCGTCAGCAGCAAGGGATTCGCGAACGACCACAGCACGCCGAGCGCCGTGCCCCGATAGCGCGTCTTCAGCAGCCGGATCGCCGACATGCGAACCACCTCGACGTGCTGGCGCGAACGTACCGAGGACAATTGTCCGAGGGCGTGTGCGGCGAGGGACATCGGATGCTCCTTGACGTGCCTGGACAGCCTCATGCGCTGAGCGCCTCACCTGCGGCGACCTGCAGGATGACGTCGTCAGCGACGACGACGACGTCCTTGCCTTCGTAGCGGTGACGCATGGTCCACGCCGGCGACGTAATCGCGTGTCGTCGGCCGTTTCGGATGAGGTAGACCAGCGGGTGCCCGGATGCGCCGCGTACGACGATCTCTCCTCGCGGATTAGCCTGCGCCAACGCGACAAGCTCCGGCCCGCTCTGGACGCCCGGCACCGCTGAGGAAGAGCGTTCCCCGGCGGGCACCGAGCCCGCTGCGGTCGCGGACAGGGCCGAGAGGGCGAGCGTCGCCCGGTCAACGGAAGGACCGTTGCCGTGCCTTGACAGTTGAACGAAGAACTCGTAGCCTTCCGTGTCGTGCCATGAGAGCTCGCGCAACGTGATGAGTCCGAGGTGGTAAAGATCGTCGACGATGCAGCGAAAGCTGGATGGCGTAAACGCCCAGGCGTGGACGTCATGCTCCGCGCGCTCATGGACCACGCTGTCATAGAGTTCTCGTGCCTGTTCCACATTGTGGAGAAACGTCGGCGTGACGTGTTCGACGTTGCCATTCCACGTGATCGAGCCGTCGACGACGGCAGCGTACATGACGTGTTCCACAACCGCACCGGCCGTCGTCCGCGTGTCGCCGCGAACGAACGCGTCGATCAGCCGAGCAAGACTGCTCGGCGGTCGATAGTAGTCGAAGCACGATCGCTTGTCCGGCACGACGAGCGAAAGAATACCGCCCTCCGTTAAGATCGACGCGCAATCGTTCAAAAATCCGATCGGATTCGGCACATGCTCGATGACGTGCGAGGCGATAATCCACTCGTATCGCTTGTTACCAACGAGATCCGCGTACGCTTGACCGGACCACACGTAGTCGATCTGCTGAACGCGAGACGTGTCGATTCCCTGCGCCGCGTACTTCTCTATCAGTTTCTCCCGACCGGCATGGTCGAGATGCTCGACTTGAAACTCGTCCTTGGGCACGACGGGATTGTAGCCGGCTCCAATCTCGAGTCCTACTCCGGCGAGGTTGAGACCCGAGAGAATTCGGTCTCGTCGGATCACGGGACCAGGAGCTCGCCTTCCGCGATCTCCAAGATGACGGCGTCGTCGACGATGACGAGATCTTCTGTCGTGTAATTGTGGCGAATGGTCCACTCCGACGAAGCGATGGCATGACGCTGTCCGTCGCGGATGAGATAGATCGTCGCGTTTCCCGACATGCCCTTGACGATGATCTGTCCACGCGGGTCCGCCTGCGCGAGCTCGACCAGGTCTTGGCCGCGCCGGAAATTCGCGGTACTAGGAATCGTCGAAAGATAGAGTTCGGCAGCTCGTTCCGAGGGTCCATCGAAACGGACCCTGCCGCGGTCCATCCATATCACGCGGTTACAGGTTCGAGCGACCGTCAACATATCATGAGTGACCAGCAAGATCGTACTTTGTTCATCCCAGAATCGGTCGATGCGTGCAACACACTTCCTGCGGAAGCGTTCATCTCCCACGGAGAGCACTTCGTCGACGAGCAGGATCTCGGGACGAAACTCCGTCGCGATGGCGAAGCTCAGCCGGGCCGCCATGCCTGAGGAAAGCGTTTTCGTCGGCTCGTCCCGGTACTCGCGGAGCTCGGCAAAGTCGAGAATCTCGTCGACGTGCTGGCGAACAACGCCTTCGGAGTGCCCAAGCAAGACCCCGTAATAGGCGATGTTGTCGACGAGCGAAAGTTCCGCGTCGAAACCGACCCCGAGTTCGATCAGCGGGGCGATCGTCCCATCGACCAACGCCAAACCTTTCGTCGGCTTCAGAATGCCGGCGATGACCTTGAGCATCGTCGACTTCCCGCTGCCGTTCGGGCCGATGATGCCCACCTTTTCACCATGTTCGATCCTTAGCGAGACGCGCTCGAGCACCGTACGGCGCCGTACTCGGCCTGCGCGCCCCGAGAGAAGTCGCAGCATGCTGCGCTTGAGATCGTAGTGCAGCTCCTCCTGTGTACGGCGCACCAGCGTCACGTCGTCCAACGTAATCGCGGCTGCCGTCGTGTCCGCTCGCGGGGACGTCGTGTCGGGTTGCTCGTTCAGTGTCGATCGCATGGCAACTGCTGAAGTAGTGCCGCAGTCCGGCGCCCGTCTCCTTCGGGCGCCCTTAGAGCAGCTGGGGACGAACTTGCCTACGGCCCAATTGCGTAGTCTTCCCTCATGAGCGTGAGGTTGCGGTTATAGTGGGGGTCCGCAATCTCGGCGGTTTTCCATCGCTCTCTCATATAGAGCTGCTCTCGCAAGAAACGCTCCATCTTCTCGGGCGTGTTCTCATGACCGCGGCTCTTCGACTCATAGTGATAGAGCTCCACATGCGGCAGATAAACGTTGCAGTAACCAGCCGCCTGGATGCGAAGGCAGAGGTCGACGTCGTTGAACGCTATTGCCAGTCGCTCATCGAAACCGCCGATTTCATCGAATACCGCACGCCTCACCATCAGGCACGCCCCGGTTACCGCCGAAAAGTTGTTGACCGTCTGTAGGGTTCCGAAATAGCCTGGAGCGTCGCCCCGAAAGTACTTATGAGAGTGGCCGGCGACACTGCCCAGCCCGATGATGACCCCCCCGTGCTGCACGGTACCGTCAGCGTAGAGGAGCTTCGCGCCGACCGCGCCGATCGACGGGCGCTGTGCCTGTTCGACCATCGCCTCGATCCAGTCGGGCGTAATGACCTCGGTGTCGTTGTTGAGGAAGAGCAGGTAGGACCCGGAGGCGTGCCGGACCGCGTAGTTGTTGACGTTCGAGAAATTAAACGGGACGTCGTGTGTTACGAGCTTCACACGCGCGGGCTCGCGCTCTACCCACGCACCGAACACGCGCAACGAATCACGATCGGTACTGCCGTTGTCGAGCAGCACGACTTCGATATTCTGATACGTCGAGCGCTCGAAGACTGAACGCAGGCAGCGGTCAACGTCCTCCCCGTGATCACGCGTCGGAACCACGATGCTCACCCGACCGGCGTCCCGCAGCTCGTAGCGTACGGTATACGTGCCGGGCAGCAGTTCGAGGCCTTCGACCCGTCCCGGTTCACCGCGCCTCTCGAGGGCTTCCGAGATCGCGCGCTCTGCCGCATCATACGCGTAACCCTTCTGCTTGCGCGAGAAGGCGGTTGACTCGCTATGAATGCGCCAGTGATACAGGACGCGCGGAATGTGCTCGATGCGGTTGGTTCGCTCCGTCACACGCAACACGAGATCGTAGTCCTGGCTTCCCTCGAATCCGGTCCGAAAGCCACCAACCTCTTCGACCAAGCTCCGGCGGTAAACCCCCAGGTGCGAAACGTAGTTGCGCGACAGCAGCGAATCAGGCGACCAATCGGGCTTGAAGTACGGATCGCGCCGCCGATCGTGCTCATCTATTTTGTCCTCGTCAGAGTAGATCAAGTCAACATCCGGGTGCCGGTTGATGACGAGGGCGTTCTCGAACAGGGCCTCGGCGGCGAGGAGATCGTCGTGATCGAGCAGGGCAATGAAGTTACCCGTCGCGATCGCGAGGGCGCTGTTGCTCGCCTCGGCGATGTGCCCGTTGGTCTCCCGATAGACGATCTTGATCCTGGGGTCATCGGCGGCGTACTCCTCGAGCACCTCGCGCACGTGCTGCTTTTGCGAGGCATCGTCTGCGATGCACAGCTCCCAGTCGGGGTAGGCCTGAAGCTGCACGGACTCGATTGCCGCACGCAGATATTTCTCCGGCGTTTCGTAGACGGGCATGAGGATACTGAACGTCGGGCGCTGCGCGAGCAGAGGCAGCAAATCGCGCATGCGGTGAATGTCGGAGGGACGCACGCGATGCTCGAGTAGCCAGCGCTCATAATCCGCGTCGCGTTCCCACACGTCGCCTACGTCGTCGACCTCGGGGACGGAGTAGGGCTGCGGGCCCACCTTATGCAGCCGAACCCGACGCTTCAGCGAGAACCAAGCGTTACGTGCCTTCCAGAATTTGCTTGCCTGCATCGACGCGAGCAACGCGCGCGCCTGGCGGAGGACCGGCTGCATTCGCGCGATGTGTGCCCGCGCTCGGGCGAGCTGGGCCTGAGCCTCTTGCCGTTCCCGTTCCGCCGCCCAGGCCGCGATCTGCCCCTCGGTATAGCGAACGTCGAGCTCGCGCAGCCGCGCTTCGGCGTCGCCGCAGGCCGTCCGCGCACGGGCAGCCTCAGCGCGGATCTCGTCGATCTCCGCGGCGAGTCGCTCGCTCAGCGCGCGCCACCGCTCGCCCCGCCCCATCGGTTCCGGCGAATCGGTCGAGCTCACATCGTTCGGAGCCGAGATTGCGTGCTCATCGGTGTTCATAGCGGTGCGATCGGAAGGCCTTCGGACACGCGGCGAGTAAGGAACGTGCTCTTGCTTTCTCGCTGATGATGGGGAACTCCCGTTTCTCTGCCTGAGCTGGATCCACGTGCGCTCGCACCGCAGACGGACGGTTCGTTCGATGTTTTCGACTGGGTCGACGGGCTGCGAGGAATCACGCCTCACGTTGGGAGGCACCTCGTTCCGATTGGTGCGCCACTGGTGGTCTCGGGGTGGGCCGTCGATCCCACCTTGCCGATGGCGCCCCGAACCGTGGCGATCGTCCTCGACCGCGCACGTACGTATGCCGCCCAGGGGTCTCTCGACCGAACAGACGTCCGGGCAGTCTTGGGACTGGAGACGCCACAGGACATCGGCTTTCGCTCCATCATCCACATCGATGACCTCCTTCCCGGAGGACACGAGCTCCGCGCGTATGCTCTCGCCGCGGACGACGCGTGGTACGAGGCAGCGTATCAGCCGTTCTGGGCGTATGCGAGCGCGCGTCCCGAATTGGGCGTTGGAGCCGCGCGAGCGCGGCTCTCAATCGATAGTGTGCTCGGCATGTCACTTCACGGCACCCGCGGCGCACTCGAGGGCATTGTTCCCTTCGGTGAGCTCGCGGTTATTTCTGGCTGGGCGTTCGATCCCACCGGAAACGCCGCGCCGGCTGGCGTGTGCGCTATCGACGACCGTGGTGGCTGCTGGAGCGCTCCCTGCGACGTGCGTCGACCGGACGTCCCGGCGCCCTCTGGCGCAAGCAACGATCGGCTCGGGTTTGAACTTCGTGTGCCGAGCGATGAACTGGGACGCGGACAACGCGAGATCTCCGTCTACGCGTTCGACGCCACCGGCCGTCGGTTCGGGCGCGGGGAGCAGGTCGTAATTCAGGTTGCAGCCGAGATTCGCTCGTTCCCTGGCTTCGCACGGCGTACTGCGGACGACGTCACCACTGCTGGCTTGATCGTTGGGCGCGGACGACCGGTGGTCTTCCAACCGTCCCGCGTCGTCGAATGCAAGCAGGGCGACGTGCTGCCGATCGAAGGTTGGGCCGTGGCCGGTGACGGAGAAGAGGTGGGCGAGCCGGCGCAAATCTTCCTCGAACTGCGCCCACCCGACGTGCTCATTCCTCCGTTACGGTATCACCCGGTATCCGGTTTCCGCCGTAGGCTGCCGCCGCGCGAGATTCCCGAGCCGCCGCGCGAAGACGCCTGGTTCTCGTACCTCCTCGATACGTCCGACCTCGCGCCGCGAACGTACGCGCTGCGCGTTGCCATAGTCGCGTCGAACCGCTGCTCTTACGCGTGCGGAGAGCTTGGCAACGTTCGCGTGGTGCCTACTTCTGCGGTGCCTACTTCTTAAGCACGATCGTCGTTGTCGGTAGCTCCGCGTAGTAGCCCTGCCCGGTGCTGTCCACGACTTCCACGCCAAGCCTGTTCGCGCCGGCTGCCAATAGATTCGGCGGAACGTTAGCTACGAAGCCAACGTACCGCGCGTCCGGCGCGGACAGCGCCTGCGCCACGTCGGGTCGATCGAGACCGTATTGCGCAGGAACGCGCTTTCCGTCGATCACCAGATAGACTCCGGCGGCGGGCACGGTCCGGTCAGCTGCCCAACCCACAAACGAGATGGGCTGCTTCCGCGAAAAGCTCAGCTTTATCGGAGCCTTCGCGCCGGCAAGCACGACGTTCTTGCCCCCCTGCAAGGCGACGTCGAGCGAAAGCGGCGCTTGTCCTAGGTCCTCCCCAAGGCCGGCCAGCGGCGGAGGTCCGTGCAACGCGGGAGCTGCGTGCGGCGCGATCGGCTGCGGCGCAGCGGGTTGGGTGGGTTCTACGCTATCGCGAAGCATCGGATAGCCGACCCCACCCAACAGAAGTACGACGAATCCGGCGACGATCGCCGCCTCTAACCGATGCTGCCTCAGGAAAGAACGAACACTCACCGGTACTCTTCCTCGCCGTAACACGCCCGGCTAAGGAAATTCTTCCGCGACATGTGCCTCACCTCCGGTCCCGCACCACAGCGAGAAGCAGCAGGGGCGCCAAGAGCTGCGTGCGAAGACCCGGGGCCAACTTATGTTGATTACGAATTTCCGGCTGAAGTACACACTTTATAAAGTGGTCTTGGCAGGGTATCAACTTCTGGATACCGGCCGCCTGCACCCGGTGCGGGAGCGTGCCATTCGTGCCCTCAATGCGAGTGTCGACTACGTTGAGCAACATATGCAGAACGCTCTCGGCTTCGATACGCAGAGGGAAGTTCTCACGTACGGCATCTCGGAGGCGAAGGTCCCGGGACACTACTTGGAGTTCGGCGTCTTTACTGGCGGGACGATTCGCTATCTTGCCGGACTTAAGCGCAAGCAGACTTTTCACGGTTTCGACAGCTTCGAAGGCTTGCCGGAGGCATGGTCTGGGTTCAGCCTCGGGCAGGGCGTCTTTTCGAAAGGTGGCAAGCTGCCGGCGGTACCGGGCAACGTCATCCTGCACAAAGGCTGGTTCAGCGATACGTTACCCCAGTGGCGCCAAGCCTTCAGCGGGCCGGTGGCCTTCGCTCATATCGACTGCGATATCTATTCTTCAACCGTCGATATTCTCGACGCGCTTGCCGATCGCTTCCAACCGGGGGCCGTAATCGTGTTCGACGAGTACTTCAACTATCCGAACTGGGAGCACCATGAATTCAAGGCATGGCACGAGTTCGTGGCAAAATATAAGGTTCGGTACGAGTATCTAGCGTATGCTCGGCAACAGGTTGCTATTCGCATCAATTATGTTGGTAATGCCACTTGAACGACAGCGCTGGGCGCTCGTTTTGGCAGGCTGACATCTTCATGAGTGCTGCCGCTTCACAGATCCGCGGCGGTGTTTCGACTACGCGTCCCTACGACGACGCTCCCATCGACCTCACGTATTTCGTCTCCTGCTATAACGAAGCAGATCATATCACCGAGACGCTCGATACGATTTGCGAAGCGGCAAGAGAAGCCGGGCTCAGCTTCGAGGTGCTCGTCATCGACGACGGGTCAAAGGACAATTCGCGGGAAGTTGTTCGAGAGTACATCGCAACGCATCCCAATGAAAACATCCTCCTTCGCTCAAATCATAAGAATAAAGGCCTAGCCCAGAATTACGTTGACGGCGCATTCTTCGGTCGTGGGAGATACTACCGTCTCATTTGTGGCGACTCGAGCGAGCCGAAAGACAGCGTCGTCGCCGTCCTGCGAGCAATCGGCGACGCGGATTGTATTGTCCCGTATTATTTGTCCGTGCAGGGTAAGAGCGCAGAGCGTCGCTTGATCTCGAGCGCCTATACGTTCATCATCAACGCGATCACCGGCAATCGTATTCGCTATTACAACGGACTCGCCGTGCATCTTCGTCACAACGTCATGCGATGGCACACGAATACGAGAGGCTTCGGTTTCCAAGCGGAAATTCTGTGCCTCCTGCTAGACCTGGGCTTCACCTACAAAGAAGTGCCCATCGTTGCTCACGAGAAGCGGCAGGGGAAATCCAATGCGCTCACCGTTCGCAACCTGCTCTCCGTCGCGCACACGATCATCGAGATCGCTAACCGTCGTATCTCACGCTTGGTTTACGGCATTCGCGACGACACTCTGACGAATGCTATTCAAAAAAAATGAATCCGTAGTCGCCGGTATAGCCAATTTTGTGGTAGAGCCACTCCCAATCCTCAGTCGAGTAGAAGCTCTTACAGGTCAGCTGCCAGTACAGCAGGTTAGCCTTCTCGCGCTCGTTTCGAAACGACTCGACCATGATGTACTTGCCGCCCCGCCCAACCCGCTCGACTTCGCTCACCGCCGCCCAAAGATTCTCGATCGGTAGGTTGTGCAGCGTTCCGAGCGAGACCACCAAGTCGAAAGCCTTGTCGTCAAACGGTAGGCTAGAAGCATCTCCGACCGACAGCGCCGGCTGAACCTCTTCCTTCGACGCCCCGATCGCATACGCCGATATGTCGATGCCGGCGATTTCAATGCCGGGAACGACCTGCGTGAACTCGTACAGCAGGTATCCTTTGCCGCAGCCTACGTCGAGGACGCGCATCCCGGCCTTCAGCCCATAGTGCTCCGCCAGGCGCGCGGCTATGGGGCGCCACCGTCCGTCGTAGCGGTACCCGCCGTAGCCGTACTGTCGCTCGCCGTCCCAGTACTCTTGACCGAAGCGCGATGCGATCTTGGCACAGTCGGCCTTGTCGAATTCGACGACGCGCGCGACGTAGTCGCGCTTCGTCGAGGAATGGAGCGCCTGAATGAAATCGATACGTTCGCCGAGCGACGTTTTCATAGCGCGCTCGCTAGCGCCGACCAGAATGGATCTCGGACTCGCTCTTGGGCGCTCGCCTCGTCCTTCTCATAGCGTCCCCCCATCGGTAGCCGCGGGAGCGCAAACGCGACCTCGAGCAGGTCCTCGAGGCTCGGGACGTCTTCGTGCCCGCGGAGCACGACGTTCTCCAGGGCTGCGTGTAACTCGCAGCCGGCCGCAAGAACTCGATCGAAGATCTCGAGTCGGCGTGCCTTCTTCTGCGGGAGCATGAAAATACTGAAGAAGATGACACCCTCGATGGTCGGCAGCTCTTCGAGAACCGCGTTCAACATCAGATAGCACGACGGCATTGCGTATTCGGTGGCACTCAGCAGGTAGTGCAGGCCGTTGCGGGTGGCGTAGTCGCGCAGGACGAGGTTCTGAACCTGTTGAGGGAAGCTCGACCCGCGGACAGGCCGGCTTGCGACGTAACCACGGTAGCCGGACCGGATCGTGTCTCGAAGATGAATCGTCTCAACCATTCCAGAACTGGAATTTCGGTACGACGCCAAGGTTGCCTTTTTGAGGAGTCGCATGGGAGAGCCGCAATACCAGGGCCAGATCGCAGAATTCAGGCGACTCGGGCCGCCCGAGATGGGCCCGATGAGCGGTCAGGTGTGGCGCGAAGACCCGCGGAGGCTCGTCTTCCTTCTGGCCCGCTACAAGTTCGTGTCGAAGATGCTGGCCGGCAAAAAGAGCGCGATCGAGTTCGGCTGCGGCGATGGGTTCGGCATGCGGGTCGTGGCGCAGACCGTGGAGTCGGTGCACGGCGTCGATTTCGACGCGGAATTCATCACGTGGGCGCAACGGAATGCCGAGCGCGAAAACATCAATTGTACTTTCTCCTTGCTGGACTTCGTCAAGGACGCCCCGGCCGGCAGCTATGAGGCTTCGTACTCACTCGACGTTATCGAACACATTCCGGAGTCCCTCGAGAGACTTTACGTCGACCATCTTGCGGACGTCTTGGTGCCTAACGGCGTGTGCATCGTCGGGTCTCCGAACGTCACCGCTACGCCCTACGCGTCCCCGGTCAGCCTCGAGGGGCACATCAACCTCAAATCCGCCGACACTCTGCGCGCGACGCTAGCCCGGCGCTTCGAAAATGTCTTCGTCTTTTCGATGAACGACGAAGTCGTCCATACCGGCTTCTCACCGATGGCACACTACCTGTTTGCTCTGTGCGTCGGGGTGCGTTAGTTCACTCGGAGAACCCGGAAGGCTGTTCGTACGTCATGCCGACCCGCGACGCGGGCCGGATCGTGATCGGATCGAAGAACTCACCCAGACGCTTGTCCGAATACGGCGTGAACAGTCCCTTGAAGCGCACGTTCATCGACCAACGAGCCGTCTTCTCGCGGTTGATGTGATTGCCGTGCATCAGCGTATGCGTGAACACCAGCACCTTGCCGTAGGGGATGTCGAGCCAGCGAAGGTCGCCCTCCATATCCTTGAAGAGGGCCGCGACACCTCGGTCGCTGTATTGCGGCATCACATTGCGCCAGCGCGCCTCGTGCTCTTTCGGCAGGATGAACATGCTCTTCGTGCGAGCGACGTCGACCAGCGGTATCCAAAGGACCACTTCGAAAGGCGAGTCTTCCGACCAGGCGTCGGAATGGAGTGGTAAGAGCGACTTCTCGTCGTTGGGTAGCTGCACACTAAAACCGATTCCGCGCTGCATCGCGAGCTCGTTTCCGACGAGCGTCTCGAGGAGCGACCGCGCGCACGCGAAGTATGCCGGGCGAAACCATGATGCCGCCAGAAAGCTGTTGATGATGGTCAGGCGCAGGGCATTGAGTTGGTCCGGCGTCACGTGCTCGCCGATCGCGTCCAGGAAGGTCGCCGGGCTCGCCGGTTCGGGGACTCCGAGGAACTCGGCAGCGATGCGCGCCGCGGTCGCCTGGATACGGTCGAGAGCCGTACGATCCTCGACGTCGGCGATGATGAATCCGGTCGAAAGAAAATCGGCGGCTAGCTGCTGCTCCGTGTCTCGCAACAAATTCATACGTATACTCGCACCCGAAGGGGAACAGCGGGAAAGGAAGACGCGCGAATTCTAGGGAAAATCATGGAAAGAACGGGGTGCCCCTTCCCTCCCCTCATGGGGCTTTCCTACACCCGTTCACACTGCTTGGAAATGCCGCGACACTATTCGAACTGGCGGATCGGCCTGGATCTCGACAACACGTTGATCAGCTACGACCGAGTCTTCTTCGAAATCGCCGTGGAGCGCGGCTTCCTTCCGGGCGATTTCATCGGCACGAAGCGCGATATCCGCGACCATGTTCGTCGCTTACCCGACGGCGAGCTGGAATGGCAACGGCTGCAAGCACACGTGTACGGACCCGCAATCTCGGCTGCCAGCGCGGCCGAGGGCGCGCTTGATTTCATGCGGCTTGCACGCCGGCGCGGCGTCGAATTGTCGATCGTCAGCCATAAGACGGCACTCGCAAACATGGGCAGCGAGCAGCTGAATTTGCGGGATGCGGCGCGGGAGTGGCTACGGCACAGCGGCATGCTCGGTCCCGAGGTCGTGCCGGAAGGTAGTCTCTACTTCGAAGACACGCGCGCCCAAAAGATCGCGCGTATCGCCTCCCTTGGATGTACCCACTTCATCGACGATCTCGAAGAAGTGTTTAGCGATCCGACGTTTCCTCCCGGCATCGAACGGATCTTGCTTTCTGCGACCGCCGCTGTACCGGCTGGTCCCTATCGCGCGTATGCGTCGTTTCGCGAGATTGCACATGCCCTCATCGCCGATTGAGGGACTGGATGACGCGCCGGCGGCGCTCGTCGCGGCCGCTGAGCGACTGTGCGGTGAAGAGGTCGTCGCCGTCAAGGCATGTGGAGGCGGAGGAAACAATCGAGTCTACCGGGTCCAGACGCGGCGCTCGGTCTTTGCGATGAAGTCATACGGGGCTGTGGACGTCGACGAGCGCGATCGCCTCGGTCACGAGTTCGACGGTCTACGCTTTCTTCGTACAGCCGACGTCGGTATCGCCGTGCCCGCTGCGCTCGCCGTCGACCGAGATGCGCAGTGCGCGCTCTACGAGTGGATCGAAGGCGTCGTACCGACCGATCACGGCTCGGCGGAGATAGGCGCAGCTCTCGACGTCTTGGGCGCGCTTCACCGCGCGCGCCACGCGCCGAGTGCGGCGGATCTTCCGATCGCTACCGAGGCGGTCTTGCGGTTGGGAGACCTCGAGCAGCAGATCGAGAGCCGCCTGGCGCGGTTATCGGCAGTGGCACCGTCCGAACCGGCGCTCGCCGAGTTTCTGCAGACCGAGCTGCGGCCCGAGCTGCGCCGTCGCCTGGATCGGCTGGCAGGCTGGGAGCTGGGCACGGCCCTCCCGCCGGCACAACGGACGCTCTCGCCGTCCGATTTCGGCCTTCACAACGCGCTTCGACGGACCGACGGTACGCTGAGTTTCATCGACTTCGAATACTTCGGTTGGGATGATCCGGCGAAACTCACCGCGGATTTCCTTTTGCATCCTGCGATGCAGCTCAGCACCGCACAGCGGCGCCAATTCATCGACGGAGCCGTCGACTTGTACGGAAGCGATCCAACGTTCTTACCTCGCCTCTCCGTTTGCTTTCCGCTCTACGGCCTTCGGTGGTCCCTCATCATCCTCAACGAGTTCCTGCCCGAGCGCTGGGCACGCCGCGCATTTGCGGGCAAAGGAGGGGATTGGAGCACCGCCAAATGCGAACAGCTTCGCAAGGCAGGGGCGAAACTGGTCGCTTTACGGTCATATGAGGAAGGACAGCTTGCATGAGAGCCGCCGCGACGAGCGCCGTACTGGACGATCGCTCCAAATACCTCCGCTCGTTGATCATCGATGGCTTGAGCGCCGGGCGCGGGCACGTCGGTTCGCCGCTCTCGCTGGTCGAAGTCGTGCGCGTGCTGTATGACGACGTCCTCAACGTTCGCCCGCAGACGCCCGACTGGCCCGACCGCGACCGTTTCATCTTGAGCAAGGGCCACGGTTGTCTGGCGCTCTATGCGGTCCTAGCCGACCACGGATTCTTCTCCAAGGACGAGCTGAAGCGACATTGCAAGTCCGGGGCACTCTTAGGCGGGCACGTCGACGCGCACGTCCCCGGCGTGGAGGCCTCGACCGGCGCGTTGGGTCACGGCTTGCCGATCGGCGTCGGGGCAGCGATTGCGGCGCGTTTGCGCCGCCGCAGCTCTCGTGTCTTCGTTGTGATGGGAGACGGAGAACTCGGTGAAGGCTCCGTCTGGGAGGCCGCGCTGGCTGCCGCTAAGCACAAGCTCGATACGCTGACCGCGATCGTCGATTACAACCAACTGCAATCGTACGGGCGCGTCGACGAGGTGCTGCCGCTCGAGCCGCTCGCCGCCAAATGGCGCGCCTTCGGCTTCGAGGTGCGGGAGGTCGATGGGCACGACGTCAGCGCATTGCGAGAGACGTTTGCTACGCTGCCGTTCGCCAAAGGCAAGCCGAACGCGATCATCGCGCACACACTGAAGGGCCGCGGCATCAGCTACGCCGAGCTCAACCCGGCGTGGCACCATAAGTCCTCGCTCGACGCAGCCGCGATCGATGAACTTCGTCAAGCGTTGGAGCAGAACTGATGCGGCAAAGCGCACTCAATGCGGTCTACGAACTCGCAAAGCGCGATCCGCGAGTGCTCTTCATCGGCTCGGATCTGGGGGCCGGTGTCCTCGAGAACATGAAGCGCGAGATGCCCGACCGCTACTTCATGGAAGGTGTATCGGAAGCAGGTATCATCGGGATGTCGGCTGGCTTGGCGATGGACGGCTTTGTGCCGTACGTGAACACGATCGCGACGTTTCTGACGCGCCGTTGCTACGAGCAAATCGCCGTCGATCTTTGCTTGCACCGGCTGCCGGTCCGTCTGCTCGCCAGCGGTGGTGGCGCCGTCTATGCGCCATTGGGGCCGACACACATGGCACTCGAGGACATCGCGATCATGCGCGCTCTGCCGCACATGACGGTCCTCTGTCCGGTCGATGCGACCGAGATGACGCGCGCGATCGAGGCAACACTCGACTGGCCGGACCCCGTCTACGTCCGCTTTGCAAAGGGCGGCGACCCGATTGTCTCGTCCGCCGACAATGGCTTCACGCTCGGCAAGGCGATCGCGATGCGGTCTGGTAGCGACGTCGGCCTGATCAGTACCGGCGTGATGACGTCTCGCGCACTGGTGGCCGCCGATGAGTTGGCAAAGGTCGGCGTCGCGACATCGGTCCTGCACGTGCATACCGTCAAGCCCCTCGACGATCCGGCTGTCCGCGAACTGGCTTCCGCCTGTGCCATCGTCGTCACCGTCGAGGAGCACTCGCGCATCGGCGGACTAGGGAGCGCGGTCTGCGATGTGCTCGCTGAGGCGGGGATCCGGACACCGCAGCTTCGCCTAGCGTTTTCGGACGCGTTCATCGGAACGTACGGCTCGCAAGATTCAGTACTGGAAGCGGCCGGTTTACAGCCTCCTCGGATCGCGCAGAGCATTCTGGACGCTCTCGAGACGCGCACCGCGCGTGCCGTCAACGTACCTTAGCGTCACGGCGGACAAAGCTGAGATACTGCATGCCGCGCCCGAAATAAGAGGCGAACTCATGCAGCGCCTCTCCCGTCGGATCGCAGACTGGCTCGATCTCGAGGAAACTCGCGAGTTCCTCGAGCGCGCGAGCCGTGCGCGGCGAGCGTTCGGCAAGCTTCGCGACGTCGCGAATCAGCGGTACCGCCTCGGCGGCTGAACGCCGCCCGCCGCTGGCCTCGATTCCCTGCATCGTGAGGTAGATTTGCCGGCACCGATCGCGGATCATCGTCCCGAGGTCCGCGTCGTGGGCTGGTACCGTGATCCGGTAGTCCAAAAAGTTGAGCATGTTTTGGTGATAGGCGCCGGTAGCGTTTTCGTTGAATTTCCGCTGCTCGCCATACAGCTGTTTGTACCAGCGCATGTCGACGATGAATTCGGGCGAAGAGCCGTAGAGGACGAACTCGGCATCGAGCGCGGCAATAGCTTCGTCGATGCCGAACGTCTTGCCGACGAACGGGATGAGGAGATTATCGTAAATCCAGTCCTCGACCGAGCGACTCATACCGCTGAGCGTCGCGAGGTGGTGCCTGAAGATCGGTGACAGTTGCTGCACTCGCTCGCGATCGGGCGCGGTCGTCCCGACCAGACGATAGGCGATCAGCCGGCGGCCGATCTCGCCCATGATGCTCGGGGCGTCGGCGCAGGTCACCACCAGGATCCCACCCTCATCGACGGACCGAGCGATATGGCGAATGAAGGCGGCGGGATCCATTTGGAACGGGACCAGCCCCTCGGCCAGGACGAGATCGAAGCGTTCCGGCGACGCGAACTCTTCGATGAGCGTCTGAGCGATCTCGTAGTTGCCGGCAGCCGGGTAGGTCTTGCGCAACAGGCTCCGTGTCTCTTCGACACCACGCGGATTCGCATCGACCAACAAATACCGCCGCGGCCCGAGATGCTCCGTATAGAGCGCATTATAGCCCGAGCCGGGGCCGAACTCGATGACGCTGCGCTCCTTGACGTAGAGTGGCGGGATTCGCAGGCTGCGGTAGAGCGACGCGCGGCGCTCGAAATGACGGTTGAGGTCGCTGATGTCTTGCGCAACCGGCGAGATGTTTTGAGCCCCGTAATAGTCGATGAATGGTCGCATTGCTCTTATCGCTTGTGCGTGTACAACAGACGTTGATCCACGAGCTCATTCCATTCTCGGTCGATCCAGTCGCAAACGTCCGCGATCCCAGCTTGAAGCGAAACCTGCGGATGCCAGCCCAAGTCACGCCGAATCTTGACCGAACTGACGTCCTGTCCGGACGTCTGCCCTTGCCGGTCCCCGACCTCGCGGGTGCTGGCGTCGAAATCCTTGCCCAATCGTTCGCAGATCATGGCCACGATCTCGCGAATACGATACCGCTGGTCTGGCGCAACGTTATAAATCTCTCCGGTCCCGCCGCGCTCGAGGATCGTCAGCACCGCGCGCGATGCATCGCGGACGTGCAGATACGAGCGCACGGCCTGACCACCCCCGTGCAGCTCGATCGATTCCCCGCGCTTCAGCAGGATGATCGATTTGGGGACGATGCGGAAGAGCTGCTGATACGGTCCGTACAGGTTGGGCGGCCGCAAGATCTGTGCCGGGAACCCAGCGTTCGCGTGGTAAGCGAGCAAGAGAAGATCCGCCGCGGTCTTCGACACGCCGTACGGGGATCTTGGCTCCGGCGACGTCTCTTCCGTAAGAGCCCGCGGTGCGTTTCCGTAGACGCCCGAGCTCGACACTTGCAGAAAACGCCGTAGGTACGGACGACTCTTGAGGTGATCGATGAGGCGCGCGAGTGCCACGCAGTTCGTCTCGAAAAAGTCCTGAGGGTGCGCCCAGCTCGCCTCGTCGTCACCTTGCGCTGCAAAGTTGACGACGTGCTGAGGCTCGAACGAGTCGAGCTCTACCCGAACCTCGTCGAAGTCGACGTTGAGATCGAGCTGCCGATAGACGAATCGATCGCGCGCGCGCCGTGCGTACGGGAGGAATTCCCTCGGTTTCTCCGGGGAGCGGCTGATCCCGAGGATCTCGTAGTCGCCCACTTCGAGCAGAAGATCGACGAAGTCGCATCCTGCAAACGAGTTGCTGCCTAAAACGGCAACGCGCAATTGGTGTCTACTTCAATCCGACGAGCTGCATCGTCTTGATGTTGAAGTACCGCGGATCGCTCATCGAGTCCGGTATGAGTCCGCCTTCGAAGGCGTCACAGAGACCACGCACCGCAGTCGCTATGTCGCGCCGGGCGGCGAACCCGAGCTCTCGGCGAATCAGGTCGGAATTGATGCGGTAGGAACGATGGTCGTCCGTCGGCTCGACGTTGATACGCACGTCCGAGCCGACGATGCCGCGAACCGATTCAGCGATATCAGCGATCGTCTGATTATAGTATCCGGCATTGTAGATTTTACCGTCGATCAGCTCGCCCGGCAAAGACACGGTCCGCACGTACAGATCGGTCATGTCGTCGATATGGATGTTCGGACGAACTTGATTCCCGCCGAAGACCCGAATCACGCGCGTGTTCACGGCGTGATTCGTCAAGATGTTGACTGCGACGTCGAGCCGGAGGCGAGGGGCATAGCCACACACCGTCGCCGGACGCAGGATCAACGTCTCGAAGCCCGGTTCGCGGGCGTCCAGTAAGACCTCTTCGCACATGGCCTTGAACTTCGAATAGTCCGTCAACGGTTCGAGGCTCATGTCCTCGGTCACGTGCTCTTCCTGTTTGACGCCATAGACGCTCGACGAGGAGGCATAGATGAAGCGCGTGACCCCCGCTTCTTTGGCCGCTTGGATCAGGCCCGGAAAGCAATCGTAGTTGATCGACTTTCCGAGATCCGGGTCGAGCTCGAAGCTGGGATCGTTCGAGATACAGGCCAGATGAATGACCGTGTCCATCCCGCGCATCGCATGCTGGACCGCGATCGGATCCCGTAGGTCGCCGTGAACCTCGCTCAGGAGCTTGTGTCCACGCACGCTCGCCAGCGCGGATTCTCCGTATAGATAGAGGTCGAGGACGCGAACCTCGTGACCCGCGTCGAGCAGTTTGGGCACCAGGCCGCTGCCGACGTACCCGGCACCGCCCGTCACTAAGATCTTACGTGCACCGCGATCCACTGGGCGACTCACTTCAGCAGAGACTCGATGAACTTGTATGTCGCGACGCGGTCGACCGCGCTCCGATTACCGACGATCTGCGCTGCCTGTGCGCCGATGACGTTGGCTACGAAGGTGATCATGTCGCCGGGCAGCCCAGCTGCGACCATCGGCGCGGTCCACGAGAGCACCGCATCTCCGGTCCCGACGCGATCGGTGACGCTTTTTGTGAACGCCGGCCCACGAGACCATCCTTCCGTCACGCGATAGAACAAGGCTCCTCGCTTTCCTCTCGTAACCAGGGTGTTTCCCGCGCGAAGCCGATCTGCGAGCGCGGTGACGAGCGGCTCGATGTCTCCGAGCCGCGCCCGCGAGTCCGATCGCAGCTCACCCTCGTTCGTGCAGACGAAGTCTGCGCGCGAGTACCGCGAGATCGTGTGAAAGCCGATATTCGCAGCATTCTGCTGCGTGTTCACGGCCAAGAACTTCGCGCTGCTCTGGACGGCGTCGATAGCGTTCTGCGTAAAGATACCGTGCCCAAAGTCAGCGACGATGACGACGTCGTAGTCCGCCGCATTCTCTTCCAGCCAAGACCCAAAACGCTCGTTCGTGCCGTCGTCGAGAAACTCGTCGTTGAAATTGTACACTTCGAACAGCTTCGAGAGCAGATAACTCTCGACGTAGCGCCGCTTGACGATCGTCGGCGAATCCTTCTTGTAGAAGAACGTCGGCTTCACTTTGTCGGCGAGATGATCGCGAACGAAGCTTTCGCGCGCGTCTCTCGCTCCGAGAAACGTGACGAGACTGACATCATCGATAAACGCCGCGACGTGATTGGCGATCGCCAGTGTGCCGCCCGCGAATTGTTCCTCGGAGGCGTAACGCATCGCTAGGACAGGTTCTTTCGAAGACTTGCCCATCTGATCGACGTAGATATACTCGTCGATGATTGCTTCGCCGACGACGAGGACGCGCAGGTTGCGGAGACCGTCGAGCGCTGCGTGTATCTGCGACGGCGTATACGACCGCCTCAGATTCGCCAGATACTCGTTGACCTCGAGCGGAAACGAGGAAAGATGGCGGTTGATGAGCGACGAGCTCGAGAATGATACGTCGTCGGTATAGTAGATCCGGCCGCCGGCGTCGCAGACGGCCGCCTCTTCGTCGCCGATCCTGCCGGTAAGGTCATCCTCGTGCTTCTTGTAGTCGGGTCCCTTCGCGTACACGTCCGGCTGTACGAGCTTGAGCATCTCGACGGCGCTCGCCCATTCGTTGACGGCGACGTAGTCCACGATCGCCAGCGCAGCCAGCATTCGGACACGGTAGGCTTCGGTGAACGCCGGACGATTGGGCCCCTTATTGACGTAGACGTCGGGTGTCAGCGTGACGACGAGCGCATCACCTTGGCGGCGAGCTTCCTCGAAATGGAGCAAGTGCCCATAGTGGAGCAGATCGAAGACACCGTGACAGAGGACGACGCTCTTTCCGGCTGCCTTCAGCTCTGCGACTCGCGTGGCGAGCTGTTCTACCGAGACGACCTTGTTCGGCGCGTGCGGTGGCTCGACGACCTTCACGTTGCTGCGGTCTCCCCAAGTTGGTCGAACCAGGTTTTCGTCGCGCGGGAGATCGATTCTTCGTCCCAGATCGGTGCCGCCCGCCAGTAGTCGATATGTTCCAAGACGCGCTGCACGCCCAGTTCGAACGAAACCTCCGTCTGCCAGCCCAGAAGCCGCTTTGCCTTCGCCGTCTCCGCGTGCGTCGAGTCCGGCTCCCCTGGACGCTTCGGTACGTGTACCACGTCGCCGCCAAGGAGTTCGACGAGCCGGTTGACGGCCTGCGGCTTCCCGGAACCAACGTTGATCGATTCGCCGGTGACCTCAGATTCGGCCGCCACGACGAAAGCTCGGGCAACGTCCGTGACATACGTGAAGTCCCGCGACTGACATCCGTCTCCGACAACGGTAAAGGGCTTCCCGGCAAGTTTCTGCGCCAGGAACACACCGAAGACGCTGCCGTAGGCGCCCGAGGTGCGCGAACGGACGCCGAAAACGTTGAAGAGCCGCAGCGAAACCGTTGGGATTCGGTAGACCGTCGACCAGTGCAGTGCGACGAGCTCGCCCAAGTATTTCGTCAACGCGTAGGGGTACTGCGGGCGAATCTCCGCCGTTTCCGGGGTCGGATAGCGGTCGGGAATCCCGTAGCACGAAGACGACGCTGCGTATACGACGCGTCGGACTCCCGCTGCACGCGCGGCCTCCATGACGCTCTGCGTTCCATCGACATTTGCGCGAAAATACTCGGTCGGCCGCTCGATCGACGGGACGATGTCCGCTAGTCCCGCCAGGTGGAAGACCGCATCGGCGTTCTCAAAGATCCTCCGTAGACGGTCGGTCTCGTTGACGTCACACCGCTCGAGGGCAATGCGGCCGCTCACGTGCTCGAGATTCTCGACTCGTCCGGTGGACAGGTTATCGACGACGGTGACCTTCGCTCCTCGAACAAGGAGCGCATCGACCAGATGGCTCCCGATGAAACCTGCCCCGCCGGTAACGACCGCCTGTTCGACGCGGCTCATGCGCTCTCTGCGATGCGGTCACGCAGCGCAAGGGCGATCGTATGATTGATGATCAGATGAGCATCTTCTTGCTGGCAGATGATCTTCGCGGGGATCGTCACGACGGCATCGGAAGTTTGGCAGAGCCGGCTCCCAGGTTGGCCGCAGAGTCCGATGACGAAGGCGCCGACCTCATGCGCATATTGGGTCGCACGAATGATGTTCTCGGAGTTCCCGGAACCGGACAAGGCAATCAAGATGTCCTTCGGCAAGAGTAGATTCTTCAGCTGCTCCACGAAGACATCCGCGTAACTGATGTCGTTGCCGATGGCCGTCATATACGGCACATTATCCGTCAGCGCGATGGCGCGGAATCGTGGCGCACCCGCCAAAGTGGTCATCTTGTTGAGATCGTTCATCATATGGGACGCCGTCGACGCACTCCCGCCATTGCCGATGATATAGGTCGTGCGCCGATCGCGCCATCCCTCATACAACCGCTCGACGACGGCTCGTACGTCCGTCCTCGAGATCGATCTGACGACCGCCTCGGCCTCGTCCAGATACGTCGAGACGCGGTCGTTGACGGTACCGTAGCCCATAAGGCCTTGGCCTTCGGCGACCGGATACCGGATTCTTGCGGGTACTCAGCCGAGGCCGAAGCGGCTGTAAAACGGCAAGACGCCTGGTTCGAGCCGCTATTGCCAACCGCGAGGTAGAGGAACGGACGGGTCAAGCCGAACCGGCCACTTCTCGCCGCCGCTCTTCCATTTCTTGTAGACCCCGTCTAAGATCGAGTGCATGGTGGCGAAGTCGGCGCTCTGCAGGCCCATCGCCTTGCTCGCGGCGTAGGCTGGAAAAAACCCTTCTGGGATCGGCGTCGTCGAACCAGAACGCCAGGTCAGAACGTACACGCCGCCGCCCGACCATGCTATCCCGAAGCGGCGCCTGATCTCCGCCGGAGCGAAGAGCGGCGCATACGGCAACGTATCGAAAAGCGGAACGCTCGTATCGAAGGCAAAGAAATTGATGCCCGCCCGTTGCAGCGCAGCTTTGGCAGCCGCGGGCGGTGCGAACATGATCGTGTGCCATTCGGGGCCCATCGAGAAAGAAAAGAACGTCTCGAGACTACATTCCGGCGCGGCGCAATAGTCCTGACCGACTTCCGAGGTCCAAATCGGCGTACCGGCCCCGACCGCGCGGCTCATCGCGAGCCCTTCTGGCCACATGGCGCCCCCGGCCGCAAGGCCGTCGGCGAGGCTCATCTCTCCTAAGGCGAACCTCGCGACGAAGCCTCCGTTCGGCACGGCTGCGATCTCGTGCTGGACGGCGACGAGCAGCTGGATCGTCAGGACGGCAGCGATCGCCGCGGCGCCGCGGCCGATCATCGCCGATCGTGCGACGACAAACGGGAATGCCGCCAGGGCGATGACCGGGAACATGCAAAACATAAACAGCCGGTACATCGACGTATATTGATTGCTCGCCAAGACTGCTGTGGCAGCCACGCCTAGCATGAGCAGCAACGCCGCACTTGCGGAAAGGATGGTTCGTGCGTTCGGCACCTTCCGTCTGAGTAGCCCGAGAGTGGCCAAGCCGAGCACGACGATGAACGTCGCACCCCAGGGCCCCATGAACGGTGCCGCGCGATCGAGCCTCGCCATGGCAACGAACAACGTCAGTACGGAGAGGGCGTGCCAGTCGGGGACCTTGAGTGAGCCGAAATCCGGCGACGAACCCAATTGCAGCACCAGCATGAGGAACGGGCTCACCCAGTGCGCGAATCGCGATTGATCGGCAAATGACCAAAAAAGGCGGAACGGCGTCAGCTCCGCCACGCCCATGACCGCGTAGTTCAAAGCGAGTGCGAATATCGTCGCGGCGACGACGGCTCCGAGCTGCGCGGTATAGGCTCGCACCAGGTCGCCCCTGCGCGATATTCCTTCCCAGGCGATCATCGCAGCTAAGAAGATGACCGCAGTTGCGGCGAATTGCACGCGCACGACGATCAGTCCGCAGAACGCGATAGCGACGAGCAACGACCAGGCGTTGCGATTCTTCGCGTCGATCGACCGCCCTCGCCAGCCCGCCCAGATGCACCCGAACCACAGCGTCGCGGTGATCACGTGCTCTTTCGGAAAATCGGCCCAAAAACCGTAGATTGGATCGGAGGTCCAGATGAAACCGATCGCCGTAGCCGCGGTGGCCGCGAGCGCCACGAACGGATCGTTAGCGGCGCGATGAACGAAACAGAACATGATCAGCAACGCGACCAAGAACATCGAACACGAGGCGATTTGAACGCCCAACGGATCGGTTACCAAGATGGCAAAGAATGCCTCACCCAGGGCCTTGGAAACGAAGAAGTGATACCACACCTCGTTCGGCCAGATATTGTGGGCTGCTACGGCGTGCTGCATGTAGGGGAAATAATGCGTGTAGAAGTCGCCGGTTCCATAGGGGCCGTTGGGAAAGATCAGCTTGAGTTCGACCACCTCGGTGACGGCGACGATGAGCGCCATGAATGTGCCCGCCATGGAAAGGCGCTCGACCCAACCGGAGGCCCGGATTCCTGCCCATCTCGCGGTTGCGAAGGAGCGCCACAGGTCCGCGAAGCGATCCCAACCGACCATCGCTAGCGCCGCACCACCGATGGCGATCAACCACCAATAGTAGAGTCCGGCAAAACCCAATAGGAGCATGATCGCGCGCATAATCGCGGATCCGCACAAAATGGAGATCGCGAGCTCTTCCTCAGGGGCCAGGAGAAACCGGGCCCCGCGCCTTCGCAGCAGCGCGAGCGGCGCTTGTCCAAGCGCGAACTGAATTTCCAGCAGGAAGATGGAGATGACGAATCGCGCAACGTTGTACGACAGATGGTTGAAATGGTCTAACGAGTAGAAGAGGTTCCGATAGAGGTCGAGAGCGTTGAAAGCGGTCGCCAATACCAGAAATGCGAGGCCGGCGACAACCGCCGCCCTCAAGGAACGCGGACCGAAAAACCGGACGAAATCGCATCCGTCTCGCCCGATGCGAGCACGACCGCCACGCTGACGCGGTGTAATCCGCGGCGAAGATTGGAGACGGGCAGCGTCAGGCTGAAACCAGTGGGCACGAGAGCGTCGCCGTGGAAGCTGGCTGCGACGTCCGGGCGGGCGATGCCGTACAGCGCCGAAGCGTGAGGATCGAGTTTTCCGTCGATCACCAAGCATGCCGCTTGGGCCGGGGTCTTGTTCGGAAGATCGGCTACCCAGCCGCCAACCTCGATCGTGCCGGCACGGTCGGCTACGAAACCATTTGCTTCGGGCTCTGACTTTCCGGCTCGTAATTCACCGAAGCCATCGAGATTCCCCAAGCCCTTGACGGCGTGCGAAAGGCGAGCGCCTTGGCAACTCCCGGTGACGTCGTGCGGGCTGGCGTATTTCGCTTGCACGGCCTGCGGTGAAGGCGCCGGCGGTCCGCCCCGGACGGCAAACGACGAATACGCACCGGCGACGAACGCCAAGACGACCGCCGCCGAAAAAAACGTAGCGCGGTGCGGTTCTTGAAAGAGACGCCGGACGGCCCAACGCACGAGCGCGAAGGTGGCGACGATCCAGGTCAACGCAAAGAATACGAAGATCACCCCAGACATGACCGGGATCGCAGTTCAAGCCGGTTTTACCCGCGTCCTGTCGCCACCGCCATGTCGCCATGATGACAAGGGCGTTCCCTCCCTTTCTCCTAGGGGTGAGACCACTTCAGTCGAACACGTCGTCGATGGCGGCTACTTCTGGCAGATCGCAACGGTGAAGGCGCCGGTCGAGTGAGCTTGCGCGCAGATATCGCGAAGCTGCAGTGGTACCACCGTCTGCGGATCGGTGACGAGCTGACGCCGGGTCCGCGAGACGTGGACGAACTCTGCCGGTTTCTGCGGCTGCCGGATGACCTGCGCGGGCGACGCGTGCTGGACGTCGGGACGTTCGACGGGGGGCTCGCGTTCGCGTGCGAGGCGCGCGGCGCCGACGAGGTCGTTGCCCTCGACGTCGTCGAGCACGAGACGTTCACGTTCGCGCGCTCCGCGCTCGGCTCTCATATCCGCTTCGAGCGAGGCAATGCGTACGACCTCGATCCGAAGCGGTTCGGATCTTTCGATCTCGTCATCTTTGCCGGGGTGTTGTACCACTTGCGCTATCCGTTGCTCGGCCTAGACCGGTTGCGCTCGGTAGCCAGCCGTGACGTGCACGTCGAGACGCACACGGCGCGGTTGCGGCTGCGCGGTCCGGCGGCGGTGTTCTACGAAGGCGACGATCTCAACGGCGACTATACGAACTGGTTTGGGCCGAACGATCGTGCCGTCCGCGCCTGGTTTCGCTCGGCCGGCTTCACGATCGCGCGGCTGGGGCGCCGGCGCGAGCGGGTGAGCTACCTCGCGACGGTCGTCCCCGGACCACCGCCGATCTTCGTCCGCGATTGGCCGCAGGTCTACGCGCCGTTCGGCTTCGCGACCGACCCGACGTCGTAGTCTCGTAGCATCTCCTCGAAGAGCTCGGCTTTGCGGACGGCTTGGCCGCGCGGGTGCGTTGTCCGATACCGTGCCGAGAGCAGGTGCTTCTAGGCGCCCGCGTCGAGGTGGGCGGCATCCACTTCGTCATGCACCACTAGCGGGCCGGCGAAGCGCTGCGCCGGACGGTAAGCGACGATCAGCAATCCGGCGAGCAGCAAGACGCCAACCGAAAAGCCTGCATAGCCGAACACCATATGCGGAGGAACGAACGCGAAGTGCACGTCGACGGAGCCGAAGGGAAGGCGAACTTGCTGGAACGCGTCATCGAATGACGCGATGCTCGCTGGCTCGCCGTTGACGGTTGCGGCCCAGCCGGGCAGGTTCAACTCCAGACGTCGAAGCGTCGATGGACCATTGCACCACCCTCGTATCGACAGGCGCGAGAACGGCGTCAAGGCGCATCCCGACGCCGAGACGTACGGCGCGGGGAGAGGTAGCTCGAAGATGCTCAGCGCGATGTCGCGATACACGAGCCGTGCCGTGGGCACAGTACTAAGGCGCACGGACGGCGGCGTCACGACGTACTTCACGCCCGTGTCCTCGTAGCCCGCGAGCTTTGTCCCAAGCTCCGCCAGCACATCGGGAATTTCCGGCGACGATCGAGGTGCTCCGAAAAATTGACGCGGGTCAGCGAAAGGATCCAGCCTGCGTCGTACGTAGTTGATCCAAAGGTACGGTGTCGGTAGGTCGAGGTAATCGATCGATCCGAGACGGAACAGCGCACTGTAGTTCAGAGCCATCGGGCCCGTGCTATAAAACCGCTCGAAGCCTAAGTGCTTCCGCAAGAAGTCGACTCCCCCGAGTGCCAAGGATCCACCACGAGGCGTCGCCAGTGTCGGAATGGAGAACGCGACAACGGCTTCGACGACGACCGTCCCGGCCAGCAGCAACGCTCTCGTCGAATCGGGAGCCCGGCCGCAGAGGATCGCTGCCGCCCCCAAGACATACGCCGCGATCAACGAGCCGACCAACCAAGAATTGTATCCGGGCCCGCTACGCAACTCCAGGATGGTCCCTGTCGACGCCCAGAAGCAGACCAGAAACGCGACGACGACGACGAAGGCGCCTACGAGCAGGCGCCGGCGTAGTTCGGTCCACGCGATCGTCCGCGCATCATCGATGCAAAATGCAACCAAGACGGCCAGAGCAAAGGCACACGACATATCGAGGTACCGATACGAAGCCGTGAATCGTACGCCCGGTACGAGAAGCAACAGCGCCTGAAACGGGCGAAAGCCGAATGTCGAGCCCATCGCGACGGCAACCCATCCGATCAGAACCCAGCGAAGGCCTCGGTCGCGGCAGCCGAAAAGCGCGGCGAGGGCAACGATCGGGACGACAAAACCGAGGTAGCCACCCGTCTGGCCCCACGGATCGTACTTGTAGTAAAAAATAGGCCCCCAAATATATGGGGCGAACTTTTGCAACAACGCGCTCGTGGGCAAATGAAACCACGCGCTTACGCCGCTATGGTTACCGCCCACGTCACCGATGCCGAGATTGTCGAAGAAGGCGATGATGATCGGCGAGGCGAGCAGAGAGCCTGCGACTGCAGAGAGAGCCAGCCCGGCTGCCATTGCAAGCTGGGCTGCGCGCGGCGTACGACTCCAGCGATAGGCCGCCCAAGCACCGGCCAGCAGCCCGTTGAGGAACGAGATTTCGACGAAACCCGCGCTGATCGAAATGGCGATCGCGAGCGTCATGATCGCAATCGCGAGTGCGCGGGCACGTATCGTCGTTCCGCGGAGCTTTTCGATGCCGTAGATGAGCAGTGGGAGACATGGGGAGGGGTAGTTCCAGCCCCCGCCGAGCCACGCCATCGTCCCGTTGAACTCGAACAGCAACCCACCGGTCGCGGCTGGAAGCACGCCGAGCCCGAGCGATCTCAGCACGCCGAACGTCGCGAGGCCGCTCAAGATCTGGACCAGGACTTCCATGATCACCTGGCCGCGGGGTAGGAGTAGGACAGCCATCAGCGGATAGAATGGCGACCCATTCATCTCACCGAGCAGCGCGAGTCCGGCGCCACGGTAGGGATCCCAGAACGGCATGTGGCCGTGAAGCAGATCGCTGATTGCGAGGTGGCCAAGGGACTGATGAACAGTGCCGATGCTCGGATCGATTAACGGCAAGCCGGGCAGGAGACCCGGTAAGGCACCATATCCCAATCCCGAGAACCGCAGCATCGGGTCGGCGTTGAAGATGCCCGTGAGCGAGGGCAAGCTCAGCGTTATCGGGAGGAGAACCAGGACGAGAAGAGCGACCCGGAGACCTTTGTTCAACGGCGCTGGTCTCCGAAGACGATCGTCACTTGTGGGGCGTCGACGTAGTACCCCTTTCCCGACTTGTCGACGACCAGGAGGCCGAGCCGGTACGCGCCGGCATGAAAGACGTGCGGCGGCACATCGACTGCGAAGCCACTTCGTTCGGCATTCGGCGCGTGAAACGCCTGGGCCACGTCGGGCCGGTCGATACCATACGCTGCCGGAAAGCGTCGGGAGCCGTCGACAACGAGGTATACTCCGTCTGCGGCATTCGCAGCGTCCCCATCGACGGCCCAACCGGAGAACGTGAGCGCCCTATCCGGCGAGAACGATACGGAGACCGCCCCTTTTGCTCCCGCGAGAGTCACTTGCTGGCCCGACTGCGAGATGACGTCGAGCGAAACGGGTGCCTTTCCCGCATCTTTCCTGAGGCCGTCCAGGCTTGGAGTGTCGTGCAGAGCCGCACGAAGGGCCGCCGTCTGCGGCTGGGCGTTGGCCCCACCATCTTGCAGCCTCGAGTACACAACGGCCGCCACGAGGAGCACGAGGAAGCCCGCAATGATCGCCGCCTCGATGGAATACTTCTTCAGAAAGGAGACTGGCATCGTAGGACTCCCCCAATAGGCTCTTACGGGAGTCCTTTCCTGTCGCTCGTTTCCCTTAGACGAGCGTGGCTTCCGACCCCGCGAGCGGCTCATTCGCTTCGGTTGCTCGGGTGCGTGTGAGCGGCGACCATACCCCGTTCAGGGAGGCCATCAGCACGCAGACGTGCCCGACCAGAAGGACGCCGACGACCGCGCGCAGCGACGGATGCCACAACGAGAGTGCCACGATCTCGGCGCACGCCGCGACGAGGACCGGGCCGACGAACACATAGCGGTGCAGCCCGAAGTTGTAGGATGCGACGACCGTCGCGAGCGATAGCGCACTACTGGCGAGCACGTAGGGCAGCACGAGGCCGGCGGCCCCTTCGAACGCCCCACCCGCGACCGCCCTCACAACGAGCGACGGCACGAAGAAACTGAACAGGGCCGCAATCGCTGCGAACGCCGCGGCCAAACCCATCGCCGTCCCGAGCAGCGGGAGCGTCGAACGACCTGCCGCCACGCGTGCCGCCGCCTTGGGTAGCACGATCGTCGGAATGAACGCCGCTGCGGCGATAACCGCCCGTCCGACGAGCGCGGCGGCTGCGTACAGGCCCGCCGAACGGGCGTCGAAGACGTGCTTCACCAACGACACGTCGTAGTAAGTCAGCACGGTGAGCGTCACTTGCCCCAAGCCGACGCCGGTTACGATGCGCTTGAGCGCCGGCCCATCGAGCGTGATGCGTGCGCTCTTCGACCCGAACGATCGCCGGAAGATCGACACGTTGTACGCGCCGGCGAGAGCGATTCCCAGCCCAACGCCGGCCACGGCGCCCGCCGCGCCGAACCTCGTCACCAACACGACACCGAGTACGACCCGCGCAACACCTTCGAAGGCGAGCGTAGTGGCGTACTGCTCGAACAGATGTGCACCTTGCAGGACGCCGCGTTGCAGGCACGTGACGAAGAACACCGCGAGCGTGAATCCTGCCGCGACCACCGGGGCGGCGTCGCCAAGCTTGAAAAACGTCGCGATTCGGTCTCGCTCGACGAAGACCGCCAGCACCACGAGCAGGCCGACGAAGAGCGCCCAGATGGCGACGAGGTTTGCGAGTCGGCGCAACGCGGCGCGATCACCGGCGGCTTCGAGGTCCGCGGCGAGCTTGGCGAGGATCAATTGACCGACGTTGGCAGGCGCGCCTACGACGAGCAAGGCCGACACGAGCGCGGTCACCTCGCCGTAGACGACGACGCCGGCCAGCCGTCCGACCAGCATGTAGAACAGATAGTTGAAAGCGTTCGCGGCGACGACGCCGCCGAACACGATCGCACCGTGATGCAGGAGATCGCTGCGCCGGATGCGTGCGATCACAGCCGCAACCCGAAGTCCTCGGCGTCGACGGTGAGGTTCGGATTGTAGTACGGGTCGCGGGCGGCCCAGACCGGCCAGCGCGTGCGGATCGTCTCGACCTCTTCCATGGCGCGCCTCACTTTGGCCAGGGTGTCGTCCGTTCCGCGGCTCTTGGATTCATAGTGGTATAGGCGCGCGCTCGGCACGAAGACGTTGCGGTAGCCGGCACGCCGCAGCTTCAGGCACAGGTCGACGTCGTTGTACGAGACGGCCAGCGCCTCGTCCAAGCCACCGACTTCCCAGTACTTGCGCGACTCGATCATCATGCACGCGCCGGTCACGGCGAGATAGTTCGTGTCGAGCTGCAGCCCGCAGTGGTAGCCGGGCGTCGTCGCCGGCAGGAACCGGTGCGCGTGCCCGGCGAGTCCGAGGATTCCGAGCACGACGCCGGCGTGCTGCACCGTTCCGTCGCCGTACACCAGCGTCGCGCCGACGGCGCCGATCTGTAGGCGACGGGCCTGGCCCAACATGGCCTCCATCCAGTCCGGCGTCAGCACTTCGGTGTCGTTGTTGAGCAAGACGACGAACGGCGCGGCGGCGGCACGCACGGCCTCGTTGTTGAGCCGTGCGTAGTTGAACGGCGCGGGGTCGCGCAGCACGCGAAAGCGCTCCGGCTGTTCCCGCTCCCAGCTCGCCAGCAGCTCGAGAGTCTCGGCCTCGCGGCTACCGTTGTCGACGACGAGCACGTCGAAGTCGCGGTACGCCGTGCGCTCGAACAGCGAGCTGATGCACGGTCCCAGCAGGTCGGAGCGGTCGCGGGTCGGGATCACGACGCAGACACGCTCGCCGCCCGGCACCGAGAACCGCACGTCGATCCCGCAGTCGGTCGCCGTGAGGGTGGCCGCCTCGCCGCGCCGCAGCAACGCTGCCTCAACGGCGAGCTTCTGGTCGATCCGCTCGACCCGGCTGAGCTCGCCGCGATGGCACAGCACTTGCGCGATGTGCGCGACGCGTTCGGTGTGCTCCGTGACGCGCAGCAGCGTGTCGTACCACTGCGCGCTCTCGAACACGTCCCGCACGCCGCCGACCCGCTCGACGAGGTCTCGCCGCATCACGCAGAGGGCGCCCACATAGTCCCGGGTCAACAAGGTCTCCGGTGACCAGTCCGGCTTGAACCACGGATCGCGCGGTACGCCGTCATCGTCGAGCCGATCCTCGTCGCAGTAGACCACGTCGACGTCATCCTGCAGGGCGAGGGCGAACTCGAAGAGCGCATGGGGCTCGAGGCGATCCTGCGGCCGCAGACCGCCGATCAGGCCGGCGTCGCCGAAACGGTCGCCGCCGGGCGGAACGAGCACGATCCGCGCCTCGCCGGCGGCCAGCACGCGCAGGTCATCTGCGTCGTCCACCCCGGCGGCGTCATCGACCAAGACGCGCGCCGTCCAGTTCTCGTACACTTGATCGCGCAGCGACCGCAGCACGCCCAGCACGTCGTTGCCGCTGCCGCGGGCTTCGATCACGATGCCGAAGGCGATCTGCCGGGGCAAGAACCGCACCACCCGCCGCATCCGGTCGGCGTCCTCGACGCGCAGCCGGTGGTGTTCGCGAAAGAGCTGATAGGGATCCCCGAGCGCCGCCAGCTCGGCGGCGCGGTCCTCGGTCGAGGGCGCCGGCACCGGATCGACCGCCGGACCGATCCCGAGCCGGCGCTTGGCGGCGAACCACGCGTCGCGCAATTGCCAGAACCGGCTGACCCGCATCGCGTCGATCGTCCGGCGCTGCCGCTGCACCAGCGGGTAGAGGTAGGCGACCTGGGCCAGCAGTGCGTCGCGTGGGCGCCCATCCTCGAGGGCCGCGAGCGCGTCGATCGCCTCGGAGGTCTGCGCCGCAACCCGTTGCCAACCGCCCACGGCCGCGAGATATCCCATCCCGCGGCGCGCGAGCAGCGCGAGCGCGTCGTCATCGGGGAGTGCCTGCAGTGCCGCGATCCAGCTCTCCGCGGGAACGACGACGCCGCCGCCCGTCTCGCGCACCAGCGCCGCGGCGCCCGGGGCGTTCTCGGCCGCCAGGACGGCCTTCCCGTAGGCCCACGCCTCGGCGACCTCGGGGACGAATCCGGCACCGGCGCCGGTTACCGCAACCGCCCGCGCACTGGCGAAGAAAGCGGCGCGGTCGCGTTCCTCGACCGCGCTCAGCGCGACGACGCGCGTGCCGCTCGCATCGATCTGCGCGCGAGCGAGTGGATCGTCACCGACGAGCAGCAGATAGTGCTGGCCGCGGGTCAATCGATGCACGCGCTCGCCGGGCAGGTCCTCGGGCGGCACGCGGTCGACACCAAGCCCCAGGATGCGGGTGCGAGCACGCGCCGACGCTCCGAACAGGTCGCCCAGCAGAGCCGCCTCGGCCTCGGTACTGCACAGGATCATGCGCGCTCGCGCGACCATCTCGGCGACGTCGGGCAACCGCTCCGCCGGGCCGTCGTCGAGCAACGGGACGAGGATGGCGCGCTCCGCGACGTCGGGGAGCGAGCGCACCGTCGTCGGCACGCTGATGTCGAGGAACAGAAACGCATCGTAGCGCTGGGCAACCGCCCGCACGTGCGCCAGCAGGTCGGGACTGCGCACGCGTTCGTCGAGCAGCGCGAGGCTCGGGCCGTTCCCTGCGGCGAGCACGGCCTCTTCGTACGCGACGCGGTCGGGTGCGCTCACGCCGAAGCGCAGCACCGGAAACGGCTCGGTCAGGTCGGTCCCCGGATAGAAGGAGTTCGCGTCCGGCGCCTCATCGGTAGCGGTCGTCGTCAACACGTCGAGGTCGAGCCCCTCGAGCGCGAGGTGCGTCGCGAAGGCGAACGCGAAGCGCTCCTTGCGCCCGCGCAGATCGCGCCCGAAGAACGGCACCACCAGCGCAACGCGCTGCCGCGTACCGCTCATTGCGCCGTTGTCGCGCTCAACGGATACGTGGCGGCGCGCCGTTGCTCGAACAGGTACCGCGCGGCGATCTCGGCGACCGCGACCCCGGTTACCAACCAGTACGTGGTGGCGACCTTCGGGAAGAAAAAGAGGTCGTCCGTCACCTGGTGCACGCTCAGCGCGACGGTCGCGCCCAGCGCGCCGACGACCAGCGGGCGCCGCACGGCGCTCCGCGCCAACGTCCAAATCGTCACCGCGAACAGCGAGACCGTGGTCAGTAAGCCCACCAGTCCTTCTTCGGCCAGGCTCTGCAAATAGATGCTGTTGGCGTGTGTGCGCACGCCGAACAGCCCGACCTGCGCCAAGTCGAGCTCGTAGTTGCCGGCGCCCACGCCGAAGAGGGGCGAGGTCCGCCAGAGGGCGATCGCCGCACGCCACAGCTCGCTGCGATTGCCGAGATGGTCGGCCGACTGCGTCACCTGGTCGAGCGAGAAGTAGCCGACCGGGACGCCGGCGCGGGACGCGAGCGTCCCCCCGCCGAGGACGATCACCGCCACCACGGCGGCGTAGCGCCAGGCCAGACGCTGCGCCGGGCGCAGCACGGCCAGCACGACGGCGATGCCGACGACGACACCGAGGATCCCGGCCCGCGAGATGGTCAGCAGGTCGGTCAGCGCGGCGAGCACGATCACCGCCGTCAAGATGCGATCGCGATGGATCAGTGCGCGTGCGACCAAGACCGGCAGGACGACGTCGAGGTATCCGGCCAACTGATTGGGGCCTTCGAGCGTACCCGCGATGCGCGGGAGCACCCACCCGCGCAGGAAGATCCCGCTGTGCGCGCCCAGCAGGTACTCGGCCAACGCCGAGCAGCAGACGAGGGCGACGGCCAGCTCGAGCATGCGCCAGAACGGACGGTCGTCGGGATCGGCCGCGAAGGCCGCGATCGCGCCGGCGAACAGCACCAGGTATTCGCCGTTTTTGAACGCCTCGCGCACGACGGCGCCGAGGTCCTGCGCGTGGATCGCGCTCAACGCGATCGCGATCAGCGTGGCGAAGAAGGCGGCCAGCATCACCCGCACCGGGAGCGTTCGAAACGCGGCTAGATCCGGCCGCGAGAACGCGAGCACGGCCAAGAGTCCGACCAGTCCCGCCTTGAGCGTGGTGATCGAGGTTGGCCCGACGTAGCGCGCCAGGTCGAACGGCGCCAGCACCAATAGTGCGGCGACGCCCAACGCCGGGCGGCGGCGGGTGAGCAGCCCGACCCCGACCGCGCAGCACAGGTAGACGATGACGCTCGCGACGTCGACCGGAGGGTGCGCCTCGTGCCGTAACGAGACGGTCAGCGGGTGGAAGATCATTGCAGCGAGCTACCGAGAACGCGACCGCTCGAAGAGCATTCCGGCTACGGTTTGCGTTCCGCCGCGGGAACTCCCCGAGCCGGCGGCAGCTCGTCCGCGACGGCAGCGGCGGCCAAGACGGCCCACTGCTGGGGATCGGTCCCCGACCAATCGTAGAAGGCGACGCCGAGGGCGCCGCGAGCGCGGCTCTCGGCGAGCGCGGCGGCCAGCTCGTCGGGCCCCGGCGCCCCGCGCGGGCCGAGCGCCGCGGTCTGGACGCCGACGTCGATCGGGACGCCGCCGATGAGCCGCCGCAGCGTCGCGATCGAACCGGCGACGGCCCCGCGCGCGCCGGACGCGTGGCCCAAGCCCCGCCAGTAGACCATCGGCTGCACGACGTCGGCGGCCCGTGCGATCGCGGCGTACGGATAGGTCGCCGGACCGAGATGTTCGAGGAAGGGGTCCTCGACGGTCGCCACCAGCAGCACGCGCGGACCGACCGCACGCCGCAGCGTGGCGAGGTATCCCGCCAAGGCCGCGGCCCCGGACGGCCCCTCCCCGAGGAACTCCTCGCCGCGCTCGAGGTCGACCGCCAGGCCACTGAGGCCGTTCCCGGCCGGCGTCCGGATCGCGGCGACCGCCGTCGCCTCGGCCAGATCGTCGGCGGCCGGCGTGCGCGGGACCGTCCAGCCCAAGACGCGGATCCCGTGCGTGGTCAGCCCGTCGATCAGCGCATCGATCGTCGGCTGCGCGGCGGCGGTCGTCTCGGCGAAGGCGCCGTAGGCGAGCCGCAGTTCGACCATGCGCAACCGGGCGCGCACGGCGGTCGCGACGATCTGGTCGACGTCGAGCGCGGTGTACCGCGCGTCATCGAGCGGATCGCCGGAGAACGCGAGCCAGGCCGCCGTGCCGCGCAGCACCTGCGCATCGGCCGCCGGCAGCTCCGCCGGGACGACGGCGCGCACGGCATGTCGGCTCCCCGGGAGGACGACCACGTAGCGCGCGACCCGGCCGGGCGTGACCGCGCCGTCGTCCCACGACGAGACCGGCGCGCGCAACACGGCGGCCGTCACGGCCGCACCGCCGGCGACGACCCGGGCGATCCGCACGCTCCCGCGGCGCACGCGCGGAAACCAACCGAGGCGCACCAGATGCGGGCCGAGGGCCCCGGCGACGACGACCGGCTCCGCGCGCGTCGCGAAGCCCGCGCGTGCCGCACCTAAGCTGGGCGGCTGGTTCGCGACCACGTGGATCGCGACCGGCCCGGCGTCGCGGACCGCGACGATCGCCGCCGGACCGCCGTAGCGCAGCCGCGTCTGCCACTGCACGCTGCCGCGATCGACGCGAAAGGTGAAGTCGCCGCCGCGCCGCAACAGCGTCGGCGCGCCGCCGGGGTCGCGCAGCGCGACCCGCACCAGCGCGCGCGCCTCGCCGTCCGGCGTGACGCCCAGCGGTTCGACCGTCAGCGCGAACGCGCTCGCCGGCGCGCCCGACCAGAGCTGCGTCGGCTGCGGCGCCGGCGTGCTGCGCGGCAGCGGCGTCGGCCACGCCAACGGCTGCGCGTTCGCGACCAGCGCGGCGCCGGCGGCGAGCAGCAGCGACGCGAACGCTAGGCGCGTGGCCGGGGCGTTCACTCGACGAACTTGTGCAACCCGCGCGGCGCGTCGGAGTCGACGCCCTTCGCGCGGCCGGTGTACAGCGCGAGCGTCTGCCCCGCTACCAACCACGCCAGCGTGTTGAACGGCTCGTCGGTTTGCGGCCCGAGCAGCGGGACGTCACCGCATGGCGCGCCGATCGCGTAGCGCGCCGCACCGGCCACCACCGCCTCGTCGAGCGGGCGTCGCACGACCGCTCGCGAGGGATCGTCGACGATGCCGACGATCGCGCTCGACGCCTCGAGCATCGCCGAGCTGCCGTGACGGAACTCGCCGGCCGGAAAGCCCTCGGCGTGGACGTAGCTCGCCTCTTTGATCTTGAGCGCAAGCTCGTAGGCGATCGGGACGCCGTAGCCGGCGCCGACGACCGCGACGGCGCGCCGGCCCGCTACGTCCGCCGCGGCGGCGACCACCGCGGCGAGGTCGGGACCGGCGAGCCAGGCCTCGACATCGGTAGCGGTGCGCCGCAGCGCGGCGGCGTCGCGGTGCCGTGCCCCGCCGACCAGCGCCGCCGCCCAAAGCACGATCGCCGCGGTCGTGGTGACGCTCTTGCTCGCCGGCACGGCGCGCTCGGGTCCGGCGCCGATGTCGATCGCGACCCCCGCCCGCGCGGCGAGCGGCGCGTCGGGATCGTTGGTCAACGCGACGACCCGCGGCGCTGCGAGCAGGTCGAGCGCGTCGAGCAGGTCGGCCCCCCGGCCACTCTGCGAGAGCGCCACGACGCACGCGTCGCCATACGCCGCCCGATCGAAGCGCGCTTCGGTCGCCGCCAGCGCCCACGCCCGCACGCCGCGCCGCCGGAACGCCAACGCGCCGAGCAAACCGACGCACAGCGAGCTCCCGCTGCCCAAGAAGAGGACGTCGCGGCCGGCGACGGCCGCGGCCAAACGCTCCGCCGCGTCCGAGGCCGCGACCCGGCGCCACGCAGCGGGCTGCTCGCGGATCTCCGCCTCGAAGCGCGCGCCGAGCATCAGTCTTGGACGAAGTGCGCCAGCACGCGCGCGCGTACGTCGGCGAGCGCCGCCGGATCGCCGACCCAGTCGTCGACGTCGAAGGCGAAGATCACCGTGCCGTGCGTCGCGTTGACCGCGTACCCGGCCATCGTGCGCACGTGCGAAAGCGAGCCGCTCTTGGCGAAGAGGTGGCCGGCCGTAGGGCTGTCGCGTTCGAAGTCGTCCTTGAGCGTCCCGCGCACCGCGGCGATCGGGAGATCGTCGAGGACGAGATCGCGCTGCGGGCCGTTCCAGTCGTGCTGCAGGATCGCGACCTGGTCGATCGGCGTGATCCGGTCGTATACCGAAAGACCGCTCCCGTCGACGAGCGTGATCGCGCTCGGATCGACGCCGATCCCGGTCAGCCACGTCTTCTCGTACGCGATCCCATTGGCCGTCGTCCCCGGAGCGCCGTCGACCGCGAACGCCAGTTCGCGCAGAAGCATCTCGGCGACGAGGTTGTCGCTGGGGAACCACATGTCGGCCAGCAGGTCGCGCAGCGGTTCCGAGTCGTGCGACCAGACGACTCTCGCTTCGCTCGATGCCGGCAGGACGAGCGGCGCCGGCCCGACGGCCGGCAGCACCGAGACGCCGTGGCGCTCGAGCGCGTCGACCAGCGCCGCATAGGCGTATGCGTAGGGGTTCGGGACGGCCGCGTCGAGATGGTCGGGCGTTGCGCCGAGCGCGATCTGGCCGACGACGCTGATGCAACCCGCCCGCGTGCGCGCGACGTCGATCGTGTCCGGGACACCGGCGGCACCGGTCACCGCGTCCATGACCACCTGCACGCCGGCGGTCGGCGAGCATTCGCCGAGCGTGTGCACGACCTCGCCGACCGGCGTCACCGTGACGGTCGGGATCGAGCCGGCCTGCGCGGCGGGCGTCACGGTCAGATGGACGACGTTCTCATCCAGTGCGAGCGGTCCGATGACCGGCGCGTAGGAGTAGGCGAAGTCGTCCCACGTCCACCCCGGCAGATAGCCCGCCCGCTCGCCATGGCTCTCGTCGATCGCAACCCCGGTGACGCTGTGGATCCCTTCGTTGGCGACCGCCGTCGCGGCGTCGTCGAAGTCCGCGTCACGCAGGAGCGGATCGCCGCCCGCGTGCAGCACGAGCGAGCCGTGGAACGCCCCGTCGACGGTCTTGCCGAACACCACCAGCGTGGTGCGAAAGCGGTAGTCGGGACCGAGGTGATCGAGGGCGGCGCTGCCGACCAACAGCTTCAGCGTCGAGGCGGGTTGGAACGCCTGGTCCTGATTGCGCTCGATGAGGACGCGACCGTCACGCGCGTCGATCGCGTAGATACCGACGTGCGCGCCGTGCAACGTCGCCGCGCCGGCCAGCGCGACGTCGACGTTCGCCGCGAGCGCCGCGATCTGCTCGTCGGTCCACGGCGCGCCGCTGGCCGTCGGCTTGGGGACAGCAGCGCCGACGCCGCGATCGACCGCCAGCGCGGGTGCGGCGGCGGCGAGTGCCGCGCCGAGCCCGAGCGCGGCCAGCGCCGGCCTCACGCCGCGACGCGCTCCGCGATCCGGCGCGCGATGAACGTCGCGACCTCGCTGGGCAGGGTTCCGCGACCGAAGCCGGCGTCGTAGCCCAGCTCGGCCGCCAGCAGGTTCGTCACCCGCGGCCCGCCGGCGAGCAGCAGGATGCGCCCGCGCAGGTGCGCCGCTTCGAGTCGCTCGGCCAAGGCGGTGAAGTTGGCGATGTCGCTCCCCTTTTGCGTCACGACCTGCGAGGCGAGGATCGCGTCGACCTGGTGCTCCTGGGCGAAGGCGACGAGATCGTCGACCGCGATCTGGCTGCCGAGATTGTACACCTCGAAGCCGTGGTACCGCTCCAAGCCCGAATGACCCTGGTAGCCCTTCATGTTGAGGATGGCATCGATCCCGACCGTGTGGGCGTCGGTCCCGATGCAGGCCCCGACGACCTTGAGCTTGCGGCCGATCCGCTGCGCGATCAGCGCGTCGACCGCGTCCATCGTCAGGGCCTCGCCGACGGCGGCCGGGGCGGTGACGGTGGAGACGTCGATCGCGACCGGTGTGCGCGCGTAGACGACGAAGAACGAGAAGCGGCTGGCGATCGCTCGCCCGTCGGCGACCGCGACGTCGGTGAAGCCCATCTTGGCGACCAACTGCCGCGCCACTTCGTCGGCGGCTTCGCTCCAGGGGATCGGGAGGGTGAACGAGAGCTGGACGGCGCCGTCGTCGAGCGTGTCGCCGTACGGCTTGACCAGGCTCACGACGCCGCGACCAGCTCGCCGGCGAGCGCGTCGGCGAACGGGTTCCAGTAGGCCGGGTCCTTGGCGAAGACGCCCTCGAGGCCGCGGCCGCCCGCGCGCGGCCGGCGCACGTCGGCGAAGCTGCCCGTCTCGATCGCGGTCATCAGGCCCCGCTGGGCAACGTCCTCGAGCAGCCGCAGCGTCGCCGCCAGCACGTCCTGCGCGCGGCGTTCGATGCGCCCACCGGCTTTGATCTCGATCTCGTCGCCGAAGTGTCGCGCCGTGCGCATCACGTAGCGCGCGTTCTCGAGCGCCAACGCGCGGTCGCCCAAGAACGGCGTGTGGATCGCCTCGGTCAACATCCCGCACAGGTGGATCGTCTGACCCGTCATCACCGAGGTGAGGTTGAACATCGCGTCGATCAGGTGGCCCTTGAAGACGTTGCCGGTCATGTGCTTGGTCGGCGGCATGTACTTCAGCGGCGCGGCAGGGAAGATCTGGCGCGCGAGCTGGGCTTGCGCGAGGGCGAACAGGAAGCCGTCCTCGAGGTCGGGGTCGATCTCGTACGCGTCACCCAAACCGATCTGCTCGTCGGGAAGTCCGGCGCGGTGGGCGAAGGCCTCGTTGATGAACTGCGAGGCGAGCACGGCCGGCGCCTGATCGATCGCGTCGGCAGTGGTCAGGTAGTTGTCCTCACCGGTGTTGATGATGATCCCGCTGCGCGCGTTGAGCTGGCGCGAGAAGTGCTGGTCGACGAACGTGCGCTGCATGTTGATGTCGCGGAAGAGGATCCCGTACATCGAGTCGTTGAGCAGCATGTCGAGCCGCTCGAGCGCGGCGGTCGCCGCGATCTCCGGCATGCACAGACCGCTGGCGTAATTGGTGAGCATCACGTAGCGCCCCAGGCGCTCGGAGACGTCGTCGAGCGCGGCGCGCATGATGCGGAAGTTTTCCTGGGTGGCGTAGGTGCCGCCGAAACCCTCGGTCGTCGCGCCGTAGGGGACGTAGTCGAGCAGCGACTGCGCGGTCGAGCGGATGACGGCGACGATCTGTGCGCCGGCCTCGGCGGCGGCGACGGCGGCCGTGCGGTCCTCGTAGATGTTTCCGCTGGCGACGATCACGTAGAGCAGCGGCGGCGGTGCTTGCGGTAGACGGACCAGCAGCTCCGCGCGGCGCCCGCGGACCGCGTCGATGCGGGCCAGACCGCGTTCGACCCACGGTCGCAACGCGGCGCGCAGGGCCGTTTCCGGCATACGGGCGGGATCCGGCAGCGGTTCGCCGGCCGCGACCGCCTCGGCGACCTGCTGCGGCGAACCCCCTTGCGCGGCCAGCGCCGCCCCCAGCGTCCGGGCAACTCCGTGCTCGCGGTTGGGCAGCGCGTCGACCAGCCGGTTCGGCAGCGGCACGCCGTGCTCGTCGACCCCGTCGATCCCGCACAGCCGCGCGACGGCCCGCTCGACGCTCAGCGTCGAGTGCCCCGCGATGAAGCCGGCGATCGGGTCGACGATCGCGCCGGCGAGCTGCCGGGCATGGGAGACGCTTACCGAATCGATACGGAGCTTCATGGCTGAACAGCCACATATTCCGCTGGGAAGCTCCCGACTCCGCCCATGAATCATTTGGCATTTGAGGGCTGCCGGCCACTGGGGTGCCTAGTAGATGCTGGCGAAGGGGCGCTGGACGGCGTGGGCCTCCTCGAGGATCGTCATCCAGGCGATGTTGTACCAGCGCGGGTTCGTCAGCCAGGCGACGTCGTCGAGCGGCAGCCGCGCGAGCATGACGTCGATCGACTCCAGCACGGTCACGGCCGGCGTGAAGCCGAGCGCCTGCGTCAGCTTGAGGTTCGACATCCGGTAGTCGCGCACGATCTTCGGCAGCGGCGCCTCCTCGAGCGTGACCTGGCGACCGCGCAGCGAGAGCGAGCCGGCGACCAGCATCGCGAGCTGGCGCACCTGGTAGTTCTCCTGCATCACGTTGAAGATCTCGCCGCGCACCTGGGCCAGCGGCGCGGTCAAGCAGACGACGTGCGCGCGGGCGACGTCGGTGACGTCGACCAACGGGCGCCACTGCCAGCCGCCGCCGTGCAGGTACAGCTTGCCGACGGCGATCGCGTCCTTGAGGAACGTGTTGACGACCAAGTCGAAGCGCATCCGCGGCGACCAGCCGTAGACCGTTCCCTGGCGCAAGATCGTCGGGCCGAAGCGCTCGTCGGCCAGGCGCAGCAGCGCGTCCTCAGCGTATTTTTTCGAGAGCGAATACGCGCCGCGCGGCTGCACCGGCGTGCGTTCGTCGAACATCCCCGGGCCGATGCCGTCGTAGACCGAGGCCGAGGAGCCGAACACGAAGCGCGCGATCCCGCGCCGCTGGCAGACCTGCCCCAGATGCTCCGTCGCAAGCGCGTTCATCTGCCAGTTCGCCGCGGGGTTGTACTCGGCGGTCGGATCGTTGGACAGCCCCGCCAGGTGCGAGACGCCATCGATCCCCTCGAGCCAGGCCTCGTCGAACTCGCGCACGTCCCCGGCGATCGCGGTCAGTCGGCCGCCGGAGCCCTCGGCCAGCGCACGCGCGTACTCGGCGCCGAAGAAGAACCGGTCGACCACCCGCACGGAATCCCCGCGCTCGAGGAGCTGGCGGCAGAGCTCCAGACCGATGTAACCGCCGCCACCGGTGACCAAGACGTGCATGCGAGCGACCTCTACGGCTGCACGCCGGCCGAGTCCCCTTGCGCCCTCGGCGCGGAAACTTCCCGCCCGCACGACGGTACTTACAGGTAGGATGGCTGTGCAGTCAGTCCCCGAGCTCACGGACGAGTTTCTCGTCCAGGCGGTCCTCGCCGGCGACCGCGACCGCTTCGGCCTGCTGGTCGAGCGGTACAAGCGCGGGATCGCTTCCTTCATCGGGGCGAGCGTACGACAGCCCTCGGACGTCGCCGACCTGACCCAGGAGACGTTTCTGCGCGGCTTCGCGCACCTCGGGACGTTCAACCCCGATCTGGGCCGCTTCTCGACCTGGCTCTACCACATCGCCCGCAACGTCGTGCGGACGTTCTTGGGGCGCTCCCTGCGCCGGCCGACGGTCGCCGAACTGGGCGACGAGCAAACGCTCGAGAACACCTTGGCCGACCTCTCCCACGAAGCCGATCCGGCCGGCGGCGTCCTGCGCGCCGAGGCCGAGGCCGAGGTCCGCGCGGCGCTGGCCGAACTCCCCGAGCGCACCCGCACGATCCTCGCGCTGCGCTTCTACGACAACCTCGACTACCAGACGATCGCGACCACGATGGGGCTCTCGCTCGGCAACGTCAAGACGCTGATCCATCGCGGGAAACTCGCCTTGGCACACAAGCTGCGCCAGCGCGAAGCGAATGCCCACGGCACCTCGGCGACCGGCACGCTGCGCGCACTCGGAGGCTTCGGTGAGCTGCAGCTCATCTGAGGCGCTCTTCGAGGCGTATCTCGATCGCACGCTGACGGCCGTCCGGCGCGCGCGGTTGGTCGCGCACTTGCGCGCCTGCGGCCGCTGCACCGGCGTGCTGGAGGAGCTGCGCGTCGTCGATGCGTTGCTCGCCGCGCCCAGCGCCCCCGAGCTGCCGCCGAACTTCACCTTCGCGACGATGGCCGAGGTGCGCTCGCTCTCGCGGCCGCGCAGCAGCTCGCCGCCGGTCGCCGCCTACCTCGTCTGCTACCTGGTCGCGGCGTGGCTGCTGATCGGTGCGGCCTTCCTGGTCGAGACGGCATCGATGCACGCGCTCGGTGAGACCGCCCTCGACGTGAGCCGCGAGCTGACTCGCGCGCTGGGCACGCTGGGTCACGCCTCGGCGCGACTGATCGACGATTTCGGTTCGCTCGGCGCGCTGGTCGAGATCGTGCTCGCTTTGAACGTCGCCCTCGCGCTGGCCGCCGTCGTCGGCGTCGCCGTCATGCGGCCGCGCGTCGCCGCGCGCCTGCGCTCGTGATCGCCCGCTTGTTCGCCGTCGTCGTCGCCTTCGCCGCGCTGACGGGGCTCGCCCAAGCGCAAGCGGTCGACGTGCGCGGACAGGACGGCGGCGAGACCCGCATCTTCACCAGCGTCTACGTCCCGCCCGGACAGACCATCGACGGCGACCTCAACGTCGTCTTCGGCGATGCCCACGTCGCCGGCATCGTGCGCGGTGACTGCAACGCCGTGTTCGGGACCTGCACGGTCGTCGAAGGCGGCCAGGTACTGGGCCAGGAGAACAGCGTCACCGGCGACACGGTGCGCGACTTCATGCCGTGGACGGTCGGCCGCCGCGATGGGCTGGGCGCGTTTGCCCAGCAGGACCGGACACTCGTGATGCGCCTGGCCTCCAGCGCGATCGTGCTGCTGATCTTCCTGCTCTTCCCGCTGCGCATGCGGGTCGCGCTCGATCGGGTCGAACGGCACCCGGGACTCGCGGTGGCAACCGGCATCGGCGCCACGCTGGCGATCCTTCCCATCGCGATCGTCCTGTGCATCAGCGTGATCGGCATCCCGCTGGTCGCGCTCGAGGCGTTGGCGGTGCTGGGCGGGATCTGGCTGGGGACCGGCGCGATCGCGCTGCTGGTCGGGCGCCGGTTGTGCGAGCTGGTCATGCCGACGGCGACGCCCTCGCCGCTCTTGGCGATGATCCTCGGACTGGTCGTCGTCGCCGCGGCGGAGACCGTACCGATGCTGGGCTGGGTCGTCAGCGCGCTGGTCTGGCTGATCGGTTTGGGCGCGGCGATCTTGGCCTTCGTCCGCTCGACGCAGATCGATGCTCCCGTGCATCGCGCGCCGATCGGTGGCCCACCGATGCAAGGCTGGCGCTGAGATTCACGTCCCGGCAGCGCCGACAGGGTGACCCGGCGGCGTCGCGAACCTGGGCTGCTCTCCACCATCACACGCTTGCACAGCGAGGTTCCCGTGGGTCTGGTCGTCACCGGCATCTCCCAGAACGGCGATATCAAAGCGCTCGAGAACGCTTTGAAGACGGCCGGTTTCCCGCTGGACCCGCTCCAGCTGATCGGCCCTGACGACTCGACGCAAAGCCCGGCCCGCGGCGTCGTCAACCCCGGCTACATCACCGGCGGGACGGGCCAAGGGACGGGCGTCCCCGGCCTCACCAGCGGAACCCCGACCCCGGGCGGATACGGCACGCAATACTTCCGCAACGAGACGCTCAGCGACCGGCTCGGCGACCTGGAGATCCCCGACGACGAGGTCGAGAACTACGTCGGAGCGCTCGAGGCGGGGCGCAGCGTCGTCGCCTACTTCGCCAAGCCGGAGACGATCGACAAGGTGACGGAGCTCTTCCGCGCCGGCGGATTGGCGAAGGTTAAAACCTTTTAAGCGATCGGGGCGTCGCGGTTCTCCGGGGCGCTGGGGATTCGGCGCTCGAACTTCTGCACGATGAGGCGGACGATGAGCGCGAACTCATCGAGATTCAGCAGCCGCGCGACCGCTAAGAACGCGAGCGCGCCGATGGCGAGCTGCCCGGCCAGGTAGAGCGCCTCGACGGAAAACGGCCGCACCGGATCGACCGAGAAGGTCGCGATCCAGCGCAGCGCGCCGATCATCGCAGCCGAGCAGAGCAACGCTCCGCCGGCGCTGCGCATGAGCGCGCGAACGTCGAAACCCGCGAGCAGCCGCCACACGAGCAGGCCCAGCAGCACCGCTTGTACGCTCTGGCTCACCGCGTTCGCCGCCAGCAGCCCCCTCGCTCCGAACGGCCCGAGCCAGAGCAGCGAGAGCACGACGTTGAGCGCCACCGTGAGGACCGAGATGACGACGGTCCAGCGGACCTCGCGGCAGGCGAAGGAACACCGGCTGAGCACGACATTGGCCGCCGTTGCGACCAGACCGAACGCCGCATACGGGATCAGGTGCGCGGTGAGCACCGTCGAGCTCGGCCCGAACTCCCCGCGCTCGAAGAGCGTGCGCACGATCGGCGTCGCCAGGACGATCAGGCCCAGCGTCGCCGGGATCGCGATGAACATCACCAGCCGCAAGCCGGTCACGAGGCTGCGCCGCACCTCGGCGTGGTTGTCGCGTGCGAAATGTGAGGCGAGCAGCGGGAAGAGCACCGTCGCGATGGCGGCGGCGAAGATCTGCTGCGGAAATCCGACCAGCTTGGTCGCGTAGTTGATCCCGGAGATGTAGCCGGGGTGGAGCGTCGAGGCGAAGAAGCGGTCGAAGAACAGCGCGATCTGGCCGGCCGCCGAGCCGACGACGATCGGGCCCAAGACGGCCATGATGCGGTGCAGACCCGGGTGGTGCAGGTCGATCACCGGCCGGTACGTGCCGAGGCGGAGGAACGAGGGCAACTGCACGAGGAGCTGCGCGCACAAACCGAGCGAGGTACCCAGGACGAGCGCGTAGATCCCCAACCGCGAGAACAGAACGACGACGGTCACGATCGTGACGACGTTGATCGCCAGCCCTTGCAGCGCGGCGCCGAAGAAGCGGTGCTGCGCGTTGAGCGCGGCGGTGACGACGCCGGCCAGCGAGGTGCCGATGATGCTGGGCATCATCCAGCGCGTCATCCGCACGGCCACGCCCATCTGCGGCGCGGGGAAGCCGTGCGCGACCAGCGGAACGTACCACGGCGCGAGCAGCCAGCCGGCTGCGCAGCTCACCACGAGCACGATCGCCAGCACGTTGACGATCGTATTCGCCAGCCGCCAGCCCTCCTCGTCGCGGCCGGTCGCCAGGTACTGGCTGAACACCGGCACGAGCGCGCTTACCAGCGCGCCGTTGAACAGGCCGAACAGGATCGTCGGGATCGTCGCGGCGGCGAGGAAGGTGTCCATCTCCCAGCGCGTGCCGAAATAGCGCGCGTTGACGACCTCGCGCAGGAAGCCCAGCAGCGTCGAGGCCAGCGTCGCGGCCATGACGATGACGGTCGAGCGCGCGACGGCCGTCGCCGAGGGCGTGGGAAGGGCGCGCAGGCGCCGTTCAGTGCGCGCCGGTTCCACCGAGGACCTCCGGGACCGTGCGCAAGACGATGCGGAGGTCGCCGGCGATCGTCCAGCTGTCGATGTAGCGGTTGTCGAGTTCCATCCACTCGTCGAACGAGAGGGCGGAGCGCCCGGAGATCTGCCACAGGCAGGTCACGCCCGGTGGCACGCACAGGCGGCGCATCGCGAACTCGTCGTAGTGCGCGACCTCTTCGGGCAGCGGTGGCCGCGGCCCGACGACCGACATCTGACCGAGCAACACGTTGACGAAATTCGGCAGCTCATCGATCGACAGGCGGCGCAGCAGGGCACCGACCGGGTGCAGTCGTGGATCCTTGCGAATCTTGAAGACCGGGCCGTCGACCTCGTTGAGGTGTGCGAACTCGTCGCGCCGCGCGTGCGCGTCCCGCACCATCGTCCGCAGTTTGAACATGCGGAAGCGCCGGCCGTTCATACCGACGCGTTCTTGAACGTACCACGGGGAGCCGCCGGTTATCGCGACGATGGCGAGCGCGGCGACCGCGACGATCGGGGCTGCGACCAGCAGTGCGAGCGACGCGACGGCCAGATCGAAGCCGCGCTTCCCGGCTCGCTGCCAGGCCGGTCGCCGGGGAGCCGGCGGGACGGCGAACGGCAGCGACCACTCCTCCGTGGTGCGGGCCGGCGACGAGAGCGTTTGCAACGCACTCATGTGTGCTGCGGCTCCCGTGTGCCGAGCAACATCGCGGCGAAGCGTTCCCCGATATAGCCCAGGCCGTCGATGACCTCGCGGGCGCCGCCGGCGACCGGCCCGTATTCGACGTACGGGACGTACTCGCGGGTGTGGTCGCTGCCGGGCTGCGTCGGATCGCAGCCGTGGTCGGCGGTGAACATCAAGCTGTCGCCCGGGCGGATGCGCTCCAGCAGCTCCGGGAGGCGCGCGTCGAGGCGCATCAAGGCATCGCCGTAGCCACGTACGTCGCGCCGATGACCGAACTTGCTATCAAAATCGTTCAGATTGACGAACACGAGACCGTGATCGGTGGCGTCGGCCAACGCAAGCGCACGGTCGACCGCTTCACTGTTGTCGGCGACGCGGACGGACGAGCGGATCCCGTGACCGCTGTAGATATCGCAAATCTTCCCGACCGCGTGCACGGCTACACCCGCCCGCTCGAGCCGGTCGAGGACCGTCTCGGGCGGGTCGATCGCATAGTCGCGCCGGTTCGGGGTGCGGACGTACGTGCCGGGCGACCCGACGAACGGCCGGGCGATCACGCGGTTGACCTCGTGCGGGGGGACCAGCATCGCCCGGGCGCGCTCGCACCAGTCGTACAGGGTCGCCAGCGGGACCGTCTCCTCGTGGGCCGCGACCTGGAAGACCGAGTCGGCCGAGGTGTAGAGGATCGGCCGGCCCGTCCGCTGGTGCTCCGCGCCCAGTTCGGCGATGATCTCGGTCCCCGACGCGGCGACGTTCCCCAGCGGCGGCCGCCCGACGATCGCCGTGAACGCCTCGATCACCTCGGGCGGAAAACCGCTTGGGTAGGTTGGGAAAGGTACCTCCGTGACCACGCCGGCCATTTCCCAATGACCGGTGATGGTGTCCTTCCCCTTTGAGCGTTCCCTCATCTTGGCCACGGCAGCGAGGGGCGCCGCGACGGCCTCGACGCCCCGAATCGGGGTGACGTGCCCCAGACCCAGCCGTTCGAAATTGGGCAGGTCGAGGCCGCCCAGCCGCTCGGCGACATTCCCAATCGTGTTCGCGTTGGAAGCGTCGTGGTAGGCCTGTGCATCTGGGAGGGCACCGACGCCGGCGGAGTCGAGAACAAAAGCGAGGATGCGCGGCATGGCGTTCGGCGCGGTTCCATCCGGCGCAGGAGCGTGCCTCCCACTGCGCTGAACGCGTGATGTATCTCATGCGCCATCCGGTCGCCTGTCTGTTGGCGAGTGCGTTCCTCGTCGGGCTACCGGTCCTCGCGCGCGCGACGCCGCCGGCTAGCCTGGACATCCACGCCGGGCACGTCGACTTCTACTACGACCGCTACGAGATCACGGCCGACGACAACGTGCGCGTCCGGCTCTCGGACGGGACGATCATCCGCGGCCAGACCTTCGCGATGGATCTCAAGCTGAACCGCTACGTCGTCGCCGGCGACGTGCACGTGGACGGCGCCGGGATCCACCAGACCGGCGCCGCGCTGGCCGGGTACCTGGATATCGACAAGACCTATTTCCTGCCCGAATCGACCGCGACGCCGGAGCGCTGGACGTTCTTCGGGTCGAACTGGAGCGACCCGCATCCGGGGCGGGCGCAGCCCGGCGACACGTTCTACCTCCCAGACGTGAGCGGGCTGCGGCCGTACATCATCGCGAACAGCGTCAGCATCATCCCGAAGACGAACGCGACGTTCAACCTGCCGCGCATCCTGACCGCCGGCGTCTACATCCCGCTGCCGCGCTACGTCGTGATGTTCTCGGCCAACTCGCATTTCTTCGAGAACGCCTTCGCGGGCGGACGGTTCGACGTCGGCATCCCGTTCGAAGGATCGGCGCACAGCCTGACCGCGCTGCACCTGCGCAACGATCCGATCGACGGCAACTACCTGGCCTTCGATCAGCACTTCGTGTGGGATCGCGACTACGTCGTCTTCGGGATCGATCCGCTCACGCAGGCCCAGCGCCAGTTCAACCTGATCGGCTTCAAGCACTGGTCGCCGAAATTCGAGACCCGGCTCTTCCTTCAGGAGTCGGCCGAGTCGTACGGTTTGTTCCGCGAGCCGGCCAACGCCGCCGCGTTCGGCGAGCTGGATCTCAACGCCGGGCTGCCGCACTCCGGCCTGAGCCTGACCCGCGACGATTACTGGGGCTATCTGCTCGGCTACTGGCACCCGCCGGACGACGCGCTGTACTATCCCGTGCCGCAACCGTACCAGCCGACTTGGCGCGAGCACCCGACCACGACCACCCTGACCTGGACGGGCTTCGAGAACCACCTGTTCAGCCGCAGCGTGCCGCTCCTGTTCCGGCTGCGCAGCGGGATCGGCGACGCGCACGACGCGTACGGCGAGGGCGGCTACGATAACGTGCAGCCCGGCCCGGAGGACGCGTTCTACCACAACGTCGGCGCGACGCTCTACACCTCGCCGATCAAGCTCGGCCCGTACTCGGCGAGCGCCAGCTACGACCGCGGGCGCGAGTGGTTCAACGTGCCCCATTGGATCGACTCGAGCGACCTGCGCTTCTCGCTCGGGCGGCCGTTCGACAAGCAGCACCTCAACGCGTTCATCTCCTACGACGTGCAGAACACCGGCGACCACTGGGGCGCCCAGCAGCTCGCGGCCTATCCGCCGTCGGCCAACTCCGTCTGCGAGCCCGGCTACGGCTGCTTCTTTGGGCTGGCCGCGTTCGACGGGTTCGCTACCTCACACGCCTTGACGCTAGCCACCGTCTGGACGCCGAGCCGCAACGTTACCGCCAGCATCCTGGCTCTGCACTACGACAACTTCCCAGCGCCGGTCCCGGGTGCCTACGGCCAGATCCCCAACCAGATTCAAGCCGATCTCCGCATCCGGGTGGCGAAGAACATCTTGCTCGACATCAGCCGGTCGTACTACTTCGGTTTCGGCGGCAACCGCTGGAGCCCGGCGGCGTCGTTCGGAGTCCTTCCATGATCGCACGCCGGCTCTGCACGTTGCTCGCGACGCTGGCCGTCCTCACGCTGGCGTTGCCGACGCTGGCCCAGGGCGGCTTAGTGCGCTTCACCGGACAACTGCTCGACGTGCGCAACGGCTACGTCTACTTCAGCAGCGGCGACGCGTTCAAACTCGCCCCCGACGTCAAGCTGCTCGCCTTCGAGACTGGCGGGCCGACGACGCTGCGGCCCGCCGCCAAACTCTACGCGCGCGCGGTCCTCGATCCGACCACCAAACTGGTCACCGAGCTGGACCTGACGGTGAAGAAGGTCCCCTTCCAGACGGTCTTCGCACCCGAGGTCACCGCGGCGGCCGCCAACGGGGCGACCGTCCCCGCCGCCGAGCTGAACGGCAACGGCCATCGCATCACCGGCAAAGAGGTCGCGGTCGAGTTCCTCGTCACCGTCCCGCCGACGACCGCGATCACCGACATCGTCTACCTGGCGACTGACATCAGCGACTGGAACCCACAAGCCGTCCGCCTCGACCGCGTCGACGGCGAACGCTACCGCACGGTACTGCGCCTCGCATCGGGGACGCAGTTCAGCTTCCGCGTCACCCGCGGTTCCTGGAACTCGGTCGCGGTCGGCCCCGACGGCCTCGAAGAACCGCCGATCACGTTCTTCGTCCCCGAAGTCGATGCGTACTCGCGTAAGGTGACCGTCGCGGCGTGGTCCGACAACCGCGCCGGCGTACCGCAGGCGGCGCAACCGGGCGCCATCCCGACACCCTTCAACCCGAACCCGTTCAACAACGGCAGCGGGCTGTATCCGCGCTCGCGCGCGACGCCGCCGGGTGGATTCCCCAGCCCCAGGCCCGGCCCGGCGAATCCACCGTGATGCGTCGGCGCGCGGTCGCCACGCTCGCCGTGCTGGCCGGCGTCGCCGGCTCCCCGGCAACCGCGTGGGCGCGGCCGAGCGCGACGCTCGATGCCGGTACGGTCTTCTTCTTCTCCGACACGCTCGCGCTGGTCGGGCGCGGTGGCGCCTCGTTGCGCCTCGACGACGGCACCCGCGCCAGCGCCGATGCGATCGCGGTGGATTTGAAGACCGATCGCGCCGTGCTGGCCGGACACGCGCGGATCGCGCGCGGGACGGCGTCGGCCAGCGCCGATGCGATCGCGCTCCAGCTCGACGGCGATCGGGTCGATCTGCTCGACGTGAGCGCGGGAGATCGCCGCACGACCCGCGCCTTGGGCCCCGCTACGGACGCGCCGACCGAGCCGGCGCGCTTCGCGTTCCCCGACGTCGTCGACCGCTTCGCCTACATCCGCGCGCGGCACGCCGCGATCACTCCGCACGCGAACGTGCGCTTTCTCCCGGCCGCGTTCCCGACGTCGGTCGGCGCGGTGCCGGTTCCATCGTACCTCTATACGTTCGCGACCTCGGCCGGCTTCGGCGCATCGGCCCTGCCGCCGGCGGACTTCGACCAGCCGTACGGCCTGTGGGGGACCTCGACCGCGCTCACCACCATCCACGGGCGCTGGATCGACGCGGTGGGTCCGGACGTCGGCTTGCAAGAACAGCTCGCCTCGGGTGACGACGCCTACGCCACGGCCGCGATCGATCAGCCCCTGCGCGGGGAGATGTCGACCGGCTTCGACGCCTACCGCCGGCTCAGTTCGCACTACACGCTCACCACGCAAGGCACCGACGCGTTCGGCGTCTGGTCCACGCAGACGAGCCTGGGTGCGGCCTTCGGCCCGGCCGGCGGCCGGATGACCTACACGCTCGGCTCGTTCGGCACCTCGACGTTCGACACCGATCTGCGCACGCCGGACATGCCGCTCTTCGGCGGAACGACCCTGCGGTTGACCGGCGACGTCGGCTACGATGCCCGCCGCGGCGGACTGCTGACCGTGCTGCCCGACGCGAGTCACTACGCGACGGTCTGGCGGCACAGTCTGGATGCGTTCCTCGCGACGCCCGTCGTGCGCGGGCCGCTGCGCACGCGCATCGCGGCGACGCTGGAGGGGACGCGTACCTGGTATGCGTTCCCGCACCGCTACGACGAGCTGACCGCGACGACCACCGTCTCGCGCCAGCTGACCCGTTCGTTCACGCTGCTGGCGAGCTATTCGAACAGCTGGACGGCGCAGATCTATCCCTACGCGCAGCCGCTGTTCTATCCGCCGCCGGTGCCGCCGTTGCTCGCCCCCGACGGAACACCGTGGCTCGGCTACAACGCCTTCGACGGCGTCGCCGTCGCGCGGATGACGACGGTGACCGCGCAGTTCACCCCCAACGTCAACACCTCGGCGCAGTTCGCGGTCTCGCGCAACGACGACTTCCTGCAATTCGACGGGATCGGACCGCCGCCGTGGTCGGTGACCGGGACGGTGCGCTTGCGGCCGTTCCCCAACTTCGGCCTCGAGCTCGCGCGCGGCTACGAGTTCGCCTGGGGCAACGTGCGCTGGGTCCCGCGCTGGAGCATCGCGGTCACACCGTGACGCAGGCCCTGCTGCTCGCCGCCGCCGCGGCTTCGCTCTTCCGCGTCGTCCCGCTCGCCTGCAGCGACGATCGCCTGGCCATCGCCGGCGGCGGCGTCTTGCGCCTGGCCCAGAGCGCAACCTGCGCCGCCGTCGTACCGGGTCGCGCGCTGGCCATCAGCCTCGACGACGACGGACGCGTGACGCCACGTGCGCTCGACGCCTCGGCCCGGCCGGCGTCCGAGTTGCCGCGCAGCGCCTACGCGATCCCACCGGCCGCACCGGCCGAGGCCGACACGGGTGAGCTGGTGACGGTGACGATCGACGTCTTCGTCCCACCGCGCACGCCGCCGACCGACGACATCTACCTGAGCACCGAGCGCAGCGACTGGAACCCGGCCGAGGTGCGCATGGACCGCGTCGACGCACGGCACTACCGGCTGGGCTTGCAGTTGCGGCGCGGAGCTCGGCTCGCCTTCCGCGTGACGCGCGGCAGCTTCGGGACGATCGAACGCGATGCGGCGCGCGCGCTGCCACCGGCGCACATCATCATCGGCGCGCCGGGCGCCGATGAGCGCGTCAGCGTGGCCGCCTGGGCGGACATCGATTGAGCGACGACCTCGCGCCGGCGGCAGCGCCGGCGCGATTCGATCTGCGCAGCCACGTCGCCGTCAACGCGTTGTGGCTGGGGATCCAGTTCCAGGACTCGGCGATCCTTGCGATCATCGTTCCGGCGCTCCTGTTGTGGCTCGCGCCGGAACACCATACCGCGGTGCTGGCCGTCGTCGCGACGCTGGCGGCGGTGGCGGCGTGGTTCGTCCCGCCGATCGCGGGCGCGCTCTCCGACCGCGCCCGCCGGCGCGGCGGTGACCGCCGGCGCGAGACCGCGGTCGCGCTCGCCCTCGACGTGGTGGCGCTCGGCGCGCTAGCGCTGGCGGCCTCGTTCCGCGCGTTGGGGATCGAGGTCGTGGCGGTGAGCGTCGCAGCGGCCAGCGTCGCGATCGCCACCGCCTCGACGATCTACCAGGCACTCCTGCCCGACGTCGTCCCGAAGACCGCCTGGGGGACGGCCGCCGGCGTGCGCGGTGCGATGACGCTGGTCGGAACCGTGCTGGGACTGACCTCGGCGGCGCTGCTGCCGACGACGTGGGCGCTGCTCTTCATGGCGCTCGCCGTCGCGCTCTCGGCAACCTCGCTGCTGGCGATCCCGCACGAACCGCGCGAGGAGCCGCCGCGGGCGCACGCCGTCGTGCGCGACTGGCACGACCTGGGGATCACGCTGGTCGCACGCGGCTGGATCGTGCTCGGCATGACGCTGCTGAACACGTACATCCTCTACTTCTTCAGCGACGTGCTCGGCGTGAGCAACGCGTCGCTGGGGACAGGGCTGGTCGCCGGCGCGGCGTTGATCGGCGCGATCGCCTCGAGCGTCGGCACCGGCGTGCTCTCCGATCGCGTCGACCGGCGCTACGTGGTCGCGCTCTCGGGGATCCCGATGACGCTCGCGGCGCTCGGCTTCGCGCTCGCGCCCGACCAGCGGCTGATCTTCCTGTACGCCGCGCTTTTCGGCCTGGGCTACGGGGGCGTATTCTCGGTCGGCTGGGCGCTCGCGCTCGACGCGATCCCGACGCTGGGCGACACAGCACGGGATTTGGGGATCTGGGGAACGCTCTCCAACATGCCGGGCATCATCGCGCCTGCACTCGGCGGCTGGATCATCGCCCACGGGGCGACGCCCCGCGACGGCTACCGCGCACTGTTCGCGTTGGCCGGCGCCAGCTTCGCCATCGGCTCGCTGGTCGTGCTGCGGGTTGGGAAGCGGCCGGTCGCGTCGATCTGGTCGGCGCTCTTCGTCGCCGTCGTCGCCCTGTTCCGCCAGCCGTACATGTCCTTGCGGCTGCGCGTGCGCTCGTGGGGACGACTACCGTTCCGGCGCGGGCCGACCGTGCTGATCGCGAACCACCAGCACGAGGACGAGGCCGAGATGGTCATGGAGCGCACGTTCTTGCAAGGGCCCTGGCGCGCGCCCGTGCTGACCGCCTCGACCCGTCGGATGTACGAGCCCGGCTTCTTCGCCTGGCGCATGCCGTGGCTCGCTCCGCTGGCGCGCGAGCTCAACACCGGCGGGATGTTCTACGCGCTGGGGATGCTGCCGCTCGAGAACCAGCTGAGCACGCAACCGGTGCGCAGCCTCGCGCGCGCCGTGCGCGCGGCGCATGGCGACCTCGCCGTCGCGGACGTATTCCGCGAACCGGCGTGGAGTGCGCTCCCCAGCGGCGCGCGCACCCTCGACGACGTGCTCGCGCCGCGCAACTTCGCGGCTTCCGAACGCGAGACGAAGCTCGCCTATCTGCACGAACCCTACCGGCGCGAAGCGCTCGACCGAATTCGTGCCTCGATCGACGAGGACGTCGCGCGAATCGTCGACGTCACGCGGCGTGGCGCGACGTTCTTCGTCACGCCGGAAGGTTTCTACAGCACCGACGGGCGCATGCGCCCACTCAAGGGGATCGTCGAGCGACTGGTGGCGGTCGCCACGCCGTGGCTGCTGGCGATCTCCTACGACCCGCTGCGCGGGCGGCGGCTCTCGCTGCTCTACCGCATCGTGCGGCCGGCGCAGCTCGACGATCTGGCGAGCTCGCTCGCGGCGGCACGGCCGGTGACGACGAGCGCGCTGCTCGCGCGCTGGCTGCTCGCCGTCGACCTGCCGTTCGACGCCGCCGAGGCGCGCGAGGCCGTTGGGCGCGCGCGCGACGCGCTCCCGTCCGCTGCGTTCGTCGATCCGGAACTCGCCCACGACGCCGGCGCGGTCGTCGACGAGGCACTCGCGACGATGGCTCGACGCGGTTGGCTGATCGCCGACGGCGTGCGCTGGCGACTCGCCGCGCAGCGCGGCGACCCGCGTTTCCGCGGCGCCGACGTCGTCGCGTATCAGGCGACGTTCCTGGCCGAGACGATCGCGGCGCTCGACCGGTTGGCCGAGCGCCGGAGCGCTAGCGGACCGTAACCTCCGCCGCGGCCTGCGTCATGTGGCCGCGGGCGTCGTGCGCGCGGAAGGTGACGGCGTACGATCCGTGCGCAAACGGCGGCAGCGGCGGCAGCGTCGTGCTCCCGGCGAACTCACCCGTTGCGACCCGCGGCAGGGGCAGCGAGACACCGCCGGCGATCGCGGTCACCGCGACGACTTCGGGCGTGGTGTGGACGTCGGCGTAGACCGTCACGCCACCGCTCACCACCGTCGGCGTGACGTGAATGGCCAGGATCTGCGGGAGACCTGGCGGCGAGGACGGCAGGGCAGCTAGGCGCGCGACCGGCGCTTGGGTTGCGCGCCTAGCTGCGATGCCCTGCACGCTCGCGCCCGGCGCGGGGGCGCTGGTCTGCGCCGTGCCGTGCACGCAGCCCGTCAGCCAGGCCGCGACGGCGGGAAGGGCGAGCAGGAGGCGGAAAGCTCGCGGCATGCCCGGGATCCTGAGCATCGTCGCGCCTTTATACAACGAAGAGGGGAACGTCACCGAGCTGGTGCGGCGCCTCGGCGCGGTCGCGTCGACGATCGAGGGCTTCGCGACGTACGAGCTGGTCCTGGTGAACGATGGAAGCACGGATCGGACACGTGAGCTGCTTCGCGAACATGCCGCGCGCGACCCGCATCTGGTCATCGTCGAGCTGTCGCGCAACTTCGGCCACCAGATCGCCGCGACGGCGGGGCTCGACATCGCGCGCGGCGACCCGGTCGTCCTGATCGACGCCGACCTGCAGGACCCGCCCGAGTTGATCCCCGAGCTGGTCGCGCGCTGGCGCGAGGGCTACGACGTCGTCTACGCGGTGCGCCGCAACCGCAAAGGGGAGAGCCCCTTCAAGCTGTTCACCGCGCGCCTGTTCTACCGGGTTATCCGACGGCTCACCAACGTCGACATCCCGGTCGACTCGGGCGACTTCCGGCTCTTCTCGCGGCGCGTCGTCGACGCGCTCAAGTCGATCCGCGAGCGCCATCGCTTCATCCGCGGTCTCGTTTCCTGGGTCGGGTACCGGCAGAGCGCCATCGCCTACGACCGCGACGCGCGCTTCTCCGGTGCGACGAAGTATCCGGTCTCCAAGATGCTGCGCTTCGCCGTCGACGGGATCACCTCGTTCAGCGACATCCCGCTGCGGGTCGCGACGTGGTTCGGGTTCGTCGTCTCGGCAGTCGCCTTCGGCGTCGCGCTGGCCGAGATCGCGATCAGGATCTTCACCGGCTACAACCTGCCCGGTTACACGTCGACGATCTTTGCGATCCTGTTCCTGGGTGGGGTGCAGCTGATCGGCATCGGAATCCTGGGCGAGTACGTCGGCCGCATCCACGACGAGGTCAAGGGCCGGCCGCTCTACCTGCTCGCCAGCGTCGAGCGCGATGGGCAGATCGCGCAACAATCGATCGTCGACCAGCCGGAGGTCGTACGGACGTTGTGATCGCCGCGCCGCCGCTCGGCGCGGCGGCGGCGGTGTGGTTCGTCGGGCTGGCGCTCCTCGCGGCGCTGGCGGGTTGGCAGCGGCCGGCGCTGGCGCCGTGTCTGCTCGTGGTCGTCGATCCGTTCGCGCTGACGCGCTACGTCGGGCACACCACGATCACCTCGTTCAAGGTGGTGCTCGTCGGCGCGCTGGTCGGTCTGCTCGTTCGCGGTGCAGCGGCGTGGCCGCGCGACCGCACCGCGGGCGGGACGCTGGCCGTCCTCGCACTCGTCGTGTTGGCGACGGCGGCGACGATCCCGCACGCCGCGTTCCGTGCGCCGGCGCAGCGCGAAACGCTCAAGGCGCTCGAATATCTGGTCGTCTTCGTGGTCGGGTGGTGGTCGGCGCGCGGTATCCGCGGCGCGTCGCGGCTGGTCGGCGTCGCGTGCGGCGCCGCGGTCGTGCTCGTCACGCTCGACGCGCTGCGCGACTACCTGCACCCACAGTCCGGGATGTGGATCAACAACGTGAGACTCGTGCGGCTGGCGGGTCACCTCGAGGGGCCCAATCAGCTCGCCGCCTGGCTCGGCATCGCGCTGCCCGCCTCGATCGCCGAGCTGGCGTGGTGGCCGGCCGTGTTGATCGTGACCGCGGTCGGCGGCGCGGCCGTCGCACTGACCTTCTCGCGCGGCGGGATCGCTCAGACCGGCATCGCGCTGATTGGGACCGCGTGGGTGCGCGGGACGCAACATCGTCGTCTCCCGGTCGCGGCAGCGATCGCCGCGACGGTGGTCGCGTCGGGGTTGGCGCTGGGCGCGTTCGCGCTCGCGACGCGCTCGCAGGAGGGACTCTCCCACGTCGGCTCGCTCTCGGCGAGCGTCGACTACGGTGGGACGGGGACGCGCGCGATCCTGTGGCACGCGGCGGAGGAGATGGGACGCACGCACCCCGTGCTCGGCGTCGGTGCGGGCAACTTCGAGCTTCTGCTCCAGCGCTACGGTGCGCCGCCCCACGTGCGCACGCAAGCGAACTCGCTCTACCTCGAAGCCTGGGCCGACGGCGGCAGCGTCCTGTTGGGCGCGACGCTGCTCGCCGGGCTGGTCCCGCCGCTCTTGCTGGTCCGCGCGCGCGGTGCGCCGTTCGCGCTCGTCATCGGCTTCGCCGGCCTCGCGCTGGCCGCGCACGGCCTGATCGACGACGTGACCTTCTACACGAAGGTCGGTCAGCTATGGTGGGTGCTGGCCGGCGTCGCGGCGGCCAGCGCCGGGGGCTCGTCTTCGTCACCCAGCGCGACCCCGGGGACCAAGTAGCGCCGCACGTAGTCGGCGACGGCGTCTTCGAGCGGCGTCGCCGGCCGCGTCCAGCCGGCTTCGCGCAGCCGGTCGATCGTCGCGACGGTGCGGTACTGGTACTTGCCGCGCAAGCGTTCGGGCATCTCGACGTACGCGACGCGCGCCGGCAGCTCGAGCGCGGCGAAGACGGCCTGCGCCAGATCGTTCCACGAGCGGTCGCGGCCGGCGCCGACGTTGTACAGCCCGCCGGCGTGCGGGCTCGCCGCCAGGAACGCGGTGATCGCAGCGGCGTCCTTGACGTAGAGGAAGTCGCGCGTCTGCTCGCCGTCGGCGATGCCGGGCCGATAGCTGGCGAACAGCTCGATCGTCCCGCGCTCTTGAATTTGCCCGAAGGCTTTGGCGACGACGCTGCGCATCTCGCCCTTGTGGTCTTCGTTCGGGCCGAAGACGTTGAAGTATTTGAGCCCCACCGCCCGGTCGAGCAGACCTTCGCGCCGCATCCACAGGTCGAACAGGTGCTTGGAATAGCCGTACATGTTGAGCGGCCGCAGCGCGTGCGGATCGAGATCTTCGCGCAGGTTCGACTCGCGCGCGCCGTACGTCGCGGCCGATGAGGCGTAGACGAACCGCGCTCCGCGGCCGAACGCCCAGCCCGCGACTTCCTGCGAGCGGCGCACGTTGTTGGCGATCAGGTACGATGCGTCGCGCTCGGTCGTCGCCGAGCACGCGCCGAGATGGAAGACCGCGGAGATCGCGCCGAACGCCTCGGGGTCGGCGACGATGCGCGGGTAGAACTCTTCGGCGTCGAGATAGTCGCTGAAGCGCAGCGGAACCAAGTGCCGCCACTTCTCGCTCGTCCCGAGCCGGTCGACGACGATCAGGTTCTCGCACCCGTCGAGGTTCAGCCGGTGCACCAGCGCGGAGCCGATCAGACCGGCTCCTCCCGTGACGACGACGCTGCCTGCTTTCACGCCGGTCTTACTTCGCCGAGCCGCCAAGGTCCGCATCCCGCACGACGCAGGCGACGATCGGCCGGGCCGGCGGCGCCACGGCACCCAGCGCGAAAGCCGCCGCGACCCGGGCCGGGTCGAGCGACGGACCGGCGACTTCGGCCAAGACGTCGCCGGCGGCGACCGGCGTGCCGACCCGCGCGACGATCCGAATCCCGGCGAAGTCACCGTCGGCGGTGACGGCCTCGCGCGCCAGCTCGCCGATCGCGACCGTATCGATCGCGACGACGACGCCGGGCGCCGGCGCGACCGCCGGGGCGCGGTGCGGGTGCGGCGCGATCGACTCCAGCGCGGCGCGCGAGCCGCCCTGCGCCTCGATGAGCGCGACGAAGCGCTCGTACGCCGCGCCGGAGTGCAGCGCGTCGAGCGTGCGCGGCACGACTGCATCGGCCGGGACGCCGCCCACTCGCAGCATCTCGTGCGCGATCGCCAGGACGTTCTCGGACAAGCGCGGATCGCGCTCGTCGCCGCGCAAGAAGTCCCGCGCCTCGACCGCTTCGATCCCGGTGCCGACGGCGGCGCCCAATGGCTCCTCCATGTCGCCGACGAGCGCGCTGGCGCGCCGACCGAAACCGGCCGCCAACCGCACCAGCGTCGAGGCGAGCGTCCGCGCTTCGGCGAGCGTACGCATGAACGCGCCGCGGCCGGCCTTGACGTCGAAGACGATCGCGCCGGCGCCGCCGGCGATCTTCTTCGAGACGATCGAGGCCGCGATCAGCCCGATCGAGCGGACCGTCCCGGTCCGGTCGCGCAGCGCGTAGAGCTTCTTGTCGGCCGGGACCAAGCGCTCCGATTGTGCCGCGATCGCGCAGCCGATCCGTTCGACCTGGGCGACGAAGGCCGCCGGGGTGAGGTCGGTCCGCACGCCGGGGATCGCCTCGAGCTTATCGAGGGTGCCGCCGGTATGGGCGAGCGCGCGGCCGGAGAGCTTCGCGACCGGGACGCCGCAGGCCGCGACCAGCGGGACCACGATCAGCGAGACCGTGTCGCCGACGCCGCCCGAGGAGTGCTTGTCGACGACGGTCGCGCCGGGGAACTCCAGCACCTCGCCGGAGCGCACCATCGCGTCGGTCAGAGCGACGATCTCCGCCTGCTTCAGCCCGCGGATCGCGCTGGCCATCAGCAGGGCGGCGATCGGGGCGTCGTCGATCGTCCCCTCGACGTAACCGGCGACGATCCGCCGCCAGGTCGCGGGGTCGAGCGCCGCGCCGTCGCGCTTCGCCTCGAGGGCGCGCCGCAACCAGCCGTCGGCGGGGACGGACTGCTCCGCTCGATCGATGACCATGCTCGGGGGTCGGATTCGCCCGTTTGGGGCATGAAGCCCTCGGAACGAGGTCGCGGCGCGCGGCGTTGTCCGGAGGTCCGATGTTCCCGCTCCCCGTCCTGGCGCTGCTCCTGGCGATCCAGTCAGCCCCGTCGCCCCAGCCGCTGCCGACTCCGTCGACGGCGGCGCCGGCGCCGACCACCGCCCCCACCCCCGCGCCGAGCCCGGTCGCCACGACTAGCCCGGTCGCCGCGCCGTCGCCGACGGCGAGCCCCTCGCCCCTGTTCGCCTACGTCATCGACCCCTCACCGATGCCCTCGGGGTCGCCGCAGATCGTCGAGGTCTCCATCAACGACCGGACCCTGCACGCGGGCGGGATGCTGCTCGTGAAGGTCACCACCAGCCTCGACGTGACGGTCCTATTCGCCCGCACGATGGGCCACCAGATCGGGATCCCGCTGATCTCGCCGGGGATCTTCGCCGGGCAAACGCAGCTGCCGCTAGCGATTCCGTCGATGTTCCTCAACCGGACCTACTCGGTCGATTTCGTCGGCACGACCGCCGACGGCCGCACCGCGATCGTCACCCTCCCGATCCGCCTCGAGCACTAGCCGGCTAGGAATCGCCGCACCGACGCGGTGATTCGTGCTAGACTATAGCCGCAATCATGCGGCGATTCATCTGGGAAGACCCCGGTTGGCCGACCCTGCACGTCGAGCAAACGGCGGGCAGCCGCCAGCTTGCCGCAGCGGCTTACGGCCAGGGGTCGGTCGCCGGTGCGCTGCGTGCTGTGGGCTTGGCTGATCGCGGCCGGATGCAGCTGGAGGCGTTCGCCGAAACGGCGCTCGATACGTCCGCGATCGAGGGCGAAGCCTTAGACCCCGAAAGCGTTCGCGCATCGCTGGCCCGGCGGCTCGCACTCGAGCGGCCTGGGCGCGGGACGACGGACGCGCGGGCCGACGGCGTCGTCGCCGTGACCTTGGACGCGACGCGCGAAGCGCGCGTGCCGATCACGGCCGAGCGCCTCTTCGCGTGGCACCGCGCGCTCTTACCGGATGCGCCGCGTGGTCTGCGCATCGGCGCGTGGCGGACCGAGGCGGACGACCCGATGCAGGTGGTCTCGGGGCCGGTGTCCGCGCGGGTCGTCCATTTCGAGGCGCCGCCGGCGGCGCGGGTGCCGACGGAGATGGCGGCGTTCATCGACTGGTGCGAGGCACCATCGGATGTGCCCCCGCTCGTGCGGGCGGCGCTCACGCACCTGTCTTTCGAGACGATCCATCCGTTCGCCGACGGAAACGGTCGAATCGGGCGGGCGCTCGCGGACCTCATGTTGGCACGCGGGAACGCCGAGGTCGCACCGTACGTCTCGCTCTCCCGCCAAATGCGAGCGGACCGTTCGGCTTACTACGCTGCGCTCGAGAGGGCGCAGCGCGGTACGGTGGACGCGACGCCCTGGGCGCTGTGGTTCATCGATTGCTACCGTCGGGCGACCGACGAGACGTTGCGGTCGATCGAGGGGATGATGCGCGCAAGCATGTTCTGGCGCGATCACGCGGAGGCTGAGATCAACGCGCGACAGCGGCGGGTCCTGGAGCGCTACCTGGCCGGCGGGTTCGAGGGTTGGATCAGCGCACGCAACTACACCGCGATCGCCAAGACCTCCGAGGATACGGCGCAACGAGACCTCGCCGCGCTAGCAGCGCAGGGCATCATCGTAGCGAACCCGGGCAAGGCGCGCAAGACGAGTTATCGGCTCCGCGAGGGATACGATCCGCACGTGCGCGAGGCCGCAGCCCAGGAGTAGCCGCTGTGGCGACCCCTACGCGCCTCTACGGAGCGCCATTCCTTCCCTGTGTTGGAGTGACGCTAAGGAACGTTCACATGGGGAATCCCGGGTATACCAGTTGTTGTGCGTCTGACCCAAGAGGCTCGGATCATTGAAGGGGTCTGGATCAGGCGAAACGCGTGCCGTCGAACTGAGAGCGAGCCTCGCGGACCCGTCGACGCTATCCACGACGAAGCTCTTCGTTTCACAGGACCGAGTCGGCTCTATGTTTGGTTCTGAGTTCAATCACGCGTACATCGGCGGAATTGTGGTAAGTGAGAACTCGTACGAAGCGTGGCTACAATCGCATTCCGGCCGCTAGAAGGTACGCGCTGCTTCCTCCGGGGGCTCATCGCTCCTGGTCGCTTGTACGCGACGAGAGTAGCTGTTGTGGGACCAGCGAGACGCTTGCGCAGCACCGCTCAGTTGCATATGAAGAAGCCCCGCGCCGCTAGTGCGCGAGGCTTTCCGTCATCTTCGCGGCGACCGGAGTCGCGCAGGCGTTAGTTGACGACTTGGACGTCGATCTTGCGCGGGCGCGCCTTGGCCTGCAGATGCAGTCCGAGCGCGAGCAGGCCGTGTTCGACCTTGGCGTCGATCGCCGCGGTGTCGATCTCCTCGGGGAGGAAGATCGAGCGCTGGAACGAGCGCCGCTCGCTGGTGCCGGTCACGGTCAGGACGCGGTCCTCGACCGTCACTTCGATCTGGTCGGGCCGGTAGCCCGGAACCGGGAGCTCGACGGTCCAGCCGTCGTCCGTCTTCTGGACTTCCAGGGCCAGGCCGGAGCCGTTCCCGGTACCGCCCAGAAACGCCCGGAAGGGGTCGAACCCGAAGAGGTCGCTCACCGCCAGCCGGCGGCTTCCGCCGTTGGGGCGGGTCAGCAGATCTGCCATGTGTTTTTCCGTGTGCCTCCGACGTCACCGCCTCGCCCAAGGGGCAGGCGGCCAAAATATTGACACCTCTATTCTAAGCCAGCCTTAGCAGTCTTGTCAATAGTCTGCCAAGAGCGCCAGATCGGGCAGCTGGTGGTATGATGGATGGCCCGTGGCCCCCGACGTCCTGGCCCCCTCGCTGGTCCGCGCCCTCCCCGCCTCGTCACGCCCGCTCGCCGAGCTGATCGAGCGGCTGCGCACGCCCGGCGAGCGCGGCCACGCCTTCGCCCTCCACGAGACGACGGCGGCCGCCCGGCCCTACTTGCTGGCGGCGCTGCACGGCGCGCTCGGTGGGCAGCTCTTCGTCGTCGTCCCGACGACCGACGTCGCCGAACGGACGTTCACCGACCTGACCTACTACTTGGGCGAACGCGAGCCGCGCGGGGTCAGCCTGCTGCGCGCGCGCGACGAGACGCTGGGCGCGATCGAGTCGCCCTCGGAGCGCAGCGCGCGCATGACGCTGCTGGCCGACCTGTGCGCCCGCCGGCCGCAGGTGATCGTCGCCCCGGTCGCCGCCCTGCGGCAGTACGTGATCCCGCGCCGCGTCTTCGAGGACGCCGTCTGCACGCTACGGGTCGGCGAGGCGCCGGGGTGGGAGGCGACGCTGGCGCGGCTGTACCGCTTGGGCTACGCGCGCGTCGACGTGGTCAGTGCCGTCGGCGAGTTCGCCGTGCGCGGTGGGATTCTCGACGTCTTCCCGGCCACCGCCGACCTGCCGGTGCGCATCGAGTTCTTCGGCGACGACATCGACTCGATCCGGTCCTTCGAGGTGCAGTCGCAACGCTCGAGCGGGACGCTCGACGCCGTTTCGATCGCCCCTTGGCTCGAAGTCCTGCGCGACGAGTCGCTGCGCGCGAACGTGGTGGCGCGCGCGCAAGGCGAGCCGGGCGCGATCTCGGCGCTGCGCGCCTATCTCGCCGGCGGCGCCGACGTCCCCGAACCCTGGCTCGCGCTCGCCTACGACGAGCGTGCGACGATCTTGGACTACCTCGATCCGCAAGCGTTGATCGTGCTCGAGGAGCCCGGGATGCTCGAGACGATCGAGCGCGGGCTGGACGAAGAGCGCCGGCGCGGCGCGCAGGCGCTGATGGCCGGCGTCGATTCGGGCGAGCTCGACGTGCGCGACGACGAGGTCGGCGAAGCGCTGCTGGCCGACGTCGTCGCACCGTACCCGACCCTCAACGACGCCGCCGATCGCCTCGCCGCGCGGCGCGTGCTGATCGTCACCGGCGGCATCGACGCCGGCGGCCAACGCTGGTTGCCGCCCGCGCGCGAAGGCTTCGTGCTCGAGACGCGCCCGGCCGAGCACTTCAACCGCCGCATCGAGTTGTTTACGCAGCAGGTGCGCGCGTGGGTCGCCGACGGTGAGACGCTCTGGTTGGTCGCCTCAGGCGCCTCGCGGCTGGCCGAGATCGTGCGCGCCGCCGGGGTGAGCGTCGAGCGCAGCGCGCCGTTCGTTCACTTGCGCGCCGTCGTCGGCACCGACGGGGTCGCGATGAGCTCGTCGGGCGTGCCGCGCGCCGGCACCGTCTACGTCGACCAAGGCTCGATCGAGGACGGCTTCGCGATCCCGGGTCTGCACTTGCGCGTGCTGGGTGACCGCGAGATCTTCGGCCAACCCGCCAAGCGCGTCAAACTGCGCGCCGTCAAGGAAGGCGTCCCGGTCACGCTGGCCGACCTGCGGGTCGGCGACTACGTCGTCCACGCGGTGCACGGGATCGGCCAGTATCTCGGCTTGCGCACCGAGACGATCCTCGGCGCGACCAGCGACTATCTCGACCTCAAATACGCCGCCACGGACCGGATGCTCGTCCCGGTGCACCAAATGCACCAGGTCACCAAGTACAGCGCGAACGAGGGCGCCGCGCCGCGGCTCTCGCGGATGGGTGGCGCCGACTGGGCGCGCACCAAGTCGCGCGTCGCCGAGAACCTGGCCAAGATCGCCGACGGGCTGATCGCGCTCTACGCCGAGCGCGAGGTCGCGCGCGGCCACGCTTTCCCGCCCGACACGCCGTGGCAAGCCGAGCTCGAAGAAGCCTTTCCGTACGAACCGACGCCCGATCAAGCCCAGGCGATCGTCGACGCGAAGCGCGACATGGAGCTGCCACGCCCGATGGACCGGCTGGTCTGCGGCGACGTCGGCTACGGGAAGACCGAAGTCGCCGTGCGCGCGATCTTCAAGGCGGTCGCCGACCACACGCAGGTCGCGCTGCTCTGCCCGACCACGCTGCTGGCGGCGCAGCACACGCGCACGCTGAACGCCCGCTTCGCCTCGTTCCCCTTGCGGATCGAAGAGCTCTCGCGCTTCAAGAGCAAGAAGGAGCAGCGCGCGATCCTCGACGACCTCGCCTTGGGCAAGGTCGACGTCGTCGTCGGGACGCATCGGATCTTACAGAAGGACGTCGTCTTTCGCGACCTCGGCTTGATCGTCGTCGACGAGGAGCAGCGCTTCGGCGTGATGCACAAGGAGCGGCTCAAGCAGCTCAAGGCGACGGTCGACGTGCTGACGCTCTCGGCGACGCCGATCCCGCGCACGCTGCAGATGTCGCTGATCGGCGTGCGCGACCTCTCGCTGATCCAGACGGCACCCAAGAACCGGATGTCGATCAAGACGGTCGTCGTCCCGCAATCGGACGCGGTCGTGCAGCACGCGATCGCCGCCGAACTGGACCGCGGCGGCCAGGTCTACTACGTCCACAACCGCATCGAGTCGATCTACGGCGTCGCGCGTGCGCTCGAGCAGCTCGTCCCCAAGGCCCGCATCGCGGTCGGTCACGGCCAGATGCGCGAGCACGAGCTCGAGCCGGTGATGAGCAAGTTCATCGACGGTGAGATCGACGTCTTCGTCTCGACCACGATCATCGAGAACGGGATCGACATCCCCAACGTCAACACGATCATCGTCAACGACGCCGACAAGTTCGGCTTGGCGCAGCTCTACCAGTTGCGCGGCCGGGTCGGCCGCTCGAACCACCAGGCCTACGCGTTCCTGCTCTACCAGGCGCACAAGGCGCTGACCGAGGAGGCCAAGGCGCGGCTGGAGGCGATCCGCGAGTTCACCCACCTGGGCAGCGGCTTGCAGATCGCGATGCGCGACCTGGAGATCCGCGGCGCCGGCAACCTGCTGGGCGCGGCGCAGTCGGGCTTCATCGGCGCGGTCGGCTTTGACACCTACGCGCAGTTGTTGGCCGAGGCGATCGCCGAGCGCAAGGGGACGCATCCGCCGCAGGCGGACGCGCGCGAGGCCGTCATCGACGTCAAGCTCGACGCCTACGTCCCCGACGACTACGTCCCACAGGTCTCGCAGAAGATCGCGATCTACCAGCAGCTCGCCGCCGCGCGTACCCTGGCGCAGGTCGACGAGACGGTCGCTTCGGTGCGCGACCGCTTCGGCGCGCCGCCGCCGGAGTTCGACGCGCTGGTCGAGATTACGCGCTTGCGCGTGCTCGCGCTGCAGGTCGGCGTCACCCGGGTGGTCATCAACGAGCAGCGCCTGACGCTGGGCGTCGGCAGCGGCTTCACCCTCGATCCCGCCTCGATCCCCAAACTCCAGTCGATCTCAAAGAACCGCTTTCGCTTCGGCGAGGGGAAGATCACGATCGATCTCCCGGCCCGCACCGCGGCCGAGCAGCTCCCAACGCTGCACGCGCTGCTCGAAGCCCTTTAATGGAGCTTGTGAAGCTTCTCATGGCTCTTGAGGCACGCCTAGCTGCCTCCCGAGCGCGCTCAAAATGCCGCTAACCAGAAACCACGCACTTGAGGCGGAGAGCGCCTGGGGCCCTGACGGCCCGGCAAACTCATGAATGCTGGGGCCTTGTCAGCCTCAGCTCGCGAGGGAATGGGGCGCAGAATGAGGCGCAGGATGAGGGCCGAAGCGCAGGTCGTCGCTGAGAAGAGGTCCCTTGCGGGGTTTGGTCGAGCAAAAGGGAACATTCCGAGCATGAAACCGCCGATGATCGGCTCAGGCTCGAGGTCGCGTGGGTTAACGAAACGTGACGTGCTACTCGCGTTCATTGCCGCCGGTGAAGGCCCACTAGACCCCGTTCGCATCATGAAGGGTATGTTTCTGACGGCGAAAGAGGGCGAGCTTCCCCCACCGCTCAGCTATTCATTTGTGCCGTACAGTTATGGTCCGTGCGCCTTTATGATTTACGACGATATCGACGCGCTGGCGGCTGAGAATCTTATTGAGAAGCGGAGCGTTGGAGCACGTTGGCCCGTATACGTTGCTACCGTGACGGGTAAGCGGGAAGCCGACCGTATTGCGTGTGCGCAACCTGGCTTAGGCAACAAGGTGCAGGGGTTCCGTGATTATGTCTCGTCGCGCAACTTCAAGACGCTACTGCGCGAGGTTTACGCGAAGTACCCCGACTACGCCAGCAAGAGTGTGTTTCGCGATAAGGCTTAAGCGCGCATGACGCTGATTGCCGCGATGTGCTGCGACAGTGGCGTCGTTATCGCGTCCGACAGCAAGGCCACGGAGGGCAGCACTGGTAACCTGCTGCAAGACCAAAGCTTCGTCGCTAAGAAGCTGTTCTCTTTGGGGCCGAAGATTGTTTGGGGTTCCTCTGGGTCAGGCGGCGTCGCGCAAAGACTGGGCCTAGCCTTTGCCAATGATTACAAATCCAGTTCTGGAAAATATGCCAAGGCGGCCGCCGAAGTACATAGCCATTGTCGCGGCATCATCACCAAGGTGATAAAGGAGGAGATCAACGCGCTCCCGATGCCGCTCACGATAGCTCTGCAAATGGGATCATTTGTCCCGAACAGCTTCCTATTTGCCGGTTTCGATACAAAGCCGTGGATCCAGGAAATCCTCTGGGATGGACAGTCCACGACGTATGCCGATGTTGGCTTTCATGCGATCGGTAGCGGCGGCCTTGCAGCGTTGACCTGCTATAAGTTGCTGGAACATCACGAACTAAAGGGCGCACCGATGGAAACGGTTCGGACAGTGCTGTACCGAATCACGGATGTATGCATTAAATCAAGCAGTGGAGGGCTCGGCCCCCCAATCAAGATGTGGGAAATCACCGCAAGTGGAAGCGAGGAGCTTACAGTCGAGCAGCTTCGCGCGACCGAGGATACGGTTGGCGTCTGGGAGAGTGAGGAACGCGACTGTCTGCGCGGACTTCCGGGCGCCTAGGCGATGTCTAGCAAGCTCCGCTCGACGGCCACTTGAGCGACGTTTTTCAGTTGCCAGAGGTGGTCGTCCGCTGGCCGGTCGCGGTCGCGGGCCCGTGGACGATCGTCACCACCAGCGCGCCGAGCACCACGAGGCTGCAGGTCACGAAGATCGTCGCGAAGGCCGATCCGTTGCGGCTCAAGACGATCGCGACCAAGGCCGCCCCGACGCCCAGGCCGCTGATGCGCATGAGGTTGTAGAGGCCGACCCCCGCGCCGTAGCTGCCGGCCTTCGTCTCCGTCGCGCCCACGGCCGTCGCGGTGTAGCTCAACGCCACGGCGGCGCCGACGATCAGCAGGGACGCGCCCAGCGCGATGAGATCGGCCGCGCGCAAGACGACCAGCGCGACCGCGCTCGCACCGACGACCATCATGACCAGCGACGCGCGCACGGCACTCCGGCTGCCGTACCGGTCGATGACCGCGCTCGTCAACGGCGCGCAGATCGCCATGGCGAACGGCAGCGCGAAGGTCGCGAAGCCGGCCGCTTCGGTGGTGAAGTGCCGCACCTGGATCAGGTAGAGCGGGATCGCGACCAAGGCCGCTCCGAAGGCCGTCGTGGTGGCGAAGACCGCGATGCAGCTCGTCACGTACGACGGCTCCGCGAACGCCCGCGGCGAGACGAAGGGATGTTCGGTCGTACGGATCGCGCGCCCGAAGGCCGCCAAGCCGAGGATGCCCAGCACCGTCAAGACGGCGATCACGGGCGAGCCCGGGCCGAGTTGCGGAATCGCGGCAAACGCGACCTGCAGCAACAGCGCGCCGAGCGTGAGCCCGAGCGCGCCGCGCCACTCGAGCGGCGCGACGCGGCGCGGATCCGGCGGGACGTAGCGCCAAGCGGCGAGGCAGGCCAACAGCGCGAGCACCGCGGTCGGCACGAAGACCGCGCGCCAGGACCAGGAGCTGGCCAGCAGGCCGCCCAGCGGTGGTCCCAACGCCTGCCCCAGACTGTTGGCCGTCGCCCACGCGCCCAGCGCGAAGGCGTGCCGCTGCGGCTCGTGGACGTCCTTGAGCAGCGTCATGACGACCGGGACGATCGCCGCGGCCGCCGCCCCTTGCACGACGCGCATCGCGACCAACGTGGTGAGGTCGTGCGCTGCCATCGCGACGAGGCCGGCCAGGCCGATCGCGGCGACGGCGAGGCAAAAGATGTCGCGGCGCGAGAACCGGTTCCCCAGCCAACCGCCGATCGGCAGCAGCGTCGCAAACGCGATCGACGCCGAGGTGATGACGAGCGACGCGGCGGGAACGGAGACGCGCAGGTCCCGCGCGATGGCGTCGATCGGGACGTACAGGATCGTGGTCGCAAGGACCGAGGTGAAGGTCCCGCTCACCAGCGTGAGCGTCGCCAGCGTACGGGCCCGGCCGCGAATCATGTCGGCAGCTCGGCGCTAGGTCGCGGTCTGCAGCGCGCGCCAGTTCGCGCGGGCCTGCGTCTCGGTCAGGTCGGGATCGGGATCGCAGGCGAACCCGAAGGTCGAGAACGCGCGCGGGTGGCGCTCGTAGATCGCGCGCGCCAGCGTGGGGACGATCAGCCGCCGCCAGTGGTTCGGCGAGCCCTGCCAGAAGTGGCCCGGCGTTCGCTGCCGCGTCTGCTCGGGCGCGTGGCGCTGCACGACGGCGTCGATGTCGTTGACCGCGACGAGTCCGAACTGCCGCAGCAGCAGCTCGACCTCACCACGCGCATCGCGCACGAAATCGGCGTAGCGCAGGATCGCGTCGGCCCGCGGCGCCCACCCCGTGCTCACCTCGAGCAGCGCGGCGAAGCGCCAGCTCATCGCATAGCGGACGAACGGCTCGTCGACCGGCGTCACCTCGGCCGTCAACGAGCGCTCGTCGCCGCACTCGCCCTCCAGCCAGCGGTTCGTCTCCGGATCGGTCGGCGCGTAGTGCAGGATCGAGAGCAGCACGTCGAGCGGGTGGCGAGCGGTCACCGCGATGCGAAACCCGGCTTCGCGCAGGAAACCTTCGAACTCGCGACTGTAGCGCCAGTGCATCGCGAGCGAGACGTCGGCTGGGAACTGGTCCCAGTGCGCCTCGCCGGGCACCCAGACGGCGACGTTGGGAAGGCCCAGCACGTCGGTCAGGACCCGCCGCATGAAGACGTTGCCCGTGCGCGGGGTCGAGACGATGAAGAAGCGGTTCAAAGCGTGCGAGGGTTCCGTGCCCCTCGACCGCCGCCCTGGAGCCGGCCGGGGCCCCTGCCGATACCTCAGAAGTGACGACCGGGAGGGCTTACCAGCTCCGGTGCTGTGCCTGCGCAACCGTGCTCGAGGACGACGGCGTCGTCCTCGACTGCCCCCACGCGCACGCGCCGGCCTTGCTGCGCAGCGTCTACCCGCGGGCCTTCGCGGTCGACGACGTTCCCTCGCTGCTGCGCTACGGCCGCTGGCTGCCCCGCGGGCGCGCGCTGGCGACCTCCGCCCGTAGTGCCGTCTATCGCAGCACCGCCCTGGCCGCCCACCTCGGGTTGCGCGAGCTGTGGATCGCCTTCAGCGGCTGGTGGCCCGAGCGCGGTGCGACCCTCGAGACGACGACCTTCAAGGAACTCGAAGCCTACGCAGTGCTCGGTCGGTTGGCCCGCGACGAGGACCGGACGCTGGTCATCTCGTCGGCCGGTAACACGGCCGCCGCCTTCGCGCGCGCCGCGACCGAGATCGACGCCCCGGTCCTGATCGTCATCCCGGGCGACGCCTGGGAACGGCTCGCCGCCTTGGTGCGGGTCGGCCCGAGCGTCTTGGTCGTCGCCGTCGACGGCGGACAGTACGAAGACGCGATCGCGCTGGCGCGCGGCCTGGCGGCCCACGACGGCTACGTCCTTGAAGGTGGCGTGCGCAACGTCGGCCGCCGCGACGGGATGGGGACCGCGATGCTCGAGGCCGTCGAAGCGATCGGCCAGCTTCCCGATGTGTACTTCCAAGCGGTCGGCAGCGGCGCCGGCGCGCTGGCCGCCCATGAGGCGGCGCTGCGGCTGATCGCCGACGGCCGCTACGGCGCGCGCCTGCCGCGGCTGATGCTCAGTCAGAACGCCCCGTTCACCCCGATCCACGACGCGTGGGTCGGCCGCAGCGCGACGCTCGACGAACGCAGCCCGCTGGTCGCGCGCGAGCAGGTGCGGCGGATCGCCGCTTCAGTGCTCTCCAACGTCGCGCCGCCGTACGCGACGATCGGCGGTCTGCGCGACGCGCTGGCCGAGAGCGGCGGCACGACCTATGCCATCGCCAACGCCGAGGTCCGCGCCGCGATGCGGCTGTTCGAGGACCTCGAAGGGATCGACGTCGAGCCGGCCGCGGGTGTGACGCTCGCCGCGCTGGTTCGCGCGGTCCGCGCGAACGACGTGACGCCCGGCGAACGGTTGCTGGTCCACGTCACCGGCGGCGGTGCCCGCCGCCGCGAGCCGATCCGCATCGAGCAGAGCCCGACGCTGGTCGTCGAGCGCGACGCGCACGGCGCCTTCCCCGCCCTCGGCGAACTCCTCTCCGCCTAAACGCGCGTTCAGAGCAGGCGCGACTCGGCGAGGTCGAGGTCGTACTGGATCGTGCGGAAGACTTCGTCCGGGATCTTCCCGTCGTCGCGCAACGTGGCGATCTTGCGGCGCTCGGCTTGCAGCGCGCGCCACTGGACGTCGTGATCGTATTTGCTGGCCGAGCTTTCGTCGGGCACGCGATGGCCTTCGTGCCCGCGCAGGTGCTCGATGCGATGCACGTACTCGTCGATCTGCCGTTGCACGATCTCGTGCTGCTGCGGATCCGCCGCCTGGGCGTCCAGCGTGCGCAGTTCGTGTAAGCCTTCCTCGAGCGCCGCGATCCGGGCGGCGATGTCGCGCGCGGCGGGATCGCCGTCCTCGCTCACGTGCAGCCATTGCAAGATCGGGATCAGCGTGAGCCCCTGACCGACTAGCGTCACCAGGATCACGACGAACGTCACGACGGCGATCGCGTCGCGGCCGGGGAACGGTGCGCCGTTTGCCGTGGTCAGCGGCAGCGCGAGCGCGGCGGCGAGCGAGACGATCCCGCGCATCCCGCTCCAGCCGATGACGGCGAGGTACGGCCAGGGCGGCAGCGGATCGCGCCGCGCCACCGCCGGGATCTGACGCGGCAGCCAGGCCGCCGGATAGACCCACAGCAGCCGTACGACGACCAGCACGGCGGAGATCGCCAGCGCGGGCGGGAGCAGCCCGAGGGCGTGCGGATCGTCGCGCACGATCGTGCGCACCTGCAACCCGATCGCCAGGAACAGGAACGCGTTGATCAGGTAGATCCACAGCGTCCAGACATTAATCCCGATCAGCCGCCCTTCCGGCGTGAAGACCACCGAACGGCGCGCCAGCGCGATCCCGGCCACGACGGTCGCGAGGACCGCCGAGACGTGCAGCGCCTGGCCGCCCAGGTACGCGCCGTAGGGCGCGGCGATCAGCACCACGTTCTCGATCGTCGCGTCGTCGAGCTCGTAGCGCTTCAACAACCTGATGATCTGGATGACCAACCACGTCACGCCGAGGCCGACCGCGATGCCGCCGGACGCGATCACGACGAACGAGAGCGCGGCGGCCGGGAGCGAGAACGCGCCCGTCGCAACCGCCGCGACGGCGTAGCCGTAGATGACCAGCGCCGTCGCGTCGTTGATCATCCCCTCGCCCTCGACGACCGCGACGATGCGGCGCGGGATCGAGAAGCGTTCGAAGATCGCGCCGGCCGCCACCGCGTCGGGCGGCGAGACGATCGCGCCCAGGACGAAGGCCCCAGCCCAGCTCAGTTCGGGAAGGATCCGCTCGGCGACGACCGCCGCGGCGATGGTCGAGACGATGACCAGCCCGACCGCCAGCAAGAGAATGGGGCGCAGGTTGGCCCGGAAGAGCTTCCAGTCGGTCTGCCAGCCGGCGCTGAAGAGCAACGGTGGGAGGACGGCCAGGAAGATCCAGTCCGGCGCGATGCGGATCGCCGGCAACCCCGGGACGAAGGCCAGCAGCGTCCCGCCCAGGACGAAGACGATCGGCGCCGGCAGTGCGAGCCGACGCGCGATGATCGCGCCGGCGACGGTTGCTGCCAGCCCTAGGACGAGCAAGAACGGCTGGGGCACGCGGGTTCGTTCCGGCACCCAACCGCTCGCTTCCCGCCCCACGCCCGGCGCAGGGCGAAGAGGACGCCGACGGTGCGCCCCGAACCCGGGGAGGTCTGCGCGGAGGACGCATTCGCCTCCGCCTTTTCACGTCGTGACCATTGACGGAGAACCGATGTCCCGTATACTCCGCGCTGCCGCCGTGCTCGGCACGGCTGGGCTGTGCGCCTCGCTCGCTGCATGTTCGCCCGGCGGAGGCGGTGGCAACATCGCGTCCGTGAACGGCCAGAACATCACGCACGCCGACTTCGATCGGCGCCTCGAGGCCAGCCCCACCGCCAAGCAAGTCCTCAACCAAATGGTGCAGCAGAAGCTCATCGACGAGTACGCGCAGGACAAGCACCTCACCATCACTCAGGCCCAAATCGACAAGCGCGAGACCGAGATCCGAGCGAAGTATCCGCCCGGACAGTTCGACACGATCGTCAAGCAGCAAGGGCTGACGGAGCAGGAAGTCCAGAACATCCTGCGCCAGCAACTGGTGCTCGAGCAAGCCGTCGCACCACAGGTGCACGTCAGCGACGCCGACGTCAAGAACTTCTTCACGAAAAACCATGCGCAGTTCGACAAGCCCGAGCAGGTGCGCGCGCGCCACATCCTGGTCGCCGATCCGCAGACGGCGGCGATCGTGATGGCCAAGCTCAAAGCCGGCGGGAGTTGGGATGCGCTGGCCAAGCAGTACTCGACCGATCCCTCCAGCAAGGAGAAGGGCGGCGAGCTCGGCTTCTTCGGCAAGGGGCAGATGGTGCCGGCGTTCCAGAACGCGGCCTTCGCGGCCAAGGTCGGCGCGATCGTCGGCCCGGTGAAGTCGCCGTTCGGCTACCACGTCATTCAGGTCGAAGAGAAGAAGCCGCCGACCACCGCCAGCTTCGCGTCGGTCCAGGATCAGATCAAGCAGCAGCTCACGCAGCAGCAGGAAGGCCAGGCGGTGCCGCTCTTCCTGCAGCAGTTGCGCTCGCAAGCGACGATCGCGGTCTACGACGACCGCTACAAGGATCTGTTCCCGCCGCTCCCGAGCCCGACGCCGACCGCCGCTGCGGCGGCACCGGCCCCGGCGGCGACGCCGCTCCCGACACCCTCCCCGAGCGGCACGTAATCCCGCGCGCGAGGCGGGAGTCGGAACGACCCCGCCTCGCGAACTGAGCGCAGCAGCCATGATTCGGATCGTGGGCCTGGGTCCGGGCGACCCGGGCCTCCTCACGCTGGGTAGCCGCGAGTCGCTGCGCGCCGTCGGGCGCGCGGCAACCGTCCTCGCGCCGCCCGAGTTGGTGCGCTTCCTCGAGAGCGACGGGATCACGATCGAGCGCGCGCTGATCGTCGACCAGGGGTTGTTCTTGCGCGGCTCGACCGAGGTCATCGACGCCTTCGTCGCGCGGCTCGACGCGCGCGACTTGGGTCTCGGCGTGCTGGGCAATCCGCTCTCGGACTTCGCCGGCCTGCCGCTGCTGCTGCGCGCCCTCGAGCGCGGCAGGTTCGCCGCCGAGATCATCCCCGGGATGCCGCGTGCGACGCTCTCGGCCTCGATCACGATGCCGCTGGTCCCGCTCCCGCCCGGTTCGACGCACCACAGTTGGGACGACCTAGTCGAGATCATGGCGCGGCTGCGCCGCTCGTGCCCGTGGGACCGCGAGCAGACCCACGCCTCGCTGGTGCGCTATCTGATCGAGGAGACCTATGAGGTCGTCGACGCGATCGAACACGGCACCGACGGCGAGCTGTGCGAGGAGTTGGGCGACTTGCTCTTCCAAGTCGTCTTCCATGCGCAGCTCGCGACCGAGCGCGGGAAGTTCTCCGTCGCCGACGTGATCGACGCACTCTCGAACAAGATGATCCGCCGTCACCCGCACGTCTTCGGCGACGTCGCGGTCGCGAACGTCGATCAGGTCTGGGCAAACTGGGAGATCCTCAAGTCGCAGGAGGCCACCGGTCAGTCGCGGACCTCGAAGCTGGACGGGATCCCGGTCCATCTCGGGGCGCTGCAGCGCGGCCAGAAGATCCAGGAGAAGGCCGCGCGCGTCGGCTTCGACTGGGCCGATGCACGTGACATCACCGAAAAACTCTCCGAGGAGCTGCGCGAGCTGGCCGACGCGCGCATCCGGGCCGGCGATCTGCGCCCCGAGGACCCGCACGTGCGCGAGGAGCTGGGCGACGTGCTGTTCACCGTGGTCAACCTGGCGCGGCGCTTGGGGATCGACGCCGAAGGCGCGATGCGCGACGCGAACGCGAAGTTCGACCGCCGCTTCCGCTACATGGAGGCCTCGGCGGTCGCCAGCGGCCGGCAGCTCAACGACATGACGCTCGACGAGCTCGAAGATCTGTGGCAGCAGGCGAAGACGGCGGCCTGATCCGGGTGCGGATGGGCGCCCACGACGCGCACTACGGCGGCGATCTCGTCGACGGGGCGCGCATCCTGAGCCTGTTCGGCGACGTCGCGACCGAGCTGCTGATCCGCCACGACGGCGACGAGGGGCTGTTCGTCGCCTACGACCTGGTCGAGTTCAAAGCGCCGGTCCATGCCGGCGACTACATCGAGGCGCGCGGCCGCATCACGCACGTCGGCACGACGTCGCGCACGATGGAGTTCGAGGCGCACAAAGTGATCGCACCGCGGCCCGACCTCGCCCCCTCGGCCGCCGACGTGCTGCCGGAGCCACAGCTGGTCGTACGCGCCCGCGGCACCTGCGTGACGCCCAGGGACCGCCAGCGCGCCGCAGAACAGGACCGTCCCGTTCGCTGAGTACTGGTGCCGTCACCAATCATTTTTCGCTACGCTGCCGAGGAGAAGATACGATGTTTGCTGACGTCAAAGAGGTTGAAGCCAAGGTGCGTTCGGCGATGGAAGCCGGGCCGGTAACCCCGTACTACACGCTCCCCCTGGAACAGGTCTACAACGTGCTCAACGGCGCGCTTGCGTCGGAGATCATCTGCGTCCTACGGTACAAGCAACACTACTACATGACCACCTCGATCCACCAAGAACAACTCCAAAGTGTGTTCAAAGAGCATTGGGAAGACGAGGAGCACCATCTGCAGCGGATCGCGGACCGGATCAAGCAACTCGGCGGCGTGCCGGATTTCAACCCCGAGGGCATCTCGTCGCGCGCCTTTTCGCACTTTCAGAGTGGCTCGACCCTGGCGGACCTGCTGCGCGAGGACCTCTTGGCCGAGCGGGTCGTCATTAAAATGTACGGCGACGTCGTCCGCTTCTTCGGCGATAAGGATCCCGTCAGCCGGCGGCTGTTTGAAGAGCTGCTCAAAGACGAAGAGGACCATGCCGACGACCTGGCCGACTTGCTCTATACGGTCGATCCCAAGACCGGTAAGACGGTCGAGCAATTCACCGGCGATTCGACGTTTCGCGCCGTCAAATCGCGCTCCAACGCGAAGGGCTAACGCCGGCGCCTAGCTTTTACAAGCCGACGTTGACCAGCAGCGCGCCGTCGGCGAGGGCGCGCAGCTTGGCGTAGGCGACCTCGCGGGGCATCGGGGCCATCCCGCAGTTGGTCGAGCAGACGAGACGATCTTCGGGGACGTAGCGGCGCGCGAGTGCGATCGTGCGCTGCACGTCCTCCGGCGTCTCGATGACGTTGGTGGCGACGTCGATGACGCCGACCGCCAGCACTTTGTCGCCGGCCAGCGACAGCACCTCGGGCGGGACGCGCGAGCCGGCCAGCTCGACCGAGATCTGCTCGACGCTGCTCTGCGCGAGCAACGGCAGGACGTGCGCGTACTGATCCCAGCGCTCGCCGAGGTTCGCCTTCCACTGCACGTTGGCGGGGATGCCGTAACCGTAACAGACGTGAACCGCACGCGTGCAGTCCGCGCCGCCGAAGGCTAGGTCGAGCGCCTCGATCCCCCACTCGGCGACCTCGGCGAAGTAGACGTTGAAGGCCGGCTCGTCGAGCTGCACGACGTCGACACCGACCTCGACCAACTCGGCGATCTCCTCGCGGATCGCGCGCGCGAACGCGAACCCAAGCTCGCGCCGGCTGCCGTACACCTCGTCGACGACGGTGTCGACCAACGTCATCGGGCCGGGGATCGTGATCTTGAGCGGCCCGTCGGTCAGCGTGCGCGCGAAGCGCATCTCGTCGACGTGGATCGGGCCGATCCGGCGAACGTCGGCGGTGACGGTCGGGCAGACGGCCTCGTAGCGGTCGTCGCGAATCCCGCGCGCGCTGCGTTTGCTCGCGTCGACCCCGGCCAACCGTTCGGCGAAGCCGTGCACGAAGTGCGAGCGCGACTGCTCGCCGTCGGTGACGGTGTCGATCCCGGCCCGCAGCTGCTCGCCGATCGCGATTCGGGTCGCGTCGCGCTGGGCATCGCGCAGCGCCTCACCCTCGAGCCGCCAAGTGGGAAAGAGGCGCTCCGGTTCGGCCAGCCAGGCGGGCTTCGGCAAGCTGCCGGCGATCGTCGTCAAGAACCCCATGCGCCGCCGTTCGGCGCTCGGTCGGCCGTTCCGCCGCGCCACCGGGGCACGGCATGGCCGGCGCGTCGCGGTGGGGAAGCCGGGCTGGCGGTGCGGCTCGACAAGTACATGAAGGTCTCGCGGCTTGCCAAGCGGCGCACCGAGGCGAAGGATGGGATCGAGGCCGGCCGGATCACCAAGGACGGCCGGCCGCTCAAGCCCGGCTACGAGGTCAAGGTCGGCGACGTGCTGGTCATCCACTACCGCACGAAGTTCCTGACGGTGCGTGTGCGCGACGTCCCGGCGCGGGTCGTCCCTTCGTTGCGGCCCGCCGACCTGTACGAGATCGTCGAGGACCGCCGCGACGATCCGGTCGACTGGCTGACGTGAGGAACCCGACGCGGCGCTCGCGGCTCTCCGCGGACGCGAAAGATGCCCTGGCCCGCGAGGCCCCGGCCGACCGCGGCGTGCGCGCCGCGCTGCGCGCCGGTCTCGCCCTCTATGGCGGCCAGCTCGACGTACGCGGCGAGTGGGTCTTTCGCACCCGCCGGCCGGCGGTCGCGCGGCTGGCCCGGACCGTCTTCGAGGAGGCCGGCCGGCAGGCGGGGGTGCGGCGCGGCCACGATGCGCGGCTATTTCGGGCCACCACCTTCGAGATCGACCTCGGGCCGCCGGAGGATCCGCCGCCGCGGCCCCGCCGCCGCGACGAGCGCCGGGCCGAGCTGCGCGCCGCCTTCCTGACCGTCGGCTCGCTGGCGACGCCGCAGCACGGCTATCACCTCGAATTCGTCGTCCCCGATCTGGTCCGCGCCGAGCGGATCGCCGCGCTGATCACCGCCGAGGGGCTCGCGCCACGCACGATGCTGCGCAAGGGCCGCCGGGTCGTCTATCTCAAGGGGCTCGATGCGATCGTGACCGTGCTCGGCGCGATCGGCGCCTCGGGTGCGATCCTGTACCTCGAGGACGTCGCCGCGGTCAAGGAGACCAAGAACCGCATCCGCCGCCTGGTCAACACCGAGACGGCCAACGTCGTGCGCGCCACCGCCGCGGCCGCGACCCAGCGCGAGGCGATCGGGTACCTGGCCGACGCCTACGGCCTACGGAATCTCTCGCCGGCGCTGCGGGAGGCGGCCCAGCTTCGGCTGGCGCACCCCGACGAGACCCTGGCCGAACTGGGACGCAGGTGCAACCCCTCGGTCGGGAAAGCGACGATCAACGGCAGGCTCAGTTCCTTGATGCGGCTGGTAAAGCGGCTGCGCGGCGAACGAGAGGAGCCGGAAGTTTCCCGTGTCTAAAAGCGAGCGTCCCATGCGCATCGGTATCAACGGCTTCGGCCGCATCGGCCGGAACTTCACCAAGGCGCTCCTGGAGCGGTACCCCGCCCTGGAGATCGCCGCCGTCAACGACCTGACGAGCGCCGCCGAGAGCGCGCACCTCTTCAAGTACGATTCCAACTACGGGACGTTCCCGGGCTCGGTCAGCGCCGGGGCGGACTCGATCGCCATCGACGGTAAGACGATCGCGATCCTGGCCGAGCGCGATCCGGGCAAGTTGCCATGGCGCAAGCTCGGCGTCGACGTCGTCGTCGAGTCGACCGGGATCTTCACCGACGCCGCCAAGGCGCGCGCCCACATCGACGGCGGCGGCGCGAAGAAAGTCATCATCTCGGCGCCGGCCAAGGGTGAGGACGTGACGCTCGTGCTCGGCGTCAACGACGCCGACTACGACCCCGTCAAGCACGAGATCATCTCGAACGCGTCGTGCACGACCAACTGCTTGGCGACCGCCGTCAAGCCGATCGTCGACAGCCTCGGCTGGCAGCGCGGCTTCATGACCACGATCCACTCCTACACCAACGACCAGAACATCCTCGACGGCCCGCACAAAGATCTGCGCCGCGCCCGGAGCGCCGCGACCAACATTATCCCGACCTCGACCGGCGCGGCCAAGGCGCTCTACCTGACGATCCCCGAGGTCAAAGGGACTTTCGACGGGTTCTCGCTGCGCGTCCCGACGCCGACCGTCTCGATGATCTACCTGGTCGCGCAGACGAAGCGGCCGACGACCAAGGACGAGCTCAACGCGCTGCTGCGCGCCGCCGCCGCCGGGCCGCTCTCGAAGTACGTGCAGTACACCGAAGAAGAGCTGGTCTCCAGCGACTTCAAACGGAACCAGTACAGCTCGATCATCGACGGCAAGCTGACCAATGCGAACGGCGACCTGATCCAGATCGCGGCCTGGTACGACAACGAGTGGGGCTACTCGTGCCGGCTGGCCGATCTGACCGCGATGATCGCAGCGAAGATCCCTTCGTCCGTCGCGTGACCGCGCGCACGCGCGTGCTCGCCCCCGTCGCCGCCGCGCTTCTCGCGGCGGCGATGTGCGTCAGCGGCGCGGCGGGGCCGCGAGCATTTGCGCTGGGCGACCTGCGCACCCTGGTCGGCATCACCTCGCCGGCCGTCGCCCCGGACGGGGCGCGTGCCGTGGTCGTCGTCACCCGCATCAGTTGGGACGACGACACGTACAAGCGCGCGCTCGACCTGATCGATCTGCGCACGCGCGCGCGGCGCACGCTGACGTACAATCGTAGCGGTTTGGGTGAGCCGCACTGGTCGCCGGACGGGACGCGGCTCGCGTTTCTCGCTAACGTCGGCAGTGGCGACGAGGCGCACAAGCAGGTCTTCGTCATGCCGATGGACGGCGGCGATGCGCGCGCGATCACCCATGCGCCCGAGGGCGTCGAGCAATTCGCCTGGCGCCCCGATGGCGGCGCGATCGCCTACGCGGCGAGCGACGCCGATCCGACCAAGCACGGCGCCGACCGGTTCCGCGACGCGTTCGTCTTCACCACCGAGCCGATCGTCGCGCGCCAGGCTCCCAAGCCCGTCCACCTGTTCGTCGTCGCGACCGCGGGCGGCCGCGCGACCCGGTTGACGACCGGCAGCGCCAGTGTCGCAACCGGCGAGGCGCAGTCGACGCTCTCGTGGTCGCCCGACGGTACGACGATCGCGTTCGTGCTCGCGCCCAACGCGATCCTCAACGACGCGAATCGCGCTCACGTCGAGCTGGTCGACGTCGCGACGCACCGGCTGAGCGCGCCGACCGGTCACGCCGGCTACGACGCCGACCCGCGCTTCTCGCCGGACGGCAAACACCTAGCGTACGTCCACTCGGCCGGCGACAATCAAATCACACTCAACCAGGCATACGTCACGACGCCCACGGGCGGCGAAGGACGCGCCCTCTCGCAGCGCTACGATCGGGCCGTCCACGATGCGGCGTGGCTCCCCGACTCGAGCGGGATCCTGTTCAGCTGCCACGATGGCACCGCGACCGCGCTGGTGCGCGCGCCGCTCGACGAGGCGGCGCCCGCCCGCGTCGATCTGGGTGACTTGAGCATCCTCTCGCCGCTCGACGGCGCCGTTGCGCGCGACGGTGCGCTGGTCTTCGTCGGAACGTCGACGACGCAGCCGCCGGAACTCTACCTTCGGTCGCCCGACGGCGCGCCCGTCCGGGTCACCGACTACAACGCGCCGACGACGGCGCTCGCGCTGGCGCCCTCGCTGACGATCGCCTTTCCGACGTCGCTCGGGCCGCCGGGCGACGCCGTACTGACGACGCCCGTCGGCTTCGCAGCCGGCCGCACCTACCCATTGCTGGTGTACATCCACGGCGGCCCCACGGCAGCCTCGGTGCGCAGCTTCGACCGCTTCGCGCAGCTCGCCGCCGCGCGCGGCTGGCTCGTGCTCCAACCGAACTACCGTGGCAGCGACAACCTGGGCCTGGCCTATCAGCGCGGCGTGCTCTACGATCCCGAGGAAGGTCCCGGGCGCGACGTGATGGCCGCGATCGATGCAGTGCGTGCGCGTGGAATCGTCGACGCCCACCGCATCGGTGTGTACGGCTGGTCGTACGGCGGCATCATGACGGCCTGGATGATCTCGAAGTATCACCTCTGGCGCGCGGCGGTGTCCGGCGCCTCGGTCAACGACTGGACGACGGACTATGGCGTCGCGGACGACTCCGATGCGGATCGTGCGCTCTTCCACGGCTCCCCGTTCGTCGCCGGCAACCGGCCGGAATGGGATCGCGCCTCGGCGATCTCGTACGTCCGCCAGGTCACCACGCCGGTGCTGATCCTCTCCGACGTCGGCGACAACCGCGATCCTTTCGCGACCTCGTCGATGTACTGGCGCGCCCTGCGCGACAACCATAAGGACGCCACCTTCGTCGCCTATCCGATCGACGGCCACTTCCCGAGCGACCCCGTGCGCGCCACCGACGTGTATCAGCGCACCCTCGACTTCATCGCCAGCCGGTTTCGATGAGGCCTCGATGAGCTGGCGGAGCCTGGCCGACGCCGACGTGCGCGGCAAGCGCGTGCTGCTGCGCGAGGACCTCAACGTCCCGCTGAAGGACGGCGCGATCGCCGACGAGACCCGCATCACCGCCGCGCTCCCGACGCTGCGCTGGCTGCACGAGCACGGTGCCAAGACCGTCATCCTCTCGCACCTCGGCCGGCCCGACGGAAAGCCGAACCCCGCCTACTCGCTGCGTCCGGTCGCCGAGCGGCTAGCGCAGCGGCTCGGCCTGCCGGTGACCTTCGTCGACGACTGCGTCGGTGAACGCTCCGTCGCGGCCTCGCGGGCGCTCCCCGACGGCGGCTTCGCGCTGTTCGAGAACGTCCGCTTTCACCCCGAGGAGGCGGCGAACGATCCCGGCTTCGCGCGCCAACTGGCGGCGAGCGGCGACCTCTACGTCGACGACGCCTTCGGCACCGCGCACCGCGCGCACGCCTCGACCGCAGGCGTCGCGGCGTACCTGCCCGCCTACGCCGGTTTCCTGATGGAGGCCGAACTGGCGGCGCTGACCCGCCTCACCGAACACCCCGTGCACCCCTACGTCTGCGCGATCGGCGGGGCCAAGGTCGTCGACAAGGTGGGCGTGTTCGAGAACCTGATGGCGAAGGTCGACGCGTTCGTCATCGGCGGCGGGATGGCGAACACGTTCCTGGCCGCGCAGGGCATCGACGTCGGCCGCTCGCTGCGCGATCCGGATTTGCTGCCGGCGCAACGCATCATCGCGCTCGCCCTGAGCCGGAGCGTCCCCCTGCACCTGCCGACCGACGCCGTCGTCGCCGACGCGTTCGACGCCGACGCCACCGCGCGCACCGTGCCGATCGCCGACGTCGACGGCGCGATGATCCTCGACATCGGCCCGCAAACGGCGGCCGCCTACGCCGCCGTCTTGCGCGCCGCGAAGACGATCGTCTTCAACGGGCCGATGGGGGTCTACGAGAAGCCGCCCTACCAGAACGGGACGCGCACGATCGGCGCGGCGATCACCGAGGCGACGCGCGCCGGCGCGGTCAGCGTCGTCGGCGGCGGCGACGCCGCGGCCGCCGCGCACGCGCTCGGCTTCGCCGACGCGATGACGCACGTCTCCACCGGAGGCGGCGCGACGCTCGAGTTCCTCGAAGGCAAGACCCTGCCGGGCGTCGCCGCGCTGGAGCGCCCGTGAGCGCGCGCCGCCCGCTCATGGTGGGCAATTGGAAGATGCACAAGACCGTCGTCGAGACGGTTGCCTTCGTGGAGGCGCTGAGCGCGTACGCGCTGCCGCTGGACGCGGTCGACGCGATCATTTGCCCGCCGTTCACCGCCCTCGCGGCGGCGCACGCCGCGTTGTCCGGCTCCGGGGTCGGGCTGGGCGCGCAGAACATGAACTGGGCGCCGCAGGGCCCGTACACCGGCGAGATCTCCGCCCCGATGCTGGTCGAGCTGGGTGTCGAGTGGGTCGTGATCGGGCACTCCGAACGGCGCGCGCTGTTCGGTGAGCTCGACCTACGGGTGAACGAGAAGGTGCACGCCGCGTTGGAGTGCGGCATCACGCCGATCGTGGCGGTCGGTGAGACGGCCGAGGTGCACGCCGCCGGCCGCGCGCGCCACTGGGTCGAGGCGCAGGTGCGGGCCGCCTTCGACGGCATCGAGCCGGAGCAGGTCGCCCGCTGCGTCGTCGCCTACGAACCGATCTGGGCGATCGGCAGCGGGCAGCCCGAATCCCCGCCTCAGGCCGACGCGATCATGGGCGCGATCCGCGCCGCGGTCGACGGCTTGGCGAGCGCGCGGGTGCTCTACGGCGGGAGCGTGAAGCCCGACAACGTCGCCGCTTTCGTCGCGCAGCCGAACATCGACGGGGGCCTGGTCGGCGGCGCGAGCCTCGATCCCGCCTCGTTCGCCGCGTTGCTCGACGGAGCGCGCAAAGGAGCCGCCAGCGCGTGAGCCGTCGCCGCCCGTTCGTTCTCGCGATCCTCGACGGCTGGGGCTACTCGGCGGCGTCGCACGGGAATGCGATCGCCGCGGCCGACCTGCCGACCTGGAAGCGGCTGCTGGAGACGTATCCGAACACGCTGCTCGAGGCGTCGGGAGAACCGGTCGGATTGCCCAAAGGCGTGATGGGCAACAGCGAGGTCGGTCACATCAACATCGGCAGCGGCCGGGTCGTCCCGCAGGGCCTGGTCGTGATCGACGAAGAGATCGCCAGCGGTCGCCTGGCGCAGAACGCGACGCTACGCGCGTGCTTCGACCACGTGCGGCAGACCGGTGGGCAGCTCCACTTCTTGGGCCTGGTCTCCGACGGCAAGGTCCACAGCTCGCTCGACCATCTCGAAGCGCTGATCTCGGCGGCCGTCGCGGGGAACCTGCCGTTCGTCGTCGACGCGTTTCTCGACGGCCGCGACACGCCGCCGAAGTCGGCCGCGGTCTACCTGGACCGGCTGACCGCGTTCTGCAACAACCTCGGACGATTCGACACGATCGCGACGGTCCAAGGCCGGTACTGGGCGATGGATCGCGACAAGCGTTGGGACCGCACGCGCAAAGCGTACGACGCGCTGGCCGAGGCGGAGGCGGACTACCACGCCGACACCGCGGTCGACGGGCTGTTCTTCGCCTACGAGCGCGGTGAGACCGACGAGTTCGTCGCGCCGACGATCGTCGGCGAGGAGCGCCCGATCGCCGACGGCGATGCCTGCATCTTCTTCAATTTTCGGCCCGACCGTGCGCGGCAGCTCACGCTCGCCTTCAGCGACCCGCTGTTCGACTACTTTCCCGTGCGCGCGTACGAGCGGTTGATCTGGGCGACGATGACGCGCTACGAGGAGCACTTCCCCAACCCCGTGCTGTTCGGGCCGCGCCCGCAGTTCGGCGTCTTCGGTGAAGTCGTCGCGACGGCCGGCCTGACGCAACTGCGGCTGGCCGAGACCGAGAAGTACGCGCACGTGACGTACTTCTTCGACGGTGGGCGCGAAGACGTGTTTCCGGGTGAAGACCGGATCCTGATCCCCTCCAACCGCAGCGTCGCGACCTACGATCTCGCACCGGAGATGTCGGCGGCCGACATCACGACGGCGGCCATCGAGGACGTGACGCACCATCGCCACGACGTGATCGTGATGAACTACGCCAACGCCGACATGGTCGGCCACACCGGCGTGTGGGGCGCGACGATCTCGGCGCTCGAGACGCTCGACGTCGCGCTGGGCCGCTTGACCAACGCCGTGCTCGACGCCGGCGGGATTCTGGCGATCACCGCCGACCACGGCAACGCCGAGGAGAAGATCGACGCCGACGGCAATCCGCTGACCGCGCACACGACCAATCCCGTCCCGTTCGTGCTCGTCGCGCCGCAGCCGCTGGGCACGCTCGAGGCGGGAAAGCTGGGCGACATCGCACCGACCCTGCTGCCGCTGCTGGGCCTGGCGGTCCCGCCCGAGATGACCGGCAACAACCTGTTGACCCCGGCGGTCGCCGCGCGATGAAGCGCAAACGGGTCGAGGCCGCCGCCGACTTCCTGCGCGAGCGCGCCGGCGGTGAGCTGGATTGCGCGATCGTGCTGGGCTCGGGCTTCGGCGCGGTGCTGCGCGATCGCATCGTGGGCGCGACCGTCCCCTATCGGCGGATCGAAGGGATGCCCGAGCCGAGCGTCGCCGGGCACGCCGGCGAGGCGATGATCGGGATGCTGCACGACAAACGCGTCGTCGCCTTCAGCGGGCGCTTCCACCTCTACGAAGGCCGCAGCGCCGACGAGGTCGTCTATCCGGTCGTCGTGGCCGCCCACGCCGGCGCGCGCACGATCGTCCTGACCAACGCCGCCGGCGGCGTCAACACCGCCTATCGGCCGGGCGATCTGATGCTGCTGATCGACCACCTCAACTTGACCGGGACCAGCCCGCTGATCGGTCAGGAGCTGTTGCCGGGTTCGACCGCACGCTTCATCGACATGGTCGACGCGTACTCGCCGACCCTGCGTGAGCTGGCCCGCCACATCGCCGGCCAGTACGAGATCGTCTTGCACGACGGCGTCTACGCCGGCCTGATCGGTCCGACGTACGAGACCCCGGCCGAGGTCCGCTACCTGCGCACGATCGGCGCCGATGCGGTCGGGATGTCGACCGTCCTCGAGACGATCGCCGGCCGCGCGCTGGGCCGCGACGTGGTCGGCTTCTCGCTGATCACCAACGTCCACGGGGCCGGTGTCCCGACCTCGCACGAAGAGGTGCTGGCGGCCTCCCAGCGCAGCGCCGAGGACGTCGCGCGCCTGGTCGAGGGGATCGTCGCGAACTTGGCCACCCCAGCCACGCCCGCCGCCTGAGCGCAGCCTGCGCGCGGGGGGATCGGCCCACCAAGCGTGCAAGGATTCTCCCCATTGAGCCTCCTCGTATGGAGGAGGATTGCCGCTGTTTGGGCTCGCCGCCCAGGGTGAGGGGTGTTTCGCATGCGTTGGAAGCTGTTCGGTGCCGCCTTGGCCGTCGTCGCTGTCGTCTGCGGGTGCAGCGGTCGCGGAACGGGCTCGTTCACGAACCTGCCGACCGTCCAAGGGGCGCTGCGTTCGGCCAAGAGCGTTACCACGTTGGGCAGCTACAACATCAATACGAGTCATGTCTACGTCGCGGGGATCTCATCGGGCGGCTTCATGGCGGTCCAGATGCACTTCGCCTACTCCGGGACGTTCAAGGGTGCCGCGATCTACGCCGGCGGTCCCGACTACTGCGGCCAGGACAGCGAAACGACCGCCGATATCGACTGCGGTGGCGCCGGCTTGTACACCAGCGAACTCGCCCCATCGGAAGCGTACATCGCCGCGAATCAAAACACGGCCGGGATGGACCCGGTCAGCAATATCAGCGGACAGCAAGTCTACCTCTGGTCGGGGACCGGCGACACGGTCGTCCCACAAAAGACGATGAACGACTTGCAGACCGAGTACCAGAAGTACGGCGCGACGGTCACCTACGACAACAGCTACGCGGCCGAGCACGGCTGGGAATCGCCCTACGGCAGCGTCGCCTGCGGCACGCTCTCCAGCCCGTACATGATCGACTGCAGCAGCTACGACTCCGAGAAGACCTGGCTGACGAAGATGCTCGGGACGCTCAACGCCAAGAACACCGGCACGCTGACGGGCTCGCTGATCAACTTCAACCAGTCGCCGTTCGGCGGCGGTTCCAACGAGCTCGACACCAACGGCTGGGTCTTCGTCCCGGCGAACTGCGCTGCCGGCCAGAGCTGCTCGATCGTCGTCGCGCTCGACGGATGCGAGCAGTATCAGGCCGTAGTCGGCACCGATTTCGTCAGCCAGTCGGGTCTCGACCAGTGGGCCGACACCAACAACATCATCGTCTTGTATCCGTATCAGACGACCGGCACCTCGAACCCGAACGGTTGCTGGGATTGGTGGGGCTACACCAACAGCAGTTACGCGCTCAAGTCGGGCATCCAGATGACCGCGATCTACAACATGGTCAAGGCGCTCGAGGGCGGCACGGCGACACCGACCCCAACGCCTACCGGCACAGCGACCCCGACGCCCACGCCGACGCCCAATGGTACGGCGACGCCGACGCCCACCCCGACCGCGACCGGTACGGCGACGCCGACCCCCAAGCCGACAGCGACACCCACCGCGACGCCGACGCCTTCACCGGCACCGACGGCGACGCCGCCGTACTCGAAGGTCGTGACGACGACGGTCGTCCTCGCCTACAGCTCCGGCTACATCACGCTGGCGGAGTACCTCGAGCTCGGTCAAGCGTACGGCTACACCGCCTCGATCACGCTGTACGACTGCAGCGGGACCTGGACGAACTCGCCGACGTGCGGTCCGATGATCTACTGACGCCGGCGCAAGGGTCGCCACGTTTTCGGCCGGCCGGCGTGTTATGGTCGGCAGATGAGCGAGTCGGGCTTCACCCTCTTCGAAACGGCGATCGGGACCTGTGGGATCGCCTGGGGACCGCGCGGGATTCGCACCGTGCGGCTTCCCGAAGCGAGCCCGCGCGCGATGCGCGCGCGGATTCTGGCCCGCTGTCCTGATGCGCGTGAAACGGCGCCGCCGCCGGCGGTGCAGCAGGCGATCGACGGCCTCACCGCGCTCCTGCGCGGAGAGGCCGCCGATTTGCGCGAGGTCGAGCTCGATCTCGACGGCGTCGCCCCGTTCGACCGCGCCGTGTACACGGTCGCGCGGGCGATCCCGCCCGGCGCGACGCTGACCTACGGCGAGGTCGCGTCGCGGCTGGCCGAACCGGGGACGGCGCGCGACGTTGGCCAGTCGCTCGGCAACAACCCGTTTCCGCTCGTCGTCCCCTGTCACCGCGTGCTCGCCGCGGGCGGGAAGCTGCGCGGCTTCTCCGCGCCCGGCGGCGTTGCGACCAAACTGCGGCTCTTGACGATCGAGGGCGCGTATAGCGACACCCCGACGCTGTTCGATGGTGTCGCTACGGTGTGATCGGCGTGTCCTGGAGTCCGTGGGCGTCGAGGGAGTGCCGCAGCGTGCCGTCGGTTTTCGCCTGGGTCAGGAACGCGATCGCGTAGGCGAGCGCGGCGGGGCGGCCGAGGGGGACGGCGATCGCCGTCTTCGTCTGTTGGAAGGCGCCCGGCAGGACGCGCGAACCTGGGATCTGCGCGGATAACGGGACCAGTTGGTCGCGCAGGTTGGCGAAGGCGTCGATCTGGCCGCTCTTGAGCAACGCGATGATCTCATCGACGCGCTGGTACCCGACGACCGTGGTGTGCTGCAGCGATCGCTGCGCGCCGCGCATGGTGGTCGTGTTCGCGACGGCCGCGACCCGCACGCCGGGCTGATCGACGTCGGCCGCGGTCTGGATCGGCGAGCCCGGCCGCACGATGTAGGTCGCGTCGGCCGCGTTGTAGATCGGTCCGAAGGCCAGCTTCTCGGCCCGCACCGCATCGAAGGGGACGAAGGTGACGTCCCAGGCGCCGCTGGCGGCGGCATCGGTGATCTGGCCGGAGTTCTCGTACTGCACGTAGTCGACGGGGACGCCGAGCCGCCGCCCCAACTCCGCGCCGAGATCGACCGGGACGCCGGTCGGATGCCCTGCCGCGTCGACCTTCGACCAGAACGCGCCGCCGAGCGCGCTCATCGCGATGGCGACGCGCAACCGGCCGTTCGGGGCGAGCTCGTCGCGTGCCGCCGGCGAGGCCTGCGTCACCGCCGCCGGCACCGTCACGAGCAAGGCGAAGAGGAAGGAAAGAGCGATCCGCGCTCGCCGCTGGTGTGGGCTCATGCCGACTGATTCGTCGGGCGCGGGCCGAGAACCCGGCGGCGCCAGGGCTTGCAGGCTCGCTGGCGTAACCTCCCCGGTCCGTTATCGAGGAGGCTTTCATGAGCGATCCGCTCTCGCGTGGCGAGTTCTTCCAGGTGACAGCCGCCGCAGGCGTGGCCGGAGCGAGCGTCCCAGCCGGCACGGTCGTCGCCGCTGCCGGCGGTGGAGCGCCGCTGACGATCCGCTGGTACGGCGGCGGCGTCTACGAGCTGGCGACCCCCGACGACAAAACGATCGTGCTGGTCGACGCGTGGATCTGGAACAACACCGGCTTCAAGGCGTTCGGCATCGACAAGCCGGCCGAGCTCTCCAGCGCCGCCGCCTACGCCGCGCACCTCAAGGGACGCGCCCCCGACACGGTGATCGTGGCGCTGACGCACGATCACGGCGATCATATCGGCGACTACTTCGAGCTGCTGCCCGCGCTGGTCGCGACCGGCCTCGACGTGAAGACGGTCGGCCAGAGCGATCTGATGCGCGTCGGGCTGCTGCCCAAGTTCAAGGCGGCCGGCCTCGACAACACGCAGATCGTCCTCAACAACGGTGCCGGGATCAACCTGGGAGGGGTCGCCACCCACAACGGCGTGCGCTTCCAGCTCGTCCCCGCCGTGCACTCATGCGCCTCCGGTTATCCGGCGGCGGGGTTCATCATCGACGTCGGCGGAGCGCGCATCTACGCCTCGGGCGACACCGACTGCTTCGGCGACATGGCCTTCGTCGGCAATCGGTATCACCCCGATCTGGCCGTCGTCTGCTCCGGCAACGGCGCGTTCACGATGGGTCCCGACGATGCCGCCTACGCCTGCAAGCTGCTCGGCGTCGTCGCAGCGATCCCGGTCCACTACGCGCACAACCCGCTCGTCCTGGGCACGCAGTGCGGCGATCTCTTCCGCGCCGCGGCCGCCCGCGTCGCACCGCAAGTCGCCGTCACCGTGCTGCATCCCGGCGAGCGGACCGCGCTGCACATCCCGCGCAATCCCGCTCGGGCGTGATCACCTATCATACCGAACACCGGGTCGACGTCCATCATCATTTCTGTCCACCCGCGTACATCGATGCGGTCAACCCGAAGATCGCGCTCCAACCGGTCCTGAAGAACTGGACGCTGGCGCAGTCGATCGAGGACATGGACCAGGCCGGCGTCTGGACCGCAATGCTCTCGATCACCAGCCCCGGCGTTTTCTTCGGTGACGCCGCGGCGGCGAGCGCCCTGGCGCGCACCTGTAACGAGTACGGGGCCGACCTCGTCCGCAACCACCCCGGTCGCTTCGGCCTCTTCGCGGCATTGCCCATGCCCGACGTCGATGCGAGCCTGCGCGAGATCGCATACGCGCTCGACGTCCTGAAGGCGGACGGCATCGGGCTGTACACGAGCTACGACCGGCGCTGGCTCGGCGATCCCTCGTTTACGCCGGTCTTCGACGAGCTCGATCGCCGCAAGGCCGTCGTGTTCACCCATCCCACCGCGAACGAATGCTGCACCAATTTGATCCCCGACATCACCGATGCGACCATCGAGTTCGGCACGGAAACGACGCGGACGATCGCAAGCCTCCTCTTCAGCGGAGCCGCCGCGCGCCACCCCAACGTCAACTTCATCTTCGCGCATGCCGGCGGCACGATGCCGTTCTTGTTCGGACGCTTCGTCACGCTCGCCAGGGACCCGCGCTTTGCGACCCGGCTCCCGCAGGGCCCACTGCACGAGGTCCGGCGCTTCTCCTATGACATCGCGCAGTCGGCGAATCCAGGCGCGCTGGCGTCGCTGCTGCAGGTGATCCCGATCTCGCAGATTCTCTTCGGGACCGACTTCCCGTTTTCAAAGGGCGCCCCAACGGTCGACGGGCTGCGCAATTTCGGGATCAGCGCCGACGCGATGCACGCGATCGGCCGCACGAACCCGGTCGCGCTGCTGCCCCGACTGGGGGCCGCGTAACCAGGGCCTGAGTCGCGGTCGCCTAACCCAGCAGGATAAGTGCTGGCTTCTCTCGTAGGAGCCGGTCCGTTTTCTCCTGGCGCTTTACCTGAGGTGTGGTAATGTCCGATCTCGATCTCTCGACCTTCGATGCGGCCAAGGAAGCCGCCGCGCGGACGCCCGAGGCACCCCAGTCCGCGACCCTCAACGTCCGGATCATCCCGACCAGGCTGCCGAACGCGGTGTATCCGGAACAGTCGAACCCGCGCTTTTCCGCCGCCGCGGGCCGGTGGGGAGCCTGTTTCTCGGGTGGCGGACCGCGCTCGTGCGCGGCCTCGCTCGGACAGATGCGCGGCTTGGTCGCAGCGGGCGCGTTCTCGCGCATCGGCGCGATCTCGTGCGTCTCAGGTGGCTCCTGGTTCGGCTCGATGTTCACTTACGCGACGAACTATACCGACGCGCAACTCCTCGGTACGTACCTCGACCCCGGCGCGATCACGCTGACCAACATCGCGAGCATCCCATCGGAGTGCATCGGCTCCGGGTTGCTGAACCTCAGCAATACGGCGCTCGGAACGATCGCGCTGATCGAGTACGCGCTGGGAACGCCGGCCGACAAGATCTGGTCGCGACTGATGAACGCCACGCTGCTCGTCCCCTTCGGCGTCGGCAGCGGCGAGACGTACGTCGCGCTCGACGCGGCACAGGTCGACGCGATCGTCGCCCGAAACCCGGGTCTCTCGCGCAGCTCGTTCGTCACGCAGCGGCCCGACCGACCGTTCTTCATCGCCGGCGGGACGCACATCGCGGTGACCCCCACGGTCGCTCCGGCCGGCGATCTCGGGGCGCGTCCGGGGACCGACGTGACCGCCCAGCTGGCGAACGCGACCGTCGCGAGTCTCCCCGGGCAGCACTACGAGCAGTTCGAATACACGGCGTCGTACGCAGGCGACCAGCAGTTCTCCACCGACCGAGGCCCGTTCGGCGGCGGCTTCGTCGAAAACGTCGGCTTCGCCCAGCGCGCGCCGACGCGCCCACCGCAGGGCGACATCGTCTCGGTTGCGACCAACCAGTACCGGTTCTTGCTCTCGGACATCATCGGAAGCAGCAGCTCGGCCTTCGCCTCGGTCGCGCTCGAGATCGGGATCAAGGCCGCGGTGCCGCAGTTCGACTACTTCTCGCCGCAACGCGCGGGGAGCGATCCGGGGCGCATCGTACCGATCGGCGACGGCGGGATCCTCGAGAACATCGGCATCGTGCCGCTGCTGCACCGCGGGTATCGCGTGATCTTCGCGTTCGTGAACTCGGCGTACCCGGTCGGCTCGCTCGACACCGGCTGCGTCGATGGGATCGACGGTCAGATCAGCCGACTGTTCGGCTTCATCCCGCAGAACGACTTCGGGAACAGCCAGAAGACGCAGATCTTCCCGTCGGCCCAGTGGCTGGCCGTCGCCGCCGGGCTGAAACGAGCGCGCGCCGCCGGCGGTCCCGTCGTCTTCGCCGACAGCTACCGCATCCTCCCGGACAACCCGTTCGGCATCCCGCCGTATCCGAACGGCGGGACGGTTCAGGTCTTCTGGCTCTACAACGACCTCAACCAGCGCTGGTACAACGCCTTGCAAGCGCCGGTGCAGAACGCGATCCAGGACCGCTCGGCGGACTACCCGCTCTGGAACCTACCCGCCTTCTATACCGTATTCCAGAACACGGGCTTACTGCTCTGGTACTCGCCCGAACAGATCAACCTGCTGGCGCACATGTGGGCGTACTCGGTGAAGACCGGCTTCGCGAACCTCGCCGAGCCCTTCGACATCGCACTCACCGAAGAAGCCGCCGTTCCGAGATAACTCGCGTGCACCTCACCGGAGGCGGTACGCGCCGCTCAGATCCGCTTTGGGGATCAGGGCCGATGCGATGCCTCGCGATTGGTCACACGAATCCGGTCGCGCTACTACCACGCCTGAGGCGGATCGCAACGGGTTCGCCTCAGCGAACTTGATCGGAGTGGAGCCGCGCGTCGTCCGCTTCGAGCGGGTCGACGACGCACAAGTAGCGCTCGCGCAACTCGACCGGCCAAGGGCGCTCAAACACCTCCCGCACCTCCTCCGGCGTTACACGGTCAAAACCGGATCGACACATACAGGCTCGTATTGCGGCGAGCTGCTGCCCTCCCGTCTCCAAATGTAGACCGTTGAGCCCACTACCCTTCGTCTCTCGAGAGCCTCCTTGACAAGCTAAGTCTGAGAGCGTAGGCGTACTGCAACACGTCGCAGAGGGCGGTTAGGAGCTAGATTCGCGCGCGGCCTCACTCACGAGAGCGCGCGACACGCAAGTCTCCGATAAGGAAACGGAGGCGACGTGGATTCCGCGGTCTGTCCTGTTTGTAGACGGCGCTTTTTGGTATTAGGTTAGGCGTCTTCTACCGCCCGGACCGTGTGTTCAACAGAATATCAGCTTGTGGAGGCATCGGGTGAAACTCTACCTACGGATTCTCTTTTCGATTTTCGCGATCGGAGCGCTGACGCATTGCAGCGCTGCAGGATTGAGCGGAGCGGTTCCTTCAAACGGCGTCCGGCAGACGCAGGCCATCGCATCATCCAGCACGCCGAGCTTCAGCGACGCAATCGGACAGAAGCTCACCGCGGCACAGCTCGATGCATATATCGACCCGAGCGTCACGGGCAGCGATCGTGTCCTTGCGCGACAGCTCCTGGGCGTTATGCCGCCGGGAATACGCGGCGATTTTGTCTACATTAAGGGCGACGGAACGATGATGTCGAATCGCCCCAGCGTCCTAAAAGGCGCTAAGCTAAATTTTCGCTTCGGTAAGCCGAGCTCAGTCGCGACTTCGGATACGAGAAAGACAATGGCGGTTGTAGCGCCTCCGGCGACAACTAACACTGGCCCGTATGCCAGGCAGTACTCGGCTCTCGGTGTCAATGCTGCTTTCGGATATGCAACGATCGATTGCAACGACGATTACCTTTATGAGTCGGACAATGGACCGAGCGCATCAGATTACGGCGATATGTACGTCGGGGGGATGGGTGAGCCGAACGGGAATGGTACCGGAATCGATGCCGGGATACAAATGAGCCCCTTGGACTCGATACAACCGTTCCTCAACATTTCGGCTGAGGGTGGCTATCAAGCGCTTCAGTACTACCCGAGCACGCACTACAACTGCGGTGGCAACGGCGTCGGAATGATATACGGCTCCCTGCCCGAGCCCTACTTTGTAGGTTTTTTTGCCACCGGCGTTCCGCCGTATCCAGCGGAAACCTATTCACAACCGCCGGCCACGGTTGTGTGGTCGAGCCCTGCATGGACGTTCTACCTCAAAGCAGCCAGCTTTGTCGATCCAGGAACGGACAGCACCGGCGCCCCTACCGATTGCCAGACGTGCATTACGAAGCGAATGACATCAATCGCCATGGCCACGGGGGCGAGCCTCTACAACTCCGATGCCTGCTTTGGCGCTTGCAACGGATACATTGGCGAGCGGTGGGATCAGGTAGAAATGGGTCAGATCGTGCTGCCGTGCCAAACGGCCCCGCCGAGCGGCTATCCGTTTGTCTGTACGATTCAATATCAAACGAACGGTTCTTGGCTCGGCGGATATCAAGTCTATCCCGATACGAACGTCGTAGAAACCAACGAGTATACGCCAAATGAAGCCAACGAGGGCATCGACTTAAGCCAAGATGATCAGGCGCAGGGAGCAACGCGGCGTCCTGTTGGCGTCGCCCTGGGGCCCTTAGGGCCCTACATCCCGACGCCGGCACCGACCCCGACTTATGTGCCGAAGCCGCCGTGTTCCGCGGCGGTTCGGTCTGGTGCGGCCGTGCGGGCAGTAGTCTCGCCGGACGTAACCTGCCCTCTTTGACTTTGCGGAAGCCAACAAGGCAGGCGCGCGACCGGAATCACGATGGTCGCGCGCCTGCACTCTTATGTAGAAGACGCAGCCAATGAGTCTCAAGCAAATCTCGGTGGGCTGCATGATCCTGCTGCTCTCCCTGGCAGGCAGTGTGGGACAGGGCACAGGCCAGACATACCAGCCGATCCTGCCGGACGGCACTTTTGGGGCACGGGTTGGCTCCGGCATCGAGTGCGTTCCGTATGGCCAACGGAAGGTCTCACCACCTCCGAGCTATGCGGTTTCGGACATCGGTCTTCCCGGCGTGCCTGTGCTCAGTCGCGACCAGCTCCGCTTGATTCACCGAATTCGAACATACGTCAAATCAACGCACCTGCGGTTCGTCTGGTACAGCTCTTCGTACTTCATGTTGTACGATGCGGTCGCGGGAGTATGCGTCGATACGGCGCCGGGATATCCGGTGCTGAATGGGTACTGCAACGAGTACTACGAACCAGGTGAAGATCCGAAGCAGACGACGTCGGTCCCCGACTGTACGGAAGAAGCAAAGTCGAGGCCATGGATGAAGGGCTTGCCGACGCCCTAGTGCTCGACCTGGCCCGGCCGGGAGACGCAGTACGACTCACCGTAGCCGGTAGCAGCCGCTTGGGTCGAGCTCGAACCGGCGGCCTCCGATCGCGATCGCCCGAACGACGTGATCCCAGAAGGTGAGTACACGCACCGCGACTGGGGTCAGCGCGCCCAGCAGCGTGCGAACGCGGGTCGAGACGGCCAGCACGTCGCGTTGCCAGACGGGGTGGTCGGCCGGCAGTGTCGGCCGCAAGTCGCCGAGTGCGGCATCGTGCTCGCCGGCTGGGCCGACCGCGCGAGCGGCGAGCGATGCGATCGTCTCCGCCGGGCGCTGCGCGCGGCGCATCGGCTACGGTCCTTCGGCGATGAGCGCGACGCGTAGGCGTCGCATCGCCGCGACGTGCAATTGCGAGACGCGCTGCGGCGAGATGCCCAGCGGCGCGCCCAGCGAGCGCAACGAGCGTTCGCCGTAATAGTGCGCCAGCACGATGCGGCGCTGGCGTGTCGGCAGCGCGTCGATCGCCGCGCGGACGCGGGCACGCTCGGCGCGTTCGCCGGCGATCGCCTGTGGGTCGCCGGCGAAGTCGAGCACGATCCGCTCGCCCAGCGGCAGCGCGGCGTCGAGCGAGAGCGGCGTCGCGCGATGGGCGTCCGTGCGCGCGCGCGCCAGCGCCGGATCGCGCGTGGCGAGGGTCTGCAGGCTCGGCACGGTGCCCAGTTCCTGCGCCAGCGCGAAGCGCGCGTTCTCGGCTTGGCGCACGCGGCGGCGTACGCGTTCGGAGACCGGATCGAGCCGGCGCATCCCGTTGAGCATCGCGCCCAGGATCAGCTTGCGCGCGTACTGCTCCAACGGGACGCCGCGTTCGGGGTCGAAGGCGTCGACCGCGCGGATCAGCCCGATGCTGCCGTCGCCGATGAGGTCGTCGGGATCGGCGGTCGGCACCATGCGGTGAAGTCGGCGCGCCACCTGCCGCACGATCGGCAAGAGCGCGCGGATGCGCGCCTCGCGCTCGTCCTCGTTCATCGCCGTACGCGCACGAACAGGGAGTCGGCGACCTCGCCCAGCGCGATCTCGCCGACCGGTCCGAGACCCTGCGCCAGCGGTTTGAGGATCTCGCGGAAGAGCAGCGCTTCGAGCACGTCCTGCGGACGCGGCGCCGGCGGCGCGGGCGGCTCAGCCGCGGTGGAGATTGTTGGCGATCCGCAGCATCTCATCGGCCGCCTGCACTCCTTTGGCGTTGGCCTCGTACGCGCGCTGCGCGCCGAGGATCTGCATCATCGACTCGACGATCGAGACGTTCGAATGCTCCAGCATCCCGAACGCCAGCGTCGGACCGCCGCGCGCACCCGGCGCAATCAAGCGCGCGGGCCCCGAGGCGTCGGTGCGCGCGAAGAGCGTCGCGCCGAGCGGGCGCAGCGCCTCGGGCGCGGCGAAGCTCGCCAGCCGCAGCCGCGCGATCGTGCGCTCGGGCCGGCCGGGGACGTCGACGCTCACGCGCCCGTCGGGCGCGACGCGCACTGTCAGCGCGTCGGCCGGAATGCGCACGCCGGCCAGCGACCAACCCGCCGCGTCGCGCACGCTCCCGTCGGCTTGGCGCGCGAAGGCGCCGCTGCGCGAGTAGGCGCGCTGGCCGTCACGCTCGACGACGAAGAAACCCGGCCCGTCGATCGCGAGATCGAACGGACCACCACTGCGCTCGAGCTTCCCCTGCACGAACACCGGGTGGCGGCCGAGCGCGACCGTCCCGAGACCGATCGCGCCGGCGCGCACGTCGGCGAAGCTTTCCGTAGCGCCTTTGAAGCCGGCGACGTCGGCGTTGGCCAGGTTGTCGGCGACGACTTCGAGCTCGAGTTGTTGCGCGGCCATTCCGCTGGCGGCCGCCGCCATCGCGCGATTCATTGCACTCGCCCGATCTCGTTGGCGGCCTTCTCGCGCGTCGCGTCGATCGCCAGCAGCGTCTTCTGCGCGGTCTCGAACGCCCGTTGCGAGGTCAGGATCGCCAGCGTCTCGTCGATCGCGTTGACCGAGCTGGCCTCGAGAGCACCGGCTTGCAGATGCGTCCCCGGCGGCAGCGGGATGCGGTCGACGATCCGGCCACCGTCGTGGACCAAACCATCGGCATCCACACTCGCCTCCGCCGAGACGCGCAGTGCGCCGCACGCGCCGTGCAGGCGACGACCGCGGTCGTCGACCAGCCACCCCTCGCGGTCACGGCTGAACGCGCCGCCCCGCGTGCTCGTCTCGCCGACCCGGAACGCGCCGGGGCCCAAGAGTGCGAGATCGAAGCGCCGCCCGGTCATCCGCAGCGCGCCCTGCTCGGTGCTCGCGTGCGTCGCGACCGTCAACCCACGCGGCGTCAGCCGGACGTCGGCGACCGCCTTGCGGAAGCCGTCGCTGCCGACGTTGGCCAGGTCGTGCGTCGCGACATCGAGTTGCGCGCGGGCAGCCCGCATCGCGCTGCCCATCCATTCCATGCCATCCATGCCGGCGATCCTAGGGGACGGCGATGACGGGGAGATTGCCGCGGGATGAGCGGACGGCGACGGCTCAGCACCGCCCCGTCGGCTCGACTACGTCTGATACGCCGGCGGGTTCTTCGCGTCTTCGACCCCGAGCGCGAAGGCCTGATCGATGAGGTCCTGTTTGTCGAAATCCAGGATCGTGAGCGGCAGGGCAGCCTTCGGGCGGATCTCTCGTAGCTCGAGCACGCGTTTGCCGGATGCGGGCCCCACCGCCTTGGCGACCGTGTTGGTGCGCAGCGCGAGATCGAAGTCTGCCTGAAGGATCGTCTGGACCATCACAGCATAGCAACCCGACGCAACCTGAATCAGATTTCCGCTCGGATAGTGGTCCGGCGGGTCGGTCGCCGGATCCATGAAGATGACGGTGATGCGTTCCGCTCCAGCGTCGACGGCTTGGCCGATCGGCGTATTGTTTGCCACACCCCCGTCGACGTATTGCGAGCCCGCTTGCGCCGGTGGCAAGGCAGGGATCGCCACCGGCGGAAACGCGATCGGGATGGCACCCGAGGCGCGCACGGCCTCCGCGTAGCTATCGCCGTTGAGGGCGATCGCGCCGCTCTCGGCTTGCACGAAGGCATCCGTCCCCGCCCAACCGTCGGGGAATTTGTAGAACACTTGCGATGCACCGTGCGTAAGATTTGTCGCGGCGAAGATGAGCGGCAGGGATAACTCCTCGAAATTCAGATTCGCCTTCAGGAATGCGATGACCGGACTGGGGTCGAGTCCGCCGCTGATGGTGAGGAATTGAGACGGCGGAAGGAGTCCCCATGCATCCGCGAATGCCCGGAAGTAATCGCCGATCTTCTTCAACGTGCTCGCGCTCTGCGCTGCTTGCAGGTTGGCGAGGACCTTCTGCGCCGATTCGACCGACGGAATCTCTTTGATGACGCCGACCTTCTGGATCGTGCTCCAGATGGCGCTCAGCGTGTCGGCGCTTGGACGCTGCGCGATGAACGCGCCGTTGATCGCCCCGATCGACGTCCCACAAATGACGTCGAATTTCTCGCCCTGCGCGTACAGCTGGGAGACCACGCCAGCTTCGTAGGCGCCCCGCGCGCCGCCACCGCTGAGCACGAGCGCCGTTCGCGGCGGCAGGGCAGCGGCCGCCGGCGGGACGCTCACGACGCCGAGTTCGGATTGGTGGAGTCGGGCTTCTTCCCGGCCTGGCGCACGCGCGTCAGATTACTGAGCGTGTCGAACCAGAAGGGCGCGCCGAGCGAGAGTGCGATGGTCGTCACCAGCAGACCGGCGATCTTGAGGATCCACCAGCCTAGGCTGGACTTCACCTGGTCGGGAGCACTCAGCGCGGAGTTGCCGCTCGTCGTGGAGTTGCCGCTCGTCAGAGCGTCGCACGAGAGCTCTCGCTCCGGAAGGCCATTCGAGCCCCAGCGGAAGTCCCATCCAAGGGGAATCGCGTCGAGCACGCTGCCGACGAACGCCGTGTTTGTCGCCGTCGCGGCGGTAGCGGAAAGCTGTAGGGCCGAGGTTCTGATCGCAGCGTTGCACGAGAGCGCCCGCACGATACGAAAAGAGTCGACGTTCCAGAGCACCGCGAGCACGAGTCCGATCGCCAAGACCACGCGCTGCGAGTGCGCCTTGTACCATCCCGAGACGCGATCCATGTAATCGTCGTACCAGTCTTCGACGCCTTTGACGAAGGTCGTGTAGTCGCCGTTCGCCTTCGCGAGGATGGCGCTCACCTGCGGCCCCAGACCGATTGCCGTGGCGTTGGCCTGAATCGCGGCGAACAGTGCCGGGCCGGCATTCGCATTCGCCGCACTCGGCGGATTGATCAGCCCGAGCAGGATGCTGCTGAACTGCTGCGCCGAGAGGTACTGTGGCTTGCTCTTCGCGTTCCGCGCGAGCGAGGTGAAGATTGGGTTCGCAAGGAACGCCGCCGCGGCTCCGCCAGCCGCCGCCCCGGGCGCGGCGGACAAGAGCTGGCGCAGCCCCTGCACCAGCATGTTCGCTCGGGTTTGCACGAGGGTGTTGAACTGCTCGCCTAGCCACGACGTGAACAGGCTGAAGGCGATATACACGACGACCAGGCCAATGGCGGTGTCGATGATCGGTGTGACAACGGCGGGCATAGCAAAACCTTCGCGCAAGACGGACGAATGAGATTGGGGACGCCGACGAGGGCCCGCTTCTCCGCCCGACGCCTGATCTCCTTATTGAGCAGAGCGAACGGGGCGGAAGGCAAGATTCGCCGTCGCCGGCTCGCGGAATCTGGCGGCCGCATGGCGTAACCCGCAGGCAGGACGGACGGGAGCGGACTCTCGCCGGCAGGGGATCGTATGAACATCGGGATCGTAGGCTCCGGCAACATCGGGGGAACCGCCGCTCGTCTCTTCGCGCGTGCCGGTCACCAGGTGCGGATCGCCAACTCCCGCGGCCCGGCCTCGCTGCAGGCGCTGGCGACCGAGATCGGCTCGAACGTCGTCCCCTCGGAGGCCCAGGACGCGGTCGACGCGAGCGACATCATCCTGATCGCCATCCCCTGGACCAGGCGCGAGGAGGCGCTCGGTGAACTCGAGGGGTGGGACGACAAGATCGTGATCGACGCCATCAACGCCTACACCGAGGATTTCGAGATCGAAGACCTTGGCCGCAAGACCTCGACCGAGTTCGTGCGCGCCCTCGTCCCGGGTGCGCGGGTCGTCAAGGCGTTTAACACGATCTTCTACAAGCGGCTGGCCGACGAGGGCAAAGCCAAGGGCGCGAAACGGCGTCTGGCGATCCCGGTCGCCTCAGACGATCCCGCCGCCAAGCGGGTCGTGATGGACTTGATCGACGAGATCGGCTTCGACCCGGTCGACAACGGCGATCTCATCGAAGGCGGCCGCTCGCAGCAGCCCGGCTCCCCGATCTACAACCAGCCGCTGACGGCCGCCGAACTGCGGACCCAGCTCGCGCCCCGCTAACGGGACCGCCGACTCAATCGACCAGCGTGCGCTCCGCCGGGGCGCCGTTGAGGGGAAGCTGATCGGGCTCGGGTGCGGTGGGTTCCGCCGGCGCGGCGGCGCGCGGGACCGGCCGGTCCGGCGGGCGCTCGAGCAGCGAGAGATGCGACATCAGCAGCGAGCGCAGCTCGCTCTTCGCCTTTTCGGCGCTGTCCTGCGCGCGTTGCGCCTCGCGGCGCGAGTCTTCGATGCGGTCGCCCAGCGCCGCGATCTCGCGCTCGGCCGACAGGCGCGCCTCCTGGCGGATCAGATCGGCCTCCTTGTGGGCGGCCGCCTTGACCTCGTCGGCGGTGCGCTGGGCGAGCAGCAGCGTCGACTGCAGCGACTCCTCCATCGCCTTGAAGTGCGAGATGCGCTCGCGCAGGTCGCCGATCTCGGCCGTCAGCGCGGCGCGCGCCTGGTTCTCGTCCTCGAGCGTCTCGATGATCTCGTCGAGGTACTCGTTGACCTCGTTGCGGTCGTAGCCTTGGAGGGAGCGCTTGAACTCCTTGTGCTGGATGTCGACGATCGTGATTTTGGCCATCAGCGCAGATCCTTGATACCCAAGACGCCGTCGTTGTCGAGCTGCTCGCGCATGCCGGCCGAGTTGACGGCGACGCCGGCCGGCACGACCAAGTAGATCGACTCAGCCAGCTTCTGAATGCGGCCGTCGATCGTGTAGGCGACGCCCGAGGTGAAGTCGACCACCCGTTGCAGCAGGTTGCGATCGGCCCCTTGAACGTTGACGATCACGACCTGGCGCGCGCGCAGCGCGTCGGCGATCTCGGTCACGTCGCCGAACGAGCGCGGCGCGAAGACCGCGACCGAGCCGCCGTTGCGGCGCGACGCGTCGCTCAGCGGGACGACGTTGCGCTTGGCGCCGACCTCGTCGGGATACAGCTCGTCGTCTTCCTCATCGTGGATCGCAAACCACGATCCGATCCGCGCGAATACGCTCACACTGGTATCCTTTCTCGAACCGGGCGCGGCCCGAAGATCGCGGTGCCCAGGCGGAGCATCGTCGACCCGGTAGTGACGGCACACTCCCAGTCGTCGGACATCCCCATCGAGAGCGTCGTCCCGCCGACGCGCTCGAAGGTCGCCCGTGCCGCGCTGAAGGCGCGCTCGGTGTCGCCCGCCAGCGGGCCGATCGCCATCACGCCCTCGACGCTCAACCCGGCTTCGCGCAGACGCTCTGCCAGCGCTTCCGCCTCGTCCGGCGCGGCGCCGAACCGCTCGGTCGGCGACACGTTGACTTGGACGAGCACCCGCGCTTTGCGCCCCAGCTCGCGCGCCGCCCGCGCCAGCGCGAGGCCCGCCTCCAGCCGATCGACGCTCTGGACGAGGTCGAAGCCACGCACGATCGCCTTGGCCTTGTTCGTCTGCACGTGGCCGATGAAGTGCGTCGTGCAGGGCGGCAGATCGACGTACTTCGCGCGCGCCTCCTGGACGTAGTTCTCGCCGATATCGCGCAGCCCGGCGCCGAGCGCCGCCAGGACGGCCTCGCGCGGCCAGTGCTTGGTCACCGCCAGGATCGCGACCGAGCCGCGCTCACGCCCGGCGGCGACGCAGGCCTCGTCGACGCGCTCGCGCAGCGCCGCCACGCGCTCGGCGACCGTTTCGGTGGCGAGGGGCATGGAAGGAGTCCTTCACCGCGCGTCCGTTCGGGTCCCGCGCCGGTACGAGTAGACGATCATCACAATCCCCAGAATCGTCTGGAGGACGGCGACGAACTGGCCGCCGTCCAGGCCCAGTACGGTGAAGCCCGGGTCGCGCCAGATCTCGGCGATCGTGCGCATCACGCCGTAGACGGTGAACCACGTCCAGCCGGTGACCCCATCGGGCGGCTTGCGCGAGTAGACGAACAGCACGATCGGCAGCGTCAGCAGGTCGAGGACCGCCTCGAAGAGCTGCGAGGGATAGCGATAGCTGAACTGGTCGGCCGGGAAGAGCACGCACCACGGCCGGTCGGGGTGACAGACCTTGCCGAGCAGCTCGTCGTTGATGAAGTTGACCAGCCGTGTCGTGAAGATCCCGATCGAAACCAACGGGACGACCTCGTCGCCGAGCACGCCGAACGTCAAGCCGGGATGCTTGCGCAGGAACAACACGAACGCGAGCAAGATGCCGACCAGCGCGCCGTGGAACGCCATCCCGCCCTGCCAGATCGCGATGAAGTCGATCGGGTGCGCGAGGTACGCGCCGAAGTTGTGCTTGGTGAGGACGTCGGCGATGACGAAGCCGACGCGCCCACCGATCAGCACGCCGACCAGCGCGTAGACCAGGAAGTCTTGGATCTGCTCGCTGGTCAAGCCGAGGCGGCGCCGCCCGGCCGGCCGGTTCATCCACAGGAAGACGCAGATGAACCCCAAGAGGTAGGACAGGCCGTACCAGTGGACGGCGATCGGGCCGATGCGGAACGCGATCGGATCGATGTTCGGATAGGTGAACCAGTGCGTCACGGGACGACAGGTACGTCGCGCGGCGCCGGCCTCCCGTCGGAGTGCATCCGGAGGCGCCCAGCCGGCCTTCTAAGCCAAAGCTGTGAACGTCAACGTCCTGACGGCCTTCCTCGCGGGCCTGGTCTCCTTCGTCTCACCGTGCGTCCTGCCGCTGATCCCGGCCTACCTCTCCTTTCTGACCGGATCGAGCCTGGAGGAGCTCAAGGCGCACTCCGACGCCGCCAGCCGCACGCGGGTCATGCTCCACGCCCTGGCCTTCGTCGCCGGCTTCACCCTGGTGTTCATCGCGATCGGGCTCTCGGCCAGCGCCCTGGGCGCGGTCTTCATTCAATACAAGGACTGGATCGCGCGGCTGGGCGGGGTGGTCGTGATCGTGCTGGGCCTGAACATGATCGGGCTGTTCAAGATCCCCGCGCTCATGATGGACAAGCGGCTCCAGCTGCGCAGTGCGAACCGTTCGCTGTTCGCCTCGGGGCTGGTCGGGATCGGCTTCGCCGCCGGCTGGTCACCCTGCATCGGACCGATCCTCTCGGGGATCATCCTGATCGCCTCGCAAGAGCACTACGAGCGGGCGGCGTTCCTGCTCTTCGTCTATTCGATGGGGCTGGCGATCCCGTTCCTGATCACCGCCGGTGCAATCGGTCAGGCCCTGGGCGCGCTCAACCGGATCAAGCGCTACCTCGGCGCGATCGAGGTCGGCGCGGGCGTCTTCCTGGTCGCGACCGGCCTGGTCCTGATCACTGGCTCGTTCTACCGCGTCGCCGGCGTCTTCTACCAATACGTCAAGCCGCCCAGCCTCTGAGCGAGGTCCGTCCGGCGAGCCGTCGAACCCCGCGCCCGGTGATCGTCCTGTGGCTCGTCGCGCTCGTCGTCTTTGTGCTTGACTTCTGGACAAAATCGCTCGTGCTCCACGAGCTGGGGGATCCGCAGAAGAGCAGCATGCTCGTCATCATCCCGTATTTCTTGCGCTTGACCTACGTGCAGAACACGCACGGTGCGTTCGGCCTGTTCGGCAACTCGCCGTTCCTGCTGATCGTGCTGGCGTGCCTCGTCTTGGGGCTGTTCGCCTACGCGTTCCGCGACTCGGTGCGCCGCTCGATGGTGGTGCGGATCGCGTTCGGGATGATCGCCGGCGGTGCCGTCGGCAACATCGTCGATCGCCTCACGCACGGCTGGGTCGTCGACTTCATCGATTTCTACCGGATCTGGCCGAACGTCTTCAACGTCGCCGACGCGTGCATCACCGTCGGCGTCGCGCTGCTGGTGCTCTCCTCGCTGCGCCGCGAGCCAGGCGTCTGACACACCTGGTCGACGACGCCGACGCGGGCGTCCGGCTCGACGTCCTGTTGACCCGCCTGAGCGGGTTCTCACGCTCGTACGTCGCGACCGCGCTGCGCGCCGGCGCGGCCAGCGTGAACGGCGCGCCGGGTAAGCCCAGCACCCTGCTCGATCCCGGCGACCGGGTCGAGTGGACGATCGGACCGCCGCTCGCGTTGACGGTCGAACCGGAAGCGATCCCGCTCGACGTCGCCTACGAGGACGAAGACATCCTGGTCGTCGACAAGCCGGCCGGGATGGTGACGCATCCGGCCCACGGCGCGACCGACGGGACGTTGGTCAACGCGCTGCTCGCGCACGTCGGCGCGCTGCCGGGCGATCTGCTGCGGCCAGGCCTCGTGCACCGGCTCGACCGCGACACCTCGGGTCTGTTGCTGGTCGCCAAGACCGAGGCGGCGCTGGGGACGCTCGGCCGCGCGATGCAGGCGCGCTACATCGAACGCGAGTACCGCGGGATCGTCGTCGGAACCCCAGAGGATGCCGAAGGGACGATCCGCGGCGCGATCGGCCGCGACCCGCGCCATCGTCTGAAGTATGCGATCCGCACCGAGGGCAAACCGGCGGTGACGCACTACGTCGTGCGCGAACGGCTGCGCGGGCATGCCGAGCTGCTCTTCCGGCTCGAGACCGGGCGCACGCATCAAATCCGCGTCCACTTGGCGGCGCTCGGCTACCCGATCCTCAACGACCCGATCTACGGGCGCAGCGATTCCCGCCTGCCGCTGCCGGGCCAAGCGCTGCACGCCTGGCGCCTGCGCTTCAAGCACCCGCGCACCAAACAGATGCTGGCGTTCGAAAGCGAGCCGCCGCCGGAGTACTTGACGACGCTCGCGATGCTGCGCGGCTGATGGGCGCCTTCGCGCTGCGCGCGCGCGACGGTGGCGCTCGGCGCGGTACGCTCTCGACCGCGCACGGCGCGGTCGAGACGCCGTGTTTCATGCCGGTCGGGACGCTGGGTGACGTCAAGCTGCTCGAGCCGCAGGACCTGCGCGAGATCGGCACGCGCATCGTGCTGGCCAACACGTATCACTTGTGGCTACGGCCGGGGCGCGAGACGCTGGTCGCCGCCGGCGGAATCCACCACTTCATGGCCTGGGACGGACCGATCCTGACCGACTCCGGCGGCTTCCAGGTGTTCAGCCTCGAGTCGCGGCGCACGGTCGATGCCGAGGGAGTGACGTTCCGCTCGCACCTCGACGGCAGCGAGCACCGCTTCACGCCCGAGGCGGTCGTCGCGTTCCAAGAAGATCTCGGCGTCGACGTGGCGATGGCGTTCGACCAGTGCGTCGCGTTGCCGGCGTCGCGCGAAGACCTGCGCCGCGCGGTCGAGCGGACGACCGCCTGGGCGGCGCGGTGCGCCGCGGCGCGCCGGCAGCCCGATCGCACGCTGCTGTTCGGCATCGTGCAAGGCGGCCTCGAGGAAGATTTGCGCGCGCGCAGCGCCGCCGAGCTGATCGCCCTCGAATTCCCGGGCTACGCGATCGGCGGCCTCTCGGTCGGTGAGACCCGCGCCGAGATGGAACGGCTGACCCGCTTCACGGCCGCGCTGCTGCCGGCCGACAAGCCGCGCTACTTGATGGGCATCGGCACGGTGCGCGACCTGATCGCCGGGATCGACGGCGGGATCGACCTGTTCGACTGCGTCTACCCGACGCGCAGCGGGCGCCACGGCCGGGTTCTGCTGCGTTCGGGCACCGAGTTCAACGTGCGGCGTGCCGCGCACGTCCGCGAGTTCGAGCCACTCGATCCCGACTGTGACTGCCGCATCTGCGCGACCTACACGCGCGCCTACCTGTGCCACCTCTTCCGCTCCGGCGAGACGTTGGGCGCGCGGCTGCTCTCCTATCACAACGTCGCCGCACTGACCAGCCTGATGCGCGAGGCGCGCGCGGCGATCGAGGCCGGCCGTTGGCCCATGCTGCGCGACGCGCTGCTGGAGGCGCCGGCCGGCTCGAACGATAAGGACCGCGGGTGAAGATCGCGCTCGCGGGTGCCCTTTTGGCCTCGCTGGTCATTCTCGTGCCGCCCGCTCCGGCGAGCGCCGATCCGTTCGAGGCCTCGCTGACGCTCAGCATCAACCTGCTCAACGGGCAGCACAACATCGGTGACGGCGAGGCCGACCGGATCATCTTAGGGCTGCTGCCGCTGGCCGAACTCGACCTGCGCGACGGGCGCGAGAGCATCCACCTCGAGGGCTTGCCGGCGGTGACCTTCGGCTACGCGAGCAATCCCGACGGAGCGCAAGCGACGCGCCTCTCGCTGATCAACGCCACCTTCCGGCACGCGCTGGGGCGTGGCTGGTTCGTCGGCTTCGGCCAGACGGTGTACAATCAGAGCACGTACTACGGCGCGGAGTACGGCGAGCGATTCTACGCCTACAGCATCGCCTCGGTCTTCGCCGACGGCGCCGAGACGCAGTATTCACGGGTGACCGGACCACGGTTGGAAGTCGGTCGCTCGTTCGTGCGTGGGCGGAACCGCGTCGAGGTCGTCGTCGGTGTGAACCCGTCGATGCACGGCGTGCAGTACACGCAAGTCGCGACCGGCGAGTTCACCTGCTCGTTCAGCGGCGCGTGCGTTCAATACGTCCCGACCTACGCGAACCCCGAGGGTGCCGCGCAGACCGACTTCTCGCTGCGGGTCGCACGCCGCACCTCACGCCATGGCGAGTTGCTCTACGGGCTGCGTTACCTGAACTACAGCGCGCACTACGTCGCGCCGCTGAGCCCGCTGTCGGATCGCAACGTCGGCTTCGCGCCGGTGATCGCCTACCGGCTGCGCTTATAGCGGTTCGTCGTCGGGCGAGGGCAACCCCAAGCCCGGCGCGTTGGGGAAGCCACGCCGCAGCGGAAACGCGATGACGTTTGACTGCGTGGGCACAGGCAGGGCGTCGTCGTCGAAGAGCGCGCGCAGCTCCGCGACCGACAACGCGGGCAGCCCCAGCCGACCGCGCAGGACGGCGCACGCGACGAGGATCCGCAGGTACGGCTCGTCGTCGGGATCGAGCAGAGCCGAGATGCCACACGGGAACGGAAGCGCCACGCCCCCAGCCTAAGCGCCAGGAGTGCCAGGCGCCTGTCATGGGGGAGGCGGGTGAAAAATTGCTGAGCCACGCGCGCGCGCACTTTCAGCGCGGCATCATGCGGCGCGCGCAGGATGCGGGCATGAAGAACGTGCCTTTCGCGGCCGGTGCGCTCCTGGTGGCGCTCTTGGCCGGTTGCAGTGGCGGGGGCGGGAGCTCGCCCACGCCGACCACCACCACGAATACGGGGACGTCGGCCACGCCGACGCCGGCCCCGACCGCGACCCCGGTCCCGACCGCTACGCCAGTGCCGGCCTCGACGCCGCTCGCCACCGCCACCGTTGAGGGCAGCCCCGCGTACGTCAACACGGCCGGATTCGTCACCTACGTCTACAGCGGCGACACCGCCGCCGACCAATCGACCTGCACCGGCGGCTGCCTGGCGGCCTGGCCGCCCGTCGCGGCGCCGGCCGGCACCCTCCCCGTCCCCTGGAGCGAATTCACCCGCAGCGACGATGCCGTCGTGCAGCTCACCTACAACGGTAAGCCGCTCTACACGTTCGCCAGCGACACACAGCCGGGCGTCGAGACCGGCGATGGCGTGGCGGGCTTCAGCGTTGCTCGGCCTTCGACGACACCCGCCCCCGGCCCGACCCCGGTCGGTGGGTACGCCAAGGCTCGTCAGCCGCACTGATCCCGACCGACCGACCGGTAGGGAGCGCTCACACCATACGGTGAGCGCTCCCTCCACGGGTTGACAGTCGTTCGCGATTCAAGGTACAACCTTGAAGCGATGCTCACGCGTCTGGTCCTCGTCCTCGTTAGCCTCCTCCTTGCCGTCCTTATCGACGACCGGCGAGAAGCTTTCGCGTAGACGACGAACAGTCGCTCTGAAATGACGGAAGCCCTCGCCGGTACGGACCGGCGGGGGCTTCTTCGTATCCGGAGGAGTTCATGGAAGCCTACTACGACCGCGACGTGGATCGCGGCGCACTCGACGGGAAGACGATTGCCATCATCGGGTATGGCAGTCAGGGCCGCGCGCACGCGCTGAACCTGCATGATTCCCGGCATGACGTCGTGGTCGGCTTACGGCCCGAATCGGCGAAACGCGACGAAGCGCGCCGAGACGGCGTCCCCGTCGCCTCGATCCCGGAGGCGGTCGCGCAGGCCGACCTCGTCATGATGCTGATCCCCGACGAAGAACAGCCGGCCGTCTACATGCGCGACGTGGTCGAGCACCTGCGCCCCGGGACGGTCCTCGCGTTTGCCCACGGCTTCGGCATCCACTTCGGGACGATCGTCCCGCCGGCCGACATCGACGTGATCATGATCGCGCCCAAGGGCCCCGGCCGCTTGGTGCGCACCGAGTACGAAGCGGGACGCGGCGTGCCGTGCCTGATCGCGATCCACCAGAACCCCAGCGGCAGCGCCCGCGCGGTCGCGCTGGCCTACGCTTCCGGAATCGGCGGCGGTCGCGCCGGCATCCTCGAGACGACGTTCAAAGAGGAGACCGAGACGGATCTGTTCGGCGAGCAAGCCGTCCTGTGCGGCGGGATGAGCGCGCTGGTCAAGGCGGGCTTCGAGACGCTGACCGAGGCCGGCTACGCGCCGGAGATGGCGTACTTCGAATGCTTGCACGAGATGAAGCTGATCGTCGACTTGATGTACGAGCGCGGGATCGAAGGCATGCGCAACGCGATCAGCAACACCGCCAAGTACGGCGACTACACCCGCGGAGAGCGCATCATCACCCAGCAGACGCGCGAGACGATGCGCGAGATCTTGGCCGAGATCCGCAGCGGAAAGTTCGCCCAGGACTGGGTCGCCGAGCATGCCGCCGGCAAACCGTCGTTCCGGCGCTTCCGGGAGGAAGCCGCCCGCCACGAGCTCGAGCACGTCGGGCGCGAACTGCGCGGGCTGATGCCGTGGATGAACGAGCACGCGTCCAACGCCGAAGCGGATGACGACCTCCGCTTCCGCGTGCTCTGAGAGGTACCCGACCATGAACGGCGCGCGCGCCGTCCTCGAGGCTCTCCAACGCGAGGGCGTCGACATCGTCTTCGGCTATCCAGGCGGGGCGATCATGCCACTCTACGATGCGCTCTTCGAGCACCCCGTTCGGCACGTGCTGTGCCGGCACGAGGCGGCGGCGGCGTTCGCGGCGAGCGGCTACGCGCGCACTTCCGGTCGCGTCGGCGTCTGCTGCGCGACCTCGGGGCCGGGCGCGACCAACTTGGTGACCGCGCTGCTGGACGCGATGATGGACAGCGTCCCGGTCGTCGCGATCACCGGACAGGTGCGCAGCGAGCTGATGGGGACCGACGGCTTCCAGGAAGCCGACGTCTGCGCGATCACCCAAGCGATCACCAAGCGTAACTTCCTGGTCTCCGACGCGACCCAGATCGGCGCGACGCTGGCCGAGGCGTTCGCGGTGGCGCGCAGTGGCCGGCCCGGGCCGGTTCTGGTCGACATCCCCAACGACGTCCTCAAAGCCAAGCTCGACGATGCGATCGTCGTCGCCCCGGCAGCGCCGGCACCACGGCGCAACGGCGCGAAATCGCGGCCGGCCGCCGCCGCGGTCCGTGAGGCGGTCGCGCTGATCCGTTCCGCGCGCCGGCCCGTCGCGATCATCGGCGGCGGGATCCGCGCCGGTGGGCTCGAGCGCTACCGCGCTTTCGTCGGGATGCTGGGCATCCCGCACGCCGCGACGATCATGGCGCTCGGCGCCGCTGCGCCGAACGACCCGGCCTTCCTCGGGATGCTCGGCATGCACGGGCTGAAGGCAGCCAACAAAGCCGTCCAGCGCGCCGACCTGCTGATCGCGCTGGGGATGCGCTTCGACGACCGGGTGACCGGCAAGCCCGACCGCTTCGCGCGCGAGGCGTCGGTGATCCACGCCGACATCGACGCGACCGAGTTCAACAAGATCATCAGCGCGAACGTCGCCCTGCACGGCGACCTGCCCGACACACTCGCCGCGCTGACCACCGAGCTGCAGCACGGGCACATCCCGCGCTTCGACGACTGGGCGATGGAGGCGCGGCTGCTCGGCGGACCGCTCCCCAGCGACCGGGTCGGCGAGCACATCCTCAGTGCCACCGACGCGCTCGACCGCTTCTACGAAGCGATCCAGCCCGACTCGATCATCACGACCGACGTCGGCCAACACCAGATGTGGGCGGCGCAGCGCGCGCGGCCGCAGAACCCTCGGAAGTTCGCGACCTCGGCCGGCCTCGGCGCGATGGGCTTCGGTTTCCCGGCCGCGATCGGCGCGGCGTTCGCGCATCCCGGCACGCCCGTCTACGCGGTCGTCGGCGACGGTGGCTTCCAGATGTGCCTGCCGGAGCTGGCGACGCTGCGCCGCTACGACGTGCCGGTGAAGATCGTCTTGATCGACAACCGGAACTTGGGGATGGTACGCCAGTGGCAAGAACTGTTCTTCTCCGAGCGCTACTCGGCGACGAACCTGGCCGACAACCCCGACTTCGCCGCGATCGCCCGCGCCTACGGGATCACGGCCTTCTCGCTGAGCGATCCGGCCGACGCGGCACGCATCTTCGCCGAGTTCGTCGCAACGCCGGGACCGGCGCTGCTCCACTGCGCCTGCCACCCGACGGAGAACGTCTGGCCGATGATCCCGGCCGGGATGACCGTCGACGACTTGATGGAGGCGCGCACGTGACCTGCGATCTGACGCTGCGCGACTTCCGTTCGGTCGCGCGGATCGTCAACCTGGCGCACCGCTTCAACTGCCGTTGCACGCGCATCGACGCCAGCGCCGACGACCACGCGACCAAGGCGGTCTTCGCTTTCGACGGGCCGGCCCTAGCGCTGGTGCGCCTGCGCGCGCAGATCGACCGCATCTTGTCCTACGAGACCGACGAGGTCGCCGGATGATGGCTCCCAATTCGCGAAAGAGCATGCCGATGCACAACCGCTACCGAGCCTTCCCGGCGATCCCGCTGCCGGACCGGCGCTGGCCCAATCGCACCATCGACCACGCCCCGCTGTGGTGCAGCGTCGACCTGCGCGACGGGAATCAGGCGCTGGTCGAGCCGATGGGCCCCGAACGCAAGCGCCGCATGTTCGACCTGCTCGTGCGGATGGGCTTCACCGAGATCGAGGTCGGCTTCCCGTCCTCGGGCCAACCCGACTTCGACTTCGTGCGCGAGCTGGTCGACCAACGGCGCATCCCCGCGCACGTGACGATCCAGGTGCTCACCCAAGCGCGCGAAGACCTGATCGACCGCACCTTCGAGGCGATCGACGGTGCGCCGCGCGCGATCGTGCACGTCTACAACGCGACCGCGCCGCTCTTCCGACGGGTCGTCTTCGGCCTGGACCGCCCAGGCGTCGTCGACATCGCGGTTCGCGCCGTGCGGCACATCAAGCAGCGCGCGCACGAGATCGCGGCACGGACGCACGTCGTGCTCGAGTACTCGCCCGAGATGTTCTCGGCGACCGAACTCGACTTCACCAAGCAAGTCTGCGAGGCGGTGATCGGCGCCTGGGGCCCGACGCCCGAGGAACGCCTGATCCTCAACTTGCCGGCGACGGTCGAGGTCGCGACGCCGAACATCTACGCCGACCAGATCGAGTGGCTCGACCGCAATCTGATCGGGCGCGAGTCGGTTCTGCTCAGCCTGCACCCGCACAACGACCGCGGGACCGCCGTCGCCGCCGCCGAGCAGGGGCTGATGGCCGGTGCCGACCGAGTCGAGGGGACGTTGTTCGGGAACGGCGAGCGGACCGGCAACGTCGACATCGTCACGCTCGCGCTCAACTTGGCCTCGCAAGGCGTCGATCCGAAACTGCACCTGGCCGACATCCCCGCCATCGTGCGCGTCGTCGAGGAATGTAACCGGCTGCCGGTCCACGCCCGCCATCCCTACGCCGGCGAGCTGGTCTTCACCGCGTTCTCCGGCTCGCACCAAGACGCGATCAAGAAGGGCTTTGCCGCACTCGAGGCGACCGACGGGTCGTTCTGGGAAGTCCCCTACTTGCCGATCGACCCCAAGGACATCGGCCGCACCTACGAGGCGGTCGTGCGGGTCAACAGCCAGTCCGGCAAGGGCGGCGTCGCCTACGTGCTGCACGCCGACCACGGTCTGGATCTCCCGCGCGGACTCCAAATCGACTTCAGCCCGATCGTCCAAGCGCGTGCCGAGGCCTGCGGTGGCGAGGTGACGCCTGAGGAGATCCGCCGCGCGTTCGACGCGACCTACGTCAGCGGCGGCTCGTTGCGGCTGGTCGAATACATCACCACCAACGACGGCGTCGCCGGGACGCCGTGCACGATCGACGCGACGCTGACCGACGGCGTCGGCCAGCGCACGATCTACGGCGACGGCAACGGCCCGATCGACGCCTTCGTCGACGCGCTCCAGCGCGCGTACGAGATCGACCTGCACGTGCACGACTACTACGAGCACGCGCTGCGCGCCGGCGAAGACGCGACCGCCGTCTCGTACGTCGAGACCGTGCTCAACGGCGAGACCGTCTGGGGCGTCGGGATCGATCCCAACATCGTGACGGCCTCGCTGGCGGCGATCGTCAGCGCCGTTGGGCGCCGCGTCTCCGCCGTCGATGCCAAGAAGGAGCACCATGCCGCGTTCGCTGTTCGCTAAGGTCTGGGACGCGCACGTCGTCGAGGAGCTCCCCGGCGGCAACGCGCTGATCTTCATCGACCTGGTGGTGGCGCACGAGATCACGACGCCGCCCGGCGCGATCGCGATCGAGAAACAGTTCGACGACCGGCTCTACGCCCCCGAGCGCATCGTCGCGATGATCGACCACGTCGCGCCGGCCAAGGACGCGGCGACGGCGCTGCAGGCGCAGGTCGTGCGGACCTGGGCGAAGCGCCAGGGGATCCGCTTCCACGACATCGGTGACAACGGGATCTGCCACGTGCTCGTCCCCGAGCGCGGCTACGTCACGCCGGGGATGACGGTCTGCTGCGGCGACAGCCACACCGGGACGCTAGGCGCGTTCGGCGCGTTCGCGCTCGGGATCGGGACGACCGCGCAGGCCGGCGCGATGCTCGCCGGCTGCCTGATCTTGCAGCGGCCGAAGGTCCTGCGCATCGAGATCACCGGCGAACTCTCACCCGACGCGACGGCCAAGGACCTGGTCATGACCGTCATCAAGACGATCGGCTTCAAGGGTGGGACGGGCTACGTGCTCGAGTACACCGGCTCCGCGGTGCGCGCGCTCTCGATGGAACAGCGGATGACGCTGTGCAACATGTCGATCGAAGCCGGCGCGACCAGCGGGCTGATCGCCGCCGACGCGACGACCGCGGCGTATCTCGCCGCGACGCCGGCCGCACCGACTGGCTGGACCGCGCTGCAAGCCGATCCCGACGCCGAGTACGACGCCACGGTGACGATCGACGCCACGCGCGTCCGACCGGTCGTCTCGTGGGGGATCAACCCCGGTGAGAACTCGCCGATCGACGGGATCGTCCCGCTCGACGCGCCGGCCGAGTCGCTGGCCTACATGGACCTGCAGCCGGGCCAGGCGATGACCAGCATCGCGATCGATCAGGCCTTCATCGGCTCGTGCACCAACTCGCGGATCGGCGACTTGCGCGCGGCCGCCGAGGTGCTGCGCGGGCGGCACGTGCGCGTCCCGACGATCATCACGCCGGGCTCGCAGCTCGTGCGCCGGCAAGCCGAGCGCGAAGGGCTGCACGACATCTTCCAAGACGCCGGCGCGCTGTGGACGCACTCGTCGTGCGGGCCGTGCTTGGGGATGTCGATGGGCGTCCTGGCGGCCGGGACGCGCTGCGTCTCGTCGTCCAACCGCAACTTCCCCGGCCGCATGGGCGACGGCGGGCGAGTGCACCTCGCCGCGCCGGTCGTCGTCGCCGCCTCGGCGGTCCTCGGCCGACTGGCCGCACCGTCCGAGGTCGCTGCGCTCGAGGCGGTGCCCGCGTGATCGTCGAGGGTACCGTGCTGGCGATTCCGCGCGCCAACATCGACACCGACCAGATCATCCCGGCCCACTACCTGACCCGCATCGACGAAGCGGGGATGGGCGAGCACCTCTTCGAGGGGCTGCCCGACGGCGCGCACTTCCTGGGCTCGCAGCCCGACGCGACGATCCTGGTGACGCGCGAGAACTTCGGCTGCGGCTCCTCGCGCGAGCACGCCGCCTGGGCACTCAAGGACCGCGGCTTCCGCGCCGTGATCGCGCCGAGCTTCGCGCGCATCTTCCACGAGAACGCCTACAACAACGGGATCGTACCGGTGATCGTCTCGACCGAGACGGCCGAGGCGCTGCTCGGCGCGAAGCGGATCTCGATCGACGTCGCCAACGAGACGTTGCGGGCCGACGGCGGCGAGCCGATCGCCTTCGCGCTCGATCCGCTGCGCAAGCAGTTCGTGCTGGGCGGCGGCGTCCTCAGGTACTTGGCGGCCAAGATCCCCATGGTCCGCGCCTGGGAGGCCGCCCACCGGTGACGCAGCGCGTCGCCGTCCTGCCCGGTGACGGGATCGGACCCGAAGTCACCGCGGCCGCGGTGCGCGTCCTGCGCGCCGTCCTGCCCGGCGCGACGTTCACCGAGGCGCCGATCGGCGCGACGGCGATCGCTTCGCACGGCACGCCGCTTCCGCCGACGACCTTGGAGCTGGCACGCGCCAGCGACGCGATCTTGTTCGGCGCGGTCGGCGGCCCCGGCTTCGACGACCTGCCGCCGGAGAAGCGTCCCGAGGCGGCGATCCTGGGGCTGCGCAAGGCGTTCGGCCTGTACGCCAACGTTCGGCCGGCGCGCGCTTTCCCCGGCTTGGAGTCGCGCGCGCCGCTGCGCGAGGAGCTGGTGCGCGGGATGGACTTGGTGCTCGTGCGCGAGCTGACCGGCGGGCTCTACTTCGGACCGCGCAGCCTCGAGCTCGAGGACGGCGTCATGACCGCGCGCGACACGCTGGTCTACCGCGACTTCGAGATCGAGCGGATCGCGCGCTTCGCCTTCGAGCTGGCGCGCACGCGCCGCAAGCGCCTCACCTCGGTCGACAAGTCGAACGTGATCATCAGCTCGCAGCTCTGGCGGCGGGTGGTGATCGAGGTCGCGCGCGACTTCCCCGACGTCGCGCTCGAACACATGCTGGTCGACAACGCCGCGATGCAGCTCGTGCGCGACCCGCGCGCGTTCGACGTGATCGTGACCGAGAACATGTTTGGCGACATCCTCTCCGACGAGGCCGCGATGATCACCGGGACGATCGGCACCGCGCCCAGCGCGAGCCTGGGCGCGGCACCCGGCGCGCGCGCCTTCGGCCTCTACGAGCCGATCAGCGGAACGGCACCGGACATCGCCGGGAAAGGGATCGCGAACCCCGCCGCCGCGATCCTCTCGGCGGCGTTGCTGGCCCGTTTCTCGCTCGGCGAAACCGCCGCCGCCGATGCGATCGACCGCGCGGTCGCAAGCGCGCTCGAACACGGCCCGCGCACGCGCGACCTCGACGGCGAGCGCGGCGTCTCGACCGACGCCTTCGCCGACGCGGTGCTGGCCCGGGTCGGCGAACCGGCCCGAGCGTAATCTCGGTCAGCCGTCGCCCAGGTCGCGGGCGGCGGGGAAACCCGGGATCGACTCGGCGGCGAGCACGGCGCGCACGATCGCGCGGCGCACCGCCTCGACCGCCATCACGCCGAGGACCGTCGCGTCGGCCGGCGCCGGATTCGTCCCGGTCGCCAGCGCGAAGAGCGTGTCACCGTCGAGCGCGGTGTGGACCGGTGCGATCGCGCGCGCAAGGCCGTCGTGCGCGATCCGCGCCAGCAGATGCGTCTGCAGCTTGGAGAGCGCGACGTCGGTCGCGACGACGCCGATCGTCGTCGCCGTCGCGGGGCGCGCGCGCCACGGCGCGGCGCCGCCGAGCAGCGCGTCGACGGCGTTGGTCGTACCCGTGCCGTCCTCGCCGCGCGCGCCCGCGATGCGCCGCGCGCCGTCGTAGACGTCACCGATCGCGTTGACCGCGACCAGCACGCCGACCGTCACCCCGCCGACGCGCAGCGAGGCTGTCCCCAAACCGCCCTTCATCGCACGCGCGACGCCGAACAGCTTGCCGAGCGTCGCGCCGGCGCCGGCGCCGACGTTCCCCTCGGCGGGCGCGGCACCGCTGGCGGCGTCACACGCCGCGTAGCCGGACGCGGCGTCGGGCCGAATGGCCGGATCGCCGACGCCCAGGTCGTAGAGGATCGCTGCCGGGACGATCGGGACGCGGGCGAACGGCGTCTCGTAGCCGATCCCGTGCTCCTCGAGCCAGCGCACGACCCCGCTCGCGGCGTCGAGCCCGAACGCGCTCCCGCCGGCCAGCACGATCGCGTGCACCCGTTCGACCGTCCCGCGCGGATCGAGCGCGTCGGTCTCCCGCGTCCCCGGCGCGCCGCCGCGCACATCGCAGGCCGCGACCGCGCCCTGCTCCCCGCACAGCACGACGGTGCAGCCCGTCGGCCGCCGCGCCGATGTCCAGTGCCCGACCGCAATCCCGCCGACCTCCGTGATCGCCCCCGCCGTCGCTTCCACGTCGATCTCGGATTGGTCCCGGGGGCTTGCCGACCTGCTCCCGCGCGGGATGGGCTTGTCGCAATGCGTTCGTGCGATTATGATCTGACTAGTCAGACCATTACGACCGAGGGTGGGGAGCGAGGAGACCGTGGCAGAGGGCGAGTGGCAGATCCAAGAGGCGAAGGCGCGTCTGAGTACCGTGATCGATCGGGCGTTGAACGAGGGCCCGCAGCGGATCACCCGCCACGGGCGCCCGGTCGCCGTCGTGATCTCGGAGCACGAGTATCGCAACCTCACGGCCCGCACCGGCGAGTCGCTGGTCGACTTCCTCGCGCGCTCGCCCTTCGGGGACCTCGACCTCGTCCGGAACAGCACGGACACGGGGCGGGAGATCGATTTTTGAGCGGCTTCCTCCTCGATACGAATGTCGTCTCGGAAGTGCGCAAGCAGCGTGCCAATCCCAGACTGCTCGCCTGGCTCGGCTCCCGCGACGAACGAACTCTCTCCATCAGCGTGGTCACGCTCGGCGAACTCCGGCAAGGCATCGCGATGACTGGACCCGACGACGGTCGTCGAGAACGCCTCGTCGCGTATCTCGCCGACCTTCAGGCGCGCTTCGCCGGACGTATCCTTCCCATCGGCGAGGCCGTCGCCGAATGCTGGGGGACGATCAACGGCGACGCTCGCGCCCGCGGCGCCGGCCCGCTCTCCGTGATCGACTCGCTCATCGCGGCGACGGCGATCCATCACCAGCTCACCGTCGTCACGAGAAACACCCGCCACTTCCTCGAAACGGGCGCCACGGTCTTCGATCCGTTCACCTAAGAAACGGTAGCCCTCAGCCCTGCCCTGTCTCCAGGTCGCGCACGATCGCGGCGCACGACGGGCAGAGGGTGGGATGCTCGGGATCGGTGCCGAGCTGGAGGTACTTCCAGCAGCGCTGGCACTTCTCGCCCGCGGCGGGGAAGAGCGTGACGCTCGGCGGCGCGTCCTCGGGTCCGGCCGTCAGCGCACGCAGGCTGGAGACGACCAGCGCCTCGCGCAGGCCGTCGCCGAGCGCGGCGAAGCGCGCCTGCAGGGCGGGCGGAACCGCGACGCTCGCATCGAGCTGGAAGTCGCGGATCCCCTCGCTCGCGGCGACCTGCGCGCGCAACGTTTTGAGTGCGGCCCAGACTGCCAGCGCCGGTATGTCGAGCGCATCGACCCGCGGGAACGCGACGTCGAAGATCGAGTCCTCGCCCGCGCGCAGGGCGGGATCGAGGTACTGCCACGCCTCCTCGGCGGTGAACGAGAGGATCGGGGCGAGCAGGACGCAGGTCGTGCGCAAGATCGTCAGCAGCGCCGACTGCGCGCTGCGGCGGCGGTGCGCCGCGGGAGCCGAGGAGTAGAGCCGGTCCTTGAGCGCGTCGACGTAGAACGCCGAGAGATCCTCCTTGTCGAAGCGCTGGATCGCGACGTACGCCGCATGCAGGTCGAAGGCGCGGTACGCGGCGATCACCTCGGCGGCGAAAGCGTCGAGCGCCGCCAACGCGAGCTGGTCGAGCGGTTCGAGCTCCGAACGCGGGACGAGCTGCGCCGGACCGAGACCGTCGAGCGCGCCCAGACAGTAGCGCAGCCGGTTGCGCAGGTTGCGGTAGACGTTGGCGAGGTTGTCGAGCAGGTGCGCGCCCAGGCGGCAGTCGCCGGTGAACTCGGTCGAGGCGACCCACAACCGCAGGATGTCGGCACCGTACTTGTCGATCGCCTCGAGCGCGCCGATGTAGTTGCCGGCCGACTTGTGCATCGCGTGGCCGCGCTCGTCGACGACCCAGCCGTGCGAGATCACCGCCCGGTACGGCGCGATGTCGTTGATCGCGACCGAGGTGATCAAGTTCGAACGAAACCAGCCACGGTACTGATCGGCGCCTTCGAGATAGGCGTCGGCGGGATAGCTCAGCCCGCGCTCGACCAGCACGCCGCGCCAGGTCACGCCGGACTCGAACCAGATGTCGACGATGTTGCGTTCCTTCTCGAGCGCGGTGCCGCCGCAGTGCGGGCAGGCCAAGCCCGGCGGCGCGAAGGCGGCGAGCGGCTCGGTCCACCACAGGTCGGAGGCGTTGCCGGCTTCGAACGGCCGCGCGCGCATCGCGGCGGCGAAGGTGCGCGCCAGCGTCGGATCGAGGAACGTCTGGTTGCAAGCGCTGCACACGACGGCCGGGATCGGCGTCCCCCACACGCGCTGGCGCGAGACGCACCATTCGGGGTGGTTCGCGACCATCTGCGCCATGCGCGTCTCGCCCCAGGCCGGGAGCCAACGCACGCCGTGCGCCGCGGCTTCGGCGCGCCCGCGCAACCCCTGACGGTCCATCCCGATGAACCACTGCGCGGTCGCGCGAAAGATGACCGGGTTCTTGCAGCGCCAGCAATGCGGGTAGCTGTGCTCGTAGGACTCGGCCGCGATCAGCGCACCCGACGCGAGCAGATCCTCGACGATGCGCGGGTTGGCGTCGAAGATGAACAGCCCGGCGTACGGCCCGGCCTCGGCGGTGAAGCGACCGGCGGAATCGACGGGGCTCGGGACCGGCAAGCCGTAGCGCGCGCCGGTCTCGAAGTCGTCGGCGCCGTGGCCGGGCGCCGTGTGGACCACGCCGGTCCCGGTCTCGAGCTCGACGTAGTCGGCCAGCACGACCAGCGCGTCGCGGTCGAGGAACGGATGGCGAACCGTCAGCCGTTCGAGCGCGCTGCCCTCGAGCTCGGCCCGCAGCCGGCCCACCCCGGCGCCGAAGCGCGCCAACACCGCCGGCGCCAGCGCCTGCGCCAGCACGACGTCCTCGCCGCCGATGCGGTAGACGCCGTAGAGCGCTTGCGGGTTGAGCGCGATCGCGACGTTGCCCGGCAGCGTCCAGGGCGTCGTCGTCCAGATCGCGACCGAGAGCGGGACGCCTTCGTCGTCGAGCCCGAAGCGCGCCAGCATCGCGCGCCGCTGCGCTTCGTCGGTGCGAAAGCGCACGAAGATCGAGGGCGAGGTGTGCTCCTTGTACTCGATCTCGGCTTCGGCCAGCGCCGTCTCGTCGACGACGCACCACAGCGTCGCACGCAGTCCTTTGTAGAGGTATTCCCGCTCGGCCAGATCGGCCAGCGATTCGACGATCGCCGCCTCGAAGGCCGGCGCGAGCGTCATGTACGGCTCGTCCCAGCGCGCGAACTGGCCCATCCGCTGCATCTGCCCGCGCTGGCGCTCCAGCCAATACAGCGCGCGCTCGCGGCACTCGCGACGCAGAGCGATCGGGTCGGCCGTGCGGAAGTCGAGCTTGAGGTGGAGCAGCGTCTCGCGCTCGATCGGCAACCCGTGCATGTCCCAGCCCGGGACGAAGTCGGCGACCTCGCCGTCGAGCAGGTGGATCTTGACCAGCGCGTCCTTCAGGAAGCGGTTGAGGAACGTCCCCATGTGCATGTCGCCGTTGGCGTACGGCGGACCGTCGTGGAGGATGTACGGCACGCCGCCGCGAGCGCGATTGCGTTCCAGCCGCCGGCGGTAGACGTCGCGCTCGAGCCACCAGCGGGCGCGTTCCGGCTCGCGCTTGGGGAGTTCGGCCCGCATCGGAAATGCAGTCGCCGGCAGATTGAGGGTCGAGCGGTAGTCGCGCGGGATCACGGTCATGCGACCGGCCCTGTTCTACGCCGCGGCGCCGACCTCCACGTCGCGTCGCTCGATCGCCGCCGGCCCGGGCGCGCGAGCCGCCCGCTCCTGCACCCAGCCTTGGCGCACCAGGAAGGCACCGAGGACGGCGTACCAGGCGTAGGCCGGCTCGTGGGTCGTCGCGACGACCACCACGCCGGCGACGATGAAGGCGCCGGCGAAGCCGATCCCGACCTGCGCCGCCAGTTGCGTCGCCCGCCGCAGGTCGCCGCTGCGGCGCCAGAGCAGGGCGCGCAGCACGCGACCGCCGTCCATCGGATAGGCCGGGATCAGATTGAAGATGGCCAGGACCGCGTTGGCGACGGCCAGGTAGGCGATCAGCAGGGCCGGCAATTCGGCGCGCGGGCCGGCGGCGAGGCGGTCGAGCACGATCAGGCCGGCGGTGGCGACCAGCGCGAGCAGGCCGCTCAGGGCCGGGCCGGCCAGCGCGATCAGCGCGTCGCCGCGCGGCGTCGCCGGCTCCTCGTCGAACAGCGCGACCCCGCCGAAGAGGAACAGGGTGATGGCATCCGTGCGCACGCCGAAGCGCCGAGCGACCAACGCATGGGCCAGCTCGTGGACGACGACGCTGGCGAACAGCGCCAGCGCACAGGCCGCGCCGACCAGATACGCCTGCGGCCGGGGCAGCATCGTCAGGCCGCTGGCGAGCACGTAGGTGACGAACGCGTACACCGCAATCCACGAGATGTGGACGCGGACGCGGATATCGCACAGACGGCCAAGCGTGAGAGTCTGCCGCACCGTGAAGCGCGACGTTCGCGCGTCGTTGCTAAGTGCCTGCCGACTTACGTGTAGTCTGCGTCACGATATCGTCAAGCACATCGAAGTTGCGCTCGGCGAGTCGCTCGACCTCCGAGCGCACCGCGCGCAGATGCGCACTCAATTCGGCGCGACGCGCCCAGGTGTCGTCGAGCCGGCGCGCCAGTTCCTCGCGCGGCGGCATCGGCGTGCCCGGCACGAACAGCGGCTCGAGCGGATAGTGCAGGTCGGTCGTCAGCGAGGCGACCTTGGGATCGTACGGCAGCGCGGCGAACGGGACGCCCAGGCGCGCGGCGATGATCAGCGCGTGCAAGCGCATCCCGATCAGCAGCGAGGCGCGCCCGATCACTTGGGCCGCCTGGGCGAGGGGATAGTCAGGCAGCAAGACCGGGGTCGAAGCGCAACGCCGGATGACCGTCGTCGAGACCTCCGCGTCCGACGGGCCACCGAGCGGGAGGAACGCGACCCGCGCGCCGTGCTGGCCGGCGAGCCGGTCGACCACGAACGACAGCGCCTGAGCGGTCGCTTCCGCGCCTTGCCATTTCCGAATCGAGACGATGACCAGCGGCGTGCCGTCGTCGGCCAGGCCCTCGGCGGCGAGATCGAGCGGCTCACCACCGGGCTCGAACAGGAAGACCGGGTCGGCCGTGCGCTCGACGGGGACGCCGGGGACCAGCTCGCGCAACAGCGTGCGCGAGCGCTCGTCGCGGACCGTCGCCGCGGTCAGCCCCTTGCAACACGTGCGCACGACGGCGCGCCCCCAAAAGTCGAGCGGGCCGACCGACTGGGCGAAGATCATCGTCGGCTTGCCGGCGCGGACCGCGGAGCGGATCACCGCACTATAGTAGAGCAGGCTGCGCAGGCTGGTCGCGTCCTGGAGCAGGCCGCCGCCGCCCGACAGCACGACGTCGGCGCGGTCGATCGCTCCGCGGACGCGCGCCCGGTCCATCCGCGGCGTCGCCTCGACGCCGTAGGAGCGCGCCGTCTGGGCCGGGTCGCCGCTCAGCACGTCGACCTCACAGGCCGGCCAACGGGCGCGCAGCCGCCCGACGATGATCTCGAGCAGCGCCTCGTCGCCCAGATTGCCGAAGCCGTAGTACCCGCTGAGCAAGAAGCGCGGCCCCATCTCACGCGGCGGACGGGCGCAGGCGGCGGTAGATCGCGATCGCGATCGCGCCGATCAGGATGCCGATCACGGCGCCGTTGATCAACCGCAGCGCCGAGATCGCCAGGTGGGTGTGCAGGTGCGAGAACGTGTCGATGACGTCGCCCAGGCCGACGCCGATCGCCAGCGCGAACAGCCAGCCCCAGCGCGCGCGGTCGACCGGAACCAGCGCCGGGATGAGCATCAGTGCCGGGAAGCCGACCACGAACTCCTTGAAGCGCGGCCTGACCTGCAGCCAGGTCGTCAGGTGCGCGCGCAGCGCCAGCTCGAACGACGAGGGCGCGATGTCGCTCTGGTTCCCGCTGCGCACGACGATCAGATACCCGGCGGCGAGCAGGACGATCCCGACCAGCAACTGCAGGACGGTGACCGGCGCGGCGGCGAGGCGCTCGGGCGCGATGCGCGCCCCCCAGCGCGGCGTGAAGAGATAGAGGACGAGCGCGAGCAGCGGCGGGAGAACGAGCACCAGCCGCACCCCGCTGAAGCGGTCGATCTCGAGCATGGTGAGCGGCGTCGAGAGCAACCCGATGACGACCAGCACGCCGCCCAGCGTCACCCCGGTCGCGATCGCGACGACCCGGATCCCATCGAGGATCGCCTCGCCGGTCGAGGGCGGTCGCGGCGCGCCCAGTGCCGGCGCGATCGCGGCGAAGCCGGCCAGCGGGAAAGCGATCGCACCGACCAGCGCCAGCAGTTTGCGCGCCGCCATGTCGTGGTGGACGGCGAAGCCGGCCAGCACCAGGACGAGGTCGAGCACGACCGCCGCGATGAGCCAGCGCGTCTCGCCCAACCCGAACGCTCCGAGCAACAGCAACACCCCCGCCGGAACGGCGAGCGAGGCGAGCGCGACCTCCCACCAGCGGGTGGTGAAGGTGTCGAACGGCGAGGCCGGGCCCAAGCGCAAGCCCGAGGCGACGATCCCGCGCGCGATCCGATGCACCAGCTCGACGTTGGTCATCTCGATCGAGCGCCCATCCCACGAGTGCGCGAACGGCCGCAAATAGACGACGCGCACGTTGCGTTCGCGCACACCGAGCAGGTAGCGCTCGACGATCTCTTCCGGCCGCAGCTTGTCGGCTTCGAGCTTGCTGATCGCCTCGACCCGCACAGTATTGTTGGGAAGCTCGCGCGACAGCCCTTCGTTCCCGAACTGGTCCTGCTTGGGATCGTAGGTCTCGATCGTTCCGAAGTCCAGCTTGAGCGCTTTCATCGCGTCGGCCGTCGCGGGGAGCTGATCGGGATACCCCAGCACCTCGTTGCGCAAGCCGAAGAAGACGACCGTCGCGACGCGGTTGCCGCGCACGGCGTCGCCCAGCAGCGCCGCGATCTGCGGCGGACGGAAGCGCTCGTCGTTCTGCAGCCGCGGCACCAGCTCGAGATGCAGCCCGCGCGCGAGCGCGACGCGGTCGGCGGGCAGCCCCAGCCCGACCGTTTGGAAGTAGTCGCTCTCGGTACGAATCGCGTAGACCGCCGGCAGCCCGGCGTGGAGCAGCCGCACCGCGTGCGCGGAGTACTTCAGCGGCAACTGCCCTGCGTAGCGCGCCGCGGTCGGCGCATCGTAGGCGAGCAGGTACATCTCGTCGGCGCGCAGCCGCCCGGCACGATACAGGCCGGCCAGAACCGGGTCGGTCAGACCGGTCAGCCGCGCCTGGTCGAGCAGCGCCGCGCCGGTATAGGCGGCGGCGCTCGGCGAGCCCGAGACGACTTCGCTCCCAAGCTCTTCTTGTACAGCAAGTGAAGTGAGTCCGGCCGCCTTCAGGGCGCGCAGAAGTTTGCGCTGGTCGTAGCCGTACGACTGTGCCAGCGCCTGGAAGTCCGCGTCGTCGAGCACGATCTCGACCCGGTTGGCGCGGTGCTCGTGCCGTTCGCGCCGGACCGCGATGAAGAGGCAGGCCAGCAGACCCAGGGCCAGCAGACCAAGCAGGAGGCGCCGATACGTCACGGGCCCGCCTGTTCGGCCCAGAAACAACAAGACCCGCCGTGGGCGGGCCTTGGTGCCGTCGCGTAGCAGGTTGCCCTACTACCGGGTGTGGGCGACGATCTCAGGCGCCTTGTTGGCGCGGCCCACACCGGACGATGGACACTGATTGGTAACCACGGGGGGGAATCCTTCGGGGTCCGCGGCCGCCTTCGTAAAAACTCCTTTAACCCACAGCGTTCCGGCGCAGCCCACGCTCAGGTGCGCCAGACCGGGGCGCGCTTGCCGACGAAAGCGCCCATCCCTTCCTGGGCATCCTCGGACAGCGCGTTCATCGACATGACCTCCTTCGCGTAGGCATAGGCCTTGGGCTGGTCGAGATCGATCTGCGCGTAGAATGCCGCTTTGCCGAGCCCGACGACGAAGCTCGCCGCACCGGCGATCCGGGCGGCGAGTGCGCGCGTCGTCGCGCTCAGCTCGGCGGGCGATACGACTCGGTTGACCAGGCCCCAGTCCGCCGCGGTTCGCGCGTCGATCGGCTCGCCGGTCAACAGCATCTCCATCGCGCGTTTACGGCCGATCGCACGCGTCAGCGCGACCATCGGCGTCGTGCAGAACAGACCGATCTGCACGCCCGGCGTCGCGAACGACGCTTCGCTCGACGCGACGGCGAGATCGCACGTCGCGACGAGCTGGCAGCCGGCGGCGGTCGCGATCCCCGCGATCTCGGCGATGACCGGCTGCGGGATCGCCTGGATCGTCGTCATCAGCCGCACGCAGACGTCGAACGTATGGCGATAGTCCTCGACGCTGCGCGCCAGCATCTCGCGTAGATCGTGGCCCGCGCTGAACGCCGGCCCGACGCCGCGCAGCACGACCACGCGCACGGCGCGGTCGGCCCCGATCGCCTCGAAGGCGGCGGTCAACTCGAGCATCACCTCGAGCGAGAGCGCATTGCGTTTCTCGGCGCGGTTCAGCGTCAGCGTCGCGACGCCGTCCTCGAGGTCGTAGAGCAAGTACTGGTACGGGGTGGTGGCGATCATACCCGAAGATTCGGTCTCGAGGCGCTGGCCCCCCGGGCCGGCGGAGCCCCTACTGGCCCCAGGGCCAGGGGAAGCCGAAGGTCAGGGCGCCGCCGAGCGAGGTCGGGCCGCCGGGGATCGGGCGCTGCTGTTGGATCAGCACGCGCGCGTGCCGGCCGACCTGCGCCTCGGCGTACCAGAGCAGCGAGCGGGTGGCGGCTGGGGCCGCTGCGGCGTCCTCGCGGATCCCGATGAAGGCGTGATCGCCGAGCGCCCAGCGCAGCCGCAGGAAGCCGCCGGTCGAGCCGAGCGGATCGCCGGCGCCGTCCGCGTTCACGTCGCGTCCGTACCACTGCTCGGCGAGCAGTTGCAGGCGCCCGCGCTGCGCGTCCAGCGAGATGCCTTCGCGCGTGTAGGCGTCGTCGAAGGTCGGCCGCGCCAACTGCGCGATCGCCGCGTCGCCGTCGAGCAGGTCGAGCCCGACCCGCACGTCCTGTACGACCGGCACCCGCAGATAGAGCCCGTACTCGGGCGCGGCGAACGTCTGCGCCGTGCCGGTCTCGACCGGCTTGCCGCCGTAGGCCGAGCCCGCCGCGTTGCCGACCGCGATCGTGGTGGCCAGCGTCGCGACGCCGATCTGCCGTTCCGCCTCGATCCCCCAGCGCGGCGTCGCGAGCGTGAGATCGTCGAGCCCGAAGCGCGTCCCTTCGTAGCCGTAGGTCGTCAGCGTGTCGTTGCGCTGCGCGGGCGAGTGGACCAGCGGCAACTCGAAGAGCCCCAACCGGAACAAGATCTTCGAGGGCTCGTCGCGGTACGCGAGATAGCCCAAGAAGAGTGAGGACGGGCCGCCCTCGCTGCCCAGGCTGTCGTGAAAGAACGCCTCCACTTGCCCGATCTCGGCGGCACCGAGGATCGCGCCGGCCGGGACGGTGCGTTCGCTGCCTTGCGCCGGCGTCTCGGTGTAGCCGATCTGCTCGCGCAGCGCGAGGATCGTCGTGCCGTGCTTCGGCAACCCCGGCAGCCGGTAACCGTTGTCACGGAACGCGTTCCCGAACGCGTTGAGCTCCGGCAGCACCGAGTGGCAGACGCCGCACTGGAAGCCGTAGCGCTGCGCGAAGATCGGGATCGCTTGGGCCGGACGCGGCGCGAGCGCGCCGCCGGCGAGCAGCGCCGACAGCGCGGTCGCGGCCGCGAGCTTACGGAACAACGATCGCAGCGCGCATCGGCGCGCCGTAGTGGAAGAAGCACCCGTAGAGATACGTGCCTGGTTTGTCGGCCAGAATCGCCTGCGAGGCGGTGCCGGCGGCCAGCGCCCCGGCGCTCCAGCCACCCGAGAGCGTCGAGCCGGATTGCGTCAGCGCCGCGGCGCCGAACGGCGAGGCGTTGGGAAAGGTCGTCGCGGTCATCGACGTCGACGTGTGCGCGAACGAGTCGGTGTTCACGAACCGCAGCATCGAGCCGAGCGCGACCGTCGTGACGGCGGGCGTGAACCCGCCGCTGGTCCCGTAGGCGGTCGGCACGACGACCGAATTGGTGAGCGAGATGTCGATCGTGGTCGTCGCCGCGGTGGCGGCAACACCGACCGTGCCGGCTGCGGTCGCACCTGCGGTGCAACCGCCCAGCGCCACGACGAGGAACAGCCAGAGGACTCGCACCAGCGCAGCGTCGCGCGCGCGGATGAGGTCGCGATGAGGCGCGGCTCGGGGGCCGCTCAGACTTCTTTCAGGTCGAGTCGCGGCAGCTGCGCGACGAAGCGATTCCGATCCTCGAGCACGACGTCACCGCCGTGCGCGCGTGCGATCGCCCGGCAGATCGCCAGGCCCAGCCCCGTCCCGCCACCGTCCTCGCGCGCGCGCACCAGGCGCTCGAAGATGCGCGGGCGCAGCTCGGCTGGGACACCCGGGCCGTCGTCCTCGACGCTGAGTGCGGCGCGGTCACCATGCGCGCGCACGCGCACCCGCACCAGTCCGGCGGCGTGGCGGCCCGCGTTCTCCAGCAAATTCTCGACCAGCCGGCGCAAGCGGTGCGCGTCGCCGACGACCCACACGTCGTCGCTCGCGTCGAGTTCCCAGCGCACGCCGTCGCGCAGCGGGACGGTCAGCGCGGCGCGCGCCAGCGCGCCCAGCTCGACCGGCTCGGCGAGCTGCGGCGCGACGCGTTCGGTGCGCACCAGCGCGAGCAGGTCGCCGACGCCGGCGGCGGCTTCGACGGCCAGCGCGGCGATGCGCTCCAGCGCCGCGTCACGCGCCTCCGGCGCCCCGCCGTGCGCGCCGGCGGCCAGACTGGCGATCCGCGCCAGCGGCGTGCGCAGCTCGTGGGCGGCCTCGGCGGCGAAGCGCGCCTCGCGCTCGCGCGCCGCGACGAGCGGCCGCACCGAGATACGCGCCAACAGATACGCCGCCGCGCCGGCCACGATCAGCAGCGGGACGTCGAGCAGCCCCAAGCCCAGCGCGATCCGCCGCATCGCCGCGGCGTAGACCGCGCGCCCCTCGGGCGCGCCGAGCAGCGGTTCGAGCAGGTCGTGCTGCTGCCGCGCGAGATAGGCGTAGGCGGCCAGGTCGAGCGCGATCAGCACGACCGCCAGGATCGCCAGATACGAAAGGCACAGGCGCGCGACTACGCGTGCAATGAGTAGCCGACTCCCCACACGGTGGCGATGCGGTCGCGCGCGCCGACGGCAGCCAGTTTGCGGCGCACGGCGCTGATGTAGACGTCGACGACGTTGCTCGAGCCTTCGAAGTCGTCGCCCCAGACACGTTCGAGGATCTGCGCGCGGCTCAGCGCGAGTCCGGCGTTGGCGGCCAGATATTCGAGCAACCGGAACTCGGTCGCACCCAACCGCACGTCGCGCCCGGCCACGTGTACGGCCCGCGCGCCGCGGTCGACGATCAGGTCACCGACGGCGAGCGAGGAGCGGATCGGCAACGGACTGCGTCGCAGCAGCGCTCGGACGCGCGCCACCAGCTCGTCCTCGGCGAACGGCTTGACCAGATAGTCGTCGGCGCCGGCATCGAGGCCACGCACGCGGTCCTCGACCGCATCGCGGGCCGTCAAGAACAGCACCGGCGTCGCGATCCCCTCGCCCCGCGCGGCCCGGCAAAGCGCGAAGCCGTCGCGACCGGGCAGCACGACGTCGACCACCGCGGCGTCGTACGTGCCGCGCAGCAGCAGCTCGTATCCGGTCTCGCCGTCGGCCGCCACGTCGACCGCGTACGTTCGGCGCTCGAGCATCGAACGCACGGCGTCGGCGATCTCCCGCTGATCTTCGATGACGAGAATCCGCACGCCGTTCCGTTTCGCCGGCGAGGCCGTTACAACTTGTCGCGCAGATCGGCCGCCAGCGCGCGCAGCGTCGGATCGGCCGCATCGTGCGCGCAACGGTCGAAGGCGAGGCGCGCGTCGGCGCGCCGCCCGTCCCGCAGCAGCACCGTCCCCAGCGCGAAACGCGCGCGGGCGTACGCCGGCGCGAGTGCCAGCGCGTGGAGCAACTCGGTCAGGGCGACCTCGTCGCGACCGGCCCGCAGCTCGACCAGGGCCAAATCGTAGTGGGCGACGGCGTAGGCGGGATCGGCGTCGAGCAGGGCCCGGAAGTCGGTGCGGGCCAGTTCGAGATCGCCATCCCGCAGGGCCACCAGGCCGCGCCCGTACCGCGCCAGCGCCGCCTGCGGATCGATCGCGACGAAGCGGTCCCCGGCCGCGCGCGCCGCGGCCAAATCTCCCCGGCGCAGCTCGACCGCAACGAGATTCGCCGCTGCTGCGGCGAAGGTGGGGTCGAGATGCAGCGCTTCCTGCAGATGTGCCGCCGCGGCGTCGTCGCGGCCGAGGTTTGCTTCGGCCAAGGCGAGGTCGTACCGTGCCGTCGAGCCCTGCGGCTCGGGCGGATTGAGTGCGAGCGCCTGCAGGAACTCCGCCTGGGCCACGCTCCAATCGCCGCGTTCCTCGGCGGCGAAGCCGCGCACGAACCGCTCGTGCAGTTCGCGCCGGCGGGCCAGCGCGGAGAGCGCGCCGGGGTCGGTGGTCCGCGGCGCGACAGTCGGCGCGGCATACGGCTGCGCGGCGGCGTTCGTAAACGACGCAGCCGCGAGCAGCAGCGAGACGAGCAGGGCGCGCCGCAGCACGTCAGTCGCCGGGGAGTCCGGCCTCGGTGGCAGTCCGGGCGCGCGCCGCGCGTTCGGGCGCGCAGCTCCAGCCGACCCGGCCCGCTTCGGTGATCGGGCCCAGCAGCCCCGGAGCCGCGCTCGGCACGAGCGTCGTCGGGTCGCCCAGCACGAGTTCGGCGCCCACGGCCGTACCGGCGCACGCGCCAAGCGCGAGCGCGAGCGCGATCAGCCAGCGCCTCAGCCCCGTCATGCGCACACTGTACCCCCGGCTTGTGAACGAACCATGAGGAGCAGGCACGCCCTCGGCCTGGGTCTGGCCCTCGGCCTGGTCCTGGCCGTCCGCGTCCCGGCCCGGGCCGACGAACTGCTCGTCGGCGCGCTGCGCGACCAAGACGGCCGACCGGTCGTCGGCGCCCGGCTCGCCGCCCGCGACCTGGCAGGCGCGGTCGTCGGGCGCGACCGGAGCGCCGCCGATGGGACCTTCGCCCTGGCGGTGCCCGCCCGCCCGGCGACGCTTGAGATCCAAGCCGACGACGCCGACCCGCGGTTGGTCGCCGTTCCGCCGGCGGGCCCGGTGATCGTGCTGCTCAACCACCACCGCGCCGCCGACGCAGTCCCCTCCGTCGCCGACGTCGCCGCACTGCCGGCCGGCGAGCTGGCCGCGCTAGCGTCGGTCGTCCCCGAGCGCTTCACCGGCTACGGCATCGACGACCGCGGGCTGGGCGCCGGCTACGGCGCCGTGACGATCGCCGGCCTACCCTTTTATCGCCGCGACGGCTCCGACGCCAGCGATCTGCTCCCCGACCATGCCACCGGAGCGCTGACCGTCACCGATCCGCTCGCCGCACCGTGGTACGGTGACCGCGCCGGCGGCGGCGTCGTCGACGCCGATCTGTTCGACCGCCAGGACGCCGTTCGCGCGACCGATCGCGATGCCGCCCTCGCCGTCGGCACCGATCCAACGGTGCTGCTGGCCGAGTCGTGGGACCCCGACGGCGAGCGGCAACTGGTGGCGGCGCGGGCCGGCGGGATGCTCGGCCCGCTGCGCGCGTCGTTCGTCGTGCTCGACGGCAGCACGCCCGAGGCCGACTACGCCGGCGTGGGTCTCGATCTGAGCGCCGCGACGCCGGCGCTCGACCTAGGCGCGCACCTCGCGCTCACGCGCGACGCCGCCGTGCCGTCGAGCTACACGTACGGCGCGCCCGACGTCGGCAGCGTCGGCGAGATCGACCTCGACGCCGCCGGTCGCGGCCCCGCTGCGCTGAACGTGCGCCTGCGTTGGCTCGACGACCAGGACCTCTACTACTGGGCGAGCGAGGCACACGACGACGCGGCGCTGGTCGTCGGGACGACCCGCGGCACGGCGGTGAAGACGACCTTCGCGCTCGCGCTGGCGTACGGGGAGGACCGTGTGAATCAGGACGGCAGCACCGGCCTGGCGTTGCTGCCCTCGCTCTCCGTCGTCGCACCGCTCGATGCCGACTGGTCGCTGCACGCAGGGCTCGGGGATGCGACGATCGGCACGCCGGGGACGCCGATCGCGCGCTCGTCGCTCGGCGAGGCGGGCCTGACCTACGCCGATCATCAGCGCCTGCGGGCCGACCTCGTCGCGTACGCCGACGGCGACAGCGATCCGCGCGAGGTCGTGCGCGGCTACGCGGCGTCGCTCGGCTGGGAGTTCGCGCCGCTGCTCTCGCTGCGCGGTTGGGCCGCCAGCAACGGCGAGCTGGCCTCGGAGTTCGCCCCGACCTACTACGGCGGACCGCTCGAGAACCAGACCGTTGCGAGCGACGTGCGCCGCCAGCTCCTCTGGCTGACCTGGGACGCGCCGGTGCGCATCGACCTGCTGCTGCGCAACGGCGCGTTCGAGGGCGGCGTACGCATCCCGCTCAGCCGCCGCTACGCGCTGGCCGTCGGCTCGTCGCGGCGCGGCGCGACGCGCGTCCTCTCGGTCGGACTGGTCGGACGCTGACGGTGTTGCGCCGCGCGCTCGCGCTGGCCGGCGCGCTGACCTTGCTGTGCGCGTGCACGCGGGTCGAGACCGCGAGCGCACCCGGCGGGCGTCATCCCTGGACTCAAAGTCACGTGCTGCGCCTAGGCGACATCGCCGAGCCCGACAGCCTCAACCCGCTGCTCTCGACGATGGACCTGAGCTACGACCTCTCCTCGCTGATCTTCTCGTACCTGGTCATCGCCGACGCGCAGGGCCGGCTCATCCCCGACCTCGCGACCGCCGTGCCGACGCAGGCCAACGGGGGGATCTCGGCCGACGGACGCACGTGCGTCTACCATCTGCGGCGCGGGGTGCGCTGGCACGACGGCGCGCCGTTCTCGGCGCGCGACGTCGCGTTCTCGTGGCGCGTGATCATGAATTCGCGCAACAACGTGCTGCACCGCGAGGGTTATCAGGAAGTCACGCGGATCGACACCCCCGACGCCGCGACGGTCGTCGTGCACCTGCGCCGACGCTACCCGCCGTTCGTCACCCAGTTCTTCACCACGCTGCAGGAAGGGGCGAAGCCGGTCGTCCCGGCGCACCTGTTGGCGCGCTACGGCGAGATCAACGACGTCCCGTTCAACGCCGCGCCGGTCGGCACGGGGCCGTTCCGGTTCGTCCGCTGGGACCGCGGGCGCGACATCGAGCTGGAGCGCAACGACGCATACTTCCGCGGACGGCCTGGGCTCGACCGCGTCGTGCTCGAGGTGCTGCCCGACGCGAACACGGTGGCGACCGCGCTGCAGACGCACGCGATCGACCTCATCGTCAACGGCAACCCGGTGATGTACGTGCGTCTCCGCCACATCCCGGGGATCACCGACCGGCTGACGCCGTGGAACGCGCTGCGCCTGGTGATGTTCGACGACGCGCGCCCGGCGATGCGCGAGCTGGCGGTGCGCCGCGCGCTGAGCCTGGCGATCGACGTGCGCACGCTGATCGCCAAGTTGAGCTACGACACCGGGACGCCGACCGGCGAGCTGGACGCGCCGACCTCGCTCGGCTACGCCCAGCTGCCGCCGTACCCGTATGATCCCATCGCGGCTCGTGCGTTACTCGAACGCGCCGGCTGGCACGTCCGTCCCGACGGGATGCGGGCGAAAGACGGCGTCCCGCTCGACCTGCTGTTCGTCGTCCCGGCGGCCGGTGACGAGCAGGCGTTCGCGGTCCAGATCCAAGCGATGCTGGCACAGATCGGTGCGCGCGTCACGATCAAGACCTTCCCGTACAAGGGCATCTTCGCGTACGACGGCCCGATCGTGAAGGGGCGCTTCGACCTCTCGCTCTACGGCAACACGCTCAACTACGATCCGGACAGCACCAGCCTGCTGGGCTGTCACGAGTTCGTCCCGATCGGCGAGAACGAGTCACGCTTCTGCGATCCGGTGGTCGACGAGCTGGAACGCGCGGGCCTCGCCACCGACGACCCGGCGCGCCGGGCAGCAATCTATCGCGCAATCGGCCGCCGCGTCCACGCCGAAGTTCCGTACCTCCCACTCTACCTGCGCCGCCGCATCGCGATCTCCAACGACGACCTGCATGGGTACGCACCGGCTCCCATCGCAGCACCGTGGTGGAACGCCTGGCAATGGACGATCTAGCCGCGCGGGTCGACGAACAGCGTCTGCGTCGCGACGCCCAGGTAGCCTTCGGTGTCGGCCAGGCGCGCGGTGGTGATGCCGCCGCCGTCGTCGCTGAGCGCGGTGCGCGCGTCCATGTACGTCCACTCGCCACGCGGCTCGCGCGCCAGCGCGATCGAGAGCGAGGGCGGGACGACCAGCCACTCTTTGAAGGGCAGCTCGAGGCTGATCCCGTTCGCCGAGTCGACGACCAACAGCAACCGCTCGAGCGAGGTCAGCGGCTCGCCGGCGAACAGCGGAACGTCGACGTGCGTCCAGACCCGCGCCGGGCCCGCGTCATCCCAGCCAGCCCCGACGAAGCGCCACTCGATCGACTTCGCGTAGCCCCAGCCGGAGAGGCCGAAGGCTGAACCCGGCGTCGCGGTGGCCGGTAAGGGCGGCGGCGTGTCGGCGGGCGTGACGCCCGGCGGGACTTGCAGCCCCGGCGTGCGGGCGATGCGCCAGACACTGGTGCGCACGACGTCGCGGCCGTTCGCCGCGAGGGTCGCCTCCAAGAACTCGATCCGCTTGCCGGGCCGCACGACGCTGGTGCGCACGACGACCTCGCCCTGCGGGATCGCGCCCAAGAACTCCGAGGCGATGCGCGCGACCCGCACGTCGCTGCGCGGATACGCCTCGTTCAGCGCGTGGACGAGCAGCGTCGTCGGCGGGCTGCCGTGCTGCAGGTTCTCGCCCCACGGGCTCGAGGTCGCACTGCCCGCATGATAACGCCCCTCACCGAGCCGTTCGAAATACGCATTCGCCGCCATGCCGAAGAGTCGGCCGCGCGGGTGCGTGCTTCCTCTCACGCCGGCGGCGCGAGGGGCTCCTCGCTGCGCACGAGCGCGGCCATCGCGACGAGCGAGAGGGCGGCGAGCGCGGCCATGATGAGCACCACGACCCTGAAGCCGGCGCCGGCCAGCGCGCTCTCCGCGACCGGCGCGAAGCTCGCGCCAGTGAACGAGACGAACGCGTAGAAGGCCAGCGCGCTGCCGCGGACGACGCCTCCCAGCGAGGTGACGACCGTGTTCATGGCGACTGCCGCGAACGCGATGCCGCAGGCGAAGACCGCCGTCGCCACCGACACGTACGAGCCGTCGCCGGTGTCGAGGGCGCTCCAGCCGAGTCCGACCAGCTCGACGGCGAGGCCGGCCAGCACGACGCGCCGCGCGGTAAAGCGGCGTTCCAGCGGACCGGCGACGAGCGTGAGCAGCATCCCGGGCAACGCGCCGGCGCGCACGATCAACAGCTGCGACTCGCCGAAGCCGAGATGGCGCAGATGCGGGCCGAGGACGAGGAAGAACAGCACGAAGCTGCCGTACAGCCCGAACCCGATGAGGTACGTGCAGATGATCGCCGGCTGGCGCACCAGCGCGGCTTCGGCGCGATAGACGCGCGCGAGCGAACGTCCGCGCCGGTCGACCGGCGGCTCCTGTATCAGGCCGATGAGCGCCAGCAGCGCGATCAGTTCGAGCACCCCGGTCGAGATCGGAAACGCACGCCAACCGTAGGCGTGGGCGACGGCCTGTGCATCGAGCTGGGCGATCGTCCCGGCCGCGATCAGTCCGGTCGAGATCACCGCCAGCGCGGTGGCACGCACCGCTCCGGTGTAGCGCTCGATGACGTAGCCCAGGACGACGGGACCGAACGCGCCGGCCGCCGCGCCCTGCGCGACGCGCAACGCGAGGAACACCGGGAAGGTCGGCGCCGCCGCCGTCGCCAGGTTCAGCAGCGCTTCGGCCGCGACCCCGCCCAGGATGATCGAGCGCCGACCGACGGCATCGGAGAGCGGCCCGAAGAACAGACACGCCGATGCGTACGCGAATCCGAACGCGAGGACCGTATACCCGGCTCGGTGCGGATCGATCCCGAACGTGTGCGCGAGCGCCGGAACGAGCGGGATCTCGCCGTACAGCGGCCCGACCATCAGCGCCCCCGTGACGGCGAGTACAGCGATCGCGACGACCGCGGGCGGACCCGTAGTACCACGCATCGCGCGCTCCCCCTCGTTCACGCGAGTGAAACGACCTGGGCGATGACGGATTCGAACCGCCGGCCCTCCCCGTGTAAAGGGGACGCTCTACCGCTGAGCTAATCGCCCGCCGCTGCTCCGGCGGCATTCGCCGCGGGGGGAGCGCGCTCCCCGGATGCGGCAAGAACGAGCGGATGCAACAGCGCCGACTGACCCTCGACGACACGCGACCGATCTGGCGCACGATGCTCGTCTTCCTCATCCCGCTGATGGCCAGCAACTTCTTGCAGTCGGCCTCGGCGACGTTCAACGCGATCTTCCTCGGCCGGCTGATCGGCGTGCGGGCGCTGGCGGCGGCGGCGGGCTTCTTTCCGATCGTGTTCTTCATGGTCGCGTTCTTCATCGGGATCGCCAGCGCCAGCTCGGTCCTGATCGGGCAGGCGTACGGCGCACGCGACGAGGAGCGGCTCGAAGCGGTCGCCGGGACGACGCTGACGCTCGCGCTCGGGCTCGGTGCGTTCGTCGGCATCCTCGGCTTCGTCTTCGTCGTACCGCTGATGCACCTGATCGGGATGCCGAGCGACGTGTTCGCGCTGGCGGTCAGCTATGCGCGCGTCACCTTCCTCTCGCTGCCGCTGCTCTTCGTCTACCTCGCCTACACGACGTTCGTGCGCGGCACCGGCGACTCGCGCACGCCGTTCGTCGCGCTGATCGTGAGCACGGTAGTCAACCTGATCGTCACGCCGGCGCTGATCGAAGGCTGGCTCGGCCTGCCGCGCCTGGGCGTCGTCGCGGCGGCGGCGTCGAACATCGTCGCCAGCGCCGTGGCGCTCGCCTTCCTGCTGATCGCGTTGGCCGCCGAGAAGAATCCGCTCGCTCTCGACGCCGGGCTGCTGCGCCACATGCGGCTCGAAGCGAAGCTGCTGATCACGCTGGTGCGCATCGGCATCCCGACCGGGATCCAGTTCGTGATGATCTCACTGGCCGAGATCGCGGTCATCGCGCTGGTCAACCGCTACGGCTCGTCGGCGACGGCGGCGTATGGCGCCGTCAACCAGATCGTCTCGTACGTCCAGTTCCCGGCGATCTCGATCGGGATCGCGGCCTCGATCTTCGGCGCGCAGGCGATCGGTGCGGGGCGGCTCGACCGGCTGGGGCACATCGCGAAGGCCGGCGTCGGCCTCAACTGGGCGATCGGCGCCGTCTTGATCGGCCTGGTCTACGCCTTCGACCGCCCGCTGCTGCGACTGTTCATCACCGACCCGCACGTCGTCGAGCTGGCCCACGGGCTGCTCGCGATCACGCTCTGGAGCTACGTGATCTTCGGTACGTCGGCCGTGCTTTCGGGCCAGATGCGCTCGAGCGGGACCGTGCTCTGGCCGACGGTGCTCTCGATCATCTCGATCTGGGGTGTCGAGGTGCCGGTCGCGTACGGACTCGCGCCGCACCTAGGCCTGACCGGCGTGTGGATCGCCTACCCGGTCGCGTTCTGCGTCGGGCTCGCCTTGCAGTCGGCCTACTACTTCGGCGTGTGGCGGCACCGCCCGATCACCACGCTGCTCAACACGGACGACGGCAAGCAGCCCGTGGCGACCTGAGGCTAGCCGGGCGCCGAGCAGTTCTGCAGCGTGAAGCCGGGGTTGAGCGTGCGCTTGTGGGCCGCGAGCGGACAGAGCACCGGATAGAACTCGACCATCGACTTCTGCACCGCCCCGTGCGCCGTGTGGCACTGGAAGCAGGCATGTCCGGCCGGCTGGTTCTCCGCCCACGGCAGCGTCGGCACCGGCGGGAGTCCCGATTGGGTGAAGGTCACCCACTTCCACTTCGTCGCCGGATAGCGGGCGTCGTCGCGCAGCTCGGCCTCGAGGGCGAGCACGTCGCCCTGAACCGAGCCGGCCGCCAAGCCGGGGCCGGGGCCGCTGACGATCGCGGTCCGGTCCTTGGCCTGCCGAATCTCGAGCACGAACATCGTCCGGTCGGGCCACAGCCCGCTGCGCAGGAACGCCGCGTACGCGGCCGGCGTGACGAAGACGTTCTGGAAGACCTGTCCACCGCCGGCGGCCGCGACCGCGAGCGGAAGGTGCCCGCGGAACGGCGCGACGCCGGCCGCTGCCGGCGCGCTGGCCGACGCAGGGTACGCCATCGAGAAGCCTGTGCTGACGAAGACCCAGCTCCGGTAGTCGGCCGGTGGGATCACCTTGCCGTCCGGCGTGAAATGCGGCCCATCGGGCCCCGGCTGGGCCGGGAGCGGCGTCCCCAGGGCGCACACGACCAGCAGGACGACCAGGAGCGAACCGATCCAGCGCACGCAGAACCACCCTTTCCGAGCAAGCGCCTCTCGCGGACGGCGTACGCCGCCGCCGCGCGCCGCTCCTACTCGGCTGTTGCGTTCGTCAGCGCGCTGAGCGAGAATAGCCCATGGGTATCGAGGCGGTGGTCCTCGTCGGCGCGCTCGGCTTCCTGATCTTGGGCTGCTCGATGGGTTTCGGCGCCGAGACGGACACCGAACCGGTGCGCCCGCGCCGCCGGCCGTTCACGGTCGTGCGCATCCGCCGACTCGACGAGAGCGGCGACGAAGCCGGCGAAGAACGCTGGCGCGTCGGCTGGAATTAGTAGCCCAAGTACGAACGGCGGATGCTGTCGTTGCGGACCAGCTCGGCGCTCGGGCCCGAGGTCGCGACGCGGCCGGTCTCGAGCACGTAGGCTGAATCGGCCGCTTCGAGCGCGACCGTCGCGTTCTGCTCGGCGACCAGCACGGTCACCCCGTCCTCACGGTTGATCGCGCGGAGGAGCGCGAAGATGTCGCGCACGATCTTGGGCGCCAGGCCGAGTGAGGGTTCATCGAGCAGCAGCAACTGCGGCTCGAGCATCAGCGCGCGCGCGATGGCCAGCATCTGCTGCTCGCCGCCGCTGAGCGTCCCGGCCGGTTGCTGCCGGCGCTCGGCGATCCAAGGGAAGTACGCGACCACGCGTGCTTCGCGCGCGGCGATCTTCCGCCGGTCGCTGCGCACGTAGGCGCCCAGCGCGAGGTTCTCGGCGACGGTCAGCGAGCCTAGCGTTCCGCGCCCTTCGGGGACGTGGGCGATCCCCAGGCGCGCGGCGTCCTCGGGGCCGCTGCCGTCGAGCAGTTTGCCGTCGAAGGAGACCCGGCCGCTGCGCTTGATCCCACCGGTGATCGCGCGCAGCGTGCTGGTCTTCCCGGCTCCGTTCGCGCCGAGCAGCGCGACGAATGCGCCGCGCTCGATCTCCAGGTCGATCCCGTGGATCGCCTCGATCTCGCCGTAACGCGCGTGCAGTCCCTGCACCTCCAACAAGGCCATCCTAGACCGCTCCGAGGTAGGCTTCGATCACGGCCGGATCGCGCTGGACGGTCTCCGGCGGTCCGTCGGCCAGCGTGCGACCCGAGGCCAGCACGACGATGTGGTCGCAGACGCTCATCACCAGTTGCATGTGGTGCTCGACCATCAAGATCGAGGTTTCGAATTCACGCGCGATCCGTTGGATCGTCACGCCGAGCGCCGCGACCTCCTCGTGGTTGAGGCCTGAGGCCGGCTCGTCGAGCAACAGCAGGCTCGGCCGCGCCATCAGCGCGCGCGCCAGCTCGACGGCTTTGCGCGTCCCGTACGGTAAGCCGTGCACAGGCTGCGCGGCCAGCTCGCCCAGGTCGAGGCGGGCCAGTACCTCGAGCGCCTCCTGCGTCGTGCGCTCCTCGCTCGCGCCGCGCGTGCGCGCGTGGGCGCCGATACGGACGTTGTCGAGGACGCTCATGTGGTTGAACAGCGCGACGTTCTGAAACGTGCGCGCGATCCCGTGGCGAGCGATCTCGTGCGGAGCGACCCGCAAGAGATCCTCGCCGCGGAAGAGCACCTGCCCCGCCGTCGGCTGGTACAGGCGCGTGATGCAGTTGAAGCAGGTCGTCTTGCCGGCACCGTTGGGCCCGATCAGCCCGGTGATGTGACCTTCGAACACATCGAAGGAGACGTCGGTCAGCGCGCTGATGCCGCCGAAGCGGATCGTCAGGTCGCGGACCGCCAGCAAGGACGCCACGTGCTTATTGCTGCGCCGTGATCGGGTACGACCGGGTGTCGATCAGGATGCCGGACGGCGACCAATCGGTACCCAGCCACTTGGCCGTGATCAGTTGGCTGATCGGGAAGCGGAAGGTCGGCGTGGTCCGGATGACGACGCCCGGGTACGCGAGTGGGTTGTTCGGCTCGTCGAGGTGCGTGATGGCGTCCATCAGCTTCGCGCGGGTCAGGTCCCGGCCAGCCCTCTTCAGGCAATCGACCATCGTATAGGCGATGGAGATGCCGTACAGGTAGTTGCCGTCGTCTTGATCGCCGGCCGGCAGATACTTGGTCATGATCTCGCGGTAGAGCTTCATGCCGGCGTCACCTGCGTACCGTGCGTGGTTCGCCGGATCCTTGAGGTAGTAGGTCGTGATGATCCGGGCGACCGCCGACGGTCCGCCGACCTTGGCGACGATGCGCATGTAGGGAATCGCGTTGGAGACGTTGTTCAGATAGATCAGGGGGTGCCAGGACTGCTGGGCGGCCGCGATCATCCCCTGGATCGCGAACTTTGGCGTCGCGAAGATCACGTACGTGTCGCAACCGGCGGCTTTGAGCGTCGAGACCTGCGAGGCGACGCTGGGATCGGTCGTCTCGTACGATGCCATCTTGACGATCAGGCTCGTGTGCGAGCCCAAGCCGCGCTTGAGCCCGGTGATCATGTCGTTGCCGTAGTCGTCGTTCTGGTAGAGGATTCCGATCTTGGCCTGCGGGTGCTCGCGCACGATGTCCTGGCCGTAGATGATCCCCTCGGACTGATAGTTGGGCTGCCAGCCGATCGTCCAGGGGAAGTTCTTGTAGTCCGCGCCGAACTTCGTCGCGCCGGTCGCGACGAACACCTGCGGCACGCCGTTCTGGTTGAGGTACGGGCGGATCGCGGTGTTGACCTCGGTGCCGAGCGAGTCGAAGACGGCGAAGACGTGGTCCTGCTCGACGAGCTGGTGCACGTCCTGGACGGCCAGCGGCGGCGAGTAGCCGTCGTCGAGGTCGATCCACTTGATCTTGCGGCCGTTGACGCCGCCGTTGTCGTTGACGTAGGCGAAATACGCGCCGATGCCTTTGCCGATGTTGCCGTAGGCGGAGGCGGGTCCGCTGAACGGATGGTCGCCGCCCAGGACGATCTCGGTGTCCGAGACACCGGGTTCGGCGGCGATGGCCGGGGCGAGCGGGCCGGCGGTCACCGAGAGCACGAAGGCTGCTGCGATCAGGCCGATCGCGGTTCTACTGGCGGTTCGTTGCACGAGGACCTCCTGGGGTGCGCCGGACGGCGCGGAAGACGCGCTACGCGCGCGGGGTGACGGGATGGGGCTGGGTGGGCGACGAGGCGGGCGCCGCCGGGCGTCTGAGGCGCGCGAACGCGCGTCGCAGGCCGCCGGCGAGACCGTCGGGGACGAAGAGCATGACCAAGATGAGGACGACGCCGTACACGACGCTCGGTGCGCCGGCGTTGATCTGTTGGGCTGCGAGCGGAAGAAACTGGATGACGACGGCACCGAGTACGGCGCCCCAGAAACTCATGATCCCGCCCAGCACCGCGCCGACCAGCAGCGTGATCGAGAGCGTGACGTCGAAGCTGTCCGGGCTCAGGTAGGCGGCCGGGAGCGCATAGAACGCCCCGGCGATCCCGGCTAGGACGGCGCTCCAGCCGAAGGCGAGCGTCTTGTAGACGTAGGGGTTGATGCCGAAGGAGACGGCGGCGATCGGGTTGTCGCGCAGCGCGCGCAGCGCGCGCCCGAAGCGTCCGCGCACGATCAGCGCAGTGAGCGCGAAGACGACGCCCGCGACTGCCCAGGCGACGTAATAGAGCCAGGTCTGCGCGCCGAACGGAAACCAGCTCGGGGCGCCGACCGGGCTCAGGCTCTGGCCACCGAAGCCGCCGGTGACCGACTTGAAGTGCTTGAGCAGCGACGGCATCGCGACCGCGAGCGCGAAGGTCGCCAGTGCGAGGTAGACGCCCGCCAGCCGCAGCGCGACCAACCCGAACAGGAGGCCGAACGCGCCGGTGACGACGGCCGCGACCGGGATGCAGAGCGCGTACGGGACGCCCCAGGCATGCGAGAGGATCGCGACGACGTAGCCGCCGATGGCGAGGAACGCGCCGTGCCCGAGCGAGATCTGCCCGTTCATCCCGATCAACACGACCAGACCGAGGATCGCGATCGCGTACGCCGCGACGAAGGTCATGTCGAAGATCGCGAACGAAGGCGCGACCAGCGGGAGCAGCGCCAGGACGACGACCGCCGCCACGACCGGCGCGATACGGCCGAGCTCGGGCCGCATCTAGACGCGTTGTACCACGGCGCGGCCGAACAGACCCGCGGGGCGGAACACCAGCACGATCACGATGATCGCCAGGGCCGTCGCCAGCCGCAGCTCGTTCCCGATCCAGTCGACGTACGTGCCGAGCAGGTTGAGAACGACGCCCAGGATCAGCCCGCCGACCACCGCGCCCAGCGGGCTCTCGATCCCACCGAGCACCGCCGACGCGAAGGCGTAGACGAGCACGGTCTGCATCATGTTAGGGTCGAGGAAGACGACCGGTGCGATCATGATCCCCGAGATGGCTCCGACGACCGCGGCCAAGCCCCAGCCGAGCGCGAGCATCCAGCTCACCCGCACGCCGAGCACCCGGCTCTGCTCGGGATAGAGCGCCGCCGCGCGCATCGCCAAGCCCAGCTTCGTCTTCTGAAAGAACAACGTGATCAGCGCGAGGGTCGCCAGCGAGACGCCGATGACGCCGACGTCCTGCAAGCTGAAGCCGACCCCGCCGATCTGGATCGGCGTCGTCGGGAAGGGCGTCGGGAACGACTTTTCGACGTAGCCCCAGATCCCGCCGGCCAGTCCGTTGAACAGGATCAGCAGCCCCAGGGTCACGATGACCACGGTCAGTTGGGAGCCCCCCTCGATCGGGCGGATCACGATACGCTCGATCGCGACCGCGCCGAAGAACGCGATCACGACCGTCAGCCCGAAGGCCAGCGGGAGTGGGAGCCCGTTCTGGACCAGCTGCCAGGCGATGTACGTGGTGAACATCGCCATCTCGCCCTGGGCGAAGTTGATCACCCCCATCGAGCGGTAGATCAACACCAAGGCGAGCGCGACGCTCGCGAAGATAGAGCCCTGCGCGAGACCGCTGACGATTTGCTGCGCCAGTTCGTGCAAGCCAGAAGTCCCTCCCGAGGCATCCAATAAAGACGAGGGTCGGTTCTTTGGACCCGGCGCCGGATGGCACCTGCGAGATTATTTTCACGCACCTGCCCGGCGGAGCGGCAGCCTCGAGCCCGCGACCGACCGCGGGAGCTGCGGCCTCCGACCCGGCCTACCGGCCGGTCAGCGGCGCGGCGCGGCGGCCCTCATCGGCTCGGCGGGAGCGGCTCGTCGCCGGTCAGTACGGTTTCGGTCCGTAGGTCGCGTCGTAGCGCTCGCGCTGATAGGCGGCGTACTCGATCGGCGGATACTTGGCCGGCGTACCGTCCGTCGCGCACGAGGGGAAACAGGCGATCAGCGCGTCGGCGTTGGGATCGGCGAAGAACGCGATCGAGTAACGCTCGCGGCCCGAGACGTTCACCACCCGGTGCGGGGTCGACGCATAGACGTCGTTGCTCCAGCGCATCAGCGCGTCGCCGATGTTGCAGATCAGCGTCCCCGGCATCGGTTCGACCGGGATCCACCCGCCGTCGCGCGCCCGCACCTCCAGTCCGCCGGCGTCGTCCTGCGCGAGCAAGGTCAGGATCCCGTAGTCCGTGTGTGGCGCCGCGCCGTAGAGCGTACCGTCGAAGGCGCCCGGGTGCGGCGGGTAGCGCAGCAGCCGCAGCGTCGCGAGCGGCCGGTCGAAGCGCATGGCGAAATAGTGCTCGTCGGCCAGGCCCAGGTCGATCGCGAACGCGCGCATCAGCGCCAGCGCCAGCGCGTGCATCGCCGCGAAGTACTCGAGGGCGGTGGTCCGAAAACCGTCCAGCGGCGGCCACTGATTGAGTCCGAAGAACGGCGTCCCGGCGAGCACGTCGGGATCGTCGGGCGCCAGCTCCGGCCCGATGTTGAACGACTCCTTCGCATCGCCGGGCCGCTCGGGATCGAGCCGCTCGGCACCCAGCCGCGAGTACCCGCGATACGCTGCGGAGCGCTCCATCGCGACTGCCTCCTTCGCCGCCGCAGGCTGCGCGAAAAAGGTGCGCGTCGCGGCGAAGGTCTGCGCGAGCAGCGCCGCGGGGATGCCGTGATCGGCGACCGCGAAGAACCCGATCGTGCGCGCGGCGGCGCCGACCTCACCCGCGAGCGCGACCAGATCGGAGCGGCGGGACGAGCGCAGGGCATCGGCGTCGATGACCGGGATGCGCGAGACGGGACCGAGCACGTGCGACTTCGGCTACGCCGCGGCGCGCGCCGTGGCGGGGACCGCCGCGCGCTGGCGGCGACGGGCCAGGATGTAGAGGCCGCCGGCGAGGGCGAAGCCGACGAACGAGCCGACGTCGGTGCCACCCAGCAGCCGCGCGACCGGCCCGGTGTAGGCGTCGGTCGCCGAGAACAGCACGATCGTCAGCGGCGTGACCAGCGCGAAGATCACGACGCCCACGCCCCAGCGGCCGACCGGCGCCGCCTGGTCGCGCACGACGAACCAGTCGGCAAGCACGATGGCGGCCCACGGCGCGATCCAGTACAACAGAACGACCATGTAGCCGGCGAACAGCTCGGCGAACGCGCCCGCGCCGGCGACCGCGAGCGCGAAACCGCAGGCGCCGGTCACGATCGCGGTGATCGGGCGCGGCAGCCGCACCCCGGCCGAGATCAAGCTGTAGGCGGCGGTATTGTCGTTGATCGAGTTGACCGGGATCGCCGAGACGGCGATCGCCAGCAGCGCGATCGGCGCGAACGCGCCCGTCAAGCCCCGCACGCTGCCGATCACCCCTGCCGGCGAGACGTCGGTCAGCCGGCTGGCAGTCAGCAGGCCGAGCAACTCGATCGTGAAGCTGGACAGGACCAGACCGCCGAAGCTGAGCAGCGCGACCCTCGCGCGCGGCGTCGCCGCCGGCAGATAGCGCGTGTAGTCCGAGGAGTACGGTGCGAAACCGATGCAGAAACCGGCGATGATCGAGACAGCCAGCACGAACGCCGCCGGCGTGACGTGCGCGTGCGCGACGATCAGCGAGCCGCCGCGCGCGACCGCGACGACACCGGTGATCGCGAACACGACGATCAGCACGTAGCTGACGTGCTTCCCGATCGCCTGGACGAGGTGGTGTCCGTAGACGCTGGCGACGAGTTGCGTCCCAGCCAGCAACGCCAGGCCCAGCCAGAACGGCAGCCCGATCCCCGCCAGCGCGGCCAGCGCGACGAGCGCGAGGACCGAGGGAACGTTGTTGACGGCGTCCCAACCGACCGCGCACAGCCAGTTGAGCGCCGAGGGGACGCGCGTCCCGAGGCGCCCGAAGGCGAAGCGCGAGGTCTCGATTTGCGTCAGGCCGGTCGGCGGCCCAATCGTCGAGCAGAGTGCGACCGGCAGCGCGCCGAGGACGTTGCCCAGGATCAGCGCCAACACGCCCCAGCGCACGTCGAGCCCGACGGTGACGACTAGCGCGCCGAGCACCCACGCCGCCGGGCCGAGGTTCGTGCAGAAGTGGCTCCAGAAGACCTTCTCGCGCGACATCGTGCGCGCGCCGGCCGGGACGCCCTGCTCGACCAAGCTCGCATGGACGTCCTCGACCGTGAACGCGCGCACGGGGGTCATGGCACGAAGGCCGTTACCTCCCGGTATGCAGGCGCAGCTGGAGCCGCACCGTCCGCGGTGGGAGCGGCAGCAGGTCGGGGAGATACGTCGTCTGCCCGCTCGACGTCGCAGCGACGGTCGGTACGCCGGCGTTCGGCGCCGCCAAGTATTGGAACGCGTTCGTGTTGAGCAGGTTCTCGACCGAGACCTGAACCTCGACGTCGCGGCTGAGTGGGTGGCGCAGCGTCAGGAACAGCTCGGCGAACGGCGGCTGGTAGTAGGGGTTGTTCTTCCCTTCGAAATCGACGCCGAGGCTCGCGTACGAGCCGTCGCGGAACGCGTAGCTGAGCTGATCGTAGCTCTTCAAGTACGGGATGCAGGTCGCGAGGCCCGGTGTGAACAGCGCGTTCCCGCAGACCTGGACGTTGTTCACCGGGAAGCTCGGGTTGCCGTTGTACGCGGTGATCGGGATCCCGCTGAACATCGAGCTGTCGGCGGTGACCGAGAGGCGGTAGCCGAGCCCGACCCGCGGCTCGTAGCCGTACTTGAGGGTCGCGATCTTCGCGGTCAGCTCGGCGACGTTGATCGGGAGGAAGATGCCCAACACGTTCTCGGGCGCGAAGACCGCGGCGCCTTGGAACTCGCTCACGCTCTCCGAGAGCGTCAGCTGCTGGAAGACGTCGTGCACGACCGAGTACTGCAGGTCGGCGCTGAACACCGCCCCGTTGTGGAAGCGATGATCGACGCCCAGGCTGAACTCCGAGCTGAACTCGGGCTGCAGCTGCGGGTTCTTCTCGGTGTAGATGCCCAGCGTGTAGGACGGCGCCGATTGCGCGAACGGCTGATAGGCGGGATAGCCACTGACGTCGCCGGCGAACGGGAACGTGTGCGAGGTCCCCCACGCGAAGCGGTACGAGTCGTCGGACGTCGGGCGGAAGAGCAGCGCGAGATGTGGGTCGAAGCGCGCCTCGTCGCGCTGGAGGTTGACCAGCGACTCGGCGCCGGTCGCGATGTCGACGACGCCCTGCGAGCCGTTGAGCGACCACATCGTGTCGTACAGGCCGACGTCGAACGCCAGGTTGCGCGCCGGATGCAGGTCGCCGGTCAGCGAGAACGTCGAGAAGTGCGTCCCGGTGAACGGGACGGTGACGTTGCCGACCGCGTTCGCGTACGCGAACGTGCTCTGGCCGTGGAAGTCGTAGGTGAACTGCACGCTGTTCTCGCCGAACGGGTGCAGGTACGAGAACGTGCTGCCGTAGAGCTTGTCCTGCTCGTAGAAGGTGTACGGGTACTGGAAGCAGTTCCACTGGCCCGCGACGTTCTGGGTCGCGCCCGTCGGCGTGTTCGGCTGCGAGTAGCTGAAGACGCTTCCGGGCGGGCACGCCGCGCCGGCCGCGGTCACGAAGTCGGCGAACGACATCCCCGGCGGACTGAAGAACGAAGGGTAGAAGCCCTCGTCGTAGCCGTCGTAGGATTCCGGCTGGATCGCACCGAGGTACGGACGGATCAGCAGCGTGTCGTTCCCGATCGAGGTGCGGAACTGTGCGGTCCAGAGCTGCTGCGTGTTGGTGATCTGCGTGCCGGGATACCAGGAGTACGCGTTGATCGTCTTCCCGATGTAGGACGCGTAGGCCGGGTTCGTGCAGATGTCCGGATCGGCGACCATGCACTGCTCGATCGTCGTCGCCCCGAGCGCGTTCCCCCACGCGGAGCCCTGCGGTGAGTAACCGCCGAACGAGCCGACGAAGCCGACTTCGAACGACGTGCTCGGGCTGAAGTTGTAGCGCAGCTTCAGCAGTTCGCCCTTGTCGAACTCCGAGCCGCTCATGTCGCCGCAGAACTGCAGGATCCCGCTCGAGCCCGGCTCGTTCGCGAGCGTCGCATAGTCTTCCATCACCGCGCAGCCCTGGGTCTTGAAGTACGGACCGTTGACCCCGGCCACGCCGACGGCGGCGACGTACTGCAGCTTGTCGGCCGAGCCGGTCGCCAGCAGATTCGTGTACTGCGAGAGGTAGGAGTCAACCCCGGTCGTCAGCTCGGCAGTCGTCCGCTGCGTGTAGCCCGGCGTCACGATGTTCGCCGTCCCGCCGACGGCGAGGTTGGCGAACGGCGTGGTGTTCCCGGGTCCGCTCTGCGTCTCGATGCCGCCGATGAGGTAGCTCGGGAAGAGGTGGCTGAGCCAGACGCCGTATTGGCCGAGCGCGATCGGATGGCCGTCGATGAGCACCTGCGTTTCGTACGGCTGGAGGCCGCCGACGATGATCGCGGTGTCCTGCTGGCTGCCCATGTGCTGGATGGTCACGTCCCCGAGCCGCTCCAACACGTCGTTCATCTGCGGGCTCGCCAGGTCGGAGAAGTCTTGTGCCGTGACGTAGTTGCTGACGGCCGTGCCGACGTTGATCGTGCTCCCGCCGCGCGCGGCGGTCGAGACGTGGCCGATCGTGCGCAGCGAAGAGAGGTCGGCCCGTGAGAGCGTGACGGTGAGCGGCTGTGGGGCACCCGCGACGACCGCGATGTCGTTCAGCGTGACCGGCTGGAAGCCACCGCGCGTGACCGCGACGGTGTAGACGCCGGGCTTCACGACCAGTGCGAAATCGCCGGTCGGATCGGTCGTCCCCGATGCCGATTGCGGCCCGCTGGCCGTCACGGTCGCTCCGGCGACCGGCGTCCCCCCCGAGTCCTTCACCGTGCCGGTAATCGTGGCCGACAGCGTCGCCTGCGCGACGACCGGCGTCGTGGGAGCGTCGGCCGCGAAAGCAGGGGCCGCGCCCAAGAAAAGGATCAACGTGGCGACGGTAACGACGCGCGTACCATGGCCGAACGGTGAAATTCGCATCATCCCTCGGAGGGCGTAAGAGATCACCGAGAGACCCGCCGTCGTGCAACGGGGGGCATCCAGGATTTCAGGCCAGGATAGCGCCGCACGAACGGGCTGTCATTCGACATTTGGAAGATCGCTGGGTCTCGCGCCGCTCAACGCCGTCTCTCGATATCTGGACAACGTCCTTAAGCGAATGTTAAGATGCTCTTTATACCTGGCTGGTAGGTGTCTGAGAACGGGTGTGTCTCAGTTGCTCTCGTTGTTACGAAAGGACGCACGTTTGCGCTTCACACTCAGCGCTGCGCTAGCTTTGCTTTTGCCGTTCGGCTCGCTCGTCGGACCCGTCAGCGCGGCGACGCCAGCGACCTCGATCGCCCAGAGCAGCTCCGCACCCGCAATCACCGGCACCATCTCGGACGCGCGCGGCGCGGGCTTGGGCGGGGCAACGGTCACGGCCAGCGGGCCGGTGACGAACACGGCCCGCACCGACGGCGCCGGACACTTCGCGATCGCAGTCCCACCTGGCTTCTATTCCGTCGTCGTGACCCACGGCGGTTACCAGACCAGCTCGACCGAGATCGCCGTCGCCTCCGGCGCGGCGACGGTCGTCAACGTCTCACTTCAGGAGACGACCCTCTCGACGCTGAGCACGATCGGCCGCACGTCGACCAGCGCGTCGAACGCCGGCGGCCGGTTCGACATCAGCTCGAGCGCCCAGTCGACGGTCTCGGCCCAGGACTTCCAAGTGCGCGACACTCCCGCGATCACCAACGTCGTCGCGCAGATGCCCGGCCTGAACGCCACCGAGAGCGCGACCAATGTCAACAACAACTTCCTGGTCCATGGCCTGCTCTATGAGACGAAGGTGACCCTCGACGGGCATCCCGTCTCATCCGGCGTGTCGGGCACGTATACCGCCGACTACACCGGTGCCGGACTCATCGGTGGCGTCGACGTGCTCTATGGCCCAGGCCTCAACGGTCCGACCGCCGGACAGTCGGCGGTCGGCACGATCAACTTCCGCACACCGGACTTCACGCCGGCGAATAGCGGCTTCTTCAAGGCCGGCTATGACAGTTACGGCGGCAGCCTGTACACGCTGCTGGTCGACCGCAACTTCCTCGATGGCAGACTCTCGCTCATCCTCGGCCGCTCGTTCGACGGTTACCGCGGTCCCTCGTACGACCACAACGAGGACGTGATCAACAGCTCGCTCAACACGACGGCGCTCATTCCGCAAACCTTCAACTACACGGTCCCGAACCTGACGAACGCGACGGCTGAAGGCCTGATGGACATGAGCGACACGTACAACCTCACCGACAACCTAGCCAAGCTGCGCTACAGCCTCTCCAGCGCGACCTCGATCACGGCGGAGTACATCGGCTTCTACGGTCAGTTCGAGCCGCAGGGCGGCGCGTACGCACAGTACCTGGGGCCGCTCCTCGTCCCGCCGTGCGTCAACGGCAAGGTCGCCGCAACCAACGCCTCCCAGTGCACCGCGACGTCGATCTACAATGCGCCGGCCACCCAGAGCCAGGTCGGCACGACCGTCCCGCTCTACCAGTTCTATCCGGGTTCGGCCGTGCGGTTCAGCCAGCCCAGCCTGAACCTGGACTTCCGCACCACCTACAAGAACGACACGATCCTGTTCCGCCCCTACACCGCCGACATCACCCGTAACATCGACGGGACCGGCGAGTCGGGCGTCCCAGGGAACGACGGCGGTTGGTACGAGGTCACCAACAACGCCAACTGCCAGGTGGGATTCCAGGCCGCCACCGTGGCGCACGGTGGCGCGATCGGCCCGTGTTTCCCGGCCGGTGCCGGCAACAACACGCTGCCCTACGTCACCAATCCCAACGTTCCACGTTCGTTCGGCGTGACGACCACGCCGTATAACTGCACCGTCGCGACGCCGTGCTACACGACCAAGACCGTGGAGAACAACGGCGGCTACTACGGCTACGGGACCCCTTACAGCACCAACGAGTACGACCACCTCAACGGCTATACGTTCAGCTACATCCATCCGGTCGGCGAGAACACGTACAGCTTCAACGTCGACCACTTCTTGGACGACACGATCCAGATCCTCAACGACACGACGCCGCTCGAGCCGGGCTGCTCGTACGTCGTCTCCGGCGGCCCGAATCCGCCGCCGGGTACGATCGGCAACCAGCCCAACTGCCTGTTGAACTCGACCAATGGGAGCTCGACGACGGCGATCCTTCCGTCCACCGACATCGGAACGCCGGATACGCAGATCTACCAGACGGACATCTCGCTCACCGCGCAGTTCCAGCTCACGCCGAAACTCGAGTTCGACTGGGGCAATTACCTGACAACCTACAAGACCAACGTCACCTACGAGAATCCGGCAGTCATCGCCGCGTTCCTCGCCGCCTACCCGACCGGCAGCTACCCGAGCGCGTCGGCCTACTTGAACGAGACGCCGCTCGACCCGGTCTCGCAGCTGATTACGAAGTCACACTACGATCCGCACTTCGGATTCGTCTTCCGCCCCGACCACAACGTCTCGGTCCGGCTCAGCGCCGGTTCGTCTGTCGTCGTACCGTACTCGACGCTGATCTCGGGCTACACGACAATCAACGAAGGCGCCTCGGGGACGACGATCACGCAGAAGAACCCGTTCCTGGAACCGGAGGAGATCGTCGGCTACGACCTGGGCAGCGACCTGCGTCTGCCGACCGGGGCGATCTTCTCGGGCGATCTTTGGGTCGACACGGTCCACAACCCGTGGCTGACGCTCACCCAGCAGCTCGCGAGCTATCCCGGCATCATCGAGAACGCCGGTCAGCTCTACGAGTCGACGACCCTCAACGGGCCCGAGCGGATCTCGAAGGGCGTGCAGATTGCGATCGGCGACCGGCCGCGGCTCGGCTTCGGCTACTACGCCAACCTGACGGTGCAGAAGGTCTACTATGAAGGCCTGCCGGCATCGTACTACCAAACCACGACGCCGCAGACGACGATCAACGGCCTCGAGGCGAACGGCATCCCGTACGCCAAGGGCTACGCCTCGCTGCAATACGGCTTCCATCGCGACGGCCTGATCCGCCTAGGCGTGGATTACGAAGGGAACGACAACGAGTACAACTTCCCGGCGTTCTACGTCTTCGATATGACCGCACGCATGGACGTCGGCCAGGGCTTCATGTTGCAGCTCTCCGGTCAGAACATCTTCAACCGGAACTTCGGCAACGATCTGGCCCGCGCGATCGAGTATCAGGGCCAGGTCCAGGTCGGCTACTCGTCGATCAACGGGTACGGGCAGGGCTCGCACCTCGGCCTGATCGAGCCGCCGTTCCAGACCTTCACCCTCTCGGTCAGCCACAAGCTCTGATCGCTCCGGCGACCTCAGCAAAGCACACGAGGCCCGCGCTCCTGCGCGGGCCTCGTTGCATGCCGAGGCTAGTTCGTTGCGGCTGTCCGCTTGGGGACCGCACGGTGTTCGTCGAGGTCGAGCAGATCCGGCCACGTCGTGACGTCGGTTCGGTCCGCCGCGATTTGTCCGCGCAGCGTGTTGAACGCCGTCAGACTGTCGCCGGTCGGCTTGTGGGTGAGCGTGTCGCGGTTGAAGCGCTCGATGTCCGACTGTGTCTTCTTCTGAACGAGCGGCTTCACGTACGCCTCGATGGCGGGCAAGTGCCTGGCATCCTTCGCGGCGTCGGAGACGAGGGCGGCGAGCTTCTTGCCGTCGATCCCGAATTCCGTGAACAGCGCCTGGTCCATGGGGCAGCTATAGTGGTACTCGCCGATGGTCCCGTTGGCGACCATCTTCGCTTTGTCGATGGTGCGGGCGAGCTGCACGATACCGAGGTACTTCTCATGGACGCTGCGCGGATACGCGTTGGTGGTGGAGTTCATTCAGTCTTGCGCCTTTCTTCTTGGCGGCCCCATGAACCCGGGGTCGGTAGGGCAGTTGCCGATTTCGCGGGCTTTGGCAAAGAGAATTATTGCCAGACTTGATTAGAACGCGATGAGACGGGAGCGACGAGGCGTCGCTTGTGGCAGGCTGGGCCCGTGTGCTCGGTCACACGTTGACCTGTCCAAGGTGGGGTTCGCGGGCTCGCTGACCGAACGAGGGGGGATGGACGTATCCGTGCGTCTTTTTCGCGTCTGTGTCGGGCCGGCCGCGACGCTCGCTTTGGCGTCGTCGGTGCTCGTCGTGCCGCCAGCTGCCTCAGCGCAGATCGCACCGATCGTCGCGCGCTACTCCTCGGCGCTCGCCTCCGTCAACGGGCGGCTCTCCCTGGCGTCCCGAGACGAGATGGCGCAACGCCTGTTGCTGCTGTCGTCGTACTACCAGATCGATCCTCGGCTGTTGCTGGCCGTCGTCACCGTCGAATCGAATTGGCGCGCGGGCGCGCTCTCGCCGGTCGGCGCCGTCGGCTACGGCCAATTGATGCCGGCGACCGCGGCGAGCTTGCAGGTCCAATCGCTCGAACCCTACGAGAACCTGGACGGTACCGCGCGCTATCTTCGTCGTTTGATGATGCGCTACGCGTCGTTCGATCCGGCGACCCGGGTGCAGCTCGCCGTGGCTTCCTACAACGCAGGGCCCGACGCGGTCAGACGGTATGGCGGAGTGCCGCCGTATGCGCAGACGCGCGCCTACGTGCGCCGCGTGCTGGCGCAGTGGCACCGCTTCTCGGCGATGCTCGACGTGCCGCCATCCGCCGTCGTCACCGCGCTCGTCACCCGGCCGTCCGATCTCCACCCCGCGACCGCTCGCGCGCAGGCGGAGGAGCCGCTCGCGAAAGCCGCTTCCAAAGTCATCCGCCCGCGTCACCTGGCCGCTTCGACGCGCTCGATGCTTCGTCTCGCGGCCGCGTCGGAGTCACGCGCGACCGCGCTGCTCGCCGTGGAGCCGCCACCCGTCGTGCGCTATGAGACCTCGCGCTCGCTCTTCGCCCGACTGCTCGGACTCCGTCATCGTGTCGTGGAGTCGGCCCCCTCGCCCTAGTGTGGCACGGCCTCCTCGGGAGGCGCCATGAACTCCGGGCCGACGCTATCCTTCACTTCCTCCTTGACGATCCGATCGATCTCCGCTTTGGCGTTCGCGTCGAGCGAAAAATCGAAGGCTCCCGAGACCGGATCGACCTGGTCCGGGCGCCGCGCGCCCCACAAGGCGGCGCCGACGCCGGGCTGGTCGAGCAGCCAGCGCAGGGCGAGGTGCAAGACGCCCTTGCCATAGCGCGCCCGGGCGAATGCGTCGAGCCGCTGCACGGCCCGTAGGTATTCGGCGAAGCGCGGCGGTTGAAACTTGGGGTCGGTGCGCCGCAGGTCGTCGCCCTGGAACGTCGTGTCCTCGCGCATCGCTCCGCTCAGCAGGCCCCGGCACAGCGCCCCATAGGTCAGGGCGGTCAGGCGATGGGAGATCGCATACGGCAGGACGTCCAGCTCGGCCGCGCGCTCGAACAGGTTGTACGGCGGCTGAACCGTGTGGAGCCTCGAGGACTTCGCGAACTCGTCCATCTGCGCGGGCGAGAAGTTGCTGACGCCGATCGCACGGATTTTGCCGGCATCGTACAGCCCCTGCATGGCCTTGGCCGTCTCTTCCATCGGCGTGGCCGGATCGGGCCAGTGCACCTGGTAGATGTCGACGTAGTCGGTTTGCAGACGCCGCAGCGAATCCTCGATTTCCTTGTGAATGCGGGCCGCGGACGCGTTCCGCCGGACGTTTCCGTGCTCGTCCCACTCGAGCCCGACTTTGGTTGCAACGATCGTCCGATCGCGCCGCCCTTTGAGGGCGCGGCCTACTACCTCTTCGGAGTGACCTTGTCCGTAGGCCGGCGCCGTATCGACCAGGGTGATCCCGGAGTCGAGGGCGCGCTGGATCGTGGCGACAGCCGCATCGTCGTCGGCGCCGCCCCACATCCAGCCGCCGATGGCCCACGTACCGAGGCCGATCCGCGAGAGACGTATATCGGTGTTTTGGATCTGTGTAAATTCCATCGCACCCCCTAAGAGCGGGCAAAGAGCAATAACGGTCCGAGATCGTGATTGTCGGCGGCCCGTAGGGCCTCGACGTATCGTGCCCGGGTCTCTCCGGCATTGACCAGGTCTGTCAGGCCCCACGTGAGGGGCGGCTGCCCGAGCTGGCGGGCGAGAAGATCGCCAACAAGACGCGAAAAGCGTCCATTTCCATTGGGAAAAGGATGAATGGCAACAAGACGGTGACTGAACCGCACCGCGATTTCGTCGGGCTGATAGGTGGTGTGTTCGACCCAGTATCGCGCATCATCGACGGCTTGCTGCACGTCCATGGCGATACGATGGACCTCGACGCCGATGTTGCGGGCAGTCGTACGATATTGTCCAGCCCAACGCCATACCTCGCCAAACATCCGTTTATGCAGCCTGCGCAGAAAATCCCGATCGAGGACACTGCGCCTGCGGGCATAGGCCCAGCGTTGAGCTGCGCCGATATTAATCTGTTCGGCTTCGTTCAGCTCATGTCGCAGCGAGATGTACGACGGAATGAGCTGTTCGCGCTCCTCGGCGGTAAGGGGCGTGTTAGCATCATCGTCGCGATCGAACAGAGGATCAGGCAGGATCCCGTTCATCGTCCCACAGACCGCGTAGCGGGCCGGCTAGGATGAGGTCGATCGTTCGCTGCTGCTCGGCGTCAAGATCGGATTTGAGGAGTGCCTGATTTTCAAGGCGCATGGTGTGATCGAGGCGCGAGACGTCTTTCCGCGCCTTTTCCGTCGCGCGCTCGCGCAGGATATCGTCGAGCGGCTCGATCGGCACGAAGGCATAGACGAAGGCACAGTTCATAGCTGCGGCAGTCTGCCGCAGCGTCCTCAACGTGGTCGCACCGGTAACTTCCGCTTTCTCGATGGCCGGGATCCGCGAGGGCGAGACGCCCATGCGAGCGGCGAGTTGGCGGGCAGTCATTCCCAGGGACTCCCGAATGGCCTTGATCCAGCCTTTGGGGGGAGCAACAAGGGTCATCCCCCGCAGGGGCGCGAGGCGCCGCTCCAATTGCTTGCGGGCAAGGGCAGCTCGATTGTCGTTCATATATACGTGTCCTGATGGTATAAGATATGACACATATATGTGTACGAGTCAAGCCTCTATGGACATATATATATGAACAACAGCTTCGAGTAGTTTCCGGACCTCGCCAGGCCGCCCTATCCTGACAATGCGGCCGCCACGCGGCGGCCCGCGCGTACATCCGGCGGTCGGGCTGTCTTACCACGCTGCTGCGTGGCGTCGTAGAGAGTCCGGGCGTCACGGAGGTCGCGCACGTGATGCTCGATCCAACCGAGCAGCGTCGCGACGTGCGCCGTGCACTCGGCGCCGAGTGGGGTGAGCGCGTAGACGACGTGGGGCGGAATGACCGGATAGCTCGTGCGTTTGATGAGGCCGTCCCGCTCCAGCTCGCGGAGTGTTTGCGCGAGCATCTTCTCCGAAACGCCTCCGATTGCGTCGCGCAACTCGGAGTAACGCTTGTCGCTCCGAGCCAGCTGGCGCAAGATCAGCGGCGCCCACTTCGTAGCGAGGTTCGCCAAGACGTCGCGCGACGTGCACGCGACGAGGTCGCAGTTGCCGACGGCGGGCAGCTTCGGGTCGGACGGGATCGGCATCAGCGAACGCTCCTTACTTACCGGACGGTTAGTACTAACGTGTGGGTACGTACTTCCCAACAGTTAGTATAGACGATATGGTGAGCCCATGCAACGCCTCACCGCCGGTACGCTGCCGCTCCGCGCCTTCGCCGCGGCCGCGATGCTGATCGTCCTGACCTCCAACTCGACGGCAACGAGCGCGCTGTTCGTGCCCTATCGCAGCGCGTGGGGACTCAGCGCTGCCGATATCGGCCTCGCCTTTGCCGTGTACGTCGGCTCGTTGATCCCGGTGCTGCTGCTCTTCGGTGGATTTGCGGAGCGGTTCGGCCGCCGCGCGGTCGTTGCTACCGGCCTCGCGTTCATGTTGGCCGGGACCGCGCTGTTGCTGGGCGCGCACGGGCTGGCCGTACTCCTCGCGGCGCGTCTGGTCCAGGGCATCGGCGCGGCGTTCGCGGTGGGCGCCATCTCCGCTACGTTCACCGAGCACTGGCGTGGTCCCATCCCCGCGGGTCAGGCGCTGACCGTCGCGACGGCGCTCGCGCTCGCATTCGGTCCGGTGCTCACCGCGATCGCGTACGATCTCGGCGGCGGAACAAACGCCTCGTACCTGCCGATCTTCGCGCTCGGCCTCGCCGCCGTCGTCCTGCTCCCCGCGTTCGCCGGACGACGTCTCGCGACAGGCCGAAACGGCGATGCGCCGGCGGAGGCAGTGCTTCCCGCCGATGTCGTCTGGTGGGGCCTCCGCTTCGCGATGGCGGCGATCTTCGTCGCCTGGGCCGGGACCGCGCTGTACCTCTCGCTCGTCCCCGCCTATCTCGCCAGCGCGCTCCACGCCGTGAACCCGCTGGTCGGAGCACTCGCGTTCCTCGGCCTCGAGATTGCAACGGTCGGCGCGAGCATCGCGCTCTCCAAGCTCTCGCCGCACGCCGGCGGCATTTGGGGACCGGTCGCGACCGTCGTCGGCCTCGCGCTGCTCGTCGCCGGAACGAGCGCGAACGCCTGGAGCCTCATCATCGTCGCCACGATCGTCGTCGGGGGCGCGGTCGGCGTCGCTTCCGGGGCGGCCTACGCGGTGGTCGCCCGCGTCGGCAGCGGTCAGCGCGCGCGGGTGTTCTCTCGTCTGCTGATCGTCGCGTATGCCGGCTACAGTCTCCCGGCGCTGCTGACGGGCATCGTCGCCGCGCGCACCTCGTTCGACGTCGGGTTCATCGTCGTCACCGCGACGCTCGGGCTCGTCGCCGCCGCAACACCGTTCCTGCGCGAGCGGTCACTTGAAGAGCACCTTTGCCATCATGCCCTTGTCCTCGTGACTGAGGATGTGGCAATGGAATACCGACAGGCCACGAATGTCTGCTGACGTGGCGTCTAAGACGACGTCGATGCTTTGCTCGAGTGGAACGTTCATCGTGTCGGCCCAAATCGGGTTCGCGACGGTTTTGCCGTTCACGGCGTACGTCAAAAAATGGACCTGGTGAATGTGAAATGGGTGAATCTCATGTGTCCGGTTGACGATACGCCAGTGCACATACGTGCCCACCCGCACGGTCGTCATCGGCGCAGCGGTGGGCGAGAACAGCCGGTCGTTGATGTAGAACCGGTGATGCCCTTCCGTAAACGTCGCCACGAAACTCGGCGCACCATGCTCGATCAGCGAAAGATCTACTTCTTTGTACGTTGCCGAGCCTAGTAGCGCTCGGACGGGCGCGGGGCGCGGGCCGGCGCCATCGGAGGCGATGTCCGCCAGCACCTGACCGCGCATCGGATCGCCGTCCGGACCCGTATCGACACAATGCATGCGCAGTGCGGCGTGAATTCCCGAGGGCGGCCCGGTCACGATCGCTTCGACGCGGCCGGCCGGCGGGATCACGATGTGACGGAACGTGCGGGTGGGATGCGCCGGATCGTGCATCGCGAGCGGCTCTCCGTCGAACGCGACGACGCGCAGCGACGACCCGTCGACGCTGAGATCGGTATAGTCGTCCGCCGAGGCGTTGAGAATCCGCCAGAACTGCCGCTCGCCCGGCGCGATCGACACAGACGGGCGAAATGCGCCGTTCACCGTGAAGAGCTGGTCGGGGATTTGCTGCGAATGGCACGCGCTCCCACTGCCGACCTCGAGCCTGCGCATCAGCGATTGAAGCGACGGATCGTTCGCTGAAAATTCGGTCGTTCGCAGCACGAGTATGCGCTCGGGCATGGTCCGCAGCTGCGGTACGTAGCGGTCGATGCCGTCGACGACGATCGCGCCCGACATTCCATCGAGGGCCTGACGTTCGCTCTCACCGTGCGGGTGCGTATGATACCAGTAGAGTCCCGGCGGCACGTCGCGCGGAACGTGCACGTCGTAGTGCAGCGTTTGCCCGGGGCTCGCGAGCATCGTCAGAATGTCGTCCTGCCCACGGTGTGGCGAGACCTCCATGCCGTGAAAGTGGAGATTCGTCATATCCATGCAGGGTCCGAGCGCGCATTGCTCGCTGGAGTGCGGTGGTAGGTCGTTGACGTACGTGACGCGCAGCTCGCCGCCGGGAACGACATGGATCGTCGGCGGTACGAGCCCTCCGCGGTAGGTAAATGCCGCCTGACCGCGATTCGCTTGGGCACGCAGCGTCAGCATCGTCACCCCGTTCGCAGGCGTTACGTGCGGGATCTCCGGCAGGGCGGTTGCGCCCGCCGAAGCCGCTGCATACGCGCGAAGGATCGTAACGGCTACGATGCCGATGACGAAAGCGGCCTTGTGCTGCGAATCCCGGCTCATCACGACGCAAAAACACTTCGAGGATCGGGCGTCTTGGTAGCGCCAACGGGAATCGAACCCGTCTCTCCGCCTTGAAAGGGCGGCGTCCTAACCGATAGACTATGGCGCCCAACCGCGAGCGAGGACGCTGGGCCCGGCTGGATTCGAACCAACGCGCGACCAGTTATGAGCCGGCTGCTCTACCGCTGAGCTACGGGCCCGCGCGCCCCCGAGGCGCCCTTCGCCGAAGCGGGCGCGGAGGCATGCGCGAGCGCCGGCGCAGCGTTCCCGCTGCCCGGCGCATCGTGGACGAACCCCAGCGTGAGGCTTAGCGGCGGTAGCCCCGGCCGCGGACCCAGCCGCGCGGGGTCCAGACCCAGCCGAGATTCACCCGCACCCCGGGACCGTACCCGTAGTACGGAACGGCATAGGCCGGATAGTAGACCGGATAAGGATAGTAGACCGGGGCCGGATACGCGTAACCGTACGGCGGATAGGGCGGGGCGACCGGGACGACCTGGACCTGCTGAGCCGGAGCCTGGACGACGGGAGGCACGATCGGGTCCGGCTGCGCGATCGGCGGCGGGGCCTGCGCGACGGGTGGCGCGGCCTGGGCGACTTGGGTGTCGATCGTCTCGGCATCGAACCAGTGGCCGGCGTTGTAGCCGGTGATCGTGACGGTCATCCCCGCCACGAGCTGGGTCCCGGCGGGCCGAACCGCGGTCTGGTCGCCGAGTGCCACGTCGTCGGTGAAGCCGCGGTCGTCGTGGACGTAGAGGTGCTCGCCGCCGTCCCAGGACGCGACGGTCCCGTGGATCGTCTCGTTCGGAAACGGCTGTGCCGACGCGACCAGCGGGAGCGCCAGCAGGGCAAGGGCCGCACCGGCGGCCGAAACGGGGGCGAGGATGGAGCGCACGTGGGTCCCTCCGGTAACGCACAGGAAGACGATACTCACCCGTTCGGCGTTTCGGGCGCCCCGACCGCGCCCGGTCCCCGAACCCTAATCCGGTGCTAACGCGGCGAAAGCCCGCTTCCCAGGATAGCGCGCCACCGACGGCCCGAGCTCCTCGGCGATCCCCATCAGCCGGTTGTACTTCGCCGTCCGGTCGCTACGCGCGAGCGAGCCGGTCTTGATCTGGCCGGCGCCCGTCGCGACCGCGAAGTCGGCGATCGTCGTGTCCTCGGTCTCGCCGGAGCGGTGCGAGATCACCGTCCGGTAGCCGGCCTGGTGCGCCATCTCGACCGCGTCGAGCGTCTCGGTCAGCGTCCCGATCTGGTTGAGCTTGATCAGGATTGCGTTGGCCGAGCCCTCGCGAATGCCCCGCTCGAGCCGCTCGATGTTGGTCACGAACAGGTCGTCGCCGACGATCTGCACGCGCGCGCCCAGCGCCTTGGTGAGCAGTTGCCAGCCCTCCCAATCGTCCTCGGCCAGGCCGTCCTCGATCGAGACTATCGGATAGGTGCGGCACAGCCCCTCGTAGAGCCCGACCATCTCGGCCGAGGTCAGCGGGTGATCGTCGGGCTTGTGCGGCCAGTATTTTCCGTCGCGGTAGAACTCGGTCGAGGCGGGATCGAGCGCGAGCGCAATCTCACTCCCGGGCACGTAGCCGGCGCGTTCGATCGCGCGCACGATCAGCTGCAGCGCCTGGTCGATCGAATCGAGCTGGGGGGCGTAGCCGCCTTCGTCGCCGACGAGCGTGACCTGTCCCTCGTCGTGCAACAATGTGCCCAGCGCGTGGAAGACCTCGCTGCCGGCGCGCACGGCGTCGGCGATCGTCGCGGCGCCGAGCGGAACGATCATGCATTCTTGAAATTGCAGCGCGCCGGCCGCGTGCTTGCCGCCGTTGATGACGTTCATCATCGGCACCGGCAGCGTCGCGGCCGACGGTCCCCCGAGATAGCGATAGAGCGGGACGCCCAGCGAGACCGCGGCGGCGCGCGCGACGGCGAGCGAGACACCCAACAGCGCGTTCGCCCCGAGGTTGCTCTTGTTCGGCGTCCCGTCGAGCTCGAGCAGCGCCGCGTCGATCTCGCGCTGCGCGGTCGCGTCCATCCCTTCGACCGCCGGCCCGATGATCTCGTTGACGGCCGAGACGGCCTGCAGCACGCCCTTGCCGGCGTAGCGCTTGGGGTCGCCGTCGCGCTTCTCGACCGCTTCGTGCGCGCCGGTCGAGGCGCCCGAAGGGACCATCGCCTCTTCGACGGCGCCGAACGAGGTCGCGACCGCGACGGCGATGGTCGGATTCCCACGTGAGTCGAGGATCTCGCGGGCTCGGACGCTCTCGATCAGCGGCCGGCCACCGCCGCGCAACGATTCGATCGACATCGCGCTACTTCGCAGCGACCCAGTCGCCCAGGACGTTGGCGCGCGAGTACAGCTCGTCTTCGCGGAAGAAGATCGCGACCTCGCGCGCGGCCGAGGCCGGCGAGTCCGAGCCGTGGACGAGATTGCGGCCGATCGTCTGACCGTAGTCGCCGCGGATCGTCCCCGGCGTCGCCTTGATCGGGTTGGTCGCGCCGATCGTCGCACGGCAGCCTTCGATCGCGTCTTCGCCTTCGATCACCATCGCCACGATCGGCGAGCCGATGATGTACGCGACGAGCCCTTCGAAGAACGGCTTGCCATCGTGCTCGGCGTAGTGCCGCTTCGCCTGCTCGTGCGTCACCTGCATCAGCTTGAGACCCAGGATCGCGTAGCCCCGCCGCTCGAAGCGGGCGAGGATCTCGCCGACGAGTCCGCGGACGACGGCGTCCGCTTTGGCGAGGATCAAGGTTCGTTCGACTGCCATAGCGCATCGGTGATACGTGCCCGGGGATGACGCACCTCTCGACGTCGCGCGCGTGCACGCCGCGCTCGCGGGGACACGCTTCGCCGACGTCCGCTACCGAGCGCAGACCGGCAGCACCAACGACGACGCGGCGGCGCTGCTCGGCGATCCGGCGGCGGCCGGTGCGACCCTGGTCGCCGAGCACCAGACCGCCGGCCGCGGGCGCAAGGCCGGCCGCCGGTGGCTCGCCGCGCCCGGGACGGCGCTGCTCTTCACCACCATCTTGCCGGCGGCGGTCGCGACCGAGGGGTTGTGGGCGGTCCCGTTCTGGGTCGCGCTGACGGTCGCCGATGGGGTCGAAGCGGGTTGCGGCGTGCGGCTGGCGCTGCGCTGGCCGAACGACCTCGACCTGAACGGCCGCAAGGCGGCCGGGATTCTGTGCGTCTCGCGGGTGGCGGGCGAACGAGCCCACGTCGGCTGCGGCGTCGGCGTGAACGTCCGCCGCCCGTCAGCCGCGGCGGCGGTCGTCGGCATCGCGCCGCCGCCGGCCTACCTCAGCGACGTCGCGCCCCACGCTGCCCGCGAGGTGCTGCTGGCGGCGATTCTGGGTGCGATGGACGGTCTGGTCGACGTGCTCGACCGGCCCGCCGCGATCGCGCGCGCCTGGGAGGCGCGGGCCGAGCTGCGCGGGCAGCCCTACCGGCTGCGGCTCGACGCCGACGGGACGCTCCTCGAGGGCCACGCCGAGCGGCTCGATCCCGAAGGTGGTCTGGTGCTGCGGGTCAACGGCGCCGAGCGCGTCGTCCACCTCGCCGACGCACGCGTCGTCTAAGCGCGACGGGTTCGCGGAACGCGCACCCACTACTTTGCCACGCCGCCGAGCCGCACGTTCGCGCTGGCCAGGACGGCGACGGCGGCCGATTCGACCGCGCCGTCGACGCTCAAGGCCAGGTTCGCCGGTGCGTCGACGTGCGCCGGCTTGGGGATCATCTTCGCCGCGACGCCACCGTCCTTGAGCGCCTTGGTGGCGATCATCGTATCGGCGTTCGAGCCGAAGAACAGGATGACGTCGGCCATCGCCCCGTGCGCCTAGGCGGAGCCGGTGACGAGCTGGTCGAGACCCGCTGCGACCTCGTTGAGTTCGTTGACCCGCGTGACGGCGTGCGCGGTGCGCGCCGCCATCTCGCTGGCCAACGTGTCGATCACGATCACGTCGCCGAGGATCTCCGCGTTGAGCGCCGTCGCCTCGGCGAGCGCCGCGGCGGTCGGCGCGGCGGCGTCCGCCGCGGCCCGCGCGAGCAGCTCACCCTCGCGCTCGACCGCGGCGCGCGTCTGCGCGACGTGGTCGCCCGAGACCTCGCTGCCGACGATGACGACCGAGAGTTCCTGCGCCGAGGCACGCAGCTGGCCGCTGCGGGCGATCAGTTGGCGCGAGAGCCGCTCGACGACCGGGATACCGATCGCCAAACCGATCAGAATGCCGACCACGCCCCAGAGCAGCAGCGAGAGCAGCGTGTGCGATTGAATCTCGGTGAAGGTCGCCAGCGGCACGCCGAACCACTGCTCGGCGACGACCCGGTTGCGGTCGTCGAGCACCGGCTGGATGCGCGCGATGTACTCCCGGCCACCCTCGCTGTCGAGACCGGTCCAGGTCTGGCTGACCGAGCCCAGCGCCGGTGCGACGGGTTCGTCGACCAGCCGCGGGCCGTCCGGGCCTGGGATCGAGCTCGAGACGACTTCGCCCTCGAAGAACACCGCGGTCTTGCCGCCCAGGGCGTGCGTTGCCTCGTCGACCACGTCGTAGTAGTGGTTCATCACGATGCCGCCGTAGGCGACGCCGATCGTGCGCTCGTTCTGATCCGAGATGGGGGTCGCCGAGATCACCGCCAGCCCTTGGTCGACACCCTGCTTGCCGCTGGTCGTCGACTCGATCTGCGGGAGCAGTTGCTCGGCGGCGAGCTCGTCGTGTTGCAGGACGGCGGCGGTGCTGACCGTTTCGCCGTCGAGCGCGCGCGCGACGAACGGCGAGGTCAGCTTCCCACCGGGCCGGCCGCCGTTGGCGCGTGCGATCACCGTCCCGTTCGCGTCGGCGACGGTCAGGAACGAGAGCCCGCTCTGGTGCGCGATCCCGGCCAGCGTCTCGCTCAGTTTGGCGCCGTCGTGCGCGCCCGTGCCGCGGCGGACCGCGTCGTCGATCGCGGCCTGCGTCACCAAGAGTTTGACGGCGTCGCGCTTGGCGTCCCAGTAGCCGGCGAAGCCGGTCGAGCCGCTGGTGACCTGCTCCGCGGCGAGCCGGTTCAGGTCGGTCGCTATCGTCTGTCGCGCGGCGATCGCCGAGATCGCCGTCGAGATGATCATCGCGATGACCAGCGTCCCGATGATCTTCGTCCGCAGGCCGAGCTTCATACCGGGGTCCCTTCCGCCTTCCGTTCGGTGATGCTGAAGCGTCCCAGTTGCCGGTCGATCGCCGCGGCACGCTGGTTCATCTCCTCGACCGAGGTCAGGATCCGCTGCGCCGCGGAGGTCACCTCGTCGTTGACGTAGGTCAACACCTCGACCGATGAGGCGTTCTGCGCGCTGATCGAGCTGATGGCTTCGAAGGCGCTCGAGACCTCGCCGGAGTGGGATGCCATCTGCGTCGTCGCCGAGAGGTTGGCGCCGACCGAGCGGGTGATCTCCTCGATCGAGCGGATCACGCGGAACGCGTTGTCCGCCATCGAGCGTGCCACGGCGTTGATCTGACCGATCTGCTCGTTCGCGCCCAGCACGGCCTCGACGATCTCGCGCAACGCGTCCGAGGCGTTGTCGGTCGAGCTGACGCTGTCTTCGAGCCGCTCGTTGAGCCGCGTCATCGCCTCCGTCACCTGCGCGATGACGTTCTGCGTCGAGCCGATGTGGCCGGCGATCTCCTTGGTCGCCTGGACGCTCCCGTCGGCCAGCTTGCGGATCTCGCTCGCGACGACGGCGAAGCCGCGGCCGTGCTCCCCGGCGCGCGCCGCTTCGATGGCAGCGTTGAGCGCGAGCAGATTCGTCTGCTCCGCGATCCGATCGATGACCTTGACGATGTTGCCGATCTGATCGGAGTTGGTGCCCAGCCGCCGAATGTCGGCCGCCAGCTCCTCGATCGTCGCGCGGATCGTCGACATCGCGTCGACGATCGTGTGGATCGCCGTACCACCGCGATCGGCGGTCACCGTCGTCGCCGACGAGATCGTCAGCAGCGAGTCGACCTGCGCGGCGACCTCTTCGATCGAGGTCGACATCGCGGTGACCGAGAGCGCGGTTTCGTCGAGCGAGCGGGTCTGCTGTTCGGCCGAGCCGGCCAGATCGCTGATCGCGTCGGTCATCGAGCGGACCTTGGTCTGCGCGCCCTCGACGATGCGCGACTGCTCGATGATCCCTTCCTCGAGTTGCTTCTGCGCGATCGCGCCACCCTCGATCACGGCCAGCGAACTGGCCGCGGTCGAGTTCAGCTCACCGCCCGAGACGCCCAGCCGCTGCGCTTCGCCGTGCATCGCGCCCAAGAAGTCGCGCATCCCGAAGATCAGCTTGTTGACCCCGACGGCCAGCTCGCCCAGCGGACCGTCGGCGACGGCCAGGTTCTTGGTCAGATCGCCGGCGGCGACCTCACGGACCCCGGTCGTCAGCGCCGCGATGCTCGCGCCGAGCGGGCCGGCCGGCAGCGCCAACCGTTCCGCACCGCCGAGCGCGGCGACGCCGTCACCGGCGACGGCGTCGAACGGGTTCGCGGCGCGCCCGGCGAGCAGCCACGTCAGGCCGGCCCCGGTCACGAACAGCACGACCGCCGCGACGACGACCCCGACCGCCCCGACCGGCGGATGGACGAACGCGCTCACCAGGGCGGCCGCCAGGCTCGCCAGCAGACCCGCCAGCGGGCCGGCCACGATGGCTCCTACCGCTACGGGGAGCAGAGCGAGCGGTGCAAGTTCGGGGAGTTGGGGCACAGCGGGGATCGCGGCCGAACAAATGATGGCCGCGGCGCCGATCATGAGGCGCCGGCGCAGGCCGAATCGGCGGCGCACGGTGAGCAGTCGCTCCACGGTCAGACCCAACGCAATCCTCGGCAACGACAGAAGCGTAGCGGGTGTGGGCTGGAGCACACACCCGTGTTTGGAGGAATCGGTCGTTCGGCAGAGCCCCTTGAGCGCCTTGTCCCTGCCTGCTATGCCGGCCGGTTGGCGCGGCTGCGGCGTTCGCAGCTCTCGCAGTAGTGCGAAAATTTGTTGTCGGTGTCGAAGATCGAGTTCGAGTAGTACATCGCGCAGCGCGCGTTGTAGCAATGGCGCAAGCCCAGCGCATGACCGATCTCGTGGACGCTCTCCTTCACGAGTCGTTGGAAGAGCGCGTTCTCATCGTTGGGGTCGCCGTAGAACTCCGAGCGCAGCCGATGGACGGAGACGACCGCGCAGCGCTGCGTCTCGCTGGCCGATCCGAAGACGAACTGGTGCGACGTCTTGTAGAGATCGAAATCGGTCACCCCGAGCACGAGCGCCTCGCGCGCGTCGTAGGCGGCGGTCAGGCGATTGACCAGCGAGCCGACGAAGAGCTGGCCGCGGGTGCTGTTGAGCGCGCTCCGGGGGATGGAGAGCGGCGTACGCACCAGCGCGGCGGCCAGAAAGCGTTCCTCGAGACACAGCGCTAGCCGGGTGAGGATTCCCGGGTCGATCGCGTTGATCGGGACAATGCTGATCTCGCGCACGGCCGTCGGTCCGGTTCGGGCTGCGGGTCGGACGGTCCTGGGAGCGCGGTGGCGAAGGGCGGTGCGATGATCGTCGGAATCGGAATCGACCTGGCCGAGGTCGAGCGCTACCGCTTCGAGGGTGCGCGCCGCGAACGTTTCGCGCGCAAAGTGTATACCGAGGAAGAGATGGCGTACGCGCTGCGCAAACGCAACTGGCCCGAACGGCTGGCTGGATTCTTCGCCGCCAAGGAGGCGACGCGCAAGGCCTTCGGGCACGCGATCCCTTGGCGCGCCGTCGGCGTGACGCACGAGCGCAGCGGGAAGCCGGTCATTCGTCTGTTCGGCGCGTACGAAGGACTGCTCGCCGCGCGCGGTGTGCGCGCCGTCCACCTGACGATCACGCACACGGCGACGATGGCCGCCGCGGTCGTCGTGCTGGAGGGCTGAACGTGCGCGCGGTGACGGCCGCGCAGATGCGCGCGCTCGACGCGGCGGCGGTCGGGCGCGAGGGCGAGGTCGCCCTGATGCGGGCGGCCGGCGCGGCGATCGCGCGGCTGATCGAGCCGTACGCGCGCCCGGAAAACGGCGCGATCGTCGCGCTGGCCGGACGCGGCAACAACGGTGGTGACGCCTACGCGGCGTTGGCCGCATACGGCGGAACGCGGCGCCGCGTCGTCTACGCCGATCCGGCCGCCGACGGGAGCGAAGCGCGGCGCGACGCGCGTTTTCGCGCGCGCATCGCCGGGATCGAGGAGCGCCCGTTCCCGCCCGACCCGGTGGCGCTGCGCGACGCTGGGCTGATCCTGGACGGACTGCTCGGAGTCAACGCGCGCCTTCCGCTCGACCCGGCGACGGCGGCACTGGTCGAGGCAGTCGGCGCCGCCGGCGCGCCGATCCTGGCGCTCGACGTCCCGACCGGGATCGATCCGACCAGCGGCGCGGTCGGAAGCCCGGCGATCCGCGCGACGGCGACGGTCGCGTTGGGCCGGCCGAAGCTCGGCTGTTTTCTCGACCCCGGTCGCGATGCGACCGGCGCGCTGTGGTGCGCGTCGATCGGGATGCGCGACGCCGACGCCGACGGCATCGACGACCCGCCGACCGAGGTCATGGACGAGTCCGCTTTCGCGGCGCTCCTCCCGCGCCGGCCGGCGGAGTCGGAGAAGCGCAGCGCCGGGGCACCGCTGCTCGTCGCCGGTTCGACCCAGTTCCCCGGTGCGGCGGTGCTGTGCGCCTGGGGCGCGGCACGGGCCGGCGCCGGCTACGTGACCGTCGCGACGCCGGAAGGGGCCGCCGCCGCGCTGCGCGCGCAGCTGGTGGAACAGGTCGTGGTCACCTACGACGAGCGCGATCCCGCCGGGGCCGTCCGCACCATCCTCGAGCTGACCCGCCACTGCGGCTCGATCGGGATCGGCCCGGGCCTCGGCCTCTCGGAGGCCTTCGGCGAGATCGTCAACGGCGTGCTGGCGGGGACCGACCTGCCGGCCGTCGCCGACGCCGGCGCGCTCTTCCATCTCGCCAAGCGGCTCGCGGCCTACCGCGACCGGCCGCTGGTGCTGACCCCGCACGCCGGCGAATTCGCGCGGCTGAGCGGGAAGGGGACCGTCGCCGCGACCGAGCGGCTCCCGCGGCTGCGCGCTTTCCTTCAAGAGTACGGGGTCACGACGCTGCTCAAGGGCCGCACCACCCTGATCGGAACGCCGCCGGTGACCCACCTCAACCCGACCGGGACCAGCGCGCTGGCGACGGCCGGAACCGGGGACGTCCTGACCGGGATCATCGCCACCTTGCTGGCGCAGGGTCTGAGCCCGGTCGACGCCGCGCGGGCCGGCGCCTACTGGCACGGCCGCGCCGGCGGCGTGGCGCAGGCGCACCGTCAGCGCGGCGTCATCGCCCGCGATGTCGCCGACGCCCTCGGCGAGGCGTCGCTCGTCGCGCCCACCGACCCAACGCTCGTCCAGCTGTTCTGATCGGCCGCATACGGGGTTAGCAGTCGTGCCGGAACCTGGCAACAGCTTGTGAGTCAATGCGCTCGGAGTTTGGTACTCTGAGACAGTATGGCTAAGGCTCCCGCCCGGACCGTGTCTCGATCGTTCCTCGTCTGCGTCGCCGCGTCGCTCGTCCTGACCGCCTGTGGACACGCGCAACGCCAGCGCGCCAGCACCGCCAACGCGGTCGTCCCGGTCGTCACCGCCGCGTACGGTTCGGTCGCGCCGACCTCGTTGCTCTCCGGACTGGTCGCGCCGTTCCAGAACGTGGGGATCACGTCGTCGCTCTCGGAGCCGACCGACGTCATCACCGTGCAGGAGGGCGACCACGTCCGCAAGGGCCAGGTCCTGGCGCGGCTCGACACGGCCGACCTGGTCGCCGAGTACAACTCCGACATGGCCACCTACAACAGCGACGTGGCCAAGGCCAACGAAACGTTCGACCAAGCCGGCCTGACGATCATCCAGAACAGCAACACGGTCGACCAGGCGCGCGCCGCGGTTCGCTCCGCGCAGCACACGCTGGCGGTTGACTCGTTGAACCTGCGGCGTGACGCCGAGCTGCTCAAGAACGGGTACGTCGCGCAACAGGCCTACGACCAGCAAGAGCTGACCGTGCGCAACGACCAGGAGACGATCGCCCAGGACCAGGTCACGCTGGCGAACGACGTCAAGCAGGTCCAGGCGAACGGCACGACCGGGAGCGGATTACAAGGTGCGACCGTCGAGTCGGCGCGCGCCGCCGCCGTCGCCGCCAGGGCCGCGGCCGATCAGATCCAGGTCTCGATCTCCAAGGCCGTCATCTACTCACCGATCGACGGCGTCGTCGTCAACCGCAACCTCAACCTGGGCGAGTATCCCGGGACGCGCCAGATCTTCACGCTCCAAGAGACCGACCGCGTCTACGCGGTGCTCAACGGCTCGGGCGGCCAGATCGTCGGCATCCGCACCGGCGCCTCGGTCTCGATCGAGACCGCCGCGCTCCCGGGCAAGCATATCCCCGGCACCGTCGTCGGCGTGCTGAGCCCGGTGCAACCGGGTGCGACCAACTTCATCGTCAACGCGATCGTCGACAATGCGCGCGAGCTGCTCAAGCCGGGTATGGTCGTCTCGGCCGTCGCGAACCTGCCCAACGCCAGCGGCGTGCGGATCCCCATCACCGCATTTCTCGACACGACCAACTCGACCGTGCAGATCGTCAAGAGCGGCATCGTCCGGACGGTCGACGTGCTGATGGTCGCCGAGGACGACAAGAGCGCGATCGTCCGCGGTCTCGAACAGGGGACGACGGTCGTCGCCAACGGTCAGCTCGGCCTGAGCGACGGCGAACCGGTGACGACCCAGCAACAGGTCGCCGAGAAGTAACGCACGCATGTTGACCGCTCTCTTCGTTCGGCGCCCGACGCTGGTCTTCGCCCTGCTGGCGCTGATGCTGCTCGGCGGTGCGCTGGCCGCCAGCCAACTGGTCCAGCAACAGTTCCCGAACGTCTCGCAGCCCACCGTCAGTATCAACGTTCAATATCCCGGCGCCTCGACGACGGTCATGCGCGACGCCGTCGTCGCCCCGATCGAAGACGCGCTCGCCGGCGCCGCCAACCTGCAAACGATGAACTCGAACATCCAGCAGGGCCAGGCGACGATCGTCGGGACGTTCTACATCAGCTCCAACGAGAACACGGACCTCACCAACAGCCAGACCGCGCTGACCCAAGCCGAGCACAACCTCCCGACTGCGATCCAGCCGCCGACGATCGCGATCCGCGATCCCTCCCAGGCGGTCGTCGTGACGATCTCGTTGACGTCCTCGAAGATGACCGCGGCGCAGCTCAACCTGATCGCGACCGGACGCATCGTGCCCGATTTCGAGCAGGTCCCCGACATCTCGAACGTCACCGTTGGCGGCCAGGTCACGCCCGCCTTCGAAGTCGTCGCGAATCCGGCGGCGCTCAACGCCTACGGACTGACGCTCAACGACCTCGTCAGCACCGTCGCCGGGAACAACCTGCGGGTGCCGGGCGGCATCGCCTACTCATCCAACCGCGAAACGCAGATCGACATCCGGGGCGACATCATCACGCCGGAGTCGATCCTCGGCCTGCCGATCGCCGCGCCGAGCGCGCCGGCCAACGCGGCGTTGACGACGCTGGCCGGCCCGGTCGACCCGTGGACGTCGGCGCCCCAGATCGTCCGGATCGGCGACGTCGCCAGCGTCGTCGACGGCTACGAACCGCGCCGCCAGGTCGCGGCGGTCAATGGGATCAACGGCGTCTTCCTCCAGATCCAAAAGGCCTCCGACGCCTCCGAGGTCACGGCCTCCGACAACGTCATCGGATACTTGCCGCAGATCCGGGCGCAGTTCCCCGACATCAACTTCAGCGTCATCAACGTCCAGTCGAAGTACACCGCCCAGCAGATCGACAGTGTGATCCGCACGCTGACGGAAGGCATCATCCTGACCGGGATCGTGATGCTGTTCTTCCTGGGCTCGTGGCGCAACGCGATCGTCGTGTTGGTCGCCATCCCGTCCTCGCTGTGCGTCGCCCTGTTCGTCATGATGATCATGAACCTGACGATCGACACGATCTCACTGCTCGGCATGACGCTGGTCGTCGGAATCCTGGTCGACGACTCGACCGTCGTCCTCGAGAACATCGAACGTCACTACGAGCTAGGCCAGTCGCCGACTGAGGCGGCGGTCACCGGCCGAAACGAGATCGGGACGGCCGCCGTCGTCATCACGCTGGTCGACGTCGTCGTCTTCCTGCCGATCGCGTTTCTCTCCGGGACCCAGGTCGGCCGCAACTTGGCCGAGTTCGGCATCGTCGTCGTGATCTCGACGCTGACCTCGCTGTTCGTCTCCTTCACGATCACGCCTAGCTTGGCCGGCAACTGGGCGCTCAAGTCGACCTGGAAGCCGCCGGGCATCATCCGCGCTTTCACCCGCGGCTTCGCGAAGGTGCGCTCGTGGTACGCGCATCGCGTGCTGCCCTGGGCGCTCGACCACCGCGTCATCGTCGTCGCGGCCTGCGCCGGCTCGTTCGTCTTTGCGATGGCGCTGGTGCCGCTCGGCATCGTCGGATCGGAGTTCATCCCACCGGTCGACCGCGGCGAGATCTTCATCCAGGTCACCTACCCCGTCGGCACGCCGCTGGCCAAGACGGCGGCTGCGGTCTTCGGGCTCGAACGCGCGATCCGACGCCACCCGGACATCGACGCCGACACCGCCGTCGCCGGCGGCTACGCTTCGCCGTTCGGTGGCTTCCTGCTGCAGGGCAACGTCGGGCAGGTCCACCTCTTCCTGAGCGACGACCGCAAGCACTCGACGAACTACTGGATCGGCTTCTACACGAAGCTCTCCCACAAGCTGCTCCCCGACGCGCAGATCGTCTGCATCCCGGCGACCGGGATCGCCGGCGGCAACGCGCAGCCGATCGACGAACTGGTCACCGACGTCACCGGCGGTGACCCGACGCCGTACGCGCAGCAGGTGTTCGATACCATGGTCCACACGCCGGGTGCGACCAACGTCTACAGCGCGGCCTCGCATCTCGAGCCGCAAGTCGAGCTGCGTTTCGACCGGGCGAAGGCACGAGCGCTCAACGTGAGCATCGGTGCCGCCTCGGTAGCGGCCGAGGCGGCGTTCGGCGGCGCGGTCGCAACGCAGTTCAACACGGTCGACGGCCTCGAGCAGGTGCAGGTGATCTACCCGATCGAGGACCAGACGAACCTGGCCACGATCGCGGCGATTCCGGTCCGCGCGACGAACGGAAGCATCGTCCATCTGGGCGACTTCTCGAGCTTCACCTGGGCGCCGGCGCCGCCGCTGATCACCCGCGTCAACCGCAACACCGTCATCGACATCAGCGCGAACGTCGCGCCCACCTCGTCGCTCTCGAACGTGCAGAAGGCGTTCACCCAGCGCCTCCCGGCTATACACCTGCCGCGCAACATCGTCGTGCGCCCGCGTCCGCAAGGCCAGCAGGACTACATGGCTCAGACGCTGACCGGCCTGGGCGGCTCGCTGATCCTCTCGGTCGTGCTCGTCTTCCTGCTGATGGTCGCACTCTACAACAGCTATCGCTCGCCGCTGATCATCCTGTTCTCCGTCCCCGTCGCGGCCTTCGGCGCGCTGGGGGCGCTGGCGATCACGCACGAGACGCTCAACCTCTTCTCGCTGATCGGAACGATTCTGCTGGTTGGGATCGTCACCAAGAACGGGATCCTGCTGGTCGACTACGCCAACACGTTGCGCGAGCGCGGTCGGGCGAAGCTCGACGCGATCAAGGAGAGCGCCTTCACCCGGTTCCGCCCGATCGTCATGACCAGCATCTCGGTCGTCGCGGGCAACTTGCCGCTCGCGCTCGCATTGGAACCGGGCTCGAGCGTACGATCGAGTCTGGGCGTCGTCGTGATCGGCGGTATCCTCAGCTCGCTGCTGCTCACGCTGGTCTTGGTTCCGGTCATGTACATGTACCTAGCGCCGGAACATTTCCACGGCAGCCACCACCTCGACAGCGACGACGACGGCGCACGCAGTGCCGTCCCGCACGGGATCGTCGACGGCCACCAGACGCTGCCCTCGCACGTCTGAGTGGGTTCGGCTACGCCGAACCCACCAACGCGCGTAGCCCGGCTTCGTCGAGCAGCGGGATGCCGAGCTGTTCGGCCTTCTGCAGCTTGCTGCCGGCCTCGTCGCCGGCGACGACGTAGCTGGTTTTCTTCGAGACCGACGAGCTGACTTTGCCGCCCGCGGCGACGATCAGCTCCGTCGCCTGCTCGCGGCTGAGCGTCGGCAGCGTCCCGGTCAGCACCAGCGTCTTGCCGGCCAGCTCGCCGACCGGCTCGCGCGGGCGCAGCGGCGCGGTGACGTCGACGCCGGCCTGCTTCAAGCGCTGGACCATCGCGCGGTTCGGTTCCTGCGCGAAGAACAGGGTGACACTGCGCGCGATCTGCTCGCCGATCCCCTCGCTGCGCAGCAGATCCTCCTCGCTCGCGGCGACCAGCGCGTCGATCGTGCCGAAGTCGCCGGCCAGAATCGCCGCGTTCTGCGCGCCGACGTAGCGGATCCCCAACCCGTACAGCAAGCGCGCCAGGCCGCGCGACTTCGACGCCGCGATCGCCGCCAGCACGTTCGCCGCCGACTTCTCGGCCATCCGCGGCAGCTCCAAGAGTTGCTCGGCGGTCAGGCGGTAGAGGTCGCCGGCGTCGCGGACGAGGGCGGCGTCGACCAGCGCGGCGGAGAGTTGGTCACCGACCCCCTCGATGTCCATCGCGCCGCGCGAGCAGAAGTGGCGGATGCGTTCGACCAGTTGCGCCGGACAGGTCGCGTTCGTGCAGCGCGCCATCGCCTCGCCCTCGGGACGATCGATGTCGGCGCCGCAGACCGGACAGCGCCGCGGCAGCACGTATTGGCGGGGCTTGCCGCGGCGCAGTTCGAGGACCGGTCCCACGACCTGCGGGATCACGTCGCCGGCCCGGCGCACGATGACGACGTCGCCGACCCGGATGTCCTTGCGCCGGATGTCATCCTCGTTGTGCAGCGTCGCGTTGGTCACCGTCACGCCGCCCAATCGCACCGGCTCGAGCACGGCGTAAGGGTTGATCGTCCCGGTCCGGCCGACGTTGACCTCGATCGCCAACAATTTCGTGCGCGCTTCGCGGGCTCGGAACTTGAACGCGGTCGCCCAGCGGGGGTCCTTGCCGACGCTGCCCAGCCGCGTTTGTAACGCCAGCTCGTCGACCTTGACGACGATGCCGTCGATCTCGTAGTCGAGCCCGTCGCGCTCGTCTTCCCAGCGCGCGACGAAGGACAGCACGTCGGCGATCGAGGCACAGCGCGTCGCGTGCTCGTTGACCCGAAAACCGAGGGTCCGCAGGTACGCCAGCAAGCCGCTCTGTGTCATCGGCGGTTGGTCGGCGTCGATCTCGCCGACGGCGTAGGCGTAGAACGAGAGCGACCGTTCCGCCGTCATCTTGGGGGCGAGCTGCCGGATCCCGCCGGCGGCCGCGTTGCGCGGGTTCGCGAAGGGTGGCAGCCCGCGCTCCTCGCGCTCCGCGTTGAGCCGCGCGAAATCGCGTTTGCGCATGTAGACCTCGCCGCGCACGTCGACGTGCCGCGGCTGCGCGCGCGGCGTGCCGCGCAGCGTCAGGGGGATCGAACGGATCGTGCGCAGGTTGGCGGTGACGTCCTCGCCGACGTTGCCGTCGCCGCGCGTCCCGCCGGCGACGAGCCGTCCGCCGTCATAGCGCAGGGAGACGGCGAGCCCGTCGATCTTGAGCTCGCACGTGTACGCGACCTCGCCTTCGATCCCACCCAGCTTGCGGACCCGCGCATCGAACGCCAGCAGCTCGTCGCCGTCGAAGGCGTTGGCGAGCGAGAGCATCGGGCGGGCATGGACGTACGGCGGGAAGCCGGCCGCCGGCGTCCCGCCGACCCGTTGGGTCGGTGAGTCCGGCGTGCGCAGCTCGGCGTAGGTCTCTTCGAGATCGAGCAGCTCGCGCAGCAGCGCGTCGTAGTCGGCGTCGCTGAGCTGCGGGTCGTCCAGCACGTGGTAGCGGTGGTTCGCCTCCTCGAGGCGAGTCCGCAGCTCCGCGGCGCGGGCGACCGCGGCCTTCGGGGCCATCGGCTAGGCGGCGACCCTGGGGTTGGCGATCTGGATCGGGTAGCCGTCCGGGTCGGCGATCACCGCCAGCCGGCCGAAGCCCTCGTCGTGGGGCTCCTGCAGAATCTTCACCCCCAAGGTCCGAGCGTCGGTGACGAACCGGTCGACGTCGTCGACGGCGAAGCCGAGCTGGAGCGAGCCCGGCCGCACCGGCAGATTCGGGCCGGCCGGGTGCAGGCCGAGCACGGACCCGTTGCCCAGCGCGAAGTCGACCCAGTGGGGGGTGGCGTCCGTCCCCAGCTTGAGCCCCAGGACGGTCCGGTAGAACCGCTTCGAGCGCTCCAGGTCGGCGCAGACGAGCATCGCGAGCGCAAAGGAAGCCACCGGCGCGAGCTTCGACGGGGCGTTCGGCTTCCTTGTCGCTGGTGCACGCGCCGAATATCGACGCTTGCCTGCCCTCATTCGGCGAAATTAACGCGGACTTGGCGATGGCTTAACGGGGAGCAAACAGCAATCGCTCGTCCCGAGCGCCAGCTTGCCCGACGGTATACCAAGAGTGCGCGCCCCGCGCGCGCCGAGTCACGCGAAAGGATCAACAAAATGCACCACGCACAAGACATTCGATCCATGGTAGTAGTATTCGCCGCCGCGCTGATGCTCGGCGTCTCGGCGCCGGCCGTGCCGTCCGCCGGCTACGCCTCGACCTCGGCCCATGCCAACGGGCTGGGATGGTACCTTGCCGCGCTGCCGGCCGCCATCCGCGCCTCGGCCCCGACCGTCGGCGTGCCCGACGCACTGCCGGGTCCGCAATAGTGAAGATCCGGATCGGGCTGCAGATCGCGGTAGCGTTCGCCGTTCCGATCATTGCCCTCGCGGTCGTGATGGCTGGGGTGTGGCTCTCGTTCGGACACATGCAGTCGCTCAAGAACGGCGTGCTGAACAAGACCTCGTACCGCGCCAAGACGCGCGACATCCTGTTGCAGCTCAACACCGGTAAGGCCGCGATCCGCGGCTACGCGCTGACCCGCGATCGGGGCGAGCTCGTCGTGCGCGCAACCGCGACGACGGGCGCCGCCACCGACGTCGACTACCTTCAAGTGCACCAGAAGACGCTGCCCAAGGTCGCCGACCAGGTCGTGCAGATCGCGGCTTTGCTCACCGACATCGACGCGCAAGAGACCTCGGCGATTCAGGCGATCGACTCGGACGCCTCGGCCGCAGCCGCATTCACCGCCTATGACCGCGACATGACCGCCTTGACCACGGCACTCGACGGCATCCTGAAAGTCGCCAATGCGGCCGCCGAAAAGTCTTCGACCGAGTTCGACGCCCAGGTCCTTCAGATCGAAGAGCTGATGCTCGCGATCGGTTTGATCGCCCTGGCGCTGACCGTCCTAGTCACCTGGCGGCTCGCGCGCCGCACCACGCGCCGCCTGACCACCGTCTCGGATGCGCTGCGCGACATCGTGCGCGACGACTTCACCGCACTCTCCGCGATTCTCACCCAGCTCGCCGCCGGCGACCTGCGCGGGGAGTTCGCCTCCAGCCGCACGACGCTGGGCGACAAGGGTGCTGACGAGATCTCCGAGTTGGTCCACAGTTACGACGAGCTCGCCGCCGGGCTGAGCACGATCGGCGCGCAGCTCACGACCGGGATGGGCTCGCTGCGCGAGCTGATCGGCGGCGTCATGGGTGCCTCGCGCAGCCTCGCCTTCGCCTCCGAGCAGACCGCGACAGCCGCCAACGAGTCGGCGACCGCGGTCGAGCAGATCGCGCGTTCGGTCGACAGCGTCGCCGGCGGCGCCAGCGAGCAGGCCGGGCAGATCACGCAGGCCGGGAGCGCGCTCGAAGAGCTCTCGCGCTCGGCCGAAGCGATTGCGCGCGGCGCCGAGCACCAGGCCGAGGCGATCCAAGCCGCGACCATCGGGCTCCAACAGCTCGACGACGGCATCGAGTCACTCTCCGCCCACGGCACCGAGCTGGCCCGCACGGCCCGCGAAGCGACCGAACAGGCCACCGGCGGGAACGCCGCCGTCGACGAGACGCAGCAGGCGATGCGCAAGCTGCGCGATGTCTCGGCAAGCGCGGCCCAAGCGATGGTCGCGCTCGAAGAGCGCTCCCTCCAGGTCGAAGAGATCGTCTCGACGATCGAAGAGATCGCCGACCAAACGAACCTGCTGGCCCTCAACGCCGCGATCGAAGCGGCGCGGGCCGGCGAGCACGGCCGCGGCTTCGCGGTCGTCGCCGACGAAGTGCGCAAGCTCGCCGAACGTTCGGCTCACGCCACCCGCGAGATCTCGTCGATTCTCTCGTCGATCCGGCGCGAGACGGTGAAAGCCGCCGACGCGATGCGCGCTTCGGGTACCTCGATGGACGGCGGCCTGCAGGTCGCCGAACGCGCCGCCTCGGCGCTGGCCGGCGTGCGCCGCGCGATCGACACCACCCGCGGGGTCGCCGAGGAACTGGCCGGCCGTGCGCACGCGATGCGCGAGGCGTCGACCCGGGTCACGGCCAGCGTCGCGCTCGCCGCGACCGGGGTCGAGCAGAACGCCGCCGCCGCCGGGGAGATGCGCGCGACGACCCACGCGGTCACCTCGACGATCCTACCGGTCGCCGTGGCGGCCGAGCAACAGTCCGCCGCCGCCCACGAGGCCGCGCGCGCGACCAGCGAGCTCGCCACCGGCGTTCAGGAGATCGACGCCACGGCGCGCGCGCTGCGCGAGCAGGCCGAGCGGCTCGACCGCCTCGTCGCCCGCTTCCAGATCGACGAGAGCTTACTGCAGCACGACGAGGACGTCGTCCAGCTCCCGTCGTTCAACCGCGGCCCGCGCACGATGTTCGCGGTTACCTCCGCGGCGTAGACCCAGCCTCGACCGCGACGCGTCCGTTCTGGACGAGATCGTCGAGCTGCGCGCGGTTCGCCCGCTCCAGCTCGGCGATCCGGACCGGATCGACGTGGATCCGGCCCAGCGCGCGCTCGTCGCTGAGGACCCCGCGCAGGTACGTCCCGGTGTGCGAGGCCGGATTCACGGCGACTTCTTCGGGTGTCCCGGTCGCGACGATCTCGCCGCCGCGATCGCCGCCCTCCGGACCGAGATCGATCAGGTAGTCGGCCGTCTTGATCACGTCGAGGTTGTGCTCGATGACCAGCACGGTGTTGCCCATCCCGACCAACCGCTGTAGCACGTCGAGCAGCTTGTGGATGTCGGCGAAATGCAGCCCGGTCGTCGGCTCGTCGAGGACGTAGAAGGTGCGGCCGGTCGCGCGGCGTGACAGCTCGGTCGCGAGCTTGATCCGCTGCGCCTCGCCGCCCGAGAGCTGCGTCGCCGGCTGACCCATCTGGATGTAGCCCAGGCCGACCTCGCAGATCGTGCGCAGCTTGTTCGCGATGCGCGGGATCGTCGCGAACAGCTCGGCCGCTTCGTCGACCCGCATCGCCAGGACGTCGGCCACCGACTTGCCCTTGTACTTCACCTCGAGCGTCTGGGCGTTGTAGCGCCGGCCGTGGCAGACCTCGCACGGGACGTAGACGTCGGGCAGGAAGTGCATCTCGATCTTCACGATGCCGTCGCCTTGGCAGCCCTCGCAGCGGCCGCCCTTGACGTTGAACGAGAAGCGGCCCGGCGTGTAGCCGCGCACCTTCGCCTCGGGGATCTGCGAGTACAGCTCGCGGATCAAATCGAACGTCCCGGTGTAGGTGGCGGGATTCGAGCGCGGCGTGCGGCCGATCGGCGACTGGTCGATGACGACCATCTTGTCGAGCGCCTCGGCACCCTTGACCCGGCCGTAGGTCCCGCCGGCGGGCTGATGGTGCAGGTGCTGGTCGAGCGCCTTGACGACGACCTCGTTGACCAGCGTCGACTTGCCCGAACCCGAGACGCCGGTGATGCAGACGAACGTGCCGAGTGGGATCTCGACGTCGACGCCGCGCAGGTTGTTGGCCTTCGCCCCGAGCACCGTCAGCAGGCTGCGCGGCTTGCGGCGGTGCTTCGGGATCGCGATGAACAGGCGCCCTGACAGGTACGCGCCGGTCAGCGACTCGGGATTGGCCTCGATCTGCTCGATCGAGCCGACGCTCAGGATGCGGCCGCCCTCGGCGCCCGCACCGGGCCCGATGTCGACGACCACGTCGGCCGAGCGCATCGTGTCCTCGTCGTGCTCGATCACGATCAGCGTGTTGCCGATGTCGCGCAGCGTCTCGAGCGTCGCCAGCAGCCGGTCGTTGTCGCGCTGGTGCAGCCCGATCGACGGTTCGTCCAAGATGTAGAGCACGCCGACCAGCGAGCTGCCGATCTGCGTCGCGAGGCGAATGCGCTGCGACTCGCCGCCGGAGAGCGTCGTCGCGGTTCGGGCGAGGTTCAGGTAGCCCAGGCCCACGTTTTGCAGGAAGCCCAGCCGCGCGCGAATCTCCTTGAGGATCTGGTGCGCGATCAGCTGCTCGCGCTCGGTCGTGCGCAGGGTGGTGAAGAACGCCTCCGCCGCCTCGACCGAGAGTGTCGTCGTCTGGTGGATGTTCTGACCGGCGACGGTGACGGCGAGTGCCTCGGGTTTGAGCCGCGCGCCCTGACAGACCTTGCAGGTCGAGGCGCTCATGTATTTCTCGATCTCCTCCTTGACGTAATCGGAGGAGGTCTCGCTGTGGCGGCGCTGCAGGTTGTTGACGACGCCCTCGAACTGCGACTCGTACTCCCACTGCTTGCCGGAGCGCGACTCGTAGACGAACTTCTGCTTCTTGTCGGCGCCGTAGAGGATCATGTCGAGCACGTCCTCGGGCAGCTCCTCGACCGGCGTGGTAGCCTTGCAGCGCCGCGAGCGCAACAGGCGCTCGACCTGCTGCAGGTAGTACGGATTGGTCGACGGATAGCGCCCCGAACCCAGGTTCTTGGACCACGGCACGATCGCGCCGTCGGCGATCGACTTGGTGCGGTCGGGGATGACCTTCCACGGATCGATCTCGATCTTGACGCCCAGACCGCTGCAGGCCGGACACGCGCCGTAGGGCGAGTTGAACGAGAACAGCCGCGGCTCGAGCTCCTGGAACGAGATGCCGCAGTACGCGCAGGCGAACGACTCGCTGTAGGTCACCTCGGCCCAGTCCTCGGTCGCCTGCGCCGTCCCGGCGTTGACCCTCGCCTGGTAGAGGACGGTCACGATCCCGGTCGAGAGCTTGAGGGTGGTCTCGATCGAGTCGGTCAGCCGCCCGCGCACGTCGGGCTTGACGACCAGCCGATCGACGACGACCTCGACCGTGTGCTTGCGCTTCTTGTCGAGCTCGATCTTCTCGCGCAGCTCGCGGAGCGCGCCGTCGACCCGGACCCGCGCGAAGCCCTCCTTGGCCACTTCCTCGAACAACTTTTGGTACTCGCCCTTGCGACCGCGGACGATCGGCGCGAGCAACTGGATGCGCGTCCCTTCGGGGTACTCGAGGATCTGGTCGACGATCTGCTCGGCGGTCTGCGCCGAGACCTCACGCCCGCACTGGTAACAGTGCGGCACACCGATCCGCGCGTAGAGCAGTCGCAAATAGTCGTAGATCTCGGTGACCGTGCCGACTGTCGAGCGCGGGTTGCGCGAGGTCGACTTCTGATCGATCGAGATCGCCGGCGAGAGCCCCTCGATGTAGTCGACGTCCGGCTTCTCCATCTGCCCCAGGAACTGCCGCGCGTACGACGAGAGCGACTCGACGTAGCGGCGCTGCCCCTCGGCGTAGATCGTGTCGAAGGCGAGCGAGGACTTGCCGGATCCCGACAGCCCGGTGATCACGATCAACCGGTTGCGGGGAAGCGTCAGGTCGACGTTTTTGAGGTTGTGTTCGCGCGCGCCCTTGATGACGATCGCATCGAGGGCGTGCGGGGTCGCGTCCGGCATCGCCCGTCACATGATCCGGTCGAGGCAGGATCGGTTCCAGCCGCCGGACGCCCGTGCGCCGGCGGCTCGCCCGACTCGGCTAGGCCGGCGGCGCCGCCGGCGGGGGTGCCGGCGGGATCTGGTTGGCGGCGCGCAGGTTCAGATATTCGCCGACGATCACCAGGGTCGCGTAGGCGACAACCGCCTGCGTGATCACCGCGCCGACGATCGGCCCGACCAGCGGCGTGAAGCTGAACGCTGCCCCAACGATCCCGCCGACGAGCGAGAGGACCGCGATGACGATCGCGATGATCAGGGTCGGCACGAAGCGCGCGAGGGTGAGCCGGAAGGACTCGGTGAGCGCGTCCATCGCCGGGCGATCCCCGACGATCGCCGATGGAAACGCGTAGAGGGTGAACAGATAGAACGCCAGCAGCGAGAGCCCGATGGTCGGTAGCGCGATGATGGCGGCGACCAATGCGAGGCCGATGACGCAGATCCCGACCAGCACGATCCGGCCCGAGTCGCGCTGGAACGCGACGGTCCCGTCGGCGAGCGTCGCGGTGCCACGTGCCCAGGCCGCCCCGGCCATCCCGGTCGTGTAGGCGATCGTGATGACGTAGCCGATCAGCGCGACCAGGGTGATCAAGAGCCCGCCGCCCAGGCCTGCCGCCGTGCGGGTGACGGTGTAGTCGCCGGTGGAGACGACGTAGACGGTCGGCGCGAGGAGCACCTTCACGAGCCCGACCACGATCCCGACGATGGCCCCGGGCACGATGATGATCCAGTTGCGCGTCAGGAGACTCCAGGCGCGGACAAAAACGTTCTCAACCGGTTGCTCAACCATGGCGCCCGGCTTCGCGCCCGCCCCGGCCGGTTCCCTGGGGCAGGCGAGCGAGACCAGCCCTGCTAGAAGTGTGGCGGCCGCTGGGTGGGCACCGCTCCGAGGGCGACCAGCAGCAAGATGAGCTCCACGCACGAGACGCCCAGACCCCAGTATGCCCAGGCTGTCCGCACGGCGACGAACGCATCGACGTTGCGGAACTCGCGGTTGGCAGCCATGATCCGGTTGCCCTTGATGCCGAGGTAGATTCCGAGAACCAGCCCGGCGACGATGCCCACCACCTTGGCGCCCGGCACGAAGTCCGCGATGAAGACCATCGCTGCGACGAACTTGAGCGGGGCGTTCCCGTTCCAGCACACCCAGGGAAGAGGGAGGAGGAAGGGGCCCCAGCTCCAGCCCGAGAGCATCCAGTCGGGGATCTCGTTCCCGGGGGCTTGCGCGCTCGAGGCGCCGACGGGTTGTTCCACCGCACGCTCGCTTTCGCGGAACCAAGAGTTCCCACCCGGGCGGCTTTCAGCCCGGGCGGCCGGCCAGCGGGAGGACCCCCAGCACGTCGCCGATCGCGGCGACGGTAGCGTCCGGAGGGCGGGCGCCCAGCGGGAGCGGGATCGCGTGGACGTCGATCAGGACGGTGAACAGGCCGGCCTCGGCGGCCCCGACGATGTCGCGGTCGTAGCGGTCGCCGACCATCGCCGAGCGCTCCGGGACGCTGCCCAGCACCTCGCAGGCGTGGCGGAAGAGCGCCGGGTTCGGCTTCACCATCCCAACCTCGTCGGCTAGGAAGAACGCGTCCATCCGCTCGCGCAGCCCGAGCCGGTCGATCTTGTCGTGGTGGGTCTCGGCGAAGCCGTTCGTCACCAATCCCAGTCGACAGCCGCGCGCGCGCAGCGTGGCCAACAACTCGAGCGACCCGGGCGCCAGGTTCAACACGTCGTCGCGGGCCTCGACGTAGGCCGCCGCGGCCCGGGCGGCCAGCGGCCGGTCGTCGATCCCGACCGCACGCAGCGCTTCGTACCACATCCGCTCGCGCTCGTCGGCGATCTGGAGCGTCAGGTGCTCGTCGGTCAAGGCCGACCAAAAGCCGACCGTCGCACCGGTGTACGCGTCGGCCAGCGCCCGGGCGTCGATGCCGCGCTCGCGGCCGATCATCTCGGCGACCGTCCACGCCGCCGTCCGATACGCGAGGGTGTCGTCGTGCAACGTATCGTCGAGATCGAACAGGACGCAGTCGACAGTGCGCATGGGCGTTAGAATCGTACCAGGAACGAGCGCAGGGCGAACGGGCCGAGCGCGAAGACCAGCTCTTCCTCGACGATCGAGGCGTCGCCCGGGATCGGGCGCTCGACGGCGTCGATCGGCTGGACCTCGCGCATCCGGCCGCCGCAGCGCAGCGCGACCCGCCGAGCGGCGCCGTCGCACTCGCGCACGCGCACGACGACGGCGGCCCCGTCGTCGGACGGATAGGTCGCCACGATCAGGACGGAGCGGTCCTCGCAGGTGAACAGCCGCACGCGGTCCTCGTCGGCGTAGACCAGCCAGCCGTGCTCGAGCGCCGAGATCGTCGCGCCGGCTGTCGGCACCAGCGCGTAGGACAGTCGCTGCTCGCCCCGGTCGGCACCGGGATCGGGCCAGCGCGGGGCGCGCAGCAGCGAGGTGCCCAACCGGATCCCGCCGTCGCGCAGGCCGAGTGCGCTCCAGCCGTAGAGATCGGGCGTGAACACCGCCAGGCCGTGGCCACCGGCCTCGACGTGCGCCCAGCGCTGTCCGGGGACCTCGAAGCGCGCGCGCTCCGCCTCGGTCGTCGGATACGGGGTGTGCACGCGCGTGCCGTGCGGCTCGCCGAAGCGCACTTCGCGCGCGGGCAACGCGACGCGATGCTCGGCACGCAGCAGCACGTGGTCGGACTCCCAGGCGACGGCGAGCTCGACGCGCAACCACGGCTCGTCCTCGTGCAACGCGACCCGCATCGTCGCGCGCGAGCGCTTCCCGATCGTCAGCCGGACGACCAGCGCATCGTCCTCGAGTGCGACGCCGGTCGGCCGCACGGGGACCTGCTTGCGGATGTAGTCCCCGTCGACGTTCCAGGCATCCCACTTGGTGGGCCGGTCGACGTAGGCGACGATCCCGTTGGCGACCGCGACCAGATTCGGACCGTCGATCGCGGCCAACTCGACGACCGTCCCGTCGGCGCGCAGCCGCGCGCGCACGAAGGCGTTCTCGACGACCCACTCTTCGCCGTCGCGACGCGTCGCGACCACCGGTGGAGCGGCGAGCTGCAGCTCGCTGCGGGGGAGGATCGAGGTTGCGGACGCGCAGACGCGCGCCAAGATCGCCTCCGCGTGGTCGTACTCCTGGTGGACCTCGGCGTAGACCGCGCCGATCGACGTTCCCGGCAAGATATCGTGAAACTGTCCCCGCAGGACGATCCGCCACGCACTGCGCAGGTCCTCGGCGAGCGACCGGCGCACCGCCGCGGGCGCGCGCACCGCGACGCACCAGGCGGCCAACTCCTCGGCGTGCGCGAGACCGCGCTCGAGCGCGGCGTTGCGCGCCTTCACGTCGTGGTGCGTCGTGTAGGTTCCGCGGTGCGTCTCCAAGTACAGCTCGCCGCGGTGGAGCGGCAGCGCCTCCGCGCGCAGCGCGCCGAGCCACGCCTCCAACCGCGTCCAGCCGCGCGAGCCGGGGCCGGCCTGCGCCACCTGCTCGTCGGTCGCGCCGCCGCCCCCATCGCCGTAGCCGACGAACAGCGGCTCGTCGCGCTCGCGCGCCCGCGCGATGCGCACCTCGTCGAGGCCGCCCTCGTAGGCGTCGATCACGGCGGCGGTCACCGCCGCGCCGTCGTCGCCGACCCAGCGGAACTGCGGATACGGCCAGCGCGTCCGCTCGTTCCACTGCAGCTTCGTCGTCGCGAAGTACGGGACGCCGGCATGCGCGGCCAAGCTCGGGAACGTCCCGGGGAAACCGAAGGTGTCGGGGAGCCAGGCGACGCTCGGCTCGACGCCGAGCTGATCGCGCATCCAGCGGATCCCGTGCGCGAACTGTCGCAGCAGCGACTCGCCGCTGGGCGCGTGGCAGTCCGGTTCGACCCACATCGCGGCGACGCCGGCGTCCCAGCCGGCGCCGACGTGGGCGCGGATGCGCTCGAACAGCGCGCGGTCGGCCGCGGCGACCCAGGCATAGAGCTGCGGCTGACTCTGCGCGAAGACGTACGGCGTCGTCTCGACCTGCCGCAGCGCCGTCGCGAAGGTGCGCAGCGCTTTGCGCCGCGTCGCGTCGTAGGTCCACAGCCAGGCGACGTCGAGGTGGGCATGCCCGATCAGCGGGACGTCGACGCTGCGCCCGTCGACCGCCGGCACAGCGGCCTCCAGCGCGAGGGTCGTCGCCGGGCGCTGCGCGGCGCGCGCCAGCATCCACCGCCAGCGCGGGCCGTCACCGGAGGGGAGCCCGCTGGTCGGGATCGCGCGCCGCTCGACCTCCAGCGTCAACTCGTGCTCGCCGGGCATCGGCGGGAGCACGATCGTCGCGTGCTGCAAATCGAAGGCGCCGCGCACGACACCGTCGACCCGCAGCAGCGCGCCCGTGCGCGTGCCGTAGGTCAGCCGCACCGGTTCGGCCGGGAAGCGCGCGGTCGTGCCCAGCGTGACGGTCGCCTGGCCGCCGTCGCGCAGTCCCAGGCGCAGGCGCATCAGCGCGCGACCGCGTGCGCGCGCAGGTGCTCCAGCAGCGCGCCGCTCACGATCTCCGGTTGCTCGCGCTGGAGGAAGTGACCGCAGTCCGGCACCAGCTGCACGCGATACGGCGCGGCGAAGTACGCGTCCGATCCGTCGGCGCTGGCGGGCAGCGTCGCGCCGTCGTCGCGTCCCATCAGGGTCAGGGTCGGGACCGTCAAGCGTGGCGCCGCCTCGAGCGCGGCGCGCTCGGCGGCGTAGCGCTCGGCGCCCGGCATGAACCCCCAGCGCTGGCGGTACGACGAGAGCGCGATCGAGACGAAATCGGGGTTCCCGAACGAGGCGGCGGTCGCGTCGTACTCGGCCTCGTCGAAGTGCCAGCCCGGCGCCCAGTAGCCCCACAGCGCGCGGCAGAACGCGTGCCGGTTCGTCTGCAGCTCGGCCTCGCCGCGTGGCGTCGCGAAGTACCACTGGTACCAGTACGCCCGGGCCTGCTCGATCGAGAGTCGCTGCGCGGCAACGTTCGCGCCGTAGGCGACGGCCAGCGTACACAGCGAGCGCAGGCGCTGCGGCGCGAGCGCGGCGACGGCGTAGCCGGCGCGCGCGCCCCAGTCGTGGCCGACGTAGTCGAAGCGCGCGAGCCCGAGCGCGTCGGCCAGCGCCAAGACGTCGAAGGCCAGCGCGCCGATCTCGCCGTTGCGCGGCGCGTCGTCGGTCAGCGCGGTTGGGCCGAAGCCGCGCAGGTACGGCGCGATCGTGCGGTACCCGGCCGCGACGAGCGCCGGTACGAGCGCGTCCCAGGTGCGCGCATCGTCGGGAAACCCGTGCACGAGCAACACCGGCGGCCCGTCGCGCGGGCCGCGCTCGTGGTAGGCGATGCGTGCGTCAAGCGTCGCCGCGAAGCGCGGTTCGCTCATCGCTCGCCGTCGAAGTAGTCGAGCTGCGGGTGCGTGCGGACCAGCGTGTCGGTGACCTCGACCATCACCTTCTCGGAGTCCGGGTAGAAGCAGACGTCGGCCGGATCGCGCTTGGCGACGATCAGCAGCAAGGCGTCCTCGTCACCGTCGTTCCACGTCCGGTGCGCGCCGTGTTCGTCGGTCGGAAAGGCGACGACGTCGCCGCGCCGCAGCGTGAAGGTCCCTTGCGGCGTGCGCATCGACGGCGTCCCGGCCAGCACGACCAGCAGCTCCTCTTCGGCCGTATGCCAGTGATACGGGCAGAGGTGCGCGCCGCGCGGGAGCTTCCAGACCGCGGAGTCCAGCATGCGGCTCCCGATGAGACGGCCGAGCTCGGCACCGTGCGCTGCGAACGGCGCCGGATCGCCAAGGCTCGGCATGTGCCGCAGCTCGTCGAGGTTGACGCGGAAGGTCGCCACGCCCGAGCGCGCGGCGAACATCGCGTCCAGCGCGGCACGCGCGTGGCCGAACACGCAGTCCCCGTCGCCGACCAGCAGATGATCGATCACGGGCTTGCGCAGCGCACGCAGCGAGAGCGCCGCGGCAGCCGGATCGGCGAGCTTGGCGTCGGGCATCAGCGTCAGCGCCCCGGCCGGCGTCCCCCAGATCGCGTCGCCGACGATCGCCGCGGCGCGCGCCGCGTCGACCAGCGCGATCTCGCCGGGCGTCTTGAGGCCGGTGAACCCGAGCACGCGCCAACCGTGAACGACGTCGTCCGGCGCGAGCGTCGCGTCCGGCGGTCGCACCAGCTCCGGCGCGTCGAGCGCCGGCGCGAGGACGCGGGCGCCGGTCGCCGCCGCGACCGCGGCGCTCCCGCGCTCGTGATCGCGGTTGGTGACGATCACTGCCGCAACGCCGCGCCGCGTCAGCTCCGCGAGGAGCGCGTCGTCGGGGTCGATCGGATCGACGACGAGATTCCCCTCGTTCGTCTCGACGAAGAAGCCGTTGAAATCGAGATTGCGGTCGGGCTGCCAGCGCGACCAGGACCAGACCCCGGGGACCACCGTCTGTCGCATGCCGGGACTTCCGACGTCAGCCCGCCGCGCTCCTCATCGGGGCCGCGGCGGCGCGCGCGGCATGCTCGGCGGCGAGCGCGCCGAAGGTGAGCGCGAGCCCGAGCTGCGCGCCGGCGCCGGGGTACTCGCCGCCGAAGGCCGCGTCGGCGTCGTTGCCGCAGGCGTAGAGGCCCTCGATCGGCGCGCCGCGTTCGTCGAGGACGCGCGCGTCGACGTCGGTGCGCAGGCCGAGACTCGTCCCCAGCGGCGTCGGCACGACCGCGACGGCGAAGTACGGAGGCCGGTCGATCGGCCCCAGGCACGGGTTCGGCCGGTGCTGCGGGTCGCCGTTCCAGCGGTCGTAGACGTTCGCGCCTTTGCCGAAGTCGTCGTCGACGCCGCTGCGCGCGAACGCGTTGTGGCGCTCGACCGTGCGTTGCAAACCCGCCGCGTCGACCCCGATCGCGGCGGCCAGTCCGTCGAGCGTGCGCGCGCGGTGGAGGTAGCCGCGCCGCACCCAGCGCCCGGGGCGCAGCTCGTGCGGACGAACCAAACCGAGGCCGTAGCGCCACAGGAACCGCCGGTCGCAGATCAGCCAGGCGGGGATCGTCGCCACCCGCACCTGCGCCGCGTACATCGCGCGCACGAATTCGTGATACGGCGCGGCTTCGTCGACGAAGCGCGCGCCGGCCGCGTCGACCGCGACCAGACCCGGCTTTCCGCGGTCGAGCACGATGTGCGGAAAGACCGCCGTCGTCCCGTCGCGGCGGCGCGCGAGGGAGCTGGGGAACCACAGCGCGTTGCCGCCGCCCGGCGCGCCGAGCACCGCGCCGACGCGCTGCGCGAGCGCGAGCGTCTCGCCGTCACACCCCTCGTAGGCCGGCGTCGCGTCGGCGACGGGCGCCGGGAAGTGGCGCGCGCGCAGCGCGGCGTTGGCCGGGAATCCGCCGCCGGCGAGGACGACGCCGCAGCGCGCGGCGACGACCTGCGGCGCGCCGTCGCGCAGCAGCGTCACGCCTGTGACCCGCTCGCCGTCGCGCACGAGCGCGCTGACGGTCACGTCGAACCAGACCTCGCCGCCCTGCGCGAGCAGCGCGGCGTAGAGCCGCGCGATCAGCGCGTTGCCGAGCACGAGACGCGTCCCGCGCGGGAAGCGCAGCCGGTCGAGCGCGTAGCGGGCGACGAGTCGCAGCGCGAGCAGCGTCGCCGGCGGCGAGACCGGGACGCGCAGCAACCGCGCGACCTCACCGCGCGTCACCATCATCCCGCCGAACACGGTGAACTCCGGCAGCGTGTCGCGCACGCGCGCGAAGCGCGCGCCGAGCCGCCGGCCGTCGAACGGCAACGGCTCCAGCGATCGACCTCCGGCGAGCGCGCCCGGCAGGTCGGGCCGATAGTCCGGCGCGTGCGGATAGACGCGAAACGGGACGCCGGCGCGCGCGAGCAGGTCGAGGACGCGCGGCGCGGCGTCGAGATAGCGCACGCGCAGCGCGCGTTCGGCGCGCTCGCCGACCAACCCGTCGAGATAGCGCAGCGCGCGCTCACGGTCGTCGTGGATCCCCAGCGCGGCCTGCTGCGCGTTGCCCGGCACCCAGACGCTCCCCGACGAGCGCGCCGTCGTCCCGCCGACCTGCGCGCTCCGCTCGACGACGAGCACGCGCAGTCCGGCCAGCGCGCCCACCAGCGCCGCGGTCAAGCCGCCGGCGCCGGCGCCGATCGCGATCAGATCGTAGCCGGCGTCGTCGCTCACGGGCCGCCCGACCGCGCTCAGAGCTCGAGCTGGATCGAGCCGCGCTCGTCGGGATCGAGGATCTGGTCGGACAGGTCGTGCTTGAGCGCCTCGTGGTCGGGGTGGCTCTGATAGCGCCGCCAGGCGTCCCAGTCGTCGAACTCGGCGACGAGCGCGACCGTGAAGCGTTTGTTCGGCCCCGCGTTGCGGCCGGCGGTAATCGAACGGAGCGCGTCGATCTTCGCCGGCATCGCGTTCCACGACGTGATCAGACGCTCGACCTCGGCGTCGGGGACGCCGGCTTTGACCTTCCCGAAGAACATATGGCGAATCATGCTTTGGCTCCGTTGCGGCGGCTGTCGACGCGCGGCAGCTCGTTGGCCGGCACCGACACGACGATGAAGACGAGGTTCTCGAGCCCGGTGTTCTCGAGCGAGTGCCGCACCCCGATCGGGATGAACAGCCCGATGTGCGGCTCGACGACGAACGTGTCGTCACCGAGCGTCATCAGCCCCTTTCCCGAGAGGAAGTAGTAGATCTGCTCGGTCTCGGTATGGTGGTGCAGTTCGACGTAGCCCTTCGGCTCGTAGGACGAGATGCGGAAGTCGTAGTACTTCGTCGGGCAGTTGTCGGGGTTGATCAGCAGCTTCGAGAGCGCGCCGTAATGGCCGGGCGCCTCGATCCAGGGCACCTCTTCGATGCGTACGACGCGCACGCCGGTGGTCGGATCGGTCTTCGTCATTCGTCTCCCCAGCCGAAGTTCGGCATCGGATGCGGGCGCGGGGGCAGGTCCCAGCTCCCGGTGGCGAGTGGGCGGACGTCGCGGTCGACGCGCACGTCGAGCACGGCGGGACGGCCCGCGGCGAGCGCGGCCTCGAGCTGCGGCGCGAAGTCCGCCGGACGCTCGACTGTCGCGCCGAGCGCGCCCATCGAACGCGCCATCAGCGCGTAGTCGGCACTGTACAGCGCGCCGCTGGGATCGTTGAAGCTCGTCGCCAGCTCGCGATCCTCACCGAAGTACCCGAGCTGCTGATCGCGGATCGCACAGTAGCCGTAGTTGTTCCACACGACCCAGACGACTGGGATGTCGTACTCGACGGCGGTCAGCACCGCGCTCGCGTTCATCACGAAACCGCCGTCGCCGCAGACCGCGACGACCGGCGTCTCGGGCGCGGCGAGCTTGGCGCCGAGCGGCGCGCCGACGCCGAACCCCATCGAGGCGAAGCCCCAGGTCTGCAGCAGCGTCCGCGGCGCGTAGGCGTCGTAGGCCGAGATCAACCAGTTGTGGTGGACGCCGACGTCCGAGACGACGATCCCGTGCGCCGGTACGACGCGGCGCAGATCGGCGACGAGCCGCTCCGGGCGGATCGGCACGGCCTCGGAGTTGCCCGGCGGGATCGTCGCCTCGTCCCAGCGCTTCTTCCAGGCGGCGATCCGCGCGTGCCACGGTGCGCGCGCCGGCCCCGCCGCGCAGCGAGCGAGCAGTTGCTCGAGGACGAGTTTCGCGTCGCCCAAGATCGCGATCGCCGGCTCGAAGTTCTTGCCGATCTCGGTCGGATCGATGTCGACGTGGATCAAGCGCGCCGGCGGGATCGCGTAGGTGAAGCCGGGCAGCCACGCGCTGGTCGCGCGATCGTCGAAGCGCGTCCCCAGCGCCAGGATCACGTCGGCGTTACGGCAGGCACCGTTGGCCGCCAGCGATCCGTTGCGGCCGGTCGCACCCAGACTGAGCGGATGCCGTGCGTCGAATGTCCCCTTGCCGAACGGCGTCGTCGCGACCGGAATGCGCAGCCGCTCGGCCAGCGCGAGCAGCGCCGCCTCGCCGCCGGCCAGCTCGACGCCGTGACCGGCGACGATCACCGGCCGCTCCGCTTCTGCGAGCAACGCTGCCGCCGCTTCGATCGCAGCCGGATCGCCGGCCGGGCGGTGCCAGTGCTGCTCGGCCCACCGTTCGCGCGCGTCGGCGGCCTCGTCGACCGGCTCGACGAAGACGTTGAGCGGGATGTCGATGTGCACCGGGCCCGGCCGGCCGTTGGTCGCCAGCGCGAACGCCTGGCGCAGCGCGAGCGGCAGCATCTCGGCCCGCGTCGGCTGGAAGCTGCGCTTGACGTACGGCCGCAGCACGTTGACGAAGTCGCCCTGAAAGTATCGCCCGCTCTCCTGGAACGGCCCGCGGTTCCACTGTGAGGTCGGGACGTTGCCGGTGATGTTCACCATCGCCGACGAATCGGCCATCGCGGCGGCGATCGCGACGACCAAGTTGGCCGAACCCGGACCGCACGAGGTGAACGTCGCGACCGGCCGCTGCGCGACGCGGAAGTAGCCCTCGGCCATGAAGGCGGCGATCGCCTCGTGATGGACCGAGATCGTCGCGATCTCGTCGGTCCGCTCGATCAGCCCGTCGAGCAGCCCCAAGATGCCGTGCCCGCACAGGCCGAACGCGTACGGAACCCGCTGTTGGATGAGGAACTCGGTGATGTACGCGGCCCCCGTCTCGGTGGGCTTGCGACGGGTGGGGATCATTCGGGGACTCCTCCGAGATACGCTTCGGCGAGCAACCGTTCGTCGAGCATCTCGGCGGCGGGGCCGGAGCGGGCGATCCGTCCATCGTCGACGACGTAGGCGGTGTGGGCGAAGCGCAACGCCGCCCGAGCGTTCTGTTCTACGACGAAGACGGTCAACCCGTCGGCGTGCAGCTGGGCCAGCGCCGCGTACAGCTCGCCGACGACGCGCGGGGCGAGGCCGGTCGACGGCTCGTCGAGCAGCAGCAGCTTCGGCTCGTTCATCAACGCGCGTGCGATCGCGACCATCTGCTGCTCGCCCCCGGAGAGCAGGCAGCACAGGCGGTTGCGCAGCGGCGCGAGCTTCGGAAAGACCTCGAACAGCCAGCGCGCCCGCGCCGCACGGCGCTCGGGCGTCGCGTAGTACGCACCCATCTCGACGTTCTCTTCGACGGTCATCATCGGGAACAGGGCGCGCCCCTCCGGCGCGTATCCGATCCCCAGGCGCGCGCGCCGCGAGGTCGAGAGCGCCGCGATCGAGACGTCCTCGAAGAGCACGTCGCCGGCAGTGATCGGGATCTGGCCCATGATCGCGCGCAGCAGCGTCGTCTTCCCGACGCCGTTGGCACCGATCGCCGTCACCGCGCCGCCGTGCGGAACGGCGAGGTCGATGTCGTGCAGGACCGGCAGCTTCCCGTACCCGGCGCAGACGGACTCGAGCCGCAGCAGATCAGCCGCCAATCCCGGCCACCTCGTCGAGGACGCCGCTGCTGACACCGATGTAGGCGTCGAGCACGATCGGGTCGCGCAAGACGCGCGCGGGCGGACCCTCCGCGATCACCTTTCCGAAGTCGAGCACGTAGACGCGCGCGGCGATGGTGGCGATCGCCGGCAGCACGTGCTCGATCGCGACGACCGCGCAGCCCCGGCCGACGGCGTAGCGCAGCGCCGCGTGCACCCGCGCGATCTCGGCCGGCGTCATCCCGGCCATCGCCTCGTCGAGCAGCAGCACGTCGGGGTCCAGCGCCAGCGCGCGCGCGATCTCGAGCAGCCGGAGCTGGCCCGGCGGCAAGGCTTCGGGGAGCCGCGACCACACCTCGAGGAGCCCGACTTGGCTGAGGACGCGCCGCGCTTCGGCGACCGCAGCGCGGCGCGTCGGGTGCACGCTCGAAGCCGCCAGCACGACCGTCTCCCAGACGCACAACGTGGCGAACAGCCGGCTCGTTTGGAAGGTGCGCGCGATCCCGCGCCGCGCGATCGCGTCGGGCCGCCCACCAGCGATACCGCTGCCGTGAAACACGACCCGCCCGCCGGTCGGCGCGGCGAAGCCGGTGATGACGTCGAACAGCGTGCTCTTCCCCGCGCCGTTCGGGCCGATGATGCCGACGACTTCGCCGCGCGCGATCCGCAGATCGACGCCGTCGACGGCCGCGACGCCACCGAAGTGCTTGGCGAGCCGCTCGCACGCCAGCACCGGTTCGTCGTCGGCAGACGGCAGCCGCGCCGGCGCGTCGGCGACGCTCGCCGACGCCGGTGGCGGGCTCCAGACGGCCAGCCGCTTGAGCTTGCCGCGTGCCTGCAGCATCGCCGAGATGCCGCCCGGCAGCGCGACCGCCATCAGCACCGTGATCGAACCGAGCACGACTTGCTCTTCCAACGGGAAGCGCGCCCAGAGAACCTGGCCGATCAGCGAGATCAAGACCGCGCCGAAGAGCGGGCCCCACATCGAACCGATCCCGCCCACGAGCACCATCAGCACGACTTGCAATTCGGTCGTGCTGCTGAAGGCACTCGGCGGATCGAGATACCCGACGTTCCAGACGTACATCACGCCGCCCAGCGCCGCCAACGCCGCGCTGAGCGCGAAGGCCAGCACCTTGATCCGCCCGACCGGCACGCCGGCCGCTCGGGCCGCCGGCTGGTCGTCGCGAATCGCCATGCATTGCAAGCCGAACTTCGAGTTGATCAGGAGCTGGGTGAGGACGATCGCTCCCAGCGCAAAGACGATCATCACGACGGCGGACTGTTGCGGGGTAGCGACCGAGGGGACCGACGTTCCCATCGCGCCGCCGCTCACGCTGCTCGCCACGATCTCGCCGAGCCGGCCGAGCCCGAACATGCCCAGCGTGAAGAACACGCCCGCCAAGCGGAGCATCACCGCACCCAACGGGATCGCCACGCAGACCGCGGCCAGCGGCGCGATGATCGCGGCTTCGTACCAGGGCAGCCGGAAAGAGAGCATCAGGCCCACCGCGACGTACGCGCCCAAGCCGAAGAAGGCGATCTGACCGAACGAGAGATAGCCGGTCAGTCCGCTGATCACGTTCCAGCCGTAGGCCAGCACGACGAAGAGCGCGGTCGAGAAGACGATCTGCTGCTGATACGCGTTCCCCCGCAGCGCGATGCCCAGCGCGAGCAGCGTGCCCAGCGCCAGGATGACCCACTCGAGCCGTAGCGCTCTCATACGCGCGCCGACCGGCCGAGCAGTCCCTGCGGACGAAACACGAGGATCAGGATGAACAAGATGTAGACGACGGCCGCCGCCGCGTCCGAACCGAACACGAACGACGTCGTGACCTCGGCGACGCCCAGGATCACCGCGGCCAAGAACGCGCCGATGTAGTTCCCTAGCCCACCGAGCGCGATGACGGTGAACGCCTGGACGGTCAGCGGGCCGCCGCTCGAGTTCTGAAACGGGATCAGCGTGATCGTCAGCGAGCCGGCGGCGCCGGCCATCGCGCAGCCCAGCCCGAAGGTGAGCACGCGGATGCGGCGGATGCTCAGGCCGCAGGCCGCCGCACCGACCGCGCTCTGCGAGGTCGCCCGGACGGCCTTCCCGCTCATCGTGTTGGTCAGCCAGACGTGCACGGCGATCGCGAACGCGAAGGCGACCGCCGAGCAGACGAGCAGATTCTCCGGCAACTGGATCCCGAAGAGGCCGACCGAGCCCTCGAGGAACGGGACCGATTGCACCTGCGCACCCCACAGCAACAGGCCGATGTTCGCGATGACATACGACAGCCCGAAGGTCGCCAAGAGCGTCCGCAGCTCGCCGGCCGGGCCCGCCACGACGAGCCGCTCGAGGATGCCGCGCTGCACGGCGACCCCGACCACGAACATCAAGAGCGCGGCGGCGGGCAACGCCGCCAGCGGGTTGACGTGCAGCTCGAACAGCGTGAGCGTCAACAGTCCGCCGACGACGATGAAATCACCGTGCGCCAAGTTCACGATCTTCATCACGCCGTAGATCAGGTTGAGTCCCGAGGCCATCAGGAGGTAGACGCCTCCCCACAGGACGCCCGTCAGCAGCAGCGTCAGGATCGTGACGACCACGGTCGCAGGCTACATCCAGCCAGGATGCGGGAACACGGCCGCGCCGTTCGCGCTGGCGGCCGGCCAGACCAACAGCTGCTTCCCGTTCTGCCATTGGATCACGTACGAGGAGAAGCCGGTTTGCTGGCCGGCCGGGTTGAGCTTGAACGGGCCCAGGATCGTATCGACCGGGTGGCCGTGCACCCACTGCAGGATCTTCTCTTGATCGAGGCTGCCGACCGCGTTGACGGCCGTGGTCAGCAGCTTCAGCGCCGCGTACGAGAGCGCCGCGTGGTAGTCGGGGTCGCGATTGAACTTCGCGTGGAAGGCCTTCACGAACTCCGCGTTCCCCTTCGTGCTCAAGGTCGGAAACCAGAGCGTGTTGGCGAAGACGTCGTTGGCGGCCGGTCCCAGCGCTTGGGAGAACTCAGGCTCGACCGGGCCGACGCTGAAGGCGTACATCTTGGCGTGGAAGTTCTGCGCCTTGGCCGCCCGGACGATCCCTTCCGAGTCGGCCAGGAAAGTGCCGCCGATCAGCAGGTCCGGATTGGTGGCCGCCGCTTTCAGCACCAGCGGGCCGAAGTCGGTCGTGGTCGGCGGATACGCCTCCTCGAACACGATCTTCAACCCACGGTTCGCGGCCTCACCTTTGATCGCACTGGCCAGCGCCGAGGGGAACGGCGAGTTCTGATACAGCAGCGCGATGGTCTTCACGCCGTGGCGCGCCGCGAACTCGATCATCGGCGCCATGTATTGCGGCGTCTGCGCGATCGCTTGGAACACGAACGGGTGACTGCCGTCGAAGGATTGCGGGTTGGCGTCCATCGACGGCATCGCCATCTTCGCCCGATCGACGACCGGCGCCACCGCGGCGGTGATCTGCGAGCTGTACGGCCCGAGGACCAGGTCGACCTTATCGTCGCTGATTAGTTTTTGGTACAAGGCCAGCGCGGTCGCGGGCGTGCTTTGATCGTCGTAATGGACCAGCTCAACCTTCTTCCCGAGCACGCCGCCGTGCGCGTTGATCTCCTCGGCGGCCAACTCATAGCCTTGGCGATCGAAGACCGAGGGCGCCGCCAGCGTCCCCGTCTCGCTGACCGAAAACCCGATCTTGATCGTGTCGGCCGCCCGAACCGGGGTGGCCCCAACGACCGTCAGGGCGAGCAGCGCGATCGGGGCGATGATCCGACGAGTGCGATTGACCATGAAGAGCCTCCTTAAGCTGCGATGTGCTCTTGCTCGTATGCGTGTTTGGTCAGGGCGATGAAGCGATAGACGAAGTGAACGAATTTCCCGTATGGAGCGGTGATGAAGAGTCCGGCCACCACACCCAGATGGATGGCGAGCAGCGCGCCCAGGGCGCTGGTCGAGCGAAAGGCCAGCAGCGCTAAGCCGGTCAGCGCCGTCAGTTCCAACATGCCGAGGAACGCGTAGTCGAGTGCGACCATGCGCGGCTCCATCGGGCGCACGTCACTGCGCCGCTTGATCGCGACCAGGCCGGCGACGCCGACGGCCAGCGCGATCCCGCCCCCGGTACCCAGCACGACCGGGACGCTGGCCAGCGGATAAGGCGGCAGCAGGTGCAGGAACTCTTGCTCGAACGCGGCGCTGATCGTCGCGGCCAGGTCGGCCAGAAAACCCCACACCACCAGGCCGTGCAGGAAGCGCCGCCGGCCCGAGGGGCGGTCCTCGTCGTAGCAGCCCGCGCCGCCGCCTTTGAGGTAGGTCAGCGCGAACGCCTCGTGCAGCGCGGTGCGCAGCGACGCGGCGGTAACGAACCCGCCGCCGATGTCGCGGGCGTAGTCACGCGCGCCCAGCGCGACGCAGACGATGCCGTAGACGGTGAGCGCGAGCGCCGGTACGAGCAGCGCCGCATACGGCAGCAGCCGGTAGAACGCGCCGGGGCCGGTCTGCGGCGTCCACAGCGCCGCGCCGCCGGCGAAGGCGACGATGGCGAGCGCGACGACCGCGATCCCGGCGACCACCGTCGCGAGCGAGGTGCCGCTCGGCGTGCGGATCAGCGCGCCGAGCAGCGAGGGCCGGGCGTAGCGCGCGTAGGTGTCGACCCGCGCCGCCGCCATCACCGCGGGGATGTCGATCGCGTAGGCGTGCGGCGGGGTGAACATGCAGGCGTCGTAGCACATCCGGCAATCGTGGCACAGGTTCGCCAGGTACGCGACGTCGCCGTCGCCGATCGCGGTGCGCAACTGCGCCGCGCCGAACATCGCGCAGAAGCCCTCGCAGTACCGGCAGGCGCTGCAGACCAGGAGCTGGCGATCCAGCTCGGCGGTCAGGTCAAGCTCGAGCATAGCGCGCCGCTGCGGTGCCCGCGAGCCGCCCGAAGACGGAACCGATCGTCAGACCGAACCCCGCCAGATACCCGCGCGAGAGGATGTTGCCGGCCATGCACTCGCCGGCCGCGAAGAGGTTTTCGAAGGGTGCGCCGTCGGCCGCCATGACGCGCGCCTGCGCGTCGACCTCGACGCCCAAATAGGTGAACGTCACGCCGGGGCGCAGCGGGTAGCCGTAGTAGGGCGGCGTGTCGATGCGCTGCGCCCAGTTCGATTTCGGCGGGGTGAGCCCGACGGTCGCGCAGCCGTCGAGCACGCCGAGCCGCACCGTCTGCCCCGGCCGCACGGCGGCATTGAACTCCGCCACCGTGCGTTCCAGCGCCGCTGCGTCGAGGCCCAACCGGACGGCGAGCGCCGCGAGCGTGTCGGCGCGCTCCGGTCGATACGCCGAGGGGATGAACTGCCCCACCGTCTTCGCGTCGAAGATCGCGTAGGCGCTCTGCTGCTCTCGCTCCGCGATCAGTTTGCCCCAGATCGCGTAGCGCTTGGGCCACAAGTCTTCGCCTTCGTCGTAGAAACGCCGGCCGTCGACGTCGACCGCGATGCCGAACGGGATCGCGTCGATCCGGGTCACGATCCCGCCGTCGAAGCGCGGCGCACGCGCGTCGACCGCCACACAGTGCAGGCCGCGCGGATCGCCGACCGGGCGCGCGCCGACGTCGTACATCGCCTTGAGCGCGATCCCCGTGTTATACGGCGTCCCGCGAATCGTGAAGCGCGAGGCGGCGTCGCCCCAGTACTCGCGCAGCCATTCGACGTCGGCTTCGAAGCCGCCGGCGGCGACCACGACGGCGCCGGCCGCGATCCGTTCCTCGCGCCCCGCGCACTCGTAGACGATCTGCTCGACCCGACCGCCGGTGCAGACCAGCGCGCGAACCGTCGCTTCGTATTCGACCTGCACGCCCAGCCGCTGCGCGGTGTCGTAGTAGGTGTTGGCGAGCTGCTTGCCGCCGCCCAGGAAGAAGCCGTTGGTCCGCCCGAGATGGAGCGTGCCGGTCAGCGGTCGTTGCCAGCGGATCCCCTGTTCGCTCATCCAGGCGGCCAGATTGGTCGACTCGCCGATCGTCAAGCGCGCCAGCGGCTCGTTCGTTTCGCCGCCCGTGACGCGCAGCAGGTCGTCGAAAAACTCCGCCTCGGGATATGCGCCGGTCGCCGCCTGGTTGGGCTCGGCGTGCGCCAGCCGGATGTCACGCGTGTGGCGGGTGTTCCCACCGCGCAGGTGAACGGGCGCGCGCTCCAGCAGCAGGACGCTCGCGCCCGCGCGCCGGGCAGTGATCGCGGCGCAGAGGGCCGCGTTCCCACCACCGCAGACGACGACGTCGACCTCCGCCCGGACGTCGGGGATCGCTTGCAACGGCCGCGCCACGGAAACGGAAGACATTTGTGTCGGGCGAATTGTAGGACAATGATAGCCAGCCCGTCAATACACGCCTCGATGGCTACCGACGGTGCGACCTCTCGCGCCGATCTCGACGCGACCAATCGGCTGCGCGACGCGATCACGTCGGGCCGTTTTCAGCCCAACGAACGCCTGATCGAGAAGGACCTGGTCGAGCTGCTCGGCACCAGCCGCGGCAGCGTACGGGTCGTCCTCGCGCGCCTCGAGCAGGAAGGGCTGGTCGTCCGCGAGCCCAACCGCGGCGCGCGCGTCCGCCTGGTCTCGGAGAGCGAGGCGGTCGAGATCGTGGAGGCCCGCTGTGCGCTCGAAGCCCTCGCTGCGCGGCACGCGGCGGCCAATGCGACCGACGCCGACGTCGCGGCGCTGCGCGCGATCATGACCGAGCTGGGGAATCTGCGCCGCAGCGGCGACCTGCTCGCCTACGCCGACACGAACCGCGAGCTGCACGCGACGATCATCCGCATGTCCGCCCATGGCACCACCGCGACGCTGCTGGCGATGCTCAAGTCGCAGAGCGTCTCGTTCCAGTACCGCTCGATCTTGCAACCCGGTCGAGCGGACCGCTCGATCGAGGAGCACGAGGCGCTGGTCCAAGCGATCGCGGCCCGCAACCCGGCCGCCGCCGAAACCGCGATGCGCACGCACCTCGAAGAGGCGGTCAACGCGCTCAAAGCCTCAATCGCCAGCGGCCGCGTCGCCCGGCGTTAGGTGCCCTTCTCGGCGCCGAAGTAGTGGATGAGCTTGAGGATGAACTCGTGCACGGTGTAGACTTGGCTGGCGTCGCCGTAGGCGAAGTACAGCTCGTTCGGGCCGATCCGCTTGTGGTAGTCGAACGAGACGTTCCACGCGTTGATGAATACGGGCGGCGTCAGCGGGTCGATCAGCGGCGCGGTCCCGTCGATGCGCCGGATCCCGAAGGCGATCGAAGAGTTCGGCCCCATGGCATAGGTGTAGCTGAGCCGCTCGAGCCACTGCAGATCGCGGCCGCCGGCGTCGAGCCGATCGTCCGTGTCGTCGACCTCGAGGGTCAGCGTCCCACGCGGCCCGGCGCGCATCGTCGAGCTGCGCAGCCACGACCCGAGCCGGCCCGGGCCGAAGCGTCCACCGTTCCACGAGAAGATCGTCGGCGTCGCCGACGAGCCGTGGTTCCCGTTGTTGCCGGGATTGTTGGCCGAACCGCTGTGCCAGGTGAACTGGAGCCCGTCCTGTGAGATCGGCGTGAAGACGCCGTTGGGCAACAGCAGATAGCTCGACCCGATCCCGCCTTGGACGTCGATCCGGCCGTGCGTCAGGACGTCGAGCGAGAGGTTGTTATCGGTCTGGTCGAGCGCGCCGGTGTGATCGTGGTAGCGGTCGACGAAGCTCCAAAATTGGATGCTGTCGAGCCACGACGTCGCCCCAAAGAGCCACTCCTTGTTCTCGAAGACCGCGTAGCCGGCGACGTCGGGATGGGTGATGTAGCCGTCGAGCGGGAGATAGTACTCGCCGAAGCTGCGCAGCGAGGCGCCCATCCCGAAGGTGTTGGTGTAGTAGTAGGCGCCGCCGTCGATCCGCCTGTTGCGCGCGGGGTCGAGGACATCGGTACCCTGGTCCTCACCGTAGTTGAAGAACGCGTCCCAGTGCTTCGCGTCGTTGAAATGGATGCCGCTGGTCAGCGTGTGGTCGACGATCCCGGGCAGATCGACGTCGACCTGCTGGAGCGCATAGCTCCACTGGTTGTTCGGCGTGTGCATCTGGACCATCTCCGCGCCGTCGTTACGGCCGTCGCCGACGGCGTCGAAGCCGGCGAACGAGAACAGGCCCTGTTTGCCTTCGAAGGCGTAGCCGTCGCGTGGGGTTGGGATCGAGGGCGTGTAGAGCTGCTCGGTCGTCGGACAGACGTCGCAGTCGAACGGGTCGTAGTAGTTCGCGCCCTGGGTGAAGAACGGCCGCACCTCGGTGTAGACGCGCTGATAGGCGGTCGGGGCGATCGTCTGCTGATCGACCTCGACGTTGGAGAAGTCGGGATGGATCGTCCCGTAGACCGACGACGTCGGCGTGACCGGCACCGAGAAGTCGGCACCCAACCGCGAAGTCGACAACCCCGAGTCCGGCGAGCCGAGCGCACCCAGCATGTAGAGGGCGACGCGCGGGCTGGCTTTGCTGACCGCGGCCGGCGGCATCCCGGTCGTCGGGCCCGCGTAGGTGACGTCGTCGCCGTTGGTCTGCGCCGGTCCCCAGCTCCAGATCTGCCGTTCGCCGGTCGAGCGGACGATGCGCACGAACTGCACGCGCCAGCCGCCGTTCGAACCCGAGCCGCGCACGACCCGCAACGGAATCTTCATCGTCGTCGTCCAGCCGCCGGCGTGCACGGCGCCGTGGGACTCCCAACTCGGATCGTAGGCCGTGTTCTCGGTCGAGTACTGGAAGTGCGTCCCGTTCGACGTCGCGGCGAACTGGTAGTAGAAGCCGTTGGGTCCGTTGGGCCACAGGTCGATCCACACTTCATCGTCGGTTCCGTCGCCGACGTCGTTGGTGTGCTGCTGCGCCCACAGCGACTCGCGTTGCGCGTTGTCGAAGCGGGCGTAGAGGAAGACGCCGTCGGTCGCGATCCGCGCGATGCTCTGCTCGCTGGACGGTTTCTGGTGCTGGACGTCCCACGGCAGCGTCACCTGCGCCGCCTGCGCCCAGGTCGACTGGTCGGCGGTCGGATCGAGCGGCGGCGGCGCGACGACCGTCGGCACAACGAGATGCTCGGTCGCGGCCCAGGCCGCCGCCGGGCATACAACGGCGGCCACGGCGAGAACGCACGCGACCGAGACGACGCGCCGCACTCCGAACCTCCCTCGCGACTTACTCTTATGGTTTTAAGAGCTTCCGACCGGAAGTCTACTATTTCCATAAGTCTCCGTCAAGAGGGGCTCCTCGCCACCGGCGCTCAAGGGGTGCTCATGCAGCTGGGCGTCTGTGGGTCGCTCGCGGCGGTGCTGTTCGGCTTGGCGCTCGGCGTGCCGACGCCGAGCGTCGCGCGCCACGACACCCCCCGTTTCGCGGTGCTGCCGCTGGTCGTCGGCGAGACCGGCCTGCCCGACGCGATCGCACCGTCGGCGGCGCAACGCGCGGCGCTGGTCGCGCAGCTCGAGCGCGCGACGCGGCGCGCGCACGGCGGAGTCGCCGTCGCCGAGGCACGCGTCGTGCGGGCGCTCGCGCAGGCCGGGTACGACCAAGACGCGCCCTATCGTGCATGCGCGGAGCCCACCTGCGCCCGTCGTATCGGCCGCGCGCTGCACGTCGACGCCGTCGTGTACGGTTCAGTGACCCGCTACATGGCCCTGATCTGGGGGATGGACGTCGCGGTCGTCGACGTCGCGAGCGGTCGCGTGCGCGGCCCCTTCTCACTGGGCTACAAGGGCGACTACGACGCCCTCTACGCCGGCGAGGACGCGCTGGCCGCTCCGCTTGCGCGCACGCTCGTCGATGCCGCCGCGCGCCGTGGCCGTGGTTGAGTCGCGCTCGAGACGGCTGCAGGCAGCCGCCGGGTCCGCCGTTTTTCTGGTCGTCGCTCCGGGATTTTTCGTCGGAGTCGTCCCGTGGTGGATCTCACACTGGCAGCTGCAAGCACCGCTGCTTGGTATTCCCGCTACGCGCCTGCTGGGAATACTGCTGATCTTGCTCGGGCTTCCGGTGCTACTCGACTCCTTCACTCGCTTCGCGCTCGACGGATTAGGCACGCCCGCGCCGGTCTTTCCGACCAGGACGCTGGTGATCCGTGGCTTCTATCGGTACGTCCGCAACCCAATGTACTTGGCGGTCGTCTCGATCATCCTCGGCCAAGGCTTCGTCCTCGGCGATCCCCGCCTCATCGTCTATGGACTGCTGGGCTGGTTGGTCACGCACCTCTTCGTCGTTCTCTACGAAGAGCCAACGCTTCGCCGATCGTTTGGAACGGACTACGATCGGTATCGCGCCGCCGTGCCGCGTTGGATTCCCCGCCGGCCCTCGGGCGATTCGGACTAGAGAACGACGGCTCGCCAGCGGGAGAAGAGCCGCAGGATCCGGCCGTCGAGGACGGCTTGGCCTGCAAAGATCACGAACATTCCGACGATCGTCGTCGGCACGGGGTGCTCGCCGAGGGCGAACGTGCCGAGCAGCACTGCCACGATCGGGGCGAGGAAAGTCACCGAGGCGGCGTTCGTCGCGCCGGCGGTCATCATGATGCGGAAATAGATGACGTAGGCGAGGGCCGTGCCCGGGACGGCCAGACCGAGCCACGCCCACCATGCGCTCGCAGAGAGCGCGGACAGCAGATGCAACGGGTGCTCGACGCCGAGCGCGAGCGGGAGCGCGATCACGGTTGCGGCGAGGAGCTGGCCGCACGTCAGCACGATCGGGTCGATCCCAAGCGAACGGATACGGCGCGCGTAGACGATGGAGACCGCGTACGAGATCGCAGCTCCGATGCTGGCGAGCTGCGCGACGCTGGTGAGGTCGAACCCGCGCAGCACGCTCGGCCCCATCAGCAAGACGACACCGGCCAGTCCGAGCGCGATCCCGCCGATGCGCGCCGGCGTCAGCTTCTCGTCGTGGAGGACGGTCTGTGCGATCAGCGCGGTGAAGATCGGCGTCGTCGCGTTGAAGACCGAGGCCAAGCCGCTGTCGATCCGTTTCTCGCTCACGATGATGAGCGCAAACGGCACCACATTGTTGAGCAGGCCGAGCAGCGCGAACGCGCCGAGGGCACCGGGCGTTGTCGGCAGCCGGCGCCCGGTGAGCAGAACGACGGGAACCAGGACAAGCGCGGCGACGCCCACGCGCCCAGCGACGATCGTGAACGGCGGCAGCTGGGCCTCGTCGAGCAGCTTGTAGAAAAAGAACGCCGAGCCCCAGACGACCGCCAGGATCAGCAGCATCCCCCACTCAGCGGGGCCCATCTTCTGCACGGTACGCACGCCGCTCACCATAGCACGACCGGCGTGGTCTTACGTTCCGGAAGTTGCTCCCGTATCTGCTCGGAGACTGGCGTGCTCACTCCGCGATGGTGATACCGTTGGCGGCGTCGCCGTCTCGTGCCCGCGGATCGCGCTGCGCCGGCGCGCCGTAGCCGCCGCCGCCGGCGGTGCGCACGATGATCGCGTCACCGGGTTCCATCGCGACGCTCGTCTTTGCCGGCAGGTCGCGCGTCGCGCCGCCGCGCGCGACGAAGACGTGCGCACCAGTCGCTCCGTCGCCGCCGCCGTCGGCGCCGTGCGGGCGCACGGTGTGGCGTTCGGCCATCAGCGAGGCCGTCGCTGTCCCCTCGCGTAGCGCGAAGGCGCGCACCAGCCCCGAGCCGCCGCGGAAGGTGCCGTCGCCGGCGCTCCCCTCGGCGAACTCATACGCGGTGATCAACATCGGCATCGTTCGTTCGATCGCCTCGATCGGCGTGTTGAGGGTGTTTGTCATGTGGACGTGGATCCCGTCGATCCCGTCGGCGTGCGGGCGCGCGCCCATCCCGCAGCCGTTGGTCTCGTAGAACGCCCACGAGCGGCCCTCGCCGTCGAGGCCGCCGATCATCACGTTGTTCATCGAGCCGCCGCTCTGCGCCGGGACGCGGCCCGGCGCGAGCTTCGCCAGCGCCCCGAGCACGAGATCGGCGTTGCGCATCGAGGTCTCGACGTTGCCGCCGCTGACCGCGGCCGGCCGGCGCGGGTTGAGCAGCGTCCCTTCCGGGACACTCACCTCGATCGGGCGGAACGAGCCGTCGTTCATCGGGATGCGCGGATCGGTCACGGCGCGGATCGCGTAGTACGCGCCCGAGAGCGTCACGCCGTAGACCGCGTTCAACGGCAGGTTCTGCTGTGGCGAGGTCCCCGCATAGTCCAGGAACAGCGCGTCGCCGCGTTTCTCCAGCCGCAGGCGCAGCACGATCGACGGCTTCCCTGCTTCGTCCTCCATCACGTCCTCGTGCTCGACGACCCCGTCGGGGAGCGCGCGCAGCGCCGCCCGCGTGCGCCGTTCGCCATCGGCCAGCGCCTTCTCGAGCGCCGCCTCGACGACGTCGACGCCGTAGCGCTCGATCAGCTCGAGGAACCGCCGCTCGCCGACGACGTTGCCGGCGACTTGCGCGCGCAGGTCGCCGACCCGGGCCTCGGGCGTACGCGAGTTCGCTCGCAAGAGGTCGACCGTCGCGTCGACGACCCGGTCGCCGTCCATCAGCAGCAGCGGCGCGATCACACAGCCTTCGGCGAACAGGTCGCGCGCGTCGGGCGGCATCGAGCCCGGGACCGCGCCGCCGACGTCGGTGTGGTGTGCCTTGTTGGCGGCGTATCCGACGAGCCGCTCGCCGGCGTAGATCGCGCGGATCACGGTCACGTCGTTGAGGTGCGTCCCCGACAGGTACGGATCGTTGACGACGATCATCTGGCCCGGGGCGAGCGCGCGGCCACGCTCGTCGAGCCAGGCCAACGTGCGGCGCAGACCCCATGGCAGCGAGCCGAGGTGCACGGGGATGTGCTCGGCCTGCGCGACCAGCCGCGCGCGGGCGTCGAACAGCGCGCACGAGTGGTCGAGCCGCTCCTTGATGTTGGGCGAGTAGGCGGCGTCGCGGACGGCGATCCCCATCTCCTCCGAGGCGTAGATGAGCGCCGAGGCGACGATCTCGGCGGTGATCGGGTCGAGGCTCGCGATCGACATCAGCGCTCCAACACCAGATTGTCGTAGCCGTCGACGCGCGCGCGCCAGGCGGGCGCGACGTAGGTCGTCGCGTCGTACTGTTCGACGACGGCGGGCCCGTCGAAGGCGTCGCCCGGGCGCAACGCCGCGCGCCCGTAGACCGGCGTCTCGACGAAGGCGGTGCCGTCGAAGACCGTCCGCCGTTCGCGCAACGCGCGCGGCTCGGGCGCGCGCCGAGCCGGCGCGGCCGCCGCGACCAAGCGCGGCTTGGGTGTCGTGCCGATCCCGGTGACGCGCACGGCGACCAGCTCGACCGGATCGCGGCGCGCGGCGAACCCGTAGCGCTGCTCGTGCCGCTGGTGGAACGCCTCGACCGCCTCGGCGAGCGTGCGCGCCGCCGTGACCGCGAGCTCCGTCGACTGGCCGACGTAGCGCAGCTCGAGCTCGCGCACGAAGCTGCGCTCGGACTTCGCGACGCCTTGCTCGCCCAGCGCCGTGTCCGCCTCGTCGGCGAGCGCATCGAACAGCTCGCGCGCGCGCTTCCAGGCGACCTCGTCGGCCGGCACGACCAGCGAGCGAACCGCGCTCACCCGCACGTCGGCCGCCAACAAACCGTAAGCCGAGAAGACGCCGGGCGAGGCCGGAACGATGACGCGTGCTACGCCGATCTCGCCGGCGACGGCGCAGGCGTGGAGCGGGCCGCCGCCGCCGAAGGCGAGTAGGGTGAAGTCGCGCGGATCGTGGCCGCGCTCGACCGAGACGATCCGCAGCACCTTGGCCATCTCGGCGTCGACCAGCGCGACGATTCCGGCGGCGGTGCGCTCGACGTCGCCGCCGAGCGGCGCGGCGACGCGCGCGACCGCATCGCGCGAGCGCGCCGCGTCGATCGGGAACGCGCCGTCGAGCAGCGCGCGCGGATTGAGCCGCCGCAGGACGACGTTCGCATCGGTCACCGTCGGCTGCTCGCCGCGCCCGTAGCAGGCCGGCCCCGGATCGGCGCCGGCCGAGACCGGGCCGACGCGCAGCGTCGCGGCGGCGTCGAGCCAGGCGATCGTCCCACCGCCGGCGCTGACCTCGGCGAGATCGACGAACGGAAAGCGCACCGGATAGCCGCTGCCCTTCACCGAGCGTCCGCTGTGCGTCGAGCCGGCCGCCTCGAACGAGGCGCTGATCTCGGGGACGCCGCCGCGAATCGTACCGGCCTTCGCCGTCGTCCCGCCCATGTCGAACGACAGGACGTGTTCGAGCCCGAGCGCGCGTCCGAGGTACGCCGCGCCGATGACGCCGCTGGCCGGACCGCTCTCGATCAGCGTCGCCGGTCGGCGCGCGGCCGGGCCGAGCGCCGCCATCCCGCCGTCGGAGCGCATCACGAAGATCGGCGCCCGCACGCCGGCTGCGCGCACGCCGGCCGCGACGCGTTCGAGGTAGGCGCGCACGATCGGCGCGAGCGCCGCGTTGACGACGGTCGTCGAGAAGCGCTCGTACTCGCGATACTGCGGATCGATCTCCGAGGAGAGCGAGACCTCGACCTCAGGCAGCGCCTCCGCCAACGCCGTGGCGACCGCGCGCTCGTGCGTGCCATCGACGTCGGCATGCAGCAGGCCGACCGCGACCGCACGGATGCCACGCTCGCCGATCGTCGCGACGGCCCGCGCGACGCTCTCGGCGTCGAGCGGGACGAGCACCGTCCCGTCGTGCGTGCGCCGCTCGCGCACCACCAGCCGGTCCTCGCGCCGCGCCAGGGGCTTGGGCCGGGTGACGTTGAGATCGTAGAGCAGGCTGCGGTTCTGGCGCCCGATCTCCAGCACGTCGCGGAACCCTTCGGTCGTGATGAAGGCGACCCGCGGCAATTCGAGGTGCACCTGACCCAACAGCGCATTCGTCGCGATCGTCGAGGCGTGCGCGACCAGCGCGATCTCGTGCGGCGCGATCTCGGCCAGCAGCGCGCCGAGCGCGACCAGCAGCCCTTCCTCCGGCGCGCGCGGCGTCGAGGTGACCTTATGCCGCAGCAGCCGCCCGTCGTCGGCCAAGGCGACCAGGTCGGTAAACGTGCCCCCGATGTCGATCCCGACGCGCCAGCTCATGTGGCACCGATCCCCAGGAAGGCTTCTAGCACCAGCGGGTCTCCAGTCAGATCGTGGGCCGGGCCGGGCGGCACGACCCGGTCGGTGGGAGAACGTAGGCGACGTCGGCGGCGCGCAGCGCCTCGCAGACGTTCCGCTCGACGAGAATGCCCGCGGGCGGCGATCGGGGCGACACCCGCGTGGACCACGACCAGGTGCTCGGCGATCGGCATCAGCACCTCCCCGAAATGCTCGACAATCCAAGCACCCCGTGCCGCCGAGCGGCCCTTCGGTAAATACTCCTAATCAGGCTTTAGCTCGTCGTCATTGCTGACCTAACTAAGCCTGCGGTGTGCTATAATTAAATAAGCAAGGGTGGTCTGCAAGTAGCGATCCGGCCCACGGGCTGGAGAAGAACGTAGACAAGTAGACCGCCAGGCAGTGCGAGGTCTACTTGTGTACTACGTAGTTCCTGGAGAACGCGCAGACTACCGGCTCCTCAATGAACCCGACGGGGCCGCAGCTGCACAGTTGGAGGCCGCCGAAGCGCGCGCCGACGTGGCGACCGTGAAGCGCGCCTTATCGCTCGACGAGTTTCAAGTTTTGAGCGATCACTGCGCCGACGAGCTGTCGCTCGAAGAGTCCGCGCGCCTTCGTGGTCGTTCGCGGACGCGCCAGCGGCAGCTGTACAACGCCGCAATGGCCCGGGCCAGAGCCGCCCTGGGTATCATCACGCTCTCCGCCTAAGGCTGAGCATCAAGGATCAGTATGATAAAGATGAAACAGCGGTCACGCAAGATGCACGAGGCATCACGGCCCCTCGAACCGTCTGCCGTCCGACCTGAAGAGCGACCTCTCGGAGGAATCGTATCAGAGGCAGCCTCTGATCTGCAAGCGCAGCGCGAGTATCAGGCGCGAGTACTGAAGGATTCGGACGCACTCAACTTCATGGTAGCTGAAGCCTTCGTTCAAGGAATGAGGCGCCAAGGCTATCGAGATACCGCGCGGGCACTCGACGAACTCGTTGATAACGCTATCCAAGCGGGTGCACAGCGAGTAGACGTGGTTTTTAATCTTGGTAATGCAGACAAGACGAATCAGCCTTCGCAGATCGCGATTGTCGACACGGGCCACGGCATGGACGGCGAGATGATCCGCATTGCGATGATGTGGGGAGGCAGTCACCGCGCCGACAAGAACGACCGCTCTGGATTTGGCCGTTTCGGTTTCGGCTTGCCCACGGCATCTCTGAGTCAGGGAAGATCTTACACGGTCTACTCTCGCCCCATCGACGGCGACATGCACGCCGCACGGTTTGACACTGACCAGCTGAACGTCCAGCAAGGTCAGGTTCAGATTCAAGAAGCAACAACTGCGCAATTGCCTTCCTGGATCGCGGATTACATCACGGCGCATATAGGCACCTTTTCTAACGGAACAGTAGTCGTTCTCGATGACCTTGACAATCTCTCACCAAAAACCGAAAAGGCGCTTGAGGAGCACCTACTACTGCACTTCGGGCTTTTCTACCGCCGTTTCGTCGGTGATACTGTCTCGATTCGTGTCAACGGGAAGCGGGTTGATCGAATTGACCCATTGTACCTTGACCCGCTCGGAAAGGATTACTCGAGCTCCGACGAGCTTATCGCGGAGGAGGTCATTAGCAAGTCGATCGAGGTCAAGCTCGCAAACGGCGGGAGTGACTTCATCACATTCCGGTGCTCATATATGCCCATTGGCTTCGCCGAGGCAACCAACAGGATCAAGGGAGGGCCGACGCCCTCCGAGGCTCAAGCGGACTCGAAGGATGAAGAGGAAATTCGTCGCGCAAAGGGTCGCCGCTATCGAGTTCGGAGAGAGACCACTGGGTTGATTTTCATGCGTCACAAACGCCAGATCGACGTGGTGCGTCCCAACGTGGATGGATGGTTCCAGGTGATCCCCAGAGATACGTTCTGGGCGTGTGAGATCGACTTTCCGGCGACTCTGGACGAAGAATTCGGCGTTACCACTAACAAGCAACATATCGTCCCAAGTCCTAGGATATGGGACAGCTTGAACACGGCCGGCCTGCAACGAATCATCACCGAAATGCGTCAACGTAGGCTCCGAGAGACGGCCACTTTGCAGGAAGACAAGGACGCCCACGAAGTCGTTGTCGACGTCATGGAGACAGGCCGCGATGAGGACAAAAGGCTTCGACGCCAGCGCCCATTCTTAGCCGACGATCCCAAGCGGATCAGCCGAGCGAACGCCCAATTGGAGCGTGAGGCTCGCGAACTCGCATCGAGGACTGGCGCCGAAGTTGGAACGCTACTCGAAAAGCTGAAGCGCGAAACGCCTCCCTATGCCGTTCGTTACGAAGATCGATCCGAGAATGGCCCGTTTTACGATGTCGATTCGTGGGGAGGCCAAAAGCAACTCATTATCAATTCGAACCACCTCTTCTATCGAGAGTCCTACAGCAGGCTGGCACGGGAAGCCAAGGCTGCCCTGCTGCTCCTTCTATTCGTCCTCGCGGAGAGCGAGATCGATGCACCCGATGCAACTCGCCAGTTCTACCTCAGTGAGCGGTCGCAGTGGTCAGAGCAGCTTCGAACACGCATCAGAGAACTCTCCGAGCGGGCATTCCGCCACGCCGAAGATGAAGAGGGTCCCGCTGTAGCATAGCAGTCGGCCAACTCGCAGATAACGGGTGACAGTCCGGCGCTTCCCTTAGCTGCGTCGCGTGGGGGTGGCTGATTCACTTGCGTCCCTGCGGAGACCGTACAAATCACACAAGATGCCAGCGTTGTCGTGCTGGCATCTTGCATTTTGGCCAACGCCTCCAACTTAAGCGCGAAGCGAGGTCCTTGACGTCGCGACGTCGCGACGTCTATAATATCGTAGACGTCGCGACGTCGCTGGAGGAGAGCATGCCTTTCGCACCGGGCAAGGTTCGTGATGCCGTCATTCGAGCCGTGCGTAAGCGTGGAGGGCAGGCTCAGATAGCTGACATACGCGCCCTAGTGGCGGCCGACTTGGGCGCGGTCCCGGATTCGTCTATTAGGTCGTCCGTGCAGCTTCAACTAGAACGCGTCTCCCGCGGCACCTATCGCCTTAGAAAAGACGCATAGGTGCAGCAGCGTAAACCCGCGCCGGTTCCCACTTTGGCAGACTTTGATTCGTTCGAGTTCGGCAGACAGACTCTCTATCGTGGCGACTGCCTTGAGGTCATGTCGTGCTTCAGGGAAAACACCATCTCCGGGGTTGTCACAGATCCCCCGTACGCCTTGATCGAGTATCATCAGAGAGAGCAGCGTCGCCTTCGCACGGGGAATCGGGGCGGAGTCTGGCGGCTACCACCGTCGTTTGACGGATATGAACGGCGGCCGTTACCACGTTTCACGGTCTTGTCCAGTAGTGACCGTCTAGAAGTGTATGACTTCTTCGTGGAATGGGGGGCCGAACTTCTCCGCATCTGCAGGCCTGGCGCTCATGTATTTATCGCAAGCAATACGATGATGTCTCCCTTAGTGGCCTGCGCGATGGAGTATGCTGGCTTCGAGCGACGCGGTGAGGTCGCGCGACTTGTGCGCACGTTTCGCGGAGGGGACCGGCCAAAGAATGCTGAGGATGAATATAGCAATCTGAGTACGACGCCACGAAGCTGCTGGGAGCCCTGGGGTATTTATCGCAAGCCGATCGAATGCCGGACCGTTGCCGAAAATCTCCGCGTGTGGAAGGTGGGTGCACTCAAGCGCTTCTCTAAGGATCAGCCGTTTCTGGATGTCATCCCCAGCGGGCTTGCACCCGACGAGGAGCGCGAGGCTGCGCCCCATCCAAGTCTAAAGCCGCAACATTTCTTGCGGATCCTGGTGCGTTCAGTGCTGCCTCTGCGCGGCGGTATTATACTTGACCCGTTTGCTGGGGCAGCGAGTACACTAGCGGCCTGCGAATACCTAAAGATCCGTGGCGTTGGCATCGAACTCGACAAGCAGTACTACGCTATGGCAGCGAAAGCACTACCTCTATTATCGGAGCTTAAGCGGCCACAACTCGGCCGCCGCCAGCGATTCTTGCCCGGACTATAGTTATCGACACCAGCGCTGTTATCGTCGCATCCTCGGGTGTGTCAAGCCGCAAGCAGTTCGACCCCGAAGGCGTTGCGGGCCTACGGACCTGCAAGCGGATCTCTTGGAGCGGCGGGAGCGGACGTGAAGCGCGAGGGCCAACAATAGCCCACGAGTAGAGGCTACGTCAATATTTCAGTTTCCTACTTCGATGGCGGCGTCGAGATCGCGGTGACTAGAGGGTCTTGGGGGTGTAGCCGGCGCGGGCGCCGACGGTGCTGGCGGCGATCGCCGCCTTCGCGGCGCGCGCCCACGGTGCATCGCAGCTGCCGTCGGACTCAGGCGTCGGGACGGTCGCGACGATGTCGAACATGAACTGCGTGCGCTCGAACTGCTTGCGCGAAACGACCGCGCCGGCGTAGCTGTCCTGCGCGTTCTGGTGGTCGCAGCCTTTCCAGTGCGACGGGTTTTCCTTGTAGCCGTTGAAGCTGTGGTCGTCGAACGCCTTGGCGAGCTTGCCCGCGTCGGTCGTTCCGGCGGCTTCGATCCGATCGGCGAGCTGCGTCAGCGCGGCGTACCCGTAGTAGTGGCGCGCCGAGATCGGGCCTTGGATGTCGCGCCGCAGCCGGACGACCAGCTTGCGCGCGGAATCGGACGCGTCCGGCGTCCACAGCACCGAGAACGTCGAGCCCTGCACCGCGTCGAGCGGGATCGCGTCGTAGTAGAAGTCCTCGAGGTTGATCCCGGCCAGGTGGATCTTCTTCTGCAGGCCGAACTGCACGAACGCGTGCACGGCGTTGGCCGCGTCGACGCCGCTGTTGGCGAGCACGAGCACGTCAGCGCCGCTGGTCTGTACCTTGGTCATCGACGAGGAGAAGTCGTTGGTGCCCAACGGCAGGATGTCGTGTCCGACCTCGGTGCCGCCGGCACGGGTGAGGACCGGGGAGAGCTGCGCGTAGGCGTCCTTGCCCAGCGCGTAGTCGGCCTGGATGAAGTACCACTTGTGCCCGAGCGCGAGCAGGCGGTTCGCCATCGGCTTGAGCGCCATGCGCGCGTTGAGACCGTAGCGGTAGGTGAGCGCGCGCGCCTTCGCGCCGGTCATCGTCGAGTCGAACGGCCCGATCGAGAGGTTGAAGATCCCCAGCTCATCGGCCAGCGGTTCGAGCGCGAGCCCGCTCCCCGAGGACGTGCCGCCGAAGATGACGTCGACCCCCTCTTGGCCGACCAGGCGGCGCAGCTCGCTGGTCGCGACGGCCGGCTTCGAGGTGTCGTCGCCGGGGACGAGCTCGTACCGCACCCCGCCGCGCCGGTTGAGGTCGGCCAGGGCGATCGTGGCGCCGATCTTGTGCTTCCCCGCAACGTCGGAGAAGACGCCGCTGAAGGAGTCGAGGAAACCGATGCGGACCGTCGGTTTCCCGGTCGCGCTGAGCGCGATCGAAGGAAAGGAGACGGCCGCGGCCGCTGCGGCCGTGCCGCGGAGTAAATCGCGCCGAGTAGGCATCGTGGAAGCCTCCGTCGTCGAGCGAGCACGAAAATCAGGACCGTTTGGACGGACACCGCGCGCACGTCGTTTGCCTGGTCAATAATCGACGCCGAACCCCGGGGGCCCTCTGCCGGCCGGGGATGGGTAAGGGAGGATGTGAAGCGCTGGCACGCCGTCCTGGCCGTCGTCGCGATCGTCGTGATCGTGGCCTACATTACGATGACGCTCGGTGGCGTCTCGTTCCTGAGACACCACGGCTGATCGCCGCGCTCAGAAGGACCACTGCCAGGCATTCCAGTCTTCGATGATGCCGTTGGGGCGGAAGTGCTGCAGGCCGCTGTCGACCGCTTCGATTTGGCGCGGCCACCACAGGAAGGCGAACGGCGCATCGCGCGCGAGCAGTTCCTCGATCGTCGCGTAGGCGCGCTTGCGGGTGGCGCGATCGTAGTGGCTGAGCGCGAGTGCCTGCGCGGCGTCCATGGCGGGGCTGCAGTAACGCGACCAGTCGTAGCCGTGCGGTGGGCGCAGCCCGCACAACAGCTCCGAGGAATCGTCCGGGTCGATCCCAGCGTACCAGGTGAAGAGCGCGGCCTCGTACTTGCCGTTGGCCAGAATCCCCACCCCGACCGGACCGTAGTAGAGCGACGAGGAATAGCCGGTGAGTGCGACGCCGATGCCGACCTGCTGCAGCATCGCCTGCAGCTCGACGCCACGGCTCTTGTCGGTCGCGCTGTCGGAGCGATAGGCGAGATCGAACGCGAGCGGCGCGCCGTTGCGGAAACGCCCGCCGCCCTGGCCGACGCGCCAGCCGGCCGCGTCGAGCAGCGCGCGTGCCTGTGGTAGATCCTGACGGCTCGTGCCGGCCCGCGGATCGAACGCCCACAACTGCGGCGGCAAATCTTCGGTCGCCGGGATCGTGGTGCCGTACGTTCCTGCCTGCACCAAACGTGCCTTGTCGATCGCCAGACCGATCGCACGCCGCACGCGTACGTCGTCGAACGGCGGTCGCGTGACGTTGAACATGATCGCGTCGAAGCCGTTCATCGGGACGAGCCGCACGTCGATCCCCTCGATCGACTGCAGGTCCGGGTAGACGCGCGGCGAGGCGAGCATGAACCAGTCGATCTCGTGCGCGCGCAGCTCGCTCGCGATCGTGTTCTCGTCGGGGACCAGCTCGAGCACGATGCGCCGCAGTTTCGGCTTGCCGAGAAAGTAGTCGTCGTTGGCAACGAACTCGATACGATCGCCGCGCGCCCAGCGCACGACCTTGAACGGGCCCGTGCCGACGGGAGCCTGGTTGAACGGGATCCGGTTGAGGTTGGGATACCTCACCAACAGATGCTCGGGTAGGATGAAATACGGGGAATCGCTCGGTGCGAAAAACGTATGGACCGCCGGCGCGAACGGCCGGCGCAGGTGGAAGACCACCGTCTGGGGGTCGGGCGCGTCGGCCCGCACGATGTCGTCGTAGCCGTGCCGGGTCGCGACGTTGGTCGCCGGATTCATCAGCGCGTGGTAGGTGAACAGCACGTCGCGGCTGCTGAACGGCGCACCGTCCTGCCACCGCACGTGGCGGCGCAAATGGTAGGTGATCGTCAGGCCGTCGCGGCTGATCCCGCCGTTCTCCAGCGTCGGCACGACCGCGGCCAAGATCGGGACGTCGTGGCCGTCAGGGTCGGTGCCGATCAGCGGGTCGAAGACCAGCGCCTGGGCCTGCGTCTCGATCTGCTGCGATGAGAGGAGCGGGTTGAGCGTGTTGGGGCTCAGGCTGGTCGCGACCCGCAGCGTCCCCGGGATGAGCCACGGGTGCGCGCCCGACGCTGCGCTGCCACCGTCGCTCGCGCGGGCGCAGCCCGCCAGCGCGCAGGCCGCGACCATCGCGGTGAGTCCCCAAACGGTTACGCCGGCACGATGAGCAGGCACGGGAGGGGCGATTGGCTAGGTCCCGATCAGCTCCTTGAGCGCGTGTTGGAAGATCTTCGGGGCCTTGCCTTGGAAGAGCACGGACTCGTTGCCGCCGATCTGGCGGCGCAGGGCGACCAACTCGTCGCGCAGCGCCGCGGCCTTCTCGAACTCGAGGTTCGCGGCGGCCTCGCGCATCGTGCGCTCGATCTCCTTCGCCATCGCCTCGGCGACTTCGCGCGGCAGCTTCTCGGCCCGGACGGCGTCCGCGGCATCGTGGCCGCCCGTGGCGCCGCCGACCAGCTCGAGGATGTCGCGCACTTCCTTACGGATCGTCTTCGGCTCGATGCCGTGCTCGGCATTGAACGCCAGCTGCATCTCGCGCCGCCGGCGCGTCTCACCTAGCGCCTTGGCCATCGACTCGGTGACGACGTCGGCGTACATGATGACCTTGCCTTCGACGTTGCGCGCCGCGCGCCCGATCGTCTGGATCAGCGAGGTCCCCGAGCGCAGGTACCCTTCCTTGTCGGCGTCGAGGATGCCGACCAGCGAGACCTCCGGCAGATCGAGCCCCTCGCGCAGTAGATTGATCCCGACCAGCACGTCGAAGAGCCCCTTGCGCAGATCGCGCAGGATCGCGATCCGCTCGAGCGTCTCGATCTCGCTGTGCAGGTAGCGCACGCGGATCCCGTTCTCGATCAGATACTCGGTCAGATCCTCGGCCATCTTCTTGGTCAGCGTGGTGACCAGGACGCGCTCGTCGCGCTCGGCGCGGCGCCGGATCTCTTCCATCAGGTCGTCGACCTGGTGGCGAGTCGGGCGCACTTCGACTTCGGGGTCGACCAGGCCGGTCGGGCGGATGATCATCTCGACGACCTGACTCGACTTCCCGAGCTCGTACGTCGAGGGTGTCGCCGAGACGTAGATCACCTGCTTGACGTGCGCGGTGAACTCGTCGAACGTCAGCGGGCGGTTGTCGAGCGCCGAGGGGAGCCGGAAGCCGTGCTCGACCAGCGAGAGCTTGCGCGAGCGGTCGCCGCCATGCATCCCGTGGACCTGCGGCAACGTCACGTGCGACTCGTCGATCAACAGCAGCCAGTCTTGCGGGAAGAAGTCGAGCAAGCACCAGGGCGTCGAGCCCGGCTGGCGCCCTGAGAGCGGCGCCGAGTAGTTCTCGACCCCGTTGCAGTAACCGACCTCACGCAGCATGTCGAGGTCGTAGCGCGTGCGCTGCTCGAGCCGTTGCGCTTCGAGCAGCTTCCCCTCAGCGCGGAACAGCCGCAGCCGCTGCTCGAGCTCGTCCTCGATCTCGATCAGCGCGCGCTGCAGCTTCTCTTCGGGCGTGATGTAGTGCTTGGCCGGGAAGATCTTCAGCTCGTCCTTCGAGGTCACGTACTCGCCGGTGAGCTGGTTGACGACGTTGATCGCCTCGATCTGGTCGCCGAAGAATTCGATCCGGTGCACCAGCTCCTCGTCGACCCCGACGAACTCGAGCGTATCGCCGCGCACCCGGAACGTCCCGCGCACGAGGTTCAGGTCGTTGCGCCGATATTGCATCCCGATCAGTTTGCGCAGGAACTCGTCGCGGTCGATCACGTCGCCGACCTTGATATCGGCCGCCATCTCCATGTAGTCCGACGGCGAGCCCAACCCGTAGATGCACGAGACCGAGGCGACGATCAGCGTGTCGGGCCGGGTCAAGAGCGACTGCGTCGCCGAGTGCCGCAGGCGCTCGATCTCGTCGTTGATCGAGCTGTCCTTGGCGATGTAGGTGTCGGTGTGGGCGATGTACGCCTCGGGCTGATAGTAGTCGAAGTACGAGACGAAATATTCGACCGCGTTGTGCGGGAAGAAATCGCGGAACTCCGCGCACAACTGCGCGGCGAGCGTCTTGTTGTGGCAGAGCACCAGGGTCGGCTTCTGGACACGCTCGACGACCCGGGCCATCGCCAGGGTCTTGCCGGAGCCGGTCACGCCGAGCAGCGTCTGCGCCCGGTCGCCGCGCAAAACGCCCATGGCGAGCTGCTCGGTCGCCTTGGGCTGATCGCCGGCCAACGGGTACTGCGTCACGAGCTCGAAAGCGGACATGCCTCTTCGAGAACCCAGCACCCGAGCGACGGGGTGCGGCGAGGCTTCGCCGACCCCAGCGAGCAAGCGAGCACCGTCGCCCGCCGGGGGGCGTGGCCTCAGGCCGAGACGCGGGCCATCGCGTCAGCCGGCAGCTCCATGCGGCGCACGTCGCGGTCGATGGTGACCGACGCCGGGACGAGCGCCAGGATGTCGTTGCGGATGTCGACCCCAGGCGCGATCTCGCTGATCGCGAGGTGGTCGCCGCGCCATCGGAGCACGCAGCGCTCGGTGATGACCGTAAACGAGCCGCTGCGCGTGCGCGCAAAACGGGGATCGAAGCAGATCGGATCGACCGCGTCGACGATCTTGCGGACGCGGCCCTCGCGCCGAATCGCCAGGCGGCCCTGCTCGACGCGAACGTCGAGGCCGCCGGTCGTGAACGTCCCGCAGAACAGCAGCTCCTTCGCCGCCTGGGAGATGTTCACGAAGCCGCCGATGCCAGGCAGGCGATTCCCGAGCTTCGCGACGTTGATCCGTCCCTGCGCGTCGAGCTCGCCGAACCCCAACACGGCGAGGTCGATCCCGCCGCCGTCGTAGACGTCGAACAGGTTGCTCACCTCGACGATCGCCTCCGGACCTGCCGTCGCCCCGAAGGACGCCGCACCGGCCGGTCGTCCACCGATGGCGCCCGACTCCAACGTGAGCGTCGCGTCAAAGCGCGGCAGCGACCCCAGCCGCCGGCCGACCTCGGCCGGGATCCCGATCCCGACGTTGAGCAGCGAGGCCGACGCCGCGGCAACCTGGCGCACCGCACGCTCGACGACGATCTCACGCGCGGCGCCGGCGTCATCCGGCTCCTCCGGCTCGCTGAACGTGCGCGTGACGTAGGCAGGATTGAAGGCTTCCGCGTAGGTCTGGTCGGCGTCGCTCCCGGTGGCGACGACGACGTAGTCGACCAGCACGCCGGGGACCCGAATCTGTTGCGGCGCGACCTCGTCCCAGGCGACGATGCGCTCGACCTGCGCGATCACGATCCCGCCCGAGTTATGCGCCGCGGCAGCGAGCGAGAACGCGTCGGCGAACGAAGCCTCTCGATCCATGATCAGGTTGCCGCGAGCGTCGGCGGCACTCGCGCGGACCACGGCGACGTCGATCGGGAATGCCGGGTACGCGATCGCCGCTTCACCGTTGATCACGATCCGTTCGAGCAGCTGCGGCTCGCTGCGCGCGTTGAGCCGGCCGCCACGCTGAAGCGGATCCACGAACGTCCCCAGCCCGATACGGGTCACGTAGGTGGATCGACCGGCCGCCGTCGCGCTGAACAGCCGGCTGATGACGCCCTGCGGCCAGTTATACGCCTCGATCAACTCGTCGCGGGCCAGCGCGGCGAGCTTGGGCACGTAGTCCCAATATCCGCCGATCACGCGCCGGACGAGTTGGGGTTGCGCGAGTTGGTTGAGCCCCCGCTCGCCGCGATCACCTTGGCCTGACGCGAAGAGCAGTTGCAGGTCGCGCGGGGTCCCCGTCGCCGCGAATCGCCGGGCCAAGGCCCGCGTCACGGCCTCGGCGTGGCCGCAGCAACCGAAGCCGCCGGTCGCGACGGTCATCCCGTCCCGAATCGCGCCGGCGGCGGTCGCGGCATCGACGACCTTCACGCGCTGGCGCCCTGCAACTCGAACTCGGGGAGCGCGGCCTCACCCGCGATGGTCACCGGCTTCTCCCAGACGACCAGGAACTTGCAGCCCTCCGCGCTGGTAAGCTGATGGCTGCTGCCGGGCGGATAGACCTCCAGCGTCCCGCGCCGATGCGCGCCGGTGTCGTTGACGAGCACGCCGTCGAGGACGAGGATGATTTCGTAACCGCCGTGCACGTGCCGCGGGACGTGCGCGCCGGGCCGATACCGCACGATCGCGGCGGCGGCGCCGTCGGGTTCGCGGTCGCGCGTGTCGAAGAGACGGACGATATCGTTGCCGGTGCGCCCGTCGACGTCGAACGGCGTCCAGAGCAGCCGCCGGTCGAGCTCCTCGGGGTCGAACAGATTCTCGAAGCGCTGGCTGAGCTGAGCGAGGGTCATGGCGTCGGAGTCTCCTTTCGTGCTACTTGCGAGTGCTGAGGTACACGCCGATCGCGGCGGTCGCGAACCCCGCGACGACGGGGACCGACAGGGCTTCGTGCAGGAGCGCGGCCGACATAACGGCCGTCACGGGCGGGATCAGGTAGAACAGGCTCGCGACGCGGCTCGCCTCACCGCGCCGAATCATGAAGAAGAGCAAGCTGATCGCGCCGATCGAGTTGACCAGGCTCATCCAGGTCCAAGCGCCGATGAAGGCGAGCGTCCAGTCGACGTGGAGGTTCTCCGTCGCGAGCGCGAGCGTTCCCAGGATGATGGTCGCGACAGTGAGCTGGATGAAACCGCCGCTGCGCAAGTCCATCGATCCGCAGAAGCGCTTCTGATAGAGCGTCCCGCTGGTGATGCCGAACAGCGCGCAGCCGATCGCCGCATAGCCAACGGCCGGCGCGCTGTGCGCCGCCGCGAGCTTGTTGCTCACAACCAGGGCCACGCCCGCCAGGCCAAGCACCAGTCCGAGCCACTGGAAGCGCCCGACCCGCTCGCGAAAGAGTGCCGACGCCGCGAGCGCGGTCCAGATCGGCATGGTTCCGATGATGAGGGCGGAGACGGCGGCGGACACGCCGAGCTTGATCCCGGTGTACAACCCTCCGAACTGCACCGCTTGGATGAGCACGCCGACGACGACGATGTTGAGCAACTCGCGCCTCGTGGCCGGCCAACGCGCCTTTGTCAGCAGCGCGACGCAGAGCAGGATGAACGCCGCCAGCGCGAAGCGCAGCGTGGTCATCAGGAACGGCGCCACGAAGTGCAGACCGATCGCTCCGGCGATGTACCCGGAACTCCACATCAGGATGAATAAAGTTGGACGCGACCAGCCGAGGCTCACCGCCTCCGGTCTGGCCACCCGAGCAGTGAGTGTTGTATCGCTCATGCATTGACTCCGATCGTCGAGAAGACGGGGTGACGCGCGGGTTCGTCGACGTAGCGCACGCGTCGTGCGAGAAAGATGACTGCTTCGTGCACACTACGCGCGGCGTGACGTACGTTGATGTCGAGGGCACTGGTGAAGAAATGGACGCCGCTGGTGAGCGATCCGATCGCGAACAAATCCGGCTGCACTGCGCCGCTTGACGCGATCATGCGGCCACTCTCGAACTCGACGTCGATCCCGCCGTGCCGATGCGGCCGCAGCAAGCCGCGCGAGTGCAGCGCCTGCAGGAGTGGAGAGCGGAGCGCGTTGGAGCCGTCGAATCCCGTCGCGTTGATCAGCGCGGCGCCCGACACGACGACGTCGTTGGCTTCGCGCACGCGCAGCGTCGCCCGGAAACGCGCGCTGGCGTCGTCGAAGCCGAGCCGCTCGAGTCCGCCGTAGAGCGTGGCGCGTCCCTGCGCCAGCGCCCGCGCGATGATGCATGCATTTTCGATCGGGATCGAGACGCGGTGGGCGAGGAACTCGCTCTTGAGCGCGACGAGCTTCTGCTTCTCATCCTCGCGCAGGCCTCGCCAGACCTCGTCGATGACCTCGTTCATCGCGTAGACGATCCCTTGCCACGGCCGCGGACGATCCGCCGACAGGTAGATCTCGTCCAGGAAGGCGGACCTGGGGTCGACGCCGGGCCGGCGGATCTCGTCCCAGGCGAACGGCACGCCGTTCGATTCGGCCTCGATCCGGCACAGTTCCAAGACGTCTTCGAGTCGCAACCCGCCGCGCTCCCCCGCCAAGCGCCGGATGACGTCGCGCACGATGTGGCGCAGGACGTGCGGCTCTTGGCTGCCGCGCACGGCGGGGAGGCGGCCACCGCGGGAGACGAGCTTGATCGCCCCGCGGTAGCCGCTCCGCCCAAGTAGCGCGATCGCCACGTCGATCGCGCTCAGCCGCGAGCCGACGACGATCACGTCGTCGTCATCGTCGATCCGTTGCAGGAGCCGCCAGATCGGATAGGGGTTCGACGCGTACTTCTCGAGCCGCGCGAACTGCGGGTACGGCTCATGCGGGGCGTGACCGCAGCACAGCATGACGACGTCCGCGCGGAGCGTTGCGCCGCTGGCCGTCGCCGCGTGGAATTGCTCGCCGAGTCGGGCGATGTCGACGATGTCGTCGCGGCGGACGGTGAAATCGATCCCGGCGCGTCGGGCGCGCTCGCCCAGCGTGCGCACCAGGTCCTGCAGGTACAGGCCGAACAGTGCCCGCGGTAGGAAGGCGCTGGGAGCGAGCCGGACCCGGGGAAAGCTCGGCCGCCAGACCGCCTCGTTCTGCCGCAACCACTCGTAGAAGTGCGGCTTGTTGCCGTGGATGGCCGAGATGCCGGCCGCCCGGGTGTTGAGCAGATTCGTCTCGACGTCCGCCTCGTACGCGATGCCCGGTCCAACCGCCGGGCGGCGCTCGACGAGCGTGATCGAGACCTGCTCAGCGACCCTCGCCGCGATCGCCTCCTCGACGAGATGGTGGGTGGTCGAGACGCCGACCGCGCCGCCGCCGACGATCAGTACCGCAGCTCCCCTGGCCTGACTCATCTAGCACACCTCCAAATGAGCGTCTACGGGCTTGCCGGCGCTCGGCCGGCGATGCGATAGAACCTATATAACCGGTTCTAAGGGTTCTGTCAAGACTCGCCTGACCCGAATATGTTACGTTGACAGAACCTTAAGAGCCGGTTATTCTAGCGCTATGTCCGCCTTGGCCAGCGCGCCGTTCCGCTTCGACTACGGGCGCATCTCGCTCGATCTCGTCTCGACGGTACGGCGCCGGCAGTCGAGCGGCATCGACCTCCTGACGCGCCCGGACGACGCGGCCCGCTGGCTGCGCGCGGCGCAGCTCGTCGCCGGTGACGTCAACCCGACCGAAGCCCAGTTTCGGCGCTTGATCCACTTGCGCGAAGCGGTCTACGCCCTGTGCAAGGCGGCCCTCTCCGGCAAGCGCCCGGGCGAAGCGGATATCGCGATCATCAACAACACCGCCGCCCGCGCCAGCGAGCGGCTCGAGCTCGACGGCCAATGGCGCCTGCACGTACGGACCGTGAATCTGGTCGAACTCGCGATCGCACGCGTCGCGAAAGATGCCGCACAGATGCTCGGTTCGCCCGAGACGCGCGAGCTACTCCGGGGCTGCGAGCAGGACGACTGCGGCACATTGTTCATCGACGCCTCGCCGGGGCGGCGGCGGCGGTGGTGTAGCATGACGCGCTGCGGCAGCCGAGCGAAGGCGAAAGCCTTCCGAAAACGGCACTTGCAGGCGACCTGAGGAGTGTACCCGAGGCCACCGTGGTAGCCCTTTTGCTCGAACGAATTCCACTGGAGCCTTCGCGGATCCGATACGAGTGCCCCATCTCGTTTCCCGGTGCCTCGACCGTCGACGTGAAAGCCCTCATCTCGGGCTTCGAGCTGGCCGATGACGCCAGCGGCAACGCCGCGGTGCTGACGTTCTTCGCACAACGCGAGACGATCACGGTGCTGACGTTCCGCAGCATGAGCGGCGTCGTGCGAACGCTCGAGATCGAGATCGCGCTCCTCGATCCGGCCCCGTCTTCCTCGACCGCTCTGATCACGCTCTCGAGACCGTTCGACGTCGCCGGCTGGCTACAAGTGCTCTTCATCGCGCAGCTCGTCCACGACTGAGGTCGCCACCGAGCGAGGAGTCGGTAGCGCGTGCATGCAGAGCGATCCGCTACAAGTCGCCGATGTCGCAGAGGATGCGGTCGGTGTCGCCCCCGAGTGCCGCGGTCGTGAAGGCGAGCGAACATTGCGCGAACGTGTGCGTCGACACGCGTGCGATCTCGAACAGCGCGTCGCGGGGAACCGCGGCGACGCGCCGCAGGTCGAGCGGCTGCGGGCGACCGCGCGTAATGATGAGCGCTACCGCGAAGCGCAGGATTCGCTGCAGGTTCGGCCGGGCCGACCCACAGCGCCGAATGCGCTCCACCTCGTCGTCAGCCGTGCCTAGCGCGCGCAGCGACGCAACGGCGCGCTGCACCACGGGCGCGCAGCCCAACCACTGCGCGACGGCCAGCTCGACCGCGACGCGATCCTCCGCAGCCAGGTTGCCGGCCGGGGCGGACGCCGGCACTCGATCGAGAACCTGCATGGTGGAACCATAATAACCGGTTTTCTCGGTTTGTCAAGGCGCACCCAGGCCGCGCGGGTGCGGGGCTAGGCGACCTCGGTCAGCCCGATGACTTCGACCCGGTGGCGGGCGCGGAGCGTCCCGGCGTACGGCCCGTCGAAGGTTCCCGAGACCGGGGCGACGTCTTCGTAGTCGCGGCCGACCGCGACGACGACGTGCCGCACGCGGACCGGCGTATCGTGGGTCGGGTCGAAGGAACGCACGACGACGCTTCCGTCGCGCTGCGGCACGAGCACCTCGACCCAGGCGTGGGTCGCCCCCTCGCCGAGCAGGTGCCCCGAGACGTAGCGGGCGGTCAGGCCGCAGGCCCGCGCCAGCGCCAGGACCACGTGGGCGTAGTCTTGGCAGACCCCGCGCCCCATCGCGAACGCCGTCGCGGCGGTCGTGAAGACGTCGGTCACGCCCTTCGTATAGATCAGGCGCCGGTGGACGAACCGGCTGATCGCCTCGGCCAGCTCGGCCGGATTCGGGTACAGCGCGCGCAGGTCGGCGGCGGTGTCGAGCAGCGCCTCGTCGGGGCGGGTCAGCCGGCGCGGCAAAACCAGGCGCGGGTCGCACAGCAGGGCCGGGTCGACGGTGTGCGGGTGGCCGCCTTCCTCGGTGCGGACCACGGCCTGGAAAGCGAAGTCGATCGCGCGCTCGACGAGCGGGACGTCGAACTGGGCGACGACGTTGCCGAACGCGTCGGTCTGGGCGTGGCGGCGGCCGGGGACGCTCGAACGCAGCCGATGAGTCAGCCGGCGTTGGGGGCCGTGGGCGCGGGGCGGCGCCAGGACTAGGCGCTGATGCAGATCGCGGATCGGCCCCGGATACTCGTACCGGAAACGCTGTTCGATCCGGAAGGTCGCCGCGAGCACACGCGACCAATCGATCGTGCTCGGCTCGCGGACGCCCGGTGCGTCAGCTTCCATCTCTTTCCTCATCGGCACGGACCGTCATCGCAATCAGTTCCGTGCGGCCGAACGTCGTCAACATTGCGACATCCAGCGCGTCGCGCCCGCGAGCGACCACGATCCGGCCCTTGCGGCGCTCGTTGTTGCGCGGGTCGAACGTCGACCAGGTGCCGCCCAGATAGACCTCCATCCAGGCGCAGAAATCCATCGGTGGGTAGGGCGGTGCCACGTCGATGTCGGGCAGGTAGCCGAAGACGTAGCGGGCCGGGATGTTGAGCGCACGGCAGAACGTGATCGCGAGGTGCGCGAAGTCGCGGCAGACACCGGCCTGCGACTGGTAGACGTCGACGGCCGTCGTCGTTGCGGTGCTGCTACCGACGGTGAAGCTCAGATGGCCGTGGACGAAATCGACGATCGCCTGCACGCGGCCCCAGCCCGGCGCGATACCACCGAACAGCTCGCACGCTCGGTCGGCCAGCACGTCGGAGAGACAGTAGCGGCTGGGCAGCGTATAGGCCAGGACGTCGTCGGGGAGCTGGTCGACCGGATGCTCGATCGCGTCGACGTCGAGCGGATCGGCGGCCGCGGTCGTCTCGACGCTGGCCGCGTAGCGGATCGTCGTCCGCCCGTCCGCGAGCGTGAGCCGGCGGCAGACGTTACCGTACAGATCGGCGTAATCGTGCGCCGCGGCCTCCGGTTCGACGCTCCAGCGCTCCTGCAGCACCCGCTGCCCGTCGCGCTGGAGCGGGCGCACGAGGCAGATGGCCGGCACCGGCGCGGCCGTCTCGCAGACGAACTCGCAGCCGACGCCCACCTGTAAGGTGCCGTCGCGGACCAGGGAAACCATAGACTGCGGTCTTTCCCCGTCAGGTGACGCTTCATCCCGACAAATGGCCCGCCAGAGAGCAGAGCGACCAGGACCCCAGGTCCCGCTTGCCGGAAACATCCCGGCTTCCCCTGTGCGCCGCGGCGCTTCCGGAGGCAGAAGGAGCCCATGTGATCCAGCCGCCCTTGGTCTTCAGCGGGACCTCCAATCGGAAGCTGGCCGAAGAGATCGCCCGCCGGATGCAGACCCGCGTCGGCAACGCGCTCGTCGACCGCTTCAAGAACGACGAGTGCCGGATCGAGATCCGCGAGAACGTCCGCGGCGCCGAGGTCTTCGTCGTCCAATCGACCTGCCGGTCCCCCCAGGGCGCGACCGTCAACGACTCGGTCATGGAGCTGCTCCTGATCATCGATGCGCTCAAGCGCGCCTCGGCCAACCGGGTGACCGCCGTGATCCCCTATTACGGCTACGCCAAGCAAGACAAGAAGACCAAAGGCCGCGAGCCGATCTCGGCCAAGCTGGTCGCCAACATGCTGCAGACCGCGGGCGCCGACCGGATCGTCACGCTCGACCTGCACGCAGCCCAGATCCAGGGCTTCTTCGATATCCCGGTCGACAACCTGATGGCCGCGCCGACTTTGTGCAACTACCTCAAGCAAGAGAAGCTCGAGGGCGACAAGATCGTCGTCGTCTCGCCGGACGCCGGCGGCGTGCCGCGCGCCGAGACCTTCGCCAAGCGGCTGAAAGCTTCACTGGCCGTCATCATCAAGCGGCGCCCGGAGCCCGACGTCTCCGAAGTCACGCATATCGTCGGCGACGTGCAGGGAAAGATCGCCGTCGTGGTCGACGACATGATCTCCACCGGCGGGACCTTGGTCAAAGCAGCCGAGGCGCTGCGCCGGTACGGTGCGACCGACGTCTACACGCTCGCGACCCACGGCATCTTCGCCGGCGACGCGATCGCGCAATTCGAAAAGTCCGAGATCAACCGCGTCATCGTCACCGATACGATCCCGCGCACGATCGACTCACCGAAGATCGAGCACCTCTCGATCGCCCAGATCCTCGCCGACGCGATCAAACGGATCACGTCCAACCGTTCGGTCTCGGAGCTGTTCAACAGCGAGGACTCCGACCAAACACCGCCCGAACGTCCGTCACCTAGCGCCGAGACCGAGCTCCCGCCCGTCGCGGCCGCCGCCGTCTGAACTCCAGAACGAGAACACATGCCCAAGCAACGAACCCTCACCCAGCTCACGCTCGAGCCGCGGACCGCCGTCGGCACGACTGCCTCGCACGCCCTGCGCGCCGCCGGGAAGATCCCCGGCGTCGTCTACGGTCACGGTCAGTCGACGCCGATCGTGATCGACGCCAAGCAACTGACCAACCTGCTCGTCTCGGGGAACCGCAGCCGCGTCGTCGCGGCCCAGATCGGCAGCACCTCGGACTCGGTGCTCTTGCGCAAGATCGAAACCGATCCGATCTCGCGCAAGCCGCTCAGCGTCGACTTCCAGCGGGTCAAACGCAACGAAGCGATCACCGCCGCCGTCCCGGTCGTCACGGTCGGGATCCCGTTCGGCGTGAAGGAGCACGGCGGCGTGCTCGACATCAGCTTGCGCACGCTCGAACTCAAAGGCCCGGCGGAGTCGATCCCCGACCGGCTCGAGATCGACGTCAGCGCGCTGGACATCCACGAGCACGTCACCGCCGGCCAGGTCGCGCTGCCCAAGGGCTTCACGCTGATCACGGCCCCCGAGACGCTGGTGGTCGCGGTCGAGGTCACCCGAGCCGAGGTCGCCGAGGAGGCGGACGTCGTGGCGCCGGTCGCGCCGGTCGCTGCGGCCGAGCCGCCGGCGAGCTAAGCGACGATCGACGAGCTCTCCCTCGTCGTCGGGCTCGGCAACCCGGGCGCAGCGTACGCGCGTACGCGCCACAACCTCGGCTTCATCGTGGTCGACGCGCTGGCCGCGAAGTGGAGCCTCGGGCCGCGCGACTGGCACAAGAAGAACCAGGCGCGGTTCGTGCTCGCGCGCGAGCAGCGCACGATCCTCGTCGAGCCGCAGTCGTTCATGAACTTGAGTGGGCCACCGGTGCTCGGGATCGCGACCTTCTACAAAGTGCCGCCGACACGGATGCTGGTGGTCGTCGACGAGCTGGATCTGCCGTGGGAGAAGCTGCGCCTGCGCGCGAGCGGCTCGAGCGGCGGCCACAACGGGCTCAACTCGCTGATCGAGCAGTTCGGCCCGAACTTTCCGCGCCTGCGGATCGGGATCGGGCGCGACCGCGAGCACGACGCGGTCGACCGGGTCCTGGGCGAGTTCACGCCCGAGGAACTCGTCGCGCTGCCGGCGATCGTCGAGCGAGCGGTCCTTGGGATCGAAACCTGGCTGAACGAGGGGATCGTCGCCGCGATGAACCAGGTCAACCCTAAAGTCTGAGCGCGACGCTCCGATGACCGCGATATATGCACCGCGCAGTATTTGCCGCGGCCCTGCTTGCATTGACCCCCCTAGCGGCATCGGCGGCCGAAGGAGGCTGGACCGCCGTGCGGTTCGACCGCCCCCAGCCACCCCGCAGCGAGCCGGCCGTGGCGCAGGCGCTCGCCGCCGACGTCAACGCCGCCCGCGTGGCGCGCGGACTGCCGGCACTGATTCTTGACGATCGGCTCTCGCGCTTCGCTCTCGCGCTGGCTCGGGAGATGGCCCAGCGGGGGTACTTCGGCCACACCGATCCCGACGGCGTGACCTTCGTCGACCGCCTGCGCAGCGCGGGGTTCGTCGACCGCTACGCCGCCGAGAACATCGCACTCGACACCGACGAGCCTCACGCCAACGTGGCGCTGCTCCACAGCCCCGGCCATTACGCCAACATCGTCGATCCGCGGCCGCGCTCGCTGGGCGTGGCGGCCGTGGTGGCGGCCGACGACGAGATCTTCTTCGTCGAGGAGTTCGGCGGCTGACCTACCCCCCCAGCTAAACGTTCGGCCGCATTCCGCCGTTGTATGGGAAAAGGGGGAGCTATGGAGCTTCACGGTCGGACGATGGTGATTCGGCTCGACGAGGCGACGCTGGGCGCCGACGGCACCACCCTGTTCGGAGATCTGGTCTTCCTCGGGAATCTCGGGATGCGGCCGCTGATCGTCGCGCCGACCGCCGACGCCGCGCGGGCGGTCGTACGCAAGATGAATCGCAGCGGCGACACCGCGGTCGGCCTCTCGGGTGCCGACGCCGGGATGATCCCCGCCGCTGCCGGGACGATCGGTGCGGTCCAGACGCGGTTGCTGTGCACCTTGCTCGACGCCGGCTACGTCCCGGTCATCGAGCCGCTCGCCTTCGGTTTCACCGGCACCGACGTGGCGGTCGCCGCCGACGACGTCGCCCAGGCGCTCGCCAGCGCGGTCGGAGCGGCCCGCGCGATCTTCTTCAACGACCAAGGCGGCGTGATCGACGCGAAGACGCGGCTGCTCATCGAGCAGCTCACGCCGGCTGAGGCACTCGAGGTCGCAGCCGATCGCGCGCTCTCCGAAGACTTGCGCGGCGCGGTGCGCGCCGCGGCGCTCGGGGTGCGCGGCGGCGTCGGCGCGGCGCAGATCTGCGATGGACGCGTCGCGCACGCGACGATCGTCGAGTTCCTGACCGCCCGCCACATGGGCACCCAGGTCGCCGGCTCGGTCTTCACGGGCTGACCTCGGGTCAGTCGGGACGGGCTGCGGCTTCGCCGCCGCCGCTGCGCGCCAGGAAGAGTGCCATCCCCCACGCGTTGCGAATGCCCACCGCGAGCAAGAGCGCGACACCCGCTCCCACGGCGAGGCTCGAATGCCCCCACCCGGCGAGCGCCGTGACGGAGCTGACGACGATCAACAGATAGGCGATCGCGGGGACCGGCACATAGGCCACGTGCGCGCCGACGTCGGACGGGTCCATGAGGGACGAACGCCCGGCGAATATTCGGCTGCCGACGACCACGACGTACGCCAATCCTGCCAGTCCGCAGGCGAGCAGCGCGATGAGCACGGCAACATCGGAGCCCTGCGGAACGAGCGCCACCACCGCGATGAAGAGGATCGCTCCGAAGTGCACCAGCGTCGGCGTGACGAGGAGCGGGACCGCGCTCTCGCTCGCCTTCCGTCGCAGCGCGCCGCCGAGTGCGGCACCGAGCGTGACGATCACGAACATCAGGCCGATCAGCGTCGCCGCGGCCTGGCCGACCATGCTGTAGAACTCGCCCCAACCAACGAACATGACTCCTCCAAAGCGGAAATCCCGGCTTTGTGCTCGCGCGAGGCTGCATCTCTTTCACAGCCGGCCGACTGGCCGCTTGAGCAAAACCTCCGTATGACATCCAAGGTGTTAACCGCAAATCTCGCCACTCAAGCCGGGTGCAGGCTCCCGCGGGGGAAAGCATGAACGACGACGACGTCCTCACCTGATCTCGCAGGGCCATAGCACTGATGCCCGTCGATGTCCCGCCGCCGGTGACGCCGCCCGCATCAGCCGCGTCGACACCGGCCCCGCCGTCCGTTTCGGCTCCGCCTGGGTCACCGCGGCGGGCTTGGCGTCTGCTGGTCGCGCTCGCGGCGCTGGTGGTGTTGCTCGTGGTGGTCGGGGTCGTGGTCGTGCGCGCGTTGTTTCCGGCGGCGCCACCGACGCAGCTGCCCGTGAGCGGTCGGCTCGAAGGCTATCAGAGCGATCTCGGCGCGAAGGTCGGCGGTCGCGTCGTCTGGGTGGCCGTGCGCGAAGGCGCGGTCGTTCGGGCGGGGGAAGTGCTCGTGCAGTTCGACGACGCACAGACCCGTGCGCAGGTTGCGGCGGCGACAGCCGCTGCGGCGGCAGCCCGAGACCGCGCGCGCCAGGCGCGAGCGACCCTGGCCGTGTTGGCGAGCCAGATCGACGAAGCCCAGCTCGGCGGCGAACAGGCGACGGCCGACACGCAGGGCCGGGTCGCCCAGGCGCGCGCGAACGCCGCGGCGGCACAAGCGCAAGTGTCGGCGGCGGCTGCCGTCGTTCAACAAGCCCAGGCGGCGCTCGCGCTTGCCAGCGCCGATCGAGCGCGCTACGCGTCTCTGCGGCGCACCGGCGACGTTGCGGTGCAACGTGCGCAAGAAGCCGACACGACGTACCGCACGGCCACCGATGCGGTGAACCAAGAGCGCGCCGCGCTCTCGGCCGCGCAGCGCAACGCCGCAGCCGCCATCGGTGCGCTCGAGCTCGCGCAGAGCACGGCCTACAACACACCCATCCACGCGGCGCAAGTCACCACGCTCGAACGGCAGCAGCACCAAGCGCAGGCGCAGATCGCCGCCGCGTACGCCGACGCGAGCCAAGCGAGCGCGCTTCAACGTCAGGCCGACGCGGCGCTGAGCGATCTCACCGTGCGTGCGGCCGGTGACGGTACTGTGATCGCGCGCGCGGTCGAGCCCGGCGAGGTCGTCGCCCCGGGGCGTACGCTGCTCTCGGTCGTCGACCTGGATCACGTGTACTTGCGCGGCTACGTCCTCGAGGGCGACATCGGGCGCATCCGCGTCGGTCAGCCGGCCCACGTCTGGCTGGACTCCGATCCGAAGCACGCACTCGATGCCCGGGTCAGCGAGATCGATGCGCAAGCGTCTTTCACGCCCGAAAACGTCTACTTCAAGCAAGATCGCGTCCAAGAGGTCTTCGGAGTCCGGCTCGACCTGCGGGCGCCGCGCGGCTACGCGAAGCCCGGCATGCCGGCCGATGCCCTGATCGACGTCGAACGGTCGTGATCGCGGCGCCGCCGATCGACCTCCACGTGCGCGGCTTGACCAAGCGCTACGGCCAGATCGAAGCTGTGCGCGGCATCGATTTTGACGTTGCGCGTGGGGAGATATTCGGTCTCATCGGTCCGGACGGCGCGGGAAAGACGACGACGTTCAATGTCCTGGCCGGCATTCTCGAACCGACCGCCGGCGACATCACGCTGGTGGGCGAACGACCGCGCACTGCGCGCACGAACGTCGGATACCTCACCCAGCAGTTCTCGCTGTTCGATGATCTCAGCATCGACGAGAACCTGCGCTACATCGCCGGGCTGCGCGACGTTCCGTCGGCGGCGTTCACCGAACGCCGTCAACGTTACCTAGTGTTGATGGATCTGGCCGGGATCGGCGATCGGCTTGCCGGCCAGCTCTCTGGCGGGATGAAGCAAAAACTCGCCCTGTGCTGCGCCCTCATTAGCGAACCGCGCGTACTCTTGCTCGACGAGCCCACCGTCGGCGTCGATCCGCTCTCCCGGCGCGAGTTTTGGAGCGTTCTCGCCCGGCTTGCGTCGAACGACGTCACGATCGTCGTCGCGACCCCGTATCTCGACGAAGCCGAGCGTTGTCATCGCGTTGCGTTGATCTACGACGGCACCATCCGCGATCTCGGGACGCCGGCCGAATTGGAATCCCATCTCGCGTGCCAGCGTCTCGAAGTTCGCTCCAGCGACACCGCCGGTTGCGACCGAGTGTTGCAGGGCCTGCCTGACGGGATCGTCGACGTGCAGTCGTTCGGTGACCGCATCGACGCGCTTGTGCACGATGGGCAGCAGGGCGAGCGCGTGGTCCGCGCGGCGTTGGCGTCACACGCGATCGCGGTGACGTCGATCGACGTCGAGACGCCGACGCTCGAGAACGTCTTCGTGGCGCGCCTGCGCGCGCTCGGGTACGGCGATCCGTACGTGCCGTTTCCGGCCACGGCACGTCCGCCCACTGCCGATGGAGCGCTCGCGATCGACGCGCACGGGCTGACGAAGGCGTTCGGGGCATTCCGAGCGGTCGGCGGCGTAACGCTCCGCGTCGGCTACGGCGAGATCTACGGACTCCTCGGCGCGAACGGCGCCGGCAAGACGACGATCATCAAGATGCTCTGCGGCTTGCTGGCGCCGACGTCGGGTACGATCGCCATCGCCGGTCAGACCGGCGATCTGCGGGCGGCCTCCCTCCGGCAGCGGATCGGCTACATGAGTCAGAAATTCACGCTCTACGACGACCTCTCGATCATCGAAAACCTCCGGTTCTACGCCGGCGTCTACGGGCTGCGGTCGAGCGAGCGCGACGCGCGTATCGCCTGGGTACTCGAGATCTCCGGCTTGCGCGGACGCGAGCACCTCCTCACCGCGAAACTGCCGGGGGGCTGGAAGCAGCGCGTGGCGTTCGGCGCCGCGGTGATGCACGATCCCCAGATCCTGTTCCTCGACGAGCCGACGTCGGGCGTCGACCCGCTCGCACGCCGACAGTTCTGGCGCCTGATCGACGAGCGCGCCCGTGCCGGGACGGCCGTGCTCGTCACCACCCACTACCTCGAAGAGGCCGAGCACTGCCACCGGCTCTGCCTGATGGCCGGCGGCCGCATGGTCGCCGAGGGCTCGCCGACCGCGATCAAGGCGGCGCAGCCCGGCCGGCTTTTCGAGATCACGACCGATGCACCCGAGAGCGCTGCGGCAGCGCTCGAGCGGCTCTTTCCCGCCTGGCGGGTCGCCTTGTTCGGAGTGCGGCTGCATCTGATCGCACTCGACGACGGCGACCTCGATCGGGCGACGGCGGCGCTGCGAACGGCCGGCGTGAGCGTCACGGCGACCCGACCGATTCCGTTCTCACTCGAGGATGCGTTCATCGGTACGATCGAGCGTCAGCCGGCCGCATGAACCTTCGGCGCGTCTGGGTGCAGTGCATCAAGGAGCTGGTCGAATTTCGGCGCGATCGCCTGACGGTCGCCCTCGCCTTTGCGTTGCCGATCGCGATGCTGTTCATCTTCGGCTTGGCGATTCGGCTGCAGATCAAGAACATACCGGTCGCAGTGCAGGACTTCGATCGGTCGGCGTTCAGCCGTGACTTCATCTCGCGCGTCGACGCGACTCAAGAGCTCATCGCGATCCCCGAGCCGCTCGACCGTTCGCCGACGGCGCTGCTCGACGTCGGCAACGTGCGTGCGACGATCGTGATCCCACCCGGAACGCAGCGCGCCCTCGCGGCGGGGCGGCCTGCTCCCATCCAAGGCCTGGTCGACGCGACCGACGTCGTCAACGCGGAGACGATCGACCAGATCCTCGCCGCGACGAGTGCCTTCGTTGGCGCGTCGTACGCGCCGTCGCCCATCCCTCCGACCGTCGCGCTGCACGAGCGCATTTGGTTCAACCCCGGCGGCAACGAAGCACTCTTCATCGTCCCGGGCGTCTACGCCGTGATCCTCGCGATCTATCCGACGTTGCTCGCGGCGATCGCAATGGTGCGCGACAAGGAGCGCGGGACGATCGTCCAAGCCTACGCCTCGCGGCTCCGCGCAGCCGAACTGATCGCGGGGAAGTGTCTCGCATTCGAGTGCATTGGGGTAGCCGAAGCGCTCGCGATCATGGCCATCGGATCCGCCGTTTGGGGCCTGCACTTCGCCGGTGATCCGATACCGCTCCTCATCGGAACGCCGCTGATGATCTGCTGCCAGGTGCTCTTGGGGTTGCTGATCGGCGCTGTGACGACCACCGTGACGTCGGCGATCCAGGCCGCCGGGAGCATCAACTCGCTGATCTCGTTCCTGCTCAGCGGCTTTCTGTATCCCGTGTCCACGATGCCGCTGGTCTTCCAATGGCTCTCCTACGTCGTCCCAGCGCGCCACTACATCAACATCAGTCGCGACGCGTTCGTGCGCGGCGCGGGCTGGCCCGGCGTGGCAAGCGAAGAACTGGCGCTGGCGTTGATTGCTGCCGTCCTCGCCGTCGGCTTGTGGCGGCGCATGCGGCCCATGCAGTTGGCGGGCTGACATGAGCACGATCTTTTCGTGGCGGCGCTGGCTCGTTCTCGCGCGCAAAGAGTTCGTCCAAATCCTAGGCAACCGTCAGGTGTTGTTCATTCTGATCTTCCCGCCGATCGTGCAGGTCACACTGTTGGGTTATGCTCTCAATCCGCTCATCAAGCAGCTTTCGTTCGCGGTCGGCGACGAGTCGAAGAGCCCGGCCAGTCGCCAACTCGTCGACGCGTTCACCGCCAACGGCGTCTTCGTGCCGCAGCGGATCGGCGACGATACGACCAGCGTGTATCGAGCCGTGCAGAGCGGGACGGTCGACGCGGGCCTCGTGATTCCGGCCGACTACGCGCGCAGCCTCGCCCGCGGCGCACCGGGCGACGTGCAGCTGGTCTTCGACGGCGTGAACAGCTACGCCGCCAATCTCGGCTCCGGCTATGCCAGCCTGATCGTGCAACGGTTCAACGCGCGGGGCGCACCGGCTCCGGCGCTCGCACCGCAGATTACCTTCGCCTACAATCCGGGACTCGTCACCGCGTGGTTCTTCATCCCCGGCCTGCTCGGCGCGATTCTGATGATCACCGGGATCTTGGCGTCCGCCTCGGCGAGCGTGCGCGAGAAGGACGAGGGAACCCTCGAGCAGTTGCTGATGACGCCGGCGTCGTCGCTCGAAGTGCTGCTCGCGAAGATCGGACCGCTGTTCGTGCTCTTCGTCGTCGCCCTGCTGGCTTCTCTGACCGTCTCGCGGCTGGTCTTCGAGCTACCGTTCCGGGGTGACTTTCCGCTGCTTCTGGGGATTTCGTCGATCTACATCGTCGCCGCGATCTCGATCGGCATCCTCATCTCGACGTTCGTCGCGACCCAGCAGCAAGCCGTACTCATCTCGATCTTCACCGCGTTGCCTTTGATGATGCTGTCGGGCGCATTCGCACCAATTGAGAGCATGCCGCCGATCTGGCAGACGTTGTCATTGATCAATCCGCTGCGCCACTACATCACGATCCTGCGCGACATCGTCTTGAAGGGTGCCGGGCTGGACGTCATCTGGCCCAACGTCCTTGCGCTGGTCGCCTTCGCGATCGTCGCGATCTGGATCAGCGCGACGCGCTACCGCTCGCAGCTGCGCTGACCAGCGACGAGCACCAGGGCACCGTTCGGTTCAAGGCACGCCGCATTGGGTAAGCGAAGATAATGATCGCGAATTCGGCTGTGACGACCCTGGCTCGCGCGGTGACGGACGCCATGACGTCCGACGATGTCGAGAGCATGGTCGCTCTTTTCGTCCCCGACGGCGAGTGGATCATCATGGCGACGGGTGAGTCGTTCCGCGGGCGCGATCAGATCCGGCAACTGGCGACCCGCTCCGTCGCCGCGCGCGATCATCCGGCGGGCGAGGGCATCAAGCCCTTCAACGTCTACAGCAACGACGAAGGGACGAGGCTCTGCTGGGAGTACGTGCACACGTTCGTGGTCACCGACAAGTGGCCGGCATCGACCAACGGGCCGGCGGTGGGGGCGAAGATCGACCTACCGATCCTGCTGAGCTGCGACACCCGCGAGGGCAAACTCGTCACGATCCGGGAGTACTTCGATCTGTGGTCGCTCATCGAGCCCGGTACGCCGCACCATCTCTATTCCTAGTCTGGTGACCTAGGGCGTGCCGCCGGGGCACGGATCGGCGGTCCCGGCAGCGCGCGCGATGCGTTCGCCCAGCGGTGTCGTGTCGTCGAAGTACCAGCGGGTCGTGCGGCGGTCGCACAGCGGCACGAGCTCATCGTCGGCTTCGCGCACGAAGAGCCGCACGGTCGCGGCGCGGTCGGCGCCGGCCGCCAACGCGCGCGTGTCCGCGTCGTTCTGCAAGCTGCGGCGCATGGTGGTGTAGACCGGATAGAGGACGATCAGCACGACGCTCAGCAACGTCGCGACGAGTGCCAAGCGCGAGAGCGCGTCGTCGTCGCGGCGGAAACCGATGCGGTCGCTGAGCAGGACCGCCACCGAGACGCTGAGGACGAAGAGCAGCGTCGCGAAGAGCGTCTGGCGCAGCTCGTCGGCGCGCGCGACGTCCGCATCGGCGTGGTCCAGCGCGGCGGCCAGCTCGGGTGGCGTCAGGTGGTCGAGCGTGACGTCGGAGACGCTGACCCGGCTGGTCGGCCCGATCCCCGTCGCGGCGACCCGCATCGTGCCGCTATGCCCCACCGTCGCGACCATGACGACCGGAGCTCCGGGAACGCCCAGCCGACGCGCTTCGGTCGCCGCCAGTGCCTTCAGGCCGCGCGGTGACGCTTTCTGCGGCGGCCCGAACGGGAGCAGCGGCGTGAGCATGGCGCCGCCGAGCGTGCCGAAAACGAGGAGCCCGGCGACGATCACGTACCACAGGTGCGTCCGTTCGACCAGACCGAGGACGACGACGACGATAGCGGCGCCGAGCAGCGCATCGAGTGCGATGCGACCGAGGTAGCCGAGCAGCCACGCGCCGGCGAGCTGCTGGGTCACCCCGACCGCGAAGGCGATCCGAAAACTTGCGAACGCGAACGGCAGCCCGGCCAGCGCGCTGACGACACCCAGGCTGGCGCCGAAGACGGCGCGCTGCGCGACCCGGTTGCGCGTGCGGCGCCGCATCGCATCGCGGATCCGCGCAGCCGTCCCCGACCGCCACAGCCACGAGAACGCGATCACCTGCGCCAGCCCCCAGCCGGCCGCGGCCAGATGCCGCAGGTCGGCGACCGTACGGGCGCGCACCTGGCGATCCGGGTCGACCAGGCTGGCCGCACTGCGGGTCAGCAGCGCGTGCGGCGTCAGCGCGTCGACGCGCGCGTCGAGCCGCGAACCTGCCCGCGCCGGTGTCGGCGCCACCAACAGACAGACCAACCCGAGCAACAGCGCACCCAGCAGTCGCGCCGGATTGCGCGCCGCGCAATCCACTAGTCGAGCGCCGTGACCCGGTCGGGGAACTCCGAGGCGTGCTCCTGCGCGAAGCGTTTGCGGTACTGTTCCCAGCCGCGGAAGTTGCCCGACCAGGCCGAACCGTCGCGCAGCGGCGTCGCAACGTGCTCGAAGGGCGACCAGTGGCCGTTGGCCCCGCCGCCCAACAGCCGTTCGTAGAGTTCGAGGTCCTTGCCGTGGTCGCGCGCTCCCTCGTGCGTGAGGTACGAGACGCGCGCGCAGCGCGCGACGCTGATCTTCAGGCGCTCGTCGAGCGGGAGCAGGTCCTCCTCCTCCGGGAGGATCAGTGGGGTGTGCCACTCGCCGCTGCCGAGCCGGCGCGGCACGCTGGCGCGGTACGCCACCAGCATCATGCGCGCGATGTGCCGCAGCTCGGGCTGCGCGTCGTCGTGCGTGCGCTGGGTGAAGAAGTTCGCCCACTCGGTCGCGGTCAGGATCACCGTGATCCAGGCGAACGGCTCGAGGATCCGGTTGACCAGTTGCTTGTGCAGGTTGATCTCGGCCGAGGCGAGCCGCTCGGCGTGTGCGAGCGCGTCCTGCAGCGCCCGCCGCCACTCGGCCTCGGCGAGAGCGCGCGTCGGCGCGTCGATCTCCGCGTCCGCCTGCATCCCGGGCTGGTTACGGCCCCACCACAGCGGCAGCGCGGGCTCCTCGCGCACCGCGTCGATCATCTTGCGAATCGGGATGGCCCGCGAGGAGGCCGCGTTGCGCGAGAAGACCCGATGGGTCATGAGCTCGCTGTGGATGAAGCGGGGGTAGCGAACCTCCATCGTCGTGAGCCGAACGCCGGCCGGCGATTCGCTGTCCAGCAAGACACGCGCGGAGAAGCCCATGTGACCGGCCGTTCGCCGCGGGGAGGGGGAATCTTTGAAGGATTCTTTCACCGCATGAGCCGCCGTGGCGGACCACGAAGTGAGCCGGTCCATGTGGCGTGAGGTGATCCGACCGACCACGGTCGCGGAGGCGCTCGACGCGCTGGCCCAGTACGGGTCGGCGGCGCGCATCGTCGCGGGCGGGACCGACGTCCTGGTCGAGCTCCAGCGCGGCGTCAAGCCCACGGCGACCTTGATCGACCTCTCGGCGCTGCGCGAGCTGACCTACGTTCGCCAGGACGGCGAGACGATCGCGATCGGCGGCCTGGCGACCCACAACGACCTGCTGGCCGCTCCGTTCGCCCGCAGCGGCGCGCTGCCGCTGGCCCAGGCCTGCATCGAGGTCGGCGCGCCCCAGATCCGAGCCCGCGCGACGATCGCCGGGAACCTCGCCACCGCGTCGCCCGCCAACGACACGATCGCGCCGCTGCTCGCGCTCGACGCCCAGCTCGTCCTGGTTTCGCGGGCGGGCGAGCGAACGATGCGGGTCGAGGACTTCTACACCGGCTTTCGCCGCACGGAGCTGCGACCCGAGGAGCTGATCCGCGAGATCCGTTTCCGGGCACTCGCCGGCGACCGGCGCGGGCTCTTCCTCAAACTCGGGCTGCGCCGCGCGCAGGCGATCTCGGTCATCGACATCGCCTTCGTCGTGACGTTCGGCATCGACGGGAGCGTGGTCGATGCGCGGCTCGCGCTGGGCTGTCTGGCGCCGACCGTCGTGCGGGCCCGGGCAACCGAAGCGTATTTGGTCGGCCGCCGGCTCGATGCGACGACCTGCACGCAGGCCGGACAGTTGGCATGTGGCGACGCCGCGCCGATCGATGACATCCGCGGCTCGGCCGAGTACCGGCACGCCACGCTGGCCGCGCTGGTCGCGCAGGGACTCGAGCGGCTCGCCGACGGACGCGAGGCCGACGGCTTCCCGGCCGTTCCGGTGCTGCTCGAGACGGCGGCCGCCGCGCGCCCCGCGCTGCCGTTCGAGGGGACGATCGCGGCGACGATCAACGGGGCGCCGGTCACCCTGCGGGGTGCGCAGCACAAGACGTTGCTCAACGCGCTGCGCGAAAACGCCGGCCTGACCGGTGCGAAGGAAGGTTGCGCCGAGGGTGAGTGCGGTGCGTGCACCGTCTGGCTCGACGGCGCCGCCGTGATGTCGTGTCTGGTCCCTGCCACGCAGGCGCACGGCGCGACGGTGACCACGATCGAAGGGTTGGCGGACGGGAAAGAGCTGCACCCGCTGCAACGCGCGTACATCGACTGCGGTGCCGTGCAGTGCGGCTTCTGCATCCCCGGGATGATCATGGCCGGCGCGAAGCTGCTCGAGGAGCGCGCGACGCCGACGCTCGACGATCATCAGGCCGCGATCAGCGGCAACATCTGCCGCTGCACCGGCTACCGCAAGATCCTCGACGCGATGGAACGCGCCGCCGAATCGCTCGCCGCCGAGCAGCCCATCCCCGAGGTCGTCCCCGCGTGACGCTCGTCGGCGCCCCCCTCGCGCGACCTGATGCGCGCGCCAAGGTCACCGGCGCCGCGCGCTACCCGGCCGACTTGGTGCGGCCGGAGATGCTGCACTGCAAGGCCGTCTTCGCCCACCGCCCGCACGCGCGGATCGAGCGCATCGACACGCGCCGCGCGCGCAAGCTCGACGGTGTCGTCGCGGTGCTGACCGCGGCCGACGTGCCGTACAACCGCTACGGCCTGATCGACGCCGACCAGGAAGTGCTGTGCAGCGAGGTCGTGCGCTACGTCGGCGACCGGGTCGCGCTGGTCGTCGCGGCGACGCCGGAGCTGGCGGCACGGGCCGCCGCGCTGGTCGAGGTCAGCTACACCGACCTGCCGCTGGTGGGCGACGCGCACGCGGCGCTGGCGCCCAATGCGCCGCTGGTCCACCCCGAGCGCGGCACGAACGTGCTGCTGCACCAGAAGATCCGCAGCGGCGACGTCGAGGCCGGCTTCGCCCAGGCCGACCTCGTGCTGAGCGGGCGGTTCACCACCTCGTGGCAGGAGCACGCGTACCTGCAGCCCGACGCCGGCATCGCCTACTACGAGGGCGCGACGCTGGTCGTCGAGACGGCCGGACAGTGGCTGCACGAAGACCTGCGCCAGATCGCCGCGCTGCTGCGCCTGCGCGAGGACGAGGTGGCGATCCGCTACGCCAAGATCGGCGGCGCGTTCGGCGGCCGCGAGGACCTCTCGGTCCAGGCCCTGCTCGCGCTCGCGACGTGGAAGACGAAGCGCCCGACGGCGATCGTCTGGAGCCGCGAGGAGTCGACCGTCGGCCACCACAAGCGTCATCCGTTCGACATCGAGACGCGCTGGGGCGCCAAGCGCGACGGGACGATCGTCGCCGTGCAGACGCGGCTGTTGGCCGACGGCGGCGCGTACGCCTCGACCAGCGTCGAGGTGCTCAAGGGCGCGACCGTCTTCGCGCACGGCCCATACCGCGTCCCCAACGTCGCCACCGACGGGATCGTCGTCTACACCAACAACCCACCCAGTGGCGCCTTCCGCGGCTTCGGCTCGCCGCAGGCGCACTGGGCGGCCGAATCGATGATCGCGCGTGTCGCGCAGGCGCTCGAGCTCGACCCGGTCGAGATCCGCCGCAAGAATCTCTACCGCGAGGGCGACCGCGAGTCGACGGGGAGCGTGTTGCCCGGCGGCGTCACGGCGATCCCGGTCCTCGAGCGCTGCGCGCAAGAGGCCGCCGCGCGATTCGTGCCGCGCGTCGCGCGCGCCGAACACGGCCGGCTGCGGCGCGGCATCGGGATCGCCAGCGGGATGAAGAACGTCGGCTACTCGTTCGGTTTCCCCGAACAGTCGACGGCGACCGTCGAGCTGGTCGCGAACGCGCAGATCGAACGCGCGCTGGTGCGCATCGGCGCCGCCGACGTCGGCCAGGGTGTCCACCTGATCCTGCGCCAGATCGTCGCCGAGACGCTGGGTCTGTCGCTCGAAGCGGTCGCGCTGATCAGCGACGACTCGGCGCAGACGCCCAACGCCGGCTCGGCCTCGGCCTCACGGCTCACGCTGATGGGCGGCCGCGCGGTGCACGATGCCGCGCTCGCCGCGCACGCGGCCTGGGAGCGCGGCGAGCGTCCGGTGGCGACGGTGCAGTACCGCCCGCCCGCGACGACGCCGCTCGACCTCGAGACGGGTCAGGGCCTGCCGAACTATTGCTACGGGTACGCCGCACAGGCCGTCGAGGTCGAGGTCGACGTGACGACCGGCATCACGCGCGTGCTCAAGATCGTTAGCGTCCACGACGTCGGCCGCGCGATCAACACGCAGCAGGTCGAGGCCCAGATCGAAGGCTGCCTCGCGCAGGCGATCGGCTTCGCGCTGACCGAGAACTTCCTCGTGCGCGAGGGCAAGGTGCTCACCCCGCACTTCAGCACCTACCTCTTACCGACGGCGCTCGACGTGCCGACCGAGATCGTCCCGGTGATCCTCGAGCTGGGCGATCCCAACGGCCCCTTCGGCGCGCGCGGGATGGCGGAGATGCCGTTGATCCCGTTCGCGCCTGCCGTCGCCGCCGCGATCTACGACGCGACCGGCGCCTGGGTCGACGACCTCCCGATGACCCCGCAGCGCGTCCTCGCCGCGATCACCCGCGTCCGCGCCGCAAGCGTCGCCGCCACCGCGCCGGTGTAGTCGCCGAACGCCCAGACGGCCGTTACGACCGCAGGTCGGTCTTCGCGAACCAGTAGTGCGCGTACGGTTCGTCGTTGAACGCCGGGACCTCGCGGTAGCCGCGCGCGCGGTACATCGCGATCGCCTCCGTCAGCGTTTCGTTCGTCTCGAGCCGCAACGTGACCAGACCGGCTTGCGAGGCGCGCTCCTCGACGGCTTCAAGGATGCGCCGGCCGAGGCCGAGTCCGCGCGCGGAGGCCGCGACCCACATCCGTTTGACCTCGCCGATACGGTCGTCGATCACCTTGAGCCCGCCGCAGCCGATGGCGCGGCCGTCGAGCCGCGCGACCAGGAAGCACCCGGGCGGCGTGAAGGCGTCAGGCCCGGCTGCGAGGCTGATCGCGTGATCGAAGCCACCGGCGAAACGCTCGCCCAACTCCGCAAAGTACTGCTCGATGCACCAGCGCGCGTCGTCGCTGCGCGGCGGGACGGCGACGATCTCGACCGCGGCCGCCTGCATCAGCCGCTCGACGTTCGTCATCGCCTCCACCAGCCGAGCGCGCTGCGCCTCGCTCAGCGACTGCAGGAGCGACGTCGCGAACGCGTCGGCGAGGCGATCGAGCGCCGCGATCTCGCGCAGGCCTTTGCGCGTCAGTGAGACCGTCGTCACCCGCGCGTCGTGCCCGGCACGGCACGACTCAACGAGACCCTGGCCTTCCAACGAACGGAGCAGACGACTGAGATAGCCGGAGTCCAACGCGAGACGGGCGCGCAGGTCGCGCACGTCGGCGCCCTGCCGGCCGATCTCATGGAGCAATCGGGCCTCGCTGAGCGGACGGCCGCGGCCGAGGAAGCTGTCGTCCAGCGCCCCAACGCGCCGCGTGACGGTGCGGTTGAAGCGGCGGACCGTCTGAACGTGATCCGCGTTCATTCTCTGATGGTAGTCAGAGAATCCGGTTTTCGCAAGACCACGGCATACCGCAACCCAGGGGTTGCATTTTGGCGCGCCATCCGCTAGAATGAAGCACAACCCGGAGGTTGCGCATTGTGTCCACCGACCGCATCGAGAAGACCGTCGTCCTGCAGGCCCCGCTGGAGCGGGTCTGGCGCGCGATCAGCGATGCGCGCGAATTCGGCAGCTGGTTCGGGATGGCGCTCGACGGCCCGTTCGTCGCCGGCAATCGGGTCGTCGGAACGATCGCGCCGACGCAGGTCGACCCGGACGTCGCCGCGACTCAGGCGCCCCACGCCGGAACGCGGGTCGTGCTCGACGTCGAAGCGGTCGAGCCGATGCGCCGTTTCGCGTACCGCTGGTCGCCCGACATCGGCGACGGCGGCGCGACGCACGCGACGACGACGCTCGTCACCTTCGATCTCGAGCCGGTCGACGGCGGAACGCGACTGACGATCACCGAGTCCGGCTTCGACGCGATCCCGCTCGAGCGCCGCGCGACGGTGCTCGCCGGCAACGACGCCGGTTGGACCGCGCAGACCGGGCTCATCGCACAGTACCTCGCGCTCGCGCCGCGATGACGCCGCTCGCCGACGCGGCACCGCTCTTCGCCGCGCTCGGCGACGCGACGCGGTTGGCGATCGTCGCGCGGCTCTGCGCCCAGGGCCCGCTCTCGATCGTGCGCCTCACCGACGGCACGCACGTCTCGCGCCAAGCGGTGACCAAGCACCTGAACGCGTTGCAGCGAGCGGGCCTGGTGCGCGACGAGCGCGCCGGTCGCGAGCGCGTCTGGCGCTTGGAGACCGAGCGGCTCGCCGAGGTGCGCCGTCATCTCGTGCAGATCTCGGCGCAGTGGGACGCGGCCGTCGAGCGGTTGCGCGCCTTGGTCGAGGCCGGCTGACTCAGTCGCCGACGAGCGCGCGCGCCGCGGCGGCGTGGCGGGCGACCAGCGTGGGGAGGTCGACGTCAACCAGCCGGCCGTCGCGAACGCGTACCTCGCCGTTCACGATACTGAGGTCGACCTGCGGGATGCGGCAGAACACGAGCGACGCGAGCGCGTCGTGGACGCTGCCGCCCGCCGTCCACAGGTCGTCGGCGCGCACGCCGATCAGATCGGCGGCCATCCCCGGCGCGAGCTGACCGATGTCGTCGCGACCGAGCACCTCGGCGCCGCCACGGGTCGCCAAACGTAACGCCTCGCGCGCGCTCATCGCGCCGGCGCCGTGCGCGACCCGCTGCAACAGCATCGCATGGCGCGTCTCGTCGAGCATGTTCGAGGAGTCATTGGAGGCCGAGCCGTCGACGCCCAGGCCGACGCGCATCCCTGCATCGCGCTGCGCGAGCACGGGCGCGATCCCCGAGCCCAAGCGCATGTTCGAGGTCGGGCAGTGCGCGACGCCGGTGCGCCAGCGGCCGAGCCGCTCGAACTCGTCGTGCGCCATGTGGATCGCGTGCGCGAACCACACGTCGGGGCCACTCCAGCCCAGCGACTCGGCGAAGGCGACCGGCCGCGCGCCGTAGGTCTCCAGGCAGTAGCGCTCCTCGTCGACCGTCTCGCACAGGTGCGTGTGCAGGTGGACGTGCTCGTGCCGCCGCGCCAGCTCGGCGCTGGCGCGCATGAGATCGGGGGTGACCGAGAACGGCGAGCACGGCGCGACGACGACGCGCGTCATCGCGAAGCGCGCCGGATCGTGGTGCGCGCGGATGACGCGCTCGGTGTCGGCCAGGATCGCGTCCTCGTCCTCGACCGCCGCGTCGGGTGGGAGCCCGCCGCGCGAGCGGCCGCGCGACATCGAGCCACGCGAGGCGTGGAAGCGCAACCCCAATTCCCGCGTGACCGCGATCTGGTCGTCGACGCGCGTCCCGGCCGGCCAGATGTAGCCGTGGTCGGCGGCCGTGGTGCAACCCGAGAGCAGCAGCTCGGCGACCGCGACGGCCGTCGCGAGCCGGATCGCCTCCGGCGTCAGCCGCGCCCAGATCGGGTAGTGCGCGACGAGCCAGTCGAACAGCTCGGCGTCCTGCGCCGCCGGCAGCGCGCGCGTGAGCGTCTGGAAGAAGTGGTGGTGCGTGCAGACCAGCCCCGGCAGCAGCACCAGGCCGCCTGCGTCGACGACCTCGTCGGCCTGCGCGCTCAGCTCGGCCGTCGGGCCGACGGCCTCGATCGCGTTGCCGCGCAGCAGGACCGCGCCGTCGGGATACTCGCGCGCGGCATCGTCGAACGTAGCGACCAACGTGGCGTGGCGGAGGAGCAGCGAGCGCACGCGGTGCGCTATCGCGCCGGAGCCGCCGAGGCCTGCCGACGACGGAGGCGTTCGCGCACGCCGCTGGAACCCGCCGGGATGACGAGCATCGCCGCGCTCAACGCGGCCGACCGCGAGGCGTTCGTCGCGGCCGTCGGCTTCGCGTTCGAGGAGTCGCCGTGGATCGCCGCCGCGGCGTGGGAGCGGCGCCCGTTCGCGGACCGCGCGGCGCTCTACGCAGAGCTGGTCAGCGTCGTGGCCGAGGCGGCGGCGGAACGGCAGGTGGCGCTGATCGCCGCACATCCCGATCTGGCCGGGCGGGTGGCGCGCGAGGGGAGGCTGACCCCGGCCTCGCGCGGCGAGCAGGCCGCGGCCGGGCTCGACCGGTTGACCGACGCGCAGCGGGCGCGCTTCGAAGCGGCCAACGCTGCCTACCGCGCACGGTTCGGCTTCCCGTTCGTGATCTGCGCGCGCGAGCACGACGCCGACGGCATCCTGAGCGCGATGGAGCGCCGCGTCTCGCACGACCGTCAGACGGAGATCGAAACTGCCCTGCGCGAGATCGCGACGATCGCGCGGCTGCGCCTCGAGGACGCGGTGGCCGCATGATCGGCGCGTACCTGCTCGACTGGCTGAACCTGATCTTCCGCTGGGCGCATCTGATCGCCGGGATCTCGTGGATCGGCGCCTCGTTCTATTTCGTCTGGCTCGATAACAGCCTGCGCACCGACATCGCCGAGGCCGACCGGCGGCGTGGCATCTTCGGCGAGCTGTGGAGCGTCCACGGCGGCGGGTTCTACCACAACCAGAAGTTCCCGACCGGGCCGCGCGGCGAGCCGCTCAGCGAGGACCTGCACTGGTTCTACTGGGAGGCCTACTCGACGTGGATCACCGGCATGGCGATGCTGGCGATCATCTACTGGGCCGGCGCCTCGACGTACCTGATCGATCCGAGCGTCCTCGCGCTCGCGCCGCCCGAGGCGATCGCGATCAGCATCGGCGTCCTGATCGCCGGCTGGTTCGTCTACGACGGCCTGTGCCGAGTTTTCGAAACGCAGCCGATCGCGCTGTGGACGGCGATCTGCGCCTTCTTGCTGCTCGCCGACTGGGGGCTGTTCCACGTCTTCGGCGGCCGCGCGGCATACATCCACGTCGGCTCGATCGTCGGAACGATCATGGTGGCAAACGTCTTCTTCGTCATCATCCCCGGTCAGCGGCGCGTCGTCGCGGCACTGCGCGCGGGACGCGAGCCGGACCCGCGGCCGGGGATGCTGGGGAAGATGCGCTCGGTCCACAACACCTACTTCACGCTGCCGGTGCTGTTCATCATGATCAGCAACCACTACCCGATGACCTACGGCAGCTCGTACGGCTGGCTGATCCTCGCCGCGATCTCCGCCGCCGGCGTGCTGGTGCGGCGCTTCTTCGTGCTCAGCCACAAGCACCGGCTGGTCGTCGCGCTCCCGGTCACCGCCGCGGTGATCCTGGCCGTCGCCGCGATCGCGCTGGTCCCACGCCCGCAGCCCGTCGCCGCCGGGGCAGCGACGGTGACGTGGTCGCAGGTGCAGCCGATCCTCGCCGAGCGCTGCGCCGTCTGTCACGCCGCGCACCCGACCGAGGCGGGCTTCACGGCCCCGCCGGAAGGGGTTCTGCTCGACTCGCCGGAGCACGCACACATGAACGCCGCGCGCGTCGAACAGCAGGCCGTCACCACCCACGCGATGCCGCTCGGGAACGTCACCGGGATCACCGACGCCGAGCGCGCGACGCTCGGCGCATGGATCGCCGCCGGAGCACCCACGCCATGAGCGCAACCCTCACGACCCACGTCCTCGACACCGCCCGCGGCGTCCCCGCCGACGGCATCACCGTCGTCCTCTATGCCCTCGACGGCGAGACACGCACCGAGCTGGCTCGCGCGACCACGAACGCCGACGGCCGCACCGCCGCACCGCTGTCGACCGACCTCGTCCCCGATACCTACGAGCTGCTCTTCGCCGTCGGCGCCTACTTCGTGCGCGCCGGCACGCCAGCGTTCTTCGACGCGATCCCCATCCGCTTCACGATCGCCGCCGCCGGCCGATACCACGTCCCCCTGCTGCTCTCACCTTGGGGCTACACCACCTACCGAGGAAGTTGATCATGCCAACGGACCTGAACCACGATCCCGCACGAAGGTTCAGCACTCAGATTCCAACGGAGGACCGGGCCAATGACTGACGTGACCCTCGTTGGCAGCTGCATGCCGGAGGCGAATGACGTTCGCGTCGCGTCCGCGGTGACCGCGAAGCGCCTGGGTTGGCTGACTCAACCCAAGATGTTCTTCTACTCGGCGACGTTCGCTCTCATCGCGACTGCTTACGCGCTCACCGGCGATCGGACGGCTGCGGAACTCCTCTTCGTTGCCGCGTGCCTGTGCTACGTAGCTGCTTTCGTCGCCTACGGCCGTACGAAAAAGATACTCTCCGACCATATCCTGAGCGGAGGCGAACGCGCCTTTACGCTCGACTCGGACGGAGTAAGCGTGAGCGACGCTGACTCCAACGTCCGGATAGGCTGGACCCACTACGACGCCGCGTTTGAGACGCCGGCGCATTTCGTGTTGCGCCACTGTGCGATTGCCACGACGCTTCCGAAGCGCGCCTTCGCCGAAGGTGACGTTGGTAGCGTACGGAGTGCGATCGCTTCGCGCATCCCCTTGCTGCCACTGCGCTCACAATAGGCGCAGATTAGCGCTTCGAGGCCTTGTACGCGGCCCAACCCCCATACTGCGAGATGTCCTGGTAGCCGCGCTCCTCGATGAGGGCGCGGGGGTAGATCATCGCGTTGACGGCGCTGCCGTCGTCGAGCTGGACGGGGGATTCGTAGAGGTTCGGTGGCTCGGTGGCGAGCAGGTGCGCGTGCTGCGCGTCGGTCAGCTCGTAGACCTCGCCGGCGATCGCGACGCCACCGGAGGGGACTTCGTAGATGCCGGGGTGCTGGTCCTCGACCGAGTGCAGGCGATAGATCGGCTTGGTCTTCGCGGCACGCACGAAACGCGCTTCGCCGAGGTTGCCGTGGTCGGGTTGGCCGCGCAGGGCCGAGCCGCAGATGAAGAACTGCATGGACTCCTTCGTCGTGGATATCAGGAAGCGAGACGGTCGGCGGCGGCTAGCAACGCAGACTCCAGCGCCTCGACGCCGAGTTCGAGGTCGGCCGGAGCGGTCCGTTCCGCCCCCACGTGACTGCGGCCGCCGATGCTGGGAACGAAGATCATCGCGGCCGGCGCGATGAGCGCGATACACATCGCGTCGTGGCCAGCACCGCTGGGGATATCGCGCGTACTCGGGTCGAGCGCGAGACAGCGCTCGCGCACGAGAGCTTGCAACGCCGGCTCCATCGGCACGGCCGCGCGCGCCTCGAGCAGCGCGACCTCGATCCGCACGCCGCGCGCCGCCGCGACGAGCACCGCCGTCACCCGCAAGCGATCCTCGATCTTGTCGATCGTCGCCTCGGCGGCGGCGCGGATGTCGACCCGGAACACGACGCGGCCGGGGACGATGTTCGTCTGGTTCGGCTCGACGGTCAGCCGCCCGACGGTCGCCACCCCCTCGCCGACGACGCGCGCTGCGTCCTCGACCGCTAGGACGAGTTCGCTCGCCGCGCACAGTGCGTCGGCGCGGCTGAGCATCGGGACGGTCCCCGCGTGACCCGCCTCGCCGTCGACGGTGACCGCGAAGCGGCGCTGCCCCGCGATCGCGGTCACCGCACCCAGCCGCGCGCCGGCGGCTTCGAGCACGGGGCCCTGCTCGATGTGCAGCTCGACGTAGGCCGCAGGCGGCGGGAAGCCGTCGCGCACGGGGACGTCCGTCAGCAGCCCGTGCGCGCCGCGCAACGCGGCGGCGAACGACTCGCCGTCGTCCGCGACCAGCGCTTCGACCTCGGCATACGGCGTCAACCCGGCGTAGACGGAGCTGCCCAAACATCCGAGCGGAAAACGACTGCCCTCTTCGCCGGCCCAGGCCACGACCTCGAGGTCGCGCCGCGGCAGCTCCCCGCGCGCCGCGATTCGCCCCACCGCCTCCAAGCCGCCGACGACGCCGTACGCGCCATCGTACGCGCCGCCGTCGCGAACCGTGTCGAGGTGCGAGCCCGTCTGCACCGGCGGCCCGTCCTCGCGTCCGTCGAGTCGCGCGAAGACGTTTCCAGCGCGATCTTGCTCGACACGCAGCCCCGCGGCGCGCGCCCACGCGGCGAAGCGCTCGCGGGCGGCGCGCTCCGGCGCCGTGAACAGCCCGCGGTCGATCCCGGCCGCGGTCGCGCCGAGCGTCGCCAACTCCGCCAGCCGCGTGTGGAGGGTCATACCTCGGCTGCCGCGACGGCATCGAGCTGCGCCAGATACGCCGTCCGAGTCGGGCCGTCGAGGAACGCGGCTTCGAAACTGTTGCGCGCCAGCGTCACCAGCTCCGGCGCACCGAAGTCGAGCGCGCTCGCGACCGCGGCGAAATTCTCGCCGACGTAGCCGCCGAAGTAGGCGGGATCGTCGGAGTTGACCGTCGCGCACAGGCCGGCCTCGAGCATCTGCGGCAGCGGATGGTCGGACAGCGTGTCGACGACGCGCAGCTTGACGTTCGAGAGCGGGCAGACCGTCAGCGGCGTCCGCTCGTCGTGCAGCCGGGCGACGAGCCGGGCATCCTCGAGGCTGCGCACGCCGTGGTCGACGCGCGAGACGTGCAGCACGTCGAGCGCTTCCCAGACGTACTCCGGCGGCCCTTCTTCGCCGGCGTGCGCGACCGTCTTCCACCCTTCGGCCAGCGCGCGCGCGAAGACCCGGGCGAACTTGCGCGGCGGGTGACCCAGCTCGGTCGAGTCGAGCCCGACGGCGGCGATGCGCTCGCCGTAGGGCAGCGCATCCACCAGCGTCGCCAGCGCCGATTCTTCGCTGCGGTCGCGCAGGAAGCACATGATGAGCTGGGTCGTGATCCCGTAGCGCGCCTGGCTGGTGCGCAGCGCCGCCCACAAGCCGTCGATCACGGTCGCGAACGGGATGCCGCGTGCGGTGTGCGCTTGCGGATCGAAGAACAGCTCGGCGTGGACGACACCCTGCGCCGCCGCGCGCGCGAGATAGGCGTCGGCCAGCTCGGCGAAGTCGCGCTCGGTGCGCAGCACCGCCATCGCGGCGTAGTAGAGATCGAGGAACGATTGCAGGTTGGTGAAGTCATACGCGCGGCGTAGCGCCTCGACCGAGGGGAACGGCAGCGGCACGCGGTTGCGTTCGGCCAGCGCGAAGATCAGCTCGGGCTCGGCGGTCCCCTCGACGTGCAGGTGCAACTCCGCCTTCGGCAGGCGCAGCGCGAACGGCGTCTGGTTCATGCGGGGTGCGTCGCGATCCAGTGGCGCGCGATGTCGACGCGCCGGCAGATCCAGACGTCCTCGTGCAAGAGCACGTAGTCCAAGAAGCGCTCGAGCGCGGCGGCGCGCCCGGGCCGCCCGACCAGCCGCGTGTGCAACCCGACCGACATCATCTTCGGGGCCGTCTTCCCCTCGCGGTACAGCACGTCGAACGCGTCCTTGAGGTAGGCGAAGAAACCGTCACCCGACGTGAAGCCCGGCGGGACCGAGAACTTCATGTCGTTCGCGTCGAGCGTGTAGGGGATCACCAGATGCGGCTTGCCCTCGACCCGCACCCAATACGGCAGATCGTCGTTGTAGGCGTCGGAATCGTAGAGGAACCCACCCTCCTCGACGACCAGCCGGCGGGTGTTGATCGAGGGTGCGTAGCGGCAGTACCAGCCGTACGGGCGTTCGCCGATCGTGCGCTCCAGCGAGGCGACGGCGCGCCGCATCTGCGCGCGCTCTTCCGCCTCGCTCATGTCTTGGAAGCCGATCCAGCGCCAGCCGTGCGAGCAGACCTCGTAGCCGGCCGCCGCGATCGCGCGGGCCGCCTCGGGGTTGCGCTCGAGCGCCAGGGCAGCACCGAAGACCGTGATCGGGATCGTGCGCTCGCCGAACATCCGCATCAGCCGCCAGAACCCGGCCCGGCTGCCGTACTCGTAGATCGACTCGACGATCAGGTCGCGTTTCCCGGGGCCGACCGTCGCGCCCGGGACTTCGGTCAGGTAGGTCTCCGAGACCGGATCGCCCTCGCCGATCGCGTACTCCGAGCCCTCCTCGTAGTTCATCACGATCTGCAGCGCGAGCCGCGCGCCGCCGGGCCAACGGGGATCGGGTGGCTGGGCGCCGTAGCCGACGAAGTCGCGCGGGTGATCGTAGACCGCCATCCGGCGATGAGTCCGCGCTCTTCGGGGGGAGTACCTTCATGATAATGACCCGTACCGCTGCGCTGTCGTTCGCGTTCGCCTTGCTCGGCGGCCCGGCCGCGGCGCAATCCGTCCCCGACGCGGCGAACATGACGCTGCTCGGCCACACCAATCTCGGCGGCGCGAGCGGCGGCGAAGGCTTCGCGATGCGGGTCGCGCCGCGCACGACCCGCTTCTCGGTCGCCGGCCACCGCTATCTGTTCGCGGCGACCGAGGAGTTCGGCGATCCGGTCGCGTGCTTCAGCGTCGTCGACGTCGAGGATCCGAGCGCCCCGGTTGTGCGCGCACGGGTGCCGATCTCGATCGGCGGCGCGAACCCCGGCCAGACGCCGCAGGGGACGCCTGAGGAGCGCAAGCACCTGCACTGCAACTCGCTCGATCTGGCCGGCACGGTCCTGGCCGTCGCGCAGGAGACCCAGACCGGCGGTGCGCCCGGCGCCGGGATCCTGTTCTACGACGTCAGCGATCCGGGCAATCCGCGGCTGCTCGCGTACTTCGACACCTCCGGCGGCGTCGCGCACGGGACACATCACGTCTGGTTCGCGAATTCGACGACGCTGTGGGCCGCGGGGAGCGCCGGGAACACACACATCCCATCCGATCTCGGCGACCCCTATGCGGGGACGACCTTCACGCCCAAGCGGCCCGACAAGGACTACATGTTCGCGCAGGTCGTCGACGTGCGCGATCCCGCGCACCCCAAGGAAATCACCCGCTGGTATTACCCCGGCGTCGCGGTCGGCGATCCGCACCCGCTGCTCGACGCGCTGCCCGGTGCCGACCAAGGCGTGCGGGCGCACAACCTCGACGTCTTTCCGGAGCGGCCGAACCGTGCCTACGTCGGTTTCCTCGACGGCGGGATCGTCATCCTCGACACGACCGACCTGCAGCATCCGTCACTGGTGACGATCATGCGCTACGCTGGACCGGGTTTCACCCACACGGCGTATCCGGTCTTCGGGCGCAATCTGCTCGAGGTCAGCGAGGAGGCGTTCGGGCCGCCGCCGTGCGCCGACGGCCCCAAACGCGCGACCGTCTGGTCGATCGCCGACGAACGTCTCCCGGCGCTGCTCGGCGTCGCGCCCTTTAACGACACGAGCCGCTTCTGCCCGCCGCAGAACACCGAGCACAACACCGGCCGCTACGGTTCGCACAACATCTGGGAAGGCAAGCCGTTCGGCCCGTCGTGGCATTCTGAGACGCTGATGCTCGACACCTACTTCCGCGGCGGCCTGCGCGTGTTCGACATCAGCGACCCGCGGCACATCATCGACGTCGCGCACTACATCCCGGCCTACGATCCGTCGACGAATTCGAGCGGCTCGACGCAGATCAACGACGTCTACGTCGACGACCGTGGCTACGTCTACATCGACGATCGCTTCGGCGACGGGCTCTCGATCTTGAGCAGCCCGCTGATCCGTTGCGGGCCAGGGCAGTGTCACCCCTGAGTCGTAGTCCCCGGCCGGGAGGGTACCTCACGATGCATACTCGCTTTGGAGCGCTGACCGTGGCCGCCGCGTTGGCGATGACCACCATCGCCGGCGCCATGACCTTGCGCTCGCCCGGGACGCCGGCGAATCTGCCGGCGCTCACCGTCACCAGCGCCGACTTCACCAACGGCGGGAAGCTGCCGGTGTGGACCGGCTTCAAGGCTTGCGGCGGGCTGAACATCTCGCCCGCGCTGAGCTGGACGAAGGGACCGGCGAAGACCAAGAGTTACCTGGTCACGATCTTCGACCCCGATGCGCCGACCGGGGTCGGCTTCTGGCACTGGACGCTGTTCGACGTCCCGGCCAGCGTGACGCATCTGGCGAAGAACTACGGCGCGCATCCGGTGCCGCCGGCGATGGCCGGCTACACCGACTACGGGCTGAGCGGCTATCAGGGCCCGTGCCCGCCGGCCGGCGACCCGCCGCACCACTACCACGTCACGGTCAGCGCGCTCGACCTCGCGACGATCCCGGGCGGCGGTCCCGGCACGACCGGCGCGGTCCTGGCCTTCGAGACGCGCGGGCACGTCCTCGCCCGCGGCGAGATCGTCGGAACCTACAAACGCTAGCGGTTACGGTTTGCCGAAGAGGGTCGTGTTCGCGGCGTTCCGGACGTCGAGGCCCCACGCGCCGGTACTATAGCGGCCGGCGTAGACGCGGATCCCCTGGTTGGCATCGCGCATGACCAGGTAGGGTCCGTCGTCGTCGGCGGACAGGTACGCCATCGTGTTGGCATTGCTCGCGTTCACGTCGATCTCGGGTAAGCCCTTATCGCCGATGAAGAGCGCCATGCGCACCTTCTCGGTTGGGCTGTACAGGTGGAGCTTCGGGGAGCCGTCGGCCGCGAGCTCGAGGGAGTCGCGCATCTTTGCGGTCGCGTCGAACTGCCGCAGACTTGGGGCTCCGCTGGTCAGAAACGCCGTCTGACGCAGTATCCGATGGCTGTCGTACTCGTCGACGGCGGCTTCGCCGCGCTCATCGATCCCCAGGTCGAGCCGCGTGGCGCCCGCCGCGTCGCGCACGACCAACCCGCCGACGGCGATCGCTGCGCTCGCACTGTCGGCCCCGCGAACCACGGCGGGTCCACCTCCGGGCGCCGGCGCCTGAGCGGTCGCGAGCATCAGCGCCAGCGCTCCCAGCGCGAGGATTCGATCGCGCCGCGCCCGGCGCTCGAGACTCTCGATGCGCTGCGCGAGCGCCGCGTCGGCCTCGTCGATCGACGGCGTCACGGCGCCTTCCACAAGACGGCAGCAGAAGCGTTACGGATGTCCATCCCGATTGATCCGTCGCTGTAGCCGCCGATATTGAGGCGGTTCTGGCCGGTCGCATCGCGCATCACCAGATACGGTGAGACGTCGTCGGTCGAGAAGAACGCGCGCAGCTTCTCATCGGTGCCGTAGAGCCCGATTTGCGGGTCGCCGCTCTTGGTCGAGAAGAGCGCGAGCCGGATCTTCTCGTTCGCGTCGGTCAGGACCAACTCTCCATCATCGGCGGTATCGAGCACCAACTCCGCCCGTCGCTTGCCGCCGGCGTCGAACTGGCGCAGCATCGGAGTCCCGTCGAGCAGATAGAACGACTCGCGCAACTGGCCGGTGCTGTCGCTGAGGTCGACCGACGGCCGCCCGTCCGAATCGACGCCGACGAACGCGCGCCGGTGCCCGGTGGCGTCGTACACCGCCAGCCCCGCCGACGTGAGACTCGCGTTTGCACCATTGGCACCTTTGACGACGATCGGCGCCGTGTTCGACGACGACGGTGTTTGCGCCGTGGCCAGCGCCAGGACGATGACGCCGAAGACGATCGCGCGATCGCGGCGGCTCGAGCGTTCGAGCCCTTCCACGCGTGTCTTCAACGTCTCGGGGAGGGAAGCCATGAGCACCTCCGGTCGGAACACCCGAAGCGAACGGTGCCGTTCCTTCCGCTTGGCGGCGAGCTGCCCCTCTCTCGCTCGACGAGGTTAGGCTTCGGTCGGCTTCCGGATCGAACGCGCCGGGTTCCCGACTTGCTTGTCGCCCGGCGCAACGTCGCGGATGACGACCGCACCGGCCCCGGTGATCGCGCCGTCGCCGATGCGCAGCGGCGCGACCAGCGCGTTGTTCGTCCCGATGAACACGTCGGCGCCGATCTCGGTCCGGTTCTTCTGCACGCCGTCGAAGTTGCAGGTGATCGATCCGGCGGCGAAGTTCGTGCGCGCACCGACGCTCGCATCGCCGATGTACGCCAGGTGATTGGCCTTGACGTCGTCGGCGAGCTGCGCGTTCTTGAGCTCGACGAAATCGCCGATCCGCACGCCGGCGCCGAGCTGTGACCCGCCGCGCAGGTGAGCGAAGGGCCCGATGCGCGACCCCGCTCCGACGCTCGAGTCGAGCACGACGCTCTCGGTGATCGAGACCCGATCGGCGATCGTCGCGTCGGCGATCCGGCAGTTCGGACCGATCGTGCACGCGGCGCCGATCCGCGTCGCGCCGGCGATCGCGGTGTTCGGGTGGATGACGGTGTCGGCGCCGATCGCTAGGCCGGGGGCGAGATAGGTCGTGGCGGGGTCGACGATCGTCACGCCGCCCCGCATGTGCCGCTCGCACAGGCGGCGGTTGAGGATCGCGCGCGCCTCGGCCAGCTCGACGCGATCGTTGACGCCCAGCACGCTGTGGTAGTCGGCCGCTGGAACCGGCACGACGCGCCGGCCGTCCGCGATCAGCAGCTCGACGATGTCGGTCAGGTAGTATTCACGTTGCGCGTTGGCGTTGCCGACCCAGCCGATGGTGGCGCGCAAGGCGACCTCGTCGAACGCGTAGATCCCGGCGTTCATCTCGTCGAGCGCGAGCTGCGAGGCGCTGCAGTCCTTGGCCTCGACGATGCGCTCGACCGTGCTCCCGACGCGCACGACCCGGCCGAAGCTCGAGGGCAGCGGCATGCGCGCCGTGACCAGCGCGAGGGCGGTCCCGGCGTCGACGTCGAGCGCGGCCTGGACGTCCTCGAAGATCGTCGCGTCGACCAACGGCATGTCGCCATAGGCTACGACCAACGGGCCGGGGTGAGGCTCGAGCGCCTCCAGCGCGATTCGCACCGCGTGACCCGTCCCGAGCTGCTCCGCCTGCACGACGCTGCGCACGCCCAGCGGCACGAGCTGCGGCTCGAGCTCGGGATTGGCGACGACGATGATCTCGTCGACACCGGCCGCGCGCAGGCCCTCCAGCACCCACCACAGCATCGGCCGGCCGCACAGGTCGTGCAGCACCTTCGCGCGGGCGGAGTGCATCCGCGTCCCCTTGCCGGCGGCGAGGACGATCGCGCGCGCGCTCACCCGACCGACTCCGCTGCGCGCGCCGGCGCGCGCTGCCACGCCTTCTGTTCCTTCGCGCTCACGCCGCCCAGCGCGTCGAGGGCGACCCGAAGACGTTCGCGGCACAGGTCGCGACCGAGCAGCTCCATCGAGTCGAACAGCGGCAGCGAGGTTGGGCTGCCGGTGATCGCCACGTAGTACAGCCGCACCAGGTCCCTGAACTTCTGCTCGAGTTCGAGCGCGACGTCCTTGAGCACAACCTCGATCGTCGTCTTGTCGTAGCTGGGGAGTGCGTCGAGCCGCCACATCGCCAGGGCGAGCGCCTTGCGCGCGAGATCGGCATCGAGGCCCCGCGGGCCGAGCAACGCCTCGCGCGTGACCGGGACACGGCCGGCGTACAGAAACGCGACCAGCGGCGCGAGATCGCTCAGGCGCTCGATCCGGCTCTGCGCGAGCGTCGCCAGCGTCGGCAGGTCCGGCCGGCCCTCCAGCCAGGTGCGGAAGAGTTTGACGAACTCATCGGGCGTCTTGCGGCGCAACCACTGCCCGTTGAGCCAGTCGAGCTTTGCGACGTCGAAGACCGGCCCACCGAGCGAGATGTGCTCGACGGCAAAGCGCTCCGTCATCTGACTCAAACTGAGCAGCTCGTCGTCGCCCAGCGTCCCCATCCCGATCAGCAGGCCGAGGAAGTTGAGCAAGGCCTCCGGGAGATATCCCATCATCTTGTAGAGCAGGATCCCGGTTGGGTTCTTCCGTTTGCTCAGCTTCGAGCGGTCGGGATTGCGCAGCAGCGGCAGATGCAGCAGCGAGGGTGGCTGCCAGCCGAAGTACTCGTAGAGCAACAGGTGCTTGGGCGTCGACGAGATCCACTCCTCACCACGGATCACCACCGTGATCTCCATGAAATGATCGTCGACGACGTTGGCGAGATGGTAGGTCGGCAGACCGTCGCTCTTGAGCAGCACCTGCATGTCGACCGTCGACCACTCGATCGCGATCGGTTCGCGGCGCAAGTCGTGCACGATGCAGACGCCCTCGCGCGGTACGACCAGCCGGACGACGAACGCTTCGCCGGCGAGTGCGCGCGCCAGCGACTCCTCGGCCGGGACGACCAGGCAGTGGCCGTCGTAACGCTGCGGAATCCCGGCCGCGTCCTGCACCACCCGCAGCTCCGCCAGACGAGCCGGCGTGCAGAAGCAGCGGAACGCATGCCCCTCTTCGAGCAGCTCGTCGGCGTAGCGGCGGTAGAGCGCGGAGCGTTCGCTCTGCCGGTACGGCGCGTACGGGCCGCCGACGTCGGGCCCTTCGTCCCAGCGCAGCCCCGTCCAGCGCAGCGCCTCGAGGATCGCCCGTTCCGACTCGGGCGTCGAGCGCGCCTGGTCGGTGTCCTCGATGCGCAGGATGAACGTGCCTTGATGCTTCTTCGCGTACAGATAGTTCGCCAGGGCGGCATAAGCCGTCCCGACGTGCGGATCGCCCGTCGGTGAAGGCGCGACCCGCGTCCGGACCGGGCGCGTGTCGTGCGTGCTGCCGTTCACGTCAGCCGACCAGCTCTCTCCGCTTGCCACACTCGCGCTCGACGAAGGCGATGATCTCGGCGAGCGGCGCGCCCGGGGTGAAGATCTCGCGCACGCCCAGACGTTTGAGCTCGGCGGCGTCGTCGGCCGGGATCGTGCCACCGCCGAAGAAGACGATGTCGTCCGCGTGCTGGGCGCGCAACTGCTCGACGACCAGCGGGAAGAGCGTCATGTGCGCGCCGGAGAGGATCGACAGGCCGATCCCGTCGGCGTCCTCCTGGATCGCGGTTTGGACGATCTGTTCGGGCGTCTGGAAGAGGCCGGTGTAGATGACTTCCATCCCGGCGTCGCGGAGGGCACGAGCGATCACCTTCGCGCCGCGGTCGTGGCCGTCGAGCCCCGCCTTCGCGACGATGACGCGCAGCGGCCGAGCGGGTGCATTGGTGGATGGCATGGTCAGAACTGCGTCGTCTCCGTGTAGCGGCCGAAGATCTCGACCATCGCGTCGACGATCTCGCCCTCGGTGCAGACCGCGCGCACGCAGTCGATCAACGCGGGCATCACGTTCGCCTCGCCGGCGCAGGCCTGCTTGAGGGCCGCCAGCGACGTCGCGACGGCTGCCGCGTCGCGGTTCGCGCGCACGTCCTGGACCGCGCGCGCCTGGCCGCGCTCGATCTCTTGGCCGATCTTGAGCAGGGTGAGGTCCTGTTCTTCGGCCGGCCGCTCGAAGGCATTGACGCCGACGATGATCCGGTCGCCCGACTCGATCGAGCGCTGGTAGCGGTATGAGGCGTCGGCGATCTCGCGCTGCGGGTAGCCGGCCTCGACCGCCGCGACCATCCCGCCGAACTCGGCGATCCGGTCGAAGTACTCCAGCACCTGCCGCTCCATCTCGGCCGTCAGCGCCTCGACGTAGTACGAGCCGCCCAGCGGATCGACGACGTTGGTGACGTTGGTCTCGTAGGCCAGGACCTGCTGCGTGCGCAGCGCGATCTCGACCGACTTCTCGGTCGGCAGCGCCATGACTTCGTCCATCGAGTTGGTGTGCAGCGACTGCGTCCCGCCCAGCGCCGCCGCCATCGCCTCGAAGGCGACGCGCACGATGTTGTTCTCCGGCTGCTGCGCGGTCGCGCTGCAGCCGGCCGTCTGGGTGTGGAAGCGCAGTTGCCACGAGCGCGGGTCCTTCGCGCCGTACACTTCGCGCATCCGGCGCGCGTAGATGCGCCGCGCGGCGCGAAACTTCGCGATCTCCTCGAAGAAGTCGATGTGGCTGTTGAAGAAGAACGAGAGCCGTGGCGCGAAGCTGTCGACGTTCATCCCGCGCGCCATCGCGACCTCGACGTAGGCGAAGCCGTCGGCCAGCGTGAAGGCGAGCTCCTGCGCCGCGGTCGAGCCGGCCTCGCGGATGTGATAGCCGCTGACCGAGATCGTGTTCCACTTGGGCATCTCGCGCGTGCAGAACTCCATCATGTCGACGATGATCCGGACGTGCGGCCGCGGCGGAAAGATCCACTCCTTCTGCGCGATGTACTCCTTGAGGATGTCGGCTTGCAGCGTCCCTCCGAGGGCGGCGCGCGGGATCCCCTTGTTCTCGGCCGTCACGATGTACTGCGCGAGCGCGATCGCGGCCGGCCCGTTGATCGTCATCGAGGTCGTGATCGCACCCAGGTCGATGCCGTCGAACAGCGTCTCCATGTCGCGCACCGAGTCGATCGCGACGCCGCACTTACCGACCTCACCCCGCGCATGGGGGCTGTCGGAGTCGTAGCCCATCAAGGTCGGCATGTCGAAGGCGACCGATAGCCCCATCTGTCCTTGCGCGAGCAAGAAGTGATAGCGCTCGTTGGTCTGGCGCGCGTTGCCGAAGCCGGCGAACTGCCGCATCGTCCACAGGCGCGAGCGGTACATCGTCGGATGGATGCCGCGGGTGTACGGATATTCGCCCGGGACCCCCAAGTCGCGCGTCAGGTCGAGATCGGCGACGTCTTGCGGCCCGTAGAGGGCCTGGAGCGGGATGTCGGAGATCGTCCGGTCGGTCGCTCCCGAGCCCTTCCCCGTACGCGGAGGCGCCGCGGAGGCGTCGGCCTCCCACTCCTCGGCGAGCGCCCGGTACTCCGGGGTCGAGTCGGGTCCCAGGCCCGACGCGCGGTCGATCATCTTGGCCACATCGTTTGGTTCGCCCCGGCGCTGCGTTTTCCCGAGCGAGCCTGGGGCGACGATCGCGCTTTGCTCGGTTGCTAAGATGAGCAAGCAAGGAACTCGTCGAGCATCGTCCAGCGCGTCACCCGGTCCTGGGGGTCGAACAGGACGACGATCCGCGACGAGCGCGACGCGCAGCCGGTGCGCGCGAGGACGAACTCGACCGACCCGACGCCGCCGCTACCCGCCACCAAGCGATGACCGAGATGCTGCGCCAACGCCGCGACCTGCGCGCGCGTCTCGCCCGGGCGCAGCATGTGAAGGAAGACTGCACGCTCGATGCGATCCGGCACGGCGAACGCGAAGGTGAACGCAACGGCGACCACCAGGGCGGCGACGACCGCCACGATCTGCGCCAGGCGCAGCCGGCGCTCGCGCTCGGCAGCCGTCCGCGGGGCGCGCAGGTTAGAGCCCTTTGACCGTCGCGCGGACGGCGCTCGGCGCGCGCACGTTGCCGGCTGCGCGAACCCCGCCCTGCACGCCGAAGCGCTCGAGCACTGCCTGCGCGGCGGCGTACGGGTCGACGTCTTCGGCGAGCGCGGCGATCGCGTCCTCGACCCGGCCTTCGAGTGTCCCCAGCACGAGTTGGCGGACGCGATACGCGAAGGCATCGCGGCGCTTGGCGCGCAGCGCACCGCTCTCGCGCAGCCACGCATCGTGCGCGACGATCGCGTCCCAAAGCGTCTCGACGCCCTTCCCGGCGAGCGCCTGCGTGGCGACCAGCGCCGGGACCCAGCCCGCGTAGTCGAGCATCTCCAGCATCGAGCGGATCTCACGCTGCAATTGCAACGCCATCGGGTGATCGCTCTTGTTGACGACGAAGACGTCGGCGATCTCGAGCACGCCGGCCTTCAACACCTGCACCGAATCACCGCTGCCGGGTTGCAGCGCGACGACCGTCGTGTCGGCGATCTCCGCGATCTCGATCTCCGACTGACCGACGCCGACCGTCTCGATCAGCACGACGTCGAGACCGAACGCGTCCATCAGCGACGCCGCGTCGGCGGTCGCGCCGGCGACGCCGCCCAAGTGCCCGCGCGACGCCATCGAGCGGATGAAGACGCCGGGATCGACGAAATGCTCCAACAGGCGAATCCGGTCGCCGAGCAGAGCACCGTGCGAGAACGGCGAGCTCGGATCGACCGAGATCACGCCGACGGTCTTGCCGAGGCCGCGCAGATGCTTGACGAGCGCGGCGGCGAGCGTCGATTTCCCGACACCGGGCGGCCCGGTCAGTCCGACCGAGAGCGCTCGGCCCGTGCGCGGGTAGAGCGCGCCGATCAGCTCTGCTCCGCGGCCCGACTCGCAGCGCGAGATCGCGCGGGCGAGCGCGCGCGGCTCGCCGGCCCGAAAGGCCTCGAGGAGATCGGTCATCGCGCCTCGCGTTCACGGACGCGCGGCGCGGTTCCCTTCGCGTTAGGCGGACTCCGCCTCGTCCATGACCTGCTCGACGACGTTGGCCAAGTCGTCGACGGCATGCTCGAGATTGTTGAACTTCGCCGCCACCTTCAGCCGGTCGACTCGCCCGGTCTGCGCCTCGGTGACGTCGGGCACGAACGTTCGCCGAGCGACCCGCACCCGAACGTCATTGATCATCTGTCTCGCCTTGCGCCGATTCATCGTGGGCCAAGTCTTCCCCCGGACGCCAAGCTGCCAAACGCTTACAGCTCGGCTCGAAATAGAGTGACGGGCGACGCGGGGGGCGTACCGGAGGCGGGTGAGCTCGACCGGTTACGTCCGCACCCCGACGATCGCCGACGACCGGATCGTCTTCGTGTGCGAGGACGATCTGTGGATCGTCGGCACCGCCGGGGGGATCGCACGCCGGCTCACGACGATGGCGGGGGAGTGCTCGCTCCCGCGGCTCTCGCCCAACGGCACCCTCCTAGCATTCGTCGGTCGCGACGAGGGGCATCCCGAGCTCTACCTCATGGCCTCCGAGGGCGGGGTGCCGCGCCGGCTGACCTACTTGGGCAGCGAGGTCCTGTACTGCTGCGGGTGGTCCGACGACGGCCGCTTCGTCTATTTCACGGCCGACAGCGGGGCGGTGTTCGCCCGCGCGACCCTCGCCTTCCGGGTCGACGTCGAGGGTGGCGAGCCGACCGAGCTGGGCATCGGGCACGCCATGACGCTCGCCGTCGCCGCCTCTGGGGCGACGCTGCTGGGCCGCAACGCGATCGACCCGGCGCGCTGGAAACGCTATCGCGGTGGGACCGCCGGCCATCTGTGGGTCGACGCGCACGGCACCGGTGAGTACCGCCGCATCTGCCGCGAACTCGACGGCAACTTGGTCTGGCCACAGTGGCTCGGCGACCGGGTCGTCTTCCTCTCCGACCACGAGGGGATCGGCAATCTCTACACGGTGCGCCCCGACGGCGGCGACCTGCAGCGTCTGACCGACGAACGGGAGCGCTACGCGCGCTTCCCGGCGACCGATGGGACGCGCGTCGTCTATGCCTGCGGCGGCGAGCTTGCGCTGCTCGACCCGCGCGAGGGACGGGTGCGGCGCATCGACGTACAGATGCCCTCGACCGCGCCGCAGACCGCGCGCCGGTTCGTCGACGCCGGCGAGCTGCTCGAGGACTGGCGTCCGTCGCACGACGGGACACGGCTCGCGTTCGTGACGCGCGGCCGCGCCTACACGATGCCGCTCTGGGAGGAGGCCGTCACCGAGCACGGCGACGACGACGGCGCCCGCCGGCGGCTGGCCTGCTGGCTGCACGACGACGCGCGCTTGGCCCTGGTCGACGACGGCGCCGGCTACGAGCGCATCGCGATCGTGCCGCGCGACCAGAGCGCCCCGGCGCTGCACGTCACGCACGACGACCACGGCGTGCTGCACGAGCTGGTCGCCTCGCCGGCCGGCGACCGGCTCGCCTTCGCCACCAACCGCCACGAGTTGTGGCTGCTCGATCTTCGAACGCCACCACGCAAGGTCGATACGAGCATCGGCGCGCGCATCGAGGAGCTGGCGTTCTCGCCCGACGGCCGCTGGCTGGCCTACGTCTGGTCGCCCAAAGCGCACACCTCGATCGTGCGGCTGCTCGAGTGCGAGACGGGACGCATCGTCGACGCGACGAGCCCGTTGCGCGAAGACCGTTCGCCGGCCTGGGACCCGGCGGGCGACTATCTCTACTTCCTCTCGACGCGCGACTTCCACCCGGTCTACGACGCGCTGCAGTTCGAGCTGAGCTTCCCCGAAGCGTCGCGGCCGTATCTGCTCACCTTGCGCGAGACGCTGCCGAACCCGTTCGTCGCCAAGCCGGCGCCGCTGCACCACGCACACGACGACGACGACGATGAAGCCGACGCGAAGAAGGAGCGTAAACCCGTCGTCGTCGAGGCCGAGGGGTTGCCACTGCGGATGCTGGCGTTCCCGGTCGAGGAGGGTGCGTACGATCGGATCGCCGGCGCCAAGAACCGCGCGGTCTTCACCCGCTTTCCCGTGCGCGGCATTCGGCCCAACGAGCGCGAGCGCGACAGCGACGCGGGCGAGCTGATCGCGTACGACTTCGAGGAACAGCGCAGTGCGACGCTGGCGACCGACGTCGACGAGTTCGAGCTCGGTGCCGACGGACGCACGCTGGTCTACCTCGCGCAGGGCAAGCTGCGTGCGATCGACGCCGGTGGCGATCTGCCCGAGGACGCCGACGCCGAGGAGAAGCCGCTGCCCGAGCCGGGACGCCGCACCGGCTGGATCGACTTGGGCCGGGTCAGCGTGCTGGTCGAGCCGCTCGCCGAGTGGCGCCAGATGTTGCGCGAAGCCTGGCGCTTGCAGCGCGAGAACTTCTGGGATCCGCAGATGTCGGGGATCGACTGGCCGGCGGTGCTGGAGCGCTACGAGGCGCTGCTGCCGAAGGTCCGCACGCGCAGCGAGCTCTCCGACGTGATCTGGGAGATGCACGGCGAGCTGGGCACCTCGCACGCCTACGAATCGGGCGGCGACCGGCCCATCCCGCCGCAGTACCGGCGCGGCTTCTTGGGCGCCGACATCGTTTGGGACGAGGCGCTCACCGCGTACCGGGTCGCCCGCATCCTGCGCGGCGATCCGTGGAACCGCGAGGTCGACTCGCCGCTCGCCGAACCCGGCGCCGACGTGCGCGAGGGCGATCTGCTGCTCGCGGTCGGCGGGCGTGCGCTCTCGGCGCACGTCGGTCCCGGGGCGCTGTTGGTCAACCAAGCCGACCGCGACGTGGTTCTCACCATCGTGCGTGGAGTCGGCAGTACCCCGCGCCGCGTCCGGGTCCGCACGCTGCGCGACGAACGGATGCTGCGCTATCGCGTCTGGGTCGAAGCGAACCGCGCGCTGGTGCACGCGCGCACGCGCGGCCGAGTGGGCTACGTCCACGTCCCCGACATGGGGCCGTGGGGCTTCGCCGAATTCCACCGCGGCTACCTGACCGAGTTCGACCGCGACGGTCTGATCGTCGACGTGCGGTACAACCGCGGCGGCCACGTCTCGGCGCTGCTGCTCGAGAAGTTGGCCCGCAAGCGAGTCGGCTACGACATCGCGCGCTGGTCGCCTCCGTTCCCGTATCCCGAGGAGTCGGTGGCCGGACCGATCGTCGCGATCACCAACCAGTTCGCGGGGAGCGACGGCGACATCTTCAGCCACTGCTTCAAGCTCTACGGCCTGGGGCCGCTGGTCGGGATGCGCACCTGGGGCGGCGTCATCGGGATCGATCCGCGTCACCGCCTGGTCGACGGATCCGAGACGACGCAGCCCGAGTACTCGTTCTGGTTCGTCGACGCCGGTTGGGGCGTCGAGAACTACGGCACCGATCCGACCAACGAAGTCGACGTCGCGCCGCAGGACACGCTGCGCGGCGAGGACCCGCAGCTGACCGCCGCGCTGCAGCTGGTCGAGGAAGGGCTGGCGAACACCCCGGGCCGGCCGACCTTCCCGCCCTTCCCGAACCGCGCCGTGCGCCGGTGACCTACGACTACCTCGTCGTCGGCGCCGGCCTCGCCGGCGCGACGATGGCCGAGCGGCTCGCGACCGAGCTCGGCGCGCGCGTGCTGGTGATCGATAAACGCGCGCATCTGGCCGGCAACGCGCACGACCCGCTCGGCCTCGACGGGCTGCGCTACCACGCCTACGGGCCGCACGTCTTCCATACCAACGCGCCGCACGTCGTCGCGTATCTGAGCGCGTTCACGCGTTGGCGGCCGTACGAGCACCGCGTGCTGGCGCGCGTCGACGGGCAACTGCTGCCGATCCCGATCAACCGCACGACGCTCAGCCGGCTGGCCGGCCGCGAGCTCGACGAAGCGCGGGCCGCCGCGTTCCTGGCCGCGCGCGCCGAGCCGGTCGAACGCATCGCGAACTCGCGCGACGCGATCGTCGCCCGCGTCGGGCGCGAGCTCTACGAGCGGTTCTTCGCCGGCTACACCCGCAAGCAGTGGGGGCTCGACGCGGCGCAGCTCGATCCGTCGGTCTGCGGGCGCATCCCGACCCGCACCAACGACGACGACCGCTACTTCACCGACCGCTTCCAGGCGATGCCGGCCGACGGCTACGACGCGCTGGTGGCGAGGATGCTCGACCAGCCGGGGATCGACGTCGCGCTCGGCTGCGACTTCGCCGCCGCCGATGCCCGCGCGCGCTTCGACCACGTCGTCTACACCGGCGCGATCGACGAGTTCTTCGAGCACCGCTTCGGCGCGCTGCCGTATCGTTCGCTGCGCTTCACCTTCGAGCGCGTGCCGGCGGCCGACGGCCTCCCGGTCGGCTGCGTCAACGAGCCCGACGAGGCGGTTCCCTTCACCCGCACGACGGACTACCGGCACCTGACCGGCCAAACCGGGCCGACGACGATTCTGAGCCGTGAGTACGCCGGCGCCGGAGGCGACCCGTTCTACCCGATCCCGCGGCCCGAGACACGCGAGCTGTACCGTAAGTACGCGACGCTGGCCGCCGCGCAGCAGCACGTCACCTTCGTCGGCCGGCTCGCCGAGTACCGGTACTACAACATGGACCAAGTCGTCGCGTCGGCACTGACCGCGTTTGCGAAGCGCGCGCGGACGGTGGCCGTCGCCTCGTGACGGCGCCCACCTGGCTTTAGCGCAGGCGGACTTCCTTCGAGTAGTCGGGCCGCCCGCTGTTGTCGATGAAGTGGACCCGCTCGACGACGTGCAGGGTCTGGCCGTTGGGCGTGAGCCGCAGTGAGAGGTGGTTGGTGCTGAAGGACGTCGTATAGATCGCACCGGCGTCCTGGCCGTTGGGCGAGACGACCAGCCTGACCGTCCCCCAGGCACAGGCGGCCGGGTGACATTGACCCCACGCCTCGGCGACCGGGCCCCGCGGCGTCTCGCTGATAACCAGGCGGACCAGACCGCCGTTGGCCGGATCGGCAACCCAGGTTCGGAACCAGGCAGGGTTGGGCTCGGCGGAGGCGACCAGCGGGAGCGCCGCCAGCGCCAGGACGGCTGCGGCGAGCGCGGCGCGGGCCAGACCGAATGATTTCTGCATGCCTGCTCTCTACGCCGTCCGCGCCTTGACGCTCCCCCTGGACGCATGGTACGCTCCGCAGGCCGAAGCAGGACCGCAAGGTCCTCACCGGATGCCTGCGGGCGATCCGGTCCTTCTCGAACAGCGGGGACCGCTTCGGCGTCTTCGCTTTTTTGTGTCCCAGCCGGAGAGTTTGTCATAGCACGACCGCTACGCGTCAACGAGCAGATCCGTATCCGCCAAGTCCGCGTCATCGACGACGATGGCACGCAACTCGGGGTCATCACGACTGAGGAAGCACTCACCCGAGCGCGCAGCAAGGGGTTGGACCTCATCGAGGTCTCGCCCACGGCGGTCCCACCGGTTTGTCGTATCGGCGATTACGGCCGTCTCAAATACGAGCAGTCGAAGAAAGACAAAGAGGCGCGCAAGAAGCAGCGCAACTACGAGTTGCGCGAAGTCAAGTTGCGTCCCAAGATCGACGTCCACGACTACGCGGTCAAAGCGAAGATGGCTGAACGCCTTCTCCTCGACGGCGGCAAGGTCAAAGTCACGATCATGTTCCGCGGGCGCGAGATCACGTATACCGCCTTCGGAAAACGCCTGCTCGACCGCATCGCGAAAGATCTCGAGAACACTGCCGTGCTCGAGCGCGAAGCCAGACTCGAAGGCAAGAACATGTTTCTCATCCTCGCTCCACGAGCTACGCCGCTCGGGCCGCCCAAGTACGTCCACCATAAGGACGAGCCGGCACCCAAGGACAGCGAACTTCATGCGGATTCCGGTCCTCACGAAGACGAGCATCCCGGCGACGAACCCGCGGCGGCGACCATCGGGGGATCCAGTGCCTAAAATCAAGACGCATCGCGCAACGGCGAAGCGGGTCAAGGTGAGCGCCAACGGCAAGGTGACGCACCGGCACCAATTCGACGGCTGCGGCCATATCCTCAGCAAGAAGTCGCGCAAGCGCAAACGGAAGTTCCGCAAGGACCAGCCGACGTTCAAGGGCGATCTCAAGCGCTTCGCGCCGCAGATCCCGTACCTGCTGTAAGCGACCGCCGGAGGATTGTAGGACATGGCTCGTATCAAGCGCGGTCTGAGCAAGATCAAGCACCGCCGCAAGGTGATGAAGCTCGTCAAGGGCTTCCGCGCAGCGCGTCGTCGCAACTATCGCGTCGCCAACGAAGCGCTGCTGCACTCGCTGGCCTACGCCTTCCGCGACCGGCGCGTCCGCAAGCGCGATTTCCGCTCGCTCTGGATCGCTCGCATCAACGCGGCGGCCCGGCGTGAGGGACTGAGTTACTCCAAGCTGATGGCCGGCCTCAAGAAGTCGGGCGTCGCCGTCAACCGCAAGGCCCTGGCGGACCTCGCCGTCCACGACCAGCCCGCCTTCGCGCGCCTCACTGCACTGGCGAAGGACGCCGTCGGAGTGACCACCGCCGCTTAACCGGCGCCGCTACCGTCTGGGGGTGTGGTCATGCTCCGCTGGGTGTCGTCCTGTGTCGTCGCGCTGGCGATGACCGGCAGCGCCGCGTCCGCGGCGGCTTCGCCCGGGATCGCGTCGCTCCAGCAGGTGCTGGCTCAAACGCGCTCCGCCACGTACGCGACCTACGCTAGGCGAACGGGGGCGCGCGTTGCGAGCGCGCAAGCGTTTGCCGCGATGCGCACGTATGTGCTGCAGCGCTACACCGGCGTCAGCGTGGAGCACAGCTTCCTCGATCAAGTCGGCAGCATCGTCGATTGCGTGCCCTTCGCCGAGCAACCGGGGGTTCGCGGGCGGCGCATCGAGCGAAGCACCCCGCCGCCGGTCGGCGGTGCCCCGAAACAACCGGCGCCGGGCACGGCGAAGCAGCAGCCCGGCGCGACGGCGCTCGATCCGGCGCTGCGCCCGACGGACCGGGACCGATTCGGTAACGCGCGTTACTGCGCACCGGGCTTCGTCCCGCTCCAGCGCGTCACGCTCGACGTCCTGGTGCGGTTCCCGACGCTGGCGCTCTTCTTCGCCAAGACCGCCGAGCCGAGTCTCGACGCCACGGATGGTTTGGGTGCCGTGCACCGCGCCCCGCCGAGTCCGTCCGCTTCGGGCGATCCACACTACTATGCGGACGGACAGCAGGCCGTCGATAATCTCGGCGCACACGCCTGGTTGAACGTCTGGAGTCCCACCGTCGCCCCGAATCAGATGTCGCTCTCGCAAATTTGGGTCGCGGGCGAGAACGAGTCGCCCGATCAAACCATCGAGGCGGGCTGGCAGGTCTATCCGAGCCGCTGGCACACCGCGGAATCCGTCCTCTTCATCTACTACACGACCAACAACTACGCGCCGGGCTCCGGCTGCTACAACTTGGACTGCGCCGGCTTCGTGCAGGTCGCGAACAACGTTGCGCTCGGCGGCGGCTTCACCCGCTACAGCACGACGGGCGGGGCGCAGTGGGGCTTCGACGTGCAATACCAGCGGGATCCCGCCAACGGCAACTGGTGGCTCTTCATCGGCCCGAGCCCCTGGATCGCGGTCGGCTACTATCCGCACGCGCTGTTCGGCGCAGGCCAGCTCGCCAGAAACGGGACCCGCGTGGTGTTCGGTGGCGAGGACACGGGGGAGCCTGCGGCGCTGCAGATGGGGAGCGGCGCACTGGCCAATCAGGGCTTCGGGCGGGCGGCGTTTCAGAAGACGATCTTTTACATCGACATGAGCCTCGTCGGCCGATGGGCGACCTTGACGACGCAAGAGATACCGGGCCCTCCCTGCTATACAGACTTGCTCGGTTCGGGCGGCGCTTGGGGCACCTGGCTCTATTTCGGCGGCCCGAGCTGTCACTAGCGCAATGCTGACGAACGCGCCCATCCCCGAGATGGTCGAGCGTCTCATCACAGTCTCACCGCAGGGTCATCTCCTACCAACCAAGGCCCGATAGCGCGCGCTTAGAGGTCGCGCGCGGTTGCCGCCAAGGCGAGCGCGACGTGGGCCGCGATGCCGGTCGCCATCGCGTTTTCGTCGATGTCGAAAGCCGGGTGATGGTTAGGGTAGCTATGCGTCGCGTCGCCGGCGCCCAGGAAGGCGAAGCACGACGGGACGGCGTTCGCGATGTACGAGAAATCCTCGCTGCCCATGATCGGCGGGATCTCGATGACGCGTTCCGGCCCGAACTCGGCGGTGAGCGTCTCGCGCAGAAACGTCGTCTCGAGCGGATTGTTCGCGGTGACCGGGTAGGACTTGTGCCAATCGAGGTGACAGGTCGCGTTCGACGCGGCGCAGGTGTGCTCGGCGATCCGCCGGATGCGGCCCTCCATCGTCGCGCGGGTCTCCTCGCTGAACGTGCGCACCGTCCCCTTGAGCGCGACGCGCGGCGGGATCACGTTGTAGGTCGTCCCGCCATTGATCGCGCCGACGGTCACCACCGCCGGCTCGACGGGATCGAGTTCGCGGCTGACGATACGCTGCAGCGAGCCGACCAGATCGGCGGCGACGACGATCGGATCGATCGCGGTCTGCGGCATCGCGCCGTGTCCGCCGCGCCCTTCGACGACCAGATCGAACTGATCGACGGCCGCCATCATCGGTCCCGGGCGCGTGCCGATGACGCCGCTGGGGATCACGCACGCGATGTGCAGCCCGTAGGCGCGCTCGATCGCGAAGCGTTCGATCAGCCCGTCGCGCAGCATCGCCAGCGCACCACCGCCACCTTCCTCGGCCGGCTGGAAGACGAAGGCGATCCGGCCGCGCAGCGCACCGGCGCGGTCGCGCAGCGCGCGCGCCGCACCGAGCAGCATCGCGACGTGCGCGTCGTGCCCGCAGGCGTGCGTCACACCCGCGCGTTGCGAGCGATACGGGACGTCGCTCTCCTCGCTCATCGGGAGCGCATCCATGTCGGCCCGCAGCAAGATCGTCGGCCCCGGTTGCGCGCCCTCCAGGAGCCCGACGACGCCGGTCCGGCCGATCCCGGTGTGCACCTCGAGGCCCAGCGTGCGCAGCCGGTCGGCGACGAGCCCCGCGGTGCGGACCTCTTCGAAGCCCAGCTCCGGATGAGCGTGCAGGTCGCGCCGCACGGCGATCGCTTCGATGAGCAGTTCCGGGGCGAGCATGAGACCAGCCATCCGGCGCGTTTCGTCGCCTCGGTCCGGGAGACCACCAGGGCGAGTGAGAATCAGGTGAGCATGTCCGTGTCTTTCGATCGCACGGTGTTCCTGACCGGATTGGCGTCGCTCGCGGCCGCTGCGTTACCGCGTGCGGCCGGCGCCGCCACCGCCCTCGAACCCGAACCTCCGTACGCCGGCTCGCCGGCCGCCTCGCTCGCCCGACTCGAAGCCGGCAACGAGCGCTTCCGGACCGGGCATCCGATCCGGCCGCCCTACCAGACCCCGGACGCGCGCGCGCAGAAGCCGTTCGCGGCGCTGCTCGTCTGCGCCGACTCGCGTGTCGGCCCCGAGCTGGTCTTCGACCAGGGGCTGGGGAGTCTGTTTGTCTGCCGGGTCGCGGGAAACACCGCCGACGACGAGGTGACCGGCTCGCTCGAGTACGCGGTCGAACACCTGCACGCGCCGTTGGTGGCGGTGATCGGGCACAGCGGCTGCGGCGCCTGCACCGAGACCCTCAACACGCTCGATAGCGGCCTGCTCCCGCCGGCGAGCGTCGCCGCGGTCGTGCGGGCGATCCTCCCCGCGACCCACCTCCTGCCCCCGGGACTCCCGCCCGACGAGCGGCTCAAACGCCTGATCGCCGCCAATGCCCGGCTGACCGCCGGCACCCTGGCGATGAGCCCGGTCCTGCACAAGGAAAGCGCGGCCGGGCGGCTCGGCATCGTCTGGGGCGTCCAGGACCTGGCCAGCGGCGCGGTCCACTTCGCCCACCCGGCGGGTTGACACCGAGCCGAACCCTCTGCTTTACTCAGCCCACATGTCGACCCGCCCGTATTTTCCTCGCTGGTACTTTGGCTACACGGCTCCCGTGTCGGTCGAGTTCGGCAACGCGTAACGCAGGCGACGACAGACTGCACCGCGAGCCCCTCGCCGACACGGCGGGGGGCTCGCGCATTTTCCGGCGAGAGACCATGACCCCATCCTCCGATTCTCCCGACGCTCCGCGCGCCGACGCCGTCCGCGTCCCCGGCGACAAGTCGATCGCGCACCGCGTGCTGATGCTCGCGGCGCTCGCGCGCGGGCGCTCGCGGCTGCACAACGTCCCGACCGGGCTCGACGTCCTCTCGACGCAGCGCGTTCTGCGCGCGCTGGGCATCTCGATCGCCGCCGACGGCGACGCGCTGGTCGTCGAGGGGCGCGCCGGCACCTTCCTCGCGCCGGCCGGACCGATCGACTGCGGGAACAGCGGAACGACGATTCGACTGATGAGCGGCCTGCTCGCAACGCGGCCGCTGACCGTGACGCTCGACGGCGACGCCTCGCTGCGGCGCCGCCCGATGCGCCGCGTCGCCGATCCGCTGGCGGCGTTCGGCGCGCGCTTGACGTTGAGCCCCGGCGGGACGGCGCCGCTGACGATCGCCGGGAACGGCTCGGCCGCCGCAGTCGAACTGGTCGTCGCGGTCCCCAGCGCCCAGGTGAAGTCGGCGATGCTGCTGGCGGGGCTGGGCGCGCGCGGTCGCACGCGGCTGCGCGGTGAGCTTGCGACGCGCGACCACACCGAACGACTGCTGCGTGCCTTCGGCGTGCGGTGCGAATACGAAGGTGAGGCGCTGGTCGTCGACGGGCCGGCCGCGTTGCACCCGATCGACTTCACCGTCCCGGGCGACATCTCGAGCGCGGCGTTCTTGCTCGCCGCTGCCGCCGCGGTCCCGGGCGCCCAGGTCGCGATCGACGACGTCGGTCTGAATCCCACTCGCACGGCTTTCCTCGAGGTCTTGCGGCGCTTCGGCGCCGAGGTCAGCGTGACGCAGACCGACGCCGGCGCGGAGCCGCGTGGGCGCATCGTCGTGCGCGGCGCGCCGCTGCATGCGATCGCAATCGATCCGTGGGAGGTGCCGGGATTGATCGACGAGCTGCCGCTGATCGGCGTGCTCGGCGCCTTCGCCGACGGGACGACGCGCGTGCGCGGCGCGGCGGAGTTGCGGATCAAGGAATCCGATCGCATCGAGACGTTCGCCGCCGCCGCGCGCGCGCTGGGCGTCGAGGTGACGACCGCGCCCGACGGGTTCTCCGTGCGCGGACCGGCGCGTCTGCACGCCGGCACGATCGAGACCGCAGGCGACCATCGCATCGCGATGGCGTTCGCGGTCGCCGGCCGCGCCGCCGGCGTTCCGGTCGCGCTCGACGATCCCGATTGCGTCGCCGTCTCCTTCCCCGGCTTCGCTAGCGCCCTCGAGGCCGTCGCGTGAAGCACGCCGCCGTGATCGGCCACCCGGTCGCGCACAGCCGCTCGCCGGAGCTGTTCGCGCGCTTCGCGGCGGCCAGCGGCGTCGCGCTCGTCTACCGCGCCGTCGACGTCGCCCCGGAAGATCTCGCGGCGACGCTCGCCGCCTGGCGCGCCGACCCGGAGTTCGTCGGCTGCAACGTGACGGTGCCGCACAAGGCGCGCGCGCTCGCGCTGGCCGACCGGGTCGAAGCCGCCGCGCGTGACTGCGGTGCGGCCAACGTGCTGACCCGGGTTGGCCCGACGCTGGTCGCCGACAACACCGACGTCGCCGGCGTCGAAGCCGGCCTGGCGACGCACGGCATCACGTTGCGCGGCGCGCGGGTCGCGGTGCTCGGCTGCGGCGGCGCGGCCCGCGCCGTCGCCGCGGCGGCGCGCCGCAGCGGTGCGGCGGAACTGGTCGTCGCCGGGCGCGACATCACCCGCGCGCGGGCGATGGCGGCCGATTTCGGCGCCGCCGCCTGCGCGCTCGACGCCGTCCCGCGGGCCGACGTCTACGTGAACGCGACGACGGTCGGGATGGTCGGCCAGGAACAACGCTCGCTGCTGCCGCCCGACGCGCCGGCCGGCGCGGCTGCCTTCGACCTCGTCTACACCCCCGAGAACACGCCGTTTCTGATCGACGCCCGGGCGCGCGGCTTGCGGGCCGTCCCCGGCACCGCGATGTTCCTGGCGCAAGCCGGCGCGACGTTCGAATGTTGGTTCGGCTTCGCGCCGAAGGAACTCCCGGCATGAGTTTGCGCTACCTCACCGCCGGCGAGTCGCACGGCCCGATGCTGGTCGGGATCCTCGACGGGCTGCCCAGCGGCTTGCGGTTGGACGCTGCGACGCTGCTCGCCCAGGCACGCCGGCGCAAGCTCGGCTACGGCCGCGGCAACCGCCAGGCCATCGAGACGGACGAGGTCCAAATCGTCGGCGGCGTGCGGCGCGGCAAGACCCTCGGCGGCCCGATCGCGCTGGTGCTCGAGAACCGCGACCACGCGCGCTGGGCCGAGATCATGCGGGTCGACGAGCCCGAGGACGACGCGCCGGCGGCGCGCGCGGTGTTCATCCCTCGGCCCGGGCACGCCGACCGCATCGGCGGGATCAAGTACAACCTGGCCGACATGCGCGACGTGCTCGAGCGCGCCAGCGCGCGCGAGACCGCGATGCGCGTCGCGTTGGGCACCGTCGCGCGCACCTTTCTCGCCGAGTTCGGCGTCGCGCTGCACAGCCGCGTCGTGCGGATCGGCCGCGCCGTCGACGAGACGCCCTGGCGCGATGTCACGCCGGAGGAGATCGACGCCTCGCCCGTGCGGGCCCTCGACGAGGCGGCGGCCGCGGCGATGGTTCAGGAGATCGAGACGGCCAAAGCCGCCGGCGACTCGCTGGGCGGCGTCTTCGAAGTCGTCGCGCGCAACGTGCCGATCGGCCTGGGCTCGTACGCGCAGTGGGACCGCCGGCTCGAAGGCGAGGTCGGCAAAGCCTTCCTCTCGCTCAACGCGATCAAAGGCGTCGAGGTCGGCCTGGGCTTCGGAGCGGCGGCGCGGCGCGGCTCGGAGGCGCACGACGCCTACGAGCCCGATCCGCAAACGCGCACGCGCTACCGCACCAATCGTGCCGGCGGAATCGAGGGCGGGATGACGACCGGCCAGCCGATCGTGGTGCGGGTCGGGATGAAGCCGATCGCAACCTTGATGAACCCGCTCGATTCGGTCGACCTGCGCACCGGCGAGGCGACCAAAGCGTACATCGAGCGCAGCGACGTCTGCGCCGTCCCAGCCGCGGCGGTGATCGGCGAGTCGCTGCTGGCGCTGGTGTTGGCCGATGCGCTGCTGGTAAAGTTCGGCGGCGATTCGCTGGGCGAGGTCCAGGAGCGCGTCCGCAATTGGGCCGCGACGGCGCGTGCCCGCTAACCTCTGGCTCTGCGGACCGCCCGGCGCGGGCAAGACCAGCGTCGCGCCGCTGTTGGCCGCGCTGCGCGGCCTCGACGCCGTCGATGTCGACCGGCTGGTCGAGAACGAGGACGGCCGGCGCATCATCGAGATCGTCGACCACGACGGCGAGCCGGCGTTCCGCGAGCGCGAGCGCGCCGCGATCGCCCGCGTCGCCACGCGTGGCGGGACGGTCGTCGCGCTGGGCGGCGGCGCGCTGGAGCACGAGGCGAACCGGCAGGCGATCGCGAGCAGCGGGATCCTGATCTTCCTCGACGCCTCGCTCGAGACGTGCCGCATCCGCACCGCGCGCGAAGCCGGACAGCGGCCGTTGTTGCGCGAACACGGCGCGCTCGCGCGGCTGCACGCCGGGCGGCGCGAACGCTATCTCGCGGCCGACCTCAAGGTCAGCGTCGACGGCATCTCGCCCGCCGCGGCGGCCGACGCGATCGACCGCGCCCTGCGCGAGGAGCGCGACGTGCGGGTTGCGACGGCGAAGCCCTACGACGTCGCGATCGGCCGCGATCTGCTCGACCAGCTGCCGCGCCGCGCGCACCCGGAGCCCGGCGGTCGGGTTCTGGTCGTCGTCGATCGCCGGGTGCGGGAGCTGGCCGCGCGAGTCGCGCGCGCCTACGACGAAGCGAGCATCCCGGCGACGATCCTCGAGGTCGACGCCGACGAGTCGCTCAAGTCGCTGGCCGCCGTCGCCGGACTGTGGGACGCGTTCGCGGCCGAGCGACTGGACCGGCGCGGGATCGTGGTCGGGATCGGCGGTGGGACGATCGGCGACGCGGTCGGCTTCGCCGCCGCGACCTTTCAGCGCGGCGTCCCGTTCGTAGCCGTGCCGACGACGTTGCTGTGCGCCGTCGACGCGGCGATCGGCGGCAAGACGGCGATCAATCTCGACGCCGGCAAGAACCTGGTCGGGACGGTGACGCAGCCGGCGCTGGTCGCGATCGTCCCGCAAGTGCTGCGCAGCTTGCCGCGACGCGACGTCGTCTCGGGCTACGGCGAGATGCTCAAGTACGGTCTCGCCCTCGACGCGGTGCTCTACCGTGCGCTGCGCGCCGGCGAGCAAGCGATGCTCGAAGATCCCGCCAGTGCCATGCATACGATCGCGCGCTGCGTCGAGCTGAAAGCCGAGGTCGTCGCCGTCGACGAGCAGGACCGCACCGGCGTCCGCGCGATCCTCAACTTCGGTCACACGGTCGCGCACGCGCTCGAGAAGGTCGCCGGCTACGGGGCGCTGCGGCACGGTGAGGCGGTCATCGTCGGGATGCGGGCCGCGCTGGCCCTCTCGGTCGCACGCGGCCTGCTCGACGACGCGGCGCGCACCGAACCCGACGCTCACCTCGCCGCGCTCCCGGTCCCGCCCGACTGGCGCGCCCTCGACGCCGCCGCCGTCGTGACCGCGACGGGTGGCGACAAGAAGCGCCACGCCGGCGGGACGCAGTTCGTGCTGCTCGACGCGATCGGTAGCGCACGGCTCGACGACGGCGTGCGCCCGGAGGATGTGCGCGCCGCGCTGGCCGAAATCGGTATTGGATGAACGTCCTGGTCGTCAACGGCCCCAACCTGAACCTGCTGGGCGAGCGCGAGCCCGCGATCTACGGCCACGCGACGCTGCGCGACCTCGAGCGCGCCGTCCGCGAGAAGTGCCGCAAGCTCGGCTGGAAAGTGCGCTTCTTTCAGTCGAACCACGAGGGCGCGATCGTCGACGAGCTGCAGGCGCAGCGCCGCTGGGCCGACGCCGTGCTCCTCAACCCGGCCGCCTTCACCCACTACTCGTACGCGATCCGCGACGCGCTCCTCGCCATCCAGGTCCCGACCGCCGAGATTCACCTCTCCGACCTCGACGCGCGCGCCGAGCGCGATGAGTTCCGCAAAGTCTCGGTCGTGCGCGACATCGTCGCCTACCGCTTCGCCGGGCGCGGCATCGACTCGTACCTCGACGCGCTCGACGCCTTCGCCGCGGCCGCCCCACGGTGATCGCGCGGCAGCTCGGCCGCGAGGGTCCGCCGGTCGGCGCGATCGCGCTGGGCTGCATGGGGATGTCGGAGTTCTACGCGCCGGTCGCCGAGGGCGACGCGATCGCGGCGATCCACCGCGCGCTCGACCTGGGCATGACGCTGGTCGACACGTCGGACATGTACGGTCGGGGCGAGAACGAGCGGCTCGTCGGCCGAGCGCTGCGCGGCCGCCGCGAGCAGGCCGTGCTCGCGACGAAGACCGGGCTGTTGCGACGCGCCGACGATCCGCAGTGGCGCGGCGTCGACGGTCACCCGGCCTACGTGCGCGCGGCCTGCGACGCCTCGCTGGCGCGCCTCGGCGTCGACTACGTCGATCTGTACTATCTGCATCGGGTCGATCCGCAGGTGCCGCTCGAGGAGACCGTCGGCGCACTGGCCGAGTTGGTTGCCGCCGGCAAAGTGCGCCGCATCGGGCTCTCCGAGACGACACCGGAGCAACTCGCGCGCGCGGCCGCTGTCGCACCGATCGCGGCGCTCCAAAGCGAGTACTCCCTGTTCACTCGCGACGTCGAGCGCAACGGCGTGCGCGCCGCCGCGCGCGCCTTGGGGATCGCGCTCGTCGCCTACGCGCCGCTCGGCCGGGGGATGCTGACCGGCACGATCCGGTCGACCGCGGCCCTGGGCGCCGACGACCTGCGCCGCCGCGTCCCCCGCTTCGACCCCGAGAACCTCGCGCGCAACCTCGCGCTGGTCGACGCCCTGGCGACGCTTGCCGCCGAGCGCAGCTGCACGCCCGCACAGCTCGCCCTGGCCTGGGTCCTCGCGCAAGGCGACGACGTCATCGCGCTGCCCGGCTGCGAGCGCGTCGCCCACGTCGACGAGAACGCCGCCGCCGCCACGGTCACGCTCGACGCCGCCACGCTAGCGACGATCGACGCGCTCGTCCCCCCCGGCGCCGCCGCCGGCGCGCGTTTGCGAGGTTAGCTTCGTGCGTTGAGGGTTCCGTCGGCGGTGGCGGGTTGGGCGTCGAGCACTGCGTGCAGCAGCGGGAGAAAGCGGGCTGCCGGGGCGCGGCGGAGTTCGGGTTCGATCACGTCGTGCGAGAACGGCAGGCCGTCCAACCGTAAGACGCGCACGTGCGCGGCGCCGACGGCGCGCCAGCGCGCGACCAGCGCGTCGAGCGCGGCGTTGCTGACCCCGGTCTCGCCGGCGTTGCGGACGATCTCGATCCGCGGTGAGGCCGGCGGAGCGCGGCGGGCGTCGGCTTCGAGCGCGGCGCCCAGCGCGAGCCCCGCGGCGAGCGAGTGCGTCGCGTAACGCGGGTAGCCGTGCGGCGGATCGGTCCGGCCGCGATCGAACGGGTTCCACCACAAGAAGCGGTTCGGCAGGCGGGCGAGCAGCGCACGGAACGGGCCGGTCCAAGGCGCCGGGATGACTCGCAGGCCGAGCAGCGGTGCGATCGCGATGGTACGCGCGATCCGCGGGTGGTGCTGCGCGAGGTGCAGCGCGAGCGTGCCGCCGAGCGAAAAACCGACGACGACGATCTCGTCGCCGAGCGCCGCCGCCACGTCGACGATCCGTTCGGCTTGCGCGCGCAGCTCCGCGGCCTCGAGGCCGGCCAGCGCGCGCGACATGCGGTCGGCGTGGCCGTGCCGCGGCAGCCGTGGGATCAGCACGGTTTCGCCGCGCGCCTGCCGGACGCGGGCGAACTCGCGCCAGGTCCGCGGACTCGCCGCCAAGCCGTGCAGCAACACGACGACGCGCGCCGTTCGCCGCCCGTGACCGAGGATGGTCGAGCGCATCTCGTCGGCGAGCGCATCCTCTTCGCCGGCGTCGAGCGCGGCGACGAGCGGGAGCTCCTCGACGCTCATGCGTTGGTGAGCGCGATCAGCGCGAAGGTGCGAGCGTCGGTGCCCAGGTCTTCCGCGCCGAGCGCATCGCGCAGCGACTTCGCCGCCTCGTGCGCGAACGCGGTCGCCTCCGGCGTACGATCGCTCGCGATCGCGTCGGCCGCCAGGATCAGGTCGTCGACGCCACGCACGATCCCCGCGTGAATCGCTCGCTCCGCTTCGCCGGCGGGAATCGGCATCTCGGTCGCGCCGCGCGCCAGCATCAAGACGTAGTCGAGCGCGGCCGCGGTCGCCAGCACGCGCTCCGCGTGCGGCTGGAAGACCGAGACGTCGCCGAAGTCGCGGGCGGCGCGCATCAGCGCCGTCTGCAGGGCTACGACGACGTCCGCGCGGTCAACGCCCACAGCACGGCCACCTGCGTCTTCGCATCCTGCAATTCGCCGGCTTCGATCATGCGCCACAACTCCTGGATCGCGAAGACGCCGACCTCGATCTGTTCGTCCTCGTCGGGGTCCGGGTCACCGATCTCATACCCATCGACGAGGCAGAAGTGCAGCAGCTCGGTGCAGAAGCCGGGCGCCGAGTAGCCGGAGAAGAGGCGCGACACGCGCCGCGCGCGGTAACCCGTCTCTTCCCGCAGCTCGCGGATCGCCGCCGCCTCGGGCGCTTCGCCGGGGTCCATCCCGCCGGCGACCGCCTCCCATGTCTCGCGTCCCACAGGATGCCGATACTGCTTGACCAGCAGCATCGTTTCAGGCGAGGGCTGCACGATGACGACGACAGCTCCGGCGTGCTCGACGACCTCGACGTCGTGCGTGCGCCCGCCGCCGCGGGCGGGAAGCGTGTCGACTCGCAGGTTGACCACCCGTCCTTCGTAGACGCGACGGGTGTTCAGAACGTCCATCCCGTCCTAGACGACGACCGTGGCGGCGAACTCTTCGAGCAGGGTCGGACGGTGCGGCGCCCAGCCCAGCTCGCGCTCGGCCTTCGACGCATCGACCTGCTGATCGATCACGTACGCATCGACAAACGGCCCGAGCGCGGCGCGCGCCGCCTCGGTCGACTCCACATCGAGCGGCCGCTCCCGGCCGGCCGCCCGCGCGGCGGCGTTCGCGATCTCGCCGTACGGGACCGCGGCGCCGCGCACCGCGTTGTAGACGCCGTGCGCATCGCGCCGGTCGACGACCAGGCCGTACAGCTCACCGAGCGCATCGTGGCGCACGGTCGACCAGCGGTTCGTACCGTCGCCGATGATCTTCAGCGTACCCGCCCGCGCCTGCTCGACCATCTTTCCGGGGATCCCGCCACCGTCGCCGTAGACGATGCCGGGCCGGAGCACGATCGCGCGCAGCCGGCCGTCCCGCGCCAGGACGAGCTGCTCGTGCGCCGGCCGCCAGGCGACGATCGGCAGCGGTGCGAGCGGTGCGGTCTCGTCGACCAGCGCGTCGCCGCGCGACCCGTAGACCCACGATCCGCTGGTGTAGACGAACGCGCGACCGGGCGGCAGCGCGTCGAGCAGAGCCTCGAGCGCCGCGCGTTCGAGCGCGACGCCCTCGCCGGCGTAGTCGAACGCACAGTGGACGACCGCGTCGGCTTGGCGCGCCTCGGAGCGTAAGAGGTCGAGGTCCGCCAGCGAGCCGCGCACCGGCTCGGCGTGCAGCTCGCGCGCGCTCCGCTCCGCCGCCTCGCCGCGCGCGAGCGTGCGCACGACGTGCGTGCGCCGGCGCAGCTCGCGCACGACGCTGCGCCCGATGAAACCCGAACCCCCGGTGACGAAAACCGGCATGTCAGCCTCCGACGGCGCGCGGGCGCGCCGCAATCGTAAAGATGTCGAATGCGACCGCTACCTCGGCCGCGGTGATGCAGGCGCGGATCGCCCAGTGCGGACCCCAGTCGATCGTCACCAGCCCGAGCGCGGTCGCGACGCAGTACGCGACGTACTTGGTGACGTCGGCGCGTACGGTCGGCGAGGTTGGATCGTAGGCGCGCCGGATCGCCAGCAGCGCCGCGACGAGCGCGACCGCCAACACGATCGTCCCCAACAGCCGGTTGGCGGCGAGCAGGTGCAGCACCGGCTGCGCGCCGAGCGCGATCAGGACGGCGATGACCAGCAAGAGCGCGATCTCCGGTAGGCGTGGATCCCTCACCGGCGCGCTCTTCGTCCAGCCGGGCGGGGGTCCCCAGCGGCAACGGGAAGCGGGCCCGGGTGCCGATCCCGCTGGCCCCCCACAACCCGCGCATCCAAGCGGTCCGCGACCTGCGCACCCCGCGTGGGCGGCGCGCGGCGCAGCGCTTCGCCGCGGAGGGACCGACGCTACTCGAGGAGGCGAACCGCAGCGGGCTGCGGCCGCGCGAAATCTTTGCGAGCGAGGCAGGGCTCGCCCGCTTCGACGCCGCCGCCTACGAAGCCGACGGGATCCCGGTGCACCTGGTCCCGGAACGCGTCCTGGCCCGCCTCTCCGACGTCGAGACGCCCAGTGGCCTGGTCGCCGTCTTCGATCTGCCAGTCGACGACCCGGCGGCGGTGCTCGCCCGGCCCGGCGTCGTCTTGCTGCTGGCCGGAGTCGGCGACCCGGGCAACGCCGGGACGCTGGTGCGCTCGGCCGAGGCCTTCGGCGCGGCCGGCGTGCTGTTCGGGCGCGGCGGGGCCGATCCGTTCGCGCCGAAGGTCGTGCGCGCCGCGATGGGGTCGATCTTTCGGCTCCCCGTGGCGGGGGTTGACCCCGAGGAAGTGCTCGATCTCGCTGCCGCGGCGGGGCGGCCGGTGGTGGTGACCGATCGCGAGGGCGAGGACCTGCGGCTGGCGGGGCTCCCCGCCGACGCCGTCCTGGCCGTGGGAAACGAGCGGCGGGGAGTGCGCGACTGGCTGCCCCGCTGGGACCGCGCCGTGCGCATCCCGCAGACCGAGGCGACCGAGAGCTTGAACGCCGCCGTCGCGGGGAGCATCGTTCTTTACGAATCCGCGCGTGTCAAGTAGGCTGTCAAGTCGCCGAAAAAGCCTGTCCTGTCAAGACTTGGCGGCCATTTCGACCGGTGCTATACTCCGCCTACACCTCGCCGCGCCAGCGCGCGCAAGCACCGAGAACAGGAGAGGGGAACGGCCGACGCCATGCGCACTTCCGAAGTCTTCTGGAAACTGTTCGCCACCACGGGCTCGGTCCGCGCATACTTGATGTACCGGCATCTGCACCCGTCGGCGACCGGCTGACGCGCCGGAGCGTCCAAAGCGGACGCGCGCGCATCGAGAACGAAGCCTTTGAACGCCCGGTCCACCAGGATCGGGCGTTTCGCATAGGCGTATGACCACGATCGGCATGAGTGAACTCGAAGCGACCCTCGCGGCGCTGGCGACGCGTTTCGACGAGGCGGTCGCGCAGGCGTCGGACGCGCACGCCCTCGACGATGTCCGCGTCGCGTACCTCGGGCGCAACGGCGAGGTGACGGCGGTACGGCGCGCCATCGGCGCGCTGCCGCCGGCGGAACGTCCCGGCGCCGGGAAAATCGTCAACGCCGCCGCCGAAGCGCTCGAGGCGAAGCTGGCCCAGGCGCAGACGCGGGTCGAACGCGGCGCGCTGGACGCCGCGCTCGGCGAGACGATCGACGTCACCTTCCCCGGTCCGCCGGCCTCGCTCGGCGCGCTCCATCCGATCCGCCGCGTCGCGATCGAGGTCGCGCGCTACTTCACGCGTCACGGCTTCGCCGTCGTGCTCGGCCCCGAAATCGAGACCGACGCGAACAACTTCGACGCGCTCAACATCCCGCCCGACCATCCGGCGCGCGAAGGGCTTGACTCGTTCTACCTGCGCCCCGACCTGCTCTTGCGCACGCATACGTCGCCGATGCAGGTGCGCACGATGCGCGAACACGGTCCGCCGATCGCCGTCATCGTCCCCGGCAAGGCTTACCGCCGCGACGCGGTCGACGCGCGTCACCTCTACATGTTCCACCAGGTCGAGGGCCTGCTGGTCGCGCCCGGCGTTCACTTCGGTCACCTCAAGGGGATGCTGGTCGGCATGTGCCGCGAGCTGTTCGGCCCCGACGCCGACGTGCGGTTCCGTCCGTCGTTCTTCCCGTTCACCGAACCGTCGGCCGAAGTCGACGTGAACTGCCCCGCCCCTCACGGCGCGGGCGGGACGTGCCGCACCTGCGGTGGGAGTGGCTGGATCGAGATCGGCGGCAGCGGGATGGTCCACCCCAACGTACTGCGTGCTGTCGGGTACGATCCGGACCAGGTCACCGGCTGGGCCTTCGGCTGCGGCCTCGAACGGATCGCGATGAAGCGCCACGACATCGAGGACATCCGCGCGCTCATCGAAAACCTGCCCGGCTTCGCGCAAGGGCTCTCCTAGCATGCGCGTCCCCTTGGCCTGGCTGCGCGACTACGTCGATCTGCCCGACGACACGGCGGCGATCGTCGCGCGCTTGGCGTCGCTCGGCTTTCCGGTCGACGAGGTCGAGACGCGGCCGGCGTTGACTCGCGTCGTGGTCGGCAAGATCACCACGCTGGCACCGCACCCGAATGCCGATCGGCTGCAGCTGTGCACCGTCGACGTCGGCGGCGAGAAGCCGCTGACGATCGCGACCGCGGCGACGAACGTCGCCGCCGGGCAGATCGTCCCAGTCGCGTTGATCGGCGCGCAACTCGCCGGCGGCTTGACGATCGCCCCGCGCACGATGCGCGGCATCGCCTCGGAGGGGATGCTCGCCTCGGCCGACGAGCTGGGCCTGCCCGCCGAGTGGTTCGAAGACGGCATCTTGCAGCTCGACATCGACCTCGCACCGGGGACCGACGTCGTCGCGCGGTTCCGGCTCGCCGACCCGGTGCTCGAGGTCGACGTCACGCCGAACCGGCCGGACGCGCTCTCGATCGTCGGCTTGGCGCGCGAGTTGGCCGCCGCGTTCGGCACGCGCCTGCGCGAGCCGCAGACGAGCGTCGGCTATATCGACGGGCCGGACGATACGCGCGTCACGATCGAGACCGTCGACTGCCAGCGCTTCGTCTTCCAGCGCGCGAGCGGGCTGCGCGTGCGGCCGGCCAAGACCTGGATGCGAATTCGCCTGGCGCTGGCCGGTCAGCGCCCGATCAACAACATCGTCGACATCTCGAACTTCGTCATGCTCGAGGTCGGCCAGCCGCTGCACTGCTTCGACCACCAGCGGATCGCCGGCGGCCACCTGATCGTGCGCGACGCGCGCGAGGGCGAGCGCTTCGTCACGCTCGACGACCAGGAGCGGATCCTCGACCCGCGCGCCATCGTGATCTGCGATTCGGAGGGCCCGACCTCGCTGGCCGGGATCATGGGCGGGCTGCGCAGCGAGGTCGTCGCGACGACGACCGAGGTGCTGATCGAGGCCGCGGCCTGGACGGGGCCGCGCATCCGCCGCGCGAGCGCCGCGCTCAAGCTGCGCACCGAGGCCTCGACGCGGTTCGAGAAGTCGCTGCCGATCGCGTTCTCCGACGCCGGTGCCGCGCGCGCGGCGCGGCTGCTCGAGCAGGAGGGCGGGAGCGTGCGGATGCCGCGCGCCGCCGGTCGCCCGGCCCCCGATCCGGCGCCGGTGCCGTTGCCGGCCGGCGAGGTGCAGCGGCTGCTGGGCTTCGCCGTCGCGCCGGAGGAGATCGAACGTGCGCTGCGTTCGCTCGGCTTCACCGTCACCCGCCAGGGCGACGGGTTCGTCGTCCAACCACCGACCTGGCGCGGCGACGTGCTGATCGCAGCCGACTTGGTCGAAGAGGTCGCGCGCGTCCTGGGCTACGATCGGGTGCAAGCCGAGGTCCCGCCGGTGCTGCCGCAGGCGATCGACAGCGCCGCCTTCGAGCACGAGACGGCGCTGGCGACCACGCTGGAGGCGCTGGGCTACACCGAGGTGATGTCGCTCTCGCTGCAGCCGGCGGCCGTCGCCCAGACGTGGCGCGCGAACGGCGTCGCGGTCGAAGACGTCGTCGAGATCCGCAACCCGCTCAGCGAGGACCAGCGCTGGATGCGCTTCTCGCTCGCGCCGGCGCTGCTCGATTTCGCCGCGCGCGACCGCGCCGTGCGGCCGTACCGCGTCTTCGAACTGGGCCGCGTTTTCGCCGACGCACAGCCGGCGCCGCACGAGCGGGTCGAGTTGACCGCGCTGCAGGCCGGTGAGGACGCGTTCCTGCGCTTGAAGTCCGACGTGCTCGCGCTGCTGCGCCGCACGCTGGGCGTCGACGCGCGGGTCGGGCGCGGGACGTATCCGTCGTTGCACCCCGGCAAGACCGCGGCGCTGCACGTCGGCGAGCAGGTCGTCGGTTTCGTCGGCGTCATCGATCCGCGCCTGGCGCGCGCCTACGACCTCGAGGACGCGACCGCGCTAGCGACCGTTCTCGTCGAAACGCTGCCGGCGCGGGCGACGCCGCACTACGTTGCGCCGGCGAAGTTCCCGCCGCTCGATCGCGACCTCGCCGTCGTCGTTCCGCTGGCCGTGCTGGCCGGCGATCTGACCGCGGCGGTGCGCGAGGAACCGCTAGTTCACGATGCGCGCGCCTTCGACGAGTACCGCGGACCGCAGGTCGGCGAAGGGCGCAAGTCGCTGGCGCTGCGGATCGCGTTCCAGAGCGACGAGGCGACCTTGACCGACGCGGACGCCGACGCCGCCCTGGCCCGCATCGTCGCGCGGCTGCGGGAACGTTTCGGCGCCGAGCCACGCACGTGATCGTCTGGCCGGATCTCGTCGTCGCGGCGTTCGGGCTGCTGTTCGCCCTCAAGGGCTGGAAGCGCGGCTTCGTCGCCGAGATCGGCGGTTTCGTCGCGCTCGCCGCGGCCGTCTGGGCGGCGCTGCTCTACCCGGGGACACTCGATACGACCGCGGAGGACCTGCTGCACGTGGGTCCGGGATCGGCGCACGTCGTCGGCATGGCGGTCTTCGCCGTGCTCGTCTACGTCGTGCTGATGGTGATCTCGTCGTTGCTCTCGCGGATCGCGAAGCTGCCGATCATCGGGATCGGCAACGGCATCGGCGGCGCGCTGATCGGGATCGCGAAGGTGCTGATCGTCAGCTGGGCCGTCGTCTACGTCGTGCTGTTCTTCCCGATCCCGCGCGATCTGCGCCACGACCTGCGCCAGTCGACCGTCGTCGCGGCGCTGGCCGAGCAGAACGCGCGGGTCGACGACTTCTTCCGCGGCACCCTGCCCTGGTTCGTCAAGCCCTTCGCCGAGCCACTCTTCGCGCGCCATCGCTCGTAAGGACTACGCCCGGTCCGCCGCGTCCGCGCGCTGCAGCGCGGGACCAACTCCCTTCGAGAGGTTGAAGGCGCTGTTGACCAAGCCGACGTGGGAGAACGCCTGCGGGAAGTTGCCCAGCAGCCGCCGATCGCGCGGATCATACTCCTCGGCGAGCAGGCCGACGTCGTTGCGGATCGTCAGCAGGCGCTCGAACAGCTCGCGCGCCTCGTCGTCGCGGCCGGCTAAGACGTAGTTGTCGACCAGCCAGAACGTGCAGGCCAGGAACGCGCCCTCGCCGGGCGGGAGACCGTCGACGCCGGCGTCGGGCTGCTCGTAGCGTTGCACGAAGCCGTCGCGCAGCAGCGTCTGCTCGATCGCGGCGAGCGTGCCGCGCACGCGCAGGTCGTTGGGCGGCAAGAAGCCGACCAGCGGGATCAGCAACGCGCTGGCGTCGACGATCGAGGCACCGTACGACTGCATGAAGGCGTTGCGCTTGCCGTCGAAACCCTGCTCGCAGACCTGGGCGTGGATCTGCTCGCGTAAGGCGCGCCAGCGCTCGACCGGGCCATCGAGGCCGCCTTCCTCGGCGGCGCGGATCGCGCGGTCGATCGCGACCCACGCCAACACCTTCGAATGGACGAAGTGCCGCGGCTCGCCGCGCACCTCCCAAATCCCGCGATCCGGTTCGCACCAGCGCTGCTCGACCGCATCGACCACGGCGCGCGAGAGCGCCCACTCGTCCTCGTCGGGTCGCAGCCCGGCGCGGTGCGCCTGGTACATCACGTCGATCACCTCGCCGTAGACGTCGAGCTGAAGCTGCTCGCTGGCGGCGTTCCCGATCCGCACCGGCTTCGAGCCGGCGTAGCCGTCGAGCCAGTCCGCTTCGTACTCGATGATACGGCGTTCGCCGCCGATCCCGTAGAGAATCTGCAGGTTGGCGGGCGCGCCGGCGACCGCGCGCAACAACCAGCTGCGCCAAGCATGCGCCTCAGCGTCGTAGCCGGCGTTGAGGAACGCGACCAGCACAAAGGTCGCGTCGCGCAGCCAACAGTAGCGGTAGTCCCAGTTGCGCACGCCGCCGAGCCGTTCCGGCAGCGACGTCGTCGGCGCCGCAACGACCGCGCCGGTGGCGTTGAAGGTGAGGGCCTTGAGGGTGAGCAGCGAGCGCACGACCGCGTCGCGATGCGGTCCCTCGTAGCTGCAGCCGCCGGCCCACTGCCGCCAGAAGGCGTCGGCGCGCTGGAGCGCGTCGCGGACGTTGACCGGCCCGGGCGTCTCCCGATACGAACGAAAGGAGGCGAGGTCGAACGCGACGTGGGCGCCGGCCTCGACGGTGAAATCGGCAACGGTCGAGAGACTCTCGCCGCGCACCTCGACGTCGCTGTGCAGGACGAGGCCGTCGGGGCCGGCGATCGCGACCTGCGCGCCGCCACGGCGGTGGACCCACGGCACCGTCTGCCCGTAGTCGAAACGGATGCGCATCTCCATCCGCATCGGGACACTCCCCGCCTCGCCGACGATGGAGCGCACGACGCGCGGCGCCTCGCTCCCAGGCAGCATCGCGTCGATGACGCGGACCCGGCCCGTCTCGCAGACGTAGGTGGTCTCCAGGACGAGACTGTCGGTGCGGTAGGCGCGCTCGACGGCGCGCACCTCGGCGGCCGGCGCGACTCGCCAGAATCCGTTGCCGTCGCTCCCGAGGAGCGACGCGAAACAAGCCGGCGAGTCGAAGCGCGGCCAGCACAACCACGCGATCGAGCCGCCGCGGTCGACCAGCGCCGCCGAACGCAGGTCGCCGATCAGCGCGTACTCCTCGAGGGGCCGGGAGATCATCCTCAAGGCTGTACCCGCGATCGGCGCCCGGGCTCACGTGCGGTAGCGGAGCCTGATCTCGAAGGTCCGCCCCAGCGGATAGCCCAGCGGAACGTAGCCGGCGGTCCCGTAGACCCACGGCACGGCCGCGTTCTGGCCATCGTTCGTCGGGACGCCGTTGCCCAGCGTGTACGGCTGCCCGTACAGCTGCGATCCGTAGTAGCTCTCGTAGTTCGGATTCCCACCCTTATAGCCGGGCGGCCCGATCAAGTACGGGTTCCCTTGGTACGCCGTCGGCGTGCTGACGGCGAGCAGGTTCGCGACGTCGAAGATCAGCGTCACCCGCGGGCTCAGGTCGTATTCGAGGTGAAGCGAGACCAGCGACTGCGGCGGAGCGCGCAACGAGTTCGGCAGCGGCCCCTCCGGCGTTCCCAGCGAGCCGATGTAGGGGTTCGTCGTCGCGCTGTACGGGTTGTTCGGGTTCTCCAGGAAGTAGTAGTTGTAGCCGGGGTTCAGGTTGTTGTCGTTCGGTACGAGCTGGGGTTTGCCGTTTGCGCCGATCACGTAGATCATCGTCCCGTTCCCGTACGGTAACCCCGACTCGTACGAGAGCTCCGGCGTCACCCGCAACTTCCGGCCGACGTGCACCTCATAGGAGAGGGTCGCGCTGAAATCCGGCACGTAGCTGAGCGGGATCAGCGCGTTGGCTGCGACCAAGGCCGGATTGAGTCCGTTGTAGGCGAACTGCGAGGCGCTCGAGGAGAAACCGCGGATGTAGTTCGCGTCCAAGGAGAGCTGACCGTTCTTCACCCACAGCTCGGCGCCGTGTGCCAGTAGCGCACCCGCGTTCGTCGGGACACCGACACCATTCGGGTTCTCGCCGGATTGGATCGCCGAACGGAAGTTGTACGGCAGCACGTCGATGCGATTGCTCTCGTGCTCGGCATAATACGATACGCGGAACGAGGTTCGGCCGCGGCCCTCGAAGGAGATCTCTTCGTCGTTCGTGACCTCGGGCGCGAGCGCGACGAACGGCGCCGGGTTCCCGTTCGCGTCGAGATTGGTCGAATCGGTGCGATCGGCTTCGAGGGGCTCCGGCGCGACCGTCGTATGGTCGAACGTCGCGCGCACGGCGTAGTCGCTGCCGACCCGGAAAGCCATTCCGAAGTGCGGGTCGATCGCGGCCACGTTGTACGGCGTCCCGTCGCTCGGGACGATGTGCGTGCGCTCGAAGCGAGCCGTCCCCGTCACGTCGAGCCGCGGTACAACCGTCCACGTGTCGCTCAGGTACCCCAGCGCCGTAAACAGCGTCGGGTTCGAGTGGATGTACTCATCGGCCGTCGGAACGATCTGGTCGAGGAAGCTGTTGTTCTCGCGATAGGCCAGGCCGTAGTCGACGCGGTCGCGATCGTCGGCGACGTCCTGGACGTCGTAGAGCAGGCCGCTCTCGCGCCCGCCCTGCCGCATTTGGAGCGAGATCACGCCGTCGGGGAACGAGAGGTCGTCCCAGAACGGGCCGCCGGCCGCCACCCCGTATTGTGACTGGTAGAGCTGGTAGCGCGAGACCGCTTTCGCGCTGCTGTGCGCCCACTCCAGCTTGAGGATGTCGTACGTCCCGGTCAACCCCGAGGCGAAGTTCACTTGCGCGTTGGGATTCGCCGTGGTCGGATAGCTTGCCGCGAACGCCGGCGCGTTACAGGTGATCACCGCGGGCTGGCAATTGAACCCGCCGTAGGTCTCGCCCGGATAGGGAAGCCCGTACTGCTGATAAGCGGCCTCGCCGACGAGCCCGACGAAGCCGAGATCGTCGTGCGGCGTGAGCGCGAAGTGCACGTTGCCCGCCGTCGCCGACTCGCCGCGACTCTGCAGCGAGAGCCCGTACGTCCCCTCCTCCGAGGGGTAGAACGTGGTCCCGTTGCCGTACGGGAAGTACTCGCTGCTCTGCACCGTCGAGAGCGAGTACCGCCAGCGCAGGTCGGGCGTTGCCCACTGATTCTGCCACAGTATCTGGCCGAAGTGCGTCTCGCTCCCGGTCCCGATCTCGAACGTCGAGCGCGCCGGATACGTCCCGGTCAGCGGGATCTCATCGACGACGCCGGCCAGCGCGTTCTGGCTCTCGGCACCGAACCCGCCCATCGTCACGGTCGTCGCGGCGATGCCGACCGTCGCGAGTTGCGCGCCGACGATGTTTCCGCCCGGCTCGGCGATGAGTCCCTGCGGCACCGGGACCGAGTCGTAGTCGAAGACGGTATCGGAGACCTTCCCGCCGCGTAGGATCGCGTTGCCGAACGTGTCGAGGTCGACGCCGGGGACGGCGGCGATCGCGCCTTGCACGGTGCCGGCCGAGTACTGCGCGAGCCCCGAGGAGTTCTCGTTGGGTGTCAGCGCACGCGCGGCGTCACCGCTGACCGTGAACGTGTCGGTCGTCGCGCCGATGGAGAACGCGGCGGTGCTTGCTCGGGTGGAGCCGATGGACTCCAACCGACGCTCGAGCTGGAACGCGATGTGCTCCGCCTGGCCCGCCAAGACGAGTACTCCCCGCTGCGCGAGCGCCTGGTAGCCGCTCGCGTCGATCGAGACGACGTAGCTGTCGGGGATGACACCAACCACGGTGAACCGCCCCTGTGCATCGGTCGTCGCCTCGTAGCGGCCCGACGGGGAGGCGGCGGCGACGTAGGCTTTCGCTATGGGGTGACCGTCGGTGTCGGTGACCGTGCCGACCAAAACGCCGGTGGTGGACTCGGCGGCGGTCGCGCCACGGACGCTGCCGACGAGGATGAGGCCGATCGCCAAAGCGGCGATCAGCGCGCGGGCTGGAACGACCATGATCTCTCCTCACCTGGGCGCACGGCGCCCGAACGCTGCGAATTTAGGCGAGCGTGGTGAGGAGCGGGGGCGCGCGTTCGCCGCGCTGGCGCGCGCGATGGCCGCGCGCGACGAGGAGTGGGGCTTCGGCCCGCGCCGCCAGGCACGGTCGCGGTGGTCCGGCGAGCGTCGCCAGGACGACGTCGAGCACGCCGGCGACGAGCGCCGCGCACCAGCCGAGCAGTGCGCGCAGCGCCGCGGTCAGCGCCAGCGCGCAGACCAGGCCGATCGCCAGGTGGAAGGTGAGGCTGATCAGGACGGGCGCCCCCAGCCAGAGCAGACCGTGCGGCGGGGGAGCGCCGAGCGCGATCCGTTCCGCGCTCTCGATCGCGAACACGGTCGCACACTGCAGCGTGAGGACGAGCGGCATCGCGCGCAGCACCGCTCGCGGGGCGAAGAGGCGCGCGCTGGCGCGCCGCCAAGCAGCCCGCCGGCGCGCGTCGACCGCGCCGAGCAGAGCGCCCAGGCGCAGGACCGCGACGGCGAAGGCGAGTCCCAGGCCGAGGACGATCGTCGCGCCGACGGCACTCTGATCGTGATCGACGTAGCGCGCCCCGAAGACGCCGGTGTCGGCGATCCGCTCGACGCTACAATCACCGAGAGCGCCCGCGATCAACGCGGCCGCCCCGAAGACCGAGCAGCGAAGCGCGGCCGAGTGAAGCACCGTGGCGAGCGCTTCCGGGGGCCGGAGGGAAACCCTCCCGGCCCCAGCGCACCCTAGACGGGGACCGGTTCGGCGGCCGTCGCGCCGCGCAGGGCGACGTACCGCGCCAGGTGATAATCGCGGTCGCCCAGGAGCCGCTCGACCAGCGTCATCCGCTTGAAGTAGTGGCCGACCTTGTACTCCTCGCTCATCCCGATCCCGCCGTGGAGCTGAATCGCTTGCTGCCCGATGAAGCGGGCGGACTTGGCGATCTGCGCCTTTGCCGCCGAGATGCCGCGCTTGCGCGCGACCGGATCGGTATCGTCTTCGAGGGTCATCGCGGCGAGATAGGCCATCGAGCGCAGCAACTCGAGCTCGACGTACATCTCGGCCATGCGGTGTTGCAGCGCCTGGAACGAGCTGAGCGGGACGCCGAACTGGTAGCGCTGCTTGGTGTACTCGACCGTCGCCTCGAGCATCAGGGCGCACAGGCCGAGCGCCTCGGCGCACAGAGCCGCGGTGGCGTGATCGAGGCCGCGCTCGAGCAGCGCGAGCCCGTCGCCGTCACCGCCGACCAGCGCTCCGGCGCCGACCTTCACGCCGGTCAGCGCGACGTCGGCGACGTCGTAGCCGTCCTCGGACGGATAGGCCGTTCGCGTCACACCCGGCGCGTCGGCGGGGACGGCGAAGAGCGCGACGCCCGCGGCGGTACGCGCCGAGACGAGCAGCGTCTGGGCGGTGCCGGCATCGAGCGCGCGCACCTTCGTGCCCTGCAAGATCCAACCATCGGCACCCTTCGCCGCTGTCGTCTCGACCCGCGCCGCATCGTAGCGCGCGTGCGGCTCCTCGTAGGCGACCGCGAAACGCTCGCGTCCTTCGGCCAGTTCTTCGAGCAGATCGATCCGGCCGGCGGCGCGCAAGATCGCGCCCGCGAAGACGACCTGCGCGACGTACGGCGAGACGACCAGCCCGCGTCCGAACTGCTCCAGGACGAGCAGCGTCTCGACCGGGCCGCCGAAGCCACCCAGGTCTTCGGGCGAACCGATCGCGAGCCAACCGAGCTCGGCGAACTGCTTCCAGTGATCTGCGCGCTTGCCCGCGCCGTTCTCGGCGGCGAACCGCGCGACGCTGTCCTTGATGAGCAGTTGCTCGGGGGTGAGGGTGAAATCCATCGACGTTCTGCCTTAAACTTTCAGAATCTGCTTGGCGATGATGTTCTTTTGGATCTCGTTCGAGCCCGCGTAGATCGAGGCTTTGCGGAAGTTGTAGTAGCGCCGCGCGAGCGGGACTTCGAAGTAGGGGCCGCCGGCGTCGAGCGCGAGCTCGGTCAGCGCCTGTTGGATCTCGGTGCCCTTGATCTTGAGGATCGAGGACTCCGGTCCCGGCCGCTTGCCGGCCGACTCGGCGGCCAGCACCCGCAGCTCGGTGAAGGCGAGCGCGATCAGCTCGATGTCGACTTCGGCGATCCGTTCGTCGAGCCGCCGATCATCGATCCCTTCGCGTTCGAGCATGTCGCGCAGTGTCGTCAGCATCTGCCGGCAACCGGCGATGCCGGCTGTCCCGGTGCGCTCGTGCTCGAGCAGAAACTTGGCGTAGGTCCAGCCGCCGCCTTCGGTCCCGACCAGGTTCGCGACCGGCACCTCGACGTTCTCGAGGTGGACCTCGTTGATCTCCTTACCACCGTCGATCGTCTCGATCGGGCGCACGGTCACGCCCGGCGAACGCATGTCGATCAGGATGAACGAGATCCCGTCCTGCTTCTTCACCGCCGGATCGGTGCGCGCGAGCACGAAGATCCAGTCCGCCCACTGTGCCGCCGTGATCCACGTCTTCGTCCCGTTCACGACGTAGACGTCGCCCTTGCGCTCCGCCTTGGTCGAGAGCGATGCGAGGTCCGAGCCCGAACCGGGCTCGGAATATCCCTGGCACCAGAACTCCTCACCCGAGAGGATCGTCGGCAGGTAGCGCGCCTTCTGCGCGTCGTTGCCGAACTCCATGATGACCGGTGCGACCATGTTCAAGCCGAACGGCAGCATCCGCGGTGCCCAGCCGTAAGCGAACTCTTCGTAGAAGATGTGTCGCCGGATCGCGTCCCAGCCGGTCCCGCCGAACTCCGTCGGCCAGCCCGGCGCGGCCCAGCCGTGCTCGAACAGGACCCGATGCCAGCGATAGTAATCGTCTTTCTCGAGGTGGTCGCCGGCTTGTACCTTGCGCCGGATGTCGTCCGGCAGGTGCGTCGTGATGAACTCGCGGACTTCGTCGCGAAACGCACGCTGGTCGGGGCTGAAGGCTAGATCCATCGGGGGTGCCTCGTCAGAGAACGGAGATTGGGATGCTGTTCGACGTCTCGGGAAAAGTTGCGCTGATCACCGGATCCTCGCGCGGGATCGGCCGCGCGATCGCGGAGCGGATGGCGGAGGCGGGAGCGAAGGTCGTGATCTCGAGCCGAAAAGCCGACGCCTGCACCGCGGTGGCCGACGCGATCGTCGCCAAGGGCGGCAAGGCGATCGCCCACGCGGCGAGCATCTCCGACCGCGCCGCGCTGCAGGGCCTGGTCGACCGGACGCTCGAGGAGTGGGGCCGCATCGACGTGCTGGTCTGCAACGCGGCGGTCAACCCGTACTTCGGGCCGCTGCTGAGCATCACCGACGACGCCTTCGACAAGATCATGGCCAGCAACGTGCGCAGCAACATCTGGCTCTGCCAGATGGTCGTCCCGCAGATGGTCGAGCACGGTGAGGGCAGCGTGATCGTCATCTCGAGCATCGCAGGCATCAAGGGCAACGCGATGCTCGGCGCCTACGGCATCTCGAAAGCCGCCGACTTCCAGCTCGTGCGCAATCTGGCCGTCGAGTACGGTCCGAGCAACGTGCGCGTCAACGCGATCGCGCCGGCGATCATTCGCACCGACTTCGCGCGCCGGCTGTGGGAAGACCCCGAGATCTACGCCGCCGCCGTGAAGAACTACCCGCTGCGCCGCATCGGCGAGCCCGACGAGATCGCCGGCGCGGCGATCTTCCTGGCCTCGAAAGCCGGCGCGTTCATGACGGGCCAAGTGCTGGTGATCGACGGCGGGATGACGATCGGCGGCTCGGAACACTAGGCGACCTCGAACAGAGCCGCGGCGCCTTGGCCGCCGCCGACGCACATCGTCACGACGACGTGCTTCGCGCCGCGGCGCTTGCCTTCGATCAGTGCGTGGCCGGTCATGCGCGCCCCGCTCATGCCGTACGGGTGGCCGATGGCGATCGCGCCGCCGTCGACGTTGAACTTTTCGAGCGGGATGCCGAGTCGCTCCTGACAGTAGAGCGCCTGCACCGCGAACGCCTCGTTCAGTTCCCAGAGGTCGATGTCGTCGACGCTCAGGCCGTGGCGCTCGAGCAGCTTGGGGATCGCGAAGACCGGCCCGATCCCCATCTCGTCGGGCTCGAGGCCGACGACCACCATCCCGCGGTAGAAGCCCAATGGTTGGATCCCGCGCTTCGCGGCCAGCGCCGCGTCCATCACCACGCAGGCCGAGGCGCCGTCGGAGAGCTGGCTCGCGTTGCCGGCGGTAATCGTCTTGCCGGGACCGCGCACCGGCTCGAGCTTCGCCAAGCCGGTCAGCGTCGTGTCGGCCCGGTTGCCCTCGTCGCGGTCGAGCACGACCTGCTCGTAGGAGACCTCACCGGTCGCCTTGTCGCTGACGGCCTTGCGGCTGGGAAGCGGGACGATCTCGGCGTCGAAACGCCCGGTGGCCTGGCCGGCCGCCGTGCGCTGCTGGCTGAGCAGCGAGTATTCGTCCTGCCGGTCGCGCGAGACGCCGTAGCGCTGCGCGACAACTTCGGCGGTCTCGATCATCCCCCAGTAGAGCTCGGGCTTGTGTTCGTCGATCCACTCGTCTTTGAGATGAAACGTGTTGCGGTTGTTCTGGGTGAGGCTGATCGACTCGAGCCCGCCGGCGACGATCGCCGGGACGCCGTCCATCACGACGCGTTGCGCGGCGAGCGAGATCGCCTGCAGCCCGGAGCTGCAGAACCGGTTGATCGTCGTCCCCGCCACGGTCACCGGCAGGCCGCCGCGCACGGCGGCGATGCGCGCGATGTTGTGCCCGGTCGCGCCCTCGGGGGTCGCGCAGCCCAGGATGCAGTCCTCGATCTCAGCCGGGTCGATCCCGGCGCGGGCGACCGCGTGGCGGATGACGTGGCCGCCCAGCTCGGCGCCGTGCGTGTCGTTGAACGCGCCGCGGAACGCTTTGCCGATCGGGGTGCGCGCCGTGGAGACGATCGCCGCTTCACGCATGGACGGCGGCCCCGCGGCCCTTCCAGGCGCCGAACGATTCACCGCGGTCGGCCAGCTCGCGCAGTAGCGGCGCAGGCTTCCAGACCTCGCCGTGCGTGCGCTCGAAGGCGAGCATGTCGTCGACGACCGTGCGCAGCCCGAGCGAGTCGGCCCAGCGCAGCGGCCCGCCGCGCCACGCCGGGAAACCGTAGCCGTTGACGTAGACGACGTCGATGTCGCTCGGGCGCGTCGCGATCCCCTCGGCCAGGATCAGGGCCGCCTCGTTGACCAGCGGATACATCGCGCGCTTGACGATCTCGTCGTCGGCGATCGCGCGCCGCACGATGCCGGCCTCGCGCGCGCTGCGCTCGATCACCTCGTCGACGGCCGGATCGGGGATCGGCCTGCGATCGCCGGGCTCGTAGCGATAGTAGCCGGCGTTCGTCTTCTGCCCAAAGCGGCCCATTTCGCACAGCGTGTCGGCGATCGTCGAGTAGCGCCCGGGCGGTCGTTTGGCACCGTATTTGCGCTTGCGGATGCGCCAGCCGACGTCGAGGCCGGCCAGATCGGACATTGCGAAGGGACCCATCGCCAAGCCGAACGTGCGCAGCACGCCGTCGACCTGCTGCGGCGAGGCGCCCTCTTCGATCAGGAACTCCGTCTCGCGCCGGTACGGGTAGAGCATCCGGTTACCGATGAAACCGTCGCAGTTCCCCGAGACGACGCCGACCTTCTTGAGCTTCTTCGCCAGACCCAGCGCGTTGGCGAGCGTCTGCGGTGAGGTCTTCGCGCCGCGCACGATCTCGAGCAACCGCATCACGTTGGCGGGGCTGAAGAAGTGCAGGCCGACGACGTCCTGCGGGCGCGACGTCACGGCCGCGATCGCGTCGACGTCGAGCGTCGAGGTGTTGGTGGCGAGCATCGTCCCCGGCCGCGCGATGCGGTCGAGCCGGCGGAAGACCTCCTGCTTGACGTCCATCTCCTCGAACACCGCCTCGATGACGAGATCGACGTTCGCGGCCGCTTCTTCGAGCGAGGTGGAGTAGCTGATGCGCGCCAAGCGCGCATCCATCTCGGCCTGCGTGAGGCGGCCCTTCTTCACCGTCGAGGCGTAGTTGCCGGTCATGATGCCGCGCGCGCGGGTGAGCTGCTCGTCGGTGACGTCGACCAGCGTGACCGCGATGCCGACGTTCGCGCAGGTCATCGCGATGCCGGTGCCCATCGTGCCGCTGCCGATCACGACGGCGGTCTGCGGTGAGAACGCCGGCGGCGCGCTGCCGTCGGGGAGTTTGCCCGCCTCGCGCTCGGCGAAGAACTGGTAGATGCGCGCTTTCGCCTGCTCCGAGCCGAGCAGCTCGATGAAGCGCGCGAGCTCGCGCGCCTCGCCTTGCGCGAAGGGCAACCCGAAGGCATCCTCGACGCAGTCGATCGCGCGCTGCTCGGCGAGCCCGCCGCGCTCCGGCGGCACGGCCTTGGCACGCGCGGCGGCGATCGCCGGCACAGGGTCGCCGGCCGGCGCGAGATCGCTGGCGCGGCGTCGACCCTTCCCGATCAGCGTGCGCGCGAAGGCGATCGCCTCGGGGAGCAGGTCACCCGCGGCGAGGCGGTCGACCAGGCCGAGTGCGGCGGCGCGTGTTCCGTCGATCGCATCGCCGCTCAGAATCAGCGCCAGCGCGGGTTCGGCGCCCATCAGCCGCGGCGCGCGCTGCGTCCCACCGGCGCCCGGGAGCAGGCCGCGCTTGATCTCGGGGAACCCGAGCTGGGCCGTCGGCGTCGCGATCCGGTAGTCGGCGCCGAGCGCGGCTTCGAGGCCGCCGCCCAGCGCGTTGCCCGCGATCGCGGCGACGATCGGTTTGGGCGACGACTCCATCCAGGCGATCAGGTCGCGGGTGGTCGGCGTCGGCCGGGGGATCACCCCGAAGCCCTTCATGTCCGCGCCGCCGCTGAACGTCCCGCCGGCCCCGATCAGGACGATCGCGCCGACTGCGGGGTCAGCCGCGGCCTCGGCGAGCGCCGCCAGCACCGGCGCGATCGACGCGGCACCGAGGGCGTTGACGGGCGGGCTGTCGATCGTGACGACGGCGACGCCGTCATGGAGGGCATTCGGCACGGGGCCTCCTTAGACAAACAGGCCGGCTTCGCCGCCGATCCCGGAACCAACAATCTTCTTTGTCACCCGGCGGTTGCATCCCCCCGCAAGCGACAATCCGGTGTTCCCAAGACGAGGGCAGTCCGTTCGGGCCGGATAACGTCTGCGCCGATGAGGGCCGCTCGACTGGTCGCGTTCCGGGCGCCGCTGCAAATCGAGGACCTCCCCGTCCCGACCCCGGCGGGCGACGAGGCGCTGGTCCGCGTCACGGCCGTCGGCGTCTGCCGCAGCGATTGGCACCAATGGAATGGGGACTGGGGCTGGATCGGCGCGCAACCCCGGCTCCCGATCACGCCCGGCCATGAGATCGGCGGCGTCATCGAGGCGGTCGGCCCGGGCGTGCGCGCGCTGCGCGCCGGCCAGCGGGTCACCGTCCCGTTCCAGCAGTCGTGCGGCGTCTGCGCGAACTGCGCGAGCGGCCGCGACAACCTGTGCCTGCGGCCGGAGTTCTCCGGCTTCTCGCGCGACGGCGGCTTCGCCGAGTACCTGATCGTACGGGTCGCCGACCTCAACTGCATCCCGCTGCCCGACGCCGTCAGCGACGAGGTTGCGGCGGCGCTGGGCTGCCGCTTCACGACCGGGTACCACGCGATCGCGCACCGCGCGCGGCCGGCCGCCGGTGACTGGATCGCGATCTTCGGCGCCGGCGGTGTCGGGCTCTCGGCGATCCAGGTCGCGGCCGCGCTCGGCGCGCGCCCGATCGCGATCGACCTCGATCCCGCCAAGCTCGCCTTCGCGCAGCGCATGGGCGCGGTCGAGACGGTGTTGGCCAGCGACGGCGACCCGACCAAACGCATCCGCGAGATCACCGGCGGCGGTGCGCCGTTCACCGTCGACGCGATCGCGACCGCGAAGACGACGCAGCAGGCGATCCGCGCGCTGTGCCGCGGCGGCCGGCACGTGCAGGTCGGCCTCACCTCGCAGGAAGACCAGGGGCAGATCCCCTTCCCCGCCGACGTGCTCGTCAACGCCGAGCTCGAGATCGTCGGCTCGGGCTCGAGCCCGCACGCCGGCTACGGCGAGATCTTCGCGCTGATCGCGCAAGGCCGGCTCGATCCTGGCGCGCTCATCACGCGCCACATCGCGCTGGGCGAGATCACCGACGTCTTCCATGCGTTCGACACCTACGCGACCAGCGGCCTCGACGTCGTGACGAGCTTCAACTAAATGGCCGCTAGCCGCGCGACGAGCAAGACCGCCCGCCGCCCCGCGCCGGAGGCGAGTTCGGCCGATTCGGGCCGGCTCTACGGTGGCCTCTCGGCCTCCGAGCGGCGCGCCGGTCGTCACGCGCGATTGCTGCTGGCCGGCTTCGAGCTGTTCGGGACGGTCGGCTTCCAGAAGACGACCATCCCGATGATCTGCAGCGCGTCGGGCGTCACCGCTCGCCACTTCTACGAAGAGTTCCCCTCGCGCGAGGCGTTGCTGCGCGCGCTGTACGACGAGATCGCCGACACCGCCTACGAGGTCGTGCGCGACGCGCTGCGCGCGACCGACCAGCCGGTGCACGAACGCGTCCTGCGCTCGAACACCGCCTACTACACGTACTTGACGGCCGACGCGCGCCGCGCGCGCATCTACGCGCTCGAGTCGCTCGGCGTGAGCCCCGAGCTCGAGCAGCACCGGCGGACGGCGCGCGAGCGCGCGGTGCGCCAGCTCACCCGGGCGCAGGAGTGGCTCGAACCGACCGGCCTTCTCAAGAACGTCGACAGCCGGCTGGTCGCCGTCGGGCTGGCTAGCGCGGCGGTGGCGATCCTGGCCGAATGGGTGCTCGCGGCGCGCAAGCCCAGCGTCGAGAAGATGGCCGACACGCTCACCATGTTCTGGATGCGCACGCTGCGGATCGATCAACTCGACACCGACCTGCGCGAACCGAAATAGCGACGGCGATGCGCGGCTTGATGATGGACGCCCCGCTGATGATCAGCTCGATCATCGCGTACGCGTCGCGCTTCCACGGCGACACCGAGGTCGTCTCCCGCAGCGTCGAGGGACCGATCCACCGCACGACCTACGGCGCGGTCGGCGGGCGGGTGGCACAGCTCGCGCACGCGCTGCGCGCGCTGGGCGTGCGGCCCGGCGACCGCGTCGGGACGCTGGCCTGGAACACCTACCGGCACCTGGAGCTGTACTACGGCGTCTCGGGGATCGGCGCGGTCTGTCACACCATCAATCCGCGGCTCTTCCCGGCCCAGATCGCCTACATCATCAACCACGCCGAGGACGGCTACCTGTTCGTCGACGTGACCTTCGTCCCGGCGCTCGAAGCGCTCGCAGCCGAGTTGCCGCGCGTCCGCGGTTACGTCATCCTCACCGGCGAGGCGACGATGCCGGCGACCACGCTCCCCAACGCGCTGTGCTACGAGACCCTGCTGCGCGCACAGCCGGCGAGCATCGACTGGCCGGTCTTCGACGAGAACACCGCCGCCGCGCTGTGCTACACCTCGGGGACCACCGGTGACCCCAAGGGCGTGTTGTACTCGCACCGCTCGGCCGTGCTGCACGCGATGGCCGGTGGGATGGCCGAGTCGAGCCGGGTCAACGTCGCGAGCCGTTGCTTCATGCCGATCGTCCCCATGTTCCACGTCAACGCCTGGGGATATCCGTACTCGGCGCCGATGATCGGCGGTAAGCTGGTGCTGGTCGGCCCCGCACACGACGCCGCCAGTTTGTACGAGCTGATGGAGAACGAGGGCGTCGAGACGGCCGCCGGCGTCCCGGTCATCTGGCTGCGGCTGCTCGACTATCTCCAAGAACACGACAAGGCGCTGACGACGCTGCGCGCGCTGCGCGTCGGCGGTTCGGCCGCACCCGCCGCGATGATCGAAGCCTACGAAGCACGCGGGATCGAGGTGATCCACGGCTGGGGGATGACCGAGACGAGTCCGATCTGCACGACCGGCTCGATCAAGCGCAAGCACCGCCTCTCACCCGACCGGCTGAAGTACCAACGCCGCGCCGGCCGGTGCGTCTACGGCGTCGAGATGCGCATCGTCGACGACGCCGGTCAGGTACAGCCGGACGACGGCGAGTCCGAGGGCGAGCTGCAGGTGCGCGGCGCCTGGGTCGCCGCCGGCTACTACCACAATGCCGCGGCGAGCGCCGCCGCGATCACCGCCGACGGCTGGTTCCGCACCGGCGACATCGCGACGCTCGACGCCGACGGCTACTTGACGATCCGCGACCGCAGCAAGGACCTCATCAAGTCCGGCGGCGAGTGGATCAGCTCGATCGACCTCGAGAACGCCGCCGTCGGCCACCCCGAGATCGAAGAAGCCGCCGCGATCGCGATGCCCCACGCGCAGTGGTCGGAGCGCCCGATGCTCGTCGTGGTCCGCATGCCCGGCAGCGCGATCGGCCGCGAAGACGTGCTGGCCTGGCTCGACGGCAAGGTCGCGACCTGGTGGCTCCCCGACGAGGTCGTCTTCATCGACGAGATGCCCCACACCGCCACCGGCAAGATCTCCAAACGCACCCTGCGCGAGCGCTTCGTTCCGGTGCCGTGATGCGGCCGGCCTCTCAGCCGCCCGCATTGGCGATAATTGGCGAACTGACGTAGAATAGACCATGCGCACTCTGAACGTCAGCTTACCGGACGACTTGATCGAGTTCGTGAAATCGCAAGCGAATCGTGGTGTTTACGGCAACCAGAGCGCCGTGGTGGCGGACGGGCTTCGGCGCCTCCGCACCGCCCAAGAGAGACGGGCTACCCTCGTCGCAGCGCTGCGAGTTGGTCGCGCCGATGTGGCCGCCGGGCGGACCGAGCCGTTGACCGAGAAGGTCTTGCACGGCATCGCCGAGCGCGCGCGCAGAGCGTTGAGAGGTTCCTCGTCAGCCTTGTGAAGGTGCCGCTTCGCAGTTGATCTCCCAAGAGATGCCGTAGCGGTCGACGACCATGCCGAAGCTGGGCGACCAGAACGTCTCCTGCAGCGGCATCACGACGGTACCGCCGTCGGAGAGCGCGGCGAAGGTGCGGTTCGCCGTCGCCTGGTCGTCGACGTTCAGCACGACGTAGAAGCCCTGCGGCGGCTTGTAGTCCTCGCCGAAGAAGTCGACGCCCAGGAGCAGCCCGTCGCCGACGCGCAGCGCGGCATGGAGGATCTTCTCGGCGCCGTCGGCCGGCGCGGCTTTGCTCATCGGCGTCTCGCCGTAGCGCACCAACCGCAGCTCGGTGCCGCCGAAGCTGCGCTCGTAGAAACGAAACGCCGCCTCGCAGTCGCCGTTGAACACCAGGTGCGGCTGAACGCCTCGGACGGCCACGCCTCAAACCGCCGCGGGTTGTTCCGCTTCGAGGAAGACGCGCCGCGCGGCTTGGACGCCGCTGCCGAGTTTGAGGGAGTGGCCGGCTTCGAGCAGGGCGCTCTCGAGCGCGCCCAGCGCGCCCAGCACGTCGGTCTGGCTGAGGTCGCCCATCGTGCCGATGCGCAGCAGTTTGCCCTTGAGCGGGCCCTGGCCGCCGCCGATCACGATGCCGCGCTGCTCGCGCAGCGTCTTGCGGATGGCGTCGCCGTCGAGTCCCTCGGGGACCTCGATCGCGACGACGGTCACCGAGTGCGCGCCCTCGCGCGAGTAGACGCGCAGCCCGAGCGCCGTGACGCCGGCGCGAATCGCCCGCGCGTAGCGCGCGTGACGCTCCCAGGTCGCCCGCGCGCCGACGCGCCCGAAGTCCTCCAGCGCCGCGTCGAGCGCGAAGGCGATCGAGACCGGCGGCGTCCACGGCGTCTGCCCCAGCTTGGCGAACTCGCGCGCCTTGCGCAGGTCGAAGTAGAAGCGCTGTGCATCGCGGTTGGCGTCCATCCGCTCCCAGGCGCGCGGCGCGACGGAGACCATCGCGAGTCCGGGCGGCGCGGCCAGGGCCTTCTGCGAGGCGGTCACGACGATGTCGAAGCCCCACTCGTCCATGCGGAAATCCCCGGCGGCCAGACCGCTGACCGAGTCGACGACGGTGAAGGCGCCGTGGCCGCGGATCGCCGCGGCCAGCGCGGCCATGTCGTTCTGCGTCCCGGTCGAGGTCTCGTTGTGCGTCAGCAGCACGCCGGCGATGCGCCGTTCGGTGTCGGTGGCGAGCCGCGCGTGCAACGCCTGCGGGTCGAGCGCCGTCCCCCATTCGGTCTCGAGCACGTCGACCTCGCAGCCGAAGGCCTGCGCGATCGCGATCAGCCGCTTTCCGAAGACGCCGATCGGACACGCCAGGACGCGGTCGCCGGGGCCGAAGAGGCTGGCCACGGCGGCCTCGAGCCCGCCCGTCCCCGAGGCGCCGAGCACCACGACCTCGGCCTGCTCGGTCCCGAAGATCGGCTTCATCCGCGCCGCGATCGCGCCCAGCAGCGCTTTGAACTCCGGCCCGCGATGATCGATCAGCGGCTGCGCCAGGGCGCTCAACACCGACTCGGCGACGGTCACCGGACCGGGGATGAAGAGCAGGTTCTTCGACACGGGGCCTCCGAGGACGAGGGGACGTCCCGGTGATATTCGACGCCGAGCCCGACTCACCCGGACTAGGGCACCGAACGGACGTACGGGTCGGCGGTCAGCGGAACCATTCGCTCCGGGAGAGTCGTTACAATCGGCGGAGCCCGTCCCGGCGACACGCTGCTCCTGAACACACCCGTCGGGACGGGTGTCCTCCCACCCCGGTCGAACCGAGGTCCATGCGGGGCGTGCATCTGTCGGCGCGGTGGCTGAAGGTCTTACTGGTCACGGCCGGCGCCGGCGCGCTCGTCGGATACGATTTCGTGGAACGCCACCTGCTCCGCCAACCCGTCGATCTCTGGCGTGCGAGCATCCCGGTGGATACGCTGATCTTCGCGTTCTGGCCGGCGCTGAACGAGCGGATCGAGCGCATGCGCAAACGGCACCTCGTCGCGGCCGCCATCGCCGGCGGGGCCGGAGCATTGGCGATCCAAGTGGCTGAATCGGTCGGACTTCTCCCGTTCGTCCCGCCGCCGATCGCGGCTGCCGTGTTTGGCAGCTCCGCGCTGTTGGCCGGCGCAGCGATCATCGCGCACACGAAAGCGGTAGACTGGCGCAACAAACTCCTCGTCGCTGCAGCCGCGCTCTCGCAAGTCGCGTTCGCAGCCGGCGAACTCTTCGTCCTGCATCGCCCTGAACTCGGCTGGGGCTTCGTCGTCGCCTGCGCCGCCGGCGCCGTCGCCGCCATCGCCGATCTCGTCGTACGCGCGCCCAACCGCGAGCAGCGGCGCCACGAGCGTCAGCTCACGCGCGTGCGTTCGGTGCCGCAGGAACGGTAACGGAGCGCGCCGGCAGCAGCATCAGTGCGACGCCGGCGACGATGATCGCGGCGGCGACGGCTTCGCCCGGCGTGAAGCGCTCGTGGAAGAGCAGCATCCCCAGCACCACGGCGACGATCGGGTTGACGTAGCCGTAGGTCGACGCGAGCGCCGTGCTGGCGTACTGCATCGTGTAGAGGTAGGCGCTGTAGCCGGCCAGGCTGCCGAACACGACCAGCCAGCCGAAGCCGAGCCACGAGGTCGCGGCGATCGTGTGGACGTCGAGCGCGCGCCACTCGCCTAGGCAGGCCGCCTCGACGGCTATCAGCGCGCCGCCGATCAGCATCTGCAGCGACGTCGCCAGCACGAAACTCTCAGGCTTGCCGAGCCGTCGCTGCGCGACCGAGCCGAAGCCCCATGAGCCTGCCGCGAGTATCGAGACCACCGCCGGCCAGAGCGGAAGGCGGCCACCGGCCTGCGGCGCGAGCAGCCACGCCAAACCGGCCAGACCGATCAGCATCCCGACGATGGTGGTTGCGCGCGGCCGCTCGCCGCCCCAGACGAACGCGAACACCACCATCCAGGCCGGCGCGAGCGAGAGCAAGAGCGAGTTGATGCTGGTCGGCATGAACTGCACCGTCCAGGCCGTCATCCCGTTGCACAGAAACAAGAGCGTCCCGCCGGTGATGGTCGCCCGCACCAGGTCGTCGCGGCTGAAACGAGCTTTCCCGCGCAGCACGCACACGCCGTAGAGCAGCGCGCCGGCGAGCAGAAAGCGCGACGAGGCCATCGCGAAGGGCGGGATCGTCGCGACTGCCGCGCGCATCCCGGCGAAGGTCGAGCCCCATACGAGCCAGACCGTGCCAAGCGCGACGATCAGCCGGACATCCAGCCGCGAGCGAGTGCGCGTATCCTCCGGCGCAACGCCGATCCCGAGCGCTCCCGCCTCGACCGTCTGCACCTCGACCCCACGCATCACCTCAGCGACGACGCCGGTGAAGGCGCGGCGGTTGCAGCGCCTCTTGTCGGCGCCGGCGTGCCGCGTGACAGAGCGGCACCATGACACCGCTGCTCCTGTCCCCGGCCGAGCGCCGCGCACCCGGCGTTCGCTACGGTTCGCTCAGCTTCGCTGCTGCGGCGAAGCCCGCCGTCGACGCCGCGTTCGCCTACCTCTCACGCGACAGCGTCGAACGCGCGTTGATCGACCGGCTCGTCACCGGGCCGACCCACTACCGCCTCGCGCTCGACCGCCACGACGACGACTCCTACGATCCGAACACGCGCACCATCCACTGGGATCCGTACAGCGCGCTGCTGACGACCCACGGCGGCCGCCAGTCGCCGGCCCTCGGCCTGGGCCACGAGATCGACCACGCGGTCGCGGACCCGCTGGTCGAGGAACGGCTCGCCAATTGGCCCGACCCGCGTTACGACAATCTCGAGGAGCGGCGCGTCATCCTCGGGTCGGAACACCACGCCGCGCAGACGCTGCACGAAGCGATCCGCCACGACCACGCCGGGACGACCTATCACGTCAACTCGCCGATCGCGCGCTGAAGCCGGCGGCTCGGCGCGCGATCGGTGGGGTCAGCGACCGCGCTTGGGGGCGGCGTGGCTACGCGCCGCGCGCGCGCTCCGCGCCGCGGGACGCTTCGTCGGTCGCAGCGCGACGACGTTGCTGCCGCGCTTGGGTTCGACCGCGCCGAGCAGCACCGGCGTGATCACGCGCTTGCCGAGCGCTTGCGCGAAGACCTCGCTCAGCTCGTCGACGAACACGAACTGCATCGTGTCGCGGACTTCCTTGGGAACGTCATCGAGGTCGATCTCGTTGCGGCGTGGCAGGATCACTTTCTTGATCCCGGCGCGCTTGGCTCCGAGCACCTTCTCTTTGACGCCGCCGATCGGCAGCACCTGACCCGTCAGCGTGATCTCGCCGGTCATCGAGACCTCGGGGTCGACCTTGATGCCGGTCAGCATCGAGGCGATCGACGTCGCCATCGCGATGCCGGCCGACGGGCCGTCCTTGGGGATCGCACCGGCCGGGACGTGGATGTGCAGGTCGTGCTTGGCGAACCAGTCGTCGGGCAGATCCAGCTGCGCCGAGCGCGAACGCAAGAACGAGACCGCCGCGGTCGCCGACTCCTTCATCACGTCGCCCAGCTGTCCGGTCAGCGTGAACTTCCCGCTGCCCGGCATCGCCGTCGTCTCGATGAACAGGATGTCGCCGCCGACCGGCGTGTACGCCATCCCGGTCGCGACGCCGACCGATGCGGTGCGGCGCTTGACCTCGTTGTAGAAGCGCGCCCTCGAGAGGTAGTCCACCAGGTTCTCCGGCTTCACCCGCGCCGTGTACTTCGAATCCTCGGCGACCTTGCGCGCGACCTTGCGGAAGATCGTGCCGATATCGCGCTCGAGGTTACGCACCCCCGCTTCGCGGGTGTAGTCGGCGATGATCTGCCGCAGCGCGGCGTCGGAGATCCGGACCTGCGCCTCGCGCAGGCCGTTGACCTTCTTCTGCTTGGTGACCAGATACCGCTTGGCGATCTGCAGCTTCTCGAACTCGGTGTAGCCCGAGAGCGTGATGATCTCCATGCGGTCGCGCAGCGGTGGGCTGATCGAGTCCAGCGTGTTGGCCGTGCAGATGAACAGCACGCGCGAGAGGTCGAACGGCAGATCGAGGTAGTGGTCGCGGAAGCTGTTGTTCTGCTCCGGATCGAGCACCTCGAGCAACGCCGACTGCGGGTCGCCGCGGTAATCGCCGCCGACCTTGTCGATCTCGTCGATCATCATGACCGGGTTGTTGGTCCCGGCGTCGCGCAGCGCGCGCACGATCGTCCCCGGCATCGCGCCGATGTAGGTGCGCCGGTGCCCACGGATCTCGGCCTCGTCACGGACGCCGCCGACCGACAGGCGCACGAACTTGCGGCCCATCGCCTTGGCGATCGACTGCCCGAGCGAGGTCTTGCCGACGCCCGGTGGTCCGACGAAGCACAGGATCGGGCCGGTCAGCTTCTTCTTGAGCTTGCCGACGGCCAGGTACTCGACGATGCGGTCCTTGATCTTCTCGAGATCGTAGTGGTCCTCATCGAGGATCGTGCGGGCGTGGGCGATGTCGATCTGGTCGGAGGTCGAGATGCTCCACGGCAGTTGCGTGAGCCAATCGAGGTAGGTCCGAATCACGCTGTACTCGGGACTCGCGGTCGGGACTTTCGAGAGCCGGTCGAGCTCGCGGTCGGCCGCCTTGCGGACGTCCTCGGACATCTTCGCGTCTTCGATCTTCTTGCGCAGCTCGTTGGTCTCGGCTTGCTGCGGATCGGCCTCACCCAGCTCTTCCTGAATCGCGCGCAGCTGCTGACGCAGATAGAACTCGCGCTGATTCTTCTCCATCTCGCGCTGGATGTCGGACTGGATCTTGTGCCCCAGCTCCACCACCTCGAGCTCCTTGGTGATGAGCAGGGTCAAGCGGCGCAGCCGCTTGCCGGTGTCGCGCTCTTCGAGGATCGCCTGGCGGTCCGCCGTCTCCAGCCGCATCGTCGAGGCGACGAAGTACGAGAGCAGGTTGGGATCGGAGATGTTGTTGACCTCCATCTCCATCTCACGCGGCGCCTGCGGCAGATAGCCGAGCAACTTCTGGAACAGCGAACCGAGATTGCGCTGCATCGCGACGAGCTGATCGCTCTCGCGCGTGATGTCGGGCAGCTCGGTGTACGTCCCGGCCAAATACGGCTCGGTCGCCACGAACTGATCGATGCGGAAGACCGAGCCGCCGGCGACGATGCAGCGCAGCGTGCCGTCGGGGACCTTGAGCATCTTCTGGATCGTGCCGAGCGTGCCGACGCGGCGCACGTCGTCCGGACCGGGATCCTCGGTCTCCTTGTCCTTGAGCGCGACGAGACCGATCTGCTTGCCCTCGCGCAACGCCTCTTCGACCAACTGGATCCCCGGCCGCTTGACGACCGCCAGCGGGATCACGGTATTGGGGAAGAGCACGGCGTCTTGCAGCGGCAGGATGCCGAGGATCTCGGGGTGCTTGTCGGGTTTGGCCATCAAACGGGGGTCCTTTTGACCGTCATGCGGATCGTCGTCCGGATGATCGGATGTTTTCGCGTGGGGGCGAGGGGCAGACGCACGCTCAGCATGCCGTCACGGTAGATCGCCGAGGCGCCCTCGATGTCGACGGGGAGTGGGAGGGGGATCGCCTTGTGGAATTCGCCCGACGCGATCTCCTTGCGCAGGAGGGAGGCGGTCCGGGCGTGGGCGCGCGGCACGCGCGAGCCGGCGACGATCAAGTAGGCATCGTCCAGCGTGACGCGCAGCGAGTCGGGATCGGCGCCCGCCAGCTCGACGTGCACGATGAAAGCGCCGTCGGTCTCATCGACCAGGGCGTCGGCGTTCGGTTCGAAGCAACCATGCGACCCGCGGGCAGCATGGAGGCGCTCGAACTCGAGGATCTCATCGGAACCGCGCACGTGCGATCGTCCCTCCCTCATCGGATTTAGCACTCATCCTAACACACTGCTAGGGCCCTGGGTTACCCTGCTCGGACCCCCGCGAACCGGGCGAGTCCACACCGTCCACACCGGGGTGTGCAAACTAAACTGGCCTTAATGCAGCGGCCGGCACCGGGAAGCCGGCCGGCACGCCGAACCAAGCTCGACCGCGATGGACTCGACGCTCCGGACCGACGCCGTCTCGCCCGACCTGCCGCGCACCGCCCTGGTCGAACGGGTGCGGGCGGCCCGGCCGGCGCTGGTCGCACTGGCCGCCCCGGCCGGGTTCGGGAAGAGCACGCTGGCCCGGCGGCTCGCCGCCGGTGCCCCGGCCTGGGCTGTCTGCGAGGCCGGCGGCGCGTCCACCGAGCTGGCCCTGGGGGGCCGCCTGCTGGCCACGCTGGCCGACGAAGACCCCAGCCGCGCCGAGGCGCTGGCGCGTACCGCGGCCGTGCTCGGCGACGAGTTGGTGCCGGTGGCCGAGCGGCTCGCCGTCGTGCTGGCCGCCTGGCGAGCGCCGGTAGCACCGTCGTGGTTCGTCCTCGACGATCTCGACGACGCGCCCGCCGACCTCGTCGCTCGGCTGCTGGCCGAACGCCCCGACGAGCGCACGATCGTCCTGTGCAGCCGGGCGCCGCTGCGACTCCACCTCTCGCGCTTCGCCTCCCCGCATCGCATCGTCGCGCTGCGCGCCGCCGACCTGGCCTTCAGCCCGGCCGACGTCAGCGAGGCATTGGCTTCCAGCGGTGCCGATCCGGCGCTGGCCGAGCGGATCGGCGCCGTCTCAGCCGGCTGGCCGATCGCGGTCCTGCTGCTGGCCCGCTTCGCCCGCGAAGGGCGGGCCGCCGAGCTGCTCGAGCGGCTCGACGACCTGGCCTACGAGCAGCTCCACGAGTACCTGGCCGACCAAGTGCTGAGCGACGCGCCGCCGGCGGTAATCGATGGCCTGTTGGTGTGCGCCGCGTTGCCGCTCGCAACCGAACGCGATCTGATACCGGCACTCGGCGACCGCGACGCGACGGCCGCCTTCGTCGCCTACGCGCGCGGCTCACCGTTCGTCACCCTCGGGCCGGCCGGGACGTTCGCGGTTCATCCGCTGGCCGCGTCGACGCTGCGCGCCGCGCACGCCGGCCGGCTCGACGCGCTGCTGCTGCGCGTCAGCGCGGCCGCGCGCGAGCGCGGCGATCCGCAGCGCGCGGCCGAAGCGCACCTCGCGCGCGGCGACCGCGCCGCCGCGGCCGAAGCGTTGGCCGCCGTCGCCGACGTCGCGGACGGCGCGCCGTCGCTCGGCTACGCGCGCGTGCTGAGCGCGCTCGAACCGACGGCCGTCTTGCACTCGCCGACGTTGTGGTCGGTGACGGCGCTCCTGCGCGCGTTCAGCGCCGACGCACCGGCGCTGCTGCTGGAAGCCGAGAGCGTCTGCGCGCGTGGGGTGCGCGAGGCGCCGCCGCGCGAGCGGCTCGCGCTGCACGTGCTGCGCGCGTTGCTCGCGACCTGGCTCGGCGAGTCGGCGGCGGCGCTGGCGCTGGTCGACGAGTTGCGCATCGCGAGCGGACCGTCGGCACTCACGCTGGCCGGCTGGCTGCTCGCGCTGCGCGGCGCGCTCGCCGGCCGGCTGGGTCGCCTCGACGAAGCCGAACGCCAGCTCGACGAAGCGTGGCCCGCCGCCAGCGCGAGCCACGTCTTGGCCGGCACCGCCTTGCTCGCCTACGGCGCGGAGATCGCCCGCGCGCGCGGCGCCCGCGACGACGAGCGCGAGCGCTTGGCGCGCGCGCTCGACCGGCTGCGCGCGAGTGGCCTGGGCAACCTGATCGCACTCGGTGAGGCCGAGGCCACCTTCGGCGCGTGGTTGGCCGGTGAGGACGAACTGGCGGCGCAGCACGCGCGCGCGCTCGACGCGGCCGTCGAACGCGACGGCGTTCGCGCCTTCGCGTTCTTCGCCGGCTGTGCGAACGGCAACGTGGTCGAACCCGGTCCCGGCGACGATCCGCGCTGGGTCGCGCGGGGCTGGCTGTTAGCCGCCGCGCAGGCACCCGACCCCGCGACGGCGCTGCGCTACGCCGAGCGCGCGCGCGAAGGCGCGTTGGCCGATGCGGCCCCGTTCCCGCAACTGCTCGCGGCGTCGGCGCTGGCCGCGCTCGATCACGAGCGGCACGACCGCTTCGCGGCGGAGGCCGCCGCCGCCGCGCTACGCGCCGGCGCCGACGTCGGCGCCTTGGTACGGTTCGTCGCCCGCTATCGCCGCGACGCGGCGGTACCGCCGGTCCCGGACCTGGCGGTCGAGATCGTCAGCGGTCGCGTCCTGCGCGGCGGGACACCGCTCGCGCTCCCCGAGCGCGAGCATGCCTTGCTGATCGCGCTCGCCATGCGTCGCGAGGCGGTCGCGCGCGCGCGGCTGACCGACGCGCTGTGGCCCGACCTCGACGAGGGCGCGGCGCGCAACGCCTTCCACGTCTGCCTGCATCGGCTCAAGACGCGGCTGGGCGACGAGCGCGCCGTCGTGCGGACCGACGAGGGCTATCGGCTCGGCGACGAGGTCGCGGTCGATCTGTGGGCGATCGACCGCAGCGTCGCGGCGCTGCGGCTCGGTGACCCGCTCGACGCGGCGCGCGTGGCTCGGCTGCAGGCGCTCTACGCGCAGTTGCGCGCATCGCGCCCATCACGCGTCGAGGACTGGGAGTGGTTCGAGCCGGTCGAGCGCCGGCTGCGCGAGCTGCGCGGTGAGATCGCCCGAGCGCTCGCGCAGCACGCGCTGCAGGCCGGCGACGTCCCCGATGCGCTGGCGCTCTGTCACGACATGATCGCCTACGATCCGTGCGACGAGCCCGCGCGCGAGATCGCGATCCGCGCCTACCTGGCCAGCGGCGACCGCTCCGCCGCGCTGCGCCACTTCCGCCAATACCGCGACGTGCTCATGGCCGAACTGCAGTGCGAACCGTCGGAGTCGCTGGCGCGCCTGGTCGGCGCGGTTCCCTGACCGGAGATCTCCTCAGCGCCCGAAGCGGGCGACGATGCTGGTCGCGCTCAGCACGTGTTTGTCGAACGCGGCGAGCACTTGCGCGCGGGTGAGACCCGGCGCGAGCGCGCCGGGCGCGAGGTCGGTCGCGTAGACGGTTAACAGGTAGTGGTGCGGCGCCGCGCCCCTTGGCGGGCAAAAGCCGCGATAGCCGGGCTGACCGTACTGCTGCAGGCCGTTGACGTAGGGCGGGCTCGACGACGAGCCGGCGCCTTGCGGCAGCGCGCTCACCTCGGGTGGGATCCCGTAGAGGACCCAGTGCACGACGCCCAAGCCAAAGCGGCCCTCGGGGTCGAAGGCGACGATCGCGAAGCTCTTCGTGCCGTCCGGCGCGCCGCTCCAAGCCAGCGGCGGCGACTGGCCGCCACCGCCGCACTGCGAGCCGTCGACCGCGACCCCGTTGGCGGCGAAGAGCGCCGAGACGAGGTCGCCGTCGCGAAACGCCGGCGAGATGACTTGGAAGGTCTCGGCGAGCGCCGCGGTCGGCACGAACGCGAGGGCGAGCGCGAGCAGCAGCAGGGCGCGGTGGCGAGCGAACATCGATGCTCCCTTTCGGCTTGCACGCATCAGTCGACCTCGCGTGCGTTGAGGTCGACCAGCGCGCCGTTCAGCCCGCTGCCCTGGTCGCTGGCGAGAAAGACCAGGGCGTCGGCGACCTCCTGCGGCGTCGCCGCGGCCGCGAACCCGTCGGCATCGAGGTAGCCGCGGGCGGCTTCGGTCGCGACGCCGCCGAGTACCAGCGCGTTGGCGACGATCCCGTCGGCCTTGTGCTCGCGCGCGATCGCCTGCATCAAGACGTTGACCGCCGCCTTGGCGGCGCCGAACAGGCCGCGCCCCGGCGCCGGGTCTTTCGACGAACCGGCGGTGACGACGACGATCCGGCCGCGCGAGCGGGCCTCGCTGCGATAGGGCTGCGCGAGCATCGCGCGCAGCGCCGGCAGCGCGAGGTTGTAGGCGGTCTCGACGTAGCCGGCCAGGTTCGCCCGCAGATCGTCGAGGCTCGACGCGACCAGCGGAACGACGCGCGCCGCGCCGGCCAGGCTCACCAACCCGTCGATCCGGCCGAACCGCTCGACGCAGGCCGCGACGGCGGCCTGTGCCTGCGCCGGATCGTGCAGGTCGGCGGCGAACGGCACGGCCGCCGCGCTCTCGGCCTCATCGAGGACGTCGTCGATCGCGCGCTGCGCGCGCTCGCGCGAACGCGAGACGACCAGCACCCGCGCGCCTTCGCGCACCAGCGTCGCCAGCGTCGCGCCGCCGACGCGCCCCGTCCCGCCGGCCAAGACCACCGCGTCGCCCTGCAAGCGCATCAGACCCGAGCCTTCCGCCGCCCGCCGCCGGCGGCCTTCGCCAGCGCCGCCGCGCGGAAGCAGCCGACGGCGTGATCGTCGACGACGCCGACGGCTTGCAAGAACGCGTAACAGATCGTCGTGCCGACGAAGCCGAACCCGCGCCGGCGCAGGTCGGCACTGATCCGGTCTGAGAGTTCGGTGCGCGCCGGCAGGTCGGCGGTCGTGCGCGGGCGATGCACGACCGGCCGCCCGTCGACGAACGCCCACAGATACGCGTCGAACGAACCGAGCTCGCGCTGCACGGCAAGAAACGCCTTGGCGTTGCGGACCGACCAGGCGAGTTTGCCGGGATGCCGCACGATCTCGGGATTGGCGACCAACCGCGCCAGGGCACGCGCATCGAAGCGCGCGACCTTCGCCGGATCGAAGTCGCGGTAGGCGCGGCGGTAGCCTTCGCGCTTGTGCAGGATCGTCGACCAGGACAGGCCGGCCTGCGCGCCCTCGAGCACCAGGAACTCGAACAACACGCGGTCGTCGTGGACCGGGACGCCCCACTCACGATCGTGATACGCGATCATCGCCGGATCGCTGCCGACCCATGCACAGCGTTTGCGCTCGGACATGCGGCTCGCTCGTTTTTGCTCGGGCGGCGCCCAGGCCTGCCAGGGCGCGCTCTCGTTCCCCGAGAACCGCTCGACCCCCGCCGTTTGGCGGCAGGAAGGGGAGGCAACGCGTGGACGAAGACACCTTCAACCTATCCGTCCGCAAGTTTCTCAAGGAGTTCGGCGTCACGTCGCAGCGCGCGCTCGAGAAGGCGGTGCGCGAGGCGCAGGAGAGCGGCGAACTGGACGGCGTCGCGACGCTCGGCGTGACGATGACGCTCGAAGTTCCGGCCTTCGAACTCACCCACGTCATCGCCGGCGACGTCGAGCTCGGGTAGGGCCGCGCCGGTGTACGAGATCGTCGCGGCGATCGTCGGTCGAGCGAAGCGGCACCACTGCACCCTGTTCCACCTCTCGCCGCGGCACGACGAGCTGGAGCTGGTCTATCCGTTCTGGATCCTGCGCCGCGGCGCGGAGGTCACGCTGGTCGACACCGGCTTCGCGGCGGAGGTCGCCGCGGCGCGCGGCCTCTACGACTACCGCGATCCGAGCGCCGCGCTGGCCGCGCTCGGGATCGCGCCGGGCGAGGTCGGGCGCATCATCCTCTCACACCTGCACTACGACCATTTCGGCGTCCCCGAGCGCTATCCGAACGCGCGCTTCGTCGTGCAGTATGACGACGTGGCGTACTTCGCCGGGACCGGCCGCACGCAGGCGTATGGGAAGCTCGCCGATCCGGCCAGCATCGACGCGCTCGACGGGCTGCGCAGGGCGGGACGGCTCGAACTCGTCGACGGTGACCGCACGCTGGAGCCGGGCCTCTCGGTCGTGCGCGTCGGCGGCCACACGCCGGGTTCGCAGGTGATCGCGATCGACCACGGCTCGCGACCGTTGGTGCTGGCCTGCGACGCCTCGCACTTCTATGCCAACGAAGCGACGCGCACGCCGTCCTCGATGATCTATCACTACGAGGACTACCAGCGAGGCTTCGCAACGATCGCACGGCTGGCGACCGGGGGACGCTGGTTCCCCGGCCACGATCCGGCGATGCTCGACGGGCTCGCGCCGCTCGGCGAGGGGCTCTACCGCTGCGAGGCGACGTGAGCGAACGCGCGCGCGAGCGCGGGCCGCAGGCTCAGGCCTGGCCGCGGCCGTGCTCGGCCAGCACCTTGTCGGCGACGCGGAACGCCTCGGCGGCGACCGGAACGCCGGCGTAGACGCCGACCTGCAGGATGATCTCGACGAACTCGTCGTCGGTGAGACCGTTGTTGATCGCACCGCGCACGTGCACTTCGAACTCGTGCCAGCGGGCCATTGCCGCGAGCATCCCGAGGTTGAGCACGCTGCGGTCGCGGCGCGAGAGTCCGGGACGCACCCAGACGTTGGCCCAACAGTGCTCGATGGTGAAGTCGCGGAAGGCCGCTTGCAGTTTCGTCGGCGTCGGCCCGGGCCGGTCGACGTGGGCAGCGCCGAGCACTTCGCGACGGATCGCTTTGCCCTGCTCGATACGTTCGGATTCGGTCACGATGCGTTCACACTCCCAAGCCAGGCGTTCGGACGCCAGCGCCACGCCCCCCAGTCTACTGGTCCGGCAAGCAGACCGCAACAGGGGTTCCGCCGCGGCGCACCGCATGGACGGCGCAGCATGAAGCTCCTCCGTCTCCCGGTTCTGCTGGCTCTGAGCCTCGGCGTCATGGCGCAAGCGCCGAGCGCCGCGCCGGTTACGTCGGCCGACGGCGACGTGCTGAAGGCGACGCTCGGGAACGGACTGCGCGTCGTCATCGTGCGCAACGCGCTGGCGCCGGTCGTCTCGACGGACTTGACGTATCTGGTCGGCTCGCGCGACGATCCGGCCCACGTGCCGGGGATGGCGCACGCACAGGAGCACATGATGTTCCGCGGCACGACGCAGCTCTCGACCAGCCAACTCGGCACGATCGCGACCGCGCTGGGCGGCGACTTCAACGCCGAGACCTCCGACACGATCACGCAGTACCAGTTCACCGTCCCCGCCGCCGATCTCGACGCGGTGCTGCGCATCGAGTCCGATCGGATGCACGACGTGCGCGATCTGCAGTCGGAGTGGCAGAACGAACGCGGCGCGATCGAGCAGGAGGTGTTGCGCGACGAGACCGAGCCCGGCAGCGACTTCTTTCGCGACGCCGAGGCGATCGCCAATGCCGGCACGCCGTACGGCCACGAAGGGGTCGGTACGAAGGCGTCGTTCGACCGGTTGACCGGCCCCGAACTCAAGGCGTTCTACGACCGCTGGTACGCGCCGAACAACGCCGTGCTCGTCGTCGCCGGTGACGTCGACCCGCAGCGGACGCTGGCCCAGATCCGCGCGCGCTTCGAAGCGATCCCGCGACGCCCGATCCCCTCGCACGCCGCGGCGCATTACCGGCCGGCGCCGCGCACGGTGATCGCGCGCGCGACGACGTTGGTCTATCCGCTCGCCGCCGTCGGCTTCCATTTCCCTGGTGCGAACAGCCCCGATTTCCTGGCCGCGTTCGTGCTGCAAGGGATCCTCGGCTCAGAACGTGGTCCGTTGCGCGCGCTGGCCGACAGCGGGGCCGCGCTCGAAGCGGGCTGGGACTCCGAGGCCTACACACCCGACGCGCAGCTCGGCTTCGCGACCGCGGCGCTGCGTCCGGGCGCCGATCCAGCGCAAGCCGCCGACAAGCTGCAGGGGATCCTGCGCGGCTACGCCGAGCACGGCGTCCCATACGAGCTGTTCGAGTCGACCAAGCACCGGCTGATCGCGACGCAAGAGGAGAGCCGCAACTCGACCACGGGGCTGGCCTCCGACTGGGCGACGACGATCGCGCTCGATGACGAGCCTTCCATCTCGCGCGAGCAGCGGTTGATCGCGGCGGTGACGCTGGCCGAGGTCGACCGCGCCGCGAAGCGCTATCTCGACCTGCGCCACGCGATCGTCGGCGAGCTGACGCCGTCGGCCGGCGCGTCCCAGAACGCGGTCGCGGCGCCGCCGCAGCAGGGGACGGAGCAGCCGTTGGCCGTGCAGCCGGCGGTGACGCACTTGCCCGCCTGGGGCGACGCACTGATCCACGACGTTCGGCTGCCGCCCAGCGGCCTCGCGCCGACGACCACCAAGCTCGCCAACGGGATCACCTTGATCGTCCAGCCGGAGACGATCTCCGATTCCGTCTTCTTGTTCGGCCAGGTGAAGAGCAATCCGGCGCTCGAGGAGCCGGCTGGCCAGAGCGGGATCGGCAGCATCCTCGACGCGGTCTTCGGCTATGGGACGCGTTCGCAGGATCGGGTCACCTTCCAGCGCGCGCTCGACGCGAGCGACACCGAGCTGCGCGCCGGGACCGATTTCGCGCTCGAGACAACGCGCGCGTCGTTCGATCGTGCCGTCGGCCTTTTGGCCGAGAACGAGCTCCAGCCGCGCTTCGACGATGCGACCTTCGCGCTGGCGCGCCAGCACGCCGTCGACGAGCTGGCGACCTCACTCAACAGCGCGAACACCATCGCGCTGCGGCGCGCGGCAGCCTACCTCTTACCGGTCGGTGATCCCGAGCTGCGCCAAGCGACGACCATCGAGCTGAGCGCGCTCACGCTCGACCAGGTGGAGCGCTACTACGGCAAGGTGCTGCGGCCCGACCTGACCACGATCGTCGTGGTCGGAAACGTCGCGCCGGATGCCGTGCGCGCGACGATCGAGCACGCCTTCGCCGACTGGCACGCCGACGGTCCGCCGCCGACCGTCGACCTGCCGCCGCTGCCGCGCAACGGCCCGGGTGACGTCGACATCGAACTCCCGATCGGTCAGGACGACGCGCGCTTCGAAGAGGTCGTCCCGCTCGCGCGTGGCGACGCGCAATCCTACCCGCTGCTGCTCGGCACCGCGATCCTGGGCGGCGGCTCGCTCACTCCCGCCCAAAGCCGGCTCTTCCGCGATCTGCGGCAGGACGCGGGGTTGGTCTACACGGTCGACGCGCAGCTCGCGCCGCGGCGCTCGGGCTACCTCTTCGCGATCGAGTTTGCCTGTCTGCCGAGCAACGAGTCGCGCATCGCGACGCTGATCAACGACGAAGTCAGCCGTATGAAGACGCAGCCGGTCGGCGACTTCGAGCTGGCGCTGGCGAAGGCGTCGATCGTGCGGCAAAGCCTGGCTCGCAGCGCATCCGTCGGCGCGCTGGGCGGCGCGCTCCTCGACGAAGCGACGGGCGGGTTGCCGTTCGACCAGCCGCAGCGCGACGCGCAGGCCTACCTGGCGACCGACGCGGCGGCGATCGAGCACGCCTTCGCGACGTCGATCGATCCGACGGCGTTCGTGCGGATCATCGAGGGAGCGCGTCCGTCCTGACCGTGACGCAATACGTCTACTCGATGTTTCGCGTCGGCAAGACGGTGCCGCCGAAACGCACGATCCTCAAGGACATCTCGCTCAGCTTCCTCCCCGGCGCGAAGATCGGGATCTTGGGCCTCAACGGCGCGGGGAAGTCGACCGTGCTGCGCATCATGGCCGGCCTCGACCAAGACTTCGACGGCGAGGCCAAAGCCGCGCCGAACCTGACGATCGGCTATCTCCCGCAGGAGCCGAAACTCGACCCGGAGCGGACCGTCCGCGAGACGGTCGAGGAAGGGTTGGGGCCGGTGCTCGCGGCGCGCCAGGCACTCGACGCGGTCTACGCCGCGTACGGCGAGGCCGACGCCGACTTCGACGCGTTGGCCGCCGAACAAGCGCGGCTCGAAGCGGTGATCTTCGCCGCCGGCGACGATCTCGAAGCGCAACTCGAGGTCGCCGCCGACGCGCTGCGCTTGCCGCCGTGGGACGCTCGGGTCGGACCGCTTTCGGGCGGTGAGAAACGCCGGGTCGCACTTTGCCGCCTGCTGCTCTCGAAGCCCGACATGCTGTTGCTGGACGAACCGACGAACCATCTCGATGCCGAGAGCGTCGAGTGGCTCGAGCAGTTCCTGGTGCGCTTCCCCGGCACCGTCGTCGCGGTGACGCACGACCGCTACTTCCTGGACAACGCCGCCGAGTGGATCCTCGAACTCGATCGCGGTCGCGGCATCCCGTGGAAGGGCAACTACAGCTCCTGGCTCGACCAAAAGCAGGCGCGCCTGGCGCAGGAAGAAGCCACCGAGTCGGCGCGGCAGAAGGCGCTCAAGCGCGAACTGGAGTGGGTACGCACCAACGCCAAAGGGCGCCAGGCCAAGAGCAAGAGCCGCATCGCGCGCTTCGACGAGCTCGCCAGCTACGAGTACCAGCGGCGCAACGAGACCCAAGAGATCTTCATCCCGGTGGCCGAGCGGCTGGGCGAGCAGGTGCTCGCGCTGGAAGGCGTGCGTAAGGCGTACGGTGAGCGGCTGCTGCTGGACGACGTCTCCTTCACCATCCCGGCCGGCGCGATCGTCGGCATCATCGGCCCCAACGGGGCGGGCAAGACGACGCTCTTCCGCCTCATCGCCGGCACCGAGCAGCCTGACGCCGGGACGATACGCATCGGCCCGACGGTGCAGCTCGCGGTCGTCGGGCAGAGCCGCGAGTCGCTCGACGACGAGAAGACGGTCTTCGACGACGTCAGCGGCGGCCGCGACGTCCTGCAGGTCGGCCGCTTCGAGATGCCCTCGCGCGCCTATCTCGGCCGCTTCAACTTCAAGGGCGGCGATCAGCAGAAGAAGGTCGGCACGCTCTCGGGCGGCGAGCGCGGCCGGCTGCATTTGGCCAAGACGTTGCTCTCGGGCGCCAACGTGCTGCTGCTCGACGAGCCTTCGAACGACCTGGACGTCGAGACGCTGCGCGCGCTCGAGGACGCGTTGGGTGAGTTCGCCGGGACGGTGCTGGTCGTCAGCCACGACCGCTGGTTCCTCGACCGGATCGCGACCCACATCCTGGCCTTCGAAGGCGAGTCGCGCGTGCATCTCTTCGAGGGCAACTATCAGGAGTACGAAGCCGACAAGCGCCTGCGCCTCGGCGAGGAGGCCGCGCGGCCACACCGGATCCGCTACCGGCCCCTTACGCTCGGGTGAACGTGTAGTCAGCGGCGTGCACGCGGCGCGTGCGCAGCCAGTAATCCCAGGTGAAGCTCGGCCAGAGGGTGACGTTCTTCCCGCGCGCATCGAGGTACCAACTGCGGCAGCCGCTCGCCCACACCGTGCGCGTCATGCGCCGCTGCAGCCACGCATTGAAGTCCCGCTGCGCGCCGGCTCGCACCGCGACCGCGCGGCCTCCCTGCCGGCGCAGCACGCGCAGGCAGGCCAGCACGTAGTGCACCTGGGCCTCGATCATGAACACGACCGAGGTGTGGCCGAGCCCGGTGTTCGGGCCCGAGAGCAGGAACAGGTTCGGGAAGCCGGCGACCGTCGTCCCGAGGTAGGCCGACAACCCGTCGCGCCACGCCTCATCGAGCGTCAGCCCGCCGACGCCGCGGATGACGGTCGGCGCGATCGGCGCCGTCGCCGCAAAGCCGGTGCCGTAGATCAGCGCGTCGATCGGCCGCTCCGTCCCGTCACGGCTGACGATGCTGCGCTCGCGCACCTCGGCGATCCCATCGGTCACCAATTCGACGTTCGGGCGTTCGAGCGCCGGATAGAAATCGTTGGCCAGCAGGATCCGCTTGCAGCCCATCCGATAGCTCGGCGTCAGCTTCGCGCGCAGCGCCGGATCGCGCACCTGCCGCTCGAGATGGTGCAACGCGATCCGTTCGGCGCGGCGCAGCAAGCCGCGGTTGAGGACGAACCCCGCGCCGAGCAGCTCGTTGCGCCAATAGATGCGTTGGCGCAGCAGCCACATCGCCGTGCGCGAGCGCCGGAAGCGCGCCAGCTGCCGCGGCGTGAACGCGAAATCGAGCTTGGGCAGCACCCAGGCCGGCGTCCGCTGGAAGAGGTGCAGGCGCTCGACCAGCGGCGCGATCTGGGGGACGAACTGGATCGCGCTCGCGCCGGTTCCGATGACCGCGACCCGCCGGCCGGTCAGATCGTCGGCGTGGTTCCACTGTTGCGAGTGGAAGCGCAGGCCGGTGAAGCGCGCGATCCCGGGCAGCTCGGGGACGTGCGGCCGGCTCAACCCGCCCATCGCGGAGACCAGGAAGCGCGCGCGCAGCACGGCACCGTCCTGCGTGCGCACGGTCCAGGCCGCATCGCGCTCGTCGTAGGTCGCCTCGACGACCCGCGCCTGAAACCGCACGTGCGGCAGGACGCCGTAGTCACGCGCGCAGCGGCGCAGGTAAGCGTCGATCTCTGGCTGCGTCCCGTACATCCGCGACCAGTCGGGGTTCAACGCGAACGAGAACGAGTACAGGTGCGAGGGGACGTCGCAAGCGCAGCCCGGGTAGGCGTTGTCGCGCCAGGTCCCGCCGACGTCCGCGCCCGCTTCGAGGACGACGAAGCGCTCGTTTCCAGCGCGGCGCAACGCGATGGCCATACCCAGGCCGCCGAAGCCTGCGCCCACGATAGCGACATCGAGCGCCTCGTCGGTCAGAACCGCACCTGCAGCGACGAATCGAGCGTTGGCCGCCCGCGAAGGGCGGCGGCGGTTAGGCGGCCGGTAGGGCCGCGACGAACGCGAAGCGCGGCTCGCGCACGCCGCCGAAGAACGCCACCATGTCGTCGACCATGCGGACGCAACCCTCGCGGGTCATCGGATAGGTAGCCGAGCCGCGGGCGCGGTAGGCCGGCGCAGCGACGCTGCCCGAGACGACCTCCGGGGTAGGCTCGCCGATGTAGGTGGCGCCGACGGCGCCATCCTCGCGCAGCGCGATGATCGCAGACTGCCCGGCATAGGACCATTGCACCAGATCCCCTTCGCGCCGGAGGGTCAAGCCCTCGGCAAAGGTGGTCAGTGGTGCGAATGCATCGGTGAAGAGTCCCAAAGACTCGAAGGCGGCCATCCGACAGAGGATAGCCGCTCGAGCGGGCGGCGGCACGGGCCACGCGGCCGGCGTACCGCGCCTGGCGTTTACCGGTCGGCGAGAAGCCGCTGGGCGATCGTCTCGCTGATCCGCTCCGGCGGTGAGGCCTGGAACGGGATCGCGAGCGTCTCGCCGTTGTCGAACGAGAGCCTCGCCGTGGTCTCGTCGTCGGCCAGGGCTGCGACGACCGTCGAGCGCCCCTTGACCCACATGGCCGAATCCCACGAGATCTCCTCGGTCCGAACCGAGGGGCCGAGCCGGCCGCGCACCTGGGCGTCAACCGAGTCGATCCATTGATCGAATGTCACATCAAACTCCTAGCGGCTTATCCGATTGTCCAACCGCCAATGTTGAGCATAGGGCTGTTCCCTTCCAATTGCAAGGGGCCAGCGGGCCGAAATGACCCGCTGGGACCCACCCGACTCCGGGCGGGTCCCAGCGCGGCGAGCGCAGGCTCAGTGGGGCGGCGGAACCTGCTTGGTCGCGGGCGGCCGCGGCGCAGGCCGTGCCCGCGCCGCCGGGGGTCGAGGCGCCGCGTAGGCCCGGACCGGGGCGGCCGGCCGAGCCGGAGCCGCCGCGGGCCGCGGGGCCACGTAGGCCGGCCGCGGGGCCACGTAGGCCGGACGCGGGGCGGCCCGCGGCGCCGCGTAGGTCCGAGCCGGCGGAGCCGGCCGAGCCGGAGCCGCATAGACCCGAGCCGGCGCCACCATCCGAACCGGGGCGTGCGCGCGGGCCGGGGCCGGGGCCGCATGGCTCACGACCGCCGGACGAGACACCGGACGCACCGCCGTCACCGGACGAGCCGCCGGCCGCGCCGCCGTCACCGGACGAGCCGCCGGCCGCGCCGCCGTCACCGGACGAGCCGCCGGCCGCACCGCCGTCACCGGACGAGCCGCCGGCCGCACCGCCGTCACCGGACGAGCCGCCGGCCGCACCGCCGTCACCGGACGAGCCGCCGGCCGCACCGCCGTGGCCGGACGAGCCCCCGCACGATTTGCCGTCGCCGGACGAGCCGCCGGACGCGCCGCCGTGGCCGGACGAGCCCCCGCGCGATTGGCGGTCGCCGGACGAGCGGCCGGACGCGCCGCCGTCGCTGGACGTGCCGCCGGCGCGGGGCGAGCGGCCATGTGCACCGCGCCGCTCCGGTACGCAGCGCTGCGCGCGGCGGCCGTCCGGGCCGTCACGGTCTGCGCTGAGACCGCTCGCACGGGAGCGTGAGAGACGCGGGCGACCGCGGCTCGCTGCGCGGCGAACGATTGCGGCGCCGCGACGGTCGGATGACCGGCGTAGGTGCGCGCCATCAGCGTCGGTCGAACCGCCAGCGCACGCGGCACCGCGCGGCTGGAGTAGCGCGCGTTCGCCGCCGTCGGCACGAACGGCGTTGCGCCCTGGAACACGTGCGCCTGCCGGTACATCCCGGCCGAGACGCGCGACGCGTGACCGAACTGACCGCCGAAGAAGCGGTGTCCCGAGACGTACGACGCGTAGCCGTAGTTCTGGTAGGTGTTATACGAGTTCACGTAGGTGATGTTCGTGTAGCCGCCGTTGCTGTTCCACCACGGGTAGTACGGCTCGAACGGCGCGAGCGGGATCCAACCGATGTCCAGGCCGAGATCGAAGTTCGGGTCGCCGAAGTCGAGCGAGACGCCGACGCCGCCACCGAAGCCGACGAACGCGACGAGCGCGGGCTGCCACATCGGGTCAGGACCGGGCCGGGGCGGATACCACGCCCAGCCGCCGTGGTGGCGGTGGTACCACGAACCATAATGGTAGGGCGCCCAGCCCCACGGTTCGGCGGCGACCCAGGTCCAGCCGTAGCCGGGTTCCCAGACCCACTGGCCGTCCTGATACGGCGCCCAATTGTCGTTTTGGTTCGCCGGAACCCAGACCTCACCGTAGGTCGGATCGTCGGACCAGCTGCCGTACGGACCCAAGTCGTCGACGCCGACGATGTCCTGATTGACGTACGGCGCCGACGCGACGATCCCCGGCGACTCTTCGTACCGATCGCGGCTGTTGTCGAAGGTGTCGAACGAATCGTACGCGGGCGCACCCGACGTCGAGATCGATGGATTCGAAGCGGGACCCTGCGCGATCAGCGTCTGTCCGACGCCGAGCGTCCGCGTGCCGCTCGGCGTGATCACGTCGGCCGAACCGCTGCGCACGACGACGCGCGTGACGCCGTCCGAACCGACGGTCACGCGGGTGCTGCCGAGCGCGTTCGGGCGGACCGAGATCGAGGGCGTGTCGATCGTATCGTTCAGATCGCGACCGCGTATCGCACGTAGGTCGATCGTGCCCTGCGCGAGCTGCATCTCGCGATTCTGGGGGTCGATGTGCACGAAGCGCATCTGCACGTCCGACCCGAGCCGCACGCTCGAGCCGCCGTCGAACTGCACCTCGGCGCGCGCGTTGTTGCCGGTCGTCACGTAATCCGCCGGCTCGACCGGCGCGTTGATCACAGCGCCGGTCGGCGAGCTGCCGTCGCCGCGCTGGATGGCGACGTCTCCCTGGAGGTAGGCGACGCGCGCCACTCCGGGGCCGGCATCCTGCGCGAAGACGGCCAAGGGGGAGACGAGCGGGACGAGGAGGACGAGGGCGGCGGTCAGCAGCGCCGGCTTCCGAAAGAATGGCATGTCCCTCACTTGTGCCCAGCTCGCTTCTCGGCTATTCCCAAAGCGCCACGGGAAGTTCTAATCGTCGCCTCATCGCCGGACGTGGTCCGGCCCCGGCCGGTGCCGAAGACTGTACTACGACGCACCGCGAGCGCTAGGCTCGCGGATGCTTCGTTATCAGCAGCTTGCCGCCTGAAGGATTACCCATGGTCAAGCTTCGTCTCGCCGTTCTCGGTCTCGCTTTGGCCGTCACCGGCGCCCCCGCGCTCGCCCACGAGTTCGGCTCCTCGCCCACGAGTCTGCTCGCGCCGGCCGACGAATACTTCGGCCGCGCCAAGATGAGCATCCTCGGCATCGCCAACACGATTCGCGACGCCGGACGGCGTCTCGACCAGGGCGGCTCGCCCAGCGCCATGCTCCAAGGACCGCTGTTCCTGGCGGTCGACGCGATCCGCGACTGGGAGCACAAATATCCCAGCGACCACTGGATTCCGCGCGATCTGCTCGCCCTCGAGATGGTCTATCTGCGCGGCGGCACGCGTGAGTCGTTCGGACTCGCGCGCCGTACCGCGGCCTGGATCGCTACCGACTATCCCAACACGCAAGAAGCGCAACGCGCACGAGTGGCGGTGGGGACCCCCGAGCGGCCGTCGTACGCGCACGACGCGGTCAGCGCGGACGAGGACGTCGACGACTCCTGGCCGCACTGACGCTCAGCGCTCCAAGACGTACCTTCCCGGCGCCGCGCCGAGCGGTTGGTACCGCTCGGAGCCCGGAGTTAGGTAGGGATTGGTCGACCACGCCTGGGCGGCGAACCGGCGGTCGTGCGGCTCCGGATTAATTCACGACGCGGGCCGCTTCGTGCGGTCGACCGGCGCCGCCTCCGCGAACGCCTCCGCCAGCAAGGTGTAGGAACGCGTGCGCTCCGCGTAGCTCGGCGCGATCGTCACGATCATCGCCTCGTCGGCGCCGTGCGCCGCGACCAACTCCTCGATCCGCGCGCGGACGGCGCGCGGCGTCCCGAGCGCCAAGCGCCGGCGGTTCCAGCGCACCTCTTCGCGCTCGTCCCCGGCGAACGGGTACGCCTGCGCCTCGGCGCGGTCGGGGACCGGCAGGTCGATGCCGCGCCGAATCCGCAGCCGCCACAGGTCGATCGTGCGGGCGGCTTCTTCGGCCTCTTCGGGTGTCGGCGCGGCCAGCGCGGCCAGCGCCAGCAGCACGCGCGGCTCGGGCCGGCGCACCGAGGGACGAAACGCGCGCCGGTACAGCCGCGTGAGACGCTCGGCGTCGCCGGCGATGAAGTGCGCGTAGGCGTAGGGCAGCCCGAGTTCGGCGGCCAGCATCGCACCGTAGTCGGACGAACCGAGCATCCACACCTCGGGCGAGGCCGCCCCGGTCGGCATCGCGCCCAACGTCGCGTGCTCGTGTTCGGCCGGCAGATCGCCGGCCAGAAATCCGAGCAAGTCGACGACCTGGCGCGGAAAGGTCTGCACATCGTGCGTTCCCAACGCCGCGGTGACACGGCGCGAACCACCCGGCGCGCGCCCGATCCCCAAGTCGATCCGCCCCGGCGCGAGCGCCTCGAGCATGCGAAACTGTTCGGCGACCTTCAGCGCGGCGTAGTGCGGAACGAGCACGCCACCGCTGCCGATGCGGATGCGCGACGTCTCCGCCGTCAGCCGGCCGAGCAGCACCTCCGGTGCGGCGTCGGCCAGACCGCGCGTCGCGTGATGTTCGGCCAACCAGTAACGGTGATAGCCGAGCGACTCGGCCGTGCGGGCGAGCGCGAGCGTCGCGGCGATGGCATCGGCAGGTGCCGTGCCGGCGACGACCGGCGACTGATCGAGGATCCCAAGTGGCAGCGTCATCCGCGTTCAGGCTTTCTTCATCCGCCGGCGCGATGCTGCCGACCATGCGGCTCGGTGCTCGATTCGCCTCGGTCGCGGCGCTCGCGTCGCTCCTGGTCGCCTGCGGCGGCACGACGATGCCGCCGCGCAACATCGGCGGTGCGATCCTGCCGAGCCTGCACACGCTGACCACCATCGGCTCCGCCGTCGACCCCGGGCCCGGCGTCGGCGCCGGCGACCAGAACCCCTACGGTCTGGCGATCGCGCCGATCAGTGCCGGCGCGTTGACCGCCGGTGACTTGGTCGTCTGCAACTTCAACGACGCGGCGAACGTGCAGGGGACCGGCACGACGATCGTCGCGCTCCACCCGGTCGCCGGTGCGACGCCGACGCACCTGCTCCAGAGCCCCGTGTTACTGGGTTGCGCCGCGCTCTCGCTCGACGCCACCGATACGATCTTCACGGTGGCGCTGGTCGCCAACGACGCGCCGATCGTCTCGCCCGCCGGCGCGCTGCTCAACGCCGATACGAACGCGGCCTGGGCCGGACCGTGGGGCGCGATCGTCGGCAACGGGTTCGTCTTCGAGGCCGAGGAACTCTCGGGGACGATCGTCCGCTTCACCTCCAGCGCCGGTGCGGTCGCGAACGTCACGACGGTCGTCACCGGGATCAGCGGCAACGCCGGCGTCCCCGGCTCGGTCCTCGCAGCCGCCGGCCTGACCTACGACGCGGCGAACGACACGCTCTACGTCGTCGACGGCAACACGAACCGGCTGCTCGCCTTCAGCTCGGTCTCGACGTTGCCCGCGAACGCCATCGCGATCGCCGGCACCGGCTTCAGTGGACCGTCGGCGGCCGACGCGCGCGTCGTCTTCAGCGGTGCGCCGCTCAACGGACCGATCAGCGCGGCACTGCTCGCCAACGGCGACGTCGTCGTCGGCAACACCGGCGACAACAACCTGGTCGAGATTTCGCCGACCGGGAAGCTGATGGCCGAGAAGTTGGTCGACACCGGTGCGAGCGGCGCGATCTTCGGGATCGTGACGACCGGCACGACGGCGGCGACTCAGAAGATCTACTTCAACGACGACAACGCGAACGTGGTGATGCTGGTCAGCCAGTAACCGCGAGCGTCGCCACGAAGGTGGCGACGCGGTCGAGCACCTCGTCCTGGGCGTCGCGGTGCGGGCTGTGGCCGGCGCCGGGGACGATCCAGGCCGCGGCCCCCGGCGTACGCGCGAGGATGCTCTCGACCTGCGCCGGCGTCCCGTACTCGTCGCGCTCGCCCTGGATGACGAGGACCGGGCAGACGATCTGCGCCGCCTGCGCCTCGATGTTCCAGTCGCGGAAGCGTGGATCGAGCCAGGCGTCGTTCCAACCCCGGAACGCGCTCTCGACGTGCGCGTGGTAGCGGCTCAGGCGCGCGCGCAGATCGGTCGTCTCCCACGCCTGGCGCGCCGCCGCGATGCTGCGCAGGCTCAGCTCCTCGACGAAGACGTGCGGCGCCTCGAGGATCAGGCCGCGCACGCGGTCGGGGAACGTCCCGGCGTAGACGATCGCGATCGACGCGCCGTCGCTGTGACCGAACAGGATCGGTCGCTCGATGGCCAGCGCGTCGAGCAGGTCGGGCAGCACCTCGGTCGCCTCGCGCTGCATGTAGTCGGGTTCGCGCGGGCCGGCCAGCGGGTCGGACTCGCCGTAGCCGCGCCGCGAGTACGCGACGACGCTGCAGGCTGTACGCGCGGCGAGCCGCTGCGGGAACTCGCGCCAATGCGCGACCGAGCCGAGGCCTTCGTGCAGCAGCACGATCGTCGGGCGATCCGGTTCGCCGGGAAGCTGCAGCGTCTCCAGCCGCGCGTCGCCGGCGACGATTTTCACGGACCTTCGCGCTCGCGCAACACGTGCCGCCGGATCTTCCCGGTCGCCGTCTTCGGCAACTCGTCGACGAAGGCGATCCAGCGCGGATACTTGTACGGCGCGAGGCGCGCCTTGACGTGCGCCTTGAGCGCCTCGGCCAGCGCGTCGTCACCGCGGATGCCCGGCTTGAGGACGACGAAGGCCTTCGGCTTGATCAGATCTTGCTCGTCGGCAACGCCGATCACGGCCGCCTCGAGCACTTCCTCGTGGGCGATCAACGCCGCCTCGACCTCGGCCGGCGAGACCCAGATACCGCCGACCTTGAGCATGTCGTCGACGCGCCCGCAGTAGACGTAGTCGCCGTCCTCGTCCTGGCGGTACTTGTCGCCGGTCCGCGTCCACTCGCCGGCGAACGTACGGCGCGTCTTCTCGCGGTTGTTCCAATAGAAGATAGCCGCGGTCGGCCCGCAGACCTCGAGCTCGCCCAGTTCGCCCAGCACGACCTCGTAGCCGTTCTCGTCGACGATGCGCGCGCGATAGCCGGGGACCGGCGTCCCGGTCGTCCCGTACTTTACCGCACCGGGACGGTTGGAGATGAAGATGTGCAGCATCTCGGTCGAACCGATGCCGTCGATGATCTCGACGCCGAAGCGGGCCGTCCAGGTACGGCCGATCTCTTCGGGCAGCGGCTCGCCCGCCGAGGTGCAGACGCGCAGCGCGAGTTCGGCGCGCGAGGGCAGATCGGGGTGGACCAGCAGCGAGCCGAACAGCGTCGGGACGCCGCAGAAGATCGATGGGCGTTCGCGGCGCAGGATCGCGCTGACCGCGTCGGGCGTCGGGCGCCCTGAGAACAGCACCGCCGTCGCGCCGACCGAGAGCGGGAACGTCAACGCGTTGCCGAGTCCATAGGCGAAGAAGAGTTTCGCGGCCGAGTAGACGACGTCGTCCTCGCGCATCCCGAGCACGCGCTGCGCGAACAACTGCGCCGTTCCCATCAGGCTGGTTTGGACGTGGACGGTCCCCTTCGGTTTTCCGGTCGAGCCCGAGGAGTAGAGCCAGAAGCAGATGTCGTCGGGCCGCGTCGCCGCCGGCTGCGCGAGCGGTGGCGCCGCGTCGATCAGCGCGCCCAGCCGCGCGAAGCGCGTCACCTCCGACGTCGCGCCCGGATCGGAGAGCACGATCGTGCCGTGCCAATCGGCGAGCTGCGCCGCCTGCACGAACGGCGCGAGCAATTCGGCCGAGACGATCGCCGCTTTCGCGCGGCTGTCGGCCAAGATAAAGGCGTAGTCCTCGGGCTTGAAGAGCGTGTTGACCGGAATCGGCACGATCCCGGCGTGAATCGCGCCCAGGAACGCGGTCGGGAAGTCGATCGTGTCGAGCAGACACAGCACGATGCGCTGCTCGGGCTCGAGGCCCAACGCGCTCAGCGCGCCGGCGCAGCGTTCGACCCGCGCCGCCAGCGCGCCGTACGCGATCGTCCCGTACTCGTCGACGACGGCCGGCTTGTCGGGATGCTGCGCCGCGTAGGCCAACAGATCGACGGCGGCGTTGTAGAGCGGCGCGCTCGCGGCGTCGGCGGCAGGTGCGATCATCCTCGTCCTTTCGAGCGGGCGCCTTAGCGCCGAGGGCTACGCTGGACCTCGCGACCCCTGAAGCATTATACTGGCCACTATTAATTTGGCGCAAGGCATAACTGCACGAAAGCGGCGAATAGTGCGAAGCTGCGCCCGGCAGGACGACGTTACGATGCGGCCAACTAGGGACGACGGGCCGGGTAATTAGACCGAAGGCGGGTCGAGAAAAGAGCGAGAATGAACGCGCAGAGCGTCAACAATGGCGCAGCGCCCGTCGAACGATAAACGGTATCAACGGATTGCAAAGGCCGCACGATACGTACTGAGGGCCCCTGGGTTGTAAACATCGCCGTATCTCCGTCGTGATGAAATACACCCGATGGACCAGACGTTGAGGTCACCACGAGATCCAGACCCGATTCTCGGGAGCGAAGCGACATGATTGCATGTTGCATTCGTAGACCCCTTGGATCGGCAAACCACGAATTATTTACGAGCACAAGCGCGTACGATGCGGGTGTGCGGCTCGCCTCGCGGACCATGTCCGAAAACGCAGCTTCGAAGCAGATCAGGAGTGGTACATTACCGTGACGCGTATGGACGAGAGCCCGCTCTTGCCCTGCGCTAAAGGGCGCCTTGGCAACGTCGGTAATGTGCGCAAATAGAGCGGCCAGGGGAACAAACTCACCGAATGGAACGAGACGTCGCTTGTCGTACTCCTGAACGCTATGCCCGTCGGCCTCGTAAATCCTTGCCGAATTGAATAGCTTCCCGTCGTGAGCCCCCCAAGTCCCGAGGACGATCGGCCTATCGAGAGCGACCGCCGCCCCACTAAACTGCGAATCGTCTTCGCCAGTCGGTACGAATCGGAGCAGTGTCTCCGGAAGCGCGACAATGTCCACATTCCGATCGTACGGACGCGCAACCGTAATCAGTGCTCGCACGAATGGTCTTATGGCGCGTCGCGACTGCGTCGGCGCTTGCGCCACTAATATTGCCGGCTGCAGCCCTGCTGGCCGGATTGGGACATAACTCGGATGCCATGCGTCCAATACGCAAACGATCGCAGCGATTCCGACTGCTCCCGCGAGGACCGATCTCCGGTTGCGATGTTGTAGCGCTCCGGCGGCAGCGCTAGCCCAGATTGCCGCCACGAGTGCCAACAGAAATCCGATACCTAGGGTGCCGATGAAGGGGGCTAGGGCTGCAAATACGGTGGTCGATTGCGTTGTGCCTAGCTCCCCATACGGAAGCGCCCACGCCCCGATCGTTCGCGCGTATTCCGTGATGGATACCAAGCCGGCGATGGCCGCAAGATCCACGAGCCGTCCGACGCCATGTGCGTAGCGCGCGATCACCGCGACTGCGGCAAAGTACAGGCTTTCGATAAGCGCGACGATGCATGCTGCCGCCCACGATGGTGCTCCACCACCTGTCAAAGCCCAATCGAACAACGCCAGGAAAAATACCGTACCGCAGCAGCAACCCGCAAGTGCGGCGACGCCAGGCGGTACGAGCATCCAACACATCAATCCTAACGCCAAGGCGGCCGGAACCGTGACGCCCCACGTGGGATATTGTTCGGCGCGTGCCAGCGCGAAACCGATGGTCGCCGAGACGCATAGCACGACTACGGTGATGAGCGTTCGGCTGTTCATGGGCGCACAAACGCCAGTAAGACGATACCTCCAATCCCGATCGTGTCGATAGCCACAATGGATCGCAGGCTCGCCGTTCGCATCCATCGGGAATAGGCGCGCGTTGCTGCATGCCCGCTAGCGAGCACGACGAGGCCGACGCCGAGCGAGCTAACCATGGTCGCGAGTGCCGCGCTCGCGAGGACGCAGAGACTAACCAGGATCTCGAGAAGGGGCAATGGCAGCAACTGAATGGGCACGACGCTGCGGCAACAGCCCGCTACGAGGCATGTCCATTTGCCTATGCAGTAAAAGGCCATCGCCTCGCATCCCAGGACGAACAGGCAGCCAACCCATTTCGACGGATCCGCCACACACAGTAGGACTACGAAAATCGGCGCGAACGCAGCGCTGATGGCGCAACTCCACGATAATTCCTTGGCCTTCCGGCCTCGCACAAACCCTACGATCGGCAGCCCCCGTAGCCCGAGTAGAAAGCCCACTGACCACAAGACGCCCACACTCGAGGCCCACGGAACTGGCAGATATCGCGTCAGGATGGCACTCGCTGCTAAGGTCCCGGACACAAGCGTAGCGTAACGCACGGCAGCGAGAAGAATCGGCTCGGTCACGGAAATACATGAAGGGCTGACAATTGTCCGCACTCGGACGCCCAGTTCGCGAACTTGGCTGCCATCGCGCTCCGCTGCGAACGGTACAGTACATCATACGTATATTCTGGACAGAGAACGAGGCTCTTGAGATACGCGTCGAACTGATCGGGCCCAACCGCACCGCGGCTGCGCAACAGGGCTCGGTCGAACGCAAAGGATCGCTCGGCCCGCGAAACGTGACCTTCGCGCGCTGTCTTCCCGAGTATTTCATCTGCCGCAGCACGGCTGGAGAGGGGAATCACGCCCCACACTTGATCGACCGGAACAAAAGTCCCGAGCGAGTCGCGGCGCAAATACAGCAGAACGTGGGACGAATGATCGACGAAAGGCTCCCAGACGCTTCGGATGACTTCGAATGCTGGGCCGCCCGGTGACCCCAGTACTGGGTCAGCCTCCTCGACTAGAGCCGTGTAACGCTCAACCATCTGAGTTTGAACGTCACGGTATATGTGCTCGATTGTTACGGAGTAAGACGAGTACTGCACGTTCATTGTGTTGATTTCAGCGACGGAATGCGCATCGCGCGCCAGCACCACGATTGGAGAGGCGAGGTACCTCGTCACCAGATCGGGTGGATACGCCGGTTGCGCGCTATGGACGATGCGTACCGGAATACGAGCGCTCGCACCGATCGAGCCACCGAACAGCAGGACAACGCACCCAACTACGATCGATAAGACAGTGCGTAGCGTCATGGAGCTGCGTTCACCCCGGGAAATGGACGGCCCGATCCCATTGAGGCCCCAACCGTCCGGGAGAGGGCGTCAGTAATTGATCGCTGCCGGGTGGCTTACATCAAAGGCACGAGCCTCGCTTGACAGACGAACGGTATCGGACGTCAACCGCGCGGCATACTGTTGCGTTGCTGTTGGTCCCGCGAACCCGCGGCGCCATAAGATCGCGCGAGTTAGCGACTCATCGTTGCGAAGCGCCGCGAGGCCATATCGTTGAATCGCGAGTTGCGTTAGCGATACGACGTTGAGTCCGTCGATTTCTTCGGCGACTCTCGTCGTCAGTAGTCCGTTGACCGTTAGATGTCCATCGCTTGCCACGTGCCATTTGCTCACGAACGGGTACGTGAAGGTATAGACTGGCAGTCCAGACTGCGTGAGCACTGCGTTTGGTTCCCGTTGCAAAAAGATGATCGGAAGCGTCCCAACTTGCATCCGAGGTTCATCCATGTAGTCGGTTCCGTCGATAGGAATTGGCTCCAGTACAAAAAGTCGATCGAAAATCCGCCGCGTAACATCTGGCCCAAGCGCCTGCTTAAAGATGTGACTTACGACAACTGGTGTTACTATGTAGCGTTGCCCGTCCTTGAAGATACTCGCAACGGGTGGTTCTACTCGTCCTTGAACGACAAGCGACGACACCAGAAGAAGTGATTCGGCCGAAACTTCGTACGGATCCGGGCGCTCGGGGTAGTGAAACCATGTGCCACTGGGTTTCCGCGCGCTTGCCATCGCGCGTGTTGTTCTGGCGTAGGCAGCAGTCCGAGGTGTCACGACCAGCGGACAACTGACGGCGGGCGTCAACGAGAGGGCTCTGCGCACAGACGTCGCTTCGCTGACCGCGTCGGTACAGCATCCAACGCACTTGGGTGGCAGTATATAAAACGGGTCGTAATAGTTTTCGAGCGGCTGCGTATCGGACACCAACGGTGTCCGACCGTTCGCAAAGCATGTGAGTAGCGTCTGTGGACTGCGATCGCCGAAATACATCACCGACTGTGGGTACGGGCTGTGTGCCAGGCCCAACGCGTGCCCGAGTTCGTGCAGCGCAACGTTGTACCAAAAGAGGTCCGACTGCATGCCATCGGTCGTATAGCTTGAAAGGTTCACCGCCGCGTTCGTGTACATCGTACCATCTGACGACAGCGACATCTGGGTCCCGCCGAGTGCTTGTATATCGTTGGCATCGCCACCGTATGTTGGACCGTACCAAACGAAGCCGCTACTTGAGAGCGCACTGGTCGAAACGTTTAGGGAAAGCTGGAGGACGCCGGGTGCTCGTGCCTGTAACGTCGTCTCCCAGTTTGTGATTGCGTTAACAACGTCTTGTTGTGCTGGCGAAACCTGCACATAGAGATTGATGCTTGTCCCCTTTGGCCACCACGGAATCACTGGCGACCGCATTGAACCGTCGGACATTCGCTCGTCGAACTTCGTGACGGGGGTGTTCACTCCCGGATCATTCGGGCACGTCGAGGCGTCCGTGAGTATCTGGCTGTGTTCGACGCGTTGTATTCAGGCTCAACTGCGAACGACGTCACAGTGGGGCCGCTGCTGCCAGAGCCCACTCCGGAGCAACCGGTCGTCAAGCCTAGCGCGACCGTGATGAAGCCCCTTAGGCTGCGTCCGAATAATCGCAACGGCATCCGGCACCCCCCGACATGACGCAAGCACGAAATCGGGCCATACTAGCAAACCGCGGTTGGTTTATTAGCTCGGTAATAAGACCTTCCTGCATCTCGCGATGGTCTCTAAAGGAAGCCCTCTGGCAGGCTCCCTTCTTCGCGTGCTGCCCTGTACTTTTGCCAGGCTTGTGCATTATACTGGCTATAATATACTTGGCTCAAAAAGTGCCACCCAGGTGGCACCCGGCCGGGCTACGGTTGGAGCATGGATCGCGTCTCGACGCCGACGACCCTCCTGGAAGCCGTTACGGCCTTCTCGGACAAGCAAGTCGCCCACGACTACTTCGTCTCCCTGCGCTGGCCCAACGGAATCGCTTGCCCGCGCCAGGGCTGCGGGTCGGCGAACGTCGCAGCGATCAAGGGCCGAAATGCGTGGCGTTGCCGCGAGTGCGATCGGCAGTTCACCGCCAAGGTATGCACCATCTTTGAGGACTCGCCGATCGGCTTCGACAAGTGGCTCCCCGCCATGTGGATGCTCACGGCCGACCGCAACGGCGTCTCGTCGTATGAGGTCGCGCGTGGGATCGGCGTCACGCAGAAAACGGCGTGGTTCATGCTTCACCGGCTGCGGCTCGCCATGCGGACCAACGACTTCGACCGGCTCTCGGGCGAGGTTGAAGCCGACGAGACGTACATCGGCGGCAAAACGCGGCGCGGCGTCCCGAAAGCCGTTCGCATCGGCAAGGCCGGGAAACAGGCGAAGCAGGACGCGAAGGCGGTCGTCATGGGAATGCGCGAGCGTGGCGGTCGCGTGCGCGCGAAGGTCGTCGCCGACAACCGCAAGACGACGCTCCTCCCGATGCTGTTCCAGCACGTCGAGCGCGGCTCGGTACTCTACACCGACGCGCTGAAATCGTACGCCGACGCGCGCGATGCGTTCGTCCACGAAGTGATCGACCACTCCGTTTCATACGTCTCGGGCCGCGTCCATACGAACAACATCGAAAACTTCTGGAGCGTCTTGAAACGCACGCTCGGCGGGACGTACATCGCGCCGCGTCACTTCCACCTCGACGCCTACCTGGACGAGCAAGTGTTTCGCTTCAACGAGCGCACCGAGACGGACGGGCCGCGCTTCGCGAAGGCGCTCAAGGGTGCGGACGGCCAACGTCTGACCTGGAAAACGTTGACGACTTCGCACCCGTTGTGGCGCTTGCGTCCGGGTCGCGTTGCGCGCGGCGTCGCGCGCCGAGCGGCCATGCAAGCCGCGCCGATCGCGGGCCTCAGCGGCCGCCCATAGCCACGGGCGGCCGAGGCCCCCGTTGACGAGGCGTACATATGTTCGTACTAGTCCTAGTGCTTGCCTAACCCCGTATCTTGTGGTCCGCGGCAGGTAAGGCAGGAACGTATCGACAATCGACCCCGCCAACGAAAGCAGGAGCAAGGCCCCTTTCGGGACCTCACTCCTCCGCCGAGGGGTCGTAGCTCAGTGGCGAGCACCGCACTCTGAATGCGGGAGGTGTGGGTTCGAAGCCCACCGGCCCCACCTAAAACCGCCTGTGTGGCCACCACATGCGGTTTCTTCTTTTTTGCGGACCGGGAGGGTTGGACGTGCCGTTTAGCCCGTCCTCTCCTCGCGTTGCCGATCAGTTCCGCTACTTTTCGCTACTTTCCTCCACGATCCGCCACGATCCGCTATAATGGCGCTTCGATGGCTCCCCCCGAGGAAGCGACCAAGAACCTCAAGGTCACGCCCACGCTGCACGGCCTGCTTCAGATCGAGTGCGACGAGCGAAACGTCTCGATGCAGCATGTCGCCGACGTTCTGTTGCGATACGGGCTCCGGGACGCCGAGATAGCGTTTGCGGAATGGAATCGCAACGCAAGCGCGCGCGCACGCGAACGTCGCGAGAAGGCTGGTGACCCCGAGTCGATCCTTTAGGCTGGCTTCACTCTAGACGAAGTCTAAAACTTCGTCTGTGCCGTGGATGACATAGCCGACCTTCTTGCCAGCAGCGTTCTCGGCGTCGATTTCACGCAAGGTCGCCAGCAGAGGGACGGCAACAGGTTGGAGCACGGCGTTTCGGACACCGTGGGCATCGGAAGCGACGACGCGGTCGATCACGTCTTGCGCGTCTGTGGGCGTTAGGAAGAGACGCACGACCTCAAAGCCAGGGTATCTGTCCGGGTCCGGGATATCGAGCCGCACACCTGAGAGTGCGTCGAAGATCATGTAGGCTGGGTCGCCCTCGGCATACAGCGAGCGGACTTCGTTAGGATCGAGAGGCATTGTTACGCGCTCTTTCGATCCCGTGGCTTCGGCCCAGGCTTGACGCGCGGCTTCGCCCGCTCGGCGGCTTCCAAGGCATCCACGGCAGACTTCGGGACGCCCGCGATCCGCTGGACGAACCGCTCAAACGGCGTCGGCTTCAACGGCTCGTTATGCACACTTTTCGCCTTGTCCACAGACTTGCTGAGCCTCAGATTTACGGAGAACGCGTCGAGGAGGTGGTACGAACGGAAGCGAACCGAGGGCACAATAGGGGAAGCCCCCCCTCACGTGCCATGTGAGGGAAGGCCGTGCCCGCGGGCGCAGACGCCGAGTAGGTCGCTGCCACCGATTCGAAAGAGTGTCCGGTTCCCGTCGACTAGTCCTGAAGAGCCTGGCCCGTTGCCCTGGAAAAGTAGCGGATCGGGCTCTTCTCTTTTCTATCGCACTCCCGTTTGCTGCGGGTGTTGCTACGCGTTCTATTATAGAACGAATTCGTTTGAGATTCCTACGCCCGTTTTGCTAGCCGCGCAAGAGCTTGCACTAATTCGAACGTTGTTGTGAGATTGTCGCCCAAATCGCATTGCTTTTAGATCACAATCTTGAAGAAGACGGGCCTCTCAATGCGGGTTTTATCTACAATGGGCATAATTTGCGCATTATAGTGCTCATCCCTCTTGCGCCAAGTATATTATAGCGATTATACTGCATGCAAGAGGCTTCGCAAGCGTGATAGTGCATTCGGACGACGAGGGCGCCTTCCTCACCCGGCTCGGCGAGCGCGTGCGGGAGCTGCGCGCGCGCCGCGGGATGACCCGCAAGATCTTGGCCCGCGACTCAGGCGTCTCGGAGCGCTACCTGGCCCAGCTCGAGACCGGACACGGGAACGCGTCGCTGCTCACCGTGCGCGAGGTCGCGCGCGCACTCGACGTCCCGGTCGAGACGCTGATCGGCGAGGGGGAGGAGCCGCCGGAGCTGGGCGGCGCGATCGCGGTGCTGCGCGGGCTTCGGCCCGAGCAGCAGATCGAGGCGCACGCGCTGCTGGAACGGACGTTCAGCGGCGTCGATCCCGCTGCGCGGCGGGGCCGGATCGCACTGATCGGCCTGCGTGGCGCCGGTAAGACCACGCTTGGCGTGCAGCTCGCCGAGCGGCTCGGCGTCCCCTTCGTCGAACTGGACCGCGAGATCGAGCGCGCGGCCGGCGTCCCACTTGCGACGATCTTCGATCTCTACGGCCAGGCCGGCTTCCGCCGCCTCGAGCGCAGCTGCCTCGAGGGGGTCCTGGCCCAGCACGCGCGCTTCGTGCTGGCGACCGGCGGAAGTTTAGTCTCCGAGCCGGCGACCTTCGAGCGCCTGTTGGCGACCTGCCGGACGATCTGGCTGCAGGCCTCGCCGGCCGAGCACATGGCCCGGGTCGTCGCCCAGGGCGACCTGCGTCCGATGGCCGGCAACCGCGAATCGATGGCCGACCTCCAGCGCATCCTGACCGGCCGAGAAGCCCTTTACCGCCGCGCCGACGCCGCCGTCGACACCAGCCACCGGCCGGTCGAGGAGAGCTTCGCAGGGTTGCTCAGCGAGGCGGTGCGCTAAGGGTTCTTATGCTCGTTTGCTCTTGAGGGGTGCTTCGTGACGATGGGCCCGGTGCCGGCCGGGGGTTTGTTGGGGTTGACGTGTCCCTGCGTGACGACCCGCACGCCTTTCTTGAAGAAGACTTCCTCGATGCCGCGCCGATCATCCCCCGGCACGCCTACAAGCCTGACAGCGTCATTGCGAATGTCGCTCTTTTTCGACACCGATGTTACTCCTCGCCCGGCTGGCCCTCGATGAGCTCCAGGACCTCGATTTCGGAACCGTTCACCAACAATCCCGCGCCCTCAAGAGCTTCCGCGAATTCACCCGTCTCCCCATCGATTTTCCACTCGTTGCTCACATAAATTTGCTCCGGCGCTGGGAACGTCGAGGTCACCGAGCCGCGCGCGAGCAATCCGCCCACATAATTTCCGCTCTTGAGGCGGATGCGCACCCAACGCTCCGTCCCATCGGAGAAGATCTGATCCCACGGTGAGTATTCCGGTTGGAGCAGATGCGTGAGGATGTGCTTTGTGAAAATCCGCGGTTTCCATCTGCTGGAATTTCGCAGCAGCAAGATGACCGGCGCCCAAAAGAGCGGTAGGACAAGCACGATGACGTACGCGGCGAGAATCTTTGGCCAGCCCACCGGCGCTATGAGGTAGATCCACAGCGTCAACGAGTAGTGAATGGCGCTGTAGGCGATAACGGCCGGGAGCTGCTTTGCGAAGTCGCGCTCCCCGCTCGAAATAAAGAGCCTGTAGATCTCGCTTGCGATGAAGCCGGGCAAGAAATACAGGAGGAACAGCAGCAGCTTGTCTTGTTGCCAGACGTCACCCATCGAGTCCAATGGTCGCCTCCCTCCGTGCCGTCTTCCTCCGACTGTGCGCGACTGAGGGACCGGCGAGAGCAAGCCATGCCCTCACGCAGGATATTGCTTGAGCCCACCCTGACGATGTAGTATAATGCATGTAACGCACTCAGATGTCGAAGCCCTCAGAGGATCGCGATGGCTACCCTGGCCGTGCCGGCGGCTGCCGGACCCGTCTCGTTCGAGACCTCGCCGGAGCGCTACCGGCACTGGAAGCTGGCGGTCGCGGGGCGGGTCGCGACGCTGGCGCTCGACGTCGATGAGGACGCCGGGCTGCGGCCGGGCTACAAGCTCAAGCTGAACTCGTACGACCTCGGCGTCGACGTCGAGCTGCGCGACGCGCTCGACCGGATTCGTTTCGAGCATCCGCAGGTCGCCTGCGTCGTCGTGACCAGCGCGAAGGACCGCAGCTTCTGCGCCGGCGCGAACATCTACATGCTCGGCACGTCGTCGCACGCCTGGAAAGTGAACTTCTGCAAGTTCACCAACGAGACGCGCAACGGGATGGAGGACTCGAGCCGCCACGACGGGCTGCGCTTCGTCGCCGCGGTCAACGGTGCGTGCGCCGGCGGCGGCTACGAGATCGCGCTGGCCTGTGACGAGATCCTGATGATCGACGACCGCTCGACGACGGTCAGTCTGCCGGAAGTTCCGCTGCTCGGCGTGCTGCCCGGCACCGGCGGTTTGACGCGACTGACCGACAAACGCAAGGTGCGGCGCGATCTGGCCGACCTGTTCTGCACCAACGCCGACGGCGTGCGCGCGCAGCGTGCCAAGGAGTGGGGTCTGGTCGACGCGGTCGCCAGCCCATCGGAGTTCCCGGCGCTGGTGCAGGCCCGCGCGCAGGCGCTCGCCGACGCATCGCCACGCGCGAGCGATGCGCGCGGCATCGTGTTGCAACCGCTGCAGAAGACCGACGACGACGAGGGCTATCGCTACCGGCACGTCGAGGTGACCTTCGATCGCGCGGCGCGCAGCGCGACCCTGCTGCTGCGCGGCCCGGACGCGCCACCCCCGGCCGACGCCGCCGCGATCGAAGCGCTCGGCGACACGTGGTGGCCGCTGGCGCTCGCGCGCGAGCTCGACGACGCGCTCCTCGCGCTGCGCACGAACGAACTGGAGCTCGGCCTGCTGGTGCTGCGCACTGAGGGCGACCTCGACGCCGTGCTCGCCGCCGGCGCGCAGCTCGATGCGCTGCGCGAGCACTGGCTGGTGCGCGAGACGATCGGTCTCTTGCGCCGGACGTTGGCGCGGTTGGACGTGACCTCGCGTAGCCTGTACGCGCTGATCGACGCGGGCTCGTGCTTCGCCGGACTCTTCTTCGAGCTCGCGCTCGCCGCCGACCGCTCCTACATGCTCGACCAAGCCGACGGCGAGGATCCGCTGATCGCGCTCGACGCGTGCAACGCCGGGCTCTTCCCGATGGTCAACGGTCACACGCGGCTGGCGACGCGTTTCCTCGGCGCGCCCGAGACGCCGGCGCGGCTGCTTGCCGCGGGCGACCGGCGCTACAGCGCCGCGGCGGCGCTCGAGCTGGGGTTGGTGACGCTCGCCCCCGACGAGCTCGATTGGGAAGACGAGATTCGCCTCGCGCTCGAGGAGCGCGCCGCGCTCTCCCCCGACGCGTTGACGGGGATGGAAGCCAGCCTGCGTTTCGGCGGCGACGAGACGCTCGAGACCAAGATCTTCGGCCGGCTCTCGGCTTGGCAGAACTGGGTTTTCGTGCGGCCCAACGCAACCGGGGAAGCCGGGGCGCTCACCCGCTTCGGCACCGGCACCAAGCCGCACTTCGACCGGAACCGTGTGTGATGACGACGATCGATTATCAGGACCGCATCCCGAACAACGTCGACCTGGGGGCGAACCGCACGCTGCAGCGCGCGCTCGAGCAGTGGCAGCCGGCCTTCCTGCGCTGGTGGAAGGAGCTGGGGCCGACCGACTTCCAGGCCTCGGACGTCTACCTGCGCACGGCGACCTCGGTCGATGCGAAAGGCTGGGCGCACTACGACTACGTGCGCATGCCCGACTATCGCTGGGGGATCTTTCTCGCCGAACCCGAGCGCGACCGCACGATCGGCTTCGGCGACGACATGGGGAAGCCGGTCTGGCAGCAGATCCCCGGCGAGTACCGCAGCACGCTGCGCCGGCTGATCGTCACCCAGGGCGACACCGAACCGGCCTCGGTCGAGCAGCAGCGATTGCTCGGCCACAGCGCGCCCTCGCTCTACGATCTGCGCAACCTCTTTCAGGTCAACGTCGAGGAGGGGCGCCATCTGTGGGCGATGGTCTACCTCTTACATGCCTACTTCGGCCGCGACGGACGCGAAGAGGCCGAAGCGCTCTTGCAGCGCCACTCCGGCGCCGCCGACAACCCGCGCATCCTCTCGACCTTCAACGAGCCGATCAGCGACTGGCTGTCCTTCTTCATGTTCACCTTCTTCACCGACCGTGACGGGAAGTTCCAGCTCAAGTCGTTCGCCGAGTCCTCGTTCGACCCGCTGGCGCGCACCTGCCGCTTCATGCTGACCGAAGAGGCGCACCACATGTTCGTCGGCGACACCGGCATCTCGCGCATCGTGCGGCGCACGCTCGAGGTGATGGCGGAGCGCAACAGCGACGATCCGCCGACGATCCGCAACGCCGGCGCGATCGACCTCCCGACGATCCAGCGCTACTTGAACTTCTGGTTCAGCTCGTCGCTCGATCTGTTCGGCGCCGACTCCAGCTCCAATGCGGCGGCGTACTTCGCCAACGGGCTCAAGGGCCGCCCCGACGAGAAGAGGTACGCCGACCACGCCGAGCGCGAAACGATCTACGAGCTCGAGGTTCCCGACGGTCGTGGCAGCATGCGCGTCGAGCGCATCCCGCTGCGTAACGCGATGAACGAGTTCGTCCGTCTCTCGTACGCCGAGGACTGCGAGAAGGGGCTCGCGCGCTGGAACCGGCTGATCGCCGCCGCCGGCCACCCCTTCCGCTTCGCACTGCCCAGCGTGCGCTTCCGCCGCACGGTCGGCAGCTGGGCGAACGTCCCGACCGATCCGGGCGGGACGCCGATCGCGCAGTCGGCCTACGACGCGAACATCGCGAGCTGGCTGCCCAGCGAAACCGACCGCACGTTCATCGCGAGCTTGATGCACGGCGTCTTCGAGCCCGGCAAGATGGCGAGCTGGATCGCGCCGCCGGAGAAGGGCATCAAAGACCGGCCGGTCGACTACGAGTACGTACGGCTGGCCTAACAGGGAAGCGCTAGATGTGGAGTCGTGATCGTCGTGCTGCGCGTACTCCGGCGATCGCAAGGGTCCGGCAAGATGGCTGGTTGGATCGCACCACCGGACAAGGGCATCAAAGACCGTCCAACCGATTACGAGTACGTTCGTTTGAATTGACGGAGTGATCGGCGCGCGGGTCGCGAAGGGGCGGGGAAAGATGGCGCTTGATCCCTCGCTATTATTGTTCGTGCCCGCCGATCGGGCGGATCGGTTCGTCAAAGCGCTCGACGCCCCCGGCGCAAGCGGCGCCATCCTCGACCTCGAGGATGCCGTCGCGCCGGATCGCAAGGCGTTCGCACGCGACCAGGTGCGGGCGTTCCTCGATGCGCACGGCGACCTCACCCGCCTGGTCGTGCGCATCAACCCTCCCGACAGTCTCGACGGGCGCGCCGACCTGGTGATGTTGACGACTCCGCCCCAACCGGCGGCGATCGTCGTCCCGAAGGTCGCCGACGCCGGCGATCTCGCGCACGTCAGCGCGGTGGTCGGCCCGATCCCGCAGATCGCGCTGATCGAGTCGGCCGAAGGCCTCGTCCAGTGCGAGCGGATCGCGCTCAGCTCGCACGTCCTCGCGCTGGCGTTCGGTCCGTACGACCTGGCCGCCGCGCTCGGCGGTGAGCCCGATCTCGACGTGCTGCTGCCGCACCGCGCGCGCATGCTCGTCGCGGCGCGGGCCGCCGGCCGCTGGGCGCTCGACGGCCCGTCGCGGGAATACGGCGATCCGGCGATCCCGGCCCGCGACGCGATGTCCGCGCGGCGGCTGGGCTTCGACGGCAAGATGCTGATCCACCCGGCGCAGCTGGCCCCGGTGCGCGCAGCGTTCGCGCCCAGCGACGCCGAGATCGCCTACGCGCGCCGGGTGATGGAAGCCGCCGCGAAGGGCTCGCCGGCGGTGCTCGACAGCACGATGATCGACACGCCGATCATCACCTCGGCCGAACGCGTCCTGCGGCGCGCCGGCGTCACTCTGTAAGCAGCGCGGGCGGCGTCTCGGCGCGATGCCCGAGCGCGCCGGCGGCGCGCAGCGCGGCGATGCGCTCCTCGCCGTACCCGAGCAGCTCGCGCAGCACCGTCTCGGTGTGCTCGCCCAGCTCCGGCGCGCGGCGGTGCTCGCTGGACGGCGCGCCGACGCGCACGGGGCTCGCGATCCAGCGGGCCTGTCCGAAGCGCGGGTGGGGCGTGCTCGCGATCAGGCCGCGCGCCGCGGTCTGCGGATCGGCGAGCGCTGCGGGGACGTCGTTGATCGGCCCGCACGGCACGCCGGCGGCGGTCAAGAGCGCGATCCACGCGGCGCTCTCGCGGGTGACGAAGACGTCGGCCAGCGTGCGGATCACCAGCTCCCGGTTCGCGCGGCGCGCGGCGAAGTCGGTGAAGCGGGGATCCTCGCGCACCTGCGCGATCCCGAGCGCGTCGACCAGCCGTTGCCAGAACTTCTCCTTCGCACAGACCACGACGATCCAACCGTCGGCGGTGCGAAAGTTCTGGAATGGGACGATCGAGGGGTGCGCCGAGTCGGCCAGCCGTTCGGGCCGGTATGCGCCGTCGGGCGCGAGCGTCCAGGCGGCGACATACGTCAGCATGCTCATCGCCACGTCGAACAGCGCGGTGTCGCAGTCGCCGCCGACGCCGTCGCGGCGTGCCGCGTGCACCCCGGCCAGCAGCGCGAGCGCGGCGACCAGGCCGCCACTGTAGTCGACCAGCGAGAGCCCCGACTTCGTCGGTGGCCCGTCGGGCGCGCCGGTCAACGATTGCCAGCCGGCCAGTCCTTGCAGGACGTAGTCGTAGGCCGGCTCGGCGCGCCGCGGACCGGTCATGCCGAAGCCGGAGAGCGAGACGCAGACGATCCGCGGGTTGACCGGCGCGAGATCGGCGTAGCGCAGGCCGAGCTGCTCGGGCATGTCGCCGCGCAGGTTCGAGAAGACGGCGTCGGCGCGGCGCACCAGGTCGTGGAAGACAGCGCGACCCTCCGGATGACTCAGATCGAGCGCGACGCTGCGCTTGTCGTGGTTGAACGCCTCGAAGAACAGGCTCGCGTCGCCGGCCTGGTAGGGCGGGACGGCGCGGCCGACGTCGCCGCCCGAACGCGCGTCCTCGATCTTGACCACGTCGGCACCCAGCTCGGCGAGCTGGACCGTCCCGAAAGGCCCGGCGCCGAACTGTTCGATCGCGACCACGCGAAGATCTGCGAGCGGTTTCACGCCGCCCGCGTTCAGCAAGCCTGTTCGGCGTCCTGCGGGGGGCACTCGTCGAGCAGTCGCGTGAATTCCTCGGCCGAGCACGGGTGGCCGAACAAGAAGCCCTGGCCCCAGCGGCAGCCCGCGCGCACCAGCGCGCGCTGCTGCGCGCGCGTCTCGACGCCTTCGGCCAGCAGCTCGTAGCCGAAGCGTTCGGCGACCGCGACCATCGCGTCGACGATCGCGACGTCGCGCGAGTCCTCGGGCAGGCCGGCGATGAACGCGCCGTCGATCTTGAGCAGGTCGACGCGCACGCGCTTGAGCTGCTCGAGCGAGGACTTGCCCAGACCAAAGTCGTCGAGCGCGATCGCCAAGCCCGCTCGGCGCAACGTCGTCAGCGCCTGATTCGTCGTGACGACGTCGCGCATCGCGTCGATCTCGGTGATCTCGACGCCGACGCCCTCGAGCGCGCCGTCGAAGGCCAGCACGCCGGCCAGGAAGGCCGGGTCGGCCAGCTCGTGCGCCGACAGGTTGAACCACGCCCGAAAACCGGGTCGCGTGCGCCGCCAAATACTGGTCAGGTGGACGGTCTGCTCGGTCACCCACAGCCCGATCCGGGGCATCATGCCGAGCTCTTGCGCGAGCGGCAGGAATTCGTCGGGCGGCAACAGCCCGCGCTCGGGATGACGCCAGCGCACCAGCGCCTCGGCACCAAGGATCGTGCCGCTGGTGAGCTCGACGTGCGGCTGGAAATGGAGCACCAGCTCGTCGCTCCGCAGGGCTGTTTCCAGCTCGCCATGCAGCCGCCGCATGCTCACCTGCGCTTCCCCCACCCGGGCCGGGTCAGTCATTCCATCCCCTCCACCCTTCGGTATCGGCGGACCGCCGACAAAGCGACAATCGCGCGACCGGGGATGGATGGTACGGGACGTTCGGTCAGCCGTCGCGCGGGTCGCGCCCGCGCTTGTAGACCATGAAGGTCCGCTCGTACGAGATCACGGTCTGCTCGCGTTGGTTGGTCCCGATTGTGCGGGCGGTCACCAGACCGACATCGGGGCGAGATTCCGATTCGCGCTTGGCGAGGATCTCGCTCGACGCGGAGATCGTGTCGCCGATGAACACCGGGCTGGGCAGCCGGATGTCATTCCAACCCAGGTTCGCCATCACGTGCTCGCTGAGATCCGAAACCGACAGACCGACCGCGAGCGAAAGCGTGAAACACGAGTTCACCAGGATCTTGCCGAACGGCGTCCGCTCGGCGAGCTGCGCGTCGAAGTGAATCGGATTGGTGTTCAGGGTCAGCATCGTGAAGAGCGTGTTGTCCGTCTCCGTGACGGTCCGTCCAAGGCGGTGGCGGTAGATATCGCCCACCTCGAAATCCTCGTAATACCGGCCAAGCCAGCCTGCTTTGATCACGCGGCGCCGTTCGGCGGAGCAGCGCCGCTCTCATCGTGTGCGGTCTTAGAGACCGGGGACGCGCGGACCCCAGCCGGTGAAGGCACCGCTGCCGGGGACCGGGGGACGGACGATCCGCACCAAGCGGACGGTCTCGGGGATGGTGCTTATAGTACGCATACCTCAGATACGGCGCGAGACGCTCGGTGTTTCGTGCTGCTCCCGGTCGATCGCGCCGCGCTCGGTAGTCACCCGTTTGGGATCCGCGGAGAAGGCCGGCTTTCGTGCCGCCTGAGCGGCGTCGAGTTCGCGGAGCGCGTGGGCCAGCAGGTCGTCGACGTGCCGACCGTCCGCCGGCGCGAGCGCGATCCCGCAAGTCACGCTCAGGCGCACCTGACGCACGGCCCCAAACGTGCCGGTCGTGAACGGCTCATCGAAGCCCCGCAGGTAGCGTTCCAGTTGGTGGCCGGCTTCCGCCGGCCCGGCCACGCCCGGCATGAGCAGCACGAAGTGATCGGCGCTGAGCCGCGCGACGATGTCGCCATCGGCGTGGGCTTGCAACATCGCCGCGACCTCGACCAGCAACGCGTCGCCGGTCTGCTGGCCGAGCGACTCGTTCACCGCGCGGAACCCGTTAATGTCGAGTACCACCAGCGCGAACGGCTCGCCGGTCTGCAGCGCAGCGGCGCCGCGCGCGCGGAACGCAGCCCGGGTCATCACGGCGGTCAGCGTGTCGTGCTCCGTTTGATAGACCAGACGGTCGAACTGCGCGCGCTGCTGAAGCCGAGTCGCGCACAGCGCGGCCAACGTCTCGATGAAGGCGTTGTCGAGCGAGTCCAGTGGGGCGTCGAGTGCGACTGGCGACACCATCGAGAGCGCATAGGTCCTCGCACCGACCTGGAAGAGTGTCCCGACGAACGCGCGGACGCGGTGCTCGCGCGCGCCACGCGTCCCCGCGAGCCGCGGATCGTCGCGCACGTCGGCCCACGAGTGCGTCCGTCCTCCGCGGAACAATTGACCTACCAGCATGTCGGACGCCGTATGACGCGAACCCGCCACCAGCACCTGTGGGCTTCCCAGCGACCCGAACGAGACGTCGACGACGAGCTCCAGGCCCTCCAGATGCAGGATCGAGCCGTTGAACGGGTTCCCTTCCTTCAAGACGGCGCCCGTCGCGTTGATCAGCTCGCGCAAGTAGCTCACATCGTCCATCGCACTCGTCGACGCAACCCGCCACAGCGTCTCGAGTCGTCGCTGGTGGCGGCGCACGATGCCCATCTCGCGCTCGACGTCGGCCTCCGCGCGCTTGGCGCGGGCTTCCTGCCCCAGCAGGTCGCGCACAGCCCCGGCGAACACGAGCAACGAGGCGAGTAGGTAGAACGCGCGGCCGACGTACCAGCTGACTTGATAGGTGTCCTCCGAGAGGGTGTTGATGACCGAGTCGAGCACGACGGCGAGCAGCGCCAAGCGCAGCCACGCGTCGAGCCCAGAGAGGCGCCCGCGAAGCGCGAGCGCGAGGAATGCCAGGGAGAGCACGAGCGCGAACGCAGGCGGCGGACCGTAGAGCGGGTTCTGCACGATCCCGGCCGCGGCGAGCCCATGCACCAAGGTGCTGAACCCAACCAACAGGCCTCCCTCCAGCAGGACGACGCCGAGCGCGGCAACGCACAGGAAGGCCGGCGATGACGGCCGGCGCTCGTCGGAGCGCGCGAGCCCGAAGTAGATGAACGCGACCAGCGTCGCGAAGACGGCCCAGGTCGGATAGAGCCATCCCATCGCGAAGGTCCCACCCGATAGGACCGTTTCATCGTCCAGGCCGAGCGGGAACGCGAACGTCATCAGGAACGAGAGCAGCCCCAACCCGATGAAGGCTATCCCGAGGAAGCCGAGCGAGCGGCGCGGCCCGCGGCGGTAGCGCAGCAGGACCAAGCCCGCCGTCGATAGATCGGCCAGGCCTCCCATCAGCATCATCGCGGGGATGAGCCCCGCCACGTTGGTGAACCGATAGTGCGCGAACGGCAGGGCCACGAGCGCGAGCGCTAGCAAGCCGGCGCCGACGCAGGCGTCCCAGCGAGGCGCGGTGATAGCGGTGGTCAGGGCGCGAAAGCGGTCCCTCACCGGATTGGTCTACCCGGTACGGCGTGGTGATCCACGCGGCGACCCGGTTGGCCCTCACATCGGCGTCGCATTTCGACCGCAACCAAGGAGTTCGGCGCGCGGTCGTCCAAGCTGAGCGGCAACATCCGGCTCTTGCAGACCGCGCGGAGCGTGTCTCGAACCGGACCTCTCCGCCCCGTCGAGGAGCGACGGAGCGCTTTCTTCCCATAAGGGGCAATGGAACTACACGACGCGACGCCGGCCGTCCCCGCACGGCCGCGACGTCGTCAGGCGCACGAAGCCGCCGACCCGGTCGCCGCACCGCGCGCACCGCATCTGCGTCCATACCAGGTCGAAGCGCAGCAGGCGATTCTCGAACACCGCGCACGCGGCGTACGCAGCCAATTAGTCTCGCTCGCCACCGGCCTTGGAAAGTGCGTCGATCCGAAGACGTGGGTGTGGTCGAACGGCTTGCGTCGTTTCGGCGACGCCTGGGGTTCCGATCGCATCGCCGGGCCGCACGCGACCGATCGCGTCGCCGGCTGGTACGACGACGGCGTCAATCCGGGGAAGCGGATCGAGACCGCCGCCGGACTGAGCATCGACGGGACGCTCGCGCACCGCGTCTGGATCCGTCGCGACGACGGCTTCGAAGGCTGGTGCCGGATGGAGGATCTGCGGCGGGGCGATTTCGTCGCCATCGCACGCGGACGGGCCGACTTCGGCGACGCCGACGTCCCCCTCGAAGAAGCATATTTGCTCGGCCTGGCGATCGCCGACGGCTGCATGGTCAAGACCGGCCCAAACACCCACCGCTTGCAAGTCGAAGCCGCTCGGCGCGACGGCGGTGTCGCGGTCCTCGAGAGAAGTCCGGCCGAGGCCGCGATCAGTCCTGAGCGGGTCGTTCCGCAGGCGATCTTGCGTGGGACGCGGCGCGTCGTGCAGACGTTCCTGCGCGGGTACTTCGACGGCGATGGGGTGGCCAACCCGATCGTCGGGTGCAATACTTCCAGCCGGGAGCTGGCGGAGCAGATTCAACAGCTCTTACTCGGCCTGGGCGTGTTCTGCGCGCTGCGTACGCGCACGTCAACGCGGGGCTTGCCCTCGCACATGGTGTGCGTCTATGACATTGAGGCCTTCGAGCGCGAAGTCGGATTCACCCGGATCGGCCGCGCGCGGGATCGGTTCTTCCAGGCCTCACTCGCTCGTCGGCGCAATCCGAACCAAGACGTCGTCCCCGGCGTCGGCGCGCTCCTGCGGTCGCTCGCCGGGGCGATCGACGCGAAGTATCGCAGCGAATACTTCCGGACGATCCGCGCCTACTACGACGGCTGCTCGCGCCGGCCGACGTACCTCCAGCTCCGCCGCTGGCTCGCAGCCGCACCGGACTGCGACGAGCGGCGCGAGATCGAGCGCATCGTCGCCGAGCACCGGGCGTGGACGCCGATCACGGCGATCGCCGAGTCGGCGATCCATCGCATCGACTGTCAGGTCGACGAGACGCATGCCTTCATCGGCAACGGCCTGGTCAACCACAACACCGTCATCATCGCGACGCTGCCCAAGCTGCTGTCGCTGCGGACGGGGGACGTGACGCTGGTCGTGGCGCACCGCGACGAGCTGATCGAGCAGATCGTCGAGAAAATGCGGATCGAGAACCCCGACGCGCGGATCGGGGTCGAAAAGGCCGAGCGCCACGCCTCCGAGGACTGCTCGATCGTGGTCGCGACCGTGCAGAGCCTGGCCGAAAAGCGGCTCGAGGAGTTCGTCGGCCGGTTCCGGCGCCGGATCGCGCTGTTCGTCATCGACGAGGCGCACCACGCCGCCGCCCCCTCCTACCGCGCGATCGTCGACGCGGTCCTGGCGGTGCGCCCCGAGGCGATGGTCATGGGCTTCACCGCGACGCCGAACCGCGGCGACGGGGTGCGGCTGGTCGACGTCTTCGAGAAGATCGTCTACACGATGGATGCCCGCAAGGCGATCGACGCGGGCTATCTGGTCCCGGTCAAGTCGTATGCGGTCGCGACGACGACCAACCTCGACGACGTCGCCTCGCGCGGCGGCGACTTCGTGATCGGTCAGCTCGCCGCCGCGGTGAACACGGTCGACCGCAACAAGCGGATCGTCATGGCCTACAAACAACACACTGCCGGACTCAAAGCGCTGGTCTTCACCGCCTCGGTCGAGCATGCGCGCGACGTCGCCGAAGAGTTCGTCGCGCACGAGATTCGCGCCGAGTGGGCCTCGGGCGAGACGCCGCGCGAAGACCGCGAACGGATCGTGCGCGAGTTCCGCGCCGATGGGATCGACGTGCTGGTCAACTGCGGTCTCTATCTGGAAGGCTTCGACGTCCCTTCGGTCCAGGTGATCCTCAACGCACGCCCGACCAAATCGACGACGCTCTACACCCAAATCACCGGCCGCGCCCTGCGCCCGGTCGACGACATCGCGAACGCGCTCTCGAAGACCAATTCCGCGCTCGAGCGGCGCGAGCTGATCGAGAAGTCGCTCAAGCCCGCGGCGATCGTCATCGATCTGGTCGACCAGGCGCATCGCCACCAGCTCGTCACCGTCCCCTCGCTCTACGGGTTGCCGCCGCACATCGACGCGCAGGGCCGGATGACGGCCCAGGTCGCCGACAAGTTCGAAGAGCTGCTGCGGCGCGACCCCAAACGCGCGGCGAAAGTCCGTTCGGCGGAAGAGATCGAGACCGCGCTGGTCGAGATCGACGCCTTCGCCGCGCCGCGCGAGATCAAACCGACCTGGCAGGCTATCGATCCGATCGAACACTGGCGGCTCGAGATCCCGCCGGCTCGGATCGCGCTCGACCGCCGCGGCCGCCCGATCCCGGACTTCGCGAGCAAGTGGGACCAGTGGGTCACCGAGGCGCGCCGCATCGCACCCCACGAGGACGCCGAGCGGTTCGCGACCCGCATGCTGAACGTCGATGCGAAGTCGATGCGCTGGGAGCGCCGCCGCATCGACGTCAAACGCGACGGCGAGAAGTACGTGACGCTGCTCTCCACCGAAGAACTCCCCGAACGGGTGATCGAGGTCAGCTCCTCGCTCCCCGGCGCGCTCGGCAGCGCCTACCAGCGGGTCGACGAGATGCTCTCGGGCTATACGTCGATCCCGGTCAACGGCGCCGCACCGCGCCCGCCGCAGAACGGCGCCGCGATCGGCGCGAAGGGCGCCAAGCCGGAACCGAACGGCCCCGGCCGGCGCCGGCGCCGCACCCGCACGCGCCGGCCCTGATCGCGTGCGCCGCAGCCTGCTTTTGCTGGCCGCGCTCCTCGCGCTGGCGGTCAGCCCAGCGCAGAATCCGGCGCCGCACCATCCCTGGACCGACCCGGGTCATCTGCGCATCGGCGTCCTGCGCACCCTCGACAGCCTCGATCCGCTGCTCTCCGGACAAGCCGGCACGACCGACGTCGCGCAGTTCCTTTTCAGCGGCCTGATCCGCTACGACGACCACGGCGAGCCGATCCCCGACGCGGCGCTGGCGGTGCCGACCCGCGCCAACGGCGGGATCAGCGCCGACGGCAAGACGATCGTCTACCATCTGCGCGCGGACATCCGCTTCGCCGACGGCGTCCCACTGACGGCCGACGACGTCGTCTTCACCTGGCAGCAGGACCTCGATCCGCACAACAACGTCCCGTACCATTTTCCGTACGACCAAGCCGTCAGCGTCGTCGCGCGCGATCCGCACACGGTCGTCGTGCACCTGCGCGCGCCGTCGGCACCGTTCGTAGCCGGCTTCTTCCGCTGCGGCAATCAGGGGGCGATCCTGCCGAAGCACCTGTTGGCGGGCCACGACCTCAACCGCGATCCGTTCAACCTGCGACCGATCGGCAGCGGGCCCTACGTCGTCGCCGGCTACGAGCCGAACGTCGTGCTCGAGATGGTGCCGAATCCGTACTGGTACGGCGGCCGGCCTGGGTTGCGCTCGATCACCTATCGCATCATCACCAACGAGAACACCTTGCTGGTCGCGCTGCGGACTCACGAGATCGACTTCTACTGGGGCGCACCCGAGCAGCAGGCGGAACAGCTGCGCGCGGCGCCGGGCGTGCGGGTGAGCGCGCTGCCCTTCGATCAATACGAGATGCTGGTCTTCGACGCGCGGCGCGCGCCGTTCGCCGATCCACTGCTGCGCCACGCCACGGCGCGGGCGATCGACTGGGTGAGCCTGGCGCGGACCGTCTACCTGGGCGTCGACCTCCCCGACTGGGGCGACGTCTTCCCGCGCTCCTGGGCGTACACGCCGCAGCCCGACCCCAACGGCTACGACCCGGCAGCCGCCCGGGCACTGCTCGACCGCGCCGGCTGGAAACCGGGGCCCGACGGGATTCGGGTCAAGGACGGTCACCGGCTCGCGGCCGAGATCGTGACCGTCGCCGGCGTGATTCCGCGCGAGAACGCCGAGGTCTTGATCCAACAGCAGTTGCGCGGGGTCGGGATCGAGCTGGCGGTGCACAACGGGCCGGCCAACCTGCTGTTCGCCGCCTATGGCGCGGGCGGGCTCCTCGCCCGCGGTCAGTTCGACCTCGCGATCTATGCCTGGACGCCCTACCCCGACCCCGACGACAGCCTGACGGCCGGCCCCGACCAAGTGCCCCCGCAGGGCGCCAACTACTCGGGCGTCGTCGATGCCGAGCTCGGCCGGATCGAGCGCGCCGCCAACGCGACCTACGAGCGGCCACAGCGCAAGGCGCTCTACGCGCAGGTCGAGCGACGGTTGGGTGAGGTGCTGCCGTACCACACGATCGTTTGGCGCGCGAACCTGGATGCATGGAACGATGATCTGCACGGCGTACGTCCGGCGTCGGCGATGAGCGACTTCTGGAACGTCGGCGACTGGACGCTGTGACGCCCGCCTGGACCCGCCGCAGCGACGAGCTCGCCGAGCCCGTCGTCGCGCTGTACGTCCTGGCGGCGCCCGAGGCGACCTCGTCGCTCGGCTTGAGCCAGGCCGACTCCGCCACGACAGACTTCGCGCCGGGCTGGCGCGAACGCATCGCCTGCGCGGCGGCAGCTGCGCACGCCGAGCTGGCCACCGCGCTCGCCCAGGAGAGCGATCCGCGCGTTCGCGAGGACGTCGCGATCTTGCAGCACGCGGTGCGATTGGTCGAGCGCGCGCTCGCCGTGCGCGACGCGCACCTGGTCGCGCTGATCGACGTCGTCCGGACCGCCTTCGTCGGGCTGCGCGTCCTGCTCGACGAACAGAATCCGCCGGCGCGCAAGGAGCTGGCGCTCGTGCGGCTGCGCCGGTACGCAGGGCTGGTCGCCGGCACGCCGCCACTCGCCCAGATGGCGGAAGCGGAGACGCGCGCCCGGCTCGCGCTGCCCGGTTTGCTCGGACCATACGTCGTCGAGGTGCGCACCGCGCTCGCGCTGGGACCCCTGCTGCTCGATGGGATCGGCGACTTGCTGCGCGGTTCCGGCCTGACCGGCTGGGAAGAGGCCTTCGCGGCGCTGCGCACGCAGTGCGCGGCCTACTTGCGCTTCGTCGAAGACGTCGTGTTGCCGCGCACGCGCGACGACCACCGGTTGCCGCCCGACGTCTACGCCGCCGCGCTCGCGGAGGTCGGCGTCGACATCTCGCCGGCCGAGCTGATCGCGCTTGCGCACGCGGCGTTCGACGCGTTGCAAACCGAGATGCAGGCGCTCGCGCCGACGGTCGCCCGCGCCCACGGCATCGACGCCAGCGACTACCGCGACGTCCTGCGCGCCCTCAAGCGCGAGCAGATCCACGGCGACGCCGACGCGATCCTGGCCTTCTATCGCCGCCGGCTCGAGGAGATCGAGACGATCGTACGGCGGGAACGGCTGGTGACGCTGCCGCAGCGGCCGGCGCGGATTCGCATCGCCACCCTCGCCGAGAGCGCCGAGGTTCCCGTCGCGCACATGAACCCGGCCCAATTGGTCGGTAATACCGGCCAGGTCGGCGAGTTCGTGTTGCCGCTCGACGTCCCGCCGGCGGCCGGTGGCGACGGCACGGAACGCGCCGACGACTTCACCCACGACGCCGTGACGTGGACGCTGACCGCCCACGAGGCCCGCCCCGGCCACGAGGTGCAGTTCGACCGCATGCTCGGCGCCGGTTTATCGCTCGCGCGGGCAGCGTTCGCCTTCAACTCGGTCAACGTCGAGGGCTGGGCGCTCTACGCCGAGCGCATCCTGTTCGCGTACATGCCGCCGGCCGCGCAGTTGTGCTCGCTGCAGATGCGGCTGCACCGCACCGCGCGCGCCTTCCTCGATCCCGAGCTGCAGAGCGGCGCGATCTCACCGGCGCAGGTCCAGGCCTTCCTCGAACGCGAGGTGGTCTACTCGCCGACCTTCGCCCGCAGCGAGGTCGAGCGCTACACCTTTCGCGCGCCGGGTCAGGCGACATCGTACTTCTTCGGCTACACGAAGCTGGTCGCGCTGCGCGAGGAGACGGAACGGGCGCTGGGCGCGCGGTTCGACGCCTGCGCGTTCCACGACTTCATCCTCGACCAGGGGCTGCTGCCGCCGGCCGCACTGCGCGAGGCCGTGCTCGAGCGCTTCGTCAGTGCGCTGACCAGCCGCCGTCGATCGCGATCGGCGCCCCGGTGATCGAGATCGCGAAGTCACTGCACAAGAAGGCGCACAGCGCGCCGACCTCGTCGGGCGCGATGAAACGCCGGGTGGGCATCGCCTCGAGGAAGGCACGCTCGAGGGCGTCCTCCTCGCTGATCCCGCCGCCGTAGGAGCGCACCAGGTCGGCCGCCTGCCCGCGCACCAGATCGGTCATGACGGCGCCGGGACAGATTGCGTTGGCAGTGATCCCGACCGGCGCGCCCTCTACCGCCGTCGCGCGCGTGAAGCCGACGACGCCGTGCTTGGCGGCGATGTACGCGGCCTTGTACGGTGAGGCGACAAGGCCGTGGACGCTGGCGATGTTGACGATCCGGCCGCCGCCGCGCGCGACCAAGTGCGGCCAAGCGGCTTTGGTCGCATAGAAGACACTGTCGAGGTCGATCGCGCGCACGTTCTGCCAGCGCTCGACGGGGAAATCTGCGATCGCCGAGATGAACTGCACGCCGGCGTTGTTTACGAGGTGGTCCATACCGCCGAGGTCGGCCGCGGCGGCGTCGACGACGGCACGCACGGCCTCCGGGTCGCGCACGTCACAGCCGTAGGCGCGCGCGGTCACGCCGTGCGCCGCCGCGATCGCGCGCGCGGTGTCCTCGGCGAGGCCTCGGTCGAGGTCGACGATCGCGACGTGCGCGCCGGCCCGCGCGAAGGCCTCCGCACACGCCCGGCCAATGCCGCGTGCTGCACCCGTAACGAAGCTGACCCGGTCTCTTAGATCGATCGCAAGCAAGTCCTCGTCCTCCGAATCAAGGAGAATCGCCCCGTGGGTAGCCTGGTCCTCTCCGACGTCACGCGGTCGTTCGGCACGGTCGCCGCAGTCCGTGGTGTCTCCTTTGACGTCGCGGCGGGGACCACGTTCGGCTTGCTCGGCCCCAACGGTGCCGGCAAGACGACGACGATGCGGATGATCCTCGGGATCCTCGTCCCCGACCGCGGGACGGTCCGCTGGGACGGTGCGCCGATCGATCTGCGCATGCGCCGGCGATTCGGCTACCTGCCCGAAGAGCGCGGGCTGTACGGCAAGCTGCACGTGCGCGATCAGATCGCGTACTTCGGGCGACTGCACGGGATCAAACCGCCGAACGACGTGCGGCGCGCCGATGCCTGGATCGAGCGCTTGGCGCTCGAGGAGTACGCGACGCGCGCGTGCGGCGAACTCTCGAAGGGCAACCAGCAGAAGGTGCAGATCGCCTGTGCCGCGCTGCACGAGCCGGAGTTGCTGGTGCTCGACGAGCCGTTCTCCGGCCTCGACCCTGTCAACGCCGAGGTCATCTTGGCCGCGCTGCGCGCGCTTCAGCGGGCCGGCACCACGCTGATCCTCTCCTCGCACCACATGTGGCAGATCGAGGACCTGTGCGAGCGCTTCTGCATTATCGCGCAAGGTGAGGTGCGCGCCGCCGGCACGCTGGCGGAGCTGCGGGCGGCGTGGTCGACCCGCGTCGTCGAAGTCGAACCGTCGACCGCGGCGCTGCGGGCGGTGCTCGATGCGACGCCGAGCACGCATCCGCTCGACACCGACGGACGACCGACGCTGGCCTACGAGGTCGACATCGAGGTCGACACCGCGACGTTGTTGCGCCGGCTCGTCGCCGCCGGCGATGTCACGCGTTTCGCGCGCATCGAACCGAGCCTACACGACATCTACCTTCGCGCGATCGGCGCCGTGGCGTGAATACGCTCGCCGTCATCTTCCAAGCTGAGTTCGCGCGCCGGCTGCGCTCGCGCGCCTTCATCGCCGGGACGGTGATCGGGGTGGCGACGGTGCTGCTGTTCGCGCTGCTGCCGGGCCTGGCCCATCGCAGCCTCGGCTATTCGGCGCGGCGCATCGTGCTGATCGCCCCGCCGTCGCTCGCACAGCCCGCCGCGCGACTGCTGCGCGCCAACTTCGACGTGATCGAGATCCTCCCGCGGCTCGACGAGCGTCCCACCGCGGCGTCCCTCGACGCGCATCACCACGCCTCCGCCGTCGTGGTCCTCGCCCGCGAGCAGACGGGGCTGCGTGCGGTCGCCTACGTGCGCGATCCGTCGCTGTTCCGCTCGACCTTCGCCCACGACCTCGCGCCGCTCCAAATCGCGCTGGCGACCGGCATGCCGGTCGCGACGATCGTGGACCACCTCACCGTCCCGGTCGAGGTGCACGACGTCGCCGGCCGGTTCGCCGATGCCGGCGAGGCCGACGCCGCCAAGGGCGCGGCGTTCATTTTCATCTTCCTGTTGTATCTGGCGATCCTGCTCAACGCGCAGGCGATCCTGACGTCGGTGGCCGAGGAGAAGACCAGCCGCATCGCCGAGGTGCTCGTGGCGGCGGTCGATCCGACGCAACTCCTGGCCGCCAAGATCCTGGCCGTCACCGCGACCGGCTTCCTGCAGCTCGGCGTCTGGATCGCAACCGGGTTCCTGGCCGGCAGCGCGTTCACCGCCGCCTTCACCGCCGGCGACGTCGGCGCGAGCGCCGGCCCGCTGGCGGTCTCCGCCGCGGAGATCTTGCTGTTCGTCGCCTTCTTTCTGGTCGGCTTCGCGCAGTACAGCGTCCTCTACGCGGCGGCCGCCTCGCTGATCAGCCGCACCGAGGACATCGGCAGCCTCGCGGGCCCGTTGGTCCTGCCCGTCGCCGCCGCGATCGTGGTCGCGCAGTTCGGCATCACGTTCCCGAACAGCCCGAGCATCGTCACCTGCTCGTTCATCCCGCTGCTGGCGCCGTTCGTGATGTTCGCGCGCATCGCCGTCACGCCGGTCCCGGACTGGCAGCTCGCGCTCTCGCTCACCATCAACGTCGCCGTCGCGTTCGGCCTGGCCCTCTTGGCCGGCCGCGTCTACCGCGTCGGCCTGCTGCTCTACGGCCGGCCGCCCTCGCTGCGGCAGATCGTCGCGATGCTGCGAGCCTGAGGGGCGATGCCGCGCGCGCTGATCCCGCTCTTGGCGATCACGTTCGTCGACGTGCTCGGCTTCACGCTGCTGATCCCGATCCTGCCCTTCTACGCCGAGCACTTCGGCGCGACGCCGACGACGGTCGGCGCGATCTACGCGACGGTCGCCGTCTGTTCGCTCGTCTCGTCGCCGTTCTGGGGACGGTTGAGCGACCGGATCGGCCGCAAGGGCGTGCTCTTGGCGGCGCAGGTCGCGAGCTTGTTGGGCTTCGTGCTGCTCGCCTCGGGGACGGCGCTGTGGACGATCTTCCTGGCGCGCGCGGTCGAAGGTCTCGGCGGCGGCGGACTGGGCGTCACGCAAGCCTACGTCACCGACGTAACGCGGCCCGATCAACGCGCCCGTGCCTTCGGCTTGGTCGGCGCGACCTACGGGCTGGGGTTCTTGATCGGTCCGGCGAGTGCCGGCCTCCTGGTTCGCCTCGGCTATCATGCGCCGTTCTGGGCGGCCGCGGCGCTCGGGCTGCTGACGATCGTGCTCACGCTGGCGATTCTGCCGGAGTCGCGCGGACCGGTCAGCGCCGCGCCGTCACTGGCCGCGATCCGCGCCTCGCTCCGCTCGCCGGTGCTGGGCCGGCTGATCCTCACGCAGTTCGCGTTCGCCATCGCCTTCACGTCGTGGGTGAGCGTCTTCGCGCTGTTCGCCGAACGCGTGCTGGGCTACGGCCCGAGCCAAACGGCGTGGATCTTCATCGTCTCGGGCGCGGTCGGGATCGTCGTGCAGGCCGGCTTGATCGGCCGACTCGTCGACGCCTTCGGCGAAGGCCGCGTCGCGATCGCGGGCTTCCTGTGCGCGATCGTCGCCTACGCCGGCGTCGGCCTGGTGACGACGACGCCGTTGCTCGCCGTCTTCGTCGTGCTGTGGGCGCTCTCGGGCGCGCTGATCCGCCCGGCGCTCGGCTCGCTAATCTCCGCCGCGACGCCGGCGGACCAGCGCGGGACGATCCTGAGCATCAACGACAGCCTCAGCAACGTCGCCTTCGTCATCGCGCCGCTGGTCGCTACGACCGTGCTCGGCGTCAACCCGCACGTGAGCGGAATCGCGCCCGCGATCTTCGCCGCGCTCGGACTCGCACTCGGCTATCGCCTGTTTGCTTCTCCTGACGAGCGCTCTCACGCTTCATAGCGGCCCATCGCCGTTTCGCCTAGTGTGCAATGTTTCGCCCAGTGTGCAATATTGCTCAGTAGTCAAGGGCCGTGCTTGTTTACACTACCATGACGTATGCAAGCTTGGCGGACGTACAAGAGGGCAGGCATGACAGCAGCAACGCTCCGCTTGGTAGCGATCTCTTCCTTCGCGCTGCTGTTCTGCGCGTCGCGGGCGAGCGCCCAAGACTTCGGCAGTCCGCCGCCCGCCTCGGTGCCGATTCTCTACAACGATCACACGGTCTACGCCAAGCCCGACGTTCTGCGACAGGGCCGCGTGCTGGCCGCGCTGGTCAAGGATGGCCAGATCTACGTTCCGTTGCGCAGCATGTTCGAGCAGATGGGCGCGACGGTCTCGGTTTCGGACGACGGCAAGACGGTCACCGCGGTGCGAGCCGGCACCAGCGTCTCGGTCACGCTGGACAAGGCCGAAGTCGTCATCAACGGCGAGGCGCGACCGCTCGACGTGCCGCCACTCGTCTACAAGGGAGTCGTGCTGGTCCCGGTGCGCGTGCTCTCCGAAGCGCTCGGCGCCTACGTCCAATGGGTACCGGATCGGCGCATCGTCGTCGTGCGTTACATCCCGCCGCCGCCGCCTCCGCCGGCCCCCGTCCCGACACCGGTGCCGACCCCCGTCCCCACGCCGGTCCCGACGCCGGTGCCGACCCCCATCCCCACGCCGGTGCCGACGCCACCGTCGTACACCGCCTTCGTCGAGGCCGCGTTCTTCGCGCCCAAGAACTATAACGAGTTCGCGGACGGCAGCCCGTACTGCGACTCGTACGTGGTCAGCGGCGCCTATGCGCCCAAGGACTCGGCGTTCGCCGTCAAGGTCGACTTCCGCCAAGACGGGTACGTCACGACCGACAATCTCAACGCGGGCGGCAACGAGTTTACGCAGTTCGACACGATCGACCACGGTGCCGCGTTCGCCCCCGTCTTTCGGGCGGCGCAGAGCACCCTCGATGGACGCTTGGAGTTCAAGATCGCTTCGCCGCGGATCTACGTCGGCGTGGGGTATCTCCACACGGCCAACAACTATGGCTATCCGCAGCTGAACGGTGTCGGCGCCGGACTCGAAAAGTTACCCGACCTGCGGCAGGGGCTCAGCCTGTACGGCTCCGCGTTCTTCTATCCGGACGCAAGCGGCAGCTATCTCATCGCCAATCCGGCGAGTCCGAACTTCGGCGTAACGTATCGGCAAGAGTATCAGATCATCAAGTACGACATGGGTCTCGCCCTGGTCGTGGCACATTCGCCGCTCTACCTCTACGGTGGCTTCATGGGCGATCACTACGGCGCCAAAGAGAACGCGCCAATCAGTCAGATCCATGACGGTCCCTACCTCGGCCTCGGCCTGAAATTCTAAGCGGTCGGGAGGACCGGCACATGCGCAAGACTCCTTGGTTCTTCCACGTCGGGCTCATCGCGCTCGTGCCGCTCGTGTACTTGGCCTCGTGCAGCGGAGGCTGCGGTACGTGCACCGTGCCGCCGTATCACCCCGGCACCGTCGTCGTGCCGGGCGTCACGCCGACGCCACTCCCGCCCGGCGTCACACCGACCCCGACGCCGACGCCGACGCCGGTCGTGCCCCCGGCCGCCTTCTGCACGCAAGGTGGCGCCTCGACGATCGCAATGGGAGATGCGGCACCTTTCGCGCTGCTCGGTGGGGCCGGGATCACCAATACCGGCAACACGTTCGTCACCTTCGCTACCGGTGCCGTCAGCGTAACCCCCTTCGGCACGTTCAACGACGATCTCGTCGGCGCGTATCCGGTTACGTCGATAACGGGGTTCACCGGTGCCAACGACGCGGGCGGAGCGACCGCCATCTACGCGGCCGGCTTCCAAGCGAACGCCGCCTTCCTCACGGCCGCGCAAGCTGCCGTAACAACGGCCTATGGCGCCGCCACCGCAGTGCACGCGGGGACGATCACCTTCCCCGACGGCCAAGACCTCTCGCAGGCCAGTTCCGGGGTTGCGAACTGCGGTCCGGCCGGCACGGCAGCCTGTGGAGTCGGTACCTTGGGCGCCGGCACCTACTTCTCGGCTTCGACGATGTCGATTACGGCGGGCGCGCTCACGCTCGACGGCGGTGGGAACCCCGACGCGGTCTTCATCTTCCAGATCGGGTCCGCGCTGACGATGGCCGCACCCGGCGGCACGATGATCTTGGTCAACGGCGCGAACCCGTGCAACATCTATTGGGCCGACCTCGCCGGAGCAACGCTCGGAGGGGTTGCGACGGGTGCGCACTTCTACGGCAACATCCTCGCGCCGGCGGGAGCCATCTCGATCAACACCGCCATCACGACGTTCGAGGGCCGGGCGCTCTCGGGCACCGCTGCCGTGACCATGTCCGCGCCGGTCACCGGACTCACCGTCACCAACCCCGGCGGCGCTTGACGCGACCAACGCTCGTCGCCCTACCGAGCCCGGCCCGTAAGGGAGAGGCGGTCTTGCAGCGAAATCCCCGCAAAGCCCTCGCCGCTGTAGGGGACAGCATGCAAGCAAGCCAGCCCAGACCGTTCGACCCCAAGGCCTTCCTGGCCGTGATCGGCGACGGACGAACGATCCACAAGTTCCGCAAGAACCGCGTCGTCTTCGCGCAAGGCGCTCCCGCCGACTCGGTCTATTATATTCAGCGCGGCAAGATCAAGCTCGCCATCGTTTCACCCCGCGGGAAGGAAGCGGTCATCGCGATCCTGGGCGAAGGGTTTTTCTTCGGCGAAGGATGCCTGGCCGGTCAACCGCTGCGCATGGCCACCGCGGTTGCGATCACGGACTGCTCGGTCCTCCAGGTCAAGAAGAGCGTGATGACGCGCATTCTGCACGACGAGCCGGAATTTTCCGAGATGTTCATCGCGCATCTGCTGACTCGCAATATCCGGGTCGAAGAAGACTTGGTCGATCAACTCTTCAATTCCAGCGAGAAGCGGCTGGCCCGGATCTTGCTGTTGCTGGCCAACTTCGGCAAAGACGTGCAGCCCGAAGAAGTGATCCCCAACATCAGTCAGGAGACGCTAGCCGAGATGATCGGGACGACCCGCTCCCGGGTCAGCTTCTTTCTCAACAAGTTCCGCAAGCTCGGGTTCATCGAGTACAACGGCGGCATGCACGTGCACCCCGCGTTATTGAACGTCATCCTTCACGATTGACGGCTCCGCCTCGGCGGCCGCGAGCGCGAGGCTGAGCTCGCGCAGGAACGAGGAGGCATCCATCACGATGCCCAGCGTCTGGTGCGAGCCGCGGTCGGTGAGCTTGGTGACCGATGAGGGATTGATGTCGACGCAGACGGTCTTGCAGGTCGCCGGCAGCAGGTTGCCGACCGCGACCGAGTGCAGCAGGGTGCAGACCAGCAGCGCCATCCCGATCTCCGGGACGTGGCGGCGCATCGCGCGCTGGCACTCGACGACGTCGACGATGACGTCGGGGATCGGGCCGTCGTCGCGGATCGAGCCGCACAGCACGACCGGAATCTGCTTCTGGTAGGCCTCGTACATGACGCCGCCGCGCAGCAGCCCCGAGTCGATCGCGGGCTGGATCCCGCCGACGGCGCGCAGGCGGTTGACCGTGCGGAGGTGATGGACGTGGCCTTCCTCGGCCGGGAACGCGTCCTCGAGGTTGATGCCGAGCGAGGTCCCGAAGAACTGCGCCTCGATGTCGTGCACGGCCAGCGCGTTGCCGGCGTAGAGCGCAGTCACGTAGCCGTCGCGGATCAGCTCGGCCAGATAGGGTCCGGCGCCGGTGTGGATGATCGCCGGGCCGCCGACGAGCAGCACGCGTTTGCCGGCGCGCAACACGCCGAGCAGCTCGCGCGCGACCTCGCCCAGCAATGCGTGGCGCGGCTTCTCCGAGGAGACGGCACTGGACATGAACTCGAAGACCGTCCGGCGGCGCGCGCGCGGCGGGATCGCGACCTTGACGCCGGCGTGCCCGACGACGACCGCGTCGCCGGCCTGCACATCGGAGAGTGCGACGGTTTGCGGGGCGCCCTCGTCGAGCACGATCGCGGAGTCCATCTCCGGATTCACGACGTCGAGCCAGACGCCGCGCACCCGCACCTGCGTCGCGTAGTTCGTCGTCGCGTAGAAGTCGTCGGGGAGGACGCCGTCGGCGGGCGCGGGCTCGGTCGCGACGTCGCCCTCGTCGAGCACCTCGGCGCCGCCCTCGCGCTGCAGGCGCTCGAGGATCTCGTCGAGGTGCAGCGCATCGTCGGCCTCGATGCGCAGCCGCGCGTAGGACGGGTCGGTCTTGGTCTGGCCCGACTCGAACTCCTCGATGACGTACGCGGTGCGCTCGTCGTCGGTCAGGATGCCGAGGACGCGGTTGAAGATGCCGGAGTCGATGATGTGCCCGCGCAGCTCGATCCGGCGGACGACCGTCCCAGACGGCGAAGCGGAGGCCATGGGCCTCGTGTTCGTACCGACGCCGCTCGGCAACCTTCGCGACGTCACGCTGCGCGCGCTCGACGTCCTGCGCGAGGTGCCGCTGATCGTCGCCGAGGACTCGCGGGTCGCGCGGCGGCTGCTGAGCGCGCTCGACCTGGGCTCCAAGGAGATTTGGACCTACCAGGCCCACAATGCACGCGCCGTCACCCCCGGGATCCTCGAGCGGGCGCGGACCGAGACGGTCGCGGTGGTGACCGACGCCGGGACGCCGGGGATCAGTGACCCCGGCTCCGAGCTGATCGCCGCCGCCCGCACCGCCGGGATCGCCGTCGAAGTACTGCCCGGCCCGGCGGCCTTCGTGGTCGCCGCGGTGCTGTCGGGGTTCGACCTGCGGCAGTTCCGGTTCGCCGGCTTTCTCCCGCGGGCCGGCGGTGCGCGCCGCGCAGCCCTGCGCGCCGCGCTCGACGAGACGACGGTCTGGTACGAGGCCCCGCACCGCATCCGCGCGGCACTGGCCGACGTGGCGGCCGTCGCCCCGGCGCGGCGTGTCTTCCTCGTCCGCGAGCTGACGAAGCTGCACGAGCAGCAGGTGCTCGGCACGGCGGCCGAGGTCGACGCCGCGCTCGACGATCCGGTGCGCGGCGAGATCGCCTTCGTCGTCGAGGGCGGTGCGCCGGCGGCGAGCGATACGCCGCCGGCTGGCGACCTCGCGGCGGCGATCGACGCGGGCCTGGCCGACGGGCTGACGACCTCGGCGCTGGCCAAACGGCTCGCCGACGCCGGTCACGGCGAGCGGCGCCACCTCTACGCGCGCGTCTCGGCTCGCCGCGCCGAGCGGGCCGAGGGCTGAACGAGACGAAGGGCGTGAGGTGTCCGAGCGCGGCTTCTACGTCACCACCCCCATCTATTACATCAGTGGGACGCCGCACATCGGGCACGCCTACACCTCGATCGCGGCCGACATCTTGGTGCGCACCGCGCGCGCACACGGGCCGGCGCGCGCACTGACCGGGACGGACGAGCACGGCCAGAAGGTCGCCAGCGCCGCCGCCGAGGCCGGCGAGACGCCGCTCCAGTTCGTCGACGCGCTCGTCCCGCGCTGGCGCGAGCTGTTGGCCGCCTACGACACGAGCTTCGACGACTTCATCCGCACGACTGAACCACGCCACGCGCACACCTGCCTTGCGCTCTTCGAGCGGATGCGTGAAGCGGGCGACGTCTACCAGGGCGTCTACGAAGGCTGGTACTGCACCAACGACGAGACCTTCTGGCCCGAAGCGAAGTTGATCGACGGCCGCTGCCCGAATCCCGAGTGCCGCCGTCCGGTGCAGTGGCTCTCCGAGCAGAACTGGTTCTTCCGCCTCTCGGCGTACCGCGACCGGCTCTTGGCGCACTTCCGCGCCAACCCCGATTTCTTGCGACCGACCTCGCGCGCCAACGAGATGATCGCGCTGCTCGAGGAGGGGCTCGAAGACCTCTCGATCTCCCGCTCGTCGTTCGACTGGGGGATCCCGTTGCCGGGCGGCGGTGTGCTCTACGTCTGGTTCGACGCGCTGATCAACTACATCAGCGCGCTGGGTTGGCCCGAGGATCCCGATGGGTTGTTCGCGCGTTTCTGGCCGGGGCTGCACCTGATCGGCAAGGAGATCGCGCGCTTCCACACGCTGATCTGGCCGGCGATGTTGTGGTCGGCGGGGCTCGAGGCGCCGGCGCGCGTCTTCGCCCACGGTTGGATCTTGAGCGAAGGCGAGAAGATGTCGAAGTCGGTCGGCAACGTGATCGAACCGTTCGCGCTGGTGCGCGAATTCGGCGCCGACGCGGTGCGCTATTTCCTGTTTCGTGAAGCGCCGTTCGGCAGCGACTTCTCGATCACGGTCGAGAAGCTGCGCCAGCGCCACACCAGCGACCTGGGCAACGATCTGGGTAACCTGCTGCGCCGGTCGCTCGCGATGCTGGCGCGCTACCGCGAAGGTCTCGTCCCGGCACCGCCCGACGAGAGCGCGATCGGCGAACGCTTCGCCGACCTGCCGGCGCTGGTGCGGGACCACGTCGCCGCGCTTCGTTTTCGTGAGGCGCTCGAAGAGATCTGGACGCTGGTCGGCACGCTCAACCGCGCGATCGAAGAGCGCAAACCGTGGGAACTCTATAAGGCCGGCCGCGGCCTGGAGCTCGACGCGCTGCTCTACGACCTGTGCGAAGGGCTGCGCTGGTTGAGCCTGCTGCTGTTCCCGTTCATGCCGGCGAAGGCGAGCGAAATGTGGCGCCAACTCGGCCTGGAGGGGACGCCGGAGCGGCAATGGCCCGACGAGTTGCAGTGGGGCCGGCTGGCCTCCCAAACGCAGACCGATCCCGGCGAGCCGCTCTTCCCGCGGCTCGAACCACCCGCCGCGTAGCCGAGCACATCACGGCGGACGGCCGTAGGTATCGATGGTGCCGTTGGCACGCTCGCGCGCGAGTACGGCCTCACAGCGCTCCCGGTAGAACGCGCACGTAAGCCGCGAGATCGGGAACGGATTCGGGAGTACGAAGCCATCCGGAGGCGCCTGCATGTAAAAGTGGATGACGCGTGCGCGCACGTCCATGAACGGATCGTTTCTAACTGGGAAGCGGAACGGCCACGGAATGTCGACCGTGTCGACGAAGCCGTCGCTGTACGAAATCGTGCAGTGGATCCAGTAATAGTTGTACGCGCCGATGCGCTGCGGCTCGGCGATTTCGTAGCACGGAGCGTCGCTCGCGGTGACCTCGTCCGGTGTCCCCGCTAAGATGGGATCGTAGCGTTTCATCGTCTGGAGCCCACCGGGGGTCGGCGTCGGCGGACCTTGTGCGACGTCGTGTTGCGCCTGCGCGATCGTCTGAGCGAACTTTGCGTCGAGCGAGGCGACCTGCTGCGGGTTGAGCGCGCTCGGCGCGCGGTGGCCCGGCGCGTGCGGGCGCGCCAGCTCGACGTGGCGTGCGATGCGCGGCGGTGCGATCGGCACGTGCACCGGATTGGTCGCGACGATCCCCGTCGGGTGCTGGATGGCGGGATGGTGTGGGATACCCTTCGAGGGCGCACGTTGGGCGATCGCGCGCGGAGCGAGCGTCGCCAGCAACTGCTTGCGCGGCGTCGGCGTGGGGGTGGGCAGCGGGGTCGGCGTGGCGAGTGGTTGCGGCGTCGGCGTCGGCACGGGCGTGGGCAAGGGCGGCAGCTTCTGGATCGTGATCCGCTGCGTGTTCGACGCGATGTCGCGCTCGCTCGGGGCTTTGAGCCGGCGGGTGAGCGCAGCCCATACCGACCCGCCGACGAAGTGGATCACGATGGAGAGGACGAGAGCGAGCAAGAGCAGCCGACGGGCGCGCCCGCGTTCCAGTGCGCCAGTCACGGGGAGGCGTGCTGTTCCGCGGCATCGGCCCTCGCCCTGCCGCTCGCGCAGCGAACCGCGCGTTGGCCGGAGCGGCCGACGCGATCGGTGAAGGGCTGATCGGGGGTTCTACGGCTGACCATGATCGATACGCATGCGCACGTTCACGATCGCGCGTTCGACGCGGATCGCGAGGCCACGCTCGCGCGGGCACGCGACGCAGGCGTCGATCGCATCGTGACCGTCGGTTGCGACCTCGACGATAGCCGCCGTGCCTGCGCGCTGGCTGAGGCGAGCGACCTGGTGGCGACGATCGGCATCCACCCCCACGAGGCCAAGGACGCGCCGGCCGACCTGCCGGCCGCCTTCGACGCGCTGCGCGAGCGCTTCGGGGAGCGCATCGTTGCGGTCGGCGAGACGGGCCTGGACTACCATTACGACCACAGCCCGCGCGCGGTGCAGCGGGCGGTCCTCGCGGCACAGCTCGCCTACGCGCGGGAGCGCGGTCTGCCACTGGTCTTCCATCTGCGCGAGGCGCACGAGGACTTCGTCACGGCCCTGCGGGCCGGTTACGACGGCAGCACCCAACACGGGATCGTCCACTGCTTCACCGGGACGGCGGAGCAAGCGCAGCTCTTCGTCGGCGAGTTCGGCCTGCTACTGGGGATCGGCGGGGTCCTGACCTTCAAGACGGCCCAGGGGCTGCGCGAGGCGGTCGCCACGGTCGGCCTCGACGCGCTGGTGCTCGAGACCGACTGCCCCTACCTAGCCCCGGTGCCGTACCGCGGGCAGCGCAACGAGCCCGCCTACGTCGCGGCGACCGCCCGCACGCTCGCCGAGATACTCGGCGTCGACCTGGCCACGGTGGTGGCCCAGACCGACGCAAACGCGCGCGGGGTCTTTGGCCCCCGCGTCTAAGGGATCGTCGGTGCAGCCGAAGGCGGCCTACGTTCGCGACATGTTTGCCGCGATCGCGCCCAGCTACGACCGCGCGAACCGGGTCCTCACGGCCGGCGTCGACGAGGCCTGGCGCAAGCGCGCTGTCGCCGAGCTGGCGGCGCCGCGCGGCGGGACGGTCCTCGACCTGTGCTGCGGGACGGGTGACTTGGTCTTCCACCTCCTGCGCTCCGATCCGACGCTGCGGGTGACCGGGATCGATTTCACCGCCCCGATGCTCGACGGTGCCCGCGCTCGGGCCCGCACCGGCGACCCGGCCGGGCGCGCGACGTTCGTCGAAGGCGACGTCACCGCGCTGCCCTTCGCCGACGGCAGCTTCGACGGCGCGACGATGGGGCTCTCGCTGCGCAACGTCGTCGACCTGGTCGGTGCGCTGCGCGAAGCGCGGCGCATCCTGCGCCCGGGCGCGCGGTTCGTGAACCTCGACGTGACCAAGCCCGCGAACCCGCTCGTCAGCCGGCTGTTCGGCCTCTACTTCTACGGCATCGTCCCGCTGGTGGGCGGTCTGGTCGGCGGCTCGCGCGCCGCCTACCGCTACCTGCCCAACTCGCTGACCAACTTCCCCGACGCGGACGGGTTGGCCGATCGTTTCCGGCAGGCCGGTTTCCGCGACGTGCGCTACCTGCGCCTGGGCTTGGGGGCGATCGCGTTGCACGTGGGTACGGCCTAGACATGCTCGAGCGAGCGCCGGTTGGGCGCGACCTGTACGCGCTGGTCGAGGAGCACTTCCGGACCTCGTTCGAGACCGACAACGAGCTGATCACCGAGGCGATCCGCCGGATGCTCGACGCCGGTGGGAAGCGGCTGCGCCCGCGCTTCACGCTGCTCGCCGCCGAGGCGGTCGGCGGCCGGGCCGAGGACCACCTGCGGCTGGCGGCGTTCATGGAGCTGATTCACGTCGCGACGCTGATCCACGACGACGTGGTCGACGGCGCCCAAACGCGGCGCGGCGTCAACGCGACGGCGGTCGACTTCGGGAACCGCATCAGCGTGCTGGCCGGCGATTACCTGTTCGCCTGGATCTTCAAGAACGTCACCGCCGGGTACGCGCCGCCGATCCCGCACGTGCTCAGCGCGACGCTGGCCGACATCACCGACGGCGAGGTCTTGCAGTTGCACGCCCTGGGCGATCTCGACGCGACGCTGCCGGGGTACGTCGAGATCGCCGCTAAGAAGACGGCCTCGCTGTTCGCCGCCGCCGCCGAGTGCGGGGCGCTCGCCGCCGGCGGTACGCCGTTCGCGGTGCGCGCGCTGCGCGACTTCGGGACCGCCTACGGGATCGCGTTCCAGATGCGCGACGACCTGCTCGACCTGACCGCCGACGAGGCGACGCTCGGCAAGCCGGTCGGCAACGACCTGCGGGAGCGCAAGATGACCGTCCCACTGGTCCTGGCCCTGGCCGGCGGCGATGAGGATTTCCGGGCCGACGTCGAACGGTTCTTCGCGGACGGGGACGACGCGCGCGAGCGCGTCGCGGCCGTCGTCGGCGGGATCGCCGAGCAAGGCGGCCTCGCCCAGACGGAAGCGGTCCTTGCCGGTTACGTCGAACGGGCGAAACAGTCGCTTGCGCCGCTGGGTACCGTACCGGCGCGCAGCGAGCTCGCCGCCCTCGCCGACGCGTTGCTCTTGTAGAAAGACCAGCTATGTTCTCACCGATGGAAATCGCCGCCGTGGTCGGCGTCGCGATCCTGCTCTTCGGAGCCGACAAGCTTCCGAAGCTGGCGCGCAGCGCGGGCCAAGCCAAAAAAGAATTCCTGACCGGCCAGGCCGATGCCGACGTCGCCGCCGAGCGGGCGCGCGAGGAGGCTCGCCGACACGCCGAGAGCGAGGTCCGTGTCGCCGAGTCGGCGACCGGCGTCGGGCAGCCGGCGATCGTCCCCGATCCGCTGACCGGAGTGCCCGGCCCCACCACGATCGCACCGCCGCAGCACTGATCGCGCGTGCTGGCCGAGCGCACGCCAGGGGCCAGCGAGCGCGAGCCCCAGATCGATTGGGATCAGAAGGAGATGCCGTTCACGGAGCACCTGCGGGAGCTCCGGAACCGGCTCTTCGTCTGCATTCTGACGCTGGCGGGGCTGGCGGTGGTGCTGCTCTATCCGGCGCAGCGTGGGATCCCGTTCCTGACCCACCTCTACTTCGGGAACATCCGCCTGCACGCGTTCGGCCCGGCCGACGCGGTCTGGGCGATCTTCAAGTTCGCGCTCTATGGCGCGATCGTGCTCGGCCTGCCGGTCATCCTCTACCAGATCTGGATGTTCGTCGTTCCGGCCGTCCACCCGCGGACGCGCCGCGCGGTCTACTCCTACATCGTGCCGTCGTTTCTGTTGGCGTTGACCGGGATCGCGTTCGCGCACTTGGTCGTCATCCCGCGCGTCGTCAGTGGGCTCGAGTTCATCACCCAAAGCGTCGCCGAGCCGACCTACGGCATCGAGGCGACGATCAACCTGGTGCTGCTGCTGTTCTTGGCCTTCGCGCTGGTCTTCCAGACGCCGGTCGTCATGCTGCTGCTGGCCCGGATCGGTGTCGTCAACAGTACTCTGCTGCAACGGTATCGGCGCTACATCGGGTTCGGCATGCTCGTCGGAGCAGCCATCCTCGCGCCCGACGGCAGCCCGGTCACGATGATCCTCATCGCGGCGCCGACCTACATCCTGTTCGAGGCGTCGATCTGGCTCATCCGAGCGATGGAGGGCCGGTGGAAAGCCGAATCGCCTTCCTAGTCTCCGCACCGCTGCGCTCGCTGCGCGCGAGCTGGGACGAGCTGGTCGCGCTGTTCGCGAACGTCGTCTTCGGCGTCTCGCTGCTGGCGACGTGGGCGCTCTTGACGACGATCGGCGTGATCGTCGAACAGGGCAAAGATGCGAGCTACTACGCCGGTGCCTACGCGGCGCCGCTGGCGCGCTTGATCCTGCGGCTCGACCTCGAGAACATCTATCACAGCCCGGCCTACATCGGGATCCTGGGACTGATCATCTGCTCGATGGCGGCGGCGACGTTCGTCAAGGTGATCCCGCGCCGCATCCCGCGACTGCATCCGGTACGCATCGAGGCGATCCCGCTGCACGCGACGGTCCAGGTCGCCGGTGACGTCGAGAGCGTGCGCGCGCGCCTGGCGGCGTTCTTCGCGGCGCGCGGTTGGCAGGTCCGCACGCGCACCTTCCATGGCGAGGAGTGGACCTTCGCCGACAAGAGCAACTGGGCGCGCCGCGGCGTCCTGGTCGCGCACATCGGCTTCGTCGTGATCGCAATCGGGACGACGATCTATTGGGCGAAGGGCTACAGCGGTCAGTTCACCGTGCTCAGCGGGCAGACCGCGACGATTCCGCAGAACGGTGCGACGGTCGCGCTCGACCGCTTCGCCTACCGCATCGACCCGATCCGCACCAAAGCCGGGATCGTCTACCAACCGATCGACTACGTCTCGGACGCGACGATCACCAGCCGCGACGGCGTCGCGCACCACGCGGTCATCCGCGTCAACCACCCCTACGACGTCGACGGGACGCTGATCTATCAGGCAACCTACGGCTTTGGGATCGACTTCCGGCTGACGCGCGACGGCCGTCCGGTCCCCGGACCCGACCGGCCGCTGCTCGAGGGCGAGGGCTTCGTCGTCGACGGCACCGCGCGCGCGATCCAGTACCAGCGCTTCGTCGGGACGATCGATCGCGCCACCGGCCAACCCGGCGCCGATCCGCGCCCCAACGACCCCGGCGTCGTCATCGAGGCCTTCGACGGCGACCGGCCCGTCGGCTCGGCGCTGATCCCGCTCGGCGAGCCGGTCGACCTCGGCGCCGGGTACCGGCTCGACGCGGCTCGCTACGTGCTCTACTCGGGCTTCCAGTACCGCTACGACCCCGGCATCCCGGTCGTCGGCTTGGGCGCGCTGATCTTGGTGCTGGGGCTGTGTATCGCCGTCTACTCGCTGCCGGCCCGCTTGTTCGTCCAGATCAGCCCGACCGCGGGCGGCTCGGAGGTCGGGATCGCCGCGACGACCGTCAAAGGCTACGAGGTGTTCGAGGATCGTTTCGGCGAGATCGTCGCCGAGCTGCGCCGCACCGAACCCGGCGTCGAACCGACCGGCCCTGCCCCCTCGCCCGCCTTCGCGGGCTGATCCGAAAAAAGGAAGAACGATGGACCCGACCCGCGTGTGGATCGATCAGGCGCTGCTGGTGACGGGGATCGCCGCCTACGTCACCGGCGCGCTGGTGCTGCTGGGCTACTTCCTGTTGCGCAACCCCGCGCTGCGCGCGCTCGGGCTTCCGCTGGCGATCGTCGGCTGCGCCGCGCAGTTCGCCGAGTTGGGGACGCGCTGGTGGATGACCGGCGTCTGGCCGCTGACCAACCTGTACGGCTCGCTCTCGCTGTTCAGCGCGCTCTCGGTGCTGATCTTCCTGGTCTTCGCCTACCGCTACGATCTGGCCGTGATCGGCGGCTTGGTCCTCGCGCTGGCGGCGATCGCACTCGGCTACGCGACGACCTGGAACGAAGGCTATATGCCGGCCGTGCCGGCACTGCAATCGTACTGGATCAAGATCCACGTGCCGATCGTCGTCGCCGCCTACGCGTCGTTCATGGTCGCCGCTTGCGTCTCGGTGCTGTATCTGGTGAAGGATGCGGCGGAACGCTACCTCCTGCACCGCGGCCCGCGCGTGCGCGGCGTCGCCGCGACCTCCGGCGGGCCGGCGCTCGACGTCGCGCTCGGCGCGAGCGCCTACGCCGGCGAACGCGGCATCCGGCGCGACGACACGCCGGCGACGGCCCAGGCCGCGGCGGCCGGCGACGTCTGGGCGCAGTGGCTGGCCGGGCTGCCGTCGCTGGCCCGACTCGACGTGATGCAGTACCGCATCATCGGCGTCGGGCTGCCGTTGCTCTCGATCGGGATCATCACCGGCGCGATGTGGGCCAAGGAGGCGTGGGGTGCGTACTGGCAGTGGGATCCCAAAGAGACCGCGGCGCTGGCGTCGTGGATCGTCTACGCGATCTACCTGCACCTGCACACGCGGCCGGAGTGGAAGGGCGCGCGCACGGCGTGGATCAGCGTGATCGGCTTCGCCTCGATCATCTTCTGCTACCTGGGCGTCAACATCTGGATCAGCGGCCTGCACTCCTACAAGATGTGATTCGACTGATCGTTCATCACACGGCTGCTGCGATAAAGATCAGCCACGCGACGTAGGTAAGCACCATGAATCGGTTGGGCCAGCCAACACGCGCCTGCGGGCCGAGCGGCACGTTCTTGGCGCCGAAAAAAGCAAAAGCAGCTACCATGGTTGCAAGTCCGACCCAGACCAGAAGAGTCGCCCACGGAAGACTACCTCGTATCGGGGCGGCGAGCGGATCGCCGCTTAAGCTCCAATCGACGATGGTAGCGGCTATTGGGATGCCGACGACGGAAAGGACGCCGAACAACGCGTGAAGCTTTCCTGCGCGGGTTTGCAACTCGCGAGGCGCTGTTATCGGGTCGGCTGCGAAAACTCCCGCCCCGACCAAGCCGACGGCCAAGACAGCGAGGGACAGTCCGGCAGTCGTCAGCGCCCGTTGCCACAGCGCAGCAGCCAGACCGAGAAACCCGACTGCCCAGCAGTAGAATGCGATGCGCATGAGCGAACCGTACCGACCGATCTGGTACTCGCTGATCATGCGCCACGATGGGTCATTTTCGGGCTTGAGGAGGTGCAGCAACGCGAGAAGAGCAGCGAATGCAATCGCTCCTGCCAACGCAATGTGCAAGCTCACCATGAGAGTTTTCGTCTCGATCTGCGACACGCGAGAACCGAAGCCACGACGTTGCCCGTCTCCGATCTTTAGCCGGGAAGACGGGGCCGCCGGTCGACGAGCAGGTTTACCAGCCACAGCACGAACGTCGCGCACAGCACCGCAGTCTCGACGTAGCCCAGGTGCTGCCGCAGCGGCGTGAAGTCGTACAGTAGCGCGAGCACGACGTCGGCGATCACGACGGCGCGGGTGATCGCCCAGGTGCGCGTCACGAAGACGAGATACGAGAAGATCAGCGCGAGGATCGACTCCACGTCAGCCCGCGTGGTCGTGTTCCGGCGCCTCGCCCGGCTGCTGCGAAGGCACCGGTCCGGGCGTCGGCGGCGCGACCTTGCTCGGATCCTCCCACAGCGCCTTGGCGGCGGGGGGCAGATCGGGCAGATGCTTCAAGAAGGAGGTGAGCTGCCAGATCGAGCGCTCGTCGAGCGTCTGATCGAAGGCCGGCATCGCGGTGAAGCGGATGCCGTGCTCGATCTTCCAGTACGTCTCGCCCTCGGGATCGTCGTCGACACCGTGCTTGGCGAACTGCGGCGCCCGCACCGCGAGGCCGCGCGCGATCGCGGTCGGATTCGAATGGGCCGTGCCGTGGCAGACGGCGCAGTTCTGGACGTAGAGCGTCGCGCCTTTGACGAAGGCCGCCTCGTTGGGTGGTCCGAATGGATACGGCGGCTGCGGCATCTCGCGCTGCATCGTCGCCTTGAGCGAGGTGTTGGCGGCCCACTTCTCCATCGCCCCCGGCCGCTGGTCGTTGCGTGCCGGGACCAGGCCGGTCAGCACGGCGACCAGCACGCCGGCCACGACCAGGATCAGGGCGACGGCGAACCCGCCGACGAAAGCACGCATACCGTTCGATTCTCCCGAGGCCACGCCGGTCGGACGGTCGCGCAACGCTCCCCCCGCAGCGAAGGGTTCCACGATTGATGGCTATCGCACCGCCGCGCGGGAAGACGCTGGAAGCGCTCCGCTTCGTCAACAGCTTCGCGGCGCTCGGCGATGCGTTCTCCGAACGCCGGATGCCGACCGGGATTCCCGGCGCGCGGCTGGTCGCCTTCAGCCCGGAGGCCGGCGCACTGCTCGACCTGCGCCCGGGCGAGGAACAGCGGCCCGTCTTCCTCGACGTCGTAGCCGGCAACGCGCTGCTCGACGGGATGGAGCCGGTCGCCGCGCGCTACGGCGGCCACCAATTCGGCGTCTGGGCCGGTCAGCTCGGCGACGGGCGCGCGATCTTGCTCGGCGAGGTGCGCAACGAGCGCGACGAGCCGTGCGAGCTGCAGATCAAGGGCGCCGGCCTGACCGCCTTCTCGCGCATGGGCGACGGCCGCGCGGTGATCCGCTCGAGCGTGCGCGAGTTCCTGGCCAGCGAGGCGCTCCATCACTTGGGCGTCCCGACGACCCGCGCGCTCGCGCTGGCCGCCGGCGACGAGCCGGTGCTGCGCGAGCGGGTCGAGCGCGCGGCGACGCTGATCCGCCTGGCGCCGAGCTTCGTGCGCTTCGGCTCGTTCGAGATCTTCCACTACCGCAACGAGCACGCCGCGGTGCGCACGCTGGCCGATTACACGATCGACCGCTTCTACCCGGAGTGCGGCAGCGGTGAGGATCGCTACGCCCGCTTCTTCGCCGCCGTCGTCGAGCGCACGGCGGCGTTGATGGCGCGCTGGCAGATCGTCGGCTTCGCGCACGGCGTCATGAACACCGACAACTTCTCGATCCTCGGGCTCACGCTCGATTATGGGCCGTACGGTTTCATGGAGACCTACCAGCCCGGGTTGATCTGCAATCACACCGATGAGCTCGGCCGCTACGCCTTCGACCGGCAACCGACGATCGGCCTCTGGAACTGCTACGCGCTGGGCGAGGCGCTCTCGTCGCTGATCGCCGAATCCGATCGCCAGGCGCCGCTGACGCGCTACGCCGAGATCTACCGCACGGCGTACATCGCGCTGCTGCGGGAGAAGCTCGGCCTGCAGGGTGCGCGCGAGGACGATACCGACCTGCTCCTGACCTTGCTCGAGTTGCTCGAACGGCGCCGCGTCGACTGGACGCGCTTCTGGCGCGCGCTCTCCCACGACGACGCGGCCGCCCTCGCGCTGCTCGGCGACGACGCGACGTCGCGGGCGTGGTTCGCGCGGCTGGCCGAGCGCATCGCCGGCGATCCGCGTCCCGACGCCGAGCGACGCGCCGCGCTGCGCGCGGTCAACCCGAAGTACGTGCTGCGGAATTGGGTCGTGCAGGAGGCGATCGAGGCGTCCGAAGCCGGCGACGATTCGGTCGTCAACGCGCTGTTCGACGTCGTGCGCGCGCCCTACGACGAGCACCCGGAACGGACGGCCTGGACGTTGGCCGCGCCGGCCAAGTACGCCGGCCTCGAGGTCAGCTGCTCGTCGTAACGCCCGGATCGAGGCTGGCGAAGGACTGCGGGACCCCGCGCCGGGAACGCGCTGTGCGGTGGAACGACCCGAATCCGGTCAGCCCCAGCCCGGCGAGCTGCGTCCCGGCGAAGTGCGCGTCCTCGTGCGCGGGATCGCGCGCGGCCTCGCCGTGACGGAGCTGGCCGAGCTGTTCGCGCCGTACGGCGCCGACCCGAATCGCATCGCGCTCCCGCGCGACCGGCGCACGCGCCGGCGCAAGGGGATCGCCTACGTCGTGTTCGCCAACGCGCGGCTCGCCGCGGCGGCGATCGCCGCGCTCGACCAAACCGTCGTGCAAGAGAAGACGCTCACGCTGGAACTGGCCGCCGATCGCCCGCCGAAGAAGCCGCGCGGGCGCGGCCCGCGCTGAGCCGCTACTGCAGGTACTCCTCGACGGTCTCGGCGGCGCGTTCGCGCGCGACGTCGGGGTTCTGCCCGAACTCCTCGCGCGCACGCCGCTGGCGGAGCAGATCCCACAGGCGGTCGAGCTGGACGTTGATCGCGCCGAGCCGCGTGCGCTCGGTCTCCGAGATCGCGCCGGCCTGCTCGAGCAGGCCGTGCTCCTCGGCGACGAGCTGCTCGATGTGCTCGTGCAGTTGCTGATCGTTCACCTGCGGCCTCTTCCCCGGTGCCGCGCGGGAACCTCGGGAGGAGCCGCCTCTTCGGCCGGGCGGCCGCAGGGGTTGCGTTGCGATTCCTACGAAGGTACGCGAGTTTTCGCGCGGTCTTGCCTACACTCGGAGTGGAGGCCCCCGCTTGGACGCTTCGCCGTCCTGGTCCGCTAGAGGAGAGACATGGCTCACGCAGAGGCGTACAAGGACCCGGGGACGCCCGAGGAACAGACCCGCCGGACCTTCATGGCCAACGCCGTGGTGGCGCTCGGCGGCGTGATCGGCTTGACCATTGCGGTGCCGCTGGTCTGGTCGCTCCTGCCCGCCGCCGAGGCGTCGAGCGCCGGCGGGTCGCCGCTGACGCCCGAGGAGGCAGCCGCACTCAAGAAGGCGACCGACAAGAGCCCGGTGCGCGTGACCTTCAACCTGCACGAGACCAACGGCTATTTCGGTGCGACCGACACCGAGCAGTTCGTCTGGGCCGTCGCCGCGACCGAGGCGCAGATGCGCCAGGAGCGGCCCGAGCTGTTCACCACCGAGAAACCGACCTATCCGGTGGTGACCATGGGCTTCGTCATCTTCAGCCCGATCTGCCCGCATCTGGGCTGCCGCTACGCCTGGAACCAAGCGCAGGACAAGTTCCTCTGCCCCTGCCACGGCTCGGTGTACGACATCTTCGGCAGGCACGAAGCCGGCCCGGCGCTGCGCGGGCTGGATCCGCTGCCGCTGCGCGACTTCCAGGGCAAAGTCGAAGTGACGTGGATCGAATACCAGACGAACACGCCGCAACTGGTCATCCAGCAGGTCGGATAGGGACGCGACGACGATGCTGAATTGGCTCGACCAACGCACCGGTGCGCTGACACAGATGAAGGATTTCCTCACCGAGGACGTCCCCGGCGGCGCTTCCTACTGGTACGCCTTCGGCTCCGCGACGGTGTTCGCGATGATCCTGCAGATCGCCACCGGGATCTTCCTCTGCTTCTATTACGCGCCGTCGACCGCGACGGCGTGGGAATCGACGAAGTTCCTGATCGAGAAGGTCCCGGCCGGCCACTTCGTCCTCTCGCTCCACTATTGGGGCGCCTCGGCGATGATCGCGTTCATGACGATGCACCTGCTGCAAGTGTTGTTGTGGGGTGCGTACAAGAAGCCGCGCGAGCTGCAGTGGATCGTCGGCGTGCTGCTGTTCATCGTCACGCTCGTCCTCGGCCTGACCGGCTACCTGTTGCCGTGGGACCTCGACGCCCTGCTCGCCTCGAAGGTCGCGATCGACATCGCCGGCAACGCGCCGGTCCTCGGCCCCGCCGTTCAGCAGTTCTTGCAGGACGGCACCACGATCGGCACCCTGACGATCAACCGCTTCTTTGGCCTGCACGTCTGGCTGATGCCGGCGCTGTTGGTCCTACTGGTCGGCGCGCACTTGTCGATCTTCCGCTGGAATGGGCCCGCCGGCCCACCGATCGACCAGGCGCCCAAGCTCAAACCCGGCCGCTTCTGGCCGGAACAGCTGTTCATGGACACGGTTCTCTCGTTCGTGTTGTTCGTGATCGTGCTCGCGCTGGCGGCGTTCTCACCGGTCCCGCTCGACGACAAGGCCGACCCCAACAACGTGACCTTCGTCGCGTACCCGGCCTGGTATTTCCTCGCGCTCTACGCGCTGCTCGACACCGTCGGCAAGCTGCCGTCGTCGATCGTGCAGGTCGCCTCGCTGTTCGCGACGATCGTCGGCCCGACGCTGTTGGTCGTGCTGCTGGTCGTGCTGCCGTTCATCGACCGCAACCCTTCGCGCCGGCTCTCGCGCCGGCCGTGGGTCCTCGCGATCACCGCGCTGGTGATGCTCGGCGCGATCGGTTTCTCGTGGATCGGGCAGTCGAACGTCGTCGAAGGGCAACTGCGCGCCGGGATCATCGGCCCTAACGCCCTCGCCGCCGCGCCGGCCGCGAGTACGAGTGGAACGGCCGCCACTACCGGCGGCGGTACCAGCGGCGGCGCCGTGTCGACCGCGGGCGCCGGCGCGTCGGTCTACACGGCCAATTGTTCCGGCTGCCACGGCGCGACCGGAGTGGGCGCGCCCGGCGCGTTCCCGCCGCTGGCCGGCAACCCGGTCGTCGTCGGCGATCCGAACGCCGTGATCAAGATCGTCAGCGGTGGCCTGAGCGGCAGCATCACCGTCAAGGGCGCGAAGTATAACGGACAGATGCCGGCCTGGAAGGGGACGCTCACCAACGCACAGATCGCCTCGGTGATCACCTACATCCGCAGCACCTGGGGCAACTCGGCCTCACCGGTCACCGAAGCCCAGGTCGCCGCCCAGGCGAAATAACTAGCGGCTCGTCACCCCCGGTCCTCGGGGTGAGCGCGCAGTAGCCGTCTATCGTAGTGACCACGTCGATCCGTTTCGGAGGGAGGCCGATCTGGAAGATCAGATCGTCGCTCGTAAAGTCCGTAACGGTGACCTTGTCCATCGGCACTCCGAAGCGGGTGAGCGCGGCCCAGACCCGCTGCGCGTTCTCCTCGTCGTTCGCAACCCAGACGTCCAGGTCACCCGTCGCACGCGGTTCAGCGTGAAACGCGAGCGCATGCGCACCGACGAGGAGATACTTAACGCCGGCGGCGGAGAACTCGCGTAACAGATCGCTGAAGTCGGGATCCACGATCGATGCCCGCGAGAGAGAAGACGTGATCGCTGAGCACGTCGACGAACGCGACGCGCTCGCTCGGACTCGTCTGGGCCCACCAGACGCGCTCGGCGGCCTCGATGGCGTCGCGGTCGCTGCGCCGAAGCATACGCGCGCTCCAGGTCGTAGCGCGCCGTGCTCGGCGAACCGCCGCTTGGTCCATGCTGGACGTTTCGACGCCAAGGGGTGCCGGCCATGCGCGGCCGCGGACCGGATCGTACCCCGACGTGATCCTCCGCTAGCGGTTCGAGGGCGGGGGGATGCGGCGGCGGGCGGCTTCGAGGACGACCGGCGAGAGATTCGAGGCCACGTCGCGGTAGAGGTGCCGCATCGCGTCGACCAACAGCGAACCGATGCGAAAGACGCCGTCACCCGAGAGCCGCAGCGCGGTCCACGGCGTCCCGCCGTGCCGTTGCACCAGGACGTAGGTGTCGGCGCCGACGGCGTAGATCGCGAACTGATCGGATTCGGCGACCGGCTCGAGTCCCTCCAGCGCCGAGCGGTCGATCTCCTCGACGTAGTTCATGGCCCCTCCCTTCGTCCGGTGGTACTGGTGGTGTTCCCATCATCGCGCGCCTCCGCCCGGCGCCGGTTGCGCTCGACACGGCGGGCCGTCGACGTGCAGCAGCAGCGCGCGCGGCGGTCCTTCGAGCGGCCCCTGCGCGACGACCGCCCCCCGGCGCCCGACGGCGCGGACCTCGCGCAGCAACTCGGCGACATTGTCCGGGCGCACGACGATCCAGGCCGCCGGTGCCGAGCAGGCCGCCGCCAGGAAGCTCGCGCGGCCGTCCGCGATGTCGAGCACTGGCGGGCGCGTGTAGAAGACCAACCCGTTTCCGCCGCTGACCCCGCGCAGCGCGACGACGTCGCCGCGGACTGCTTCGGCGTCGATCGCCGCCGCGATCGGCGGGATCGGTTTGAGCCGTTCGGCCGCCGGTTCGGCGACGAAGCAGATGAAGAGCACCAGCGCGCCGCTGGTCAGCGCGAGGACGTACGGCGACCAGGCGGCGGTCGCGCCGCGCGCGATCGTCGCGACGGTCAAGAGCGAGCCCGCCAACATCGCGCCACCCAAGAACAGCAGTTGCGGGCCGACCGCGGCCGCGTAGACGTCGAGATTGTTCGTGCGCGCGAAGAGCGCCAGCGCGAACGCGACGCAGCCGATGAAGACCGGTACGCTCGCCGCCGAGACGAGCGCCGCACGGTGCTCGGCGCCGGCGGCGACGCGCTCGAACCAGAGCGCGACCAGGATCGCCAGCGCCGGCAGCAGCAATGCGATATAGTTCGGCAGCTTGGTGTCGGCGAAGCTGAAGAAGACGAACGGGACGATCGCCCACACCAGCGCCAGGCGCGCGAACGCACCGTCGGCGCCGCGTGCCTCCCGCCAGGCCGCGCGCGCCGCGGCCGGCAGAAAGGCGATCCACGGGAAGAAGCCCAGAATCACGACCGGAAGGTAGTACCAGACCGGTCCGCGCTGGTTTTCGATCACGCCGGTGTAGCGGCCGATCGTGTAGTGCCCGATCAGCTCGCCGATCGCGTGCGGGCCGACGCGCACGGCGAGCGCGACGAACCATGGCAGCGTCAGCACCAGATACGCGCTCACCGCGAGCAGCACCGCGCGCCGCGGCGGCGCGGCGAGCCGACCGGCGCGGATCTCCCACAGCGCCCACGCGCCGACGACGAGGACCGTGATGACCGGCGCGACCGGACCCTTGTCGAGCGTCCCCAGTCCGAGCGCGAGCGCACCGCAGATCAGCGCCACTCCGCGCCGGCGCGGCGTCCCCGACGGTTCGAACGCGCGGAAGCACCACAGCACCGCCGCCGCGACGGCGAAGTCGAGCAGCGCATCCATGATCGCCAGCCGTCCGACGATCGCTTGCATCAAGCTGGTCGAGAGGACGATCGCGGCGACCATCCCGGCTCGGCCGCCGGCGATGCGCGCGGTGGCGTAGCCGACCGCGCCGCCCATCGCGATGGTCGCTAGGGCGCTGGGCAAGCGCAACGCGAGCGCGCTCAGACCGAACAGCTTGGCGAACAGGGCGGCGATCCAGAAGTAGAGCGGCGGTTGGACGTACCACGGCTGCCCGTTGAGATGCAGCACGACCCAGTCGTGCGTGCGCAGGATCTCGCGGGCGACTTCACCGTAGGCGGTCTCGCTGTTGTCCCACAGCGTCCCGACCCCCAGCGCGGGCAGGGTGACGAGCGCGGCAAAGAGCGCACCCAGAAGCGCCGCGCGCGCGGGGACGGATAGCATCGGCTGGAAGATAGGGCTTGTGTATCCCGTCGCCCTCTCGGTACGCGACCGGCGCGTGGTCGTCGTCGGCGGCGGCACCGTCGCCGAGCGCAAGGTCCGCGGCCTCCTGCAGGCCGGCGCCGCCGTCGTCGTCGTCAGCCCCAGCCTGACCCCGCCGCTGGCCGCCCTGGCCGACGTCGACGCGATCGGCTGGGAGCCGCGGCGCTACGCCAGCGGCGACCTAGCCGGGGCCTTCTTGGCCTTCGCCGCCGCCGACGAGGCGGTCAACGCGGCGGTCACCGCCGATGCGCGCGCAGCCGGGATCTTGGTCAACGACGCGGCCGACGCATCGCGCGGCGACTTCGCGACGCCGGCCGTCCACCGGGCCGGCCCGCTGACCGTCACGGTCGACACGGGCGGCCTCTCGCCGACCTTCACCCAACGGGTCCGCGACGAGCTGGCGATCCAGCTCGACGCGCGCTACGCCCGCGCCGCCGCGACGCTCGGCGCGCTGCGCGAGCGCGTGCTGGCGGTGGTCCCAGTCGACCAGCGGGCGGCCGTCATGCGGCACTTTGCCGAGCGCGACCTCGACGAGCTGACGGCGATGCTGCCGGGCGCCATCGAGCACGAGGTCGAGCGAACGGCCGAGACGCTGGCCGGGATCGTCCCGGCGCTGCTCGCACCCTTGATCTGCGCGACCCGCGGCAGCGCGCTGGCGATGACGCAGACCCGCACCGTGATCGCGACCCTGGCGCTGGCCGGGCTGCCTTCGACGATCCTGCAGGTCACGACCCGGGGCGACGCGTTCCAAGACCGCCCGATCGCGGCGATCGGCAGCGACAACGTGTTCGTGACCGAGCTGGAGCTCGCGCTGCGCGAGGAGCGGGCCGACTACGCCGTCCACTCGTGCAAGGATCTTCCCAGCCGGCTGGCCGAGGACATGGTGCTGGCGGCGATCTCCGTCCGCGAAGACCCGCGCGACGCCTATTGCAGCGAACGCTATGCGAGCTTCGCCGAACTGCCGGCCGGGGCGCGGGTCGGGACCTCCTCGCCCCGCCGTCGCGGCCAGTTGCGCGCGCTGCGGGGCGACCTGACCTACGCGGACATACGCGGGAACGTCGATTCGCGGCTGCGCAAGCTGCGCGAGGGCGAGTACGACGCGCTGGTGTTGGCCGCCGCGGGGTTGAACCGGCTCGGCCTGGCCGCAACCTACACGGTCCCCTTCCCGATCGATCAACTGACGCCGGCCGCCGGTCAGGGAGCCCTGGCGATCGAGACGCGGCGCGGCGATTCGCTCGCGGTCCGGCTCGGCACGATCCTGGGCGACCCCGCGGCGACGGTCGCGGTCACCGCCGAACGAGCGTTCCTGCGCGCCCTGCGGGGCGGCTGCCAGGCCCCGGTCGGCGCCCATGCGACCTGGGGGGAGAGCCGGCTGCACCTGACCGGCGCGATCGCCTCAGCCGACGGCTCGACGGTGCTGCGCGCGAGCCGCGACGCGATCGTCGAGGTCGACGACCTGATGTCGACCGAGGCGCTCGCCGAGGCGCTGGCCCGCGACCTGCTCGCCGCCGGCGGGACGGCCCTGCTCGCCGCCGGGCCGCTGGCCGGCCGGCTGATGCTGCTGCCGCGGACCCAGACGCGGCCGAGCCGGATCGCCCCGGCCCTGCGCGAGGCCGGCGCCGAGGTCGTCGAGGTCGGCGACAGCGCGGGCGTGCGGGCGGCGCTCGGGGAGCGGACGCCCAGCATGATCCTCTTCCCGTCCTCGGGCTCGGTCGACGCGATCGCCGACTATCTGGCCGGGCTGCGGGCCAGCGGCAAACGGCCGCTGGTCGCCGCGATGGGGGCCTCCTCATCACAGATGGCCGGCGCCCACGGCTGGCCACCGGACGTGGTGGCACCCTCTGCCGAAGTAGGGGCGTTCGTACAGTCCGTCTTGCTCTACGTCTTGGAGAACGAGCGATGAACCTGGCCCAACGGACCCGATTGGTCGCCCGCCCCCGCCGGCTGCGCGCCAGCGCGGCGCTGCGCGCGCTGGTGCGGGAGACTCGCATCAACCGCGACGGTCTGGTGCAGCCGCTCTTCGTGGTCGAAGGCAGCGACGGCGTGCAGCCGATCGGCTCGATGCCGGGCGTGAGCCGGTACTCGGTCGACGCGGTCGTGCGCGAGTGCCGCGAACTCGACGCGGTTGGCGTCCGCGCCGTCCTGCTCTTCGGGATCCCCGACGCGACCGCGAAGGACGCCTACGCGACGATCAACGACGATCCCAACGGCGTCGTGCAGCGCGCCGCGCGCGCGATCAAGGACGCGCTGCCCCAGGTGCTCGTCATCGCCGACCTGTGCAACTGCGAGTACACCGATCACGGTCACTGCGGAATCCTCGACCCCGCCGGTGACGTGGACAACGACCGCACGCTCGAAGTGCTGGCGCGGACCGCGGTCAGCTACGCGCGCGCCGGCGTCGACGTCGTCGCCCCCTCGGACATGATGGACGGGCGGGTCGCGGCGATCCGAGCCGCGCTCGACGACGAGGGCTACACCAAGACCGCGATCATGTCGTATGCCGCGAAGTACGCCTCGGCGTTTTACGGCCCGTTCCGCGAAGCAGCCGCCTCGACGCCCGCCTTCGGCGACCGCCGGACCTACCAGATGGACCCCGGCAACGCGCGCGAGGCCCTCAAAGAGGTGCGCCTCGACGTCGAGGAAGGCGCCGACATCGTAATGGTCAAGCCGGCGCTGGCGTATCTCGATGTCCTGTACCGCGTGCGCGAGCTGACCGATCTCCCGCTGGCCGTCTACCAGGTCAGCGGCGAGTACGCGATGATCAAGGCCGCCGCCGCCAACGGCTGGATCGACGAAGACCGGATCGTCGACGAGACGCTGACGGCGATGGCCCGCGCCGGAGCCGACATCATCATCACCTACTTCGCCAAAGACTATCTGCGGCGGACGCGATAATGCCACTCCTCAATTCGAGTATCGCGGTGTGCATCTTGGCAGGGGGCGAGGCGACGCGCTTGCCGGGGAAATTGGCGCTCGCGGTCGGCGACGTGCCGATGTTGGTGCGCGTCTACCGGAACATCTCGCGCGGGCGCGAGACGTGGATCTCGACGAAGGGCTCGCTGCCGCCGGAGGTCGACGCGCTGGTCGACGCGCCGATGGTCGTCGACCGCTGGCCCAAGCGCGGTCCGCTCTCGGGCCTGCTCTCGACGATGAGCGCGATGAAGAGCGACTGGGTATTCGCGCTCGCCGGCGACGCGCCGTTCGTCGACGCCATGTTCGTCGATCAGCTCACCGCGCAGATCGAGCCCGGCGACGAGGCGATCGTCCCCACCCACGCCGACGACGCACGGCGGATCGAGCCGTTGGCCGCGCTCTACCGGCGCACCGCGTTCCTGCGCGAGGGCACCCCGGTGCTGCTCGGCGGCGAAGGCGCGCTGCGCTTGGTGATCGACCGGCTGCACACGCGCTTCGTCCCGATCGCCGATCCCGCGATCTTCGCCAACATCAACACGCCGGCCGACTATGTCGCGCTGAGTGGGCTGTAGCCCGAGTGAACCGAGCCGGCTCGGAGGCGGCCTTCGCCGCGGCCCAGCGCGTCATCCCCGGCGGCGTCAACTCGACGGTGCGCGCCTTCAAAGCCGTCGGCGGAACGCCGGTCTTCGTGCGCGAGGCAGCCGGCGCGTACGTCACCGACGTCGACGGGAACCGCTACCTCGACTACGTGCTCTCGTGGGGCCCGATGATCGCCGGCCACGCGCACCCGGCGGTCGTCGCAGCGATCCGCGACGCCGCGACGCGCGGCACGTCGTACGGGATGCCGACCGAGGCCGAGACCGAGCTGGCCCGCCGGATCGTCGCCGCGGTTCCGTCGGTCGAACGGGTCCGCTTCTGCTCATCGGGGACCGAGGCGACGGCCAACGCGATCCGGCTCGCGCGCGGCTTCACCGCTCGCGAGCGGATCCTCAAGTTCGCCGGCTGCTACCACGGCAGCGCCGACCCGTTCCTGATCGCCGCCGGCTCGAGCGCGCTGACGGTGGGCGTCCCCGACTCGCGCGGCGTTCCAGCCGCGACGGCGCGCGACACGCTGGTCGCCCCCTACAACGACGCGGCTGCCGTGCGCGCCGCCTTCGAGCGGAATCCCGGGACGATTGCGGCGGTGATCGTCGAGCCGTACGCCGGCAACATGGGCTTCGTGCTCCCCGAGCCCGGTTTTTTGGCGGCGCTGCGCGCGCTGACCACCGAGTTCGGCGCGCTGCTGATCTTCGACGAGGTCATGACCGGTTGGCGGGTCGGTCTGGGCGGGGTCCAGGCGCGCGAGGGCGTGCTGCCCGACCTGACGACGCTGGGGAAGGTCATCGGCGGCGGCCTACCCGTCGGCGCCTTCGGTGGCCGGGCCGAGATCATGGAGCGGTTGACCCCGACCGGCGACGTCTTCCAGGCCGGGACGCTCTCGGGGAACCCGCTCGCGATGGCGGCCGGGATCGCGACCCTCGACCTGCTCGACGCCGGGACCTACGTGCATCTCGAACGGCTCGGCAGGCGTCTGTGCGAGGGACTGGCGACGGTGTTCGGCGGGCGCGAGGTCCCGCACACCGCGGCGGCGGCAGGATCGATGTTCGGCTTCTTCTTCGCGGATGGCCCGGTGACCGATTTGACCAGCGCCAAAGGTGCCGACACGTCGCTCTACGCACGTTTCTTCCACGCCATGCTCGACCGCGGCTTCGCCTTCGCCCCCTCCCAGTTCGAGGCGGCGTTCCTCTCGCTCGCCCACACCGAAGCCGAGATCGACCGGACGATCGCCGCGGCCGACGACGCGCTGGCCGAGGTCCACGCGTGCCGTTAGTCTGTCTGGGCCTCTCGCATCACACGGCGCCGGTCGACGTCCGCGAACGGCACGCCTTCCCCGCGGCCAAGATGGGCGAAGCGCTGGTGGCGCTGCGCGACTACGAGGCCGTGCGCGAGGCGCTGATGCTGCAGACCTGTGGGCGCCTCGAGATCTACGCCGAGCTCGAAGACTACGAGTCGGGCGTCCATCAGCTCAAGGCGTTCCTCGGCAACTTCCGCCACGGCGACGTCTCCGACATGGACTCGTACATGTACACGCTGCTGGGGACGGAGGCGATCGAGCATCTCTTCCGCGTCAGCACGGGGCTGGACTCGATGCTGATCGGCGAGGCCGAGATCCTGGGCCAAGTCAAGGACGCCTACGTGCAGGCCCAACGCGCGCGCTCGCTCGGGAAGACGCTGCACACGCTGCTGCGCGAAGCGCTCGAAGCCGGCAAAGCGGCGCGCGCCAATACCGGGATCGGTGACGCCTCGACCTCGATCGCGACCGCCGCGGTCGCCTGCGCGATCGAGCACGTCGGCGACCTGAGCGGGAAGAGCATGCTCGTCGTCGGGGCCGGGAAGATGGGGATGCACGCGGCGCGCCGGCTCAAAGCCGAAGGCGCGCGCGAGATCGTCGTCCTCAACCGCACCGGCCGCCGCGCGCGCGACGCCGCCGGCCAACTCGGGCCGATCGCGCGCGCGGCCGAGCTGCCGGGTTTGATCGACGCGCTCAAAGCCGCCGACGTCGTCGTCACCTCGACCGGTGCCTCGCACTTCATCTTGACGCCCGGTAACGTCGCCGAGGCGATGCTGGCCCGGCCCGGCCGACCGATGTTCGTGGTCGACATCGCCGTGCCGCGCGACGTCGATCCCGAGGTCGCGCGGATCCCGGGCGTCGGCCTGGTCGACATCGACGGGCTCGAGAACGCCGTCGACATCACGCTCGAACGGCGCCGCGAGGCGATCCCGCTGGTCGAAGAGATCGTCGCCTCGCACGTCGAGCGCTTCCACCAATGGTACCAGTCGCGCATCGCCGTCCCGGTCATCGCCTCATTGGTGCAGAAGGCCGATGCGATCCGCGAGACCGAAGTCACCCGGCTGTTCGCGCGCTGCCCGGAGCTGACCGAGCGCGAACGCAGCCTGATCGTCGGCGCGTCGCTGACGATCGTCTCGAAGCTGCTGCACGGTGCGGTCACCAAGATCCGCGACAAGGCGGCCGAGAACCACGCCGAAGCGCTGATCCACGCGCGCATGCTCGACGAGCTCTTCGAGCTGGAGTCGCTGGCCGGCATCGATCCGGCGCACCTCGTCGCCGCCCCCGCCTCCCCCGACGAAAGCGAATAGCAGCGACCAGGTGATGGAGCGAGCGCAGCGGAGTCGCGCCATGCCGACGGCGCCGGTTGCGAGCTCGGACATGGGGGCCCCATCATGCAAGGCATGATGGGGGGCGCGCAGCCTGGGGCGGAGCGCCGTGAAAACAGGGGCAAAGTCTGGCTGGTTGGCGCGGGGCCTGGTGATCCAGGCTTGCTGACGCTGAAAGGGGCGCGGGCGCTGGCGCAGTGCGACGTGCTGGTCTACGACTATCTCGCCTCCGAGGCGGTGGTCGGGCTGGCGCCACCGGATTGCGAACGCATCTACGTCGGCAAACAGGCCGGCGCGCACACGCTCTCGCAGGCCGAGATCACCGCGTTGCTGGTCCGGTTGGGACTGGACGGGAAGCGCGTCGTCCGTCTCAAGGGCGGCGACGTGTTCGTCTTCGCGCGCGGCGGCGAGGAGGCGCGCGCGCTGGCCGAGGCCGGCGTCCCGTTCGAGATCGTCCCCGGGATCACGTCGGCGCTCGCCGCGCCGGCGTACGCCGGGATCCCGGTGACGCACCGCGAGCACAACACGGCGTTCACGGTCGCGACGGGACACGAAGACCCGACCAAAGGCGCCTCGTCGCTCGACTTCGCCAAGCTCGCCAATCCGAAGGCGACGACGATCTTTCTGATGGCGATGGGGAACCTGGCCGGGATCGTCGGCGAGCTGCGCGCGCACGGGCTGCCGGACGCGACGCCGGTCGGGATCGTCCACGACGGGACGAAGCCGACGCAGCGCGTGCTGACCGCGACGCTCGGCACGATCGTCGACGAGGTCGCGCGCGATGGGATCACCGCGCCGGCGATCGTCGTCGTCGGCGACGTCGTGCGCGAGCGCGAGCACATCCGCTGGTTCGACGCGCAGCCGCTGTTCGGCAAGCGGGTGCTGGTGACGCGGCCGGCGCACCAGGCCAACGACGTCGCGCTGCGGTTGTGGGAGGCCGGAGCCGAGCCGATCCTCGCGCCGACGATCGCCATCGGGCCGCCGGCCGATCCGGCGGCCGCGCGTGCAGCCGTCGCGCGGGTGCGCGAGTACGCCTGGGTCGTCTTCACCAGCCGCAATGGCGTCGACGCCTTTTTCGACCTGCTCGGTGAACTCGGCCGAGACGCGCGCGCGTTCGGAGACGCGCGGATCGCCGCGATCGGGCCGAAGACCGCAGCGGCGTTGACCGAGCGCGGGATCCGCGTCGATCTGGTTCCGGCGACCTATGTGAACGAGGCGATCGCGAGCGCGTTGCTCGAGCGCACGCAGCCCGGCACACGCGTGCTGGTCTTCCGCGCGCAAGCGGCGCGCGAGGTGCTGCCCGAGACGCTGCGCGCCGCCGGCCGCGTGGTCGACGTCGTCGCCGGCTACGCGACCCGCACGCTCGACGACCCCGAGCTGGCCGCGAAAGCGGCGCGCGCCGACGTCGTCACCTTCACCAGCTCGAGCACGGTCGCGGGCTTCCTGGCCAACGTCCCACACGCGGCGGCGCTGCTGCTCGGCAAGACCGTCGCCTGCATCGGTCCGATCACCGCGCACACCGCACGCGAGGCCGGCATCCGCGTCGACGTCGTCGCCGACGAGTTCACCGTCGACGGGCTGATGCAGGCGCTGCGCGCTCCCGCCGCGCAGTCGTGAGCGCGCGCGACGCCGTCGTCGGCGCGCTACTGGCCGCAGCGATTGCGCTGGTCGCGCTGCGCGCGCGCGCCCTGACCCGCGGCGGGGCACTGGCCGCGTTCGCGGTCGGCACGATCACCTACAGCGCCGGGACCTGGACCTTCACCGCCGTGCTGTTGGCGTTCTTCCTCCCCTCGGTGCTGCTTTCGCGGTTGGGCCGGGCGCGCAAGCGCGCCTTGGTCGACGTCGGCAAACAGGGCCCGCGTGACGCCGCGCAGGTGCTCGCCAACGGCGGCGTCGCGACGCTCTGCGCGCTGTTCTACGGGCTGACGCACCAGCCGCGCTGGGCGCTCGCATTCGTCGGTGCCTACGCCGTTGCGACCGCCGACACGTGGGCGACCGAGATCGGGACGCTGGCGCGTGCCCGACCCCGTTCGATCCTGACCTTCCGGGCACTCGAGCCCGGGTTGTCGGGAGGCGTCACCGCGACGGGGACACTCGCCGCTTTCGCCGGCGCGCTCTGGCTCGGGCTCGCCGCCGACCTGAGCCAGCCGTCCGATCAGGCATGGATCGGTCTCGCCGTCGTCTTCGCCTTGGCGGTCATCGGGTTCATCGGTGCCCTGGTCGATTCGGTGCTCGGGGCCACGCTGCAAGAGCTGCGCCGCTGCCCGGCTTGCGAACGGACCTGCGAGATCGATCCGCACGTCTGCGGGACGCCGACCATTCGGGTCCGGGGCCTGCGCTGGATGTCGAACGACCTGGTCAACGGGCTGGCGACCGCGACGGGCGCGTTGCTCGCTTTCTGGGTCTGATGCAGCTGCCGAAACCAACCTCGGTCGTGGCCTAGTCTACGGTCCGTGCGGCGATTCGTCGCACGACTATGGCGACACAGATGGTTGCGGACCGCGACGTGAGCGAGAGCGGGGCCCGGCTCGTCCTGATCACCGTCGGGATCATGGCCGCGACCCTGATGCAGACGCTCGACACCACGATCGTCAACGTCGCGCTCCCCACGATCCAGGGCAATCTCGGCGCCACCCAAGATGAAGGCGCCTGGGTCGTCACGGGCTACATCATCTCGGCGGTCATCGTCATCCCGCTCACCCCGTGGCTGCAAGCCCGCTTCGGGCGGCGCCAGTACTACGCGACCGCGATCATCGGCTTCACGATCGCCTCGATGCTGTGCGGTATCTCCAGCTCGATCACGCAGCTGATCCTCTACCGCATTCTGCAAGGGCTGTTCGGCGGCGGTCTGGTGGCGACCGGCCAAGCCGCGTTGCGCGACACGTTTCCCCGCCGGATGCTGGGTACGTCGCAAGCGCTCTTCGCGATGGGCGCGCTCGTCGGCCCGTCGGTCGGCCCGACCATCGGCGGCTGGCTGACCGACAACGTCTCTTGGAACTACGTCTTCTTCATCAACCTCGCGCCGGGGATCTTCGCCGCCATCGTCATCCTCACGATGATGCGCAATCCGACCGACCCCAAGCCGATCCCGGTCGACGTGATCGGCCTCGCACTCCTCGCGCTCGGTCTGGGCTCGCTGCAGTACATCCTCGGCGAAGGGCAGCGCAACGATTGGTTCAACGATCCGGTGATCAGCTTCTTCGGCACTACCGCGGCCTTCGGCTTGGCCGCGTTCATCTGCTGGTCGCTGTGGGGCACGACGCGCCCGATCGTCGATCTGCGGGCGCTGCGCTATCGCGCAATCGCCGCCGGCAGCGCGATCGGCTTCGCAATCGGCTCGGTCCTGTACGGCGCGACCGTGATCCTGCCGCAGTTCGTGCAGACGATCCTGGTCTTCACGGCGACGCTCTCGGGGATGCTGATCTTCGTGCGAGCGATCTTCATCGCGTTCCTCACGCCGTTCATGGCGCGCTTGGCCAGCAGCGGGCGGATCGATACCCGCATCCTGCTCGTCACCGGTTTCACGCTGATCGGAGCGAGCCAGATCTGGCTCGGCTACATCACGACCAGCCAAGTCGACTTCGCGCAGCTGTGCGGCCCCGCCATCATGGCCGGGATCGGACTGGCGCTCATGTTCACGCCGCTCTCGATCGCGGTCCTCAGCGCCGTGCCATCCGAGGTCGTGCCGAAGGCGACGTCGTTCCAGGCGCTCTCGCTGCAGCTCGGCGGCTCGTTCTCGACTGCCGGGCTGATCACGCTGCTCGCCCGCCGCGAGGCCTTCCACCAGTCGGTCTTGGCGGACGCCGCGACGACCTCGAACATCGCGCTCCAACACCTGGCCCAACAGAGCAGCCCCGGCGCAGCGCTCGGCACCATTTACGCGGACATCGTCACGCAGTCGACGGTGATGGCGTACGCCGATGCGCAGTGGGCGCTCGGCGCGCTGACCTTCGTGCTCTTGCCGCTGGTCTTCGTCCTGCCCAAGCGCCGGCGCGGCGGCGGCGCCGCCCCGATCCACATCCCGGCCGAGTAACAGCGCTCAGGCGGAGGCGGCGCGGCCGTACCGCTTCTCGAGGTACGGGATGATGTCGTCGTCGTCGTCGAGCACGACCTCGCCGTCGACCAGCACCGGGATCGAGGTCTGGCCGGAGGCCCGCACGACCTCGCCACGCTCGGCGTGCGAGTACGGCACGTTCACCGTCGCGTAGTCGAGCAGCAGGTCGGTCAGCTTCTTGCGCACGCGCGCGCAGTACGGGCACCACTCGGCCTGGTACAGCACGATCTCGGTCGGTCGGCCCATTGCCTCTCCAGGACCGCCCAGTCCCCGAAAGGTTGCGCGTCCGGCGGTGTCGGAGTGGGTGCGACCACGGCGATGACGAGCGGCAGGCAACGCGACCGGACCGCACTCGCGATCTCGATCGCGCTGCACGTCTGCGCCTGGACGCTCCTGGCGCTCGCGCTGCGATCGATCTTTCCGCCGCCCCCACCGGGAGACGTATACATCGTCCGGATACCGCAGGTCGACCGCTTGCCGGCTGCAAAGGCCGCGCCACTCCAGCACGAGCCATCGCTCCCGCCGCCGCAACCGCCGCCGCCGGCGTTGCACATCGCGATCGCGCACCTCCACCGCCGGCCGATCGTCGCCGGCGAGCAGCGCTACGCGCAGCCGGTCCGTCGCGCTGCGCCGGACGCCGCCGCACTCACCCTCGCCGGCGCGCCGGCGGCCGGCGACGACGCGCCCGCGCCGGCCCCGTCGAGCACGCCGTCACCGGTGGCCGTGGCCGTCGCGCCGAGCCCGCGGGGCGACCCGGCGACGAACGCGGGCGGCAACTCGGAAGGGATCGGAAACTTCGGCGAGAGCTATGCGGCCGCGCTCGCGCCCGAGGCGCGCGCCGCGCTGGTCGCCGGCATCGCGAGCGGCTTCGTCGTGCGGGTCAAGGTCGACGAGAACGGGCACGCGACCGACGTCGCGTTTCTGCGCGGCCCCGACGACCCGGCCATGCGCGAACTGATCCGCGAGCGGCTCTTCGCAGCCCACTTCATCCACGCCGTCTCCAACGGCCTACCGGTCGAAGGAGCCGTCGAACTCCTGATTTAGTGGGCGAAGTCGAACGGGATGTCGAGTTCGCCGGCTAGCTTCTGCAGGCCGTCCCATACCTTCAGGTGGACCGGCACGCCGTGCTGGCGGTGGTAGAGCGCCTTCTCGTACTCGATCTCGCCGGCGACGTAGATGCGCTCCTGGCCGGCCGCCTTCTGTGAATCCTTGAACGAGCGCAGCTCGACGTCCATGTCGGCCTTGAACTGCGCCGGGTCGCGGAAGCCGTCGATCTTGAACGCCGCGAAGAAGTGCGAGATCGCGCCGGGCTGCGGTCCGTCCGACGGCAGCGGGAGATCGAGGCCGAACTTCCCACCGGCGAGCACACCGCACAGGATCTCGACCAACAGGCCCAAGCCGTAGCCTTTGTGACCGCCGTGCTCGACGCCGTAGCCGCCCAGCGGCAGCAGCGCGCCCTTGAGCGCCGTCTGCGGATCGAGCGTCTCAAAGCCCTGCGCGTCGATCGCCCAGCCCGGGTTGAGCTGCTTGTTCTTGCGGTTGTAGACCTCGATCTTGCCGCGCGGAACGGTCGTCGTCGCGAAGTCGAGCACGAACGCCGGCTCGCTCTGCGCCGGGATCGCGAAGGCGAGCGGGTTGGTACCGAGCAGGATGTCGCGGCCGTAGGTCGGCGCGCCGTACCGCACCGTGTTGGTCGACGCGATCCCGATCATGTCGCGCTCGAGCGCCAGCATCGCGTAATAGCCGGCGATGCCGTAGTGATTCGAGTTGCGCACCGCGCCGAACGCCGCGCCGGTCTTTTCGGCTTTCGCCAAGACCGTTTCCATCGTGCGCTTGGCGACCGGATGACCCAGGCCGTTGCCGGCGTCGACCAGGATCGAGGTCGGCGTCTCACGCAGCGTGGCGACCGCGGGGTGCGGCGCCATCAGCCCGCCGCGCAGGCGGCTGACGTAGTACGACTCCAACCGGGCGACCCCGTGCGACTCGATCCCCCGCAGGTCGGCGGCGACCAGGACGTCGGCGACGATCGCGGCGTCCTCCGGCGCGATCCCGACCCGCTCCAGGACGGTCGCGACGAACCGGGTCAGCCCCGGCACAACTGCAAGACGGTACTCGGAAGTGATGACGTCGGCCATGACCAGTAGTCTACCCGAGATCGCCACCCCGTGCGTAGGACCCTGGTCGGCGCGCGGGGTGGATTCGGCGCCGGTGGCCTGGCCCGGGCGCCCACCACCGGGGTCGGTCAGCCCGCCGCCCCGAAGCGCGTAGGATGCTCGCGCTCGCGCCCGACCTCGTCGCCGCCCTCCGCGCGGCCGTGCCGGGCGGCGTCCTGACCGACCCGGTCGACCTGATCGCCTACGGCTTCGACGCGACCTTTTTCGAGGACACGCCGCCGCTGGTCGTCCTGCCCACCTCGACCGCGCAGGTCAGCGCCGTGCACCGCATCGCGACCGCGCACCGCGCCGCGATCACGCCGCGCGCGATGGGCAGCGGGCTCTCCGGCGGCGCGATCCCGCTCGCCCACAGCATCGTGCTCGGCGTGGCCAAGATGAACGCGATCCTCGAGATCGACGAGATCGACCGCGTCGCGGTGGTGCAGGCCGGCGTGATCAACGCCGATCTGCAAGCCGCGGTCGAGCGGCGCGGCTTGTTCTATCCGCCCGATCCGTCGAGCCTCAAACAGAGCGCGATCGGCGGCAACGTGGCGGAGAACGCCGGCGGCGCGCGCTGCCTGAAGTACGGTGTCACCGGCGACTACGTCCTCGCTCTCGAAGTCGTCCTCCCCGACGGCACGGTGATCCGCACCGGTGGCCGCACGGTCAAGAACGTCACCGGCTACGATCTGCGCCGGCTGTTCGTCGGTGCCGAGGGGACGCTCGGGACGATCACCGAGATCACGCTCAAATTGCTGACCAAGCCGCGCTTCGCGCGCACCGCGCTGGCCGTCTTCGACGATATCGAGGACGCGGCGAACGCGGTGACCGAGGTGCTGCGCGCCGGGCTGCTGCCGACCGCGATCGAGATGATCGACCAGTTCACCATGCGCTGCATCGAGGACAACAAGCCCGTCGGGCTCCCGCTCGACGCGGCGGCGATCCTGATCTTCGGGGTCGACGGGAATCACGCGGCCGTCGTCGACGAGGACCTGGTCGAGATCGCGCGCCTGGCGCGCGCCGCCGGGGCGCGCGACGTGCAGGTCGCCCAGACGGATGCCGACGCCGAGCGGCTGTGGACGGCCCGCCGCTCGATCAACCCGTCGCTGGCGCGGCGGCGCCCCAATCGGTTGGGCGAGGACATCTGCGTCCCGCGGCGTGCGATCCTGCCGATGATCCGGCGCATCGCCGAGATCCGCGCGAAGTACGCGCTCGAGCTCCCGCTCTACGGCCACATCGGCGACGGCAACCTGCATCCGAACCTGCTCTGCGACAAGCGCAACCCCGAGGAGATGCGGCGCGTCGAAGGCGCGGCGCGCGAGATCTTCGAGGCCGCGGTCGCGCTGGGTGGAACGCTCTCGGGCGAACACGGCATCGGCTTACTCAAGAAGCAGTTCATGGAGCTCGACGTCGGCGTCGACGTGCTCGCGCTGATGCGCCGCATCAAAGATGCCGTCGATCCGCTGGGGATCATGAATCCCGGCAAGATCTTCCCGGACCCGGGCGGGGTCGACGCCTTCCACCTCCCCACCACCGAGCGCTGACGGCGGGCAGCGCGTGCCCGTCATCCTCGCCCTCGACCAAGGGACCACCAGTTCACGCGCGATCGTCTTCGATGCGCAGGGCACGATCGTCGCCTTCGACCAGCAAGAGTTCGCGCAGCATTTTCCGCAGCCGGGCTGGGTCGAGCACGATGCGGACGACATCTGGTCCTCGCAGCTCGCCACCGCCCGCAACGCGTTGCGCAACGCGCGCCTTTCAGCCGCCGACGTCGTGGCGATCGGGATCACCAACCAGCGCGAGACGACGATCCTGTGGGACCGCGCGACCGGCCGGCCCGTCGCGCGCGCGATCGTCTGGCAAGATCGCCGCACGGCGCCGCTCTGTGCGGAGCTGACCGCGCGCGGCCTGGGCGAGACCGTCACGGCCCAGACGGGGCTGTTGATCGACCCGTACTTCTCCGGCACGAAGATCGCCTGGCTGCTCGACCACGTCGCCGGGCTGCGCGCGCGGGCCGAGGCCGGTGAGATCGCCTTCGGTACCGTCGACGCCTGGCTGATCTGGAATCTGACCGGCGGCCAACGGCACGTGACCGACGTGACCAACGCCTCGCGCACGATGCTCTTCGACATCCACCGGCTGCAGTGGAGCGAGGAGCTGCTGCGCGCGCTGAACATCCCGGCGTCCTTGCTGCCCGAGGTGCTGCCGTCCAGCGCCGACTTCGGGACGACGGCGACCGACCACTTCGGCGGCGCGATCCCGATCGGCGGCGTCGCCGGCGACCAGCAGGCGGCGCTCGTCGGGCAGGCCGGTTTCGCGCCCGGCATGGCCAAGAACACCTACGGCACCGGCTCGTTCGTCGTGTTGAACACCGGCGAGCACGTCGTGCGCAGCACGCAAGGCTTGCTCGCGACGATCGCCTTCGCGCTCGAGCCGGGGAAGGCGACCTACGCACTCGAGGGCTCGATCTTCGTCACCGGCGCGGCGGTGCAGTGGCTGCGCGACGGTCTGGGTCTGTTCGAGCGGTCCGACGAGATCGAAGCGCTGGCGCGCCAGGTCGACGACACGGGCGACTGCTACTTCGTCCCGGCGTTCACCGGACTCGGTGCGCCGTACTGGGACCCGTTCGCGCGCGGGACGATCGTCGGGATCACGCGCGGGACGACGCGCGCGCACCTGGCGCGAGCCGCGCTCGAGGCGATGGCCTATCAAACCGCCGACGTGATCGCCGCGATGGAGCGCGACGCGGGCGTCCCGCTGACCGAGCTGCGCGTCGACGGCGGCGCGTCGGCGAACGACCTGACGATGCAGTTCCAGGCCGACGTCCTCGGCGTCCCCGTCTCCCGGCCGGCGATCATCGAGACGACCGCGCTCGGCGCGGCCTACTTGGCCGGCTTGCAGCGCGGCTACTGGGCCGACATGCAGACGCTGGCCAAGCAGTGGCGCGAGGACAAACGGTTCGCACCGCAGATGCCGGCCCAGCGGCGCGAGGCGTTGCTCGGCCGCTGGCGTGCCGCCGTCGAACGCAGCCGCGGCTGGGCATGCGAATGAACCGCGCCCAGGGGCTGGCGCGGCTGGCCGCCGAGCACTTCGACGTGCTGGTCGTCGGCGGCGGCGCGACCGGCCTGGGCGCCGCGGTCGACGCCGCGGCGCGCGGCTTTCGCACCGGACTGATCGAGGCCGAGGACTTCGCCCGGGCGACCTCGAGCCGCTCGACCAAGCTCATCCACGGTGGCGTGCGCTATCTGCAAGCGGGCGACCTCGGGTTGGTGCGCGAGGCGCTGCACGAGCGCACGACGCTGCTGCGCAACGCGCCGCACCTGGTGCGCGACCGCGCCTTCGTCGTCCCGGCCTACCGCTGGTTCGAGCTGCCGTACTACGGCGCGGGGCTGGCGGCCTACGACCTGCTGGCCGGCTGGGGCAACGCCTTCGGGCGCAGCCGCATCGTCGGGCCGCGCGCCGCGCGCGCGCTGATCCCGGGCCTGCGCGGCGCGGGCCTGCACGGGGCGATCGTCTATCACGACGGGCAGTTCGACGATGCGCGGCTGGCCGTCACGTTGGCGCGCACCGCCGTCGATCGGGGCGCCGCCGTCGCCAACTACCTGCGGGCGACCGCGTTCGTCTACGACGGGCCGCGCATCGTCGGCGTGCGCGCGCGCGACCGCGAGGCCGGCCAGGAGTTCACCATCGCGGCGCGCGCCGTCGTCAACGCGACCGGGATCTTCGTCGACGACGTGCGGCGGCTCGACGCGGCGGACGCGCCGGCACTCTTGGCGCAGAGCCGTGGCTCGCACATCGTCGTGCGCGCTGAAGCGCTGGGCGACGCGCGGGCTGCACTGCTGGTTCCTCAGACGCCCGACGGCCGCGTCCTCTTCGTGATCCCCTGGCACGAGCACGTCGTGATCGGGACAACCGACATCGCGGTCGCGGGCCCGGAGCTCGACCCGCAGCCCACACCCGCCGAGATCGCCTATCTGCTCGAGACGGTGAACCGCTATCTGGTGCGGCCGCTCAACGAGGCCGACATCCTGGCTGCCTGGGCGGGGCTGCGGCCGCTGGTGAACCGGCGGGCGACGAGCACCGCCGCGCTCTCGCGCGAGCACCTGATCGACGTCGCCCCCTCAGGTCTGGTCACTATCGCCGGCGGCAAGTGGACGACCTACCGCAAGATGGGCGCCGACGTCATCGACGTCGCGATGCGCGTCGGCGAGCTGCCGCCGACGCCGCCGGAGACGGAGTATCTCCCGCTGCACGGCGCGCTCGGGGAGCCCCCGGTCGACGAGCGCCTGCGCGTCTACGGCACCGACAGCGATGTGGTGCTCGCGCTCGAGCGTGCCGATCCGCTGCTGGCGGCGCGGCTCGACCCGCGCTTGCCGTACACCGGCGCCGAGGTCGTCCACGCCGCACGCGCCGAGATGGCGCGGACGGTCGACGACGTGCTGGCGCGCCGCACGCGCGCGCTCTTCCTCGACGTCGCCGCCGCGCGCGCGAGCGCGCCGGCGGTCGTCGCGCTGCTGGCGGCCGAGCTGGGCCGCGATGCCGCCTGGCAGCGCGACCAGCTCGCCGCCTTCGAGTCGCTGGCGGTCAGGCCGCCGGCGCCGGCTCTTCCGTAAAACTGACGCCGCGCTTCTCGGGCCCCAATGCCGCGACGATGAACACGACGGCGAACACGCCGATCATGATGATCTGCATCGCGTGCCCGTAGTTCGCCGTCGCGGGTGGCGGCAGCGGAAAGCTCTTGGCCGCGAAGAGCGCCTCCCACTGCGCGGCGAAGGCCGTGATCAGGTTCCCGAGCTGATAGGTGAAGCCCGGGAACGTCCCACGCACCTCGGCCGGTGAGAGCTCGTTGAGGTGCGCCGGGACGACGCCCCACGCGCCCTGCACGAAGAACTGCATGATGAACGCGCCGCCCGCCAGCAGGACCGGCGTCGTCGCGCCCGTCCAGATCGGGATGACGCACGCACCCAGGACGCAGCAGGCGCAGATCGTGATGCGCCGCCCGATCTTCTGCGAGAGCGCGCCCAGCAGCGTTCCGCCGATGATCGCCCCGACGTTCATGACGACGGTGACGTTCTGGACGAGATGCGGGCTGAAGCCGCGCTGCACCCGCAGGAAGGTCGGGTACAGATCTTGCGAGCCGTGCGACATGAAGTTGAACGCGGCCATCAGGACGATCGCGAAGACGTAGAGCAGCGGCGTGCGGGCGATCGAGCGCAGCAGGTTCGAGCGCTGACCGACTCGTACGTGCTGGCCGGCTTCCCAGACCGGCGACTCCTGCACGCCGGCGCGAATCCAGAAGACGAGCAGCGCCGGCAGGACGCCGACGAAGAACATCCCGCGCCAGCCGATCAGCCCGAAGAACTGGCCGAACACGAGCGCGGCGATTAGGTAGCCGAAGGCGTAGCCCTGCTGGATGATCCCCGACGCGATGCCGCGCGCTTGCGCCGGCAGCGTCTCGAGCGCGAGCGCCGCACCGACGCCCCACTCGCCGCCCATCGCGATCCCGTACAAGCAGCGCAGCACGAGCAGCGCGGTGAACGTCGGCGCGAAGCCGCTGAGCAGCTCGAAGAGCGAGTACAGCAAGATGCTCGCCATCAACGGGCCGCGCCGGCCGAAGCGGTCCGCGATCAGGCCGAAGATCAGCGCGCCGACCGGCCGGAACATCAGCGTCAGCGTGATCAACCACGCGACCGTCGCGATGTCCGGCGTGCCGTCCGTCTTGACGACGCCGAGATCGTGAGCGATGTTCACCAGGACGAAGGTGACCAGGAAGAAGTCGAACGCGTCGAGCGTCCAACCGAGGAAGGCCGCGATGAAGGCCCGCCACTGACGCGCGTTCAGGGTGGCCAGCGGAGCGAAAATCGTCATCGCGGCCGGGCTTCTGCCAGACGGGCGGATCGGGCCTTCCGGCGCCGAATGGGGCCGGATTATGGGCGGTCACGCCGCGTATGCCGAGCTCGTGCGAGCCCTCGCTCGCGAGGGTGCCCGTGTGCTCGTCGTCGGCTCGCTGGCCAAGCGGATCCACGGTCTCCCGGTTCAGGCCGACGACCCGTGCCTTTGGTATGACGCCGAGGACTCGAACGCGGCGCGCGTCTACCGGGCCCTCGCTCGCGTCGGCGCGCCGCTCGACGGGGTGGAGATCCCCGATCTGGCCGACGTGACCTACGAGTTCCGCTACACCGTCCGGGGCGAAGAGCTGTGCCTGCTCGGCGGCCTCGACGGGGTGACCTTCGCCGACGCCTGGCCAGAGCGGCTCGAGACTGCCTGGGGCCAGATCGCGCTGTGCGTCATCGGCCCCCACGCCCTGCGCGCCAGCGCCCTCGCCGAGCGCGTTTAAAGCGTCGTCTTCCCCAGCGCCGAGAGGATCAATTCGACGGCCAGGATCGCGGTTTGGTTCTCGCGGTCGAGGATCGGGTTGATCTCGGTGATCTCGAGCGAGCCGAGCGTCCCCGACGCGGCGATCCCTTCCATCAGCAGGTGCGCCTCGCGGTAGGTCAGGCCGCCACGCACCGGCGTCCCGACGCCCGGCGCCTCCTGCGGGTCGACCCCGTCCATGTCGAACGAGACGTGGACCGAATCCGGCCCGCCGGCGACGATCGCCAGCGCCTCGTCGAGGACGCGGCTCATCCCGAGCCGGTCGACGTCGGCCATGGTGAACGCCTTCACGCCCAGCTCGCGGATCGCGGCCTTCTCGCCGTCGTCGACGTCGCGCAGCCCGATGAACGCCATGCGCCGCGGATCGACGACCTGCTCGCGCAGCGCGAAGTGGACCGGCATCCCGTGCACGTTCCCCGAGGGTGAGGTCAGCGGCGTGTTGATGTCGCCGTGCGCGTCGATCCAGATCACGCCCGGCGCGCGGCCGCGCGCGCGGGCGACGCCGCCGATCGTCCCCATCGCGATCGAGTGATCGCCGCCGAGCACGAGCGGGAAGCCGCCGGCGGCGACGATCGCGGCGACGGCCTCGGCCAGCTCGTCGCAGACCGCGCGGATGAGTGGGAAGTACTTCGCGCTCTGCTCGGCCGGCGTCGCCGACTCCGGGACGGGGACTCGCAGGTTGCCGTGGTCGACGACTGTCAGGCCCAGCTTCTCGAGCGACTCTTTGAGGCGCGCGTACCGAATCGCCGACGGCCCCATGTCGACACCGCGCCGGTCGGCACCCAGGTCCATCGGCACGCCGACGACGTCGACCCGCCCGGCGCGCTTGGCGGCGGGCAGCACGTGCAGCGTCGCGTGCGGGCGCACTAGCGCCGGGTGCCGCGGCGCGCCGCGGGCCCGTCGTGAGCCTCGGGCGTGAGCGCGGGCTGCGCCTCGCTGCGCACGACCGACTGCGGCAGCAGCTGCTCGCGCAGAACGCGCAGCATCGCCGCCGCCGGAACGGCGAGGAAGGTGCCCGGCAGGCCGAACAGCTCGCTGCCCACCAGGATCGCGATCACGATCCAGAACGGCGAGAGGCCCACGTTCTCCTTGAGCACGCGCGGCGCGATGAAGTTCCCGTCGATCTGGTGGATCACCAGGATCAGCGCCGCGACGACCAACGCGTCGGTCAGTCCGTTGTTGGCGTACGCCAAGCCGACAGCCGGGACGAAAGCGATCACCGCGCCGGCGTACGGGATGAAGTTCAACGCGCCCGAGACCACACCGATTAAGAGCGCATACGGGACGCGCGTCGCGAACAGCATCACGGTCAGCATCGCGGCCAGGATCGAGCAGTCGATCAGCTGGCCGCGGATGAAACCGCCGACGACCTTGTCGAGCTCGGCGATGACCGTCTCCGCTTTGGGGCGGTATTTGGCCGCCATCAGCCCCAAGAATCCGCGCTTGAGGTTCTCGGCGTCGAGCAGCATGTAGGCGGCGAGGACGGGTACGATGATCAGCGCGGCGAGCACCGAGATCGTCGAGACCACGACCGAGAACGTCTTGCTCGCCGTGTCGAGCGCGTTGACCTGGAGAAAGTGGCCGACCTGGCCCGGAATCGTCGCCAGGTAGGCGCGCTCGGCCGGCGTGAGCCAGTGGATCAGTGGGTTGGTCGGGTCGGCGAAGATCGCCGAGTAGTGCTTGACCAGCGCCGGCACCGTCTTCGCCGCGCCCTGCACGTCGGTGATCAGCGGCGGCACCAGCAGCTGCGCGATCGCCAGGCCGACGAACACCAGCGCGAGGTACACCAACAGGATCGCGAAGCCCAAGGGCAGCCGCTCGTTCAGCCGGCGGACCAACGGGAAGATCATGTACGCGAAGAAGAGCGCGACCACGAACAGCATCGCGGTCGCCTTGACGTTGCCCAAGAACTGCAGGGCACCGACCAGCAGGTAGATCGCGACCGCGATCAGCCCCAGCGTCTTGAGCCAGAACGTGATGCGGCGCTCGGCGCGCGAGACGCGGCGCCGCGGGCGGTTGGGAGCGTCGGGGCCGGCGGCGTTCACCCTGACCCTTTTCCCCGAGGCGGAGAGGCCGCCCCGCAACGGCGTCGTAGGAGGGGCGATGCCCTCCCCGACGCGCGCGGCCTTTCTCGGCCTGGCGTCCGTTCCGCTCGCCGCCGGCCTGGCAGGCTGCGCCTCACGGCGTACGGCGGCCAACGTCCTGCACGTGGGGATGGTGACCGACACCGGAGGCTTGGGGGACCACTCGTTCAACGACTCCGCCTACGCCGGGCTGCTGCGCGCGCGCCGCGAGCTGGGCGTCGCGACGACCGTCCTCGAGTCGACCTCGGCCGCGGACTATCAAGTCAACCTGACGGTCCTGGCCAACAAGGAGTACGACGAGATCTTCGCCATCGGCTTCCTGATGGCCGAAGACGTCGCCGAGGTCGCACAGCGCTACCCGCAGCGGCACTTCGGGATCATCGACGCGGTCGTCGATCTGCCCAACGTCACCTCGGTGACCTTCAAAGAGGAAGAAGGATCGTTTCTGGCCGGCGCCTTGGCGGCGCTGACGACCAAGACCAAGACGATCGCGTTTCTGGGCGGGATCGACATACCGCTGCTGCGCAAGTTCGAGGCCGGCTTCGCCGCCGGCGCGCGCCAGATCGATCCCAGCGTCAAGCTGCTGGTCAAGTACGTCGGCTCGTTCGACGACGTCGCTTCGGGGAAGGAGCTGGCCCAAGTCCTCTACGACCAGGGGGCCGACATCGTCTACGTCGCCGCCGGGAAGGCGGGACTCGGCGCGATCGACGCGGCGAAGCAGCGCCCGGGGGCGTACGTGATCGGCGTCGACTCGAACCAGGACGCGCTGGCGCCGGGCAAAATCCTCACCTCCATGATCAAGCGGGTCGACGTCGGCGTCTTCACCGTCTGCGCCGACATCGTCCGGCACCACCCGCTGCCGGGTCACCTGGTGCTCGGCCTCGCGCAAGGCGGGGTCGGGCTGACCGACTTTCGGTACACGCGCGCTATCGTCACCGCGCCGATCATCGCCGAACTCAAGCAGCTCCGCGCCGCGATCATCGCGGGCAAGATCGTCGTCCCCTCGACACGGGAGGAACTCGCATCGTTCAAACCAGTCCGGCTCTGACGCTGCGCGGCATACGCAAGCGCTTCGGCGCGGTGCAAGCCGTTGACGGCGTCGACCTCGAGCTGCTACCCGGCGAGATCCAGGCGCTGGTCGGTGAGAACGGCGCGGGTAAGTCGACGCTCGCGGCGATCGCCTACGGCGCGGTGCGCCCCGATGAGGGGACCGTCGAGTCGACCGGCGTCGTCGGACTCGTCCACCAGCATTTCAAATTGATCGACCGCTTGCGCGTCTGGGAGAACGTATTGCTCAACCGCGAACCGCGCCGCGGCTGGTCGATCGACGTCCCCGCCGCGCGCGAGCGGGTGCGCTCGCTAGGCGCGACCTACGGTCTGGCCGTCGAACCCGACGCGCCGGTCGAGACGCTGCCGGTCGGCATCAAGCAACGGGTCGAGCTGCTGCGCGAGCTCGACCGCGAACCGGCCGTGTTGCTGCTCGACGAACCGACGGCGGCGCTCGCACCGGGCGAGATCGCCGATTTCTTCGAGACCGTGCAAGGTCTGGCCGCGCGCGGCACGGCGATCCTGGTCGTCACCCACAAGTTGGCCGAGGTGATCGCCTACTCGCAGCGCGTGACCGTGATGCGCCACGGCAAGGTCGTCGCGCGCCATCGCACGGCCGAGACGAGCGCCGATCAGATCGCGCGCGAGATGGTCGGCGGCGAGGTCCCGGCGCTCGCGGCGCGCGCGCAAACGGTGCCGCGCCCGCTGCTCGAGGCCCGCGGATTAACGGCCCGCTCGGGGACGAGCGTGGTGCAGGACGTGAGCTTCGCGGTGCAGGCCGGTGAGATCGTCGGCGTCGCCGGGATCGAGGGCAACGGACAGTCGGCGCTGGCCGACGCGCTGGCCGGCGTCGTCCCGTTCACCGGCGAGCTGGTGCTCGACGGTCGCGCGCTCGCTCCCGACGAGTCGCCGGCGGCGCGCATCGCGCACGGTATCCGCGTCATCCCACAGGATCGGCGGCACGAGGCGCTCGTCCTCGACTGGAGCGTGCGCGACAACGTCGCGCTGGGGCGGCAACGCACGCTCCCGCTGGCCCGCTTCGGCGAGGCCGCGCGCGAGGTCATCGCGCGCTTCGACGTGCGGCCGGCCGACCCCGACGCGATCGTCGGCGCGCTCTCCGGCGGCAACCAACAGAAGATCATCGTCGGGCGCGCGCTGACCAGCGCGCCGCGCGTGCTGATCGCCTACCAACCGACGCGCGGGATCGACATCGGCGCGGCGGCGCTGGTGCAGTCGCGGCTGATCGAGGCGCGCAACGCGGGCGTCGGGATCCTGTTGATCTCGTTCGAGCTCGACGAGATCTTCGCGTGCGCCGACCGGGTGCTGGTCGTCGCCGGCGGCAGCTTCGTCGGCGACTTCGCGCGCGCCGAGATCGACCGCGGCCGGATCGGCGCGCTGATGGCGGGCCAGCGATGAGTACCGTGCTGCGCTCGCGCGCGGTGCGCGACCTGACGATCGTGCTGGTGCTGGTCTTCGGAGTCGGCTCGATCGCGATGCTGCTCGCGCACGTCTCGCCGTTCGACGGTTTCGCGGCGCTCTTCGACGGTGCGTTCGGGACGAAGGAAGAGATCGCCGAGACGCTGGTGCAGACGACGAATCTGCTCTTCCCGGCGCTGGGGATCGCGGTCGCCTTCCGGGCCGGGCTGTTCAACATCGGCGCCGAGGGACAACTGGTGCTGGGCGGATTCGCCGCCGGTTGGTTCGGCGCGCAGTTTCCTGCGCCGGCCTGGCTCGCGATCCCGATGGTGCTCCTCGCCGGCACGCTCGCCGGTGGGATCTGGGGCGCGATCCCGGGTTTCCTGCGCGCGCGTTTCGGTGCCAATGAAGTGATCGCGACGCTGATGCTCAACGTCGTCGCGACGCTGTTGGCGACCTACCTGGTCACCGGGCCGCTGCAGCAGGCCGGCGGCGGCGCGCAGGAGACCGCGTTGTTGCCGAAGTCGGCGCAGCTCGGCGACCTGATCGCCAACTCGCGGCTGACCTGGGCCCTGCCGATCGCGCTCGCACTCGCCATCGCGTTGCGCTGGCTCTTGCAGCGCACGGTCTTCGGTTACGAATTGCGGGCCGCCGGCGATGCGCCCGAGGCCGCCAAGCGGGCGGGGATCGATCTCGGGCGCACGGCGCTGGTCGCGATGGCGCTCTCCGGCGCGATCGCCGGACTGGGCGGCGCAACGATCGTCGCCGGCGTGCTGCACCGCTTCAACGTCGGGCTTTCGCCGGGCTACGGCTTCATCGCGATCGCGGTCGCACTGGTCGGGAACCTCGACCCGCTGTGGATCTGCGTCGCAGCGCTGGGCTTCGGCATCTTGCAGAGCGGCGGGATCGCGATGCAAGCCGAGGCCGAGGTGCCGCGCCAGGTCGTCTCGCTGGTGACGGGCCTGGTCATCATCGCGCTGGCCGGCCGGCGCGTCGTCGCGATGCAGAGGTCGACGTGAACGCGAGCGCCGCGGCCCTCATCGCGCTGCTCGCGCTGACGCTCGTCAAGGCGACGCCGCTGATCTACGCGGCCCTCGGCGGTGTGCTCAGCGAGCGGTCGGGCGTCATCAACATCGGCCTCGAGGGGATCTTGATCGCCGGCGCCTTCACCGCCGTCGCGGTCAGCGGAGCGACCGGCAGCCCGATCCTCGGGGTGCTCGCCGGGGTGCTCGCCGGCGCGCTGCTGGCGGCGATCCTGGCCTTCGTGGCGACGCGCCTCGCGGTCGACCAGATCGTCGCCGGGACCGGGTTGAACATCGCCGCGCTGGCCGCGGCCGCCTTCGGCCTGGTCCTGCTCTACCATCAACCCGGCGCCTCGCGCGAGGTCCCCGCCCTGGGCCAGCGCGGCGAGGATGTCCTGATCGTGCTGGCGCTGCTGGCGGCGGTCGGTCTCCACCTCGCGCTGACCCGCACCCCCTGGGGCCTGCGGGTGCGCGCCTGCGGCGAGGACCCCAGCGCCGCCGAGGCGGCCGGGATCGACGCGCTGCGCACCCGCTTCGTCGCGGTCGTGCTCGGCGGGGCGATCGCTGGCCTCGGCGGGGTCTTTCTCTCGCTGGCCGAGCTCGATCTGTACTCCGACGGCATGACTGCCGGCCGCGGCTTCATCGCGCTGGCCGCCGTGATCTTCGGCCGCTGGACGCCGCTCGGCGCGACCGGCGCGGCGATCTTCTTCGGCTTTTTCGCGGCACTGCAGTTCTCGCTCCAGCGGGCCGGCGTGCCGAGCCAGTTGATGCAGGCACTGCCGTATCTCGCCGCGCTGGTCGCGCTGACCGGCTTTGCCGGACGCGTCCGCGCGCCGGCATCCGACGGCGTTCCGTACGTGCGCCCCTAAGCTCCAAAAGCCAACCGGCTAGCCATTCGTCGTTCAACGCTCGCCCGCTGCACCGTGCGAGCACCTTGACTTTTGACGTGTTCGCGCCGATGAATAAAGCAAATGCGAGTCGTTGCACGACTCCTTGCCGCGTTCGTCGCGTCATGCATCCCGCTGGCCACCGCGCTGCCGGCCGGCGCGAGCGCGGCCCGAGGGCCGTTGGCGGCCTTCCAAGCGCAGCTCACCGCGCTGACGATGCGCGCCCCGGGCCACGTCGCGCTCGAGGTGCAAGACGTCGCGACCGGCGCGACGACCGGGATCAACGAGTTCGCCGAGATGCCCGCCGCCTCGACCATCAAGATCCCGGTCATGGTCGAGGTCTTCCGCCAACTCGAGCTCGGCCGGTTCGACCTCAACCGGACGATCCACCTCGAGAACGCCGACCGCGACTCAGGCTGGGGCGATCTGTGCGACATGCGTGCCGGCAGCGGCTATACCGTCTCGAAGTTGCTCGCTCTCATGATCGACAAGAGCGATAACACGGCCACCAACATGCTGATCCGCTTGGTCGGGCGGCAGCGCATCAACGCGACGATGGCCGGCCTCGGGCTGGCCCACACGCGCCTCGCCGATTCCATCCGCTCGACCGGCCCGATCCGCGACGCGCTGCGCTCGAGCCCGGCCGATCTGACCCACCTCTTGACCGCGATGGCCCGGGACCAGCTGATCGACGGCTGGTCGTCACGGGCGATGATCGCGATCCTCGAGCGCCAGCAGCACAACAGCCTGCTGCCCGAGCCCCTGCCGCCTGGTACGCCGGTCGCCCACAAGACCGGGACGCTGCACGACACGCTCAACGACGTCGGGATCGTCTACCAGGGCTCCGACCCATACGTGATCGCGGTGATGACGACCGACCTGCCTGACCTCGACGCCGGCCGCGTCTTCATCCGCGGCCTCTCGCGGATGGCGTACGCAGCGCTGGGACGCTTCACGGCTTGGCGCACGGCGAACGACGACCCCGGCCTGTTCCCCGCGGCGGACCTGCGGATGTGGACGCCGCCGCAACCGGCCTCGGCTGCGCCGTCCGACGACACCACCATCCCGGCCGTGTTGCCGGACACCGAGGAAAGCCCAGTCCCGCCGACGCCTGCGAACGCGGCCGGAGCGACGCCGGCGCCGCTGCCGCTGCGCTTCCGCTAGTCCTCGTCAGGCGGCGGCGGCTCGCTCGAGCAGCGCGCGCAGCGTCGCTGCGTCGGTTGCGCCGAGCGCGCTTTCAACCTGCGCTTGGGCCTGGCGCCAAAGCGGCAGCGCTCGGCGCAACGCGGCGCGGCCGGCGGCGTTGATCTCGATCACGCGCAGACGGCGGTCGTGCGCGCCCGGCGCGCTGCGCAGCAGGCGGCGCGTCTCGAGCGGCCGCAGGTTGCGCGTCAGCGTCGTCGGGTCCATCAGCATCCGCTCGGCCAACTCGCCCAGCGCGATCCCCGCTCCGTTGCGCGTCGCGGCCTCGACCTGCGCCAACAGCCCGAACTGCGCGATCGTCAGACCCGCCGGCGCCAGCGCCGCGTCGTAAAGCTGCGTCATGCGCCGCGCCGCGCGGCGCAGGCGCCCGCACGTACAGTCGCCGGGCTGGCGCACCTCGATCGATTCGGTCATCGCTGGCATCCCCTTGGCCGGCGCCGTTTGACATCGGCGCCTAATATATGTATATACAGGTAATGAGCGGACGTCAAGAGGCCTTGCTGCACGGGCCGATCGTCACGACGATGCTCGCGCTGGCCGGTCCGACCGTCGCGGTGTTGGTCATCCAGACGGCCGTCGGCGTCGCCGAGACCTTCTACGTCGGCTTCCTCGGGACGCCCGCACTGGCCGGCGTCGCGGTCGTCTTCCCCGCTCTCATGCTGATGACGATGATGTCGAACGGCGGGATCGGCGGCGGCGTCGCCGCGGCGGTTGCGCGCGCGCTCGGCGGCGGACGTCGCGCCGACGCCGACGCGTTGGTGACCCACGCGCTCGTCCTCGCACTCGTCTTCGGCGCGCTGTTCACCGTGGCGGCGCTGGCCTGGGGTCCCGCGATCTACGGCAGTTTGGGCGCGCACGGTGCGGCCTTGCGCGCGGCGCTCACCTACTCGACCTTCGTCTTCGTCGGCGCGATCGCGAACTGGCTGGTCAACTTGAGCTCGTCGGCGCTGCGCGGCGCGGGCAACGTGCGCGTCCCCGCCATGGTCAGCTTCGTGAGCGCCTGCGTGCTGATCCCGCTCTCGCCCGCCTTCATCTTCGGCTTCGGCCCCATCCCGCGGCTCGGCATCGCCGGCGCCGGCATCGCCGTGACCGCCTACTACACCGCCGCGGCGATCGTCCTGCTGCGGTACCTCGCCTTGGGGCGCGGCGGGGTGACGCTGCGCCTGGTGCCGCTGCGGATACGGCTGTTCAATGACATCTTGCGCGTCGGGTTACCGTCGGCGCTCGGCTCGGTGCAGACGAACCTGACCGTCGCGGTGGTGACCGGCGTCGTCGGCGCGTACGGCACGGCCGCACTGGCCGGCTACGGGATGGCCTCGCGGCTCGACTACGTCTTGATTCCACTCTTGTTCGGCTTGGGCACGGCGGTCGTGACGATGGTCGGCACGAACGTCGGCGCCGGCAACCTCGCGCGTGCGCGCCGCATCGCCTGGACCGGTGCGCTGATCGGCGCGCTCGGAACCGAAGCGATCGGCTTAGGCGCCGCGCTGGTCCCGTGGGTGTGGTTGGGCCTGTTCAGCCGCGACCCGCACGTGATTGCCTTCGGCTCGCTCTACCTGCACACCGTCGGCCCCGTCTACGGTGCGACGGGCCTCACCCTGCTGCTCTACTTCGCCGGGCAGGGCGCCGGTCGCGTCGGGTGGTTCGTGTTGGCGGGAACGGCGCGCTTGGCGATCGCCGGCGGCCTGGGCTGGTTTGCCGCCGCGCACCTGGGTCTGGGGATCGGCGCGCTGTTCGCGATCGTCGCGCTGGCCTCGCTCACCGCCGCCGGTGCGAGCGCGACCGCGATGCTGTGGCTGCAGCGGTCCGCGCCCGCCGCGCCTAGCGCTTTGGCCGCGTGAGGCCATGAGCCGCCTTTCAGACTCGTTGGAGTTCTGCTCGCGCGAAGCCCAACTCGGGGAACGTGATGGGGCACGCGGCCGCCGCTTGCTGGAACAACGTTCGCGCCAGGTCTCGGTGCTGCTGCCCAACCTGCCACTCGCCGACATAGTAGTACGCCTCGCAGTGTTGACCGTTGGTCGTCGCGGCGGCCAGCGCGGCCGCGGGCGTCGACCCGCCTCCATATAAGGCCACGATCGGCGCGGGCCAGTCCGTCGAGGAGAGGGGCGCGGCATTGGCGGCGAACTCCGCGCCGTCTGCGACGCCGGCCCGCAGCCGGGCGATGTGAAGCCACAGAACGGTGTACGTGTCGGCGCTGCGCAGGCTCAGCGCGTGCGCCAGGTCCTGGCCGGCCTCCGCGAAGCGGCCCAGACAAAGATAGGCAACGCCACGGTTGACGTATGCGGTTCGGTAGTTGGGGTCGATTTGCAGCGCATGGGTCGCGTCGGCGACCGCGAGGTCATAGAGACCCTTGTATCGATAGGACCGGCCACGGTTGTTGTAGGCTTTGGCGTAGTTCGGATCGAGGCGCAGCGCTTGGTTGTAGTCGGCGATCGCGAGGTCATGCAGACTCTTGTCCTGATAGGCGTTGCCGCGATTGTTGTACGCGTCCCGGTAGGCCGGATCGAGGCTCAGTGCTTGGCTGTAATCGGCGATCGCCAGATCGTACTGGTCCGATTGCTCGTAACCGATGCCACGGTTGTAGTACACGATGGCGAGCTCGCGCCCCCGGAGCGTGCCGGCACTGATGAGTGCCGTGCACGAGACGATCGTCTGCTGGGCCGTCGCGGAATCAGCATAGCAAGGATCGGTCGACTGCGCAGCGGCGGGCGCGGTACCGAACAGGAGCAGGCCGATGACGGCCAGGGGAACGGCCGCCAACAGCGCTCGAATCGTCACCATGGACATCGGTATTCCTAACTCGCCGCGCGTTGACGGCCGGCGTAGGTGCGGGTAAGCCAGTGCGCATACTTCGGCACGCCGCCGCGCACGACACGGTCGTACAGTTCGATCAGCCGGGTCGCGATCGGGCCGCGCTCGCCGGTGCCGATCGGCCGATGATCGATCGACTCGATCCACTGTACGCCGGCGGCGCTGCCGGTGATGAAGATCTCATCGGAGATCATCAGCTCGCTGCGGTCGATCGCTCGCTCGACGACTTCGATCCCCAGCTCCTCGCGCGCCAGCGTGATGACGATCCGGCGGGTCACACCCTCGAGGATGTTCTGCGAAGGATCCGGCGTGTAGAGGACGCCGCGCCGCACGATGAAGATGTTCTCCGCCGAGCCTTCGCAGACGTGGCCTTCGGACGAGAGCATGATCGCCTCATCGAAGCCGCTCAGGATCGCGTCGCTCTTGGCCAGCGCGCTGTTGACGTAGGTCCCGGTGATCTTGCCGCGCGCCGGCGCCATCGTGTCGTCGATGCGGCGCCACGCACTCACTCCACAGCGCAGACCGCGCTGCGCGTCGAAATAGCGTTCGAACGGCATCGCGACGATCGCGAACGCGTCGCGCACGTCGTGCAGGCGCACGCCGATCTCTTCGTTCGCCTTGTAGGAGAACGGACGGACGTAGACGTCGCCGCGGAAGCCGTTGCGCGCGCACAGCTCGACGGTCAGCGCCGAGAGCTCGGCCGCGGGATGCGGCAACTTCATGAGCAGGATGCGCGCCGACTGCTCGAGCCGTTCGAAGTGCGCGTCGAGCTCGAGCAAGTAGAGCTCCTGCTCGGTCGCGTTCCAAAAGCCGCGCACACCCTCGAAGCAGCCGGTCCCGTACTGCAGGCCGTGGGTCAACAAGCCGACCTTGGCGTCGTCGTAGCGGGTGAAACGGCCGTCGTGATAGACCGTCAGATCGGCCAGCTGCATGAGGTCGGGGTCCTCCGGGAGTAGCAGGGGTCGTGCTCGAGGTTTTCTGGACGTTCCTTCGCCTCGGCTCGTCGTCGTTCGGCGGTCCGGTCGCCCATCTCGCCTACTTCCGCCGCGCTTTGGTCGAGCAGCGGGGCTGGATCGATGAGGCCGGATACGCCCGCATCGTCGCCTTCTGCTCCGTGCTGCCAGGACCCACTTCGAGCCAGACCGGGATGCTGCTGGGTCTGATCCGCGCCGGCCCGGCTGGGGCGCTGGCCGCCTGGCTGGGCTTCACGGCACCCTCAGCCCTGCTGATGGCCATCCTCGGGATCGCGCTGGGGGACGCCGGGGCCGACCCGCCGGCGTGGTTCGGCGGCTTGCTCGACGGGTTGTTCGCCGCCGCCGCCGCGGTCGTCGCGCAGGCGGTGCTCGGCCTGGCCGGCGCGCTGTGCACCGATCGGCCGACGCGCACGATCGCGCTCGGCGCGGCGATCGCGGCGCTGGCGCTGCGTCCGCTCCCCGGCTTGCAGTGGGTGCCGATCCTGCTCGGCGCCGCCGCCGGCGCAGCCTTCCTGCACGCCGACGCACCGCCGGCGCAGCCCCTCCCGCTGCGCGTCCCGCGCGCCGTCGCCGTGCCGGCGGCGGTGGTCTTCGTCGCGTTGGTCGGTCTCACGTTTCTCCCCGCGACGCCGATCCTCGCGCTGCTCGCAACGCTGGTCCGCGCCGGAGCCCTGGTCTTCGGCGGCGGCCACGTCGTGCTGCCGCTGTTGCAAACGATGGTGACCCAGGGGTTGATCTCGACGCGGTTGTTCTTCGCGGGCTACGGCGCCGCGCAGGCGATGCCGGGGCCGCTGTTCACCATTGCGAGCTTCCTCGGCGCGGCGAACGGCTCGCCGCTGCATGGACCGCTCGGTGCACTCGTCGCGACGGTGACGATCTTCTTGCCCTCGTACGCGCTCTTGTTCGCGCTGGCGCCGATCTGGAACCGCCTCGCACACCTGCCGCGTGCCGGTGGCGCGCTGCGCGGTGTGAATGCGAGCGTCGTCGGACTGCTCGGTGCGATCCTGTACGATCCGGTGCTGACCTCACTCGGCAACGGCCCGCTGCGCATCGGCATCGCGCTCGCCGCGTTCGGGCTGGTCGCCGTCTGGCGCGTCGCACCGTGGATCATCGTCCCGGCTGCCGCGCTGGTGGGCGCGATTCTGCGCGCATAGCCTCCTAGCAGAACCCCTAAAGGCAAGCAGGGGGAAGCTCGTCGAATGACAGGATATGATCAGGCGGGTGGCGGTTTTGCTCACCGCGTTGCTGGCCTGCTCGGTCGGCTCCGCGCCGGCCGACGACGCGCTTCCCGACAGCGCGACGATCCGCGCCAAGGTCGCCGCCGCGACGGGGCCGATCCCGAGCGCCTATCACGAGACCGAGGAGATCGTCTCGTCCAACGGCCTGACCACCGTCGAGCACGACACGGTACACGGCCAGAGCTGGCGCTCCGTCTACGACAGCGGGCCCTTCCACTTCGAGGAAGGCGTCGACAAAACGCAGGCCTGGCACCAGAACGACAACGGGCAGACCGTCCTCGACCAGGCCGATCCAGGGTCGCCGGCGAGTGCGATCATGGCCGGCACGGTCAGCCGTGTCCATGCGCCGGTCGAGGCGTACCTCATCGCAGCACTCGATGCGCAGGGCTACGGCATCAAGCAGTACGTCGATCCGACGACCTGGCAACCGGTTCGCCACGAGCGCATCGAGGTCAACGGGATCGAGACGACGACGTACGATGACGTATGGCTGGATCACGGTCGCACCTTCGCCCATCACTGGCACATCGACGACACGATCAGCCAAACCTCGAGCGACGTGCGCGTGACCGCCTACGACAGCAGCCCGGTGTTCAACGACGAGGTCGCGATCGTGCCGCCGGTCCGGTCGCTGGTCACGTTTCCCAGCGGCGTGAGCTTGGTGACGCTGCCAACGCAGTTCAACGCCCCCGACTCCGGCTCCGACGTCGTCGTGCGGGTCACGATCAACGGGCGCGCCCTCGACTTCATCCTCGACACCGGCGCGGGCGGGACCGTCATGGATACGGACGTCGCCAAGAGCCTTGGGCTTCCATTCTATAATCGGGCGTCGGCGGTCGTGGCGCAGCGGTTTTCCACCGCGCGAACGATCGTCCCCGAGATGCACGTCGGTGACCTCGTGCTGCGCAACGTCGCGGTCCAGCTCGCGCCGCAGGGTTGGGACGCCGGTCCATACGTCAAGGCAGTCGGGCTGCTCGGTTTCGATTTTCTGGCCGAGCTCGGCGTCACGATCGATTATGAGCACCGGCACGTCACGGTCGTCCCAGACGCGGCCTACGTCCCGCCGTCCGACCCGCACACCCTCCCGCTCGACGTGCGGATCGAGGAGGGGCAGCCGTTTACGAGCGTGCGCATCAACGGCGCGGTCGGCGACCGGTGGACCCTCGACACCGGTGGGGGCACGACGTTTCTGATCTTCGACTCCTTCGCGCGCGCGCACCCCGAGGCAGTGCGCGACAACCACGGTTGGGGCGCTCGCTCCGATCCGGTAACCTTCTACGGTGTCGGCGGCGAGTTCGACACGCGGCCCTATCTGATCGCCAACCTCCAGCTATCCAGCATCAACTTCATCGACGTCCTCGGCTACCGCGTCACGTCGAAGCAGAGTTATAGCGATGACGGCGACGGGATAATCGGCGCGGACTTCTTGCGGCTGTTCACCGTCGGGCTCGACTACGGCCACAGCTGTGTCTATCTCGTCCCCACCAAGACCACTCTTCGGGCGACGCACACCCGGCAGGGGACATGATCGCGCAGCTCGCGCTTGCGCTCGCCGCATTGCTGGTGTGCTCGGCCGCGGCGCCGGTCGACGACACGGTTCCCGACAGCGCAACGATCCTTGCCAAAGTCGCTGCGGCCACCGGACCACCGCCGAACGCGTATCACGAAACCGACGAGATCGTCTACTCGAACGGCGAGAGGACGATCGAGCACGACACGGTCCGCGGTCAGAGCTGGCGCTACGTCGACGACACCGGGCCCTTCCACACCGAGCGCGGTTTCGACAAGGGCCAGGCCTGGCACCAGAACGCCAACGGACAGACCATCCTCGACCAGCCTGACCCGGGCCTGGCGACGCAAGATTTCACGACGACCACGGTCAGCCGCGTCCACGCGCCGGTCGAGGCCTTCGTGGTCGCGAAGCTCAACGCGAAGGGCTACGGCAGCAAGCAGTACGTCGACCCGACGACCTGGCAAACGATTCGCCGCGAGCGCCTCGACCCCAACGGGATCGTGGCGACCACCTACGACGACGTGCGGCTGGATCACGGTCGCACCTTCGCTCACCACTGGCACGTCGACAACGGCATCAACCAAATCTCGAACGATGAACGGGTCACCGCCTACGACCACGATCCGGTCACCGACGACCAGGTCGCGATCGCACCACCGCTGCGCGCGCTGGTCATCTTTCCCAGCGGCGTGACGTCGGTGGTGTTGCCGACGCAGTTCACCGGAGGCCACATCATCGTGCGCGTGACGATCAACGGACGTGGTCTCGACTTCGTGCTGGACACCGGCGCGCCGGGAATCTATATCGATCTCGACGTCGCCAAGCAGCTCGGCCTCCCACTCTACGCCCGCGAGTCGGCCGTCGCGGCAGGGCGTTATACGACCGCGCGGACGGTCGTCCCAGAGATGCACGTCGGCGACCTGCTGCTGCGCAACGTCGCCCTCCAGGCCGTGCCGCAGGGTTGGAACGAAAGCCCCGACGTCAAGACGGTCGGGTTGCTTGGTTTCGACTTCCTCGCTGAGCTCGGCGTCACGCTCGACTACCTGAATCAGAAAGTCACGGTCGTCCCGGGGCTGGACTACGTGCCGCCGTCCGACCCGCACACGATCCCGCTCGACGTGCGCATCGGCACCGGCCAGCCGCTCGCGAGCGTGCGCCTCAACGGCGCGCTCGGCGAACGCTGGATTCTCGACACCGGCGCCTCCGGGACGTTCCTGATCTTCGACTACTTCGCGCGCCGGTACCCGGCGGCGCTGCACGACGACCACGGCTTGGGCGCTCAACGCGGTCCGGTGTTGCACTACGGCATCGGCGGCAGCTTCCAGGCGCGGCCCTTCGCGATCGCCAACCTGGTGCTCGCAGGCGTCGACTTCACCGACGTCGTCGGCTACCTGGTCACCTCGAGGGGGAGCTACGACTTCGACGGCGACGGGGTGATCGGCGCAAAATTCCTAGGCCTCTTCACCGTCGGACTCGACTACGGGAACAGCAGCGTCTACCTCGTCCCCACCGCCGCCACCCAACGGGTGATGCGTCCAATCGTCAAGTGAGCGCGGCGCGGACCGCCTGCGGCGTGAAGGGGACGCTGCGCAGGCGAGCGCCGGTGCGGGCGAAGATCGCGTTGGCGATCGCCGGCGCGATGACGGTCGAGGTCGCCTCGCCGGCGCCTAGGATCTTCTCCGCCGGACGGTTGATGAGGCGGATCGTCACCGCTGGGACCTCGCTGAAGGTGAGGATCGGGTAGGTCCGCCAGTCGACGCTCGTCACCGCCTGCCCGCTGAACCGTACCGCTTCCTTGAGCGCGCGGCTGGTCGCCTGCACCGCGTTGCCCTCGATCTGATTGCGCAGCCCATCGGGGTTGACGATCAAGCCGCAGTCGTGCGCGATCCACAACTGCCGCACGCGCACGGCACCGCTGCGGCGGTCGACCTCGACGTCGGCGATCGCGGCGACCAGCGCCTGCGTGCTCTCGTAGCGGACGTACGCGACGCCGCGCTCGCGGTTCCAGTCGCCGCGCAGTGCCTCGAGGACGGCCTGCGCGCGCGGATCGCTCAGATGCCGCAGGCGAAATGCGAAGGGATCCTCGCCGGCCAGGTGAGCCAGCTCGTCGACGAACGACTCGTTGGCGAAGGTGTTGGCCGGGCCGCCGAGGCCGCGTAGCGCCGACTGCCGCAGCAAGGTGGCCGGCTGGTCGACGATCGTCACGCGTTGGACCGCGATCGTGTAGTCGCTCGGCGCGTCGCGGTCGCCGCCGATCCGGGAGACCGGCGCGGTCGCACCGCTGAGGATGCCGGGGAGCAGATTCCCCGCCTGCCCGTCCGGACGGCCGCTGTGCGTCGGCGTGTAGACCTCGTAGTCCCAGGCCGCGATCGCGCCGCTCGCGTCGAGCGCACCGGCGACGTCGATCACCATCGCCGGTCCCTTCGGCTCCCAACCCGTCTCGTCGGCGCGCATGTACTGGGCTCGCACCGGCGTGCCGACCGCCTGCGAGAACAGCGCCGCCGCCGCCGCGACGTCATCGGCGCCGTTGTGACCGTAGCAGCCCGAGGCCTCGACGTAGCGGACGCGCACGTTCTCGGGGGCGAGCGCGAGCAGTTGCGCGAGCGCGCCGCGCAGCGGGAAGACGCCCTGCGTCCCCGACCAGATCGTCGCGGCACCGTCACGCACGTCGGCGACCGCGCATGACGGCCCGATCGAGGCGTGTGCCTGGAACGGCCAGACGTAGCGCGCGCGGTGGACCTCCGGCGCGGAGCGCAGGCTCGCCTCGACGTCGCCGGTCCGGACCAGCTCACGCGCGGTCCCCGGCAGCGCGACGACCGCGTTCGCAAGGTCCGTCTGCGGCAGCAGCGTCGTCCCACCGTCCCACTGCGCGCGCAGCATCGTCGCGGCGCGGATCGCCGTCCACTCGTCGCGCGCGACCACACCCAGGAAATTGCCGCGGCGCACGACGCGCACCGGCACGTGCAGCGGCTCGAGCGAGGTCTCGTCGACGCTGCGCAGCGTCGCGCCCAGACGCGGCGGCAAGACGACGCGCCCGTGCTGCATCCCCGGCAGCCGCAGGTTCTGCATGTAGGCGTAGCTGCCGGTGACCTTGCCGGGAAGGTCGACGCGCGCGACCGACGTCCCGACGATGCGGTACGTGCTGGGCGAACGCAGCGGCGGGTTGGCCGGGATGCGGCGCGCGAAGGGTTGGCCGCCGAGCAGCGCGCCGTAGCTGACCCGCCGGGTCGGGTCGTCGGCTTCGAAGACCGCTCCATCGGCGGCCGTCAGCCGGGCCCGGTCGACGCCGAGTTGCGCCGCGGCGAGGTCGATCAGTTCCTCGCGCGCGACCGCGCAAGCCTGGCGCACCGGCGTCGCACCGGCGGTCAGCGTTTGGCTGCCCGCGGTGTAGCCTTGGTTCTGCGAGCGCGTGGTGTCGGCGGCGAGGACGTGCACGCGGTCGAACGCGACGCCCAGCTCGTCGGCCACCAGTTGCGCGACCGCCGTGTCGACGCCCGTCCCCAGCTCGACCTTGCCGAACAGGATCGTCACGTCGCCGTCGCGGTCGAGCGCGAGCCACGCGTCGACGTTGGGGTTGGGGGCCGCGCCGAACGGATTGGCCTCCGCCGCCCCACCGCGCGCCGGTGCCGCGCTCGGGCTTGGGGAGGCGCCGGTGAGCGCGAAGCCGACGACGAGCGCGCCGCCGGTCTGCAGGAACGCGGCGCGGTCGATCACGCCGGTGTCGCCGCGGCGCGCTTGACCGCCCGCAAGATGCGCAGGTGCGTCCCGCAGCGGCACAGGTTCCCATCGAGCGCGGTGCAGATCTGCGCATCGCTCGGGTGCGGATGCTCGGCCAAGAGGCCGGTCGCGGCGACCACCATCCCGGGGATGCAGTAGCCGCACTGGGCGGCCTGCTCGGCGATGAATGCGGCTTGCACGCGGCTGGGGTGCTGTTCGTCGCCCAGCCCTTCGACGGTGACGACTTGACTCGCCCCGACCGCCGCCAGCGGGAGCACGCACGACCGCGTCGCGCGCCCGTCGACCAGGACGGTGCAGGCACCGCACTGGGCGAGGCCACAGCCGAACTTCGGTCCACCCAGACCGAGAACGTCGCGCAGGACGTATAGCAGCGGCGTATCGGGCGTGGCCGTCACCTCGTGCTTGCGGCCGTTGAGGTGCAGGGTGGTGCTCGTGCTCACGGGTCGGATGATACGCCCGGAGTGCGCCGAAGGCAACCGCGTGAAACGAACCCCGCTGCTGGCCACGCTCGGCGCGCTCGCACTGGGCGCTGCCGCGCTCGCCGCGCCGGCGATCACGACCTTGCCGACCGGCTGGAAGATCCTCGGCTCCGACGGACCGGTCGCGACGGTCGGCACCTTGCCCGAAGGACTCGCGCTGGCGCGCGACGGCTCGCGCGTCTTCGAACTCGAGGGCGGCTACGCCAAGCCCACCTTGCGCGTCCTCGACGCGGCGACGCTGCACGAGCTGCGCAGCGTTGCACTCAACGGCGCCTACGGCGTACCGCTGCGCGATCCCGACGGCGACGGGGTGTGGGTCAACGTCGCGGGCGCCTTCCAGGAGCAGCTCGCGCACGTCGACACCGACGCCGGCACGGTCGACCGCGACGTCTCGCTGCCGCTGCCGTTTTACCCGGTCGCGCTCGCGCGTTCGCCCGATGGCAGCCTGCTCGCCGTCGCCGGCGATCTGGGCGGCCGCATCGCCTTCGTCGACCCGCGCGCCGAGCGGGTCGTCGCGATCGTCCGTGTCGGCCTGCACCCGGCCGCCGTCGCGTTCTCGGCCGACGGCAGCGTCGTCTTCGTCGCCGAGCGCGGCGAGCGCTACGTCGACGTCGTGCCGGTACCGGGCTCCACCACCGTCGCCGCACCGTCGGACCCCGACGCGCCGCGCCCGTTCTCCGTCGCGACGCGCATCCCGGTCGGGCTGCACCCCGACGCGCTCGCACTCGACGGCGACCGGCTCTTCGTCGCCGACGCCGACGATGACGACGTCGCGATCGTCGACCTCGTCAGCCGCCGCACCGTCGCGCACGTCCCGCTCCCGTTTCACGATCCCGGCGTCTTTGGCGACTCGCCCAACGCGCTCGCGCTCGACGGCGACCGGTTGTACGTGAGTTGCGGCGCGGCCAACGCCGTCGCCGTCTTTCGGGTCACGCCTACGGGGCTGACGCCGCTCGGCGCGATCCCGACCGGCTGGTATCCGACCGCCGTCGCGGTCGACCGCGCGCACGGCGTGCTCTACATCGCCGACGGGAAGGGCGAGTCGAGCCATACCAACACGCACTATCAACCGCTGGCCCCCGGCCACAAAGACTATATCGCCGGCAACCTCGTCGGCTCGATCCGCCGGCTGCCGATCCCCGGCGACGCGGCGCTCGCGCAGGGTCTGGGCGAGGTGCGCGCGCTCGCCCAGCACGCGCCGGCCCCGCAGAGCCCCGTCGTGCGGGCGCACGGGCCGATCGCCCACATCATCTACGTGATCAAGGAGAATCGTTCGTACGACGAGGTACTCGGCGACCTGCGGGAAGCCGACGGTGACCCGTCGCTGGTGCTCTTCGGCGAACGCGTCACTCCGAATCAACATGCGCTGGCGCGCCGCTTCGGCATCTTCGATCGCTTCTTCGAAGACTCGCACATCAGCGCCGACGGGCACAACTGGTCGACCGCCGCCTTCGCCAACGACTATCTGGAGAAGATGTGGCCGCCCGACTACGCGGCCCGCGGCCGGCCGTACGACTTCGAGGACGCCGCCGAAGCCTCGGTCCCGCACAGCGGCTATCTGTGGGACGTGGCGGTAGCGCACGGTGTCACGCTGCGCAACTACGGCGAGTTCGCGACCGCCGGACCCAGCCGGCCGATCCCCGTCTCGGTCAGCGACGACGCGCTGCGCCCGCGGACCGACCGCAACTTCGCGACCTTCGACCTGGACTATCCGGACGCCGACCGCTTCACCGAATGGAAGCGCGAGTTCGACGCCTACGAGCGCAGTGGGACGCTGCCGGCGCTCGAGATCGTCCGCTTCCCCGACGACCACACCTCCGGCACCCGAGCGGACGCGCTCACGCCGCAGGCGATGGTCGCCGACAACGACGCCGCGGTCGGCAACCTGGTCGCGGCGGTCTCACATTCCGCCGACTGGGCGCACACGGCGATCTTCGTCATCGAGGACGACGCGCAGAACGGACCCGACCACGTCGACGAGCAACGCTCGACGTTCTACTTGATCTCGCCTTACGCCGCGGGCGGCGTGCAGCACGCCGCCTACAGCCAAGCCTCGGTGCTGCGCACGATCGAGACCCTGCTCGGCCTGCCGCCGCTCTCGACCTACGACGCCGGTGCGCCGCCGCTGAACGCCGCTTTCTCCGCGCGCCCCGACCTGCGCCCGTACGACACGTTACCCGAGCAGATCGATCTGCACGCGCGCAACGGCCGCACGGCGTACCGCGCCGCCGACAGCGCTCGGCTGGATTTCGCTCGGGAGGACCGCGTCGACGAGGGCACCTTCAACGACATCCTCTGGCACGCCGTCAAGGGACCGCACGCGACCCCGCCACCCTACGGCGAGTTCTCGCGGTGAGCGCGCACGCGCTGGCGCTCGGCCTGACGGCATTCCTCGCCTGCGCGGTCGAGGCGATCGAAGCGCTGACGATCGTCGTCGCGGTCGGCGTTACCCGCGGCTGGGGCCGTGCGCTCGTCGCCGCGCTGTGCGCGGTCGTGGTCTTGGCCGCGGTGGTGGCGCTGGCCGGGCCGCGGCTGCCGGAGCTGGCCGAGCTGCGTCCGGTGCGCCTGATCGTCGGGCTGATCGCGCTGTACGTCGGCGTCTCGTGGCTGCGCAAGGCCGTGCTGCGCGCGGCCGGCCGCAAGGCGCAGCGCGACGAGCGTGCCGCCTTCGAGCGCGGCCGCGCACAGCTCGCCGGCGCGACCGACGCAGCCGCGTTCGCGACCGCGTTCAGCGGCGTGCTGACCGAGGGGATCGAAGTCGTCGCGATCGTGCTTGCGCTGGGCAGCGGGAGCGCCCAGACGCTGGCCGCGGCCGGCGGCGGCGCCCTGCTCGCGGTGCTGCTGATCGCAGCGCTCGGGGTCGCGGTGCGCGGGCCACTCGAGCGCGTCCCGGAGAACGCGCTCAAATACGTCGTCGGCGTCATGGTCACCGCGTTCGGCATCTATTGGGCCGGCGAAGGGCTCGGTGTCGCCTGGCCGGCGAGCGACGCCGCGCTGTTCTACCTCGCCGCCATCGTCCTCGCGTTCGCCGGGACGACGACCGGCGCGCTGCGCGCGCGACCGGCGACGTAGCGCAGCGCCGCGGCGCAGGCTTGCGTTCGTGCTCCGCCGATGCTAGGGTGAACTCGATGCGAGCAGCGGGCTCGCCGCTTTCCATCGGAGGGGTGTTCACCGATGCAGCTTCGTTCGTTGCGCGTTCCCGCGCTGGTCGCCGCCGTCCCGGCGCTCGTCGCTCTGGCGGCGTTCGCGGTTCCCCGCGGTCAGGCCGCGCTCGCGGCCACGTCGACCTATTGCCAGCTCAGCGCGGGCGTCACGCTCACGCTGGCGCCGACGATGCCGACGGTGTTCACCAACAAAGCCGGCGCCGACGGCCAGCCGCTGGCGAACTGCATCGCGTGGCAGCAGTTCATCTACCTGAACTGGCCCGCCGTCCCCGGCCAGAAGGGGATCCCCAACCCGCAGGCCTCGCCGGCGCAGTTCGGCGTCCCCGGCTCGCAGCGCACCGTCTGGGTCAGCTACGATCGGCCGGTCAACATCTTCCCGACGCCCGGCCCGAACGCCGCGCGGCCGACCGCGGCCAGCGAGCGCAGCAGCGGACGCAACCCGCGCACCGGGCACTTCCTGCTCGGCGCGACCGGCGAGTTCCTCAACAACGAGGTGCAGTTCAGCAGCACGCAGCAGGCGTTCAGCGACGGCTGGATCCTCGGCCAGGGGACGGTGCGCGCGTCGAGCGGGACGGCGCGCTTCGCGCCGATGGTGTTCTACGACATCTGGGTCGATACCGACGAGGAGACGTACATCCTCAACAACGACCTCGAGTACGTCACGCCGCAATCGACCTGCGCCGCGGGGCCCGCCGGTTTGCGGCTGCCGACCGGCAAGAACGACGTCGACTGCCAAGCGAAGCCGGCGCACTACGGCCTGGGCATCGGAGCGATCGAGACCAAGGCCGCGCTGCTCGATCTCGGCCCGTACCCGCTGCGCAACGGCGCGCCCTGCGGGGCGTGCGCGGCGGCCGCCCACCCGACGTTCTTCTTGTTTCCGGAACCGGTCGATCTCGTGTACCCGAACGTCGGCTTACAGACTTCGCGGCTGGTCGGCCTCGTCGGCTTCCACATCATCCGCAAGCTGCCGGGCGCGCAACGGATGCTCTGGGCGACGTTCGAACACGTGCGCAACGCGCCCGATGCCGCTCAGGCGCACAGCGGTGTCTGGACGTTCTTCAATCCGAAGTCGAACGCCGTGCCGAACGTCAACCCGTCGCCGTGTCCGTCGGCGGGCTGCGACTACGGTCCCTCCCAGATCCTGCGCGAGATGCCGATCGGCCGCGCGACCGAGGCGACCGCCGCGTTCTACAGCATCTTGCCGCCCGGCTCGGTCTTTCGCTACTACGAGTTGGTCGACGTGCAGTGGCCGGCGACGGATTTCCCGCTCGTCCGCGGTGCCTCGGTCCCGGCCGACGATAGCGGCTACGGTCCGCCGATCGTCGCCAACACGGTGCTCGAGACGTTCTTTCAGAAGGGCACCGACAACCCGTCGTCGTGCATCGACTGCCACAAATTCAGCTCGGTCGCCGCGCCGCCGAGCGCGCGTGCCCTGGCCTTCGGCGCCGCGCACCACGGTGGTCGCCTCATCCGCCTATTCGCCCCGCCCCGGTTGACCGCCGGGGCCAGCCCCGAACCTCAGCCGACCGGTCAGCCCTATGCGAGCGACTTCTCGTTCATCTTCGGCGGCGCGAGCGTCAATCTGCCGCCGGGTCGGTGACGAGCAGCAGTTTGCCGGTCGAGCGCCGGCTCTCGAGGTCGCCCTGTGCGCGGCCGGCGTCGGCCAGCGGATAGCGGCCGCCGATCCGTACGCGTAGGGCGCCCGAGAGGAGCATCGTGAAGACGTCGTTCGCGCGGGCGAGCAGCTCCGCGCGCTCGGCCGTATAGTGCACGATGGTGGGACGCGTGAAGAAGAGCGAGCCTTTCGTCTGCAGCGTCGCGGCCTCGACCGGCGGCGGCGGTCCGCTCGCCGCGCCATACGACACGAAGTACCCGCGCGGGCGCAGCGAGTCCAAGCTCGCCGCGAACGTCGTCTTGCCGACCGCGTCGTAGACGACGTGGACGCCGGCACCGCCGGTGAGCGTGCGGACCGCCGGGGCGACCTCCTCGCGACCGTAGACGATCACCTCGTCGGCGCCGGCCTCGCGCGCCAGCGCGGCCTTCTCGTCGTTCGAGACGGTCGCGATCACGCGTCCGCCACGGCCCTTCGCCATCTGGGTGAGCAGCAGGCCGACGCCGCCCGCCGCGGCGTGCACCAAGACGTCGTCGCCCGCGCGGATCGGATAGACGCTCTGGCTGAGGTACTGCGCGGTGATCCCCTGCATCATCACCGCCGCGGCGTCCTCGAGGCTCAGGGCATCGGGGACCGGGACCAGCTTGGCGGCCGGGACGAGCACGAGCGTCGCGTAACTGCCGAGCGCCGCGGCCCACGCGACGCGGTCGCCGGGCTGCACGTCGCGCACGCCCTCGCCGACCTGTTCGACGGTTCCGGCGCCCTCTTGGCCGACCCGCGCCGGCAGCGGCAAGCGATACGCGCCGGTGCGGTAGTAGATGTCGATGAAGTTGACGCCGGCGCGCGCGACGCGAACCAGCACCTCGCCGGGGCCGGGGACGGGGAGGGGTTGCTGCTCGAGCGCGAGCACTTCGGGCCCGCCCGGCGCATGGAACACGACGACGCTGTTCACGCCGCCGCCTTCTTCGGCGCGAGAACCCTTGCCTACCAGCAGCGGGTATCGGTTAGAATGGGAGTCTCTACTACCGGAGGTGCGGATTGGGAGCAGCGCTGACGGCCGATCGCATTCAGTTTGCGTTCACCATCATGTTTCACTACCTGTTCCCGATCGGCACGATGGGGCTGGCGCCGTTCGTCGCCTGGTACACGCTGCGCGCGCTGCGCACGCGGGATGCGATGTACGACCGCGCGGCACGCTTCTGGGCGCGGATCTTCGCGGTGAACTTCGCCATCGGGGTCGTCACCGGCATCCCGATGGAGTTCCAGTTCGGCACGAATTGGGCGCTCTTCTCCGAGCGCACCGGCGCGGTCGTCGGCCAGCCGCTGGCGATGGAAGGCATCTTCGCGTTCTTCTTGGAGTCGGTCTTCTTGGGCGTCTTCCTGTACGGCCGCGACGCCGTTTCGCGGCGGCTGCATGCCGCGGCCGCGATCCTCGTCTGGCTCGGCTCGTGGCTGTCGGGTTTTCTCATCGTCGTCGTCGACGCGTGGATGCAACATCCCGTCGGCTACACGGTGGCGAACGACGGGCACATCCTGCTGGCGAACCTCGGGGCGGTGCTGCTGTCGCCGTTTGCCTGGTGGCAGTTCCTGCACGCACTCACCGGGGCACTCCTGACCGGCGGCTTCCTGATGGCCGGCGTCGGCGCGTACTATCTGCTCGCGCGGCGCCAAGAACGCTACGGACGGCTCTTCCTCCACAGTGGGATCGTCGTGGCGTTCGCGTGCTCGGTGTTCGCTATCTTTCCGACTGGCGACCGCAACGGCGCCGACGTCACCGCCTATCAACCCGCCAAGCTCGCCGCCATGGAAGGCCTCTTCCACTCGCAGATGGGTGCACCGCTCGCGATCATCGGCATGCCGGACACGGCGTCGCAGATGCTGATCGACCCCATCACGGTGCCGGACCTGCTGAGCTTTCTGGCCTACGGCAACTTCCGCGCCGACGTCAAAGGCATCTCGACCTATCCGGCCGACGAACGGCCGCCCGTCGCGGTCACCTACTACGCCTACCACATCATGGTCGGACTGGGCACGATCTTCCTCGGCCTGACGACGCTCGCGCTCATCCTGTGGTACTTTCGGCGGCTCGAGCGCAGCCGCTGGCTGCTCTGGCTGCTGATGCTCGCGATGCCGTTTCCGTACATCGCCAACGAAGCCGGCTGGGTGACGACCGAAGTCGGGCGGCAGCCGTGGATCGTTTACGGCGTGATGCGCACGTCGGCGGGTGCCTCGGCCAACGTCGTGGGAGCGGAGGCGATCTTCACCATCATCGGGTTCGTCGGCATGTATTTCTTGCTCGGCTTGCTCTTCATCTTGCTCGTCTTGCGCGAGATCGGGATTGGACCCGACGCCCAGCATGCGGGCCCGCTGCTCGCGGAGGCGGCGCCGTGATCGTCGTCGCCTTCATCGTGCTGGCCTTGATGCTCGGCATCTACGTGCTGCTGGACGGCTACGACCTCGGGGTCGGGACGATCCACCTCTTCGTCGCCCGCACCGACGCCGAACGCGCCGCGACGATCGCCAGCATCGGGCCGTTTTGGAACGGCAACGAGGTCTGGCTGATCGCGGCCGGCGGCACCTTGTTCGGCCTCTTTCCGCTGGTCTACGCGTCCTCGTTCAGCGGCTTCTACTTGCCGTTCATGGTCGTCCTCTGGCTCTTGATGTTTCGCGGCATCGCCCTCGAGCTGCGCGGGCACTACGCCAGCGAACTGTGGCATCAGTTCTTCGACGTGACGTTCTCGCTCGCGAGCGGGCTCTTGGCGCTGCTGTTCGGCGTCGCGCTGGGCAACATCGTGCGCGGCGTGCCGCTCGACGCCGAACATTACTTCAAGGGAACCTTCGCGTTCTTGCTCAACCCGTACGCGCTGGGCGTCGGCCTGCTGGCCGTGCTCGCGCTGGCGATGCACGGCGCTGCCTGGGTTGCGCTGCGCGTCGATGGCGCGCCGGCCGCGCGGGCCGCGCGGGCGATCCGCATCCTCCTGCCGGTCGTGCTGGTGTTGACCGTCGCGCTCACCTACGCGACCTTCCGCGTCCACTCGCCGTGGCCGAACGTGCGCGCCATGCCGTGGCTCGCGTTGGCTCCGCTCGCCTCCTGCGCGGGGCTGATCGGCATCGCCGTGCTGCGCGAGCAGCCGCGGCGCACCTTCGCCGCCTCCTCGCTGTTCCTGGCGGGGTTGCTCGCCTCGGCCGGCGCGACGGTCTTTCCGTATCTCCTGCCCGGGTTTCCCTCGGCCGAGCACGGCCTGAGCATCTACACGGTGACCGTCTCGCCGGCCACCCTGGCCACGATGCTGCCCATCATCATCGTCGGGCTCGCGGTCGTCGGCGCCTATCGCATCTTCGTCGCCGGACGGCTGGACCGCGGCAGCCGAGGCTCGGCTTAGACCGCCCTTAACCTTCAGCGCCTATCGTGCGCCTATGTCGTCCGCTCTTCGCAGGGCCGGTGCCGTCGTGCTCGCAACGTTGCTCGCGACCGCGCCGCTCGTCCCGACCGGCCCGCTCGGTGCGCAGCCCGCGCCGCACTCCGTGATCCTGTTCGTCCCCGACGGCCTGCGCGGCGCGATCGTCGACGCCGCGCACGCGCCGGCGATGGACGCGCTGCGTGCGGCCGGCGTCAGCTTCCCGAACAGCCACGCGATCTTCCCGACCTTCACCACCGCCAACGCCTCGACGATGGCGACCGGGCATCTGCTCGGCGACACCGGCGACTTCTCGAACACGCTCGACGTCGGCTACAAGGTCGCGGCGGCCGGATACGCGTTCACCCCGTTCCTCGAATCCGACCCGGTGCTGGCCGACGTCGACGAGCACTTCGGCGGCAACTACCTCGACGAGGCCGCGATCCTGGCGCTCGCGCACGACCACGGCTACGCGACCGCCGCGATCGGGAAGGTCGGACCGGTCGCAATCTTCGACGCGGCCGACGTCGGCGGCCGGCGCACGCTGGTGATCGACGATCAGACCGGCCGCACCGACACCAGCGGCAACGCGCTGGGCCGCCCGCTGCCGCCGGAGATCGTGAGCGCGCTGACGCAGGCGACCGGCAGCGCGCAGGCACCGACGCGCGGCGCGAACGGCGATCCCGGCACGGCGACGAAGCCCGGCACCACCGTCCCCAACGTCGAGCAGCAGAACTGGTTCCTGGCCGCCGCGACCAAGGTCGTGCTGCCGGCGTTCAAGGCGAGCGGGAAGCCGTTCGTGCTGGTCTTCTGGTCGCGCGATCCCGACGGGACGCAGCACAACCAAGGCGATTCGCTCGGCGCGCTCACGCCGGGGATCAACGGCCCGACTTCGCTGGCGGCGATCCACAACGCCGACGACGACTTGCGCGCGCTGCGCGAGGCAGTGCACGCGCTGGGCCTCGACTCCACCACCGACGTCATCATCACCAGCGACCACGGGTTCTCGACGATCTCGAAGGAGAGCCGCACCTCGCCGGCCGCGCAGGATACGTTGAACGGCGTTCCGGCGGGCCAACTCCCGCCGGGCTTCCTCGCGCTCGACCTCGCGCACGCGCTTTCGCTGCGGCTGAGCGATCCCGATGCGAACGACGTGGGCGTCCATCCCGAGCTCGAGCACAAGTTTCCCAGCCACGGGAACGGTTTGCTCGGCAACGACATCGGCCAGCCCGAGGTCATCGTCGCGGCCAACGGCGGGAGCGATCTCATCTACCTGCCGCAGAGCAACGCCATGCAGCTCGCGCCGGCGATCGTCGCGTTCCTCGAACGCCAAGATTACGTGAGCGGCTTGTTCGTCGATCCGCGACTGGGGACGTTTCCGGGGACGCTCCCCACCACCACCGTCTCGCTCGAAGGCGCGGCGGTCACGCCGCATCCCGGCATCGCGGTCAGCTTTCGTTCGTTCGACACCGGCTGTTCGCTGCCCGAACGCTGCACGGTCGAGATCGCCGACACGACGCTGCAGCAGGGCCAAGGGATGCACGGCTCGTTCAGCCGAGCCGACACGGGGAACTTCACCGCCGCGATCGGACCCGACTTCAAGCACGCGTTCATCGATCCGGCACCGGTCTCCAACGCCGACGTCGGGATGACGATCGCGCGCATCCTGGGGCTCGATCTGCGTGCGGTCGCCAAGGGGAGTCTGCTCGGCCGCGCGTTCCTCGAAGCGATGCCGGGCGGCGCGCTGCCGGTCGTCACGCGGGGTGAAGAACGCTCGCCGCCGGGGGTGGACGGCGTCGTCACGGTCGTGCGCTGGCAGCGGGCCGGCGGCGAGCGCTACATCGACGCGGCTGGTTTCCCGGGCCGGACCGTCGGTCTGTAAGCGCGCCTGAACGGCGGCCGGCTCCGTGCGAGCGGCGAGGGGCTTTTTCGTCGTGCTCGACGGAGATCGGCACATGACCGCGCCCGACCCGACCCCGCTCCAGCCTGACGCGGTGCTCGCCGCCGCCGCCCGCATCCGCGGCGGCGTCCTGCGCACCCCCTCCACCCGCTCGCGCATCCTCTCCGAGCTGATCGGCGGCGAGGTCTTCCTCAAGCTCGAGAACCGCCAGGTCACCGGCGCCTACAAGGAGCGCGGCGCGCTCAACGCGTTGCTGGTCCACGAAGCGGCCGCCCGGGCTCGGGGCGTGGTGACGATGTCGGCCGGGAACCACGGCCAGGCCGTCGCGTACCACGGCGCGCGCCTGGGGCTGCGGACGACGGTCGTGATGCCGGAGACGACGCCGCTGCTCAAGGTCCGCCGCACGCGCGACTTCGGCGCCGAGATCGTGCTGGTCGGCGAGACGTTCGCCGACGCCGCCGCGCACGCGCAGGCGCTGGTCGAGCGAACCGGCGCGGTCTTGGTCCACCCCTACGACGACCCGGACGTCATCGCCGGCCAGGGGACGGCGACCCTCGAGCTGCTCGAAGACGCCGGCCCGCTCGACGCCCTGCTGATCCCGGTCGGCGGCGGCGGCCTGATCGCCGGCGCCGTCCTGGCCGTCGCGGCGGCCGGCTCACCGGCCAGCGTGATCGCGGTGCAGAGCGAGTTCTACCCCTCGCTGGCGGCGGCGCGCGAGGGCGGGCCGGTCCCGGGCGGGGTGACGATCGCCGAAGGGATCGCGGTCGCGCGGGTGGGCCGTCTCCCGCTGGCCGTCGTCGGGGAGGCGGTGCGCGAGGCGATCCTGGTTGGCGAGGCGGCGGTCGAGACCGCGATCGCGGAGCTGCTCGAAGAGGAGAAGCTGGTCGTCGAGGGCGCCGGTGCGGCCGGGGTCGCGGCCCTGCGCGCGCGGCTGGAGCGCTTCGCGGGACGCCGGGTCGGGATCATCCTGTGCGGCGGGAACATCGACCTCGGGACGCTGGCCTCGGTGATCGTCCGCGCGCGGCTGCGCGCCGGGCGGGTGGTGCGCATCCGGGTGCGGATGGTGGACAAACCCGGGGAGCTAGCCAGCGTCGCGACCGCGGTCGCCCAGGCCCGGGTCAACGTGCTCGACGTCGCGCACCACCGCGTGCTGGGGACCGTCCCGGCGAAGGTCGCCGAGCTCGACCTCACCGTCGAGCTGGAACGCGCCGAGGACCTGGGCGGGGTCCTAGCCGCGATCGCCGAGCGGGGCTTCGACGCCGAGGTCGTGCGCGACTGACGCGGAGGTTTGCCGAAAGATTTCTCCGGCGGCGGGGACGCAGGGCAGAACATCCTCTCGCACGTAGGGGAACATACGACCTTCGTTTGCATGCGTCGTTACTGACGCGGAGGAGAGGACTTGGCTACGAACTTCCTCGACCGCTCCCACTCCATCGCCGGGCCTGGCTTCAGCCGTTGGCTCGTTCCCCCCGCCGCACTGTGCATCCACCTGTGCATCGGCGAAGCCTACGCTTTCAGCGTCTTCAACAAGCCGTTGGCCCAGTTGCTCTGCGCGGCTCAGAGCGCATGCCCGCCTGCGGCCGCGAAGGTCGTCTCGACGACGCCCGGAGACTGGACGATCCCGGCACTGGGCTGGATATTCAGCGTCGCCATCGTCGTGCTGGGACTCTCGGCCGCGCTCTTCGGCCGCTGGGTCGAACGCGTCGGACCGCGCACGTCGATGTTCGTCGCGGCGCTCTGCTTCGCGGCCGGCTTCTTCGTCTCGGCGCTCGGCGTTTCAGCGCACCAGCTGTGGCTGATCTATCTCGGCTACGGCGTGATCGGCGGCATCGGCTTGGGGATCGGCTACATCTCGCCGGTCTCGACGCTGATCAAGTGGTTCCCCGATCGACCTGGGCTCGCCACCGGGACCGCGATCATGGGCTTCGGCGGCGCGGCACTGATCGCGTCCCCGCTCTCGGTGCTCTTGATGAAGCACTTCAGCAGCGCGACCTCGAACGGCGTGGCGTCGACGTTCGTCGTGCTCGGCATCCTCTACCTGATCTGGATGCTGGTCGGCTCGATAATCGTCCGTATCCCCCCTGCCGGCTGGGCGCCCGCCGGCTACGTCGTTCCAACCACGTCGCGCGGGCTGATCACCGCGCGCCAGGTCTTGCGCGCGCAGGCCTTGCAGACGCCGCAGTTCTACCTGCTGTGGTTCGTGCTGTTCCTCAACGTCACCGCCGGGATCGGTGTGCTCAGCCAAGCCTCGCTGATGATCCAAGACGTCCTCGGCGTCTCGGTCGCCGCGGCGGCCGGGTTCGTCGGCCTGCTCTCGCTGTTCAACATGGGCGGCCGCATCTTCTGGGCCTCGATGTCGGACTTCTTGGGGCGCAAGCGGACCTATGTGATCTTCTTCGTCGTCGGTGCGATCCTGTACGCGCTTACACCGACGCTGGGCGTCTCGCACAATATCGTGTTGTTCGTCCTCGCTTACTGCATCGTGCTGACGTTCTACGGCGGTGGCTTCGCGACGGTCCCGGCCTACCTGCGCGACCTGTTCGGCACCGTCGAGGTCGGCGCGATCCACGGCGTCCTGCTGACGGCGTGGTCGGCGGCCGGGGTCGCTGGCCCGGTGCTGCTGAACTACATCCGGCAGTACGAGATCAACAGCGGCGTCCCGAAAGCCGACGCCTACGGCGTGACGATGTACGTCATGGCGATTCTCCTGGTCATCGGGCTGCTCTGCAACCTAGCCATCCGGCCTGTCGCGGACCGGTACTACATGCCGGCCGGCGCCGAAGTGCCGGCCTGAGGAGGCGTGTCCATGAATACTGGTTCGACCAGCACCGCGCCCGCCACCGATCCGGGGATCGGGGCGAAGCTCTTCCTCGCCTGGGCGTTCGTGGGGATCCCGCTGTTGTGGGGCGTCATCCTGACCTGCATCAACGCGGCCAAGCTCTTCCAGTAGTGGATTCGCCTTCGGCGAATCCGTCGCGTTCGGGCTTCGCCCGATCCGCCGCAAACCGGAAGGCCCGTGCATCGCACGGGCCTTCTTTTTCTTCAGCGGATCGCGGCTTCGACCCGTTCGCCTTTGCGCAGCTTGACGGCGCAGAACTTGAACTCGGGGATCTTCCCGAACGGGTCGATCGCGTCGTTGGTCAACAGGTTCGCCGCGGCTTCGTTGAAGACGAACGGCATGAACAGCACTCCGCGCTGCATCCCGCGGTCGGCGCGGGCGTAGGCGGTCAGCGTTCCGCGGCGCGACTCGAGCGTGATGATCCCGCCCGGCTGGCTGCCCAGCGCGGCGAGATCGTCGGGATGGATGCTGACGACCGGGTCGGGCTCGAGCGCGTCGAGGACGCTTGCCCGGCGCGTCATCGACCCGGTGTGCCAGTGCTCGAGTTGGCGGCCGGTGGTGAACACGAACGGATACTCGGGATCGGGCAGCTCGGCCGCGTGCGTGTACAGCGCCGGCGCAAACAGCCCGCGACCGCCCGCGCGCGGGAAGTCCTCGATGAAGATGACCGGTTCGCCCGGATCGCCTTCGTGCTCGAGCGGATACGTGCACGAGCCTTCGGCCTCGAGCCGCGCCCAGGTGATCCCGGCCATGCTCGGCGTCGCCTGACGGATCTCCTCGAACACCGCGGCCGGACCACCATAGTTCCAGTCCAGGCCGAGGCGGTGCGCCATCTCCTCGATGATCCACAGATCTTGGCGTGCCTCGCCCGGCGGATCGATCGCTCGGCGGCCGAGCTGCACGCGCCGGTCGGTGTTGGTGAACGTCCCGGTCTTCTCCGGGAAGGCCGACGCCGGCAAGATGACGTCGGCGTAGCTCGCCGTCTCGGTGAAGAAGATGTCCTGGACGACCAGCTGCTCGAGCAGCGCCATCGCCTCGCGGGCGTGCTCGACGTTGGGATCGGACATCGCCGGGTTCTCGCCCATGATGTACATCCCGCGGATCGTGCCGTGGTGGACGGCGTCCATGATCTCGGTGACCGTCAAGCCGGCCTTCGGGTCGAGCGCGGTCCCCCACAGCTTCTCGAACTTGTCCCGCGCGGCCGCGTTGTCGACCCGCTGGTAGTCGGGGAACATCATCGGGATCAGCCCGACGTCGGAGGCGCCCTGCACGTTGTTCTGCCCGCGCAGCGGATGCAGCCCCGTCCCCGGACGGCCGATCTGGCCGGTCATCAGCGCGAGCGAGATCAAGCAGCGCGCGTTGTCGGTCCCGTGGATGTGCTGCGAGATCCCCATCCCCCAGAAGATCATCGAAGCCTTCGACTTCGCGTAGAGCCGCGCGACCTCGCGCACCGTTTGCGCATCGATCCCGGTGATCGCCGCCGTCTTTTCCGGCGCGTAGTCGGCGACGTTCTTGGCCAGCGCGGCGTAGTTCTCGGTGCGCTCGCGGATGAACGTCTCGTCCACCATCCCCTCCTCGATGATGACGTGCATCATCGAGTTGAGCAGCGCGACGTCGGTGTCGCCGTTGAATTGCAGGTAGTAGGTCGCGTGGCGCGCGAGGTCCGAGCGCCGCGGGTCCATCAGGATCAGCTTGGTGCCGTGCTTGGCGGCGTTCTTCATGAAGGTCGCGGCGACCGGATGGTTCACCGTCGGGTTCGCGCCGATCACGATCGCGACGTCGGCCAGCGCCACGTCCTCGACCTGGTTCGAGACCGCGCCCGAGCCGACGTCTTCGAGCAAGGCCGCGACGGACGAGGCATGGCACAGCCGCGTGCAATGGTCGACGTTGTTCGTCCCGAAACCGACCCGCACCAGCTTCTGGAAGAGATAGGCCTCTTCGTTCGAGCCCTTGGCCGAGCCGAAACCGGCGAGTGAGGATGGGCCGTACTGCTCGCGCAGCGCGCGCAGCGGCAGCCCGGCGCGGTCGAGCGCCTCGTCCCAGGTCGCCTCGCGGAAGAGCTTCATCATCTCTTCGGGGTCGACCAGCGCGGCGGTCTTCGCCACGCCGTCGCGCCGAATCAGCGGCACCGTCAAGCGCTGGGGATTGTTGACGTAGTCGTAGCCGAAGCGGCCCTTCACGCACAGGCGGCTCGCGTTGGAGGGACCATCGCGCCCGTCGACCGAGAGAATCTTGCCGTCCTTGATGTTGTACGTCAAGAGACAGCCGACGCCGCAATACGGGCACGCCGAGTCGACCTGCTTGTCGGGGACGGCCGTGTAGGCGCCGTTGGCCGGCGCGAGCGCGCCGGTCGGACAGGCCTGCACGCACTCACCGCAGGCGACGCACGAGCTTCCGCCCATCGGGTCGTCGAGGTCGAAGACGATCTTGGCATGCTCGCCGCGGCCGCCCCAGCCGATCACGTCGTTGACCTGCTCTTCGCGGCAGGCGCGCACGCAGCGCCCGCACTGGATGCAGGCGTCGAGGTTGACGGCCATCGCCGGATGTGAGAGGTCGGCGGCCCACTGCGTGCGCTGCGGATAGCGCCCGGCGGTCACGCCCAACCGCCGCGCCCACAGGTCGAGTTCGGAGTCGCGCTTGTAGGGTGAACCGTCGGCGACCGGCTGATCGGTCAGCAGCAGCTCGGTGACCATGCGCTGCGATGTGCGGGCGCGGTCGCTCGTGCTGGCGACCTTCATCCCCTCGCTCGGCCGGCGGCAGCACGACGGCGCGAGGACGCGTTCGCCCTCGATCTCGACCATGCAGACGCGACAGTTGCCGTCGGGCCGGTAGCCGTCCTTGTAGCACAGCCGCGGGATCGCGACGCCGTGCCGGTCGGCGGCCTGCAGGATCGTCTCACCGGCGTGCGCGGTGACCGGCGCGCCGTCGAGCGAGAAGGCGACGTCGGGCGCACCGTTGGTCGCCGCGACCTCCCCATTCATCGCGGCGTTACGCGCCTTGTCGATTTGCTGCGGGGTGATCGCCACGCTAGGACACCTCGTGGGGGAAGTATTTGAAGACCGACAGGAACGGGTTGGGGGCTGCCTGGCCCAAGCCGCAGATCGAGGCGTCGATCATCACGCCCGAGAGATCGCGCAGCAGCGGCTCGTCCCAGTCCTCGCGCTCCATCAGCGCGACCGCCTTCGCCGTGCCGACGCGGCACGGCGTGCACTGGCCGCACGACTCGTCGTGGAAGAAGCGCAGCATGTTGAGCGCCGCGTCCTTCGCGGTGTCCTGGTCGGAGAGGACGATGATCGCCGCCGAGCCGATGAAGCACCCGTAGGAGTTGAGCGTGTCGAAGTCGAGCGGGATGTCACCCAGCGAGGCGGGCAGGATCCCACCCGACGCGCCGCCCGGAAAGTACCCGTAGAACGTATGGCCCGGCTGCATCCCGCCGGCGTACTCCGCGATCAGCTCGTTGATCGTGATCCCGGCCGGTGCGAGATGGACGCCGGGCGTGTTGACCCGCCCGCTGACCGAGAACGAACGCAACCCCTTGCGGCCGTTGCGGCCGTAGCCACTGAACCACTCGGCGCCCTTCTCGAGGATGTCGCGCACCCAGTAGAGCGTCTCCATGTTGTGCTCGAGCGTCGGCCGCCCGAACAGCCCGACCTGCGCGACGAACGGCGGGCGCAGGCGCGGCATCCCGCGCTTGCCCTCGATCGACTCGATCATCGCCGACTCCTCGCCGCAGATGTACGCGCCCGCGCCGCGCCGCAGATGGATCGTCGGCAGCGGAAACGAGGCGTTGGTCTGGAGCGCGGCGATCTCGTCGGTCAGGATGCGGCGCACGTGCGCGTACTCGTCGCGCAAGTAGACGTAGATCGTGTCGATCCCAACCGCCCAGGCCGCGATCAGCATCCCTTCGAGGAAGCGGTGCGGATCGCGCTCGAGGTACCACCGGTCCTTGAACGTCCCCGGCTCGCCTTCGTCGATGTTGACCGCCATCAGCTTGGGCTCCGGCTCGGCACGCACGATCTTCCATTTGCGGCCCGACGGAAAGCCCGCCCCACCCAGGCCGCGCAGCCCTGAGTTCTCCATCGTCGCGATCGCTTCGTCGGGAGTGTGCCGGCCCTCGTGCGCGGCGGCCAACAGCCGGTAGCCGCCGTCGGCGACGTAGCGTTCGTAGTGGACGTAGTCGGGGACGACCGGCGCGTACGCGCGCTGCTCGAGGGCGGCGTCGACATCGGCCACCGTGGCGTGGCCGAGCGCGTTCTGCTGCACCAGCGCGACCGGCGCGACCTCGCACCGACCGACGCACGGCGCCGGGATGACGCGCACGTCCGCGCCGTACCCACCGTTGCGGAGCAACGCGAGCAGATTCTGCGCACCGGCCAGCTCGCACGAGAGCCCGTCGCAGACGCGCACCGTGATCGCCGGCGGCGCCGCGTCGCCGTCCTTGACGACGTCGAAGTGATGGTAGAAGGTCGCGACCTCATAGACCTCGGCCGGCGCGAGGCGCATCTCGTCGGCCAGCGCGATCACGTGGGCCGACGAGAGCGCGTGGTAGTGGTCCTGGATCTTGTGCAGGTGCTCGATCAGCAGATCGCGCCGGCGGGGCTCTTCACCGAGCAGCGCGCGGACCTCGGCCAGCGCCGTCGGGTCGACGGGTCGGCCGCGTCCTTCGCGGCGCTTCTTGCGCCGCTGCGGTCCGTCGCTCGCCTCGCCGAGGCGGGCGGCTCGGCCCAGCGGCACGCCCCCGATGATGTCGATCGTGTCCAACCCTACTCCTCGCGACCCGGCGCGGCTGCGTCCACCAGGGGCAGTCCGTCGAAGCTCCCGCCGTCGCGGAGCGCCTCCTGCTCGTCGAACGGCTCGCGTTCGTCGGCGACCGTCTCGGTCGCCTCGTGAAAGGCGGTCGTCGGCCGCTCGGTGGCCGGCCGGCCGACGAGGTTCTCACCTTCCTCGGCCGTCTCGGGTGGGGTGCTCCCCGTGCCGCGGTCGGGGCCGGAGCTCCGATCCGGGCGGTCTCGCTCATCCATCGACCCCCATCATAACCCGTGGTGTACCAGCTTGTCGCCGCCGTCCGACGGACCGCTCGCGAGCCGGCGCGGGCGGAACCCGGCCGAGCGCCCTCGCGGTTCGGAGCCGTACGATGCAACGACGACGGCTGGGAACCCACGGCCCCGAGGTCTCCGCGCTGGGATTGGGCTGCATGGGGATGTCCGAGTTCTACGGAGCGACCGACGAAGCGGAGTCGATCCGCACGATCCACCGGGCACTCGACCTGGGGATCGACCTGCTCGACACGGCCGACATGTACGGGGCGGGCCGGAACGAGGAATTGGTCGGGCGCGCGATCGCCGACCGGCGCGAGCGGGCCTTCGTGGCGACGAAGTTCGGCAATCTGCGCGGCCCGGATGGCAAGTTTCTCGGCGTGAACGGCCGGCCCGAGTACGTGCGCTCGGCCTGCGATGCCTCGCTGGGGCGGCTGGGCATCGCGACGATCGATCTCTACTACCAGCACCGGGTCGACCCGTCGGTCCCGATCGAAGAGACGGTCGGCGCGATGGCGGAGCTGGTCGCGGCCGGCAAGGTGCGCTACCTCGGGCTCTCGGAAGCGGCGCCCGAGACGCTGCGCCGCGGCGCCGCGGTTCACCCGATCGCCGCGCTGCAGACGGAGTACTCGCTGTGGACGCGCGACGTCGAGACGAACGGTGTGCTGGCGACGGCGCGGGAGCTCGGGATCGGGTTCGTCGCGTACAGCCCGCTCGGCCGCGGCTTCTTGACCGGGACCTTCCACGCACCCGACGACTTGGATGCGAAGGACACGCGGCGCAACCACCCGCGCTTCCAGGCCGAAAACTTGGCCGCCAACCAGCGCTTGGCCGACGCGGTGAAAGCGCTCGCCGAGCATAAGGGCTGCAGCCCCGCGCAACTCGCGCTGGCATGGCTGCTCTCGCGTGGCGAGGACGTCGTCCCGATCCCGGGGACCAAGCGCGTGCGGTATCTCGAGCAGAACGCCGGCGCGCTCGACGTGCGGCTGACCGCCGAGGACCTGCGCGCGATCGACGCCGCGCTGCCGCCGGGCGCGACGGCCGGTGCGCGCTACCCCGAGGCGGCGATGGCCGCCGTCCACCGGTAATTCTGGTCGCCGGGCTAGGCGGAGTCGGCCGTCTTCTTGGCGGCCGCGCTTTCGAGCGCGGCCTGCACCGCGCCGTAGAGGTCCTTCATCAGGAACGGCTTGGTCAGATACGACGACCACTCGTCGCCTTCGAGCGGGGGGCGCAAGCCCATCCAGACCAGCGGCAGCCGCCCCGCCGCGCGCCGCAGGAACGCCGCCGCCGGCATATCCAACCGGTCGCCATCGACCAGCGCGGCGTCGTAGGGCGCCTCGTCGAGGACGCGCAACAACTCCTCGCCGCTCGCCGCGACCGTAATCGCGACGCCGTCTCCGCGCAACGCGTGCGCGACGTACGAACGCGCGTCGCCTTCCGGATCGAGCAACGCGAGACGCAGTGCCACCGCTCGACGCGGCGCGGCGAGCGAGGGGACGAAGACGCGGAACGTCGCGCCCGCGCCCGCGACCGACTCGACCTCGATCGTCCCACCGTGAAGCTCGACGATCGTCCGGCTGAGATACAAACCGAAGCCGGTCCCGGCGATTCCCAGCGCCCGGGCGTTGCTGGCGCGCGCAAAGCGACCGAACAGCTTGGCACGCTCGCCTTCGGGGATCCCGATCCCACGGTCGCGCACGGTCAGCTCGAGGCCTTTCGCCCGCGCGCGCAGCACGACTTCGACCGGCTCACCGCCCGGCGAGTACTTGATCGCGTTGCCGATCAGATTCTCGACCACCTGACGCAGCCGCCCGGCGTCGCCGACCACCACCAGGCGTTCGCCTTGGACGCGCAAATCGATCGGCCGCGTGACGCCCAGGACGCGTACGACCTCGCGCACCAGCGCGGCCAGATCCAACTCCTCGACCGTGAGCGACAGCTCGTTGTGCTCGAGGCGCGAGAGCGCGAGCGTATCGGTCGCGAGCGCCGCCAGGCGCATCGCGCTCGACGAGATCATCCCCAGATACTGCCGCGACTCGGCGTCGAGGCGCTCGTCCTCGGCCAGCACCTCGGCGAAGCCGACGATCGTCGTCAGCGGTCCCTTGAAGTCGTGCGCCAGCATCGCGATCAAATCGTTCTTGACCTGGTTGAGCTCGACCACCGCGTCGCGCCGGGCCGCCAGCTCTTGGTAGAGCTCGACGTTGCGCGCCGCGACGCCGAAGTACTGCCCGAGCAGCCCGAGCGCGAAGACGTCGGCGCTGGTGAAGCTCACGTGGCGCTGCACGTCGAGCACGTAGGCCGAGCCGCCGCCCGAACCCAGGATGCGCACGGCGGCGCGCTCTTCGCGCTCGTCGAGCACGGCGACGTCGGCGCGCGAAGCCAACCCGACGAGCTGATCGCCCGGCGCCGCATCCGGCTGCGCGCTCAGGTCCTGCGTCACGACGAAGCCGCCGCGCGCGCGCGGCGCATAGAGCGTCGCGGTCCCGTCGATCAGCTGCCGTACGCCGCCGAGTAACGCATCGACCAGCAAGGTTGGCTCGAGCGAAGCGAACAGCGTGCGAGCGATCGAGGTGATCGCGGTCAGCCGCTCGTTCTGCATCGCAAGCTGCGCGCCGCGCAGCACCTGCTCGGTCACGTCACGCATGACCATGACCAGGTGCGTCGTGTGACCCTCGTCGTCGAGCAAGGGTCGAATGCTGACCTCGGCATGCCACGTCGTGCCGTCGCCGCGGTACAGGACGAACTCGGCCCGCACCGGCCGCCCCTCCCGCACCTCGCGGCGTACCTCGGTCACCCGCTCGATGTCGGTACGCGGACCGAAGAACGTGTCGACGCCGCGTCCCAGCACCTGCTCGGCCGGCCGCCCCATCTGGCGCAGGAACGCCTCGTTGGCGTAGATGATCGTCGACGTCCGCTCGGGATCGGGTGAGATTCGGCTGACGACGATCGGCTCGTTGGCAGCCTCGATCGCGGTCGAGAGCAGGCTGATGTGCTCCTGCGCCTGTTCGCTCTCGGTCAGGTCGGTGGCGACCGCGAGTACCAGCTCGCGTTCGCGGCTCGCCATCAACTCGAGCCGCAATTCGATCGGATAGGTCGACCCGTCTTTCCGGCGGGCCGTCGTGTGCAGCGTCAAGCGCCGGCCGGCGGAGCCGTGGATCTCGGCCAGCCGTTCCGCCAGCAGTCCCTCGTTGGCCAGCGTCGGCAGCAACTCAGCCAGCGCGAGCGTGCGCAGCTCCTCCATCGTGTAGCCGAGATTGCGCCGCGCGGCGTCGCTGGCGAAGACGACGTGCTGCGTCTCGAGATCGATGTGATACAGCTCGGTGCGCGAGGAGTCGAACATCCGCAGCAGCATGCGCCGCGCCTCGAACTGCTCGACGACGTTCGACGCGACGGCCTCGAGTGCGGCACGCTGGCGCAGGTCGAGCGTTCGGCTGTGCCGGTCGAGGACGCACAGCGTCCCGACTCCCTCGCCGCCGGCCGAGCGCAGCGGGACACCGGCGTAGAATTGGGCGTGCGGCTCGCCGACGACGAGCGGGATGCCGGCGAAGCGCGGATCGGCGCGCGTGTCGCGGACCTCGAAGAGTCCCTTGCCGACGATCGCGTGCGTGCAGAACGAGACTTCGCGCGGCGTCTCGCGCAACTCCAAGCCGAAGGCGGACTTGATCCACACGCGATTGCGGTCGACCAAACCGATCAACGCGATCGGCGCGTCGCAAACGAGCGCGGCCAGCCGCGTGAGCGCATCGAACAGGTCCTCGGGCGGGGTGTCGAGGAGTTCGTATTCGTAGAGGGCGGCCAACCGTCGCTCTTCGTGGACGGGGACCGCCGAAGGCATCGCCATCAGCCGTTCCGGGGTCGTTTCGCGTTCGCGAAGGCCAGGACTTGCTCCAGGGGGCGCGCGTTGAGCACTTCGGCGGCCGTAATCCAGGCGCGCCGCGCCTGGCCGACGGCGAAGGCGACGTTGGCGAGGTCGCCGACGCCGTGCGCGTCCGAGTCGCAACTGAAGGTGACGCCGAACTCCTTGGCGCGCCGGGCCAGCGGGCTGGGCAGATCAAGGCGCGACGGCTGGCCGTCGATTTCGAGCGCCGTCCCCGTCCGCGCGGCGGCAGCGAACACGGCATCGTGATCGAAATCATACCCCGCGAACGTCTCGATCCGGCGGCCGGTCGGATGCCCGACGATCGTCACGTACGGGTTCTCGCAGGCCCGAATCAATCGAGCGGTCATCGTCTCGCGCGACTGTTGGGTTGCTGAGTGGACCGAGGCGACGACGAGCTCGAGTTCGGCCAGCACCGCATCCTCGTAATCCAGGCTGCCGTCGGGACGGATGTCGACCTCGGAGGCGCACAGCGTGCGAATCCCGTAGCGTTCGCCCAGCGCGTGCACGTGCGCGCGCTGTTCGCGCAAGCGCTCGGGTGCCAAGCCGAACGCGCCGCGTCCCCACGAGTGGTCGCTGATCGCGTGGTAGGCGTAACCACGCGCCGCCGCCGCCGCGATCATCGTGTCGAGCGCGTCGTTCCCGTCCGACCAAGTCGTGTGCATGTGAAAATCGCCGCGCAGGTCGGCGAGCGCGACGACGTCGGGCAGCGTCCCCGCGCGCGCCGCCTCGATCTCGCCCACACCCAGCCGCAACTCGGGTGGGATGAAAGGCAGGCCGATCGCCGCGTAGACCTCTTCTTCGTCCCGGCAGACGATCGTGCGGCCGTCGGTCAGGTCGACGATTCCGTTCTCGCTGACCCGCAGGTTCTTGCGCGCCGCCAGCTCGCGCAGTTGGATGTTGTGCTCGCGCGAGCCGGTGAAGTGCTGCAGCAGGTTGCCGTAGAGGTGCGCCGGCAGGACGCGCAAGTCGACTTGCAACCCGCCGGCCAGCCAGATGCTGGCTTTGGTCGCGCCTTCGGCCAGGACGGCCTCCGCGCGTTCCCAGGCGGTGAACGCCGTCACCACGGTTTCGGCGTTGGCGGAGGTGCAGACGATGTCGATGTCGCCGACGGTCGGTTCTTGGCGGCGCACGCTTCCGGCCGCGGCTAGGTCGGCGGCGTCGGTCATGCGGCGCAGGTACGCGATGATCTCGTGGGCGAGCGGCAGCGCGACGCCCAGCGGCGTGCGGCGCGCGCGACCCTGCGCCGCCAGGACGCCGCGCCGGATGTTCTCGATCGATTTGGGTCCCAAGCGCGGGATCCCGCTCAGCGCGCCCGCGCGCAGCGCCTCTTCGAGATCGCGCAGCGAGGCGACGCCGAGCCGCTCGAAGAGTTGCTGCGCCGTCTTCATCCCGACTCCCGGCACCGTCAGCACTTCCAGCAGCGTCGCCGGGTAGCGCGCGCGCAGATCCTCGAGGTACGGATCGGTCCCGGTCGCGACGAGGGTCGCGATCCGCCCGGCGATCGTCTTGCCGATCCCCGGCAGCGCGGTCAACTGCTCCAGATCGGCCTGCGCACCCAGCGGCGGCGCGTTCTCGAGCGTCTCGGCGGCCCGTTCGTAGGCCATGAACTTGAAGAACGGTTCGCCGGCGAATTCCATCAAGGTGCGAATCTCGCGCAGCAGCCGCGCGATCTCGGCGTTCGTCGGGCGCGCCATTAAGGCTCGCTTCTCCACCCGGCCGCGCGGCTCCGGTCCCGCGGCGGACCGCAGCGAACCCACCAGGACTTCGACCCCGGGGGCCGGTAGGGGCACGCATGCGCACCGAGCGCCGTCGCCTCGATCCGGCGATCCTCAACCTGCCGGTCGAGAAGATGCGCGAGGGGTACTACTCCGACGTCTACTTCAACCGGGCGCGCGAGATCCTCGAGCAGGACGGCTACCACCCGCGCGTGCGGATGCAAGTCTTCCAGCGCAACGACTCGGTCCTGTGCGGGATCGACGAGGCGCTGGCGATCCTCAAGCTGTGCAGCGGCCGGCGGCTCGCGGACGGCTCGTGGGAGGACGGCTGGGATGCGTTACGGGTGTGCGCGCTCTACGACGGCGACGCGATCGGGCCGTACGAGACCGTCCTGACGATCGAAGGCGACTACGCGCTCTTCGCGCACTTGGAGACGGAGTATCTCGGCGTGCTGGCGCGCCGCACGCGGATCGCGACCAACGCGCGCGCGATCGTCGACGCCGCCGGCGGCAAGGACGTGCTGTTCTTTCCGGCGCGCTTCGACCATCATCTCGTCCAGACCGGCGACGGCTACGCGGCCTACATCTCCGGTGCGCTCGGCGTCTCGACCGATGCCAACGCCGAGTGGTGGGGCTCGCGCGGGATGGGGACGGTCCCGCACGCGCTGATCGCGGCCTACGGCGGCGACACGGTCAAAGCGACGGCCAAGTTCACGCAGTACATCGACCCGTCGGTCAACGTGATCGCGCTGGTCGACTTCGAGAACGACTGCGTGCGCACCGCGCTCGAGGTGGCGCGCGCGCTGGGCCGGCGGTTGTGGGGTGTGCGGCTGGACACCTCGGGGACGCTGGTCGACGCGAGCGTGATCCCGCAGATGGGGACGTTCAACCCGACCGGCGTCAACGCGCAACTGGTTCGCAACGTGCGCGATGCGCTCGACGACGCCGGCTTCGGGTACGTGCGCATCGTGGTCAGCGGCGGCTTCGACGCCGCGCGGATTCGCGAGTTCGAGGCCGACGACGTCCCAACCGACGCCTACGCGGTCGGCAGCGCGTTCTTCCGGGGCCAGGGCGAGTTCGACTTCACCGCCGACATCGTCGCGCTCGACACCGGCGAGGGCTGGCGCGAGTGCCACAAAGTCGGGCGGCCCGAGCGCCCGAACTCGCGCCTCTCGCCGGTCGACTAAACCGGCTGGTTCTGGGCGATCAGTTTCTCGACGATCGCGCGGTTGAAGAGCACCAGGTCGCCCGGGTTACGCGAGGTCACCCAGTTGCCGTCCTGCACGACCGGCTGATCGCGGTAGAGGCCGCCGGCGTTGCGGATGTCGTCGGCGATCGCGGCGTAGCCGGTCAGCGTGCGACCGCGCACGAGCTGCGCCGAGATGAGGACCTGCGGCCCGTGGCAGATGACGAACATCGGCTTCTTCGCCTGATCGAACTCGCGCACGAAACGCTGGACGTCTTTGTTGGTGCGGATGTGGTCCGGCGACTGACCGCCCGGAATCAAGATCGCGTCGAAGTCGTCGGCGGTCACGTCGGCGACGAGCTCCTCGGCCTTCACGCTCTGCCCCTCGTCGAGGCCGCGTTTCCCGCGGATCTTTTGCAGCGCACGGTCGTCGACGCCGACGATCGTCACCACGCCGCCGGCCTCCTCGAGCGCGCGGCGCGGCTCGACCAACTCCGACTCCTCGAATCCGTCACCCACCAGGGCGGCGATCCGTTTTCCTTCGATGTCCATGGGGACCGGGCGTTCTCACCCCGCCCGCAGCCCGCCTCTCAGGCAAGCCGCCCTCAAAGAGTGCCGCCGGTCTGTTGGACCGCGGCGCGGAGCAGGTAGGCCAGCTCGAGCTCGAGCTTGCCCAGCGCGTCGGCGACCGTGTCGTCGGCCAGCGCCCGCAGCACCGGGCTGCGCTTGGTCATGTCGTACTCCGGGACCGCGTGGCGCGGGTTGATCTCGCGCATGTAGATGCGGGCGTCGTAGCGGATCTGCCCGTCGGGCAGGAAGTAGAGCGGGTCCAGACCGCCGGCGTAGGTCTGCAAACCCAGCAGCTCGGTCTGCTGCATGAAGGCGATCGGGCGCAGCCGCAGGGCGCGCGCCAGGCGGGCCAGCGCGGGGACGGCCAGCCGCGCCGTCCCGGCGACGACCGCGGCCAGCAGCTCCGGGTCGAGCTCGGCGGCGGCGGCCAAGGCCGGGAGGTCGAGCTGGCGGGCGGCGGCGAGGGCGGCCAGGGCGGCGCCGAAGGCCGGGCCGCCGGCGGTCCCCAGCGTCCCGTCGTAGGCGGGCGGCGAGGAATCCATCGGGGAGGTGATCGCCAACCGCGGCGCGGAGGCCTGTCCGGCGATGGCCGAATCGACGCAAGCGCGGAAGAGTCGCCACCTCGACGTCTGTTTGCACGACGACGTCGCCTCGCGGCTCGATGCCGGCTGGGACGGCATCCGGCTGCGCCACGAAGCGCTGCCGGAGATGGCGCTGGCCGACGTCGACGTCGCGACGACGTTTCTGGGCCGGCCGCTGCGGGCGCCGCTGGTGATCTCGTCGATGACCGGCGGGACCGACCGCGCGGCCGAGATCAACCGCCGCCTGGCGCGCGGCGCCGAGGCGGCCGGCATCGCGCTCGGGTTGGGCAGCGGACGCGCGATGCTCGAGGACGCGCGGCTGCGGCCGACCTTCGAGGTCCGCTCGATCGCGCCGAAGTTGGTGCTGTACGCGAACCTGGGCGCGGTGCAGCTGAACTACGGCTTGCAGGTCGACGACGCGCGCCGGCTGGTCGACACGCTCGGCGCGAACGGCCTCTACCTGCACCTCAACCCGCTGCAGGAGGCGATCCAGCCCGGCGGCGACACGAACTTCCGCAGCCTCGAACCGAAGATCGCGGCGCTCTGCGCGGTGCTCGAGGTCCCGGTGATCGCCAAGAGCGTCGGCTCGGGGATCGCGCCCTCGACCGCGGCCCGGCTGGTGGCCTGCGGGGTGGCGGCCATCGACGTCGCCGGCGCCGGCGGCACCTCGTGGGCGCTGGTCGAGGGCCGGCGCGCCGAGGATCCGCAGCGCGAGCGGATCGCCGAGGCGTTCGGCGACTGGGGGTATCCGACGCCGGCCGCGACGGCGGCGCTGCGCGAGGCGCTGCCGGCGCTCCCGCTCGTCGCCAGCGGCGGCGTGCGCAACGGCGTCCACGTCGCCAAAGCCCTCGCGCTGGGCGCGGATCTGGTCGGGCTGGCGCTGCCGTTCCTGCGCGCAGCCGAGGAGTCCGACGCCGCCGTCGCGGCGTTGATCGACGAGCTGGTGACGGCGCTGCGGATCGCGCTGTTCGCAACCGGCTCGCGCACGCTGCGGGACCTGCGCGAAGCGCTGGCGTAGCCTAACGGCGACCCACCGGCGGAGGCAGCACCTATGTCTCTTCTCGCCACTGTTTTGGCTACTGTCGTGGCCGCGACCGGACCGAGTCCGACACCGAGCCCGGCTCCGAGTCCCGCTCCCGGTTCGATCGGGAGCGTGACCGTCGTGACCGGCAGCCCGGAGTCGCTGCACCGTGCTCCGCAGGCGGCCTCGGCGTTGACGACCCAGGAGCTGCACGCGACCACGGCCGGCTCGCTCGACGCCGCGCTGCGCGAGCTGCCGGGCTTCGACCGCAGCCGCGGCGACGCGCCGTTCACCAACTACGGCCAATTGCGGCTCTCGTTCGCCGGAGCGGGTCAGGACCGCGGCGCGCTGCTGGTCGACGGCATCCCGGCGCAGGACGGCTTCGGCGGACAAGTCGACTGGAATCTCTACACGCCGCTGAGCATCTCGCGCGCCGAGCTGTTGCGCGGGCCCGGTTCGGCGCTCTACGGCTCGGGCGCGGTCGGCGGGGTCCTGTCGCTGACGACGACGCAGCCCTCGCAGCAACCCGGCGCCTTGCTCGCGGGCAGCTGGGGCGGTGAGAATCACGGCAGCGGCTTCATGACCTCGACCGGCGCGATCGGCAGCTGGGCCAGTGCCATCACGCTCTCGAGCGTGCGGCTCGGCTTCAACGACGTTCCCAAGAATTTGCAAGAGTCGATCGATCGCACTGCGATCTCGACCGCCGACGTCGCGCACGTGCGGCTGACGCACGCGGAGCCGGGGAACTCGCTCTTCATCGACGCACTGACCGGGACCGACGCGCAAGAGGATGGTCAGCCCAACGACGGCTTCTCGCGCAGCCTCGATCAGCTCGCGGCGAGCTGGGTCACCGGGACGACCGCGACGCTCGCGGTCACCGGCTTCGCGCGCGAAACGAAGCTGACGAACCTGGCCGACAACACGACCACGCATCCGGGCGCGCTGCTCTACACGCAGTACGTGCCGACCTCCGATGCAGGCCTGCGCGCGCGCTGGGACCGGCCCTTCGGTGACGGCGACCTCAGTGCGATCGTCGAGCGGCGCATCGTCAGCGGCTGGAACGATCAGCTCTCGCCGACCGGCGCGGTCCAGAGCAACGTCGCCGGGACGCAGGGACTCGACTCGCTCGCGCTGCAGCGCGACTGGAACGGTCGCTTCGGCGCCGTGCTCGGCGCGCGCTACGACGCGGTGCACACCGACGCGCTCGGACAGCGGCAAGCCAACGCGATCTCGCCGCGGCTCGATACGAAGTACGACCTCTCGCCGACGACGACGTTCCGCGCCGCCTACGGAACGGGCTTACGCGCGCCGTTCCTCAACGAGCTGATCCGCAGCTACCGCATCGGTACGATCACCTACGAGAGCAACCCGAACCTCGCGCCAGAGCGCAGCCGCTCGGCGCAAGTCGGCGTCGACGTCGCCACGCCCGGCTCGCGACTCGCGCTCGACTACACCGGGACGATCGTGCACGACGCGCTCGGCTTCGACACCCTCTCGAAGACCTTGCAGCAGCGCTCGAACTTCGGCGAGACGAATACCAACGCGTTCACCGGCGAGTACCGGCGTGGCGGCCTGTGTCACGACGTGCGCCTGTTCGGCGTCGCGCAGCACGACCGGGTGACCGAGGGAACCCCGGCGCAGATCGGCAAGCGGCTAGCCTACGTCCCCGACGATGCCGCGGCGATCGACTACGAACGCACCAGCGGCCCGATCTCGATGGCGATCGAGCTCTCGTACAGCGGGCCGACCTTCGCCGACAGTTTGCAACAGGAGCCGATCGGACAGGTGCTGCTGGTCGGCGAGCGCATCGCGTGGCAGTTCTCCAGCGGCGCGTCGTTGGCGGTGGCGTTCGACAACCTGACCGACCGCTACTATCTCACCACGATCGACCGCCAGGGACCACCCTCATCGCTGACGTTGCGGCTGACGGTCCCGGTCGGCGCGCATTTCGCGGTCAAGCCGGCCGCGGCGTGCGGCTGACCAGCACTTCGTCGCCTTCGACCCGCACGTCGAATGCGTCGACGCGGGTGTAATCGCCCAGCGCCATCCCGCCGTCGCTCAGCCGAAAGGTCCAGGCGTGCCACGGACAGGTCACCGCTCCACCTTCGATCCAGCCCTCGGCGAGCGGTCCGCCCTGATGGGGGCACGTGTTGTCGAGGGCGTAGAAACGGCCGTCGACGTTGAAGAGTGCGATCTCGCGCGATCCGAGGGCGACCGCCTTCCCCGTCCCCGGTGCCACGTCGCTCACGCGCGCCACCCTCACGTACTCGTCGCTCACGACCCGTCCCGTTCCGCGTGCAGAGGAGGACGTCTTGCTCAAGGACTATCGCGACTGGCTCGACTCGCAGTTGAAGCTGCTCGGAAACGCGAGTCACGACGCGTACGCGTTCGGTCAGGCGAACATGGCGAAGCGCGCGCTCGAGCGCCTCGACGACGAACTCGTGCGGACGCTCTACGTCCCGCTCGACCGCACCGCCGCCCGGCGCGCGCTGACCGCGCTCGAGGCGGTCGCCGAACGGACCACCACGCTCGCGCCGGAACTCGAGGAGCTGCGCGACACGCTGCGCGCCGCCCTGGTCGAGGCCGGCGAGAGCTCGGCGCTCTAGGCGCTCCGCCCGGGCGGGCTTTGACGGGCTGAGCCGGTTTTGCTATCATCCGTCGGTCGCCGTCGCGGACCCACGGAGTCTGCAGACGCGCGAGTCGAAAGGAGCCCCGCTTTCCCCGTGCCCGTCACCAAAGAGCTCAAGGCCGAGCTGGCCACCAAGTATGGCCGCGGCCAAGGCGATACCGGATCGGCCGACGTCCAGGTCGCGATCCTGACCGCCTCGATCAACCAACTGACCGAGCACCTGAAGGTCCACAAGAAGGATCACCACAGCCGCCGCGGGCTGTTGATGCAGGTCGGTCAACGCCGCCGACTGCTGGCCTACCTCCAGCACAAGGACCTCGAGCGCTACCGCAAGCTCATCGGCGAGCTCGGCCTACGCCGTTAGTGGGTTCGGCTGAGGCCGAACCCTTCGCGTTCGGGCTTCGTCCGATCCGCCCACCGGCCACGGCCGGAGGCCGGCCTCGCCGCGGCGGCGAACCTCGACACGCTACAAAGAACGTAAGCGAAATCAAAAAAAGAATAATCTAGGAGTATCCGTGCCAGAATCCGTCTCGCTCGAGATCGGAGGCCGTAGCCTGGTCATCGAGACCGGGGAGCTTGCAAAGCAAGCGAATGGTTCCGCCCTCGTCCGCTACGGCGATCAAATCGTCGTCCTCTGCGCCGCAACGGCGTCAGAGAAGCCCCGGGAAGGGCTCGACTTCTTCCCCCTCACCTGCGACTACGAAGAGAAGATGTACGCGGCCGGCAAGATCCCGGGCGGCTACATCAAACGCGAAGGCCGACCTTCGGAGCACGCCGTGCTCAGTGCGCGCCAGATGGACCGCCCGATCCGGCCGTTGTTCCCCGACGGGTTCCGCAACGACATCCAGATCATTGCGACGGTCCTCTCGACCGACCCAGGCCTCGACAGCGACACGCTCGCCGTCGTCGCCGCCGGAGCAGCGCTCGCGGTCAGCGACATCCCCTTCCACAAGAACATCGCCTGCGTGCGCATCGGCCGCGACGAGAACGGCAAGTTCATCGCCAATCCGACGCTCGAGCAGTACGAGAGCGGCGGGATGGAAGTCGTCGTCGCCGGCACCGCCGACGACATCATGATGGTCGAGGGCGGCGCCAACGAGATCTCGGAGGAAGAGTTCCTCGGCGCGGTCGAGTTCGCGCACGGCGAGATCAAGAAAATCGTCAAAGCGATCGACCAGCTCGCGAAGAAAGTCGGGAAGCCCAAACGCGACTTCCCGCTCGCCACGGTCGACGAACAGCTCGACAAGTGGATGCGCAAGAACTTCCCCAAGGAAGTCTCCAAGGCGATGCGCGTCGTCGACAAGCTCGAGCGCAACGCCGCGCTCGACGCGCTCTCGCGCCCGGCCGCGTTGGCCAAGCTCGAGAAGAAGCCCGATCCCGGCATCCGCGCGCTGATCGAAGATCCGAAGGTCAAGGACTTCGAGAAGATCGTCAAGGCGATGGAAGAGGACGAGCTGCGTACGATGGTGGTCGACGAGAAGGTCCGCCCCGACGGCCGCAAGCCCGACGAGATCCGCCCGATTTGGTGCAAGACGCACTATGTGCCGCGCGTGCACGGCTCCGGTGTCTTCACCCGCGGTCAAACGCAGGTCTTCACCGCGGCGACGCTCGGCTCGATCAGCGATGCGCAGCGCCTGGACGGGATCTTCGCGATCCCCAACAAGCGCTACATGCACTACTACAACTTCCCGCCGTATTCGGTCGGTGAGACGCGCCCGATGCGCTCGCCGGGCCGCCGCGAGATCGGCCACGGCCAACTCGCGGAACGCGCGCTCGTCCCGGTGCTCCCACCCGAGGAAGAGTTCCCCTACACGCTGCGCGTCGTCAGCGAAGTTCTCGAATCCAACGGCTCCTCGTCGATGGCCTCCGTCTGCGGCTCGACCCTCGCGCTGCTCGACGCCGGCGTCCCGATCAAGAGCCACGTCGCGGGCGTCGCGATGGGACTGGTCCTCAAAGGCAAGGACTACTCGATCCTCACCGACATCCAGGGACTCGAGGATGCGCTGGGCGAGATGGACTTCAAGGTCGCCGGCACCGTCGACGGGATCACCGCGATCCAGATGGACATCAAGGTCGCCGGGATCACGCTCGAGATCATGCGCGAGGCGCTGGCCGAGGCGAAGAAGTCACGCCTGTTCATCATCGGCAAGCTCAAAGAGACGATCGACGAACCGCGTAAGGAACTCTCGGAGTACGCGCCGCGGATGATCGTGGTTCAGATCAACCCCGACAAGATCAAGGACGTCATCGGCCCTGGCGGCAAGGTGATCAACAAGATCGTCGCCGACACCGGCGTGAAGATCGACATCGAGAACGACGGTCGCGTCTTCATCGCCGGCGCGAACGCGGCCGGCGCCGAGAAGGCTAAACAGATCGTCGAGGCGCTGACCAAGGAAGTGAAGCCGGGCGAGACCTACCTGGGCACCGTGACGCGATTGATGAACTTCGGTGCGTTCGTCGCGATCCTGCCCGGCAAGGAGGGCCTGGTCCACATCTCGCAGCTCGCGCCGCAGCGCGTCGAGCGGGTCGAAGACGTGGTCAAGCCCGGCGACCAGATCATGGTCAAGGTGATCGAGATCGACTCGCAAGGCCGCATCAACCTCAGCCGCAAGGCGGTGCTCGGCGCCGACGCAGGCGGCCCGGGGAACGGCGCCGGCGCCCCGCCGCCACGCGCCGACCGCGAGAGCGCTCCCGAGGCGGTCGGCCCAGCCGCTCGCAACGGGCGCGGCGATGCCGGCCCCCGCGTCGAAGGCAGCGGCGAACAGCGCCGCCGTCGCCGGCCGCGGCCCGAGTAGACCGCGCACCGCAGGGGAATCCCGCAAGAGCCCGTCGCAGGACGGGCTCTTCGCATGTCCCGCCGCATCCTCGCCCTCGTTCTGGGCACGCTCGCGCTCGTCGGCGCCGCCCATCGCACGCCGACGGTCTTCGACCTCTCGGACAGCATCGGCAAGCGCGTCCCCGCCCTCAGCTTAGCGCAGGACGACGGCACGCCCCTCGCGCTCGACGGGCCGCGCGGCGAACCGACGTACGTCTTCCTGTTCGCCTCGTGGTGCGGACCGTGCACGCTCGCGCTCCCGTTCGTACGCGCCGACTACGCGCGCTTCGGCAGCCGCGTACGGTTCGTCGGCGTCGACGTCCTCGAGGACGCCCAGAGCGCGCGCGCGGCGATCGTCAAGGACGCGCTGCCGTTTCCGATTGCGATCTATCCGATCGAGCAGCTCGACGCGACGATCGACCCAGCCGTCCGGGCGCGATCCGAGACCAAGTACAACATCCCGGCCGACTTCCTGATCGACGCCGACGGCATCGTGCGCTTCGCGTGGCACGGGCTCGCGCTCGACGCGAGCGGCACGCCGGTCGACGTCCTCCCCGGACGCCTGGCTCAGCTCGGGATCGAGTGAGGTGAGCCGGCCGCGCTGGCACGTGCGGCCCAAGGGCGAGCGCGACGTCGCGGCCGCGGTTGCGCTCGTCGCCGAGGTCGCACAGGAGGGTCGCTGGATCGCGACCGAGTGGCCGTTCGACCTCGACGCGCGCACGCGCGCGAACCGCGACGCGCTGCTGACGCGCCGGATCGTCGGCTGGGTCGCCGACGAGGACGGCGTCTGCATCGGCGAGCTGACGGTGTTCGCGATCGAGGCCGCCGAGCCGGAGCTGGGGATGGTCGTCGCGGCCGCGCACCGCGGCCGCGGCATCGGCCGCGCGCTGTTGGCGAGCGCGCTGGGTTGGGCGCGCGCGAACGGAAAGGCGGCACTCGTGCTGCGCGTCTTCCCGGACAACGCCGCGGCGTTGGCGCTCTACCGGTCGGCCGGCTTCAGCGACGTTGCGCTCCAACCAGGCGCGATCGCGCGCCGCGACGGCACCGCGCGCGACGTCCTGCTGATGCGTTGCGCCTGCTCTTAGGGGACCGAGAGGCGCCCCAAGAGCTCGGCCAAGGTGCGCCGCTCATCCGCCGAGAGGCCCCCGGCGAAGAGCTCCTCGCTGGCCAGCACCTGCGGATTCGCCGCCGCCAAGGCGGTCCGGCCGGCCGGGGTCAGCGTCGGGACGACCGTGCGGCGATCGTCGGGTCGCGATTCGCGCCGCACCAGGCCGCGCCGCTCGAGCTGATCGACCAGGCGCACCATCGTCGAACGGTCGGCTCCCAGCGCGTCGGCGATCTCGCCCTGGCCGATCCCCGGCTGCGCCTCGATCGTCGCCAGGACCCCGAACAGCATCGGGCTCAGCCCGGCGACCTCGCGCGCGAAGGCCGCGAAGGCCTTGAGCTGGGCGCGGCGGAGGTGGTAGCCCAGCAACCCGTCCAGACGAGAGCCCTTCACGGAGCGCACCGGCGAGACCTCACCCGCCGGGCTTCGCGCGGCACGCCTCGGCCGCCTCGGCGGCGAAGAAGCGGGCGATGGATCGCCGTGACTACCTCTTCGACCCCGGGACGGCCGACCGTGCGACCCTGCGCGGGCTGACCGCCCGCGCGGTGCTGGCGGCGACGTCGGCCGCCGCGCCGGCGGCGATCGCCTACGTCGACGGGTCGCTGCGGCTCTCGTGGCGCGAGGCGGCGGCGCGGGTGGCCGAGCTGGCCGACGCCCTGGCGGTGGCCGGGGTCGGCGCCGGCGACGTCGTCGGACTGCACCTGGCCAACAGCGCGGCCTACGCGGTCGCGCATCTGGCGATCGCGGAGCTGGGCGCGGTGACGCTGCCGCTGCACGCGCCGTACCGTGGTGCCGAGCTCGCGCAACTGCTCGCCGCCACCGACGCCGTGGCGTGCGTCATCGCGGCGGAGAGCGCGGCGACGCTGGCCGGGCTGCGCGCCGAGCTGCCCGCGCTGCGCACGATCGTGCGCGCCGACTACGCGACGGCCGACTTCACGCTCGACGGCCGCGCCGGTCCGGCGCGCGCGCGTCCGGCCGAGCTTGCGCCCGACGCGCCGTTCGCGCTCGTGCCGACCAGCGGGACCGAGTCGGCGGCACCCAAGCTGTGCATGCACGCCCACGACGGACTGCTCTCCAACGCGCAGGCTTTCGTCGAGGAGACCGGGACGAGCGCGCGTGACGTGCTGATCGTCGGCAGCGGCTTCACCCATCTGTTCGGGTTGTTGGGCCTCCACCTCGCGCTGCTCTCGGGCGCGACATCGCTCGCGCTGCGCCGCTACGAGGCGTCGGCCTTTCTCGCCTTGGCGGCGCGTGAAGGCGCGACGCGCGCCTGGGCGGTGCCGGCGCAATTGGTCGACCTGCTCGCCGCGGCGCCGCACGCGCCAGCGATGCGCGTGCGCGAGATCCGCACCGCTGGGGCGGCGGCCAGCGCCGAGTTGGTCGGGGCGGTGCGTGCAACGTTCGGCGCCGATGTCACCGTGCACTGGGGGATGAGCGAGCTGGGCGGTGGGATCACGACCTACGGCCGCGACCCGCTCGCCGTCCCCGGCGCGATCGGGACGCCGATCGCCGGCGCGCAGGTGCGCGTCGTGCGCGACGACGGCGACGACGCCGCACCGGGTGAGATCGGTGAGCTCTGGTACCGCCGCGCCGATCTGTTCCGCGGCTACTATCGCTCGCCCGAGCAGACCGCCGCCGCGGTGACGACCGACGGCTGGTTGCGAACGGGCGATCTCGCCGCGCTGGAAGCGGGCGGCGTCGTGCGCTTCGCCGGGCGCGCGAAAGACTTGGTCAACCGTGGCGGCTTCAAGATCGGCGCGGTCGAGCTCGAGAGTTTGCTGAGCGGCCATCCGGCGATCCGCCGTTGCGCGATCGTCGCGGTCCCCGATGCGCGGCTGGGCGAGAAGGCATGTCTGGTCGCCGAGCTGCACGACGGCGCGGTGCTCGCGCTCGACGACGTCGCCGCCTTCCTCGACGCGCGTGACGTCGCGAAGTACAAGTGGCCCGAGTACCTGCTGCTGCTCGACGCGTTACCGATGACCGCCACCAACAAGATCGCCAAGGGGACACTGCGCGCGCTGGCCGTCGAACGCTGCCTGAGCGAGACTGCGCGGCACGCGTCGTGATCCGCGTCGAAGCGGCCTCACGCGCACCGCATGGCCGCAAACACGGATCGACCTTCGCCGACTCGTGGCGCGCACCCGACGGTTCGACGATCGGCGCGGTGGCCGCGGTGCTGGCCGGCCGCGACACGGTCGCGGTCAGCGACCTGCTGCGCACGGGCGCGCACGCCGTGCTGACCTCGCGCGCCACGCTCGACGCCGCGCTCGCCGCGCTCGACCGGATCGTGCGCACGCACGCGCGCGACCAGCGCGACGACGAGCTGGCCGCCGCGATGCTGCTGGTCGCGGTCGAACCGTCCGGCGACCAGCTCAGCTGGGCCGGCGCGGGGCAGCTCCACGCGGCGCTGATCGACGGTGGCGGCACCGCGCACCCGCTGTACGGCCACGCCGCCGCGCTCGGAACCGGCGTCGAGCCGAAGGACCTGATCCAGCGCGTGCGGCTGCGCCGCGACGACGCGCTGGTCGCCGCGACGGTCCCCTTCCCGGCCGGCTGGTGGGGCACCACCGCGCCGAGCGCCGAGGCTCTCCTGGTGCGGGCCGGGGCGCCCGAAGCGTCGGCCCTGCTCGTGCTGCCCGGCTAGCCGCGCGGCGCGAAGCCGCGGTACGCGCCCAGCGGAACCAGGGCTTCGAGGATCAGCATCGCCCGGGCGAGCAGCGGCAACGAATCCAGCGCCTCGCGGGCCGCCTCGAGCGAGGGGGCTTCGAGCAGCATCGCGGCCCCCGGGACGTCCTGCCGGCTCCAGATCTGCCGGCTGATCCCCGCCATGTGGAGCGCTCGCGCGCGCTCCGCCTCGGGTTCGAGCAGCGGGGCGAAGTCCGCCTCGCTAAAACGGTCGTAGTCGCGGCGCAAGAGCGCGATGAACTGTGCCATGCTGCGTCCAAGCTTCGACGGATGCCCTTCGAATCGCTCGCGGCGTTCGTGCGTGCCCTGCGCGACGCCGGCGAGCTCGCCGTCGTCGACGCACCGGTCGACCCCCGCCTGGAGATCGCCGAGATCACCGACCGGGTGGTCAAGGCGGGCGGTCCGGCGCTGCTCTTCCGCCACGTCCGCGGCTCGCGGTTCCCGGTGCTGACCAACCAGTTCGGAACCGAGCGGCGCACCGCGCTGGCGTTCGGCGCGACGAGCCTGCGCGAGGTCGAGCAGCGGGTCCGGCGCACGGTCGATCCGGCGCTGCCCGACTCGCTGGGCGGGAAGCTGGGCCGGTTGGCCGCGCTCGCGCACGCCGCGCACAGCGCGCTGCCGCGCCGGGTCGAGCGCGCGCCGGTCCAGGCGGTGACGATCGATCCGCCCGACCTGGGCGCGCTCCCGGTGCTGACCACCTGGCCGCTCGACGGCGGTCCGTTCATCACGCTGCCGCTGGTCTTCACCCGCGACCCCCAGACGCGCCGGCTCAACGTCGGCATGTACCGGGTGCAGATCTACGACGCGCGCACGGCCGGCATGCATTGGCAACGCCACAAACAGGGCCGCGCGCACGCCGCGAAGTGGGGCCGCCGCATCCCGGTCGCGGTCGCGGTCGGCGGCGATCCGGCGTTGACCTACGCGGCCAGCGCGCCGCTCCCGCCGATCGTCGACGAGCTGGCCTTCGCGGGCTTCCTGCGCGGTGCGCCGATCCGCATCGCGAAAGCGCTCACCGTCGACCTCGACGTCCCGGCCGACGCCGACTTCGTCATCGAAGGCTGGGTCGACAACGACGACCTGCGCGTCGAAGGCCCGTTCGGCGATCACACCGGCGTCTACAGCCACGCCGACCTCTATCCGACGCTGCACGTCACCGCGATCACCCACCGGCGCGAACCGATCTGGGGCGCGACGGTCGTCGGCAAGCCGCCGATGGAAGACGCGTGGCTGGGCAAGGCGACGGAACGGATCTTCCTGCCGCTGCTGCAGGCCGTCGTCCCCGAGATCGTCGACTACAATCTGCCGGTCGAAGGCGGGTTCCACAACCTGGTGATCGTCGCGGTCCGCAAAGCGTATCCCGGTCAGGCCAAAAAGGTGATGAACGCGCTGTGGGGCCTCGGGCACATGATGATGCTCTCGCGCTGCATCGTCGTCGTCGACCACGACGTCGACGTGCACGACGTGCGCGGCGTCGTCTGGAACGCGTTCAACAACGTCGATCCGGCACGCGACTTGGTCGCGATGCCGGGGCCGATCGACGATCTCGACCACGCCGGCTCGTACGACTTGGCGCAGGGGACGAAGCTCGGGATCGACGCGACCCGCAAGGGCGCCGACGAGGGCTATGCGCGCGACTGGCCGCCGGAGATCCGCAGCGACGCCGCGACCCGAGCGCTGGTCGCCGCGCGCTGGGCCGAGTACGGGCTCGGCGACCTGGCCCGGCTCGGCACCCCCGACCCCTGGTCGGGCCAGGGCCCCCAGCGACTGGCCCGCCTGCTGGCCGAACCGCCGGCCTCACCCGACGACGTCCCGCCCCGCACCGAGCGCGCGAAGTGAACGCCGTTCGGCTGTTTCTGCGCGACATTCGGGTCGAGCACACGACGTTTGCGCTGCCGTTCGCCTACGTCGGCGCGGTGATGGCGGCGCGCGGGCTGCCGGCGTGGTGGCAGTTCGTGTGGATCACGCTGGCGGTCGTCGGCGCGCGCACCGCGGCGATGGCGGCCAATCGTTACTTCGACCGCGATCTCGACGCGCAGGTGCCGCGCACCGCCAAGCGCGCGGTGGCCAGCGGGAAGCTGCCGGCGGCGGTGATGCTGTGGGCGATCGGCGCCGGGATCGCGCTGCTGGTCCTCAGCGCCGTCATGCTCAACCCGCTGTGCGTGAAGCTGCTGCCGCTCGCCGCGCTCGGCGTGATCGCGTACCCCTTGTGCAAGCGGTTCACCTGGACGGTCCACTTCGTGCTGGGCGCCGTCGATGCGTGCGCACCGCTGGGCGCGTACGTCGCCGTCGCGGGGACGGTCACCGCGCCGGCGCTGCTGCTCTTCCTCGCCGTCACCGTCTGGGTCGCCGGCTTCGACATCCTGTACGCGCTGATGGACCTCGACTGGGATCTGACGCTGGGCGTGCGCTCGTTCCCGGTGCGCTTCGGCGTGCGCAACGCGCGGCTGTGGCCGGTGCTGCTGCACGCCACCATGACGCTGGCGCTGCTCGGCGCCGGGTACCTCGCGCAGGCCGGTTGGCTCTACTATGCAGGCGTCGCGCTCGCCGCCGCGGTGACGTTCTACGAAGAGCGATTGATCGCGTTCGCGAAAGACGTCTTCGTGCTCAACGATCGCGTCTTCCTGACAAACATGGCGTTCTCGGTCGCCTTCTTGGCCACGACGCTCGCTTCGTACGTCGCTCGATGATCCGCTCGGCCTTCTTATCGGGGCTGGGGAGCGCCGCCGGCGCGACGCAGTTGGCCGCGGTCCTCCCCTTCACCGCCTCGATTCGCGTCGCGCTCGTCGCGCCGCAATCGGGCGAGGCGGCCGCGCTCGGCAAGCAGCTGGCGCACGGCGCGTACGCGGCGGTCGACGAGCTCAACCGCTATCGCGCGACCTTCGAGCCGGCGGTTCTGCTCGACGTCTTCGACGATCACGGCACCGCGGCCGACGCGATCGTCCAGGCCAGTTTCGCGACCGGCAATCCGACCACGATCGCGGTCGTCGGCCATCTGGGCGTCGCGCCGACCTACGCGGCGCTCCAAACCTACTCGAATGCGAACTGCCCGTTGATCGTCCCGACCGTGACCGACGACTCGATCACGAACCAAGGCTACCGCAACGTCTTCCGGCTGCCGACCAAGGATTCGACCGAAGGCGGCTTCCTGGCCGACTACGCGATCGGCACGATGGGTGCGAAGGCTCCGCACGCCGTCGCGCAGGACGGCGACTACGGGCTCTCCGTCGCGGCCGGATTCATCCGCCGCGCGAGCGCGCTCAAGCTGAACGTCGCCGGCACGAAGTTCTCGTACGACCGCCCGAACTACGCCGACGCGGCGGACGCGGTGCTCCTGCACCACCCGGACTGCGTCGTGTTGTGCGGCAACGTGGAGGACATGGGCCCGCTGCTTCCGGCGCTGCTGGCCAAAGGCTACGGCGGAAAATTCGTGGCCAGTCAGGGCTTCTTCGACCCGCTGACCGCCTCGACGTACGCGAAGGAGGCCGACGGGATGGTGATCTCGACCAACGTCCCCTACTATCCGCTCGCGCCGAGTGCGGCCCAGCAGGTGCGCGACTACCAGGCCAGCTTCGGGACCCTCGGTCCAGTCAACGCCTACGGCTATGCCGGCGTGCAGTTGATCGCGGCCGTCACGCAGTTCAGCGGCGCGCAGAATCGGCTCGCGCTGCTGCGCGCCCTCCAGACCGGCGGCCCGTACGCCACCATCGTCGGGTCGTACACCTTCGGCCCCTACGGGGACGCGCTGGTCCCCAACGTGTATTTCTATGCCGTTCACGACGGGAAATTCACCTACGAGCGCCAAGCCCGCTCGACCGGATTCATGCTCAAGTAGGGGGGACGGTGCCGACGACGACACCCTTCGTGGGGCCCGATTCGCTGCGCGTGCGCGGCGAGTGGGCGACGTTCGCCTGGACGCTGCTCTGCCTGCCGATCACCGTGGCCCTCATCGGCTGGGTCTTCCAGCACCAGATCACCTGGCAGGAGCTGGCGCTGCTGCTGGTCGTCGCGATGATCTACGTCGCGTTCGCACGCGGACGGCTGCTCGGCGGCGGGCTGCGTGTCCATGCCGGCCAGTTCGCGCACGTCCACGCCGTCGTCGAGGACTGCGCGCGGATGCTGCGGATGCCGACGCCGCACGTCTTCATCCGCGACGACCCGTTCGTCCCGTGCGCCGCGGTCGGGATCGGCGAGCCCTACGCGATCGTGATCTCGGCGCAGTACGTCGACCACTTCGGCGAGGACGAGCTGCGCTTCTTGGTCGGCCGCGAACTCGGCCACATCGCCTCGGGGCACACGCGCTTCAGCTCGTTGCTGAGTGCGAATGGGCGCGAGAACACCCTCGTTGCCATCGGCTTCGGCGCGTGGCTGCGCAAGATCGAGTACACCGCCGACCGGGTCGGGCTGCTCTGCTGCGGTTCGCTCGAGGCGGCCGTGCGCGCGATCGCGGTCTCGTCGTTCGGACATCTCGGGCGCAAGATCGACCTGGGGGCGTTCGCCGAACAGCTGCGCGAGCTGCACGCCGAGCCGTCGCTGCGCATCGCCGAATGGGCCGGCGCGAACCCGTATTCGACCAACCGCATCGCGGCGCTGCACCACTTCGCGCGCGACCCGCTCTACCTGCGCTGGGCGCCGCGCTTCGCCGAGAACGCGCACCATCCGATGGACGCCGAGCCACCGCGCGCGGCGGTCTACGCCGGCTTCTGGCGCCGCGCCTGGGCGCTGACGATCGACCTCGTGCTGATCAGGATCCTCGTCCCGGCATTCGGCACCGTCGTCAGCTCGACGCTCAAGGCGAAGCAGGCGAAGGACGCCGCGCGGGCGGCGACGGAGGCGGCTGCGCAGCTGAATGCGGTCGCCACCGACCCCAACGTCCCCATCGCGGTGCGGCAGGCCGTCAACCACACGCTCCAGCACGCGCACGCGACGCACACGCTCCCCTACATGACGATCAGCTACCAGACGTCGGACATCCTCAACTGGGTCGCGCTCTGGGTGTACGCGATCGTCCTCGTCGGCCTGGTGGGCCAGACGTTCGGGATGATGGTCTCCGATCTGCGGGTGACCGGCACCGAGCGCAGGACCCACGTCGGCATCGCCGGCGCGCTGGGCCGCTACGTCTCGCTGATCGTCAGCCTGTTCGCCGTCATCGGCTGGTTCTCGGTCTTCCGCCGCGTCCAACCGTACGAAAAGTGGTCGAAGACGCGGCTCGTCAGCGGCACGGCGCGGGTGGGTTCGTAGCGACTACTCCGGCGGCAGCACCGGATGATGGTCGGGATACGCCGGCGGGTGGTAGTCGGGGAGTGGGTGCGCGCGCAGCAGTTCGAGTGCCTTGGCGACCGCGGCTTCGAGCTGCGGATCGTGCCCCTCGCGCACGAGCTTGGGATCCTGGAAGACCTCGATGTCGGGCGTGACGCCGTGTCCTTCGACCTCCCAGTTGCCGTGCAGCCCACCGATCGCCGCGCGCGGCGCGGTCACCAAGCCGCCGTCGATGAGCGGCGGATAGCCACCGATTCCGACCAGGCCGCCCCAGGTGCGCTCGCCGACCAGCGGCCCGAGTCCCGCCTTGCGGAAGTACCACGGCAGCGCGTCACCACCCGACCCGGCGAACTGATTGATGACCATGACCTTCGGGCCGTAGATCGCCAGCGGCGGGTCGAGGCTCGGCTTGCCGTTGCGCGGGACGACGATGCTCATCGGTTTGCGCGACAGCACGTCGATCACGTAGTCGGCGACCTGGCCACCGTGGTTGAAGCGCTCGTCGATGATGACGCCCTCCTTCCCGACTTGCGCGAAGAAGTAGCGATTGAAGTTGGTGAAGCCGGCGTACTCCGTGTCGGGCATGTAGACGTAGGCCAGCCGTCCGCCGCTGAGCTTGTCGACGATCTCGCGGTTGTGCGCGATCCAGGCCAGGTTGCGCAACGCCGCCTCGCTGGCGACCGGGATGACCGTCACGTCGCGCGCCCCGGAGCCGTCGGCGTTGGGCCCGACGCGCAGCGTCGTCTGCTGGCCGGCGGTCTCTTCGAAGTACTGATAGATCTCTTGGTCACCGCGGATGTCGCGTCCGTTGACGGCCAACAGATACTCGCCGACCTTGACGTCGGTGCCCGGCTGGGTGAGCGGCGCGCGCAGCGCCGGGTTCCAGTTCTCGCCGTCGTAGATCTTCGCGAACCGGTAGCGGCCGTTCTCGATCGTATAGTCGGCGCCGAGCAGGCCGACCGTTACGTGGCCGTTCGGCGGCTGCGTTCCGCCGCGCACGAACATGTGCCCGACCGAGAGATAGCTGAGCATCTCTTCGAACAGAAAGGTCAGGTCGTTGCGCGCGGCAACCCCGGCCAGATACGGCTCGAAGCGCTTCTGCGCCGCCGCGATGTCGAGACCGTGGTAGTGCGGGTCGTAGAAGAACTCGCGTTCGATCCGCCACGTCTCGCGGTACATCTGTGCCCACTCGGCGCGCGGGTTGACCTCGAGCTCGAGCGACGACGTCGCCAGCGGGCTGCCGGGGTGGAACGCCTCGGCCGTCGGCGCGATGAACCAGCTGCGCTTGACGTCGAGCAACATCTTGGTGCCGTCGGCCGAGACCGCGAAGGCCGAGACGCCCGCGGCGAGCGGCGTCGTCTTGCGGGTGGCGACATCGAAGCGCGAGATCTCGAACGTCGGCGCCTCGTCGGTGACGCCGGTGAGCGGCGCCTCGGCGAGGACCAGCTGGCCGGTCTTCCCCGGGAACAGCCCGACGAAGTTGCCCTCGCCGATCGGCAGCGCGACGACCCGCTGCGAGATGCCGGCGACGTCGATCGTCACCTTCGGCGGGCCGGCGTCGTGCTTCGCGGCCGGCGTGGCGGACGGTGCCGGCGACGGCTCGACGTGCTCGTCGTCGGTCTGTGGGGGGATCGGCGAGACCGCGTCGCGCCGCAGGACGATCGCGTAGACGCTGCTGCTGACCGGGCGTTCGTCGGCCTCCATGTCGAGCCCGTCGGTGGTCAGCCCGGTGTTCGTGCTGGCGGTGAAGTATAGGTACGTCCCGTTCTTGTCGAAGACGGGGAACTGCGCGTCGCTCATCCCGTCGGTCAGCCGGTGCGCGGTGTGCGTCTCGAGCGAGTAGGCGTCGATGGCGTGCAGAAAGCTGGGCAGCACGGTCGTGAACGCGAGCCAGCGGCTGTCGGGCGACCACGCCGCTTCGAAGGTGGGCGGCCCGAAATCTTCGTACTGCGCGGTCGCGACCCGAACCGGCGTCGGATGGTCGAGCTCGAGGTACCACAGGTTCAGCCGCTTGTCGGTGTACGCGATCTTCTTGGAGTCCGGCGACCACAGCGGCGTGTAGTAATACGTCGGATGGTCGGATAACGCGTAGCACTTGGGCGCCTCGAGGCCCTTCTGGTCGCGCACGCACAGCTGGTACTCGCCCGAGGCGTCGGAGAAGTAGGCGATGCGGCTGCCGTCTGGCGACCAGGCCGGTTCACGCTCCGCGGTCGCCGGACTGTTGGAGACGTCGCGCACGTCGCCGTGCTCGGCCGGGACGGTGAAGATCTCACCGTGCGCTTCGAACACCGCTCGCGCGCCGGTCGGCGAGATGTCGGCGTTGACGATCTGCGTGCCGACCTTCACCCAGTGCGGACGCAGCTGCGGCATGTCGCCGGCGACGCCGACGTGGATCGTCTGCGTCCGCCCGGTCGCGGGCTCGTAGACGTGCAGCGAATCGAACTGCGCGTAGACGATCCCGTTCGGCCCGGCCGAGGCGCTGGTGATGTCGAATCCGGCCGCCGGCAGCACCCGCGTGACCGCGTGCGAGTGCACGTCATACGCGAATAACGTCGCCGGGCCCTCACGGTCGGAGACGAAGTAGACCCGGTCGCCCAGCCACATCGGGTCGTTGTCGTTCGAGCCGCTGGTGGGGATGCGCACGACGCTCGAGTCGGCCAGGTCCGCGATCAGGATCGGCGTGTACTGACCGCCGCGATACCCTTTCCAGAACGACTCCCACTGAAAGTAGGGGACGTACGCCAGGTGCGTCGCGTCGGGCGAATACGAGCCGGTCTCCGCCATCGTCAGCGGCAGCTCGGTCGGTGATCCGCCGCCGAGGGGGACCGTGTAGAGCTGATCGGGATCGGAGTAACTGGCGCGGGCCGAGCGGAACAACACCCGCGTCCCGTCGGGCGTCCAGCCGACGGCGACGTCGGCCCCGGGGTGATACGTCAGCCGGCGCGGCTCGCCGCCGCTCGCCGCGACGACGTACACATCGACGTTGCCGTCGTAGTTACCGCTGAACGCGACCTGCGAGCCGTCGGGCGAGAAGATCGGCCCCGACTCGAGGTCCATCCCGGTGACGAGCCGGTGCGCCTGGCCGCCCGCGCGCGCGACGATCCAGATGTCGCCACCGTAGCTGAACGCGATCTGCGTCGCGCTGAGCGTCGGGTCGCGCAGCAGCAGCGGTGGCTCCGCGGCACGCGCCACCCCTCCTCCCAAGCCGACCGCGCCCAGGAAGGCAAGCAGTACGGCGACGACGAGCGGGTGACGCAGAACCTTCATTGCGTTCGGTTGCGGCGAGACCCGACTGCGGCCCTTCCGCTACTCCCCCAGCGTCGGTGAGCCCAGGTCGAGCGCGCCGAACGGGATGACGCGCACCGGACCGTACGCGTCCCCGAGCGCGCCGGCGAACTTCTCCGCATCGCCGACCAGCACGACGAAGTCGTCCTCGACGAGGCGCCGGGCCGCGAACGCGCGCACCGCGGCGGCGTCGACCGCTTCGACCCGGCGCGCGAAGACGGTCAGCTCGTCGAGTGGGACCTCGTAGAGGACGTGCTCGGCGAGCGCGTTCGCGACGCCGTCGACCGTCTCGATCGAGCGGAAGAATCCGCCGGTGACGGTTGCCTTGCGGCTGACGAGATCCTCGTGGGCGGCCGGCGCGTCGACCAACGAGCGGATCGTCGCGAGCAGCACCGCGGTCGCCTCGGCGGCGCGCGTGTGGTCGACCAGCGTCGTGGCGACGAACAGCCCCGGCAGCCGGCGCGCCCCCAGCGCGGCGCCGGCGCCGTAGGAGAGCCCGCGCTTCACCCGGATCTCCTGGTTCAACCGGCCGCTGTAGCCGGAGAGTACCGACGTCGCGACCACCGCCGCGTAGTATTCCTCGGAGGCGCGAGCGATCGCGACCCGGCCGGCGACGAGCGCGGTCCGCCCGGCGTCGGGCTTGTCGACGATCACGACCCGCGCTCGCGGCGGCGGGATCGCCGCCGCCGGCGCCGGGTCGATCGGCGCGTTCGGTGCACGCCAGTCGCCCAGCTCGCGCTCGGCCAGCGCGAACGCCGCGTCGATCGAGAGATCGCCGCCGACGATCAGCACCGCGTCGTCGGGCCGATAGAAACGCTCGTAGAACCACGCCACCCGCTCGCGCTCGAGGGTGCCCAGCGTCGCCGCCGTCCCCGCGACCGGATGACCGTAGGGCGCGCCGGCGTACGCGACGCGCTGCGCGACCAGCCGGGCCAGCGCGCTCGGATTCGCGTACGTCAACGCTAAGTCCGAGATCGATTTAGCGCGCACGCGCTCGACCTCGCGCGGCGCAAACGCCGGGCGGCGCACGATCTCATCGAGCAGCGCAAACGCGTAGGGGAAGGTCGGCGTCGTCGCGCTCACGCTCACCACCGCGGCGTCGTAGCCGGAGGATGCCTCGAGCCGCGCGCCGAGTGCATCGGCGGCGGCGGCGAGCTCGGTCGCGCCACGTACGGTCGTCCCTTGGGTGAGCAGCGCGGCGACGAGCGCCGCCAGACCCGCTTCGTCCTCGCGCTCGGCCGCGCCGCCGCCGCCGCGCACGACCACTTGCGCCGCGACCAGCGGGAGATTGCGCTGCTCGAAAGCGACGACGCGCAGCCCGTTGTCGAGGACGCGCTCGACCGCACCGGGGATCGTCCCTTCGCGCGGCGGTCCGGCGGAGGGGATCGTCATGCCGGGCCCGCTCACGCCGGGAGATACTCGACGACGGTGCGGTTCTCCGGGCGCAGATAGGTGCGCGCGACGCGCAACACGTCCTCGGCGCTCACCGCGAGATAGCGTTCGAGATCGCGGTTGATCAGCTCCGGATCGCCGCGTTCGAGCGTCGCGCGAATCAACCCCAGCGCGACGCCGCTGTTCGTCTGCCGCTGGCGCACCAGGGCGCTGGCGACCTGCGTGCCGACTCGGGCCAGCTCGTCGGCCTCCGGCGGTTCGCTGCGCACGCGGTCGAGCTCGGCCTCGAGCGCCGCGCGCGCATCGCTCAGCGCGACGCCGCGCGCGCAGGTCACGCGCACGCCGAACAACCCCGGCTGCTCGCGCAGATCGGCACCGGCGTACGCGCTGGCGGCCAGCGGTCGGCGGTAGATCAACGACTGATAGAGCCGCGAGGAACGTCCGGCGGAGAGGATCGCCTCCAGCACGTCGAGTGCGGCGGCATCCGGATGCGCGGCGGACGGGATGTGATAGGCCTCCTCGACCGCCGGCAACGGGACGTTGGCCGCCCGGTGCGTGAACGTGCGCTCGGCGGTCTGCGGCGGCTCGACGATCTGCACGCGCGGGATCGGCGTGCTCGGCGCGGGGATGCGCCCGAACCAGCGCTCGATCCACGCCCACGTCTGCTCGACCTCGAGATCGCCGGCGACGACCAGCAGCGCGTTGTCGGGCCGGTAGTACGTCGTGTGGAACGCGACGACATCCTCGAGCGCGGCGGCGTTGAGTTCGGCGGGGCTGCCGATCACGCCGTATCGGTAAGGATGGACGGTGTATGCTTCGCGGTTGACGAGCTCGTCGAGCATCCCGTACGGCTCGGCCAGGATGCGCTGGTCGTACTCGCCGATCACGACGTCGCGTTCGGTGGCGAAGTTCTCCGCGTTGACGGTCAGCGCGGCGAGCCGGTCGGCTTCCGCCCACAGCAGCCGCTCGAGGTGGTTCGACGGCACGACCTCGTAGTAGTTGGTGATGTCCTCGGTGGTGAAGGCATTGTTGAAGCCACCGACGTCCTCGGTCAACCGGTCGATCGTCTCGGGCGCGGTCCGCGAGGTCCCCTTGAACATCAGGTGCTCGAAGAGGTGGGCGAAGCCCGAACGTCCCGGCGGATCGTCCTTCCCGCCGACGCGGTAAGCGACGTTGATCGCGACGGCCGGGACGCGCGGGTCGGAGACCAGGAGCGCACGCAGGCCGTTGCCCAGCGTGCGATCGACAAAGCGCAGGGGCGCGACGGCGATCGAGGCTGCGGAGATCGTCGGGAGAGCGGTCACGGGTCCTGGGATCATCCCCATCCCGGACCCGAGTCCCTTCCTGGGAGTCCACTTGATTTCGAACATATGTTCGATTAGCATGGGGCTCCCATGGCGGCTGAATACGGAGCGGAGCGAGGAGACGGGGCGTCCACCCCTTAATACTCTGTAATGCAAAGTAAATCGAATTCACCGCTCCGGCGACTCGACCTGGCAGCGATCGCTGTGTCCCTGGCTGCGGCTTCGTTTGTCGGTTTCATCGAGCTCCATACGACCGAGGTGACGGCCACCATCGCGACGTTGTTGCTCACCGGCGGCTTGCTGGGCTTCGCCTCTCCCCGACTGTTTTGGCTGTGGCCCATCCTGCTCGGGAGCGCCGTCCCGCTTTCGTATGGCGTCGCCGCCGTGGTGGGGATTGCGCCGCGCGAGATCCCGCAGCCGGACTCTGTCACGACGCACGTGGCCGTGGGCGCATTCGCAATCGTTGTCGCCGGCATCGCTTCGGGGATCGGCGCGATGCTTGCGCGTTCGACCTCACCGCACCGCGAATGACCGTGTACGAGGAAGCGCACCTCGACAAGAGTGCAGTCTTCCAGTCGTTGCGCGACGGGCTCGACCTGCGCCATCGCGAGACGACGGCAGCGGCGCTCGCCCGCGGCGACGATGCAGTTGTCCGCACGGGGTTGGCCGACTTCGATCAGGCGCTGGGCGGCGGCTTTCCGCGCGGCACGATCGGGACGCTCGAGGGGCCGCCGAGCGCGGGCCGCAGCGCGCTCGCGGCGCGGCTACTCGCCGCCGCGACTCGCCATGGTTTGGGCGCGCTGATTGGGATCGATTTGTTTGCGCCGGCGCTGGCCGCGGCCGGCGTCCGGCTCGAGCGTCTGCTGCTGGTCGCCGTCGAGACCCCGCTCGAAGCGGCCCGCGCCGCCGACGTCGTCCTGCGCTCCGCCGCCTTCACCGTCGTCGTGCTCCCCACGCTGGCGACCGGCCGGGGAACCGGAGCGGCGACCTGGACGCGCCTGGCCAGCCTCGCGCATCGCGCCAACGCGCTGCTGATCGCGCTCGGCGACGCGGTCTCGTCCGACGTGCGCGCGTTCGCCTCGGTGCGGGTCGAGACGGCGATCGAGCGAGTGCGCTGGAACGGTCCCGCCGGCCATTGCAGCGAGCTGGCCGGTTACGACCTGCGCGCGGTCGTGCGCAAACACAAACGCGCCGCCCCGGCGGGCGGCGCACTCGTGCGCTGCGATCCATTCGAAGAACGCCCCACACTGGTCGACGTGCGCGAACGCGAGCTGATCTTAGGGCTGCAGTTGCATCGAGCGACTGCGGGGGAGCATCGAGACGCCGGCCGCCTGGACGATCGCGTTCGCGTCGATCGCGAGCGCGCGGGCGCTCTCGGAGTTGCTCGGGCACGAGAGGTCGGGTGAGAACCGGCCGCGATATCCGACGCGCGTCACCGAACCGAACGACGCGCTCTTCATGCACGCCGCGGTCGGCAGCGCGTCGAGCTTCCCCGCCGCGCGCAGATCCTCGAAGAAGCGCGTGGCGAGTTGCTTGGGGATCGTCTTGCGCAGCGGTGTGCCTTGGTCGACGGCGACCGTCCCGTCGGCCCAGACGCGCACGACGTACCCGCCGATGTTGGTCGAGCCGGAGTTGACGATCACCGCCTGCCCCTCGGCGACCGGAACGACCAATCCGACCGCGGTCTGGGTCGGCGCGGGGAGAGGCCCGTAGGTCGGGATCGCGAGGGCCAGGAGCAAGGCCAGCATGTCGGTGGAACGTCGGCGCGACCCGGCCGGTTCGCGGTCTTGACGGGCGAACGTGTGTTCGATACCCTGAGCGTCCGATGCCCGTGGTCGCCGTCTGGATCCCCGCCTTCCGCCTGGCCGTCGCCGCTCGCGGCGCGGACCTGAGCGCCCCACTGATCCTGGCCGACCGGGTCGAGCGGGGGCGGGTCGTCGACTGCACGCTTTCGGCCGCGGCGCTCGGCGTGCGGGCCGGGATGACCCTGGTCCAGGCCCAGGCGGTCGCCCACGAGGCCCGGACCCGGTTCGCCGATCCACTGGCCGAAGCGCGGACCTGGGCCGCGGTCCTCGATGCGCTCGACGCCGCCTCACCGCTGGTCGAGGACGGCGGCTTGGGCCGCGCGTTCCTGGCGATGCAGGGGATCGCCGGCGGCCCGGTGGCGTGGCTGGGCGCCGTCCGGGCCGCTCTGGCGGAGTTCGATCTGCCCGTCCGGGTCGGCTACGGGCCGAATCGCTTCGTCGCCCACGCCGCCGCCCACATCGCCGACGGTACGATCTGCGCCGGCGAGCCGGCGGCCTTCCTGGCGCCGCTCCCGCTCGAGCTGCTCGAGCTCGACCCCGCCGTCGCCGACCGGCTCCGGCTGCTTGGCGTGACGACCTTGGGCGAGTTGGCGGCGCTCCCGCACGGGCCGTTCGTGCGCCGCTTCGGCGCCGCGGCAGCCGGCTGGCACGCTCGCGCGCGCGGGCACGATCCCGAACCGCTGCGGCCGCGGCCGCGCGCGCTGCGGGTCGATCGCGCGCTGGCCGGCGAGGGCGAGGCCAGTAGCGAGGAACAGGTGCTCTTCGCGTTGCGCACGCTGGTCGGCTGGGTCGTCGACGACCTGGCCGCCGCCGGCCGCCGCGCCGGACGGCTCGCGCTGCAGTTGGAGTGCGCCGACGGCGAGACGCGCGCGCTGAGCGTCCGGGTCGCCCAGCCGACCGCCGTCCCGGCGACACTTTTCGAGCTGCTGCGCGCGCGGTTGGAAGGGGTCACGCTGCAGGCGCCGGTCGTCGGGCTGCGGCTGGCCGCGGAGGAGCTCGCGTCGGGCGGCGTCCCCCTCTCGCTCTTCGCCGCTGGTGACCCCGACCCGGATGCGGTCGGCGTCGTCCTGGCCCGGCTCGATGCGGCGCTCGGCGAGGGGAAAGCGCGCCGCGCGCGGGTCGTCGACGGGCCGCGGATCGAGCGCCGCTTCGTCCTCGAACCGTTCACCCTCGAGCCGCTCGCGACGCGCGGCCCGCGTGCCGAGCCGCCACCGCTCCCCGTCGCCGCGACGTTGCAATTGCGCATCGTCGCGCCGCGCCCGGTCGCCGTGCGGGTGCTGGGTGGGGCGCCGCGCTTCGTCGGAACACCGCCGCACGAAGTGGTCGAGCACGCCGGCCCGTGGCGCGTCGAGGAGCGTTGGTGGGGGCCGGCGCTGGGCACCGGCGCGCCGCTCGCGCGCGACGAGTACGACGTCTGCCTCGACGACGGCGCGCTGCTGCGCATCGCGCGCGAAGGCGCGGCCTGGACCCTCCGCGGCGTCTACGATTGAGCCGCACCAGGCAACCGTGCGCCGAACGGGTACAGAAGAGTGGATGGAGCCCCTGGACCCCGACCCGCAGGCCGACCTCGAGGACGATGACGACGACGCTCCGCCCCAGTTCTACCTGACGACGTTCATCCCCAAACCGGCCTGGTACGAGCTGGCCGAGGACGATGCGGTCGCCTTCTTGCAGAACCGCGTCGCGCAGCTCAACGAAGCGTTCGTCGAAGAAGACGAGGGCGTGATCTGGGCCTACCGCTACCACGTCATGGAACGCGCGCGCGAGGTCGACGCGGTGGTGCTGCTGTGGATGATCACCTCCGACGAAGCGTTGGAGATCCTCGAAAGCACGCTGCGCCGCTCCGACGTCAACGAGTATTTCGACTGGAGCGTGATCGGCGGCCCCCAGAACAACGCCCCGCAAGACATCCTGGGCGCCTTCCTCGGCACACTCGTCCCCCACAGCATCGAGGGCGACGGCTGATTACGGGTCGCGTAAGAGCCCGGTAAGCGCCGAGCGCGATCCTGAAGCGTGGAGGATTGAACCCATGCTTGCGGACGTACTCCTCTCCCTCGCCGCGCTTTGCCTCATGGCCGGCTTCGTGTTGCTCGTCTCGACGCTCCGGCTGCCGCCCGAGCAACGACGGCACCGGGTGGGCTCCGTCTGGGCGGCGCTCCTGCTCGCGGTGCTCAGCGGCGCACTGTTCGTGACCTATGCCGGGGTCGCGCAGGGCGCCGCCTTAGCGTACCGGACGCAGGTGTACACGCAGTTCAGTCAACTCCCACGCATCGACCGCCTGACGCAGAGCCGTCTGCACGTCGATTACAACAACGCCGACACGGTCCCGCTCAACGGGACGATCTGGCTCACCGTCGTGGTGAGCCCGACCAAGGCGTTCTTCACCGCCGTTCCCCGGCGCGGGCGAGATCCGCTCTGGCTAAAGATGCATCTGTCGACGCTGGGGTTCAACGTCACGCCGGTGCTCGACGAAACGCAGCACCTTCCCCACGATGTCGTGACGTTCTCCTGGATTCTCCAAGGCAATCAGAGCGGCGACCAGGTGGTGAATATCCACGGCGTCGCCTTCCGGACAGGCCCGCACGGCCGCATCTACGACCGCGCCACGGTCGTCGACGCCATGCGCTCGATCGACGTCAAGGCGCCGCTCTCGCTCGACGCATGGGCGCCGATCATGGTGGCCTTGATCGGGCTGCTCGGCACGGGGACGCTGCCGCTCATCATCCAGAGCCTGCGGGAGCGCGCCGCGACGCCGGCGTCAGCCCCGAGCCCGGCCGCCCCGACGCCGGCCTCGTCCCCGGCTCAAGCCTAGCTCGTGTAGGGCTCGAACGGCGCGACCGGCGCGAGGACGTTGTCCATCGCCGTGAAGATCGCGGGGTCGACGTCGAGGTCGGCGGCGGCGACGTTGTCGTCGACCTGCTCGGGGCGCGTCGCGCCGACGATGACGGCCGAGACGACCGGGGTGCGCAAGCACCACGCCAGCGCGAGCTGCGCGAGCGTGCAGTGCGCGCGCTCGGCGAGCGGCTTGAGCCGTTGCACCGCGTCGAGCACGGGTTGGGTGAAGTAGTCCTCCATCATCCCGGCGGCGCCGCCGGCGGCGCGCGTCCCGGCCGGCGGGTGCGTGGCGTCGGTATACTTCCCGGTCAGGATCCCCATCGCCAGCGGCGACCAGACCACGTTGCCCAGGCCGTACTGGCGGCAGACGGGGAAGACGCGCGGCTCGACGCGCCGCCAGAGCGCGCTGTACTGCGGTTGGTTCGAGACCGGTTCGGCCCAGCCGTGGGCGCGCGCCAGATTGACCGCGCCGATGATCTGGTCGGCGTTCCATTCGCTCGTGCCCCAGTACAGGATCTTGCCGGCGCGCACCAGGTCGTCCATCATCTGCACCGTCTCCTCGAGCGGCGTCGCCGCGTCGTAACGGTGACACTGATAGAGGTCGACGTACTCGACGCCCAACCGCCGCAGCGAGCCGTCGAGCTGCGCGCGGATGTGCTTGCGCGAGAGGCCGCGGTCGTTCGGCCCGTCGCCGATCGGAAAGAACACCTTCGTCGCAAGCACGAGCTGGTCGCGCGGCAGCTCGCGGATCGCGCGGCCGACGATCTCCTCGGCGCGCCCGCGCGCATAGACGTCGGCGGTGTCGAAGAACGTCACGCCGCGCTCGTACGCGCGCTGGATGCACGCCCGCGCCGCATCCTCTTCGACGCTGCCGCCGTAGGTGAGCCACGAGCCGAGCCCGACGACCGAGACCTTCACGCCCCAACGACCCAGATTGCGATAGCGCATGCCGTCAGCTACCCGCCGGCGAGCCGCTGCCCCTCTCCGAGGCGATCAGCTCGAGTAACGTCGGGTAGATCGTCGCGGGACGCGCCTGCGGGATCTCCGGTTCGATGACGTCGTGCGTGTCGCGGAGGCGAATCCAGACGCGCGCGAGGTCGATACCCCGCTCGCGCACGGCGGTCAGCCGGCGCCAGGCATAAGCGTTGTTCACGATCGGTTCGCTGCGGTTCTGTACGACGGTCAGCCGGCGCGCGTGCGCGCCGCCGTCCGCACCCTCGATCTCGCCGGTGAGCCGCAGCGACTGGCCCAGCGCATGGGTCGAGAAGCGCGGATAGCCGTGCGGCGGGGGCTGTTGCTCTTTGAGGCGCGGATCCCACCACAGGAACCGGTTCGGCGCCGTCCGCAGGACGCCGGCCAGCGCATCGTTTGCCCGATCCGGCAGCTCGCGAATGCCGCAGAACGGCGCGATCGCGATGGCGTGGTCGATCGCGATTCGAGTCGCGAGCCAGGCCGCGAGCGTGCCGGCGACCGAGATGCCGAGCACGACGACTCGCTCGCCGCAGCGCGCCGCGATCGCGACCGCTTCGAGTGCCGTCCGCTGCCAGTCCTCGGCGCGCAGCGCGGCGATCGCCTCGCTCAGGCGGTCCGCGTGACCGTGATAGGGAAAGCGCGGCACGATGACCGCGTCGCCCCGCTGCACCAACTCGCGGCCGAGCAACGCATATTGCGGCGGCGCATTGGTGAAGCCGTGCATCAGCACCACGGCGCGCGGCACGAGGCTCGCGCCGACGTGCCACCAGGTGTGGCTGCCCAAGGCGATCGCGGGGTCGGCCGTTTCGCGAGCGGCGATCGCCGCAAGCGCGGCGCGAGCCTCGTCGAGCCGCGTCACCGGACGCGCGGGACCTCGCGCACCGTCCCGCCTTCGACGAGGAAGGCGCGGCGCACCAGCGCCGGCACGTCGTCTTCGTGGTGCGAGATCGCGAGCAGCGTCGTCCCCGCCGCTGCGAGCTCGTCGAGCAGCGGGACGAGGGCGGCGCGGAAGCCGGCGTCCAAGCCGCCCCAGACCTCGTCGAGGATCAGCAGCTCCGGCCGCGCGACCAGGCCGCGGGCCAGCAGCACCTTGCGGCGCTCGCCGAACGAGAGCGTACGAAAGCGCCGGCCGCACAGCGCCTCCAGGCCGAGCCGATGGACGATCGCCGCGACCGCCGCGCGCTGCTCGTCGCTGGGCGACTCGATCGTCCCGATGCTGGCGGTGAAGCCCGAGGCGATCGCGCGCTCGACGGTCGGGTTCGCATCGTAGGCGATCTGCAGCGCGTCGGAGACGTGCGCGATGCGCCGCCGCAGCTCGCGCACGTCGAACGGGCCGCGCTCGCCGAAGCGCTCGATCTCGGCGCCGTAGGCGGCCGGCAGCGTCCCCGCGATCACCTCGGCGAAGGTGCTCTTCCCCGAGCCGTTCGCGCCGTGGACCGCGGTGTGCTCGCCGCGCCGGATCGACCAGGTCACGCCGCGCAGCACGAGCGTCTCTTCGCGATAGACGTCGGCGCCGCGAATCGCGACCAACACGCCGGCCGGCGCCGCCGCTCGCACCGCACGCGTGCGCGTTCGTGCCGCGCGATGCGCGCTGGGGCGGCCGCGGCCGGTCTCGACGATGCGACCGTGAGCGAGCCGCGCGTAGTCAGTCGTGCTCGCCGGCAGATCCTCGACCCGATGGGCCGACGCGACGACTTGGGTGCGCTGCGCGACCTGTTCGAGAAAACCGAGCAGCGCCGTGCGCGCGCGCCGGTCGAGGCCGTTGGCGAACTCGTCGAGGACGAGGATGCGCGGTTCGCGGACGAGCGCACGCGCAACGAGCAGCATCCGCAGTTGTCCGAACGAGAGCGTGCGGATCGGTGCGGCGGCCAGCGCCGCGAGCGCGAAGCGCTCGATCAGCGCATCGACCGCGGCCTCTTCTGCCGGGGCGAGCAGGCCGTGCATGTAGGTCGTGTCGCGCAGGCCGCTGGCGATCAGGTCGCGGCCGCGCACGGCGAGGTCGAGCCGGGTGAAGCGCTCCTGCTGCTCGGGTGAGACGGAGCCGATCTGCTGCGCGGCCGCACCGACGCTCTGCGGCGCGCCGTCGAGCGCGTAGGTGCGCCGTCCGCCGTCGCGCTCGGGCCAGCGATCGCCCCGGATCACCGCCAGCAGCGTGCTCTTCCCCGACCCGTTCGGCCCGACGATCGCCCACTGCTCGCCCGGCCGTAGCGCCCACGAGATCTCGTGCAGCACCGGCCGGCCATCGAGCTGCACGGTGACGCGGTCGAGCGAGATCAGCGGCGGCGCGTCCACCATACGCGATACTCGCGCTCCCGCGCACCATCCTCGTCAGGCCACCTTGACCACGCCACCCCTTCGTACTACCATTGTTCTAACATGCGCGCTTCGCTGCAACGGGTCGGAAACTCCCAGGGGATCATCATTCCGAAGCCCATCCTTGCTCAGCTCGGCTTCGAGCGTGAAGTGGAGATCGAGGTGGAAAAAGACGCCCTTGTGATCCGTAAGCCGCGGCATCGCGTCCGGGCCGGTTGGGCCGATGCGTCGCGCGCGCTCGCCGAATTCAGCGACGACGCGCTGGTCTGGCCCGAGTTTCCCAACGCCGACGACGAGGAGCTCCAATGGTGACACGCGGCGACGTATGGCTCGCCGTGCTCGACCCTGCCGTCGGAGGCGAGATTCGGAAGACGCGGCCGTGCCTTGTCGTCTCGCCACCGGAGCTGCACGATCACCTGCGAACGGTCATCGTCGCACCGATGACGACCGGGAATCGCGCCGCACCGTACCGCGTGCCGATCGCCTTCGAAGGGACACGTGGGCTCGTGCTGCTCGACCAGCTTCGCGCGTTGGACAAGACACGACTCCTCAAGCGCCTCGGCAACGCGTCACCGCGCACGCTTGCTGCCTCCCTGCGCGTTCTCCAGGAGATCTTCGCGGAATAGCACCCGGGGTGGCACCCGGTGAAACCGACCGCGGGTTGTAAGGAGGGACATGGCCGTTCAAGCTTCTACGACGACGCGCTCGCTGGCGCGGGTGATCCCCTCGACCGAGACCCTGGAGGGCGGTGGCTTCCTCGTCCGGCGGCCGGTCCCGGCGCGCGGGCTCGAGCAGGTCGACCCGTTCCTGTTGCTCGACGAGATGGGGCCGATGGACCACGCCCCCGGCACCGCCGCGGGTGCGCCCGACCATCCGCACAAGGGCTTCGAGGTGATCACCTACCTGCTCGAGGGCGAGATGGAACATCGCGACTCGCACGGCAACCACGGCATCTTGCGGCCCGGTGACGCGCAGTACATGGTCGGGGGGAGCGGCCTGGTCCACTCCGAGATGCCGACCGAGGCCTTCCAGCGCAGCGGCGGCCGGCGGCACGGCTTTCAGATCTGGGTCAACCTCTCGCGTGCCGACAAGGCACTCGCACCGCGCTACAAGGACGTGACCGCCGCGCAGATCCCGGTCGCACACCCGGCGCCCGGCGTCGAGGCGCGCGTCGTCAGCGGTGACCTGTTCGCCGTCCAGGGCCCGGTGCACACGGTGACGCCGTGGACCTACGTCGATGCGCGGCTGGAGCCCGGTGCACGAATCGAGCAACCGGTCCCGGCCGGCTGGACCGCGACGATCTACGTCGTCGCCGGCGTCGGCCGCATCGGCACGCGCGAAGTGCGCCGCGGTGACTACGCCGTCTTCGCCGACGACGGCCCGACGATCGCGCTGGAGAACGCCGGCGAAACGCCGCTGCAGGCGCTGCTGCTTTGCGCGCGCCCGATCGGCGAGCCGATGGTCCGCTACGGCCCGTTCGTGATGAACGCTCCCGACGAGATCCGCCAGGCGTTCACCGACTATCAAGCCGGTCGCTTCGGCGCGATCGCCCCGGAGCTGGCCAAGTAATGGAACCGCTCGACCTGCGCCAGGGCCCACCGCGTCCCCCACGCGCAACGCTGGCGGGGATCATCTTCTTGCCCCGCTCGATCGACAAGCTGCGCGCGACGTTGCCGGGCGGCGATATCGGCGTCTACAACATCCCGGGCTTCACCGGGATGATGCTCGAGCGGCTCGGTATCGGCGTCGAAGACCTGACCGAGATCGTCCGGAAAGCCGCGACCGACGACGACGTCGCCGCCTACGTCACGGCCCACGCAAAGCCGAGCGCGATCGAGGCGTGGAATGCGTTCATCCTCGCCCGTCAGACGGCCGGCGGCGATCGCGATCTGGCGATCTCCCGCTACCCATTTCTGGCCGACCGTCCCGGGATCGGCCTCGGCATCGACACCCTCGAAGAAGACGATCGCCTGACCTTCGCCCTCGCCGAGTAGCTCGGCGACCCGACCGACAGGCGTCCGGAACCGGGACTGCGTATAGGCCCTCCTCGCGACCTCCATCGTTCGACGCGGGTAGGGGTGTATGTCGTCTGTGCCGATCGGTTCTCTTGACGCGCGTATTGCGAACGTCGGGCTGTTGCTTGGGGTCCTGCAGGGGACGCCGGCGGACCTGAATCTCGACCTGGACTGGTTCGCGAATCCGCTGCCGGCACTCGAGCACATGCCCCAGGACACCACCCACCTGCTGGCCGTGCTGCGGGCGTTCCTGGGCAGCGTCGCCCCCGACGCCCCGACCGACCGCGAATGGTACGCGCTGAACTGGACCGACGAAAATGGGACGACGGTCGAGAGCGGGATCTACGTCGTCCTGCCGTTGGCCTCGGCGTCCGGGACCGCGACGGTCGGCGTCGGCGTCGGTCGCACGTTCGCCGCGAAGGACGCGGCCTACCCGATCGGCGCGTGGGGGTACGTGCCGCTCTTTGAGATCCCCGTCGGCAGCCCGTTCGTCGTCACCGGGACCGCCGACCACCCGATCGAGCTGCGGCTGACGATCGAGAAGAACGGCGGCCCGTTCACCGTCCCCGGCACGACGTTCACCGGGATCGCGTTCACCAGCGACGTCACTTTCAGCGGCGCGCCGACGTTCGCGCTCGAGTTCCTGAACCAGAATCCGCCGGGTGCGCCGATCACGACGCTGGAGCGGCTGCGCGACGCGACCGTCGGGCAGTGGCTCAACGCGGTGCTTGCCGCGACGCAGGTCAAAGCGTGGCTCGCGACGCCGATTGCGTCGACCAAGACGACGATCGGCGCGGTGCTGGCCGATCTCGGCCTGCTGGTCGCCGGCAGCGGCGGCAGCTACACCGTCGGCGACTTCAGCCGGTTCGTCGGGAAGTCGGCGCTCCAGGTCGCGCAGCAGCTGCTGAGCGAGGCCCTGAAGGTCATCGCGAGCGCGACCGCGCCGATCGTGAAGCTCGGCACCGGCGGCCTCTATGTGGTCGGAACGGCGACGCCGGACGGGACCGCGACCGACTACGGGCTGCGGCTGCAAGTACCGACCGTCGACCTCTCGCCGAGCGATCCGAACGCGCCCCGCCTGACGGTCGTGCTCGGCGACTGGCTGCCCGGCGACACCGCGACCGACAACTGGTACACGCGCTCGAACGCCGACGACAAACCCGGCGACCTCGGCGTGACCGTGCGCTTCGTGCGCGTGCAGAACGCCGCGCCCAACGCGATCAGCTTCGTCGTCTCGGTCGATCTGGTCAGCCTCGGCTTCGACTTCGCCGGCGCGAACGATCGGCCGCTGGTCGCGGTGCAGGGCGTCCGGCTCGGCGGAATCTCACCGCGCTTCGCGCTCGCGCTCGACGGCTCGTCGCCGCGCTGGGCGGTCGGGACCCGCATCGATAACCTCGCGCTCCCGGTCGGCAACGGACTCAGCGGCGCAGCGGCGTCGAATCCGATCGCGCAGAACCTGCTCTCGTCGGGCGGTGGGAGCGGCGACACCGAGGCGATCAATCCGGCCTTCTCGCTGGCCGCCTCGAAGGTCGTCGCGCCCAGTCATCCGTTCGCGGTGCAGCTCTACGACGCCGACGGCAACGCGACCGACACCGTGTGGCTGCCGGTGCAGCGCGCGTTCGGCCCGCTCGCCCTCCGCCGGCTCGGCGTCGAGTGGCCACAGCCCCCCGATCTCGACGATCCGCGCTTGGCGTTCCTGTTCGACGCGAGCGTCATGCTCAGCATCCTCGAGGTCGATCTGCAAGGGCTGCGGGTCGGGATCCCGCTCGCGAACCCCGGGACGCTCGGCGACTACGACTTCGGCCTCGACGGGCTTGCGGTCTCGTTCGAATCCGGTCCGCTCTCGGTCCTTGGCGGGCTCGTCAAGCAGACCGTCCAGGTCGGGGGGGCGCCGACGATCGAGTACAACGGCGCGGCAGTCGTCAAGGCCGCGACGTGGTCGCTCGGCGCGATCGGCTCGTACGCGTCGCTAGGCGGCACGCCCTCACTGTTCGTCTTCGCGCAATACGATGGAACAATCGGCGGGCCGGCGTTCTTCTTCGTCACCGGGCTGTGCGCGGGCTTCGGCTACAATCGCTCGCTCACGATCCCCGACCAGAACCACGTCCCGAGCTTCCCGCTGCTCTCGGGGATCGCCGACCCGAGCACGATCGGGGGGCCGAACGCTTCGCCGGCGCAGGCGCTCGCGGCGATGGGCGAATGGGTGCAGCCGGCGCAAGGCGTCAACTGGTTCGCCGCCGGCGTCCAGTTCACGTCGTTCGAGCTGGTCCAGTCGAACGCGGTGCTGGCCGTCATCGCGGGCGGCGACTTCGAGCTCGCGCTGCTCGGTGTCTCACGGCTGAAGCTGCCGCAGCAGGGGACGAAGCAGTACGCGTACGTCGAGCTCGGCCTCAAGGTCGAGCTTAAGCCCTCGCAAGGATTCTTCGGCGCGAGCGCGGTGATCTCGCCGAACTCCTACGTCATCACGCCGGACTGTCACCTGACCGGCGGGTTCGCCTTCTACCTGTGGTTCGACGGCCCGCACGCGGGCGACTTCGTCGTCACCATCGGCGGCTATCATCCGGCGTTCACCAAGCCCGCCTGGTATCCCGACGAGCCACGTCTGGGTTTCTCGTGGCAGGTCGACGGCAACGTCTCGATCTCGGGGAGCGCGTACTTCGCGCTGACGCCGTCGTGCGTGATGGGTGGCGGCGCGCTCGACGTGCAGTTCCACTCGGGCGACCTGCGCGCGTGGTTCACGGCGCACGCCGACTTCCTGTTCCACTGGAAGCCGTACTACTTCACCGGCTCGGTCGGCGTCAGCATCGGCGCGTCCTATCGCGTCAACCTACTGTTCTGCTCGTTCACCATCTCGGTCGAGCTCGGCGCCGACCTCGAGGTCTACGGCCCGCCGACCGGTGGTACCGTCTCGATCGACTGGTACATCATCTCGTTCAGCATCCCGTTCGGCGCTGGTCGAGGCTCAGGACCGTCGTACGTCCCGTGGAGCGACGCGAGTACCGGCGGCTTCCGCGCGCTCTTGCCGCAAAACGATCCCGCGGCGGCGCGCAAGCTCGGCGCCCTCGCGGCCGGCGACGATCAGCTGGTCAACGTCTGCACGACCTCGATCGCCGGCGGTCTCGTCACGCTCGTCGACGACCGCGGGACGAACCCGGCGGCCGATGGGAAGCGCTGGCTCGTCCGCGCGAACGGGCTCGCGTTCGGCGTCGAGAGCGCGTTCCCGCTCACCAAGGTGCAGACGCAGACGCCGTCGGGCTCGCCCGTCGTGCTCAACGCGCCGAACGATCCGTCGTACTACGTCGCGATCAAACCGATGGGCGTCGGCGGGAGCGGCAACAGCGTGAGCTCGGTGCTCACCCTCACGCTCACCGGCCCCGACGGCGTCAACGACCTCTCCAACCATGCAGCCTGGTCGTTCGCCGCGACGACGCGCGACGTCCCCGAAGCGCTGTGGGGAACGCCCCCCGCGACCGTCAACGGCAGCGTCCCGACGCCGACCCTACCGCAGCCGGGCGAACAGACGCTGCCGGACCGGCTCGTCGGCCTCGGCACCATCACCCCGCTCGCACCGCCGCTCACCGGTCCGCCGGTGTTTCCGCTCGACAACCTCGCCTACGCGCCGATCAACAGCGACGACGCCGACTATCTCCCGCTCGGCGCAGAGACGCCGGTCGCGCGCCAGCCGGTCGTGACGACCGACTCGCTGCGCCAGATCGCGCAGACGATCGCGACCAGCGCTGTGGCGACGCGCGGCAAACTGTTCGCGGCGCTGGGGCAACTCGGCGTCAACGCGGGCGCGAACGGGACGACGGCCGACCTCGCGGCGAGCGTCGATCTCAGCTATCCCGACCCGCCGATGCTCGGCGCGCCGTGGAAGGTCGCGGCATGAGCGCGCCGTCGCAGGACGTCCCGCGGACGATCCGCTTCTTCAACAACGTGCTGCCCGCGCTCGAGGCCGCCGACTACGCGCTCGCGGTGCGACAGGACGTCACCGAGACCGGCAGCGCGACGATCCCCGCCTTCAACGCGTCGCGCAACTTCTCGGTCGTCGCGCCACGCTTCGCGCTCCCCTCGGCCGACGTGCAGTCGGTCTTCCCGCCCGGCAACGGCGTCTACGACCAGAACCTGGCACACATCGTGCTCACCGAGCCGCTGCTGCCGTGGGAACGGCTCATCACGCAGGGCGACGACAGCACGAAGAAGACGCCCTGGATGGCGCTGCTCGTGCTGCGCCCCGACGAGATCGTCGCGCCGCAGGGGGCCGCGACGCAGACGGGGGCGGGAACGTACGCGATCGGCCCCGATCCGAACAACGCGCAGCGGCTCGTCCTCTCGCCGATCGACGGCCAGACGCTCGGCCCGGCGATCGGCCCGCTCGTCGGTGACGCGACAACGTGCGCCGCGATCGATCTGACGACGCAGACCTTCACGCAGCTCGTCCCGCGGCTCGCCGAGCTGCCGTACCTCGCGCACGGGCGCGACGTCGAGCCGGTGATGCCGCTGAAAGTCACCGAGATCGCGGTGCAGGACGGGATGTTCTCGATCGTCGTCGGCAACCGGTTCCCGCAAGCCGCGCCGGCACCGCCGCCCGGCACGGCACCGACGCCGCTGCCGTACGTCGCGCACCTCGTCTCGCTCGAAGGCTTCGCACCGTACCTCGTCGACGCGCCGGCGTGGCCGGCCGGGATCAAGAAGGTGCGGCTGGTCTCGCTGTACAGCTGGAGCTTCGCGACGCTCCCGGCACAAGGCAACTTCGCAGCGCTGATGCTGAACCTCACCGCCGGCCAGGCGAAGGGCGGCGACGGTTTGCGCTTGCGGCTGACGCCCAACGTCGTGCCGGCGCCGCCGGCGGGATCGCCGCTCGACCTCGCGCAGCGTGCGCTCGGCCAGGGGTTCGCCGCGCTGCAATACGACACACGCGCGGGCGATCAGACGTTCGCGTGGTATCACGGACCGTTCGTTCCGCACCCGCTCGCGCCGTTCGCCGCGCATGCGCCGTTCCCGAGCGCGGCCGCGGCGACGATCTACGATCCCGACAGCGGGACCTTCGACCTCAGCTACGCCGCGGGCTGGGAGCTGGGCCGGCTGCTCGCGCTCAGCGACGGCGCCTACACCAGCAACACGCTGGCGACGCAGCGCGCGCTGCGGCGGACGGTGAACCTGCTGCGCGAGCGCACGCGCACGGCGCGCGGCACGACCCTGCTCGCGGCCGGTGCGACGACGGCGTCGAGCGCGAACGTCGCGGCGCTGACGCAGCTGCTGCAGGCCGACGCGCCGGCGCGGTCGTTCGCGAGCTGGCTGACCGGCGCGCTGCCCGCGCTGTTGCCGAGACCCGGCGAGAAGGCGATCGCGCCGACGGAGCCCGCGTTGCTGCTGCGCGCGCCGCGTACGACCGCGGTCGCCGGCGTGCAGTCGCTGGCCGCGCGCGCCGACGTGCAGGCGGTGCTCGGCAGCACGTTCACCGCGAGCCTGGCCGACGGCGGTCACGCCGCCGGCGTCGTCGCGACGCTGGCCGGGCTGCGGCTGCTGCAGAACGTCCCCTTCGCGCACCTCGTCCCCGACGCGCGGATGCTGCCGGCCGAATCGATCCGGTTCTTCTACGTCGACGTCAACTACCTCGACGCGCTGTGCGACGGGGCGTCGAGCATCGGCGTGCAGACGACCCGCGACGCGACGCAGCGCGCGGCCGTGCGGGGCGCGGTCCGCAAGGCCGCGACCGTCCACGCGTTCGCCGCGCGCGCGACCGCGATTCGCCGGCCGCAGTTGCTGCAGGCCGCGCAGCCGAACGATCCGGTCGCGGGCTTTCTGCTGCGCTCGGCGGTCGTCTCGGGCTGGCCGGGCTTGGAGGTGAAGGCGTACGCCGACGCAGCCGGGACGCAGCCGATCCAGCCGGTGCGCATGGATCGCACGCTGGCACCGGACGTGATGTTGGCGCTCTATCCGCAGGTCCCGGCGCGGATCGAGTTCGACGAGCCGAAGGAGGCGCTGGCGTTCGGCGTCGAGGATCCGCGGACGAAGGGCGGCGACCCGGTCGTCTACCTGCGCTTCATCGACGGTGCGAACATTGGGAAGGTGACCGGTGCGTACGAAGCGCGTGGCGCGCAATACCTGCGCGGCGACTCGCGCGTGCTGAAGGTCGCCGCGTGGCAGGCGCAGCTCGCCACGCACTTCACCAGCTCGACGACTGCTTGGGGACCGGCGTCGTTCGCGATTCAAATGGTCCGCGCCGCCGAGCAGATGATCTTCGAGAACGCCGATGCCTGAGACGCCCGCGCTCCTGATCCCGATCGCCGTCGAGGCGCTGCTGGTCAACAACGCCGTCAACAATACGGTCCCGTTCCTGCGCTGGTCGAACGACTGGACGCAACTCGCCACGTTCACCGATCCGGCGCCCCCGCCGTTCGGCAACACGCAGGCGGTCGAGCTCGGCGTCCACTTGCACTGGACGCTCCCCTCGGCGCTGACCCACGGGACCGGCGCGCCGGACGGTACGACACACTTCCCGTTCCTGCCGAATCGCTGGCTCGTCATGCGGCTGATCTCGGCGAAGCAGTCGACGGCGCCGGCGGTGATGAACGCCTGGATCGTCGAGAGCGACTACAGCGCATCCGACGGCGCGGTGCCGTGGGTCGACGCCGCCTCGACGCCGGCGAACCTGATCTTCACGCGCATCGGGCGCAGCGTCGACCTCTCGGCGTGGAAAGAGTCCGGCAAACCGGCGTTCATCACCGCGACCGGCATCGCCGACGTTACCTTCACCGCGTATCAGCCCGGGGTGACCAACGTCTTCGGCTTCTACGATCCGATGACCGGCGTCGCCGAAGGCGCGTGCGTGACGTATCTCGTCGCCGGCTGGTACGGCCGCGCCGCCGACGATCCGCTCGCCTCGCAGACCCCGCAGAGCCTCGACTGGAACGTGCTCGGCGCGAGCGACGGCCAAACGCCGCCGACGGTCGGCGTCTACCACGGGCTGGCCGTCGACCTGACGTGGCAAACGAAGACCGCGCCGGCCCGCGCCGACGCGAACGCGAGCGCGCTGCAGCTTGGCGTCGCGAATACCTCGATCGACGCGCTCGCCGCGATCCTCGGCGCTCGCGCCGCGCAGAAGCCCGGGATCGACGTCGCCGCGCTGGTGCAGAAGCTCGAGGCATTCCAGTACAACACGCTGCAGACGCTCAACGCGCCCGACGCGAGCGCACAGCTCGAGCTGAAGATTCGCAGCGCCTGGTTCGGCGCGACGCCGGGCGGGACGCTCTGGACGTTCGCGCCGCTGAGCCAAGGGCAGACGACCAGCGATCCGCTCGGACGCGACGTGCAGGCGACGCCGCCGCCGGCGACCCCGGCGCAGCTCGCCTGGCTCGCGACGCTCAACCAGAAGCAGCGGCAGTACGATGTCGCAGCACGGTCGCTGCAGACGCTGCGGACGCAGCTGTTCGGCCTGTGGTGGAAGTCGAAGCGGATCGCCTCGATGATCGCAACGGCGCCGGCCCAGGTCGCGCAGCAAAACGGCTGGGGGATCGACATCGCGGCGATCGGCACCGCGCTCACACACCAGCTCGATCCTAAGCGGACCGGCTCGTTCGCAAACCGCGTCGTACAGGCGCAAGGTGCGCTTGCGACGCTCGCGGCTGCCGTCCCGAACCCCGCGCAGTCGGATCCGTCGAAGCCCGACAGCCCACAGACATGGTCGCGACAGATCCCGGGCTACGATCCGACGACTGGGCCCGTGCTGCGCCCGCAGGCGCTGCCGACATTTGCGCATCCCGCCGATCCGGTTGTCCTCGTCGCCGGGCTCACCGCGCCGCCGAACGCGCCGGCGAGCGGGTCGCTGACGTGCCGGCTCGCGACCGCGGCGGTGAACGGGGCCGCGGTCGGATCGACGACCGTCAGCGCCGCGATGGCCTCCAAACTCATCGCGAATCCGAGCGGAGCGCTCGGGAAGAACGTCTCGCCGCTGGTGGCGCAGGCGCTCGGCGCGCTCGCGGTTGAGACGTTCTTCGCCGATCCGAACGAGGCGACCGCGATCGCCGGCCTCGCCGGCGTCAGCGACCCGAAGGCGATCCAGCAGCTGGTCGCCGCCATCGGCGCGGGTACCGCACAGCGGGCGAGCATCGCCGATCCGCTGCAGGCACGCTTCGCGTTCGCGCTGTGGCAGCAGGCGTGGTCGCCGCTCTTCCTCGAGTGGGTGATCACCTGGAAGCCGTCGATTGACTACAGCGCGCCGATCGGGCAGCTGCTCCCGCCACCGTCGATGCAGTCGCAACAAGATGCGGGCGGCGCACAAGACAACTGGGCGTTCGCGCCGGACAACTGGACGTTCAACGGCGCCGACGACGTGACGGACCGCGGCTCGGAGTACTACACGTGGGCGGGCGGCGGCGACCTGCCGGGCTGGAAGAACCCGTGGTCGTCGAGCGGCCGCACCTTCCTGACCCCGCAGACGACGTCGCTCTTCCTGAAGCGGCTGCGCGAATACGTCGCGGTCCACCCCGACACCGATCTCTCCGAGGTCCTCGCTCTGATCGGGCAGACGAACTTTCTCTCGCAGTCGCTGGGTGGCTTCAACGCGCAGTGGAACGTGCAGACCGCGATGCAGGCCGTGCCGCCGTTCGGTGATCCGGCGGTCGTTACCGCGATCGGCGAGGAGTTCCGCGCGATCCCGTTCGTCGCGCTCGGTAACCAGGATTTCGATTTCAGCGGCGGGACGCCGTTCTTCATGCCGCTGCGCGGCGGCTACTTCCAGTTCGAGAAGCTGCATCTGGTCGACCGGTTCGGCCAAGTCCTCGATCTGCTGCAAGCCAACGGCAACGCCGGCGACGCAGCGACGTTCACGCCGATCTGTGGCGCCGGCACCGCGCCCGAAGCGAATCTCGTGCTGAGCGCGCCGGCGCGGCTGGTGCGCCAAGCACCGCGCATCGTGCAGCCGTCGCGCCTGGACCTGCGGCTGCTCGACGCGGCCGACGACACGAAGGAGATCGGCTACGCCGCCGGCGCGAACCCGATCTGCGGCTTCTTCCTGCCGAACCATCTCGACCACGCGATCGCGGTCTACGATGCGAGCGGGATCGCGCTGGGCGAGTTCCTCGTCCTCGCGCAGACCAGCGGAACGCCGGCGGTACGCTGGCTCTCGGCGCCGGGCAGCACGATCACGATCACCGATCCGGCAAAGATCGCCAACCCTCACTTGCGCAACGCCGTCCTCGCGTTCACCGCACCGAGCGGGGGGATCCCGACCGCCGACCGCGTCGCGGCGTTCAAGGCGCTCTACGCCGCGATCGACGAGACGCTCGGGATGATCGACCCGGCCGGGGGCCTGGGCGACCGCGATTTGGCCGCGCTCATCGGCCGGCCGCTCGCGGTCGTGCGCGCGCAAGTCAACTTCGAGCTGTTCGGCAGCCCGGCGACGAACCAGAGCTGGCGCGACACGTTCGACCTGGCGAACCCCGACGATCCTTCGAGCATCCAGGTCGGCGCGCAGACGGCGAACTTCACCACGTTCTCGCTCCCAATTCGCCTGGGCAGCGTCGAGCTGCTCGACGACGGGCTCGTCGGCTACTACGTCACCGACAACTACACGCAATTCAACGCGGTGCACGCGAGCGCGTCGGTGACCTCGCCGCACGTGGTACCGATCGTCCCGAACAACTACCTGAAGCTGCCGTTCGACTATCCGAAGTACTCGCGGACGACGCTCACGCTGCTGCTCGATCCGCGCGGCGTCGTCCACGGGACGACCGGGATCCTGCCGACCGCGACGCTCGCGGTCGGGCCGGAGTTCTACTCCGCGGCGCTCGCGCAGATGGCGGTCACCTTCCGCATCGGCCCGCTGCTGACCGACCTGCAGACGATCCGGCTGCCGGTCCCGACCGCGCGCAGCGGGACGTGGTCGTGGATACGCGCGACCGCGCCCGGCCCGACGTACGAGACCGACGGTGTGCTCGCCGCCGACGCACGAGCGCGCTTCCCCGACACGCCGCCGCACCTCGTCGACGGCTGGCTCGCCTTCACCCCCAAGAGCAACCCGTCATGATCGAATCGCTTCCGTTCATCCATCTCTTCGAAGGCGTGGCTGCCGACACGCCGCTGCTGACGTACGCGCTGCTGCCGTTTCCGAATCCGCTGGCGGCGTCGGGACCGGCGCAGCTGACGCTGGTCGTCTCCAACAGCACCGGCCAGTTCGTCACGGTCACGTCGATCGCGCTAACGCTGCCGGTCGGCACGAGCGCGAAGACGCTCACGGCGAGCGCGAACGGCGTCGGAACGGTCGTCCCGACGAACTGGAACGCGACGCAGAACGGCGGCATCTTCACGCTCGCGCCGACGACTGCCGACGCCGGAAAGATCGGGCCCAACGGCCTCTCGTTCATCGTCACCGGCATCACGGTCAACGATCAGCCGGGTACGTGCACGGTCACGATCCTCGAACAGGCGTCGACGAGCGCGAAGCCCGTCGCGAACCGCACCACGGGGATCGCCGTCGCGAAGTTCCCGTCGACCTTCGCCCTGAGCGACCTCACGGTGACGCCCACGTCGGTCCCCTCCGGCAGTTCCGCGGTCCTGCTCTGGAACGGCTCGCCGGCGACATACGTGATGCAGTACGACCCCGATGGGAACGGAGCGCAGTCGTTTCCGGTCGGCACGAGCGGTCCGTACACGGCGCCGAACCTCACCGCGGCGGTCGTCGTGTTCACGCTGACTGCGACGGTGACCGTGCCGGGCCAAGACGTGCCGCTGGCGATCCAGCGCCAAGCGGTCACCACCGTCGTCTCGGGGAGCGTACAGTTCAACGCGCTGCCGAGCATCGTCGGAAAGAACGGCGTGACGCGGCTGACGTGGACGACGAGCGGGACGACGTCGCGCACGCTCGACCCCGGCGGCAGGACCGTGGCCGCGAGCGGCTACGCGTACGCGGTCGTGAGCGGGACAACCGTCTTCAGCTTGCGCGCGCAGGTAACGGGGCGACAACCGATCGTCGTGCAGCAGACCGTCACGGTCGATACGTCGATTGTCGCGACGAACACAATCTCGGTTCTCGGCTCCGACGGGTCGGTGGGCAGCGACGGCGCATCGGGGGGGTTCAACGGCGGCCCGGGTGGTCCCGGCGGTCCGGGTGGCCCGAACGATTCGGTCAGCACGTCCGTCGGATCGCTCGACCCGAGCTCGAATCCGACGCGCGTCACGCGCGTGCTCGTGCGCGGCGGGAAGGGCGGCAAAGGCGGGAAGGGCGGAACGCCGATGGACGGCGGCGAGGAAACCGGCTCGGCCGGCCCCGGCGGCCCCGGCGGTCGCGGCGGCGACACGGTCGGGACGCAAACGGTGACCTTCGATCCCGCGCAACCCTCGCAGCAAGTCATCGTCGACGTCTTGCCCGGACCGGGCGGCGACGGCGGTACCGGCGGGACGAGCGAGACGACCGGCAAGGCCCCTGACGGCAAACGCGGCGACGACGGCACCCTCACCGCGACGGTGCGGTTCGCGGAGATCAGCGTGTGACGCTGCTGCAATACGGATTCGTCACGCAGCCGGCGCTGCTGCAGACCGGGACTCAAACGCTGCTCACACTCGCCGTCTCCAACAGCCGCTCGCAAGCCGTGACCTGCACGAGCATCACGGTCACGCTGCCGATCGGCACGAACGCCAAAGACCTGGCCGCTGCGTCTTCCGCGATCGGCACCGTCCTGCCGCCGGGCTGGAACGCCGCGCAACAAGGCGGGCAGTTCACGCTGACGCCCACGACGCCGGACGCCGGAAAAATCGGCGGTCAGGGGCTCGCCTTCATCTTCACCGGCATCACCGTCAACGATCAGCCCGGCATCTGCACGATCCGCATCGACGAGTTCGCCGCGGCGCAAGGGAGCGCGCCGGTCGAGAGCTCCACGACGTTCCCGCTGACGAAGTTTCCGGCGACGTTCACGCTCAGCCCGCTCACCGCGATCCCGCTTGAAGTTGAACCCGGCAACTCCGCGACGATACTTTGGAACGGCTCGCCCGCGACGTACACGCTGAGCTACGATCCCGACGGGAAGGGCTCGCAAAATTTCACCGTCGGCAACATCGGCGCGTACCCCTCGAAACCGCTGACCAACGCCGCGGGCGTCGATTTCACGCTGACCGCCGAGGTCTCGGTGCCCGGCAGCGATCAAGTCCTGACGCTGCAGGAACAGATCAACGTCGGCGTGGCGAATCCGCCGCCGACGATCACGCGCTTCACCGCCACCCTCGCCGGCGTCTACACGCCGAACGCCACCGCGACGCTGACCTGGAAGGTCGCCGGCAGCGACGCCGAGTGCACGCTCACCGGCGTCTCGCAGCTCCTCGCGCCGAACGGGACGATCGCGTTGCCGCTCGGCCCGTCGCCGTCGTCGTTCACGCTTACGGCGTCCAACGTGAACGGCGTCGCGACCTCGACGATCACGGTCACGGCCGCGCTCCCGCGCGTCGTCGCGCTGCCCGACGCCCCGCTCAACCTCGCGCTCTCCGCCGACGGCACGACCGTCTACGCCGCCTGTGCCGCCACGCTGTGCGCGGTCGACGTCGCGCGCGGAACCGTGACCGCCTCGCGCGCCTGGTTCGGCGGGCCCGAAGTCGTCAACGTGCTCCCCGACGGCACGCTGATCGCCATCGACGTTGGTCAAGACATCCACATCCTGGACGGCACGACGCTCGCGACGAAAACCGATCCCGTCCGGCACTGGGGAGCCGGCTTGCCGAGCCGGGCGCCATACCCCTACGCCGCGGCCGTCTCGAAGGACGGCTCGCGCTGGTGGGCGCCCTACTCAGGGGGCGTCTGCGCGTACGTGGTCCAGCCACCGTCGGGAACGGCCGACGGCTTTGTGAACCCCGACTCGCCGGGGAGCATCGTCATCTCGCCCGACGGGAGCCTGTTCTTCGTCTATGCGCCACAGGTAGCGTGCCCGGCATCGTCAAACGGCGAGGGTTCGCCGCGCCCTGCGCCCAGCGGCACGCAGTACATCGGCGCCGCCTTCGCCCCCAGCGGGAAGACGGTCTACGCCCTCACCTCGGCGCCCTCCGACGGGACAAAGACGCTGAGTGCGCTCGACGCGGGGACGTTGCAGTCGAGCGCGAGCGTCACCTATGGAAGCGGCACGCCGCCGGAGTGCTGTGGCGTCGCGGTCGCGCTCGACGGCGCCACCGTCTTCAGTGCCGGATTCGGCACGGTGACGGTCATCGACGCCTCGTCGTTGACGGTCACCGCGACGATCCCCGCGGTGCCGAACGCGCCGACGACCGACATCCGCCTCACACCCGACGGCTCGACGCTCGTCGTCGGCTCGTACGCCGGAAAGTCGCTCGCGGTGGTCACCGTACTGACGATCACCGGTGGCGTGACGCCGTCGTGACGCAGGACGAGGGGACGCCGCTCCTGCACGTCTTCGCAGCCGACGACACGCTGCTGACGTACTCGCTGTTGCCGGATCCCGACCCGTTGCGGCCGGGCCGACGCGATGCGTCGCTGACGCTCGTCGTCACCAACGGCAGCCGCGAGCTCGTGACGGTGTCGTCGATCGCCGTGACGCTCCCGGTCGGAACGAGCGCGAAGGCGCTCACCGCCAGCGCCACCGGCATCGGCACCCGACTGCCCGACGGCTGGGTTGCGCCGCGAGAGGGCGGGATCGTCACGCTCACGCCCTCGCCGGCGGCAGCGAAACTCGGCGAGCACGCGCTCACGGTCGTCATAACCGGGATCGTCGTCAACGACGAGCCCGGGACGTGTCGCATCACCATTCACGAGACCGCGAGCTCGCCCTCGAAGCCAACGCCGGAACCGCGCACGCACGGCATCGACCTCACCAAGTATCCCGAGTCGTTCTGGCTGGGCGAGCCGCGCCTCTCGACGCCGACGATTCGCCGCGGCGGGTCGGTCGTCGTCGCCTGGACCGGCAGCCCCGCAACGTACACGCTGGAGTACGATCCCGATGGCGGCGGTACGCCGACACGCATCGAGAACGCGAAGAGCCCCTACCTCGCGACGAATCTCTCCGCGCTGCCGAGCGTCGTCTTCACGCTGACCGCGAGCATCACGCTGCCCGGCCACGATCAGCCGATCACCGCGCAGCGCCAAGCGACCGTCACGGTCGGCGCGGCGACCGTCACGTTCGACGCTTTCCCGTTGCACGTCGCGCCGAATGGTCTGGTCAAGCTGTCGTGGGAGTGCATCGGAACGGCGTCGCGAACGCTCACGCCGGGCGATCGGGCCGTCCCCCCAGTCGGCTACGCGTACGTCCCCGTTCCAAACGACCAGACGCTCTCGCTGATCGCCATCGAGCGCGAGACGAACCGGCGGATCATCAGAACGGTTTCGATTCGCGTCGACCCGTTTGCGCCGACGCAGACGATCGAAAAACGCGGCAAGCCCGGCGGACCCGGGACACGGGGTGACCGCGACAAAGGCACCATCAACGGCGGCAACGGCGAAAACGGCGAATCGATCGCGGACTTCACCGTCGAGATCGGGCCGATCGACCCGCACTGGCCGCCGCGACGCCTGCTGCGCATCGCTACCAAAGGCGGTGACGGCGGTCCGGGCGGTGATGGTGTCATGGCCGCGAAAACGTGGTACGGCAACGGTGGCCGCGGCGGCGCCGGCGGATCCGGCGGGACGGCGACGCTGCGCTTCAATCCCGACAAACCGCCGCAACAGCTCGTCCTCGACCTCGAACCGAGCCGCGGCGGACCCGGCGGCCTGAACGCGTTCAGGCAAACCCCGGCCGAGCGCGGCCCCGACGGGCCACCGACGGTCCTCGTCTTCGTCAGCGAGCCGTCCGCATAGCGCGAGCTTTAGCGCAGGGCGATCGCGACTGGGCCGGCGCCGGCGTGGACGTCGACCGGAACGCCGCCGGGGACGGAGTCGGGGGCGCGGACCGGACCCAACCCGGCGATGACATGATAGTCGGCCCGCAGCACGCGCGGGACGGCCAACGCGATCGGGCCGGCCCCGCAGTCGACGTCGACGGCGGCGATCGGACGATCCTTGGCCAAGGCAACGGCGACGGCGCCCACGCCGAGGTGCACCCGCACCGTGCCGCCGACGTCACGCGCGGAGATCGCTCCGAACCGCACGTCGAGATCGACGTCGTCGAGGCTGCGAGCGGAGATCGCGCCGGCCGACGAGCGCACGCGCAGGTGGGTCCCGCGCGGCACGACGATCTGCAGCCTGACGATGGCACGCTCGCTGCCGCCCGCTCGGCCGAGCGCGATCAGTCGCAACGTCTGCCCCTCGCGCTCCACTCCCAACCGGTACGCCGCGATCGTCGCCGCGCGCCCCCAGATGCTCAGGCGCACCGAGATCTTCTTGACCTCGCCGGCGACGACGCTGACCGCGCCGAGCACGTCAACCTCTAACGTCGCGGCGGGATCGAGCTCCTCGTTCACCACCCGAACCGCACCATACCGGCGCGCGTAGCCAAGCGCGATGGCAAGCCCGCCGCCGAGCAGCGCCGCCACCGCAACGGCAGAACCGATCGAGCGTCTCATAATTCCCCTGTACGCGTCGTGCGAGGCCTGAGTTTCCTCTACCGCTCCTTTACCCCGCGTCGAGGTCCAAGATAGCGCGCAGGCCTCGGGACACCGCTGCCATGATCTCAGGCGGGAGGTCGCCCAGCTTGTCTCCCACCGCGCGGCGGCGGTCGACCGTGCGAACCTGATGGCAACACACAAGGCTGTCCTTCGTCGTGCCCCCGACACCGGCGGGGACGGCGGGGTTCACGATGTTCCCCGCCCTCTGGTTCGCGTCAGTGAGCGGACAGACGATCGTGACCGGCGAGCGTTCCGTCCGAAGGTCGCGCTGCACGACGACGCACGGGCGCGTCTTGCGAACCTCGCTCCCGATGGTCGGATCGAGGGCGAACCGATAGACCTCACCGCGCTTCACCGCAGACCGTCGGCCGTAGTGCCTTCGAACTCGACGAGGAGGTCACGATCGTCATCGGCCCGGGCGTCGAGGATCTCGGCAAGCTCACGGTCTTCCCGCTCCCGGCGAACGCGCAGGGCAGCCTCACGAGAGGCCGCGACCATGAACGCGGTTCGGTTGGGTGTTGCGACCTCGTCGATGAGGGCCAAGTCCTCGACTGGCACGATGAGAGAGATACGTGGCATCGCCTTAGCATCGCGCACTTGCTCCCGAAAAGGCAATATCAATTCTCCATATCATTGATATATACCGGCGTTGCTGCCGACCTCGTCTCGTTCACGACAAGAGGTCGGGGTGGCAAGGAATCGAACATATGTTCGCGTAGAGACTTGGTCCCGCCCATGGCCGATTTTGCCTATGCCGAGCTCCACTGCTGGTCGAACTTCAGCTTCCTCGAGGGCGGTTCGCACCCCGAGGAGCTGGTCGGCGAGGCGCTGCGGCTGGGGTTGCGGGGGGTGGCGCTGACCGACCGGGATGGCCTTTACGGGGCGGTCCGGTTCGCCAAGGCCGCGGCCGGGACGCCGCTGGCGGCGATCTGCGGCGCCGAGCTGACGCTCGAGCCGCCGGCCGCCCCGCCGATCCCGGCCGGCCGGCCCGCCCGGCTGGCCAAGGACGTCCCCACCAACAGCCCGCGGCTGGTACTGCTGGCCGAGGACAAGCGCGGCTACGGGAACTTGGCGCGGCTGGTCTCGACGGCGCAGTTGCGCGGCCGCAAGCGCGACGCGCGGCTGTGGCTCGACGACCTCGACGGCCACACTGACGGGCTGATCGCGCTCTCCGGTGGCCGCCACGGGCCGATCGAACGCGCGCTGCTGCGGCGCGACGAGGTGGCGGCGCTCGCGCTGGGTGCGCGGCTGCGCGCGCTCTTCCCCGGCCGCTTCCACCTCGAACTGCAGCATCACGTGCGTCCCGAAGACCCGGCGCTCGTGCGCGCGCTCGTGCAGCTCGGCGCGCGCCTCGGGATCCCGACCGTCGCGACCAACGGCGTCGCCTACGCCACGCGCGCCGACGGTTTGCTGGCCGACGTGCTGGCCTGCGTCAAGCACGGCACGACACTCGCCGGCGCAGGGACGCGGCTGCGCCCCAACCACGAGTACCACCTCAAGGAACCAGCGCAGATGGCGCGGCTGTTCGCCGAGTTCCCGCAGGCGCTCGGCGCGACGCTCGCGATCGCGGAGCGCTGCACGTTCCGGCTCGACCGTCTCGCCGGTGAGTTCCCGCTCTTCCCGATCCCGCCCGAGGAACGCTCGCCGCAGTCGTACTTGCGCACGCTGGTCGAACGTGGCGCGCGCGAACGCTACGGCGCGCCGCTCGCCACGGCGGTCGAACGACAACTCGAGTACGAGCTCGGGATCATCGCGCGGATGGATCTGGCGGGCTACTTCTTGGTGGTGTGGGATATCGTGCGTGCGGCGCAAGAATTGGGTGTTCTCGCGCAAGGGCGCGGTTCGGCGGCGAACTCGGCCGTCTGCTATGCGCTCGGGATCACCGCGATCGACCCGGTCGCGGGTGGCTTGCTCTTCGAGCGGTTCCTGAGCGAGGAACGCGGTGAGGTCCCCGACATCGACGTCGACTTCGCGCATCAGGATCGCGAGCGGGTGATCCAATACGTCTACCAGCGCTACGGCCGCGAGCACGCCGCGATGGCGGCCGAGGTGATCACCTATCGCACGCGCTCGGCAATCCGCGACGTCGGCAAGGCGCTCGGGCTGACCTTGGGCCAGGTCGACGCGGTCGTGCGCGAGTACGACGCGCGCGAGTCGCTTGCCGGCGCGCTCGGGACGCCGCCGGTCGAGGACGCGGCGCTCCCCGTCTCGGTCGCGCACCGCCGCGACTTCGATGCCGGCTCGAACGTCGTCCCCTCGCGCACGCCGATGGCGCCCTCGTTCCACGACGCCGACGGCGGCGGACCCGATCCCGATCCGCAGTTGCGCGGCCCCGTCGGCGGTCCGCTCGGCGCGCTGCTCTTGCAGCTCTGCCGGCGGCTCGACGGGTTTCCGCGGCACTTGGGGATCCATAGCGGCGGGATGGTGATCACCCGCTCGCCGCTGATCGAGGTCGCGCCGGTCGAGTGGGCGTCGATGCGCGACCGCACGATCGTGCAGTGGGACAAGGACGACCTCAACGACCTCGGGCTGATCAAGATCGATCTGCTCGGCTTGGGGATGCTCTCGCTCCTGCGCGACGCGTTCGCGCTCTATGGCCGGTGCTATCCGGCGCGCAAGCCGCTCGCCCTCGCCACCATCCCGTCCGACGACGGGCCGACCTACGCGATGCTGCAGCGCGCCGATTCGATCGGTGTCTTCCAGGTCGAGTCGCGCGCGCAGCAGTCGATGTTGCCGCGCCTCAAACCGACCTGCTTCTACGATCTGGTCATGCAGGTCGCGATCATCCGGCCGGGCCCGATCCAAGGCGACATGATCCACCCGTTTTTGCGCCGGCGCAGCGGCGCCGAACCGGTCACCTATCCGCATCCGTCGCTGCGGCCGATCCTCGAGCGCACGCTGGGCGTCCCGCTCTTCCAAGAGCAGGGGATGCGGATGGCGATGGAAGCCGCCGGCTTCAGCGCCGGCGAGGCCGACCGGCTGCGCCGGGCGATGGGCCACAAGCGCTCGCGCGAGCGGATGGCCGAGATCTACCCGCGCTTGGTCGAGGGGATGGTCGCCAACGGGATCGCGCGCGCCGACGCCGACAAGCTCTACCACATGCTCGAGGGCTTCGCTGACTACGGCTTCCCCGAGTCGCACGCTGCCTCGTTCGCGCTGCTCGCCTACGCCTCGGCCTACGTGAAGTGCCACGAGCCGGCGATCTTCTGCGCGGCGATCCTCAACGTGCAGCCGATGGGGTTCTACGCGACCGAAGTGCTGGTCAACGACGCGCGCCGGCACGGCGTCGTCGTCAAGCCGATCGCCGTCAACGCGAGCGAGTGGTGGAGCTTCGTGGACGACGCGGGCGCGCTGCGATTGGGCTTCCACCTCGTCCGTGGCTTCGGCGAGGTGCAGCAGACGCGTGTCGAGCGCGCGCTCGCGGACGGCCCGTTCGCCGACCTGCTCGACGTCGCGCGCCGCACGCGCCTGGAGCGCACGGCGCTCGAGAGCCTGGCCGCCGCCGGTGCGTTCGCGAGCTGGTACCCGACGCGCCGCGAGGCGATGTGGGCGCTGCGCGGCCTGGACGAACGCGAGGCGCGCGGCGAGCTGGGCCGCGCGATGGAGATCGAGGACGAGCCGCGCCCCGCGCTGCGCGCGCTGACGGCGGTCGAGACGACGCAGCTCGACCTGCGCGCGACCGGGGTGAGCGACGTGCAGCCGATCGCGCACTTCCGCGCCCAGCTCGACGCCGCGCGCGTGCTGCCGGTGAGCCGCCTCGTGGCGATGCCGAAGAATCTCGTCTGCCTGGTCGGCGGGATGGTCATCACCCGCCAGCGTCCCGGCACCGCCAAAGGCTTCGTCTTCCTCACCCTCGAGGACGAGACGGGTCTGGTCAACGTGATCGTGCGCCCCGACGTCTACGAGCGCAATCGCCGTGCGATCCGCCGCGCGCGCTGCCTCATCGTCGAGGGCAGCCTGCAAAAAGAAGACGGCTGCCTCGACTTGATCATGAAGCGCTGCTGGATCTTCGACGCCGCCGACCCGACGACCAAGGACGTCCGCTCGCGGAACTTCCAGTGACCGCTAGCCCTCGCGGCACGCGAAGATCGGGAGGCGCGCGTTGAGGGACGGCTGATAGCCGACAGTCGTGAGCGCCGTCCCGTCGATCCCGCACGCCAACAAGCGCGAGAGGCCGGCCTGCGCGATCGTCATCGCCAGGCGCGCGCCCGGACAGGCGTGCTCGCCGCTACCGAAGGTGTAGCTGCGGCGCTCCTTGCGCTGCGGATCGAAGCGGTCGGGATCGAGGTTGAGCGACGGGTCTCGGTTGGCCGCCGCCAGGAGCACCAGGACGCTCTCCCCTGCGCGGACGGTCGAGCCCAGCACCACGGTCTTTTCCGCCGCGAACCGGCACGTGTTCTGGATCGGTGCGTCGTAGCGCGCTACCTCCGCCAGGATGTTCTCCAGCATGACGGGATCGCGGGCCGCCGCGACACGCAACGCCGCGGGCGCGGCGCCGAGCGCGACGATCGCGTTCGCCATCAAGCCGGCGGTCGCGTCATAGCTTTGAAAGAAGAAGCCGATGAGGTTGGCCATGACCGCCGTTTCGTCGAAGCCGTAACGCCGCGCGTCGTTCAGCATGAAACCCGACAGCGACCGCGGCGCGGCTGCGATGCTCGACCGCAACGCGTCGTTCAGCGTCGTGACCGCCGCGACGCCGCGCGCACCATCGTCGCCGGCGCGGTTGGGACCGATCGCCCGCGCGGCGTCCCGCGCGCAGGCCACCGTCTGCGGATCGGGTGCGAGCCCCAGCAGCGTCGCGAGTACGACGGCCGGCAGCTCGAAGACATACTCCGTCACCGTCTCGGGCCGGTCCGGCGCGACGATCTGCGAGGCCGCGTAGGCGCACGACTCGGCGACGGCGCGCAGATCCTGCGGCCGGGGCGCATCGAGTGTCCGGCCGACCAAGCCCTTCAAGGCCGCATGATCGAGGCCGTCGTTCATGCGCACCAGCCGCGCGAAGACGTCGCCGACCGGCGTGTGCGCGAGGGCCGCCGGCACCGGTTCGGCGACGGGACGCACCCGCAGGCTGGTGCTCGTCAAGACCGCTTCGACCGCCGTCGCGCTTGCCGCGACCCAGGTGTGCAAGGCATCGTCACGATGGAACGGCCGCTCGCGCACCAAGCGCCCGTAATACGGATACGGGTCGGCGGCGGCGACCGCGGTGAACGGGGTCAGCTCGTCCATCTAGCAGTGGATGTGGAGGCGTCGTTCCAACTCGCGCTGTCCTTCGGGCGTGATGCGCAGTGCGCGGTCGCTCGCGTTCCGCTTCAGCCAGCCGGCCGCGACGAACCGGTTCAACACGCGCGCACCGAGCAGCCCGGCGAGATGCGGGCGGCGTTCGGTCCAATCGGTGCAGGCGCGGGCGAACGGCCGCCGCACGGTGGGCGCGCGCTCGACGTCGATCCCCAATTCCCGAAAGAGCGTCGCACCGTGGCGGGTCAACTCGAACGCATCGCCGACGAGCCGCAACGCGCGGCGCTCGACGAAGTGATCGGTCACCGCGATGCCGAGGCGTCCGGCGAGATGATCGTAACACGAGCGCGCGTCACGCAGCCGCTGGATCGTCGTGGTCTGACTCAGCGCGACGACCTGCGGCGGCTTCGCGATCGTCGCCAGCGCCTCGATCGCGTGCGCGACGTCGGGCGAAGCGAGGCGGAACAGCCGCTGCCGGCCCGCCGCCGTCACCGCGAGCAACCCGCCGCCGACGAGTTTCGAGAGATGCGCGCTCGCCGCTTGCGGCGATGCTCCAGCACGCGAGGCGAGCTCCGAGGCCGGCCGTTCGCGACCGTCGAGCAGCGCGAAGAGGATCGCCGCCCGGGTCGGCTCGGCGAGCAGGGCCGCAATCTCGGCGACGTTGGGTTCGGCGGTGTACGGCGCCCGCCCGGGTCGGCTCATGCCGCCATCATACCACCGCGACACTTCAGCCCAAGCTGAAGTGTCGCCGCCCGTCTTTAGGAGCGGCCGGGGAAGCGCAGCCGGTAGCCGACCGGCATCAGTTGCAGGCCGAAGCGGGTCATCAGCGCGCCCCAGATCCCGCGTGGGAAGAACAGCGAGAACAGTAACGCCGAGGCGCCCAAGCCGACCAGATACCAGGCGCCGCTGCCGCCGAAGATCGTCTCGATCAGGAAGAAGATGACCGCGCCGAGGATCGGCCCTTCGAACGTCCCGAGGCCACCGACGAGCGTCATGAAGATCATGTACGCCGTCCACTGCACGCTGAAGTACGTGTGCGGCTGGAAGGTGATCAGCGTCGAGAGCGTCATCGTCCCGGCGGCCGCGCAGCCGACCGCGGCCAGCACGAAGATGATCTGCTTGGTGCGGAAGACGCGCACGCCGACCGAGGCCGCCGCCTCTTCGTTGTCGCGGATCGCCTGGATCGACGCCCCGACGCGGCTGCGCAGCAGCACGAAGACCAGCCCGACGAGGACCGTCATCACCGCCAGCGCGACCCAATAGTTCAGCTCGCGCCGCACGTCGGGTGGGAACGCCGAGATCGCGATCAGCGAGAAGCCCGTCTCGCCGTTGATGAGGCCGTCGAGGTTGACCAGCAGGTGGCCGAGCTCGGCCAGGACCCACATCCCGATCGCGAACTCGCCGCCGCGCAAGTGCAGGACGAACGCCGAGAGCGGGAGCGAGAGGATCCCGACCAGCAGCGGCGCCAGTACCAGCGCGAGGTAGACCTCCACGCCGGCGTGCGAGAGCCGGATCGCGAGGTAGGCGCCAAGTCCGAAGAAGAGCTGCTGACCGACCGAGACGAGGCCGCCGTACCCGGCCAGCGCGTTCCACATCGCCGCGAGCAGCACGTAGATGAACAGCGTCGTCAGGCGATCGGTCCAGTACGGGCCCAGGAACGCGGGCCCGCAGGCGACCACGATCAGGATCGCACCGAGCGAGCCCATCGCGACGATCGACGCGCGGCTCCAGCGCTGGACGAGGATCGGCGCTGCCACGCTCACGCCGGCGTTCTCCGCAACGTGCGCAGCCAGACGCGCGGGTCGCGCCCGGCGAGGAAGAAGCGCGCGGCCAGCACGGCCAGGAAGACGCCGTGCCCGGCGATGAGGAAGCCCTGCGGACTGATCTGCGACCCGATGTTTTGGGCCACGCCCAGTACGATGCCGCCGATCAGCGTCCCCCACAGCGATCCCGTCCCACCGATCACGACCGCCTCGAACGCGAAGATCAGCTGCGTCGACCCGGCATACGGATCGAACGAGGAGCGCAAGGCCAGAAACGTGCCGGCGATCGCGACGGTCACCAGCGCGATCGCGGCGGCGACGGCGTAGACGGCCCGCGAGTCGATGCCGACCAGTTCGGCGGTGTCCGCGTCCTGCGCCGTCGCGCGGATCGCGCGACCCAGCCGCGTGCCGCGCAGGAACAGATGCAGTCCGCCGAGCAGCGCGACCGCCACCACCAGCGTCAAGAGCGCGAGCTGCCCGATCGCCACGCTGCCGATGTTCCAACTGTTGAAGGCGAGGTCGCCGACGTTGGGCGCCAGCGAACGCGTGTCGGCGCCGAACTTCTCGAACAACAGGTTGTCGATCACGATCGCCAGACCGAAGGTGCTGAGCAGCGGCGTCACCTCGCCCGAGCGTAAGCTGCGGTCGATGACGGTGCGCTGCAGCAGCCAGCCGGCGAGGGCCATGACGGGCAGGACCACGATCAGGGCGAGGAACGGCGAGACGTTCCACTGCGCCGCGACGGTCAGCACGAGATAGGCCGAGAGCACCGCGATGCTGCCGTGCGCGAGATTGATGATCCGCATGACGCCGAACATGAACGACAGACCGCAGGCGAGCAACGCGTAGTAGCCGCCGAGCAGGACGCCTTGCAGGATCTGGTCGGCCCACATCACGGCTGTGTCCCTCCGGCGCCCGTTTGTCGCAAACCGAAGTACGCGGCGGTGACCTCCTCGCGGGTCATCTCGGAGGCTTTGCCTTCGAGCACGATGCGACCCTCGAGCATGCAGGCGATGCGCGTCGCGAACCGCAGGGTGCGCGAGAGATCCTGCTCGACCAGCACGATCGTCGCGCCGGTCGCGATGACCGACTGCAGCGATTCGTAGACCTGGCTCACGGCGAGGGGTGACAGACCCAGCGAGACTTCGTCGATCAGCAAGACGCGCGGGTTGGTCATCAGGGCGCGGCCGATCGCGGTCGCCTGCTGCTCGCCACCGGAGAGATCGCCGCTGCGCTGCTTGAGGTGCGCGCGCAGCATCGGGAATGCGTCGAGCACCGCCTCGACGTTCCAGCGCCCCGGCCGAGCGCGCGCCGCGGCGACCAGCAGGTTCTCTTCGACCGTCATCTCGCCGAATAGCCGCCGGCCTTCGGGGACGAGAGTGATCCCTTTGCGGACGCGGCGGTTGGCCCGTTCGGCGCCCAGGTCGCGGCCCTCGAACACGACGCGCCCGGCCGTCGGGCGGTGCGCGCCCGCGATCGCCCGCAAGAGCGTCGTCTTGCCGGCGCCGTTGGCGCCGACCAGCGCGAGTATCTCGCCCTCCTCGACGGCGAACGAGACGCCGCGCACGGCCTGGAGCAGCCCGTGCCGGACGTCGAGCTCTTCGACGGCCAACAGGCTCATGTCACACCGCTGCCCAGATACGCTTCGATCACCGCCGGATTCGCCAGCGCGACCTCGGGGACACCCTCGGCGATGACCCGGCCCGCATTCATGCACACCACCCGGCCGACGACCTGCAGCAAGACGTGCAAGACGTGTTCGATCCAGACGATCGCGATCCGCCGGCCCTGCAGCTCGCGTACGATGGCGACCAGTTCGCTCGCTTCGGCGTCGGTCAGACCGCCGCCGATCTCGTCGAGCAATAGCACCTTCGGATCGGTAGCCAAGGCCCGCGCGAGCTCGAGGCGCTTGCGGTCGAGCAGCCCGAGGGTTTCCGCCTCGCGGTTGCCGACATCGAGCATCCCGCACAGCCGCAGCGACTCGATGCTCGCCTCGTACGCGCGCGTCCCCGCGTATCCGCCGCCGGTCGATGCGGCGACCAGGACGTTCTCGAAGACCGTCATGTGGCTGAAGGGCCGCGGCACTTGGTGCGAGCGCGCGATGCCCAGGCGACAACGGCCGGCCGCGTCCACCCGGGAGACGTCGGCGCCGTTGAAGCGCACCGTCCCGGCGGACGGCAGGTAGGTTCCGGCCAGCACGTTGAGCAGCGTCGTCTTGCCGGCTCCGTTGGGGCCGACGATGCCGACGGCCTCGTCGTGCCCTAGGCGAAAGTCGACTCCGTCGACTGCCACGAACGCATTGAAGCGTTTCGCGATCCCACTGGCGACGAGGACGTCGGCGTCGTGCGCTTCCGGCACTCCGACCTCTCGCAGGACTAGCTGTTGTACGGCAGCAGCTTGGCCGTGATCGGAATGCGAGCGTCCCCCGCGTGCTCGGTGATCACGAGATCGAACGGATATTTGCTGCCGGGCTTCGACTTGATCCACTGGTCGCCGATGATCAGCGTGGTCGCGACGTTCGGCACCGGACCATGCGTGAAGTCGACGCGGCCGACGATGCTCGTCATGTCAATTCCCGCGATCGCCTTCGCCACCGCCGCTTTGTTCTTGGGATTGCCGCTCTTCTTGAGCGCCTCGACACCGACCTCGAACAGCGAGAGCGACGCGCCGAGCTGCTGGTTCCACTGCCGCCCGGTCGCGTGTTCGTAGCCGTCGGCGAGCGCGCGCGAGGTCATCCCGTTGAACGGCGAGGGATACGGGAAGTCGCGATGCCAGTAGCAGCCGCTGGCGAGTTTGTCGCCGAGCGAGCCGAGTGCCTCGGTCGTGCCGGGAAAGAGACCGGTCTTGGCGATCTGGCAGATCTTCACCATCTTCGCGTAGCCCTGCTGCGCGGCTTGGCGCCAGAAGGTCGCGAAGTCCGGCGGGATCGGGAATGTGTTGAAGATTTCGCACTGCTCGGCCTTGAACTTCGCGATCTGCGAGGAGTAGTCGGTCGTCCCGTCCTCGTAGCCGCCCGGGTCGATGACCGTGAAGCCGGCCTTCACCAAGTCGGGAACCAGATGGGCGCGGATCGCGTTGCCGTCCGCGTCGTTGGGATACATGACGCCGACCTTCTTGTTGGTCGTGATCAGGTGCCACTGCGAGACGTAGCTATCGAAGAATTGCTTGACGCCGAAACTGAACAGGTACGACCACTTGAAGGGTGAGGGTTGGCCGGGTTTGGCGCCGCGACCGAAGTACCACGCCTCCCACGGCATAACGGTCGCCAAGCACGGAACGCCGGCCGCTTCGCAGGCGTCGGAGACGGGGTTCACGACCTCGGGCGTCGAGGTCACCAGCATGAAGTCGATCCCTTGGCTCGTGATGAGCTCGTTGGCGAGCTGACCGGCGCGAGCGGGGTCGGACTGGCTGTCGCGGTCGAGGACCTCGACCGCGTACGTCTGGCCACCGACCGTGATCCCTTTCGCCAGCGTCTTGCGCGCGACGTCGAGCACGTACGGGTCGCACTCGCCGAAGCTGCCCAGCGGGCCGGTGCGCGGGCTGATGAAGCCGATCTTGAGGGTCTGCGCCGCGCTCGCGGTCGCCCAGAAGCCGGGCAGGCCGCCGGCCAGCGCCGTGCCGCCGGCGGCCGCGCCGACGGTCCGGACGAACTCGCGTCGCGAACTCCGATGTGCCATGAAAAAGCCTCCTCAGGCGGCGCCGCGGCCGCTTTAGAATGGGTAGTGCTGTGGGCCCTCGATCGTAATCCAGCGCAGGTCGGTGAACTCGGCGATGGCAGCTTTGCCGCCGAACCGGCCGTACCCGCTTCCCTTGACGCCGCCGAACGGCATCTGTGCCTCGTCGTTGACGGTCGGTCCGTTGATGTGGCAGATGCCCGCGTCGATGCGTTTGGCGACCTCGAGCGCCCGTCCCACGTCGCGGCCGAAGACCGCCGAAGCGAGGCCGTACTCGGTGTCGTTCGCCACCCGAATCGCTTCCTCGACGCCGCGCACGCGAACGCAGGCCACCACCGGGCCGAAGCTTTCCTCACCGTAGATGCGCATCGTCGAGGTAACGTCGTCGAGCACGGTCGCCTCCATGATCGTGCCGGTGCGATGACCGCCGGCGGCCAAGCGCGCACCCTTCTCGGTCGCATCGACGATGAGCGACTCGATCCGTTCCGCCGCGTCGCGACAGATGACGGCGCCGAGCACGACGTCGCCCTTGGTCGGATCACCGATCGGCAGCGAGTCGGCTTTGCGCGCGAGCTTCTCGACGAACTCATCGGCGATCGCTTCGTCGACCACGATGCGTTCCGTCGCCATGCAGATCTGGCCTTGGTTCATGAAGCCACCGAAGGCGGCGGCGTTGACGGCTTGCGTGATGTCGGCATCGTCGAGCACGACCAGCGGCGCTTTGCCGCCCAGCTCGAGCAGCACCGGTTTGAGGTTGCGCGCGCAGATCTCCGCGACGGTGCGACCGACCCGGGTCGAGCCGGTGAAGTTCACCCGGCGCACGGCCGGATGCGCGATCAGCGCCTCGACGACCGCCGGCGCGTCGGGCGGCGCGTTGGTCACGACGTTGACGATCCCGTCACCCAAGCCGGCCTCGATCAAAATCTCGCCCAGCAGCGCGTGCGTCGCCGGGCAGACTTCCGATGCTTTCAGAATCGTGGTGTTGCCGCAGGCCAGCGGCATCGCAATCGCGCGGACGCCGAGGATGATCGGCGCGTTCCACGGTGCGATCCCCAGCACGACGCCGGCCGGTTGGCGCAACGCCATCGAAAAACAGCCGGGCTTGTCGGAGGGGACGATCTCGCCGGTGATCTGTGTCGTCATCGAGGCCGCTTCGCGCAGCATGCTCGCCGCGAGCTGGACGTTGAAGTGGACCCAGCCCGCGGTCATCGCGGTCTCGGCGGCCATGACCGGCACGAACGCCTCGGCGCGCGCTTCGAGCACGTCGGCCGCGCGGAGCAGCCGGCGGCGGCGCTCGTTCGGCCCGAGCCCCGACCAGGTGGGGAACGCCGCGGCGGCCGTGTCGGCCACGGCTCGCGCCTCGTCGGGCGTCATCGCATGCGCGCGGGTCACGACCTCGTCGGTGACAGGATTGCGACGCTCGAAGGAAGCCCGCGGCAACACGGGGCCGCCGGCTAGGGTGGAAGCCATTGCGGACGATCCTCGTTTCGACCGGAGGCGGCGACGCGGCGGGAAACCGACGTCGCGCGCACAATTGCTGCTTGGAAATATCTTGCGGTCAAAAATCCATCCAGGTCAACTGGACAAATAAGGCTCCTTTTTGGACTTTCTCCCGTCTCGTTCGCGCTAGGAAGGGCGGTCCATGGTCGAGTCGAGCGCAAAGGTAGCCAGAAACGTCCATGCTGAAGCGATCGCCCCCGGGCTCGCTTCGCGCGAGTGGAGCGTCGCCTCCGAGAGGCGCCGGCGGAGTCACGCCTACCTGCTGCTCGCCGGCAGCGGCGAGGTGCGATTGCACGATGGCACGCTAGCCGCGGCGGCACCGTGCGCGGTCTGGTTACCGCACGGTTCGGCGCTCAGCGTGCGGCTCGCGGCCGGCGCCTCGGGCTTCATGCTCGCGGCCGACGACGACCTGTTGACGCAGGCCTGCGAGAGCAGCGCGGAAGGCTTGGCGCTGGCGTCCCTGTCGCGCCGTGTCGTCTCGGTCGGGCCGGAGAAGGTCGCGCCGTTCGTCGACGAGCTGGCCGCATCGTTCGCCGCGGTCGTGCGCGAAGCGCGCCAACCGCAACCCGGCTCGCGGGCGATGATCGTCGCGCATCTGGGCCTGCTCTTGCTGCAATCCTGGCGCCTCTCCGGCGCGCCGCGGCCGACCGTGAACGGCGGTCCCGAACGCTCGCCGACCGTCGAGCGGTTTTGCGAGCTGGTCGAGCTGCACTTCGCCGAGCACTGGCCGGTCTCGCGCTACGTTGCGGCGCTCGGCATGACCGAGGATCGCCTGCACTCCGTCTGCAGCAAAGAGACCGGACGCGGGCCGCTGGCGCTGATTCACGCGCGCGTCATCAAAGAGGCGCGACTGCGGCTCGAGCGCTCGGCCGCCCCGATCGAGAAGATCGCGGCGCGGCTCGGTTTCGCCGACCCCGGCTACTTCAATCGCTTCTTCAAGAAACAGATCGGGATGTCGCCGGGCGCGTACCGGCGCAACGCGTTGGATCAGCGCCTCAGCGAGGGCGACACCTTTGCCGCGTGGCCGTAAACCGATGGCTCAGCTCGCCGGCAGCGACCGCTTCCAGAGGGCCCACGAGCGGCCGACCAACCCGGCGTTGGTCTGCGTCGAGTGGGCCGCCTCGCCGGCGTTGAGATAGGTCGGCGTCCCCAACCGCAACGCTTCGGCTTCCAATCGCGCGTCCTCGCCGGTGTAGTAGGCGCGAAAGACGACCTCCGGGATGCTCGTCCCGACGGCCACCATTCCGTGGCCGCGCATCAGCGCGACGTTCGCATTTCCGAGCGTGCGCGCGAGCGCGGCACCCAAGTCGGCGTTGCTGACCAGCATATCGGTCGCCGGTCCGCCGGCGTCGCGGATCTCGAAGATCGGCACCCCGGTCCCCAGGAACGACGCCATGTGGAACATCGGCCGCAGCGGCACGCCGGTGTCGGCGAACGGGATCACCGACTCGGTGTGACTGTGCACGACGGCCAGGACGTCGGGCCGCGCGGCGTAGATCGCGCCGTGGATGAAGCGCTCGAGGTAGCTCGTGCGCGCGTTGGGGTCGAGCGGGCGGCTCTGCAGGTCGTAGGTCTGGATGTCGGCCAGCGTGACCAGCGCCGGCGCCATGCTGCGCGCGAGCAGGTAGTGCGTCGGATCGCGCGGGTCGCGCGCGCTGACGTGGCCGAAGCCGTCGACGACGTTCAACTGTGCGAGGATGCGGTTCGCCGCGACGAGATCGTCGACGGTGCTCGCGTACGTATCGGCGCCGCGGACTGGAGCGGCACCGAGGGCGCTCACGGCGGCGACGCCGAGCAGAAAGGTCGGCCGGTTCATACCGAGGGCTTCCCGTCGCCGGGCCGAAGCACCCTCGCGCCCCTGCCGGTGAGGAGGTTCCCGATGGCCGACCAGCTGACCGACCCGCTCGATGCGACCAGCGCGGAGGTGTCGCGCCGTGGCTTCGTGGCGCTCGGGAGCGGCGCCGCCCTGGCGGTCGCCAACGCCGGCGTCGCCGCGGCCCAGACGACCTTCGGCCAACCGCATCCACCGATCGTCGCGCCCGACGATCCGGCGATCCGCGTCACCACCCAGCCGATCACCACGCCGGCGGGCGGACCGGTCGACGCGTACGTCGCCCATCCGCGCACGCTGACCCGCACGACGCCGGGCGTCGTCGTGGTGCAGCACATCTGGGGCGTCGACGCGCAACTGCGCGACACGGTGCGCCGGCTGGCGAAGGCCGGCTACATCGCGATCGCGCCGTTCTTGTACGGGCGGCTCAACCCGCCCAGCGGCGACGGCGCGACCAGCGTCGACACGTTCCGGCCCTTCGCGCAGCAGATGAACGCGCAGGGTTTCGTCGTGACGGACATCCTCGCCGCGCGCGACGACATCGCGACCGTCGTCCCCGGCGCGAAGTTCGGGCTGATCGGGTTCTGCATGGGCGGCAGCCTGGTGCTGCAGGAGATCATCGGACGCACGAACTTCGCGGCGGCGTCGATGTTCTACGGCGGCGTGCGCCCCGGGACGCCGAGCGACGCGGCGACGACGGCGTCGACCTTCGACTTCACCTCTCGCGTTACGACGCCGCTGATGGGCAGCTTCGGGGCGCGCGACACCTCGATCAAACCCGACGACGTGCGCGCGATGTTCGCTCGGCTCGGCTCGCCGCACGACCTGAAGATCTACGACGAGGCCGGCCATGCGTTCTTCGACGACACCCGCGCGAGCTACGTCGCCGGTCCGGCGGGCGACGCCTGGACGCGGACGTTGGCTTGGTACCAGCAGTACCTGAGCGCTTGACCGCCACCCGCGCGCTCGGCCGCGCCGCGCTCGCCGCGCTGCTCGTGCTCGGCGCCGCGTTTCCGGCGGCGGCGCACGTCACCCGCTTCGAGATCGTCTCGCGCACGCCGCTGGCCGGCGGCGCGCCGTTCGGCACGGTCGGACCGTACGAGAAGATCGTCGGCCGGCTGTGGTTCGCCGACCGCCCCGGCACCGTCGCGAACCGGCGCATCGTCGACCTCGACCTCGCTCCGCGCGACGCGGCCGGCGACGTCATCTCCTCGGACGACGTCGTCATCCTCGCGCCCAGCGGTGGTGCGCACGGCAACGGCGCCGCGGTGATCGACATCCCCAACCGCGGCTACGCGACGGCGCTGGCGCTCAACCGCGGGCACTTTGCGAGCGATCCCAGTCTGCCCGACGATCTGGGCGACGGTTTCTTGATGCGCCACGGCTTCACCGTCGTCGTCGTCGGCTGGCAGTGGGACGTCCCCGAGCGGCCCGGCCTGCTCGGGCTGCGCGCGCCGGTCGCGACCAACGGCGGGAAGACGATTACGGGTTTGGTGCGTGCCGACTTCCACGTCGACGCGCCGACGGGCGAGCACGAGATCGCCGACCGCGGGCACACGCCGTATCCCGTCTTCGACGAGAACGATCCGGCCAACGTGCTGACCGAACGCGACGACGTCCTGGTGCCGCGCCGCACGATCCCGCGCGCGCACTGGCACTTCACCGATGGCGGCCGCGCGATCGCGCTCGACGGCGACTTCGTCCCCGGCCACATCTACGAGCTGGTCTACCGCGCGCGCGATCCCGTCGTCGTCGGACTGGGACTCGCCGCGATCCGCGACACGGTCGCGTACCTCGAGCACGATCCGAGCGCGCCGGTCCACGTCGACCGCGCCTACGGCTTCGGGATCTCGCAGAGCGGACGCGTCCTGCGCACGTTCGTCCAGCGCGGCTTCGATACCGACGAGGACGGGCGACCGGTCTTCGACGGGATCCTCCCGATCGTCTCGGGCCCGTCGCTGGGGAGCTTCGATCACCGCTTCGCGCAGCCGTCGCGCGACGCGGCCGACTTCTCGTCGTTCTTCTATCCGACCGACGTCCCGCCGTTCCACGAGGCGGAGTGGCCGCTCCCCCCGGGTTTGAAAGTGATCGATATCGACACCTCGCACGAGTATTGGGGCCGGACGGCCTCGCTCATGACGACCAGCGAGGACGGGACGCGCGACGTCGTGCTCCCGGAGAACGTGCGTTTCTACGCGATCGCCGGCGGGATGCACATCCCGAATCTTGCGCCGACGCTGCGCGCCGGGATGCGCCAGCTCACCGATCCGCTCGACTACCGCTGGGTCGAACGGGCGCTGCTGATCCGGCTCGACTCGTGGGTGCGCGTCGGGAGGCTGCCGCCGGCGAGCCGCTATCCGACCGTCGCCGACGGGACGCTCGTCACGCCGGAGGCGTGGACGTTCCCGACGATCCCCGGGCTCGTCGCGCCGACGCCGGTCGCGCTGCACCGCACCTGGCGCTACGATTTCGGCCCGCATTGGAAGGAGGGGATCGACGAGCGCGAACCGCCGGGCGTCGGCGACCCGTACGTCACGCTCGTCCCGCGATCCGACGCCGACGGGATCGACCAGGGCGCGCTGCGTCTGCCGGAGATCGCTGCGCCGCTGGCGACGTACACCGGCTGGAACCTGCGCACGCCGCAGACCGGCTTCGGTGACCGGCTGGTCGACTTCTTCGGGAGCTTCGCCCCGTTCCCGCCGACGCACGCCGCGCGCGTCGCCGCCAACGATCCGCGGCCGTCGATCGCCGAACGCTACGGCGATCGTGTCGGCTACCTGCGCGCGTACGACGGGGCGACCGCTGCGCTCGTGCACGAAGGCTACGTGCTGGCCGAGGACGCGCCGGCGTTACACGAGCGCGCCGACGAGCTCTGGGCCCTCTACGGTCCGAGCGCACCGTGAACGCCGACGACCTCGAGGCACTGGTCTTCGACGTCTTCGGGACGCTGGTCGACTGGCGCGGCAGCCTGATCGCCGACTTGACCGCCTTCGGCCGCGAGCGCGGTGTCACGATCGACTGGGCAGCGCTGGTCGACTCCTGGCGCGCCGCGTACGTGCCGTCGATGGACCGCGTGCGCAGCGGCGAGCTGCCCTGGACGACGCTCGACGCGCTGCACCGCAGCTCGTTCGACGCGTTGTGCGAGCGCTTTCAGATCGCCGACGCGCTCGACGATGAGGCACGCCGCTGGTGCGTCGACCGCTGGCACCGGTTGCGCCCGTGGTCGGAAACGGTCGCCGGGCTGACGCGGCTGCGCACGCGCTTCGTGTTGGGGACGCTCTCGAACGGCAACCTGCGACTGCTGGTCGATCTCGCTAAAAGCGCGCCGCTGCCGATGGACGTGATCTTCTCGGCCGAGCTGTTCCACCATTACAAGCCCGATCCGCACGTCTACCGCGGCGCGGTCGAACTGCTCGCGACGACGCCCGAACGCGTCATGCTCGTCGCCGCCCACAATAGCGACCTCTTGGCTGCCAGGGCGTGCGGCCTGCGCACGGCCTTCGTCGCGCGACCCGATGAATACGGGCCCGGTCGCCCCGCCGACCGCAGCGCCGCGGCCGGCGTCGACCTGGGCGTCCGCGACCTGCACGAGCTGGCCGACCAGCTCGGCGTATGACCGCCTCGATCCTCGACGCGCTCGACGCGCATGCCGCCGCGCGCCCCGACGCGCCGGCCCTCGACGACGTCTCGTACGGCGCGCTGCGCGCGGCCTCGCTGCGCGTGGCGGCGCGGCTGCGCTCGGCCGGCGTGCAGCCGGGCGACCGGGTCGCGATCTACGCCGAGAACCGGCCCGGGTTCGTCTACGCGTATCTGGGCGGGCTGCGCGCCGGCGCGATCGTCGTCCCGGTCAACGTCCTCTACCGGACCGCCGACCTCGAACACGTGCTCGAAGACGCCGAGCCGACCCTCGTCTGCGTCTCCGAGCAGAGCGCGCCGTTCCTCGCCGCGCAGCGCGCGCGGATCGATCTCGCGCAGATCGAGGCCTGGGCGCACGATCCGTCGGTCGCGCCGCTCGCCGGCGCCGCCCCGGCGCGCGCCGAGGACGTGGCGATCCTCATCTACACCAGCGGCACGACCGGGCGTTCGAAGGGCGCGGCGCTCAGCCACGGCAACCTCGGCGCGATCGGCGATCAGCTCGTCGCGGGCTGGCGCTGGACGAGCGCCGACACGCTGCTGCTGACGCTGCCGCTCTTCCACGTCCACGGTTTGGGCGCCGGGCTGAACGGTTCGCTCGTCGCCGGCGGCCGCATTCGGTTGCGCGAGCGCTTCGACGCGCACGACGTCATCGCGACGCTCGCGCGCGGCGAGGCGACGATGTTCTTCGGCGTCCCGACGATGTACGTGCGGATCCTCGAACACGCCGCCGCGGGGACGCGCTTCGATGCGGTGCGGCTGTTCGTCTCCGGCTCGGCGGCGCTTCCGGCGCCGGTCCACGAAGCGTTCGCCGAGCGTTTCGCGCAGTCGATCCTCGAACGCTACGGCGCGACCGAGTTCGGCTTCGCGCTGAGCAATCGTTACGAAGGACCGCGCTACGCCGGCACGGTCGGCTTCCCGATGCCGCACGTCGAGATACGCCTCGCCGACGCGAGCGGCGTCGACGTCGCGCCGGGCGACGCGGGCGAGATCCTCGTGCGCGGACCGAACGTGTTCACCGGGTACTGGCGCAACCCAGCCGCGACCGAGGCGGCGTTCGTCACCGGCGCACACGCGATGCGCTGGTACAAGAGCGGCGACCTGGCGAGCTTCGACCCCGAGCGCGGTTACACGATCAACGGCCGGCTCAAAGAACTGGTCATCAGCGGCGGCTTCAACGTCTATCCGATCGAGGTCGAGACCGAGTTGCTGCGCGTCCCCGGCATCCTCGCCGCCGCCGTCATCGGCGCACCGGATCCCGCCCGCGGTGAAATCCCCGTCGCCTTCGTCGAGATCGACGCCAACTACGACGAGGACGTGGTCCTCGCGACGCTGCGCGAGCGCCTCGCCAGCTTCAAAGTCCCCAAACGCCTCTTCCCCATCGACGCCCTCCCCCGCAACGCCATGGGCAAAGTAGAAAAACCGCGCCTGCGTGAGCTCTTGCCCGAAAAAATGGTACACTGAGCCTATGGACCCAGTGTCGATCACGTACTCGGTGATCCTCGAGCCCGAGGCCGACGGCGGCTTCTCCGTCATCGTGCCCGCGCTTCCGGAAGCACACACCCAGGGTGACACGATCGAAGAAGCCCTCGCCAACGCACGCGAAGTTATCATCGCAGTCGTCACCGATCGCCGCAAACACGGTGATGATGTCCCGCCGAGCGACGTTGGTGCCGTCGTGACCCGCGTTACCATCGCCGCATAGCCGTTCGCCCCGTCATACGAAGCGGAAGGCATGAGTACGCGGATGCCGGTCGTGCCGGGCGACCGACTCGTACGGGCGCTCGAACGCGCCGGCTTTCGCGTTACGACGACCGTGGGTAGCCATCACGTCATGCGACACGACGATGGTCGCCGCACCTCGGTCCCCGTGCACGCGGGGCGGCCGGTGAAGATCGGCACCCTCGCGGGCATCCTGCGCGATGTCGGCTGGACTCCCGACGAACTTCGAAAACACCTCTAGGCGCCGCGGGTCCTCGTCGCGCGGTACGCCAGTGTAGCCGCCGCTACATTTTGTCGGTTTGCTCCCTCGGTTCGGAGGGCGCCGGCCAGACCCCGTGGCGAAGGTGGGGGGAGATGGCGACGACGATCGTCCACGCCGCCGACATCCATCTGGAGACGGCGTTTACGGAGGTGCGCGGGGGGGCACGCCGGAGGGCGGCGCTGGCCGACGCCTTCAAGCGCATCGTCGACCTGGCACTCGAGCGCCGGGCCGACGCCCTGACGATCGGCGGCGACCTGTACGAGGCCGAAAGGGCCGTTCCGCAGACGGCCCGCTTCATCTTCGCCCAGCTCGCCCGCTTCGGCGGCCCGGTGTTCGTCGCGCCGGGGAACCACGACCCGTACGCGGCGCGCGCGATCTACGCCCGCGGCGACCGGCCGGCCAACCTGCGCGTCTTCGCCGAGCCGGCCTGGAACTGGCACGCGCTGAGCGACGACGTGACGCTGTACGGCTTCGGCCACGCGCCGGCCGAGCCGGGCCGGCCGTTCGCCGGCGCACGCTTCGACCGGCCCGGCGTGCGACTCGCGCTCGTCCACGGCAGCGACGAAGAACGCTGCCCGCCCGGAAAGCGGGCAACCGCGCCGTTCACGCTCGACGAGATCCGCGCCGCCGGTGCGACCTGCGTGCTCAGCGGCCACTACCACGGCGGCTACGTCGAGCGCGACGACGCCGGACCGCGCCTGGCCTATCCCGGCTCGCCCGAACCGATCAAATTCGGCGAACGCGGCGAGCACGGCGCGCTAGTCGTGCGCGTCCAGGGCCGCGCGGTCAGCATCGAAGCGGTCCCGCTCGCGCGCACGCGCCTGGTCGACGTCGAGCTCGCGCTGGCCGACGCCGAGAGCGAGCCGGCCGTGCTCGACGCCGTCGAACGCGCGCTGGAACCCTACGGCCGCGACGATTATCTGCGCCTGCGGCTGCACGGCACGGTCGCGCCGCAGACGCGGGTCGATCGCGCGCTGATCGCCGACCGGTTCGGCGAGGGCGTCGGCGCACTCGAGGTGATCGACGAGACGGTCTCGGCCGACTACGCCGCGCTGGCGCGCGAGCCAAACGTGCGCGGGCGCGCGATCGCCGATCTGCTGGCGCAGGTCGACGCGGGGCGCCCCGAAGCGCGCGCAGCGCTGCGCGCCGTCGTCGCAGCCTTCGCCGGCGCGGAGCCCGTGCCGTGAGGCTGCGCTCGCTCCGAGTCGAAGGCTTCGGCAAGCTCGTCGACCGGACGTTCGAATTCGGCCGCGGCCTGACGGTCATCGCCGGGCCGAACGAGGCCGGCAAGTCGACCTTGGCGGCGGCCGTCGTCGCCGCGCTTTACGGGCTGCAGCGCGGCGAAAAAGATCGCTGGCGGCCGTGGGACGATCGCGCAGCGTTCGCGACGACGCTCGTCTACGAGACCGGCGACGGCAAGGCGTGGGAAGTCCAGCGCGAGTTCGACAAGGATGCCAAGGGGATCCGCGTCTACGACGCGCGCGGCCAGGATGTCGCCGCGCAACTCGGCAACGGCCGCGCGCTCGCGCCGGCCGAGGCGCACCTGGGCGTCCCGCTGGAAGTCTTCTTGCAGACCGCCTGCGCGCGCCAGACCGCGGTCGCGATCGACGCGAGCGCGGCCGGCGCGGTTTCGACGGTACTCGCACGCGCGCTCGACGGCGGCCCGAAGGAAGACGCTGCGATCGGCGCGCTGACGCGCCTCGACGCCGCCGTGCGCAAATACGTCGGGACCGAGCGCGCGCACAAGAACGCGCCGCTCAAGAAGCTGCGCCGTCTCGAGGAACAGCAGAGCGCCGCCGCCGCCGCCGCCCGGGCGCAGCTCGAGGCGCTGGCCGAGTTGCGCGAACGCATCGCCTACGCCAAGACCGCGCGCGACCGTGACGCGGGCGCCGCGGCGGAACTCGAACGGCGCGCGCGCTCGCTGCGCGCCGCGAACCTGCGCGCGCGGCTCGCCGCCCTCAAAGAATACCGCGACGAGTTGGCCGCGCTGCAGACGAACCGCGCCGCGTACGACGACGTCGTGAGCTTCCCGGCCGACCAGGTCGACGCGCTCGACAATGCCTTCGAAGGCTGGCACAGCGCCGAGCGCGTCGCCGAGGCGGCCACGAAGCACCACGCCGAGGAAGCGCTGCGCCCCGAGGAACGGGCCGAGCTGGCCGAGCGCCGCGCCGATGCCGGGACGCTCGACGACCACGCGGTCGACGCGTTGCGCACGGCCGCCGCACAAGCCGAAGCCGCGCACGCGCGCGCCGTCGCCGCTTCGAACGATGCCGCCGCCGCGCGGCGCGAGGGCGACGGCGGCCGCACGTTGGCCGGCGCGCTGCTCGTCGTGACGCTGGTCGCGCTGTGCGCCGCCGTCGGCGTCGCGATCGCGCACTTGTGGCTCGACACCGCGGCCGTCGGCGCGATCGCGCTGGTGCTCGGCATCGGCGCCGTCGCGCGCGCGCGCAGCCGCGCCGGCCGGCGCACCGACGCGGATGCGCGCCAGCGGATCGGCGACGCCGCGCTGACCGACGAACGGGTCACCTCCGAGGCGCTGGCCCGCGCGCTCGCGCCGATCGGCCTGTCCAGCGTCGACGAGCTGGTGCGCCGGCGTGAGCGGTTTGTCGCGCTCGCCGCGCGCGAGGCCGCCGCGCAGAAGACCGCCGGCCGCGTCCAGGAAGCGCGCGCCGTCGCGCAGGCGGAGGCGCGGCGCTTCGACGCGCTCGCTACTGCGCTGCTGCCCGGTCTCGGCGGGAGCCGCGAGGAACGACGCGCCGAGGCGCGCCGGCGCGCCGCCCGCCGCATCGAGCGCGATGGCTTGGATGCGAGCCTGGCGATGCTGACGATGCGCCGGGCCCACCTGCTCGCCGGCGAGGACGATACCGCGCTGCAAGCCGAGTACGATGCGCTGGTCAGTTCCGGGGTCGAGACGGCCGCCGATGACGACCCGGCGGCGTTGCGGCGCCTCGAATCCAAGCGCGCCGAGCTGGTCGCCGCCGCCCAGGAGGCCTCGGTCCAGGTCGCCTCGTTCGAGGGCGAGCTGCGCGCCGCGGAAGAGGCCGTCCCCGACGTCGCGTCGCTCGACGAGACGCTCGCGCAGACGCGAGCCGAGATCGCGCGGCTAACCGCCTTCGAAGAGGCGATCGTGCTGGCGCGCAAGACGGTCGAGCTGCGCAAAGACGAGGCGCACAGCGCCTTCGCGCGCCGGCTCGAGCAGTACAGCGCTGACGTGCTCGCGACGATCACCGGCGCGCGCTACAACGAGATCCGGCTCGACCCCGCGACGCTGGCGATTCGCGTGCGCGTCCCCGAGACGCGCGCGATCCAGGAGCTCGGCCGGCTTTCGACCGGGACGCAGGATCAGGTCGCGTTGGTCGTGCGGTTCGCGATGGCGCGCATGGTCGGCGAGGGACTCGAGACGCTGCCGCTGATCTTGGACGACCCGTTCGCCTTCTGGGATGCCGAGCGCATCACGCGCTGCCTGCCGCTGCTCATCGCGCCGCTGGCGCCGCAGTGCCTGGTGTTCACCACCCACACCGATCTCTTGGCGGGGACGCCCCAGGGCGTCGCGCGGCAGATCGATCTCGCCGAACGCGAGCCCGTCGCCTCCTAGTCCAGGGCCGTCAGGAGACCTCGGTCACCGGCCGCACGATGTGCTGCGTCGCCTCGGGATCGCTGCGCACCGCGTCGACGGCCGCTTCGAGCGCGGCCGATTGATCGCGCGTGCAGGTGCAGGCGCGCGACCGCGCGTCGCCTTCGCAGCCGTGCAGGTCGTGGCGCTCGAGGGCATGGCCGCACGGGCACATGACGAGATACTTCATGGCCGGCCTACTTTGCGGCCAGCGTGTGTAGGGCGTCGAGCGCGTGGTCGATGTGCGGCAGCGGGTCCCGATCGGTGTAGGCTTCGACGATCGTGCCGTTGGGGGCGATCACGTACGAGGTGCGGCTCGCGTACTGGTCGTTCAGCTTCGCGTCGTACTTCGACGCGATGGTCAGCGTCGGGTCGCTGGCGACCAGGAAGTTCGAGCGGCACTCTTGGGTCGAGAACTGCTTCTGCGTCTCGATGTCGTCGGCGCTGACGCCGATGACCGTCGCGCCGAGTTTCTTGAAGTCGGCGATGTGGTCGGAGAAGGCGTGCGCCTCGATCGTGCAGCCTTTGGTGAACGACTTCGGAAAGAAGTAGAGCACGACCGGCCCCTTAGCGAGCGCTGCCTTGAGGTCGAACTGCAGGACGTCACCCCCCAGCGCGGCCGGGGCGGTGAATTCGGGTGCCGCGGCGCCGTTGGTCAACTGCGCGAGAGCGGGCAAGGCGGTCAGGGCGGCAGCCGTCGTGAGCGTGGCGGCGACAAGCGCGAGGCGCATGGCTTGGGGTGCTCCCTTCCGATCATCGCGGCGCGCACAACCACACGCCGCCCCAGAGTCCGACCGATCGTCCCTCCGGAGCCTGAGAATATCATGAAACCGGCCCCGCAGGTACCGGTTGCCGCGGCGAGGGCTCTCCAGGTCGATTCAGTCGCCGGACGCCCTAGCCTGCGTCCGGCCCGAGTGTCACGGCGAGTTGATCGACGTATTCCCGCATCGTTCGATTGAGGATGAACAGACTGAGTGGGGCGTCGGTGAACGGCTGGAAGCCCAACGAGGCGTACCATGCGGCAAGTGCCGGATTCTTCGCGTCGACCAGCAGGGCGAAGGTCGCGCTCTTCTTCGCTACCTCGAGGGCGATCGCGAAGGCCCGCGCGACCAAGATCGGCCCGATCCCCTGCCCAGCGTACTCGTCGTGACGGGCCATGCGCCCAAGCTTCACCGCTGGCCAACGGTCGTATGTCGGCAACTTGCGCGCAATCGGCTTCGGTATGCTCGCCGGCACAACCGTCGCATTGGCAATAGTGAAGTAGCCAGCAATACGGTCGTTGGCGTTTTCGATCAGCAGATAAACCGCTGAGATCGCCCGCGCATTCTCTCGCAGGGCCCTTCCATCGTCGACCAGATACGCTTCGAGCATCGGCTCGCGGCGCGAACGAAAAGAGGCTCGATCGTGGTGCGGACCGAGCCTCTCCAGACGAAAACGCGGTTCGCCGATCGTCACCGTTGGCTGCGACGATGCGCCGCAACAAAGCGCGCGACGACCTTGGCCGACGCGGCGGCCGGGGCAGCGAGCGCGCGCGCGAAGAGCTCCGAGTCGCGCCCGCTCAGCTCGACGACGTGACGTTCTCGGATCGTCTCCACAGCGCGATCGTACGCCGCGCCCAGGACGAAGTCGGTCATCGACTCGCCGCGAATCTCCGCCGCTCGAGCGAGGACGTCTTTCGTCGCGCCATCAAGGCGAGCGTTGAAGGTGGTCGATTCCGGGGACTTCGCTGTTTTCCGTGCCATGGAGCACCTGTAGCATTGAGCTTTTCTGCGGAGATCAGTGTAACGCATTCTGCATTACAGGTCAAGGAGGCCTACTTCGTCGGTTCTCCTCTGCGCACGGGTCAGCGGTTGGCTGGGACCGCCCTGAGTACTATGACGAGCGGAAGAGGCCGTGGAAGCCGTAGGGGATGTGTTGGGGGACTTCGGCGCGGGCGAGTTCTTGCATCGTGCGGGCGTCGAGGATGACGAGGGACGAGCGTTGCGTGGCGGCGTCGAGCGCGACGCAGAGGATGACGCCGGCGTCTTCATCGTGGCTGCCGGGGCGGGCGACGAAGACCGGTTCGCCGACGTAGACGCCGCCGGCCCAGGTCGTGACGTCGCGCGTGTGCGTGTCGACCTTCACCAGGCGATCGAAGGTCCCGTTTGGCATGTCGGTCCCGTAGGCGTAGCGGTACGGCTTGCCGATGCGGTCGTTGGCGACGCGCGGCAGCTCGGTCGTCTCGGCGGCGATCGTCTCGACGTGGGCCTCCGAGTGCCCGGGGACGAGGCGGTAGCGACGGAACGAGCCGCGGCTGATGCCGCCGTTGGCCTGCCGCAGGTGATCGAGGAAGAGGTCGTCGACGATTTGGTTGTCGTCGTAGGCGGCGATGTCGACGACGATCGCGTCGGCCTCGTCGTACGCGTTGATGTGGTGGAACGCGAACATCGCCTCGGCGGTAAACGTGCCGCCGCGCGCGCCGCCGTCCTTGCGCACGACGTGGAAGCGCGTGGCGCGACCCGGCTGCCAGCGGTAGTTGTCGATGAACGGCTTGCGGCGGAAGGCGAGATCCAGCGGCCGCACGACCAGCGGGTACTCGGCCAGGATCAGCGAGCTGTCGGTGGCGGAGAAGGCGTGCAGGTAGGCCGGCTTGTCGACGTTGATCGTGGCGATCACGGTGCGGCGCAGCGTCCCGTCGTCGATCCGCACGAACTTGTAGCTCGAACGCGGACCGAACTCGGTGACGATGTTGAACGTCGCGCGCCGCGCGGCGTCGTAGATCGTGTGCGCGGTGATCGTTTGGCCCGCGACGTCGTCGTCGTAGCGTAGCACGCCCTTCGTCACGAGCGTCGTGCCGTCGAAGGCGACCGGGTGCGGCGTCTCGGTGAGCGCGAGGAAGTCGCCGGCGAACGGGACGATGTTGACGTTCGCGTTGACGTTCTGCGTCGGGTGCACGACCTGGCGCAGGCGGCCGGCCAGCGAGAGCTGCGGATCGGTGCCGAACTCGGGGCAGACGACCCGGTTCGCCGCCACGTCCGCGGTGAAGTTCGGCGTGCGCAGGAAGCAGTTCGCGTACGAGACCGTCCCGTCGGCGATCCCGAATCGGTGGATCATCGCCAGCCCGTCGAACCAGTGCCGGTAGCCCTCGGTGCCGACCTCGAAGCGGGCCGGGCCGTTGCGCAGGAGCGTCCCCCGCAGCCAGTCGGGGAGGCGACCCGAGACCGGGAGCCGGTCGACGACGATCTCGTGGTTCTGGGAGGTCAGGCCGAGGCGGAAGTCTGCTGCCCGCGCCGTCAAGGTGGGATTCATCGCTTCACCTACCTAACAAAGTGGAATGTCCCAGCCTATAACCAGCCACATTGGAATGTCAAGCCGCCTGAACCCCACCGCCGCGTCTCTCCTCGGGCTGCTCGCGATGAAGCCCCGGACGGGCTGGGAGCTGTACGCCGCCTTCGAGGAGTCGATCGGGCAGTTCTGGAGCATGACCCGCAGCCAGGTCTACCGCGAGCTGCTTGCGATGGCTGGCCGCGGCCTGGTCGAGTTCGGATCGGCGGGCCCGCGCGAGCGCCGCCTCTGCACGATCACCTCGGCCGGCCGGGCCGCGTTCCTGGCCTGGATCGCGCGCATGCCGGGCGAAGAGCTGATCCGCTTCCCCTTGCTGCTGACGGTCTTCTTCGGCGAGGACGTCCCCCCGCAAATGCTGGTCGACGCCTGCACCGAGCACCGCCGGCGCCACGCCGAACGCCTCACGGCATACGAGGCCGAGCTGCCGGGCGTGCGCGCGCAGATGACCTACGGCGCGCTCGCGCTCGATTTCGGCATCGCGTACGAACGCATGGTGCTGGCCTGGATCGACGGCTTGCCGTGGATGCCCGCAGCGCCTTCGTCGGACTAGAACATATATTGGCTGCATCGTCGGGCACCTAAGCGGTCAGACGCGCGCTGAGACCACGCGGTCGCCCGTGCGGGCCTGGCGGCGGGGTTGCCTAATTAGACCGGATATGGTATAACACACAGCAAGGGTTGCCGGGTGAGCCGAAGAGAGCTTTCAGGAGACCGACGGTTAGAATTCGTCGGATCGGCAAAGGACGATCTCTCGGCCTTTCCAGCCGAGGTGAAGCTCGTGACCGGCTATGCTCTCCGCCAGATCCAGCGCGGGAAAGCTCATGCCGATGCCAAGCCGATGAAGGGCAACCTACGAGACGTAATCGAGATTGTCGTGAATGACGATCCTGGGAATAGGACATTTCGCACGACGTGCACGACCAAGATCGGTGACGTCGTCTACGTGCTGCACGCCTTCCAGAAGAAGGCAAAAGCGGGCATTAGCACGCCGAAGCGCGAGCTGGATCTGATCGAGCAGCGCCTCAAAGCCGCGCGAAGACACTACGAGGAACACTATGGCAAACAAGCGCGTTGAAACGGTGACGCGTGGCAGTGGCAATGTCTTCCTGGATCTCGGGATCGATCAACCGGAAGAGGCTCTTGCAAAGGCGCGGATCGTCGCGACCATCGCCGACTTGCTCGCACGTCGAGAGATGAGTCAGCAGGAGGCCGGAAAACTCGTCCGATTGACGCAGCCTCAGATCTCTCGCTTGATGCGGGGTGACACCCGTGAGTTCTCTTACGAGCGTCTCTTGCGGGTTCTCACCGCGCTCGGTCAGGATGTTGAAATTACGATCCGTCAGACGCGCAACCCGCAGAAGCGTGGACACGTGCTTGTTCACGACTAGTATGGCGTGAGCCAGCGGCACGCCGCGCTCGCCTGACTCGCATTTCTGCGATCAATAGAGACAGCCGTCGTGACATTCATGTCGACGAGTGCCATATGCCTGGCTCTTTACCGCCGGCGGTATCCCATCGCACACACCTCAGCGGTTGGCGAGGGCGCGGACGGCGGCGAGGGTTTTCTGGACGTGTTCCTGGGGCTGGAACATGCTGGTGAAGGCTTCGGCGATCGTGCCATCGGGGGCGATCACGTAGGAGGTGCGGTTCGGGACGCCGGGCGCGAGCGCGACGTCGTACTGTTTGCCGATCGTCAGGCCTGGGTCACTCGCGACCAGGAACGCCGACTGGCACTCCTGGGTGGAGAACTTCTTCTGCGTCTCAATGTCGTCGCCGCTGATCCCGACGACGGTCGCCCCAAGCCCGGCGAACTCCGGCACCGCCGCGGAGAACGCATGCGCCTCCACCGTGCACCCCGACGTGAACGACTTCGGATAGAAGTACAGGACGACGGCCCCCTTCGTCAGCGCGTCCTTCAGGCGGAAGCTCTGCACCTCACCCCCGAGCGCCGCCTGCACCACGAAGTCCGGCGCCCGTTTCCCCTTCCCGAGGTGCGACGTCGCCCGCCGGGCGACGAACCCGCCTAGGCCTAGGACGACGAGAACGGCGATGATGATCGGTAGCATGGCAGCGTTACCTCCTCACTCAGATCCGCGCGGGAGCTGCTTTGGTCGCAACCGCGGAATTCTCCGCGGCCTATTAGCTTTAGGGACTGCGGCCCAACCCCGCATACCCTTTCAGAAGCGAGTCAGTTTTCGGTGCTCAACTTGCAGCTTTCAGGCGGCCCTCGCGAGCGCCTCTCTCTCTGATCGCACTCGTCCGGTAATTTAGTCTCCTACGAGAGCGGCCGTGGGAGCTTCACAGTAGTGAGCGGTTCACCCAGAGCCCTTGCATACACCTTAGCGACAGGCACGCGCGACTTCAGGCCCACCATATACAAAAGGACGTCTCGTGCGACGGACTTACCGCTAACGATCATTTTGCTACGGCCTGAATCCCAGATAGTCCCTCGATACGGTGGTCTTGCTAGATTCGTCGGAAGGCTACGGAGTTCGGATACAGCCTCGCAAAGAGCTATCTTGCGCGCAGCTGCCACGTCAATAGCAGTTCGCGTGAATAGTTCGAGCCCCAGCGGTCGAAAGAGAAGGTGACCGCCGTGGCTCCCTCTATGTTTCTCGGTGACGAGGCGCGGGTTCTTTGCTGCGAGCACCTCGCTTACCGGCCTGAAAGCTCTGCCAAGAGCATCAAAATAATCAACTGCAAAGGAGTAATAATCATCGAGACGATTGTCTGACGGTCTATTAAACCGAAGGCTTCGGTCACCGCGCTTTCCGCTCTTGAACTCAAATATAAGCTTTAGGACGTCGTAGAGTCCCGCGATTGTCGTTAGGCAAGTGCGGTTCATGGGCGGAATATTAGCCGTGGCAATGACGGCAATTTTGGGGTCTCGAAAGGACGGGTTTGTTTCGACCAGCCGACGTGCTGTAATTGCCATTACATCATCCTCGTCGAGCGCTATGATATCCCGCTTTTGTACTGGTATAGCTGTCTTATTTAGTGTAGTAAATAATCTGCGCGTTCGCTGCAGCCCCGCAGGCGTCCGGTGGTGGCCGACAAAAAGGACTGAGACCTGTTCGTTTGCCACATCAAGGCCATCACTCAGTGCCTTCTTTATTCCAGCTAGCCGATGCTGCCCGTCAATAGCGAAGATCTTTTCTGATCCGGAGAGCCGCAGGAAGCCCAGCGCGTCCATAGCGGTCACTGATATCTGCTCTATGAGGCTCGGCTTCGAAGTAGACGCAAAATTGCCGACTTCGAACCACTCAGGGCTACCGCCGTAAGTTGCCAAGACCAGTGAATTGAAGAAGCGCTCTTTGGTTGCCAAATACTCTGCTATGTGCGCCGCGCGCGCGCCCTCCAAACTGCGCTGTATGAGTTGCGAGAGGGCCACATTCGGATGAACTTCCTTAGCATAACGCACCCGAGCAGCGACTTCAGAAAGTGGCATTATGCATGCATAATAAATCCAGTCACCGAAATAGCCGCGGAGCGCGGGTAGAACGAACGGTATTGCTGGCATTTATAGACCTGCCGCGCGAGCGGCAAAGACCTCAGCATTAACATCGCGCTCGTTGAACGGGGGGATGATCGCGTTGATAAACGCGCTTTCCATACGCGCAAGATCAATAGACGTCTTTGGCAACGGGACAAAGTTGAAGAAGAGATCCTTCTCCCAATTCTTCAGCATATATACGATTGCCGGGCGATTGTTGGCCTCCTTGCCCTCGCGAAGATACTGTCCGTATCGCTTGTATAGCGTTCCGGCGGACTTGTCCCCAGCAATGCCGACGTAAAGAATATATCCGTGAGGAGGAAGCTTGGCAGGCGAGAGCTCCGCCGTGAAGACGTATATGCCCCTTTGCTTTGGAATAGCATCCTGGTTCTCGGGTGTAAAGCGCGCCTTTTCCCAATCCAGCCTGTATCGCGTGGTGAACTTGCGCCATCGCTTGAGATCGAGAAAAAGTGATCTCATACCGGCTTTATATTTCCGACTGAAGTTCACGACGTCGTAGTACTTGCCGCGCACTCACTTTCTCTCCGGGTTAGAGTCTCGCAATCGATTGAGTTCTAATTTTGCCCACAAACAAAGATAACGCGGATTTGCGGTCACTTGTTACGTGCCTGCCACGTCCGTCAACGTGTAGCATCCAAATGTCATCGTTGATCGCGCACCCGTCCCAGCTTCCAGAAATCTTGAGAGCCCTTCGTACTGCTATTTTGAGATCCTGTTATGACGACAAGGGCATAGGTGATCGCGGCGAAGACCTCGCTTGGCAGCCGCTGCGCTTTACGCCTAGTAGGTCTAGAGCCCTCGCATAGTCGACCCTTCAATTCGAGACGCTGCAGGTCGCCGAGAAATTCGCGCCCTGTCCGCCCCTCACACAGCTGCAGCACTCGATATCTGAAGGTACGGGCCGCGTCCGGCACCGACGGTCCCTTGCGCGGCGGATCTGAAATTCCTCATGGTCGGCATGGAGGCCGCCTTCGACTTAATCCTGGCCGCTCATTTGGGCGCCTAATGCGCCAGATCTCGAGACCCTTCACGGGCGGCATAGTGCCTGGGACGAGGGTGGAAGGGGTGTAGTCGGTGAACGCCCGCCCGATCGCGCATAGAGCGCGATAGCATGTACGAGGAGCCCATGCCAAAGAACAGTCTGACTCATGACGAGGCGCTCGCAAAGGGGATTTGCACCGATTGCCGAGAGAGGCCGCTCGCGCCCGGCCGCAAGCTCTTCTGCGCGGATTGCCTCGTGAAGCGCAATGAGCGCCGGCGCGCTCGCGAGGCGAAGAGCCGCGCGGGCTAGGCCGAAACGGAGTAGCTCGAGAGCGAGCGCGCTGCACCCGCGAGGATGGCGGCAGCCCGCTCGACTTCATCGACGGGCTGCTCAGGCGAAAAGCTGATGCGGATCGTCTCCGTGATGACGCGCCTGTCAAGACCGAGCGCGACGAGCACGTGAGATGGTTCGGACTTGTTGGTCGAGCACGCCGAGCCGAGGCTGAAAGCCACCTCGTCACGCACTGCTCGGAGCAAGGCCCGTCCGTTGGTTCCCACTAGTCGAACGCTCAGGATGTGGGGGCTAACTGGCGCGTCGATGACCGTCTCTATCACGTGTTTCCCGAGGTCCTTTCGAAGAAGCTCGAGGAAGCGCTCGCGGAGCGTCACGAGACGCTCTCGGCGCTTGAGCCTGTGGGCGACGGCAAGCCGCGCTGCAACCGCGAAGCCCACTATACCCGGAACGTTGAGAGTCCCGGAGCGAAAGCCGCGTTCGTGCCCTCCACCACGGAGAACGGGCGACAGGGTACGCCGGAGGGTTCTGTCAGCAACCAGGGCACCGACACCTTTAGGCCCGTGGATCTTATGGGCAGAGATCGAGATGCCGACAAGCCCCGGGGTCGCGCGCATGTCGAAATTGCGCGTACCAACGGCCTGAGTCGCGTCCAAGTGCAGCATCGCGCCGGTTGCATGTACGATGCTGGCAAGGTTATCAACGTCTTGCTCTGTGCCGATCTCGTTGTTCGTTGCGATGACGCTCACGAGAGCGCCCGCGGTTGCCCTTAGTCGTTCGTATAGCTCGGCCGTTACAACTAGACCGGCGCTGTCGACGGTGAGAGACCCGTCACCCACGCCCTTGCGAGCCGTGAATGGATCCAGCACAGACGGATGTTCAATCGGCGTCGTGAGCACGGCGTGCGTCGTCGAGAGCGCAAGATTGTTTGCCTCCGTGGAGCCACTGGTGAAGATGACGTCCTCTGGCTTAGCGCCTACTAGAGCTCCAATAGCCTCGCGTGCTTCGTCGACGACCCGCCGTGCAGCGGTACCGGGAAGATGGTCTACAGACGATGCGTTGGCGAAAGTTTCGCGGAAGAAGGGCACCATCGCATCAACTACGTCTGGCGCACATGCAGTCGTGGCAGCGTGGTCGAGATAGATCACTTCTTAAACCAGCGCGAGGAGGTCGGTCAGTGACTGTACACGCACGTTGAGAAAGGCAGCACCGCGGGCAATGTGGTTTGCAAGTTCCTTGCCTGCATTAGGACCGCCGGCCGCTTTGCTTCTGAGGGCGTAGGCGCTCATGAGGAAGGGCTCCAACTCACCAAACAGCGTCGTGCGATTGATTGTCAGCGATGGCTTTCCGGCGTCGGTTGCCGGTGGATCAGGGTCTTCAAACGAAATAAGCATGGCGAATCGCGCGAGAATATTCGCGGAAAGTCCAGTTTTTGTCGTTAGCGATCGTAGGATGGACGTTGTCATCTCGCTGAGCGTAACGCGGTACGGCGCGCTCATGCGCTCGCCACCTGCACCGGTGCTGTGATGCCGCCGTTAAAGTCGGAAAGCTCGTGGTGGTGCGCGATAAGGGCGCGGATATCGTCATAGAGAGGGCCGATGATTTCCGTATCGGTGGAAAGGAGAATGACCTGATGGCTGGCATTCGGGAGGAACCCAGCGACGAACCGGCGGCGATGCTGTTGATCCAGGCGACCGAGCGGAGTATCGATGACGAAGGGCATGAGTCGCCCGGACAGCTTTGCAAGTGCATAGATGAACGCCACGGCGAACAGCTGCTTCTCGCCAGCGGAGAGATCGCTCTTACGAATTTCACCGAAGGCATCGAGAAGCGCTATCCGGCGCTCGGCAAATGAGACCTCGACGCCGACGAGGCGGTCGGTCTTGTTCCAGAGCTCACGCAGCGCCTCGCCCAGGTACCGTCCGAAGCGCTGCTCCTTGGACGTCTGAAGGCGTTGAGACAAGACCGGAATCGCCTCGAGTACGTGTGCCATAAGCTGTTCGCGCACGCGCAGACGTCCCGTGCGAAACTCTGCGAGCCGTTGTGCCTTCGCCAAGTCGTGAGCCACGTCAAGTGCAGCGATTGCCGCGGTGTTCTCCTCTTCAGCCTTGAGGAGGAGCGCCTCGTGCTCGACGAAAGCTCGCTGGCGTTCCTCGAGTTCGCGCAACGCAGTCTCGCCGGCTGGATCATTGTTTGGCGCATCACGCTTTCGTGCGCTCAGGTTTCCGATCCGGGTTTCGATGAGCCTCAGTCGCTTCACGATCGCTCGCGTGCGCTCAGCCATCTCGGGCAACTCTCGCTCGATAACACGCTGCATCCACGCGGCGTCTGAGCGCGACAGACTTGGCAGGGGTAGATCACTGACGAGCTCTGGATCACCATATGCCAGCTTCACGATAGCGTCTGTAGCCTTCCGCGCCGCGCGAATGGCCAAACCATGTTTCTTGATCGCTACAGAGATATCTTCGCCATGCTGCTGGAGAAAGGTCGCGACGATCGCGCGATCCTCGATGCGCCGGCGGGCTGTGATTTCCTTTCCGAATCGTCTACGCAGAGTTCTCGCGTGAAGCAGAGGCAGAATGTCGGAGGCCGACCTCTGGGCCTCCTCGATGAGCGCCCGCCGCTCAGCGGTCAATTCGCCCAACTCGCTCTCGAGAACTGCGATCTCGTCTTGCTGCAACGCGCCAATGCGGCGCACTTCAGCCCGCGCTCGGTCAACCGCACCTCGCACTTTGCGCGTCTGTCCCTTTATGCCGCGCAGCGCTGCTGCCATCGCGCGTGCGTGGTCCTCCGCTCCTTCGAGGACTCGCGAAACGTCTTGAGCGTCGCGCTTGCTCTTGCCCTCCATTGCGGAAAGACGCAGCAGATCGGCTCGGAGTTGATCTAGAACGCCGAGCCCCAAGAGGTCGGACACGGCGGCAAAGAGGGCGGATTCATCCTCTACTTCCCACTCAGCAAGTTCACGAATACGCTCGCCGTCGAAAAAGAAGTAGCGAGCAATCTCTGGCGGAACGACCGACGTTAGAAGATCCTCTGCCTCGTCGACCATGAGCGTGTTTCCGTCTAGCGTTACACACAACGCCTCAGCAACGTGCTGTCTTCTCACCGCCCAGGTACGCTCGACCACAACCTTGCGGATCCTATGGAGATCAATATAGTCGAACTCAAGCGTAACGGCGCAGGTTTGCGATCGGTCGCCGAGGTGAAACCGATTCGTCATCATTCGGAGGTACTCAGCTTCGCCAATGGGCACGTCGAAGGCGCGGCGACCGTGGAGTGCGATGCGCAATGCTTCAAGGAAGCTGGTCTTCCCGGCGCCGTTGTTTCCCGATACGAGTACAATAGGATGGTCTACGTCGGTCACTAGATTGAACGACGCCTTCTTAAAGATGCCAAAATGGTCCAGCGAGAGCCTGCGCAGAATCACGTCAGCGTTCCATCGCGGCGAGATCAGCGAGCAGGACATCCTCACTGCGCCAGTCCCGATCTAGGACGTCATCCAACCGCTTGAAAATATCTGAGCGTCGGCGAAGGCCGTAAGTCCGCCGTTCCGTATCGATTAACTTCCGCATGAGTAGTTCTGGGATGTCGAACTCGGCCGCCGTACGGTCAACGATCTCCGCATCTTCTTGTGCGTCTGCGGACGCTTCGGACACGGAGAACCAGCGCTTGCCCATGCAGTCCTCATAGATGCGGGGGAGCGTGTCCTCCCAATCGTGTCGATCAGAGCGCCAGATGCGGCGGATCTCCAGCAGCTCGGAATCGGCGATTAGCTCGAAATCATGTGCCTCGACTGGCAAAGCCGCCTGGGTCGTGAGAACCCTCGCGAGGAGCTCCTTGCAATACGCAAATGTGTACGGGCCGAGCGCGAGTTCTTTGCCTTCATTCTTCAGCAGCACGCGGCCGTCGAGTTTTCGTGCTGAGCGCACTTCAGAACGCCGGGCAGACCGTTGCGTATCAGCCAGCTCATCGCGAATAGCGAGCAGTGACTCCATCCATGTCTGCCCAGAATCTACCATTGCTTCCATGCTCTTGTCACGCGTGACGACCGTACAGACCCAGCAGCCGAAGCGGCTATTCCCGCAGGATGGGGTTGTCGTGTCCACAACGAGGGGACACTCCGCATCGGCCGTCCGATACATCGCAGCAAGATCGTTATTATCCGACCCCCATGGGGTTTCGGAGTTCTGCAATAGATACGACCAAACGTCGTCCGTCGTCCAATCTTCGATCGGCGCGAACACGAGCGCACCCGCAAGCTTCTTGTGCGTGCGAAGACGTGTGCCCTCGATCTTGCGCAGCGACATCACTTGAGCGCGGGTCGCGCTCTCTGATGTCCTCACGCCCAGCGCAAGAACGACCTCCCCATAGCGCGCGACCTGATCCCGGATGAAACGATCGGCCGGGTTAATCTTAAGGCGTTCCGTGCACCAGCGGAACTTTGTCGAAGGCGCTGGATAGCCCCGGCCAATCAGGTTGACCCAAAATGACTCCTCGATGCGCGGCTCGACCAGCCTAGCATAGATGTTCAGACCCTCCGCGTTCCCGGCGCGCTCAATGGCGGCAATGGTCCCCCGGATGTACGAGACGATCGCCGGGGTCTCAACCAGTGTATTCGAAGAGATGACATGGATCGGCTTATGACGCTTTGGCTTCGGTAGGTCGCGCAACGCCTGCCAGATGAGCTGCAGAGTGCACGTCGAGTCCTTGCCCCCGCTGAAGCCGATCACCCACGGCCGTCCGTCTTGGAGGTATGTCTCCCGGATCGCCGAGAGGGTCGCCTTCAGTCCGTCCGCCTTGCCCACGGTACGCGTTATTCGTTCCTCGACTGGCTTGATCCGCTCCATGTGAACAAAGCTACGTGGTCTGAGTGCCAGGGGGGTGGCCGCCAGGTCGCCGCCCAGAAGGGACGTGCTAGACGGGGTTGCAGATAGCCCGAACTCGCAAATGTTCCGAGTTCGTTAGCTTGGATGAATGACCCGGATTGGGCAAGGCCCTTGGCCACCTCAGACAAGACTTGGGCGCCGCGGTTGCCGCTGGTCGGCGATCTGACTACAATGGTTTGACGTTTGCACCCTCGAAGGCGCGCGAACTTCGAATCTATCCGCCTGACCCAACGTCATGTACGTCGTGGCTACGGATGCTATCGCTTGCGAGTGACGCTTGAGCCTAAGGGACCTTCCTCTGCGGCGATCCTACCGGAGCGACGATTCGAACGTCGCCGCCGACTTCTTTGTTCCTTGCCTCAACGAGTCTGACACTTACGATCGCGCTACCGGCTACTTCACGAGTGGAGTCCTGCTGCGAATTGTCGCAGGTCTTGAGCCCTTCGTCCGTCACAACGGCCGGATGCGCATCGTCGCGAGTCCCCACTTGAATTCCGATGACGTAGAGCAAATCGCCAAGGGTTACCGCGAGCGTGAAGATCTTGCAATTGAACGGATTCAAGGAGCCATCGATGAGCTCAGGGTGGAGCATCGAGCGGCCTATGCTCAACTCTCATGGCTAATAGCACATGACGCTCTCGACATCAGGTTTGCAGTACCGAAGAATCGGCAAAGCGCCGGCATCTACCACGAGAAGTTCGGAATCTTTGGTGACGGGCTTGACTACGTTGCGTTTACCGGTTCACTAAATGAGACGCTAGCGGCTCTGGACAAGAACTTCGAATACATCGACGTCTTCACATCAGCATCGGAGCCCGAACGCATCGAAGAGAAGCGCTCGTACTTTGCGCTTCTCTGGTCAGGAAACACGGCCTTGCTTGACATTCTTGAGTTCCCCGAAATAATGCGTCAAAAGCTGCTCCGGGATGCGCCTCGTGAATACCCCGCAGATGACGCCTCAGCGTCACCGCAGGCAGACGCGGTAGGTCGTAGGCTTGCTGAACATCAAGAAAAGGCGCTCCTTGCATGGCGTGACAACGGGCTGCGCGGCCTGCTTGAAATGGCCACCGGCACCGGGAAAACCTTCACCGCGCTGACCGCCGTCGCTGAGTTACTAAATACAGGCGTGATCCGTACGGCCGTTATGCTGGCGCCTCAGATCGCCATCGCAGAGCAATGGCGATCAGAGGCGGAGCGCGTTCTCGGCATTGACCCTATCGTCTGCCATTCCTTAAGCGGCGATTGGCGTGGGCGACTGAGAATGCGCCTAAGCCTCGGGCGCTATGAGCCTAAGCCGCTTGTCGTTGTTGCCCTCTATGACACGGCAAGCGGAGCTGAGTTTCTAACCCAAGTGGAACGCTTTCCGGGACCCATCGTGGTCGTCGCGGACGAAGTCCACAACATAACGGCCGATGATGCCGACAGCTTATTGCAAGAGCGCTACGATTATCGGCTTGCGCTCTCCGCGACACCCGACCGATACCTCGACGATATCGGCACCGCGAAGGTTCGCGCCTACTTTGACCGCGTTGTATTTCGGTACTCCCTATCCGAGGCAATCGACGACGGCGTCCTGACTCCCTACGATTATTTCCCGATCATCTGTGACCCCGACGATGCTCACGGAGTCACTTCACTCACCGGCGTGAACGCTGCTAAGTTCCATAAGTTCGTCGAGATATACAACACGACGGATGCGGCACATCACGGCTTTACGCTCGTCTATTGTCAATGGCAGCAGCTTGAAAAGGTCAAGGACTGGCTAGGCATTCGGCTGCGTAAGCCGATCCACACTTTCACCGCTCAAGAAGATCTAGAACAGCGCCGGCAAATTCTTGCGGACTTTGGTGCGGGGACTCTTGAAGTTTTAGTCGCCATGCGGTGCCTTGATGAGGGGGTAGACGTCCCACCGACAAGATCCGCATTTCTCCTTGCGAGCTCAGAGAACCCGAAGCAATTTGTGCAGCGGCGAGGCCGCGTCTTACGACAGTATCCCGGCAAATCATTTGCTACCATCTACGACTTCATATATCTCGCGCCGCCCGAGCGAGCGAGCGAGGAAATGGAGCTGCGCAAAGAGCTAACACGCTTTGCTGAATTTGCTCTGACGGCTAGAAACAATGAGGAGGCATTTAAGGTGATCGTCCAGGCCGCAGAAATACGCGACATCCCGCTTCGTGAGTATGGCTTGCAGCCCGTCTAGGAGGCAACCATGGTGAACGAGCCGCCGAAAGCATCGGAAATCATTGAGCAGATCCTCCAGGAGATTGCTCCTTCTCGTGCAGCCCTGCTCAAGGAAATCGTGGCACTCGAAGAAGTGCACCTTTCCGATCGCGGCACGACTACCGCTAATCTCGTCTCAGCCTTGATCGAGCGCGCGGCAAAGGCAGGCTCGGATCCGGGGGCAGATCCATGATTCTAGAACGTTTGCGAATGGTGAACTTTCGCTGCTACGATTCGGCCGTCGTCGATTTTGCGAGCGACAGCAACCTAAATACAACCGTTATTCTCGGTGTCAATGGGGCTGGGAAGACATCGATTCTGCTTGCCCTTAATTTCGTGCTCTATGGTCGAGCGGCGGCAACGACGGACTCGCCGCTCATTTCAAATGCGTCTTTAAAGGCATCGAGTGAGCGTGCGCCCGCAAAGGCATCGGTCATTCTCGATTTCTGGCACCAAGGGCGGTCGTACACTCTCAGGCGGAGCATCCTAGGCTTTCTCCTTGGGGAGAAATACAAGGACGCAACATCTCAGGATGACGTCCAGCTGACTTATACGAATTACGACGGCAACCACGAACGCGATTCCCTGCCCGAGCAAACAATCGAGAAGATGCTGCCTGGCCCGATCAGGACATTCTTCCTGTTCGACGGTGACCGCATTGCCGATTTCACCAAGCCGGGACGCGACCGTGATGACAAGATCAGCAAAGCCGTAAACGACGTTCTTCATATCGAAGCGCTCAGTCGAGCGGTGGACCATGTCTCGCGAATAGCTGGAGAGCGCCGCCGCACGTTAGAGCGAGCTGATGCCCCCGGTGTTGAACGTACCTCCTCCGAATTGCGGATGGAGGAGTCAACCCTGGCAAATAGACGGGAGCGACTTAAGCAAATTGCGCACGAGTTGGAGCAACGGAACGAGCGGCGATCAGCGATCGACTCCGAGCTTCTGGCGATTAACGCCGTCGCAAAGCAAGCACTTTCCAGGAGAAATTACGAAGCCGATAGGCAGGGCAAGATCAGCCGTGGGGTTGAGCTACGCCGGAAGTTAGCGCGCGAGACCATAGCGGCGACCCCGGCACTGGTTGTGGATCGCCTAAGGGACGCAAGTGAGATTCTCGCTCGGTACAAATCGCGTGATGAAATTCCAGCAAGGATCGCCGACTATTTTGTGCGCGATCTCCTTCAGCATGGCGACTGTATTTGCGGGCGACGCCTAGACGATGACAGTGCGGCGCGATCCCATCTCGAAGAAATTCTCAAGAATTTGATTCCAAACTCGCTCCAAGATATTGCAAATCAGCTAGCCGGTAGACTCCGCCCGCTCATTTCTGAGCACGATCCACGACTTAACGATGTTGTCAAGACACTGTCCGAGATCGAAGAGAACGGTAAGGACATAAGCCGCTTGGATCACGAGCTCGAACGGCTGGGCAAGGATATTGACGCTTCAGCTCTCGATAAGGCGCAAGTCTTGAATCGCGAGCGTATGATTATCAGCAGACAGACTGAAGAACTTCACGCGGATCGGGCCAGAGCTGAGCGCGACGCGGACGTCGGAGCGAAGAAACTGCGTCTTCTAGAAGATCGTCTGAAAGGTGAGACTGCGAAACAGGCCGGGCAGGAAAGTCTTCGGCTTACATGGATCCTCGCGCGAGACTGCGCAGATGACTTGCAGAGAGCAAAGGGGCTTCTCGAGGAACGGTTGCGGGAATCCCTGGGCATTGAAGCGACTGCAATCTTAAAGAATCTCGCCTCCGATGAGAAGAAGTACTTCTTCTCTGAGATTCGCGTGGATAGCGGCTTTCTATTGCGAGTATTGGATAACGAAGGACGCGACGTACGTTCTCAGCTTTCGATGGGAGAGACACAAGTCAGCTCACTCGCCTTCATGCTAGCAATGACGCGCCTTGGTGGACAGCAAGCCCCCCTTGCCATTGATACACCTCTCGGCCGCCTCGACGAGTCGGTACGGCTAAACGCTGCAATGTGGCTGCCTAAGTTGACGCCGCAACTTGTCCTCCTTGTCACGGACTCAGAGTACACAGCTGAAGTGGCCGAGCGCCTGTCAAGTCGTGTTGGTTCAAGGTTTGTCCTGCGCCCCGGGCCCAGCGGGACGACCATCGCAGCCATGGGCGATGGCCCCGTATAGGTGACTGAGAGAAATGGCTAGGATTCGAGTCGAGACTGAGTATCACGAGTTTTACCGCATTTTGGCTAACGACGAGGGCGAGGCGCGAGTGAAGACCTTCGATACGATGAAGGATGTCTTCATGCTTGCTTTTGCGTTTGGCGTCGTGAAGCGACATAGAACAGCGCTCGGTCCTTCGCGCGAGGTTTTCGATGATCGCGTCCTTCGCGACACCGACAAGGATTTGATTAAGGCTGTGGTGCTCGCGGATGACGAGGGAGCACTGCATTCCCTTGCCGACGAAGATGCTCTCTTGCAAGTGGCACAGGAATACGCAAATACGGGCATCCGGGTCCTTCGGCAGGAGTACCTCTCTGCGACGCCAGCAGAGAGCATGGCCTCCGCGCTGCTTGATTTAGTCCCGCACTGAAGTTCGCTGCCGTAGCGCGCGACACACCTAGCGTAATAATGATCGCGCTAGATCGGGTGTGCCAACGTTACAAACCAATCATCCTAGCTATCACCAACCGCTGCACTTCATTGGTTCCCTCGCCGATCTCGTTGATCTTTTGGTCGCGGTACATTCGGGAGATGGGGTATTCGTCCATGAAGCCATAGCCGCCGTGGATTTGGAGGGCTTCGTTGACGACGCGGCGGGAGACTTCGCCGGAGTAGAGCTTCGCTAGTGACGCCGAGAGCTCGTACGGGCGGCCCTCGTCCTTCTCCCACGCTGCCTTGAGCACCATCAGCTTGGCGTGCTCGATCTCCATCAGCATGTCGGCGAGCTTGAACTGGATCGCCTGGAACTTCGAGATCGTCTGGCCGAACGCGCGCCGCTGCGTGGCATACTTATACGCCTCGTCATACGCCCCCAAAGCGACGCCGACCGAGAGCGCGGCCACCGAGATGCGGCCGCCGTCCAGCGTGGTGAGGAACTGGCGCAGCCCCTGGCCGCGCTCGCCCAGCAGGTTCTCCTCGGGGACGGCGGCGTCGACGAACGACAGCTCGCGGGTGTCGGATGCCCGCCAGCCCATCTTCTTGTACTTCTTTGAGCGGGTGAAGCCCGGGGTGTCCTGGGGGACGATGAAGTTCGAGATCTCCTTGCGGCCGCCCGGTCCCATGCCGGTCACGGCGGTGATCGTCGTCCCGCCGGTGATGTCGGTCCCGCTGTTGGTGATGAAGGCCTTGGTCCCGTTGATGACCCAGCGGCCGTCCCGCAGCTCGGCCTTGGTCTGGACGTTGCCTGCGTCGCTCCCAGCCTCAGGCTCGGTCAGGCCGAAGCCCCACAGCCGCTCCCCCTTGGCCAAGGGGACGAGCCACTTTTGCTTCTGCGCCTCGGTGCCGAACAAAAAGATGGGCGAGGCGCCCAGCGAGACGTGCGCGGCCAGGGTGATCCCGGTCGAGGCGTCGGCGTGACTGATCTCCATCACCGCGAGCGCGTAGCTGACCGTGTCGGCGCCGGCGCCGCCGTACTCCTCAGGAAAGGGTAGACCCATCAGCCCCAGCTCGGCCATCTTCGAGACGAGGTCGTATGGGAACCGCTCCTCGCGGTCGTTGCGTTCCGCCTGTGGGGCGACTTCGTTGCGCGCGAAGTCACGGCACAGGTCCTGGATCGCTTTCTGCTCGTCAGTCAGGTCGAAATTCATGGTCCTCTGCCGAAGGTGTAAGCCGCGCCCCGTCCAAACCCTCTCGAAACCCTGCGCCGGAGTGCCGTCTACAGCATGATCAAACTCCGCGGCGTGTCGCTCACGTACCCTAACGGGACGCGGGCGCTGGACGACGTCGATCTCGAGATCGAGAAAGGCAGCTTCGTTTTTCTGGTCGGCCACAGCGGCACCGGAAAATCGTCGTTGCTTCGCCTACTCTATCGCGAGGAGCGGCCGACGCAAGGCGAGGTGCACGTCGACGGCATTCGCGTCGACACGTTGCGCCGCGGGCGCATCCCGAAGTTGCGGCGCAACATCGGCGTCGTCTTCCAAGACTTCAAGCTGCTCAGCCGCAAGACGGTCTGGGAGAACGTCGCCTTCGCGCTCCAGGTCACCGGGACGAGCACCCGCGACCTGATGCGCATGGTCCCGCGCGCGCTCGACCTGGTCGGGCTCTCGCACAAGAGCCGCATGTTCCCGACCGAGCTTTCGGGCGGCGAGCAGCAGCGGGCCGCGATCGCGCGGGCGCTGGTCGGCAACCCGAAGATCCTGCTCTGCGACGAGCCGACCGGGAATCTCGATCCGTCGAACACGACCGAGATCATGGAACTCTTGCAGCGCATCAACCTCAAAGGGACGACGGTCGTCGTCGCCACGCACAACCAGGCCGTCGTCGATCGGATGCGGCGCCGGGTCGTGCGGCTCGAACACGGCCGCATCCTGCACGATGATGAACGAGGCTACTATTTCCGTGGACTGGGGCAGACTGCGGTTCTTCCTGGGTGAGGTTCTGGCGAACTTCACCCGTAATGCCGGCATGCAGTTCACGGCGATCGGGACCGTCGCGGTCACGATCGTCTTGTTGGGCTCGTTTCTCTTCGTCCGCCAGACGCTGACCACGTTCGGCACCGGCGTCCTCTCGCAGATCGAGATCGCCGTCTACCTCAAGGACGGCGTCGGCGACCGCGCGGCCCAGGGCTTGGCGACCGACCTCGCCCGCGATCCGCGCGTCGCCGCGGCGACCTACGTCCCCAAGGCCGACGGGCTGCGGCGGATGCACGAGGTCCTCGGCAACGACTTCGACACCTCGCTGCTGACCGCAAACCCGCTGCCCAACGCCTACCACGTGAAAGTGAAGGACGCCGACGACGTCCCAGCCGTCGCAGCCTCGATCGCGAAGGACGCGCGGGTCGCCAAGGTCGACTACGCCGCCGACACGGTCGAGAAGCTCCTCAAGACGGCGGCGGTGCTGGGGCGTGCCGGCCTGGTGCTGATCGGCTTGCTGACGCTCTCGGCGGCGATCGTGATCGCTAACACGATCCGCCTGACGGTCTTTGCACGGCGGCGTGAAATCGCCATCATGCAGTTAGTGGGCGCGACGAATACGTACATCCGCATGCCGTTCATCGCCGAGGGGATGCTGGCGGGCATCCTGGGCGCCGCCGTGGCGATCGGCGTGCTGGCGCTGGCCGAGCACGAGATCGTGCCGCGCCTCGCGCAGACGCTGGCCTTCGTGACCTTCAGCGTCAACGCGCCGGTGTTGTGCGGCGAGTTGCTGGCCTGCGGCGCGGCGGTCGGCCTGATCGCCGCCTGGTTCAGCGTCGGCCGGCACCTGCGCGCGTGAGCGCCGGCGGCGGGACGATTCTGCTGGTCGACGACGACACGCGTCTGCGCGGGATTCTGCGCGCGAACTTCGAGGTCGTCGGTTACTCGGTCGTCGATGCCGCCGACGGCGCCGGCGCGCTGGCCATGCTCGACCATGGCCGGCCCGACGCGATCGTGGTCGACGTGCTGACCGCGCGCGACGACGGGCCGACCGTCGTGCGACGCATCCGCGCCCACTCCGAGGGCGCGCGCGTCCCGCTGATCGTGCTGACCAGCCGCAGCCGCCCCGACGAGGCGGTCCGCGCACTCGAGGCCGGCGCCGACGACGTCGTCGTCAAGCCGTTCGCGCCCGAGGAGATGATCGCGCGCGTGCGCGGTAAGATCGTCCGCGCGGCCCAGGTCGAGGCCGTCCAGCCGCTGACCAAGCTGCCCGGCAACGGCCCGATCGAGGCCGAGATCCGCCGCCGCATCGCGGGCACCGCGCCGTGGTCGGTCCTCTACCTCGACCTGGACGGCTTCAAGGCGTTCAACGACGCCTTCGGCTTCGCCAAGGGCGACGACGTCCTCAAAATGCTGGCCAGCACGATCACCGAGACGGTGCGTGGCCGTGGCGAGCTGGACGACTTCGTCGGCCATGTCGGCGGCGACGACTTCATCGCCGTCGTGCGGCCGGCCGCGGCGCAGGAGATCGCCGAGTCGATCGTCGCCGGCTTCGACCGCGGCATCCGCACCGTCCAGCACGACACGCGGGTCCCGTACTGCACACTGTCGATCGCGATCGTCCCCGGCTCGCGCTCGGCGCGCGGCCGCACGACCTATCGCTCGATCTCCGAACGCGCCGCCAGGGTCAAGAAGGAAGCGAAGCGGCGGCGCGGCTCGGTCGTCGTCGGCGAGGAAGAGCTCGGGTGAGCTTCCCGCGGCGCGCGCTCGCACTGCTCGCGCTGCTGGCGCTGGTCGCACAGCCGGCCCTCGCCAAGCCGCACGTGCACTCGCGTCTCGATGCGAAGATCGAAGCGCAGCGCGCGCGCGTCGAGGGCATCCACGCGAAGCTGCATCAGAAGCGCGCCGAGCTGAGCAGCGCCAAGGCGCGCGAGCAGGCGCTGCAGGCGCAGCTCGACGAGACGAACCACACCATCGGCAGCGTCAACGCGCAGCTCGGCGCGACCCAGAGCCACATCCACTCGACGCAGCGCAAGCTCGACTGGAACCGCGTGCAGCTCGCCGGCGCGCAAGCGACGCTGCGTCGGCATCAGGACGTGCTCGACCGGCGCCTGGTCGACGCCTACGAGCACGGCGACCTGGGCTACGTCGACGTGTTGCTGCGCGCGCGCTCGTTCGACGACTTTGTCGAGCGCTGGAATGACATCCGGTACCTGGTGAAAGCCAACGAGGCGACGATTCGTGCGCGGCGCGCCGACGAGCAGCAGGTCGTCGCGATCCAAACCAGCCTCCTCGGCGCGCAGAGCGCGCTCGAGTCGGAGCAGCAGCAACAACAGCAGCAGCGCTACGCGCTCGACGGCCTGGCGCAGCAGCGCCGCAACCTGGTCGCGGCGGCCGACGATCAGCGCCGCACGGTCCAGGCCGAGGTCGTGCAGCTCGACGACATCTCCGAGGCCGAGGAGGCGCAGCTCGAGGCGCTGATCCGCCAGAAGCAGATCGAGGCCGAAGCAGCGTACCGGTCGGCGCGCCGCGCCGCGCTCTTGGCCGGCGAGCAGCTCCCGCCCGAGCCGGGCGCGCCGGGCGAGCTGATGTGGCCGGTCTCCGGGCCGATCACCTCACCCTTCGGCTACCGCATGCACCCGGTCTACCACCGGATGATCCTGCACGCCGGGATCGACATCGGCGTCCCGACTGGGACGACCGTCGCGGCCGCCGCCGACGGGCGGATCATCGTCGCCGGCTACGAGGGCGACTGCGGCAACATGGTCGCGATCGATCACCACGGCGGGCTCTCGACGCTGTACTGCCACCTCTCGCAGATCTTCGTCTCGGTCGGCCAGGACGTCCAGCGCGGGCAGGCGATCGGCGCCGCCGGCGCGACCGGCGATGCGACCGGGCCGCACGTCCACTTCCAGGTCATGCAAGACGGGCATCCGGTCGATCCCATGTCCTTCCTCAAATAGCCCTCAAGTCGCGCGCCGCACCGGCCGACCACGGGCTCAGGGAAGTCCAAGCGTTCCCGTCCAGGGTTAAAGACCCGTAAGCGTCTGGAACAAACCCCTCCGCCGGCGGGTTCTACACCTATACTACAGCTCGTCGCGCCCGGATCCGAAGGACAGCCGTTTGACCGCCCGTACCCGTCTCTTGTCCGCCGTCGCCGTCGTGGCGGTCGCCGCGTTTCTCGGCGCCGCGTACGTCGAGCGCGTCGGCGTGCCCGCCCAGGGGTCGACGGCGCTCGATCTGAGCGACGGCAGTCGCCTGGCCGGCCTCGACATCTCGACCTTCTTCGGGCGCGACCAGCAGCGGCAGATGATCGTGACGGCCTACGACCGCGTCGAGCACGCCTTCTACAAGCCGGTCGCCGACGAGATGCTCGTCAGCGGCGAGCAGAAAGCGCTCACAACCTTCCTCTCCGCCCGCAAGGTCGCGATGCCGGTCGTGCCACACGCGCTCGCCACCGGCGACCGCAGCCACGATCTGTCGCTGCTCGAGAACACGTTGACCAGCGTGCAGAAGCGCTACGCGACGGTCGCGCCGCGCGAGCTCTACACCGAGGTCGCGCTGACCGGGATGCTCGGTGGTCTCGGCGATCCGTACACGACCTATCTCTCGCCGCAAGAGATCAGCGGTCTGGACGAGCAGCTCAACGGCGGCAACTTCGGCGGCATCGGCGTCTACATCGTGCAGGATCAGAAGACCGGCGCGATCGTCGTCGATCCGATCGAAGGCAACCCCGCCATCAAAGCCGGCGTGCGCCCCGGCGACACGATCGTGGCGGTCGATGGCGTCTCGACGCTGGGCCAGAAGATCGACGCGGTCGAGCACGAGATTCGCGGCCCCAACGGCACCGTCGTCTCGCTGACCTTGCGCCGTCAAGATTCCAAAGCGACGACCGTCGTCCCGGTGACGCGCGCGCAGATTCACGTCCCATCCGTCAAAGCGAAGATCGAGGACGGCATCGAGTACGTGCGGCTGGCCGACTTCGGTCAGACCTCGGCCGACGAAGTCCGTCAAGCGATGCTCGACGGCAAGGCCCACCACGTGCGCGGCTACATCCTCGACCTGCGCAACAACGGCGGCGGCTTGCTCGACGCGGCCGTCGACATCTCGAGCCTGTTCGTCGCGCAAGGTCCGATCGTCTCGACGATCGACCGGGCCGGCGACCGGGACGTGCGCGACGCGAGCGGTCAGACGATCGGCGCCACGCCGCTGGTGTTGCTGGTGAACCAGTACACGGCCTCGGCCTCCGAGATCACCGCCGGCGCCGTCCAAGACAACGGCGTCGGCACCCTGGTCGGCGAAAAGACCTTCGGTAAGGGCGTCGTCCAGAGCGTCTACAACTTACCCGACAAAGGCGCGCTCAAGATCACGACCGCGCGCTACCTCACCCCCAAGGGCCGCGACATCCAGCACAAGGGGATCGTCCCCGACGTCGTCGTGAACCAGCGCGTCGACCTACCGATCATCGACACCCCGGCCGACAAGCAGCTTTCCGCTGCGAAAAAGATCATCGAGACCAAGAAGGACGTTTGATGAACCGCCTCATCCCCATTGCCACTGCCGCCCTGCTCGCGCTTGCCCCGGCGCGCGTGCCGGCCGCGACCACGACCCCGACCCTCTCCTCGCAGCAGAACGAGGAGCTGGTATCGACGTACGCGCACCTCACGGCCGACTTCTACAAGCAGGTCGACCGGCAAGCGGCCCTCGACGGCGCGCGTTCGGGGATCATCCTGTACCTCAAGAAGCAAGGCCACATCGCCAAGCCACAGTTGCCGCCGATCACCGCCCGCGCCGACGACCAGGCCAACGCCGAGGCGTTGCAGCACGAGGTCGCAGCCGCCGTCGGTGAGTACGCCAACAAGCTGCAGCCGATCGATTCGATCTCCGGCTCGACGCAGATCATGTACGCGGCCGTGGACGGCGTGCTGCGTTCGGTCAAGGACCGCTACACGGTCTTCCTCTCGCCGAAAGAATACGCGGCGCTCAACGAAGGCCTCGACGGCACCTCGTTCGGTGGCGTCGGTATCTCCTACACGATCGACGACAAGACGAAGAACCTGATCGTCGAGAACGTCATCCTCGATGGGCCCTCCGACAAGGCCGGCCTGCAGTCCGACGACGAGATCGTCGCGATCGACGGCAAGCCCGTCACCACGATCCTGACCGGTGCCGATTCGCTCGAACTGCAGCAGAAGAAGGTCACCGAAGTGCTGCGCGGCGAGCCTGGAACGAAGGTCAGCCTGACGATCCTGCGCGACGGTAAGACGCTCGCGCCGGTGACGATCACTCGCGCCGAGATCCACCAGCCCAGCGTGCTGGCCAAGATGCTGCCCGGCAACGTCGGCTACGTCGACCTGACCGTGTTCGGCGCCTCGACCGCGCAGGAACTCGACACCGCGCTCAAGCGCCTCGACTCGGAAGGCGCGAAGGCCTACGTCCTCGACCTGCGCTACAACGGCGGCGGCTACCTCAACGCCGCAGTCGACGTCAGCTCGAAGTTCATCTCGAATGGCCCGATCGTCAGCGTGCAGTCGCGCGCCGGGACCGACACCGAATACGACGCGGAGAACGACGCGATCGCGCCGCGCCCGCTGGCGGTGCTGGTCAACCAGTACACGGCCTCCGCCTCCGAGATCACCGCCGGCGCGATCCAAGACAGCGGCGTCGGCACGCTGGTCGGAACCAAGACGTTCGGCAAGGGCGTCGTGCAGACGATCTTCCCGATGCGCGACGGCTCGGCGGTCAAGATCACGACCGCGCGCTACTTCACCCCCAAGGGGCGCGACATCAACGCGGTCGGGATCGAGCCCGAGATCGTCAGCGTGATCCCCAAGGACCAGAAGATCCGCCCCGGTGACGTCAAGCAAGACCCGCAGCTCGACGCCGCGCTGACCTACCTCAACGGCCGGCTGGCCCAGCAGTTGCCCGCCCCGGTGGCGAGCCCGACGAGCCAGTAGCCGGGAACAGCGCGCGTTCGATCTCGTCGAACGTCGCGAACGACCGCACCCGCAGACCGCGCCCTCGCGCAAACCGTTCGAGGGCGCGGTTCTTTTTTGCGAAGACTTCGTCGGCGGCGAGCGCGCCTTCGAAGTCGCTGATCCCGTCCCCGACGTAGATCGTGTACTCGCCGGCAGCGCGCACGGCGCGCACCCGCGCCGCCTTGTCGTGGCCTTGGACCGAGTCGTCGATGAAGCGCAGCCGCCAGCCGGTCGGATCGAAGTCGACGTCGTTCGCGTAGACCGGGACGTCGACGCCGGCGCGCGCCAGCGCCGGTTCGATCGCCTGGCGGATCCCCGCCGAGACGACGCAGACGCTCGCGCCGTGGGCGCGCGCGGCGCGCACGAACGACGGGAAGGTCGGGTCGAGGCGGGCGTGTGATTCGAGGAACGCGAGCGCGTCGGCCGGTGCGAGCCGCAGCGCGCCGGCCTCGCGCTGCAACGCCTCGCGCAGCGTGATGCGGCCGGCCGCGAAGTCGGCTTCGATGGCGTCCCAGGCGGCGTCGCCGGCAAACGCGCGAACCAGGACGTCGAAGGTGTCGACGTCGGTGATCGTCCCGTCGTAGTCGACGAAGATCGCCGTCGGCGACCCCGGCGCTCCGAGGGTCAGGTCTTCTTCCGAGCCGTGGTCGCGCTCTTCTTGACGGCCGGTGCCTTCTTGACGGCGGTCGTCGACTTCACCGCCGTCGCCTTGGCGGCGGTTGACTTCTTCGGAACGGCGGCTTTCTTGACGGCGGCCGTCGTCTTCGAGGCGGTGGCTTTCTTGACGGGCGCCGTCATCTTCACGGTGGCGGCCGGGTCGGCACTCAGCTTGCGGGAACGGGTCGTCCGCGCGGCCGGCGCGGATGCCGGCGGGAGCGCCGGAACCGGAGCCGCGGCCTCGAGGTGCCCGCCGACGGCCAGATCGCGTTCGTCCTTGGTGCGCTGACGACGCGACGGACGCGCCGAGCGGATCGCTTCGCCGGCCGGGATCATGATCGACGGCGGCGGGGCTTCGACGGCGACGTCGCCGCGCTTGCGGTTCCAGGGCGCGATCGCGCGCGACGGCGCCGGCGGCGCGGTCTCGCCCGTCGGTTGGGCACCGCCCTCGGAGTCGACGCGGAAGATGTGCCGTTCGGGGACGATCGGGCCCGCGCTCGGCCGCGCGGTGGTTTCGGCCCCGGCGGCGACTGCCTGTCCCTCGGCACCGGTACCGGCGCCACCACGCCCGCGACGACGGCGACGACGCCGGCGGCGCTTGTGCTCGCCGGTACCCTCACCGTTCGCCCCGACGGCGACGGCCGGTTGGCCGACGGCGTCTTCGTCCTCATCGTCGTCGAGCTCCGGCGCCAGGATCGCGACGGCAGCGACGACCGGTGCGGCCGCGCTCGCGGCGACGTCGGCGCCACCTCGGCCGCCGCGCCCGCGGCGACGACGCCGACGACGGGGCCCGGCTTCTTCGCCGGCCGCCTCGCCGTTGGTGGCGACGGCAGCGGCGGCGGCAGGTGCGGGGATCGGTGTGGGGGCCGGGGCTGGCCGGCCGACGCGGTCGCCGGAGAGCTTCTCGCCCGGCAGCGTTCCGCCGATGCGCGTGCCGGAGAGCGACTCACCGGGGAGCAGTGCGACGTTCCCGTCGGCGGCCTTCTGGGCGGTCGTCTTCGGACCGGCGTGTTTGGCGACGACCTCTTCGGTCGTCGAGATTCCGATGGACGTGCGCCCGCCCAGGCCCTTCTCGGCCTCCTCGGCCAGCTCGCGCAGCTCGGCCGCCTGTTCGGCCGGCGTCAGCTCGCGCTTGCGACCGCGTCCGCCACGGCGGCGGCGCTTCTTGCCGGCCTCGGCGGCCTGCTCTTCGATCGGCGTGCGCGGCTCGGCCAGAATCTCACCGCCGTCGACGTCGAGGACGCGAATTTTGATCGTCTTGCCGACCGCGTTGGCGGCGTTCTCGACCTCGACCAGCCGGCCGGCGACGACCGCCGCGGCGGCGGTCGCGTTGGGCAGCCGCAGATTGAGCAGCTCGACCTCGAACTCGTCGCCGACACGAATCGGCGTGAACACCGGCAGTTTGTCGTCGCCGTAGATGATGCGCGGGTGCTCGGGATGCGCGGCCGGGTCGACGAAGACGTCGATCGGCACGCCGATCTGCTGCGCGAGTTGCTCGCGCTCGCTCTCGTACCAGTACTCCGCCTGCGCGGCGACGCTCGGCGCGGCCGCGACGTGGATGTGCTGCGTCCCGTTGCGGTGCGCGGCGATCTCGCGGAACGCGTCGATCGTCACCGACTCGGGCGACATCACGCTGCCCAGCCCCTCGCAGGTCGGGCACTTCCCGCGCAGTTGCTGGCCCAAGTCCTTGCCGACGCGCTTGCGGGTGAACTCGAGCAACCCCAGCGGCGAGAAGGACTGGATCGTCGAGCGGGTGCGGTCTTTGCGCAGCCCCTCTTGCAGACCCGAGATGACCTTGCTGCGATCGCCTTCGGATGACATGTCGATGAAGTCGCAGACGATGATGCCGCCGATGTCGCGCAGCCGCACTTGGCGCGCGATCTCGCTGGCCGCCTCGACGTTGGTGCGCACGATCGTGTCGTCGAGATTCTTCCCGCCGGTGAACTTGCCGGAGTTGACGTCGACGACGGTCAGCGCCTCGGTCGACTCGATGACGATCGAGCCACCCGAGGGAAGTTTCACGGTCGGTTTCATCAAGCGCGCGATCTCGTCGTCGATCTTGAAATCGGCGAAGAGCCGCTTCCCGCCCTCGTAATACTTGATGCGATCGACGTATTGCGGGCCGAGCATCCGCATGAAGTCGCGGACGTTCTCGACTTCCTTCTCGTCGTCGAGCCAGACGTTGGCGACCTGCGGGGTGATGAAGTCGCGCGCCGTCTTATAGACGAGGTTCATGTCTTTATGCAGCAGCGAGGGCGGCGGGACGGTCTTGTACTGCTCGAGGATCCCGTGCCACATGCGGATCAGCACGCCCAGGTCGGCGATCAGCTCGGCGTTCGAGACGCCGGAAGCCGCGGTGCGCACGACGGTCGCCATCCCTTCGGGACGGATCGCCTTCATGATCGTCTTGAGCCGGTTGCGCTCGTCGGCCGAATCGATCTTGCGCGAGACGCCGCTGAAGCGGCCCGTCGGCATCAGGATCAAGTAACGGCCCGGCAGCGAGATGTTGGTCGAGACGCGCGCGCCCTTGAGCCCGCGCGGTTCCTTGACGATCTGCACCAGGACGTCGTCGCCGCGGCTGACCTTCTCGGTGATGGTGTAGCCGCTGCGCCCGGAGGTGACTTCGACGTCACCGATGTTCAGCGGGGTCTTGTTGATGTCGTCGACGTACAGGAAGGCGTTGCGCCCCAGGCCGATGTCGACGAAGCTCGCGCCCATCCCGGGTAGGACGTTGACGACCTTCCCCTTGTAGATGGACCCGATGACGCGCTCTTCGCGCTCGACATAGATTTCGGCAAGACGACCTTCCTCGAGGATCGCGACGCGGTTTTCCCACGGATCGCTCGAGATGAGGATGTCGGTGGACAATGGATTGTGCTGGCCTCTCTCGGACGTCACGGCCGTCGTCCGCGGGCACATCGCGACAGCGCCGAGCGCCATCGAGCGGGCCTCACAGGCAGACGCGTTCGTCCACTTGGTTGAAAATTTCGGAAATCTGCTGAGCGCCTCCGGACGATCCAGCGCGAGCTCCTTCGCTTCGCACGATCACCTCACGGTTGCTCTCGTAGCTCTGGGGTTCGGAAGATGTCGCGTCGGTCCTCTCCGGCTCGGTCCGCCGGCCTGCCAACAGCAAGCGATCGGCAGTGCTATTGTGGGAGGCCGGGTGGCGGTGGGTTGCCCGAGGTGATGATGTGCGGCACCACGATGATGTACAGGTTGGTCGCGTCGCTGCTGTAGTGGCGCAGGCGGAACAGCCAGCCGATCAGCGGCAGGTCGCCGAGCCCCGGGATCTTCGAGTAGCTGTTGAGTTCGTCGGTCTGCAACAGGCCGCCGATGACGAAGGCCTCGCCGTCGTGGACGGTCGCCGAGGTCGTCGCCTCGCGCTGGCTGAGCGTCGGATAGCCCTGCGAATAGCCCGTCACGCTGGAGACCTGCGAGAAGATGTGCGAGGTGACGTAGCCGTCGGAGCTGACGCGCGGCTGGATCTGCAAGCTGACGCCGACGTTGACGTACTGCACCTGCTGCGAGACGGCGTTGACCCCCGAGACCGCGATCGAGGTGACGATCGGCAGCGCGTCGCCGGTCAGGATGCTCGCCGAGCTCCCGCTCTGCGCGAGGACGCGCGGCCGGGCGATGACCTTGCCGCGGCCGAGGGTGACCTGCTCGTAGACCGCCGCCTGGAGCGAGACCGAGCCCTGGCCGGTGTTCAGGTTCCGAATGCTGTACGAGGCGGCAGCGATCTGGCCGGTGGCCCCGCCGGTGAAGTCGATCCCGACGTCGTGCGCGGCGGTGTCGGTCAGCTCGACGACCTGCGTCTCGAGCACGACGCTGGGCAGCGGGACATCGAGCTTCGCGATGTTGGCCTTGATCCGCGCGACCACGTCCGGCGATCCGCTCAGCACGATCGCGTTGAGCCGCCGGTCGACGCCGATGTTCTCATTGATCGTCTGGCCCAGCGAGCTCGACGCACCGCCGCCGTTGTTGAAGAAGGCGGGTTGCGCCGACGAGGCCTGGCCGATCCCGCCGAAGCTGCCGTAGCCGCTGCTGCTGCCGGCGGAGCCGAAGTTCTGCTGCTGCGGGACGAAGTTGTCGTTCGAGGGGATTTGCTGCCCGGCGACGAGCAGCCCGACGATCTCGCTGACGTCGGCGTACTTGAGCGGGACGACTTCGATCGGACCGTTGGTCGAGCTCGTCGGCGGCGGCACCGTCGCGCCGCCCGCCCCGAAAAAGCGCACCTGCGCGCCGAGCACGGTGAAGAGGCATTCGATGCTCTGCCCTGCGCCGCTGGCGAGGTCGAGCCGGGCCGGGACGCTCAAGTGGAAGGCAACCGTGGTCACGTTCCCGACCGCGACGACGGTGATCCCAGCCAGCGGATCGGAGCCGGCGAGCTGGGTCGGAACGCTGGCGCCGGGGGTGGTCCCGGCTAGGATCAGCGCAATGTCGCCCGTCCCGTTGCCCTCGATCCGGTAGCTGGGGATGCCACCATTGAAGACCAAGGTGACGCGTGGCGCTTGCCCGGGCGAGCTGTCCGACCGAACACCGATGAGCCCAGCCGCCTGGGCGACGCCTGCACTGCCGAGGGCCACCGCGAAACAGACCGTCGCCGCCAGCCGGCGGGCCGTGGTCAAGCGCGCCGGCACGCCCCACCAGCCGACCATGAGCCTGTTCTCGGGGGTCCGCAAGAAAGTTCCTCTCGTGTATCCCGGGATGCAAGGAAAAGGGCCCCAAGTATGAGTAAAGTGTGAAGAGTCGGGTGTCCTCTTCTTGCTGTCTCTGTCCTGCCGGTCACTCGACCGCCACCTTTGTACGCTACGCGTCACGGAGGCACTCTTGAAGACACGAACGCGAGCCGCGCTCATCAGCGCGGCTATTCTCGCCTCGACCGCCCTCGGCGTCGTCGCGACCGTCCCCCGGATCTCGGACGCCTCGGGCCAAGAGATTCAGAACCCACCGCAGCTCTACAGCTCCAACGGCACCCTGAACGTCACGCTCGCCGCCGCCGTCAACCCGGCGACCGGCTTGCCGGCGCTGTCCTACAACGGCGTCATCGGGCCGATGGGTCCGGCCTTGCACGTCAATCCGGGCGACACGCTCAACGTCAACTATTCGAACCATCTGCCGGTGACCGGCGCTGACGGGATGTGCATGTCAGCGAACGTCTCCAACGGCGTCGACTACATGGACTACACGAACCTTCATTACCATGGGATGAAGGTCTCACCGAATCCGCCCGCCGACCAGGTGATCACGACGTTGCTCTCGCCTGGACAGAGCTATGCCTACTCGGTGCCGATCCCGGTCGACGATGCACCGGGGCTGTACTGGTACCACGCGCACCCGCACTGCGAGAGCAACCGGCAAGTGACCGGCGGCGTCAACGGGACGCTGGTCGTGGGCGGGATCGAGAAGTACTACCCGCAAGTCGCGTCGATGCCCGAGCGGGTGCTGGTCATCCAAAACCAGTATCCGGCCGGCGTCGTCGTCAACTCCGCGAAGCTGCGCTTCGCGCGCAACAAGCAGCTCCACGCCTTGGGCGTGACGCGTGCCGCTGCGAACGCACGGGTGCCCGCGGGCTTGCGCCGTACGGCGCAGTCGTCGTCCACGAATCCCGATTGCACCGCCCCCGCGGCGTATAACGTCACCCTCAACGGCCAGCCGGTCGATGCGCCGGCGACGCCGCCGCAGATCTCGATCGGCCCCGGCCAGAAGCAGTTCTGGCGGGTCGCCAACGAGGGGTCGAACGTGGCGGTCGACATCGCGCTGGTCGGGCCCAAAGGCCAGCTTGCACCGTTCCAGGTGATCGCGCGCGACGGCCAGCCGCTGTCGTATCACGACCCGACGAACGAGTACTTGCAGGTCACCGACTTCGTCCTGATGCCGGCGGCTCGGGTCGAACTGATCGCGACCGGCCCCAGCGGCCCGGGCTGGACGCTGCAAACGTTGTGCGTCGACACCGGTCCGGTCGGGGATCCCGCACCACAGCGCGTGCTGGCGACGATCAACCCGCATACCTTCAACGGTCCGCCGCTGGTACCCGCCAACGACAACATCCCGGCGTTGCAGAAACCGCCGTTCAACATCCTCACCTACCCGATCGCGCAGTACCGCACGCTCGTCTTCAGCGAGGATGCGGTCGGGGACTTCTACATCAACGGGCAGGAGTTCAACCCCAACGCGCCCCCGATGTTCACCCCGAAGGTCGGCACCGTCGAGCAATGGACGATCATCAACACCGCAACGGAGATCCACGCCTTCCACATCCACCAGATCCACTTCTTGGTGCAGTCGGTCGGCGGGGTCCCGGACGGTCCAGCGCAGGATTATCGAGATACGATCGAGTTGCCGGTCTCAAACGGAAGGGCGAACTCGAACGTGGTGGTCGCGCTGATGGACTTCACCGACCCGATCATCGTGGGGACCTTCGTCTTCCACTGCCATCTCCTCGAGCACGAGGACGGCGGGATGATGGCGAAGATCCAAGTCGTTCAGTAACCGTGCAGTAGGCACGCTCCGAACGCGACGCGGCGCGGCGGGTTACACCCGCCGCGCCGGCGCGTCGCCGAAGACCAAGGCATCCTTCTGCAGGATGATGTTGAGCAGGATGCCGACCGCGGCATAGTCGCTCACCAGCGCACTGCCGCCGTAGGACATGAAGGGCAGCGGGATGCCGGTGATCGGCATGATCCCGATCGTCATCCCGATGTTGACGACGATGTGAAACGCCAGCATCGCGACCAAACCGACCGCCAGCAGCACCCCGAAGCGGTCGCTCGCGGCGACGACGGCGCGCATCGCCGACGCCAAGATCACGGCGTAGAGCACGAGCAGCGTCAGCGCGCCGACGAAACCCCACTCTTCACCCAGCGCGGTGAAGATGAAGTCGCGCGAGTTCTCCGGCACGAAGGCGAGTTGCGTCTGCGTCCCGTGAAAGAGCCCCTTGCCGAACCACTCACCACTGCCGACCGCGATCGTCGACTGGTTGAGGTTGTAGCCGACGCCCTGCGGGTCGAGCGTGGGATCGAGGAAGACCAGCAAGCGCGCGCGCTGGAACGGCTTGAGCAGATGCTCGCTGGTCAGCACGTAGGCGGCCGCGGTCGCGATGGCGCCCAAATACAGGCCGAAGTCGAGCAGGTTCGGCAGCCCGAAGTACAGCTCGGCCGTCAGGATCCCGCCGATGACCAAGGTCGTGCCGAGGTCGGGCTGCTTGAGGATCAGCGCAGCCGGGATCGCGACCGCCAGCAGCGGCAGCCACAGCTCGTGGATCCTGCGGTAGCTGCCGCGGCAGAGCAGCGCGGCGATCGCGATCGCCAGCACGACCTTGGCCGGCTCCGAGGGCTGGAAGACGAACCCGCCGAGCTTGATCCAGCGGGCCGCGCCGAGCGCCTCGTGGCCCTTGACCGTGATGAAAACCAAGAGCGCCAGCGTCACCAGGTAGAGCGGGAGCGCCCAGCGGCGCCAGACCCGGTAGTCGATGAACGCCAGGCCCAGCATCAGCACGATCCCGACCAGCGCGTAGGCGATCTGGCTGCGCCACTCGCCGCCGGCGCTGCGGTCGTGCAACGTCGCGGAGCGGATGAAGAGGATCCCGAGGATCGTGGTCAGGACCGGGACGATCGCTAGGGGCCAGCTGAACCGGGTGTACCAGGGACGCTCCACGATCGGCCAGCGTTCGGCGCGAGCGCGAGTGCCCCGCTTAGGTCGCCTGGGCCGCGGGCGCCGAGGCGCCGGCCGCCTTGCGCCGCCGGCGCCGGCGGGGCGTCGCGACCGCCCCGGGATCGGGCGGCGGCGCGGGGGGGCGCGGGACGTGGCGGCTGCGCATCCCGAGGATCGGGATGTTGGCAAGCATCGCGATGCGCGTCTCCTGCTGCTCGAAGGTGACGTCGCAGCTGGCGGCGTCGACCTCGACGTAGCGCGAGATGACCTCGATCAAGTCGCCCTTGAGCGCTTCGATGACGTCGGGCGCGAGCGAGAGATGGTCGGAGAGGAGGACCAGGCGCAGCCGCTCCCGCGCCGTCGTGCTCGACGGCTCGCGGCCGAACAGGCGGTTGAAGAATTCGATCACGGGCGGCCCCCGAAGAGCTTTCCGAAGAACGTCTTTTCGCGTGGGATCTCGGGCGCGCCGGTCAGCGCGCCGGTGATCCGCTGCGCGATCGCCCGGTAGGCGGCGCCGGCCGGCGAGTCGGCGTCGAGCGCGACCGGCTCGCCCCGGTTGGTCGCGATGATCACGTCGGGCGCGTCGGCGACGACGCCCAGCAGCGGCAGCCGCAGGATCGCGTTGACGTCGTCGACCGAGAGCATCTTGCCCTTGCGGACAAGGTCCGGGCGCAACCGGTTGACGATCAGCTGCACCGTGCGCCGCTCGCCGAGCAGCCCGACGACGCGGTCGGCGTCGCGCACCGCCGAGACCTCGGGGGTGCAGACGACGATCGCTTCGTCGGCGGCGACGATCGCGTTGGTGAAGCCCATCTCGATCCCGGCCGGGCAATCGATCAGCACGAAGTCGAAGCGTTCGCGCAGCGAGTCGATCAGGGCGTGGAACGCGGCGGTGTCGACGTCGTCCTTCTCGCGCGCTTGCGCGGCGGCGAGCAGTTTGAGCCGCGGGACGCGCTTGTCGGTGACCAGCGCCTCGTCGAGCGTCGCGCCGCCCTCGAGCACGTCGAGGACGTGGTGGCGCACGCGCGCCTCCAAACCCATCACGATGTCGAGGTTGCGCAGCCCGACGTCGGCGTCGACCAGGACGACAGTGGCGCCGCCGGCGGCCAGCGCCGCACCGACGTTGGCGGTCGTCGTCGTCTTACCGACGCCGCCCTTGCCGCTGGTCACCACGATGGCGCGGCCGCGCCGCTGGGGCACCGCCGCGGGGGCGGACTGTTCGCTGGGGAGCACGTCGTGGAGCATCTATCCGGCCATCCCGAAGAAGCGCTCGAAGAACCCGGGCGCGTTGAGCGACGTAAAGGGAACCAGCTCGCCCTCGAGCCGGCGGGCGATCTTCGTATAGATTGCCGCCAACCGCGCGTCGGGGCTGAGCACGATCGGCTCGCCGCGGTTCGTCGTGTCGATGATCTCCGCGTCGTCGGGGATGATGCCGAGCAGCTCGGCCGAGAGGATGTCGGTGACGTCCTCGACCGAGAGCATGTCGCCGCTGCGCACCATCTCGGGCCGGATGCGGTTGACGATCAGCCGCAGCGGCAGGCCGCGGTCCTGCAGCTTCCCGATCACTCGGTCGGCGTCGCGGATCGCGCTGACCTCGGGCGTCGTGACGACGATCGCCTCGGTCGCGCCGGCGATCGCGTTGCGGAAGCCGTGCTCGATCCCGGCCGGGCAGTCGATGATGACGTAGTCGCACAGCTCGCCGAGCTGGACGACGACCTCGGTCATCTGCAACTCGCTGATCGCCGTCTTGTCGCGCGTCTGCGCCGCCGGCAGGATCGCCAGGTTGTCGAGCCGCTTGTCCTTGATCAGCGCTTGGCGCAACTGGCAGCGCCCTTCGACGACCTCGACCAGATCGAACACGATCCGCTTCTCGACGCCCAGCACGAGATCGAGGTTGCGCAGCCCGATGTCGGCGTCGACCAACACGACCCGCTTCCCCAACTGCGCGAGCGCCGCGCCGACGTTCGCGGTGGTCGTGGTCTTTCCGACGCCGCCTTTCCCCGAGGTGACGACGATCCGGCGTGCGCTCATGCTTGCTGCTCCCGGCGGAGGTCCGCCTCGGCGAAGGGGACGACGACGATGCGGTCGCCGGCGATCGAGGCGTGCTCCGGACCGCGCGCCGTGCCGCGTCCGGCGCTGGTCGCGATGACGGTCGCGATGCGCAGCTGGGTCGGCTCGAGCTCGAGCGCGATCACCCGCGCGCTGCGATCGCCTTGCGCGCCGGCGTGAGCGACGCCGCGCAGCGCGCCGAAGACGACGATGTCGCCCGAGGCGACCAGCTCGGCACCGGGGTTCACGTCGCCGATGACGACCAGGTTGCCCAGGTTGTGCATCGCCTGGCCGCCGCGCAGCGTCCCGCGGTGGTAGAGGGTCGAGAGCCCGACCGGCAAGACCCGCGGCACGGCGGCCGGGATGGCGACGCCGGCGGCGGCGACCGCAGCGTGGCGTGCGCCGTAGCCGCGGCGGCGCTGGACCATGTCGGCCCGGGCGCCGGCGAAGTCGGCGACCAGCGAGCGCGCCTCCTCGGAGAGGCGGATCTCGCGGCTGGTGCGGCGGCGCGGCAGCGCGGCGACCTCGGGTGGCAGCCCCGAGCCCAGATAGGCGAGTTGCAGCTCGGCCGCGAGCGGCGCGATCGCCTCGACGCCGCTGACGCCGTCCAGGACGATCCCGAACTCGGCCAGCGCGTCGCGAAAGGCTGCCAGCTCGGCGGCAGGCGGCTCCAGGATTCCCAGATTCGCGACCGCGCGGCTCCCACGGTAGAAGTCCGGCCGCGTGGCGAACTGCTCGCGCAGCTCCTCGACGGCAGCGGCCAGTGCGCGGTCGACCGCGATCTCGACATTTCGCCCGCGCCCGCGCACGTTGCTCATCAGAAACCCTCCTGCTTCATGATCCGCCGCCCGTTCCGAGCGCCCGGAGCACGGCCCTGCGCGTTCCACACCGCATGCACAAGAAGCTTGCGTTGTCCACACGCTATCCGCAAGCGGCGGCGGCCGACGGTGGAGAGCGCCGGGCGCGCGTCGAAGAAAGCTGACCCGCTCACCCGGTGTCCGCATCGAGGAAGCCGCCATGTCGTTCCGACGGTCCTTCTCCATCGTGCTCAGTTTGGTGGTGCTGTGTGCCACCATCCCGGCACCCGCGTCCGCGATCTCGACCGCCCAAGAGGTCGCGATCGGCAAGGAATACGACAAGCAGATCACCGACACGACCGTCGTCGTCACCGACCCCCTGTTGAACCAGTGGGTCAACGACATCGCGAACAAGCTGTGGGCCGAGACGGCGCGCAAAGACGTCCCGTACTCGATCAAGATCCTCGACGTCCCCGACATCAACGCGTTCTCGACCCTGGGCGGCTACATCTACATCAACGTCGGCACGCTCGATTTCGCGCAGTCGGACGACGAGCTGGCCGGCGTGATCGGCCACGAGACCGGCCACATCGAGCGCCGCCACGTCATCACCAGCTACAACAAGGCGACGATCCTGAACATCCTGTTCACCATCGGGTCGATGTTCTCGCCGCTGCTCTACCGGTTCGGCCAGCTCGCCGAGGCCGGGATGCTGGCTCGCATCTCCCGCGACGACGAGAACGAGGCCGACAAATACGGCGTGCTGCTGATGTCGCGCGCCGGCTACGACCCGGACGCGATGAGGACGTTCATGGCGCACCTCGGCGCGGTCGAGCACGAGGGCCACGGCGCGATCGACAAGTATCTGGCCGACCATCCCGACGTCGACAAGCGGCTGGCCAACCTCGACGGCGATCCCGGGCTCAACCCGCAGACGCGCACCGACGATCAGCGCACCGCGCAGGCGATCCACGACTTCGACACCGCGCGCTACAACATCGCTTCGATGAAGTTCACCGACCTGCTCGCCCGCCATCCCGCCGATCCGATCGCGCGCTTCGATCTGGGTCAGTCGCAGCTCGCGCTCGGCCAGACCGCCAAGGGCGAGCAGAACTTGTCGGCGGCGGCCGACGAGGTCTCGCCGCAAGCCAAGGCGCTGGCCGACGTGCGCATCGAGGGGCTGCGCGAGGCGGAGCGCCGGCTCGACCTGCTGCACCCCGACCTGAGCCCGTTGCGCGCTTCGTTGCAGACGGCGCAGGACCAAGAGGAACAGGCCCGCACCGCGATCGTGACGCGCCGGCAGCAAGGCCTCGACCAGCTCAAACTCGTCCGCGCCCGGGTCGAGAACATCGTCTACGGGATGGTCAACCTCGGCGGCGTCCAGCCGCGGCCGGGCTCGCGGCTCGAGACGGTGATCCACAACATCAACACGATGTCGAAATCGCTCGACGAGGCGGTCGGCAAGAGCACCGCGGTGCTGAGCGGCGTCGGGACGCTCGAGCGCTACAAAGAAGGCGGTCTGGTACGGGAGAACGCCGAGATGCTGACCGAGCTGGGCGCGCCGCTCAAGCTCGACGCGCCGCCGCCGCAGGCGCTGGCGATCTTCCCCACCTATCCGCGGATCCTCAGCCGGCTCGGCGCGGCCGACGCGGACATGCTGCGCGCGGTCGACGCGGCCCGCGCCTCGCTGGCGCTGCTCGACGTCGGCGCGATCGATCTCGACGCGTTCGTGCGCGTGCTCTCGCGGGTCGGGATCGACGGCTCCAACGACATCCGGATCGACGACTACCACCGGCTCGAGCCGACGATGATCAAGGCCGTCGATTCGCTCAACAAAGCCGCCGTCGGTTCAGCGCAGTCGGCGCAGCTCTACAACATGGCGCGCTGCCGGCAGCTCCAGGCGCGCATCGACATGCTGGGACTGCAAGAGTCGTCCGACCGCTACGCGACCTTCCAGCACGCGCTCGACGTGCGCTTCCACACCGGCGGGCTCGACTACGCCGCGGTGACCGCGCAAGACCTCGCGCCCGGCGACGTGGCGGCGGCCGTGATCGTCGGCGCCGACACCAACGCGACCGCCCAGGCGATCCTGGCCGAGGCGGCGGCCGGCGGCAAGACCGTCGTCGACGTCGCCAACGAGCGCGGGATGGACGCGCAGGCGCTGGAGATCTTCCTGGGCCTGGTCTATTTGGACTACACCGACGATCCGATCAAGGAGGTCCACGGAGCCGGCGTAACCGGGGGTGGCTGGACGGGGTAGGAGCCTGTCGTGAACCCTGCCTCAGCCGTCGCCGCCTTCGAGCGCCTGCGCGGATCGCTCAACCTCGGGGCGGTCCATGCCGGCGCCCGGCAGCCCTTCAAGTTCTTCGTCTGCGGCGATCCGGCGCTCTTGGGCGACCTGCGTGCGGTGCTGCTGGCCGGCTACGAGGGGACGATCCCGCCCGAAGCGGCGGCGGCGCTCGAGTCGCTGGGCCGCGAACGCACCGTCGACCTGACCGACGCGCGGGCGGTGATCTGCGTCGGCCACTCGGTCTCCCGCGAGGCGCTCGGCCTCGAGCGGCTGGCGGCGCTGCGGCTGCCGGTGTTGGTCCTGGTCGTCGATCCGGCGGTGACTGCGCCGAGCGGGCCGGCTCAGCCGCCCGGCCCGGGCGGCGTCGAGGAGTACGTCGTCGACCGGCTCGTCTACGAATCGCTGCGCGGTCGCTTCCTGCCGCATCTGATCGAGTGCTGCAAGGGGACCGAGATCGCGGTCGGCCGGCTGTTGCCGGCGTTGCGCGAAACCGTCGCCACCAAGTTGACCCGCGATGCGTCGCTCAACGCGCTCAAGGTCGCCGGCGCGAGCGCGGTGATCGACCACGTTCCGGTGCTCGGCGTCGTGCTGGGCGCGTTCGCCTCGGCCGGCGACATGTTCGCGATCACCGCGATCCAGATGACGCTGCTGCTGCAGATCGGCGCGACCTACGGCCGCGATCCCGACCTGGCACACATGTGGGAGCTGCTGCCGATCCTCGGCGGCGGCTTCGGCTGGCGCGCGCTGGCCCGCGAGCTGTCGGGCTTCATCCCCGTCGGCGGGATCCTGATCAAGGCCGCGATCGCCTACGCCGGGACGGTCGTCGTCGGCGAGGGCGGGCAGTACTACTACGCCCACGGCCGGCAGATGAACGCCGGTGAAGCCGCGCGCATCTACGAGGACGCGCGAGCCTCCGCGATGACCTTCGCCCGCGACATGTTGAACCGGCTGCGCGGACGCTGAACGCTAGGCGCGGCGGCGGCGCGGCAGCAACAGCGCAGCTGGGATGCCGAGCGCCATGATGAGCGTTGCGAACAAGAACGTGTCGCCGTAAGCCTGGACCTGCGCCATCAGCGCGACCTGCTGCGCGGCGAGGATCTGCGCGACGTGCGCGGGCACCTGCGTCGTCAGCGCGTGCAGTCCGGCGGCGAAGCCCGGGCGCGCCAGCGTCGCGGCACCGGCGTCCTCGGAGAGGTGCACGGCCGCGCGCGCGGTGAGATACGTCTGCCCGATCGCGATGCCGACGCTGCCGGCGACCTGCCAGACCGTGTTGAGGATCCCCGACGCGCGGCCGGACTTCGTGCGCGGCACGACCGAGAGCGCGACGCTCGTCAGCGGTGTGAAGAGTAAGCCCAGCGCGCCGTTGCGGATCAGCGCGTCGAGCGCGATGCGGTGGAAATCCCAGTCGAGGTCGATACGGGCGAAAAGGTACGATCCGACCACGGCGACGATCACACCCGCGACGACCAGCGGGCGTGAGCCGATGCGGTCGGAGAGCGTGCCGGCGATCGGCATCATCAGCGTCATCGCGATCCCGGCCGGCATCAGCACCAGCCCCGCCATCGTCGGCGTCCAGCCGAGGAGGTTCTGGGTGAACAGCGGCAACAGGAAGATCGCGAAATAGTAGGCCATCCCGACGATCGCGCGCAGCCCGACCGCCAAGGCGAAGGTGCGCTCGGCGAACAGTGAGAGGTCCATCATCGGCGCGCGCGCGTGCAGCTCGTGCCAGACGAAGCCGACGAACGATGCGGCCGCGAGCGCCAGCGAGAGCTGAACCCAGCCGTCGTCCCAGCCGACCCGATCGGCTTGCGTGAGCGGGATCAGGAACGCCGCCAGCGCGACGCTGAGCAAGCCGAAACCGGGGAAGTCGAAGGCCGGCGGTGCGGCGCGGTCGGGCGCATCCTCCGCACGCGGGATCTTCAGCACCGCCAGGACCAAGCCGAGGATCCCGATCGGCACGCCGACCAGGAAGATCATCCGCCAGTCGTCGAGGTTGTCGATGATCCAACCGCTCAGCCACGGGGCGAACGACGGCGCGAGCATCATGCCCATCCCCCACACGCCCAGCGCGCGCCCGCGCTGATGCGCCGGCACGACGTCCATGATCAGCGCCATCGAGGTCGGCGAGACGAGTCCGCCGCCGATCGCCTGCAGGATGCGAAACGCGATGATGCTGTTCTGGTCCCAGGCCAGCGACGTGAGGATCGAAGCGCCGGTGAAGATCGCCAAGCCGATGATGTAGATGCGCCGCTTGCCGAACGTATCGGCCAGCCAGCCGCCGACCGGCATCGCGATCGAGTAGCCCAGCATGTAGCCGGTGACGACCCACTCCATCGTGCCGATGTCGGAGCCGAACGCGGCGACGAGGTTCGGCAGCGCAACGTTGGCGACGGCGGAGTAGAGCGGCGCCAGAAAGTTGCCGATCATCACCACGCCGATCAGCACCCAGGGATTGGCGACCGCGACGTGCCGCGGTGTGCGCGGCGCCGGCGTGACACCGGCCTCGTCCGCGGCGCGCAGCGCCGGGAAGCGGTCAGCCGCGAACGCCACGCGCTTCTTCCTCGGCGACGCGCCGGTCGAGGAAGGCGACGTCGTGGTCGAGCGCCTCGGCCTCGCGGGTGGCCGCGTCGAGTTCGCGCCGCAAGCGAGCGACGCGCGCGCGCAGCGACTCGGCATCGGCGCGCGCCGCGGCGGCGACCGCGCGCAGGTCGCTCAGCGCCAGGCGCCGCCGGCCGGTCTCGTCCTGGAAGCCGCGGTAGCGGAGCACGTTACGGATCGTCGCCAGGGTGAAGCCGAGCTGCTGCATGGTCACGATACGGCCGATCAGCTCAAGGTCCGGCTCGCCGTACAGCCGATGCCCACCCGGGGTCCGCGCCGGCCGCAGGAAGCCGAGCTCCTCGTAGTAGCGCAGCGTCCGCGCGCTCAAGCCCAGCCGAGCCGCCGCCTCGGCGACCGTCAGGAGGGCCGGCCGGGCTGCGCTCGTCGCGGTCATCAAGTGCTAGTTTACGTCAACGTCAGGTTTACGGCAAGCCCCCTCGCCGCTCGTCGCACGGCGGCGTCTAGTGACCGACCAAGTATTCGAGCAGCCCCTCGTCGTTCAAGTTGCCGTAGGCGGCGATGAGGGTCGGGCGCACCTTACCGGCGATCCGGCTGGCCAGCCGCAGGCGCGCCGACGGTTCGAGCGTCGCCCGGCGGGCCAAGAAGCGCTCGATCAGGACGCGGTCGTCCTCGTGCAGCCCGGTTTTGGGCAGGGCGGCGTTGCGGTCGAGGTAGGCGTCGAGGTCGGGCGCCGCCGCCGCACGCTCGCGCACGACGATCGTCCCGGCGGCGTAGTCGCCCAGCCGCTTGTTCTCCTTCGAGAGCAGCGCGCTGATCGCCGAGAGCGTGTAGAAGCCGAGGCCGACCTCGACGATCCGGACCAAGTTCCGGATCACCGCGCTGCCCAGATCGAGCGGGAAGCCGCCGTCGCGCACGACCCGCAGCCCCAGCGCCCGCTTCCCCGGCGTGCGCCCCGACCACCACGCCTCGAAGATGATGAACCAGCCGAAGAACAGCAGGAAGAAAAAGATGACGATGAGCGCCAAGCCCCAGGCAAACGCGCCGCGGCTCGGCACGACGGCCGACGCGCCGGTGAAGGTGAGCGAGGCCGCCACGATCGCCACCACCGCGATCGCGCTCTGCGCCAGCAGGTCGATCAGCACCGCCAGGAACCGGCTTCCGAGCCCCGCAAGCTCGTACCGGATGGCGACGGCCTCCCCCGTCCGAACGTCGACCGTGCGCTCCATGCGTCTGTGTTATGCGTGATCGCTTCGTCGCCTCGCGGCGCGTCCGCTGGGACCGCCTGCAGGCGCTGGTCGACCGAGCCGCGCGGCGCGGCGTGCGCACGCTGGCGCCGGCCGAGATCGACGAGTTGGCGCTGGACTACCGGGCGGCAACCAGCGACCTGGCGATCGCGCAGACGCGCGGCGCGGACCCGACCGTCGTCGATCACCTGCAGCGGCTGGTCGCTCGCGCGCACGCGGTCGTCTACGTCGCGACCGCGCGCACCGGCTGGGACCGGCTGCGCCGCTTCGTCGCCCGCGACTTCCCGCGTGAGTTCCGCCGCTCGTGGGCACCGATCGGCTTCTGCGCGCTACTGACCATCGTCGCGGCGATCGTCGGCTACACCTCGGTGATGCACGATCCGGCGAACGCGCGCGCGCTGCTGCCGGGGATGGAGTTGCCCTCGATCGACCGGGCGCTGCACGACTCGAACTTCGCCTTCGACCGGGCCGACTCGCCGGCGGTCGCCTCGCAGATCATCACCAACAACGTCCGCGTCGCGGCGATCGCCTTCGCCGGCGGGATCACCGCCGGCTTGTTGACCGTCTGGATCATCCTCGAGAACGCGCTGATGCTGGGCGTCTACGGCGCGCTCTTCGCGCAACGCGGCTTCGGCGCCGACTTCTGGGGGACGATCGCGCCGCACGGCGTGATCGAGCTGACCTCGATTCAGATCGCCGGCGGAGCGGGGCTGGTCCTCGCCGGCGGGTACCTGCGGCCGGGTCGCGCGCGGCGGCGCGACGCGCTGGTGGTGGCGGGCCGCCGCGCCGCGACGCTGATCGGCGGCGTCGCGCTGCTGCTGCTCGTCGCCGGGACGATCGAAGGCTTCATCACGCCGCAGCGGATCTCGATCCCGGCCCGCGAGGCCGTCGGTGCGGCGACGGCGATCGTGCTGGCGCTCTACCTGCTCGCCGCCGGACGCGGCGGCTCAGAGCAAGCCGCGGGTCTTGACCGCGACGTAGGCGTCGAGCAGCGCGACGGTGAGGCGCGCGGCCGGGACGTCGACGACCAGGATCCCGCGGTCGCGTAGCGTCGCGACGGCGCGCGCTCGTTCGTCGGCGAGCGTCGCGGCGACCGCGCCGCGATAGGCGTCGTCGACGTTCTGCGGGACGCGCGCGAGCGCGGTCTCGATCGCGGCGTCGTTCATCAGCACGACCAGCACCAGGTGGCGCGGGAGCAGGATGCGCGTCGCGGCCAGCACCGCGCTCGAGGCGACCGGGTCGAACAGGTCGGTGAAGAGCACGATCAAGCTGCGCCGCTTGACCTCGCGCTGCAGCGCGATGAAGGCGCGCTCGTAGTCCGCCTCCTCGAGGTTGGGCTCGAGGTCGGAGAGGACGTCGGTCAGGCGCGCCGCATGGACCGCACCCACCCCAGGCGGGACGCGTGCCAGCACCGTTCCGGCGAAGGCCAGCACGCCGACCCGATCGGCCGCGAGGCGCGCGATCGCGGCGACGGCGAGCGCCGCCGAGACGGCGTAGTCGAGCTTGCGCCGGTCGCCCAGGCGCGGCGTCATCAGCCGTCCGGCGTCGAGCGCGACGACGATCTGTTGCGAGCGCTCGACGTCGTACTGCGCGACCATCACGCGCCCGCGCCGCGCCGACGCTTTCCAATCGATCGCCCGAAACTCATCGTCGGGGCCGTACTCGCGCAGCTGCGCGAACTCGCCACCGGCGCCGCGCCGGCGCAGCCGCCGCAGCCCCGCCTCGATCAACTTCGTGCGGGCGACCGGATCGCCGCTGCGGTCGAGCGCCGAGAGGTCCGGCAGCACGCGCAACGCGACCGGCGCGACGACCGTGCGCCGCCGCTCGACGAGTCCCAGCCGCGTGCGCAGGCGAGCCGAGAACGCGCGCAGCTCGGTGCGACCGCGCTCGCGCGGGACGACGCCGATCTGCAGCCGGACCGCGCTGCGCGCGGGGACGCGCGCGCGCACCTCGGGTAGGTCGATCGCCAGCCGTGGTGCCTGCGCTTCGACCAGCGCGACGACCCGCTCCGCGTCGGTGCGGTTGCGAACCTCGTAGGCGAACGCGTCGCGGCGCGCCAGCGCGAGGCGCGGCGGGTCGAGGCGCTCGATCTCGATCGGCGCGCGCAGCGCGAGCAGGTCGAAGGCGACCAGCACGACGACGACCGCCAGCGGGAGCGCCGCCGCGAGCCACGGCGGCTCGACCGAGGCGAGCGCGAACGCCGCCGCGGCCGCGATCACCAGCGCCGTCACGCCGCGCGGCGCGAGCCACACCATCAGGTGGCCGGCGCGGGGACCGCCGCCAGCACGCGCGCGATCACGTCGTCGGCGCTGGCGCCGTCGAGCTCGGCTTCCGGCCGGACCAAGATCCGATGCGCGAGCACCGGGCCCGCGATGTCTTTGACGTCGTCGGGCGTCGCGAACGTGCGCCCGTCGATCGTCGCCGCCGCCTGCGTCGCGGTGACCAGCGCCAGCGCGGCGCGCGGGCTCGCGCCGAGCGCGACGTCGGCCGACGAACGGGTCGCGGCGACGATGTCGTAGACGTACCGCTGCAGCGACTCGGCGAGGTGGACCGCGCGCACGGCGGCCTGCGTCGCGAGCAGCTCATCGAGCGTCACGACCGGTTCGACGCCGGCCGCCGCCAGGTCATGCGCGTCGAAGCCGGCTACCGCGCGCGCGATCAGCGCCCGCTCGTCGTCGGGCGCTGGATAGCCGGTGCGCACGCGCACCAAGAAGCGGTCGAGCTGCGCCTCCGGTAACGGATACGTCCCTTCGAACTCGACCGGGTTCTGCGTCGCGCAGACCAGGAACGGCACCGGCAGCGCGTGCGTGGTGCCGTCGATCGTGACCCGCCGCTCCTCCATCGCTTCGAGCAGCGCGGCTTGCGTCTTGGGCGGCGTTCGGTTGATCTCGTCGGCCAGCAGGACGTGAGTGAAGACGGGGCCGCGGCGCAACGAGAACGTCGCGCTGCGCTGATCGAAGACCGTCGTGCCGACGACGTCGGAGGGCATCAGGTCGGGCGTGAACTGGATGCGCGCGAAGGTGACGCCCAAGAGCCGCGCCAGGACGCGCACGGTCAGCGTCTTGGCCGTGCCGGGGACGCCTTCGATCAGCGCGTGGCCGTTCGCCAGCAGCGCGACCAGCAGCGTGAACGCCGCGCCGTCAGCGCCGACGACGACGCGTGCCAGCCCGGCGCGCAGGCGGGCCGGAACGGCGATCGAGGTTTGGTCCACGGGTGGTCTCCTCTCGAACGGAGCGGGTCAGGACGGCCAGCGCGATCAGCGCGCGGTCGTCGGTCGGTGGCTGCGCGCGCGCGGCCGCGATCTGTGCGGCGAGCCGCACGTTGGGCGCCGTCGCCGGCGCGCGCTCGAGCCGGCGCGCGGCGTCGGCCAGCAGCGCATCGCTCGCGCGGCCGCGGGCGTGCGCGCGCCCATAGAGCGCCGCGAACGCGTCGACGAACTCTTCGGAGGTCGGCTCGCGCGCAACGCGCAGGGTCACCGCCGGCCCCAGCGGCAGGAAGCCGTAGGCGAGCCAGGCGAGGGCCGCCAGCGCGAGAAACGCGAGCGCCAGCCGTTCGCGCACGTCGAGCGCGCGATACCACGGCCGGTCGACGAGATCACCGCGCACCGCTTCGTCGAACGCGACGACCGCGCCGGCGCGCTGCGGCGCCGCCGCCAAGTACGCCAACCGCGCGGCGCCGCCGTGGGCCAACGACGCGTTCTCGAAGGGCACCGCCGAGGCGATCGCGACGACCTCGCCGCGCCCTTCGCGATACCGGACGACGAGCGCGCCGGCGTGGTCGGCAAGCAGCGTGGTGGCGTGCACGCGGGCTGGCGCGACGATCCGTCCGTCGCCGCGCGGGGCGAGCGCGCCGACCAACCTCGCCCAGGGTCCACGCAGCGCGCCGGGCCGGCCCGTCACCGCGCGCAGCTCGGCCCCCGTGTGGTCCCCGTCCTCGCGCCCGACGCTTGGGGCGGGGCCGACGTCGACGAGCCGGCCGCCCGCGCGAACCCAGGCGTGGACGGCATCGCGCTCGGCGCCGTCCCAGGTGACCTCGACGCCCCGCGCGGGGAAGGCGAGGATCAGCGTGTCGATGCCGTCCGCGCCCAACTCCGCGTGCCGCGCGTGGAACCGGGTGACGTGCACGCCCTCGCGCGCGAGCAGTTCGTACCAGGCGGCATACCCGCCGCCGGCGACGTCACCGCTGGCGCGGGTCGGTGGCGTCTGCTCGCCGGCGCGCGGCACCAGCAGCGCGACGAGGAAGACGACGAACAACAGCGCCAGCGCGCCGATCAGGTCGCGTCTCACCGGACCAGCAACACGTCGTAGGCAGCGTCCATGCGCGCCAGCACGGCCGCGTCGGGCGCGCGCTCGCCGAACAGCGCGACGACCGCGTCGCGCGCGAGGGCGTCGAAGGCCGGATCGCGCACGGCGCGGCGCCATTCGCTCGGCGTGCGGGCCGCGTCGAAACGGACCCGCCCACGCTCGTCGAGGGCGCGCAGCGCGGCCGCCCAGAGCAACGCGGCGGCTTCGCGGAAACGCCCCGCCGTCACGGCCGCTCGCGCGCGCGTGCGCAAGGTCGCCGCATCCTGCTCCGCGCTCAGCGCGTGCGCCGCCGGCGCGCTGCTACGATCCGCACCACGCAGCCGGGGGGCGAACCGGCCCAGCAGCAGCACGACCGCCACGACGACCCCGACCAGCAGCGCGACGGCGACGAAGACGCCGATCACGGTCAGGAGATCGCCGTGCTTCTCCACCAGCGGACCGAACAGCGCGCGCATGAGCTGCTCGAACCACTCGACCACCCGATCCCACCAGGTTGGACCGCCGGTGTCGCCCAGCGCGCCGCGAAAGCGCGGTTCGGCCAAGATCGCGCGCGCGAGGTCACGGGGATCACCGTGCGGCCAGGTGGCGGTCACGCCGGCGCGGGGACCTCCGGCAACAGGTCGAGTCCTTCGCGGCGCACGCGCACGTCGGCGGCGTAGACGACGACGAACACCAGGACCAGGCCCTCGAGCAGGATCTGCCCCACGGCGATGATCGCGTAGGAGAGGACGGGCGCGTGCAGCAGCGCAGCGACGACGGCCGAGATCCCCATAACCGGGAGCGAGCCGAGGAACGACAGGGCGGAGACGATCAGGCCGGCGATCAGCGACCGCACCGCGGTCGGACGGCGAAATGCGCGGCGCAGTCCGGCTCCGATCGCGGCGCTGGCCTCGAGCTGCTCGGTCACGACCGCCACGGCGGCCAGGTTGTAGGCCATGTACGTCCAGGCGAACGTGGCGACCGCGAGCGCGATCCAGACCAGCGCGAACAGCGCGCCCAGGGCGATGGTCACGACCTGCGCGTGCGCCACGATCGCCACGCCAAGGACGACCAAGATCATCAAGAAGTAGAGCATGAAGAGCGGGACCGCGGCAATCAGCGCGAACGCCCCGAACGCGAGGACCACCAGCAGCTGCCGCGGCCACAAGCGCAGCGCGAGCGCATACGCGGCATGCAACGTGACCTGCGTTCCGGCGTAGGCGGCGGCGACGACGGCCACCACCGCGCTGACCTGCAGCAATCGCACCACGGCCGTGACGACCCAGAGCAAGCCCGTCACCCAGCCCGGCGCCGACTCCCCCTCGAGCGCGGCGAGCGCCGCGCGCTGCGCCGCCGAATTACCGCCCGCGCTCAAGACGTTTGCAATGTCCGTGAAGAGGTGCGTCGTCTGCGGCTCGAGCAGTGCATCGACGATCACCAGCGGGACGATCGCGACCGCCAGCACGGCGACGATCGGCGCGAACCGGCGCACGTAGAGCGTCACCGCCCGGTCGAGCAACTCCCCGGCGCCCAGCGGCCGCAGCTCGGTGTCCTGCACGCGCGGAAGCGTTCGCCCGGCGCCGAGGCGAATCCCGGGGGATGGAGCTCGGTACGCTCGCGGCAGTGTGGCGCTATCCGGTGAAGGCGCTGCGCGCCGAGGCGCTCGCGCGCGCGACGGTCCTGCCCGACGGATTGGAGGGCGATCGCGCGGCGGCGCTGGTCGTCACGACCGCGACGCACGCGCGGGCCGGCCAGCCGTATCGCGGCAAAGAATCGGCGCGGCTGCACCTGACGGGCGACGCCGTGGTCGCCGCGTCGTACGCCGCCGAGGCCCAGGTCGCGGTCACGTTACAGAACGACGGCGAACGATGGTTCGACGCGCGTCCCGTCTCGCTCTTGCTCGACCGCTGGGTGCGCGAGGTCGAGGCGCTCGTCGGCGAGCCGCTCGACCCGCTGCGCTGGCGCCCCAACCTCTACGTCGCGACCGCCGCCGGCGTCGAGGCGAGCGAGGACGACCTGGTCGGCGCGCGCGTGCACGTCGGCTCCGTCGTGTTGCACGTGTTAGAGCCGATCCTGCGCTGCGTCACGCCGACCTACGACATCGCGACCGGCGAGTCCGATCCGCGCGTATTGCGCGAGGTCGCGCAACGCCGCGCCAACGTCGTGGGCGTCTACTGCGAGGTCGTCACGCCGGGCGAGATCGCCGTCGGCGACACGGTCACGCTCGCATAGTCCGCACCGTCCAACGCTCGCGCGCTCACAGTGTGCGGCGGCCTTCGATCGCGCGGGCTAGGGTGTTTTCGTCGGCGTAGTCGAGATCGCCGCCGATCGGTAGGCCGTAGGCCAGTCGGGTGACGTTCACGCCGCTGGGTGCGAGCAGCCGCGAGAGGTAGAGCGCGGTCGCCTCGCCCTCGGCGTTGGGGTTGGTCGCGACGATGATCTCGGTAGGCGACTCGCTGCTGACGCGATCGACCAGCTCGCGCACGCGCAGCTGCGAGGGGCCGATCCCGTCCATCGGCGAGATCAGGCCGCCCAGCACGTGGTAGCGGCCGTCGTACGCCGAGGTGCGTTCGATCGCGAAGACGTCCTTGGCTTCGGCGACGACGCAGATCAGCGCGCCGTTGCGTTGTGAGTCGTCGCAGATCGCGCACGGATCCGCTTCGGTGATCGAGAAGCAACGCGTGCACAGCCGCACCCGTTCCTTGAGCGCGACGATCGCGGCCGCCAACGCCTCGGCGTCGGCGCGCGGCCGGTTGAGCAGATGGAAGACCAGCCGCGCGGCGGTCTTCGGACCGACCGTCGGCAGTTTGCTGAACTCGTTGATGAGGGCTTGGACGGGCCCCGCGATCGTGGTGGCGATGACGGTAGGCTCTAGAGGCCGGGGATGCGCATGCCGCCGGTGACGACGCCCATGCGCTTGGCGGCGAAGTCCTGCATCTTCTTGTGCGCGTCGGCGCACGCGACGACGATGAGATCCTCGAGCGTCTCCACGTCCTGCGGATCGACGACCTCCGGCTTGAGCGTGACCTTGGTGATCCGGAAGTCGCCGCTCATCGCGACCGTCACCACGCCGCCGGCGGCGGTCCCTTCGGTCGTCGCGTTTTGGATCTCTTCCTGAGCCTTAGCCATCTCTTGCTGCAGCTTCTGCAGCTGGCGCATCTGGTTGGGGTTCACGTCGGTCCTCGTCTCACGAGAGCTTCTCGAGCGCATAGCGCATCAGGTCGTCGCCGTCTTCGCCGTTTTCCTCGGCGACGCCGTTCTCCGGCGGCGGCTCGCCCGAGCCGACCACGACGCGCACCTCGAGCGACTGGCCCGTCACCGCGGCGATCGCCTCGCGCACGGTCGCCACGTCGCGTTTGAGGACGTCGGCGTTGACCGGATCGGGGACGCGTAGCGTCAGCGTCGTGCCGACGAGGTCGGCGACGGTCGCGCGGGAGAGCGCGGCGCGCAGCGAGGTCTTCTCGCCCTCGGCGCGCAGGCGAATACTCTGCCAGAGCGTGCGCAGCTTGGCCAGCGACAGCTCCTTCGGGACGACGGGCTCCGGCGGCGGTTCGGCCGGCGGCGCGGCGGCCGGCGGCGGTGCCGCCCGCGCGGCCGACGACTTCGGCAGCGGCTTGGCGGCCGGCTTCGGCCCGGCCGGCGGCGGAGGCGCGGCCGGTCGGGTGACCGCCTCGCCCGCCTCGAGCGCCGCGACCCGCGTGGCGAGGGCGTCGAGGCTCGGGTCCTCGGTTTGCAGCACGAAGCGCAGCAGCGCGCTCTCGAGCTCGAGCCGCGCGTTGCCCGAGCCGCGCGCGGCGGCCAGCGCCTCGGCCAACAGGCGCAGCGCGCGCACGAGCCGGTTCTGGGGGGTCGCCGCGGCGCGTTCACGGGCGACCTGGGCATCCTCCTCGGCCAGGTCTCGGGACAGCAGCTCGGGGTTGACGCGCGCGACCAGCAGGTGGCGGAACTCGCCGATCGTGCTGCGGATCAGCCCGGTCATGTCGGCGCCGGCGTCCGAGGCGTCGTCGACGATGCGCAGCGCGCCGGCAGCGTCGCCGTCGAGCGCCACGTCGCGCAGGGCGCGCGCGAAGGCGCGGCCGGTCTGCCCGAAGGCCGCGTCGACGACCTCGGCGTCGACCGGGCCGCCGGCGAACGCCGCGACCTGTTCGAGCATCGTGAGGGCGTCGCGCAACCCGCCGTCGGCGCGGTAGGCGATCGCGCCCAGCGCCGCGTCGTCGATCTCGATCCCCTCGGCATCGGCGATCTGGCGCATCCGCGCGATCATCGTCGAGATCGGGATCCGCCGAAAGGCGTAGCGCTGGCAGCGCGAGAGGATCGTCGGCGGGAGCGCCTCAGGCGCCGTCGTCGCCAGGATGAACACCGCCCACTCGGGCGGCTCCTCGAGCGTCTTGAGGAAGGCGTTGGCGCCCTCCTTGGTCAGCATGTGCGCTTCGTCGATGATGTAGACTTTGCTGCGCATCGAGGCGGGCGCGAACTTGACCGCGTCGCGCAGGGCTCGGATCTCGTCGATCCCGCGATTCGAGGCGGCGTCGATCTCCAGCACGTCCAGCGCCGTCCCCTCGAGGATCGCGCGGCAGTTCTCGCAGGTGTTGTCGGGGTCCGCCGTCGGCCCGTTCACGCACTCGATGCAACGCGCCAGGATCTTCGCCGCCGACGTCTTCCCCGAGCCGCGTGGGCCGGAGAACAGGTATGCGTGCGCGAGGCGGCCGGTCCGCAGCGCGGTGGTGAGCGTCTTGACCACCGCGTCTTGGCCGACCAGATCGGTGAACGTCAGCGGCCGCCAGGTACGGTAGAGCGACACCCCGGCCAGATTCGGGAGACCGTCGGCGCCTCCCGTCCCCGCGCCGGGACGGCACGCCGAACCGAGCAGCCTGGAGGAGCCCGAATCCCTCCGGCGATTCGCGGTGTTTCAAAATCGGCGGGCTCGGGTATTTCTAGTCCACCGGCTTTTAGGGATACCGGCTTTCACGTCACTCCGGCGCCAGCTTTCCAGCGTGGCGCTCCGTGTCGTCCCCGCCGAGCCTGGTGAGAAGGAACCATGTCGACGGACGAGTTGCGCACGCAGTTGCGCGAGAAATTCGGGTACGAGCACTTCAACCCCGGTCAGGAAGAGGTGCTCGGGCGCATCCTTGCGGGCGAAGATACGCTGGCGATCTTGGCCACCGGAGCGGGGAAGTCGCTGTGTTATCAGTTGCCCGCACTGCTGCTGCCGGGGACGACGATCGTCGTCTCGCCGCTGATCGCCCTGATGAAGGATCAGCTCGACATGCTCGCCGAGCGCGGGATCACCCTGACCGTCGCGCTCAACTCGACGCTCTCGGAAGACCAAGAGCAGGCTGCGATCGCGCGCATCGCGTCGGGTGAGATGAAGATCGTCTTCGTCACGCCCGAGAAGCTCGAGGACGACGCGTTCGTCGCGATCCTGCGCAAGCTGACGATCCCACTGTTCGTCGTCGACGAAGCCCACTGCATCTCGCAGTGGGGACACGACTTTCGGCCGGCCTATCTCAACCTGGGCAAGGTGATCCAGCAGCTTCGCCACCCGACCGTGCTCGCGTTGACCGCGACCGCCACGCCGGCCGTCCGCGAAGACGTGTTGATCCAGCTCGGGATCCCGCATGTCAAGCCGATCGTCAAGGGTTTCGATCGTCCCAACCTGGTCTATTCGGTGCGCCGCGCCGACAGCGAGGCCGGCAAGCTCAAGACGCTCAAGGAGCTGTTCTTGAAGGGCGCGCTCGAGGGGACGGGGATCGTCTACACCGCGACGATCAAGAACGCGCTCGAGGTGCAGAAGTATCTGCAGGACGAGACCGGTCTGCCGGCCGCCGTCTACCACTCGAAGTTGCAGAAGCACGATCGGACCGCGGTCCACGAGCTGTTCATGCAGGAGGCGATCCGCGCCGTCGTCGCGACCAACGCCTTCGGCCTGGGCATCGACAAGCCGAACATCCGGTTCGTCGTCCACTACGATCTGCCGGGCAGCGTCGAAGCCTACACGCAAGAAGCCGGCCGCGCCGGCCGCGACGGCGATCCCTCGAAGTGCGTGCTGATCTACCGCATGAGCGACACGCGCGTGCAGAACTACTTCCTGACCGGCAAGTATCCCGACGTCGAAGAGGTCCAAAAGGTCTTCGGGACGCTCGAGATCTTCGGCGAACAAGCCGGCGGCGTCAGCCTGACGGACCTGCGCAAGATCACCCAGCTCCCGCTGACCAAGCTCAAAGTCGTGCTGGCGCTGCTCAAGAAGAGCGGTTTCATCGAGAACGCGATGCGCGGGACGTACGTGCTGACCGAAGCCGCTCGCGAGCAGCGCGAGATGGTCCTCAACCTGGCCAACTACGAGACCAAGAAGCGCTACGACCAGTCGAAGCTCGCGATGATGTTGCAGTACGCCGAGACCACCGGCTGCCGGCGGCGCTTCGTGCTCAACTACTTCGGTGAGGACTACTCGGCGGAGACCTGCGGCGCGTGCGACAACTGCCTGCAAGGCCACCGCGTGGCGGTCTCCTCGGGCTACCGCATCGCCGACATCGTCTACCACGCCAAGTTCGGACAAGGCACGGTCGAGCGCGCCGAGAAGGATCTGGTGACGGTGCTCTTCCCGAACGTCGGCTACAAGACGCTCTTGGCGTCGGCCGTCACTCGTGAGGCGGCACCGACCCAAAAGATCGCGTGATCTCCCGCCGACGAAGGAAGCCGCTTGCGCCGCGTCTTCGCGCCGTTCTCTAGTCTCGCGTTGATCTGCGTCGTCGCCCTCGGGGCGACGGCGCAACCGGTGAACCCACCCGCTCCGGCACCCAGCGGTCCGGTCAACCCGCCGGGGACCGTCGCCACCCCGCTGCCGATCGTCCCGACGCCGCCGGCACCGCCTGGCGCCCTGCCGTCGGGATCACCCGGCGCGTCACCGCTGCCCGGCGCGAGCCTCATCCCCGGCGAGTCGCCCTCGCCGGAGCCCTCCGCGACGCCGACCCAGCCGCCGATCATCGTCGAACCCCCGCAGATCGGCGTCGAGCCCGGCAAGACGGCCATGGCGCACATCAACAGCTCGCTCGGCACGGTGACCGCGACCGTCGCCGATACCGCGATCGCGACCGCCGTCGTCGATGAAGAACAGCGACTGCTGTTCGTCACCGGCGTCGCGCTCGGCACGACGACGGTCACCCTGATGGACCAGCGCGGCGTCACCCGCGACGTCCCCGTGCGCGTCGCCTACGCCGCCGGCATCCCCGCCGATCAGACGACGCTGCGCGTCACCGGCGATCCCGCCTCGGCCGAGTACCTGCGCGGCGCGATCGCCGATGCCGTCTCCGCGGCCAGCACGCTGCGCGCCGGTGCCACCGCGCAGATCTACACCGAGTCGATCCCCCTCCATACCGATCTGGCCCAGGACGATCAAGTCGAGATCGACGTCCCCGTCACGCTCAGCGGCCAGGGGTACTTCACCGTCAACAGCACCACCCACGTCATCGTTCAGAACATCGCGTTGCCGCCGATCGAGCCGGCGCGGCTCTTGGTCAGCGACTATCCCGAACGACTCACCGCGGACGGCGTCCTGTTCACGGCACGGCTCGATCGCGCGCAGGCGCAGCGGTTCCTGTACTACCACTTCAACCCCGCCACCGCGCCGGCGCGGCGTATCCTGCTCAAGGCGCACAACGGTTCGAACGCGCCGACGACCGTCCAGTTGATCGACGGCTCGGCCGGGCCCGGCGTCAACGAGCTCGAGGTCGGACATCTCTCGACGGAACGCTTCCTCGTGCAACAAGTCCACAACGAAGGACTCGTGGTGACGATCCCGCCCAACGCGACCGTCAACCTGCTCGACGCGCCGCTCCCGCCGGCGAACATCGTCAGCGGCATCCTGCAGTTGCGGCTCGTCGGCGGCGATCCGGTCGATCTCACCTTGCTCGCGCAAGACGCCAACGCCCCGCTCGACCAATCGATCAGCACCACCGAATTGCTCGCCGGCGGCGCGCCGCACGCGCGTGGCGTCTATCCGGTGCCGACCTTCTACTTCAATCGCACCTACGACATCGACGGTCCGGATCTCGAGATCCCGATCGGGCAGTTGCCGTTGCCGAACTTGCGCGAGGGCGAAGCGTTGGCGGGCGACTACGGGGTCGAACAAGCGATGAACGTCGTCGTCGTCAACATGACGCGGGGGCCGCGGGCGATTGCTCTCTATGCGAATCCGCGAGGAGGCCGCGCGACCGGGACCTTCCTGATCGACGGCACGCTCGTGCAGGCGCATGGGTTGCCGGCGTTTTCTCGGTTTAAAATCTGGCAGGATACGGTGCCGCCGGGGACGTTTCAGCGAGTCCGGATCGTGACGATGCCGGAGGGGGGGTCTTCGTATCCGCTCCGGCTCGTGTTTGCTCAGGATGATGGGTCGGTGGCGCCGGGGGGTCCTGGGTCGCCGATTTACTGACTCTCTTTGTTGATGGGGGCGCGGTGGTGGGGCGGCGCAACGTGCTGCCGGGCACGCTCCCTGCGCGCATCCTGCGCTTCGGTCGCTACCGCTGCGTCGCTCTCGGCCTTCCGGGCCTTCGCGACTCCGCGAGTACCCGGCAGCACGTTGCGCCGCCCCACCACCTCCGGCAGCATCGGTGGCGTTCGTCAGGGCACGATGCGGGCGTACGTCTCGGCTGTCTTTGTGGCGGCGGTGGACCAGGCGAATCGTTTCACGGCGGTTTCTTTTATCTTGGTGGCTCGCTGCTGCGCAGCGTCGCGGGCGTTCCATAGGGCGCGGATGGATTCGGTCCAAGCGGTGGCGTCTGTTGGGGGGATCAGGGGGATTTCGTTGTTGGCTAGTTCGGTGAGGCTGGATGAGTTGGCGGCGATGGCGGGGACTCCGGCGCACATGGCCTCGGCTAGGGCGTAGCCGAAGCCTTCGTAACGGGAGGGGATGAGGGCGCAGGTTGCGCGGGCGTAGAGATCGTCGAGCTGTGATTGCGTCACGTAGCCGCGCAGGTCGAGGCGGTCGAGGACGTGGAGGTCGGCGGCTTTCCTCTTCACGTCTTGCGCGTACGGTGTTGGCGGGCCGACCGAGATGATGCGGAGCGTTGGGATCGCGGCGAGGGCTTCGATGAGGACGGCGAGATTTTTTCGCGGTTCGACGGTGCCGACGACGAGGGCGAAGGGGTTCTCGTCGGGGTGGCGTTCGATCTTCGCAAAGCGGGGGTCGACGCCGGGGTGGATGACGGTGGGGTTGGCGTTAGGGTCGATCAGTGTTGTGTATTCGGTGGCGGTGAACGTCGAGTCGCAGATGATCGCGGCTGCGTGGCGATATGCGCGCGCTTGCAGCGTGCCGAAGTACGCTCGCGCGTACGCGCGGGTGTGCGATTGTGCGCGGTGCCAGGCGAGGTCGTGGACGGTGACGACGGTTGGCAGGGTGCGGATGAACGGCAATGTGCCGCTGGTGGCGTGGAGGAGGGTGGCGTTGCTGCGGGCGGCTGCGATTGGGAGGAGCACTTGGTCCCACAGCACGCGGCGGTCGAAGCGCCAGGGGTCGAGCCACGGGGCGCGCAGTGCGCGGACGTCGATGTTTTGGGCGCGTAGGGCTTCGGTGAGGTCGCGGGCGTAGACGCCGGCGCCGGTGGCGGTGCCGACCGTGAGTTGGGCGTCGAGGGCGACGATCACGGGGTCAGGCAGGCGGCGAGTCGGCTGCCGAAGGTGGGGTTCGACGTCATCGCGGTGATGGGCAGGCCGAGGGTGAGGGCGCGCGCGACGTCGGTGCGAGTGGTCGGGCAATCGCCGGCGGCGGCGGCCGCCAGCGCGAGGCCGGCATAGGCCGGCGCGCTGGCGGGGTCGACGGCGAGAGCGCGTTCGTAGCGTACGTGCGCGGCGTCGGGGTCGCCGTTGGCTAGCGATTGATAGGCGGCGGCGAGCAGGTAGTTCTCGTCGTTGGGGGCTTCGGCCAAGGCGCGTTCGTACGATGTCTCGGCGGCGCGCCAGTCTTGACGGCGGTGGGCGGGGTCGCGGTAGCCGGCGGCGGCTTGGAGGACACCCAGGCGCCACCAGGCTTGGCCGGCGATCTCCGCGGCGCGCGGGTCGCCGGCGAGGCGGGCGACCAGGAGGCTCTCTTCGCGCAGCGCTTCGGCGGGGTCGCGTTGCGCGAAGTCGTCGATCTGTGCTTGTGCGCGGACGAAGTCGCCGGCCGCGACGTAGTCCGCCAGCGCCTCGGCGGGCGCGCCGCGGGCTTGCGCGAGTTGGCCGCGCAGATCGGTCGTCGTGTCGTCCTGACCTAGCGGCGCGAGGAGGGTGGCGGCTTGCGTCAGTTCGCCGGTGTGGATCGCGGCTTGCGCTTGGGCTTGCGCGCCGCCGAGCAGCAGCGGGCGCAGCAGGTCGGGTGCGCTGCGGTGGAGCGCGGCGGGGAGCGACGGGCTCGTGGCGAGATCGCCGAACACGGCCGACGACGCCAGCTGTGCGGCGCCCAGCCAGACGATCAGCGCGAGCGTGACAAGCGCAAGAACGAGACGGGACACGCGTCTGTTAATCGCGCGCGACGGCGACGCAATCGATCTCGACGTCGAACGGTCCCGTCCAGAGAGGAACGATCGTGAAGATGCGCGCCGGCTGATTGCCTTCGCGGAAATACTTCTTATAGATCTCGTTGAATGGCGCGAAGTAGTCGGGCGAGGTGCAAAAGACGCTGCACGACACTGGGGCTTTCCATTTTTCGAAATTCGTCGAATACGGTTCGACGCGGATCAATTCGCGCTTCATGTGTCTCCTCGACGAAAAGCCGCTCAAAAGCGGACGGTGAAGTTGACGTCTTCGCGGTTTTGGTTGAAGTTGAACGAGGGGAGCATCGTGTCGGTGTAGCGCTGGTTGCTGAAGAGTGCTGAGACGGAGCTGGTCGTGCGTGGGATGGTGAACGTCGCCGAGAGCGTGTAAGCGTCCTTGCGTTCGGCGATGTTCGAGGCGAGCGTCGTGCCGTAGGCGCCGTGGAAGGTTTGTAGGTTGTACTCCGCGCCGAGCGTGACGTCGCGGTTGACCGGGAGTGTCGCGCCGGCGGCGAGCGTGTCGTGGCGCTCGTCGATATAGTTCGGATAGAAGAGCGGCGCGGGCAGGCCGGCCATGACGAGGCCGCCCAGCTCGGCGGCGGCGGTCGGGTCGGCGGTGCCTAAGGTCGGGTTGAAGGGGGCGTAGGGGGTACCGGTCACGTCGTTGCGCGCGAGCCGCTCGGTCCCGGCGCTCAGGTCGAGGGCGAGGTTGCGGTGCGCGACCGGGACGGCGAACTGCACGCCGCCTTCGACGTGGTCGAGCCACAGCTTGACGCCGCTGGGCGTGCCGCCGTAGGCGAGCGGACCGAAACCGTCCGGTGCGAGCGAGGCGAGATGTTCGACCAACAGCCGTCCGCTCAGGCGTTCGTCGCCCAGGCGCAGCGGCGTCGTGAAGCTGAGCGTCAGCCCTTGCGTGTTGGGAGCGAAGGCGCTGAAATACTGCGGACCGCTGGCGACGAACGGGTTGAAGACGGGATAGATCGTCGTCAGCGTCGCGTCGGCGGCGGTGTGCGCGCCGGTCGCCGCGTCGAACCGCTGGTTCGCCGCCAGCGTGTTCGCGAAGCCGAAGAACTCGGGGAAGTACGCGCCCTGCCAGTACTGAAACGTCGCCGGCACCGGGCCGAGGTATTGCAGCGGCGCGCCGTCGAGGAAGTGCGGGCCGACGGCTTGGTACTGCAGCGAGAGCGTCGCATGCGCGAGGTTGAGACGCAGCCCGGCGACGCCAGCGTTGTCGGCGACGGCCGGGACCGTGCTCGTGTCGGGCGTGTACTTGCTGAGCGCGCCTTCGGCGAACAGCAGCGGGTGGTTGGTGCGGTCGCCCAGCGCGATGAACGTCAGCGGTAGCTGCGCGTCCAAGCCGAAGACCGTGTCGCTGACCAGACCCAGGTCGCCGCTCGGGCCGGCGAGGACGACCTCGCCCGACGGCGCGACGACGCCGCCGGAGGCATCGAAGACGCGGCTGAACGAGAGCCCGATCTCGCCGCCGGGTAAGCCCGCGATCTGCTGGTTGATCCGCGCGTTGAGATGGTAGCGCTGATACGGTGCGTCGTCGACCTCGTCGAGCGCGAGGTAGGTGATCGCCACGACCGAGCCGGTCGCGAGCGGCGTGCGGAAGACGACCTCGTTCGTCTGCGCGACGTAGTACCACGCGCCGCCGCCGAGCGGGCAGCCGGCGGCGCTCGCGGTGCAGGGCGTACCGTCGTACGCCGAGACGTAGACCGTGCCGAGCTGTGCCTTGCGCGTCAAGAACACGGCGCTCAGCGGCCCGCTCGAGGCGGTGAAGGTGTCGGTGCGCTGCGCGCCGGCCGTCGACCCCGGCGCGCCGGGTTGCACGGCGCTGGCCGCCGGCCGATCGGTGAGCAGGAAGTAGTCGCTCAGCGCGAAGTCGCCGTACGGGTCGGCGATGCCGGGCAAGGTGTCGATCACCGTCGGGTCGAGCCGCGTGTAGGCGAACTGGAACGTCGTGCGCGCGCCCAGCACGCCGCCGATCTCGTAGCCGTGCTCGTACGGCTGCAGCGGGCTCTCGAAGCCGTTGCCCTGTTGCGTGGCGTCGGGGGCACGATAGGTCAGGCCGAGGCGCGAGGACTGCAGGTTGTCGATCTCGCCGTCGGCCAGCGTGACGTCGGTCAGCGCGCCGACCTGCGCCAGGTGCACCTGGACGGTGGGGTCGATCGTCGTGCCGGTCTGCGGGACGAACTGGCCGCCGTACCCGTTGCCGATGATGCGGATCGGCAGCGAGACGGTCAGGTTCTCGTCGGCGGCGTAGACCAGGTTGAAGCGATCGTCGAAGCTCATCGACGAGCCCGGGTCGACCTGCGCGAGCGGGCTGCCGTTGGGCGAGGAGATGAACGCGTTGACGAACGGGTCGATCGGGCCGCCGGCGAGCGTTTGCGGGATCCCGGTCCGCTGGCGATACGAGTTGTCCTGAACGATCTCGCCGTGGACGGAGAGTTGCTGCGCGAGCTTCGTGCGCCGGTCGAGCGCGTCGAGCGCATCCTCGAGGTTCGTCACCCGCACGCCCAGCGCGTCCAGCTCGTCCTTGAGCGCATCGATCAGCTTCTGCACCGTCTCGAGGTCGGTCTTCGAGGCGTAGCCGGCGCCGTTGGCTTGCAGCTTGGCGACGACGCGCGCGACCAGGACCGCCATCTCGTAGCGCGTCAACGGGCGGTCGCCGCCGAACGCCCCGTCGGGATAGCCGTCGATCAGTCCGTCGGCGGCGAGCGACTGGATCGCCTGGTACGCCCAGTGGTCGGACGGGACGTCGGCGAATGGCGTCGCGCGCGCCGGCGAGGGCCACGCCAGGCAGGCGCTCAGAACGAAACAGACCGCGAGGGCGAGCGCCCTCGTTCGCGCCGGCGGGACTCCCGCTTCACGCTGGCGCATGCAAGAAGCGTTCCGCGATCAGGAGCGCGGCGTAGTCGTCGACGGGGCGATCGGGGAGCAGCATCCCGAGCGGGATCAGCCGCCGCCAACCGCGCGGCGGATGGTCGCGAAAGTAGCGTGCCCGCGCCTTGAGCGTCGTCTCGTACTCGTCGACGAAGCTGATCGGTAGGTCTTGCACGGCGACGGACTGCGCGATCGCCGCGGCGTTCGTTCCGCGGCCGATCGCGATCGCGTCGACGTGGTACCGTGCCACCAGGTCGTGAACGTTTGCCGCCAACGCGTCGACCGGGACGATCCCCAGCGCGAGCGGCGGCGCGTCGACGCCCGCGACGACCGCGTAGCCGCACTTGCGCGTCCCCGGATCGAGCCCGAGGACGATCACCGGTGCTCCGGCTCGACCGACGCCGCCAGGAAGAACACGCCCGAGTGCGGGTACAGATCGCCCTCGGTCCGAGCGACCAGCCGGAACTTCCCGCGCAGCCGCGAGAGCTGCGCCAGCGCCGCCTCGAACGAGCGCGGATCGAAGCCGCTGGGCGGCCCGAAGAACGGATACGGCATCCCGGCGCGCGAGAGTTCGGCGACGGCGCGCAGCGAGAGTTCGTTGTACTCCGGCGGTGCCAGCGGTCGGCCGCCTTCGACCTCGATCGACGCGATCTCGTCGCCGTTCGAGAACAGCTTCTTGTCGGGCCACGAGCCGAAGGTGAACGAGATCGTCTCGCCGCGGAACAGGTTCTGCGAAGCGATCGGCAGCAGCAGCAGCGAGGCGTTCCCCTCGCCGGCGTGCGACCAATTGTCGTGGAACTGCCGCAGCAGCGCCTCCAGCCCGATCCGCACCTGCGGGTCGGTCGAGTGCTTGTGGTCCGGTTGCAGGCCGATCCGGGTGGCGAGCTGGTTGGCGGCTTTGATCGTCTCGTCGAAGTAGGCCGAGAACGCGCGCATCTGGTCCTCGTCGCTCTGGTTGACGTCGATGACCGTCCCCGGACCGATCAGCGCGCCCAACGCGAGGACGAGGTTCGCGTTGCGCGTCGTGTCGAGCTCGTGCTGTTGCGCGACCGCCTGCGCCTGCAACTGGTTGATCTGCGCGTTGAGCTGGCCGATGCGAAAGAAGGCCGTCCGCACTTCGCTCGAGACGACCAAGGCGATCAGCGTGACCGAGACCGCGATCAGCATCCCGGTCGCGACGGCGACGATCGTCGACGTGTAGCGCGGCCGCAGCCCGAAGAGCGTGAGCCGCTTGCGCCCGACCTGGTGGCCGACACGGTCGCCGATATAGGCGATCCCGCCCGCGACGATCGCGATCACCAAGACGGACAGGACCCCGGGCAGCACGCTCACCGGCATCACCGCCCGCTGCGCGTCGTCATACGACGCGCGACGCGCGCTGCAAGAGCGACGCGCCGATCACGGTGAAGAGCAGGTTGGGCGCCCAGGCGGCCGGCCCGGCCAGCCAGAACGCCGCGCTCCCGATGGCGAGGAAGATCGTCGAGACGACGTAGTAGACGAAGACGATCGCGACCGCCAGCCCGAAGCCCAGGCCCGTGCCGCCACCGCGGACGGGGCGCAGCCCGAACGGCACCGCGATGAGGGTGAAGACGAACGCCGCGAACGGGCGCGCCAACTTGGCGGCGTAGGTCGCGGTGAAGAGGCGCTGCTGCTGCGGCGAGAGGGTGTTGTTGGCAAGCTGGGCCTTGATCTCCGCGCGGGAGAGCTGTTCGGGGTTGCCGATCTGGAGCGATTGCTTCGCGATCTGGTTGGGCCGCTCCCCGATGTCGACCGCCAGGGTGGGTGACGTCACGGTCTGGATCGTCCCGTCCCGGCTGAAGCGGTAGGTCGTCGCGTTCTGGAAGGTCCACGTCGGCGCGTCGTACGTCGCCCGGTCGGCGAAGACGATCTCCTGCGGCTTCTGGTGCGCGTCGTAGCGGATCACCGTGACGTTGAGCAATCCCTCGGTCAGCACGTCGAACGCACCGGCGATCGTCACTTGCTTGCCACCCCCGGGAAGCGGCGTCACCGCCGAGAGATTCGCCAGCGCCGGCGAGACGTGCTCGATCACCGCCTGCTGGATGTAGGCGGCCTTGTCGGTGGCCAGCGGGACGAACTCCTCTTGCAGCACCAGCGAGACCAGCGAGGTCACGAAGCCGACCACCAACAGCGGGGTGACGATGCGCGGGAGCGAGATCCCGCCGGCCTTCATCGCCGTGATCTCGTTGTCGCCCGAGAGGCGCTGCATCGAGAGCAGCGTCCCGAGCAGCATCGCCATCGGGATGGTCAGCAAGAGATACTCCGGCATCGACCACAGGAAGTACTCGACCGCGGCCCACAGCGGCGCGTGCTCCTCGGAGACCAGCCGCCCCAGCGCGAGGATCTGCGTCGCGACGAAGATCAGCGTGAAGGCCGACAGCCCGAAGAGGAACGGTCCCCACAACTCTTCGACCAGATACCGGTCCAGAATCGTCGGCGGCCAGAATTTCGAAACGCTGATCTCGCGCAAGCGTACCTGGGGGAATCCCGCCATGCCGCTATCGATCCCGGCGCCCGACTGGGCGCCTCATAGCCGAAAGCTCTGGCCGAGGTAGAAGTCGCGTGCGATCGGGGAATCGAGGACGTCTTGGGCGGTGCCGCTGACTTCGATCTTGCCGTCGTTCATGATGTACGCCCGGTCGACGATCGCCAGCGTCTCACGCACCTGGTGGTCGGTGATCAGGATCCCCAGGCCGCGGTCGCGCAGCTGGCGGATCATCGCCTGGATGTCGGCGACCGCGATCGGGTCGATCCCGGTGAACGGCTCGTCGAGCAGCAGGAAGGCCGGTTCGGTCGCGATCGCGCGCGCGATCTCGACCCGGCGCCGCTCGCCGCCCGAGAGCGAGTCGCCGCGCGCATCGGTCAGCTCGGCCAGTCCGAACTCGTTGAGCAGGTCGGGGAGCCGGCGCTCGCGTTCCGCGCTGGCCACGCCGTTCATCTCCCAGATCAGCCGCAGGTTGTCGCCGACGGTCAGCTTGCGGAAGATCGAGTTCTCCTGGGAGAGATAACCCAAGCCGGCGCGCGCCCGCTCGTGCATCGGCGCGCCGGTGATGTCGCGCGCCGTCCCGCCGCGTTCGAGGACGACGGTCCCGCCGTCGGGCCGGACCAGCCCGACGACCATATAGAAGGTCGTCGTCTTGCCGGCGCCGTTGGGGCCGAGCAGGCCGACGACTTCGCCCTGACCGACCTCGGCGCTGACGCTCTTGACGACCGTGCGCTGGCCGTACCGCTTCACCAAGTCGCGCAGAACGATGCGGTCGCTCACCCGGAGGTCACCTTCACGTCGCGCAGGCGCACGTCGCCGTCGAGATGGTCGCCGACCAGCGTCAGGCCGTTGGGGCCGGTCAGGATCACGTGCCCCTCGCCGTAGAGACGCTCGCGGTCGGAGTCGTAGCGCAGCGTGTCGCAGGTCAGTACCGCGCCGTCCTGCGTGCGCGCGTGAACGCCTCCCATCATCACGATACTTTTATCGTGCTGGTCGACGGTCGCCTTCGGCGCATCGGCGATCGTGACGGCACCCGCCTTGTCGATGAAGGTCACGTGGGGCTGTTGCAGTACGCCGACGCCGCTGGCGATGTCGCCCTCGAACATGAGCGTGCGGATCGTGTAGATCGTCCGCCCTTGCTTGGTCTCGGTGATGACCGTCGGTTTGAACGCGCTCCCCCGCCCGACGATGTGGACCGGCACCGGGGCCGGCGTCGCCGCGGCCGGCGCGGCGCTACCCGCCGCCGACGGCGACGGGGAGGCCGCCGGGCCGGCGGTCTGGGAACCGCAGCCGGCGCACATCAACACGGCGAGGCTGGCGGCGAGCGACCACGGCTGGCTAGGGCGCATCGGTGCGTAGTACGGCAAGCGCGAGCGGCGCGACCTGGAGAACGAGCGCAAAGGATAGACTCACCGTGTTGAGCGCGCCGTCGACGAGCAGCGCCACCAGCGCCGCGGCCAACCCGAAGCCGACCAGGCGCGGGGTGCCGGCGGCGGCGCCGGCAGCGCGGATGATCCGCCGCAAGACGATGACGTACCACGCGGTCAGCGAGGCGACCGCGACCAACCCTGCATCGGCGGCGAAGGCCAGCGGCATCGAGTGGGGATCGAAGGCGACCGGCGTCTGCGGGCCGGGGGCGGCCGGCGGCCGCAGGGCGGCGTAGGTGCGGCCGTAGGCGAGCGGACCGACGCCCAGCAGCGGGAACCGCTCGAAGGTCGTCAGGCCGGCCCGCCAAGCCGCCAGGCGTGCCTCGGTATCGCGGGGGTTGTGGTGGAGACCGCCGGCCAGCGCGTTGAGGCCCAAGCCGATCAGCGCGATCGCGAGCGCGACGGCCAGCAGCCGGCGACGGCGGGCGAACAGCGCGTAGACGGCGACGCCGCAGACCGCGCTGAACGCGCCCCAGCGCGAGAAGGTCGCCGCCAGCGCGATCAGCAGCAGCGCCGCGCAAACCACGGCCAGGCGGTCGCGGCCGCGCGAGCCGACCGCCAGTGGCAGCGCGACTCCCAGGCCGAACAACGAGTAGGCGGCGAGCTCGTTCGGATTCAGGAAGGTTCCAACCGCGCGGCCGTTGTCGTAGGCGTAGACGGCGGCGGGGTGGCGCGTCACCACCAGCACCAGGGCGAACGCGCTCGCCGCTAGTGCCGACCAGAGGAAGGCGCGCGTCACCAGCCGGACCGTCGCCGCATCGGCTTCACGCGCCAACGCCAGGCCGCTCCCACCAATGCCGGTGACGATGACGCCGAGGCCGATCCCGGTCGGCGGGTCGAAGCCGACCGCACCGGACAGGATCACCCCCAGCCCCGGGACGAGGAAGACGGCGGTCAGCGCATCGCGGCGGGCGGCGCGGACCGCCGCCGGGACGACTGCCGCGAGTGCTGCTAGGGTCAACAGCAGGATCACCACGCTGCCGGCCGGCGGGACCAGCAGTGGGATCGGCGGCCGGGTCGGGTCGAGCGCGACCACCTGGGCGGAGAGCGGGATCAGCGCGATGCCGCCGGCCAGGCCGAGCGCGGTCAACCCGCGGAGCCGCCCGTTCACGCGGCGACCAGCCCGGCGATCGCGCCGGCGATCGCCCGCGCGCCGCCGGGTCCACCCATCCGCTCCCGACCGGCCGCCCCCATCCGGGCCCGGCGGTCCGGATCGGCGAGCAGCGCGCCGATCGCCGCGGCCGCGCTCTGCTCGTCGCCCGGCACGATCAACAGCGCCTCGCCGAGCAGCCCGCGCTGTCGCCGGCGGTACCAGGCGTCGCGCCGCGCGCCGGCCAGCTCGAGGGCGACGACCGGGACGCCGCTGGCCGCGGCCGCCTCGTTCGCGGTCCCGCTCTGTCCCAGCGCCAGCGTCGCCTCGCGCAGCAGCCCGCCCAGCGGCCCGGTCCACGGCCGCAGCGCGCCGCCGGCGAGTGCCGGCGCGAAGCCGGCCGGATCGAGGTTCGGCGCGACGGAGAGGACGGCGTCGAGCGCGGGCTCGCCTTCGCGCACGCGCGCGACGACGGCAGCCAGCTGCAGCGCGTCGGCATACGCGCGCTCGCGCGAGCCGGGCAGCAACGCGAGGCGCACCGGCGCACTCCAGGCGACATGCTCGCCGCCGGCCAGCAGATCGACGATGACGTTCCCCGGCGCCTCGGCGGCGACGCCGTGCGCGCGCAGCGCCGCGGCCGTCGCCGCGTCGCGCACGAAGATCCGCCGCGCGCCGGCGATGATGCGCCGCTCGCCTGGCCCGTACGGCGCGACGTAGACGCTCTTCGCGGTCCCGACGTAGACCAGCGGGCCGCCGGCCAGCCGCGCCAGCGCGCAGGCGTACGCGTCGCCGACCGCGACGACCGCCGCGTACCGCTCGCGAGCGGCGCGCAAGAAGCCGACTTGGTGCGCGAACAAGCCGACGAAACCCGCGCCGAGATCGCGCGCGAACGCGGCCACGTTGCCCATCGCGACCAACCCGCCCGAAGGCAGCGCGCGCTGCGGGCCGACGTCGACGAACGCACCGCCGCCGAGCCGCTCGCCGACCAGCGCGAGATGCGCGGTACCCAGCGGCGCCAGGGCGCGCAGCTCCTGCGCGATCCGCGCAGCGATCGCGGCCTCACCGTGTCCGTTGGTGACGAACAACACCTCAGCCACCGGCCGTCAGCGGCTCCAACGCGAAGTCGGCGAGCCGCGCGCGGCCGCCGGCATCTTTGCTCAGCTCGCTGCGCGAGGCATACCGGCCGTACGGCCCGGCGTGGACGATCGGCACGCCGGCGACGATCTCCGGCGCGAGCAGCGTGTCGTGACTGTGACCGCCTAGGATCAGCTCGAGCCGCGGGACGCGTTGCGCCAAGCGGCGATCGGCGGCTAGCCCGAGGTGCGAGAGCGCGATCAGCGTCGTCTCCGGTGGCGTCGTCGCTGCGATCCGTTCCGCTACCGCCAGCGGATCGAGAAAGCGCCAACCGAACAGCCGTTCCCACGGCGAGCCGGTCGGATACTGCACGACCAGCAGGCCGAAGAAGCGTATCGACCACGGGGTGCCGTCCTCGTCGCGCTGCAGCATGCGATCGGCGCTGAACGGCAGACTGCGGCCCCACGTGTCGACCAGGTTCGCGCACACGACCGGATGGTGCATGCGCGCCAACCGCGCGCGGACCGCGCCGAAGAGGTAGTGGAACTCGCGGTTGCCCATCGCCTGCACGTCGACGCCGGCCCGGTCGAGCTCGTCGACGATCGGCTCGCGCGCGTGATAGACGGTCTGCGAGCCGCGCAAGCTGTCACCGCAGTCGACGTAGAGACCCGGGCGCGCGGAGCGCAAGGCGGCCAGCGGTGCGGCGACGTGCCGGCGATCGTGCAGGTCGCTGGTGTGGTAGATCCGCACGGGCTAGGCCCGCGCCGCGACCAAGTCGAGGACCCAGTCCGCGTTGCGGCGCAGCGCGTCGGGCGGGCCGAGCGCGGCGCGCATCCGCGCGTACCCTTCGCGCTGGCGATCCGGCGCGCTGAGCAGCGCCAGCAACGTGTCGGCCAGCGCGGCCGGCGTCGCCGCCTCCTGCAGCAGCTCGGGGACGAGCGGCTCGTCCAGCACGAGGTTCGGCAGCGTGATGTAGGCGCCGTGGTAGACGCGGCGCGCGATCTTCGCCTGGGCCGTCGAGAGGACGTAGAGCGCCAGCGCCGGCGTCTGCACCAAGGCCGCTTCGAGCACCGCCGTCCCCGAGGCGACCGCGGCGACGTCGGCCACGCGCAGTGCGGCGCGCGCGTCGCGCACGATCTCGATCGGGAGCGGCGAGCGCAGCGCCAGCAGGTGCTCGAGGTGGCGCTGGGCGTCATCGTCCGCCGCGACCAGCAGCGCGCGCACGCGCGGGCGCAGTTCGCGCACGCGCGCCAGCGCGTCGAGCAGGCGTGGCGCGTGGCGTTCGATCTCGCCGCTGCGGCTGCCCGGCAGCAGCGCGAGCAGACCGCCGTCGGCCGGCGGGTTGGGCAGCGGCGCACGCGCCGTCACCGTCGTCACCAGCGGATGGCCGACGTAGCCGATCGGGAGTTCCAGCCCACGATAGAAGTCGAACTGATGGCGGAAGAGGGTCAGCGGATTGCACAGCGCGGCGACCTGCCGCGCCCGCTTGGCGTTGTCGAGCCAGGCCGCCGGCGGGGCGTAGTAGACGATCGGCGCCCGAAAGCCCAGCCGCCGCAGCGTCGAGGCCAAGCGTACGTTGAACGCACCGAAGTCGACCAGGATCACGAGGTCAGGCTTCGCGCGGCGCAGCTGCAGCGCGGTGCGCCACATGATCGCGAGCAGCCGCGGGATCTTCTTCAACGCGTCGATCGGGCCGAGCGAGGCCCAGCCGTGCGTGCGCTGCACGAGCTGCACCCCGGCGCGCTCGAGCCGCGCGTCGCCGATCCCTTCGACTTCGAGCGCCACGCGCTCGCGCATCGCGCCCAGCAGGTCGGCGGCGAGGAGCTCTCCCGAGACCTCGCCCGTGCTCACGAAGACGCGCACGGTGCGCGGCTCGCTATTTCGTGATCCCGCGGTCGGAGGTGGCTTCGAGGAACGCCAGCAGCGTGCGGCCCTCGTCCGTTGCCACCGTCTCGCGCAGCACCGAGACGGCCTGCGAGACGTTGCGTTCCGAGCGGTAGATCATCTTGTACGCGTCCTTGAGCTCGCCCAGCGACTGGTGCGAGAAGCCCGCCCGGCGCAGCCCGACGGCGTTGAGCCCGTAGACTTCGGCCGGATTGCCCTCGGCCAAGAAGTAGGGCGGCAGGTCGCGCACGAGCTTGGTGTAGCCGCCGACGAACGCGTAGCGCCCGACGCGCACGAACTGGTGCACGCCGGCCATCGCGCCGATCAGCGCGTGATCCTCGACGATCACGTGGCCGGCCAGCTGCGCGAGGTTCGACATCGTCACGAAATCGCCGAGCCGGCAGTTATGCGCGATGTGCGTGTAGGCGAGCAGCAGACAGTCGTTGCCGACCGACGTGATCCCGCCGGCCTCCGCGGAGCCGCGGTGGATCGAGACGTACTCGCGGATCACGGTCCGGTCGCCGATCGTCGTGAAGGCCAGCTCGCCGGCGACCGACTTGCGGTCCTGCGAGGGCGCGCCGAGCGAGGCGAAGGGATGCACCTCGACGTCCTCGCCGATCGTCGTCCGGCCGTTGACGACCACGTGCGCGAGCAGCGTCGTGCGCGAACCGATCGAGACGTGCTCGCCGACGACGCAATACGGCCCGATCTCGACGTCCTTGCCGAGCTTCGCGGTCGGGTGGACGATGGCGGTGGGATGGATCACCGGTGCAGCACCGAGGCGTCGCTCATGAAAGCGGCCGGGTCGCTGACGACCGAGTACATCAGCTCGCCGGCGCAGCACGGTTTCCCGTCGACGGTGGCTTCGACCGCGACCCAACCGATGTTGAGCTTGACGCGCAGGACGCGCGCCTCCATGTCCAGCCGGTCGCCCGGGATCACCGGACGGCGAAACTTGACCTTGTCGATCCCGGCCAGATACGGCGTCTTGCGCTGGACGTCGCCCGGTTGCAGGATCGTCGTCCCGCCCAACTGCGCCATCGCTTCGATGATGTAGACGCCGGGCAGCACCGGATTGTTCGGGAAATGGCCGACCAGCATCGGCTCGTTCACGCTCACGTTCTTGTAGCCGCGGGCCATGACCATCGGCTCGAACTCGGTGATGCGGTCGATCAAAAGCATCGGGTAACGGTGCGGTAAGATCTTCATGATCTCGCGCACGGTGAGGGACGACACCGGCGGCCTAGACCAGATCCGCCGAGACGGGTGGATCGGCGCGGTGGGCCAGCCGCGAACCCAGCAGCTCGCGCACCGCGGTGCAGTGCAGCTTGTGCCCGCTCTTGATCGCAACCACCTCGCACTGCGGATAGACGCCCAGTAGCGCGAAGTCGCCGATCAGGTCGAGGACCTTGTGGCGGACCGGCTCGTTGGGCGTGCGCAGCGGCACCAGCGGGCCGTCGGCGCCGAAGACGACGGCGTTGTCGAGCGTTCCGCCCTGGGCCAGGCCGCGCCGCATCAGCGCCTCGACCTCGTGCACGAAGCCGAATGTCCGGCTGGCGGCGATCTCGGCCCGATAGATCTCCGGCCCGATCTCGGCCTCGAAATACTGCGCGCCGATCGGCGCCGGGTAGTCGACGATCATCCGCACCCGGAAGGTCGATGCGGGGGCGACGATCAGCAGCTTCTCGCCGTCGCGGAAGATCCTCGTTTCGGTCGGAATCCAGCGCAGCCGCGCCTCGGGCAGCGGCACCAGGCCGACCGCCTCGATCGCGTCGGCGAAGGCCTTCGCACTGCCGTCCTCGACCGGAATCTCGGGGCCGTCCACCGCGATCAGCGCGTTGTCGACCCCGCCGCCGAGCAGCGCGCTCAGCAGGTGCTCGACCGTCGAGACACGCTGCTCGCCCAGACCCAGCACGGTCGCGCGGACCGTCTCGACGACGTAATCGGCGCGCGCGGGAAACTCGACCGCGTCGCCGAGGCGAAAACGCAAGCCGTGGCCGGCGGGGGCGGGGAGGACGCGCACGCGTGCCGGGGCGCCGGTGTGGAGACCGACTCCCTCGAACGCGATCGCGTCGCGCAAGGTGGTCTGATACTGCAACGTCAGCTCTTTGGAGGGCCGCCGTCGAGCGCGTCGACCCGAGCGAAGAGTTTCGGCAGCCGTCGGAAGTACGCCTGGAGTCGCAGCTCGTCGCGGTGGTCGTGGGCGGGCTGGCCGCTGATGGTCGCCCCGTCGGGGACGGAGTTCCAGACCATCGCGTTGCCGGAGACGGTGACCCGCGAACCGACCGTGATGTGCCCCCGGAAGGCCGAGTGGCCACCGACCTGGACGTAGTCGCCGATCGTGGTCGTCCCGGCCAGGCCGGTCAGCGCGGCGATCGCGGTGTGCTTGCCGATGCGGCAGTTGTGGCCGATCTGGCACAGGTTGTCGATCTTGGTCCCCTCGCCGATCGCGGTCACCCCGGTCTGGGCCCGGTCGACGCAGGTGTTGGCGCCGATCTCGACGTCGTCGCCCAACTCGACGATCCCGACCTGCGGGATCTTACGCAACCGGCCGCGCTCGAAGGCCCAACCGAAGCCGTCGCTGCCGATGACCGCGCCGGCCTGCAGGATCACCCGGTCACCGGCGGTGCAGCGGTCGCCCAGGTACGACCCGGGGTGGAGCAGCGCGTCGGCCCCCAGGGCAGCATCGGCCCCGACGATCGCGCCCGCCGCCACCACGGTTCGGTCACCGATCCGAGCCCGAGCGCCGACGACCGCCTGCGGGCCGATCCAGACCTCGGCGCCCAAGGTCGCGCTGGGGTCGACGGCGGCGGTCGGATCGACGAACGGTCCGCGCGGGCGCGGGACTTCGAAGAAGGCCGCCAAGAGCACGGCCAGCGCCACCCGGGTGTCCTCGACCGCCAGGATCGGCTTGGGGTACTGCGCCTCGGCGTCGAGCAGCCGCAGATCGGTCAGGACGGCGGCGGCGCTCGAAGTCAGCGCGATCTTGAGGTAGCGCGCGTCGACCGCGAAGGTCAGCGCGCCCGGGCCGGCGTCGTCGACGGCGGCGATCCACTCGATCGCGACGGCCGGGTCGCCGACGACGCGACCACCGGCGCGCTCGGCGAAAGCCCCCAACGTCCGAGCCGGCGCGCTCACGGCGTCGGCGACGGCTTCTCCACGATTTGGAGAATCTTCTCGACGTCGGGCGTGATGTCGACGCCGCCGTACCCGACGAACTGCCGCGTCAGCACGTAGCTGAGGTGCTTGTCCTTGGCGACCTGCTGCGCGGCGTTCGTCACGTCGTCGGTCAGCTCGGACTGCGCTTGCAGGAAGCGCTGCTGCAACTCGGCGCGCTCGCGCGCTTTGTCGCGGTCGGGCTTGTTCGAGCGCTCGATCGTCTGGGCGTCCATCGCGAGCTGGTTTTGGTAGTTGAGGAACTTCGGCCAGTTCGCCTGGATCCGCTGCGCGTCGATCAGGCCGAAGTTGGAGCTCGGTCCGTTCGAACAGGCGCACAGCGCCGCGAGGGCCGCGACGAAGAACACGGGAGCGAGTCTCATTGGTGGAGGCTTTCGATGTCCTTGAGGGCGTCCGGCGTGAGGTCGACTCCGCCGGCGGGTGCGACGACGTCCGAGAGGACGACGGTAATGCCGCGCTGCTGCGCGATCACGCGGACCTCGCGATCGATCTGACCGGTCATCTGGTCGTACAGGTCGTCGCGCTTGCGGCGCAGCGTCGCGATCTGTGCTTGCGCGCTCTGCCGCGAGCCGGCGTCGACGCCGTGCAGCATCGCGTAGCGGCGCGAGAGGTCCTCGCGCGTCCGCTCGAAGTCGGCGATCGTCGTCTTCGCGTCGCTCTGGAAGCGCTGCTGGTAGTCTTGGTGCAGGCGGGCGATCTGCGCGCGCAGCGGCGGCGGCAGACTCGGGTTGACCTGCTGCTGCGGCTTGCCGTTGACGGTCGTCGTGCTGATCACCGGCCCGTTGAAGGGCGCGATCTGGTGGGTGAGGTCGCGCTGGCGCTCGGCGAGCGAGGTCAGCGAACGCTTCGAGATCGACGCGACCTGCGTGTCCAAGTCGCGCTGCACCTGGCTGCGGAGCTGTGTCTGCAGCGCGGCGAGCGTCGCTTGGTCGCGATTGCGCTGCGCGGCGACCGCGTCGGCCTCCTTGCGGTCCAGCTCCGCGAGCTGCTTCTGCGCGTCGTCGCGCGCCGCGTCGTCGAGGGCGAGCGAGGAGAGCTTGGTATGGAGCGCGAGCCGCTGCGGGGCGTCGGCGCTGGCGAGCGCCAGCGAGAGCGCGGCCTCCTTCGACTGGAGTTGCTCGGCCTGCGCGCGGTAGGTCCGGGAAGCGCGTTCCGCCAGCGCCTTTTGGACCGCCGCGACTTGGGCGCGGTCCTGGCTCTGCAGCGTCGCCCGATAACTCGCGAAATCGCGCTGCACCTGCGCGCCCGCGCCGGCCTGTTGCTGCTGCGCGGTCTGCGTCACGCTGCCCGCGATCTGGGCCGCGGTCGGTCCGCCGAACCCGGCACCGCGCAGGGCGGCGGCGATCGCGTCCTTCTCCTGCTGCTGATACTGCTGCTGCTTCTGATCGAGCAACTGCTGGGTGCGACCGGCCGCGTCGTGCAGCTCGCGCTCCAGTTCGGCCTCGCGCCGGCGCAGATCGGGGTCGGGGGCGGCGGCCTGCGGGACCGTCGCGCTCAAGTCGAAGGCGTCGATCGTGCGGTCGTAGCGCGCCAACTGATCGTAGAGCGGATGCTTCTGGATCAGCGCGTTCATGTCGATGTAGCCGATCGCGCCCGGGCCGCTCTGCGGCGGGCCGCCGTGCGCGCACGCGACCAGCAGCGCCGTCGCAGCCACGACGGCGATCCGGCCGGCGGCGGCGCGCGCCCGCGAGCTCACTTCAGCTTCGCGGTGACGTCGGCGGTGATGTCGGTCCCGCCGTAGATGATGTTGCCACGGTCGACGACCAGCACCAGGCCCTTTTGCCTGGCGACGTCCGCGATCGCCGCCCGGGTCGCGTCGATCACCGGTTTGAGGGTCGTGGTCTGCCGGTCGTCGAGCGTCTTGCGGTAGTCGCGCAGGATCGCGTCGCGGTCGGCGTCGCTGTGGACCGTCTTGAGTTTGTCCGCCGCCGCTTTGTCCTGCTGGGCCTTGAAGGCCAGGAACTCGTCGGTCGCCGCTTTGACCTTCGGGGTCTGGTCGATCGCGTTCTGGTCGACGAACCCGACGTGCGAGGGCGGTGGGGTCGAGACCGGCGGGACCGGGTCGCCGATCCCGGTCAGCAGGTCGCGTACGTTCTGGGTGATGTTCACGCCGCCGACGACGACGATCCGCTTGTCGAGCACGACGCTCAGGTTCTTCGAGGAGGCGACGGAGGCGACGGCGATCTGCGCCTTCTCCATCAGCGGGCGGACGAGTTGGCGCTCCTTGTCGTCCAGTTTGCCCCGGAACTCCGCCGCCAGCTTCGCCTGATCGCCCTGTGAGGCGTGCGCCGCCCGGGCATTGTACTGCTTCTGCAGGCCTTCACCGTACTGCTGGAGCTGACGGTTCGCCGCCTGAAAGGACGGGATCGAGGCGAGCACGCTCTGGTCGAGCGTCCCGATGTCGGTGATGTCGGTCGCGCCGGCCGCCGGCAGCGCGAGAAACGCCGCGCCGAGCAGACCGGCGAGGACGGCGATGCGTCCGCGCGCGATCAAGTTTTCCATGCTCTAGAAACTCTGGCCGATGCCGAACGAGGTGTGCGTACCTTGGCTGCCCTTGGCGAAATCGAGGCGGAGGGTGTGCAGCCCGAGCTGCGGGACGTCGAACCGAACCCCGACGCCGACGTCGCCGTGCCAGGAATAGTTCGCGAGGCTGGGATCGAAGACCCCGCCCAGGGTGGCCCCGCGGATCCGGACCGCGCCGTCATCGGCGAAGGTGACGACCGAGAACTTGCGGTCCTTGGTCAGCGGGATGCGCAGCTCGAGCTGACCGAGCAGCTCGTCGGTCCCGTAGAACGGATCCTCGTAGCCGCGCAGCTGCTGGTCCGAGAAGATGAACAGCTTGTTGGTCGGGAGGGCGCCGGTCGAGGTGCCGTCGACCGCGTGGAAGCCGAGCGTCATGTTCTTCCCGACCGGGAAGAAGCGCGCGATGTCGGCGATGAAGATGTCGTAGTGGAAGGCTGAACCCAGCGACGGGGTGCTCACCTCGTCGCTGAAGTTGGTGAACCAGCCGCGCCGCGGGTTGAAGACGTCGTCGCGCGAGTCGGCTCCGAAGCCCACCACGATGCTGTGCAGCGGATAGGCTTTGGTCGAGTTGACCTCCGCGATCGACGGCGCGATCACGCCGAGCGCGTCGCTGGCGGTGTCACACGCGCTGAGGATCTCGTCGATACAGCCGCTCAGCTCGTTGCCGGGGTTCGACGTGAAGGCATACGGCGTCGGCACGATCGCCTGCGACGCGACCGACTCGAAGTTGAAGCCGCCGCTGATGTGAAAGATGTCCGACAGCCGCCGTCCGAGGTTGACGGTGATGCCGCGCGAGCTACTCTTGTAGGTCGAGATGATCCCCGAGACAAGGCTGTACTGGGTCGCATCGGGCGGCACGATCGCGACCGGGATGTTGGTCGTCGGGCACGGCACGTTCACGCCCGAGCCTGCGCCGCAGTCGTAGTACACCGGATAGTAGTTCGTCTGCGATTGGTCGAAGAGCGTCGCGCTCAGGCTGTATCGTTGCGAGGCCGGCGTGCTGCCCAGATACGGGATCGTCGCCGAGAGCTGCGCATCGGAGATGCGCGCACCGCGCTCGATGCGGATCGCGCCGCCATCGCCGGTTCCGTTGATGTTGTTCTGCTGGTAGGAGACGTTGCCGGTCAGGCCGGTCCCCGTGATGCCGCCCGAGTAGCCCGCACCCAGCGTCGCGGTCCCGGTGCGCTGCTCTTTGACCTGCCAGTTCAGCGTGACCAGCCCCGGCCGCTTGGGATCGGGTCCAGGCTTGGCCTGAAAGTCGATCTTCTCGAAGAAGCCCAAATTGTTGAGGCGGTCGTAGTCGCGGTGCAGTGCGGCATCGGTGACGACCATGCCCGGACGCAGACGCAGCTCGCGCCGGATAACGTCGTCGTGCGTCTTGGTGTTGCCGGTGATCTCGATCGCGCCGACGCGCAGTACGCTGATCGTATAACGAACGTCCGCCGTGCCGGCTTTCTGGTCGATCGTCGTCGGATCGACGCCGGCTTCGACGTCGCCCAGCTTGAGGTCGTACTTCTCGTAGAGGGCCTTGAGCGCGTCGTAGTCCTTGTCGCGCTGCTCTTCGGAGAACGAGCTGCCGGGTTTGGTCACCAGCGCCGCCATGATGACGGGCGGCGGCAGCAGCGGATCGCCGTCGGGCGGCGGCGTGATGATGATCTTGCGGACCGTCAGCCCCTCTTCGATCTTCAGCGTCAGCACGCCGTCGGCGCCGATGTTCACGTCAACGACGTGCGAGGGCACCTGGCCGCCGAAGCCGATCTTGTCGTAGTAGCTGTTGATCTTGAGGACGTCTTGCTGATAGGTCTTGATGTTGAAGACTTGGCCGGGCGCGGTGTCCATCAACGCGAGGAGCGTGTCGGCCGAGACGCTCTTGTTGCCGTCGAACCGGATCGCGCTGACGACCGGATTCTCGATCACGCGGAAGGTCACGGCGACCCCGTCGGGGCGCTGGCGGATCACCGGCGGCGCCTGATCGGCGAAGAAGCCGAGGTCGGCGATCGCCCGCAAGTCCTGCTGGACGATGGCGGGATCGAACGGGTCACCGACCTTCGTCCGCACGACCGCCAGGATGCGATCGGTCGAGATGTGGGTGTTGCCGGTGACGGTCACCGAGACGACCGTCGGCGCGGGCTGATCCGCGAGAGCCGGCGGCATCAGCAGGCCGAGAAGTGCGAGCACGGAGAGCACGATGCGCGGCGCGCGACGGAACCGTTCGAACAAGCGGGAGACATCCTTCATGACGAGCGGACACCCCGGGCGCGCTGCGACCGCCGGGCTGGCCCTTGGATGACACGGGTAACGCGCGGCGAAGGGCGCGCGTTCCCGGTCCCCAGGGTACGACGCGTCGCACCCGAGGCCCCCTCCGCGGCGGCTACGGGTACTTGCGGACGATCGAGAAGGTGAATCCTTGTCGGCCTGAGAGCGCTTGGATCCCTTGCAGGCGAACCAGACTGTAGAACGGCGAGGCGCCGTACTCTTCGGGCAGGAACGCCGGCACGCCCGACTGCTCGAAGAAGTCCAGATCGATCGCCGTCGTCGCGTCGGGCCGGGCGGTAAATCCGACCGTAGTGCGGTCGAGCTGGGTGAACGTCTGGCTGGCGCTGGCGTAGAAATCGCGATGGCCAAGCTGCTTGAAGACCTCGAGCCCGACGCCACCGCCGTAGTTGACCGTCACCTCGACGTCCGAGAGGCCGGAGGCGCCGATCAAGTAGCGCTCGACCGGCGCCAGAAGTCGCTCGGTGAACTGGCCGTTGAGGATCGAGAACGCCTCCTGGTTGAAGGTGATCTGACCGGCTTGGTAGACCGTGACGCCCGGCGGAAGCAACGGATCGTTCTCGCCCGGCGCGCCGCGCAAGAACGTGCCGTTCTGCTGCTGGTTGAAGTTGACCGCGCCGAAAACCGACGCGTCCAGCAAGAGGCCGACGATCTGCTCTTGCGAGTACGACGGGTTGGAGGCGAAGGTGATCCCGCCGCCGGTCGTCAGATCGCTGGCCAAGCCGTGCACGCTGATCGTGATGTCGGCGCTGCCGATCGCGTTGCGGGTCGGATCGGGGTCGGGATCGGTGACGTGGGCGAAAGCGCGCAGGTTGACCTGAGGATCGAGTCCGCGCGCGGGGTCGAAGGCGACCGTCGCCTGCTGGACGCGGAAGGCGCGGTTGTAGGTCGAGACGACGCCGCCCGGCGTCGCAGTCAGCGTTCCGTCGAGCGTCGGCGCCGCCAACGTCCCACCGACCGACAGTCCGCCGCCGAGGCCGACGTCGATGAACGGGCTCTGTGACTGCACCGCGACGTTCTTGCCGATGTCGATGACCAAGTTGAAAGCGAGATCGAAGGGCGGCCCGGCGGCGGTCCGCGCCCGCAGCCCATTGCCGGCTGCCAGCCGGTAGATCGACGCGAACGGGATCGACGTGTCGTGCAGCGCGATCGTGCCGCCGAGCTGCGGCCGTTGTGCGCCGCTGGTCAGCGAGAGGTCACCGTCGATCGTCCCGCGCCCGAACTGCGGTGCGTCGATGCGCGCACCGCGCGCCGCGATCGTGATCGCGTAGCCGCGGTTGTGAGCTTCGCCGAACGGCAGGTCGAGCCGGCCGCTGCCGTCGACGGTGCCGCCGCCGACGTTCGCGTGCAGGGCCTCCAGCGCGATGCTCGTCCCGGTGAAGGCGAGTCGCGCGACCGCGTCGCGAATCCCGGCGGTATCGAACTGCGAGCGATAGCTGCCGCCGGTCAGCGCGATCGAGCCGACGATCCGCGGCGCGTCTTGCGTTCCCTCGAGATCGAGGCGGCCGTCGAGCGTTCCGGCGAGCATGGTCTGCGGGCCCGGGACGAACGGCGCGAACGGCGCGAGGTCCAACCCGTTCAGCGCCAAGGTGAACGAGAACCGCCCAGCCGGCGCCGCGCCGGCGCGCGAAAGCGTGAGCGGCAGCGTGCCGGCGAGCAAGAGGTCACCTTTGGCGAAGGTCAGCTCGGCATCGTTGACGTCGAGCGTCTTGCCGTCGTAGGCCGCGCTGCCCAACAGACGCGGAATCGCGAGCGAGGCGTAGTGCGCATCGGTCAGCGCGAAGCCGACGGTGGCGCGCGGCGCACGGCGCGTCCCGGTGACGACGACGTTCGCCTGCAGCGCACCGTCGACCGGATAGCGCCGGCCTTTGGGCTGGATCGCGGCCAGCGCCCGGGCGAGGTCGGGGACGTCGGCCCCGACCGTGAGCGCGAGCGGATCCCGAGCGCCGATCCCGAGCGTTCCGCTCGCCGCGAGCCGCGCGAAGCCGAGATCGAGCGTCGTATCCGAGAGCACGATGCGCCGCCCGTCGCTGCGCGCGTGCAGTCCGGCGGCAGCGATCGCGTAGCCGTCGATGCGGCCGTCGTGCAGGCTCGCCTGGAGGTCAGCGGCGAGTCGCGGCCAGCGCCCGGCGACGCTGCCGGCGGCGTCGACCCGGCCGAGGACCGGCATGGTGATCCCCAACGCCGGTAGCCAGGTCGGCAGGTCGACGTCGTGGGCGTCGAACGAGCCGCGGTACGTCGCGCTGCGGAAGGCGGTGATCGGGTCGCCGGGCGCGGCGACGATCGTCCCGCTGGCCTCGGCGCTCCCGCCCGGCCCGTGCACCGCCACCGTCCCACCGATCGCGCCGTTGCGCGTCGACCAGGTCGCGTCGGTCGCCCCAAAGGTGAACCGCCGGTAGCGCAGCCCGCGCAGCGCCACCCGGCCGTCGCTCGTCGTCGTGTGCCCATCGGCCCTGAACGCGACCGCCACGCTGCCCGTCCCGTCCAACGTCTCGGCCGCGTCGAAGTAGTCGTCGAAGTCGGCCAGGTTCGCCTGCGCGCTGCTGGCGTCGACCGCGAACGCTCCCGGCGAGTAGGCCGCGCTCACCTGGGCCCGGGTCGAGCCGACCGTGATCGTCCCGTGCTGCGCCCGCAGCCCGGCCGGACTCGCGATGAGCCGCGCGCCGGCATCGCGGAAGGCCAGCCCGTTGTACGACCCTTCGGGGACGCCGACCAGCCCGGCGATCTGTGGCCGCGCACCGCCGCCGCCGACGTGGACCTGCGCGTTGAAGCTCCCCTCGAGCCAACGCACTGGCAGGTGCGCGGTGCTGGCGACGGTCGCGAGGTCGCCGATCGGGACCCAGGCGCGCAGGTCGTACGCATCGCCCAAGCCGATCCCGCTCACCCGGCCGTCGACGTCGCCGTAGGTCGAACCGACCGCGGCGACGCCGCGCCCGATGCGCGCGTTGCGCCCGGTCAGGTCGACGACGGCGTGACCGCTGACCGGGTAGCCGGCGGTGCGCCCGCCGCTGACCGCCACCAGACCATCGAAGCGCGGCTCCGCGCGCAGGTCGGCCCGGCCGAAGACGGTCAGCCGGCCGGCGTCGAGCGGGACGCCGGTCGGACGCAGATCGGCCGCTCGAACGCCGGGGATCGAGACCAGGAACGGGCCGCCCAGATCGACCGCGGTGACGTGCCCGTCGGCGACCGTTCCGTCGGCGGCGACCAGCCGCATCGCCTTCCCTTGAATCGCCATCGTGCCGGCCATTCGCTCGAGCGGGATGCCGCGCACGCTGGCGCCGCGCAGATCGGCGTTCGGGGTCTGCACGACGAACCGGTCGCCGGCGACTGCGACGCGCAGATCGCCGTGGACCGCGCCGCGCGCGGCGACACCGGGGACGAACTGCTCGAGCGCCGTCAGGTCGCCGTCGTAGCGGCCCTCGACCGCAACGCCACCGGCGCTGACCGCGCCGGTCCCGGCGAATCGTCCCAGCGGCCCGTTGACGCGAATCTCGTGCAAGAGCAGTTCGCGGAACGTCCCGGCCAACCGAACGGTGCCGCTGCCGATGTCGACGCCCAAGAACTGCATCCCGCGCCCGGCGACCGTGCCGGCGAGGCCGAAGACGCTGGGCGTCCCGGCGGCGGCGACGTCGCCGTCGAGGACGCCGCCGATCGGCGGGAACATCGGGAGGCGCACGCCGGGGAGCGCCGGTGCGCGCCGCGCAGCCAGCCGGTAGTTGCGCAGGTGCAGCCAGCCGGCGCTGGCCGAGAGCGGCCGTTCCAGTTCGAAGCCGCCGCGGAACGTCGAACCGTCGGCGCGTGCGAACGAGAACGGCCCGAACGTTCCGACGCCGTGCTGGTCGAGTGCAAACGTCGCGCCGCCGGTCGTCCCACCGTCGAGCGCGAGCGTTCCGCGCGCGTTGAACCCCGCGTGCGGCGGCTGCCCGACCAGCGCCGTCAAGCCGACCTGCGCATCGGGCGCGACGGCATCGGTGTAGGGGAAGGTCGCACCCGACCCGGCGGCGTGCAGGACGAAGCCGAGCGTATCGCCGCCCTTGGCCACCAGTACGGTTCCACCCAACGTGATGTGCACGCTGCCGAAGCGCGCGTGAAAACCGTGCAGCACGACCGCGCCGGTCGCGTAGTCGACGACGCCGTCGAGCGCTTCGAACGGGTACCGGTCGTAGGCGAGTTGCGGCGCCTGCACCCAGGTCCGAATCAGCGGATCGTTGAGGCTCGAGGCGAGCAGCGTGTGCAAGTGCATCGGGCCGCGCAGCGGGAGCCGTGCCGCGAACGCAAAGAGCGTGCGCAGTTGGCTGGCGTCGCCGTCGGCGGCGATCCCCACCCGGAACACCGGCTGGTGCAACAGGCCGTATAGCACGCCGCGCCCGCGTAGCGGCATGCCGGCCAGCGTCCCGTCGACGGCGTTGAAAGCCAGCGCGTCGTCGGTCAGCGTCAGCGGGCCGTGCAAGTCACGGATCGGCTTGGCCATCGCGGTGACCGCGACGCGGACGCCGTCGAAGCGCCCCGCGCCGCCGAGCCGATACACGAACGGTTCGCCCACCTTCGGCGCGAGCGCGTAGATCTCGACGTTGAGGCCGTCGACGATCCCGTCGTCGAAGCGCACGGCTTTGCTGTGGACCAGAAAGCCGAGCACGCCGCGAATCGGCAACTGCGCGGCGCGAAACGTGTGCAGCGCGATGCCGCGCGGGACGTCGATCAGCGTGCGCACGCCCAGCGGATAGCGCCGCAGCGCAGCGCCGGCAGCCGGCCGCGTGACCAAGATCCCCGCCACGTGCGCGGTGGTGCGCTCATCCGACTGCACCGAGGCGTCGATGGTGACGTCTTGGATCCGCTGCAGGGCCAGGTCGGGCGTGCGCGGTGCCCGGTCGACCAGGCGAATCTCGCCATCGCGCACTCGGACGGTGAAGTAGTAGGGCGCGGCGGCCCGGCGGGACGGCTCCGGCGGGGTCGCCGGCGTGCCGCCGGGCCGGGTGAAGGTCAGGCTCCCGTCGACGTGCCGGGTGATGGTCAGGACCGGGTGCTGGATCGCGATGGCGGCGAAGCCGTAGCGGTGGATGCCGCCCGGGAAGATGTCGCGCAGCGCATAGTCGACGTCGATGCGCTGCGCGTCCAGGACCGGGTCGCCGTTCTTGGTGACGTGCACGTCGAAGAAGACCGCGTGCGTCGTCCCCAGCTGCTCGTCGCCGATCCGAACCTGGTAGCCGGTCGCGAGCGAGACGATGCCCTCGATCAGGCCCCGCGCGATCAGGTTGCGCGCGGCGACCATCACCAGGAGCAGCGCCGCGACGACCGCGGTGGCGATGACCGCTCGACGCGACGCCTTCAAACGGACCACGGGCTTCGTCGTCTCCCGGCGCGCATGGCGGCAAACCTTCGTCCGCGCGGCTTGCCGGGACCTGGAGGCCGGCCGTTAGAAGACGCTCAGAGGTCGAGGTTGCGGACGGTCCGCGCGTACTCCTGAATGAAGGCCTTGCGCGGCTCGACCTTCTCGCCCATCAGCTCGGTGAAGACCTTTTCGGCCTCCTCGCTGGCCTCGTCGAGCTCGACCCGCTTCAACCGACGCGATGCTTGGTCCATCGTCGTCTCCGCCAGTTGCTCGGCGTCCATCTCGCCCAGCCCCTTGAACTGCTGGATGGTGAAATCTTTGGGGTCGTCACCGTTGAAGATCTGCTGCAGCTCGCTGTCGTTGAAAGCCCACCACTGCTTCTTCCCTTTGCGCACGCCGAACAGCGGCGGCTGCGCGATGTAGACGTAGCCGTTCTCGATCAACGGCTTCATCTTGCGATAGAAGAAGGTGAGCAGGAGCGTGCGGATGTGCGAGCCGTCGACGTCGGCGTCGGTCATGATGATGATCTTGTGGTAGCGCAGCTTTGCGACGTCGAAGTCGTCGCCGAACCCCGCGCCCAGCGCGGTGATCATGGTGCGGATCTCTTCGTTCGCGAGCATCTTGTCGATCCGCGCCTTCTCGACGTTGAGGATCTTGCCGCGCAACGGGAGGATCGCCTGGGTGTTCGGATCGCGACCGCCCTTGGCGGTCCCGCCGGCCGAGTCGCCCTCGACCAGGAACAGCTCGGAGAGCGCGGGGTCTCGCTCCTTGCAGTCGACCAGCTTGCCGGGCAGCCCGCTGCCTTCGAGCACGCTCTTGCGGCGGGTCAGATCGCGCGCCTTCTTGGCGGCCTCGCGGGCGCGCATCGCCTGCATGCACTTGTCGACGATCGCGCGGGCGTACTTCGGATTCTCTTCCAGAAAGAAGTCGAGGCGCTCGCTGACCAGCGCGTTGACGATCGGGCGGATCTTCGCGTTGCCGAGCTTGGTCTTCGTCTGCCCCTCGAATTGCGGATCCTGGAGCTTGACCGAGACGATCGCGGTCAGACCCTCCATGCAATCGTCGGTCGAGAGGTTGGCGTCGGACTCCTTGAGCATCCCGCGCTTGCGCCCGTACTCGTTGACCATGCCGGAGATCGCGGTGCGGAACCCGGTCAGATGCATCCCGCCTTCGATCGTGTTGATGTTGTTGGCGTATGCGTAGACAACTTCGTTGTAGCCGTCGGTGTACTGGAACGCGCACTCGACCACGACGTCGTCGCGTTCGCCGTTGGTCGAGATCACCGGCGTGATCTCTTCCTTGTTTTCATCGAGCCACTGGACGAACGAGACGATCCCGCCCTCGTAGTAGTAGAGGCGCTCCTTGGGCTCCTCGGGCCGCTCGTCGCGCAGCGTGATCGACAGCTTGCGGTTGAGAAAAGCCAGCTCGCGCAGCCGGTTCTCGAGCGTCTTCCACGAGAAGTCCAGCGTCTCGAAGACCTCCGGGTCCGGTTTGAACCACTGGAAGGTCCCGGTCCCCTCGGCCCGGCCCAGCCGCTTGAGCTTCTGCGTGGTGATGCCGCGCTGGAACCGGATCTCCCACTCCCACCCGTCGCGTTTCACCCGGGTGATCATCCACTCGGAGAGCGCGTTGACGACCGAGATGCCGACCCCGTGCAGACCGCCCGAGACCTTGTAGCCGCCCTTGCCGAACTTCCCGCCCGCGTGCAGGATCGTCATGACGACTTCGACCGCCGGCAGCTTCTCCTCGGCGTGCATGTCGACCGGGATCCCCCGTCCGTCGTCGAGCACGCTGCACGAGCCGTCCTTGTGCAGCACGACTCGGATCATGGTGGCGTAGCCGGCGAGCGCCTCGTCGACCGCGTTGTCGACCGCTTCGAAGACCAGTTGATGGAGCCCGCGGTCGGCGGTGTTGCCGATGTACATGCCGGGGCGCTTGCGAACTGCCTCGAGTCCTTTGAGGACCTCGATTTGTTCGCCCGTATATTCGTTCATCCGACAGGTACTCTTCGCCGCCGGGGGCCCTTTTTACTCGACGCCGGTCTCGATCGCTCGCACGAACTCGAACAGCTCGCCGAGCGCATTCTTCCGTAGCGGCGAGTCGAGCTCCAAGCGCGTCGGGTCGATCCGCGTCTCGAGCAAGACGAACGAGCTAGCCAGCTTGCGCAGCCGGATGCGGTCGATCGGCTGTCGCAGCCGGTGCAGCGTAGCGGCCCGCCGCAGCTCGTCCCACCAACCCCGCAGCAGCTGGCGCCGAATCCGGTCGTAGGCCTCGGCGGTCAAGCCGGGGACCAGCGCCAGCACCTCCTCGGAACCGAGCCACGGTGCCTCGAACAGGAGCCGCTCGCAGGCGAAGCGCTGCCGCCGGACGGCGTCGTCGCGGCAGGGCGTGCAGGTCGGGCCGACGTCGACCGCCGCCTCGCACAGTGCGCAGAACGTCCCGCCGGCCGCCCGATGCGCGGTACGCGAGCGTTCGACCGCGCGCCGCAGTCGCGCCAGCGCGTCGTCGAGCGTCCGCGCCGGTGGCTCGGCCGGGACGGCCGCACCGCGACGCCGGCTGGTCGGTCCAGCCGCGCCGCCCGCCGGCTTGCGGATCGTGCCGACCCGAAAGCGCAGCCGCACCAGCGCGCGCGTCTCGGGCAGTGCCCGCAGCCCGCGCATGATCTCCGGCTCGAGGAACGCTAGCTGATGCGACCAAGCCGACGAGTTGGTCAGCACGATCAGGACATCGCGCTCGATCGCGACCGGTTGCGCGGCCCGCGCGACGTCGGCTCCGACCAGCTCCGCCCAGACGCCGCGCGCCGCGACCAGCGGATCGCCGGAGCCGGCGCCGGGCCGCGGTCGCCAACCATCCAGGACCGAGCCGAGCTTCAGCACCGCGTCACGCTCGCCGCCCGGATCGCCCAGGCCGTCCCGCCGCTCAGCCCGGTCGGCGGCTCGGTCGCGGTCAGAAAGGCCTGCTCGTAGCCGGCCAGCGCGCCGAGGAAACCGGCCGCGCGCTCGGCATCCAGCTCGCTCAGCACGTCGTCGAGCACCAAGATCGGCGCGTCCCCGCTGCGCGTTCGCATGACGTCGTATTCGGCGACCTTGAGCGCGAGCACCGCTGTGCGCGCTTGTCCCTGCGAGCCGAACGCAGCCAGCGGCCGGCCGTCGACCAGGAAGCGCAGATCGTCGCGGTGCGGTCCGACTAGGGTCGTGCGCCGGCGTAGCTCGGACTCGACCTGCGCGGCGAGCGCCTCGGCGACGTCGCCCTCGGGGCTCGGCGCGTAGACGATGGCGAGCTGCTCGCGTGTCCCGCGCCAGCGCGCCGCGATCGCGTGCGTCGCGGTGGCGAGCTCGTCGACGAACGCGCGCCGGGCCGCGATCAACGCACTCGCCGGGCGCACCAGTTCGTCGTTGTAAGCCAGTAACAACTGGCGGTCGGGTGCGATCGCGCCGCGCAGCAGCGCGGCTTTCTGTGCGACGATCTTCTGGTACAGCACCAGATCGCGGTAGTACGTCGGCGAGAGCTGCGCCAGCGCCCCGTTGAGAAACGCGCGGCGCAGCGCCGGGCCGCCGGAGACCAATTGCAAGTCAGCCGGGACGAACGTCACCACCCGGGTCCGGCCGAGAAAGCGCCCGAAGCCGACCGCGCCGCCGTTGACCTCGAAGCTCTTGCGCGTCCCGGCCGGCGTGCGCGCGATCGTGCAACGCAGCCGAATCTCGCCCGCCGCGATCCGTGCTTCGCCGGCGATCTCGGCGCGGTCGGCACCCTCGCGGATCAGCTCCGCTTCGCGCCGGGTGCGAAACGACTTCCCCGTCGCCAGCATCGCCAGCGCCTCGAGCAGATTCGACTTCCCCTGCGCGTTCGGCCCGACCAGAACGTTGAGCCCCGACTCCGGCGCAAAGTCGAGGCTCGCGTAGTTGCGAAAGGCGGCCAACCGCAGCCGCTCGACCCGCACGCGGGTTACTGGCGCAGCGGCATCAAGACGTACAGTTGTTCGCCGGCGTCGCTGGGTTCGAAGGGGCGGATCGCGGCCGGCGAGAGCGGGCCGAGGAACTCGAGGATCGTCTGCGGCGAGTCGACATGGTTGAGGATCTCGACCAGGTAGCGCGCGTTGAACGCGATCGCCAAGTCCTCACCGGTCTGCTCGACTTCCAATTCCTCGTAGGCGTTGCCGGTCACGTCGGACTTGGCGGTGATCATCAGCGTCTGGTTGGTGACCTCGAGCTTGACCATCGAGGCCCGGTCGCCGGCGACCAGCTCGGCCCGCCGCAGGCCCCCGATCAACGCCTGCGTGTTGGCGATGACCCGGCGGTCGAACTTGGCCGGGATGACTTGCTGGTAGTTGGGGTACTGCCCGTCGACCAATCGCACGACGATCGAGGTCGTCCCGGCGGTGAACTGCAACTGGTTCGCCTGCGCGCCGAGCGCCGCGATCTCGACCTGCTCGGCGGCGCCGAGATTTCGCGCCGCTTCGGCCAGCGCACGCGACGGGACGATGTACCGCGCGCTGCCTTCGATCGGACGCTCGAGGGTCGAGGTCCAGCGGGCCAGACGATAGCCGTCGGTCGCGACCAAGGTGATCTGATCGCCTTTGAGCTCGAGCAGCGTCCCCATCAGCACGGCGCCACGTGCCTCCTCGCTCGAGGCGGCGAAGATCGTCGCACCGACGCCGTCGCGGAAGCGTTTCGCGCCGAGGGCGAAGCTGGCGCCTTTCTGTGCCGCCGGCAGCGGCGGATACTCATCAGCCGGCAGCGCGTGAAAATCGTAGTTCGACCGTTCGGCTTTGACCGATGCCCGCGAGGGTGAGCCGGTCAGTTCCAGCAGGCCCGCCGGCAAGTTGCCCAGATAGCCGCTGAAGAGTTTGGCCGGGACGGTGACCGCGCCGACTTCGGCGATCTCGGCCGGGAACGATTGCTCGAGGGTGAGCTCGAGGTCGGTCGCCCGCACGCGAATCCCACCGTCATCGGCGGTGAGCAGGACGTTCGAGAGAATCGGTACCGTCGTGTGCGCGTTGACGACCTTGCTCGCCGCGCCGACGGCGGAGGCGATGTCCTTGGTACTGCACGTGAACTTCACTGATCCACCGTCCCGGCGTCGGTCCGTCGCCGTGTCATAAGTAAAGAAGAATCGTCGTACTAGCAGTAAGGCGGTGCACAGCGGGGAGAGCCGTCGTCCGCCGTGTGCCGCAGCGGTTTGCGCCCGATCGAGGGTGTGGACCCGGGCGACCCGGCGTCCCCGCTATCCCCGCGCGGCGCGACCATCCCGTTTTTCCACGGGTCGCAGGCTGCCCTGTGCCCAGCGCGGGGAGGGAAAATGTGGGCTCGCCCGGCGCCGCCTCCCGCCCCGGCCGGCCGCAGGCCCGTTATTCGGTTTGGATCTGCGAGACGAGGGAGCGGACTTTGTTGCGGAAAGCCTCCTCGGCGTCCATCATGTCGGCGATCTTGTCGCGCGCGTACATGGCCGTGGTGTGGTCTTTCTTGCCGAACTCGCGCGCGATCTGCGGCAACGAAGCCCCGGTGAGCTGCCAGGCGATGTACATCGCGATCTGACGCGGCAGCGTGACGCGCTGGTCGCGCCGTTGCGCCTCCATCTCCTTGATCGAGATGCCGTAGTGCTTGGCGACGCGCTCTTTGATCAGTGGGATGGTGACACGGTGCATCGGGGCTTGGGCCACGGCGTTCTTGAGAACCTCGGAGGCGAGCTCGACGGTGATCGCCGACTTCGTAAGCGAGGCGAACGCGACGACGCGGATCAGGGAGCCTTCGAGTTCCCGGATGTTCGAGGGAATCACCTTTGCGATGAAGGCTAAGACTTCGTCAGGGACCGGGACCTTCTCGGTCTCGGCCTTCTTGCGCAGAATCGCCTCACGGGTCTCGAAGTCCGGCGGCTGGATGTCGGTCAGCAGACCCCATTCGAAGCGCGAACGCAGCCGCGACTCGAGCGTCTGGATCTCCTTGGGCGGGCGATCGCTCGAGATCACCAGCTGCTTCTGCGCCTCGTGCAACGAGTTGAAGGTGTGGAAGAACTCCTCTTGGGTTTGCTCTTTGCCTTCGAGGAACTGAATGTCGTCGATCAACAGCACGTCGACGTGGCGGTAGCGATTGCGGAACTCGACCGTCTGGTTGTTCTTGATCGCGATGATGAACTCGTTGGTGAACTTCTCGGAGGAGACGTAGACGATGTTCGAACTGGGGTTGTGGGCCAGCACGCGGTGCCCGATCGCGTGCATCAGATGCGTCTTGCCCAGCCCGACGCCGCCGTAGAGGAAGAGCGGATTGTAGGCCATCGCCGGTGCGTCGGCGACCGCTAGCGCCGCGGCGTGCGCGAAGCGGTTCGAGTTTCCGATGACGAAGTCGTCGAACGTATAGCGCGGGTTGAGATGGCCGATGCGCAGGTCGTCGGCCGGGGCTGCCTTGGTGGCTGGGACGGCGGTCGCCGGCGTATGGGTCTCGGCGCCGGGGTCGACCACGACCCGCAGCGCGATCTCGGCCCCGAGCAGATCGTGCAGCACGGCCGTGATATCCGACTTGAGCCGGTTTTCGACCCAATCGCGGGCGAAGGTTGTCTGCACCGCCAGCACGATCTCGGACGGCGTGAGATCGACCAGGCGCATCGGCTTGAGCCACATCTCGAAGACCGGTTTATTGTACCGTGGCTCGAGACGCTCGAGCGCCGCGGTCCAGAGATCCCGAGGAACCGCCGTGCTGGTCTGGTGCATTCCATTACCGTCCACTGCATGATCCGCCCCGCCAGCAGACGCCGCGGGGGGAGAATGAGCGTTGGGCATTGGCCCGGCGGGGGTGGCTTCCTGCGGGGTTTTCCCCCGGACTTATACACTTTTCCACAGGGACGGCACTCACGCCGGGACAGGGCCGGCCGACGCTTTCCACGGCTTTGACCCGGGCGCGAAAACCGGCAGGAAGCCGCGTCGGACAGGCCTCGGCGGCCCGTCGCCCCTGCGTCCTATCCACAGGCCTCTCCACAGGGCGTGGATAAGGTAGGAACCATTCGCGGATCGCGGCATTTCCTTGACGCTCGGATGGCTCGACCCGTATACTGTCTCGTCGCATCACTCGACGGGGCCGGCTCGTTCGGCCCCAGCTTTGGAGTACTCGTTCCGTGAAGCGGACCTATCAGCCGCATAATCGGCGCCGCAAGCGCGTCCACGGCTTTCTTGCCCGGATGCAAACGAAGAACGGCCGCCGCGTGCTCGCGGCGCGCCGCAAGAAGGGCCGCCACCGCCTGGCGGTCTGATCCGTTGCGGGCGTACGACTCCCTCCGGCGCCGCGGCGACTTCACCCGCGTCACGCGCCGCGGGCGGCGGAGCGCCGGGACGTATCTGACCTGTTTCGTCGCCGAGGGGCGCCGCGGGACCCGGATCGGGATCACGGTCGCCGGGACCGTCGGCGGCGCGGTCGTCCGCAACCGCCTGCGGCGCCGGCTCAAGGCGATCCTCGACCGCTACCCGCTCGGGGTGCCCCCCTGGCGCGACGTCGTCTTCATCGCCCGGCCGGGTGCCGGCGAGCTCGCCTTCCCGGCGCTGGTCGGCGAGGTCGAGCGGATCTTCGGAGTCGCCGCATGATCCGACCGCTCGCGCTGGCGGCGCTCCGCCTCTACCGCCGGCTGATCTCACCGCTGCTCCCGCCGGCCTGTCGCTTCGCCCCAACCTGCTCGGAGTACGCGCAGGAGTCGATCGAGAAACACGGGATGCTGCGAGGCGGTACGATGGCGTTGCGCCGTCTGTTGCGCTGCGGACCCTGGCACCCGGGCGGCTACGACCCGGTCCCCCTCCGAAAGGCCCCCTGACGCCCGTGCTCGCCGTAAAAGCCATCTTCGATTCCCTGGTCCACGCGCTGAGCGAAGTGCTGACGGGGATCCACAGCATCGTCCCGTCTTATGGCTGGGCGCTGATCGCGTTGGCCTTGGTCGTGCGCATCGTACTCTGGCCGCTGGCCGCGATGCAGTTCCGCTCGATGGCGGAGATGCAAAAAGTTCAGCCGCTGATCAAGCAGATCCAAGCCAAGTACAAGGGCGATCAGCAGGGTCAGAACCAAGCGATGATGGCGCTCTACAAAGAGCACAACGTCAATCCGCTCGCCGGCTGCCTCCCGATGCTGCTGCAGTTTCCGATCTTGATCGGGCTGTATTGGGCGATTCAATCGCGGATCGGCGACTTTCGCACCGAGCACTGGCTGTGGATCGGTTCGCCGATCGCGCCGGCCGTCAACGCGATGTTCCATCAGCCGTTGCTCGCGACGAGTTTGGCGGTGCCGGACGTCTTCTTGCTGGTGCTCTACGTCGTCTCGATGTACTTCACGGTGCGCTACGGCAGCCCGCCCTCGACCGATCCGCAACAGGCGCAGACACAGAAGATCATGGCGTTCGTCTCGCCTGCGATGATCGCGTTCTTCGGCTTCAAGTACCGCTGGGCGTCGGCGCTGTATATCTACTGGTTGGCGACGAACGTCTTCACCGTGGCGCAGCAGTTCTACATGTTCCGCAAGTTCGGGATCGGCCGGCCGGCGGCGGTGGCCACAACGGCGGTCGCGACCGCGCCGAGCGCCGCGGCGCGGCCAGGCAGCAAGATTGTCAACGGGGACGCCGCGACCAACGGGAAGCGCACCTACCGTCCGAAGAAGCGGTCCCGGCGATGAGCGACGAGGGATTCGAAGGCGGGCGCCGGCGCGCGCCCGGAAGCGGACGCCGCGGCCCCGCCGGCCGCCCACCGGCCCGCCGCGGGCCGAGCGAGGGCGACGGCGGCCGCCGCCGCAGCGGGCCGCCGCGTGACCACGAGCCGGCGACGCCGTCGGTCGAGCCGGAGGCCGCCAAGCCGGCGCGCGCGCTGCTCGAGGAGATCCTCGGCCGGATGGGGCTCGACGACGTCGAGATCGTCTACATCGCGCGCAGCGAAGGCGAGTACTTCGAGGTGCGCGGCCCCAAACTGGCCGCGCTGATCGGGCGCGAAGGCAAGACGCTCGAGGCGCTCAACCTGATCTACAACAACATCATCAACGTCGGCGTGCGCACCAACCGGCGCTACTACACGATCGACGCCGAAGGCTATCGCGCGCGGCGCGCCGACCAACTCAAGACGCTCGCGCTGGCGACGCTCGAGCGCGTGGTCCGCGAACAGCGGGCGATCGCGCTCGAGCCGATGTTGCCCTCGGAGCGCAAGATCGTCCACCTCGCGCTGGCCGACTCGCCGTTCGTGCGGACCGAATCCGAAGGCGTCGAGCCCGAGCGCCGACTGGTCGTCTTTCCGAAGGACGCCGCCGCGACCGAGTAACGCGATGGAGACGATCGCGGCGGTCGCGACCCCGCCCGGACGCGGCGCGATCGCGATCGTCCGCTGCAGCGGGCCGGCGGCCCGCGCGATCGCCGCCCGCGTCTTCCGCGGCCGCGGGCCGCTGCGCAACCGGGTCGCGACCTACGGCGAGATCCTCGACGCCGACGGCGCGGTCCTCGACCGCGGCCTGGCGATCGCGATGGACGGACCGCACACCGTCACCGGCGAGGACGTGCTCGAGCTGCACGTGCACGGCAGTCCGCTGATCGCCGGCGAGACGCTGCGCTCGGTCGTGCTGGCGGGCGCCCGGGCGGCCGGCCCCGGTGAGTTCACCCGCCGCGCATTCCTCAACGGCAAACTCGACCTGAGCGCCGCCGAGGCCGTCGCCGACGTGATCGAGGCCGAGTCGCGAGCGGCGGCGCGGGCGGCTCAGGCGAACCTGGCCGGCGGCCTGCGCGCCGCGATCGAGGGGATCCGGGTGCCGCTGGTGGCGCTCCTCGAGCGGCTCGCCGGCGCGATCGACTACCCCGACGAAGTCCCCGAGCCAACCCGCGACGAGGTCCGCGCCGGCGTAGCAGCGGCGGCGACCGCGCTCGGCGACCTGGTCGCCGACTGGGAGCGCGGCCGGCTCGTGCGCGAGGGGGTGTCGCTGGCGATCGTCGGGCCGCCCAACGCCGGCAAGTCCTCGCTGCTCAACGGCTTGCTCGGCGAGGAACGGGCGATCGTCTCCGACCTGCCGGGGACGACCCGCGACGTCATCGAGGAGCGCTTTGCGATCGACGGGGTCGTGGTGCGGGTGCTCGACACGGCCGGGCTGCGCGCCGCCACTGCCGATCCGCTGGAACTGCTCGGGATGGCGCGGGCCCAGCGAGTGTTGGCCGCGGCCGCCGTGGCGCTGGTCGTCGTCGACGGCTCGGTCGCGCTCGACGCCGACGCGCAGGCGGTCTTGGCCGCGACGCGTGAGCGGCCGCGGGTCGTCTTGTTCAACAAGCGCGACCTCGGCGCGGCCGGCTTCGCCGAGCGGACCGCGGCCGAAGCCGGGGCGCTGCACGGCTCGGCCTACGATCCGGCGACGCTGGCCGCCGTGCGCGCCGCGATCGCGGCCGCCGGCTGGCATGGCGAGGCGATCGATCTGGCGCGGCCGCACCTGGCCTCGGCCCGGCAGGCCGACGCGGTCGCCCGCGCCGGCGAGGCGCTGGCCCAAGCGGCCGCGACCCTGGCCGCCGCCGAGCCGCTCGACCTGGCGGCGCCCGACCTGTTGGCCGCCGTCGCCGCGCTCGGCGAGCTGACCGGGGCGGCGGCGACCGAGGCGTTGCTGGACGGGATCTTCGCCCGCTTCTGCATCGGGAAATGAGATGTGCGCGCAAAGCGTGGGACGCGCGCGCGCATCGCGCGGGCGTAGAGTGGGGTCGATGATGATGACGACCTTGGACCACATCGATGAGCACCGCTGGGAGCTGGTCGTCCGCCGCGAGCGCGACGACCGCTTCCGGTTCGGCGTGACGACGACCGGCATCTATTGCCGCTCCGGCTGCCCGGCGCGCACGCCGCGGCGCGAGCACGTCCGCGCGTTCGCCGACGCGCGCGCCGCCGAGGAGGCGGGTTTCCGCGCCTGCAAACGCTGCGAGCCCGACGAAGCGACGCCCGACGCGGCGCGGCAGCGCGCGATCGAACGCGCGTGCGCGCTGCTCGACGGGCCGGAGCCGCCGGCGCTCGATGCCGTGGCGCACGCCGTCGGGCTCAGCCGGTTCCACTTCCAGCGCCTGTTCCGGCGCGCGGTCGGCGTGACGCCGGGCGAGTACGTCCGCGCGCGGCGCGCGGCGCGCTTGCGCGCCGAGCTGAGCGCCGGCGCGCGCGTCACCGACGCGCTGCTCGAGGCGGGTTTCGGCTCGCCCAACCGCGCCGCCGACGACGGTGCGCTCGGGATGACGCCCTCGCGCTTTCGGGCCGGTGGCCGCGGCGAGCGGATCGCCTATGCCTGCGCGGCATCGTCGCTGGGCAGCGTGTTGGTCGCGACGACGGCGCGCGGCGTGTGCGCGATCGAGCTGGGCGACGATGAGGAGCAGGTACGAACGGCGCTCGCGCGGCGCTTCCCGCATGCTGAGGTGCAGGCTGATCCGGGTGCGCTGCAAGCGACACTCGCGTCCGTCGTGCGCTCGATCGATGCGCCGGACGAACGGCTCGCGCTCCCGCTCGACGTGCGCGGGACCGCCTTCCAACGCCGCGTCTGGCGCGCGCTGCGCACGCTGCGCTGCGGCGAGACGACGACCTATGCCGCGCTGGCGAGCGCGCTCGGCGCGCCACATGCGGCGCGGGCGGTCGCCGCGGCCTGCGCGGCCAATCCCGTCGCGGTCGCCGTACCGTGTCACCGCGTCGTCGGCAGCGACGGCGCGCTGCGCGGCTACCGCTGGGGCGTGCAACGCAAACGCGCGCTGCTGGAACGCGAGGCGCAGCGCGCCGGCTGACCGGCAGGAAGCCCCGGCAGTCGGCGCCGAGAGGGCGCGATGGACGAGGGAAGTCTGCGCGTCGACGCGCGCCGGGTCGACGAGATCGAAGCGTATCGCGATCCACGACGATGAGCCGCGCAACGACGTGGCCGAACTCGGCTACTGGTTGGGCGAACGTTTCGGGCACCGCGGCATCCTGACGCGCTGCGTGGGCGCGCTCCGCGCGCACGCGTTCGCGACCGGGCTGCACCGGCTCGAGATCCTCAGCGCGACCGCCAATCTGCCCAGTCGGGCCCTGGCCGAGCGCGCCGGCTTCGTCTTCGAAGGCGTGTTGCGCGAGCGGGTGCGCACCACCGAGGGCTACGAGGATGCGGCGCTCTACGCGCGCTTGGCGAGCGACGTGCTACGATAGCTCGCGTGAGCGGGCGGAGCGGCGACGACGCCGCGGTGATCGTCGTCGGTGGCGGCCACGCGGGTCTCGAAGCGGCCCTCGCTGCCGCGCGCCTGGGCGCCGAGACGATCCTGGTCACCGGCGATCCCGCGCGCGTCTGCACGCTGGCCTGCAATCCGTCGATCGGCGGGAGCGCGAAGGGTCAACTGGTGCGCGAGATCGACGCGCTGGGCGGGGCGATGGCGCGCATCACCGACGGCGTCGCGCTGCACGCGCGGATGCTCAACGAGTCGAAGGGTCCGTCGGTGCGCGCGCTGCGCGCACTGGCCGACAAGCCCGGCTACGTGCGGGCCGCCCGCGCCGCGCTCGAGCGGCGGCCGAACCTGCGGATCGTCGCCGGGATGGCGGAGGCGCTCGAGGTCACCCGCGGCGCGGTGTGCGGGGTCGGCTTGGCCGACGGGCGGACCTTGCGCGCGCCCAACGTCGTGCTGGCGACCGGGACATTCTTGGGCGGCAAGACCTTCCGGGGCGACGAGGTCCGGGCCGAGGGCCGGTTCGGCGAAGCGCCGGCGGTCGGGCTGTCGGGCGCGCTGGCGCGCCTGGGCTTCCCGCTCGGACGGCTGAAGACCGGGACGCCGCCGCGCGTCGACCGCACCTCGCTCGACCTGGGCGCGATGACGCCGCAGCCGCCGAGCGCCGTCCCGCTGCCGTTCTCGTACGCCAGCGCGCTCGTCTTCGCGGGGCCGCAGCTGCCGTGTTGGATCGTCGAGACCAACGCGCGCACGCACACGCTGGTGCGCGAGAACCTGCACCGCTCGCCGCTCTACGGCCTCGACCTGATCCGCGGGATCGGCCCGCGCTACTGCCCCTCGATCGAGGACAAGGTCGTCAAGTTCGCCCACAACCCGACCCACCAGATCTTCGTCGAACCCGAGGGCTGGGACGAGCCGACATTCTACGTCGGCGGTTGCTCGACGTCGCTGCCGGCCGAGGTCCAGCTCGCCTTGCTACGCACGCTGCCCGGCTTCGCCGACGTCGTCATGCTGCGCGCCGGCTACGCGGTCGAGTACGACTTCGTCGCACCGACCGAGCTCGACCCGAGTCTGGAGACCAGGCGGGTTGCCGGGCTCTTCCACTGCGGGCAGCTCAACGGGACGAGCGGCTACGAAGAGGCCGCGGCGCAGGGGCTGATCGCCGGCGCGAACGCCGCCCGCCGCGCGCAGGGGCGCCCGCCGCTGCGGCTGGGGCGGGAGACCTCGTACATCGGCGTGCTGATCGACGACCTGGTGACCCGCGGCGTCGACGAGCCGTACCGAATGCTCAGCTCGCGGGCCGAGCACCGGGTCGTCTTGCGGCACGATAACGCCGACCTGCGGCTGACGCCCCTGGGCCGCGAGGCTGGTCTGGTCGACGATGCGGGCTGGGAGGCGTTTGTCGAGCGACGTGAGGCGCTGGACCGCGGCCGCCGAGACGCGGAGACGACCCGGCTCGGAGCGGCGACCATCGGCAGGGTCACCCTTCAAGTCGGTGCGACGCTCGCGGACGCGCTGCGCCGCCCCGACCTGAGCGGCGCCGAGCTGCTCGACCGGTTCTCGGCGCCGCTTGCGCCGGAGCTGGCCGCGCGGGTCGAGATCGAGCTCAAGATGGACGGCTACGCACGCCGCCAGGCGGTCGCGATCGCGCGCGCCGCCCGCGACGAGGCGGTCGAGCTGCCGGCGGACCTCGACTACGCCGCGATCCGCGCGCTCTCGCGGGAGGCCCGCGAGAAGCTCGCCCGGACCCGGCCGCGCACGCTCGGCGCCGCCTTTCGTATCCCGGGGATGACGCCGGCCGACATCGCGCTGCTCAGCGTGCACGTCCACCGCCGGACCGCCGTCTCGGCGTGACCCCGCTCCCCGATCCGGCGGCGCTGGCGGCGCTGCGCGCCGGCGGGGTCGACGCGCCGCTGGCCGAGCGGCTGGCCGTCTACGCGGCCCTGGTCGTGGCCGCCAACCGGCGACTGAACCTGACCGGCGCGCGCGACGGGGCCGCCTTCGCCGAGCACCTGCTCGACGCGCTGACGCTGGCCGGTGACGTGAGCGCCCCGCTGGTCGACGTCGGCTCGGGGAACGGCGTGCCGGGGATTCCGCTGGCGCTCGCGACCGGCGCTGCGGTGACGCTGGTCGAGCCGATCGGTAAGCGTGCCGCCTTCCTGCGCACGGCACTGTCCACGCTCGGGCTCGAAGGCGCGGTCGTCGCCGCCCGGGCCGAGGACGCCGCGCGCGATCCAGGGCTGCGCGAGCAGTTCCAGACGGCTACCGCCCGGGCGGTTGCCAGCGGCCCGGCCGTCGCCGAGCTCACCGTCCCATTCCTGGCCGTCGGCGGCCGGGCGCTGCTCCAGCGCGGCGAACTGACCGCCCGCGAGCGTGACGCGGTCGCCGACGCGGCGCTCGTCCTGGGCGCCGAGCTGGTCGAGGAGCGGACCGTCGGCGGCGAACGGCGGATCCTCGTGCTGACCAAGCGCAGCCCGACCGGCCCACGCTTCCCCCGCCGCAACGGCGTCCCCACCAAGCGCCCCCTGTGCCTGCGCTGAACGTTCCACGATGAACAAAGCTTTGCCCTGCAGAGGAACGTTCAGCGTGAAACATTCGCTCCGGGGCGGGATGACGCCGGCAGTACAATGAGGCTGCCCGTGCACCACCCGCTCGACGACGTCTTGGTCTCGGTCCTTCCTCCTACCGCCGTCTATGCCGTCGGTGGGCGGGTGCGCGACGAGCTGCGGGCCGAACTCGACGGGATCGAGCGGCCACCGAAGGACCTCGACTATGTCGTCACCGGGCTTGCCCTCGACGACCTGCTCGAACGGCTGCGGGCGGTCGGCCGGGTCGATGTCGTCGGGGCGTCGTTCGCGGTCCTGAAGTTCCGGCATCCCGCCGGGGAGGCCGACGTCGCCCTGCCCCGGCGCGAGCGCTCGACCGGCGTCGGCCACGTCGACTTCGCCGTCGAGTCGGGGCCGGCGATCCCGCTCGAGGACGATCTGCGCCGGCGCGACTTCCGGATGAACGCGATCGCCCGTCGGCTGGCCGATGGGCTGCGGGTCGATCCCTACGGGGGGATCGAGGACATCCGGGCCGGGCGGATCGACGTCGTCGAGGAGGCGGCGTTCGAGGAAGACCCGCTGCGGATGCTGCGGGCGGCGCAGTTCGCCGCCCGCTTCGACTACGCGCTGACCGCGCGCACCGAGGCGGCGCTGCGGGCCGCCGCACCCCTCGTGAGCAGCGTCTCCGCCGAGCGGATCGGCGAGGAGATCGCCAAGCTGATGAGCGCGCCGCGGCCCTCGGTCGGGCTGGAGATCCTGCGCGCCACGGGGGTCCTGGCGGTGCTCTGGCCGGAGCTGCTCGAGGGGCTGGGGGTCGAGCAGAACGACTGGCACGCCTACGACGTCTACCGCCACAGCCTGGCGACGGTCGACGCAGCCGCCCCGGGCGATCTGACGCTACGGCTCGCCGCGCTGCTCCACGACGTTGGGAAGCCCCGCACCGTCGCGCCCCGCCCGGACGGCCGCGGCAACACCTTCTACCAGCACGAACACCTCGGCGCCGAGCTGGTCGGGCCGATGTTGGCCCGGCTGCGGTTGCCCAGCGAGACGGTGGCGACCGTGGCGCACCTCGTCCGCCAGCACATGTACGCCGCCGACCCGGAGGCACCCGACCGGACGCTGCGCCGGTTCGTGCGCCGGATCGGGGTCGAGCACCTCGACCGGCTGTTCGCGCTGCGTTGGGCCGACATCACGGGCTCCGGGTTGCCCAAGCGCGACGGGAGCAACGAGCTTTTCGAGGCTCGGATCGCCGCCGTGCTGGCGGAGAAACCGGCCTTCCGGGTGACCGATTTGGCGATCAGCGGCGCCGACGTGGTGGCGCTGCTCGTGCACAAGGGACTCGCGCCGGCCGGCTTCCGCGGCGACGCGCGGGTGGGGGAGGTGCTGCGCGCGCTGTTCGAGGAGGTCACCGACGACCCGTCTCGGAACGAGGCGGGGCTGCTCGCCGAGCGCGCGGGGCGCTATGTTGACGAGCGCTTTTCGGCCTCCGGATAGGTTCGGTTCGTTGTCCGCGGTAGCTCCCACGACGGCGCGCGTCATCGCGATCGTCAATCAAAAAGGCGGGGTCGGGAAGTCGACCACCGCCGTGAACCTCGGCGCGTCGCTGGCCGTTCTCGGCCGCCGCGTACTCGTCATCGACATCGACCCGCAGGGGAATACCACGACAGGATTCGGCGTCGATAAGCGTGCCGTGGAGCGCGACGTCTACACCGTCCTGCTGCAGGACGCGGCGATCGCCGACGTTACCCGGCCGACCGAGATCGAGAACCTGGCGATCGTCCCGGCGACGCTCAACCTGGCCGGGGCGGAGATCGAGCTGGTCTCGACCTTTCAGCGTGAGAGCCGCCTCAAGGCGGCCTTGGCCGGTGTCCTACGTACCTACGACGTGGTCCTGATCGACTGCCCGCCCTCGCTCGGCCTGCTGACGGTCAACGCGCTGACCGCGGCGAGCGAGGTCATCATCCCGGTCCAGGCCGAGTACTACGCGCTCGAAGGGCTGAGCCAACTGATCGCGATCGTCCGCCGGATCAAGGAAGGGCTCAATCCCGACCTGATGATCTGCGGCGTCTTGATCACGATGTTCGACGGGCGCACCAAGCTGGCGACCGAGGTGCTCGAAGAGGTCAACCGCTACTTCCCCGACCGCGTCTTCCAAACGCAGATCCCGCGCAACATCCGGCTCTCCGAGGCTCCCTCGTACGGCAAGCCGGCGATCCTGTTCGACGTGAAGAGCCGCGGCGCGCAAGCCTATCTCGCGCTTGCCCGCGAGCTCGCCGCGGCGCAAGGCGTCGCGTGACGGCGCGCCGCGGATTGGGCCGAGGGCTGGGCGCGCTGCTGGGCGAGGGCGGGACGGCCGACGTCACCGCCGCACCGCCGAAGCGCGAGCTGCCGCAGATCCCGCTCGCGCGCATCCGTCCCAATCCACGCCAGCCCCGCCAGACCTTCGAGCCGGTCGCCCTGGCCGAGCTGCGCGATTCGATCGCGACCTTCGGCGTGCTCGTCCCGCTGATCGTGCGCGAGCGCGGCGACGGCTACGAGCTGATCGCCGGCGAGCGGCGCCTGCGGGCCGCGCAGGCGGCCGGGCTCGCGACCGTGCCCGCGATCGTGCGCTCGGCCGACGACCGCGAGTCGCTCGAGGTCGCGATGATCGAGAACCTGCAGCGCGAGGACCTCGATCCGCTCGAGGAGGCGATGGGCTTCGCCCACTTGATGGAAGCGCACGACTTCACCCAAGAGCAGGTCGCGCAGCGGGTCGGCCGCAGCCGGCCGGCGATCGCGAACGCGCTGCGGCTGCTCTCGCTCCCCGACAGCGTCAAAGCGTACGTGCGCGAGCGAGCGCTCAGCGCGGGGCATGCGCGCGCGATCCTCGCGCTGCCGCCGGAACGGCGCGAGAGCGTCGCGCGGCGCGCCGTCGCCGACGAGCTCTCGGTGCGCGCGCTCGAGCGCCTGACGCGCGATCCCGCGCCCAAACGCGCGCGCGCGCCGGCAGCGCGCAACGCCGATCAAGAAGCCGTCGTCGAGCGGCTGCGCTACAAGTTCGCGACCCAGATTCGCATGGTCGCGCACGGGCGCGGCGGCACGATCGAGCTGCGTTACGTCGACCCGGACGACTTGCTGCGCATCGTCGACTTGCTGCTCGGCGAGTCGTGATCCGGTCCGGCGCGCGCGCCGCGTGCGCGCTGCTCGCCCTGGCGACGCTGGGCGTCGCGCGGCCGCCCGCCTACGGCCCCGTCCCACCCGGCGCGATGACCGCGCTGGTGCGGCGCTACGTCACGGCGTTGCGCAGCGGCGACTACGCGACGGCCTTCCGGCTGCTCACCGCTCGCGAGCGCGCGTACTTCGGCGCGGCGCCCGCGTTTCGCAGCGTCTTCGACGCCGACGCCTTCGCGCTCGAACGGGCCGATCTCGTCGGCGCGCGCGGCGGCGAGCGCGCGCGCGTCTACTTCGTGCACGAGCGCGTCGCGTTCGTCGATCACGCGAGCGACCTGCGCCGCGAGCTCGACCTGACGGTGCCGCTGGGCGTCGTGCGCGAGCGCGGCGCGCTCTCGATCGACGATCCCGGGAAACCCTACCGCGCCTACGCGACCGACGCGCAGGCCGACGCCGACGGGCTGCGCGTGACGGTCAAGAAGTTCGACTTCTATCCCGGTCGCGTCGACGTCGTGGTGACCTTCGCGAATCGAGGTGACGGCTTCGTCACGCTGCTGCCGTACGGGCGCAGCGTGTTGCGCGACGATCGTGGCGGCGTCTACCGGCCGATCGCGAATCGCGACTGGACCGTCACCGACAAGCATCTCTTCGAGGGCGTTCCGCTCGCGCCGAGCGCGGAGTACACTGGCTCGCTGGCCTTCGCCGCGCCGCGCTTCGGCGATCCGCGGCGGGCCTGGTCGCTGACCCTCGGTCCGGCGCTGCGCGCGGGCGCCGATGCGCCGTTCGCGCTGACCGTCGCGGTCGCACCGCCGGGCTAGCGGTCGCGATGGCCGAGCGAGACGGATTGCGGGCCCGGCTGCGCGGCGTCTACGCGCTGGTCGAGCCGGCGCGCGGCGAGCCGATCGCGTTCGTCGAGGCGCTCTTGCGCGGTGGGATTCGGCTCGTCCAGGTGCGCGCGAAAGACGGCATCGACGGCACGACGCTGATCGCGATCGTCGACCGGGTGCGGGCCGCCGGCGGGATCGCGTTGATCAACGACGACGTCGGCCTGGCGCGGCTCGCCGACGGCGTCCACTTGGGGCAAGAGGACGCCGCGCAGTACGACCTGGCCGTCCTGCGCGGCGCGCTGGGCCCGCAGACGATCATCGGGCTCTCGTGCGGCACGCCGCAGGAAGCCGCCAGTGTCGATCCGGCGGTGATCGACTACGTCGGGATCGGCCCGCTCTTCGCGACCGGCTCGAAGTCCGACGCGGGGCTGCCGATCGGCATCTCGGGGGCGCGCGCCGTCGTCGCGGCCAGCCCCGTTGCGTGCGCGGTCATCGGCGGGATCGGCACGAGCACGATCGCGCGCGCCCGCGAGACGGGCGCGGCGATGGCGGCGGTCCTCTCCGCGCTGGTCGGCGCCGATCCGGCGGCCGCGGCGCGCGCGCTGATCGAGCGCTGGGGGTGACCACGGTGGTCGTTGCCACGGTCGGGACGACGCACCCGCTCGGCTTCGCCGGGCTGCCGCACGCGCTGCTCGCGCTGGCCGACGAGGGTGTGCGCCCGGTCTGCGTCGTCGCCGGCGTCAGCGCGCAGGACGCCGAGCACGTGCTGGCGCGCGCCCCGGTCGATCCGGCGACGATCGCCGCCCAGTTCGCGGCCCTGGCGGCGGCCGGGGTCGGCGCGTTTCACGTCGGCGCGCTGCTGGCGGAGCGCTCGGTGCGGGCGGTGGCGGACGGCTTGGCGGCGTTCGCCGAGATTCCGGTGGTCGTCGATCCGGTCTTGACCGCGAGCGGTGGTGACCCACTCGCTGACGAGCCGACGCGGCTGGCGCTGCGCGACCTGCTGCTGCCGCGCGCGACCTTGCTCACGCCGAATCTCGCCGAGGCCGGCGCGTTGCTCGGCCGGCCGGTCGACGGGGTCGCCGGGATGCGCGAGGCCGCGCGCGCGCTGATCGCGTTCGGGGCCCGCTGCGTATTGGTCAAGGGCGGTCATCTCGCCGGCGATCCGGTCGACGTGTTCGCCGACGACTACTCCCTGATCGAACTGCCCGCGGCGCGGCTCGCCGGGTCGCTGCGCGGAACGGGTGATCTGCTCGCGGTGACCGCCGCGGCGGCACTCGCGCGCGGCGCGACGCCGCTGGAGGCGGTCGAGCGCGGGCGCGCGCGCGTGCGGGCCGCGCTGGCCGACGCGCAACCGTTCGCCGGGACCTTCGCCCGGCGGCTGGGCCGCTAAGGCGCCGCCGCCGCGTTCAGCGGTACGAGCGCTGCGACTGAAAGCAGTCGCGGCAGTAGACCGGCTTGTCGCCGCGTGGCTGAAACGGCACCTCGGCCTGCTGGCCGCAGCTGCTGCACGTCACCGTGTACATCTCGCGCGGCGCGCCGCCGTAGCCGGCGCTGCGCGCGCCGCCTCCGTAGCCACCACCGACGCTAGTGAGGCCGCCGCCGGCACCGCTCTGGCGTGCGTTCTTGCGCGCGGTGCGACAGTCGGGGCAACGATTCGGCTTGTTCTGAAAACCCTTTGTGGCGAAGAACTGCTGTTCGCCGGCGGTGAAGACGAACACCGCACCACAGTCGGTGCAGGTCAGCTGCTCATCGGTATACAAGCGAGTGAACTCCTACGGGGTTACCAGGTTTCGACTCGCTACAGTAACCTGATTGTGGTGATGCCACGATAGACGGGACCGCGCGGGGATCGAGAACCGGTCGAATATGCGTGGATACTACCACCGAGCCCCCCACCCGTGCAAGACAGTACTCACCGACGCCAATGAGCTCCGAAACCACCGTTGATTCCGCGCGTTCGCGCGTGATGTCCGGCACCCGACCGACCGGTAGGCTTCACCTCGGGAACTTGCTCGGAGCGCTGACGAACTGGGTCCGCCTGGCCGAGACGATGGAAGCGTTCTTCGAGGTCGCCGACCTGCACGCGTACACGACCGGCTTCGAGCACCCGCAGGCGATTCGCGACGCACGCGAAGAGGTCGTGCTGGACTGGCTCGCGGCCGGTCTCGATCCCGAACGTTCGACGTTTTTCCTGCAATCCGCGATCCCCGAGATCCCGGAGTTGCAGACGTTGCTGGCGATGATCACGCCGGTGTCGTGGCTGCAGCGCGTCCCGACGTACAAGGAACAGATCGGCGCGCTGGGGGGCGAGATCGCGACTTTCGGATTCCTGGGGTATCCGCTCTTACAGTTGTGCGACATTGCGGTCTTCCGCGCCGACACGGTACCGGTCGGCAAGGACCAGATCGCGCACCTCGAGCTGGGTCGCGAGATCGTGCGGCGTTTCAATCATCTCTACGGTCCGACGCTGGTCGAGCCGCAGCCGCTGCTCTCCGACTTCCCGGACGTCCCCGGCAGCGACGGCCGCAAGATGTCGAAGTCGTATCACAACACGATCGACATCGCCGACGACGAGGAGACGACGACCCGCAAGATCCGCTCCTACATCACCGACCCGCAGAAGATCCGGCGCAACGACCCGGGCCGGCCGGAGATCTGTCCGGTCTTCGCCCTGCACCACTTCTCCAACGCCGGGCGGGTCGAGGAGATTCGCGAAGCTTGCGCCGCCGGCGCACTGGGCTGCGTCGCGTGCAAGTCCGAACTGGCCGAGACGCTCAACACCTACCTGCGCCCGGCGCGCGCGCGCCGCGCCGCCTTCGACCGCGGGCAAGTCGATGCGATCCTGCGCGCCGGCAGCGACCGCGCCCGCACGGTCGCCAACGCAACCCTGCGCGACGTCCGCCGCGCGATGAAGCTGCTCTAGCTAGTCCTCGCGCTTGGGTCCACGCCGCCGCAGCGCGCGGCCGACCTCGTCGAACCCGCGCCGCATCTCAGCGGTCAGCGCATCGAACCGCTGGTCGACCAGCGCAAACCGCTCGTCGACTCGGTCGAACCCGCGCGTCACGCGCCGATCGAGGGCGTGGAATTGGCGATCGAGCGCATCGAATCGCCGATCGGTCGCGTCGGCGCGGCTCTCGATCAGGCTGAGCCGTCCGTCGATCGAGCCGAGGTGGTTTGCCACGGTATCCAGCCGCGTGTCGAGCGAGTCGAGGCGGGTGTCGACCGAGTCGAGCCGTGTGTCGACCGAGTCGAGCCGTGTGTCGATCGAGCCGAGCCGGGTGTCGATCGAGTCGAGCCGCGCGTCGATCGGTGGTTCGGACATCATGGCGATGCTGGCACGGCGTGGTTGCCGGGGTGTTGTCGGCGCGTTACGGGCGGTAGTTCGGCAGGTGCTCGCGCAACTGCGCCAGCGCCCAGTCGATGTCTTCGACCGAGGCGGCGTATGAGAAGCGCAGATAGCCTTGCCCCGCGGCGCCGAAGCTCGAGCCGCCCAGGCAGGCGACGCCCGCGTGGTCGAGCAGCCACTGCGCCAGATGCCGGTCGTCCGACGCGATCTGCGAGACGTTGGGGAAGGCGTAGAACGCGCCCTCGGGGACGGTGCACGAGACGCCCGGCAGCGCGTTGAGCCCGGCGACGATCGCGTCGCGCCGCTGGCGAAAGATGGCGTTCATCCGCTGGACCGGCGCGTCGTCGCCGGTCAGCGCCGCGATGCCCGCGTGCTGCACGAACGTCGCGACGCACGAGAAGGTGTTGTTGTTGAACAGCGTGATCGCCTTGGCGATCGGCTCGGGCGCGATCGCGTAGCCCAGCCGCCAGCCCGTCATCGCGTAGGCTTTCGAGAAGCCGTCGACGATGACCGTGCGGTCCTGCATCCCCGGGATCTGCGTGATCGAGACGAACGGCGCGTCGTAGATGTTGCGCGAGTAGATCTCGTCGGAGACGACGAGGAAGTCGTGCTGGTGCGCGAGCGCCGCGATCGTCTCGAGATCGCCGCGGGTGAGGACGCCGCCGGTGGGGTTGTGGGGCGAGTTGATCACGACCGCTTTGGTCCGCGGCCCGACGCGCGCCGCCAGCTCGTCGAGGTCGAGCCGCCAGCCGCGCGTCTCCAGCAGATGGATCGGGATCACCGCGGCCCCCAGGTAGCTGGCGGCCGAGGCGTACGCGGGGTAGGCCGGGCTGGCGTAGACGAGCTCGTCGCCCGGGTTCAGCAGCGCCGAGAGGAGGTTCCAGATGATCGGCTTCGCGCCCGCGCCGACCACCACGTTCTCGCGGGTGAACGGGGTCGGCAAGCCCCGCAGGCGCGTCGCGTAGTCGGCGATCGTCTCGCGCAGCTCGGGGATCCCGGCCGAGGGGGTGTAGTGGCTGTAGTTTTCCTCGATCGCCCGGATGCCGGCGCGCTTGATGTGCTCGGGCGTGTCGAAATCCGGCTCCCCGATCTCCATGTGGACGACGCGCCGGCCCGCCGCCTCGAGCGCCTTGGCGCGAGCCAGGACCTCGAAGGCGCTCTCGCTGCCGAGGCGGGAGACCGCCTCGCAGAGGTAGTCCGCGTGATGGGTGATCGTCGTCATGGGAACCTGCTAAGCGAGGTCGGCGGCACGAGACCGCCGAACGAGGGGCCGGACTGATGCGAACCCTGACGGAAGTTTTCGGCCCGGGCGCGCCGTCGCTCCCCGAAGGGCTGCGAACGCTGGTCGTTTCTCCCGACCGGACGGTCGAACCTGGAACGACGGTGCGCGCGACCTTCGCGTTTTACAATTACGGTGGCGCGCCGGCGACCGGGTTGCGCGTGCGCTTCAACCTCCCCGAGGGGCTGCGCTACGTCGCGGGCAGCGCGAAGGTCGACGACCGTGCGCTCGACGACGTGCGCGGCGAGACGGCGCTGGTCGCCCCGAGCGGCGTCGACGTCGGCGAGGTTCCGCCGGGCATCGAGCGCCGCATCGCGCTGGCCTACGCGGTCGCGCCGACGATCGAGAACGGCGCAACGCTCGCGCTGCAAGCTGCGCTGGTCGCCAACGAGACCGACGTGATCGGCTCCAACGTCGTGCAGCTCAGCGTGCGCAGCGCGCCAATTCTACAAAATCACGATACGTTCACCACGCTCGAAGCCGTGCGCGTCGCCGAACCCGGTGAGGACGTGCACGTCACCGCGCGCATCCACAACAGCGGTCATGCGACCGCGCACGACGTCGTCGTCGTGCTGCCGGTCCCCGACCGCACGGCGTACGTCGCGGGCAGCACGCGCATCGACGGTCGCGAGGTCGTGCTCGACGAGCGCACCGGCGAGCCGTTTGGTCTGGGGAACTCGGCGATCGCCACGCCCGCGCTCGCACCCGGCGCGACCTTGGTGGTAGAATACCGCGCGCGGATCGATTCGCCGCTCGACGACAACACGCGGCTCGTGCTCAGCTGCGCGGTCGCGTCGAGCGAGACGGCCGAGTTCGAGCTGGCGCGCGCCGAGCTGACGGTACGCAGCGCGAGCCGCTTCGACACCGACGGAACGCGCCTGGTGCTCGACGCGCCCAGCGAGGTGGAACCGGGCCGCCGCGTGCGCGTCGCGCTGGTCGCCGAGAACGCCGGCACCTGCGCCGCCGACGACGTCCGCATCCGGCTGACGCTGCCCGAGGGGTTGCGCTACGCACCCGGCTCGCGCGCGCTCGACGGACGCTCCATCGGCGAGACCGACGCGCCGGGCGCGTTCGTCTTCCCGCGCGTCGATGCGGGGCGCCGGATCGAGGCCGCGATCGACGCCTACGTCGTCTCGCCGGCCGCCGACGGGACGCCGCTGCCGGTCATCGGACAGTTGCAGTGGACCGGCGGGGCGCGCCCCTTCGAGCGCACGCTGACCGTCCGTTCGATGCCGCGCTTCCTCGAGGCGCGCAACACGCTGGTCCTCGACGGCCCGGCCCAGGTCGCCCCGGCCGGCGAGGTCCGCGCCAGCCTGCGCATCGCCAACGACGGGACGGCCCAGGCGACCGGCGTGCGGATCGCGATCGAGGCCGACCCGGCCGTGCAGTCGTTGCGCTACGCCGACGAGGGCGGCGAGGCGCGCGTGCAAGCCGCCGGCATCGACGTCGGAACGCTGGGCCCCGGCGCGGCGCGCACCTTCACGTTGCTCGGCACGATCGCTTCGCCGATCGCCGACCGCCTCCCGATTCGGCTGCGCGCGCGGCTCGAGAACGATCAGACTCCGCCGATCGCCTTGGGTCAGCTCGAGCTCGTCGTGCGCTCGCGCCCACGCTTCGCACCGGCCAGCTCGACATTGGCCTATCCGGCCGGCGAGCCGCTGCGGCCCAGCCGCCACGGCGACCTGGTGGTCGTCCTGGTCAACGAGGGGACGGATGCGGCGCGCGACGTGCGGTTGGCGCTCGAGATCGCCGGCGAGGCGCGGGTCGAATCGGTCGACGGCGCGACGCAGGTCGGGTCGACGTTGCTGTTCGGCGACATCGGCCCCGGCGCGCGCGCCGAAGCGACGGTGCGCCTGCGGCTGGCGCCGCTGGTCACGCGCGGCACGACGATCGCCGTCAACGCGCGGCTCGAAGCGGTCGGGCTGCTCCCGCTCGCGCTCGCGCCGGTCACGATCCCGACCGCCGCCGACCCGCGCTTCGATGAAGGCGCGCAATTGCGGACCCAACCGGCCGACACCGTCGACGCCGGCGAGGCGCTCTACGTGCGGCTCAGCGTGCGCAACACCGGCGACGGTGGTGCCAGCCGGCTGGTCGTCCGCGGCCACCTGCCGTCGCACACCGCCTATCAGCCGGGCTCGACGGCGATCAACGACGTCCCGTTGCTCGACGTCGACGGCGGCTCGGTCCTGTGGTCGAAGAACGGCCTGGTGCTCGAGGACGTCGATCCCGGCGTCGAGGTCGTCGTGCGCTACTGCTCGATCGTCAACACGCCGTTGCCGGCCGGTACCTCGATCGACCCGCACGTCGAGCTGTCATGGGACGGCGGCGGCGCGCTGACCCTAAGCGCCCCGGCGGTCCGCGTCCGCTCGACGCCGGCCTTCGCCGTCCGCGCCACCGGCCTTCCGTTCTCGGTCGCCGGGATCGCACCGCGCACCGCCGACATCCTGCGCGAGGTCGCCGAACAGCGCCGCATCGCCGAGATCTCGCCGCCGCCACGAGCCCTCCCGCCGGCCCCGCCCGAACCACCGCCCGAGCGCGCGGCCTACCGGGCCCCCGAAGACGCGATCGAGGCCCGGTTCACACCCGCGGCCCCCGAGTCACCGGCCGGCGGCCAACCGACCGTCGCCGTCGCGCCGCCGCCGGCACCCGCCGCCGAGCCGGCGACCGAGATTCCCGACGTCGAACCGGCCGTCGCCGCCGAACCGATCCCGGCCGCGGCCGAACCCGCCGTCGTCACGGAACTCGCACCGCCGCAAGCCGCGCCGGTGGCCGACCTGGGGTACGGCGTCCGGCTGACCCTCACTCGCGACGGGCTCGAGCGCGCCACCGCCTTCCTCGACCAGTCGGACTACGGCGGCCTGGTGACGCACTTGTTCGCGATTCGCACGCTCCTACCCAGCGAACTCATCGGCGTCGACAGCGCGGTCCCGGCGAAACTCACCGCTGCCCGCGACGCGCTGCGCGCCGTCGTCGACCGCCTGTTCATCAAGCTGCGGATGCCGCGCTACGCGCTGACCGCGAAAGATCTCGAGGACCGCGCCAGCCGCACCGCGCTGGTCGAGCTGATCGAGGCGCTGCGCGATGCGCAGCCCGCGGCCGATCCCGGCCCCGGCGACGCGTTGATCGTGCTCGACGGTCCGTTCGCGCTCGCGCGCACGACCAGCCAGCTCGCCGTGATCGAGAGCGACCCGCTCGGCAGCCCGCGCCCCTGGCTCGCGCTGGCGGAGCTGCTGCCCTCGCGCATCGCGGTGCCGGCGGGCGGCGAGGCGCTGGGCACGTATCGCAACGCGATGATCGCGACCTTCACCAACGTCGCCGCCTTGCCGAGCGACGAGTTCCACCGCGTCCTTGCCGGCACGCAGAACGCCGCCCTCGACGCCGCGCTGCGCGACGTTCGCGCCGCGCTGCGCGCCACGCTGGAAGCGACGCCGCCGACGTAGTGCAGCTCATGCCGCCGATGCTGGGCTTCGACATCCTCAGCGAGTTCTTGGTCATCGGTGTGCTCGTGCTCGTGATCGGCCTCGGCCTCATCGCGGTCGCGCTGTTCATCCCGTCCGATTACTCGGTGCCGTTCTATCCGCAGCGACTCGCGCAATTCTTCGCGCGCCTGATCGCGCGCCGCGCGCCCGTCACGCCCACCTCGCCCTACGCGCCGGCCGCCGGCGACGAAGCCACCGGTCCCGTCGTGACCGTCACGCGCCGAATCACCTGGCCGGCGCTGATCGATGCGAACATCGACGCGCTCGCGCCGGCGGAGCGCCGCCGCGTGCTCGAGGGCTTCGGCATCGTCGGCGACACCTGGTCCGCCAGCGTCCTGGCCAAGGCTTTCGACGAAGAGGACGACGACTTGCGCGTCACCGCGATCGAATCGCTCGCCCAGTGCGAGAGCCCGCTCGTCCTACCGATGCTCGAACGCGCCTACGCCTCGTACGCCGTCCCCGAACGCTACGCCGCCACCGACGGCGCCTCACGCCGCGGCGAGGTCGCGCTGCTCGAACGCGCGCTGCGCGACACCGACGGCACGGTCGCGCTGGCCGCCGCCTATGGGCTCCACCGCGCCCACCGCGACGATCTCATCGAGCGCGCCCTGACCGACCGCCAAGACGCCCGCGCGAACGAGATCCGCCGCGTCCTCCCGATGTTGGCGTAGGCCGAAGCCAAGCAACCAGCCGCTGTCTGGGTAGGCAACCAGACGATCTCCGGCTGACCTGCGAGGCGGGCGAGTTTGGTGCGGAACCGTACAGAAGTGCCAAATTTGTGCTATACTCTGAGACCCGCACCCGCTGCGACAAAGCCGCGGGTTGCTCTCGCTCCGTTAGGAGACGCCATGAGAGCTGGCCGCATCCCCGTGGCCGGACTCGACCCCGGACTCATCCGCCCCGAGCGGGTGTGAACGCCGTGCAGTACTCCACCGGAAATCACCTCCTCGACGCGCTGCCGGCCAGCGAATTGGCCGACCTCGAACGCGATCTCACCGTCGTCGCCTTCAAGGCGCACCAGTCGACGCAATCGATCGGCCGCCCGATGAGCCACGTCGATTTTCCCATCGACGCCGTCCTGTCCGTCGTCGCGACGCTCAAGAACGGTGACAGCGTCGAGGTCGGAACCGTCGGCAGCGAGAGCTTCGTCGCCTCGGACGCCGCCCTCAACTCCACTTGGTCCTCCCGCACCTCGTTCTGTCAAGTGCAGGGGACCGTCGGACAGATGACCATCGACCGCTTTGATGCGCGCATGGGCGCGAGCGGTGCATTTCCGCGCTTCATGCGTCAGAACGTGCGCGCCACGTTGTTCAGCACGCAGCAGTTCGTGGCGTGCAACATCAAGCACACGGTCCTCCAGCGCTGCGCCCGCTGGCTAGCCATGACGGCGGATCGCGTCGGGCGACCAAACTTCACCCTGACCCACGAGTTCTTGGCGATCATGCTCGGCGTTCGGCGCGCCGGCGTCTCAGAAGCCGCAGACACGCTCCACCAACTGGGTGCCATCGAGTACCGGCGCGGCGCGGTGACGATCGTCGACCGCGCCATCTTAGAGGGCGTCGCCTGCGAGTGCTACGAAGCCTGCAAAGCGACGTTCGCCTCGTCGCTCTTAGAGTGAGGACCGTGTTGCCACCGCGCAGCCGAGTCGTCGCAGGCACGCTGGACCTCTCGCATCGCGGCGGGTCCGTGCTGCAGACCGAGATGCGCCGCATCGTCGAGAGCATCTACGGCCCCTCGGTGCGCCACTTACCCGGTCTCGACGTCGGCCGCGCCTACTGGGCCGCCACCAAGGACTTTCGGTATGGCGGCGACATGGTCGACGTCTTTCAATACGGCAACGGCTGCACGTCGCTCGCCGTGGTCGACATCTCGGGCCACGGAATCCGCGCCGCCCGCTACGCCGGCCTCGCGAAGTACGCGCTGCGCGCCTACGCGTCACGCGGCCTCGACGCCGTCGAGTCCGTGCGCGCGCTCAACCGCCTGTGCATCGAGAACAGCGAGTTCGAAGCCGAATACGAGTTCTTCGCCACGGTCTTCTTCGGCATCGTCGACGCCGACCGAACCGCGATGCAATACGTCTCCGCCGGCCACGAAGCAGCCTACGTCGTCGCCTCGGACGGACCACAGATGCTCCGCGCGACCGGACCGATCGTCGGCTTGATGGACGACGACGCCGCGTTCGACCAGGTGAAGGTCCCACTCGATCACGGTGACATCTTCGCCGCCGTCACCGACGGCTTCACTGAAGCCCGCGATGAGGGTCTCACCTTCCTCGGCGCAAGCGCGCTGGTCGACGTCATCGAACGCCACCGCACCTTCGAAGCCGAGCAACAAGCCGAAGCCCTCACCAGATACGCCTACGAATACGCCGGCGAACGCCTCCAAGACGACGTAGCCGCCCTAGTAATAAAAGTAGACAGCCAAATCACCCTCTGAGGTGAACACCCCGCTGCCACTATCGCATCACAGAGGCGCAATCTTCACCCCAAAATACTGCGCGATGACATGCTGCGCAATCGGAGCCGCGACATTGGCCCCGTAGCCGCCGGACTTCTCCATGTACACCGCCATGACGAACTTCGGATGATCGGTCGGCGCCCAAGCGATGAACCAGGTCGTGTTGGCCCCGTGGCCGCCTTCGGTCTCGGCCGTCCCGGTTTTGCCGGAGAACGGCAGACCGGGGATCGCCAGCCCGGCCGCCGTGCCCCACGGTTGTGTCACCGCCGCCATCCCGGCCCGGACTTCGCGTATCGATTCTTGCGTGACGGGGACGCGGCGAATGACCTCGTGCTCGAAGGTGCGCAAGACGCGTCCGCGCGGCGAGCGGATCTCTTCGACGATATGCGGGCGGAAGAGCGTGCCTCCGTTGATGACGGTCGCGGCGACGTCGGCGATCTGCAAGGGCGTCGCCTGCATCGCGCCTTGGCCGATCGCGAGCTGGCACGCGTCGCTCTTCTCGAGATGGTAACCCTTGCCGAACGTCGCCTGCGTCCACGCTTCGGTCGGCCAGTTGCCGGGATATTCGCCGGGGATGTCGATCCCCAGGCGCGAGCCCAGTCCGTACTGCGTGGCATAGTAGCGCAAACGGTCGTTGCCGAGCCGATAGCCGAGCTGGTAGAAGTAGCCGTCCGACGATGCGGCCAGGGCTTTCTCGAACCCGACGTTGCCGAGACCGCGTGAGGCGATGTCGCGGAACAGGTTCCCGTAGCAGTTCCAGTAGCCCGAGTCGAACAGGATCTGATGGGGCTTGATGACGCCGCTAGAGATCGCGGCCGTTCCGGTCACCATCTTGAAGGTCGACCCGGTCGGTGAGGCGGCGCCGATCGCGCGGTCGTAGAGCGGGTTGAGCTTGTCCCGCAAGAGGGCAGCGTAGCGCTCGGGCTCGATCGGCATCGCGAACGCGTTGGGGTCGAACTCGGGCATCGAGGCGAGCGCGAGGACACCGCCGGTATACGGATCGAGGACGACGACCGCACCGGCCAAGCGCTCGTGGCGCGCGCCGCCCCACTTGGCGAGCATCGTGCGCAGGTTCTGTTCGACCAGCGTCTGCAGGCGCCAGTCGATCGTGGTGACGAGCGTATCGCCCGGGATCGGATCGAGCGGCGTGAGACGGCGGACGAGCGCCCCCGAGGCGTTGACTTCGATCTGCCCGCCGCCGGCGCGGCCGTGCAGCCAGGTGTCGTAGGCGCGCTCGAGCCCATCTTGGCCGACGACGTCGTTGGGGGAGTAGCCGTCGCGCTTGCGCTGCGCGTACTCCTCGGGGTCGATCGCGCCGACGTAGCCGAACAGGTGCGCGCCCTGTTTGCCGTACGGGTAGTTGCGGACGGGCTGCTCTTCCATGTCGACGCCGGGCAAATCGTTCTGCGCCTCGGCCAGGCGCGCGGTCTGCGCCGGGGTGAGGTCGTCGGCCAGGATCACCGGACCGTTGGGCTCGGCGACCACGATCTCGTCGAAGGTCGCGTAGTTCTGATCGTGGTGATGGAAGAGGCGGTGGCGCAGCGTCGGCGCCGGGATGCCCAGGATCGAGGCGAGGGAGCGCAGCGTCCCGTCGACGTTGGTGATCTCGGAGGGGATCAGCGCGCACACGAACGAGGGGCGCGAGCGCACCAGCACGCGGCCGGTGCGGTCGACGATCAAGCCGCGCGGGGCGGCGACCGGGATCACCTCGACTTGATTGGCGCGCGCCTTGGCGGCGAACGCGTCGCCTTGCACGATCTGCATCTGCACCAAGCGCGCGATCAGCGCGCCCAGCGCGAAGACGAGGAACAGCGCGAAGACGACGACGCGCAGAAACGGCCGGTCGCCGGCCGAGACGGTCACGAGTAGCGCTCGATCGTCGTCTTGTCGGCGACCAGGCGGCCGCGCAGGACCAGCCAGACGAACGCGACCAGCGCCGTCAATGCGGCGCGCCAGAGTGCGCCGTGCAGATGCTCGACGCCGTAGCCCGCGGGATAGCCCGTGCCGCGCAGCACGGTCCAGCAGGCCAAGTCGCGCGCCAGCGATGCCGTGCCGCACAGGATCGCCGGCGCGACGGCACCGTCGGCGAACATGCGCCGCGAGAGGCCGCCGACGAGCAGGGCGACCAGGGTCGTGGAGATCGTCCAGGCGCCACCGGTGCCGCCGAAGATATCCTCGAGCAGCCCGGCCGGAATCGCCAGCAGCGCGCCGCGGCGCGCGCCGGCGCGGACGGCGTAGAGCACGACGGCGATCGTGACCAGCGACGGCACCGCGTTGCGGAACACGAACAGCGGGACGACCGTCGTCTGGGCGAGCACGAGCAACGCCGTCCACCCCAGAGCCGGCCAGTAGGCCGGCCCGACGGCGATCTCAACGCTGCGATACTTGGTGCGGGAGTACGAGGACATGGGAGAGTGCGGAGAGGTCGACGGCGGGTTGGACGATGGCGGTCTGGTCGAGCGCACCGGCCGAGACCGGCCCGAGCTCGCGAATGCTGCCGATCAAGACGCCGGCGTGGAACGAACGTCCCTCGCCGGTCACGACGCGGTCGCCGAGGCGGAGCTTGGCGTCCTGCGAGACGTAGAGCAGCTTGACGTGGGTCGTCGTACCGACCGCGATCGACCACCAACGGCCGTGCTGCACGACGGCCGGCAGCTTCGAGGTCGGATCGGTGACGAGCAAGACTTTCGACGAGAGCGGGTCGACCTCGATGATGCGGCCGACGACCCCCGCGCCGGTCACGACGCCGTCGTCGCGCTGCAGGCCGTCCTTCGCCCCGCGATCGATGGTGAGCAGGCGCAGAGTCGCCTCGGGATCGTAGCCGATCACCGTCGCGGCGATCCCCTCGGGGTGCGCGAATTCGGCGACGGCGAGATCGCGCAGCGCCGGGGCGCGCGCGAGGTCCTCGAGCAACTCGTCGTTGCGCGCGCGCAGTGCGTCGTTCGCGGTCTGCAAGCGCGCATTGTCCGCGGAGAGCGCGGGCGTGCGCACCGCGGTCTGCCAGCCGTTACGCACGCCGTCGACGACGGTCGCGACCGCGAGTTGGAGATAGGTGCTGACCGAGGTGACGGTCAGCGTGAGCGGCGACGGACGTCCGGCGCGCGCGAAGTCGAGTTGCAAGAGAGCGATCAGAGCGGCGACGATGACCGTTCCGATTATCGCGAATAGCTTTCTCTCATCCCGATACGTAAAGATTGGTACCACCTCGTCAACCGATCGGCGTGCGGCCGCAACCGCTCGAGCAGACCGGGCGACGCGAGGATCTCGCCGGCTCCGCGCGCGACGCAGTTGAGCGGATCGTCCGCGACCGTCGTCGGCACGTTCGTGCGGGCGGCGATCTCGCCTGCGAGCCCCGGTATCAGCGCGCCGCCGCCGGTCAGCACGATCCCGACCTCCATCAGCTCGCCGGCGAGGTCCGGCGGCGTCGCCTCGAGGATCGACCAGGCGGCGCGTGCGATCTTGTCGATCCCGTCGCGCATCGCCTCGGCGACCAGCATCTCCTCGACCAGTCGCCGGCCGGGCCGCAGCTGCGCCAAATCGGTGCCGGCGACGATCGCCGCCTCGCGGCCGGGGGGCCGGCCGGCGTAGCCGCGCTCGATCTTGAGCCGCTCGGCGGTCAGGGCGCCGATCCCGAAGTATTCGTGGCGAAGTCGCGCGATGATCGCGGCGTCGAGCGTGTCGCCGCCGACCTTGATCGAGTGCAGCGCGACGACGCCGCTCAGGGTGAGGACGGCGATCTCGGTCGTCCCGCCGCCGATGTCGATGACCATCGAGGGACGGGTTCCGGTGATGTCGAGGCCAGCACCGACCGCGGCCGCGACGGCCTGCGGGATGAAGGCCGTCGTGCGCGGGCCGGCGGCGCGGATCGCTTCCTCGACCGCCTTGCATTCGATGTCGGTCGCGCAGCCCGGCACGCAGGCGATGACCCGCGGTGCGAGCCGCGAGCGGTTGACCAGCGCCCGGTCGACGAGCGTCTTGACCAGCGCGTGCGCGCCGCGGAAGTCGGAGATCGTCCCGCCGCGCAGGGGGCGGACGACCCGGACACGCCCGGGGGCGCGGCCCTCGAGCTCCTTGGCGGCGGCGCCGATCGCGATGATCGCGTCGTCAGCGGTGCGGTAGGCGACCACGGAGGGTTCGCTGACGAGAATCCCCTCGTCATGGGAGTACACGACCGTATTCGCGGTCCCGAGGTCGATCCCGATATCGGGGCTGAAGGTCGCCCGGAACGTCCCAGCCAGATTCATGCGTGGACCTCTGAGTGAGTAGGCTGCGCGGCGGGGGGGTGAAGATGGTAGCCGATCCGTGGAAGGGCGGCAGCGAAGGCGGCGAGCGGGAAGCCGACGACCGTGAAGTAGTCGCCGTCGATCCGCTCGACCAGAGTCGCTGCGAAACCTTGGATTCCGTAGGCCCCGGCCTTGTCGTCTCCGTCACCGCTCGCCACGTACGCCGCGAGCGTTTCCTCCTTGATATCGGCGAAACGGACGCTGGTCGACAGTACCTCGACCAGCGAAGCGTTTGTCGAGTCGCGTAGCGCGAACGCCGTGTGCACGACATGCCAGCGGCCGGACAACCGGCGCAGCATCGCGCGCGCCTCGGCTGGATCGCTGGGCTTGCCGAGCGCCTCGCCGTCGACGTCGACGACCGTGTCGGCCGCGACGATCAGGTCCGTCGAGGGGGCGGCCCCGGCGGCCTTACCCCGCGCGTGCCGCAGTGCGAGTTCGCGTGGCGCGAGGTCGCGCTCGGGCATCTCGTGGTAAGCGCTCGGCACGATGCGCACGCGCAGGCCGAGCGATTCGAGGAGATGGCGGCGACGGGGCGACGCGCTCGCGAGAGCGACGGTCTCGAGTTGTGCGGATTCGATGCAACGAGTGTACGTTGCCGCGTGCGCGAGCACAACAGATTCTGCAAAAACGCGTGCAAAAATGCGGCGCGGAGCGCTCAGACCAGGTCGAGTCGCACGACGTCGTCGGCCGATTCGCCGCGCACGACGCGCCGATGATGCCCGTCGCGCACGAAGACGACGGGCGGCCGCCCGAAGCGGTTGTAGTTGCTGGCCATGCTGTACGTGTAGGCGCCGGTGATCCGCAGTGCGAGCAAGTCCCCGGCCGCGAGATCGCGCGGCAGGACGTAGTCGCCCATCTCGTCGTTCTCGCAGGAGCGTCCGACCAGCGTCGCCGGCTCGTCGGGACCGAGCGCTCGGGCGGCCATCACGGCCGGCAGATGCCGCGCGCCGTAGAGCGCGGGCCGCGGGTTGTCGGTCATCCCGCCATCGACGATGACGAAGCGCCGGCGGCCCTGAACTTTGACGGCCATCACACGATAGAGCGAGGTCCCAGCCCGTGCGATTACGGCGCGGCCGGGCTCGACCGCGAGCCGATAGCCCCGGCCGGCGGCGCGCCCGGCGAGCCCGGCGGCGAGCGCCGTGACGTCGATCGGCCGCGGGTCGTCGGGTCCTTCCTCGACCGCGATCCCGCCGCTCGCGATCACTTCGGCGACCGGGAAGCCCAGCGCGCGCGCCCGATCGGCCGCGCCCATCAACTCGTCGAGGTTGGCCAGGAACGGCGCGATCTCGGCGATCTGCGAGCCGAGGTGGCCGTGCAGCCCGATCAACCGAAGTTGCGGTAGCTCGGCCAGACGCGCCAGCACCCCGTCGAGCGCGGCCAGGGCGATCCCGAACTTCGTGTTTTCGCCGCCGGTCCGGATGAAGGCGTGGGTATGCGCCTCGATCCCGGTGTTGACCCGCAGCATGACCTCGACCGGCGCGGCCGCGCCGGCGGCGAGCGCGGCCAGCCGCTCGAGCTCCTCGACGTTGTCGATCACGTCGAAGGCGACGCGCCCCTCGACGATCGCGCGCAGCTCGTCGTCGGTCTTGCCGCAGCCGTGGAAGTACAGCCGGCCGGCCGGGAAGCCGCCGCGCTCGGCGGTCACCAGCTCCCCCAGCGAACAGACGTCCAGTCGCAGCGGCGTTTCGGCCAACCGCTCCGCCAGCGCGGTGCAGAAGAAGGCCTTGGCGGCGTAGCCCAGCGCGATCCCGACCGGCGCGAATGCGTCGAGCAGCCGGGCGACCTCGAGATCGAGGACGTCCAGATCGACGACGAACAGCGGCGTGCCGTAGGTCGCGGCCAGCTCGCGCGCGCGGACACCGCCGAGGCGCTCGTCGACCGCCAGATGCTCGTCGGTCACGGCCGGTAGAGCCCGCGTTCGGCGATGTAGCGGTAGACGGGCTCGGGGACCAGATAGCGCACGCTCTTCCCTTCGGCGAGACGGTTGCGAATCAATGTCGCCGACTCGGCGACCAGCGGCAGGTCGAGCATCCGAATCTTGGCGCGCCGCGCCGCGTCGAGCTGGTCCAGCGCGCGGTCGAGGTCGGCTTCGGTCAGCTCGCCGCGCGGCGCGACGACGAACGCTTCGACCGCGTCGACGACCTCGTCGAGCCGCTGCCAGCGCGAGCGCACCAGCGAATCACCACCGACGACGAAGGTCAGGAGCGCGTCCGGATAGCGCGCCTGCAAGCGTGGGAGGAGATCGGCGGTATACCCGCTCGCCGCCGGGTCGAGATCGCTCTCGTCGAGCGCGAAGTCGACGTTGGCCGCGATCGCGAGGCGAATCATCGCGCTGCGCTCGACCTCCGAGGCGCTCATCGCGCCGTTGCGGTAATGCTTGCCCTCACGCGTCGGCACGAACAACACGCGATCGAGCCCAGCCGCCTCGCGCACCGCCTCCGCGACGAACAGATGCCCGTTGTGGACCGGATCGAACGACCCGCCGAAAATGCCTAGGCGCAAGGACATTTAATTATAATCGAACTCGACGCCGGCAATGCGGACGGTGTCGCCTTCGTGGACGCCCAGTTCGCGGAGCTTCTTGTCGACACCCATCTTGGCCAGGATCTGCTCGAAGCGCGCTAACGCCTCGTCGGAATCGAAGTCGGTCATGCTGGCCAAGCGTTCGACGCGTTCGCCGCTGACGACGTAGATGCCGTTCTCGACGCGGATCTCGAACGGTTCGTCGGCGGTCAACTCGATCTGCGCGGGTTCCAGCCGCGCGATCGGCGGCGGCGGCGTCGCGCGAATCGTCTCCCAAACCGCGTAGATCAGCTCGCGCACGCCTTCGCCGGTCGCGGCGGAGATGGCGCGCAGGCCCGGGATCTGCTCGCGCAACGCTTCGAACGCGGCGCGCGCGTCGGGCAGGTCGAGCTTGGTGATCACCGGCAGGATCGAGCGGTCGAGCAGGGCCGGATTCCAGGCGCGCAACTCCGCTTCGATCGTCGCCTTGTCGGTCAGTACGTCGTCCAGCGGCTTGCCGCCGTCCATCAGGTGGACCAAGACGCGCGTGCGTTCGACGTGGCGCAAGAAGCGGTCGCCGAGTCCGGCGCCGGCGTGCGCGCCCTCGATCAATCCGGGCACGTCGACCATGACGAACGACTCCAGCTCGGCGACGCGCACGACCCCGAGTTGCGGTTCGAGCGTGGTGAACGGATAGTCGGCGATCTTCGGGCGCGCGGCGCTCACGACCGAGAGCAGCGTCGACTTCCCGGCATTGGGCAACCCGATGATTCCGGCGTCGGCGAGCAGCTTGAGCTCGAGCTTGAGCTCGCAGCGTTCGCCCGGTTCACCGTTGTAGGCGAAGCGCGGCGCTTGGCGCGCGGCGGTGGCGAAGTGCTGATTGCCCAAGCCGCCACGGCCGCCTTTGGCGACCCGCACGCGCCGATAGGGTTCGCTCAAGTCCGCCATCAACCGTCCGTGGCCGCGCGCGCCCTCGGCGTCGAGCTCGGTGCGGGTGACCAGCGTGCCGACCGGGACGCGGATGACCAGCTCCTCGCCGGCCTTGCCGGACTTGTTCGAGGTCGAGCCCGCCTTGCCCGACTCGGCCGCGAACTGCTTCTTGAAACGGAAGTCGACCAGCGTCCCCAGTTCCGGATCGGCCAGCAACACCACGTCGCCGCCGCGACCACCGTCGCCGCCGGCCGGTCCGCCCTTGGGGACGTACTTCTCGCGCCGCCACGCGACGACGCCGTCGCCACCCTTCCCGGCGGCGACGCCGATCGTCGCCTCGTCGATGAACTGCATCTACGAAACACGGCGCTGGTCATGGACCGAGCGCCGTAGAATGTTACTGTTACCGACCATTTCGTTGCGAGGTCGCGCGTGGGGGCCCCGCGGCGAAAGCCGTGGGGGGCGCGGAGCCTAGGGCGTAGCGCCGTTCAACCCGACTACGTTCACGAGCTTGCGATTGCGCGAGCTGGTGAACGTCACCTGGCCCTCGACGACGGCGAAGATCGTGTGATCGGTGCCGATCATCGTCCCGGCGCCGGGGTAGAACTTCGTGCCGCGCTGGCGGACGAGGATGTTCCCCGGGATCACCCGCTCGCCGCCGAAACGCTTGACCCCCAGCCGCTGGGCGTTCGAGTCGCGGCCGTTGCGCGTGGAGCCGCCGCCCTTCTTGGAGGCGAACAGCTGGAGATCAAACCGGAACATAGCCGCGGTATCGTACCAGAGTGCCTAGGGGCCGGTCAAACGGAGACGGCAGGGTTGAGGCCGGGGAGGCTGGACAAAACCGAACTGATGGGTTTATACTGTGGTGGTGCCGTCGATTCGGGCGGGCCGGTGGCGCTTGGTCGTCATTCCCGGCGACCACGAGCCGCGGCACATCCACGCGCGCTTGGGGACGAGAGATGCGTCCGAAGCCGTCATCCGGCTCAACGCCGACGGTACCGTGACGTTACGCGAAGCGGATCGGGGTCTCTCTCGGGCCGAAGTGCGGCAGGCCCTGGTCATCGTCCTCGAACACTTCGACCGGCTCAGCGAACTCTGGGAGCGCTACTGCTGAATGGCTCGGAAAGCATCCGATCTGACCGATTCCGCGATCGAGACCGCCTATCGCCGGCGCGACGCACGGCTCGCCGACGAGCCCCTCGCCGTAGGCGTGCGGTACGACCGCGTCGGCGACACGATCGTCGTCGAGATGAATAACGGCGCCGCGCTCGTGATTCCCCGGCGCCTACTGCAAGGTCTGTCGGGCGCGACCGAGGAGCAGTTGCAACGAGGGGAGATCGCAGGGCAAGGGACTGCACTCCAATGGCCCGACCTAGGCGCCGATTTCACTGTCATCGCGCTTCTTAGCGGAGTCTATGGCGGCAAGCGCTGGATGTCCGAACTCGCTCGTCACGCCGGCTCGCGGACCTCGAAAGCCAAAGCAACGGCCGCGCGAAGAAACGGCGCGAAAGGCGGCCGACCGCCGAAGAGCGCAGCCTCCAAGGTTCCTGAGCCGAGCCGCTGACCGAAGGAGCCGCCCGTCCGCAGCTCAGTCGAATGATGGGGAAAGAGAAGGACGTGGAACGGGCCGCGATTCGTGCGTTGCGTCGCGACACTCGCTATCGCTGCGGCTTCTTACCGGTCCCTGGTGCGCCGCACAAGCGCGGACAATCGGCAATCGACATCCCACTGTACCTTGGTGAATGGCTCGTCGGCACGATCGACTGCAAAAAGTCTTGGGACTCTACGGTAGGACCAAGAGATGGTGGTCGCTTCAGCCCTAAGAGCTACAACAGTGGTTGGAAATCGATCTATTCGGCCTTAGGTCAGGTCATGCTGCACGGGCAGGCCGCTACGGTATTGGGCCACCGCGACGACCGAGATGTCTACCACATAATGTCGCGACGTTACTCGAAGTATCCCGCCTTACCATGCGCAATTGTCATTGGCGCATCTGCCGTGAAGGGCAATGCACCAATCTTTAGCTGCCACGGTGGTAGCGACACTGAACAATACATCCGCGGCCGCCTCAGAGAGTTCAACGTCGACCTCATTCTCTGCTGGGAAGTTGAGGGTGAACCACACCTTTACGGCGAGCGTGCCTTTCTGGAACGTGTTGACGAATATGTTGCCGACATTCGGGCAGCTCTCACGGACTTCGAGGAGGATTGTTCTGCAACCATCGCGCTCGTCGATTGGATGACTGTCGAAGATCGCGACAGGGAAAGCCTCACCAATGTAGCGCGCGGCGCGGCGTTTGCCTTCGACCTAGCTGCAGTGTGCCTCGCAGTCGAACACCGCACTGCGCCTAGCGATCGAGAAAGCTGGAACACCGAGACCCTTCAGCCTCGTTTCGCAGCTCTTGCAGAAGAGGACGGACGTACGTACGTTGAGCGAACTGCTATCAGCTCTACGTCGAAACGCAGAGAAGTTGCGTGACGAGGCTCGGCGCGGACTCAAAGCCGCGATCAAACTGGGCTGAGAGAGCCAGCGCGCCGGGTCTGGACGCGCATCTCGATCGAGCGGCCGGGGCGCAGGGTGACCAGGGGGTCGAGCGGGACCGGCGAGAGGTCGGTCGCCGCGAAGCGGAAGCGCCGGGCCAGGGTCGCCAGTACCAGCACCCCTTCGGTCCAGGCGAAGCCCTCGCCGATGCAGATCCGGTTGCCGCCGCCGAACGGGAAGTAGGCGTAGCGCGGTAGGTCGGCCGTCTCGCCGTTCGACCAGCGCTCGGGCCGGAACGCCTCGGGTTCCTTCCAATAGCGCGGATTGCGGTGGGTGACGAACGGCGAGAGGAAGAGGACCGAGCCCGGCGGGACCCCCCAGCCGGCGATCTGCAGCGGCTTGAGGGCCCGGCGCCCGATCAGCCAAGCCGGTGGGCGCAACCGCATCGACTCGGCGATGACGTCGCGGGCGAAGCCCAGCTGCGGGACGTCGGCCGGGACGGGGTCGCGGTCGCCGAGCACCGCGTCGAGCTCGGCGTGCAGCCGGGCCTCGATCTCCGGCGCGCGAGCCAACGCGTCCCAAGCCCAGGCCAGCGCGTTGGCGGTCGTCTCGTGGCCGGCCAAGAGCAGCGTGAGCGCCTCGTCGCGCACCAGGTTGTCGGGCATCCGCTGGCCGTTTTCGTCTTCGGAGGTCAACAGGATCGAGAGCAGGTCGCCGCGGTCGACGTTCTCGGCCCGCCGCAGCGCGATCACCTTGGCGATCACGCCGTCCAGCTCGGCGCGCGCCGCGCGGAAGCGCCGGGTGGCGGGATGCCAGCTCAGGTGGTCGAGCAGCTCGCCGAAAGCGGAGAGCGAGGCCGGGAAGAGCTCGAGGACCTCGGTCAGCGCGTGGCCGATCGTGTCGGCGTCGTCGTCGACGTCGACCGAGAAGAGGGTCGCCGCAGCGATCCGCAGCGTCAGCCGGTTCATCAGCGCATCGACGGCGACCGTCTCGCCGTCGCGCAGCCCGTCGGCCAGCGTCTGCGTCGCGGCGATCATCGTCGCGGCGTAGCCGGCGATGCGCTCGCGGTGAAAGGCCGGCTGGACCAGTCGCCGCTGGCGCAGGTGGAGCGGCTCGGTGCTGGTCAGCAGCCCCTCGCCGAGCAGGCGGCGCATCCGCTGGATACCGCGCCCCTTGGCGACCTCGTAGCTATTGGCGGTGAAGATCTGCTCGACCGCGACCGCATCGTCGAACAGCCACCAGCGCGCGCGCGGCATCCGCCAGGAAGAGACCGGTCCGAAGTCGCGGCTGGTGTGCTCGAGGAACGCCGGCACGCGGCCCAGATCGCCCCGCAGCGTCCCCAGCTGCGAGAGCGCGTAGAGCATCGAGGGCCCGGGCGGGACGGCGGCGGCGGTCGGGCTGGTCATCGTCTCTCCAGCATACCGCAACCGGCTGGGACGAGTGTCGCCCCGGCCGGGGCCGCTCGCCGGGGAGGGGCGCGGTCGTGACCTGCGAACCGGCTTGTGTTTTGGAGAAACGCCGCGTCGTCATCACGGGGCTGGGCGCGGTGACGCCGCTCGGCAACTCGTATCCCGCCTTCTGGGAGGCCTTGGTCGCCGGCCGCAGTGGGGCCGGCCCGATCACGCGCTTCGACGCGCGCAAGCTGCCGACGCGGGTGGCGGCCGAGGTCCGCGATTTCGACCCCGACACGCTCTTCGGCCGCCGCGACGCGCGCCGGATGGACCGCTACACCCAGTTCGCGCTGGTCGCCGCCCGCGAGGCGATGGCCGACGCGCGCTTCCCGGACGACCCCGACGTGCGCGCGCGGACCGGATCGATCATCGCGACCGGGATCGGTGGGATCATCACCGTCGAGGACACGGTGCGCGCCGTCGCCCCCGAAGAGCGGTGGGACCGCATCTCGCCATTCTTCGTGCCGATGCTGATGGCCAACGCCGCCTCGGCGCAGGTCTCGATGACGTTCGGCCTGCGCGGTCCGGTGTTCGCGGTCGCGAGCGCCTGCGCGAGCGGCAACGACGGACTCGCCATCGCCTACGACAAGATCGTGCTGGGCGAGGCGGTGGCGGTCGTCACCGGTGGCAGCGAGGCGACGGTGATCCCGACCGCGATGGGCGGCTTCTGCACGATGAAGGCGATGTCGACGCGCAACGACGAGCCCCAGCGCGCGTCGCGCCCGTTCGATGCCGACCGCGACGGGTTCGTGCTCGGCGAAGGAGCCGGCATCTTGGTGCTCGAGGACCGCGAGTTCGCGCTCGAGCGCGGAGCGCGCATCTACGCCGAGCTGCTCGGCTACGGTCAGTCCGCCGATGCGTACCACATCGCGCAGCCCGATCCCGAATCGCACGGTGTGATCCTGGCGATGGAACGCGCGCTGCTGCGCAGCGGCGTCGCCCCCGACGAGGTCGGCTACGTCAACGCGCACGGCACGTCGACCCCGCTCGGTGACGCCGCCGAATCACAGGCGATCGAGCGCGTCTTCGGCGACCACGCGCGCAACGGCCTGGCCGTCTCCTCGACCAAGTCGATGCACGGTCATCTGCTCGGTGCCGCCGGCGCGATCGAAGGGATCGCGACCGTCCTCGCGCTGCAGACCGGGATCATCCCGCCGACGATCAACTACGAGACGCCCGATCCGCTCTGCCGCCTCGACTACGTCCCCAACGTCGCCCGCCGCGTCCCCGGCCTGCGCGTCGCGATGTCCAACGGCTTCGGCTTCGGCGGCCACAACGCCAGCGTCGTGTTTGCGAAGCATGAGTAGCATGGTGATGGACCGAGCGCAGAACCATCGCGCTCTTTCGGGTATCTCGTTGCGAGGTCGGACCGGGGGCCCCGTCGTGCGAAGCACGATGGGGGGCGCGCAGCCTGGGGCGGAGCGCCTTTAAAAATGCCCGGGGAGAAGCGACGGGCGCGGTTGCGGACGGTGCTCAAGAGTGTCGGGGTGAGCGAGGCGAACGCGGCGGCGATCGAGGCGGCGTTCATGCATGCCAGCGCGGCCAGAGAACGTTCGCTGGTCTCGAACGAACGGTTGGAGTTCTTCGGTGACGCCATCCTCGGCTTCGTCACCTCGCGCTGGCTGATGGCGAAATATCCCGAGGCCAGCGAGGGTGCGCTGACGCGCCGCAAAGCGACGCTGGTCAGTGGGGTGGCGTGCGCCGAGACGGCGCGGCGCCTCGGCTTCGGCGAACTGGTCGTGCTGGGCGCCGGGATGGAGCGGACCGGCGTCAACGAGACGATCCTGGCCGACACGTTCGAGGCGTTCTTGGCCGCCCTCTACAAGGTCACCGATCTCGAGTGCACGACGCGCTTTCTCGAGAAGGAACACCTGGGCCCGATCGATCGCAGCGACGTCGACGAGCGCGACGCGAAGACCGACCTGCAAGAGTTCACCCAGGCCGTGCTGCGCGTGACGCCGCTCTACTTCGAACGCGCCGAGGGTCCGCCGAACGACCGCCGCTTCACCTCGCAGGTCCGCGTCGGTGACGAGATCCTGGGCGAGGGGATCGGTCCTTCGAAGAAAAGCGCGCAGCAGAGTGCCGCGGCGATGGCGCTGGGGACCCTGCGAGCCCGTCAGCCTGAGGCTTCGGCGCACCCGGCGTCGAAAGACGACGGCCAGGTCATCGCGCTCGACAAGCGGCGGCGGCCTCGCTCTCCTCGCACGCCCGACCGCGGAGCGCCCATCTAGCGCATGCGCCTGGAATCCCTCAAAGTCTTCGGTTTCAAGACGTTCGCCGAGGCCACGACGCTCGACTTCGCCGACGGGCCGATCGCCGTCGTCGGCCCCAACGGCTCGGGCAAGTCGAACTTGGTCGACGCGATCCGCTGGGTGCTCGGCGAGCAGTCGACGCGTTCGCTGCGCTCGCAGCGGATGGAAGACGTCATCTTCGCCGGCAACAACGTGCGCAAGCCGCTGGGGATGGTCGAGGTCTCGCTGACGTTCGACAACCGCGAGCGCCGGCTGCCGCTGGACTTCAACGAAGTCCAGATCACCCGCCGCGCCTACCGGGTCGGCGAGTCGGAGTTCTACATCAACCGCGAGCCGGTCCGGCTGCGTGACGTCCACGAGCTTTTGATGGGGACGGGCCTGGGACCGGGCTCGTATGCGATCGTCTCGCAGGGGCAGATCGACGCGATCCTCTCCTCGAAGCCGACCGAACGGCGCGCGCTGTTCGAGGAGACGGCCGGGATCGGCAAGTTCTTGGCGCGCAAGCACGAGGCGCTGCGGCGGCTCGAGGCGACCGAGCAGAACGCGATTCGGGTCAACGATCTGATCGCCGAGCTCGAACGGCGCGCGCCCGAGCTCGACACGCAGGTGCGGCGCGCCAAACGCTACCGCCGCGTCACCGCCCGGCTGCGCGACCTCGAGATCCTGGCCTTCTTGCGCGCCGCTACGTCGCGCCGGGCGGAGCGCGAACAGGTCGCGGCCGAGCTGGCCGGGCACGAGGATGCGCGTGCCGCGGCCGCCGCCCGGGCGGCGCAGTTCGGCGCGCAGGCCGCGGCACTGCGCGAGAGGCTCTACACGCTCGAGCTCGAGCTCGACGGTTACCGCGGCGCCGCCCAGGACGCCCGGGCCGAGCTGGCGCGGCTCGATGCCGAGTTGGCCGCCGCGGTCGCGCGCCGCGACGGTCTCGAGGGCCAGTCATCGGCCTCGATCGCCGACCGCGACCGGGTCGAGTCCGAGCGCGAGTCGCTGCGCGACCAGATCGCCGGGGTCGAAGCGCGGCTGGCGCCGCTGAGCGCCCAGACCGACGGCACCCACCAGCGCGAGCTGCAGGCGGCGGCGGCGGTCGCCGAGGCGCGCGGAGCGCTCGACGCGATCTATCAGGAACTGCGGGCGGTCGAGGCGCTGGCTGCCGAGCGCGCGGCGAGCGCCGCCGAGCGGCGCGCCCAGATCCAGAGCGCGCGCAGCGAGATCGAACGCCTCGAACGCGAGCACGTCACGGCGCTGGCCGAGCGCGACCTGCACGCGCGCGCCGCCGCCGAGGCGCGCGCGGGCCACGGTGAGCGCGAGGTGCTGATCGCACGGTACGAGGCCGAAGCCGCCGCCGGGCACGAGCGCGCGCGCATCGCGCGCGAGGGTGGTGAGTCGGCCGGCGGACGGGTCGCCGACGCCGAGCGCCGCCGCCGCGAGCTGGCCGCCGAGCTGGCCGGCGCCGAGTCGCGGCTGCACACGATCGAGGAGCTCGAAGCGACGCTCGAAGGTCACGCCCACGGGACGCGCGCCGCCGTGGAGGCGGCCCAGCGCGGGCAGTTGCACGGACTGCATGGCGTCGTCTCCAATTTGATCTCGACCGACGAGCGGTACGCGCGCGCGCTCGACGTCGCGTTCGGCGCCGGGCTCTCGAACATCGTCGCCGAGCGCTCCGAGGACGCCGAAGCGGCGGTCGCCTTCCTGCGCGAGCGCGAGTCCGGTCGCGCGACCTTCCTGCCGCTCGACACGCTCGAGCAGCGCGAGGGCCGCCAGCTCGGCGCACTCGCCGGCCGCGACGGCGTGATCGGGTACGCGCACACGCTGGTGCGCGCCGAGCCGCGCTACCGCGGGATCGTCGCGTACTTGGTCGGCCGGGTGCTGGTCGTCGACGAGCTGAGCACCGGGATCCGCCTGGTCCGCGGCGAGGGTTTTCGCGACTCGATCGTCACCCTCGAGGGCGATCAGATCCAGGGCGGCGGCGCGATCACCGGTGGCCGTTTTCGCAAGGAACGCTCGCTGCTGGCGCGGCGCGCGCAAGCCGAGACGCTCAAGGAGCGGATCCCGCAGCTGCGCGCGCAGCTCGACGCCGTCGTGCGGGACGGTGCGAGCGCGCAAGCCGCGCTCGCCGCCGCGGCGGCCGAGCGCGAGGAGGCGACGCAGGTGGCCGGCGTGGCCGAGCTGGCGCTGCGCGACGTGCGCACGCAGCTCCAAGCGCTGGTCGCCGAGATCGAGCGCCTCGACGCAGCGCTGGCGGCGGGCGACGCGCACGCCCACACCGCGGCGGCGCAGCGCGAGGACGTCCACGCCCGGTTGCACGCGCTCGAACGCGTCGCCGACGACCACGTCGATCTCTCCGCGCAGCGTGGCGCGCTCGAGACGGCGCTGGCGCAGGCCCGCGAACGGATCGCGGCGGTCGAGGCGGCGCAGGTCACGACCGTCGCGGCGGGCAGCGCGCTGCGCGAGCAGATCGCCGCGCTGGCCGCGGAGCGCGACGGCGCGCAGACGCGCCTGGGCCTGCTCGACGTCGACGCCGAGCGAGCCGGTGCGACGCGGACGGCGATGCTGCGCGAGCTGGACGCGCTGCGGACGAAGGCGGCCCAACTCGAGGGCGCGCTGGCCGCGGCCCGCGAGCGCGTCGGGGCGGCCGACGCCGCGGTCGAGACGGGGCGGCGCGCCCGCGAGGCGAGCGCCGATGAGGCCCACCAGCGCGAGGCCGACGAGCGGATCGCGCAGAGCGAGGAGCGTCAGGCGAGCGCCGTCGGCGAGGCCGGCCGCACGCGGTTGGCCGAGATCGACGCGGAGCTGGGGATGCTGCAGCAGACCTTCGCGCAGAACCCGGCGACCGACGACGAGCAGCAGGACGTTCTGGCGCGCTATGCGGACGAGCCGGAGACCCCGACCGAGGAGCTGGCACGGCTGCGCGAAGAGCTGCAGCGCTTGCAGGCCAACGTCAACCTCAACGCCGAGGCCGACCGCGCCGAGCTGACCGAACGCGAGCGTTTCCTGCGCGAGCAGATGGACGACTTGCATCGCGCGCGCGAGACGCTGCTGGCCACGATCGCCGAGATCGAGACCTCGTGCCAAGTGCAGTTCAACGCGACCTTCGAGGCCGTCCGCACGAAGTTCGCCGAGATGTTCGCCGAGCTGTTCCCGGGCGGCAGCGCCGAGATGTCGCAGACCAACCCCGACAACCTGAGCGAGACCGGGATCGAGATCGAGGTCCAGCCGCCGGGTAAGAAGATGACGAACCTGGCCGCGCTCTCGGGCGGCGAGCGCGCGATGACGGCCTCGGCGCTGATCTTCGCGCTGATCGCGGTCAAGCCGTCGCCCTTCTATCTGCTCGACGAGGTCGACGCGGCGCTCGACGATGCGAACGTCGAGCGGCTCTCGGCGAAGATCCGCGAGCTCTCAGCCACCGCGCAGATCCTGATCGTCACCCACAACAAGAAAACGATGGAGCTGGCGCAGCGCATGTACGGCGTCACGATGCAGGAGCCCGGGGTCAGTTCGATCGTCAGCGTGACGCTCGACGACCAACCCGACGCGCCGCCGGCGGTCGCCGACCGTGAGCCCGCGCTCGTCAACTGAGACGGTCCGGCCCCCGGTGGCGGGCGCCGCGCTGCTCTCGGTCTACGACCGAACCGGGATCGTCGCGCTCGGTCGCGCGCTGGCCGAGCGGGGCGTGCCGCTCTTCGCGACGGGCGGGACGCGGGCGCACCTGGGCGAGCATGGGATCGAAGCCGGCGATGTCGGCGACCTGACCGGCTATCCGTCGCTCTTCGACGGGCGGGTCAAGACGTTGCACCCCAGCATCTTCGGTGGGATCTTGCAGGACCGCGACGACGTGCGCCACCAGGCCGAGGCGCAGGCGCACGGGATCCCGACGATCGCGACCGTCGTCGTCAACCTCTACCCGTTCGAGCGGACGGTCGCGCAAGACGGTGCGACGCTGCAGGAGGCGATCGAGCAGATCGACATCGGCGGCGTCTCGCTCTTGCGGGCGGCGGCGAAGAACTTCGACCATGTCAGCGTGCTGAGCGATCCGGGGCAGTACGACGCGTTCATCGCCGCGCTCGGCCGCGGCGGACTCGACCCGGCGGCCCGGCGCATCTTCGCCACGCGCGCCTTCGAGCGCACCGCCGAATACGACAGCGCGATCGCGCGCTACCTCGAATCGGGGCTGGTCGCGCACGAGCTGCCGGGCTCGCTCGCGCTGACGATCCCGATCGAGCAGTCACTGCGCTACGGCGAGAACCCGCAGGATCGGGCGGCCTTCTATCTGGGTCGCACCGCGCAGCTCCCCGAGCAGCTGGGCGGCAAGGCGCTCTCGTACAACAACCTGCTCGACCTGGACGCGACGCTGCGCCTGTTGGTGCGGGCGCCGCTGGGCTTCCCGTCCGGCCAGGCGCCGTTCGAGCGGCCGCCCTCAGCGCGGGCGGCGATCGTCAAGCACACCGTCCCCTGCGGCGTCGCGGAGCGGGCCAGCCTCGCCGAAGCGGTGCGCGAGGCGCTGCAGGCCGATCCGGTCTCCGCCTACGGGGGCATCATCGCCGTCGATGGGACGCTCGACGTGGCGGCCGCCGAGGCGCTGGCCGGTTTCTTCCTCGAGATCGTGGCGGCGCCGGCCTTCGACGCCGACGCGTTGGCGCGGCTGCGGCGCAAGAAGAGCCTGCGCCTGATGTGCTTCCGGCCCGGTGCGCCCGAACGGATCGCCGCCGAGCTGCGCGTGCGCAGCGCGCTGGGCGGGGTGTTGGCCGAGGACGACGATCCGCAGGCGCCGCCGGAGCGCTGGACGGTCGTCTCCAAGCGCCCGCCGAGCGCAGGCGAATGGCGCGACCTCGACTTCGCCTGGGACGTCGTGCGCCACGTGAAGTCCAACGGCGTCGTGATCGTGCGCGAGAGCGTCACACGCGGGATCTGCGCCGGCCAAACGAACCGCGTGAGCGCGGTTCAGATCGCCGCCCACCGCGCGGGCGCGCTCGCCGCCGGCGCGGCCTGCGCGAGCGACGGCTTCTTCCCGTTCGCCGACGGTCTGGTGGCCGCCGCGGACGCCGGCTGCACCGCCGTGATCGCGCCGCAAGGCTCGATCCGCGACGCCGAGGTCGTCGCCGCCGCCAACGAACGCGACGTCGCCCTCGTCTTCAGCACGTACCGTTACTTCCTGCACTGATGACGACAGGTGGCGCGCCGTGATCGGCTTCATTATTCGGCTGGTGGGCTATGCGCTGTTGTTGGGTGGGACTTCGCGGATTGCGGAGGCGCTTTGGTCGCAGCAGGGACTCGACGCCGTCGCCGCGCTGCAGCCGTTCCACGATACGGGGTTGACGGCGCTCCTGGTGGCGCCGATCGGGCTGGCACTGATCGGCTTCGGCTCGCTGCGCGCGCCGTGCATCTTCGTCGCGTTCTTCCTCGCCGGCGCGGCGCTGACGGCGCCGTTCACGATCGCCCGCGTCGTCGGCCTCTAGACGATTGCGCTGGGTGCCATGGGTCGCGTGCGGGTCTGGCCCGATCCGGCGACGGATGCCTCGCGCGTCTCGATGACGACCGTGTTGCGCCGCTCTTTGGCGATATAGAGCGCGCGGTCGGCCAGCGCGAGCAACTCGGCCGGATCGTCCGCGATGATCTCGCGCGCGTGCGCGACCCCGACGCTGATCGTTACGACCCCGGCGCCGGCAGCAGCCCCGCGGTGCGGGATCGCGAGCGCTTGCACGCCGGAGCGCAAGCGTTCCGCGAGATCGGCGGCGCTCTCACGCGACGCGTGCGGGAGCAGCGCGACGAACTCCTCACCACCGTATCGTGCGACGATGTCACCGCCGCGGCGCAGGGTCAGCTCCAAGACTTCACCGATGCGGCACAGGCACGCGTCGCCGGCGGCGTGACCGTAGTCGTCGTTGTACCCTTTGAAGAAGTCGACGTCGATCATCAGCATGGCGACCTCGTCACGCTGGCGGCGAAGCAGGTTGAACGTCCAGGCCGCAGTCGCGTCGAACGTGCGCCGGTTTCGTAGGCCAGTCAGGGAATCGGTCATCGCGAGCTTGCCGACTCGCTGGTAGAGGGCCGAGATCCTGGCCAGCAAGGCGACGAGAACCACGCTCGCGGTGGCAAGGGTGAGAGCCTTGCCGGTATACCAACTCGGGGAGTACCGCCCACCCGAGAACGCGTTGAGGGCGGCGTCGATCGCGGCGATGGCGAGCGCGACCGCGAGCCAGACGTGGAGCGCGGTCAGCGGTGGCCGTTGCCGCACGACGAGCACGGCGGCGGCGGCATTGGCGAGCGCGATTCCCGGCATGAGGGCCGCGAAGAGCGGCGTGAACCGTCCCTGCGTGATGAAGACCGGTATCCAATCGCGCAGCAAGGCGACGAGCGCGGTCGTCGAGATGCACGCGATCACGACCAGGGCGAGCACGACGACGCACTCGCGCCGCCGGCGTCCCTCGTCGAGCGCGCGCGCGCCGATCCCGCGATCGCGCAGCACCCCAACCGCGACCATGGCCGGAAAGGCGACGTGCCACAGCGACCAGACGGTGATCGAGATCTGCTGCATGCCGAGGCTGCCAAAGCCCCCGATCATCCCGGGGTAAGCCAGCAGGTACGGGATCGTCAGGAGCCCGGTGACCGCGTACGCCGCGCCCAGCGCAAGGAACAGTCGCACGCCGGTGACCATGAACTGGGTCACCAGCAGGTAGACCGTCAGCAGTTCCGCGGCGGCCCAGAGCGTGCCGGAGACCGGAATGAACGCCAGGACGGCCGGCCAGCGCCGCTCGCCGAACGTACCGGACGCGAGCGCCGCGACGATCGCGACGGCCACGAAGACGAGGGCGGCGATGACGGCGCGGCGGCTCGCCGCACTCTCGGAGAGGTCGGAGAGCGCCGTCGGTGGCTGGTACACGCGGTCGTTCACGGGGCATCCAATCGTCGGCCGACCATCCCCGCTCTGGTATCGAAGCCACGGTCTGTTCGGTTGCTCAGACCTCTACCCTAGAGTATCGGTAGGATTGTGGGACGAGCGTCGGAATGGCGAGGGGTGCTTCCTCGATGGGTCTGGGCGCTGGGGCTGGCGGCTGCGCTGGCCGCGCCGGCGGGTGGGTCGCCCGAAGTCACGGTCGTCTACCACGGGAACTGCGTCGTCGCCGGCGGGATCCGCGCGCAGGACGGAACGCCTGCCAAGGCGTGGGACATGTGGCAGGAGATCTACCTCACCGGCGCACCGACCTGGCTCGGGGCGCACACGCATCACGGCGCCGAGTGCATCACCGCGGTCTATGGGGTGACCAGCTGGTGGTTCGCCCACGGCGATCCGGCGCCGAACGCGCCGCCGACGATCGTGCCGGTCGCGGCCGGGCGGACGCTACACGCGCCAAGGCCGGGTCCACACCGCCGGCGACGTCGGTCCGACGTTGCAGGCCTATCTCGGCATCCATCTGTTGGAGCAGGGGTCCGACTTCAACTATCCCGTGACGGACCCCAGCGCCCCGCCGGTCGTCAAGACGAACTCATACTCGGTCTTCAAGAGCGACATGCCGAATCAGGTGCCGAGCCTGGGCACCGTCACGATCGCCAACCGGGTGCTGCGCTTCGTGCCGCACGCGGTGTATGCGATCCCCGCCTCGGCGGCACTGGGCTACTACACGGTCGTCGCGGGCGGCGCGACGCTGTTCGAAAAGGGCGTCCGCACCGCGATGGCCCCGGGCGCGACGATCACCGTGCCGCGCAACACCGCGGTGACGATCACCGCCACGATGGCCACCACCCTGGCCGCGACCGAGCTGATCCCCGGAGCGCATCCGTAAGCATCCCGCGCGACACGACGTCCCTACGGAACGCAGGACGCGCACCGCTCGAAGAGCGTTTGGGTGGCCGCGAAGATGTGACGTGCCCGAACCTCGGCCGATAGGCCGTTTCCCATCGGTACCTCGACGGAGAGCCGGGTGTCGGTCGGCAAGGCGGCGAGCAACGCGCACAGCGGGAGCTCTCCTTCGCCGGGTGGCAACCGGCCTGAACGCGCCTCCTGGATGATCGCCTCCTCGGACGCCGGAATCGTGGCCGGTGCATCACAGAGTTGCGCACTGCGAATCAAGCCGGGCGCGACGCCGCGAAGATCGCTCGGCGAACCACCGGTGCGCGCGAGGTGCAGCGCGTCGACGAGCGCGGCGCCATTCGGCTTCCCCGCCGTTTGCACGACCTGCAGCGCATCCGGAAAGCTGCTGACCTGCCGCCAGGCCATGCCTTCCAAATCCACGCCCATCCCGAAGTCGGCCGCGAGATCGCACAGCGCGGCGACGTTGGCGGTCAGCCGGGAGCGGTCCGGGTCGTCGCCGCAGATGCTCAGTCGTTCGGCGCCGAGCTGACTCGCCGATTCGAACATACCGGCTAGCCGCTCCGGCACGAAGTCTTCGCCCACGATCACGAACTCGATGTCGTACACCCGGATGCCCTCGTCGTCGAGGCGACGTCGCATCTCGCGCATCGCCGCACTGCTCGCGGCGATCTCGTAAGACGGCGCTCCGGGGAACGCGGGGTGCAGGCGCAAGCCGATGGACGTGTAGCCGATGCGTGCGGCCAACGCGACCAACTCGAGCGGCGGCACCTCCAAGACGGTATAATGGGCGAGGCCGAGCCGAAACGACATGGGTGTCTCCCCGGAGCGGTATTGCAACCGTGTAGCACGAAGATGGTGGTGTGATGGAGGCGCACGGTACCGCGAGAATCCAACACCAACAGGACGTGACGCCGGCCGTGATCGCCGTCATGGAGCGGACCGCGGACCCACGCTTGCGGGAGATCATGGTCTCGCTGGTCCGCCATCTGCATGCCTTCGTGCGCGAGACCCGGCTGAGCGAGGCGGAATTTCGCGACGCGACCGCCACGCTCAGCGAGATCGGCCGGCTCACGACCGAGACGCACAACGAGATGGTGTTGATGGCGGGTTCGCTCGGCGTGTCGTCCCTAGTCTGTCTGCTCAACAACGGCGACCACGGTCAGACCCAGACGTCACAGTCGCTGCTCGGCCCGTTCTGGCGCCTGCATTCGCCGCGGGTGGCGAACGGCGGGACGATCGTTCGATCCGACACGCCCGGCGAGCCGTTGTTCGTGACCGCCCGCGTGCAAGACTCTGCCGGGAAACCTATCGTGGGGGCCGAGGTGCATATCTGGCATGCGTCGCCCGTCGGCCTGTACGAAAACCAAGATCCGGGACAGGCCGAGATGAATCTCCGCGGCAGGTTCACGACCGACGCGAACGGTCGGTTCTGGTTTCGCACCGTGAAGATGGTCGGCTACCCGATCCCGACCGACGGCGTCGTGGGCCGGCTCTTGCGCGCCCAGGATCGTCATCCGTTCCGCCCGGCGCACCTGCACGCGCTGATCGTCAACCCAGGCTACAAGACATTGATCTCGCAGGTCTACGACCCGCGGGACCCGCACATCGACTCGGACGTGCAGTTCGGCGTGACCGAGGCTCTGATCGGCGACTTCGTGCGCCACGACGACCCGCGGCCCGACGCGCCCGACGTCATTCCGCCGTGGTACTCGCTCGACTACACCTACGTCATGGAGACGGGCGTCGCGGAGCTGCCGCGCGCCCCGATCGCGTAACGGGCGATGTTGACCGACGAGCAACGTCGCGCCGCCGCCGCGAGCCTCTTTCGCGCCGAGCGCGAACGCAGCGTGATTCCGCAGGTCAGCCGCACGTACCCCGAGATCGAGCTGGCCGACGCGTATGCGATCCAAGGGCTGTGGGCGGAGCTGCACGTCGCGCAAGGCGGCCGCCGCATCGGTCACAAGATCGGCCTGACGTCGCGCGCGATGCAGATGGCCTCGAAGATCACCGAGCCCGACTACGGCGTCCTGCTCGACACGATGCTGTACAACGACGGCGCCCAGATCCCGGCGGCGCGCTTCATCGCTCCCCGGCTGGAAGTCGAGCTGGCCTTCATCATCGGCGAGGATCTCCAAGGCCCCGGCGTGCGAGTGCACGACGTCATGCGGGCGACCGAGTTCATCACCCCGGCCTTGGAAGTGATCGACTACCGGACCGAGGTACCGCGAGCGATCACCGACACCATCGCGGACAACGCGGCCTCCGGTGCGATCGTGACCGGTGGCCGCCTGGTGCGGCCGTTCGACGTCGACGTGCGCTGGGTCGGCGCGACGCTCTCCAAGAGCGGTATCATCGAGGAGAGCGGCGTCTCGGCTGCCATCATGGGCCACCCGGCGGCCGGCGTCGCCTGGCTCGCCAACAAGCTGCACGCCGTCGGCGCGAAGTTGGAGCGCGGCCAGATCGTGCTCGCCGGGTCGTTCACCCGACCCGTCTCGGTCGCGGTGGGGGATGTGATCCAGGCCGACTACGGGCCGCTCGGCTCGATCGGCGTCGCCTTCGTCTAAAAGGGCCGGCTCGATCGAACCCACCCGATGAGATTGCGGTCGGCGCGCCGAACCTTCGACACGAGCATGGACGTTTCGAAGGCCCAGGTGGTGGAGGCGCTGCGGCCGCGCACGCGGATCAATGACGCCGAGCGTACGAAACACGACATCATCGAGGCCGCCACCGAGGAGTTCGCGACCAACGGCCTGAGCGGTGGTCGGGTCGATGCCATCGCGGCTCGGACGCGGACGACCAAGCGCATGATCTACTATTACTTTGGGAGTAAAGAGGGCCTCTACATCGCGGTCCTCGAGAAGGCGTACGGAAACATCCGCGCGCACGAGTTGCGCCTCCACGTCGATCTGTTGGAGCCGGTTGCGGCGATCAGCCGGCTGGTCGAGTTCACCTTCGACTACCAAGATGCGCATCCCGATTTCGTCCGGTTGGTGAGCATCGAGAACATCCACCGCGCCGAGTACATCGCGCAATCGAGCAAGCTGCGCACCGTCAACGCACCGATCATCGACACGATCGACAGCATCCTCAAACGCGGCCGGAGCGAAGGCGTGTTCACGTCGCAGATTGAAGCGTTCGATTTGCACGTACTCATCAGCTCGTTCTGTTACTTTCGGGTGTCCAATCGCTATACGCTCGGTGCGATCTTTGGCCGGGACGTCTCCGAGCCGGTGCTTCGTGCACGCCACAAGCGCATGCTCACCGACGCGATCGTCGCGCTGCTCGAAGCACCGGAGGCAGGCACGGCCTAGTCCGGGGCCGTCGTGATGACGAGCCGGCGCACGTCGCCGAGGATGAAGATGTACGAGAGCGCGCCGATCAGCGCGACGACGGCGATGTAGCCCAAGGCCCAGAAGAACGAACCGGTCTGGCCGATGATCACCCCGATCACCAGCGGCGTGATAATTCCGGCGAGATTTGCCGCGAGATTGAAGATGCCGCCGGTGAGTCCCATCATGTTGCTGGGGGCGATGTCCGAGATCACCGTCCATCCCAACGCTGCCATCCCCTGGGCGAAGAACGCCAACGAGAGTACCGCGATGACGGCGGCGTCGCTATTGACGTAATTGGCGGCGATGATCGACGACGCGAGCAGCAGACCCACGACCACCGGCAGCTTTCGCGCGACGTTGGCCGACCCGGTGCGCTTGAGCAGCGTATCCGACAGCCAACCGCCGAAGAGCACTCCGATCGACGCGGCGATGAACGGGAGTGCGGCGAAGAAACCGAGCTTGAGCCAACCCATGTGACGGGTGGTGACCAGGTACGTCGGAAACCACGTCAGGAAGAAGACCAGGGTCGAATTGCCGCCGAACTGCCCCAGGCACGCACCCCACATCTGCCGGTAGGCCATCAGCTTGCGGACCGACTGCCACGAGAAGTCGGCGCCGCGCTTTGGGCTGGAGACCAAGCCGCCGCCGCTCTCGATGTACTCGAGCTCGGCCTGGTTCGCGCGGCTCTCTTTCGGCTCCCGATACTTCTGCCACCACACGAGCGCGAAAACGAGACCGGCGACCCCGACCACGACGAAGAGCATCCGCCAACCGAACGTTGCGACGATCCAGTACAAGATCGGGGCGAGAAAGGCGAGCCCGACGTATTCGCCCACGGTGTAGATGCTCGTCGCTCGCGCACGTTCGCGCTGCGGAAACCAGGTCCCGACGACCCGGCTGTTGGTCGGGAAGCAGGGCGCCTCGCAGATCCCGAGGCCAAGGCGAACGCCGAGCAGCGTGCCGAGGCCGGTCGTGGCAGCATGGAGCGCGATGCACAACGACCAGGTCGTGACCGACCAAAAATAGGTGAGCTTCGTCCCGAGCCGATCGAGCAGAATACCGCCGGGAACTTGTGCGAACGCATACGTCCACGAGAAGGCCGAGAAGACGAGCCCCATCATCGTTGCGCTCAACACGAGGTCCTTCGCCAACGACGGCGCCGCGATACCGAGAACGGCGCGATCGAGATAATTGATCATGGTACCGACGGCCAGCAGCGCCATGATCGTGTACCGTGCATGGCTCCGCCGTGCGCTGACGGCGCCCGCGTTGAAGCTGGTGGTGGGCATAGGGGTATCGATGGGCATGGTCTCGCCTCCCCGATGACAAAGTAGCGAAGGGGTTTTAGGTAAACTGCTCGGCTGAATCGAGCCGATCGAAGCTTTGCGCCATGCGCTGGGCGTCGGGTGTGATTCCGGTGAACAACTCGAAGGCTTGGAAGGCCTGAAAAACGGTCATCCCGCGACCGTTCAGAACGCGACAGCCGCGCAATCGAGCAGCCTGCAAGAGTTCCGTCTCGAGCGGCACGTAGACGATCTCGGCGACCCACAACTCCGGTCGCAGCAGATCCGCCGAGAGCGGGATGCCGGGATGGTGCGCCATCCCGGTCGGCGTGGCGTGGATCAAGCCGTCGGCCGACGCCATCGCCTGCGAGAGGTCGCCGCCGGCCGCGATACGGTCGGCCGGGAAGGTCCGCTGGAGCGTCGTCGCGAGTTGCTCGGCACGCAGCGGCTCGATGTCGAAGAGCTCGACGCGCTCGGCGCCGAGGGTCAGAATAGCGTAGGCCACCGCCGCGCCGGCACCGCCCGCGCCGAGTTGTACGATCTTCTCGAGTCGCGCGCCGGTGAGCCCGCGGCGGAAGCTCTCGGCGAATCCCCACCAATCGGTGTTGTGCCCGATGCGCCGATCGCCGTCGAACAGCACGGTGTTGACGGCCTCGAGCGCCTCCGCCTCCGGCGAGAGCTCGTCCAACAACGGGATGACGGATCGCTTGCACGGATGCGTGATGTTGAGTCCGCGAAAGCCTCGTCGTTCGCAATCGCTCAGGATCGCCGGCAGGGCGTCGGCTCCGTCGGCGAATGTCTCGACCTCGAAGAGGTCGTAGGTGTAATCGATCCCGTGCGCTTGGCCTTCGGCGACGTGGATCGCGGGGGAACGTGAGCCGCGGATCCCCTCGCCGACCAGCCCGACATGCACCCGCGCCGGTGTGGTCGAGCTCATGCGGCGCGTCGTTCCACGAGCTGCGCGATGTGTTGCAGGGCGAGCGCATAGCCTTGCGCGCCGCAACCACAGATCACGCCGTTCGCAGCCAGCGAGACGTAGGACGGCGTCCGAAACGACTCGCGCCGATGGATGTTCGTCAGATGGACTTCGACGATCGGACAGCCACAGGTCAGCAGCGCGTCCAAGATCGCGACCGAGGTCGTCGTGAATCCGGCGGGGTTGATGATGATCCCCGCGCCGGCGGCGCGCGCCTCCTGGATCGAGGCGATCAGGTCGCCCTCGGCATTGCTCTGCCGAAAGTCGATCCCGAGGCCCAGCTCCGAAGCGAGGCGGCGGCAGCTTGTCTCGATGTCGGCCAGCGTATCACGGCCGTAAAGCTCCGGTTCGCGCACGCCGAGCAGATTCAAGTTCGGACCGTTGAGGATGAAAACCAAAGGTCGCCCCGTGCCTGCGGGGCCTGATCTGCTCGACGAACTTTCTTGCGGCAAGTCGCTCGGTCCCTGTTGACAAGTTGCTCACTAACTAGTACGTACATAACCGTCAAGTGTCAAGGGCCTGCTCCTTTCATTCCGCCGGCGCGCAGGCGCCACGCCCTCACGGAGACCAGATGACGCCCAGCCCGACCCCGCCCCGGCACCTTCGGTCGATCGCGACCGTCTCGCTGAGTGGGACCCTCGTCGAGAAGCTCGAGGCCGCCGCGGCCGCCGGCTTCGACGGGGTCGAGCTGTTCGAAAACGACCTGTTGACCTTCGGCGGCTCGCCGGCGGACGTCCGCCGGGTCGCGGCGAGCCTGGGACTCGCGATCACGCTCTACCAGCCGTTTCGTGATTTCGAGGCGATGCCCGAGCCGGTCCGGCGCCGCAACCTGGACCGGGCCGAGCGCAAGTTCGACCTGATGCAAGAGCTGGGGACGGACCTGGTGCTCGTGTGCAGCAACGTCCACCCCGACGCGCTGGACGACGACGCGCGCGCCAGCGCCGATCTGGCCGAGATGGCCGAACGGGCCGCGCAGCGAGGCTTGCGGGTCGGCTACGAAGCGCTGGCGTGGGGCCGGTACGTGAACCGTTGGGCCCACGCGTGGAAGATCGTCCGCGAGGCCGCCCACCCCGCGCTCGGGCTCATCCTAGACAGCTTTCATACCCTGGCCGTGGGCGACGATCTGGCCGGGATCGCGCAGCTTCCCGGCGAGCGCATCTTCTTCGTGCAGCTCGCGGACGCGCCGCAGCTCGAGATCGACCTGCTCTCCTGGAGCCGCCACTTTCGGAACTTCCCCGGGCAGGGTCAACTCCAGGTCGAGCGATTCCTGGCCGCCGTCGTGGCGACCGGCTACCGCGGTCCGCTCTCGCTCGAAATCTTCAACGACGCCTTCCGAGCGGCGCCGCCGACGCAGATCGCCCGCGACGGAATGCGCTCGCTGATCTGGGCCGCCTCCGAAGCCGGCTGCGGTGAACGGCTGGCCGACGCGCCGTCCTTCGACGGCTTCGAGTTCCTCGAGTTCGCGGTCGACGACGAGAGCGCCCAACGCCTGACCCGGTTCTTGCACCCGTTCGGCTTTCACCGCGCCGGGCGTCATCGCTCGAAGGCCGTCGATCTCTATCGCAACGGGCGGATCAATCTCGTACTCAACCACGAGCAGGACTCCGCGGCGGCCGAACATTTCGAACTGCACGGTCCGTCGGTCTGCGCCGTCGCGCTGCGCGTCGACGATGCCGCGGGGGCGATCGAGCGGGCGACGGCGTTGCTCGCCCCGGAATGGTGCGATCCGATCGGCGCCGGCGAGCGCCGCATCCCGGCGATTCGCGCGCCGGACGGCATGCTGATCTATCTGGTCGAGCCCGACGCCTCGGGGCGCTCGATCTTCGAGGACGACTTCTGCCTCGTCGGCGACGAGCTCGGCGACGAGCTGCTCGACATCGACCACGTCACCCAAGCGCTACCGCACGCCAACACGGAGACGTTCGTCTTGTTCTATCGCGCGGTGCTGGGCTTGCAATCCGAGCAGCTCGGCGAGGTCGCCGATCCGCATGGGCTGATCGTCGACCGGACGATGATGAGCGCGAACCGGCGGCTGGGCATTCACCTCAACGTCTCGCAGAGCCGTACCACGGCGACGGGCCGTTTCATCTCCGCCACCGCCGGAGCGGGCATCCAGCACGTCGCGTTCGCCACCGACGACGTCGTCGCGGTGACGGAGCACATTCGCGAGCGCGGCGGCACGATTCTCCCGATACCCGCCAACTACTACGCGGACTTGGCAGCTCGCTGGGATGTCGATGCCGCGCTGCTCGCCACGCTGCAAGGCGGCGATCTGCTCTACGATCGGGACGAAGCCGGCGAGCTGATCCACGCCTATAGCGATACGTTCGACGATCGCTACTTCTTCGAGCTCGTGGAACGCCGTGGCTATCGCCATTCGGGCTCCGTCAATGCGGCAGTCCGGCTCGCGTCGCAAGCGGCCCGCCTGGGCGCCAAGACGGCGTGACCGAGCTTCGTCGTCTTCTGTTCCTACGCACTAACTCCGGCGCGCAGTCGCCGTACCTGAATCGAAGGAGAGACCGGATGATCATGGGGATCAGGAAGTGGGTTCCAGGCCTCTGCATCGCGCTGGCGTCGTGCCTGCTGCCGTATGCGGCATCGGCCGACCCGGAGCCGACGGTGGCTGCGAATTCCACGCTTGCGGCGACCGCGTCGCCGAGCCCGGCACCGGTTACCGGCGGCTGGCGGCAGCGGCTGCAAGCCGAAGGCGTCACGTTGCGCGCCGACTATCTTTCCGAGACCGCCGCGAATACGAGCGGCGGCAAACACCTCGGTTCGGCCTACGCGCAGCAGCTCCGCGCCGGGTTCGATCTCGATCTCGGCAAGCTGCTGGGGGATCCAGGCGGCGGGTTCCACTTCACCCTCAACGACCGGCTGGGGACCAGCGTATCGGCGACCGACATCGGCAACAAGCTCGCCGTTCAGCAGATCTACGGGGCAGGTCAGAACTTTCGTCTGGGCGAGCTGTCGTTCGATCAGTATTTCGATCAGCGCACGTTCAATTTCAAGGTCGGCTTTTGGGCCTGGGGCAACGACTTCGGTTTGACCTCGCTGCTCTGCAACTTCGAGAACAACGGCTTCTGCGGGCACCCGCAATCCCTGCCCAATGACAGCGGCTGGTCCGATTACCCGATCGCCAAGTGGGGCGCGCGCATCCGCGCGAATCTCACCAAGCAACTGTACGTCCAGACCGGGGTGTTCCAGGTCGATCCGGCGGGAAGCACGGCTCCCGACGGCTTCTACTTGGGCCTTCACGGGTCGACCGGCGCCATCTATCCGGTCGAGATCGGCTGGACGCCGAACGCGAGCGGCACGGGACTCCCCGGTGAATACAAGGTCGGCGCGTACTACGACGCCTCCCACGTCAGCAACATCGCCTATCCCAAAGTCCTCGTCGACGGGCGCTCGGGCGAGTACGTGCTCGCAAGTCAGATGATCGTGGCCAACGCGGGCCGGCCGGGCGGCTTGTGGGTGTTCGTCCAGGGCACGACCGACGACGTGGCGACCTCGCTGATCAAGGCGTACGCCGACGCCGGCGTCGTGCTCACGGCCCCATTTGCCGGTCGCGACCGCGACTCGTTCGCCTTGGGTATCGTGCGCGCCGACGTCAACCCCAAGGTCCTGGCCCTCAAGACCACCACCGACTTAGCGTCAGGCGAAGAAGTCGCCGAGATGAACTACGGGTACGCGCTCTCGCGCAACGTCCAGCTTCGGCCGGACATGCAATACGTCATGAACCCCGGCGCGTTCGTCTACAAGAAGGTCGAGAACGCCTGGGTCTACGCGCTCGAGGCAAAAGTCACGTTCTAGCCGGGCGGCGGGAGACGGCAGGCGGGTGCTGCCGTCGCCGCGTAGGGCTCGCCATGCCGCGTTATCTGCACACGTCGATCTTCGTGACCGACATGGCCGCCTCGATCGACTTCTACACCAACAAGCTGGGGCTCAAGCTCCTCGACGGCCCTCTGCACTATCCGGGCAACGCCGACATGGCGTTCGTGGGGTCGAGTTGGGACGCGTACGTCGAGCTCGTCTACGATCTCGAGGAGCATCCGCCGTACGAGCTGGGCAACCGCTACGAGCACCTCGCCGTCGAGGTCGACGGTGACATGCCGGCTGCGATCGAACGCCTGCGCGCCCAAGGCGTGAAGATCCTCAAAGAGCCGAAGAAGTCGCCCGGCGGGACGCGCTGGATCGCGTTCGTCGAGGACCCCAACGGCATCCCCGTCGAGCTGCTCGAACCGCGCGCCGGTCCGATCGCCTGAAGCCGCCGACTCGAGCGGGGAAGTGAAGGCTGGTCGCTGGGCGAACGCTCCGGCTCGACCGTGAACCCGATCAGCGCCCCGCGCGGCACCAACGACGTCTATCCGCCCGAATCCGCCCGCTGGAACCGCCTGGAGGCCGACTGCCGTGAGGTCGCCGGCCGATTCGGCTACGGCGAGATTCGCACGCCGATCTTCGAGGCGACCGAGCTGTTCGTCCGCGGCGTCGGTGAGACGACCGACATCGTCGAGAAAGAGATGTACACCTTCCTCGACAAGGGCGGCCGCAGCATGACGCTGCGGCCGGAGTTGACGGCCGGCGTCGTGCGCGCGCTGCTGCAGCACAACCTGCTCGCTCAGGGGCCGCAACGCCTGTTCTATCTGGGGCCCTTCTTTCGCTACGAGCGGCCACAAGCGGGACGCTACCGGCAGGCCAACCAGTTCGGTGTCGAGTGCTTCGGGGTCGCCGGCGCCGAGGCTGACGCCGAGACGATCCAGATCGCGGCGCTGCTCATCGCGCGCTACGGGATCGGCGACGCGGTGCTGCACGTGAACACGGTCGGCGACCCGGTCTGCCGGCCGCGCTACCGTGAAGCGCTGCTGGCGCACTTCCGCCCGCACGCCGAGGCGCTGAGCGCCGACTCGCAGCGGCGGCTCGAACGCAATCCGCTGCGCATCCTCGATTCGAAGGACGAGCGCGACCTGCCGTTCGTCGCGACCGCGCCGAAGCTGATCGACCTGCTTTGCGATGAGTGTCGCGCGCACTTCGACGCATTGCTCGCCGCGCTCGATGCGCTGGCGATCGCCTACGTCGTCGACCCGCGCATCGTGCGCGGGCTCGACTACTACACCCGCACGGTCTTCGAGTTCACCTCGGCGGCGCTGGGCGCGCAGAGTACCGTCTGCGGCGGCGGCCGCTACGACGGATTGGTCGCCGAGCTCGGTGGGCCGCCGACCCCGGCGGTCGGCTTCGGCCTGGGTCTCGAGCGCTTCCTGATGATGGTCGCCGCGGCGGCCGGCGCGCACGAGCCGCCGCGCGAGGGCGTCCAGGCGATCGCCCTCGGCCCCGCCGCGCGCGCCCGGCTGTTCCCGATCGTCGCCGCGCTGCGCGAGCAGTCGCCGCGGCCGACCTTCGCCGACTGGTCGGACCGCAAGCTGACCGCGCACTTCAAGCTCGCCGACCGGAACCACGCCCGCTGGGCGCTGATCCTGGGGGAGGACGAGCTGGCGCGCGACGAGATCGTCGTGCGCGACCTGCTGGTGCGCCAGGACCGCCGGCTCCCGCTGGTCGGGGCACCGGCGGAGGTCGCCCAGGTCCTCGCCGAAATGACCCCGTGATGGAGCAGGACGAGGCGGCGCGCGTGCGCGCCCTCGGGGAGATCGCGGCGGAGTTCGACCTGGACGCGATCCGGGTCCGCACCGGCGAAGTCGAGATCGAGATCGTGCGGCGCGACCCGGCGGTGCCCGCCGCGGCGGTCGCCCCGGCTCCGGTGCCCGGGCCGCCGGCGGCGCCGGCCGCCCCCGCGGCGGCACCGGCCAACATCCGCGCGATCACCGCCCCGGTCGTCGGCGTCTTCTATCGCTCGGCGGCGCCCGGCTCCGAACCCTTCGTCGAGGTCGGATCGCGGGTCCAACTCGGCGCGGTGCTCTGCATCCTCGAAGCGATGAAGCTGATGAACGAGATCACGACCGACTATGCGGGCGTCGTCAACCGCATCCTGGTCGAGAACGGTGAGCTCGTGAGCCTCGGACAGGACTTGTTTTGGATCGAAGTGTGATCGAAGGCAAGCGCGGGTTCGCCGCGCTCCTCGCCGATCGGCGGGGTCAGCTCGAACGGCCGCACTATCAGGCGCAGGTCGAAGCGATCGTCGCCGCGCTGGTGCGCGCGTTTCGTGACGGCCATCGCGTGTGGTGGTTCGGCAACGGCGGGAGCGCGGCCGACGCGCAGCACCTCGCCGCCGAGTTCAGCGGCCGCTTCCTGCGCGAGCGCGGCGGCTTACCCTCGGAGGCGTTCACCGTCAACAGCTCGGCGGTGACGGCGATCGCCAACGACTTCGGCTACGAGCAGCTCTTCGCGCGGATGGTCGAGGCGTTGGCCCGGCCGGGCGACGTCGTCGTCGGCATCACGACCAGCGGCACCTCGAAGAACGTCGTCGCCGGGCTGCGCCGCGCGCGCGAGATCGGTGCGACGACCGTCGCCTTCAGCGGGAACGGCGGCGGAACCGTCACCGCCTTCGCCGATCACGTCCTGCTCGGCCCCGACGGCTACAGCGCGATCGTCCAAGAGGTGCACATCACGATGGGTCACATCATCTGCGACCTGGTCGAACAGGAGCTGCTCTTCCCGTGATTGCCGCTGTCGCTCACGCCGCCCCGGCGTGCTACGCGCCGGTGGGCGCGATGAAGCTGGCGGTCGCCGGCGGTGCGCCGGTGCGGGCGACGTCGATCGTCGCCGCCGACCGCTACGCGATCCTGCGCTTCGGCGACGGGAACACCGCTCGCGAGAGCGTGCTGCATCAGACGGGCGCGCGCTGGTGTCGGGTCGGCACCGTCCGCGGCGCGCTCGCGGCGGACAAGATGGTGCGGCTGGGCGTCCCCGCGCGCACCGCGCAGCGCCTGTGGATGCGGATGGAGCGCTTCCGGACCGGCAACCCGTGAGCCGGCCGGCCGTCTTCCTCGACCGCGACGGAACGATCATCGAGGAGAAGGGTTTTCTCGCCGACGCGGCCGGCGTCGCCGTGCTGCCGACCGTCGTCGACGCGCTGCGGCTGCTGCGCGGGAGCGGCTATGCGATCGCCGTCGTCTCGAACCAGTCGGGGATCGCGCGCGGTTATTTCGGCGAGGAGACGGTCCGCGCCGTCAACGGTGAGATCGACAAGCGGCTCGGCGCCGACGGCGTCGCGGTCGACGGCTGGTACTGGTGCGCGCATTACACCGAGGGCTGCGACTGCCGCAAACCCGCCCCCGGACTGGTCGTACGGGCCGTCGCCGAACTCGACCTCGATCTGGGCGGTGGGCGCGGCGCGGTCGTCGGCGACCGCGGCAGCGACGTCGCGCTCGGTCACGCCGTCGGCATCCCCGGGATCCTCGTCCCCGGGCCGCATCCGTATGAGGGACCGGAGCCCGACTTCCGCGCGGCGACGCTGCTCGAGGCGGCCGAATGGATCGTGCGCCGTGGCTGAGCTGATCGCCGCACCGCGCGCGACCGAGCTGCTGGCGCGCATGGCGAACCGGCGGATCGTCGTCGTCGGCGACATGATGGTCGACGAGTGGATCTGGGGTGACGTCTCGCGCATCTCGCCCGAAGCGCCGGTCCCGGTCGTCGCCGTGCGCGAGCACACCTTCACGCTGGGCGGCGCCGGCAACGTCGCGAACAACCTGCGCGCGCTCGGTGCGCGGGTCGCCTTCGTCGGCGGCGTCGGAACCGACGCGGAGGCTGCGCGGGCGCGCGAGCTGTTGGGCGCGATCGAAGTCGAAACCGACGGCGTGCTGACGCTGAGCGACCGCCCGACGACCCGCAAGACGCGCGTCGTCGCGCACAACCAGCAGGTCGTGCGCGCCGACTGGGAGTCGACGGCGCCGCTGACCGCCGCCGACCGCGCGCGCGTCGTCGCCGCGGTGCGCGCAGCGGTGCGCGGGGCCGACGCCGTCGTGCTGAGCGACTACGCCAAGGGACTCTTCCACCGCGAGATCGTCGAGGCGGCGCTCGGCGCGCCGGTCGTCGTCGCCGATCCCAAGCCGCAGAACATCGCGCTGTTCGCCGGCGTGACGTGCATCGCGCCCAACGTCCCCGAGGCCGCGCGCGCCAGCGGGATCGCGATCGTCGACGAGGACTCGCTCGGGCGCGCCGGCCGCGCCCTGCTGGCGGAGCTGGGCTGCCGCTACGTGCTGATCACGCGCGGCGAGCACGGGATGTCGCTGTTCGGCGCGGCCGGCGAGCGGACCGACGTCCCGGCGGTCGCGCGCACGGTCTACGACGTCTCGGGGGCGGGCGACACCGTCGTCGCCGTCCTCACGCTGGCGCTGGCGGCCGGGATCCCGGCCGAGTCGGCGACGCAACTGGCGAACTTCGCCGCCGGCGCCGTGGTCGAGAAACTCGGCACGGCGACCGCCAGTCCGGCCGAGATCATCGCGCTGACGGAGCACGCCCGTGGCGAGTGAGGCATCGTTCGCGCCGCTGCTGGAGCTTGCCGAGGCCGTGCAGTGGCGCGCCGAGCAGCGCGCGGCCGGCCGCGTCGTCGTGACGACCAACGGCGTCTTCGACTTGCTGCATGCGGGTCACGTCGCCTATCTGGCCTGGGCCCGCGCGCAAGGCGACGTGCTGCTGCTGCTGCTCAACCGCGACGAATCGGTGCAGCTGCTCGGCAAAGGTCCGGGCCGCCCGCTCGTCCCCTTCGCCGAGCGCGCCCGCGTGCTGAGCGCCCTGCGCAGCGTCGACGCGGTCGTCGGCTTCGCCGAACGGACGCCCGACGTCGCGCTCGACCAGCTCGCGCCCGACATCCACGTCAAGAGCGCGCAGTACCGGCTCGAAGAGCTGCCCGAACGCTACGTCGTCGAGCGACAGGGTGGCCGCATCCTGCTCGCCCCGCACGAGCCGGGCCGCAGCACGACCGACTTGTTGGCGCGCGTGCGCTCGCGCGCCTAGCTCGCGCCGTGGTCATCAGCATCACGGCCAACGGGCCGGGCGAGTTTGCGGGCTGGGTGCGGCCGCTGGTCGCGGCGCTGCGGGCGCGCGATCCGGCGACGGCGATCCACGTCCTGGCGGTCCCCGACGACTTCGCCAGCGGGCACGAAGCGGCGTACGTCGAGCGGCTCTTCCCGGGGGTGCGTGCGTATCCGCCGGCGGTGTACGTGCGGCTCGCGCTCGGGCGCAGTGTCCCGGGGTTGCCGCCGCGGGTCGACCGCGTCCAATATTTGGGTGGCGACTTGGCGCACGCGGCGCGCGTGCACGCGCGGCTGGGCGGCATCGCGACGTCGTACAAGTTCTCGCGCCGCCGCTACGCGCGCACCTTCGCGCGCGTGTTCGCGGTCGACGCGGCGAACCGCGCGCAGTTGTTGGGCTGGGGGACGCCGGCCGAGCGGATCGCGGTGGTCGGAAACCTCGCCATCGACGGCGCGCTGGGCGAGGCGGCGGGCGCGTTCGGCGATCCGCCCAGCGACGCCGCGAGTGGGGGGATCATCCTGTTCCCCGGTTCGCGGCGCAACGAGATCGCCAACGTCCTGCCGCTGTTCGTGCGGGTCGCGCTGAACCTGCGCCGGATGCTTCCCGACGTGCCGATCGCCTTCGCCGGCTCGCCGTTCGCCGATGACGACGAGTTGCGCGCGACGTTGGCGCGCGGCGGCCTCCACCCGCTCTCCTACGGCGCGCCGGCCGAGCTGCTCGACGGCGCGATCGTCGCCGAGGGCGTGCGCTTCCCGCTGGTACGGGCGGCGATGCGCGCCGCCGCCCAAGCGCGTCTGGCGGTCTCGATTCCCGGTACGAAGGTGATCGAGCTGGCCGCGCTGGGCGTGCCGGCCGTCGTCTGCACGCCCTTCAACGCGCCCGAGTTGGCCGTGATCGGCGGCCCGCTGCAGTACGTCGGGAAGCTGCCGCTGATCGGGATCCCGATCAAGCGCGCCGCGGCGCTGGCCGTCGCGCGCCGCTTCACTCACTTCGCGCAGCCGAACATCGACGCGGGCCGCGAGCTGGATCCGGAGATCGCCGGGACGCTGCTCCCCTCGCAGGTCGCGCGCGTCGCCGCCGAGCGCTGGCGCGACGCCGACTGGTGCGCGCGCACCGGCGCCACGCTGCGCGAGCTGTACGCCCCCCACGCCGGCGCGGCGGAGCGGATGGCCGACGCGCTGCTCGAAGACAGAGCGGCGTGACGTTCTCGGTCGTCATCGCGACGCGCAATCGGGCCGCGCTCCTGGACGGTGCGCTGACCTCGCTGCGCGCGCAGGCTGAGCCGCCGCCGTTCGAGATCGTCGTCGTCGACAACGGCTCCGCCGACGCCACGCCGGCGGTCGCGCGCGCGCACGACGCGCGCTACGTGTACGTCGCCGAGCCGAACCGTGGCAAGGCGCGCAACGCGGGGGTCGCGGCCGCCTCGGGCGAGCGCATCCTGTTCGTCGACGACGACGTCGTCTTACCGGCCGGCTTTCTGGCAGCTCACGCGCGCGGCCACGCCGAGGGCGGCGGTTCGGTCGCCGTCTCCGGACCGATCGTCAACGTGCCGTCGGCCGACGAGCGCCCCGTGCCCAACGCGGGACACTTCTCGCGCGCCTTCTTCGTCACGTGCAACGTCTCGGTGCCGGTCGACGACCTGCGCGCCGTCGGCGGCTTCGACGAGAGCTTCGACCTCTACGGCTGGGAAGACACCGACCTGGGCGTGCGACTGCGCGAGCGCGGCGTGCGGCGCGGCTTCGTCTGGGACGCGTACCTGTGGCACATCAAGCCACCGACGACCGAGTCGCTCGACGAAGCGCTGGGGAAGGCGCTCGAAAAAGCGCGCATGGCGGCGCGCTTCGTGCGCAAGCACCCAACCGGGCGGGTGAAGCTCGCCACCGGAGCCTACGCGCTCAATCTCCTGCGGGCGCGACTCGTCGCGCCGCCGTTCGTGCAGCCGCTCTTGGCGGGGCTCGCGAGCGGAGCGGGTCTGCCGCCGTTCGTGCAGGCGCTGGCACGCGAGGCGTTGCTCGACAACGTCTACACGAACGAGCTGCGCGCGCACTTGCGCGGCTGAGCGCCGTGCGCGTGCTGCTGGTGCGGCTCGACGGCATCGGTGATGCGGCCGTCTGCACGCCGCTGTTGGCGGCGTTGCGCGCCGCGGGGCACGCGGTCGGGATGGCGCTGACGACGCGCAACGCCGGCCTGTTCGCACCCGGCGTGCTCCTCGCCGAGCACGTGCTCGAGCGCATCCCGTGGCCGGCGCACGGGTCGACGCCGGCCAGCCACGCGCGCGCCACGGCTGAGATCGTCGCCGGCGCCTACGACGTGGCGTTGATCGCGAGCGAGGAACCGGAGGCGTTCGCGCTGGCCGCCTCGGTCCCGCGGCGCGTCGGCTTCACGACCGGTTGGGCCCGCCCGTTCAAGACGCTCTGGGTGCGGGCGCGGACCACCGCCCAGGTCGACCGCTCGCAGCGGCTCGGCGGCGAGGACGCGCACGAGGTCGAGGTCCTGTACCGGCTCGGCCGCGGACTCGTCGGCGAGCCGCGCCCGCCGGCCGACCCCGCCCGGCTGCGTCCGCTGCTGCTGTCCGGCCCGGCGCCGGCGCGCGGCGACGTCGTGCTGCAGGCCGGCCCCAAGTGGGTGGCGGCCGGCGTCCCCGACGCCGCCTTACGGGCGGCGGTCGAGCGGCTGCGGCCGGCCGGGCTGCGGGTCGTCGCGGCGCCGGCCGAAGCCGCCGCCGTCGTGGCGGCGCTGGGGCTCGTCCCCCAGACCTTCGCTCGGCTGGGTGAGTGGGTCGCGGCGCTCGACGGGGCGCGCGCGGTGGTGACGGTCGATACCGGGGCGGCGCACGTCGCGGGGATGCTCGGCACGCCGGTCGTCGACGTCTTCCCCGATGCCGGCTTCGCGGCGCAAGTCCAGCGCTGGCGACCCTGGGCGGCGCCTGCCCGGACGCTGCGCGCCTCGGCCGTCGCCGGCGGTGCGGGCGCGGCGCTGGTCGAAGCTCTGCGGGATGGGTTCTGAGCGGGCGCTGCTGGTCGCGGCCGGCGGTGGACTGGGTGACACGCTGCTCGCCGGCGTCGTCGCACGCGCGCTGCGCAGCCGCTGGGAGGCGGTCGATGCGGTCGTGCTGCCGGCGCACGCCGAGCTGGCGGCGCGCATCCCGGAACTCGATCGGGTCGTCCCGTTGGGAGCGGCGCTGCCCGGCCGGTACGCCGCGGCCGTCGTCACCTGGGCGACCCTACGGACGGCGCTCGTCCCGTGGCTGGCGCGGATCCCGCTGCGCGCCGGGCAGGCGCGCCGCCTCTACTCGGGTCTCTTCACGCAGCAGGTCGTCGTGCGCAGCGAGCTGGGCGACCGCACCACCCACTGGACGCAGATCCTGCTCGACTACGCGCGCGCGCTGGGGTGTGAGGCAAGCGATGCGAGGCCGGCCTTCGTGCCGACCGAGTCCGACCGCGACGGCGCGCAGGCGTTGCTGCGCGTCCACGACGTGCGCGGTCCGTACGCGATCCTGCATCCGACCCGCGGCCTCTCCGCGCAGTGCGCGCGCTGGCCGCTCGAAGGCTTGATCGCGCTCGCCCGCCGGCTAGTCGCGCGCGACGGCGTGCCATTACTGGTGAGCGGCTCGCTGGCCGACGCAGCGATCGCCGAGGCGATCGCCGAAGGGGCCGGCCGCGGCGTCCTCGCGATCGGCGGCGCAACGTCGATCGGCGTCTTCGGCGCGCTCGCCGAGCGCGCGCGCGCCGTCGTCGCGATGGACTCCGGACCGATGCACGTCGCCGCCGCCGTCGGCGCACCGACCGTCGGCATCTTCGCGTTGCAGTCCGACGAGCCCGATCGCTGGGCGCCGCTCGGCCCGCGCGTCGCCGTCGTGCGCCCGGCCTATCCGTGCCCGCCGGGCGAACGCAAGGAGACGTGCCCCAACTTCGCCTGTGTCCGCGAACTCGATCCAGCGCGCGTTCTGGCCGCCCTCGACGGACTGCTGGTCCCGAGCTGACAGCGGCATGGTGATGGACCGAGCGCAGAACCATCGCGCGCTACGCAGTATGCTCGTTGCGAGGTCGGACGGGGGGCCCCGCCGCGAAAGCGGTGGGGGGCGCGCAGCCTGGGGCGGAGCGCCGTGAAACCGAAGCTGACGATTCAACTCTGTACGTACAACCGGGCGCAGTTGCTCGGCCGTGTTCTGGAGGCGTGCTTCGATCAGACGCTTGCGCCGGACGCGTACGAGGTCGTGTTGGTCGACGACGGTTCGCACGACGAGACACCGGCGGTGATCGAACGCGCGCGCGCGCTGGCCACCTGCAGCTTCACCGTCATCCGCCAGCCCAACGGCGGCCTCGCCAACGCGCGCAACGCGGGGATCGCGGCGGCGCGCGGCGCACGGATCGCCTTCATCGACGACGACGTCCTGCCGACGCCGGTCTTCGCCGCCGAGCACCTGCGCTCCGACGCGCGCCATGGCGACGTCGTCGTGCGCGGCGCGGTCATCAACACCGAGTCGTTCGACGCGCTGCCACCACCGATCTGGTCGCTGCGCAACCACAGCGCGAACTGGTTTTGGACCTCGAACGTCTCGGTACGCCGCGCGCGGCTCGACCGGGTCGGTGGACGCTTCGACGAGTCGTTCAGCGAGTACGGCTGGGAGGACATCGAGCTGGGGCTGCGGCTGCGCGCGATCGGGACGAAGGCCGTCTTCAACCGGCTGGCGGTCGCGTTCCACTACAAACCGCGTCCGGCCGGGACCAACGTCGCCGGGATGCTGCGCCAGGTGCGCGCGCAGGCGCGCACGGCGGTGCAGCTCGAGCGCCTCCATCCGAGCTGGCGCGTCGCGCTGGCGATCGGCGACACGGTTCCGCAGCGGCTGCTCGGCGCGGCGTTGCAGCGCGGCCCGCTGGTCGCGCGGCTCGAACGCCTGGCCGACGCTCCCGGCGCCGAAGGGAAGCTCTCGCCGCTGCGTCTCGCCGCCGCACGGCTGCTCGCCAGCGCGGCGTACTACGACGAGCTCGCGCGCGCCAAGCGCGCCTAATCCCATGCGCATCCTCCTCTCGCGCACCGATCGGGTCGGCGACCTGATCCTCTCGACGCCCGCGATCGCCTCGATCCGCCGTTCCTTTCCCGGCGCGCACGTGACGCTGGCGGCCAGCCGCTACAACGCCGTCGTCGTCGACCGCTCGCCCGACGTCGACGAGGTCGTCAGCTATCCGGCCGAGGTGCGCCCGGAGGTCTTCGGCGCGCGCTTCGGCGAGATCGACCTGGCGATCGCGCTCTCCCCGCGCGACGTCGACCATCGGATCGTCGCGGCGACGCGGGCACCGCGCCGGGTCGGCTACACGTATGCCTCGCGCTGGGTCGCTCGGCTCGGCCTACGCTCGCGGCTGACCGAGGTCGTGCTCAGCGAGGCCGACCCCGCTTGCGCCGAGCGTGACCCCAGCCGCGTCGTCGCCCATGAGGTCGACCAGGTGCTGGCGGTCGTCGCCGCGGCGGGGGCCGAGGAGCTGTGCCGCGAGCTGGTTCTGCCGGTCACCGCCGAGGACCGGGCGGCGGTCGCGGCGTTGCCGCCGCGGCCGATCGTCGTCCAGCTCGGCCGGCGCTGGACCGAACGCGGCTCGACGACGGCGAGCTGCCTGGCGCTCTTCCGTGAGCTGCGCGGCTTGGGGCGACCGCTGATCGCGACCTACGGCGAGGACGCGCGGGAGCTGGGTGCCGAGGTCGCCCGGACCGGGGTCGCCGATGCGGCCCTGGGCAGCCTGGACTTCCACGTCTGGGCGGCCGTCTTCGAGCGGGCCGCTTGCGTCGTCACGATCGACACCGGGGCGACCCACGTGGCAAGCGCCGTCCGCGCACCGACCGTCGTCCTGTTCGAATACGCCTGGTTTCGCCTGGCCTCGCAGGAATGGTCGCCGTATCGCGTGCCGAACGCGGTCCTGCGCAAACCGCCGGACGAAACGGACGCCTCGCTGCGCGCCTCGCGTGCCGAGATCCTCGCCGCCGTCGCCGCTCTGCTATGACCGAATCGCCGCGCCTCTCCGTCGTCGTCCCGACGTACAACCGCATCGACACGCTGCGTCTGATGATCCCCGCGCTCATCGCGCAGGATCGGCCGCGCGGCGAGTTCGAGGTGCTCGTCGCCGACTCGAACTCGACCGACGGCACCGCCGCGTATCTGGCCGAGGTGGCAAGCGCGCATCCCTTCGTGCACCATCTGCCGGGGCCGTACTCCGGCCGCGCGGCGGCGCGCAACGCCGGGATCGCCGCGGCGCGCGGCGCGATCGTGCTGTTCACCGATTCGGATATCATCGCGGCGCCCGACTTGCTCTCGCGCCACCTGGCGCACCACGACGCGCCCGGTTCGCGCGCGGTCGTCGGGATGGAAGTGCAGGTCGACACCTACGAGGACTATCTGCGCAAGCGCGACGACGCCGCGCTGCGCCGGCCGCTGCACGGCGAGCACGCCAAGCGCCTGAGCTGGCTGTACTTCCTGACCGGCAACGCGTCGGTCCCCAAGCGCGAGCTCGACCGGGTCGGCCGCTTCGACGAGGACTTCACCGGCTACGGCCACGAGGATCTCGAGCTGGGCTATCGCTTGCAGCACGCCGGCGTCGCGATCGTCTACGAGCCGCGCGCCGTCAACTATCACTACCAGTACGTGCCGTGGGACGAGCAGCAGCGCAAATACGAACTGGCCGGCCGCTCGACCGTGCGCTTCTTCCGCAAGCATCCCGACTGGGACGTGCGCTTGCGCCTCGGGATGACGCCGGTCTCGCTCGGGCTGCACGCCCTGGTCGACGCGCTGCCGCCGCTGCGCAACTGGTTCGAGCGCGGGGCGAACCGGCCCGGCGTGGCGCGTACGCTGTCGTATCAATATCACTACCTCACCGGAGTCAAGGCTGCCTTACGTGGATAGCTCGAGCGTGACCGTCGCCTGTGGGGCGCTGACCGCCGCCGACGTCGGCCGCGCGGTCGCGCTGAACGGTTGGGTGCATCGCCGGCGCGACCACGGCGGGCTGATCTTCATCGACCTGCGCGACCGCAGCGGGATCACCCAGGTGATCTTCGATCCTTCGAAGGGTGAGACGTTCGCGCTGGCGGAGACGCTGCGCGGCGAAGACGTCGTCCGCGCCCGCGGCGTCGTGCGCCGCCGGCCGGCCGGGACCGAGAACGCGCGCTTGGCGACCGGCGAGGTCGAGGTGCCGGCCGACGGGCTCGAGCTGCTCAACCGCTCCGAGACGCCGCCCTTCGTCATCGCCGCGGACGAAGAGCCGGCCGAGGAGGTGCGCCTGCGCTACCGCTACCTCGACCTGCGGCGGGCGCGCATGCAGCGCAACCTCACCCAGCGCCATCGGATCATCAAGGCGTTCCGCGATTACTTCGACGAGCACGACTTCCTCGACATCGAGACGCCCAACCTCATCAAGTCGACGCCGGAGGGCGCGCGCGACTACCTGGTCCCCTCGCGCGTCCACCGCGGGACGTTCTATGCGCTCCCGCAGTCGCCGCAGATCCTCAAGCAGATCTTGATGATCGGCGGCTTCGGGCGCTACATGCAGATCGCGCGCTGCTTCCGCGACGAGGACCCGCGGGCCGACCGGCAACCGGAGTTCACCCAGGTCGACGTCGAGATGACGTTCGTGCAGCAGGCCGACGTCATGGCGGTGATGGAGGACGCGGTGCGCACGGTCTGGCGGCGCGTCCTCGGGGTGGAGGTACCGCCGCTGCCGCAACTGACCTATGCCGAGGCGATGCGCCGCTTCGGTTCCGACAAGCCCGACCTGCGCTTCGCGCTGGAGTTGACCGACGTCGCCGACCTGTTCCGCGACGGCCCGTTCGCGCTCTTCGCCGGGCTCGCCCAGAGCGAGACGAACCGCGTCGCGGCGGTGCGCTGGCCGGGCGGCGCGGCGCTCTCGCGGCGCGACTTCGACGCGCTGACCGAGCTGACGAAGACCTTCGGCGGCAAGGGCTTGGCCTACCTGACCTTCGCGACCGAGGGCGTGAAGGGCTCGATCGCGCGCTTCGTCGACGCGCCGCTCGCCGCCGCGTTGCGCGAACGCACCGGTGCTCAGGACGGGGACGCGCTGCTGTTCGTCGGCGATACCGCGCCGCTGGCCGCCGAGGTCGGCGGCAAACTGCGCCTCGAGATCGGGGACCGGCTCGGGTTACGGCCGGCCGACGCGTTCGCGTTCTGCTGGGTGCTCGGCTTTCCGCTCTTCGAGCGCGACGCCGAGACCGGCGAGATCACCTTTTCGCACCACCCGTTCACCGCGCCGCTGCCGGGCCAGGAGGCGCTCTTCGACAGCGATCCGCTGGCGATCACCGCGCAGCACTACGATCTGGTGCTCAACGGCTATGAGCTGGGCAGCGGCTCGATCCGCAACCACACGGTGGAATTCCAGGAGCGCGTCTTCCGGCGCCTGGGTCTGAGTCAGGAGCAGATCGACGAGCGCTTCGGCTTCTTCATGGAGGCGCTGCGCTACGGCGCGCCGCCGCACGGCGGGATGGCGCTGGGCGTCGACCGGATCGTGATGCTCGCCTGCGGCGAGACGTCGATCCGCGACGTCATCGCGTTCCCCAAGAACCAAACGGCCCGCGACGTCATGATGGACGCGCCGTCCAGCGTCCCCGCCCAGGCCTTGACGGACCTGGGCTTGCGCATCGTCCCGCCGCCGGCCTAGAGACCCGCGGCTAGAGGTGGATGTCTCGCCGCGTCTCGCGGAAGAGCATCTTCTTGTTGAGTTCGCGCAGCGCGTCGATCGAGCGCCGGTGCTCGTCGGACCGGCCGTAGCGGTCCGCCGCGCGCAACGAGGCGTCCAAGCTGCGCTCGCGGTTGGCGTAGACCATGAAGGCTTGCAGGTCGCGGTCGTCGATCGGTATGAACATCGCTCGCGCACAAAATACCCAAGTACGCCAAGCGCTATGCGTGATCGAGCTCGCGCGACTCCAATTCAATCGGCAAGGAGCGTTCGCGCGCGCTCGAAGACGGCAGCGAGCATCGGCTCGGTGAGCGTGCCGGTGTTCGTGTTCTGGCGGCTGGGATGATAGGATGCGAGCACCGTCGCCGAGCGACCGTCCGGCAACTCTACCGGCGTCTCGGCCAGATGGGCGAACGCGGCGCGGCGCGCGCGATACGCCCCGGAGCGCCGAATCACGAGGTGCACCGTGTCGTCCGCCAGCTTGCCGAGCGTGACGATCACGCGTACGGCCTCGAGCAGTGCGAGCTCCTCGACCAAGTAGGGCAGGCAGTGGGCGCGCTGCCCCGGCGTCGGCTTGTTGTCGGGCGGCGCGCAGCGCACGGCGGCGGTGATGAAGGCGTCGTGCAACTCGAGCCCGTCGTCGCGGTCGACGGCGCGCGGGTGATTCGCGAAGCCGGCTCGGTGCAGCGCGCGGTACAACCACTCGCCGCTGGCGTCCCCGGTGAAGGGGCGGCCGGTCCGGTTGGAGCCGTGCGCGCCGGGCGCGAGGCCGACCAGCAAGAGGCGCGCGCGCGGGTCACCCCAGCCGGGTACGGGCCGCGCCCAGTACGTATGGTCTTTATAGGCGCGCTTCTTCGTCGCGCCGATCTGCGCGCAGTAGGCGCGTAGCTCAGGGCAGCGGCGACATGCGACCACCCGGCGTTCGAGCGCGGTCAGGGAACCAGAGGGCACGCTCGGCGGGTTCTCCAACCACACAGGCCTCCCCGCAAAAGGACAGCCGTGACAGAGCCGGAGCCGGCGCTCGAGATCTTCACCTTTGGGCCATTCACCCTCGATGCGTTCGCACGCACGCTCGATTCCCACGCCACGGCGATCCGGCTCGACTCCAAGACGCTCGAGTTGCTCGAGTTCTTCGTCCGCCACCCGAAGCGGACGCTGAGTACCGAGGTGATCGCCTTGACGGCCTGGCAGGGCGAGCAGCTCGCGCCCGACGCGGTGGCGGCACAGGTCGACGTGCTGCGCGCCACGCTGGCGCGCTACTCACCGCGCGACACCTTCCTGGTCGGCGAGCGCGGCGGGTACCGCTTCGTCGCGCGGGTCGCGACGCGCGTGCCGGAGTTCGCCGCAGGCGAGGAGTCGGCGCGCCGCCTGCATGCGCGCGCGCGGTATTTCTTCGAGAAGCGCACCGCCGACGCGCTGCATCGTAGCATCTACTACGATCATCGCGCGCTCGAAGTCGCGCCGCGCTACGGCGCGGCGTACGCGGGCCTCGCCCGCGCCTACGTGCTCTCGGCCGAGTATCTGTACGTGCCGCCGAACGAGGCCTTCGCGCCGGCCGCCGCGGCGGCCGAGACGGCGCTCGCGCTCGACGGGCCGGCACTCGACCCGTATCTCGTGCTGGGCCAGGTGGCGTGCTACTACCAGCGCGACTTCGTCTTGGCCGAGCGCTGGTACGGTCTCGCCGCGGCGATCGCGCCGGAGGCCAGCGACACGCTCGTCTTCGCCGCTTGGGTGCGCTGCATCCAGGGCCGCGCCTCGGCGGCGGCGGAGCTGCTCGGCGACGCGCTGCGGGCCGAGCCGTACTCGACGGTCGTGCAGACGACGCTGGCGGTCACGCTGATCTTCGAGCGGCGCTACGACGAGGCGATCGCGCACCTGCGCGCGATCCGCGGCGGCGACGCGACCTCGGATCACGCGCGACTCTACTTGGCCCAGGCGCTGCTCTTTCGCGGCGCCCACCTCGAAGTCGTCGAGCTGTGCACGGCGCCGTTTCCCGACGGATACGAGCAAGAGTTCTTGGCGCTGCGCGGGGCCGGGCTGGCCGGCCTCGGCGACCGCACCGGGGCGCAGCACATCGCCGGCGAGATCGCGGCGTTGGCCGAGCGCGGGCGCTACATCTCGCCCTACAACCTGTCGCTGCTCGCACTGGCGCTGGGGGAACGCGCCGAGGCGCTCGGACTGCTCGAGCGCAGTCTGGCCGAACGCGATCCCTGGATCGTGCTGGCGCTGCACCACCCGCAGGTCGACGGGCTGCGCGACGACCCGCGCTTCGCGGCCCTGCTGAAGCGGGTGAGCCGGGCCGACCCGTAGCGACTTTGCACGCTTGTGCGGCGCATCCGGGCGTGGCACGATGCGTCGGATGGCCCGCTTCGACCTCCGTGCGATGGCGCTGCTGGCGACGGCCCACGTCGTCGACGATGTCAACCAGAGCTTTATCCCTGCGCTGCTGCCGATCCTGAGGACCGACCTCGGCCTCTCCTACGCCGGCGTGACGATCCTGGTCGCGTGCCAGGCGATGTCGTCCTCGGTGATCCAGCCGGCGATCGGCCACCTCGCCGACCGCCGCTCGATGCCCTGGCTGATCGCGGCGGGGATCTTCCTCGCGGGCGGTGGGGTCGCGGCGCTGGGCGTGCTGAAGTTCCTCCCGCTGTTGTGGCTGGCGGCGCTGATCAGCGGAATTGGGGTCGCTTGTTTCCATCCCGAGGCGGCGCGCTTCGCCAACTACGTCTCCGGCGACAAGAAGGCGAGCGGGATGCGCTGGTTCACCGCCGGCGGCAACGTCGGCTTTGCGATCGGGCCGATCTTCGCCACCGCCGCGATCGCGGCGTGGGGGCTGCACGGCACGCTCATCGCAATCGTACCGGTCACGATCGTCGGCGTCGTCGTGCTGCTCGAGCTGCGCCGGTTGGCCAGCTTCGTGCCGGCGCACGCGCGGACGCGCACTTCGGTCGGCCGCGACGATTGGCGTGCCTTCTGGATGTTGAGCGCATACGTCGTCACCCGCTCGATGGCGTACATCGGCTCGGTCTCGTTCATCCCGCTCTACTTCGTCGGGGTGCTGCACGCGTCGGTGGCGGTCGGCGACGGCGTCCTGACCGCGTTCCTGTTGTTCGGCGTCGCCGGAACGATCGCCGGTGGTCCGATCGCCGACCGGGTCGGGCGCAAGCCGGTTATCGTCTGGTCGACCGGGTTGACAGCGGTGTGCTTCACGGTCCTCGTCGCGCTCACGCACGGCGGTGGGCTCCTGCTCGCGATCGCGATCCTGTTGCCGACCGGCTTCATCTTCGTCGCAGCGCAGGCGTCGTTCGTCGTGCTGGGCCAGGAGTATCTCCCCAACCACCTAGGCCTGGCCTCCGGGGTCACCCTCGGGCTCGCGGTCTCGCTGGGCGGGATGTTCACCCCGGTGCTGGGGACGATCGCCGATCACGCGGGCGTCGCCGCCTCGGTGCTGACGATCGGCGGACTCGCGCTGGTGGCGTTGGTCCTCGCGCTGATCCTCCCCACCGAGGCGCCCCGCCGCCAAGGCACGGCCGAAGCCGTCGCCTGAGCGCAAAGCGCCCAGGCGCTCAAGTCAAGTCCGGAAAACCGAGCCGGGCCAGCGCCGCGTACGCGACGACGCCGACGGCGGTCGAGAGGTTGAGCGAGCGGACCGCCCCGGGGCGCATCGGGATGCGCAGCGCGCGGTCGGCGTGCGCATCGAGCAGCGCCTGTGGCAGACCGGCCGTCTCCGGGCCGAAGACGAGCGCATCGCCGCGCGCGAACGGTGCCTCGGCGTAGTTTCGCGCCGCGCGCGTCGAGAACAGCCACGTCCGTTCCGGCGCGAACGCTGCGCGGAACGCTTCCAGTGACGGGTGGACGACGACGCCGAGCGCATCCCAATAGTCGAGTCCGGCGCGTTTGAGCGCGCGATCGTCGAGCGCAAAGCCGAGCGGCTCGACCAGATGCAGCGCGCAGCCGGTCGCCGCGCACAAGCGCGCGACGTTGCCGGTGTTCGGGGGAATCTGCGGCTCGACCAGCACGACGTGCAGCGGCGCCGCGCGCACTGCCGCCAGCGCAACGACCCGGTCCGAGGGTTGCGCCGTCACGCGGCGGGGTCGTTGGTCAGCACGACCAGTTCGGTGCTGCGTTCGCGTGGCGCGACGAGATACGCGACGCCGCCGTGGCCCCGGAAGGCGCGTTCGAGCGCGGCGCGCGGATAGCGCGTCGCGACGGCGGGGTGGGCCGGATCGTGGACCAGCGCCGCGCTCGGCTCGAGCCCGCGCACGACGAGCAGATGGCCTTCGCTGCGCTCGAGCGGGACGCCGGGCAGCTCTCCGCGCTCCCAGGCGATCGAGATCGCGACCGGCAGGCCGGCGGCGAGGAACGCGCCGACGTGATCGAGACCGCGCAGGTACGCGACGACGCCGCGCAGTCCGTGCGCGCCGGCATAGGCGACGTTGAAGACCCAGTTTCCGGTCCCGCCGTAGGCAGCGTCCTCGACGCCGTGCGCGACGCCGGCGACGTCGGCGGCGACGCCGTGGAAGCGCAGCAGCATCGCCAGCGCGGCAGCCGAGCACCAGCGCCCGCGCGCCTGCGGATACGCCGCTACGTCCTGCGCGAGCGGTGGGACGTCGAGCGCGCCGACGTGTTGGCGCGAGGGGGCGGACGCGCCGCGCGGCGGTGGGATCGTGACCGCGACCGCATCGAGCGGGACGGTGCTGGTGACTTCGATCCCCGTCAGCGGCACCTCGCTGCGCACGATGTCGACGGCGATCGCCGTCTTGGGGTCGGCGCCGTCGAGCGAGCGGCGCTCGTCGGGCGACCAGCGCACGTAGAGCAGCGGCTCGGAGGCCGAACCGTCGATCCGGTGCGCGATCAGCGCGAGCGCGCCGTTGGGCGCGAGGGCATTCCACGAGACGACCGCGCGCGTCGCGGCCGGCACGTGCAGCAGTGCGTGCCGGCCCGGCTGTTCGATCAGGCGCAACATCAGATCCGCCAGTCCCAGGCGTTCCAGTAGTCCGACAGGTAGGTCGCCGGCCGCCAACCGCGCAGGTCGCCGTTGTGCGCGGCGTACGAGTTCTGCCAGTAGAAGAAGACCGCCGGTACCAGCGCGTGGATGCGCGCCTCCTCCGCGGCGTAGAGCACGCGCCGGCGCGCGCGATCGTAGGTCAAGGTCGCTGCGTGGCTGGTCTGCGTGATGAGCGGATCGTTCAGCCGACCGGTGTTCGCGCCGGCGGGCGGGATGAACTTCGCGCTCCAGAGCCCCTCGTTGTCGGGGTCCGGCCCATTCGTCTCGATCGTGAACTCGCTGTCGAAACGGCCCGAGTAGATCGGCCCGTCGTGCGCGAAGAGCAAGCTCGAGGGATAGTTCTTGATCTCGAGCGCGATCCCGAGCGCGCCCAGCTGTTGCTGCATCTGGATTTCGGCCTGCACGTTGGCTTGTTTGGCCGGGGTCGTCGAGACCGAGAAGCGCAGCGGCGCACCGTCCTTGCTGCGCAGCCCGCCCGGGCCGACGCGCCAGCCGGCGGCGTCGAGCAGCCGCCGCGCGGCGGCGGGATCGTAGGGCCACGGGCGCAGGTGCGGTGCGGCCCACGAGGTCGGGACGACGTCGCTCGCCGCGCGTTCGTCGTAGCCGTGGAAGATCGTGCGCAGCATCCAGTCCCAGTCGACGCCCTGCGCGATCGCGCGCCGGACGCGCGGATCGGCGAGCTGCGGCTTCGCGCAGTTGAAGGCGAGTCGCCGCCAGTTCGCACTCAGCCGCCGGCTGACGGCGATCCCCGCGACGCTCGCCAGCTCGCCGATCTGATTCTCGCTGACCGAGTCGTAGAGGTCGATCTCGTGCGTGCGGATCTGCGAGAGCAGCGTCTCGGAGCTGGGGACGATGCGCAGGCTGATGTGCTGCAGACCGGGCTTGCCGCGCCAGTAGTAGGGATTGGGCGCGAACTCGAGCGACGCACCATGGTGCCAGGCCGTCAGCACGAACGGACCGCTGGAGAGCGGCGCGCTGTTGAACGGCGCGCGGTCGAGGCTGGGCAGCGTCGCGAGCAGGTGCGCGGGGATCGGTGGGTAGCCCGAGCCGCCGATCCCGCCCAGGTCGCCGAGGATCCCCGCGTTGACCGCCCGCAACTGCACCACGACCGTGTAGCGGTCGACCAGGCGCATCGCGGCGACGTCGTCCCAACCGACCTGCAGCCGCACGGTGTTGCGCGGATTCATCACCGCGTGCCAGGTGAAGACGAAGTCGCGCGCGTCGTACGGCGCGCCGTCGGACCAGCGCATCCCGCGCCGAAAGTGGATGGTCAAGGTTTTTCCGTCGCGGCTGATCCCGCCGTTGGTCAGGGTGGGGACGATGGTCGCCGCGGCCGGGATCAGCTCGCCGTTTCGATCGTAGCGGAAGAGCGGCTCGTACAGCAGGTTCGCGACGTCGCCGGCCGACTGGGCGTTGGCGTACATCAGGTTGAGCCCGTCGGGCTCCTCGGGCGTACCGATCCGCAAGCGGCCCGGCTGCGTCCAGGGGTGGCGGCCATCGCTCGGTCCCGCCGTCGGCGTGCAGGCGCCGAGCGCGACGGCGAGCGCCGCCAGCGCGACGAGCCTACGCACGCAGCGGCACCGTCTTCACCAGGGCCGGCGCGATCGCGGCATACAGCGCGTGCGGGCCGTTGCGCACGACGTCGTCGCAGGGTAATCCGGTCTCCGCTTGCGCGCGCGCGATCTCGGCGCGCGCACGCTCCGCATCGCTGTCGCGCGTGTTGAGCGCGATCCCGACGACGCGTGCCGGCTTGACGCCGGCGCACAATCCTTCGTAGGTGCGGATCAGCGCGCGGTACGAGAGCAGCGGGACGTCGTAGCCCTCGATGGTGGTGCGGTCGACGTTGTGGACCAGGACCAGCGCGTCGGGTGCGCCGCCGTAGAGCAGCGCCAGGGTGACCGGCGCGAAGGCCGGGTGGCTGATCCCGCCTTGTCCTTCGAGGAAGAGCAGGTCGTGCGCGCGCCGCTCGCCGGCGAGGACGAGCTGCTCGGCCGCACCGGCGGCGAAGTCGGCGACGACCGCGTCGATCGCGGTCCCCCAACCGGCGATCGCGATCCCGATCTGACCGGTCGGGACGAACGCCGCGTCGACGCCCGCGGCGCGGGCGGCGCGGCACAGCTCGAGTGCCGCCGTCATCTTTCCGACCGCCGCGTCGCTGCCGACGGTCAACACGATCCGCGCGCTCACATCCCAGGCGGCGCCCGAGAAGAGCGGCGCGGCCGGCGGCCGCCGCAGGTCCCAGATGCGGGTGTCGTGCCGCTGCGCCAGCGCGGCCAGTTCGGGATCCGCGTGCAGCATCGCGTGCAGACCGCTGACGATCTCGAGCCGCGCGCGCAGCGCATCGACGATGGTCGCGCGGAAGGCATCGGGGAGCGCGCCGCCGGCCGGCGCGATCCCGACCAAGAGCGCGGTCGGATCGGCGCGCCGCGCCTCGGCCAGCGAGGCGACGATCGGCGCGTCGCTCTCGAGATACGGCAAGACGTCGCGCACGCGCCGGCCGGCGTGGTCGGGGTCGATCACCGCGACCACGGTGTCGCTGCCGTAGCGGATCACGCCGTGCGCCATCTTGGCCGCGCGCGAGGTCAGCGCGTGCGGCGTGAGGATCGCGTAGCGTCGGCTCAGCGCCGGATCTCCGCGCGTTCGCGCACGCCGAGCCCCGGCGTGTGCGGGAGTACGATCTTCCCGTCCGCGTAGGTGAGGCCGACGAACGGGTCGTGCGCGGTCAGGAACGGGCCGTCGAGGTCGGCCCAATCGACCAGCGGGCTCAACTGCGCCGCCGCCGTCGCGGTGATCGCGCTCTCGACCATGCTGCCCAGCATGACCTTCAGGCCCAGCGCGCGCGCGGTCGCGATCATCGCCAGCGCGGCGCGGATGCCGCCGCACTTGACCAGCTTGACGTTGACCCCGTCGACGCAGCCCTGCAGCGCCGGCAGGTCGGCCGCATCCTTGGAGTCCTCGTCGGCGACCAGCGGAATCGGCGAACGCTCGCGAATCCAGCGCAGTCGCTCCGGCGTTCCGGCCGGGATCGGTTGTTCGCAGAACTCGATCTCGAAGCGCGCGATCTCGCGCAGGATCCCGACCGCCTGCTCGGGCGCCCAACCCTCGTTCGCATCGACCCGGATCGTCCCGGTGTAGATCGAGCGGATCGCTTCGAGGGTGGCGATCTCGGCGCCGCGGCCGAGCTTGACCTTCAGTACGGGATGCGTACCGACTTCACGAACTTTGGCGAGCATCTCGTCGAGCGGCGCTATCCCGATCGTGAAGGAGGTGCGCGGTGTCGCGGCCGGGTCGAGTCCGAGCAGTTGCCAGAGCGGGCGGTCGAGATCTTTGCCGATGCAGTCGTGCAGCGCCAGGTCCAGGCCGCAGCGCTGCGCCGGTGGTAGGCCCTGCAACAGCCGGTCAACCGCGTAGGGATCGTCGCCCAGCTCCCGGCCATGCAGACCGGCTATCACGCTGGCCACGCTCTCGCCGTAGCGCTCGCTGGGCGCACTCTCGCCAAACGCCTCGATCTGGTTCCAACGCAATCGCACGACGACCGTCCGCGCGATCGACGCCGTCGAGCGGGCGATCGTGAAGGTGTGCTTGAGCGGCAGCTCGAGCGGTTCGACGTCCAGCGCGATCGGCGCCACCCCCAACACCTTCCGCCGGACGAGGCGAAGCCCTGGTCGGGCCATCGAAGGGCCCGCTGGACGACGCGGACCGGTAGCGGCGCACCGCGTCGGCGCAATGGTCCCGGTCGACTACGACGTCGAGACGAATCTCTCGCCGGCCGAAGAGATCAGTTTGGTCAACGCGTTTCGCGGACTTGGTCCGTTCGGCGACGTCGACTTGCCGGGCGAGGGCGACAGCATCGTCGCCGACGATGCGGCCAAGGCACGGCTCGTCAGCACGATGTTGCTCGCTCCACCCGCGCAGTCACCGCTCGGACCTGTTTCGCCCGCTGTCAAGACTTGAACGGGGTCAACCCGGGATATACCATGGCGGGGCGGACGGCGACTGCGGCGGTTCGCGCAGTTCCACGGTGGTGGACCAACGTCGAAACCAAGGGAGCATCAGCTCCGGATACGACCGGTATTGCCGCCCGTTAACGCGGATGGTGTCTGGGCGCCCGGGCCGCACCCACCTGCTAATGGCAGGTCTCCACCTGGCTCAAGACGGCCGCTGCGGTCTCGTCCTCCGACCTCTCTGGAAGAACCCGACGAAGTTCAGGCGCGCGCCGCGAGGCGGTGCGCCGCCGCGGCGTCCCGCAAGCGGTCGATCGCCGCGCACGCCGCGTCCCACGGCGCGTCGTCGGGGGGCAGCTCGAGCACGACCCACGTCCCACCCGCTGCCGCGGCGACGGCCGCCGGATCGTCGAGCGGCGTCGCGGTCACCGCCGGCAACAGACGGCGCCCGACCGGGTCGCCGGCTGGGAGCAGCGCCGGCGGACACGCCCGTAACCACGCGCTGTCGACGTCCTTGAGCAGGTGCTTGACCGCGGCGAGGTCGTCGCCGATCGTGCCGCGCTGGGGCGGGACGACGATGGTGACGTTCACCGCTTTGGCCGCCTTGGAGGCGGCCTTGGCCGCCAGGACGGTCGCCGCGAAGGTCGCCGCCGGAACCTCGCCGGCCGGCGGGAGCGTCGTGCGGACGACCGCCGCGCCGAAGCGAGCTGCCAGCGCCAGCACCCGGTCGCGCGCCTCCGGCGGCGTCTGCGGGTCGAGTAGTCCCGGCGCCTCCAGGCCGAACGGGACGATCCCCAGGTCGACCGCGACCTTGCGGACCTGGGCGACGTAGTCGGCGTCGCCGCGCGGGAAGTCGGCGGCCGCGACCAGGACGCCGTCGACGTCCAGCGCGTTCGCGCAGCGCTCGACCCACTCGAGCTGCGTGAGGGCGCCGGCCGCGAGCGGTCGGCGGAACGACGAACTCGAAAGGGCGAGACGCATCGCCCGTCGCTTTCACCGGAAGGCCGCCGCGACCATCGTACCGCCATGATCGACCGTCAGACCCTCGCCAACCTCGTCCCGCTCGCCGCCGTCACGCTGGCGCTGGCGGAGTATCTGTTCGACCACACCGTGCCGCGGTATGCGAGCCCGTGGTTCTGGCTGACGCTGGTCGCGACCATCGGGCTGCTCGTGCTCGTGCAGGTCCTGCGCTTCACCGGGGCGCGCCGCCCTCCCACGGCGAAGCCGGATTACTCCGCCACCACGCTGATCCGCCGCCGCACCGATACCGACGACCGAGGATAGACCGCACCGATGCAACTCCTGGAGTCCCCGACGCTGGCCGTTCAAGATCCCGCGCTGTATGCCGCGATCGAGCACGAGGAGCGCCGCCAGCGCGACAACCTCGAGTTGATCGCCTCGGAAAACTACGCCAGCCGCGCGGTCCGCGAAGCGACCGCGAGCGTGATGACCAACAAGTACGCCGAAGGCTATCCCGGCCGGCGCTACTACGGCGGCTGCGAGTTCGTCGACGTCGCCGAGACGTTGGCGCTCGAGCGCGTGAAGGCGCTCTTCCGCGCGCAGCACGCCAACGTGCAGCCACACGCCGGCGCGCAGGCCAACATGGCGGTCATGATGGCCGTGCTGGAGCCGGGCGACACGTTCCTGGGGATGTCGCTGGCGCACGGTGGGCACCTGACGCACGGTTCGAAAGTGAGCTACAGCGGGAAGCTCTACAACGCGGTCGCCTACGGCGTGCGGCGCGACACCGAGCGGATCGACTACGATCAAGTGCTCGCGCTGGCACGCGAGCACAAGCCCAAGCTGATCGTCGCCGGAGCGAGCGCGTACCCGCGCGAGATGGACTATGCCCCCTTCCGCGAGATCGCCGACGAAGTCGGCGCGCTGCTGATGGTCGACATGGCGCACATCGCCGGGCTGGTCGCGGTCGACCTGCATCCTTCACCGGTCCCCTTGGCCGAGTTCGTCACCTCGACGACGCACAAGACGCTGCGCGGCCCGCGCGGCGGCTTGATCCTGTGCCAAGAACCCTACGCGGCGGCGATCGACAAGAGCGTCTTCCCGGGGATCCAGGGTGGCCCGTTCATGCACATCATCGCGGCCAAAGCGGTCGCGTTCAACGAGGCGCTGCAGCCGTCGTTTCGGACCTACCAACAGCAGGTCGTCACCAACGCGAAAGCGATGGGCGAGGAGCTGCAGCGCGCCGGTGCGCGGCTGGTCGGCGGCGGCACCGACACGCACTTGCTGCTGGTCGACCTGACCCCCAAAGGTCTGACCGGGAAGGCCGTCGAGCAATATCTCGACGAGATTCGCATCACCGTCAACAAGAACGCGATCCCGTTCGACCCGCAGAAGCCGGCGGTGACCAGCGGCATTCGCATCGGCACGCCCGCCATCACCTCGCGCGGCTTCAACGAGTCCGAGGCGCGCGAGGTCGGCCGCATCATCGGTGCGGCGCTCGACGACGTCGCGACCGGTACGAAGAAGGACGCCTTGCGCGCCCGCGTCGCCGAGCTCGCCGGCAGCCACGACGTACCCTGACGCGCACCAGGCGGAGGCCGCCGTCGCGCTGACGACGGAGCGGCTGCGGCTGGCGCCGCTGGTGGCGGACTATGCCGAGGCGGTGCGCGCGTACTACGAGCGCAACCGGGCGCACCTCGATCCGTGGGAACCGACGCGCGCGCCCGACTTCTTCACGCTCGCCTATCACCGGCGCGAGCTGGAGATGACCTGGCGCGCGCAGATTCGCGACGAGTGCGCGCGCTTCGCGGTCCATCCGCGCGAGGGCGACGAGCTGCTCGCGCTGATCAACCTGTGGGACATCCGGCGCGGGGTGAAGCAGTCGGCTACGCTCGGCTATTCGGTGGATCGCGCGCACGAGGGGCAGGGCTATGTCACCGAGGCGGTGCGCGCGGTGATCGGCTACGCGTTCGGCGCGCTGGGGTTGCACCGCATCGAGACGAGTTATCATCCGACGAACCAACGCAGCGGGCGCGTCCTGCAGCGGCTCGGCTTCAGCGTCGAGGGCTACGCGCGTGACTATCTCTTCATCGACGGGGCCTGGCGCGACGCAATCCTGGTCGGGCTGACGAACTCGACCTGGCAGCCGGACTGACGCTCAGCGGGCGTCGGCGCGATAGGCGAGTCGGAGCGCGCCCCAGCGCCGGCCGGTGACGTAGAGCGGGACGGCGAGGTCGTTGAGGACGACGCCGGTGTCCCGGGCGTAGCTCTGCACGCTCATCGGGCGGTCGTCGGCGGCCGGGCGGTCGAGCGCGATCCCGGCGGCCTCGAAGGCGGCGCGCGGCGCACGCGGCGGGACGCGGTCGGCGCCCTCGAGGCCGACGCGGGCGGCGTGCAGCGCGACCGGCTCGTCGAAGAACCGCTTGACCCGGTTGCCGTTCAGGTCGCGCCCGCGGTCACCGGTGATGTCCTGGCGGTAGTCGCGGCGGTGCATCGTCAGAAAGCCATTCAGATCAACGATGCACATGAAGACGATGGCGGGATCCCGGAAGCCGTGTTCGTCGACGATCGCGGCGAGCGGCGCGTCGACCTCGGCGTCCCAGGACGTGTAGAACTTCGACGGGTCGAAGCCGTCGTGGGGCGCGCGCGAGACGTCGCACAGCGGCGCGAGGCGCCGAATCGTCAGGCCGCGCATCTCGCGGTAGTCGGTCGCGAAGAGGTCGATCCCGCGCCGGCGCAGCGGCTCGCACGCCGCGTCGAGAGCCGTCTCGACGTCGCCGGCCGCGGCGAGGGCGCGGTCGTACATCCGGTCGACGATGCTCCCGACCCGGTACTTGCCCAGGATCGCGTGGGCCGTCTTGTTCAGCTCGCCGCCGCCCGCGTCGCGCAACGCCGCCGCGCGCTCGGCGCCGCGCACGGCTTCGTGGGTCGCTTCGGCGACCGTGCCGCGCACCTGGTCGAGGGCGGCCGACTGCTGTCCGGCGACGGTGGCGATCGCGGCGACGCGTTCACCGGAGCGCTCGATCAGCGCGCCGATGTGCTGCAACTGTTCGCGGACTTGCGCGCCGTCCTTCGCCGCCTCGGCGAGCGTGGTGGCGTTCGCCTCGACGACCGTCCGCGTGCGGTGTGCCGACGCGACGACAGTGCGGATCGTCTTCTCGACGTCCTTGGCCGCGTAGCCGGCCTTGTCGGCGAGCTTGCGAACTTCCGCCGCGACGACGCCGAAGCCGCGGCCGTGCTGGCCGGCGCGCGCGGCCTCGATCGTCGCGTTGAGCGAGAGCAGGTGAGTCTGCTCGGCGATCTCGCGGATCGTGCTGACGAACTCGTTGATCCGGGTCACCTCGGCGTCGAGCGCGTCGACCTTCTCGCGTAATTGGGTCGTGTCGTCGCTGCAGTGCTGCAACTTGCCGAGGACCGCGTAGACACCCTCGAGCGAGGTCGCCGAGGCGGCCCGCAGCTCGACCGCGATCGCGCTGGTCGCGCTGGTCAACTCGCTGACGTGCGCGGCGCCGGCGGCGCTCTCGCTGACCGCGGCCAGGATCGCATCGGCGCGCTGCGACTGCACCGCGGCATCTTCCGCTACGCCGGCCAGCAGCTCGCCGGTGCGGGCGCGGGTCGAGGCTTCGTTGATCGCCTCTTCGAGCGCGCGCAGGTCGCTGGCGAAGCGCGACAGGACGCCGTCGAGCGCCGCCGCGAGGGCGCGCTCCTCGGGCGGCGCGTCGGCCGGGAGCACCGGTCGCGCACGCAGGTCGAGCGTCGCCGAGGCGGCGAGCGACGCGACAAAATCCGTTACCCGCAACGCCTGGCGTTCCGGTTCGGTGACCTCAACGGCGAGCGGAAGGCGCGCCAACACGACCGCGGTGCCTCGTCATTCTCGAATTGGGGAGGTGAGGAGAATTGGGCTTGCATGGCCGGAGGGAGCGACCCTGCGGGGCAAGCCGAGTCTTAACAGCCTGCGCGGGTGCAGCACTGGGATAACGTGTTCTTAACGCGCGCCTGCCAGGCTCTCGGGTATGGACCATGCGTTCGGCATCTCAGCCGGGACGGCTGTTCTGCTTCTCCTGGCCATCGCGCTCGCGCTCTCGTTCGAGTTCGTCAACGGCTTCCACGACACGGCCAACGCCGTCGCGACCGTCATCTACACGAAGGCGCTGCGACCGTGGCAAGCCGTCATCTGGAGCGGCGGCTGGAACCTGATCGGGGTGCTGATCTCCAGCGGCGCGGTCGCGTTCGGCATCCTGGCGCTCTTGCCGGTCGAGCTCGTCCTCAACGTCGGCTCGGGGGCTGGGTTCGCGATGGTGTTCTCGCTGTTGGTCAGCGCGATCATCTGGAACCTGGGCACGTGGTACTTCGGCTTGCCCGCCTCCAGCTCGCACACGCTGATCGGCGCGATCATGGGTGTGGGCCTGGCGAATTCGTTGCTCTCGCCCGGGCACGTCTTCGGCGAAGGGGTGAACTGGGGCAAGGTCAGCGACACCGGCAAAGCGTTGCTGTTCTCGCCGATCATCGGCTTCGCCGTCTCGGCGCTGCTGCTGCTGGCGTCGAAGGCGGTCCTCAAACGCCCCGAGCTCTACCAGCCGCCCAAAGGCGACGCCCCGCCGAGCCCGTGGATCCGTGGCCTGCTGATCTTGACCTGCACCGGTGTGAGTTTCTCGCACGGCTCGAACGACGGGCAAAAAGGGATGGGGCTGATCATGCTGATCTTGATCGGGATCCTGCCCGGCGTCTTCGCCGTCAATCCGTCACTGGGTGGCGCGGCGCTGTCGGCGTTCACCGCCTCGAGTCAGACCGCGCAGAGCGTGATCGAGCGCCACGTCCCGATCGGCGAGCGCGGCGCGAGCATGCTCGTCGCGAGCGCGAGCGACGTCGTGACCGGGAAGACTCCGGATGCCCTCGCCCTCTCGGCCTATCTCAAGGCCAGCGGCAAGGCCGACGCCCGCACCTGGTCGGCGCTGGCGGCGGTGAACCTCGAGCTCGCGCACACCGTCGCGAGCGTGAAGTCGCTGGGTGATCTGCCGCAGTCGCAGCGCAAGGAGCTGCGCAGCGACGCGTACTTGGTCGGCTCGTCGATCGGCAAGTTGCAATCGCAGCACCTGATCACGGCCGGTGAGGCGACCACGCTCTCGTCGTACCGCAAGCTGCTCACGCAGGTGACGAACTTCATCCCGCTGTGGGTGAAGATCGCCGTCGCGCTGTGCCTGGGGCTGGGCACGATGATCGGCTGGAAGCGAATCGTGGTGACCGTCGGCGAGCGCATCGGCAAGGCGCACTTGACCTATGGCCAGGGCGCGTCGGCCGAGCTCGTCGCCTGGGGCACGATCCAAGCCGCCGACATCTTCGGTCTGCCGGTCAGCACAACACACGTGCTCTCTTCGGGCGTCGCGGGGACGATGGCCGCCAACGGTTCGGGCATCCAGGGCTCGACGATCCGCAACATCGTGATGGCGTGGCTGCTCACGCTGCCCGTCTGCGTCTTCCTCGGCTCGCTGCTCTTTGCGGGCGGGCTGCTGTTCCTCGCGCGGCTAGGGATCCATTAGGGTCCGCCGCGAACCCGCCTCGGCGTGAGCGAGACACTGCTGGTCGTCGACCATCCGGCCGTCCAGGACCGCCTAGCCCGCATCCGCGACGTCTCTACCCCGACCCAAGTGTTTCGCCGGCTGGTCGAAGAGGCCGGGCAGTTTCTCGCCTACGAGGCGACGCGAACGCTGCCGCGCACCGAGCTGGAGATTCAGACGCCGATCCAGCTCGCGCGGGTGCAGCGCATCGCGACCCGGCCGGTCGTCGCGCCGATCCTGCGCGCCGGGCTCGGCCTCTTGCCGGGGTTCCTGGCCGTCGTCGACGACGCGGTCGTTGCGCACCTGGGCTTCTACCGCGATCCCAAGACGCTGGCGGCGGTTCCCTACTACGCGAACATCCCCGACGATCTCGCGGCCCGCGAGGTCTTCGTGCTCGATCCGATGCTCGCGACCGGGCACTCCGGCTCGGCCGCGCTCTCGGTCCTGGCCGAGCGGGGCGCCCACTGGGCGACCTTCATCTGCTTGATCGCCGCGCCGGAGGGGATCGCGACGCTGCGCGCCGACCACCCCACCGTCCGCATCGTCACCGCGGCCGTCGACGAGCGGCTCAACGACCACGGCTACATCGTCCCGGGCCTGGGCGATGCCGGCGACCGGATGTTCGGCTCCACCAGCAGCGTCCCGGTCAGCGGGCAGATGGACTAGCCGTCGGTCGTCGCCGGCCACGGGCCCTCGAGGGAGAGGCAGCGAAGGTCGGTCGATGACCTGCCCGCGCTGCGGCACCGAGATGCACCAAGAGGAGAAAGACACCTCCTCCGGGCGTGACATGCGAACCTACTACTGCGGCCACTGCCGCGAATCGCACGTGGTGGATACCGGAGCGGCGCTCTGGAAGGTGCTCTCCGAGGCGAGCGAGGCGAAGAAGTAGCCGGGCGCCGGCCTCAGCCGCGCGCGTCGTGGCCGACCGCCGCCCGGCCGACGATCATCCGCCTGACGGCCGCGAGCGCCGCGGCGATCGCTGCGCGCCGGTAGTCCCAGCGCGGATCGTCGTCGGGCGTGAAGATCGCCATCGCACCGTTGGCCTCGAACACGACCAGGCGGCCGTGCGGATCGAGCCCAAAGTCGATCCCGCCGTAGTCCAAGCCCATCGTCGCGGCGATCCGCTCGAGCGCCCGCACCGCGCGCGGCCCGAGCGAGCGCTCCAGGTCGCCCAAGAACAGCGCCTCCTCGTCGCGGAACGACGGGTTGTCGTGCATGGCGGACGAGGCGTAGTGGACTTTCCAGTCCGGCGAGATCGCCAGATGAACCGGCCAGAGCGCGCCGTCGATCGTCATCACGCGATACTTCCGAATCATGCCGTCGGGCGATCGCGTCTCCTGAAAGGAGATCAGCAAGACCTCATCGGTCGGCATCGTCGCGGCGGCGGCGCCGAGGGCCTCGGCGTCGTTCACCAGCTCGAAGAACAGCCCGTTGTGAAAGCCCGGACTGCGCACCAGCAGCGGGAACGTGAAACCAAGATCGTGCACGAGCGCTCCCGTGCCGGCCGCCAGCAATCGTTCGCGTGGTACGCTCACGACCTTGGCCGAGATGACGTCGTCGAGCGACGCGAGGCGGGCGGCTTGTTCGGTGCGGCTCGTATGCACTACGCGCTCGGGATGATTCAGCACGGGGGCGCTGGTTCGCGCCACGATGGCGCGCGCAATCTCTAAGGCGCGGGCGTCCGATTCGACGTCGGCGACGGCCACCAAGACGACGTCATGCTCGGGTAACGCGTGGTCGGCCGCGTAGGCTTGCGTGTACAGCGTCACGTTCTGCATCACCGTGGAATCGATGAGCAGCTCGTAGCGCAGCGCGTGCAGCGCCGAGGCGATCGTCAGCACGCGCACCGGCGGCTGCGTGCCGGTGCAAGGAAAGACGCGGACCGCGCCACGCAGCAGGTCGCTGCTCCAGGCGGCGCTCGCCGCCGCGGTGTTGCCCAGCTCTTCGTCGATGGTTGCTAGGCCAATGTGGAGCTCGAGATTGAGCGGGTCGATCGCCAATGCGTCCTCAAAAGCGTTCCGGGCCGCCGCGTAGTTGTGCTGGGCGGAGGCGAAGTTGGCCACCCGCCAGAGCAGTCCGACGTAGCGCGGATCCCGGCCCAGCAGTCGTTCGAGAAACGCGCGGATCGCGTCGTTCTCGCCGCGGACGATCGAGTTCGCGGCCAGATCGTAGACGTACTCGATGTACGGGTCGACCGCGGCGCCGGGCGGAGCCGCGGTGGACGCCGCTTGCGGCACGGGAAACGGTGGCACGCTCAGGCCGAGTCGCCGCGACACGTCCGCCAGCCCCCGCTGCGCCGCGAGGTCGTCCGGCCGGAGCACGAGCGCGCGCTCGAATTCCGTCTTTGCCGCGGCAAAATCGCCGCGCTCGAGCAACACGTACGCAACGTTCGCCGCGCCGATCGCGCTCTTCGGATCCGCTTCGACCGCGGCGCGAAAGTACTTCTCGGCTTCGTTCGGCAAGCGGTGACGACTATAGAGCAAGCCGAGATCGTTCAACGCGCGAAAGTGTCGCGGGTCCTCGGCGATCACGGCCAGATACGCCGCCTCTGCCAGGTCGTCGCGCTTGAGCGCATCGAGTGCCCGCGCGCGCTCGAACAGCAGGCTCACCGCTCGCGGCCACCGAGCGAGCACCGAGTCGAGCGTCCGGAGGATGGCTTCGAGGGCGGAAGGCATGGCGCTCTTGGTATTTTGCCAGGCGAGCATGGGAAAGTACAGAGAACGATAACCTGCCCTCGAGCGAGGTATGCCGATGAGTCGAAATCGTGCCACTCGCGCGGTACTGTGTGCGACTGCGCTGGCGAGCGCGCTGTTCGCCCTCCAGGCGACAGTCCTGGCGGCTCCGCCGATCGTCATCGAGGATCCGACCCGGCCGGCGCCCGTCTCGATCAGCGACAGTTCGCTCGACGTGTTCTTCGACCAAACCGACTATCGCGGACTGGTGTGTCTGGCGCTTGTCGACCACGGAACCGCGACCGCAACGCGCATTGGGGTGGACGCGGCGCTGTTGGACGCGAGCGGGACGGTGCTGGTGGTGCGGACGATGCGGATCCGTGGCGTGTTTCGCCCCGGGGTGCGTACGGCATACTCCGGCTACGGTGGCTCGGAAGCGACCTCGAACGGGAATTGCCTCGACGTCTCCGATGGCGTGCCGGGCACGTCGTTCCACTACAGCGCTGGGCGCGGCGCATCGTGGATCGACGTCGCGGCGATCGTGGCATCGGTTACCGAGGTGGGCTACGACGACGGCACCACCTGGTCGGCGACGTCGGTCCCGCATGCGGGCGACCAGCTCGCACTCCCGACGGCCGCGCCGTTCGTCGCGGCCGTGCCGTACGGGTTGCCGATCATGACGACGAAGCAGAGCCCCGGTGCGCCGGTGACGGTCGTCGATGCGTATCCGCTCGACTCGCGCGGCCACAGCATGATCATGGGGCACCGAGTCGGGTTCACGACGCGTGCTCTGTGCGCCGCCATCGGGGATCTCGCCAAACCCGCCAACGACGTTCGCGTCGCGCTCACGCTCGTCGATCGAACCGGAAACGTCGCGGGCGTCGAAACTCTCGACCTGCGGGGTCGTTTCGACGTCGGCAAGACCTATGCGAGCATGCTGTGGTGCGAGGGAGTCTCCGGTCGATCCGACGGCGACACGTTCCTCTACGGTCCGACGCTGAGCCCAATCGGCCGCATCATCGCATCGCCGCTGCTGGTCCAATTCCAAGACGGGACCAGTTGGACCGGACCACCACCGCAAACCGCCGGCCAACCGCTGCTTCCCTAGCGGGCCTCTTAAGGCTCCAAACTCCTCACGGCGAGCGGCGGATCTTCTAGGTGCATAGGGCGACGCCGCTTAGAACCCAAGGCGAGCGTAGCCCTCGGATTCTCGGGTCAGGAGCCAATCTCTAACGCTCCGCTAGGGCCTGAAGCGCACGCACAATGTCGTCGATGAGTTTAGCGCCCTCGCCCCGGCCCTTCCGTGCCGTCACGGCCTCGATGACAGATATCGTCTCGAAGGAAAGGTAAAGCGAGACCGATTTTCCGGCCCTGCCCGTTGGACGTCCTCCGGGGTGCTTCTTCGGTTCCTCCAAGGCAGTATTTCTAGCAGAAAAAACAGTCCTGTAAAATCCCAAACACACATTCGTAACATCATGTCGTATATGATAGAATGCGACCCACTATATATTGCATTTCCCTCAGATTTTCTGTTAGAATAACTCGAGGCGGACCTAGGGGCGCCGTCGTCCAAAGGTCAGTACCCCGGGGAGGGGCATGGCATGCTGATTGACCAGTATACTGAGGCAAGCGAGCCACTGGTTACAAGCAGAGTAATCGCGAGCTCGCTGCTAGCAGATCTGCGGTCGTCCAACGGAACACACCTCGAGCCCCTCGGTGTGGAGAATGTGCTGCGTCTGTTGGAAATGTACCGTTCAGATGACTTCTATGCCGACGAGCCACGCGGCATTCTCGAGCAAGATGACTTTGCCGATCTGAACGCTCTGCGGGAATTTGACGGGTTCAATCGCTTGAAGGAAGCCTTGCGATCCACCCATGCTACGTTTTTGCCAGGATCGGACGTAGCTGATTTCACGCAGCAAGTCACTGAGATATTCAAAGTTCTTAGGGCATCGAACGAACCTGAAAATCTGGCGAAGGCGCAACGCTTCCTCTCGGACCTGACGAACGCGCTCTCAAACGCTTGAGCGCCCCCGATGTTCTCCCCGAAACGTCATCTGATCCTTGAATGGGAGAATGTAGAGCAGACGTTACGCGAGACGCTACGCTACCGCTACAACAAGAACGTAACCGTAGACTTTTACGAAGAATGCACTCTTCGGCTGGACTACATACGCCATTTAATCGATAGCGTCCAGGGCGATGACGAACCTGGGCTGAACGACCTGATGGGCAAGTTGAACGCTCTCTCGGTTCTCGTAACGAACATTGAGCGTTCGCATTTGGAAGAGTTTGCATGGCCATTTGCGGAGGCGTTGAAGCGTATTTATCGCGACGCCTTTGGCAAAGACGTTCTTTTCATGTTTAGGGCCGAAGGGGACCTGTGCAGCTACGCCGTGAGACCGGAAAGCATCCGGACCGGGATCTTTAAAAGACGGATCAATTCGGTTGTATTTCCGCGTGCACTAAAGGACTCCGTTCTTCTGCACGTGATCATCGGTCACGAATTTGGCCATGCCGCGCTTGTGTCCGACCCCACGCTAAACGGAATAATCCGCGGGCTAATAGCCGAGAGCGTTGTCGCGGAGCCACAGAAGCTCTTTCAATGGTGTGCCGATAATATAGGCGTCATCAATCGAATAGACGACGGTTACCTACGGGAGAAGGCTTACCGTTGGGCCGTCGAGCTCTTCTGCGACCTCTTTGCCCTTGTCACGATGGGGCCTTCTTTTCTGCCAGCGTTCCAGTCTCTGTTGGAAATACTATCATTTCGACCTTCGCAGCCTTACGTTGGTACGCATCCCCCTTTTGCGTCACGCGCCGTTATGCTCTTGCATGCAGCTCGTTCCCTGGAGTTGCTTTACTCCGAACGATCCTCGCCGAATGATCTGATGCAACTGTCGGCGCCTCTCGATAAGGGGTTCGTCGATCTTGCCACTAAGTGGGCCGCGGGACCGTTCTCAATCCTCGATCCAGCGCGTGTAGCTCAAGCCGCAATCGAGCTCTCGCAATTTGCTCAAAACCGCCCCTTGCTCGCATTCCCCGCGCCCGACGCACAGCTAATTTCGCAGCTCATGCGGTCGATAGGTGATAAGGTTCCGCCCGCGGGTATGTACCCCGCTACGATTACGGCCAGTCCTGATGGCGCTCCACTGCTCGCCGAGCCTCGAATCGTTGACTTTCGGCTCATACTCTTTGCGGGGTGGTTGACTTCGTCGGTGGAACCTGTCGATAAGAACGAGGCCCACTTTCGGCAAGTCAATCGCATGTGTTCTCACGCAATCATGCAACAGGAGGGAATAGTCCATTGGCTCGAGAGCGAAGCTAGACTCTCAGCGCAAGGAGCGACGTGAGCGTTCTCACGAGACGGCAGATCCTGTTGAGAATCGCTGCGGGTGAGTTGGTGATCGGTCCGATCGTTGATCCGCAAAATCAGTTTGGCAAGGTCTCCGTAGATTTGCGTTTGGGTACGATGGCGGCAATAATCCGAGGCAGCGGTCAATCTAGTGTAGACCCAAGGGCCTACTTCGCGGCAGATGCAGCTGGCGATCAAGCGCGCGAGCAGAGTAAACGCCGCAAACTTGAATATATTAGCGTTCCTTTCGGCGAGCCATTGATGCTACATGCCGGCAGCCTTATTCTTGTGCCCACGTTTGAATGGGTCCGGCTCCCAAAGGACCTAATGGGCGCGGTGACGGCGAGATCTTCGTGGGGAAGAGAAGGTCTAAGTATCGCGACGGCCACTTTCATCAACCCGTGCTACAACGGCATAATAACGCTCGAATTGGCGAACTTCGGGCAAATCCCAATCGTCTTATACCCCGGGATGAGGTTGGCCCAGCTGGCGCTTTATCAACTCGACAAAACCCTGGCAGACGATTGCGACTCAGCTCTCAGTCAATTCGATCTCTCGTTTGAGGCTACGGCCGGCGATATCACAAGGCAGGATCATCCGTTTATACCGCTTATACCGTCGCCGAGAAAAACTCCTTAGGCCGGAGGAGGCGACCACGACGCGCTCGAGAGGTCGGCCACAGCGTCTGGGGGTCGCCTATAGGCCGATGTCCGCGAGACAGCATGCGCCACTGGCCCCGAGCGCGTCGCAGTCTTCACGCCCCATCCTACGGCCGCTTAGCCGCCAATGATGCTGCGTGCGACGGCATGGGCGCAGCCAAGAATCTGGCCTGGGGGACGGTCTCGAATCGGGGTCTGCCGAATAATCGAACTCTGGTGCACAGCGACGAGGGAATGAGCAGACCCGTAGCAACAAACGGTCGAGCACGGCCGAGCTGGGACGAGTATTTCATGGAGATCGCGCGGACGGTCGCGACCCGGGCGACGTGCCCCCGAGCGAGCGTCGGGGCCGTGCTGACCCGCGCCCATCGGATCCTGACGACTGGGTATAACGGCGCGCCCCGCGGGGTGGCGCACTGCTCTGAGGTCGGCTGCCTGATGGTCGACGGGCACTGCCTGCGCGCGACCCACGCCGAGGCCAACGCGATCGTCCAGGGCGCGCTGCACGGCGTCAGCCTCGAGGGGGCGACCGCCTACTGTACTCACCAACCCTGCGCGGCCTGCTCGAAGTTGCTCATCAGCGCCGGCGTGCGCCGGATCGTCTACGCCGACGCCTACCCGGACGCCGTCGCGCAGCTGCTGCTAACCGAGGCGGGCGTCGAGCTGGAGCCGTACGCCCCCGACGTCGAACGGGTTGGTCCGTGACCGCCCTGCTGATCGTCGCCGTCTTGGTCCTGGCCTTCGCGACGACGCTCTTCACGACGCCGTACGTGCGCCAGCTCGCGCTCGCCGTGGGGATGCTCGACGAAGCCGGCGAGCGCCGCATGCACGACGTGCCCAAGCCCCGCATCGGCGGCATCGCGGTGTACCTCGGCTTCGCCTTCGCGCTCTTCTCGTCGATCGGCTACCTCATCAACGCGCACTATCTGCGCGACCTCACGCAAGTCCACGACATCGTCGGACTGATCTTCGGCGGCACGCTGATCCTGATGGTCGGGATCTGGGACGACGTGATGGGGATGAGCCCGCGGATGAAGATCATCGCGCAGGTCATCGTGGCGGGGATCTCGATGCTGTACGGCTTTCAGATCGGGTTCGTGCGCGATCCCTTCCACCATCACACCGCGCTGATCTACCTGCCACTCTGGTTGAGCATCCCGTTCACGCTGCTGTGGTACGTCGGGATGATGAACGCGATCAACTTCATCGACGGGCTCGACGGTTTGCTCTCGGGGGTGGCGGCGATCTCGGGGATGTTCTTGCTGGTCATCAACCTGACGCTGGGGCACCCGGAGATCGCGCTGATCCTGGCTGCGATGGTCGGCGGCGCGCTGGGCTTCTTACCCTACAACTTCAACCCGGCGAAGATCATCCTGGGTGACTCGGGGGCGCTCTTCATCGGGTACGTCTTCGCGACCGTCTCGATCCTGGGCGGCAGCAAACAGGCCTTTACGATCTCGCTGCTGGTGCCGCTGATCGTGCTGGCCTTGCCGATCGTCGACGCGGCGGCGGTGATCGTGCGCCGCGCCCGGGCCGGCAAGAAGTTCTACGAAGCCGATCGCGGGCATTTCCACCACCAGTTGATCTTCCGCTTCGGGCTCGACGTTCGCCAAGCGGTGCTGTTGATCTACGCGATGTGCATCGCGCTGGGCGTCGTCGCGCTGTTCCTCTCCGGCGGGGCGCACGCCCTCAAGCTCACGTAGTGCCGCCCCCGGACCGGCCGCTGCGCGTCATGGCGGTGATGGGAACGCGCCCCGACACGATCAAGATGGCGCCGGTGGTCCACGCGCTGCGCGCCGCCGCGCCCGCGATCGAACCGCTGGTCTGCGTGACGGCGCAGCACCGCGAGATGCTCGACGACGTGCTGCGTTTGTTCGCGATCGTGCCCGACGTCGACCTCGACGTGATGACGCAAGGGCAGTCGCTGACCGAGATCACGACCCGCGTCCTGACCGGGATGGAGCGCGTCCTGATCCAGACGCGGCCCGACGTGGTGCTCGTCCATGGCGACACGACGACCTCGACCGCGAGCGCGCTGGCCGCCTTCTACCAGCAGATCCCGGTCGGCCACGTCGAGGCCGGCCTGCGCACGTCGACCATCGCCGAGCCGTACCCGGAGGAAGCCAACCGTCGCATCACCGGCGTGCTGACCCGCTTCCATTTCGCCCCGACCCCGCGGGCCAAGCAGAATCTGCTCGCCGAGCGGATCGACGACGCGTCGGTCCTGGTCACCGGGAACACCGTCATCGACGCCTTCCTTGAAACGGAGCGCCGGGTACGCAGCGGGGATCTGCCGGTGCCCGAGCTGACCGGGCTCGATCCGACCCGTCCGCTGGTCTTCGTCACCGCCCACCGGCGCGAGAACCACGAGCGCATCGCGGGGATCGCCCGCGCCGTCGCCCGGCTGACCGCGCTCCCCGAGCGCCCGCAGTTCCTCTGGCCGGTCCATCCTTCACCCAACGTGCAGCCGGTCGTCCATCGGGTCCTCGACGGCGTGCCGGCGGTCCGATTGGTCGCCCCGCTCGACTACGCCGCGACGGTCGCCGCCGTCGCCGCGTCGCGGCTGGTGCTGACCGATTCCGGCGGCCTTCAGGAGGAGGCGCCTACGCTCGGCAAGCCGGTCCTGGTCATGCGGCGCGAGACCGAACGGCCCGAGGGCCTCGAAGCCGGGACCCTGCGGCTGATCGGCGCCGAGGAGGAGGACGTGGTGACCTGGACGCGCCGGCTGCTGACCGATCCCGTCCTCTACGGCGAGATGGCCCGCGCCTCGAATCCCTACGGCGACGGGCACGCGGCCGCGCGGATCGTGGCCGGACTGCTCCACGCCCTGCGGGCCGGGCCCGCGCCCGAGGAGTTCGCGCCGGTCACGGTCCCGGCGTGATCCGCCTGCTCGCGGCCGCGGCGGCATTCGCCGCGACCGTGGTCGGCGGCTTCTTGGTGGGCATCCTGCTAGCACGGGTGACCGGCGCGGCGGAATTGCCGCTCGTCGGCCTGTTGGTCGGGCTGCTCGTCGGGATTGGGGTGATCGTCGTGGCGCTGCGTCCCTTCCTGGCCCAGCGGTAGAAGGATGACTGCGAGAAACGTCGAGGAGGGCCGGCCCGATATCGGGCACAATAAGGGCGGCGCCGACCCAACGGCCGACCTCCGGGCATACGTTGCGCGGAAACGGCTGATCTGCGTGCGGACGTCGATCTTCCTCGTCCCGCTCGTCGCTCTCGCGGCGGTGCGGAATCCCGTCGCGGGTCTCCAACTCGCGTTGGGCGGGGCGCTCGGTGTCCTGAACATGTTGGCGGTGATGCGCTCGAACGAACGGCTGCTCGACGGCCGCCGCTCCAAAGCGATCTTCGCCCTCAACGCACAGGTGCGTATCCTCGCGGTCGGCATCATCCCGGTGGCAGTCGCGCTCCGCCTCGGTCAGTTCTGGACGGTCGGCCTGTACATCGCGGGGTTCTTCACACCGCTCGCGCTGTACGCGCTCGACTACCGCCGCAGCATCCAACGAGGAGACTAGTGCACCACGAGACCATCGGCGAACACACCACCTGGGTGTGGCCCGTGTTGGGGACAGTCCACAAGGACACGATCCTCACCACCTGGGTCGCGATGGTTCTCGCGCTGGCGTTCTTCTGGTGGGTGGGTCACTCGTACCGTTCCAACCGCGTCTCCAAGCGCCAAGCGACCTTCGAGGGGATCATCCAGTTCCTCTCGGACTTGGCCGTCGGAACGCTCGGGCCGAAGGGCGAGCGCTACGTCCCGGTCTTCGTCGGAATCTTCTTCTTCATCTGGATCCTCAACGAGTTCGGCGTCCTGTTCGTGAAGGCGTTCGGGCTGCCGTTCGGCGGCTCCCCGACGGCCGATCTCAACACGACGGCGGCGTTCGCGCTGTGCGTCTTCTTCGGGATCCAGTTCTTGGCCATCCGTCAGAGCGGGATCAAGGCCTACGCACACCTGTTCCAGCCGCACTGGTTGCTCTTTCCGATCAATCTGCTCGAGGAGGTCGCCCGGCCGGTCGTCCTCGCGATGCGGCTCGCCTTCAACATCTTGGCGGGCGAGATTCTGCTCTTCGTCGTCGCGACGCTGATCGTCGCCAACATCGTGATCGGGCCGGTCAACATCTCGCTCGCGGCCGCCATCGCCCCGATCGGTATCGAGTTCTTCAACTTTGCGATCGGCACGGTTCAAGCGTTCGTGTTCACCCTGCTTGCCATCGTCTATCTGTCCTTGGCGACCGCCGAGGACCACTGAGAAAGGTCCATCGTGAGCCCAGAGAGTTTCGTCGTCGCCCTGCTGATTTTGGGCTTCGCCATCATCGTGGCGGCGGTCGCCCTCGGCTCGGCCGTCGGCGACGGTATCGTCGCCTCGAAGGCCGTCGAGTCGATCGCGCGTCAACCCGAAGCGCGCGGCAACATCTTCACGTTCATGTTTCTGGGCATCGGCGTCCTGGAGGCGTTCCCGATCATCGCGCTGGTGCTGGCATTCTACCTCCTGCTGGTCGTCGCACCGGTCCCGACGCTGGTCGGCAAGATCGTCGCGCCGCTCACGGGGGCCGGGCATTAGCCTCTAGATGCTGCTCTCGCTCGACGGGACGGTCGTCGTCCAAATCGTCAACTTCCTCGTCTTCCTGGCGATCATGAACGTGATCTTCTTCAAGCCGGTCGGTGCCGCCATCGCGCGTCGCCGGGCGTACATCGACGGCTTGAAGCACGACATCGAGTCGCTGGACCAAGACACGAAGTCGCTGCGCGGCCAGGCCGAGGCGCGGCGCGCCGCGGCGCGCCGTGAGGCGGACGAGGCGATCGCGCAAGCACGCGTCGCGTTCGGCAAGGAAACCGACGCGATCGTCAGCGAGGCGCAGGGGCAGGCGATGGAGATCGTCCGGCGCGCCCGCACGCAGGTCGAGACCGAGGTTCAGTCGGCGCGCGCCCAGGAGCCGCGGATCGTCGACGCGCTGGCCGGCGAGATGGTCGCTCGAGCGCTCGAAGGCGCGGCATGAATCTCGACACGCTCGCGATCGTCTCGCAGATGGCCGGCGCGCTGATCTTCGTGATCTGCGCCGTTTGGATGTTCAACCGCTGGGGCCAGCCCGCGATCGTGCGCTACCAAGCGGCGAAGAACGCGGAGCTGGCGGACGCGGAGAGCCGCCGCGAGCAGATCAAGGCCGCCTGCATCGCAGCGCGGACGGAGATCGAGCGCGCCGACGAGGACGCGCGCGAGATTCGCAGCCGCGTCCGGACGATCGCTCAGCGCGAGCGCACGCAAGCCCTCAAGCAGGCTCAGGGCGAGGCCGACCGGATCGTCCGCAACGCCGGGGCCGAACTCGAGCGCGCACGGCTCATCGCGCGCGATCGACTGCGGATCGAATTCATCGAGAAGGCGCTGGTCAAAGCGCGCTCGGTCGCCACCGGCCAGGTTGACGCCGCGATCGATGGGCGCCTGGTCGAGGCGACGGTGGCCGACGTCGTTGCCCGGAGAGACGGCTGATGCCGAACGAGACGCTGGCTCGCCGTTACGCGACCGCCGTGATCGGTCTGGCTGCCGACGGCGGCAAGATCGGGCCCATCCAGCGCGACCTGCACACCTTCGTCGCTGCGCTGGCAGCGGACGACCAGGTGCGCCGCTTCTTCCGCTCGCCCGTCGTCGACCGAACGGAGAAGGAGGCGATCGTCGCCCAAGCGTTCGCGGGGCTCGACCCGATCGCGCTCCACCTGGTGCTGCTCCTGATTCGCAAGCGCCGCGAGGGGTTGGCCGAGGAGATCGTTCGGCAGTACGACGAGCTCGAGCGCGAGGCGCGCGGCGCGCAACTGCTGCGCGTGACCAGCGCCCGTCCGCTCGCGCCCGGCGAGCTCCAGGCGATCGTCGGCCGGCTCTCGCAGGCCTACGGCACGCCCTTCGACGTCACCCAGTCCGTCGATCCGAACCTGATCGGCGGCGTCCGCATCATGCTGGGCGACCGCGTCGCCGACGGCACGGTCGCCGGCCGCCTGCTCGACATCGCCCGTCTCTTGTCCACGAACTAGCCCAGAAAGTACGTCATGATCAACGCCGACGAAATCGCCGGAATCATCAAACAGCGCATCGCCACCTATGCGACCGGGACGAACGAAGCCGAGGTCGGCACCGTCATCGAGGTCGGCGACAACATCGCGCGCATCTACGGACTGGACAACGCCGAGGCGTCCGAACTGATCGAGTTTCCCAACGGGGTCCACGGGATCGTGCTCAACCTCGAAGAGGACAGCGTCGGCGTCGCGATCATGGGCCCCGACACGGACATCAAGGAAGGCGATCAGGTCCGCCGGACCGGGCGCATCGTGTCGGTCCCGGTCGGCGAGGCGCTGCTCGGGCGGGTGGTCAACGCGCTCGGTGAGGCGGTCGACGGTAAGGGCGCGATCGTCAGCAACCAGTACCGCACGATCGAGAACACCGCGCCGACGGTGATCGAGCGGCAGTCGGTCAAGCAGCCGCTCCAAACGGGGATCCGTGCGATCGACGCGCTGATCCCGATCGGCAAGGGGCAGCGCGAGCTGATCATCGGCGACCGCGGTACCGGCAAGACGGCGATCGCGCTCGACACGATCATCAACCAAAAGGGCAAGGACGTCATCTGCATCTACGTCGCGATCGGGCAGAAGAACTCGACCGTCGCGGCGGTCGCACAGACGCTGGAGAAGTACGGCGCGCTGGAGTACACGACCATCGTCGTCGTCTCGGCCGCCGAGCCGGCCTCGCTCAAGTGGATCGCACCGTTCGCCGGGTGTGCGATGGGCGAGCACTTCATGCTCCAAGGCCGCGACGTCCTGATCATCTACGATGACCTCACTCGCCACGCGCAGGCCTACCGCGAAGTCTCGCTGCTACTGCGCCGGCCGCCGGGCCGTGAGGCGTATCCCGGCGACGTGTTCTTCCTGCACTCGCGCCTGCTCGAGCGCGCCGCCAAGCTCTCCGACGAGAAGGGCGGCGGTTCGATGACGGCGTTGCCGATCGTCGAGACCCAGGCCGGCGACGTCTCGGCGTACATCCCGACCAACGTCATCTCGATCACCGACGGCCAGATCTACCTGCAGACGGCGCTGTTCTTCCAAGGTATCCGGCCGGCCGTCGACGTCGGCATCTCGGTCTCGCGCGTCGGCAGCTCGGCCCAGACCAAGGCGATGAAGTCCGTCGCCGGCCAGCTCAAGCTCGACCTCGCGCAGTACCGCGAACTGGCGGCCTTCTCCAAACTCGCCTCCGATCTCGACAAGGGGACGCAGCAGCAGCTCGCGCGCGGCGACAAGACGACAGCGATTCTCGTCCAGCGGCAACTCGAGCCGCAGCCGATGGAGGACGAGGTGGCCGTGATCTTCGCCGCCACGCGCGGGTATCTCGACGGCATCGAGACCAGCCGGCTGCAAGAGTGGGTGCACCGCTTCCTGGGCGTCCTGCACGAGAAGCACGCCGACATTTCCCAGACGATCCGCGACACCGGCGCGCTCTCGGACGACGTCCAGAAGCAGCTGATCGCCGCGATCGAAGACTTCAACAAGGGATTTTAGTCCTTGCCGACCGTTCGCGACCTACGCGACCGCATTCGGTCGCTGAAGAACACGCAGCAGATCACCAAGGCGATGAAGCAGGTCGCCGCGGCGAAGATTCGCCGCGCCGAGGCCCTGCAGAAGCAGTCGCGCCCCTATGCGGACGCGATCGACGGGATGCTGCGCGACCTCATCGCGAACGTCCACGCGATCGACCATCCGTTCATGCGGCCGGGCCGCGCCGGCACGCCGGGCGGCGTCATCGTGATGACGGCCGACAAAGGGCTGGCCGGCTCGTTCAACGCCAACCTGATTCGCCTGGCCGAGGCCCACGGCCGCGAGCACGCCGACGCCGTCTGGTACGCGGTCGGCGTCAAGGCGCGCAACGCCCTGCGCCGCCAGCCCGGCGAGACGAAGGCGTTCTTGCCGCTCGCGCAGGGCGAGATGTTCGCCAACGCGCGCGAGCTGGCGCGGCGTGTCAGCGACGACTTCACCGCCGGGACGATCTCCTCGCTCACGCTGATCTCGCCCAAGCTCATCAACACGATGACCCAGCGCCCCGAACAGCGGCAGTTGTTGCCGATCGTCGCCGCCGAGCAGCCCGAGCGCAGCGGCGGTGCGGTCGAATTCGAGCCCACACCGGAGTTCGTGCTCGGGCGCCTGCTGCCCAAGTACCTCGAGTTCACGTTGTACTCCGCGATGCTCGAGACGAACGCGTCGTTCTACGCCGCGCAACTCGTCGCGATGAGCAACGCCACCGACAACGCCAAGAAGCTGATCGACCAGAACACGGTCGAGATGAACAAGGCGCGCCAGGCGGCGATCACCAAGGAGATCCTGGAGATCGTCGGCGGCGCCGAGGCCCTCGCGGGCTGATGCCGACCATTCGAAGAAGGAAGCACGTATCGTGACCGCCCCAGCCAGTCCCACCCTCGCGACCGGGAAGGTCGTTCAGGTCCTCGGCAACGTCGTCGACGTCGAGTTCCCCGCCGAGTCACTGCCGAACATCAATGATGCGCTGATCGTCCACATCGGCAGCAGCGCGCCCAAGGGTGGGACGAACGGTGCGTCCGGGCCGGCCGGTATCCACCTGGCCGGTACCGCGATGGCGGAGCGCGACCTCGTGCTCGAGGTGCAGGGCGAGCTGGGCAACAACCAGGTGCGCTGCCTGGGCATGGGGTCGACCGACGGTTTGGTGCGCGGGGCGGTGGTAAAGAACACCGGCGCTTCGATCACCGTCCCGGTCGGCGAAGGGACGCTGGGGCGGATCTTCAACGTGCTGGGCCAGACGATCGACTCGAACGAACCGGTCAAGGCAGCGGCCTACTGGCCGATCCACCGCGACGCGCCGACCTTCGCGGCGCAGGACCCGACCCCGAAGATCTTCGAGACGGGGATCAAGGTCATCGACCTGATGGCGCCCTATACGCGCGGCGGCAAGGTCGGCCTCTTCGGCGGCGCCGGTGTCGGCAAGACGGTCCTGATCCAGGAGTTGATCCGCAACATCGCCGCGGTGCATAAGGGCTTCTCGGTGTTCACCGGCGTCGGCGAGCGCACGCGCGAAGGCAACGACCTGTGGGTCGAGATGAAAGAGTCGGGCGTCCTCGCGCAGACGACGCTCGTCTTCGGTCAGATGGACGAGCCACCGGGCGTGCGCTTTCGCATCGCGCAGACCGGTGTCACGATGGCCGAGTACTTCCGCGACGAGCTCGGCTCGGACGTGCTGTTGTTCATCGACAACATCTTCCGCTTCATGCAAGCCGGCTCGGAGGTCTCCGCGCTGCTCGGGCGCATGCCCTCGGCCGTGGGCTACCAGCCGTCGCTCGCGACCGAGATGGGCCAGATCGAAGAGCGCATCACCTCGACCAACAAAGGGTCGATCACCTCGGTGCAAGCGGTCTACGTCCCGGCCGACGACTACACCGACCCGGCCGTCGCGACGACCTTCGCCCACCTCGACGCGACGACCGCGCTGTCGCGCCCGATCTCGGAGCTGGGCATCTACCCAGCGGTCGATCCGCTGGCCTCGTCCTCGCGTATCCTCGATCCGGCGATCGTCGGCGAGGAGCACTACCAGGTCGCGCGCGGCGTCCAGGAGACCTTGCAGCGGTATCGCGACCTGCAGGACATCATCGCCATCCTCGGCGTCGAGGAGCTCTCCGACGACGACAAGGTCGCCGTCGCGCGCGCGCGCCGCATCATGCGCCTGTTCTCGCAGCCGTTCTTCGTCGCCGAGCAGTTCACCGGGCGCAGCGGCAAGTACGTGAAGATCGAAGAGACGATCGCCTCGTTCAAGGAAGTCCTCGACGGCAAGGTCGACGATCTCCCCGAGCAGGCGTTCTTCTACGTCGGGGGCATCGACGAGGTGAAGGCCGCGGCCGAAAAGCTGGGCGCACAGACGTGAGCACCGTTCCGTTCACGCTCATCACGCCGTTGGCGGTCGCGTTCGACGGTGAGGCGGAGCTCGTCATCGCGGTCGGGACCGAAGGCGAGGTCGGCATCCTGCCCTCGCACGCGCCGTTTCTGACCGCGCTGCGGCCGGGCGTCTTGCGGGCGAACGTGCGCGATGCCGGCGGTGCCACCCGCCGGCTCGAGCTCGCCTGCGGCGAGGGCTTCCTCCAGGCGCTGCCGGGCAAAGTGACCATCCTCGCCGACGCGGCGCTCTCGCGGGACCAGATCGACATCGGCCAAGCGCGGGGCGACTTGCAGGATGCGCGGGAGGAGCACCAGGCGGCCGGCGGCGACCTCGTCGCCCAGCGCCGCGCGCAGGCGAACATCGATTTCGCCGAAGCGCGCCTCCACGTCGCCGGCGTATAGGGAGTCCGGGCAGGCCCTTTCAGGCCGACCCGCAACCCCCTAGTCATGCGTTCAAAATCGACCGTCGCCGCGGTAAAGGCTGCCCAGCTCGTCCAAAAGGCGGCGCACGACGAGGCGGCGCAGCGCGCGGCGGTCGCCGAGTCGGACCGCGTCCGGGCGATGTTCGCCGAGGACCGCAAGAAGTTCGAACGCCGTTACGGCGTCATCTCGGTGAACTCTTCCGACTGAGCGCCCACCACGCGCCCCCAGCACGATGACCTCCGCCGCCGTTCTCGACGCGGTCTACGGCGCGCAGCAGCCCGAGGTCCCGGCCGTGATGCTGCGCGAGTTGCGCCTCACGGCCGGCTGGTCCCCGCGTACGACGGCGCCGCTCGCGAAGCTGCTCCCGGAGCGGCACCGGGCACTGCTGCAGGTCAGTAACGGCCTCGATCTGCTGGCGGGCAGCTATCGGCTCTTCGGGCTCGGACGGGCGTCCGCGCGTGACCTGGCGTGGTGGAACGAGGAGTCGACCTGGAAGTTCAGTTGGAACGCTCACGCCGCGCGCTATCTGTGCTTCGGGGAGTCGGCGCTCGGGAATCAATTCGCCTACGAGTACGCCGACCTACGGGCGGGACGCCGCGCGCGGGTCCACGAGTTGTACGCGATCACGCTGGAGCAACTGGTCACCTTCGAGGACTTCCCCGCGTTCTTCGACCGCGGGTTCCTCAACGGCGTCGCGGACGACCCGTACCACGAGCGGATCCGCGCCGCCCGCGAGCGGCTGGGCCCGCTGCCGCTCGACGAGCAACTGACGTACGTGCCCTCGCCGCTGCTCTCGGGCGGCGAGCTCGAGGACAGTTCGCTGGTCCTGATGGACGCGCAGGCGGCGATGGTGATCAATGGCGATCTCTTCGTCCAACTCGCCCACCGCCAGAGCCTCGCCGGCCTGCAGCGCCTGGAGGCGTACGCGGACGATCGGGGACGTCAACGGGTGCGCGCCGTTTTCGCTTGACGCGCAGCGGCCGCGTCAATATCGGTAGTGGTGTCCGTCCTGCTCTTTGACGACGAAAAGGGTTAAGACGCGCCCCGCGCTGATACCGCCGCCGACGATGCTGTTGGCGACCCGCTCGACCGCCATCCAACCCAGCGGCGAATGGGAGAAGCCGGAGACGCCGGGATCCGGCACGTGCGCCACGATCTCCGTCGACCCGTAGGTTCCTGGGGTCGAAGTGTTCGCGAGCTTGCGCTCCTTCGCGGCGATCCTACCGGCGATCGAACCGATCGAGCCGCTCGTCGTCCGGTTCGTCGCGACGCAGGTCACGCTGCCGCCCCTGCTGGCGATGTATTGATTCGCGAGCTGCACGTACCAGCGCACCTCGTTCTCGACCTTTGCGCTGCGCGGCTTCTTGGCCAGGTTCGCGACGTAGGCCGTCTTCGGGATCTTTCCGCTGACCCGCGTCGCGGTGGTCGGGCCGGGATGTGTGGTGAGGGTGAAGCGAGTCAGCGGGCCGCCCGGATTGTGAAACGCGGTGGTGGTCTTGAGCGAGCCGCCCTTCGTGGTCCCGGCGGCGGCCTTCTTGGTGTATCGCGTCACCTGGCCACGCGCCGTCCGGCGGGCGCTGTGCGCCGCAGCGAGAGCGGCCGCGCGCCTCTGCTGGGTCTTCGCGCTCTGCTTGGATTTTACGGCCTGGAGCAGCGCTCTCTCGGCCGTGTCGACGCTCTTCTCGGCCGATTTCAGCTTCTTTTTCCACTCCGCGAGCTTGACGTTGGGGTCGGCGGTATATTTCCCGTATCCGGTGGGGTCGACGAACGAGACCGGGTTCGCGCTGCAGTAGAGATAGAGGTTCGGCCCGTCGACCGGGCCTGCCGGATCGGGCGTGATCCAGCGCCCGAGCCACGGCGCGTACCAGCGCACGCCCATGGCGTAGAGGCCGCTCGGATCGCGCTCGGCGCCGGTGAAGCGATAGCGTTTGCGCGCGCCCTCGCGCTGCGAGCGCGCGGCGAAGACCGCGGTCCCGCCGTACGGGAGATACTCCTCGTCCGTGACGACGTCGGCGCCCTCGTCGAGCTCGATCGTCGACGAGCCGAGCAGCGTGTCGAGCGTGAACGTGGTGACCGGCGTCTGTGGGGTCGCCGTCTCGCGCTCGTGCGCGTCCAGCGCCCAGCGGTACAGGGTCGCGAAGCTGCGGCGTCCGCGCAGCGTCCCAACGCCGGTGGCAGCCGCGGCCGAGGGTAGCGCCGGCGGGGCGTCGGCGAGGTCGTCGAGGATGCGGATCGCCGTCCGCTCGAGGATCGTCTGCGTGCCGGCCGGCGTCGTCCGTACGATCCGCGTGCGCTCGAAGGCGCCGACCACGACGGTCTCGACCGTCTCCGTCTCGGTGGAAGAGATGCGCCGCGAGCGGAGCGTGCGCGCACGGTGGCCGGCGTCGTCGCACCAATACGCCGCGCCGTCGGTCGTCCCGTCCGCGTGCGCGACCGTCGCGATGCCGATCAGCGCGTTGCGGTAATTCCAGCCGAGCCCACGCAGGTGGGAGACCGCGGTGAGGTTGCCGTTCGGATCGCTCGCCGTCGCTGCGTCGTCGACAGCGGCCAGGCGGTTCGAGAACGGCTGCGGCGTCGTCGCACGCGTCCACGACCCCGACGCGGCGGCGTGCCGGATCGCGAGCAGGTTCGAGGCGTCGTCATAGTCGTAGCGCTCGAGGTAACTCTCGAACTTTTCGGTGTCGCTGGGATCGGCCGCCGTCAGACGCGCGAACGCGGCCCCGTCGAGCAGGGGGCTCGGGACCTTGCCTGCGCCGGGCTGCGCGCGTCCCTGCGCTGCGATCAGCCGGTAACGCGCGTCGAAGGTATGATCGGAGAGCGGCTCGACGCGCTGCTGCTTCCAGAACACGACATCCTTGGCGCGGTCGCGCGCGCGGGTGAGGTTTCCGACCGGATCGTACGCGTAGGCGTGGTCGTGGACAACGCGCTCGCGGCCGTCCGCCGCGGGGCGTGCGGTGCTGATCGTGCGCAGCCGGCCCGTCGTCGTCTCGTCGTAGCCGTACGACGTCACGGCCCCGTTGCCGAGGGCGACCTGCGTCGTGCGTCCCTGGGCGTCACTCGCCAACGCGCCGACGACCGAGCGCGAGCCGCCGCCCGGCTGGTCGACGTCGATCGTCGTCAGCCGGCCCGACGGTGCGTACGCCGTTCGCACCACGCGGCCATCGGGGAACGTCTCGCGCACACAGCGTCCGAACGCGTCGTAACGGCGCTGCACGTTCAGCGCGAGATCGAGCGTCACGGTCGCGCTCCAATCTGGCTCACCGGCCACCGCGGCAACGAAGCGGCGACTGCTCTCGACCGGGCGACCGCCCAGATCCGCTTGCGCGACCTGCGTGAGTCCGGCGCCGTCGCGCGCTTCGGCGACGAGGCCGCGCAGATTGCGCGCATCGCCGTCGGAGAGCGCGTCGCCGTAGGTGATCGTCGCGACGGTGCGCGAGACAGCGCCGTTCGCCGGGTCGACGACCTGCGTCGCCGTCAGGCGGCCCAGCGGATCGTGCTCGCGGAGCACGGTCAGGCCGCGTCCGTCGCGTTCCCAGCACACGTTACCGAGCACGTCGGTCAGCACGGCGTGCACGCCGGCATCTGGCGAGACCGCCAGCAGCGGCGCCGCGTCCATGCTGAATGCGCGCCGCAGCGCCGCGACAGGCGGGGTCTGCGCGCCGCCGCGCGGATCCACCAGCGCGATGACGTTGCCGCTCTCGTCGAGCACGGTGCGCGTGAGGAACCGCAGCAGCGGGGGCCGCTCGACGGACGGGTCGCGGTCGGTATCGACGCGCACGACGACGCGGCCGAGCGGATCGAGCAGACTGCTCGTCGGCGTGTTCGCGTGCGCCGCGGCCTTGACCAGCGCGTCGCGGTCGTCGGCGGGATAGTTCGGATCGTCGACGCGACGGTACAGCGAGGACTCGAGGATCGTGTCGTTCGGGTCCTCGAAGGTGGTCGACCACGCCGCGTACGTAAAGCGGCTGAAGCTGCCGTCCGGCTCGTCGCGCCGCAGCACGCGGCCCAGCGCGTCGTAGGTGAACGTGGTCGGTGGCGGGAGCGCGCCGGCAGCGAGCAGCACGCCGAGCGGCTCGAACGCCGGCGTCGCCGTCAGGTACGGCCGGTACGTCGCGACCGGCAAGCCCTTGCGATCGTGCACCGAGCGATCCGCGACGCGCCACTGGCCCGCGTCCGCCGGCAGCTTGTGCTCGACGATCGCATCGGAGCCGTCGTAGTACGCGATCTCGACCTGGATCGCGCTCGCCGTGCCCACCGGAAGATCGCTCACGTGGGTCTCGCGCGCCAGCACGACCGAGGCCGTCGGCGTCTGCCGCTCGCGCCAGGCGGCGTCGTCGTGCACCACGACGCTCGATGCTCCCTGCAGATAGGCTGCGGCCTGCGCAACGACGTCCTCGACGCGGGCGGCCGGTCGCGGCGTCCAGTACGCGAGCGGCGTGTCGCCGTCGGCGCCCTTGAACGTCGACGTCGCTTGCAGCCGGCCGAGCGGGTCGTAGCGCGACTCGGTGACGATGCCGTTTGGGTCGGTCACCCGCGCCGGCGCGAGCGCCTGATAGTCGGGATCGATGCGCAGCGTCAGGCTCTGCGGGTTGGCGTGCTCGGTGACGCCGACCACGGTGAGCACGACGTCGTCGTAGTCGTAGGTCGTCAGCGAGCGCAGGGCGGAGCCCACTGCGGCGAAGACGTTCTCGAGCTGCGTCGCGACGCGATACCGGTCGGGGCCCGCGAAACTGGTGACCGGCGAGCGGCTCCACCAGTAGCCCTCGGCGAGCGCGTAGCCCGCCGCGGTCCAGCGGCTCGAGGCACCGTCCCCGCCGACGATCTCGGCCAGGGTGATCGCCGTCCCGTCGAGCGCGAGCAGATAGCGGTGGCCGGTCGGCGGATCGTCGATCGTCCAGGCGGCACCGCGGGTGACGACCGCGGCGCTCGCCGCGCCGTCGAGGCGGATGCCGTGGGTGGCGAGCAGTGCGCTCGCCGCCGCCGGGACGCGCGCGGCGTCGAGATCCACCCCGGCCTGCGCGTCGATCGCGCCCAGCAGGCGGCGCTCGACCAAGAGCCGGTCGGCGACGGCGTGCTCCTCGTGGTGCGCCAGGGCCGCGGCGCCCGCCTGTCCCAAGGGCAGCACGTCGGTCTGGGCGTCATTCCAGAACAGCGTGCGGGTCCACGAGACCAGGCGTGCCGCGGCAGCGCCGGCGGGCGGCGGAGCACCGTACGACACGGGATTCGCCAGCGCCGCGGCCGCCGCCGCGGCGAGCGTCGTGCCGGTGAAGAAGGGATCGTCTCCGGGGCCAATCCCGCGCAGCTCGTAGACCTGAGTCTCGCACGGCAAGCCGATCCACGGCGCGTCGGTCGACGCGTCGGCGAAGCGCACCTGCGAGAGCGTCGCGTGCAGGACGCGTTGTTCCGGCTGGACCGTCCGCACCGGATCGCCGTCGCCGGGCGGCGGCCGGTCGGGACGCGGATAGGCGAGCGCACAGTCCGAGGTGACGTTTCCCAGCGGGTCGACGGCCAGCACGAGGTCGTGCGTGATGCGCGGATCGCTGCGTCCCCGTTCGTACGCCGCGGCGACCGTTTCGCGGTCGTAGGTGAAGAACGACGCGGACCGGTTGGGTCCGCGCGGCTGCAGCAGGCGGGCGTGAAAGGTCGTCGCGTGCACGGAGAACGGGATCGCGGCGCCGTCGCCATCGGCGCTGTAGGTCTCCTCGCGCAACACGCGGCCGCGCAGCGCGGCGTGCGCTTCGCGCCGCAACTCCGGATCGGTCGTGACGCCCGGATCGAAGGTCGGCGCGAGCGCGGGCAGCGGTTGCTCGCCGGCGAACCAGTCGGCCATACACCGCGCGCGCTGCGCCGCGTCGAGCTCGGCGCCCGTCTCGTACCAGGTCTTGACGTACGCGGCGGGCGCGTGGCCGCCGGCGGTACTCGTCTCCGCGTCCCACCGTTCGACCATGCCGAAGCCGGCGAAGGCGCGCTCGACCGGATCGTAGTAGCCGTCGTGGTAGCGCGCGCGCCAGACCGAACCGACGCCGGTGATGTGGTCGACCGTCTCGACGCGCGCCACGACTTGGAGCGGGACGGGCAGCGCCGAGAACCACGGGCGGCCGGCGCGCCGGTCGGCGAGGTAGAACGAGGTCGCGCTGCGGTACTCGACGTTCGTCGTCGTGCCGCGCTCGTCGTCGATGCGCACCAGCAGATGCGGCGCTTGCGGAGCCGCGACCGGCGGGGCGAAACGGTAGGCCCAATGCTGGACCGCGGGGTGCACGAGGCTGATGACCAGCGAAGAGATGCCGCTACCGTCGACGTCCGCGACCGCGATGCGGGAGAGCGCGTCGAACGGCAGCGGCAGCGGGACGACGATCGGTGGGCCGAAGCCGTTGCCCCAGTGGTTGGTATAGATCTCGACGCGGTCGCTGCGCAGGTAGAGCAGGTCGTCGCAGCCCGTTCCGTCGAGGTCGGCGAGGATGAGCCGCCCCGCGTCGACGCCGTCGGGGAACGCCGGTGCGCCCGGGAGCGAGATCGGCGCGCCGAAGCGGCCGCCGCCGAGATTCGGCCAAACCTCGAAGGATCGGTCGGCGATGCACACGTGATGGCGGCGGCCGTCGCCGAACGGCGAGGCGAAGAGGGTCAGCTGCGTGCTCGAGGTCGCAGCGAGCGGGATCGTGCGCGCGACGCGTCGCGGTGGGTCGTAGCCATGCTCGCCGGCGTCGGGGAAGACGAAGATCGCTTCGGCCTGCGGGATGAGTAAATCGGCCACGCCGCGCCCGTCGAGATCGACGTATTGCGCACCGGGCGCGAGCAGTTGAATCGGCGCTTCGGCGAAGGGCTGGAAGGCCGCGAAGCTCCCCGCGCCGTCGTTGCGGTAGAATCCGGCGCGCTCCGGGCTGAGCACCGCGACATCGAGGCGCCCGCTCGCGCGCACGTCGCGCAGCGTGACATCGCCGTTCTCGAGCGCGCGATCGATCGGAAAGCACGGCAGCGGCCGTCCGGAGCCGAACGCGAGGTCGCCGAGCGGCTCCCAGTAGCGGGTCTCGTCCGCGGCGCCCAGCACGATGCCCGGCAGCCCTTCGCCGGCGAGATCGACCAGCTCGAAGGTGCGCCCGTCGAGCGCGCCGGTCGCGACCGGTGCGTCGTCGAAGGTGAGCGTGCGGAACGTTCCCGCCTGCGGCTCGAACGGCGCGTAGGCGAAGCGCAGCGCCGGCAACGCTGCCTGCGCGTAGCTCTGCTCGTCTTTGCGGAAGCCGACCTCGCGCACGGCGCTGAGCAGCGCCGTTCCTGTGGTGGCGTCGTAGTCGAGCCGAATCGCGCGCTGTAGCGTCGGCGCTCCGCCGAAGAGCGCCGGAAAGCGATGGTAGACGAGGATCGCGCGGCACAGGCGCAGCGTGCGCAGCTCGAAGCCGGTGGCGAAGCTGGAGAACGGATCGGCACGCACCGGCCACCGCTGAGGCGCGGCGTCCGGATCGTCGAGGTCGCGTTCACCGTAATCGAAGATGACCTCGCAGGCGAACTGCTCGGTGCCGCCGGCGCGATAGTTCCCGTAGGCGATCGAGGCGGGATAGCGCTGCGCGCCGAGCGTGGCGGTGCGCTGGCGCGAGAGGTCGGTGACCCCGGCGCCGTCTTCCGGGCGGTAGTGATAGACGACTCGGTTCCCGTCGGGATCGCGCAGCTCTTGGAGCAGCCAGTCGGCGACGCGCTGCGGGTCGGCCGGATCGGCGATGCGGGCCGTCGCGTCGCGCCCGTAGGTCGCGACGACGCGCGAGCCGTCGACCGTGAGCCAGAACGTCGTGCCGCCGATCGGATCCGACCAGCGCTCGATCGTGGTGAAGTCGTGTACCAGCCGCGGAACGTAGCGCGCGACCGACCACGTCGTCCCACCGTCGGTTTCCGTGCGCACGTCGGGGACGAGACCACCGGCGCCGTCGCCGACGAGCCGCGGCACGACCGGTCCGACGTCGCCGAAGACGACCGGATCGCGGCCGTCGTAGCGCGGGGTGCCGAAGCTCAGGTCGAGCGAGATCGCCGCGATCGCGACCGACCAGCCGAAGCCGAACGGCGTGTTGCCGCCGCCGGCGTGGTAGGCGAGCTCGAGCTCGGGCTCGAGCCCGCGGGCGACGGGCAACGGCAGGGCGAGGACGTAGCGTCCGTTCCCGGTGACCTCGTCGGCGAGATACGACGGACGCGTCCCGGGACGTGCGCCGCGGGCCGCCGCGCCGGCCTTCACCGGCACGCGGACCCGGCCGCCGCGCCGGCCCGGCGTGCTCACGACCCGGCGTCGAGCGCCATCACCATGTCGTCTTGGTCATGACGATTCCTCGGCCAAGGTTTGGTCCCAGCGGTTGAACCCGGGGCGATCGAGCGCCGCGGCGGGGCAGCGTTCGGTCTGGACGCGCGCTTTCTTCTCGACCAGACACTGGCACAGGCCGCAAACCGCGGTATTGGAGACGACGAAGTTCGCCAGCTTGTGCAGCAGCGTCTCGCCCGCCGCCTGTTTGTGCTCGCACGTGTCGCACGCGGCGAGCCGCGCACGGTACGTGTCGTCGTCGGCGTAGGCGAACGCTGCGCGGCCCCAACGCAGCATCGACTCGCCGAGCTGCTGAAGCAGCGCGGCTTGGCTGGGCGCGTCCGCCGGCACGGTCGTGCCGGCTGGCGGGCGGCCGAGGAGCGGCTGCAAGAGTGCCGGCGTATTGCGGCAGGTCAGCAGGTTGCTGGCGTAGGTCGGGTCGTGCAGCGAGCCCAGCAAGACCTCGCGCGACACCGGCGCGTCGAGGCCCAAGAGGTGCCCGAGCTCGGCGCGCTGTTCGTCGAAGGTCGGATCGGTCTGGGTCATCGGCCGGCGCTCGCGACGGGCGTGCTGAACCGTCCGCTGGCGTGGGCGGGATCGAGCGGTTCGCCTTCGACGGTGGTGAGGCCCGAGACGGTCAGCGTGTAGTCCGTCGACGGTGCAAGCGTCGCGACGAGCGCGACCGAGGACCCGCCGCGCGGGTTGAGCGTCGCCGTGGTGATCGTCGCCTTCGGCGCGAGGAGGTAGTCGGCGGGGTTCTGCGCGCTCGCCAGCGACGCCGCGACGTTGAAGGTGACGGTGACCGTACCGTCCGCAACGGTGACGTCCTGGACGCGCAGCGGCGTGGGCTTGGCACCGCCGGCGCAGGGCGGCAAGGGCGCGGCCGAGAGCGCGGCCTGCTGCGTCTCGGTCCGGCAGGCGAGCGACGGATCCGTTCCGTCATCACCGCTGCCGGCGGCGTTCTCCGGCGAGACGAAGCCGAAGATCGTGGCGAGCTGCTTCGTGCCGGCGAAGACCTGGGAGAACCAAACGTTGGGCAGGTAGATCTTGCGCGAGACCGCGAGCATGCCCCAGTAGTCGGCGAGACCTTTGTTCGCGAGCGGCGGCACGGGTTTTTGGGTCGCCTCGAAGGCGGCAGTCTGCTGGCACAGGATCACGCCGAGCCCTTCGATCCCTAGCGCCTGCACGCGCAGCAAGCCCCCAGCGATGTAGACGATCTTGCGTCCGTACTCGAGGAACGCATACGAGTTGATGTGGATGTCGTCCCAGGCGATGTAGAAGATGACGTCGTCGTAGAACGCATTCAGCACCCGAATGAGCTGGCCGGCTAACCCGTAGACCATCGTGTCGCGAAGCGGCAGCTTCAAGGCGAGGGGATTCGAGATGATGTCCGACTCCTGCGCGTCGGTGAAGTAGGCTGCGGCGTTGTCCGGGATCGTGCGCTGCGCGCCCACGTAGGGCCGGAAGCCTTCGGTCATCAGCATGGCCGTGGTCTCGGCGGCGAAGTTCGTGGCGAGCGCGTGGAATGGCGAAGACACGACGGACGGGTGCGCGTCGCGATACTCGTCCGAACCGATCATCGGCCGGTCCCACTGGTTGGGTACGAGTGCCGACGCGGGGAGCTCCGAGAGATGGACCTGCAGCAGATAGTCGCCGCATACCGCGCCCGAGGCGTCGATCAGGTGACCGTCGACCTTGCGGTCGAAGCTCAGCTCGGTCGCGATGTGGTGGACGCCCTTGTTGAAGCTCCCGAGTCGCGCTTCGTACAGATCGACGGCCGTGCCGTCGGCGAGCAGCAGCCGGTCTTTGCCGGGGATCAGGCGCCCCACTTGCACCAGCAGGCCGCCCTCGACGACGATCGGCTGATCGGGTGTGGCGATGAGCGTCTGCCCCTGGCCGAAGTGGAGATGGATCATCGACGCCTGCGGGACGTCGGGCCCAGTCCCGGCGCTGAACTGAACCTGCGCCGGTTGCCAATCGAGCTTGGTGTTGCCGCCTGCCGTCCGCATCGACTTGGCGACGAGGACCTGGTCGCCGACGGTGAACGTCTCGATGGCGCGCAGTCCGGCGGGCGTGTTGATCGGCGTACCGTAGGCGAAGCACGAGCAGCAGCACCAGCAGGAGATGACCTCCCAGTCGTTCTGCGGCTCGGCGGTCGCCTTCGCGACGCAGTCGGGAATGATAAACTTCAGACCGCGATAGGGCAGCACTTTGTTGAGGACGGAGCTGAAGCATTCGCTCGATGAGATCGGCGTGTAGATCGTCGGGCTGCTCGGATCGGGGCAGAGGGCCGCGTGCGCGGGTGAGTTGTTGAAGTCGATGCAGTGCGGGTCCTGTGCGCCGGCACCGCACGGCAGCAAGTTCTTGGCCTTGAGTTGTCGGTTGCACTCGTTGGGATCGTAGCCCATGAAGTCTCCTCGGCGGTGTGCGGTTAGGACGGCGGGGAAAAGAGCTTGGCTTCGTAGTTGGCGATCAGCTCGAACGAGGTGAGCGTTAAGCGGTTGTCGTCGCCGACGATGCCGGCTTGCCGCGCCTTCGCGGCGTCGAAGCGCAGCGACCAGGCCTTGCCGATGAAGCCATTGGCGGACAAGTCCAGGTCGTTCGTCGTCCCGATGCCGGCCGCAAGCGCGACCGGCGCGGGCGTGGCGTCTCCGACAGCCAGGCTGACGATGTCCGCGCCCTCCGGCACCGGCGTGCCGCCGAGCCGCAGCAGGACGATGTGCAGCTTGGCGTCGATCGGGCGAGCGAAGACGGCCGCATCGAGGGTGAAGGTGAACGGGACGGAACCCGACTGCGGCAGCGGCGTCGCGACGAAGGCGTTCCACGCCGCGGCGAACGTGCGCCCGACGTCGACGTAGACCGCGCGCTTGAACCGCTGCTTGGAGAGCCGCCCGCGCACCGTGTTTTCGAAGTTGCCGCCGCTACGCGCCGTGTACCGCACGTGCAGCAGCACGTCGGTCAGCGCGGCCACGTCGAAGCGGTTCGTATCCTGCGGGATGCGCAGCGTCCAGCCTGAGACGGCACCGGTGCCTTCGAACGGCAGGTAGCGCTCGTCACGGAAGTCCAGGACGAACAGGCCGCTGTCGTCGACCCCGCGCGAGATCGCGACCTGCTGCCCGCTGCCCCAGCCGACGCGGACCGACGGCGGCGGCGTCCCGGTGGCACCGCCGAGCAGGAAGTCGAGGCCAGCGGCGTCGGCCTTGAGCAGCGTCGCGTTCGCGTTCTGCGCCAACGTCGCGTTGACGTTCTGGTAGGGTCCCACAACGACCGGGATCGAGAGTGAGATCGCCTTGATCCGCCGCGCGTAGTGCCCGGGGAAGTCCAGGTCGAACAGCGTCTCGTCGAGTGAGAAGTCGCACGTGCCGGTCGCCTTGAGGTCGAGCAGCGCCTTGGGCGCCATCTGCAGCAGCGAGATGGTGCGCTCGATCTCCAGCTCGCGCACGTTCTCGCGCAGGTACGCCGCCTCGAGCTGGTCGAGCGCGAAGGTGAGCCCGGCGCCGGCCAACAGACCGCGGCGCTGCGTGTCCCAGTTCTGTGCATCGAGGAACCGGCGACTGCTACCCAGTTCGAACTGATAAGCTGCCTGCGCCGCGCCGGCGAGCTCGAGTGCCGCGTTGTAGGATTGGAAGTAGACGGCCGCAATGCGCGCCGCCATCCACTGGTACAGCTCGGTGTTGGTGAACTTGCGGCGCAGGAAATCCATGACGTCCTGCTGCTGCTTGAGCTGGGCCGTGTGGATCGCCAGATCGCGCTGCGCGTTCGCAACGACGATCGCCTGGGCCGCGATCTCGCGCTCCAGTCGTTTCTGCTCGACCTGTGCCGTGTCGCGCTCGAACGTCCAGTCGGCGATGCGCCGATCGTGCTCGCCGACGGTCTGGCTGACCTGCGCGCCGAACGCGGTGACGTCGCTGCCGATTTGCAGGATGGCTGAGGTCGCGGTGAGCACAGCGCCGAGCTGCTGGCCGCCGTACGTCATCGCGAAGGGCGAGCCGAACTGCGGAATGGCGTAACCGATCGCCGACGCCGTCCCGGCGACGCCCGAGAGAACTTTGAACACCGTGCTCGCCGTCATCAGGGAAAGGTAGGCCGATTCGCTCGCGTTCCAACCGGCCTTGACCAACGTGTCGAAGTAGGTGAAACGCGCGAGCGCGTTCTCTTGCGCGTGCTGGAGCGCCGTCAGCGTGGCGCCGAGCTGGACGATGGTCTGCTCGCGGACCGCGGTCGTCATCGCCAAGAGCGCTTCGGCGTGCGTCTCGCGGAGCAGCGCGAGCGCCTCGCCGTCTTGCTTCTCGAGCGCGGAGAGCAGCGCGTCGCCGAGCGAGGAGACCTGCGCCGCCAGCGCCTTCGCGCGCTCGATGAGCAACGGGAAGCGGTAGCCGAGCAAATCGAGGCTGACGCCTGCGACCGTCGCCGGCGGATTCCCACCCGCCGCTGCGCGGACCAGCGCCATCGGATCGAGCGGCGGCTCGAAGAGCGCCGGTGGATGCGGGTTGCCCTGGAGGTCGAGGCAGTGCCGGATCTTGTACAGCCGGTCTTCGACGCGGTCCCAGCAGCCGATGAGCTGGTCGTTCTCGGGGACGCAGAAGTATGGCAGCGGTCCGCCCAGCGGCCGAGCCGCAGCGTCGACCTTCACGGTCAGCGTCGGCGGCGGGACGTGCTGCTCCAGCTCGATGAGGAACTGCGGAATCCCGTTCGGATACGCCTGGAGGATGTCGGCGAAGTTGGCGGGCTTCGGCGCCGGCGCCGGGCCCAAATCGATCGGGCGCGGCCCGAGCAGGTCGTGCGCGTAGAGGTAGAGCAGCGTAGCTTGCTGGACCGACTCCCAGCTGTTGCGCGCGAAGAGCGAGTCGCCCCAGCCGATCAGCTGCCCGACGTACTGCATTACGATCGCCTTCTCGTAGGCGCCGATGCGGAGCGCCGCGATCGCGTGCGGGTCGAACGGATCGTCGTTCCAGCGCCGGATCGCGGTATCGTCGTTGAGGATCTCCTTGAGCGTACGCAGCTGCCGGTCGCGGAAGGGCTGGAAGTTCCAGAAGTGGCTGCTCGGCCGCGCCAGCCGTGCGTTGAGGAGCATCGCGCGCACCTCACGCGTCTGCTGCAGCACGAGCGCGGCGCCGGTCGACGTCTTGAGGAACGTCAGATCGGTTGCGCCGGTGAAGTCGGGGACGACGCGCCCACCGGCGTCGACGATGGGATGCGAGAGATTCGGCGGCGTCGTCGTCTTGAGCGCGGTGTAGATCGCCTGCGAGCTGGGCGCATCGATGTCACCGGTCGCATCCGAGAAGCTCGTCGGGCCGAGAAACGTCTCGGTCGAGGTGGGGTCGAAGATGTACTTGAGCCAACGCTGCGCATCGACGAAGAGGCCGTTGGTGGCGAGCCGGTTCGCGATCAGCCACGGGATGTGGAAGAAGATCTCCCAGAAATAGAGCGAGAACGCCCCGTCGAAGTCGACCTGCGCACCGTCGAAGGCAATCGGCGGTGCGATCATGTACGTCGGCTGCAGCCGGTCGAACGGCACCTGCGGCGGGACCGGTGCCTGCTGCGAGCCCAGCGAGAGCAAGCCGTCGATGCCTTGTGTGAACAGGGTTCGGCTCAGCTCATCGATCGCCGACGTCGTCAGCCGAACGGCATTGAAGGTCAATTGCTGGGTCGAGATGACGCCGGCCGGCGCGGCCACGCCGCTGTAGGAGAGCGTCGCCGGGGCGGGACCGTTCTGCAGCGCGGCGCGAACGCGGGCGATCTGCTTGACGGTCAAGTCCGCCGAGGAGGCGACGACGCGGAACGCGTTCTCGTTTCGCACGAGCGAGGTGTCGACGCGGCCGGTCGGATCGATGATGGCGGCCGTTTGCAGGACGGCGTACACCTTGTTCGCGGCGGTGGCGTCGAGTCCGGCACCCTCCAAGAAGCGCTGCTGGACGATCGGAGCGTTCTGCAGCCGCAGGAAGACCTGCTGGGCGTTGTCGCCGCCGACGACCGCCTGAACAGCGGCGAGCGTCGTCGGTTTCGCGGCCCCCGTGTTGGGGTCGACGAGCTTGTTCTGGACGAGCTGCTGGTAGATGGTCTGGGAGGCGCCCAGCCCGATCGGGCCACCGACGAACGACGAAGGGATGATCGGTGCCGACCCTGCCGCGATCGCGGCATCGAGCGAGGGCGAAGGATCGCCGGCCGGCACGAGGAGAAACGCCTCGTCGCCGTTGTCGATGACGAACCGGTTCGGCCGGTTCTTGACCGTGACGCTGCGCGCGGCGGCCGGCGCGATCGCGCCGAACAGCACCGGGTCGCCGAGCGCGCCGAAGAGGACCGCGCGCACGATTGCGACGTCGGCGTCGCTGGCTTCGTTCAACGCGGTCTTGAGCAGCTTCGCCGTTCCCGCGGTGCGCATCGTCTCCGGCGGTACGAGGCCGGTCGTCTGGTCGATGTAGCCGTAGGTCTGGAGCAGTGCCAAGTACGTCGCCGCTTTGGCTTTCGTGATGCCGGCCGCCTCGAACAGCCGCCCGTCGAACATCGGCGTCGGCTGCCGAGCAGTCGACCACGGCGGGATGAAGTCGCCGACGTAGTTCGCGTGCACGGCGCTGTCGCTGCCGACCACCGCCAGGCGCCCGCGGTTGATGTCGACCTCCGGCCGGAAGAGCAGCGCACCGGAGGCGGTTCCGCGCGCGACGAGCAGCATCTCGTTGGGGTCGACCAGGGCGTCTTGGTTGAGGTCGACGTTGATCGTGAACGAGCGCTGCAGCGGGTAGAACGCTGCGGTCTGCTCGGTCACCCCGCGCGCGACCACCGACGCGGCCGAGTAGAGGGCGACGTGGAAGTCGCGCACGCCCGGGTCGTCGCCGAAGGAGCCGGTCTTCTCGTTGGGCAGCGTCGGGGGCGTGGCAGGGTTGACCATGCCGCCGTAGACGATCACGATCTTCTCGTTCGAGCCGGCCGAGGTCTGGGTCGCCCTCACGTTCGCCGAGCGAACCGCCTGGATCGGGACGGCGAGCGCGTAGACCTTGTTCCAGCTGGCGTCCTGCATGTCGAGCGCGTCGACGAGGGTGGGGTCGGTGATCAGCGTGTTGTCGTCCGGCCGCCACGAGCGGTAGAAGACGACGTCCTGTGAGAGCAGCGTCTGCGGTTGTACCCAGTTTCCGCTCGCGTTGACGAAGGTGTACCGGATCGTCGCACGGCTGATGTCGTTGGTGCGCGACTGCGGAATCTGCCCTTCGGGTTTCGAGGGGTCGCTGGGTTGGATCGTCGAGTCGCGCGTCTGGCGCAGCTCGACCCAAAACAGGAACAAGCGGCTGAAGACGTAGATCGGCGTGATCGTCGAGGCTGTGATCGTAACGTCGATCTTCTTCCACTCGGTCCAGATGACGTCGTCCTCGCGCGTGCAGTAATAATACGTATATGGCTCGGTGCTGGTGCGGGCGAAGAAGAAGGTCGTGTCGACGTCTCCGTGTACCGGGTCGTGCACGACGCGGCTGTAGGTGTCGACGTACGTGAGGCGCGCGAGCTGACTGAACGAGTCGAGGTAGCGGCGGTACGCTTCTTCAACCGATCCGGCGCTGACGTCGGACTGGTTGAGGTCATTCTCGAGCGCGCGGAACAGCAACGTACGGCTGGGGCGCAGCGCGGGGTCGAGATAGTTCTCCGGGTAGAGGAAAACCCGGCGGTTGGCTTCCCAAATGCGGTAGTTGAGGATCCATTCCCACCAGATCCCGGGGATGTCGACGACCTCCACGTCGGGCTCGAGCCGGAGCCGGCAGCGCTGGAGGTACTGCTGCACCGACCCGAGGGCTTGGACGATGCGCGAGATCGTCGAGCAGCCCGACATCTCGACGTCGAGCAGCAGGTACTCGGAGAGAGCGCGCGGCGTGGTCAGCGTGCCGAGCTTCGCGCTGGCCGGCTGCTGCGGTGCGAGCCAGAGGGCGAGCCCGAGCAGCGCGTCGCGTGTCTGCTCGTCGACCGCCTGCACGATGGTCTGTTCGATGGCAGCCCATGCATCCGGCGCGTAGCGCGCGCTGAGCGCAGTCCGCACCGTCTGCGCGAGCGCGTCCAGCGCGGGGCCGTTCGCGGCGGCGGTCCAGCCGGCCGCCGTCACGAGCTGCAACAGGACGTCGATCCCGATCCCCAGGCGCCCGGCGAGCCGGAAGCACGCGGCGACGCGCGCGACGTGTCGGAGGAAGGTCGTATCGACCGCCGGGTCGGGATCGAGCTGGTCCGGCAGCGGCTTGGCGGGGTAGAGCGCGCCGACCAGCGTGGCCGTCGTCGCCGCCGGCCATTCGCCCAGCGCCGCGAGTGCCGGAGCGGCCGCGACGATCCCGGCCGCCGGGTCGGCGGCGGCGAGGAACGGGAGCAGCCCCGAGCCGAGCGTGCGTTCGAGCTGGGCCAGGATCGCGATCTCGACCAATGCGCCGATCCCCTGCGGCGTCCCGTCGGCCTTGATGCCGAAGCGAGTCGGCTGGGCGGCGATCAGTGCGAGCGCGTCGGCGCGCAGTCCCAACGGTTGTACGAGGACGACCCAGCGCGCCAGCGAGCGCAGCATCGCGTCGGCGTACGTCGTCGCGGTGGGCAGCGGTGGGACGAAGAACGCGTCGACGAAATCATCGCATCCGGCCGGGAGCGCCGCAGCGCGGGCCGCCAGATCGGCCACCGACGCGACGAGCTCAGGCCCGAGGCCGAGCTCGTTTGCGATCTGGGTGACGAGGTCGCGCCGCCGGCTCGCGCTGCTCGCGGCGAGCGTCGCGACGACTGCGTTCAGCACCGTTCCCATCACGCCGGAGAGGTCGGCCGAGGTCGACTTGACGGTTCCCTTGGGATCGACGATGCCCTTCGCGACGAGCACCGCCAGCACGTCGGCGGCGAAGGCCGGGCCGATCATTGCGCCGACGAACGAGTCGGCGGTCACCGGTACCTGTTGCTTTTGCGCGGCGGCCAGCACGGTACCGACCTGCGCCTCGAGCGCGGCGCGTACGGGCGCGAGCGCGGTGAGCGTGACCGCGCCGAGCGGCTTGACGAGCACGCCCCGCGCGGTCAGGATGCCGGCGGTCGTGAGCGCGGCGAAGGCGGCCGCGATCAGTGCGGCGCTGACGTCGCCGACGTCGCCCGGCGCACCGGGCAGCGCGGGTGGGCGAACCGTCGCCCGCAGCGTTGTGAGAAACGTCCCGAGCTGCGCCACATCGGCCGGCGTGCCGGCGTAGACGGGGTCTGCATCGGCTGCGGCGGTCGCCGTCGCGAACCAGGCGGCTTGCGCCGCGCTCAAGCCGGTTCGGCCGAACACGTCGGCGAGGTGCAACAGCGCGTCGATCTGCGCGGCGGTCGGCGCGGCCGCGACGCCGAGCAGCCCGATCAAGATCACGTAGTCGGAGATGTCGAGGCTCAGGGAGCCCGCGATGGCGACGTGGCGGGCGAACGCGGAGAGCGTCGGGACGGTCGCGGGTCCGCCCTGGGGCAGCACGGCCGTACCGAGCGCGCGCAGGTCGGCATCGCGCAACGCGAGCGACGCGCCGAGCCAACTCGTCACCGCGAGGGCGGCCGGGGTGGTCGCCGCCCAGTCGATCGTGACGGGAGTGTCCTTGAAGAGCGGATAGCGCTTGGGATCGGCGTCGGCGGGACGGTAGGGCCCGCTCGCGCCGCGGACCGCCGGCGCGTTGTAGAGGACGTCGAACGGTGCCGCCGAGACCGGACCGTTCCCGCGGCCACTCGTCTTCAGGTCGCCGAGCCAGGCGCAGATGGCGGTGATCGGGAGTCCGGTGCGCGTCGCCGCCGCGGCAATCCACGCGAGCACCGGCAACCCGGCGGCGGAGAGTGCATCGACGCCGCCGATCGTCTGCAGCGCCCAGTCCAGGTCCTCGAAGCTCCAGCCCAGGATCCGTCCCAGCCGCAGGAAGCGGTTCATGCGGTGCAGTGTCGCCGGTTCCGCGATCAGTTGACCGTCGGCATCGAGCCCTGCCGGCTTCTTTGCGCCGACGTTGACGTAGAAGCGCGCGGCCAGCCCGGTCGCCGGGTCGAGCTCCTGCGCGTTCAGTCCGAGCGTCAGCAGCCGAGTCAGGTCGGCCGGCGCGACGGCGGTCTGCTTGGCGAAGCGCGCGGTGTCCTTGAGCAGCGCGATGTCGGTGACGCCGTACAGTGCCGCCAGCGCGGCGAGCGCCGGCGCGTCGAACGTCGGCGGGACGGGGGTCGTGATGACGGCATACTGCTCGTTCGACAGACCGAGCGACTCGCGCGCCACCGCGAGCGTGGGTGCGCCGAAGTCGCGGTAGAGACCGGCGAGCGTCGCATGCTGCTCCGCGATCGTCTGGCGAATCGTCAGGAGCGGCGCGTTGAAGGGCAGCGCGAAGGGGAAGGTTCGGTTGGCGAGCTCCGGGGCGATCGGCGCGTCCTTCGGCTTCCCGAGCATCTGGCGCACCAGCGCTGCAAGCGTCTCGTTGACGATGCGCAGGTACGGCACCAAACCGGTCGTGTTCTCGCAGGTGAGCAGCGTCGTCGCCAGGTCGGGCCGCCGTCCGAACAGCCGCCAACCGGCGGCGATGCCGGAGTTCTTGACGTCGATGCGGTCGTGTGCAATACGCAGCAGATCGACCAGGAACGCGGCGGCGCCGAAGATCGAGCGGCATTCTTCGCACTCGCAATAGGTCGTGGCGCCGAAGAGGTCGGCGTAGCTGGGGAGCTTCGCGAGCAACGTGTCCATGTCGTCGACGCGCACGCTGCCGACGCGCAACGCGCGGGTAAACGACGACCCCGCGTTCGCGCGCAGGTTGGCCCACAGGTGCAACGTCTGCGCCGCGACGCGCTCGGCGTTCTGAATCGTGCGGGTCGACGCGCCGAGCGACGCGTGCTGCGCTTCGCGCGTCGCCGTCAGGGACGGATGCAGGACCGTGCTGAGCTCCTCCGGCCGGAGCTGCGCGATCGCGAAGGCCGAGTCGTACCCGGCCGCGAGCAGACGCTGCGCACCGTCGACCTCGGGGTGGAGGCGGACGACGCGCTGCAGCGCCTGCAAGTAGTCGACCGTCGCGCTCCGGTCGGCGCCGGTGGGCCAAGGGAGCTTGGCGACCTCGTCCGGGTCGTCGAACGGGAACGTCGCGAGCGCCGCCGTCGGGGAGTCGGCGTCGGAAAGTGCGGCCACAAGGCGCGCCACGGCTCCGGTCGAGGATCTAACCATGCATGCACACCCCTGGGCAGGGAACCAACTCTACCGGCTACGCGGTGGGCCTGATCCTGCGCCGCCGACCAGGGGCGCTCCTGCTTGATCTCCGAAGGCCGCACCATGCATGCGATCGTCGTCGAGCAGACCGGCGGACCCGAGGTCCTCACCTGGCAGGAGCGCCCGGAACCGAGGCCTGGTCCCGGCGAACTGACGATCCGCGTCACGGCCAGCGGCGTCAACTTCGCCGACATCCAACGGCGGCGCGGCGGCTACCGCGGCGGACCACCGCCGTTCGTGCCGGGCCTCGACTGCGTTGGAACGGTCCTCGCGCTCGGCGCGGGGGTGACGGAGTTCCGGGTTGGCGAGCGGGTCGCGGCCTTTCCCGAGGACGGCGGATACACCGAGATCGCGCGCGCGAAGACCGTTCTGACCTACGCGTTGCCGGACGGAGTCTCCGACGAGGCCGCCTCGGCCTCGACGATGCTCGTCACGGCGTACAATCTGCTGACGATGGTCGTGCGGCTGCAGCGCGGCGAGAGCGTCGCGATCAGCGCCGCCGCGGGCGGCGTCGGCACGATCGCGATCCAGATGGCGCGGGCGCTCGGCGCCGGCACGATCGTCGCGGTCGCCGGCGGCGCCGAGAAGGTCACCGTCGCGCGCGAGGCCGGCGCGGACGTGACGATCGACCATCGCGCCGACGACGTGCCGGCGCGCGTGAAGTCGGCGGTTGGCGAGGCCGGCGTCGACGTCGTCCTCGACTCCGTCGCGGGCCCGATGTTCGCCGCGCTGTTCCCGGTCCTCGCACCGTTTGGCCGCTACGCCGTCTACGGCATGGCGTCGGGCGAGCCGGGGCGCGTCGCCAGTAACGACCTGCACATGGCGAACCGCGCGGTGCTCGGGTACTCGACCGGCGGCTACCGTGCCGCGCGCCCGGCCGCGCTACGCCCCGGGATGCAGGCCGCGTTCGACCTCGTCGCGCGCGGTGCGGTGAAGGTACTCGTCGGCGCGAGCTATCCGCTGCGCGAGGCCGCCGAGGCGCAACGCTTCGTCGAGTCCCGCGCCAGCCACGGCAAGGTGCTGCTCATCCCTTGAGCGCCGCGGCGTAGAGCTGCGCGACGTGCAGCGCGTCGCGCTGGGCGCCGTGGGCGATCTGGTGTTTGCAGCTGAAGCCGTCGGCGACGACGTAGGTCTCCGCGCCGGCGGCGCGCACGGCCGGCAGCAGATCGCGTTCGGCCATGCGCATCGAGACCTCGTAGTGCTCGCGCTCGTAGCCGAACGTGCCGGCCATCCCGCAGCAGGACGACTCGATCGCGCTCGCGTCGAGGCCCGGGATCGCGCGCAGGGCGCGCAGCACCGCCGGCATCGCGCCGAACGCCTTCTGATGGCAGTGGCCGTGGACGACCGCCCGCCCCTCGAGCGGGCGCAGCGGCGGGTTCCAGCGCCCGGCGTCCAGCTCGGCGGCGATGAACTCCTCGAACAGCAGCGCGTGCTCGGCGACGAGGCGCGCCTCGTCGCTGGCGACGATCGCGACGAACTCGTCGCGTAGCGTCAACAAGCACGAGGGTTCGAGGCCGACGATCGGGACGCCGCGCCGCGCGTACGGCAGGAGGGCAGCGATGGTGCGCTCCGCCTCGGCGCGCGCGGCGTCGGTCAGCCCGGCGCCGAGGTAGGTGCGCCCGCAGCACAGCGGCCGCGACCCGTCGCTCGCCGCGGCGAACCGCACCGCGTAGCCGGCGGCGTTCAGCACGCGCAGCGCGGCGCGCACGACGTCGGGTTCGAACCAGCGGTTGAAGGTGTCGACGAACAGCACGACCTCGCCGGTCGGCACGCTCGTCGGCCCGGCGGCGTCCGCGTCGCGGAACGGCCGGGCGTGCCAGCGCGGCAGGGGGCGCCGCGCCGTGAAGCCGCTGGCGCGCTCGGTCAGCGCCGCTAGGCCCGGGATCGCGTCGCGCAGGTTCGCCAGGCGGCGCAGCGGTCCGGCCCGGTACGCGACCCGCGGCAGCGCGGCGACCAGCCGGCTGCGTAGCGGCGTGCCGTGCACCCGGCGATAGTGCGCCAGGAACTCGATCTTCATGCGCGCCAGGTCGACGCCGGCCGGGCACTCGCGCCGACAGGCCTTGCACGAGACGCACAGGTCCAGCGCGTCGTACAGCTCGCGCGAGCTCAGCGCCGCGGCGCCGAGCTGGCCGGTCAGCGCCAGCCGCAGCGCGTTCGCGCGGCCGCGGGTGACGTGGTGCTCGTCCTCGGTGACACGGAACGAGGGGCACATCGCGCCGCCGGCGTCCTTGCGGCAGGCGCCGTTGTTGTTGCACATCTCGGCCGCACCGGCGAAGCCGCCCCACGCCGACCAGTCAAGCACGGTGTCCAGCGGCAGCGGCGCGTAGCCGGGGCCGTAGCGGAAGTTCGTCCGGTCGTCCATCCGCGGCGCATCGACGATCTTGCCCGGGTTGAGCACATTGCCGGGATCGAAGGCCGCCTTGACCTCGCCGAACGCGGCGACGATCCGCGGCCCGAACATCTCGGCATGGAACTCCGAGCGCACGATCCCGTCGCCGTGCTCGCCGGAGTGCGCGCCCCCGTACGCGCGCACCAATGCGAAGGCCTCCTCGGCGATCGCGCGCAGCTTCCCGACGTCGGCGTCGCTTTTCATGTTGAGCACCGGCCGCACGTGCAGACAGCCGACCGAGGCGTGCGCGTACCACGTGCCGGTCGTCCCGTACTTGGTGAAGACCTCGGTCAGCGCGCCGGTGTACTCGGCCAAGTGCTCGAGCGGGACGGCGCAGTCCTCGATGATCGAGACGGGCTTCGCGTCGCCGCGCATCGAGGTCATGATGTTGAGGCCCTGCGCGCGCACGTCGAGCATCTCGGCCTGCTGCGCCGGATCGACCAGCGCGACAACGCCGCCGGCGAAGCCGAGGTCGGCCATGGTGTCCTCGAGCGCGGCGAGGCGTTCGCGCAGCGGCGCCGCTTCGTCACCGGTGAACTCGACCAGCAGCAGCGCATCGGGCTCGCCGCGGACGTACTTGGCCATCGTCGCGGCGAAGGCCGGGATCCCACGGGCCAGCTCGATCATCGTGCGGTCGACCAGCTCGACCGCGACCGGATCGAGCGCGACCAGCGCCTGCGTCGCGCGCATCGCGTCGGCGAAGCGCGGGAAATGGCAGACGCCCAGCGCCTTGTGCGCCGGCAGCGGTTGCAGCGCGAGTTCGACCTCGCGGAAGAGCGCCAGCGTCCCCTCGGAGCCGACCAGTAGCTTCGCCGCGTTGAACCTGCCGGTCGGCGCGATGCTCTGGATCGCGTAGCCCCCAACGTTGCGCAGCACCTTTGGGATGCGGGCGGCGATCTCGTCGGCCTCGCGCGCGGCGATCGCGCGCAGGCGGCCGATCAGCTCGGTGTAGCGCTCGGGGCCCGACGCGGCCGCGTCGACCTCGCCGAACCAGGCGCGCGTCCCGTCGGCGAGCAGCGCGTCGATGCCGCGCACGTTGTCGGCCATCAGCCCGTAGCGGATCGAGCGCGCGCCCGAGCTGTTGTTGGCGGTCATCCCGCCGATCGTGCAGCGGCTGGCCGTCGAGGGATCGACCGGGAAGAACAGGCCGTGCGGCCGCAGCGCGCGGTTGAGCACGTCGAGGACGATCCCCGGCTGTACGCGCGCGCGGCGGCCCGCGACGTCGAGCGCGACCAGCGCGTGCAGGGAGCGGCTGACGTCGACGATCAGCCCGCGGTTGACCGTCTGCCCGCACTGCGAGGTGCCGCCACCGCGCGCGGTGACTGGGACGCCCTCCTCGCGCGCGATCGTCAGGATCGCGTCGAGCTCGTCTACGCTGCCCGGCGCGACGACGCCCAGCGGCATCATCTGGTAGATCGACGCGTCGGTTGCGTACATCCCGCGCGTCGTGCGGTCGAACCAGACCTCGCCGCTGGTCGCGGCGCGCAGCCGCGACTCGAGCCGCCGGGCGAGGATCGGCTCGCGCGCGGACGCCGGCGCGCTCACCGTGCGCTAGACGGCGGCCAGGGCAGGTGCGGCGGCCGGCGCGGCGAGGTGTGCGAGCGCAGGCGTGACGCCGTCGCCGTGCGGAACGCCGGCCAGCTCGAGCCCCATCTGCACGCCGCACAGCGTTCCGGCCAGCATCAGGTCGTTGAACGAGCCGAGGTGGCCGATGCGGAAGACTTTCGCTTTGAGTTTGCCCAAGCCCGTGCCCAGCGACATGTCGAACCGCTCGAGGATCTGCGCGCGCAACGCGTCGGCATCGACGCCGGGCGGGACGACGATCGCGGTGAGCGTGTTCGAATACTCGCGCGGATCGAGGGCGAGGATCTCGAGCCCCCAGCCGCGCACGGCGCGGCGCGTCGCCTCGGCGTGGCGCGCGTGGCGCGCGAAGACCGCCGGCAGCGTCTCCTCGTGCAGCATGTGCAGCGCCTCGCGCAGACCGTAGAGCAGGTTCGTCGCCGGCGTGTACGGGAACCAGCCGTCGCGGTTGGCGGCGACGATCTCGTCCCAGGCCCAGTACGAGCGCGGCATCGTCGCCGACTTCGAGGCCGCCAGCGCCTTCTCGGAGACCGCGTTGAACGACAGGCCGGGCGGCAGCATCAGCCCCTTCTGCGAACCGCCGACCGTCACGTCGACGCCCCACTCGTCGTGCCGGTAATCGATCGAGGCCAGCGACGAGATGGTGTCGACCAAGAACAGCGCCGGATGACGCGCGCGGTCGATCGCCGCGCGCACCTCGCCGACCCGGCTAGTGACACCGGTCGAGGTTTCGTTGTGGACGATCGCGACCGCCTTGATCGCGTGCGCCTTGTCGGCGCCCAGCCGCTGCGCGAGCGCGTCGGGATCGGCACCGTGCCGCCAGTCGCCGGGGATGATCTCGACCACGAGTCCCAGCCGCGTTGCGAGCTTGCTCCACAACGTCGCGAACCAGCCGGTTTCGGCCATCAGCACGCGGTCGCCCGGCGAGAGCGTGTTGACCAGTGCCGCCTCCCACGCGCCGGTCCCCGACGACGGATAGATGACGACCGGCCCGTGCGTCGCAAAGACCGGCCGGATCAACTCCTGGACCTCCAGCGAGAGCTTCGCGAAGGTGGGGCCGCGATGATCGATCGTCGCACGATCGATCGCCCGCAGCACGCGCTCGGGGACGTTCGTCGGACCGGGGATCTGCAAGAAGTGGACGCCGCTGACGTGGGCCATGCGGCGGCCTTTCGACTGCGGCGGGGTGCCTTCCGCCGGGCGGCATGCGTCTCCGGCCGGCGGCAGGAGCACTTGCCTCGCCCACGTATACAATCGATCCCTTAGCCGGGAGGCGGAGATCGCATCCGCCTGATGCGGAGGGCGCGGTGTGGATTTCATCGAGCGGGTGCTTCACGTTGATCCCGACGGCGGCAGCGGCGTGCTGGAGGCGACGTATCTAGCCGTCGGGGTACTGTTCGTCGTCGCCGTCGCGTGCCGAAAGGCCGTCGCGGCCGCCGTGCGCCGTTGCGCGACCCTGCTGCGGCGGGGCGACTGAGATGGCGTGGTTTCCGCTCGGCCCCGACTTCACGTTCACGCCCAACGATTCGGCGCCATGGACGCGGCTCTCGCGGCGCAACGAAGGCGGCTCGCAGGCGACCGTCGACGCGATCGCCGTCGATCCGTCGCACTCGCCGGCGCAGACGATCTACGCGCTCTCCACGCCGTGGCCCGGCGGATCGAGCGCGCTGCGCACCGATGACGGCGGCGAGTCGTGGACGTCGATCGTCGACGATCTCGCCGCCGTGCGGTTTGAGGTGGTCGCGCCGACCGCGATCGCGCTGAACCCCGCGACGCCCGCGACGGTCTACCTCGGCTGGAGCGACGGCGGGTTCACGGTCTCGACGAACAAGGGCGAGCCTGGGACGTGGTCGGCGGTCACCTTCGTGGACGGGTCCATCACGCAGCTCCTCGTCGATCCGACGACCGCCAGCTCAGCCACGCCGACGATCTACGCGTGCACGTCGCAGGGTCTGTTCGTCTCGCAGACGGGCGGCGCGACGTGGACCAACATCACCGTCGACCAGCACGGCAACCCGTACGTCGACACGCTCGGCGGCGGCGGCGCGCCCGCGGCCGATTCGCTGATCGCCGACTTCAGCGGCTCGACACCGATCTTCTACGCCGCCCTGCGCGACAACGGCGTCGTCTACAGCACGAACCCGATCGCCGACGGCTGGACGAGCCTGTGCCTGATGAACATCGGGCTGCCGAACGTGACGACCAACAGCAACGTCACGATGGCGCGGCTCGGCCTGTGCCCGAACAACCCGAGCCGGCTGTACGCCTACTTCCTCTATCCGTACGTCGCCGACCAGTTCGACCAGGGGACGACCTACGCGATCTTCACGACCGACGCGCCGACGACGGCCTGGACGCAGGTCAACTGTCCGACGCTGCCCGGCGGGTACACGCAGGGCACCTACACGTTCTCGTTCGCGGTCTGCCCGAACTCGCCCGGTGACGGCGCCAACGACGTGCTGCTCTTCGGCGACGTCTCGGTCTACCGGTCGACCGACGCCGGCCGGAGCTGGACCGCGCCTGACGAGATCCTGCACGCGTGCATCCACACCTACGCGTTCGGGCCGCAGACGAACTCGTCGATCCCCGCGGTCTACGTCGGCTGCGACGGCGGGATCGGGGTCAGCACGAGCCTGGCCGATCCGACCGTCGCGCTGACGCTGCCCGCCAGCGGCTACGACGACGGCGCGACGTACGACGCCGACTCGTGGCTGTTCCAGAACCTCAACCACGGCCGCGTCGCATCGGGGCTGTTCTCCTACGCGAGCAGCGCGGCCGCGCCCGCTGTCGGCTACATCGCCTGCGGCGACACCGGCATCGCCGCGGCGACCGGGACGCCGGGTTGGCGCGGGATCTCCGGCGCGGATTCTTTCGCCGTCGCGACGAGCCCGGGCACGACCGGACTGACGGTCTGGTACGACGTCGGGTACAGCGGCGGGTTGACGCCCTACCCCGTCATCTGCGTCACCGACGACGGTCAGGCGGGCTCGCAGACCGGCGGCACCGTGAAGTTCGGGACGAACGAGGTCGAGCGCACGACCAGCTTCTTCACGGTCGACCCCAGCGGGCTGTGCCTAGCCGGACTGCAATCGTTTCCCTCGGTCGGCACGCTGCAGACCGCGATCACGACGACGGGTGTAAAGACCGTCACGCTCTCGTCGACAACCGGCCTCGTCGCCGGGTCGATCGTCGTCATCGACGCGGGCAAGAGCACGCAGGAGAGCGTCACGCTGACCGCCGTCAGCGGTTCGACCGTCAAGGCGAATTTCGCCGACACGCATACGGTCGGGGCGGCCGTGCAGCAGCAGCTCAGCTTCGTCGGCCGCATCGATCGTAGCGGGGCGGTGACCCAGCTCAGCCAGGACTTCCAAAATCTGCAGCCCAGCGCAATCGCGGTCTCGCCGGTGAATTCGAACCTCTACGTCTGCATGGTCTGGGACGAGAGCGAGGAGAACGCGGCGCTCTTCCAGACGACGAGCGGCGCGACGGCCAACGCCTCGACGGTCTGGACGCAGCTCGGGACGACCGTTCCGTTCGCATCGACGACGTTCGCGGCGATCGCCGCGGTCACGATCGACGCCGCGGGGACGATCTATGTCCTGCTCAGAACGCCGAACGCGACTACCGGCACGCCGCTGTACACCGTCGATGCGGGCGGGACGTGGACGGCCGTACCCTCGTCGGGCGCGCCGACCGAAGGTGGTTTCTCGCCGTGCGTCGCCGATCCGGTGACGCCGAACCTGCTCTATGCCGGCTACGATGCCGACGTCTATACGGTCTCGGTCTCCGGCGGCGCCGCGGTCTGGACCGCGATCACCGGGAACCTGCCCGGGCAGGCGGTGTACGACCTGTGGGTCGGCAACGTCGGCACGGCGGCGGCGCCGATCGTGCTCCTGCGCTGTGTCGTCGCCGGCCGCGGCGTCTACGAACAGAACGTCACCGCGAACGCCCCAGTGCCGGCCGCTGCGCTCTACATGCGCGCGCACGACCTCGACGTGAGCTGGTACCCGACGGTGCACGACGGCGAAGCGGATGTCTACGATCCCTCGCAACTGCTGTATCACTACATGAGCGCGGACATCAAAGTCGATCCCCAGGTCGAAGCGACGCCGCCCTACTTCGCGACCGATCCGGAGACGCCGCCGCCGATCTCGCACGTCGAGTTCAACCTGCTCTCCTCGAACGCGTCGAACCTGCCCGAGCAGGACAGCGCGAACGTCTACGTGCAGGTCAACAACCGGTCGACGACGCCGCAAGACGTCTGGGTGTGGGCGATCTTCTGTGCCGGCGCGGCGGGTGTCGCCGCGCTCAACGCCGATCCGCCGAACAACAACTTCGCCTTCTGGTCGCAGTTCCACGCGGACGGCACGATCGTGCCGAACCTACCCGCCGGCAGTCCGTGGACCTCGCTCGGCGCGCCGGTGCAGTTGACCGGCGTCGTCGCGGGCAGCTCGGAGGTTGCGTGGTGGAACTGGCAGATTCCCGTCGCGCAGGACGGCAACCACCACTGTCTGGTCGCGTTCGTCAACTGCGCGAACGCGCCGCTCTCCTCGACCAGCTACGACGTCGACGCGATCGTCGTCGGCAATCGTCAGGTCGCGCAGAAGAACCTCACCCTCGTCGCCGCGGGGGGGCCGATAGCGCCACCGAAAGGGCCGCGCCGGCCGCCGGCTCCGCCCGGCAAAATCGTGATACTCTTCAACAATCCGACCAGCCGGACGCGCGTCACGTCCTGGCACTTCGATCTGCGCGCGCTGGACGCGGCGATCTCGGCCCACGTCCGGGTGCCGGAACTCGTCGTGCGGCGGCCGTTCCCCGACTGCCTGCGTGAGTGCGAGTACGTCGAGTACCGGCGCGACGAGCGCGAACGCTTCCGGCACGTCGTGCGCGCGGTCGGCGGACGCCGGGCCACGATCGAGGACGTCGAGCTGCCGCCGTACGGCTCGCACGCGGTCGAGATCGAATTGAGCGACATCGCGGGCGCGCGCGGCACGGAGCAGCGTTTCCACGTGCAGCAGGTCGTCGACGACCGGGTGGTCGGCGGGAACCTCGTCATCATCGTCGGCGAGCCGGTCGCACGACCGATTCGCCGCCCGGAGCCCGAGGAGTACCACGAGCATCCACCGTCCGTCCAGCTCGCGCCGTGGATCGCGCGCCGCGTGAAGGCGCGTCAAGCGCTGCTCGGCCGCGCCTGATGACGACGCTAGGCCATGCACGTCCCTAGTTGCGAGCGGCGGCTGTGGCGGTTGGCGGAGTGGCGCGCGCGGCGAGCAGGCCATTCTGATAGATGCGCAGTTGCGCGGTGGCGGCGTCGAGCAGCGGCGCGTCGACGCCGAAGCGCCGCGCACGCGCGGCGAGATCGCCCAGGATCTGCTCGACCTCGACCGGACGTCCGGCTCGCAGATCGCGATACATCGAGGATGCGCGCGGCGAGCCGCGCTCCGTCAGGGCGGCCTTTGCGCGGGTCACGGCGTCGTCGCGCAGCGACACGCCGGCAGCCGCGGCCGTCGCCGTGGACTCCGCCAGCAGCCGCAGTGCCAGCGCCGCGCCGTCCGGCACTGCTTCGATCTCGCCGACGGTGCCGCGCAAGAGACAGGTGATCGCGCCCAGCGAGGCGAGCAGCACCCATTTCTCCCACATCTCCAGCAGGATGTCGGTCGAAAGGCGATTCTCGAAGCCGGCTCCGTGCAGCACCGCGTCGAGCGCGCGCACGCGCGGTGTGGTCGTCCCATCCCGTTCGCCGTAGATCAGTGTATGCAGATCGGGATCGACCTGCACGATGCGACCCTCGTCGTCGAGCGTGGTCGCGACGTAGCAAACGCCGCCAAGCACGGGCTGCTCGCCGAACCGCTGCACGAGCAGATCGATGTGCCGCATCCCGTTGAGGAACGGGACGATCAGCGTATCGCCGCCGATGGCCGGCGCCAGGTCGTCGAGTACGCTCTCGAGGGCGAATGCTTTGACACCGAGCAGCACGACGTCGAAGGACGCGTCGAGCTCTGCGGCAGTCACGAGCTGAGGCGTCACCGTCAGATCGCCGAGTGGGCTGACGATCCGCAGTCCCGCGCGGCGCAACTCCTCGGCGCGGCGCGGACGGACGAGGAACGTGACGTCGCGGCCCGCCTGCGCTAAGTGGGCTCCGAAAAAGCCGCCGGTCGCGCCGGCGCCGACGACGAGGATGCGCTGTCCCATGCTTGCACCAGCGTAGCGCATCGATTACGATCAGTCTAGACGTGTCGACGCAGCAGAAGTTGCCCTCGGCGTTCGAGCGGTTCCGGGTGCTGCACGACGGCCCGGACGCGTTCATCATGCCGAATGCCTGGGACGGTGCGTCGGCGGTGCTCTTGAAGCGCGCGGGATTCCTGGCGCTCGGCACGACGTCGTTCGGCATCGCGCTCGCCCTCGGCCGTCAGGACGGCCGTCGTGCGGTCTCGCGTGACGAGGCGATCGCCAACGGCGTGCTGTTGTCGCGCCTCACCGATCTGCCGGTGAACGGCGACCTCGAAGACGGTTTCGGGCCCAGTCCGCGAGACTGCGCCGACGCCGTGCGGGTCGCGATCGCGGCCGGTCTCGCCGGCCTGGGCATCGAGGATACGACCGCCGACCCTGCGCACCCGATCCACGACTTCGACGACGCGGTCGCGCGTATGCGCGCTGCCGCGACGGCCGCGCGGGGGCGGATCGTGCTCACCGGGCGCACGGACAACTATCTCAACGGCCGCCCCGATCTCGACGACACGATCCGGCGGCTGGTCGCGTTCGCGGAGGTCGGCGCCGACGTGCTGTATGCGCCGGCGTTGCCGGACGTCGATGCGATCGGCGCGGTGGTACGCGCCGTCGCCCCAAAGCCCGTGAACGTGCTGATCGGTCCGAGCCGCGGGACTGCCACGCTCGCCGAGCTCACTGCCCTCGGCGTGCGCCGCGTCAGCATCGGTGGCGCGCTCTATCGCTGCGCGATGACCGGGCTCGTCGAGGCCGCGAGCCGGCTGCGCGACGGCGACTTCAGTGCAGTGAGGCGGGCGATTGGGGGGAACGAGATCGCAGCGCTGCTGCCGCCGCCGGCACCAGGTTGAGGGCGAGCGCGCCAATGATCAGGGCCATGCCGACCAGTTCGGCGTGGTTGGGGATCTCGTGCAGTTGCAGGGCCGCACATCCGACGCCGATGACCGGCGTGGCGAGCGAGGCGAGGCCGGCGACGCCGGCCGGCAGGCGCGCGATGACGTACAGCCACATCGTCCACGCGATCCCCTGCGCCAGTCCGAGGTAGACGATCGCGCCGATGAAGGAGCCCGTCCAGCGCACGTGTTCGGGGAAGAAGAACGAGAGCACGAACATCGGGATGAAGCCCCACAGCGTTTGCCAGGCCGTCAGCGGAAGCAGCTCGAGCCGGTCGCGGAGTTGTAGCCGCCGCGCCCACACGACGCTCGCGCCCCAGGCGACGCCGGCCAGCACGGCCAGCACGTCGCCGACCGCCGTCCCGGCGTTGAACGGCGCGGCGACGAAACCCAAGCCGACCCCGGCGAGCGCCAACGCGCACCAGCGGATGCCGTCGATCCGCTCGTGCAGGAACGGCCAGGCGAAGAGCGTCGCCCAGAACGGCATCGTGTAGGCCAGGACGGCGACCTTGCCCGCGCCGCCCAGCGAGACCGCGACCGTCTGGAAGAGCGTGAACGCCGCGGTCTGCAACAGGCCGAGCACGAGCGTCGGGACGAACGGCGTCGGACGCAGTTGCCGGCGAATCGCGATCACCGCGAGCAGCGAGGCGGCGCCGATCGCGGTGCGCAGCGTCGCGACCAAGAGCGGCGAGCCGTCCAGGGTGGCGACGCGGATGACGACCCAGTTGTAGCCCCAGATCAGGGACAGCCCCGCCATCACGACATAGGCGTCGCGCTCCTGCGAGCGCTCGGTCATCGCGTTGCGGTAGCCGAGCGGAGCGGCGCGATCACGCCCTCCGCAAAGCGCTCCATCTCCTCGGCTTGCGGGCTGCACTGCAAGAGCAGCAGGTCGACGCCGGCCGCCTCGAAAGCGGCGACCCGTTCGCGGACGACATCGGGCGTTCCGACCAGACCGCTGCGCAGCCCGCGGTTAGAGACGCTGTACTCCTGCAGCGCGATGGTCGTCTCGAGCTGCGTCCCGCTCAACCACTGCTGGAAGTTGGCGAAGCCGGCGGCGCTGGCGCGCACGTCGGTGATCCGGGCCAGTTCGCGTTCCGCCTGCTCTCGAGTGTCGCGCACGATGGTGAAGCCGGCGACGCCGAACTGCATCGGCCCCAGGCCCAGGCGCACGCGGCGCGCACGCAGGTCGGCGATCTTCTCGGCGACTCGCTCCGGCGGATCGCCGTGCATCACGTACGCGTCGCACTTCGTCGCGATCAGCTCTTTGGCGGCCTCGGATTCGCCGCCGGCGTAGATCGTCGGCCGCGGGCGAGTGATCGGCTTGGGTTCCAGCACGGTGTCCTCGACCGAGTAGTAGCGGCCCTGGTAGCTGAAGCGCGGCTGCGTCCAGACGCCGTCGAGGACGTCGAGCCACTCGGCGGTGCGTGCATAGCGGTCGTCGTGCTGCTCGAAGCGCACCCCGTACATGCGCGCTTCATCCTGCCACCACGACGAGACGACGTTGAGCGAGAGCCGGCCGCCGCCGCCGATGCCGTCGATCGTCGCGGCCTGCTTCGCCAGCAGCGCCGGCAGGTGAAAGGTCGGGCGCACCGCGACCATCAGCTCGAGGCGCTGCGTCACCGCGGTCAACGCGGCGGCGGTCGACCACGCGTCGAGCGAGGGTGCGTCGACCCCCTTGATGTCGTTGAGGTTCAGCTCGGCGACCAGCGAGAGATCGTAGCCGATCTGCTCGGAGCGCCGCGCCAGCGCCGCGACCTCGTCCCAGCTCGCTCGCATCCCCTCGTCCTCGACGTTGCGCAACCAGCCGCCGAAAACGGGCATCCAGTAGCCGAAGCGCATCAGCGCACGCCCGCCGGGACGCCGCCGCGCGCACGTGCTTCGAGCCAATCTCCCAAGCGTTCCCACGGATCGAAGCCGATCGTTTCGACCGGATTGGCGACGAAGTTCGAGAGCGCGTTGATGTCGTAGTAGAGGCGCTCGCCGGTGCGCTCGTCGACCAGGAACTCGACGCCACCGATCTCGATCCCGGCCGCGCGCGCGATGCGCTCGACCTCGGCGATCGCCTCCGGCGGCGGCTCCGCCCGCACCGCGCTCACCGTCGGTGCCGGTTCGGTCAGACAGACCTCGCCGATGGCGACCGGGGTGCGACAGATGTCCGCCGGGCACAGATCGAAGGTCTCACCGCTGGTCGTCACGTCGATCGCGTAGAGGTAGCGGCCGTCGAGCACCTCGACCCGGGTGATCTTCGCGTCGCGCTTGGGGATCAGCTCCTGCACCAAACCGACGCCGTCGGGTCCGAGCGCGAGCGCGCCCGACGCCGCGAGTTCGGCCAGCAGCTCGGGCGTATCGACGCGCACGACGCCCGCGCCGCGGCCGCCGGTGTTCGGCTTGACGACGATCGGGAAGCGCAGCGCACGCGCCGCGAGCGACAACTGGTCGGCACGGTGGACGACGCGCGTGCGCGGCGCGCCCAGCCCGAGCGAGGCGAGCAGCGCGAGCTGCTTGGCCTTCGAGATCTCGTAACCGTACGCGCGCGCGCCGTTGATGACCGGGATGCCGCGCAGCTCGAGGTCGTGCAGCAGGTCGGCCGTGTAGGCGATCGCGTCGCCGTGGCCGCGCGTGTACGCCGAGGCGCTCATCCGGTTGAAGACGATCGTGTTCGGGCCGAACTCGGGCGCGCCGGGATCGAGGACGTGCTCGTTCGCCAGGACGCGGCGCGAGGGGAGACCTCGCCGCTCGAGCTCGGCGAACAGCCGCTCGAACCACTGCGGGTGCTCGTAGTAGACGGCGATCGTCGCCGGCGCGTCGGGGCCCATCCCGCCCCTCGACCGCGCCGGCGACGCCGGGGGTTGCCCGCTCATCGGGCGCGCGCGAAAAGATCGAGGTGCGCCGCGGTCAACTGCTGGTAGCGGGTGAAGGCGATCGCGTAGGCCGCCGCGGCGGCGCGGTCGGGCTGGGTCGGCTCGTCGTAGCCCACCGCGCGGGCGACGCCGGCGGCGTCGGCGACCAGTCCGATCGCCTGCGCGGCGAGCAGCGCGGCGCCGAACGCCGAAGCTTCCTGCTGGTGCGGCTGCACCGCCGGCAGACCGAAGACGTCGGCCAGCAGGCTGCGCACCAGCGGCGCCTTCGTCAGCCCGCCGCTGAGCAGCAGCCGTTGCGCCGGGCCGACGATCTGGCGCAGCACTTCGTAGACCGCGTACACGCCGAAGACGACGCCCTCGAACCCGGCCCGCAGCATCGCGCGCCGATCGTGGGCGAGGTCCAGTCCGTCGAACGAACCGCGCAGCGAGCTGTTCCAGTACGGCGCGCGTTCGCCGGCGAAGAACGGCAGCACCGTCAGACCGTCGGCACCGGGCGCGACCTGGTTCGCCAGTGCGACCGCGTGCGCGAAGCGCTCGTCCTGCGCGACCTCGCCGAGCAGCAGCGCGAAGATCCAGTCGAGCGAGGCACCCGCCGAGCTGGTCGGGCCGCCGACGACGTACTGCGTGTCGTCGGCGCAGTAGCAGAACGTGCGGCACTGCTGGTCGAGGATCGGAGCGCCGGTGAGCACGCGCACTGCGCCCGAGGTGCCTAGGGTGAGCGCGAGGTTGGCACCGCTCGCGCCGACGCCGATGTTCGCCAGCGGTCCGTCGGCGGAGGCCAGCACGACGGCGGTCTCGCCGCCGAGACCGAGTTCGCGCGCGACCGCCGGACGAAACGTCCGCAGCGCCGTCGAGGGCGGCGCCGGCGTCGAGAGACGGTCCGCTGCAACGTTCGCGCAGGCCAGCGCGGCGGGATCCCACGCGCGCGTGCGGACATCGAACAGCCCGGTCGCCGAGGCGATGCCGTGATCGACCAGCCATGCGCCCGTCCAGCGGAAGACGACGAGCTCCTTGAGGCCGACGAAGCGCCGCGTGCGCGCGACCAACGCCGGCTCGTGCTCGGCCAGCCAACGCAATTTCGCGACCGGCAGCATCGGGTGCATCGGGGCACCGGTCGCGGCGTAGAGTGTCGCGGCGGTACCGTCGGCGCGCCAGCCGTCGGCGATCGCGTGCGCCCGCCGGTCGAGCCAGGTGATCGCGCGCGAGAGCGGCTCGCCTGCCTCGTCGACGCACAGCACGCCGTGCATGGCGCTCGAGAAGCCGATCGCGGCGACCTCGCTGCCGCGCATGCGCACGTCGGAGAGGACGCTGGCCAGCACGTGCATCGTCGCGCGGTAGACCGCGTCGGCATCCTGCTCGACGAAGTCCGGTTGCGGGGTCTCGAGACCGTAGAACTCCGAGCCGCTCGCGATCTCGCGGCCGTCCGCGGTGACGCCCAGGACCTTGACGGCGCTGGTGCCGAGGTCGATCCCGACGACCGCGGGCGGCGCGGCGTGCACTACGCCGGTTCGCGGATCGGCTCGATGCGCCCGAGCAGCCACACGTAGGAGGCGATACCGACGACCAGGATCAGCGCGGCGGTGATCAGCGCGGCGTTGAACGAGCCCGTGCTCGCGACGATCAACCCGGTGACCGTCGGGGCGAAGAAGCCCGAGAGGTTGCCGAACAGGTTCATGATCCCGCCGACCTTCGCGGTCGAGTTGCGCGGCGCGATCAAACCCGGGATCGACCAGGCGACCGGGGCGTGGAACGCGATCCCCGCCGTCGCGAGCGTGATCCAGAACAACGCGACGTGGATGTCCTTCGTGTACGCGGCGCCGATGACCGCGAAGCCGATGACGAGTCCCACGATGAGGACGGTCTTGCGCACGCGGTTCGCGTCGGCGCCGCGCTGGATCAGGAAGTCGACCAGCCAGCCGCCGACGACCAGGTCGCTGATCGTCGCGGTCCCCCACACCAGCAGCGCGTCGAGTCCCGCGCTCAAGATGTTGACGCCGAAGGTCGTGGTCAAGTAGCCCGGCAGCCACGTCAGCAGCAGCGCGAAGAGATAGTCGTAGGCGGTGAAGCCGATCGTCAACCCCCAGACTTTCGGCTGCGAGAGGAGATAGGGCAGGTTCGCGCCGCGTGCGCGCTCGGCCGTCGGCGTCTCCGGCTCGCCGCCGCCGGCGCGGATGAACTCCGCCTCGGCGTGCGTCAGCCGCTTGTCTTCGCTCGGATTGCGATAGAAGGCATAGAAGATCAGGAAGAAGACGAAGCTGAGCACGCTGGTCGACCAGAACATCCCACGCCAGCCGAAGCGCAACATCAGATAGCCGGCGAACAGTACGCCGATCCCGCTCGAGAGCTTGGCGGCGGCGTCGAACAGCGAGGTCGCCAGACCGCGCTCGTTGCGCGGGAACCAATAGCCGACGGCCTTCGCGTTGGCTGGGAACGTCGGCGCTTCGGCGATCCCGAGAAACGAGCGCGCGGCGAAGATCGCCGCGAAGTTGGGCGCGAGCGCCGTCAGCGCCGAGGCCAGGCTCCACAAGAACGCGCCGATCCGTGAGAGTGTCTTGACGCCGAAGCGGTCGAGCGCGACGCCGATCGGAATCTGCGCGAGCGCGTAGATCCAGAAGAAGGCGCCGCTGAGCAACCCGAACTCCGCCGGTCCCAGGCCAAGGTCTTCGTGCAACGGCTTCTGCGCGACGCTGAGCGCGCTGCGGTCGATGTAGTTGACCAGGACTCCGAAGCCGAGGATCAGGGCGATCCCCCAACGGAGGTTTGTCACGCGCTCGGCGGGTGCGATGATGCTGCGTTGCATGACCCTCGTCTCCCCTCTGCAAGGCGGCGCTCGGCCCGGCCCTCTACGCCGCGAGGTTCGAAGAACCATCGGGGCAGATGCCGAAATCAACAAAGAATGAAACGCACGCCGCCGTGGGTGTGGATCGTCGCCATCGGCTGTCCGCTCGCGGCCCTGGTTCTCTGGTTCGCGCTGCGCCCGGCGAGCGTCCCCGCGCGTGCCCGGCCGGCGCGTCCGGACGCCCAGCCCGAACCCGCGCCGGCCGAGCCGAGAGCGGCGGAGCCACCGGCCGTTCCCTTGTTCGGGCCGCCGCCCCATCGGCCGACGGAGCCCGCCGCGCCGGCCGAACTGGTCCGCTCGGCCCCCGAGCCGATCCCGGCCTTCATCGCCGAGGCCGCCGACCCGGCGGCGCAGATCGTGCGCGGCGCCGGCGCGAACGCGTTCGTCATCGGCTTCTACTCGGACGGGACGATCCGGTTCGTCGAGCCCGACGGCGGACGCTACTCCGGGAAGGCCGAGAGCGCGCGCGCACGGATGCGCGAGGTCGGCGGGACGCGCGCCTTCACCGTGCAGATCGGCGTCGGCGCGGACGGTGGTCTGCAAGCGACGTTCACCGGCGGAAATCACGACGCCGAAACCCTTGCCCTCGTTCCGCTCGTCGGATGGAGCATCGCATGAACGTGCTCGATCGTCTGGACACCACCCTGCGCGTCGTGGGTGGTGCCCGCCTCGAAGGGAGCGTCGAGGTCCAGGGCGCCAAGAACGCTGCGCTCCCGATCATGGCCGCCGCGCTGCTCGCGCGCGGGAAAGTCACCCTGCGCCGCATCCCGCGGATCACCGACGTCTCGGTGATGTGGTCGCTCTTGGAGGCGCTCGGCGCGCGGCTCTCGCTCGAGGACCGCAACACGATCACGATCGATGCCTCGAACGTCAGCAAGTATCGTGCACCGTACACACTGGTGCGCAAGCTGGCCGCCTCGTTCGACCTGTGCGGGCCGCTGTTGGGCCGTTTCGGCCGGGCCGAGGTCCCGCTTCCGGGCGGCTGCGTCTTGGGGACGCGGGCGACCGACATGCACGAACAGGCCTTCCGCGCCCTCGACGCCGACGTCTCGGTCGCCCACGGCTACCTGATCGCCAGCGCTCGCGGCGCCCGGCTGCGCGGGGGCGATATCGAGTTCCGGACGCCCTCGGTCGGGGCGACGAAGAACGCGATGCTGGCCGCGGTGACCGCCGACGGTCCGACGATCGTGCGCAACGCGGCGATGGAGCCGGAGGTCGTCGACCTGGCGCACTTCCTGATCGCGATGGGGGCCAAGATCACCGGCATGGGCGGCGACACCCTGCGCATCGACGGCGTGCGCGAGCTGCACGGGGTCGAGTACGAAATCATCCCCGACCGCATCACGACCGGGACGCTGCTGCTCGCCGGCGCGATCACCCGCGGTGACGTGACGGTCCGCGGGACGCGCCCCGACGATCTGGCGGCGTTGCAGTTCGCGCTCGGCGAATGCGGCGTGAAGGTCACCTCCGGCGACGACTGGGTGCGCGCGCAAGGGCTGGCCATCAAGGGCGGGACCGACGTCGTCACCGCGCCGCATCCCGGCTTCGCGACCGACCTGCAGCCGCAGATGCTGACCTTCCTGTGCACGACCCCCGGGGTCAGCGTCGTCGAGGAGTCGATCTTCAACGCGCGCTTCTCCTACGTCAACGAGCTGGTTCGCATGGGCGCCGACGTGCGCGTCGCGATGGACAACAATACCGCGCTGGTCAAAGGTGTCTCGCAGCTCTCCGGCGCGCCGGTCGAGGCCCCCGACATCCGCGCCGGGGCCGCCCTGGTGCTGGCCGGTCTGGCCGCCTCGGGCGAGACCGAGATCATCGGCTTGGAGTACATCGACCGCGGCTACGAGCGGCTGGAGGAGATGCTCTCCTCGCTGGGCGGCCAGGTCCAGCGAGCCAGCGGCATCATCCCCTTCGCCGAGCCGCCGGGGGTCTTCGAAACCGCCGAGTACCCCAGCGTCTGAGGGCGAGGGCTCGGCCCCTCCGCCGTGCTCGGGGCTGAGGAATCCCCGGCCGGGGGCCGAAAGCCACGAAGCCGTTTCACCAAGCAAACGACGCCGATTTCCCTCGTCATAGGGGCGGCGCAGTCCGGGAGTTCTGTCATCGACATCGGGATCGATCTGGGGACCGCCAACGTCCTCGTCTACGTTAGAGGCAAGGGTATCGTCTTACGCGAGCCGTCCGTCGTCGCCAAGGACGTCCGCACCAACAAGACGCTGGCCGTCGGGGAAGAGGCTCGGCTGATGCTCGGCAAGACGCCGAGCAACATCCAGGCGATTCGGCCGCTGCGCGACGGGGTCATCGCCGACTTCGAGGTGACCGAAGCGATGCTCGGCTACTTCATCAAGAAGGTCACCCGCCAGCGCTCGTTCTTCGCGACGCTGTTCCGGCCGAAGCCCTCGGTCGTGATCTGCGTCCCGGCCGAGATCACCTCGGTCGAGGAGCGCGCCGTGCGCGACGCGGCCAAGCTGGCCGGCGCGAAGTCGGTCGACATCATCGAGGAGCCGATGGCCGCCGCGATCGGCGCCGGTCTGCCGATCGATGGGCCGTCGGGCAACATGGTGGTCGACATCGGCGGCGGAACGACCGACGTCGCGGTGATCTCGCTGGGCGGGATCGTCGTCTCGCAGTCGATCCGGGTCGCGGGCAACAAGCTCGACGAAGCGATCATCCGCCACATCCGGCGCGTCTACAATCTGATGATCGGCGAGCGCACCGCCGAGGAGATCAAGATCAAGATCGGTTCGGCGTTCCGGCTCGATCAGGAATTGGCGATGGAGATCCGCGGGCGCGATTTGATCAACGGTCTGCCCAAGACGGTCAAGATCACCTCCGAGGAAGTTCGCGAAGCGCTCTCCGAGCCGGTCCAAGCGATCGTTGAAGCGGTCAAGGCCGTGCTCGAGAAGACCCCGCCGGAGCTGGCCGCCGACATCATCGACCGCGGCGTCATCCTGACCGGCGGCGGCGCGTTGTTGCGCGGGCTCGACACGTTGCTCGGTGAGGTCACCGGAATCCCGGTCATCGTCGCCGAGGATCCGATGTCGTGCGTCGCGATCGGAACCGGAAAGCGGGCCGGCTTCCACCACAACTCCCGGGGTGATTGATGCCCCTGGGCGCCCGCTCCGGTAGGATCTGCCGCTCGACGTTGGCGTTCGTCGCTAGCGTCGCCGTGCTCGGCGCGTCGCCGGCCCCAACCGCGGCCCCCTCGCAGTCGCCGCAGGCCAGCGCCGCCGGCGGTATCACCGGCGCGCCCGGGCTCACCACGAGCGACTACAAGATCGAGACCGACGAGACGCACTGGAACTTCAACACCGGTGCGTTCACGATGCCGCACCGGGTGAAGTTCTTTCGCCCCGGTACCGACGCGATCGGTGACAAGGCGAGCGGGAACTCCAAGCAAGGCACGGTGACGCTGACCGGAAACGTCGTGGTCCACGACAGCGGCGCGGCGCCCGAAGCCGATGCCGAGAAGGCCTACCGTGGCAACGGTCCGGCGACGTTGACCTGCGACGAGCTGCAGATCGATTCGAAGCAGAAGGTCTATACCGCGATCGGCCACGTCCACTTCGAGCAGGGTACGCGCCACGGCGTCGCCGACAAGGGGATCCTCGACCGCGGCACGGGCGTGCTGCATCTCGAAGGCAGCGTCGTGCTGCACGACGGCGACTCGTCGTTGGCGGCCAAGGTCGTCGACTACAACCTCAACACGAAGGACGTCGACGTGACCGGCGCGCCGGTGGTCATCATGCAGCCGGTGCCGACGCACGCGCCGCAGGCCGCCACGCCGAAGCCCAAACCCAAGAAAAAGCACTTCCCCTTCTGACCGCGATGCTCGGCTTGTTCGACACCGGCGAGGGAGGGAGGACGGTTCGCCAGCCGCTCGCGGCGCGGATGCGGCCGCGCACGCTCGAGGAGTTCGTCGGCCAGGACCAAGTCGTCGGGCCGGGCCGCGCGTTGCGCCGCGCGATCGAGGGCGACGAGATCCCCTCGATGATCCTGTGGGGGCCGCCCGGGACGGGCAAGACGACGCTCGCGCGGATCATCGCGAACATGACCGGCGCGCACTTCGCGGGGCTCTCCGCCGTCAGCGCGGGTGTGCAGGATCTGCGCCGCGTCGTCGCCGACGCGCAGAAGCTGCGCGCCGCCGGCAAGCGCACCGTGCTGTTCATCGACGAGATCCATCGTTTCAACAAGGCGCAACAAGATGCGGTGCTGCCGTACGTCGAGGACGGAACGGTCACCTTGATCGGCGCGACGACCGAGAACCCGTCGTTCGAGGTCAACGCCGCGCTGCTCTCGCGCTCGCGCGTGTTCGTGCTGCGCGCGCTCACCGACGCGGACGTGCGGATCCTCGTCGAGCGCGCGCTCCATGATACCGAACGCGGTTTGGGCGCCGCGCACGTCAAACTGACCGACGATGCGCTCGACGCGCTGGTGGGGCTCGCCAACGGTGACGCGCGCGTCGCACTGAACACGCTCGAGTTCGCCGCCGCCGCCGCGCCGCGCGCCGACGACGGAACGCGCACGGTCGACGTGCAGACGATCGCCGATGCCCTGCAGCGCCGCGCCGCGACCTACGACAAGGGCGGTGACGCCCACTACGACACGATCAGCGCCTTCATCAAGACGGTGCGCGGCAGCGATCCCGACGCCGCGGTCTACTGGCTGATGCGGATGATCGACGCCGGCGAGGACCCGCTGTTCATCGCGCGCCGGCTGGTCATCCTCGCCAGCGAAGACATCGGCCTGGCCGATCCGCAAGCGCTGCCGCTGGCGATCGCCGCGCAACAGGCGGTCCACTTCGTCGGCCTGCCCGAGGCGAAGTACCCGCTCGCACAGGCGACGCTGTACCTGGCGACGGCGCCGAAGTCGAACAGCGTCGGACGGGCGTTCGGCGCCGCGGAGTCCGACGTGCAGGGCTCGCGCAACGACCCCGTCCCGCTGCACTTGCGCAACGCGCCGACCAACGTGATGCGCCAGCTCGGCTACGGCGAGGGCTACCGCTACGCGCACGACGACTACGCCGCGATGGACGCGCAGGGCGATCTCCCGCCGGCGCAGCCGCTGCAGTCGAATCTGCCCGAAGCGCTGGCGGGGCGGCAGTACTTCCGGCCCGGCAAGCAAGGCGCGGAGGCGCGGCTGCGGGCGTGGCTCGACCAGCGCCGCGGTCCCGTGCACGACGAGCCCGATCCGTTCGCCGACGAGGACGCGTAGGATGGCCCGCATCTATCTCGACCACGCCGCGACGACCACCGTGCGGCCCGAGGTCGTCGCGGCGATGGTCCCGCTGCTCGGCGCCGGGTACAATCCGAGCTCGCTGCACGCGGAGGGGCGCGCGGCGCGCGAAGCCGTCGACGCGGCGCGCGCGACCGTCGCCGACCTGCTCGGCGCATCGCCGCGCGAGATCGTCTTCACCGCGAGCGGCTCGGAGGCCGACACGTTGGCGATCGTGGGGACGGCGCGCGCGCTGCGCGACCGCGGCCGGCACGTCGTGACCTCGGCGATCGAGCACCCGGCCGTCTTGCAGGCGGTCGACCTGCTCGAGCGCGAGGGCTGGTCGGTGACGCGACTGCCGGTCGACCGTCGTGGGCTGGTCGACCCGCACGTCTTCGCCGCCGCGTTGACGCCCGACACGACGCTGGCGACGATCGCGCTGGCCAACAACGAGATCGGTGTCGTCGAACCGGTCGCCGAACTGGCCGCGCTGGCGCGGACCCGCGGCGTGCGCTTTCACACCGACGCGATCCAGGTGCCGGGGTGGCTCCCGCTCGACGTGCGGTCGTTGGGCATCGACCTGCTCGCGCTCTCGGCGCACAAGTTTGGCGGGCCCATGGGCGTCGGCGCCCTCTACGTGCGGGCCGGCACGCCGGTCGAGCCGCAGATCCTCGGCGGCAGTCAGGAGCACGGGCTGCGCGCCGGGACCGAGAACGTCGCCGGGATCGTCGGCTTCGCCCGCGCGCTCGCGCTGGCGGAGGCCGAGCGTGCTGAGGGCGCGCCGCGCGTCGCCGCGCTGCGCGACCGGCTCGAGGCCGGCATCCGGGCCACCATCCCCGACGTCCTGATCAACGGCGCCGGCGCGCCCCGCCTGCCCGGGATCCTCTCGGTCGCCTTCGCCGACGCTCCCTCGGAGGCGCTGCTCATCCGGCTCGATCTCGACGGCATCGCCGCCTCGGTCGGGAGCGCGTGCGCCGCCGGGTCGCTCGAACCGAGCCACGTCGCCGCGGCGCTTGGTCTCGACGCGCGGCACCTTTCGGGGGTAATTCGCTTCTCGCTGGGGCGGGCGACGACGGGTTCGGAGGTCGAAGAGGTGCTCGCCCGCTTGCCAGCCTTGGTAGCGGGCATTCGTTCCCCTCTTATCGTGTAAGGGAGACCAAATGTGGGAAACCAGCGAGGGTGGCTCTAGCGAGCACTCGGAGGATCGGTTTTGAGCTCGGGGATCGACGGTGCATTTATCCGCGACGTCCTGGTCGGCATCGGCGTCCTGTTGGTGGGGATCGGCTTCCTCGTGGTCTGTCTCGCGGGGGCACGGCTCGTGCGCCGTTTGAACGGCACGCTGGATGAAGTCGATCGTCAGATCGAAGCATTCTCAGGCCCCTTGGTCGAGACGCTCAGCCACGTCGGTGGTATCGCCGACAGCGCCGACGCGGCCGTCGCGAAGCTCACCGGCGTGGTCGGCACGCTCGAGAACGTCGCGGGCGGCGTCGGGAACATCGCGAAGCTCGGCACGGACGCCGTCGCCCCCGCCGTGGTCAACCTCGGGGCGATCCTGGCCGGTCTCACGGCGGGGCTCCGGCGGCTGGTCATCGGCCGGTCGCGCGCCGCAACCGACGGGGAAGGCGCGTTCCGTGGCTGACCAGCGCGGTGGCCCGGGCTTCGTCACCGGATTGGCGATCGGCGCGCTGGCCGGCGCTGCGCTGGCCATGGTCCTCGCCCCGCAGACGGGTGAGGACACCCGCGACCTGCTCGTCGCCAAAGCCCGCGAGGCCGGCGAACGCGCCCGAGACACGGCCGATGACGCGAGCGACTTGTTGGCCCGCGGCCGGCGGGTCGTCGCCGAGGCACGAGCCCGCATCGACGACGCGGTCGCCGAGGGCAAAGACGCCGCCAACCATCAACGCAGCACCCTCGAGAACGACACATAGGAGAAATGGTGGATATCAAAGTCAACGTCCGCGAGTCCGAGGGCGACGCGTACGTCGTCGACCTGACTGGCGAGATCGATGTCTATACCTCGCCCAAGGTCAAGGACGCGATCACCGAGCTGATCGATAAAGAGCACTACAATCTGGTCATCAACCTCGAGAAGGTTCGCTACATCGACTCGACGGGGCTAGGCGTGCTGATCGGTGGCCTCAAGCGCGTGCGCGAGCACGGCGGTTCGGTCAACCTGGTCTGCACGAACCCGCAGATCAAGAAGATCTTCGACATCACCGGGTTGGTGAAGATCTTCGGTATCTTCGACGACGAGCAGAGCGCCATGAAGGCGCTGGTGTGACGCCAACCGCTCAATCGGCGGAACGGACCTCGCACGGCACCGTCGAGCTGAAGATCCCCGGCCGCGCGGAGTGGGTCGCCGTCGCGCGGCTCGCGGTCGCTGCCGTCGCCAGCCGTCTACGCTTCTCGGTCGACGAGATCGACGACATCAAGCTCGCGATCGCCGAGGCCTGCACCAATTCCATCCAGAGTGCGGGTGGCGTCGACGCCGGCGTCATCGAGATCATCTGCGATGCCTTCGAGAACGAGCTGACCGTCGTGGTGCGCGATCACTCGCGCGGCCACCAGCTCAGCGCCAAGGTGAGCAGCCTGGCGGAGGGTCGGACCGAGGAGCTGGGAGTCTTCTTGATCCGCGCCCTGATGGACACCGTCGAGTACACCTCCGACGCCCGTGGCACGGAACTCGTCATGTCGAAGCGCGTTACTCCCTAGATGTCTTCACCCGCCTCGCACGTCGACGAAGAGCGCTGGGACCGCAACCGAGCACGCAAGGCGTTCGCCCGGTTCGCCGAGCTGCGCGTCGATCGCGCGCTCGACAGCGGCCCCGACTATGCCGGAACCAACGAGTTCGATCGGCTGCGCAACGCATTAGTCGTCGCGCACCTCAACTTGGTCCGCTATCTGGCGGTCAAGTTCGCCAATCGCGGCGAGGCGCTCGACGATCTCATCCAGGTCGGCACCGTCGGCTTGCTCAAGGCGATCGACCGGTTCGATCTCGAACGCGGCGTCGAGTTCACCACCTACGCGACGCCGACCATCGTCGGCGAGATCAAGCGCTACTTCCGCGACAAGGGCTGGGCGGTCAAGGTCCCGCGGCGCTTGCAGGAGCTCAACCTCGCCGTCAACCGGGCGATCGAGAAGCTGACCGTCAAACTCGACCACTCGCCGACCGTCGCCGAGCTGGCGACGCACCTGGGCGCCTCCGAGGAAGATATCCTCGAGGCCCAAGAGCTGGGTCAGGCCTACAATCTGCTCTCGCTCGACACCGAACTCAACGGTGAGGGCGACAAGAAGTCGCAGACGCTGGCCGACTACGTCGGACAGAACGACGCCGGACTGGAGCTGCTCGAAGACCGCGCCAACCTCGAGCGCGCGTTCCAAGTGCTCACCGGCCGCGAGCGGGTCATCCTCTACCTTCGCTTCTACGAGAGCGTCTCGCAGACCGAGATCGCCAAGCGTCTCAACGTCTCCCAGATGCACGTCTCGCGCCTGCAACAGAAGGCGCTCGAGAAGCTCAAGAACTTCCTCCAAGAGAAGTAGGCCGCAGCCCTACTCCGCCAGCGGCGTCTCGGCGGGGAGAGCTGCCTCGAGCGCGCCGACGACGTCGACGCGGTCGCGCACGTCGTCGGATGCGTTGGTGACGCGGATCGCGAGTGCCATCGAGCCGAACAGCAGCGCGCCGGCGACGAACCAGCCGAAGCTGGGGGCCTTCCACGCGTGCGCGTCGCTGACCGAGTAGGCGAAGATCCCGTTGAAGATCAGAGGTCCGGCGAGCATACCGACGCTGCGCAGCAGGTTGATCGCGCCCTGCAGCTCACCTTGCTCGTGCTTCTCGACCCGGCGCGTCATCAGCGCCTGCGAGGCCGAGCCGGCGACCATCCAGAGCATGTTGATCGGCAGGCCGATCCAGAACAGGATCTGATTGCCGCCGTAGAGCAGGAACCCGATCGCGCCGGCGAACAGGCCGGCGACGACCGCGCGGCGCTCGCCGATACGATCGACGACGCGCTGGGTGACGAACGCCGAGATGACGATCGTCAACACGCCGACGGCGGCGAGCGCGCCCCCGATGGTGGTCATCGTCCAGGCGTACGCGTAGAGGGCGTAGAGGACGAACATCTGCGGCAGCGCCTCGTGCGCGACGTAGCCGATCAGGTTCACCAGCGAGAGCCCGGCCAGCTCGGCGTGGCGGCGCAGCATCGTCACCGCGCCGAGCGGGTTGGCGCGCTTCCACGAGAAGGCGTTGCGGTGGTCGCGCGAGAGCGACTCGGGGAGCACGACGAACCCATAGACGAAGTTCACCAGGCTGAGCGCCGCGGCAGCCCAGAACGGGAGCCGCAGGCCGTGCGCGCCGAGCAGCCCGCCGATCGCCGGACCGACCACGAAGCCGACGCCGAACGCGGCACTGATCAAGCCGTAGGCGCCGGCGCGCTTCTCCTCCGGCGTCACGTCGGCGACGTACGCGCTCGCCACCGTGATGCTCGCCGTCGTCGCGCCTGCCAGCACGCGGCCGACGAACAGCCACGCGACGTTCGGCGCCAGCGCGAGGATGACGTAGTCGAGGCTCGTCCCAAGGTTCGAGAGCAACACGAGAGGCCGCCGCCCGAAGCGGTCCGAGAGCGTCCCCAAGATCGGTGAGGCGAAGAATTGCACGATCGCGAACAGCACGGCGAACAATCCGCTCAGGAGTGAGGCGTTCGCGAAGTCGCCGTGCTCGAAGGTGAGGATCAGCGGTTGGAAGACCGGGATGACGATCCCGAGCGCGATCATGTCGAGCAGGACCGTGACGAAGATGAACGCCATCGCGGCGCTACGCCGGTTGAGCAATCGCCGTTCTCCGGGCCGAGGAAGAGATGCGGCGCGGAACTCCGTTGTGTATCGCGGGCGCTCCTGTCCTCGCGCGCAAAAGCAACCGCCTGCTTGGTATCCTCGACCCGTCGGTGGGGTCGGCTTGCACGTAGCACGAAAGCCCACGAGCGCCCATGATGCCGATGCCCACGATGACCACCGGCCGCCGATGACGTCCCAAGAACTCCGGCAGGCTTTCGTCGACTACTTCGTGCGGAACGGGCACGTGCATCTGCCGTCGGCCTCGTTGATCCCCGACGAGATGAGCACGACGCTCTTCACCATCGCCGGGATGGAGCAGTTCGTCCCGATCTTTCTCGGTGAGCAGCCGGCGCCGGCACCGCGCGCGGTGACCGTGCAGCGCTGCCTGCGCGTGGCCGGCGCGAAGTCGGACATCGAGAATGTGGGGCGCACCGGACGGCACGGGACGTTCCTCGAGATGCTGGGCAACTTCTCGTTCGGCGACTACTACAAGCCCGAGGCGATCCGCTTTGCGTGGGAGTTCCTCACCGGCGTCATGCGGCTCGACCCGGCTAAGCTCTACGCCACCGTTCACACCGCGGACGACGAGGCGCAGCGCATCTGGGAGCGCGAGATCGGTCTGCCACCGGCGCACATCACGCGCTGGGATGAGGACAATTTCTGGACGATGGGCCCGACCGGCCCCTGCGGTCCGTGCAGTGAGATCTTCTACGACACCGGCGCCGCGAACGCGAGCGGCCCGGACGACGACGGCCCCAACCGCGGCGGCCGCTTCGTCGAGATCTGGAACGTCGTCTTCCAACAGTACAACCGGACCGCCGACGGTAAGCTCGCCGATCTTCCGCGCAAGGCGATCGACACCGGCGCCGGGTTCGAGCGGATGCTGGCGGTCGCCAACGGTCAGGTCTCGATGTACGAGACCGACCTGTTCACCGACCTGATCGCGGCGCAGCCGCCGGTCGGGCCGACCTCGCTCGCCGCAGGCGAGCAGCTCGTGCGGCGGCGGATAATCGCCGACCACGCGCGCGCCGCGACGTTCCTGATCGCCGACGGTGTCTTCCCCTCGAACACCGACCGCGGCTTCGTGTTGCGCTTCCTGATCCGGCGCGCGATCCGCAACGGCCGGCTCTTGGGCTACCCGCGCGAATTCCTGGCCGCGCTGGCGAGCGCCGTCGTCACCTCGCTGGAGAGCGGCTATCCCGAGCTACGCGCGCGCCTGGGCGACGTGCAGAACGCGCTGCGCATCGAGGAAGCGGCGTTCGCGCGCACGCTGGACCGCGGCAGCGAGCTGCTCGATGCGCTGATCGCCGACGCGATCCACGATTGCACGATGTTGATCTCGGGCGAGGACGCGTTCACCCTCCACGACACGTATGGCTTCCCCTTCGAGCTGACGCGCGAGATCGCCGGCGAACAGGGCGTCGCGGTCGACGGCGTGGGGTTTGACCAGCGGATGAACGAGCAACGGCAGCGTGCGCGGCGCGACGCGGCCCAGAAGCGGGCTGCCGTCACCGTGACCGATCTGCCGGCGCTCGCGTCAGCCTTCACCGGCTACGACGGGCTCGAGGCCGACGGTGAGATCCGCGCGATCCTGGTCGGCGGCACGCCGGTCGATTCGATCGAGCCCGAGACCGAGGCGCAACTGCTGCTCGACCGCACCTCGTTCTACGCCGAGAAGGGCGGCCAGATCGGCGACCGCGGCGTCATTACGACGGCCTCGGGCGCACGCTTCGAGGTCCGCGACACGCAGTACGTCGGCGAGGCGATCGCCCATCACGGGCGGCTGGTCGAGGGCGTGCTGGCGGTCGGCGACGCGGTGCACACGCGCGTCTTCGCCGAATGGCGAACGGAGATCCGGCGCCACCACACCTCGGCGCACCTCTTGCAGCGCGCGCTCAAGGACGTGCTCGGCGAAGACGTCGTCCAGGCCGGGTCGTGGGTCGGCGTCGACCGGATGCGGTTCGACTTCCGCAGCCCGGTCGGGGCGCTCAGTCCGGAACAGCGCCGCGCGGTCACCCAGCGTGTCAACGAGCTGATCCGCGACGACCGCCACCAAGAGATGCGCGAGCTCCCGATCGCCGAGGCGAAAGAGACCGGTGCGATCACGATGGTCGGCGAGAAGTACGGCGAGCGCGTGCGCGTCGTGGCGTTCGGTCCGTCGGTCGAGTTCTGTGGCGGGACGCACGCTCACACGACCGGCGAGTTGGGGCTGTTCGTCATGCTCGACGAGAGCTCGATCGGCAGCGGCGTGCGGCGCATCGAAGCGGTCGTCTCGAAAGCGGCTGAAGCCTACGTCGAGCGGCAGCAGGACACACTGGCCGCGCTCGGCGAGACGCTCGCCGCCAAACCCGACGAGCTGGTCGAGCGGGTCGAGCGGCTGCAAACGGACGTGCGGGATCTGCAGAAGGCACTCGGCGAGATCAAGGCGCGCCTGGCCGCCGGCGATGCGGCTTCCTACGTCGCGCGGGCCGAGACGCTCGGCGGCCTGCGGGTCGTCGCCGCGATCGTCCCCGAGGCGAACGCCGAGGCGCTGCGCGCGCTCGGGAACGCGATCCGCGCGCGGCTCACCTCAGGCGTCGTCGCGCTGGTCGGCGTCGACGGCGAGAGCGCCGCGCTGTTCGTGAGTGCGAGCGACGACGCGGTTGCGGCCGGCGTCCACGCCGGCAATCTCGTCCGCGCGGCCGCGCCGCTGGTCGGCGGCAAAGGTGGCGGCGCACCGGCGCAGGCGCAGGGCGGCGGCAAGAACGCCGCCGGCGCACCGGCGGCGCTCGCGGCGATGCGCGACGCGCTGGCCAAGCAACCGGCATGATCGCGCTGCTGGCGGCGGCGGCGCTGCTCGCCCCGCACACCGTGCTCGCGAACTACGCCGCGGCGCTGGCGGCGCTGCGCGAGCCGCGCGTCTTTGCGGTCGAGTACACCCTCGAGCAGACCGGAACGCGCTCGCTCGAGCAGACACACCGCATTTTCCGCAGTGGCACCGACGAGCGCGACGAGGTCGTCGCGGTCAACGGGACGCGCGCGACCGACCCGGAGGTGCGGATCTTCCACGGACGGCCCTATCACTACGCGGTCTCGCGGCTCGCGCCGCGCCCGTCGGCCTACGTCTTCGACTACCTCGGGCCGCGCAGAGACGGCCGTCACGTCGACTATGTCTTCCGCCTCGCGCCGAACCACGCGAGCGCCTTCATGCTGACCACGATCGCGATCGACGGGATCAGCTTCCTGCCGTCGGCGGTGACCTTCGTCACGACGCACGGCGGGCACGGGATGCTGAGCTTCGCGAAGCGCGGCGAGTTCTGGGTCGCGACCGGCGCCCAGGCGTCGGCGCGGCTGGGGGACGGCGAAGCCCACGAGGAGCTGACCTTCGGCCGCTGGCGTTTCCCGCCCGCGTTGCCCGCCTCGACGTTCGCGGTCGCGCGTCCGCTGCCGAGCCTGCCGCCCGCGCTCTGATCAGCCGCCGCGCACGCCGAGCATCACTAAGACGGCGAACAACGCGCCGGCGGTGAACGTCCCCCAGCCGTGGGCGAGCACGTCGTGAGGGCCGGGGTTCGACGCGGTCGGGTCGACTCGCGTACGCGGTCGCGGCCGGCAACCGTCGAGCGCGTCCGTTCCACCGGCGAGCGCGTCCATCGCCGGGTTGTCGACGTTCGCCGAGCCACTGGCGCTAACCGACTTCGGCGTCGCGTCGCCGACGATGCAACTGCCGAGCTGGGCGTGACCGGTCGGCCCGGCGACGGCCGTCGTGCGCGCGCAGCGCACGCAGGCGACCTCGGTGCCGAGCGGCCCGGCGACGACGAAGGCGTCGGCGTCGGAGAGCGCGACGCCGCCGGTCGGCGTCAGCACTGCGATCCGGCTCGTCGCCCGCACGCGCACGTGGAGCGCACCGCGCACCAGCTCGATCGTGGTGGTGTCGGCCGTGCTCGCGACGACGTTCAGCGCGGCGTGCTCCCCGACCGCAATCCTCGTCCCGTCGGCGAAGTCCAGCTCGGCTTGGCTGGCAGCGAGCGTGACCGCATAGCCACCCACTCCGAGGTCGAGTCCATCGGCCAGCGTCCGCAGCGGATCGCCGGCGTCGAGCGCGTAGCCGACCGTCCCGGCGAGCCGGATCAACTGCGGCGGTGCGGCGACGACGGCGACGGTCGCGGCGGCAAACGGGATCACCTCCGCCCGCTTCGGCGCCGGCGCGAATGATCCGGGCGGCCGCGCGGCGGCGTAGAACCACCATCATGACAAAACAGCTTCTGCTCAGCTCGCTTGCCGCCGCCGTCCTCGGAACGACCGCCGCGGCCCTCCCGGCCGGCGCTCAGGACAGCTCCGCACCGGTCTCGCTCGTCAACTGGAGCGTGCGCACACCGATCGGTGGGACGTACGAAAGCAGCCTCGACCCCTCGTACGGCCCGGACACGCTCGAGATCTCGTTCGTGAATCGTGGCCAGATCGCCGCCAGCGCCGTCGAATTTGCCGTCCGCTCGGGAAACCAAGTGCAGACGATCGTCGATCGGGGCACGTTCGCGCCCGGCGTCGAGATCGCGCAGGAGTTCGAGCCGACCATCGGCATCCCGACGACCCTCGACGTCGAGGCCGTGACGTTCGTCGACGGCACGACCTGGCACGCCTGATCGCGCAACCAGACGTGCACACATGGTGCTCAGCCGTGAGCGCAGCGGAGCGGCCGGCCTCGCTCGCGAACGGCGGCACGGCGACATGGGCGACATGGGAGAGCCACAGCCTGCGCTCGGCGTGAACGCGGTCGCGCAGACGTATCGCGAGCATCGTGCTCGTCTGCGCGCCGTCGCGTATCACGTCCTGGGTCAGGTCGATGCGGCCGACGACTGCGTCCACGCCGTCTTCCTGCGGTTGGTCAGTGCGCCCGCTGCGTACCGGCCGGAGCGCGGCGCGCTGCTGCCGTTCCTGATTACCTGCGTGCGCAACGAGGCGGTCAGTCTGGTGCGCAGCGAAGGACGGCGTCGGACGCGCGAGACATTCGTCGCGCGCCAAGCACCGCTCGTCCAAGAGCAAACGGTCGCCGATCCCATCGAGGCCGCGCGTGTGCGCGCCGCGCTGCAACGCCTGCCGGCGGAGCAGCGTGACGTGCTCGTGCGCGCCTACTACGGAAACCAGACCCAGACCGAGATCGCGCGGGCGTGCGACCTTCCACTCGGCACGGTCAAGGGGCGCGTGTCGCTTGGACTGCGCCGTCTCGCCGCCGAGCTCGCTCGAGGAGAACTCGCATGAACGCTGACCATCTCGAAGACGACGCCGAGCTGTACGTGCTCGGCGCGATCCCCGAACAACGCGTGGCGATCGAGCGGCACCTGCGCGTCTGCGCCGCGTGCACCGAGCGCGTTCGAGTCGCCGAAGCCGCCGCCGCCGCGCTCGCCGCCGCGCTGCCGCTCGCCCCCGCGGCCGTCGTGCCGCTCGCGCGCCCAACCGCCCGGACGTGGTGGCCACTGGCAACCGCGGCGGCGGTCGTGCTGGCCGTCGGCGGCCTCGCGGTCACCCACGAGCGTGCCACCGACGGGCAACTGGCCCGCACCGATACCGCGCTCATCGCGATGGCGGGGGCGCACTTCAACCACGTCACGCTGGCCGGTCGACCCGGCGTGATCGCCAAGGCGATCTACGCGCGCGACGGCGCGTGGTGTTACATCGTCGCCGACGGCGTCCCATCGGGGGCGCACGTCGTTCTCACCGAAAGCGGTGCGTCCCACGACCTGGGTGTGCTCGAAGGGCAGCATCCGGCGACGCTCTTCGTGCGCGCGCCCGGCCGCGCGGCCGAGTTCGCGATCGTCGCCGACGGCAGCGTCGAGGCGCGCGGCATCCCGCAGTACTAGAGGGCCTGACCGCCGCTCGCGGTCCGAATCCCCGCCAGGTGCGCGTCGACGCGCTCCTCGATCAGCGTCCAGCGCTCGGCCTCGACCTCGAACACCGCGTACGCGCCGTTCTCGACCAACGCCGCCCAGAAGGCGTCCAACTCGCGACCCAGTCCCTCGAGCAGCGCGACGCGAACGACGGCGTCGTGCGTCACGACGAGCGTCGGGGTGCGCGGGTGCAGCGCGAGCGCGAACGCGCGCCAGCGATCGCGCACCTGCTGCGGCGTCTCACCACCTTCGAAGGCGACCCGCTGCGGGTTCTCGCGCCAATCGCGGTACCGCGCGCTGTCGTTGGCGGCGATCTCGTCGCGCAGCCGCCCTTCCCAGGTGCCGTGCGCGATCTCCAGCAGCTGGTCGTCGGTCTCGACGCGCAGGTTGAGGCGATCGGCGCTCGGTTTGGCCGTCGCCGTGCAGCGCAACAGCGGAGAGGCGATGACGCGGCGCACATCATGCGCGACCATCGCCTCGGCGAGCGCGAACGCCTGCTGCATTCCCAGCGCCGTCAGCGCCGACTCCCGGCGCCCCTGGTAGCGGCCGGCGAGATTCCAGGTCGTCTCACCGTGCCGCGCGACGTACACGCGCACGCTACGCCGTTAGCGCGCGAGCGGGGGCGAACCTCCCGCTCGCGCCAACGGTTAGTTCGGGAGTACCTCGATCACGCCCATCATGCCGTGGTCTTCGTGGAACAGCATGTGGCAGTGGAAGACGAAGACGCCGGGATCGACGTTGCGGAAGTCGATCAAGATCTTCGTCAGGCTGGGCGTGATCGGCGGCGTCGAGCCGGCCGGCGGCTTGGCGTCGATCGGGGTGAGCATCCCGGCCGGTAGCGCGACGGTGTCGAGGAACACCTGTTGGTAGGGATTGGTCGCCTCGAACGGGCTCTGCAACGCGACGAAGGTCAACTGATGGATGTGGAAGGCGTGGATCTCACCGGAGGCGTTGTAGAGGTACCACTCCTCGACGGCGTTGCGATGGACCCGCACCCACGGGATGTAGGGGTACTTCGGATCCGGTGAGGCGCCGGCCGGGGCGAGCCAGAACGGCCGCTCGGTGAACGGCAGCGCTCGCACCGACGGCGGCGGATTGCGGCCCGGCGCGTAGCCGGTCTGCGTCACGTTCCAGTTCGGCGGTCCGCTCTGCGAGTACATCGTGAACGTCACTGCGCGCGAGGCGGTCACCTTCGGCAGATCGTCGGCGACGAGTTGCCCGGCGCCGGTGGGCAGCGCGTGCTGCTGCGCCGGTCGGGCTACCGCCAGACTGACCGGACGCGCACCGGCGAACGAGGGGATGATGCGCAGGATGTTGCGCTGTGGGATCGCCGAACCCAGATAGCCGCCACACCAGGGAACACCGCTCGCGCTGCGGCTCTGCATCGTGCCGGCGGTCGAGACGATCGTGAGCGGGCCGCGCAGCGGCGTGACCCGGATGTCGACGCGCCCCGAGGGCGGCACGAAGACGTTCGGCTCGACCACGAAGTCCGGCTTGGTCGGGTCGACCCGATTGGTCTCGAAGTTCCAGTTGACCGGGACGCCGTCGCGCGCCAGCACGACCAGCGGCACGATGCTGCCGTCGTCGGCGCGCGTCTGCACGTTGATGTACGTGTCGGCTGCGGCGTCGATGATGCGGTAGCGGCGACCGGCGAAGGCGAGTTGCCGCACCGCCGGACCGATCGCGGGCGTCGCCCTGCCCCCGAGCACGACCGGGATCAGCGCACCGTTGACGGCCAACGGATCGCCGAGGGCTGAGGGCGTCGGCGGCTGCGGGGAGCAGTAGCTCGGGCCGGCCGGCGGCCAGGCGAAGCCCGAGGACCACGGCGGCGGACTGAACGCCGGGAACGGCACGGGCGTGCCGGCCAACGCGCGCGCGGCGTGGTGCACGGGCGCGGCCAGGTTCGCGTAATGTGCGGCGAGCGCGTCCGGCGCCGTCTGCATCGTGGCGTCGAACATGCCGCCCATCGCGTTCCCCACGCGCGCGGTCGCACGGAAGCCCGGCGGCAGCGTGGCTTGGACGCCCGGCGCGTTCTTGACGACCAGCAGCACGGCTGCCGGTTCGGGACTCGGCGAAGCCGACTCGACGATCAGCGCGCCGGCGAGCCCACCGCCGACCTGCTCGTAGGAGAGCCCGTGCAGATGCGCGTGGTACCAGTACGTCCCGGGCGGTTGCGTCAGCGGTATCGAGAACGTATAGACGCAGCTGTTCGGGTTCGGGGCCCAGACCAGCGATTTGTAGACGTTGTCGACGTACGGGTCGACGTGCCAGCCGTGGGTGTGGAAGTTGGTATCGTTCGACGCCATCCACGGCACGTCGGGTTGTGTCGGGACGCGCGCGTGGTTGAAGTAGCCGGGCGGCAAGAGCCCCGGATTCGGCGTCGGCATCGGGCCGTCGAACGGCAGCCAGGCGCAGCCGTCGCTGGTCGGGATGATCGCCGAGCGCGGCGTCGGAAGCGGCGTCGGACCGCCGGGGATGCGGTTGATCAGCGTCATCCGGAACGTCCCGCCCTGGCGTACGCGAATCGTCGGCGCCTCGACGTAGTTCAGCGCTCCCGCCGGCGAGGTCACGTAGCAGAAGTGCTGCACGGCGCTGCCGTTGTTCTGCGTGGTCGGGCCCTGCATGACGAAGATGGTGAACTGCTTGTTCACCGTCGCGTCGATCACCGGTGGGTTCGGCAAGACCCCGGGCGCCGGGGAATTGGGGATGCACGGCTGCGTCGCGGCGGTCGCTGCTACGGCTGCCACACCAGCGGTCCCCGGCGCGCGAAACGGAACCGCCGCGACGGACACGCCCACCGCGACGAAGGAGAGAACGGCGAGCGACCCCGCCCGTGCCAACACACCCATGAAACGCCTCCACACCGAGCTGACGCCGCCCCCTTAGAGGTGGAAGGCGACCGTCCCTTCGACGCCAGGCGCCGTGATCGGGCTCTACAAGTCCAGGGTGCGGACGGAGCCGACGCCGGCGACGGCGCGCAGGGCGGCCAGGGTCGGTTCGTCGGCGGGGCGGTCGATCGAGAGGACCATGATCGCGTCGCCGCCGACGGTGTTGCGCGAGACTTGCATCGTCGAGATGTTGACCTGCGCGTTGCCCAAGATCGTCCCGACGCGGCCGATCATCCCCGGGACGTCGGCGTGCCGGGTGATCAGCATCCCGCCGACCGGCGTCGCGTCGATCTCGTAGCCGTCGAGCTCGACGATGCGCGGCGCGCCGCCGATCGAGGTGCCGGTGATCGACGTGCCGTCGGCGACCAAGTGCAGCGAGGCACCGTAGGACGACGCGCTCGCGTCGCCGCGCGCGTCGACCGAGATACCGAGCTCCTGCGCGATCCCCTCGGCGTTCACGACCGAGACGCGGCGGTCGGTCGTCGCTTGCAGCAGACCGCTCAGGAAAGCGCGCACGACCGGTGCCGGATCGGTCTCGGCGAGCGCGCCGCCCAGGACGAGCGCGAAACGTGGCAGCCGTTCGGTGAGCGCGTACTGCGGGTAGAAGCGCCCGATGCGGTAGGCGACCTCGAGGAAGGGGACGGCGCGCTCGGCGCCCGGACCGTCCGGTATCGGCGCGTTGACCGCACCGCTCGCCGGCGCGCCGAGCAAGACGCGCGCGACGTCCTGCGCGAGCTCGGTCGCGATACGGGCCAACGCTTCGTGGGTCGAACCGCCCAGATGCGGTGTCGCGAAGACCTTCGGGTGGCGGTGCAGCAACGCGCCGGTTCCGCCCGCCGGCGGTGGTTCTTCGGCGACGACGTCGATCGCGGCGCCGGCCAGCACGCCCGCGTCGAGCGCGTCGAGCAGATCGCGCTCGACGATGACCCCGCCGCGGGCGCAGTTGATCAGGTACGCGTGCGGGCGCAGTTGGCGCAGCCGCGCGCCGTCGATCATCCCGCGCGTCTGACGGGTGAGCGGGACGTGCAGCGTGACGACGTCGCTCTCGCGCAAGAGCGTGTCCAGCTCGACCAGCTTCACGCCGAAGGCGTCGGCGCGCGCCGAGGTGATGTACGGATCGTACACGAGCGGCGTCATCCCGAAGGCGCGCGCGCGGGCCGCGACGTTGCCGCCGATGCGGCCCAGCCCGACGATCCCCAAGGTCTTGCCGAACAGCTCCGAGCCGACGAGGTTCTTGCGGTCCCAGATCCCCTCGCGCAGTTGCTGGACCGCGGCCGGCGTGTGGCGCACCAGCGAGAGCATCAGCGCGAAGGTCTGCTCGGTCGCGGCGATCGTGTTTGCGCCCGGCGTGTTGAGGACCAGAATCCCGGCCGCGGTCGCGGCGCCGACGTCGATCGCGTCGACGCCGACCCCGGCCCGCGCGACGACGGTCAACTTCGGTCCGGCCGCCAGCAGCTCGCGGTCGACGCGCGTCTCCGAGCGCACGATGAGCCCGTCGGCTTCGGCCAGGGCCGAGACGAGCTCGGCGCGCGGCCGACCGACCTGCGAGTCGATCTCGATCCCAGCTTCGCGCAGCACGGCCAGCCCCGCCTCGGCGAACGGCTCAGCGATGACGACACGCGGCCGCGACAGGCCGCTTTGCGTCATCGGGCGTACTTGCACGTGCTTGGTCCTCCGCTCTCGTGGGACGCGCGCCGCCGCGATCGCCTTCGCCGTTCCGCTCGTCGTGTTGTTGGGATCGATCCGGACATCGGTCGGCTTTTGGGACACCGGTGACCTCCAGACAGTTGCCTGGATCGCCGGGATTCCGTATCCGACCGGTTACCCCGGCTACGTCCTCGTGGGCTGGCTGTGGACGCACGCGATCCCGGTCGGCGAGGTCGCCGCGCGCTTGAATGCACTCTCGGCGTTGTCGATCGCGGCGGCGGCGGGGATCCTCGCCGCGCTCGCGTCGGAGCTGGAGGTCAGCCCGCCTTTTGCGGTGCTGGGCGCCTGGCTGTTCGCCTTTGCCAACGTCGTCTGGTCGCGCGGAACGTACGCCGACGTCCATCCGTTGGGCTTCGCGCTGGCGCTGGGCGCGCTCGCGCTGGCCGTCCGCTGGGCGCGCCGGGGCGAGCGGCGGGCGCTGGTCGCGGCGATCCTGTGCGGCGGTGCGGCGCTGGCGGTCGACAACACGACGCTGTTGACCTTGGCGGGCGGTCTGCTCATCGCGTTCTCGCGCGCGTGGCCCGTGCGCGCCGCTACGTTCGCGTGCGCCGTCGCCGCGCTGATGGTGATCGTGACGTACGCCTACCTGCCGCTGCGCAGCGCCTACGTCGTCGCCCATCGACTCGATCCGACCATCGCGCTGGGCGTGCCGCCGGGCCGCCCATTTTGGGACGATCACGATCCGCGCACGCTCGACGGCCTGCGCGCGCTCGTCACCGGCAACGAGTGGAGCCCCGAGTACACGCTCGCGCACCTCGTCAGCCGGGGCGAGTTCGTCGCCGCGCAAGCGCGTTTCGGGGACGCGCTGGCCGACGCCGAACCGGAAGGACTGACGATCGTGGCGCTGATCGGGCTCGCGTTCCTGGCCGCCGATGCGCCGTTGATCGGGATCGGGTTGCTCGCGGCGGCGTTGTTGCCGGCGCTGTTCGGCGCGTCGTACCAGGCCGAAGCCGATCCCGAGCGGTACGTGCTGGGCCTGTACGCGATCTCCGCGCTCGGTATCGCGGTCGCCGCCGATCGCACCGCGCGCGCCTTCGGTCGCGAGATGCCGGGCCTGGCGGTCGGGATCGTCGCCGGCCTGCTCGGTCTCGCATTGCTGCACGACTGGTTGGGCGCCGGCGACATCCAGCAGGCGCGTGTCGACGATCGCCCCAGCCAGCTGGCCGCCCGCGTCGCAGCGGTGACGCGTGACGACGCGATCGTCATCGCGACGTGGAACTTTGCTGCGCCGCTGGCCTACCGCAGCTACGTGCAACACGCCTTCGGCCACCGTATCGTCTTGTGTGCGTTCCCCGAAGACCATCTCGGTGAGTATCGCGACTGGATGCGCAACCACCAGATCGCGCTGGTCACGCTGGGGGATCCCGAACTGCCCGTCTACCACACGCGGCTGCTCAGCGTGGTCGACAAGGAACAGATCTACGAGGTGTTACCGCGGTGAACGCGCTGCTAGCCGGCCTGCTGGGCGCGATCATCGCCTTGGCCTGCGCTCACGGGCGCGTGACGCCTTACGACAACTACGTGCTGCTCGCCGACGCGCTGTTGCACGGGCACGTGTGGATCGATCCGACCTGGCCCGGCCCGTCGATCGACGCCGTGCAGTTTGAGGGTCACCGCTACATCGTCAACGACCCCGTGCCGGCCCTGCTGATCCTGCCGCTCGTCGCACTCGTCGGGCTGAGCGCGAACCAGACGCTCTTAGCCTGCCTGTTGTGCGGCGTCGCGGTCGGCGCCGCGTGGGCGCTGCTCACGCGCTTGGGCTTGCGTGCGCCGACGACGCTTTGGCTGGTCGCGTTTCTGTTGGGCGGCACCGATCTGCTCTGGTGTTCGATGCTCGGCGACGTGTGGTTCATCGCGCAGACCGCCGCCGTCGCGTTCCTGTTGTTGGCGCTGTGCGAGCTGGCCGGGAAGCGGCGCGGCTGGGTCGTCGGTCTGTGGGCGGGGCTCGCGCTCGGCTCGCGCTTCACGCTGGTCATGGCCCTGCCGGTGCTGCTCTGGTGGTGCTGGGACGGTTTTCTCGCGCGCGAGCGCCGGCCGCGCGCGGCGTTGTCGTTCGCGCTGACGTTGATCCCGTTCTTCGTCACGTGGATCGCCTATAACGAACTGCGCTGGCACGTCCCATGGGACGCGGGCCACACGATCTTCTACCATCAGGACCCGTTCATGGGAGCGCCGACCGGTTCGCCCTTCGGCCTGGACAACGTCCCGGTCGAACTGTGGTCGTTCTTCGTGCAGCCGCCGATCTGGCATCCCGACGGGCATTGGCTCGAGTTCGCGCTGAGCGGGACGGCACTCTGGTTCACCAGTCCGGCGCTCGTGCTGGCTTGTTTCGCGCGGCAGCCACGGCGGCTGGTCGTCGCGCTGTGGATCGCGACGCTGCTGGTCGCCGCCCCGTCGTTGCTCTACTACGCAAACGGCGGCTCGCAATTCGGGATGCGGCACGCGCTCGACTTCGAGCCGTTCTTGCTGGTCCTGATGGCCTTGGCGGTGCGGGAGGGCGTCGGTTGGATCTGGCCGGCCGCACAGGGAGCGATCGCTTGGAGCGTCGCGGTCGGCCTGTGGGGCTGCTGGGTCTGGGACGGGATGCGAGCCAAGCTCGGCTTGTGATCCCGGTGGTCGTCGTGGGTAAACGGATAGGACGCGCGCGACACCAAACGGAGGAAGCGACTATGCCGAAAGACGACCGAATCGAGACACTGAAGGCGGACACTCACGACGTGCTCGACGAGGCCAAGGAGCGGACGCAGGCCACCGGTGAGCGCGTCAAGCGCGCCGTCGCCGGCGACGCGATGCCGTTGGGCGACAAGGTGGCCTCGCACGTCAAGGAGTTTGGTCACGACGTCAAGGCGAATGTCGACCAGGCCAAGCGGGAATCCCGCACGATCGAGCGCGAGCCCTAGCCCGGCCGCGCGCCCGGAGCACATCGCTGAGCACACCCAAGAAAAAGCTCGCCGAGTACGCCCGTAAGCGCGACTTCTCGGCGACGCCGGAACCCAAAGGCGAACCGCGGAGCGCTTCCAAGCGACTCCGCTTCGTCGTGCAAGAGCACCGGGCGACTCGGCTGCACTGGGACTTCCGGCTCGAGGCCGGCGGCGTGATGCCGTCCTGGGCCGTCGCCAAGGGGCCGACGCTGGTCCCGCTCGAGAAGCGCCTGGCGATGAAGGTCGAGGATCACCCACTCGACTACCGCACCTTCGAGGGCGTGATCCCGGCCGGCAATTACGGTGCCGGCGAGGTGATCGTGTGGGACGCCGGGACCTACGCGCTGGCCGAGGGTGACGATCCGATCGCCGCGATCGCCAAGGGGAAGCTCAAGATCGTCCTCTACGGGAAGAAGCTGCGCGGCCTGTTCAGTTTGGTCAAGATCAAGCCGCGCGCGGGCGAACACGGCGACCCGTGGCTGCTCTTCAAGGATCACGACGAGTACGAAGACCCGAACTGGAAGATCGAAGACCACCCGGAGAGCGTCAAGAGCGGGAAGACGCTCGCGCAGTTGCAGGCGGCCCGCAAGGACGCCCCGATCTGGCGCAGCAACCGCGCCGCGTCGCCCGACGGCACGCTGGTGCGCAAGGCAGCGACCCGCGCCGGCGCACGCAAGGATCCGTTGCCGCGCGACGTCACACCGATGCTCACCACGCTGGTTGACGAGCCGTTCGACGACGACCGCTGGTTATTCGAGCTCAAGTGGGACGGTTATCGCGCGATCGGCACGATCGACCGCGACGCCGTGCTGCTCACCTCGCGCACCGGGAAGAACTTCACCGAGCAGTTTCGCGAGCTGCGCGATCTCCCGCAGTCGTTTCGTTCGTTGCCGGTCGTCGTCGACGGCGAGCTGTGCGTGCTCGATGCTGACGGGAAACCGGATTTCCAAGCGCTGCAAGCGCGTGAGAAGCCCGTCAAAGGCAGTGCCGGCAAGCCGGCCCGCGTCACCTACGTCGTCTTCGATCTGCTCTACGCCGACGGACGCGATCTGCGCGAACGGCCGCTCGAGGAGCGCAAGCGGCTGCTCGAGGAGCTGATCGTCCCCGACCGCGACGTGCTCTTCTCCAAGCACGTGCTCGGCCGCGGCAAGGAGCTCTTCACCCTGGCGAGCCGGCGGGGCCTCGAGGGGATCGTCGGCAAGGTTCGCGAGTCGCCCTACCGCTCGGTGCGCTCGCGCGAGTGGGTGAAGATCAAGGTGCGCCACCGCCAGGAGTTCGTCATCGGTGGTTGGACCGAACCGCGCGGTAGCCGCAAGGAGTTCGGTGCGTTGCTGCTCGGCTATTACGACGGCGACGCGTTCCACTACGCGGGGCACGTCGGCACCGGCTTCGACGCGAAGCGGCTGCGCGATCTCGCCGCCCGGATGGCGCCGCTCGAGCGCAAGACCTCGCCCTTCGTCGACCCGCCCAAGTCGAACACGCCGGCGCACTGGGTTCGTCCGCAGCTCGTCTGCGAGGTCGCCTTCGCCGAGTGGACGCGCGAAGGGCTCTTGCGTCAGCCGGCATTTGTGGCGTTGCGCAGCGACAAGGACGCGCACGACGTCGTGCGCGAGCGCGAGCAGCACGCGGACCCCGACGCATGACCAAGGCCGTCGCGACGGCGGCGCGTGTCGATGGCCGCGTGGTCCCGTTGACGAACCAGGACAAGGTGCTCTTCCCGCACGACGGCTACACCAAGGGCGATCTGGTCGCCTACTATCGTGCCGTCGCGCCGGTCATCCTGGGCTACTTGCGCGGCGCGCCGCTCACGCTGGAACGCTATCCCGACGGCATCGACGCGACGCGCGCCTTTTGGGAGAAGCAGATCCCGCGCTACGCGCCCGAGTGGGTCGCCCGCGTCGCGACCGAGCCGAGCACCGGCGAGAAGCGGAAGGTCACCTTCATCCTCTGCGACGACGAAGCGACGCTGGTCTGGGTCGCCAACTTGGCGGCGATCGCGCTGCATGTCTGGACCTCGCGCCTGCCCGACCTCGATCGGCCCGAGCTGGTGCTGTTCGACCTCGATCCGGGCGAGCGGTGCCCGCTGGCGCGGCTGGCCCGGGTCGCGCTGGCCTTCCGCGACGAGCTGGCTGCGATCGGACTCCATCCGCTGGTGAAGACGACCGGCGGGATGGGGCTGCACGTCGTGCTGCCGCTCGAGCCCCATTACGACTACGAGCAGGCCAAGGGCGTCGCGGAGCTGGTCGCCCGGCGGGTCAACGGGGTCCTGCCGGCCGACACGACGCTCCAGCGGGTCGTCGCCAAGCGGCCCGAGGACCTGGTCTACCTCGACTGGGTCCAGGTCGGGCGGGGGAAGACCTATGCCGCGCCGTTCAGCGTGCGGGCCCGCGACGGCGCGCCGGTCTCGATGCCGCTGGGCTGGGCCGAGGTCGAGGCGATGCGGCGCAAGCGCGCGCCGGAGACGACCCGGGAGATGGGCCGCTGGACGATCGCGACCGTGCCGAAGCTGGTCGCCGCCGGCGGTGATCCCTGGCAAAACGAGGGCTGGAAGCCCCAACCGCTCGAAAGCGCCCTTACCCGCGCTCGCTCGCTTTGGGAATAGGCATCGTATGGCACACGCGATCTGGTCCGGTGCGATCAACTTCGGCCTCGTCACGATCCCGGTCAAGCTCTACACCGCGATCCGGACGAACGACCTGCGCTTCAACTTCCTGCACAAGACGGACGGCGGGCGGATCTTCAACGAGCGGCACTGCAGCATCGACGGCGAGAAGGTCGAGTACCAAGACCTGGTGCGCGGTTACGAGTTCGAGAAGGGGCGCTACGTCGAGATCACCGAGGACGACCTCAAGGCCGTGCGGCCCGAGGCGACGCAGTCGGTGCAGATCCAGCAGTTCGTCGCGCTCGACCAGATCGACCCGATGTACTTCGACACGCCCTACTATCTCGAACCGGAGAAGAAGGGCCGCCACGCCTACGCGCTGTTGCGCGACGCGCTGGCCGAGTCCGGCAAGGTCGCCATCGCCAGCGTCGTGATCCGCTCGCGCGAGCATCTGGCCGCGGTCAAGCCGCATGGCGAAGCGCTCGTCCTCGAGCTGATGCACTTTGCCGACGAGCTGATCGCGCCGGCCGGCTTCGACTTCCCGGCGCTCAACGAGCACGTCGCGCCCGGCGAGAAGAAAGTCGCGCAGATGCTGATCGACACGATGAGCGCCGAGACGTTCGATCCGGAGCAGTTCCACGACAAGTACCGCGAGGACGTGCTGGCGATGATCGAGGCGCGCGCCAACGGCGAGACGATCGAGGCCACGGAAGTCCACCGCCCGGCGGCGACCAACGTGGTGAACTTGATGGACGTCTTGCAGCGGTCGCTCGAGCAGTCGCAGGCCAAACGCAGCGCCGCGAAACCGGCCCGCGCCGCCCAAGCCGCCGCCCCGGTGAAGAAAGCCCCCAAGGCCGCCGCCCCAGCACGCAAAAAGTCCGCCAACGCCGCCAAACCCAAACGCAAAAAGTCAGCGGCCTAACTACTCCTCAAATTCGTAGAAGCCCCAATCGGTCGGAACTCCTTGAAAACCGTATGAGGGTTCAGCCGGCTCGTTGATATCCCCCAGGAAGCAGCTCAGATTCCCGGCTTGGGCCGCCGTCATGATGGTGGCGTTCGTCTGATCGAACAGGGTCCAAGTCGTACCATCGTTTGTATACCGATTCCCGGACGCACCAACCGTTTGGATCGGAGAGCACGGGGCACCCACTTCTTCATAGTACTCGAACATGAGCCAGCCAACGCCGTGGCTGGAATATGTCCCCGTGGATTGATATACGACGTAGTATTTTGACGAAACTGAGTCGTACAGCATAGCTTGCCATTGATCACTAGGTACAACTTGCGAGAGCTGGACCGGTATTTCGGGGCGGCCGTCTCCGTTTGTAAAGACGCGAACGTAGTTGTTCATAAACGCCGAGTCAACAAGTACGTGGTACGCGTTTACTCCGAACCCGCCGTTGTTCGTGGGGTCGCCATTTGGCGCACACCAGTCGTAGATCTGGAACCACATAGTTGTCGATCCGTATGTTGCAAACCCGGCGTTGCCGTTTGCGTTTACAACTGAGGCCTCAAGGCAGTTTCCGTTTGGCCCCAGCATCGTGGGAGCAAATAATATATTCACGTCACCACTCGCCATCGGGGAATTCAGTTGTTGAGTAATGACATCCATCGCAACCCAAACGTCGCCATTCCCCGACGTTCCATTCACGTAAGAAAATCCTTCGGCGCCATGGCCGTCATATGAACTATCGACATCTTCGGTCGTCCTCGTTCCGCTTGGCAACGAATTCAAGCCGACGCCGTTTGGATTGAGCACGGACGGCATGGCGACGAATGTCGGCGCCGGTGTCGGAGGGATACCGCAGATTACTGCGGGCGACGGCCCCGCGGACACGGCGAGCGGACACGCGACCTGCGCCTTTCGGGGTGCCCCTATCCCTATGCCCTTTGCTCGACGAAGCGAGACTGCGTTGGCCTGGGCCCTCGTAAGGGGGTCCGGCAATGCTCCACCTACGAGTACCCCAGGGTATTTGCTCATGGTTCCTCGACTCACTGGCCCGGCGTTGTTTGCGGCCGAGGTGGGCGATACAGGCACGGACTGACTCGCGCCGGAGCATGAACTAGCGAGGGCGACTACGGCGAGGGAAAGAATTCGGTATCTTATCCAGAGGTCGCATCTTGGCTACACCTTCTGAGACGCAAGAGGGAGACAGGTATTTCCCACAACGCTGTGTCGCGGAGAGACTGAAATCGCGGACGAGGCAACTCATCTCTTCTCCGGAAAGAAGATGTACTCGTTGAAACGTATCGAGCAGTCTTTCTGGAGCCGGGTTAGTCTATTTCGAGTGATTGACGAGAGTCTCGCACGGTTTGCCTCCAACTGGCGACGTTCGATGGCTTCTGCTGTCGCTTGTTCACCTTGCGAGAATTGAATCGAGTTCGTAAAAGTGCTCATAGGAATGAGGTACTTGTCGAGCGTGACGTAGAACCAAGCAACACGATCGCCCCTTAGCGCATGTTCTATGCGCACGTCCGGTAATACGCCGTCGAGCGTAAGACAGGTCTTTGAGCGAACTGCATTTTGATGAGGGATCGAGCTACGTGAAAATGCCTGAAACGCATTTACGTTTCGCTGATCCGCCCTCGTCGGAGTTGTGCCGCACGATGTAGGTCCAGTAGTAAACACGGCAACACACAACAGCACAGCTCGTGCGCCGCGATGCTTCCACAACGCTGGAGCTAGCAGACACTTAGCCAAGAACACCTCGCGCCGAACCGCAAAGGATCAGCGCTTCTCTTACAGATTAAAACGCTCTCTCACGTAGTGCGGCCTCCGCCACATAATCGGGCTGACGGCGATTCGCGCTACCAACCGATGCGCCGTGACCAGCACAGGATCGGGCAGTCCAGAATGGGCACCTGCGGCAGAGACCGCCTCAGATGCGACGTGAGAAGGCGCCGAGGAGAGTATCACCCGAAACCCTGGCTTTTCAACGGAGATGAGCACGACATCCTAAATCGCGTCAGATGCCCCTACCTCCGTGCTACAGCACGCTACGCCTTGACGGCTCGATTGTCAAGGCCCTCAATTAAGCGACGGGCGAGCTGCGCTGACCAAAATCCTGACTCGCTCGGGCGCCCGTATCAATTCGAGTGCACGGATCTTTCCGAATCAGGGAGGGCTCGCGAAGGATGATGGGGCGCAGACTGTCCCCTAACGATCCAACCGGCAGACACTAAATGGCCGAGGCGCCAGCGTCAATAATGCGGTCGACATCCAGGGTTAGTCCGTCGGGCGAGTCGCCGAAGATTTCGACGATTCGGCGCTCGGGGTCGATGACAACCGCGCAACGCGCTCCTTGTTCGACGTAGCGCCGCGCTTTGCGACGTTGCGCTGCGTATGAGTCGAAGTAGGAGACGATCTCCACGATGATGTCGGGCACGACGCTGGGATACTTCTCGCGTCCGGTGTCGTCGAGCGACTCCCAGCGCTCGTACGAGATCCACGATGCGTCAGGTGCGCGCACAGCGCCGTCGGGGAGCGTAACGCCTCCGCCTGAGGATGCCACCCAGCCGCGGCCTTCGCCCCAGGTCTGTAGCTGATGGGTCGCCTCAGCCGACCGGATTGCATCCCGATACGAGGGTAGGACTCACGCTCAGCGACCCGTCAGGCTCGCGTTCGATGTGCCAGCCGGGGTTGGCGGCGCTCAGGGCCAGCAGTTCGTCGTCGTCGAGGGGGCGTGCCGGAACGATCATGATGGTTTGTCACGCCATGCTAGTGGATTGCGCAAGCGCAATCCTTCGCGTTCGGGCTTCGCCCGATCCGCCCGTGGCGGCCGGCATGGGGGCGGGCTGTGGACGGCGTAGTCCGGTAGGACGATGGGGACGCATGCGATTGCCGCGATCGGCGGCGACGGGATTGGGCCGGAGGTGATCGAGGCCGGGTTGACCGTGCTGGCCGCGCTGCAGCGGCGCGATCCGGCTTTGCGGCTGAGGGTCGAACGCTTCGATTGGGGTTCGAACTACTATCGCCGCCACGGTGTCATGATGCCGGACGACGGTGTCGCGCAACTGCGGCCGTTCGAGGCGATCTACTTCGGTGCCGTCGGCAGCCAGGACGTCCCCGACCACGTCACGCTGTGGGGCTTGCGGCTGGCGATCTGCCAGGGTTTCGATGAGTACGCGAACGTGCGGCCGACGCGCATCCTGCGCGGGCTGACGAGCCCGCTGCGCGCCTGCGAGCCCGGCGATCTCGACTGGGTGATCGTGCGCGAGAACACCGAGGGCGAGTACGCCGGCATGGGCGGGCGGGCGCACCGCGGCTACACGATCGAGGTCGGCACCGAGGTCGCGGTCTTCACCCGCACCGGCGTCGAGCGCATCGTGCGCTTCGCCTTCGAGCTGGCGCGCAGCCGGCCGCGCAAGCTGCTCACCGTCGTGACGAAATCGAACGCCCAGCGGCACGGGATGGTGCTGTGGGACGAAGTCGCCGCCACGGTCGCGCGCGACTTCCCCGACGTGACAGCCGAGCGCGAGCTGGTCGACGCGATGGCGGCGCGCATGGTGATGAAGCCGCGCTCGATCGACACGGTCGTCGCGACGAACCTGCACGCCGACATCCTCAGCGACCTGGCCGCGGCGTTGGCCGGGAGCTTGGGCATCGCGCCGACCGCGAACCTCGATCCCTCGCGCCGCTACCCGTCGATGTTCGAGCCGATTCACGGTTCGGCGTTCGACATCACCGGCAAGGGCGTCGCGAACCCGATTGGCGCGTTCTGGTCGGCGGTGATGATGCTCGAGCACCTCGGCGAAGCCGAGAGTGCCGCGCGGCTGATGGAGGCGATCGAGGCGGTCACCGCGGCCGGCGTGCGGACGCCGGATCTCGGCGGCACGGCGCGCACCGCCGACGTCACGGCCGCGGTCTGCGAGGCGCTGGCCGCCGTTCCGGTCGGCTGAGCCTTAGCCGCCGACGCGCACGATCAGCCAGGCGACGCGGTCCTCGTGCGCGGTCTCGTCGTCGAGGTCGTGGCCGAGGTCGTAGACTTTGATCGCGCGGTCGCGGTTGGGCGTCGCGTTGTAAAACGCCACCCCGGTCGACTCGGCGACGTACTGGTCGTTCTTCGCGAACTGCAACAGCGTGCCGCGCTGCTGCCCGCGGGTGAGCCAGCCGGGGAGATCGAGCACGCTCATCTGCGCGACGTAGGCGCCTTGGTCGGTGGGGGGGCCACCGAGCAGGTACCACTCCCAGAAGGTGAGCGCCGGCGCCATCAGCACCGCGTACGACGGGCGCGGATCGGCAGCGAGCAGCAGCGCGGCGGTCATCGCGCCGAAGTCGTGGCCGACGACCGCGATCTTCGCCGGGTCGACGTGCGGCAGCGCGGCCAGGCAGTCGAGGCTGCGCCGCAGGACGAGCACGGCGCCGATCGTGTCGGTGTAATCGTGCTCCGGTGCGCGCACTTTGGTGAACCAACCGGGCTGCGACCACGGCATGTCGAGCAACAGCGAACGCACGCCCCGCTCGGCGAGGGCCTGCGCGTCGACCAGGAACTCGGTGTGGTTGGTCGTCGGAACCGCGCCGAGCCAGTGGGCCCAGAGCACCGCGCCGCCGCTGGCGGCCGGATGCGCCGGCACGACCAGGACGCCGTGCGTGGTCGGCACGTCGGGGCCGGCGACGGTGAACGGGATCGTGCCGTCGGCGCCCGCGCTCCCCGCCTGGCAGGTCGTCCGCGCCGGGTCGTACCCGAAGGTCGGCGTGGCGGGGGTGGCCGGCGCGGCGGCGAGGAGTATGAAGGAGGCGAGCGCGGCGGCCAGAGGGCGCATCGTCGGCACTCGGCCGCCCGGGCGCGCGGTTCCTGTGCGGACGCCCCGGCGGTATTCCCCGATCCGACGCGGAAGGTAGTCGCATCATGACGACCACCGCCACCGCGTCGCTGCTCGAGCGCCTCGAGGCGTTCATGGCCTCCGACGTCCTCCCCAACGAGTCCGTCTACCGCGCCCAACTGCTCGCGGCGCCGACGCCGTGGATGCAACCGCCGATCATGGACGAGCTGCAGGCACGTGCGCGCGCGCAGGGGCTCTGGAACCTGTTCCTCCCCGAGCCCGAGTTTGGCGCGGGCCTGACGAACCGGCAGTACGCGCCGCTGTGCGAGGCGATGGGCCGCTCGACGATCGGCCCCGAGGTCTTCAATTGCAGCGCGCCCGACACGGGCAACATGGAAGTCTTCGCGCGCTACGGGACGGGCGCGCAGCAGGACCGCTGGCTGCGCCCGTTGCTGAAGGCCGAGATCCGCTCCGGCTTCGCGATGACGGAGCCCGACGTCGCTTCGTCCGACGCGACGAACGTCAGCGCTCGGATTCGGCGCGAGGGCGACGAGTACGTGATCGACGGCCGCAAGTGGTGGACGTCCGGCGCGGGCCATCCGCATTGCAAAGTGCTGATCTTCCTGGGCCGTTCGAATCCCGACGCGCCGCGCCACCAGCAGCACACGATGCTGATCGTCCCGGTCGACACGCCCGGCGTGAAGATCGTCCGGACGCTGCCGGTGTTCGGCTACGACGATGCGCCGCACGGCCACGCCGAAGTGCTCTTCGAGAACGCGCGCGTCCCAGTTGAAAATGTGCTGCTCGGCGAAGGCCGCGGCTTCGAGATCGGCCAGGGGCGGCTGGGTCCGGGCCGTCTGCACCACTGCCTGCGTTCGATCGGCGTCGCCGAGCGTGCGCTCGAGGCGATGGTCGCACGCGCCAAGTCGCGCGTCGCGTTCGGCAAGACGCTCGCCGAACAGGGCGTCGTGATGGAAGCGATCGCCGACTCGCGCATCGAGATCGATCAAGCGCGTCTCTTGGTGTACGACGCCGCCGAACAACTCGACAAGCACGGCAACAAGGCGGCGCGCGCCGCGCTCGCGATGGCGAAGGTCGTCTGCCCGAACATGTCGCTGCGGGTGATCGACCGGGCGATCCAGGTGCACGGCGCGGCGGGCGTCAGCGACGACACGTTTTTGGCCCGGGCCTACGCGCACCAGCGCACGCTGCGGCTGGCCGACGGTCCGGATGAAGTGCACCGCGTGACGATCGCGAAGGACGAACTGGCAAAGCGCGGCCGGTGAGTCGCGTCGATCCGCTCGAAGAGCTGGGTCTGAGTTTGGCGGCCGGCGCGGCCGAGCTGCACGTGGTGCGGCACGCCGACGCCGTCCCGGAATCCGACGACGCATTTCGGATCTACGACGACTACGAGCAGCACCCGCTCAGTCCGCGCGGTCGCGTGCAGGCCGAGCGCGTCGCCGAACGCTTTCGCGATCTGGGTCTGGCGGCCGTCTACTCGAGTCCCGTGCGGCGGGCGCGCGAGACCGCCGAGGCGATCGCCGGCGTCGTCGACCTGGCGGTGCGCGAGGAGCCCGGCGTGACCGAGATCTCGATCGGCCCGGTCGATGACGCGATGCCGCTGCGAACGCGCCTGGCGTGGTTGGCGATGATCGCGATGCGCGACGGCTCGTGGCGCGGCATCCCGGGCACCGAGGACGGCGCCGCGGTGCGAGCGCGGATGCTGCGCGCGCTCGACGCGATCGCGGCGGAACATCCGGGCCGTCGCGTCGCGGTCGTCTCGCATGCCGGCGCGATCAACGCCGCCCTCGGCGCGATCGCGGGCACCGCGCACGATTTTCTCTTCCCGCTCGCCAACGCATCGGTGTCGGTGGTGCGCATCGGCGGTGGCCGGCGGCTGCTGATGAGCGCGAACGAGACCGCGCACCTCCACCCGGCGGTCGCCCGGAGCGCGGGATGATCCGCAGCGACGCCGACACCATCGACGTCCGCGAGGAAGAGCGCCTCGACCTCGTGCGCCTGCAGACCTACTTGCACGAGCACCTCGAAGGCGCCGACGGGCCGCTCGAGCTGCGCCAGTTCGGCGGCGGTCACGCGAACCTGACCTACCTGCTGCGCTTCGGCCCACGCGAGTGGGTGCTGCGCCGCCCGCCGTTGGGCCCGGTCGCGCCGGGCGCTCACGACATGCGTCGCGAGCACCGCGTCCTCTCGACGCTGTACCGCGGCTACGCGCTCGCGCCGCGCAGCTTTCTCTTGTGCACCGATCACGCGGTGATCGGCGCCGACTTCTTCGTGATGGAGCGGCGCCACGGAGTCGTCTTCCGGCGCGAGATCCCCGCCCCGTGGGTCGATCGGCCCGACGTCTTGCGCGGCGTCGGCGAGAGCTTGATCGACAACCTCGCCGCACTGCACGCGGTCGATCCGGCCGAGGTCGGACTGGGCGAGCTGGGCAAGCCCGACGGCTACGTGCGCCGCCAAGTCGACGGCTGGATCGAGCGCTGGTACAACGCGCTCACCGACGACGTCGCGCCGGGCGAACCGTTCGTCGGCTGGCTGCGCCAGACCATCCCCGTCGCGCGCCGCACGACGCTGGTGCACAACGACTACAAGCTCGACAACACGATGCTCGACACCGATCGGCCCAACCGGACGGTAGCGGTGCTCGACTGGGACATGTGCACCCGTGGCGAGCCGTTGATGGACCTGGGCGAGCTGCTCTGCCTGTGGGGCGAGCGGGGCGAGGGCGCGGAGGGGCAGCACGGCCGGATGCCGACCTGGCACGCGGGCTTCCCGACCCGCCGCGAGGCGGCGGAGCGCTACGCGCGCGCCTCGGGCGCCGACCTCGCCGACCTGCACTGGTACGTCGTGTTCAGCATGTTCCGCTACGCGGTGATCTTGCAGCAGATCTACGTCCGCTTCGTGCGTGGGCAGACGCACGACCAGCGCTTCGCCGAGATGGGCGCGGCCGTCAACGCGATCACGCAGCGTGGCCTGGAGACGATCGAGAGCGGCCGGTTCTGAGGGGGAGGGCGCCGTCGACTAAAGTCCTATTGTCTGATATCAACTACTGTCATATAAAGACTATGACAAGCAGACTTCTCGTCTCCTCCCTCGCCGTCGCCGCCCTCGGGACGGCCGGCGCCGCCCTCCCGGCTAGCGCCCAGGTGAGCCTCCCACCCGTCGCGCTCGTCGCCTGGGGCATCACCGAACCGATCGGCGGCGCCGAGACCACCAGCCTCGACCCCGCCTATGGCCCGCGCACCCTGCACGTCGCGTTCGTGAACCGTGGCCAACTCGCCGCGACCAGCGTCGAATTCGTCGCTCGTGCCGGCAACCAGGTGCAGACGATCGACGATCGGGGTGCGTTCGCGCCCGGCGTCGAGATCCGCCAGGATTTCGATCCGACCATCGGCGCCCCCACCTCGCTCGAGGTCGAGGCCGTGACGTTCAGCGACGGCACGACCTGGCACGCCTGATCGGCGGCAAGAACCGCCGCGAGCATGACCGGCCGTGGGCGCCCCGAACAGGGACGGCCATGGCCGGCCACCGCGCGACCACCCCGACCCTGGCCGACCCGGGGCTCTACCTGTACAGCGGGCATCTGCTGGCGGCGCTCAAGTACGCCCATCGAACCGGCCGCGCGGCGCTCGAGGCGGAGCTCGCGGAGCTGGGCCTGACCTACCAGCAATTCTTGGCCATGACCGTGATCGCGATGAACGCGGACATCTCCAGTGCCGAGCTGGCCCGCCAGACCTTCGTCACGCCGCAGGCGATGAGCACGATCGTCGCCCGGCTCGAAACGGGCGGTTTGGCCCGGCGCGTGCGCTGTCCAACCGGCGGCCGCAGCCTCGAGACCCGGTTGACCCCGGCCGGTGAAGAGCTCCTGGCGCGCGCCCAGGAGCGTGCCTCGGCGATCGAGCGATATCTGCGCGACGAGCTGGGCCCCCAGAATTTCGAGGCGCTCCTGGACGCCCTCCAGCGCTGCTCCGCCGCGCTCACCAAGGGCAGCACCACGACGGTGACTCGCCGTCGCCCCTGGGCAGCCTATCTTGGCGCAGCCGCGGGATCAGGAACTTAATTGACGAAGCGGTCGTTGCGGTGTTAAGTATTCCCTAACCCGGCTACTTACGAAAAAACGTTCCTTTTGCGTGGGCGGAGGACAAGGGGAGTTTCGGGTGCCACGTAGGCGCACGGGGCTTTCTTCATGGGGCGCGTCGTTTCGGAGCGGCTCCCCACGTCGCGAATCCTCCCTCCTGCTACGGACACTCAACCCCCCTCTACAGGAGAGCCGATGACAGGACGATCTCTTCTCGCCAAGGCGGCCACATTCGCCGTCGGAGCGGTCATGGTCGCCGCAACCGCTGCGCCCGCGTTCGCTGACGATCCGTTCAGCCGGTTGGTCGTGACGGTCTCGCCGGTGTACACGACCTCGACCAACAGTGGTCAGCCGCCCCAGAACGGCACCCTGAACGGTCAGGGCGACACGAACAGCGTCTTCCTCAATTACAGCGCCAATATCCAGCTCAGCAAGGCGCTGAGCCTCTACGAAGAGCACGAGAACGCCGACTTCACACTCGACACGTTGCAGTTGGGCGGCGTCCACCTTCCGATCGGCGCGCTGACCGACCGCTTCGACACCGAAGGGATCAAGCTCGGCCTCGGGCACGGCCTCGCGGTGAGCGCCGGTTACCGGAACCGCAGCCGTGAGTGCTGCCCGGCTGACGCGCAGAACCCCGACTGGGTCGGCTACCACGGCCCGTTCGTCGGCGTCAACTACGCGTTCGGGCCGATGAGCTCGATCGGACCGATCTTCGACTTCGACCTGATGGCGCAGTACGTCGATCATCCCTACAACGCGGCACTCGCCGCACCGTGGGACTCGGTGCTCCTCCCCGACCCGTATCGTGGTGGCTTGCTGACAACCAACCCGCGCTACCAGGCGTACGGCGGGAGCGGATTCATCTATCCGGCGTCGATCACGCTGCACATCCCGATCAACCACTCGCACACGTTCTTCCCCTTCGTCGTCTTCTCGCGCGGTGCAGACTACTTCGCGAGCGACCCAGGTCCGGAGTACTACAACATCGTGGTCGTCGGTCTGGTGAAGGTGTTCGCACCCTGGCTGGTCTTCCACGCCGCGGTCGTGAACCTGAAGGAAGAGTCGAGCCTCAACTATCCGTTCGGCAACATCAACGCGTTTTCACCGACCGTTGGTATCGCTCCCAGCAACGACTGGGTTCGTCTGACGACACTCAACCTCGGTTTCGACTTCCACTTCAAGGGCTAGCCGAGCGCGGCTACTCGAAACGGGACCCAAGGGCGGTCCGGCGGATGCCGGGCCGCCCTTTTTCTCATCCCGTTTCGGTCGAGGCGATGGACGGCCGGCGCAGGCGCTGCACCGCACCGGCGACGCCGCCGGGGACGAACAGGACCAGCACGATGAAGAGCGTGCCGAGCAAGAAGAGCGGCTCGGAGAGCGGGACGCGCAAGAGCGGCGGGAGCGACTGCACCGTCGCGTCGTTCGAGAGCGCGACGAGCCGGAAATCCAAGTACTCGTAGACGATCCCGCCGAGGACTGCACCCCACAGCGTGCCGACGCCGCCCAACACGACCATGACCAGCAGCGCGAGGGTGAAGCTCGAAGTGGTGACCTCGGGGTCCGCGCTGCCTTGCAGCAAGAGATAGACGACGCCGGCGGCGGCAGCGAGAAAACCGGAGAGCACGAACGCGCCGAGCTTGAAGAGATACGGGTTGAGGCCGAGCACGCCGACGCGCCGTTCGTTCTCGCGGATCGCCTGCCAGACGTGGCCGGCCGGCGAGTTGACCGCCCACCACGCGATCGCGTAGGTGACGGCGAGCGCCGCCAGCGCGATCCAATACAGGTTGTGCGTGTTCGCGACGCCGACCAATCCGGCCGGCAGCACATCCGGGCCGAGCGCGAGCCCGTCCTCGCCGCCGGTCAGGCCGCCGGGGTTCTGGATGACCAAGATCGAGCCGGCTTCGGCGAAGGCGAGGGTGACCATCGCGAACGGGATGTCGCGGATCCGCAAACAGATCGCACCCAAGACGAGCGGCAGGAGCAGCGCGACGACCGCCGTCACCGCGATCGCGGCACCCAACGGCAGATGCAGCCGGTTCAACGCGATCGCCGTCACGTAGACGCCGACCGTGAAGTACAGCGCGTGGCCGAACGAGAGCAACCCGACGTAGCCGAAGACCAGATCGTAGGTCAGCGCCAGTGCGCCGAAGACGAAGCACAGCGCGATCAGGTTCAGCGTCCCCGGCGAGCCGAGCGGCGCATCGAACAACCCCGGGATGGTGATCCGCAACCACGGCAGCGCGAGCAACACCGCGCCGGCTGCGGCGAGGACCGCGATGCGCAGCGCTCGCCTCACGTCGCCGCTCCGGCGAAGCCGCTCGGCCGCACGAGCAAGACGCCGGCCAACAGCAGGACGACCGCGAAGTCACCGATGCCGGCGGCGCCGTAGAAGTTGAGGAACTGCTGCAACAGGCCGACGACGACGGCGGCGAGCGCCGAACCGACGACCGAGCCCAGGCCGCCGATCACGACGACGATGAAGGCGAAGATCAGCATCGCGCTCCCGCGCGACGGGTCGATCGTCCCGTAGTAGTCGCCGGCCAGCGCGCCGGCCAGACCTGCGGCCATCCCGCCGATCGCGAAGACGAGCGTGAACGCCCGCTGCACGTCGATCCCCAGCGCCTCGACCATCCCACGGTTCTCGACCCCGGCGCGCACGATGAGCCCGTAGCGGGTCCGCCGCAAGAAGAACAGCAGCAGCCCCAGCACGAGCGCCGCCGCGGCGATCGTGATCCAGCGCGTGTTCGGGATGTCGGCGCCCAGGACGGGCGTCGTCCGCAACATCCAGTCGGGCAGCACGAGCTGCTTGGGATCGTTGCCGAAGCCGCCCTGCACGAGCGCGACCGTCGCCAGCGCGAGGCCGACGGTGACCAGCACCTGACCGACGTGGCGCGCGTAGAGCGGACGGATCAGCACGATCTCGGTCAGCGCCGCGAACAGTCCGCCCGCGACAACGGCGACCACCAGCCCGACGAGCCATTGCAACCAGGGCGAGCCGTGGACGGCGTTGCCGGCGACCCAGCCGGCATAAGCCGCGACGGTGAAGAACGCGCCGTGCGCGAAGTTCAGCACGCGCATCAGCCCCCAGATCAGCGAGAGGCCGGCGGCGACCAGAAAGTAGAGCGCTCCCAACCCCAGGCCGGTGATGGCGAGCAGCGCGATCGTACTCACCCGGTCAATGGCTCCCCGCCGTCGAGAGACCCAAGTAGCGGCGCGCGAGCGCCGGATCGTCCATCAGCTCATCGACCTGCCCGGTGAATGAGACGCGACCTTGGTCGAGCACGATCACGTCCCCGACCAGCGTGTGCGCAACGCTGAGATTCTGCTCGACCAGCAGGATCGTCGCGACCTGCGCGGCGCGGCGCAGTGCCTCGACGACGCTACGCACGACCAGCGGCGCGAGCCCTTTGGTCGGCTCGTCGATCAGCAGCAGCCGGTTCTGCGCGTTGAGCAGCGCCCGCGCGAGCGAGACCATCTGCTGCTGACCGCCCGAGAGCGTCCCGGCTCGTTGCCCGGCGCGGACTTTCAGTTCGGGGAAGAGCTCGTAGACGAGCTCGTAGCGCAGCGGCGAACCGGTTCGCTCGGCCAATCGGAGGTTCTCCTCGACCGTCAGACCGGTGAACACGTCGCGGTCCTCGGGGACGTATCCGACGCCGCGGCGCACGATGTCGGGCGTGCGCAGCCCGACCAGCTCCGCGCCGTCCAGCGTCACGCTGCCCGAGCGGGGCACCATCCCGAGGATGCCGCGCAGCGTCGTCGTCTTCCCGACCCCGTTGCGGCCCAACAGTCCGGTGACGCCGCCCTCACGCACGTCGAACGAGACGCCCTGCAAGATGTGCGACTCACCCAAGTAGACGTGCAGATCGCGCACGCCGAGCAGCGTCGCGCGCGCGTTCATAAGGGATCGCCCAGGTAGGCCGACTGCACGACCTCGTTCGCGACGATGCGCTCCGGCGTGTCGAGCGCGAGCAGTGCACCGTGGTGCATCACCGCCATCCGGTCGGCCAGGCCCATGATCAGATCCATGCGGTGCTCGACCATCAGCACGGTCTTGTGCTCGGCATGGTGGATGCGGCCGATCAACTCCATCATCTCGGGGACGTCCTCGACCGCCATCCCGGCCGTCGGCTCGTCGAGCAACACGACGCGCGGCTCGCCGCACAGGAGGATCGCCAAGTCCAGCTTGCGTTTCTCGCCGTGCGAGAGTGAGGCGGCGCGGACGCCCTCGCGCGCGCTCAAGCCGACCTTGGCCAGCGCTTCGCGCGCGCGGTCCAACGGTGCGCGCTCGTGCTCGGCGAGCCGCAGCAGCGAGGCGCTGCCGCCCAAGTACGCCTGCGCGGCGAGCCGCGCGTTCTCGAGCGTCGAGAGGCCGGCGAAGACCGACGAAGTCTGGAAGGTGCGGCCCATCCCCAAGCGCGCGTGCACGTAGGTCGGCGCGTGGGTGATGTCCCGTCCGGCGAACTCGACTCGCCCGGCCGTCGGCCGCGTGACGCCGGAGAGCAGGTTGAACAAGGTCGTCTTGCCCGCGCCGTTGGGGCCGATGATGACCAGGAACTCACCCTCGCGCACGCTCAGCGAGACGTCGTCGACGATGGTGACCCCGCCGATGCGCAGGCCGAGCCCGTCGGTCCGCAGGACCGGCGGGCGCCCCTCGGCGTCCAACGTTACTTGAAGGGGCGCACCGGCGGCGCGACGGCCTCGCGCGGGATCGTGCGCAGCAGTTTCGGCTCGAAGCCGCTCCCGGCCGCTTCCAGCTTGGCGACGAACATCGGCTGCAAGAGCGCGTGATCGGCCGGCCGCACGACCTCTTCGCCCTTGGGCGCCAAGAACGACCAGCCTTCGAGCGCCGGCACCGTCTTAGCCGGATCGTCGCCGTCGGCTGCCTCGATCGCGTGCACGATCATCTGCGCCGCGACGAACCCGTCGGGATCGAACAGGTCGGGAACCTTCCCCTGCTTGGCCAGCGCCGCCACCAGCGCGGCGTTCACCCGGTTGTGCGGCGCCTGATAGAAGTAGTGCGAGAGGAAGGTGATCTTGCCGGCGACCGGACCGAAGGTCGGGTACGAGGCGCGCTGATCGAGACCCGTCACCACCCGGGTTGTGTCGAACACGTGCTGATCGTCCAGGCTCTTCCACATCGCTCCGGCCGTCGCGCCGGCCCAGGCGATGAACAGGAGATCCGGATGCGCGTCCTTGACCTTCTGCGCGAAGGGCGAGAAGTCGTTGACCGTGAGCGGCGCCAGCACGCTCTGCACCGAGGCACCCTCGCTCCCCAGGACGGCGCGCACCGCCGCGACGTTGGCCTGACCGAACGCGAAGTCTTGCGCGAACACCAGCACCTGCTTGCCGCGCAAGTTGGTCCCGACGATCGTCCCGGCCGTCAGCACGTCCTGCATGGTCTGGCGACCCGAACGGAAGGTGTAGCGGTTGTCGCCCGTCACCGCGTCGGTCGCTGCGGCGCCGGAGATGAAGAGCACCTTGTTTCCACCGGCCAGCGCCGCCATCTGCAAGGCCACACCCGACGAGGTCGAGCCGGCCAGGATGTGCACGCCCTGCCCGATGAGGTCCTTGCCGGCCGCGACCGCCTTGACCGGATCGCCGGCGTCGTCGCGCTCCTCGACCACGATCTTGTGACCGCCGGCCATGCCGGTGCCGTGGGTCGCGTAGTTCAGCCCGACTTGGAACCCCTCGGCGTACTGCACGCCGTAGCTTCCCAAGAAGCCCGTCTTCGAGTAGATCAAGCCGACCGTGACCGGCGCGCTCCCGGCTGCCGTCGCCGGGGCGAGGGCGGCGCCTGAGGCGAGCGCGAGGATCAACGTCGACGCGGTCAGGCGCGCGAGGGCAAAACGTCGTGGCATGGGCGGTCCTCCACGTGGCGAGATGGATGCGGCGCGAGGGGCCACGTCGCACGAATTCACAGCGGCGTACGCTCCTCGCCGGAAGAATCCCCCTCCGGGACCGCGTCCACGGCGGCACGAACGTTCGGCAGATGGAACGCCGGCTCGTTATCGACGACGTTGTCGATCTGCGTTCGCTCGCGACGCCGTCGTACGCGCCGGCGCGCGCGCTGCCGCTCGGCGTGGAGGGCCTCTTCGGTCCTGCGGCGCCGATCGGATCGCCGGCCTACGCCGCCGCCGACGCTCGCGCGATCGCGCCGCCCTCGCTGCAGCCGCCGCCCGAGCCGATCCCCGGCTGGCGCGCGAGCGGCTCGTTGTGGCCCGACGAGCGTTTCAGCGTGCGCGTCCCGCGGCGCTGGAACGGCCGGCTCGTCATCGCCGGGACGCCGGCACAGCGCTCCGAGTTCGCCTGCGACCTGCTCTTCGCCGATCCGTTGCTGGCGCGTGGGTACGCCTACGCCAGCGGCAACAAGGGCGTCGGTGACGGCGGCGTCCTGCTCGCCCCGGGCGCACGCTTCGTGCTCGACGGCGTCGTGCTGCCGCGTTTCCCGCTCCCCGACGGCCGCGCGCTCGCGTTCTGGCAGCACGCTCCCGGCCAGCGCATCGAGCGCTGGACCGACGATCTGCTAGCAGTGACGGAGACGGCGCTCGAGGTCGTCGCTCAGGTCTGCGGGCGCGCACCCGAGGTGACCTACGCGGTCGGCCTCTCCAACGGCGGCTACCAGGTGCGCCGAGCGATCGAGCGCAGCGACCGTTTCGCCGGCGCGCTCACCTGGAATGCCGCATTGTGGACGCCGGCGCACAACCTCTTACGGCAGCTCCCGCCGGCGCTCACGGCGATGGAGGCCGGCGAACCGGACGGGCTGGTCGCGCTCGGCTTCCCGCCCGACGTCCCCGGCGCGCACGGCGGTTCGCTCTACCACAAGAACCTGGTCGCGTATTGGTATCTGACCGCGTGGTTGCACGCGACCCAGCTCGATCCCGAGACCTCACTCGCCTACGGTGACGTCACCGATCCGGCGCCCGCCGAGGCGTGGGCAGCGCAGATCAGTGCCTGGCGCCTCGACCGCTCGCCGCGTATCGCCGAGCGCATCGCCGGCTTCGCCAACAGCGGAACCATCCGGTGCAAGCTGATCGACCTCGCCTCGGGTCTCGATCACCTGATCACGCCGTCGGAACACTTCGTCCCCTACGGCGCGCTGGTGCGCGCCGCTGGGCAGGCGGCGCGATATCGGACCGAGATGTTGGCCGACGCGCAACATGTCGATGCGTGGTCGGAGGATCCGGAATACCCGCATCTGCGTCCCGGTTGGCCCCGCGTCATGGCCGCCTTCGACGAGCTCGTCCGCTGGGTCGAGTGAGCGATGCCTGGGGACGTCACGTTTCGCCCTGCCGGCGCGTCTCTAGGAGTGAGGGGCGGGCACGTGAACGCCCCAGGGAGTGCTGACGATGATTCGCTGGTTTGCCCGGCGCGGGCTCGACAGGTTCGAACGCGACTGGAGCTACGACGTCTCCTACCTGCGCCAGATCCTCGAGGAGGTCGGCGTCGCGGGCCTGCAGCCGCTGCAGGCGATGCAGAAGCTGGCCGCGGTTCGGCGCGGCGTCCCAGTCGACGTCTACTGCGGCGCCGCGATCACCTCGGCGATCATCGCCGACTGCGGGCCGTGCGCGCAGCTCGGCGTGACGATGGCCGAGCGGCAAGGCGTCGATCCGGCACTGCTACGCGCGCTGGTGCGCGGTGACCGCGACGCGCTGCCGGCGCAGGTTCGTCCGGCGGTCGACCTCGCCCGCGCTGCGCTGCTGCGCGACGGCAGCGGCGACGAGGCGCGCGAAGAGATCCTGCGGCGCTGGGGACGCCGTGGCCTGGTGACGTTGTCGGCCGCGATCGTCGCCGCCCAGACGTTCCCGACCTTCAAGTACGCGCTCGGCTGCGGCCGCGCATGCGTGCGGTTGCGCGTCGCCGGCGACGAGGTACCGGTCCGGGCGCTCGTCCCGGCGTGACCGACGAGGCGGCGGCGCGCTTCGAACCGCACCGTCCCGCGCTGTTGCGTCACGCCTACCGGATGCTCGGCGAGCACGGCGAAGCGGAAGACGTCGTCCAGGAGAGCTACCTGCGTTGGGACGGTGCGCTGCGGCGCGGCGCGATCGACGACGATCGCGCCTTCCTGCGTGCGACGATCACCCGGCTGTGCCTCGATCGTCTGCGCTCGGCGCGCGCACAGCGCGAACTCTACATCGGGCCGTGGCTGCCCGAACCGGTTCTCGACGATCCGGCCAGCGACCCCGAAGCGGCGGCAACGATCGCCGACGACGTCTCGTTCGCACTGCTGCTCGCGCTCGAACGCCTCTCGCCGCTCGAGCGCGCCGCGTTCCTCCTGCACGACGCGCTCGGCGTCCCCTTCGCGGAGATCGCGACGATCCTCGAGCGCAGCGAGCCGGCGGTTCGCCAGCTCGCCGCACGCGGACGCGCGCACGTCCGCGAGAACCGCCCGCGCACGGTCGTGCGCCGCGACGCGGCGCTCCGCCTGCGCAACGCGTTCGTCGCCGCGCTGCGCGCCGACGACTTGGCTGCACTGCAGCGACTGCTGACCGAAGACGTCGTGTTCATCTCGGACGGCGGCGGGAAAGTTCCGGCGGCGATCAACCCGCTGGTCGGTCTCGATCGCGTCGGCCGATTCTTGATCGGCATCGCGCGCAAGACGCCGCCCGGCTTCGCGCTGCTGCCGGCCCGCGTCAACGGACTGCTCGGCTTCGTCGCCACCGAGGACGGAGCGGTGACGCAGACGATCGCGTTCGAGTTCGACGGCGACCGGATCGCGGCGATCTACGCGACCCGCAATCCGGACAAACTGCACGCCGTCGTCGGCGCGCTCACGAAGGGGTAGCGCTCGGCTGTGGCGCGCGCGTTTGCGCGAGACCGATCGCCAGCGCCGCGACGAGCAGGGCGACAACGATCGCGTCGGCCGGCGCGACGCCGGCGAATTCCAGTACGCCGGTCACCAGCGGCGGCATCATGAAGCCGGCCAGGCTGTCGAGCCCGGAGAGGACGCCCAGCACCGTCCCGCGCCGGTCCTCGGCGGCGACCTCCGAGGCGAGCGCGGGGAAGGCCGCGTTCTCGAGGCTCATGCCGACGCCGAACAGCAGCAGCATCGGCACCGCGACGTAGAGGTTGGTCACGAACGGGACGAGCGCGAAAGCGACGACGAGCAGCGCGAAGCCACGGTTGGTCGCGACGCGGTTCCCGCTGCGCTCGACGCTGTTGCCGACTGCGAAGATCTGCAAGGCGACCTGGAACAGACCGAAGATCACGAACACCGTCGACATCTGGCCGACGCCCCAACCGAGCTGGCGGTTGAGGATCAGCGCCATCGCGCCGAACCAGCCGTACATCCCGCAGGTGTACACCAGCCGGAGCCACAGCACCGGCGCCACGCGGTGGTCGGCGAACGCGGCGACGATCGCACGCGGGGTCGGCGCGTTCTTCGCCTCGTCGGTCGCACCGCGGCGCGACTCGGGCAGCAGCGCGATGGTGAGCACGACGGTGAGCGCCTGCAAGCCGGCCGCGACGAAGAATGGTGCGGAGAAGCCGTAACTGGTCGCCAGCCAGCCGGCCAGCGCCGGACCGAAGACGAAGCCCAGGCTGAACGCCGCGCCGAGCCAGGCGAAGGCGCGCCCGCGCTGTTCGGGCGCGACCAAATCGCTGACGTAGGCCTGCGTGACGCCCAAGTTCCCGCCGCTGAACCCTTCGATCGCGCGGGCGGCGATGACCCAAGCCAGCGTGGGCGCGAAGCCGAGCATCGTCCACCCGATCGTCGCCCCCACCTGCGAGACGATCAGCACTGCCTTGCGGCCGATCCGGTCGCTCAGGTTGCCCCAGAGCGGGCCGGCGAAGAGCTGTGCGAGTGAGTACGTCGAGGCGACGACGCCGACCGCGACGTCCGCGGCGCCGAAGTGTTTGACGAAAAACGGCAGCAGCGGGAGCAGCATGCTGAACCCGAAGATATCGATAAAGGTGATCCCGAGGATCGGCAGCAGCCGAAGGATCACGAGCCCAGACGGCGCATCGCCGCGCGCAGCAACCGATCGCGCGGACGGTCGGGGACGACCGCCCGCAGCAACAGGCGCATCCGCGCATCGTTGCCGACGACGTAGCGCGTGCGTGGCCGGCGCGCGACCAGCGCGCGGACGATCACGTCGGCGACCCGTGCGGCCGGGATCCCGCGCGCGTCCATCGCGCGCGAGAGGTTGATCATCATGGTGACGTCGTCGGCGTAGCGGGCCCGCGTGAGCGGATCGAACCCGTCGGCGAGCGCCGCGCCGGCTTGCGCGCCGCGCTCCCAGATCTCGGTCTTCACCGCCCCGGGCTCGACCAGGATCACGTCGACGCCGCTGGGCAGCAGCTCCGCCCGCAGCGAGTCGGAGAGCGCTTCGAGTGCGTGCTTCGAGGCGGCGTAGGGGCCGACGAAGGGCAGTGCGATGCGGCCACCGACCGAGGAGATCATCACGATCCGGCCCAACGAGCGGCGCAGCAGCGGGAGCATCGCTTGGACCAGGGCGACCGGCGCGATGACGTTGACCTCGAACTGCGTGCGCAACTGGTCGAGCGGGATCGCCTCGAGCGGGCCGCCGACCGCGATCCCGGCGTTGTTGACCAAACCGTAGAGGCCGCCGTCGGCGCCGATGCGTTCGGCCGCCGCCGCGATCTGCGCTGCGTTCGTCACGTCGAGCAGGAGCGGGGTGCAGCGCTCGCCGAGCGCGCGCAGGCGTTCGGCCGCGGCCTCGTCGCGGACGCCGGCCCAGACGCGGAAGTCGCGCGCCAACAGGGCCTGCACGGCGGCGGCGCCGATCCCGCTCGACGCGCCGGTCACCAGCACCGGCGCGCGCATCAGCGCGGGGTCACCGGGTGCAGTGCCGGTTCGAAGTCGCTGAGGGCGAGTTCGCGCGGCCGGCTCAAGTCGGCGTTCTCGCGCAGGAACGCGCGCAGCCGGCGCGCCGGCTCGCTCTCGCGCTCGGCGCCGGCGAGCAGCTCGCGCACGGCGAGCGCGACCTGCGCCCAGCGCCGCTCGCGCTCGAGCCCCGGCGCGGCGAGCGCAGTGCGCAACCGGCGCGCGACCTCGAGCACGGCCGCGTGCCGTCCCGGCGCGCAATCGCGCACGTCGTCCAGGAATCGTTCGTAGAAGAGCGTCTCGTCCATCACGTTACCGGGTCCGTCGTCCTCCGCTTCCCCCTCGAACCTCACGAAAGCGCCGTTGGTGACGGTCGCCGTGGGGGCCGTGACGAAGGCTCGCCCGAGGAGGCGAACCGGTATGGACGACGCTCGGCGGTTGGCGGGGGCGCTCAACGCGCTGGCCAAGGGCCCGCAATTCACCAACAGCAAGGCGCGGGCCGCGGCGCGCGGGGAGCCGGCGGTCGATTGGCCGGCGACCAAGGCGCTCAACGGCGACTTCAACCCTGAGGTCGACGGCTGCGAATCGTTCGTCATGCGCGACGGCAGCGTCTGTGCCTGGATGCCCGGCCAGTTCCGCTACGCGGTGCGGCCCCGATGACCCGCCCGACCGCGCTCGTCACCGGAGCGTCATCGGGGATCGGCGCCGCCTTCGCCCGCGCGCTCGCCGCCCGCGGGCAGGATCTGGTGCTGGTCGCACGCTCGGTCGCCAAGCTCGAGGCCCTGGCCGTCGAACTCGAAGCGGAGCACGGCGGCCGCGCGTTCGTGCTCCCCGCCGACCTCTCGCGCAGCGAGGAGGTCGACCGAATCCTGGCCGAGCTTGCGGCGCGTGGCACCGCCGTCGAGACACTGGTCAACAACGCCGGCTTCGGAACGCACGGCCGGCTGATCGACCTCGACCCGGCCCGCGAGCGCGAGGAGATCGCGCTCAACGTCGGTGCCCTGGCGGCACTGACCCGCGCGCTGCTGCCGGGGATGGTCGCGCGCGGACGCGGCGCGGTGATCAACGTCGCCTCGACCGCGGCCTTCCAGCCGGTGCCCTACATGGCGACCTACGGCGCGACCAAAGCCTTCGTGCTCTCGTTCACCGAGGCGGTCGCCGAGGAACTGCGCGGCACCGGCGTGCGCGCGCTCGCGCTCTGCCCGGGCCAAACCGAGACGGCGTTCTTCGACCAGATCGAAGAGGCGCGGGTCGGCACGGCGCGCACCTCGGAGCAGGTCGTCGCGACGGCGTTGCGCGCGCTCGACCACGGGCGCGTCGTCGTCGTCGACGGGCTGCCGAACGCGCTGATGACGGTCGGCGTGCGCTTCGCCCCACGCAGCCTCGTCCGCCGCCTCGCCGCCGCGATCGAACGACCCAAGCACCTGCGCGGGTGACGCGTTCTTGCCCGCGCTCAGTCTGGTGGGCGGGCTTCGGTCGGGATGATCGTGCGGGTCACGCGTTCGTGGCGGCGCAGCAGCGTCACCGTCGTCGGCGCGTCGACGTGCCTCTCGGTCAGCAGTTTGTGCAGACCGTCGACGCTGGTGATCGCGCCGTCGCCTAGCGCAACGAGCACATCGCCTTCCTCGACGCCCGCGCGCGAGGCCGGGCTGTGTTCCTCGACGCCGTGGACGAGCACGCCGCGCGTCTGCACCAGATCGTGCAGCCGCTGCAAGTAGCGCGGCACCTCGACGTCGGCGCCGGCGATCCCGAGATAGGCGCGCGTGATCTTCCCGTCGCGGATCAAGAGGCCCGCCAGGCGGGTCGCGGTGTTCGAGGCGATCGCAAAGCAGATCCCCTGGCCGCCGGCGACGATCGCCGTGTTGATCCCGATGACGCGACCGTGTCCGTCGACGAGCGGACCGCCGCTGTTACCGGGGTTGAGCGCGGCGTCGGTCTGGATGACGTTGTCGATCAGCCGGCCCGACTGCGCGCGCAGCGTGCGGCCGAGCGCCGAGACGACGCCGGCCGTCACCGCGCACTGCAAACCGAACGGGTTGCCCAGCGCGATCGCCAACTGGCCGACCTTCACTTCGGACGAGTCGGCGATCTCGGCGGGGACCAGATCGGGCGCGGCGATGCGCACGACCGCGAGGTCGCTGTCGGGGTCGTCGCCGACGAGCATCGCGCGATAGCGATGCCCGTCGAGCAGCGCGACTTCGATCTCGCGTGCGCCGTGCACGACGTGGGAGTTGGTGAAGATGAAGCCGTCGGGAGTGGCGACGAAGCCGGAGCCGCTGCCGGCGCGGCGCCCGTTGACGCGGACCTCGATCGCGACGACCGCCGGGGCGGCCTTCTCGACGACCGCGGTGACGGTCGCCGAGTAGCCGTCGGCGGGGGTGGGCGTCTCGGTGATGGGGATGACGTTGGACATGGTGCATCGCTGTGACCGGAGTCGGTGCCAGCCGAGTTTCAGGGGCGTACCATCGGCGGGTGAGCCAGCGGCTACTGGGCACCCTCGCGGCGCTGTTCTATATCTTCCTGTGGGCCTCGGCGTACGTGCCGAGCAAGATCGGCGTGCTCGATTCCTCGCCGCTGTGGTTCCTGGTCATCCGGTTCATCGTGGCGGGGAGCCTGGCGGTCGGGCTGGCGCTGGCCTTTGGGATCCGCCTCCCGCGCACGCGGCGCGACTGGCTGGCGGTCGTCGTTTTGGGCATCCTCGGGAACGCGCTCTACCTCGGCTGCACCTATGAGGCGCTGCGGCACATGGCCTCGGGGCTGGGCGCGATCGTCGCCGCGACGAACCCGCTGGTGCTGGCGCTGGTCGCGCCCTGGGCGCTGCGCGAGCCGCTCTCGTTCGCCAAGATCGTGGGCCTGGTGCTCGGGTTCGGCGGCGTGCTCGCGATCGTTGCCGTGCGCGCCGGCAGCGCCGCGGCCGAGCCGCGCGACGTCGCCATCGCCTTCGCCGGCGTCCTGGCCAGCGTCGCGGCGACGATCGTCTTCAAGCGCTGGTGCGCTGGGCTCGATCTACGCGGGGTGACCGGGGTGCAGCTGCTCGCCGCCGGCGTCGTGCTGATCCCGTTCGCCGCGCTGACCGAGGGCATGCCACACGCGCACTGGTCGTCCGAGCTGATCGCCTCGTTCATCTACGTCGTGCTGGTGATGTCGATCGGCGCCTCGCTGCTGTGGTTCTGGCTGCTCACTCACGGCGAGGCCTCGCGGGTCAGCGCGTACTACTTCCTCACGCCGGTCTTCGGCTTGGCGATCGCGGCGGTGCTGCTGCACGAGCCGGTCTACCTGCGCGACCTCGCTGGCCTGGCCGCGATCGCGCTGGGGATCACGCTGGTGCAGCGCAAGGGCCGGACACCGACCGCGCACGGCGAACGTCCCCTCCCCTCGGAGGCAGCATGACGGAAGACCGCGATCCCCTCGCCACCGCGCGCGCCTGGTGCGATGCGTGGAACCGCCGCGACCTCGACGCGGTGATGGTCCTGTACGCGGACGACGTCGTCCTCACGTCGCCGAGCGTCATCGAGCGCTGGGGGATCGCCGACGGAACCTTGCGCGGCCGCACGCGCCTGCGCGAGCACTTCGCGCGCGGCATGGCGGCGCCGAACCTGCACCTCACGCTGGAGAACGTCCTGCGCGGCGTCGGCGCGGCGACGGTCCTCTACCGGCGCGAGACCGGCGCGCTGGTCGCCGACGCGAACACCTACGACGACGAGGGACGCATCCGGCGCACCATCTGCTCGTACGGTGCGGTCGATCCGAGCGCAACGCTGGCGAGCGGGCTCGACCATCTCGTCCTCAACTGCGGCGACGTCGAGCGCACGATCGCGTTCTACGTCGACGCGCTCGGCGCGGAGCTGGTGCACTTCGGCGAAGGCCGGCGCGCGCTGCGCTTCGGCCCACAGAAGCTCAACGTGCACCAGCTCGGCGCGCCATGGTCGCCTCTGGCCGCCGTGCCGACCGCGGGCTCGGCCGACTTCTGCTTGGTCGCCGCCGTTGCTCCCGACGCCGTTCGCGCTCGGCTGCAGGCCGCCGGCGTCCCGATCGAGTTGGGCCCGGTCCCGAAGACCGGCGCGCGCGGCCCGATCACCTCGCACTACGTGCGTGACCCCGACGGCAACCTGGTCGAGCTCGGCGCCTACGGCTAGCGCTCCGCAGGGCTCCCTCCCCCGGGCACGGAACCGGGTTCGGTCCGCGCCCAGGTGGCGGAATTGGTAGACGCGCTAGTTTCAGGTATTAGTGATCGCAAGGTCGTGGGGGTTCGAGTCCCTTCCTGGGCATTTTTGTCGGTTTCCCCTGGCGGTGTGAGTGTTCGCGGCGATAACGGGAGAAGTACGTCGCATGAAGCTATCACCGATCATCGCTGGGCTGCTCCTGGCGACGTCGGTCTCGGGCGCGCAAGCGGCCGAGCCGACGACTGTTTCCGCGCTCTTCGTAACAGCCGTCACCGCGTCGATGGCCGAGATCATCCCGCTCTATGAACGCTCGCATCCAAACGTACGGATCCAGCCGATTTACGGGGGCCCGGTCGTCTTGGCCGCGCAGGTTGCATCCGGCACGAACGTGGACCTGATCATGATCCCACAGATCACGCTCATGCCGCTTCGCGCGCAAGGGAAGGTCGGCGTGCCGGTCGCGATCTACTCGTTCCGCATGGCGGTGCTCGTTCCGAAGGGCTCGACCAAGGTGCGGAGTCTGCGCGACCTCGCGAACCCCGGCGTTCGGGTCGCGCTTGGAACGGACACCTCGACGATTGGCAAGTACGCGCACGAGATCTTTGAAAAGGCATCGGCCCAATTCGGTGCCGACTTCGGGCGCAAGGTCATGGCGAACGTCATCATCACCAGGACCTCCGAAGAGCCGCTCGTCGCCGTGATCAAGAGCCGAGACGCCGACGCGGCGATCGGGTTCACGTCGGATGTCTCCGATACGATCGACGAGGTCGCCATCCCGGCCGAGGACGAGGTCTACACCACGAACGAAGCGGCAGTCGTCTCCGGCGCACCGAACGCCGCCGCGGCGCAAGCCTTCATCGATTACCTGCGCGGGGCGGAAGCACAAGCGATCCTGCGAAAGCACCACATCGATCCACCGAGGTGATCCGCGACCGGTGACGTGCTCGGAGGGGTGAGCCGGAGGATCATCGTCTTGATGCCGTCGCGGGGGACGGTGGCGGCGGAGACGATGCTGGCGCTGCTGGAGCACAACGAAGGGTACGAGATCGTCTTTCGGATGGCGACGCGGTTGCCGGTCGATGTGGCGCGTAACCGGCTGGCGGCGAAAGCGCTGGAAGCCGCGGCAGATCGCACGCTCTTCGAGGTCGGCTCGGATCCGTACGTCTTTTGGATCGATACGGATGCGTTCTTCTTGAAGGGGACGTTCACGATGATGATGCGCGCGCTGGAGCAGGATCGCGGCATCGATCTCCTCTCGGCGCTGTGCGGGACGCGCTCGGCGCATCAGAAGGCGACGGCGCTGATGAAGACGGGCGATCGGGACTCAGGGCTGATCCCGGGCGTGCACGCGGAGGCGGGAGCGGTCGTCGACGTCGAGCTGGTCCCGACGCATTTTCTGTGTCACCGGGTCTCGCTCTTGCGCCGACTCGCCGAGCAGTTGCCGTTCGGAGCGGCCGACATCGCGATGACCGACGATGCCTTCTTCTCGCAGGCGGTGCGGGTCAGCGGCGGCCGGATGGCGGTCGCGACGGGGATCCCGGTCTTCCACGTCGACGAGCGCAACGGGAACGCGTTCTTGCCCGCCCATGCGGCGTGTCGCATCGACGACTCCGGCACCGTCGACACGACCGCGCTGGCGGCGCCGCTCGAGCAGGAAGAACGAACCTACGGCGAGCGCATCGATCGCGTGATCGCGAAGAACCGATCGACGCTCAGGTAGCCGACAGGCGTTGCTGCAAGCGCGCCTTGACGCCCGGCCACTCCGCGGCGACGATCGAATAGCGCGCTGAGTCGCGCGGGATGTGGTCGGCGGCGATCCGATGGGCGCGCAGGATTCCCTCGAAACGGCCGCCGATGCGTTGGATCGCCGCGCGCGAGCGCTCGTTGCGCGCATCGGTGTGCAGGCAGATCCGCAGCACCTCCCAGACGTCGAAGGCGTGTGCCAGCATGAGCAGCTTGGCCTCGGTGTTGGCCGGTGTCCGGATCGCCGAGCGGCCGAGCCACGTGTAGCCGATCTCGCCGACGTCGGGCGCGGCGCGCCCGTGCGAAGGGTGACCGGGCGGCCACGCCCAGCGCTCCAAGTTGAAGAAGCGGGTCGAGCCGACGACGACGTCGTCGGCAAGGCGCACGATGGCGAATGGCACCGCGCTGCCCTCGTCTCGCCAGGCCATGGCGGTCTCGACGTAGCGGGTCGCGTTCGCCTGCCCCTGCGGGGTCGGACTCCACCGGTAGAGCGGCGGGTCCTCGGCCGCGGCGGCCACCAGCTCGTCGATGTGGCGATGCTCGAGCGGCTCCAGCCGAATGGAGGCCCCCTGTAGCGTGAGATCGTCCATCCTCATCCCGCACACTATAACAAGAAAAGAAAAACGTCCCCACCCGTGGTGGAGACGCCTGTCTGGTTGTCGCTGCGGTGAGGGGCTAGTTGCTGCCGCGCAGGACGATGCGGTTGGCGATGAAGGTGCCCTTGCTCCAGTAGCCCAGGACGGCGACGTTCATGCCGTCGGCCAGCGTGACGCCGTCCGGACGGATGATGGTGCCGTTCTTGAGGTCGACCATCGTCGCGTGACTGTCGGGATCGGCCGGGGCGAGCAGGAGTCGGTACGGCTTCGAGTCGGCGATCACGCCGAGCAGGACGTGGTGCCGATCGTATATACCCGTGTCCCACGCCGTGTTCCAGACGTTGACGGTATTATATTGCGGATCGAACGTGCCGTAGCCGTTGGGTCCGGACGACTGCATCGGCGTGGTCTGTGCGAGTGCGACCGCGCCGGCGGAGAGGACGAATGCTGCGCTGAGGACTAGCGGGCGAGCGGTATTCAGTACTTTGTGAAAGTGCGTTGTCATAGTACGGCATACCCACTAGCAAGGACGCGTACAGCGGGCGTTCGCCGCAGTGGAGCAAAAAGAAATCGCCCGCGCGACCACGCGGGCGATTCGCTGGTGAAAGAGCGTGCGAGGGTGCGTCAGCCGTTGCCGCGCAGGATGACGCGGTTCGCGATGAACGTGCCCTTGCTCCAGTAGCCCAGCACGGCGACTTGCATGCCGGGGACCAGCGTGGTGCCGTCCGGACGGATGACGGTGCCGTCCTTCAGGTCGACCATCGTCGCGTGACCGTCCGGATCGGCGGGCGCGAGCAGCAGGCGGTAGGGTTTGAAATCGGCGACGGTGCCGAGCAGGACATGGTGGCGGTCGTAGTTGCCTTGATCCCACGCCGTGTTCCAGACGGTGATCGTGTTGTATTGCGGATCGAAGGTCGTGTAGGTCTGGTCTTGCGCGACGGCCATCGCACCGGCGGAGGCGAAGAAGGCGAACCCGAGAGCGACCGGGCGAGCGGTCTTGAGTGCGCGGTGGAAGTGGTTGCTCATAGGCCGCATGGTACCCAGCTCGCGGAATTTCACATCATGTCGTAGCATCGAGCGTTTCGGCGAAGGCGCGGACCAGCGCCGATGGGCTTTCGTGCCAGATTGCCCAGCGTTCCAGGTCCGCATGCGGAGCGTCGATCGGCCGGTGGACGAGGCCGCCGAGGACGATCGCCGCCGCCGAGGCGGGGACGATCGCGATCCCCAGGCCGGCGGCCGCTAGCGCGCAGATCGTCGCGATCTCACTGGCCTCTTGCACGACGCGTGGATCGAAGCCGGCCTCGTGACACAGCCGCAGCGTCTCCTCGTAGAGACCAGCGCCACGGTCGGCCGGAAAGGTGATGAAGCCCTCGTCGGCCAGCTCCTGCGGGCGGATCGCGGAGCGCGCCGCGAGCGGATGTTGCTCCGGGAGCGCCACCAGCAGCGGCTCGGTCGCCAAGGTGACCCCCGTCAGGCCGGCGTTCCAGATCGGCCCACGGACGATTCCGACGTCGATCTCCCCCGCCTCGAGCGCCTCGATCTGCGCTCGGGTGCCCAGCTCGCGCAGGCGCAGCTTCACCTCGGGATGGCGGGCGGTGAAGCGGCGGATCAGCGGCGGCAGCAGACCGAGCGCGGCCGAATCGATGAACCCCAGCGTCAACGTCCCGGCCAATCCCCGGGCGATCAGCCGAACGGCCTCGGCGGCCTGGTCGGCCTGGCTCAAGACCGCCCGGGCGTGCGGCAGGAAGGCTTCGCCGGCGTCTGTCAGGGTCGCGCCGCGGCTGGTCCGCTCGAAGAGGGGTGCCCCCAGTTCGTCCTCGAGCTTGCGGATCTGCTCGCTCAGCGCGGGTTGCGAGACGTGCAGCTGCTCTGCCGCCCGGCTGAAGTTGCGCTGGTGCGCCACCGCCACGAACGAGCGCAGATCGCGGAGCTCCATAGGTCTGGGCTCTGCCTGCCATCGGGCGGGCGTATTTCCCTTTGTCCAGCGTGACTCGTATCATGGGAGGCGGGGCAGGCCGCCGCTTCGGGCGAGACCGAAGAGCACCACTCCACCCGCAGCGAGACGCCCCCTTTTCTGGAGAATCCGTACCGTAGTGCAAACGCTCGTCAACGTCACCCTGCCCGAGATGGGCGAGTCGGTCAGCGAAGGCTCGATCGTCGAGTGGCGCAAGAAGGTCGGTGACTGGGTCGACGAAGGCGACACCATCGTCGACGTGACGACCGACAAGGTCGACGTCGAGGTCCCCTCGACCGCGAGCGGCGTGATCACCGCCCTACACGGTGACGAAGGTGCGACGATCGGCGTCGGCGCGGTGCTGGCCGAGATCGACACGACGGCCGCCAAGCCCGAAGGAGCGGCAAAGCCGGCCGCTCCGAGCGCACCGGCCGCGAAGCCGAGCGAACCCGAGCTGGTGACGCCGAGCAGCTATGGTGCGACGGGCGCGGCGAGCGCGCCGGCCGAACGCGCCGACGGAAACGGGAAAGTCGGCGGGCCCCTCTCCCATCATGCGCGCCGGCTCGTCGAGCGGCTGCACATCGATGCGGCGAAGCTGCGCGGTAGCGGCCCGGACGGGCTCATCCTGCGCGAAGACGTCGAAGCGGCCATTGCGTCGGGGAAGGTCGCGTTCTCGGCCGGACTCGGTGCCGCCGCGCCGCCGCCCTCGATCGCGTACCCGCCGCTCGCGGCGGAGGCGAAGGTCACCGAACTCAAGGGCTCGGCCGCGACGCTGACGACCTACATGGATCAGTCGCTGACGATCCCCGTCGCGACGTCGTTTCGCACGCTGCACGTCGGGACGCTCGAGCAGCGCCGAGCCGAGCTGAACACCGCGCTCAAACAGGGCGGCCGCAGCGAGAAGATCTCCTTCACCCACCTGATCGCCTTTGCGATGGCACGCGCCGCCACGGAGCAGCCGGGGATGACGGCCTCGTTCCGCCGCGTCGGCGGCAAGCCGCAGCGCGTCGAAGCCGGCATCCACCTCGGGTTGGCGGTCGACGCGCAGCGCAAGGACGGCTCGCGCTTCTTGGTCGTGCCGGTACTGAAGAACGCCGCCTCGCTCGACTTCGCGCAGTTCCGGACCACGTACGAAGACCTGGTTGCGAAGGCACGCGACAACAAGCTCTCGGTCGAGGAGCAGACCGGCGCGACGTTCACGCTGACCAACCCCGGCGGGATCGGGACCGTCGCCTCGGTGCCGCGTTTGTTGGTCGGGCAGGGCGCGATCATCGCGACCGGTGCGATCACCTATCCGCCGGGCTTCGCCCACACCTCGCGCGCAACGCTCGAGCAGCTCGGCGTCGAGAAGGTCATGACGATGACCTCGACCTACGATCACCGCGTCATCCAGGGTGCGCAGTCGGGCGAGTTCCTGCGCCGGATCGAAGAGCTGCTCGCCGGCGCCGACGGCTTCTACGAGACGATCTTCGCGCAGCTCGGCGTGAGCGCGTCGATACGCGCGACCGCGACCAGTGCCAACGGCGCACCGCTGGCGACCCGCGAGGCCGCCGCGCCGATCGGCGAGCTCCCCGGCGTCCCTTCGGAGGAGATGCTGCGCGCGATCGCGGCCGGGATGGCGATCGTCTCCGCCTACCGCCGGCACGGCCATCTCGGTGCGTCGCTCGATCCACTTGGGACGACGCCGCCCGAGGATCCCTCGCTCGATCCGGCCAGCTACGGCCTGACGCCCGCGATGATGCGCGCGATCCCGGCCTCGGTGCTGCGCGTCAAGGTGCCGGGCAACACGCTCGCCGACGTGTTGCCCAAGCTGCGCGAAACGTACAGCTCGACGATCGCCTACGAGATCGAGCACATCTCGAACACCCAACAGCGCGAATGGCTGCGCGAGTATATCGAGACGGGGATGCACCGCCGTCCGCTCACCCCGCAGCGCCGCGTCCAGGTCCTCCAGCGGCTGACCAAAGTCGAGACGATGGAGCGCTTCTTCCGCAAGCAGTTCATGTCGCAGAAGACCTTCTCGATCGAAGGGCTCGACGTGATGGTGCCGATGCTCGAGGAGACGATCTCGATGCTCGCCGAGGACGGGACGAAGACGGCCGTCCTCGGGATGGCGCACCGCGGCCGGCTCTCGACGATCGCGCACGTCGTCAACCGTCCGTACGAGGAGCTGCTGACCGAGTTCGACCAGGCCGCCGCGCGCGAAGAGCTGCAGGCGCCCGACTCGGCGGCCAGCGACGTCACCGGCGACGTCAAGTACCACCACGGCGCGACCGGGGTGTACACGACGCCGGTCGGCACGAAGATCCGCGTCGAGCTGGCGCACAACCCCTCGCATCTCGAGGCCGTCGACGGCGTCGTCGAAGGGATGACGCGCGCGCTGCAGACCGACCACGCCGTCGACCCACCGACGCGCGACGTCGAGATCGCCGCGCCGATCCTCATCCACGGCGACGCCGCATTCGCGGCCCAAGGGATCGTCGCCGAGGTGCTCAACCTCCAAGGCCTGGCCGGCTACTCGACCGGCGGGACGATCCACATCATCTCGAACAACCAGGTCGGCTTCACCACCGACCCCTCCGAGGCACGCTCGACGCGCTACGCCTCGGACCTGGCCAAGGGTTACGACCTGCCGATCGTCCACGTCAACGCCGACGACGTCGACGCGTGCATCGCGGCCGTCCACCTGGCGATCGATTACCGCCGCAAGTTCGGCCGCGATGTCGTCGTCGACCTGATCGGCTACCGCCGCTTCGGCCACAACGAGCAGGACGAGCCGGCGTACACGCAACCGAACATGTACGCGGTGATCGCCTCGCACCCGACGGTCCGCGAGCTGTACGCGGCCGAGCTGGTCGCGCAGGGGATCCTGACCAACGATCAGGTCAAGGCGATGCAAGACGCCGCGACCGCGCGTATCACCGAGGCGCACAAGGCCGTCAAGAGCGGCACGTTCAAGCTCGAAGACGACGACGCGGCGCGCAAGAGCGGCAACCGGCCGGTGGTGGCGAGCACCGTCGACCGCGGCCGGCTGCTGCGCTGGAGCGACGCGGTCGTCGCCGCCCCCGACGGGTTCACGGTGAACCGCAAGCTGCAGGGGCAGTTCGCCAAACGGGCGCAAGCGCTGCGCGAGAGCGGTGAGGTCGACTGGGGTTTGGCCGAGGCGTTGGCCTTCGCCTCGCTGCTCACCGACGGCGTCCCGATCCGCCTCACCGGTCAGGACACCGAGCGCGGCACGTTCTCGCACCGCCACGCCGTGCTGCACGACGCGCGTTCCAACGAGAAGTACGTTCCGCTGCAACACCTCACCGATGCCAAGGCCTCGTTCGAGATCTACAACTCGCCGCTCTCCGAGTACGCCTGTCTGGGCTTCGAGTACGGGTACGGCATCGAAACGCCGGAGGCGCTCGTCCTCTGGGAGGCGCAGTTCGGCGACTTCAACAACGGGGCGCAGATCATCATCGACCAGTTCATCGCCGCCGGTGCGGCCAAGTGGGGGCAGTCGACGCGGCTGACGCTGCTGCTGCCGCACGCGTACGAAGGCGCCGGCCCCGAGCACTCCAGCGCGCGGCTCGAGCGCTTCCTGCAGCTCTCGGCCGAAGGCAACATCCGCGTCGCGAACTGCTCGACCTCGTCGCAATACTTCCACTTGCTGCGCGCGCAGGCGATGGGCGGGCAGCCGTACCCGCTGGTCGTGCTGACGCCCAAGTCGCTGCTGCGCAACCGCGCGGCCTACGGGACGCTCGAGGAGCTGGCCGGTGGCGCGTTTCGCCGGGCGATCGACGATCCACGCTTCGCGAGCGCCGACAAGTCCGCGGTCGAGCGCATCCTGTTGTGCAGCGGCCACATCTACTACGACCTCATCGCGAGCCCGCTCTACGAGCAGACGAAGAAGACCGCCATCGTGCGGGTCGAGATGCTCTCGCCCTTCCCGGTCAGCGAGGTCGTCCAGATCATCTCGAGCTACCCCAACGTCGAGGAAGCGATCTGGGTCCAGGAAGAGCCGAAGAACATGGGCGCCCGCGCCCACGTCCGGCGGCGCCTGGTCGAGAAGCTTCCCAGCGGCCTGTTCGACCTCGGCTACATCGGCCGCCCCTACCGCGCGAGCCCCTCGGAAGGCTACCCGGGCGCCCACGTGGTCGAGCAAGAGCGCATCGTGCGCGAAGCCTTGACCGAACGCTGAACGCGACGTCGGCTACAAATGAAAACGAGGCGGTCCGCGTGGACCGCCTCGTCTTCGTTACCGGACCGTTCCGGATTAGTGGAAGAGGCTGTTCGTATCGAAGTGGAAGGTGAAGTACGCGTCAAAGTTCGCGACGTGTACCGCGTTGGAGACGATCGGACCGAAGTTGTGCACGGTGCCCAAGTACGGGATACCGATGAGATCTTCGGTAGCGTTCGTGTAGCGCAACGAGATCGCCGCACCCGGCGAGAGCCGTTGGGTCATGACGTACGTCATCTTGTCGGCCCAGCGCCACGGGAACTCCTGGTTCTCGTAGAAGTTGAGCGCGCCCCAGGTGTAGTTCACGCTACCGGTGAGGCCGTGCGTGAACGGGATGAGCGCAGCGATGTACTGCGTCGTCTCGTAGTAGTTCGACTGGTTGAGCGGGGGCACGTGGTTCGTCTGGAGATAGTCCTCGGGCACGTAGATGATCTGGTGGAGGTGGCCGAGGCAGGGCTCCGCGTCCGTCCCGATCGCCGGCTGCGTGGTGAGGGCCGCGCAGAGTTCGGCGACGTGCGGGTCAACCCGCTGCCAATCGCCGGTCAGGTTGAACGCGAACTGGGCGCCGAACAGCTCGTGGATCGGCTTGGTCGTGAAGGTCAAGCCGAGATAGCCCCAGTGGGCTTCCGTCGAGTTGTTCGAGTACGGGAACGGTACCGAGCTGATGCCGGAGTTCTGGCTCGCGCCAGCCGCGCTGAGCGGGCACTGCGAGGGAACCGGCGCCAAGCACCCGGCATACTCGCGGTGGCGGAACTGCTCGCCGACCTCGGCGTTCCACTGCGGACTGAACGTCCAGTCGGCGCGGTAGACGAGTACGCTGTCGCGTGAGTCGGCGTTGTAGGTCGTCGCGCCGGTGGTCGGGTTCAGCTGGCGCGTCGGCGCGGTGTTCAGCGTGCCGCCGACGTTGCGGTCGAACGAGAACGAGAGCCGCCTCGTGACCGGGAGCTTGATGGTCCCGCCGACGTCGAAGTAATCGTAGGTCGTACCGGGCTTGCTGAACTGTGCAGCTTCCTCGGTGTAGATCGGGATGACGTCGATGATCGGATAGTGCGAGACGTTGAATCCGGTCGCAGACTGGGCGACGACCTCGTGGTTCGTGACGGTTGGCGTCGTCTGCGCGGTCTGTACGGGGGTCGTGGTGGCAGGCGTCGTGGTCGTGGCGGGCGTCGTGGTGGTAGCCGGAGTGGTTTGCGCCTGCGCCTGAGCAACGGCACCAACCACGAGAGCGACCACGGCGCACACGACCGGAAACACGGTACTGGTGCGGCGCTGCGAAATGCGCCGGACCAAGTGAGCTAGGTTCGAAATGGGAACGCCCTCCTCTTGAGAACGGCTAGAACGACACGTGATGCCTATGGGCACGACATGGCTGAAGGCCGTTTGCGGAGACGACCGCAACTTTCCTTCGCACCCCCGGAACGGCGGCCGGAAACATTTCGTTCCAGCGGGGGTCGCGCCAACGGGGATTAGGGTCAGTACGTTCGGAGGTTCCAGGTGTCTGGCGAGAGGGCCGTCTACATCGTAACCGGGTCGTCGGCGGGGATCGGAGCGGCCTGCGCGCGGCGCCTCGCCGCGAGGGGTGCCGGGGTCGTCGTCAACTACACGGCTGGGGAGGCTGCGGCCGGCGAGGTCGCGGCCGCGTGCGCCGCCGCCGGGGGCGAGGCGATCGTGGTGCGGGGTGACGTCGCCGTGGACCTCGACTGCCGGGCACTGGCCGACGCCGCGCTGGCGCACTGGGGGCGGCTCGACGGCCTGGTCAACAACGCCGGGATCACGGTCTTCGCCCCGCACCATAACCTGGATGCGCTGGACCTGGCCGACTTCCAACGGCTCTATGCCGTCAACGTCGTCGGCCCGTACCAGATGGCCCGGGCGGTCGCCCCGGCCCTGAGCCGGCGCGGCGGCGCAATCGTCAACGTCTCCTCGATGGCGGGGCTCAGCGGCGAAGGCTCCTCGATCGCCTACGCGGCCTCGAAGGGCGCGCTCAACACGCTGACCCTCTCGCTGGCGCGGGCGCTCGCGCCGGCGATCCGCGTCAACGCCATCTGCCCGGGGCTGGTCCAGACGCGCTGGACGGCCGCAGCGCTCGGCGCGGAGGTGGCGGCCCGACGCGTCGCCGCGTGGGAGGCAGCCGCGCCGTTGGGCCGCGTCCTCACGCCGGAGGATGTCGCCGATGCGGTGGTCTGGCTGCTCGACGCCCAGGGCGTGACGGGCGAGATCCTGCGGCTCGACGGCGGGATGCATCTGGGCCCGGTGCCGACCCGCGCACGCTAAGGGTTCGGGCCTGCACTCCGGCTGGCGCCACACACTCTGGATGATGGTCGCCGTCCAGGCGATCATGTCCCTCGCGTTCTCGATCTCGGCGCCCTTCCTGCCGCTCTTCGTGATCGAGCTGGGCGTTCGTCCGATGGCGCGCGTCGAGCTGTGGTCGGGGGCGATCGCCTCGGTCAACTTCCTGTTGGCGGCGATCTTCTCGCCGATCTGGGGCGGCCTCGCCGACCGGCTCGGCCGCAAGGCGATGGTCGTGCGGTCCTCGGCGGCGGTCGGTCTGTTCACCGCCTTGATGGGCTTGGCGCCCAACGTGCTCGTCCTGTTTCTGGCCCGCGCCTGCATGGGGATCTTCAGTGGCTTCTCGGCGGCCGCGACGGCGCTGGTCGGCACGCAAGTCCCCGAGGGGATGCTCGGGTTCTCGCTCGGCTGGATGGCAACCGGACAGCTCGTCGGTGGACTCGTCGGGCCGTTAGCCGGTGGGCTGCTCGCCGACTGGCTGCACGATTATCGCGAGGTCTTCTTCTGGACCTCGGGGGTCGCGTTCGTCGCGGTGCTGACCTGCACGCTGACGGTACGCGAGCGCTTCGTCCGGCCCAACGCCGGTGCCGGCCTGCGCGGGCCGATCTGGCGAGAGTTCGCCGAGCTGGTGCGCCATCCGCAACTCGCACCGCTGTTCGTCGTGGTCCTGTTGGCGCAAGTCTCGGCGCTGGGCGTGCAGCCGATCGTGCCGCTCTTCGTGCGCGATCTGGTCGGCGACGCGCCGTGGCTGGCGACGGCGGCCGGCGCAGCGTTCGCGGTTACCGGCGCGGCCGACCTGATCGCTTCGCCGTTCCTGGGCAAACGCAGCGACCTGATCGGCTACCGGCGGGTGCTGACGATCTCGCTGGCCGGCGTCGCGTGCTTCACGATCCCGCAAGCCTTCGTCCACTCGATCTGGGCCTTCTTGGCGCTGCGGTTCGGCGTCGGCGTCTTCCTGGGCGGCGTGTTGCCGACGGCCAACGCCTGGATCGGCACGATGTTCCCGGTCGAGCGGCGCGGCCAAGTCTACGGCGTCGTCGCCAGCGCGACGTTCCTGGGGATGTTCGTCGGCCCACTGATGGGTGGCGTGCTCGCCGCGCGCTTCGGCTTCGCGGCCGTCTTCCTGACCTTCGGCGGGCTGACGTTGGCGAATCTGAGCTGGGTCGCGCTCGGCGTGCGCGAGCCGAGCGCACGCGCCGCGGCGTGAACGCTCCCTTCCGCTCGAGAGCGAGGATGGCGGGCCACCGCCGCGGCCGCGCCGTAGATCGTGCCGATGCTCGCTCTCGTCACGCTCCTGGCGCTGGTCGCGACGCCCGAACCCGAGGCCTCTGCCTCACCGACCCCGCAGCGGCTGCTCGGGATGATCCGCGCCGAGTACCGCTCGCACCGGCCGCCGCCGCCGTATGAGACCTACACGCTGATCCGCAAGGAGCTGGCGACCAACGGCTATCCTGATCCGGTCAACTCGTACACGAAGCACATCTGGGTCCGCAACAGCGATCGCGCCGCGCTCACCCGCTTCGTCTACCGCGACGACGCGCGCGGCGACCTAACCTTCGACCGCCCGGCGTTCAACGAGGCGCGCGATCCCGGACCGCCGACGGCCGACGTCTTCGAGCCCGCGCCGGCGCGCCCGCATCCGGTCGCCGAGGTCCCGACGCCCGAGCCGAACTATACTGCCCCGCCGCTGATCGGCGGCGTGCGGGCGCTGCTCGAATTCGACTACACCGTGACCTCGGTCGAGACGGTCGGCGACCAGCTCCTGCTGCACGTCGAGCCGCGCCGCGACGTCGAACGCAACCGGCTACGCGAGATCTGGTGCGACAAGAACACGCTCGAGCTGCGCAAGCTGGTCGCGACCGACAAGCTGTTCGTCTCGGGCGGCGGCGTCGGGACCCGCGTCTACGCGGTGATCTTCACCATCACCATCGGCAACGTGCAAGGCCTGCCGGTGGTGACCGATCTGCACGGCGTCGTCGGCAAGGACAGCGACGGGAATCAGTACGAGGGAGACGGTCGCGACGTCGACTTCCAGTTCCGCGACATCACCTTCCCGGCCTCACTCCCGGCCTGGTACTTCGACCCGCGCACCTACGCCCAGCATCAAAACGAAGCGCCGTCGTGAGGCCGAACCTCCGCCAGCCGGCGTAGCACGCCCTCGACGGTCGAGAAGGCCTCGACGATCGCGCGGTTGCGCTTGGTGACGAAGCCTTTGGCAAGCGCACCGTCGATCAGCGCGAGCAACCCGTCGAAGTATCCCGCGATATTGGCCAGCAGGCAGGGCGCATCGGCCAGCCCGAGCTGCACCCAGGTCACGATCTCGAAGTACTCCTCGAAGGTGCCGAAGCCGCCCGGGAGCGCGACGAATGCGTCGGCCAGCTCGGCCATTAGCGCCTTGCGCTCGTGCATCGACTCGACGACGCGCAGGTCGACGCCGTGGTGCGCGACCTCGCGCTCTTCGAGGAAGCGCGGGATCACGCCGATCACCTCGCCGCCGGCGGCCAGCGCCGCGTCTGCCAGCGCTCCCATCAAGCCGACCCGCCCGCCGCCGTAGACGACGCCGTAGCCGGCGCGCGCGACGGCCGCGCCGAACGCGCGCGCTGTCGCCGCGAAACGCGGGTCGTCGCCGGGCAACGACCCGCAGTAGACACAGACGCGCATCTAGGGCAAGGGCGTCGCGAGGACGGCTTGCCGGGTGGTCGCCAGCGGACGGATCCCCTTGAAGCCCAGCCGCTGAAAATGCTCGGTCGCGTAGTGGAGGTCGAGCGCCGCCTGGTCGTCCCAGGTTTCGTAGAGCACGAACGTCGTCCGATCGGCGATCCCGCGCGCGACGAGGTATCCCCGGCAGCCGGCCTCGGCACGTGAGGCCGCGGCGAGCTGCTCGAAGAGCCGCTGCGCCTCGTCGGCCCGCTCCGCCGGGAACGTATAGGTGACCGCGTTGATGAGCATCGCCTTGCCCTTCGACGCGTCGATGCGCGAGCCTAGGCTAACGCGGCGACCTTGTCGCCCGCGTGCGCGAGGGCGTCGCGGATCATCGCGTCCTGGAGCGCCGGGACGGCCCAGCGCGCCTGCGCCGGCGGCGCGAGCGTGTCGATCGGATCGAAGTAGAGGAACGACTGCCCGGGCTTGACGCCCGGCGCGTGGTAGACGGTGATGCCGTTCTCGCGATCGTAGTATTCGAAGCTGTGCACGTCGCGCTTGCCCCCGCCGCCCGGCGCGTCGCAGATGAAGAGCGGCGTGTTGAAGCCGGCCGTCACGCCCCGCACACTCTTCTCGATCTCGATGGCGGTTGCGATCGACGTGCGCAGCTCCTCGACGCCCTTCACCAGGTCGTGCATGTAGACGTAGTACGGCTGGATGTTGATCCACGACAGCCGCTTGACCAGCGTCGTCATCGTCGCGACGTCGTCGTTGACCCCGCGGATCAGGACGCTCTGGTTGCGGACGGTCACGCCGCGCCGAAAGAGCACCTCCATCGCGCGCTGCGTGATCCACGAGATCTCGCTCGGCGAGTTGAAGTGCGTGTGCAGCACGACGTCCTTGCCCAGCGCGCGCCCGTGGTCGACCACGCCGCACAGCGCGTCGGTCCACGCGGTGTCGGTGAGGATCTTCATCGGCATCACGGCCGGCCCTTTGGTCGCGAAGCGCATCCGCCGCACGTGCGGGATCGCCAGCAGCGCTTCGCCGATCAGCGTGATGTTCTTGGGCGCGAGCTGATAGACGTCGCCGCCGGAGATGACGATGTCTTCGATCTCAGGGCGCGAGGCGATGTAGTCGAACGCGCGCTGCCACAGCTCGGGTGTCTTCGCGAGCGCGGCCTTGTCGATCAGCTCGGTGTCGGGACCGACGGCGTACGAGCGGGTGCAGAAACGGCAGTAGACCGGGCACGTTTGCAGCGGTAGGAAGAGTGCCTTGTCGCCGTAGCGGTGGGTGAGCCCCTGGACCGGCGCGTCGTCCTGCTCGTGCAGCGAGTCGAGCGTCAATCGCGGGTGATCGGGCAGCAGCCGCGAGGCGACCGGGATGAACTGGCGGCGGATCGGATCCTCGTACGGTCGCGTCCAGTCGATCGAAGCGAGGACGTACGGCGAGACGCGCACCGCCATCGGTGCGAGCCGGAAACCTTCGCGCGCGTCCTCGAGGAAGGTCGGATCGACGATCCCGCCGATCGTCTCGAACAGCTCCTCCGGCGTCTTGACCGAGTGCCGTGCCTGCCAGATATGGTCGAGGAAGGTCGCCTCGTCGATCGCTTCGTACGCCGGCAGCGCGCGCCAGAACTCACCTTGGCGCAGGTTCCGATGCTCCAGGGTGGCCGGGTCGGCGGGCGGTTTGAGGTGGTGCACGGGCTCTCCCAGGGTCACGGCGCGGCGTACCGTGAGACGAAATGAGCCAGCAGGGCCGGATGGTTGCGCAGGGTCTGCAGGGCGAGCGCGGCGTGACCCTTGGCGTAGCCGTTGCCGACCATCATCCGCACGTCTTTGCCGGCGCCCTCGGCGCCCAGCGCCGCCGCCGTGAACGAGGTCGCCATCGAGAAGAAGTAGACCGTCCCCTCGTCCTTGCAGCACAGGATCGAGGCCAGCTCCGTCCCGGCGCAGTTGACGCAGTTGACGACCAGGTCGGCGAGCTCCGGCAGCGCGGCGGCGCTCGCTTCGCGCACGGCCAGCGCGTCGCGCGCATCGGCCACGACCAGCGCGTCGAGGTAGCCGCTTGCCGTCAGCAACCGCGCGCCCGACGAGTCGGCAGCCGGGACGATCCCGACGACGCGCCCCGCCGGCCCGACGGCGTCGCGGGCCTGCGCGCAGGCGAGCAACCCCGACTTCCCATCGGCGCCGATCACGCAGACGGTCGCGCCGGGCATCGCGAGGCGACGAACCTGCGCCGGCGCGCCGGCGACGTCGAAGACGGCCAGCGCGACGGCCGTCGGCAGATCGGCCGGGAGCGGTGCGTAGATCCCGCTTTCGAAGAGCACCGCGGTCCCGCGCGCACGCATCTGACCGGTTGCGAGGTCGACCGCGTCGATCGCCTCGAGCCGCAGCGGCGTGAGCGTCAGCGAGACGAGCGAGGCGATGCGGTCGCCGACCGCAAGCTCGTCGCGTCCGGCGAGCGCCGCGCCGATCGCCAGCACGCGGCCGACGAACATCCCGCCGCTGCCGGTGACCGGGTTGTGCTGTTTGCCGCGCGCGCTGACCGTCGCCAGGATGTGCGAGATGATCGCGGCGGGATCGCCGGCGCAGCGCGCCCGGATCTGCGCGAACGACGCCGAGTCGATGTTGAGGGCCTCGACCTCGCACAGGATCTCGTTCTCACGAATCTCCGGCGAGTTGTCGATGCGCCAAGCCGTCTGCGGGAGCGCGCCCAGCGGCTCGATGACGCGGTGCGAGCCGAACGGGCAGTTCGTCGTTGCGAGTTCCGCGTTCACCCCAGCGCCTCGACCGGCAGACCGCCACGCTCGAACGGCGTCGTCAGCACGATCGTGGTGCGCGTCCGCGCGACGCCGGGGATGCGCTTGAGCCGGGTCAGGAAGTCGTCGAGGTGAACGGTCGAACGGGTAACGACTTTGAGCAGATAGGTCTCGTCGCCGGCGACGCTGTGGATCTCGAGGATCTCGGGGAAGGCCTGGGCGGCGTGGGTGAACGCGTCGTAATCGAGGTCGGGCGCGCAGTAGGCGCTGACGAAGGCGGTCAGCTCGTAGCCGACCCGGCGCGCATCGAGGTGAGCCGCATAGCCGATCACGAAGCCGCGCGTCTCGAGCCGTTTGACCCGGTCGTGGACGGCCGGCGGCTTGAGCCCGACCAGCGCGCCCAGCTCGGCATAGGTCGAACGCGCGTTGCGCTGCAGGGCCTCGAGCAGGCGGAGATCGGTTCGATCCAGCTCCGGATGTCCTGCGGGCGAACGCCCGGAACGAGCGTCGATCGGTTCGGGCTTTACGATCATAGAGCATTGATTTCTTCGACGTTCCCCCGTGTACCTGGCGGCGGCGCCAGCGCCGGTCATGGGTACGGCAACGTACCGAGTCGGCCTCGCCGGCGAGGGCGGCCGGGCAGCGGGCGAGGAACGAGCGGCGATGCCGAGGGCCACCGCGTCGCGTCTCTTCGCCGGCCTCGTGCTCGCCACGGCCCTGGCGGCCTGCGTGCGCTCCGGGGGGCCGGCCCCGCCCGCGGCGACCCTGCGGTTCTCGGTCGCTGCCGACCCGCGCACCCTCGACCCGCTCTTCGCGCATACCGACGCGAACGGGGTCGAGCAGCAGCTCAACCGGCTCGTCTTCGAGCCGCTGGTGGACGTCGACGAGCGCGGCCGCCCGGTGCCGGTCTTGCTGGCGCGCCTGCCGACTATCGCCAACGGCGACCTCGCGCGCGACGGGCGCACGATCGTCTATCACTTGCGCACCGGCGTGCGCTGGCAGGATGGCGTCCCGGTCACCGCGCGCGACGTCGTCTGGACGATCCACGCGATCCTCGACGACCGCAACGCGGTCGCCTCGCGCGCCGGCTACGACCGCATCGCCGCGGTGTCGGCGCTCGACGCGCACACGGTTCGGGTGCGGCTGCGCGCGCCGTGGGCGCCGGCCGCCGCGACGCTCTTCGGCGACGGCCCCGCGCCGCAGTACGTCTTGCCGGCCCATTTGCTCGCCGGCGAGCGCGATCTCGCGACCAGCACGTTCGGCGCGCATCCGATCGGTGACGGACCGTACCGTTTCGTCTCGTGGTCGCGCGGCGAGCGGCTCGTCTACGCGGCGAACCCGACCTATTGGCGCGGCCGGCCGGCGATCGCTCGGCTCGACGTCGACATCGTCCCCGATCCCGGCACCAACTTCACCCTGTTGCGCAGCGGTGCACTCGACTGGAATCTGCTCTCGCCGGTCCAGCGCGCGTCGCTGGGCGCGGCGCCGGGCCTGCACTTTCGCACCGTGCCGTTGGCGTTGGTCGTCGGTCTGGCGTTGGAGACGCAGCATCCGCCGCTCGACGACGTGCGCGTGCGGCGCGCGCTGGCCGCCTCGATCGACCGCGCCGAGATCTCGCGCGCGATCACAGCCGGCCGCTATCCCGTCGTCGACACCGCACAGCCGCTCGGGTCGTGGGCGCGCGATCCGGCGGTGCACGAGCCGGCCTACGATCCCGGCGCGGCGGACCGGCTGCTCGACGCGGCCGGTTGGCGGCGCGGCGCCGACGGGATGCGGGCGCAGCGCGGGACGCCGCTGGCGCTGACCTACGTGCAGTTCCCCGAATCGCAGACCGGCGTGCGGGTCGCGGTCGTCGTGCAGCGCGAGCTGCAGGCGCGCGGCATCGCGGTGACGATCAAGTCGATCTCGAACGCCGAACTCTTCCTGCCGCGCGCCGAGGGCGGCGTGCTCGCGAACGGCCGATTCGATCTGGCCTACGTGCCGTGGCCGACGGGTGCCGATCCCGACGACGCCTCGGTGCTGGCCTGCGACGGCTTCGCGAACTACGCGCGCTGGTGCGACCCGCGGGTCGACGCGCTCGAACGCCGCGCGCTGATCGCACCGGACCGCGCCGAGCGGACGCGGCTCTACGCGGCGATCGAACGCCGCGTCGCCGCCGCCGTGCCGATCGTGTTCTTGTTCGACCCGTCGTACTCGTACGCGTACCGCGACGACCTGCGCGGCTTCTTCCCCAACGCCTTCACCCCGACGTGGGACGCCTGGCGCTGGAGCCGAAGAGACTCCTAGCGTGCAGAACTTCTTCGTGGCAGGCTTCGGCTACGAGCTTCCGGGCCTCGTCTTCTTCCTGCTATACCTGGTCATGTCGCGGCCCCGCGCGGCCGGTCGTTACTCGCGCCGCACGCAGGTGCTGGTGCTGCTGTCCGCGATCGTGCTCGTCGCCAGCGTCCCGCTGCACTACGGCACGGTGCCGGCCGCGAGGTGGTTCGTGCTGGTGCTGCCCGTGCTCTCGCTCGTCTCGATCATCGCCGACGCGCGCCGGCAACCTCCCACGCGCCGTTAGCGTTCGGCCAGGACCTCGAGCTTGTTGCCGTCGGGGTCTTCGAAGAAGCAGGCGTAGTAGGTCGTGCCGTAGGCCTCGTGCGGATGCTCGATCGCGCGCGCGCCGATCGCCGGCAGGTAGGTCGCGATCGCGTCGACCGTGCCGCGCGAGGGCGCCAGGAACGCGACCCGGCTGGGCCCCGGCGCCATGGCGGCATCCTCGGTGATCCCGAACCACTCGTTGGGGCGCCAGTCCGTCGCGGCATCGGCGGGCGGGATCGCCCAGGTGGTGAAGCGCGAGCCCTCGTGCTTGACGGCGCCGAGCAGGTTGAGGATCGCATCGTAGAACGCGGTCGCCTGCACGCGGTCGCGCACCCGCAGGTCGACGTGAGAGAGCAGCATCGCCGAGAGGTTCGAGCGGGAGGCAGGGGGTTCCCAGGCCTCGCGTGGCGGGCGCAGAAGCGCGGTCGGCAACCAGCCGGCAGCGCGCGGATCGCTTGGTGCCGGAGGGTCCTGGCCGTGAGGAGATGCGCTTGACCAAGCATCGCTATGTCGTGACCTTGCTCATGTTTTTGAGCATCCTCGTGAACTACATGGATCGGGTGAACTTCAACGTGGCGATCCCCAAGATCAGTGAAGTCTTCGGGTTCAGCCTGCAACAGATCGGCATGATCTTGTTCGCCTGGAGCATCGTCTACGCGGTCTTCAATTTTCCGGGTGGATGGGTGGTGGATCGCCTGGGCTTGCGCTGGGCGCTGCCGCTCTTGCTGAGCTGGTGGTCGATCTTCACGATCCTCACGCCGTTCGCGCGCTCACTCGGCGGGTGGTTCCTCGTGCGCGGATTGATGGGCGCGGGCGAGGCGCCGATCTGGCCCATCAACGCGAAGTGCGCGAACACGTGGGCCGCGCCGCGCGAGCGCTCGACGTTCCTGACCTGGGCGGGGTCGGGCCAATTCGCCGGCCCGGCCGTCGGCACGTTCCTCGCCGCTTGGATCCTCGTCCGGTTCGGCTGGCAATGGTCGTTCGTGCTGTTCGGCATCGCCGGGCTGGTGATCGTGCCCTTCTGGATCGCGTTCGTGCGCGACCGGCCCGCCCTCGATCCGCGCGTCAACGCCGAGGAGCGGGCCTGGATCGGGAACCGCGCCGATGCCAACCAGAAAGCCGACTGGCCCGGCATCCGCAACGTGTTCTTCAGCCGCACCGGCGTAGGCATGCTGCTCGTCTACCTCACCTTCGGCTACATCCTGTTCACGTTCCTGAACTGGATGCCGAGCTACATGTACTTCACCTTTCACATCGGCATCCTCAAGAGCGCCGGCTGGGCGACCCTCGGCGCGGTCCTCGGCCTGGTCGGCTTTCTCATCTCGGGCCCGTTCAACGACTGGCTGGTGACGCGCTACGATCGACTGACCGCGCGGCGGATCGGTACGGCCGGGCCGATGGGCGGCGTGATCGTCTGCATCCTCCTCTCGCTCTTCAGCGCGCGCGCCGAGCTGGCCGGCCTGACCGCCGTGTTGCTCGGCGTCGCGCAACTGCTGATGAACACGACGGTCGGAGCGTGGGCGGTGAACGTCATCGACATCTCACCCAATCAGGCCTCGACCGCTTTCGTCTACGGCATCTACAACGGCGTGCTCAACCTGATGGGCGCATTCAACTCGCTCATCCTGACCGCGCTCGCGACGAACTACGGCTTTCCGGCGGCCTTCGGCAGCGCCGTCTTCTTCGCGTTCGTCTTCATGGCGAGCATGCTGTTCATCGTCGACCGCAAGAGCCACACCGCACTCGTCGCCCACGCACTCCTCGCCCGCGGCGCGCCGGCTTGAGGCCAGGCCTTACGAGAGCGCTTTCACCCCCGCGACGACGCCGTCGATCGATTTCTTGGCGTCGCCGAAGAGCATGACGGTTTTGGGGTCGTCGAAGAGGGGGTTGTCGATGCCGGCGAAGCCGGAGTTCATCGAGCGTTTGAGGACGACGACGTTGGCGGCTTTGTCGACGTCGAGGATCGGCATCCCGTAGATCGGGCTGGTCTTGTCGGTGCGGGCGGCGGGGTTGGTGACGTCGTTGGCGCCGACGACCAGCGCGACGTCGGCGCGCTCGAACTCGGGGTTGATGTCGTCCATGTCGTAGAGCGAGGTGTACGGAACGTTGGCCTCGGCGAGCAGGACGTTCATGTGGCCCGGCATCCGGCCGGCGACCGGGTGGATCGCGTACTTGACCTCGACGCCGCGCTTCTCGAGCTGAGCCTCCAGCTCGCGGATCGAGTGCTGCGCCTGCGCGACGGCCATCCCGTAGCCGGGCACGACGATCACCTCGTTGGCGTAGGCCAGCATCGCGGCGACGTCGTCGGCGCTGACGCTGCGCACGTTGTGCTGCTTGACCGCTCCGCCGGCGGCACCGGTGGTCTTGATCGCACCGAAGGCGCCGAAGAGGACGTTGGTGATCGAGCGGTTCATCGCGCGGCCCATCAGCACCGTCAGCAGCGTCCCCGACGCGCCCACGAGCGCGCCGGCGATGATCAAGACGCTGTTCCCCAGCACGAAGCCGGTCGCCGCCGCCGCCAAGCCGGTGAACGAGTTGAGCAGCGAGATGACGACCGGCATGTCGGCGCCGCCGATCGGCAGCACGAACAGGATGCCGAGCACGAACGCACAGCCCAGCGCGACGAAGAAGTAGCTCAGCGCGTCGGGCGAGCCGGCGACGACGAAGCCCCACGAGACCAAGATCGCGAGCAGCAGCAGCGCGTTGACGACCTGCTGACCCGGATAGGTGATCGGCCGCCCCGTCATCACCTCTTGCAGCTTGAGGAACGCGACGATCGAGCCGGCGAACGAGAGCGCGCCGATCACCGCCGAGAGGACGCTGGTGAACGAGACGTCGTACGTGACGGGCTGGCCGGTGTGGTAGAGCTTGAGCAGTTCGCCGGCCGCGACCAGTGCCGCGGCACCGCCGCCGGCGCCGTTGAAGAGCGCGACCATCTGCGGCATCGCGGTCATCTTGACGCGCTGCGCCGAGACGATCCCAACCGCCGCGCCGACGACCAGCGCCGCCCCGACGACCAGCCAGTTCACGATCCCCTGGGTCAGCACCGCGACGACCGCGATCAGCATCCCGAGCGCACTGATCCGGTTGCCCAAGCGCGCGGTCTTCGGCGAGCTCAGCCGGCTCAGGCCGACGATGAAGCAGATCGCGGTGATCAGATACGCGATATCGACCGGGTTGGCCAGCGTCGTGTCGGCGGTCATCCCGCGTCCTCGCGCTTGGGCGCCGGCGCTTTCGGCCGAAACATCTGCAGCATCCGCTCGGTGACGGTGTAGCCGCCGAAGACGTTGAGCGACGCCAGCACGACCAGGATGAAGCCCAAGATCGCGTTGTAGGGCGTATCGACGACGCCGGCGACCAGGATCGCGCCGACCAGCACGATCCCGTGGATCGCGTTCGTCGCCGACATCAGCGGCGTGTGCAGGGTCGTGGGGACCTTCGAGATGACCTCGAAGCCGATGAAGACGGCCAGGATGAGGATCGTCAGCTCGGTGAGCAGGTGTGCGGTCACGTCGGCTCCGGTGCGGTGCGAGGGGGATCAGGTCGCGGCGAGCGCCGCGCGGGTCGGCTCGTGGACGATCTCGCCGGCGCGCACGATCGTCGCGCCGCGCGCGATCTCGTCGTCCGCGTCGAGCACGAGCTTGCCGTCGCGCACGAGATAGGTCACCAGCGCCTGCACGTTGCGCGCGTAGAGCTGGCTGGCGTGGGTCGGTACCGTCGCGGGCAGGTTGACCGCGCCGATCACGCTCACGCCGTTCGGGCTCACGACCGTCTCGCCGGCGCGGGTGAGTTCGCAGTTCCCGCCGGTTTCGGCGGCCAGGTCGACGATCACGCTGCCGGGCTCCATCGCGGCGACCGCCTCGGCGGTGACCAGCACGGGTGCCTTGCGGCCCGGGACGGCGGCCGTCGTGACGACGACGTCGGAGCCGCCGATCGCCTTGACCATCGCCGCGCGCTGGATCGCGATCTCTTCGGGCGTCAGCTCGCGGGCATAGCCGCCTTGTCCGGTCGCCTCGACGCCGGTGATCTCGAGAAACTTCGCACCCAGCGACTGCACCTGTTCCTTGACCGCCGCGCGTGCGTCGTAGCCGGTGACGGCCCCGCCGAGACGCCGCGCGGTCCCGATCGCCTGCAGGCCGGCAACGCCGGCGCCGATCACGAGCACCTTCGCCGGTTTCACCGTGCCGGCCGCGGTCGTCAGCATCGGGAAGTATTTCGGCAGCGCGTCGGCGGCGAGCAGCACCGCCTTGTAGCCGGCGATCGAGGCCTGCGAGGAGAGCGCGTCCATCGCCTGGGCGAGGGTCGTGCGCGGGATCAACTCCATCGCGAGCGCGGAGAGGCCGTGCGCTGCATAGCGCTCGACCGAGCGTGGATCACCCAGCGGGGAGAGGAAGCCGATCAGCGTTGCGCCGCGTGGGATCGGCTCCAGCTCGGCGTCGGTCGGCTTGGCGACGCGCACGACGATGTCGGCGTCGCGGTAGACCGCCGCGCCGTCGGCGAGCTGCGCGCCGGCCTGTTCGTACGCGGCGTCGGGGTAGAACGCGCGCGCGCCGGCGCCGCGTTCGACCGTGACGGCGTAGCCGTCCTTGACGAACTTCGCGACGATCTCCGGGACCAGCGCGACGCGGCGTTCGCCCGGAGCGCGCTCGGTAGGGACGGCGATCCTCATGGACCGACTGTTATCGCAGTGCGAGGCTCCGGTCCCTCCGTCGCCGCAAGCGGCTTGCGCCGGCGCCAGCGCAGGATCGGCTGTTCGACGCCGAAGGTGATCGCGGCCGAGACGGCCAGCGCGAGCGGGACGGCGACGAACGAGAACGCGAGCATCCAGCTCGCGTCCAGGTGCTGATCGCCGGTGAAGGGCGGGACGTGATGCTGCACCAGCTCACGGGCGATCGGCACGTGCCAGAGGTAGAGATTGTAGGAGATCGCCGCCAGAAAGATCAGGATCGGGTTCGCCAGCGTGTGCTGCAAGCCACGCAGCGCGAAGAGGGAGCCCAGGCCGGTTGCCAGGCAGGTCAGCGCCACGGCCGAACGCCAGTGCACGACCCACCCTTGCGGCCAACCGGGATCGAAGCGGTGCAGGTAACAGTCGTGCGCGAGCACGACGTAGGCCGCGATCCCGACGAGCATCAGCGCCGAGAACGTCCAGCGCCGCGCGGCGACCTGCGGCCGGCGGCCAATCGCGACGCAGGCCCACGCGCACAGCATCCCGGCCGCGAAGAAGTCGATGTAGCCCGGCAGTTGCGCCAAGAGTTCCTCGATGAAGTAGGTGTTCGCGTGGAGCCACCACAGCCGCCACACGTTCGCCAGCGCGAACAGCGCCAGCGCCGTCGTGCGCGGCCAGCGCAGAAACGCCGCGCACAGCAGCGGGAAGATCAGGTAGAACTGGACCTCGACGCCGAGCGACCACATCGGGCCGTCGATCGACTCGTTCGTCTGCGCGAACCAGTCGTGGACGAACAGCAGGTGGAAGACGACGTCGCGCAGGCCGGCAAGCAGGTTCGGGTACGTCTGGAAGCCGATCGCGATCAGCACCGCTATGCACAGCACGTACGACGGGACGATCTTGAGGAAGCGCCGCGTGTAGAAGTGCCGCCAGCTCGGCGGCGCGGCGCCGTTGGCGCGGGCCTGCACGAAGGGCAGCGTGATGACGAAGCCGGAGATGAAGAAGAACAGCGCGACGCCGAGGAACCCGGTCTCGGCCAGCGGCTGGAGAGAGAGGCCGAGCAGCGGGATCGTCGCGCCCTGCCAGCTGATCTGCCAATAGTGGAACCAGACGACCAGCAGGATCGCGATCCCGCGCAGGCCGTCGATGGTCGCGATGCGGCCGTTCCGCTCACGCTCCATCTAGAAGTGGGTGATGAGGCGTGTTTCGGGGAGCGGCACGGTGTAGCCCAGGACGGCGTCGCCGAGGAACTCGCGTTGCATGTCGAGCGCGGTCTCGCGGTCGACCCGCAGGTCGGGGAGGACCTCGTAGCGCGGCGAGCGCGCGATCACCTCGGGCGGTTGCTGGGTGTACTTCGCGCAAGCGGCGATGGTCGCCGGTGCGTACCAGCCCGCGCCGGCGATGTCGGCTGCGGCACGGCGCAGCGCGCCGAGCGCGGAGCGCGCGCGGCCCGCGTCGTGCAGCAGGTCGGGGCCGAAGAAGATCCCCGAGGCGGCGATCCCGGGCGGCGGTGAGGCGAGGATCGTCGCCTCATGCTTTTGCACGAACAACTCGGTGAACGGCGCCGAGGTGAAGACCGCATCGATCGCCTGGCGCTCGAGCGCGACTTCTTGGTCGGGGGTGGCGACGTTGATCCCCTGCACGTCGCCCAATCGCAGCCCAGCCGGTCGCAGGATGCGTGCGACGTAATAGGCGGAGGCCGCGCCGGTACCGCCGATCCAGCCGATCTTCTTGCCGTGCAGGTCGGCGACGTGACGCAAACCACCGTCCCAGAGATCTTGGCGCACCTCGAGTGCCGAGGGGTGGCCTTGCGCGGGCTGATAGGCCGTCGAGGCGACGTATCGGATCTCGAGGTCGCGGGCGACGGCGTTGAAGAAAGCCGCCGAGAGCGCCCCGGCGACGAGGTCGAGCTGGTTCTGGGCGACCAGCGCCATCGCGTCCTGCCCGGCGACGATCGGCGTGAGCGTCGGCGCGAAACCGGCGTCGTGCAGATACCCCTTCTCGGCCGCGACGAAGACCGGCGCGAAGAGCGTCGAGGGGACGTAGCCGATCGTGAGCGGTGCGTTGGTCTGCGCGCGCGCCCGCGCCGGCACGCTCGCGACCAGGCCGCCGGCCGCGAGGCCGCCCAGGAAGCGGTGGCGGGTCGGGCTCGCGTTCAGCGGGCCGCTCCGACCGGAGCGGTGATGCTCAACCGATTGCGCAGGATGCCGATCTTCGATATCTCGACCTCGACGACGTCGCCGTCCTGCATGAACTCGGGCGGCGTGCGCGCGAAGCCGACGCCCTCCGGCGTTCCGGTCGCGATGACGTCGCCCGGTTCGAGCGAGAGCCCTTGCGAGAGATAGTTGATGATCCGCGCGACCGAGAAGATCATGGTCGAGGTGTTGGCGTGTTGCTTGACCACGCCGTTGAGCCGCAACGAGACGTCGAGCGTCTGCGGATCGCCGATCTCGTCGGCGGTGACGATCCACGGGCCCAGCGGGCAGGTGTCGTCGAGGGTCTTGCCTTTGAACCACTGCGTCGTCGCGCGCTGCAGGTCGCGCGCGCTCACGTCGTTCAAGCACGTGTAGCCGAAGACGACGCCGAGCGCCTCGCTCTCGGGGACGTCTTTGCACGGCTTGCCGATGACGACAGCCAGCTCGGCCTCCCAGTCGTACTTCTGCGAGACGAGCGAACTGAGCCGAAGCGTCTGATCGGGGTCGGCGATCGCGGTCGGCGCCTTGGTGAAGATCTCAGGGACCGGCGGAAGCTTGAGCTCCTCGCCGCGCGCGCGGGCGCCCTCTTCGGCGTGGCCGAGATAGTTGCGGCCGACGCAGAAGACGTTCTTGTGGGGATGGAGCGGGGCGTGCAGCGTGACGCTGCTCAGCGCGACCGCCGCACCCGTGCGGCCGAGCGCCGCGGCCCGCTGCTCGGCGCCCAGCCGCAGGAGGGCGTCGAGCGAGGCGACGCCCTCGAGCGGGCGGATCGTCTCGCCGTCGAGGATGCCCGGTCGCGGACCGGACGAGGAAGTTCTGAACGAGACCAAGCGCACGGGGGACCTCCGACTACGGATAGCGAAATGCGTTTTGCGATGCGGAAACGGGCTCTCCCTCGGACCGGGCGTTCACCGCGGTCCGGCCCCGCAGGCGGCGGCGAAGCGGCGCAGCGTCCCTGCCGTTGGTCCGTCGGGGCGCAGATCCAGCTCGCCCGGCCAGCCGACGACCGTGACCGACGCCGCGAGCGTGCCGTCGTGGTCGAACAGCGGCAGGGCCATCGCACAGACCCCCACCAGGAACGACTCGACCGCGGTTGCGACGCCGTGGGCCAGCACTTCCTGCCGCAGCCGGTCGATCTCGGCGTGCTCGCCCGGTGCCGCCGCGAGAGCCTCGGCCAGCGCGCGTGGAGAGTAGGCCAGGAAGACGCGGCCGGTCGCGGTGGTTTGCAGCGGATAGGTCGTCCCGACCCGCACCGCCAGGGTCACCGGCCGGCCACTCAGCTCGATCCGCGCCACCGCCGGGCCGGCGTCGGTCCAGACGGCGAGCGAGACGGTTCGGTCCAGCTCGTCGCGCAGCGCGCCCAGCCGCTCGCCGGCGGCGCGCAAGACGTCGAAGCGGGCCAGCGCAGCCAGACCGAGGTGGACCGCCAGCGGGCCCAGGTCGTAGGCTGCGCTGCGCTCGGTCTGCACGACCAGTCCCGCCTGTACGAAGCTCACCAAGTATCGGTGCGCTTTCGCCGAAGACATCCCCGCTGCGCGCGCGAGCGCGCCGAGCGGCTGGGGGCCGTCGGCGTCAGCCAGCGCACGCAGCAATGCGGCACCGACCTCGACCGATTGCACGCCCGCGCGGCGACGCGGCTGAACGGGAATGGTGGACACACCGGCCCCTTCCGCCCGCGCCACGTTCATCCCGCAGGAGCATCCGCATGATCGCCACCGACTCGCTCGACCAGCTCTTCACCGAAGCGGCCACCAAGGACGCTGAGCCGCTGTGGACCCAGATGGAGACGATGGTCCCGCCGCACCCCGAACCCAAGGCCGTCCCGCATCTCTGGCGCTACGCCGAGATGCGCCCGTTGCTCGTCCGCTCGGGCCGTCTGGTCGGAACGAAGGATGCCGAGCGGCGCGTCTTCATGCTCGTCAATCCGGCGCTCAAAGCGCCGCAGACGACCGACACGCTCTACGCCGGGCTGCAGTTGATCCTGCCGGGTGAGATCGCCCGCGCGCACCGCCACGTTGCTTTCGCGCTGCGCTTCATCATCGAAGGCGACGGCGCGTTCACCGCGGTCGGCGGCGAGAAGGTGACGATGTCGCGAGGCGACGTCATCCTCACGCCGCAGTGGGAGTTCCACGATCACGGTCACGAGGGCACGACGCCGATGATCTGGCTCGACGGCCTGGACCTGCCCGTCTACCAGTTCTTCCCGGCCAACTTCGCGCAGCCGTACGCGGCCGAGCAGTATCCTTCGACGCCGGCCGACGGTGAATCGCACCTCAAGTACCCGTGGGCCGAGATGCAGGCGCGGCTCGACGCGCAACCCGATCCGTTCGCCTACGCCGAGTACACGCACCGCCGCGACGGCGGGCCGATCTCGCGCGTCATCGGCGCCGCGGCCGAGCGCATCGCAGCGCGCAGCTCCGCACCGGCGCGGCGCGAGACCGCCGGCATCATCTATCACGTCTACGAGGGGCGCGGGAGGACGCAGATCGGCGAGCAGACGGTGAGCTGGGAGCCGGGCGACACGTTCTGCATCCCCTCGTGGACGCAGTACCGCCACGATGCGACGACCCAGAGCTACCTCTTCCGCTACGACGATGCGCCGGTTCTGCGAGCGATCGGGGGGTATCGCAGCGAGCAGGGTGCGGCGTGACGACGCCGCCGGTGCTGCCGTTTCCGGACGCCGACCTGCGCGCGCATCCGCCGCGCGGGGCGCGCGAGGAGCTCGCTGGGCTGGTCTTCCTGCCGCGCACGATCGACAAGGTGCGCGCGAAGCTGCAGGGGACGCTGGGGCTCTATAAGGTCGCGCCGGGATTTTCGGGCTACCTCTTCGAGTGGCTCGGCATCACCGAGGAGGAATTCACGGCGGCGGTGGCCGCCGCCCGGGGCGACGAGGACGTCGTGACGTGGCTGGTCGAGCACGCCGACCCGACGCGCTTCGCCGAGATCAACGAGCGGCTGCGCACCCGCGAGATCCGCGACGCGGAGCACTTCGCCCAGGTGCTGCCGCGCTACCCGGTGCTCAAGGAGCATCCACAGCTGCGCAACTGGTTCGAGATCTTCGACCTCGACGACCGCTGGACGTTCGACCCGGCGAACGCCGAGAAGGTCAAGGAAACGGCGCCGAGCTGAGATGAAGCGCATGATTGTCGCGCTCGTCGCGGCCATGTTCGGAGCGCTGGCATCGGGGGCTGCGGCGCAGGTTCCACCCGACGTCGCGGCGCGGATCCGGGCGCTCGGGCCGGTGATCGACGTGCCGGCCCTGTTGCAGATCTACGGTCCGCTGCAGGCGGCGATGTCGAAGGACGGCGTCCAGCGCGAGGTTGACCTGGCGTATGGCCCCGACGCGAAGAACGTCCTCGACGTCTACGCGCCGGCCGCGCGGCCGGCGGGCGCGCCGGTCCTCGTCTTCGTCCCCGGCGGCGCGTTCATGCGCAGCGAGAAGGGTGGCTACGCGAACGTCGGATACTCCTTCGCGCAGCACGGCATCGTGACGATGGTCATGAGCTATCGCGTCGCACCGGCGAATGTCTGGCCGGCGGGATCGCGCGACGTCGCTGCGGCGGTCGCCTTCGCGCAGCACAACGCGGCGCGCTACGGCGGTGACCCGCAGCGGATTTTCCTGATGGCGCATTCGGCCGGGGCGGCGCACGCGGCGGCGTTCGCGTTCATGCGCGCGCTGCAGCCCCCGGGTGGACCCGGTTTGGCGGGCGTCATCCTCGTCTCCGGCGTCTACAGTCCCGCCCTCGATGCGCTGGCCGCGGCCGACTTCGGTGGGCCGCCGGTGCTCGGTCCCGACCGCGCGTACTATGGCGCCGATCCGGCGCGCTACGCGGACGAGTCGACGCTGCTGCACCTGGATGGGCCTCGGCTACCCGTCTTGCTCGTCGACGCCGAGCTGGATCCGCTGATGATGCAGGTGCAGACGCCGGCGCTCTTCGTCGCGCTCTGCCGGCGCGACGGCGCGTGCCCGCAGCTGCATTGGCTCGCGGCCCACGATCATCTCTCGGAAGTGTACGCGATCGGAACCGGCGACGAGTCGCTCTCGAAGCCGGTCCTCGACTTCATCTCCGCGGCACGGTAGACAGGCCCAGCAGCCGGCGCAGCGCCGTCTCCTGGTAGGAGCCGATCGGTCCGTCCACCCCGACGTCGAGCGCCGCCAGCCATTCGCGCCGCGCGTCGTCGAGGTCGCCGCGCCGCGCGGCGGCGTCGCCGAGCAGGACGTGCGCAGCCGTGCGCCGGGAGGCGCACCCGGCCGAGCCATCGCCCTCGGCGTAGGCGCTGGCGTCGCCGAGCGCGATCTGCCACTGCTCGCGCGCGGCAGCCAGATCGCCGCTACGGTAGAGCCGCACGCTCAGCGGCAGCCGGGCTAGGCTGTCGACCCGAACCTGCGGGATCGCGACCCCGGCGGCAATCGCGGCGCGGAACTCGCCCATCGCGGCGAACTCATCGGCGCGCTGGTCGAAGTACCACGCTCGGGCCAGGTGGTAGGAGAGCGACTTCGGGCCGCCCAGCGCGCGCGTCGCGGTGGAACTCGTCGCCGGATCGACCGTCGGACGCGGCGCCGCGTCACCGCCCTCGGCGCAGCTGCTGGCGCCGTCGCGCAGCTCCGGCGCCGGTGTCGGCTCGCCGAACGCCGGCGTCGCGAGCAACGCGATCAGCGCGAGGACGAGCGCACCGTTGGGCGCCGGCATTCAAGTCGGCCGACGGGTGAGGTGCCAGAAGCCGCAGTAGCGGCATTCGTACGAGAACAGGACGGAGCCCATGCCGTTCATCAGGGCGTGAGCGTGCGCGTCCGCTTCGCTGGCGTACTGTTGCTTCGAGGTGCACGAGCGGGCGACGTCGACGTCGATCCACGCATCGGTGCGGGCGCGGTCCTTGAGGTACCACGCCATCGGGTCGTCCGGTCCGCCGCCGCGCGGCTTTTGCGGTCGGTACCGGCGCCCCATTTAGTCCGTGCGCTCCACCGTCATAGCGCTCCCTACGGCGAGGGCGTCTTCATCACTTGCGGCAGGTCGGGTAGGCGCTTGGAGTTGACCGTCGCGATCGGTGCCGGCGAGACGCCGTTGCCGGACGACGCGGTGTGCGTCGCGTACTTGCGCGCGACCGCCATCATCGCGTTGGCGGCGCCGATGGCATTCGGGTCGACGCCGCCGGCCCTGACCAGCGTGACGTCGCGCCGGATCCGGGCGGTCTGCGGGTTGTAGTCGTAGGTGACCCGGTACAGCCCGGAGATGGCGTGGCCGTCTTCGGTTCGGATGAACATCTGCAGTGCGTTGCCGTAGGTGTGCGTGTTGTAGGCCACGTCTTTGCTCACTTTGCCCGAATGCACGCGGGTGACCTGACCGAACTTGTTCACTTCGACGACGAACTCGGTGTGCAGCGGGTGCTTGGGCAGCAGCGACTTGGGCTGCAGCGCTTCGACGTTGACGCGCGTCGGTGCGGTGGCGACCGGCACCGGGGTCGCGGCGGAAGCGGCGACGGTCGTCGCGCCCAGCAGCGCGACGACGAGCAGGGTTATCCGCACGCGTCAGTTCCTCGACAGGGCTGCGAAAGCGGCACCGCAGGACGCACAGGCGACGATCACCTGGAAGGTCGCCCCACGCTCGCGCAGGTCGCTCGAACGGCGGTCTTTGTCATCTCTACCGCAGGAACGGCAGCGGGTCGAGGTCGAGTTCCTCGCCGAAGTTTCGTCGGCCACCCTCTCCGTGTTCCCGAATCTGGCAAAGACTACCTCGGCCGCGGGACGCTCCCCGCCAGCCGCCGAACGCCCCGTGGAGCGATGACCCTTCCTCGCGCGGCGGTGCTCCTGGCCTGCGTCGGCCTGTTCGCCGCCTGCAAGCCCTCCGACGGCCCCGTCGGCTCGCAGCTCTTCGGGGGGAGGGGGGACGTGCGCGTGATCGACGCGCGGGTCGTTCCGACCGCCGACGCCTCGGCCCAGACCGGCGGCGGAACGCTCGACTATGTCGTCGCGCGGGTCGAGCTGACGAACGACCTCGGTCGCGACGTCATCCCCGACGTCGGCCGTTTCTTCTTGATCGACCGCAGCGGGAACCGGTATCAGGCGACCGACACCGGATCGGCCGCGCTGCTGGGCGTTGCGAACTCGCACCAGCCGCTGCTCGAGCACGAGAAGCGCATCTACGTGCTCGGCTTTCGCACCAGCGATCCGAACGTCGCCGGCACGATCGAGTACGAGCCGTAGATGCGCGTCGTGCTCGGTGGTCTGCTCGCGCTGCTGCTGGCGGCGTCGGCGTTCGGCCCGGTTCGCGCGGCGCGGCCGCTGCCCGATTCGGGGCAGTGGGATCGCACCTTCGCAGTCTACGCGCGTGACGTGAGCGTGCCGTGGAAGCGCGTCTCGGTGCGGCTCGACACCTATAGCGGCGCGCCGGTCGACTTCGCGGCCTACGCCGTCGATCCGGCCGAGGTCTTGATCGCCGGGGCGTCGCGCTCGCGCCCGCTCGACACGACGCACCGCACGCCGGTCGCGCGCTGGCGTTTCACGCCGCCGGCCGGGCTGCGCTATACGCCCAACGACGTCGAGGTCCCGTTGCAGAACCGCCAGGACTTCTTCGTCATCGAAGCGCGGCGCGGCGACGCGGTCCAACAGACGTGGCTCGATCTGACCCGCGTCGGCTTACTCACGAAGGAGTCGGCCGGCGGCATTCTGCTCTACGGCGCCGACCTCGGTACGGGGCGCGCGCTGGCCGGCATGCGCATCACCTACCTGGTCGGGACGTCGTTCGAATATGGTCTGACCGATGCGCATGGCATCGCGCGCTGGAGCGGCGCGCAGCGGCCACGCTTCGCGATCGCCGAGTGGGGGCACAGCAAGACGTTCGTCTCGTTCCTGCCGCAGCCGCCGGTCCCGGCGACGCTGGTCGGCGTGCGCACCGACCGCGGCGACGTCCGCGCCGGTGAGCCGTTGCGCGCCGTCGGCTTCGCGCGCCGGCGCGTCGGCGGCGCGTATCGGCCGGCCAGCGGCGAGGCCCGCGTCGCGTTGCTCGAGAGCGGCCGGACGTTGGTCGTCAGCCAGGCGCACCTCGACGCGGCCGGTGCGTTCGACGTCGATCTGACCGTGCCGGCCGACGCGCCGGCCGGCGACGCGGCGGTCCTGGCGACCGTGGGCGGGGCGAGCGGCGGCGCGGCAGTCCACGTCGACGGCGTCGGCGACGACGTCGTGCTCGGGATCGCCACGGCTTGCGGCGGCGCGTGTCCGGCGGCCGCGCCGATCTCGATCGCTATCACCGCCAAGCGCGCCGACGGCACGCCGCTCGGCGGCCGCGACGTGCGCGTGCGGGTGATTCGCTCGCCGCACGTCGCCGCGCCCGGCACGCCGGACGACAGCGGCGCGTGGGCGACGACGCAGATCGCCGATCTGATGGTGACGACCGGTTCGGGCGGGATCGCCACCGCGACCATCCCCGGACCGACCGACGGGCTCGCCTCGACTTACGGGATCCTGGCGACCAGCGGGACGTCCACCGCGTCGATGCGCGTCGTCACGCCGACGGCGCCGTTCGCGTTGGCCGTCACCGCCGAGCGCACGCAGGTCGCGCTCGACGCGCCGGCGGCGTTCGAGGTGCGCGGATTCGACGCCGCCGACGGCCGGCCGACGGCGGGCCTCGCGGTGACCGTGAAGCTCGCGCACGGGCCGACCGAACAGACGCAGCAGGTCGTGCTCGGCGCCGACGGCCTCGGCCACGCGATCTTCCGCGACGTCGAGCCGGGGACGAACTTGGCCTACGCGAGCGCGACGAGCGGTGGCGCCTCCGCGCTCGACGTCACCGCGGTGACGGTCGCGCCGCAGACGCAGCTTGGTGATGCCGGCGCGCAGAGCAGCGTCGAGACGACGATCGCGACCGACAAGCCGCGCTATCGCGCCGGCGATCGCATCGTCGTCGCAGCCGCGCTGGCCGGTGCGGTGGGCGACGCGTTCGTCGACCTCGAAGGCGCGCGCGCGATGGGCGAACAGACGGTCTCGGCCGCCGGCGGCAACGCGAGCGCGACGTTCACGGTCCCTGAGACGGTCGGCGACGCCGCCGTCGGCGTGGCGTTCGTGCGCGACGGGGCGCTCGAATTTGCGACGCAGCGCATCGCGATCGACGGGCCGGGCCACGCACGGTCGACGACGCTGAGTACCGATCACGGCGCCTACGCCCCCGGTACCGTCGCGCACGTGACGATCGACGACGGCGGCGAGCAGTCGAGCGCGACGCTGGCGATTCGAGTGGCCGACGCACGCGCCTCGGGCGGCGCCGCATTCGAGGATGCGCCGCAGATCCTGGCCGGCACCGGGACGACGACGCAGGACCCGACCTCGGCCGACCCCGATTGGCACGGCTCAGTCACGCCGCGCAGCTCGACCGCGCTCGACCAAACCGCGACCGAACGCGGCGCACCGGCCGCGGCGATGCTCGGCGCAGCGGCCGAGCGGGCCTTGGTGTGGCGGATCGATCGCGCCGACACCGAGGGCTTCGACCTGACGGTGCCGACCGACCCGGGGCGTTACGTCGTCTCGGTGTTGAAGGTCGCCGACGACGGCGACGTCGGCGCGGCGACGCTCGCGCTGGAGGTCCGGTGACGCCCGGCGGCGCGCGGCTGATGCTGCTCGACACCTACGGCCTGGTCTACCGGGCGTTCTTCGCTCTGCCGGCACTCGTCACGACGCGCGGCGTCCCGATCAGCGCGGCCTACGGCTTCACGATGATGGTCACCAAGATCATCGCCGACGAGCAGCCGACCCACGTGATCGCCGCGTTCGACAAGGGACTGCCGGCGGCACGGCTGGCGCTCTACCCCCAGTACAAGGCGCAGCGGCAAGAGACGCCCGACGACTTGCGCTCGCAGTTCGCACTGGTGCGCAAGATCCTCGCGACCTACGGCATCCCGGTCGTCGAGCAGGACGGCGAGGAGGCCGACGACGTCATCGCGACGCTCGCGCAGCAAGCCGAGGAGCAGGAGCAGCAGGTGCTGGTCGTCACCGGTGACCTCGACCTCTTGCAGGTCGTCGACGCGCGCACGACCGTGCTGACGACGCGCCGCGGGATCACCGACCTGGGCCGCTACGACGAGGACGCGGTGCGCGCGCGCTTCGAGCTCGAGCCGCGGCAGCTCCCCGATTACCGCGGCCTCAAGGGCGATCCGTCCGACAACCTGCCCGGCATCCCCGGCATCGGCGAGAAGACGGCGATCAAGCTGATCAAGAGCGCGGGCTCGCTCGACGCGCTGTTGGCCAATCCGGCCTTGGCCGGGACGCCGAAGCTCGAGGCGCTGATCCGCGAACACGGCGAGACGGCACGCATCTGCCGCGACGTCTCGCGCATCGCGCGCGACCTGCCGTTGGCGCTCGACTGGGAAGCGGCGCGGTTCACGCAGCCGACCAACGACGCGCTCTACGCGCTCTACCGCGAACTCGAGTTCAAGACGCTGCTGGCCAAGCTCGAACCGCCCGCGCAACCGGTACCGCTGCCGAGCGACGAGGTCTTGAGCGGCAGCTACGAGAGCTACACGGCCGTCACCGAGCCGGCCGACGCGACCCGGATCGCCGGGTTGCTCGACGCGGCCGCCGGGCACGCGCGCGTCGCGCTCGCGCTGCGCGGCGACGCGGTCGCCGTCTCGGTCGCCGACCACCAGGCGTTCGCGTTCCTGCGCTCGACGCTCGAGGTCGGCGCGGTCGGCGCGGCGTTCGCGCGGCTGTGGGAGCGCGTGCCGCAGCTGGTCGCCTACGACGGCAAAGCGATGATCGGTGCGTTGAACCTGCCGGTGCGCGCGCTGGGTGACGACCCAATGCTCGCCGGCCACCTGCTCGACCCTTCGCGCGCGTTCACCGACGTCGCCCAAGCCGCCAGTTCATTCCTCGACCGCACGCTTCCCGACGAGCCGGCGGCCGCCGCCGACGCGGCTGGGTTGCTCGCGCTGCGCACGCGCGAGGAGCTCGAACGGCGCGGGCAACTCGAGCTGTACGCCGGGGTCGAGCTGCCGCTGGCGAGCGTGTTGGCGGCGATGGAGCGCGCCGGCGTCGCGCTCGATCCGGCCGCGCTGCGCGAGCTCGCGGTGCAGGTCGACGCTGACGTCGAGCGGCTGCGCGGCGAGATCTATGCGCTGGCCGGCGAGGAGTTCAACCTGGGCAGCCCGCAGCAGCTCGGCCGCATCCTGTTCGACAAGCTCAACCTGCCGGCCGGCAAGCGCAACAAGACCGGTTGGTCGACCGACGACGGCGAACTGCAGCGATTGCGCGGCTTCCCGATCGCGCAGCTCTTGCAAGAGTATCGCGAGGTCTCCAAGCTCAAGAACACCTACATCGACGTCTTCCCCGAGCTGGTCGACGCGCACGGGCGGCTGCACACGGTCTTCCGGCAGACCGCGACCGCGACCGGCCGGCTCAGCTCGACCAACCCGAACCTGCAGAACATCCCGGTGCGTGGCGAGCTGGGGCGCCGCATCCGCAAGGCCTTCGTCGCGCCGCCGGGTCGCGTGCTGCTCGCCGCCGACTACTCGCAGATCGAATTACGGTTGATGGCCCACCTCAGCGGCGATCCCGCGATGCGCGAGGCGTTCCATGCCGGGCACGACATCCACGACTTCACCGCGCGGCAGATCTTCGACGTCGGCCCGTTTGCCGAGATCGACGGCAACCAGCGCCGGATGGCGAAGTCGGTCAACTTCGGTCTGCTCTACGGGATGTCGGACTTCGGCCTCGCGCAGCGCCTGGAGATCGAGCGCGGCGAGGCCAGGACGATCACCCAGGCGTACTTCGCCCGCTTCCCGAGCGTGCGCGCCTACATCGAGCGTTCGCTCGATGAGGCGCGTGAGAAGGGCTACGTCCAGACGATCTTGGGCCGCCGCCGCTACATGCCGGACCTGCGTGCGAAACACTACGCGCTGCGCGCCGCCGCCGAACGCGAAGCGACCAACGCGCCGCTGCAAGGCTCGGCCGCCGACCTCATGAAGCTTGCGATGGTGAAGCTGGACCGCCGGCTGCGCGCGGAAGGGCTCGACGCGATCATGCTTCTGCAGATCCACGACGAGCTGATCTTCGAGGTCGCCCAGGCCGATCTCGACGCGGTCGCGCGGGTCGTCAAGTACGAGATGGAGCACGCCCTCGAGCTGAGCGTCCCGGTCGAGGCGACGCTCAAGAGCGGCGCCAATTGGTACGACGCCGCCTCCCTCGACGTCGACGAAGTCGCCGCCGAGGGAGTGCTGACGCCGGACTAGAGGGCGTTAGCCAGAGCCCAGCCCTTCGGTGCTCCGATGCCGGCGGCCTGATTGTACTGCGTGGCGCTGCACGAGTACGCTCCGTTGCTGCCGGAGGTGCATGGCGTGTAGTAGTCGCTGTAGCCCGTCGACTTGAACAGGCTGTACAGCGTCGGGTTCATCCACCCGATCTTGGTCGCGTGCAGTTCGTCGGTCTCGATGAACAGCGCGACCGATGCCGGCGACGACCACGAGGTTCCGAGGTAGTCGCCGAAGGCACCGCCGGTGTAGACCGCGACCGGATCGAACGGCAGCGAGATGTCGGGCTGGTTGCGGCCCGTCGTGATCACACCGGTGATCCCGCTCTGGAAGCTCGGGAGCGCGACCACGGTCGAGACGCCGCCGCCACCGGAATCCCCGTCTTCACTCCCCATCGTGACGGTCTCCAACACACCCGCACTGGTGTAGGTGAAGTTGATACCGCCGACCGAGGTGAAGTATGGATCGCCGGCCGGGGCGCTGACGCCCTTGGCGTTGTCGTCGCTGCCGCACTCGTTGCTGCCCGAGTCGCCGGCCGAGGCGCTGAAGGTGACGCCTTCGGCGGCGCCCTGCTCGGCGATCGAGTTCGTCGACGATTCGAACGACGTGTCGCTCGATTCGCAGCCGCCGAACGACGAGTTCACCGCGCTCGCCTTCCCATCGGTGAGCACCTGGTTGTAGGCGTCCTCGATGGCCTGATCGGAGAGCGTGCCGTTGTCGTAGACGATGATGTTGGCGCCCGGTGCGAGCCCCGCGATCGTCTGGACGTCGAGGTCGGTCTCCGGGTCGTCACCGCTGCCGCCGCCGTCGACGGCTTCGTTGGTCACGGTCCCCGTTTGCGTCACGCCGGCCGCCGAGAGGTAGCTGGCGAGATAGCTGGTGTTGACCGGATCGTCGATGACGATCGCGGCGGTGTAGCCGGCACCGTTGCAGCCGTGCTGCACCGGATAGTCGAACGGCTTGGCGACGCCGGTGGCGAGCGTTCCGTCCGAGTTGCTGAGCGCGCCGTTGTCGGCCGCCGCGCCATTACAGCCGGTGGTCGGCGTCGCAGTCGCGGTCGGGGTTGCCGTCGGCACTGCGGTAGGCGTAGCAGTTGGAGTAGCCGTCGGCGTCGCCGTCGGCTTCGGGGTCGCGGTCGGCGTAGCAGTCGGCGCCCCTGTCGGCGTTGCCGTCGGCGTCGCGGTTGGCGTCGCCGTGGGCTTCGCGGTCGGCGTGGCCGTCGGTGTCGGCGTCGGTGTCGCGGTCGGGGTGGGCGTCGGCGTGGGCGTGGCGGTGCCGACCCAGGCGACGTCGTCGACGTACTGATAGACGTACGTCTGGCTGTAGCCGTCGCCGTAGCAGCCGAAATAGATGTAGTCGGTCTGCCCGGCGTAGGCACTCAGGTTGACCTGATGGTTCACCCAGCCGTTGGTGTTGTTGACCGTGGTGTAGAAGGTGTTGAGGATGGTCCCCTCTTGATTGAGGAGATAGCCCGCCTGCCAGGCGTAGGTCGTGCCGTAGCCGAGCGTCCCTTCGTTCGAGCCTTGATAGACCCAGAAGCTCAGGACGCCGTTGGTCGGCACGGTCACTAGTTGCGCGATCGACGCCCAGCCGTTGATCTCGGGGGGCTGGAGCGTGCCCATGAACGCGGAGTAGGTGCTCTGATACGCCTGCGCCGTCGTGACCGAGACGTGATTGGTGGCGGTCGAGCTCTCGTTGATCCAGCCCGGGCTGAGGGAGCCGGTGGCAAAGTTACCGTTCGTAATCGTGGTGGATTGGAACGGCTGCAGGGCCGCCAGGTTCGCCGTCCCGAGCGGGACGCGCGTCCGGCCGAGCGCGTCGTGCGCGAACTGCGGCAGCGTGCGGGTGGTGGATACGCCCGCCTGTTCGGTCTTCGTCTGAACGACGACGACGTTGCTGAGCGAGGCGGTGCTCACGTACGACGCGATGCCGCTCGGGACCGTCGCCGCGGTCAAGTTCGCGAACCGCGCGCCGTACTTGCCCTGTTGCACCGTGTGCATCTCGGTCGAGAAGAAGTGCTCGACCGTTGCGCTGGGAGCCGTCGCATCGACGATCGTGCGATTGGAGAAGCGCTGGGTGATCGTGAACCCGGCCTTCTGCAGCGCCTGCACGACGCTCGCTTCCTGCTGCACCGTCGGCGCGTAGGTGCTGTTGAACTGTTGTTGGGTCAGCACGTGCCCGTACGCGCTCGAGTGCGGGTCGCTGACGTTCGCAACGAACTGATCGAGCTCGGCCTGATTGTTGTAGCGCAAGGTGAGCGAGATCGAGACCGGTGCGCTGGCCGAGCGCCGGCCAAGGTCGGTGAAGGCGAGCGCACCGACAGTCTTGGGGACCGAAATCAGCGGGACGAGCGATGCGCTCGCGCGCGTCGAGGCTGCGGCGTTCTCACCGCCACCAGGGAGCGTCGGCGGGACGGACCCGGAGCGGCCGCCGCAGGCCGCCAGGGACAGGGTCAGGACTAAGACCGACCCAAGCACGCGCGTATAGCGTCGCGCGGAGCGAATGGATGACACCCTCACAACCTCCGGCCCGAATAGGGCGTGAAGCTACGCCCCTGCCACCAAACTTTTGCTGGGTCGGCGAGGCGTGCGGCAGAATATTTCGCGCGTGTTAAGAAATCCTGCGAGGGCTCCCAGGATCGCGCTCACACCCGCACCAGCGCCGACGGCTGGAGGTCGGCGAGGGTGGGGTAGCCATCGACGGCCATGAGCAGGTCGGCTTCCGCCAACAGGGAGCGCAGGACGTGCACGATCCCGTCGACGCCGTCGAGCGCGAGCCCGTAGGCGTACGGGCGGCCGACGCCGACGGCCGTCGCGCCGAGAGCCAGCGCCTTGACCACGTCGGTCCCCGAGCGGATCCCAGAGTCGAACAGGACGGGCGTCGAGCCGGCCGCCTTCACGACCGCCGGCAGCAGATCGATCGCGGCGACCCCGCCGTTGGCCTGGCGTCCGCCGTGGTTGGAACAGTAGATGCCGTCGACGCCGGCGTCGATCGCCCGACGCGCATCGTCGGGGTGACAGATCCCCTTGAGGATCAGCGGCAACGTGGTGAGCGAGCGCAGCCACGGCAGATCCGCCCAGGTGAGCATCTTCCCGAAGATGCCGGCCCAGTGCATGATGGCGGCGGCGGGGTCCTCCTCGGGCGGTTTCTTCAGCGAAGCCCGGAAGGCCGGATCGGAAAGGTAGTTCGCCAGCGCGTACCCGCGCAGTTGCGGGAAGTTCGCGTCGTTGAGATCGCGCGGTCGCCAGCCGGTGATCCAGGTATCGAGCGTCACCACGATCGCCTTGAAGCCGGCGGCCTCGGCCCGGTGCACGAGGCTTTCGGCGACGGTGATGTCTTTGGGCGTGTAGAGCTGGAAGAAGCCGACGCCGTCGCCGAGTGCCTTGGCGACGGTTTCGAGCGGGTCGCCGGAGAGCGTGGAGGCGACCATCGGCACGCCGGTCTTCGCTGCCGCGCGCGCGGTGGCGACGTCGCCGTGTCCGTCCTGCGCGCAGATGCTGATCACGCCGATCGGGCTCATGAACAGCGGCGTCGGGAGTTTCAGACCGAACAGATCGACCGACAGATCGCGTTGCGAGCAGTCGACCAGCATGCGCGGCACGAGCCCCCAGCGATCGAAGGCCGCGACGTTGAAGTCCTGCGTTCGCTCGTCGCCGCAGCCGCCTCTGACATAGGAGAGGACGCTCGGCGGGAGCGCCGCGCTCGCCCGCTCTTCGAGCAGTTTGAAATTGACCGGGACCTTCGGACGTGTCCCGCGCAGGCCGTTGAAATAGATCTCGTTCTGATAGTCGCCGAAGGCCGGCATCATGATCTCCTAGTCGAGCAGCGTGCGCAGAGCGGCGTCGACCTCGCGCACGCCCGGGCCGGTGACGCGCGCCAGGACGTCGCCGTCGCGCAGGACGCCGATGCCGACGCGAACGCCGAGGCACCGTTCGGCGGCGCGGTCGAGCGCGCCCACGTCGCCGTCACCGAGGACGAGCAGGGTCCCGACGACGGTCGCGTCGTCGTCGCCGTCGAGTCGCAGTGTGTCCGCCAGGGCGAGTCGCGGGCCGCGGCGGACGAGCGTGGTGATACGCACCGCGGCGCCCGGGTCGCGCTGGACGAGTTCGGTCACGACGGCGCGCGCGCCGGGCTCGAGCTCGAGCGTCGTCGTGCCGGCGTACGACGCGCCGGTGCTGACCAGGACGGGCTGCGGCAGCAGCTTGAGCGTCGCGCCCGCCGCGACGTGCCAGGCCGCCGCGTGCGTCGCCGGGGCGGGGCCGGAGAGGACGCGGGTCGCCATCTGCCCGGCCACGATCAGGTGCGCGCCGGGCTCGACCCGCCCGCCGAGCGCGAAGGCGTCGCCACGAATCATTCCGGGGCCCAGGTGTGCGACGACGACGCGCGTCGCGCCGCCCTCGCGGAAGGGGCGGCTCGCGCGCAGCAACCCGCTGCCGCGAATCGTCGTCACGACGGTGCGGTCACCGCGTGCCTGCGCCTCCAAGCACAGGCTGTTCGCGATCACGGGACCGCGTCGAGCAGGGCCGCCCGTTCGACGAACGTCACGACCTCGTCGATGCCGATGCCGTGGCGCAGATCGGTGAAGACGAACGGCCGCGTCCCGCGTGCGGCGCCGGCGTCGCGGCGCATCCGCTCCAGGTCCGCGCCGACGTGTGGCGCGAGATCGATCTTGTTGATGACGAGCAGGTCGGCGCGCGCGATCCCGGGGCCACCTTTGGCTGGGATCTTGTCGCCGCCGGCGACGTCGATCACGTAGAGCGTCACGTCGGCGAGGTCGGGGCTGAAGGTCGCGGCGAGGTTGTCGCCCCCGCTCTCGATCAACGCCAGCGCGAGCGTTGGGAAGCGCCGCTCGAGATCGGCCAGCGCCTGCAGGTTCATCGACGCGTCCTCGCGGATCGCGGTGTGCGGGCAGCCGCCGGTCTCGACCCCGACGATTCGCTCGGGCGGGAGGCAGCCGCTGCGCACCAAGATGTCGCGGTCCTCTTGCGTGTAGATGTCGTTGGTCACCACCGCCAGATCGATCCGCGGGTAGAGACGGCGCGCGAGCGCTTCGACCAGCGCCGTCTTCCCCGCGCCGACCGGACCGCCGATCCCGACGCGTACCGCGCTCATGAGGCGAACAGCCGGCCGTGGAGCCGGCGGTGCCGCAGACCGTCGATCTCGATCTGCGGCGCGCCGGTCGCCAGGTCGTCGAGGTGCCGCACGCGCGCCGCGCACGCGACCGTCTCCTCGATCGCCGCTTGCAGCGACCAGCGCGCGTGCGCGACCGCGCGCTGCCCCAGCGGCACGGCGCGCGCCGCGACCGAGGCCAGCGTCGCGATCGTGGTCGTGACGTGGGCGGTCAGCGCGATTCGCCAGCCGATCCCGCAGGCGGCGTAGCCGAGCCCGGCGGCGAGGATGTGCTGGCCCGCGCTGCGCTCGGCGGCGAGGTCGTCCGCATAGGCGGTCAGCGCCGGCGAACGCAAGGCTATCGCAGCGTAGGTCGCCAGCGTCGCGCGTGCGAGGTGCGCGTTCGCGCGCCGCAGCTCGGCGTTGGGCTGCGCGGCGGCGAGCCGTTCGTCGAGCGCGTCGATCGCCACGCCGTCGCGCAGCGCCAGCACGAACGCCGCGCCGTCGAACGGCGCGACGATCCCGCGCAGGTACGCGCGCAACCAGACCGTCAGCGACGCTTCGTCGGCGACGCGGCCCTCGGCGATCGCGGTCTCCAGGCCGAACGAGTGGGCGAACGCACCGGCCGGAAAGGCGGCGTCGGCGAGCTGCAAGAGCGCGCTCAGCTCAGTCATGGTCGTGCTCCTCGCCGTCGTCGTGCCCGTGCGGGGCATACGCGTGGCGGAACGGCGGGCCGACGCGCGCTTCGCGCACCACCGGCACGCCGTGTTCCTCGAAGACCGCCGCCAAGAGCGGATCGTAGCGCACGACGATCGCGTCGCCCTCGACGTGGACCGGCAGGTGACGGTTGCCGAGCGCGTGCGCGACCGCGAGCGCCGCGGCGATCGTCGGCGGGCGTCCGACCAGAACGTCGTCGGGCTCGACCGCGACCACGACGACCAGCGCCTCGTCGGCGTGCACGACGTCGCCATCGTGCAGCCGCCGCTCACCGGCGAAGCGCAGCCCGACCTCGCCGCTGCTCCAACCCAGCCGCAGCAGCCGCTTCGCGCAGTCGTCGCTGCGCACGACGACCCGCTCCACCCGGCGCGTACCGACCGGGAAGGTCGCGATGTTCCCCAGCGGGGCGTCGAGCAGCGCGAGCATCAGAACAACGCGTAGCGCTGGGCGAGTGGCAGCTCGGCCAGCGGTTCGCAGCGCAACAGCTCGCCGTCGGCGCGGACGTCGTAGGTGCGCGGGTCGACCTCGATCCGCGGCAGCGCGTCGTTGCGCACCATCGAGGTTTTCCCGAGCGCGCGCGTGCCGCGCACGGGGACGAAGTGGCGGCCGCCCGGCGAGCGTTCCGGCAGCCCGGCCTCGAGCGAGGCCTGCGAGACGAAGGTCAGCGCGGTCGCCTGCGGCGCGCTGCCGAAGGTGCTCCACATCGGCCGCATCAACCGTGGCTGCGGCGTCGGGATCGACGCCGCCGGATCGCCCATCGCCGCCCAGGCGATCATCCCGCCCTTGAGGACCAGCTCCGGCCGGAAGCCGAAGAAGGCCGGCTTCCAGAGCGCCAGGTCGGCCAACTTCCCGACTTCGACCGAGCCGACGTGCTCGGCGAACCCGTGCGTGATCGCAGGGTTGATGGTGAACTTGGCGACGTAGCGCTTGACCCGCTCGTTGTCGCGCCGCTCGTAGTCGCCGGCCAGCGGCCCGCGCTGCAGCTTCATCTTGTGCGCGGTCTGCAGCGTCCGGGTGATCACCTCGGCGACGCGGCCCATCGCTTGCGAGTCCGACGAGATCATGCTGATCGCGCCTAGGTCGTGCAGGATGTCCTCGGCGGCGATCGTCTCGCCGCGGATGCGCGAGTCGGCGAAGGCGACGTCCTCGGGGATCGCTGGATCGAGGTGATGGCAGACCATCAGCATGTCGAGATGCTCGGCCAGCGTGTTGACGGTGTACGGCCGGGTCGGGTTGGTCGACGACGGCAAGACGTTCGGCTCACCGGCGACGCGGATGATGTCGGGCGCGTGGCCGCCGCCGGCGCCCTCGGTGTGGTAAGTGTGGATCGTGCGCCCGGCGATCGCGCGCAGCGTCTCCTCAACGAAACCCGTCTCGTTGAGCGTGTCGGTGTGAATCGCGACCTGAACGTCGAGCTCGTCGGCGACCCGCAGCGCGGTGTCGATCGCGGCCGGCGTCGAGCCCCAATCCTCGTGCAGCTTGAGCCCGCACACGCCGGCACGGACCTGCTCGCGCAGCGCTTCCGCACCCGAGGCGTTCCCCTTGCCGAGAAACGCAATGTTGACCGGCAGCGCATCGGTGGCGGCGAACATCGAACGCAAATGCCAGGCGCCGGGGGTGCAGGTCGTCGCGCTCGTCCCCGTCGCCGGCCCCGTGCCGCCGCCGAGCAACGTCGTCACGCCGCTGGAGATCGCGGCGGCGACCTGCTGCGGGCAGATCAAATGCACGTGCGCGTCGACGCCGCCGGCGGTGAGCAGCATCCCCTCGCCGGCAATCACCTCGGTCGATGCGCCGACGATCATCCCCGGCGTGACGCCATCCTGCAAGAGCGGGTTGCCGCCTTTGCCGAGCCCGACGATCCGGCCGTCGCGTAGGCCGACGTCGCACTTCACGATCCCGGTCACCGCATCGACGACGACGACGTTGGTGATGACGGTGTCGAGCACGCCGTCACCTTCGCGCGTCGCGGTCGGATGCTGGCCCATCCCGTCGCGGATCACCTTCCCGCCGCCGAAGACGATCTCATCGCCGTAGACCGCGAGGTCGCGCTCGATCTCGATCCACAGCTCCGTGTCGCCCAGGCGCACGCGGTCGCCGACGGTCGGTCCGTAGAGCCGCGCATAGGCGTCGCGGTCGATCATCGCAGCCGAATCCCGACGACGCGCCGTTCGCCGCCGAAGGCGACCAAGCCGACCACCTTCTCGATCCCGGGTTCGAAGCGCACCGCCGTGCCGGCCGGGATGTCGAGCGCCATCCCCTGCGCCGCCGCGCGGTCGAAGTCGAGCGCGTCGTTGACGTCGGCGAAGTGCAGGTGCGAGCCGACCTGGATCGGTCGGTCGCCCCGGTTAGCGACCGTCACGCTCGCGCGCGCCCGCCCGGCGCGCAACGCGATCGTGCCGACGGCGGTGACGATCTCGCCGGGGATCATGGGATCGGCTCGTGGATCGTGACGAGTTTGGTGCCGTCAGGGAACGTCGCCTCGATTTGGACCTCGGTCAGCATCTCGGGGATCCCCTCCATCACGTCGTCACGACCGAGCACGCTGCGCCCGCGATCCATCAGGTCGGCGACGGTCGCGCCGTCGCGTGCACCTTCGAGCACGAACGAGCTGAGCACCGCGACGGCTTCGGGATGGTTGAGGCGCAGACCGCGTCCGCGCCGGCGCCAGGCCAGCTCCGCGGCGTAGCTCAGCAGGAGCTTATCGCGCTCCGCATCGGTCAGCAGCATCGCCGAAGGTTCCGTGATCCAGGCGGGAGCCCTGTTGGCCAAATGGCGAAGGACCGTCGCCCGTGCGAACGCCCCTCCGTCTCATCCCCGCGTTGCTCGCGCTGCTCGTCACCGCGCAGACGCCGGCGCCCCCCAACCCGGACGCACCTTACTGCGTGCGCGTACCGTTGCCGGCGCTCTGCTGGCCGCTGCCGATCAAGACGCCGCGCGCGCTCATGCGCCTGGCCGTCGTGACGAACGACGCGCTGCGCGAGCGCGGTTTGATGTTCGTGCGCGAGGTCCCGCATGGTGAGGGGATGCTGTTCGTTTTCCCCGGCGGCGATCAGCCGTTGAATTTCTGGATGAAAGACACGATCACGCCGCTCGATATGGTCTTCGTCGACCAAACCGGCCAGGTGACGTCGATCGCTGCCGACGTGCCCGCGACGACACCGTCCACGCCTGAAGACCAGATCCCGCGTCGCCACGGCACGGGCGCGTATGTCATCGAACTGGGGGCGGGCGACGCCGCGCGCCTGGGCCTGGTGCCCGGCGTCCACCTTCGGATCCCGCCGATCCCCGCCCAATAGGGGTGCCCGAGCTCCCTGAGGTCGAGACGATCGCCCGTGGCCTCTCCAACGCGGTCGCCCGCAAGACGATCGCGGCCGTCGCCGTGACCCTCCCCAAGGTCGCCCTCGCGCCCCCCGGCGAGCGGTTCGAGCGAGCCCTGGTCGGCGAGACGGTCACGGGGGTCGGTCGGCGCGGCAAGTACGTCGTGGTCCAGTTCGACTCGGGCCGCCGCTTGGCGGTCCACCTGCGGATGACCGGTCGCCTTATTGTCCAACCGAAGGGAGCGACCGAACCGTACCCGCACACCCACGTCCTGATCACCTTCGGCGACGGGACCCGGCTCGCTTTCGCCGACGTCCGGACCTTCGGCCGGATGCGGCTCTTGGCGGCCGGCGACCCGTGGGACGCGGACGGTGGGGTCGAGCCCCTGTCCGAGGGGTTTACCGGGGAGGCGTTTGTGAGTATGCTGGACGGGCGTCGCACGCCGATCAAGACGCTGTTGCTCGACCAGTCGCGTATCGCGGGGGTCGGCAACATCTATGCGTGCGAAGCCTTGTGGGAAGCGGGGATCCGGCCGAGCCGACCGTCCCACTCGATCAGCAAGCCGGCCAGGCGCCGGCTGCACGGCGCGATCCGAGACGTTCTACTCCGAGCCATCGAGGCGCGGGGGACCAGCGTCGACGATTACGTCGACGCTGAGGGGCTGCGCGGCGGGTTTCAGAATAAGCTCGCCGTATACGGCCGCCTCGGTGAACCGTGCCTGCGATGCGGGAAACCGATCGTCCGCACGGTGCTCGGGCAGCGCGGAACCTGGTGGTGCCGCGGCTGCCAAAAGTAAAATACATAGCGAAGGAAGTTACCACACCATTTCGATCACGATCGAGCCGCCGGTTCCGGCGGCCCCCGAAGAAGACCAACTCGCGCTCGAACAGCGCCTGTACGAAGAGTCCCTGAAAGTCCTCGACGAGGGGCAGGTCCTCACCGGCGTCATCGTCGCCAAATACCAGGACGAGCTCCTGGTCGACATCGGCGGCAAGTCCGAAGGCATTCTGCCGTTCCGCGAGCTCTCGCTCGTCATCGAGCCGAAGGACCTCAAGGTCGGCGACACCCTGGAAGTCATGATCCACCGGATCGACGACCAGGACGGCCAGCTCTATCTGAGCGAGCGGCGCGCCCGCGCCCTGAAGACCTGGGAGAAGGTCATCGAGGCGCACGAGAACGACGAAGTCATCGAGGCCACCGTCACGCAAGTCGTCAAGGGCGGCGTGCTCGTCGACCTCGGCATGCGCGGCTTCGTCCCGGCCTCGCAGATCCGTCGTCAGCCCGTCGGCAACCTCGACGAGCTGGTCGGCAAGAAGCTGCGGCTGAAGGTCATCGACCTCGACCACAAGCGGCACCGCGTCGTGCTCTCGCAGCGCCAGGTGCTCGAGGAAGAGCTCAACGCGAAGAAGCAGGAGCTGCTCGGCACGCTGCAAGTCGGTCAGATTCGCGACGGCGTCGTCGTGCGGTTGGCCGAGTTCGGCGCGTTCGTCGATCTCGGCGGCATCGACGGCTTGATCCACAACAGCGAGCTCTCGTACGCGCGCATCAAGCACCCTTCCGAAGTCGTCAAGATCGGCGACACGGTTTCGGTCGAGGTGATGAAGTTCGATCCCGAGGCGAAGAAGGTCTCGCTCTCGCTCAAGCACGCGCTGCCCGATCCTTGGGTCGAGCACGCCGACAAGCTGTGGGAGGGCAACAAGCTCATCGCCCAGGTCGTGAAGGTTACGCCGAACTACCTGCTGGTCGAGATCGTCCCGGGCGTGCTAGCGATGGTGCCCAAGGGCGAGTTCGACGCGACCGTGCAGTACAGCCCCGGCCAAGAAGTCGAGGTCACGCTGCTGACGATCAACAACGGGACGCGCCGCATCACCGGCTCGATCCAGCACGTGGCAGACGTTGCGCCCGAAGAGCTCGTCGACTTCGTCGCCGACGAAACGTTCGGCCCGCTGGCGACGGAGCTCGGCCCCGTCTAACGCCGGAGTCGGTCCGCGCAAAAGGAACGGGGAGGCGGCGACGCCTCCCCGTTTGCGTTTTCAGCGGCGGCCGAGCTCGACGCCCAGCGGCGCGAAACCGCTCGAGGTCGTGTACGTTGGCGGTGGCTCGAGCTGCGCGTGCGGCGTCGTCAGGCTGATGCGCCGTGCGCGGCGGTCGACGAAACGAATAGCGACCTCGATCGATTCGCCGATCTCGTAGTCGGCCGGGTCGGCGTCGTTCTCGCGCACCGCGCCGACGACGCCCGGCGCAATCTCGACCCGCAGGCCCGGTTCGCGCGCGACGACTTTGCCGGTGATCACGGTCCCTTGCCTCAACAGCGCCGCATGATCGCGCCACGGATCGGGCAGCGCGTTCTTGCGTGAGAGCGAGATCTTCTTCCCGTTCTCCTCGATGCGCAGCACCTCGACCGAGATCGTCTCGCCGATCTTCACCACGTCCGACGGTTTGTCGACCCGCTCGAAGGCCAGCTCGCGGACGGGGACCAGCCCGTCGACGCCACCGAGATCGACGAACGCGCCGAAGTCGGCGATGCGCGCGACGATCCCCTCGCGCACCTGGCCGACGGCTAACGAGCGCAACACCTCGGCGCGTTTGGTGCGCCGTTCTTCCTCGACCGCGCGGCGGTGCGAGACGACGATCCGGCGGCGGTCTTCGTCGATGTCGAGGATGCGCAGCGGGATCTTCGTGCGGACCAGTGTCTCCAGCGCGGTCCCCGGCGCGACGCGCACCTGCGAGGCGGGCAGAAAGCCGCGGATGCCGCCGACGTCGACCAAGAGGCCGCCCTTCACGACGACGGTGACGGTCCCGGTCAGCGTCTCGCCGGCGGCCTTCGCCGCGACGACCCGCTCCCACGCCTGCTGGATGCGCAGCCGCCGCTGGTCGACCGGTGGCGGTGCAGCCGCCTCGGCGGCGCCCTCGGCGCCGACCGCAACGGGCTCCTCGGCCACGGCGACCGGCTCTTCGACCACGGTGACGACCGGCTCTTCAGCGGCAACGAACGGTTCTTCGGCTGCAACGACTGGCTCAGGAGCGACGACCACCGGTTCCTCGACGACCGCGACGGGCTCCGGGACGACGACGGGCTCCTCGGCGGCCACGGGCTCGGCGGTCGGGGGCTCGACAGCGACCAGGACCTCCGTGGCGACGGCGGTCACGGGCTCGTCGCCGGTGGGGGGGAGGACGGGCTGATCCATAGGCTGGATCGGCCCTTCGCGCGTGGGATTCCCTACCACTCTTGGGAGGGCTGAGCGGAGACAAAAACCCCGCGTCAAAGCTCGGCAGGTGCCGTCGAGGAAGCTGCGCGTCGGGTTGACCGGCGGCATTGGGTCGGGGAAGAGCGCGGTCGCGAGCGTCTTCGCCGAGCGCGGCGCGACGGTCATCGATGCCGACCTGCTGGCGCGGGAGGTCGTCGCGCCGGGGACTCCCGGTCTGCAGGCGATCGCCGAACGCTGGCCGCAAGCGATCGCACCCGACGGCAGCCTTGACCGCGCCGCGCTCGCGCAGGTCGTCTTCGGCGACGACGAGGCGCGGGCGGCGCTCAACGCGATCACCCACCCGGCCGTCCGCGCGCTCGCCGACCGGCGCGAACGCGACGCGCCGCCGGGGCTCGTCGTGCACGTCGTCCCGCTGCTCTTCGAGGGCGATTTCTGGCGCACGTGCGACCGCACCGTGCTGGTCATCGCGTCGCGCGAGCTGCGCATCGCGCGCGTCGTCGCCCGCGATGCGACCGAACGTGACGCCGTCGAACGCCGAATGGCGGCCCAAATCGATCCCGAGCGCGCGCGAGCGCTGGCCGACTACGTCATCGAGAACGACGGTGATCTCGCGTCTTTGCGCGCACGCAGCGACGCGGTGTACGCAGCGCTGCTGAACGATCTCGCCGCAAAGGGGCGACCTGGATGAACGAACCGCCCGGACCGATCGGCCTCGAGGCGCTGCTGGGCCGCTCGTGGCGTCTGTTGCGCACGCACCCGGCGATGGTCGTACCGATGCAGCTCGCGCTCGTCCTCATGGTTCCCGTCTTGGCGGAGTTCGTCTCCGTCCTCGTCACGGCGCAGCATGCTGCCGAAGTCGACGACCGCACCGGCTGGACGTTCCTCGGCATCTGCATCGGCTGGCTCCTCATCGTCCTGTACAGCATCCTCGCGCTCCTAGCGACCTTTGCGATGGCCGACGCGCTCTGGACGCGCGGCTCGACGTCGATCGGCGAAGGGTTCCGGGTCGCGCTCGCGCGCTTCTGGCCGGCGATCGGTGCGTTCATCGGCATCTTCGGGCTCACGTTGGCGGCGTTCGTGCTGGCCCTGCCGACGCTCGGGCTCTCGCTCTTGGCCCTGCTGGTGTTCACGATGTACGTCCTGCCGGCGGTCGTCGGCGGCCGGCGCGGCGGGTTTGCCGCAATCGGAGAGTCGTTTCGGCTCGTGCGAGGGTACCTCGGTGCGTCTGCGCTCACGGTGCTGGTGGTGATCGCAATGCAGTATGCCATCGTGCTGCTCTTCACGCCGTTGACCTTCCTCGCGTTCGGGCTGCTGGGGTTTCCCATCACGCCGACCAGCGCGGCGACGCCGCCACCGACGTTGCAGCTGCCGCCGACCCCCATGCTGGTGGGGGCCGGCACCATTTTCTTCATCGCGATGGCGTGCCTGTACGCCTACTACGGCTTCTATGCGCTGGTGATCGGCGGGCTGTACCGGTCGCTCCGCGCGTGCTCCGAGACGGGGCAGCAGGCTGCCGTCGCCCGGCCGACAGAGGTTCCGGCCGGCGGCGCCGAAGGCTGATCCGATGGAACAGACCCTGGTCACGCCCAGCGCGTTCCGCACCGTTCGCTCGACCCTGCGCATCGCGGCCCTGGGGACCTATCTCCCGGAGCGGCGGCTGACCAACGCGGACTTCGCCCGGATGGTCGACACCAGCGACGAGTGGATCGTCGCGCGCACCGGGATCCGCGAGCGCCGCATGACGCGCGAGGACGAGTTCACCAGCGACATGTGCCTGGCCGCGGTCCAGGACCTGCAGCGCAACGGCGGCTCGCTCGACGAGGTCGACTACGTGATCGCCTGCACGATCACGCCGGACTACGCGTTTCCCAGCGTCGCGACGCAGATTCAGGAGCGGCTGGGTCTGCGCAAGGTGGGCGCGATCGACCTCGGCGCCGCCTGCGCCGGCTTCGTGTACGCGCTCGATCTGGCCGACGCGCTGACGAGCACGGGTCGCGCGCGCAGCGTGCTGGTCGTCGCCGGCGAGACGCTGACGAAGATCACCGATTACACCGACCGCACGACCTGCATCCTGTTCGGCGACGGCGCCGGTGCGGCGCTGGTGACGCAGGATGAGTCCGCGCAGGCGACGCTGCTCGCGCGGCGGGTCGATGCCGACGGTGCGAGCGGCAAGGAGCTGTATGCCACAGCGCTGCGCACGGAGATCGACGGGGTCGTCGACACCGGACGCAAGCTGCGGCAGAACGGGCGTGCGGTCTACGAGTGGGCCGTCACCCACGTCTCGGCCGGCGTCGCCGAGCTGCTGGCGCAGGCCGGCTTGCAACCCTCCGACGTCGACTGGTTCGTCCCGCACAGCGCCAACGGCCGCATGATCGAATCGATCTGCAAGCGCACCGGGATCCCGTTCGAACGCACGCTGACCAGCTACGAATGGTGCGGCAATACGTCGTCGGCATCGATTCCGCTGGCGCTGGCGCCGGCACTCGCCGACGGGCGTATCCGCCGCGGCGACCGCGTTCTGCTCTACGGTTTCGGTGGCGGCCTGGTCGAGAGCGCTCTGCTGCTGCGCTGGGGCTGAGGAGCGCCCGGAGTGAAGACGGGGGCGGGTGTCGGCGTGGCGTCGTTCTCGTACGCGGCCGCGCTGCGGCCGACGTCGAAGACGCGATCGTCGCCCAGCGCGTCGAGGAAACCCCGCACAACGTAGGTGCCGCTCGGGCGCAGCCCGAGCGGATGCGAGAGCCGGATCGAGCCGGTCTCGTCGCGCAGCCGCGGGATGTTGCCGTCCTGGTAGGGCTCGCCGGCGATCGTGATCACCGCGCCCGGTTTCGCGGCCAGCGCCTGCGCGACCGTCGCCGGCGGGTCGAAGACCATCGGCTTGTCGACGACGGTGCCGAAATTGGTGCCCAGCATCGCGACCCGCAGGATGTAGTGGCCGGGCGCGAACGCACGCCGGTCGATCGTCGTCGAGTCGACGATCATCGCGGCCAGCCGCAGCGCGCCGGGCGCGAGGTCGATCTGGCGGGTGATCGGGATCGGCTTGTGCCCGTTGAGGGACGACCAGACGGGCTCGTCGTCGCGCAGCACGTCGATGCGGAACAGGTCGGCGGTGGGGAAGACCAGCTGCACGACGTGGCCGGTCACGTTGTGCAGCACGATCGTGACGGTGAACGGGGTCAGCAGCGCGGTCCCTTCGCGGGTCAGCAAGACGTCGGCCCACACGCCGCGCGGCGTCGCGAGGACGTGCGGCGTCGCGAGGGCGGCTCCGCCGGCGGCGAGGAAGACGGCGCGTGTCACGGCGCCCTCGTCTTGCGCGCGGACGTCCGGGAGCCCCCCATCCGACCGACCGCCCGGTTCACCGGCCGCCGCGCAGGGCGCGGCCCGGTCGCGCGCCGGTCGCCACGCCGTCGCGCACGACGGCGCGCCCGTTGACGTAGACGTCGCGGACCCCCTCCGGCGGGACGCACGGCTGCGCGTACGTCGCGCGGTCGACGATCCGTTCGGGGTCGAAGACGACCAGGTCCGCGTGCATCCCCATCGCGATCGTGCCGCGCTCGTGCAGCCCGAAGCGCGCCGCCGGAAGCGAGGTCATGCGCCGGATCGCTTCGCCGAGGTCGAAGGCGTGCCGCTGGCGCACGTAGCGCCCGAAGATGCGGGGGAAGGTGCCGTAGGTGCGCGGGTGCGGCAGGCCGCGCACGGTGATCCCGGCGTAGGCGCGCGCCGACGCGTCGCTGCCGACGCAGCAGAAGTCGGCACTCAACACCGTCGCGACGTCGTCTTCGTTCAGGTCGAAGAACGCGCACTCGACCAGCAGCTCCTCCTCGAGCAACAACCGAATCGCGGCGCGCGCCGGCGTCGTCCCCCAGCGGCGCGCCAACTCGTCGAGCCGCAGGCCGGCCAGTTCGGCATTGCGTTCGCTGCCGAGGCTGGTGATCAAGATCGTCTCCCAACCGTCGCCGCCGAACTGCGGATCGCGCGCGAGCTCGAGGGCGAGCGCGATCGCCGTTGCCTGGGCAGGATCGCGCAACCGCGCAAGCGTCGCGTCGCTGCCGCCGTTGCGCGCGCCGGCGGGCAGGATCGTCGCCAATTCGGTCCAGGCGGCGACATACGGATACGCATCGCACGCAACGTCCGAGCCACGCGTGCGGGCGCGGTCGATCGTGGCCAGCGTGCGGTGCACCTTGCCCCAGTTGCGCCGGCCAACGGCCTTGTGGTGCGAGCACTGCACGGCGACCTCGGCGCGCGTGCCGACCGCGAGCGCCTCGGCCAGCGCGTCTTCGAGCGCGTCGCCCTCGCTGCGCAAGTGCGTGGCGTAGCGTGGCGCGCCGGCCGCCGCGGCGACGCGCGCGCACGCCACCAACTCATCGAGGTCGGCGTAACGACCCGGTTCGTAGATCAAGCCGCTCGAGACGCCCAGCGCGCCTTCTTCGATCGCAGCACGCACCAGTCGCAGCTCCGCTTCGAGCGCTTCGGGCGTCAGCCGGTCCACGTCGTCGCCGCTGACGCCGCGCCGCGTCGTCCCCAACCCGACCAGCGAGGCGACGTTGAGCGCGACCCCCTCGCGCTCGACCAGGCTGAAGAACGTGTCGAACGTCGTCCAGCCGACCTCGAGCCGGTACGCGCTCGCGTCGCGCCGCTTCTGCTCGAGGGCCGCGCCGACCAGGGGTGCGACCGAGGTCCCGCAGTTCCCGCCGATCTCCGTCGTCACACCTTGGCGAACTTTACCCTCGCAGCGGCCGTCGACGAGCCAAAGCTCGTCGGAATGGGCATGAACGTCAATGAAGCCGGGCGCTAGGACGAACCCGGTGCAGGGTACGCGCTCGAAGGCGTCGCGACCGGAGAGGTCCCCGATCGCAACGATCCGGCCCTCGGCGATGGCAACGTCGGTGGTATAGGGTGCGCCACCATGTCCGTCGTGGACGAATGGGTGCTCGAAGATCGTCCAGAACAGCGTTTAACCTAGCTTTCGCTGGGTACAGGGCAGACGGTTGGGCCGACTGCCCAGGGGGACTATTTCCAACATGGCTACCAACGACAACGCGACATCCAACGGCGGGGGCATGAGCGTCCGCGAGGCCGGGAAACGCGGCGGCGACCGCGTCAAGGCGAAGTACGGGTCGGAGTTCTACGAGGCCATTGGCCGTAAAGGCGGAGAGGCCACCAAGAGCAAGTACGGCCCGTCATTCTACGAAGAGATCGGGGCGAAGGGCGGCCAAAAGCTGAAGCGCTCGACCAAGACGGCTGGCTGATATATGGCCGACCCCAAGAAGCCCGCGGCCAAGCCGCGGGTGGAGAAGGTCGACGGCGAGATGTCGGTCCGCGAGGCCGGGAAAAAGGGCGGGGACACCGTCCGCGATCGGTATGGCTCCGGGTTCTACGAGGAGATCGGTCGGAAGGGTGGGCAGGCGACGCGCGAGCGTCACGGCGCCGAATTCTACGAGTCGATCGGGCAAAAAGGCGGCAAGGTCGTGAAGGAAAAGTACGGCCCGGAGTTTTACGAGCAGATCGGCCACAAGGGCGGACAGAAGGTCAAAAAGCTGATCGCCGACGCGAAACGCAACGCCGCCGAGGCCGAGTCCAAATCCGGCTCTTAGCGGCATGCGCCGCGCTCGACGAGCCGGCGAAATTCCGCTTCGATCGTCTTCGGCTCGGCTGACCCGTCGGGCGTAAGCGAGAGAACCAGTCCGCGTGGTGTCGACCAAACGACGCCGCGTGGATGTTCGCGTCCGCCGACCGCGTGGACGTCGGTGCAGCCGCCGAACGCCGGGAGCGGTGCGAATTCGGCCAAGGTCCCGCCGTTCCGCGGCCATTCCGAGAGGATCCAGGCGCGCCCGTCGCGCGTCGAGTACTCCAGGCCGATCCCCTCGTTGCGCGAGAGATTGGACTCGCCGTGGAACGGCGTCAGCAGCGCGACGTCGGTCGGGTGCCCGGGCATGAACGGCCGGAATGAGATCGCCCGGACCGCCGTCGGGAGGTCGGTCTCGAAGCCGCGCCGCCCCAGCGCCGTCGGCGCCGGCGTTTCGAGATCGGCGAGTAGGACCGCGGCGGCGAAGAGCAGGGGAACGAACATCAGGAGTCCGTTCCCGGTCGCGTCCCCACGATCCGGCCAAGATGCGTCTCGCCGGTCTGGAAGTTGATCTCGATGCGCGCGACCTTCACGGTCGCCGAGCCCTGGGTAATCGTCGTCGGTGCGGACAGGATCAGGGTCTTGGTGGCGCCGAGGTACTGGGCGCCGGTGGTATGGAGGGTCCGCATGTTGCCGTGGCCCTGGTCCTCGCGGAACGTGACCGGGCCCGAGACCGTCAGGTCGTTGGTCGCCAGGTTGTAGTTCACGCCGTCGGCGCGCATCTGGACGTCGGGCTTGCCGTGCTGGTGCAGCCGGCCATGGTAGACGTGGGCGATCGTGACGAAGCTGCCGTCGGGGCTCATCGTGACCGCGTCGTAGTCGAGCGACCAGTCCTTGCCGTCGATCCGGCTGCCCGAGATGATCCCCTTGTTGAGGGTCGAGGGGCCGGCGAAGCGCGGCGGCGCGATATCGCCCCCGGCGCGACCGATCTCGAAGCCGACCCACGCCAGCAGAGCCAGCCCGGCCAGCGCCGTCGGCGTCCGCCAGGGGATCCTCACCGCACGCGCCGCCGCAGGAACGGCAGCGCGGTCAGCAGGACCAGCGCGACCCCGACCGGCGTCGGGCCGAGCCGCGCATACGGTCCCGGTGCGGGCGCACCGACCTCGCCGACGACGACCGCCGGCGGACCCAACTGGGTGCGCCGCGTCCAGGTCCCGTCGGGCGCGATGATCCCGCTGATCCCGGTCGCGCCGGCGCGCAGCACCCAACGCCCGGTCTCGACCGCACGCAACGTCGCGACCTGCGCGTGCTCGTACGGTCCCTGCGTGTCGCCGAACCACGCGTCGTCGGTCGCGATCATGATCAAGGTCGGGTCGTCGGCGAGCCGCGCGTGCGCGATGTCGCCGAACATCGACTCCCAACAGATCAGCGGCGTCGCGCCGTCGAACGTCGTCTGAGCGTTGCGCCCCGGCGCGAAGTGGCCGATCGCGCTCGCGAACGGCAACGCGCGCAACCACGCCGGGCCGGGCAGGTACTCGGCAAACGGCACCAGGTGGGCCTTCGAGTAGATCGCGCTCGGCTCGCCGATCGGCATCCCCGGCACGAACAGGTAGAGTGTGTTCGTGAAGGCGTGCGGCTCGCCGTTCGGCGATGCGGCGCGGTCGTCGCCCCAGGCGCCGATCCAGAGCGGCGCGCCGATGGTCCGGGAGAGCTGCGCGAAGCGCGCGCGCAGCGCCGGCTCGTCGAGCAGGTCGGCCGGGATCACCGTCTCGGGCCACAGCACCAGCGTCGGATGTTGCGCGCGCAGCGGGAGGGTCAGCGACCCGTAGCGCGTGATCGCGAGCGCGAGGCCACCGGCGCTCATCTTGAGCGATTGCGAGATCCCGCCTTGCACGGCGGCGACGCGCCGCGTCGGCGGTGCGTGCCAACGCGCCGGCCACGCGCTCCAGGCCAACGCCGTCACCGCCGCGATGGCCAGCCACGTCGTCAGCGCAGTCAGTGCGCGCCGGCGCGAGCGCGGCGCGAGCAGCCACCAGCCGAGCGACGCGCCGAGCAGCATCGTCGCGAAGGTGAGCGCATAGCCGCCGCCATAGGCGGCGAGTGGCCGCAGCGGCGAGTCGATCTCGGCGACGCCGAGCTGCGAGAACGGATTGCCCATGACGCCGATCGAGCGCAGCTCTTCACCGAGCGTGAACGCGGCGGCCGCGACCAGCGGAACCAAACGTTCATCGCAACGCCGCGCGGCGAGCGAGGCCAGCACGGCGGCGAACGGAAACGCCGGCAACACGAGGATCGCCGGCCCGACGCTGAGCAACGGCGCGGCCGGTCCGAGTAGCGAACCGGCCGTGACACCGAACCACGAGAAACCCCAGGTGTAGAAGACGAGCCCGCTCGCACAGCCGACGAGCGCGGCCCGCCACGGGCCCAGACTGCACCACGACGCAACGAGTCCGGCCGCGGCGAACGGCGCGATCCACCACCAGTCGGTGCGCGGGAAGGCCAGATGCAGTCCGAGGGCGGAGACTATCGCGACGACCGTCGCACGGACGGTCGCGGAGGAGAGCGGAGTGCGGCGAGCAGTGGCCGTTGTCGTTGCGGCGATGATGATGATGATCTTACCGGGTTGCGGGCGTCAGGTCACGGGGCTGGGCAAGACCAGCGAGCTGGTCCCCTCGGGTCAGATGGAGGTCATCTTCGGCACCCAAGCCGCGCTCGACACGAACGACTTCAGCTACATCATCGTCTTCAACACGCAAGGGAACGACAACCAGCCGTACGCGCTGGGGCAGAACTCGAACTACCTCAACTGGTCGTGGGTGATTCAGATCGGCGGTCAGAACCCCGGTTTCAGCGGCGGCGTCTCGGCCGTCTCGGCGCCCAGGCTCTATCAGATCTACTCGGATCCGTCGGTCTCCGTCGGATACGCGCCCGACATCAAAACCTACCCGACCGGTGCGTTGGTGTTGCGCCCATACACGACCGGCGGTGCGTTCACCACCGGCTTCGAGGTCCAGTTCAACCGCTGTCTGCTCGATCAACCGAACCCGTTGACCAAGCCGCAACCATCGCCGAATCCGGCGGTCGATTGCCCGCCGTATCTCTTCATCGACCCGAGCTGGGCGATCAACATCTTCACCGTCGACAGCACCGGGGCGGTCGTCGACTCGCTCGGCAACAACGGCCCGAGCGACACCGAGGTGGTGTTCGCCGTCAACACCTCGGCCGTGGTCAGCAATTACCTCCCCAAAACGGTCATTACGCCGCTCTCGAACCCGGCCGCCGAGATCACCGGGTTGCAGGTCTTCTCGACGCCCTGAGCGCGCGGCGCGCCTCAGACCGCGTCGCACGGGGGATGGCCGCACTCGCAGGCGTCCTCCAGCTCCTCGTCGGAGGAGTCGCGCGACTCGCAGATCTCGCTGCAGTATGCCGCGCCCTCGATGCGGCCGGTGACCTCACAGTTGCACAGCTCGTATTCACACGGTTGGGTGTGGGTGCTCATCGGGTGACTCCTCCGGTCATGGGGTCTGCGTGAAGGTGCTCGAACTGAAGCTTTGCGGGACGATACCGGTGAGCGAGGGTGCCTGGCCGACCCCGAAGTTCAGCGGCGTCGAGGGGAAGGCCAGCAGGGAGACGCTCAGGCTGATCTGTTTGAGATCCTGGTTGTAGTCGATCTGCAGCTCGTAACAGTTTCCCACGATATGGCGATAGTAGATGTCCTTGTCCTCGAACCGAGCGTGGTTGCGCCAGTCGACGAAGGTCGAGATCTGTAGGTCGCTGTCCCGGCCGAAGGGGGTGGCGAGCTGGACGTTGGTCCGGTCGAAGCCCTGGCCCGGCCCGGGCTGAAAGTCGCCGCCCAGCAACAGCACCGAGTGGGGTGAGGGCTGCATCGTGATCTGGTAGCCGAGGTCCTGGGCCTGGCGGTTGAAGTACGTCGAGTCGGTCAGCGACGCCGTGTACACGCCGTTGTTGAAGATTCGCAGCACGTCGCTGGCTTGCTTGAGGCCCTGCGCGTAGACGTCCAGCTCCTGGAACGGTTCGGAGAGCGGCCCGTTGACGTGCGACTCGGTGTACTGGATCTCGTTCACGATGTGACCCCAGAGCGGCGTCGTCATCGAGAACTGCTGCGAGATGTCCGCTTTCTCGTCGCCCGTCGCGTAGAGATCTTGCTCGACGGTCACCTGACCGGAGAAGTCGCTGCCGAAGAGGTGAGCCAGCACCGGCCCGGCCTGGAACTTTCCGTCGGTGCGGGCCGTGCCGAGCTGCGCTTCGGGATCGTAGTAGTAGCCGGCCGTATACTGGCCGGTGACCGGCAACCAGGTGATGTGCGGGAAGAGGTCACCGATCGGCCGCACCAGCAGCTCGGGCTCCTTGTCGATGCTCCCGGCCTGCGCGCCGTCGTACTTGTCGAAGGTGAGGCTGTAGTCCGCATAGGCGGTGCGGAAGTCGGTCAGCGACTCCATGTGCAGCGTATCGGTTTGGGAACTCTCCCCGTAGAGGCCACCGGTCGAGCTGGTCGTGTACGAGATCGTGATGTCGTTGGTGAAGTTCTGCCGGAACTGCCGGTGATCGGTGAACCCGTAGTCGTCGTTGGCGCTGACCGAGCCGGTCGTGCTGCGGTTGAAGCTGTAGTCTTGGCGATCGCCCTTCGCGTCGCCGTGATCGATCGCCGCGGTGAGTGTCTCCTGGGCCGGCAGCGTGACCAGCGGTCCGAAGTCGCTCTGATAGTTGACTTGGAACTGCCCGCGCGTCGTGCGCGAGAACGCCTCTTGATCCTGAATCTGGAGGTTGGTCTGGTTAGCGTGCTGCAGGCGGTCGTTCTGATTGAAGAAGTTGATGTCGGTTTGGCGCCGGCCGTCCTTGCGGCGGATCGTCCCGACGTACCCCAGCCCTAGGCCGACCTTGGTGTAGTACTCGACCCGATAGTAGCCGTAGTAGGTGTTGCTGGGCGAGAAGCCGATCTGCGCTTTGATCCAGTACCCTTCGGTCGAGTCGTACCCGATCAGCGGGATGAAGCGCGCCTGGCGGCGGCGGTCGCCCCGGTCGGGCGCGAGCGAGATGACGATGATCGGCAGCCAGAGCACGGCCAGCGCCCCCAAGTAGAGCAGGTTGGACTTCGCGACGGCCTTGTTGCCGGGGTAGATGTCGAGCGACTTCGACTCGATGTGGTAACCGCCGCGCGGGTTCTCGCAGGTGGTGAAGTTGGCGTGTTCGACGTGCGTGACGCCGTCGCTGGTGGTGACCATATTCGAGCCGGTGAAGTGGAGCTTCCCGCTCTCGACGCCTTGAGTCGACTCGCCGCGGCCGTGGATCAACGTCGTGCGCTCGGTCAGCGTGTCGAAGCGGATCGCATCGGCGAACAGCACCGTGTCGGCTTCGCGGTTGCGAACGAACGCATTGCCGGTCAGGTCGATGTACCGCAAACCGTCGTAGTGCGCGTGGTCGGCGCCGATCACGCCGTCCTGGTAGATGATCGTGACGTGGCCGTCGAGATCGTACGGCTGGTTGGCGGCGTTGCGGCCGACGAGCTTGTCGCCCAGGATCGCGTAGTCGTTGGGTCCGATCGTCTCGCCCGGCTCCGGCGTCGGCGCAGGCGTCACCGAGGGGCGCACGACCGGCCCGCTACTCGGGTTCGAAAACGGGATTGGCGTCATCGACGGCGGCGGCGTTACCTGCTGGATCACGGCCGGCGGCGGGCTGCCCGGACTCGTCGAGGGCGTGGGCAACGGTGGTGCGGTCGGCCCGGCGGGAGTCGGCAGCGGCGGCGGCACCAGTTGCTGCGGGCCGCTGGGCGCGATCGGCCGCCCTACCAGCGGCGGCAGGGTGGGCGTCGGCGTCGCTGTCGGGGTCGGGTTGGGTGAGGGGCTCTCCTCGGTTTGCGCGACCTGCTGCGGCGCGCCGTCCGGGGTTGCGGCGCAGCCCTGATTCATGAGCGCCAATGCGTGGGCCGCGTCCGCGCTCTGGTCGGCACTGGCCGGAGCCGGGATGGTACAGAAGATCAGCGCGAGCGCGACGCACGTCACGCTCACGCGTCGGACCAACGCGCTCACCGATCTTCGCGCGCGATCAGCCAGCCGCCGCCGGCTGCCATGACGATATTCGGCAGCCACGCCGCCAGATACGGATCGAGCGAGCCGTTGCGGCCGAACGCACCGGCCAGCGCGACCATCGCGTAGTAGATGAAGAGCAGCACGACCGAGAGGACGATCCCGAGCGTGCGGCCGCGCTTCCCGAAGCGCACCGCCAGCGGCAGCGCGATGATCACCGCGATGAAGGCGGCGAACGGATAGGCATACTTGCTGCCCAGCGTCAGCTCACGCGTGGCGAGGTCGGCGCCGCCCTGCCCCGTCGCTTTGCGGAACTTGATGTCCTGCGAGAGCCGCGTCGTGTTCATCGTGTACGTATCGTTGAAGGAGCTGCTCAGGAAGTTCTGGCCGTTGTCGCCCATCGGCAGCGAGAGCCGCAGCTCCTGCGCCAGCACGACGACGCTCCCGATCGTACCGTCGGCGTTGACCTGCGTGCGCACGGCGTGCTCGAGCACGATGTCGGTGCCGTCGATGTGCGCACTCTTGGCGGTCAGCAGCGTCTGGAACGGGGCGCTGTGCGAGGGCTGCCAGATCTCGACGTTCTGCATCGCCTTCCCGTCGGACGAGACGGAGCCGATGTAGAAGGTCGAGCCGGTCGTCGGATCGGAGCGGAAGATGTTCGGCTCGATCGGCAGCGATTGCGACTTGTAGAGGATCTGGTAGAAGCTGCGCGTCGAGAGGTCGGTGGTCACCGGTGCGACGTGCTCGTTGATCTGGAACGACGCCAGCGCGACGACGACGCCGGCCAGCAGCGGGAAGCGGATGATGCGCCAGAACGAGACGCCCGAGGTGCGCAGCGCGGCGATCTCGTTGTCGGCGGCCAGCCGTCCGAAACCGAGCAGCGTCCCGAACAGGCAGGCAAACGGAAACGCGTACGGCGTCGCCTGCGGGATGCGAAAGACCAGGAAGCGCATGACGAGGAAGACCGGCGCGCCCTTGTTGACCAGATAGTCGGCCGCGAGCACGAAGATGTTGGCGAACCAGAACAGGAAGAACGCGGCCAGGGCGAAGCCGAACGGACCCGCGACCTCGCGCAACAGATACGCATCGAGGATCGGCAGCCCGATCTTCGGCAGCGGAGCCCGCGCGAGTACCGAAGAGCGAACGCCGGGAAAGATCGCCACGACTTACCGCAGGGCGGCGAGGACGCGGCCGACGTAGGCCTTGGTTTCGGCGAAGGGCGGGATCCCATGCGCCGCGTCCACCGCTCCCGGTCCGGCGTTGTACGCCGCGACCGCGAGCTTGACGTTCCCCCGGTAGCGCTGCACGAGGTCGTGCAAGTAGCGCGTGCCACCGTCGATGTTGGCGACGGGATCGAACGGATTCCCGACGCCGTATTGCATCCACGTGTCAGGCATCAACTGCATCAGCCCTTCCGCTCCGACGCGCGAGACGGCGCTGGAATCGCCGTGCGACTCGGCGTCGATTACCGCCGCAACGAGTTTGGGGTCGACGGCGTTCGCACTCGAGGCGCTGCGGATGAGGGCTTGCAGGCGCTGCGGGGCGACCAAGTGCGGACCGTCGGGCACGAAGGAACCAGCGCTGCAGCCACACAGGCTCGCGATGACGAGGCAAAAGGTCAACCAGGCGACGCGTTGGGACACGTTCCGATGCGATTCGCCGCCCCGGGGGGGCGGCCTTGTGCCCTGTGCCAAGATCTTGTGTCGCACCGCAGGGGACCCGCCCGCCGACCAGGGCCGACCGGGCGCCCCCGGCGCACGCTAGGGCTGCTTCGCCGGCATCCGGAAGAGGCGGGCGAGATGAAGGTCACAGGCATTGCCTTTACGGCGTATCCCGGCAAAGACGTGCAGAAATTGCTGGAATTCTATCGCGACGCGCTCGGCTTGCGCGTCGACCGCGCGCACCCCGATGAGAAGCAGGCGCGGTTCGTCGAGTTCGACCTCGGCAACAACCAGTGGTTCACGCTCGTCCCGGAAAGTTTCTTGGAGCGCCCGGCTGGGAGCGGCGGCGGCGTGGTGTTCGAGGTCGACGACATCGACGCGGCGCTCGAGCGCGTTCGCCCACACGCGACGAAGGCCGACGAGAAGCCGGCCGATTATCCGAACTGCCGCATGGCGGAGTTCGACGATCCCGAAGGCAACCGCGTCGGCCTGCACCAAACGAAAGCGAGCGCAGCATGATTCACCTCGGCGATCACGTGGTCGTGAAGGACGAGGACGAGGAAGCAATCGTCACCGCCGTTCATCCCGACGCACAAGTCGAAGTCGAATTCTTGCACGGATCGGAGGGCGGCCCGCGTCGGCGGCGCTACGCCCTCGAGGCGCTCGAGAAGGTTACGCCAACGTCTTGACGGGGTGAACGGCGGCTAGGGTCTCGCCGGAGGCGCCGACGGGGCCCAGGATCTGCTGCGCGGCGGGACTCTGGCGGAAGGCATCGAGGTTGGCGGCGCGCACGAATCGATAGAGCACCGCCGAAGCCGTCGCGTCGTCGCTCCCGAAGACGAGCGCGCTCAGAAACCCTTGTGCCGCGGTGAGTACGCCGACGATCGCCCGCACGTGCTCCGGCGCGCGCGCGACATGTTCGAAGGCATACGCGTCGGTCGATCCCGGATCGAGAATCGTCTCGCCGGCGCTGGCGGCGAGCTGGTACAACGCGAGCGAACTCGACTCCGCGACGGCACGATGTTCGGCGGTCAGATGGTGATCGTCCCAGGCTGAGGTGAGATGCCGAAAGGCATCGTGTCCGCCGAGTCCGATCAGCGCGATGACGCCTCGATCGTTGGCGGAACGGAAGATCGCCGCGGCGTGCGCTTTGGCCGCCGAGGTGCGCGCCTTCTCGATCAGGGTTTCGTACGCCGAGAGCGCGGCATCGACGCGATCCTTCTTCACGTGGACGGTGTCGATCGCGTACCAGCCTCCGGGTGGAAACTGGATCAGCGGACCGCCGGGACGGTGATCGACGTCGGTATGACGTTCGCGATCTTCGTGCGGACGAGGCATGATGTTGGATCTACTCTACCCTCAGGTGACCGTTGGTCCTGCGGGGCTCAAATGGGTATCATTGTACAAATGATGACCAAATGGGATATACTGGTCGCATGAAGCAGGCGGCGCAACAGGGGCCGAGCCTGGCCGAGAGCGGACTGCGCTCCTTCGAGGTGATCGCGGACCGGTGGCGCCTCTCGCCGCGCGAGCGCGAGCGCGTCCTCGGCCTGCCGCGCAGCACCTACGCGCGCTTGCGGGCGAAGCCCGAGCGGGCGCAGCTCGATCGCAACGCGCTGGAACGCCTCTCGCACGTGTTGGGCATCTACAAAGCGCTGCACGTGCTCTTCCCCGACGCCCAGCGCGCGGACACGTGGATCGACCGGCCCTCGCTCGACTTCGGCGGCCAGCCGGCGCGCGAGCGGCTCACCAGCGGACTCGTCGCGGACCTCGCCTACCTGCGCCACTACCTCGACGTCGCCCGCGGATGACGCCCGTCGACGTGCGCTGGGAGACGTCGTATCGCATCGTCGCGGCGCGGGTCCCACGCGTCGCCATCTTCGAAGAGATCGCGCGACCCGAGGATCTGGAGAACGTGCTGGCGATCGAAGCCTTCGCCAACGATCGGCTGCGCGAGGCGGCGCAGACGATTGCGCTCGTGCCGGCGGAGGATCGCGTGGTGGGGCCGGGGTCGTCGTTCGTCATGGCCCCGTTCGCTTACGTGCGGCCGGGGCGCTTCTCGCCGGGCGGGGTCCGCGGCGCCTACTACGCCGGCGAGTCGCTCGCAACCGCGATCGCCGAATCGACCTACCGCCGCGCGCAATTCTACGCCGCGACGGATGAGAAGCCACTCACCGCCGAGCAGCGCGTCATCGAAGCCGCGATCGCCGCCGTCGCCGCCGACGCAAACGCCGAAGCGAATCGGACCGCGCTGCTCGATCCCGACTCCTACACCGCGAGCTTCGTCTTCGGCGCGCAAGCCTACGCGGGCGGCCACGACGGCGTAATCTACCCCAGCGTCCGCCGCGCGAGCGGAACGTGCCTAGGTGTCTTTCGACCCCGCTGCGTTCACAACGCCCACACGACAAAATATCTCGGCTACCGCTGGAATGGCCACAGGATCGACGACGTGTACGAACTAACATCGCTCACGTCACAATACCCCGACGAGCCCGGCGCTCGCGGTACGTGAGGACGCGATGAATCGACCGATCGCCGTCGACGAATACTATCGCATGGGCGAGGTCGGCATCTTCCGCCCCGACGAGCGCGTGGAGCTGCTGAACGGGCGGATCGTTGAGATGCCGCCGGTAGCCCCGCGTGATAGCTATGTCGTCTCTGCGCTCCACGCGAAGCTTACGATTCTCCTCGGCGACCGGGTGATCACATTCTGTCGACGCCCTGTCCGTCTCGGCCCTTACTCTGAGCCGCAGCCGGACGTCGTCGTCGCCCGCGGACCGCGCGAGCGATATCTCGATGCTCATCCGGCGCCGACCGACGTGCTGCTGGTGATCGAGGTTTCGGACGCGACCTTGCGCTACGATCGTGGCGAGAAACAGAAGGCGTACGCGACGGCCGTGATCCCCGAGTATTGGATCGTCGATCTCCGCCACCGCCGTATCGACGTGTATACGGAACCCGATGGCGATCACTACCGCACGCACACGGTCACCCTGCCCGACCAGCGCCTCGCACCACGTGCGTTCCCAACCGACGTCCTCGACGTGAGCGAGTTCCTCGGCGCCTAGTGCGCGGCGATCCGATCCGCCGTCAATCGCCTCTGGCGACTACCAATTGTCGGGAAATTGTTGCGTCCAGAGTTTGAGGAGGGCCCAACTTTCGTTCGGGTCACCGCCGCTCCAGCCGTCCCATGCAGCGATCGCGGAACCGGGTTGATAGGGGCCGTCGCCGAGGATGTTCAGGTTACGGTCGTAGTCGCTCGCCGGGCGGACCGCGACGAAGCCGGTCCTCGCGTTCCCTTCCTTGTTGACGAAGTCGACGATCTGCGCGGCGGGAGCCACCCAATCTGGGAAAGGGTTCTTGGGCCGAATTGTGGCGATGTTCCACCGGTGCAGCACGTTTGAACTCTCGTGCGCAAAGATGTCCAAGTGGTCGGTGGCGAGCGAACCGTCCGGACGCATGGCGAGAACGCGGCCTGCGTTGCCGGGCCAATTCGTGATGAACATGAGGTCGTCGCCGGCGGGATACGCCGACCACCTTTGGGGGTGCGCCGTCACCGATTGCTTGGTTATGTCAGCGTGCGGGGTATCGACCGTGATGCCAGCCTGGTCGGTAACGGTCAGAGCGAGACCGGTCGCCGACAAGATGACGCAGACCGGAGCGATCACATTCCCCATGGTCGAGGGAGGTCGACGAGCCGGCCAGGCTCCCCTTCAGTTCAGGCTGCGGTCTTACGGGGGCGGCCGCCCTTCGCACCGTTTGCACGCGCCGCAGCCGCCTTCGCCGGGATGCGCGCTGCACCGGCGCGGCGCTGCTGCACCTCGATCCCGAGAACCTCGCGGATAAGGCCGGTTACCGAATAGTGAAGGTCGGCCGCATCAAACCAAAGCGAGCCACCATCAGGCGAGAGAGACGCCTGCGCCGCTACGGCGCTCGGCTTGTCGGCGAGATGCGGAATCAGCGCGCGCGGGAGCGTCACGACCACACCTGAGCGCATCTCCAGAACGAGCACGTCAGGCCCCGGGCGATACCGAACCGCCACCGCGCCGCGCCGGTGTTCCTCGCGGCCGCGTTCAGCTGCATGCTCAAACTCTGCGCGAGTCAAGGCGCGGCGTCCCTTGCCTTGTGCCACTTGTTCCATTCCTTCCAACACTCAGGTAGGTGCTTTCGCAGTGACGACGACGTCCGCAAATCATTAGCTGATGTGGGTTAAATCGTGCTCCTCGTGTTCTGGGTGCGCAACGACGTAGTATCCTGGTCGCACCTCAGCGACGCGCGCAAAGCGCGGCCTGAAGGCGGCGAAGGCCTCAGGCCCCAGCGGCTTCGCCGCGTAGGGATTCGGTAACATGAGGAGTCGTGGCCCTCCCGTGTAGCGACGTGTGTAGGCTACGACGGCGCTCACGCGCGTGTTGTATCCAGACCTAAAAACGCGCTCGCCGGAGTGAACATCGAGAGGTTCGCCGGTGCGAGTGAACGTCATGCTCTCGGGACCGAAGCAGGCATCGACAACGTCGTGTTCCCCGATCCAGGATGCGTTCGTGTAGTCGAGCACGATGACGTTGGGTTGATTGCGCGGAACCTGTCTCGCCGCGGCCCGGATAATTCCAATCAAGCGAGACGAGTTCTCGTTCTCGAAGACGTGTTCGGTCATGCGAACGCCGAGGCCGCCGTGCCCCACCTTCGACGTAGACGTAGCTTCGAGCACAAGCGTGTCGTCCCCGACCTGGAAGGGCGGCATGAGCCGCCTTGCGTGGGCGTCGGCGAGTTGAGCGCGCACGGCTTTCGCCGCCCGAACGACGTCCTGAGGAGTCGCAGGCGCCTTACGGAGATCGAGCAAGTAAGGCTCCGGGATGCGGTGAAACCGACGGCCGATTTCCTCGAGGACCTGATCCTCAGTGCGCAGCTCGGCGCGGTCGGCGGGGCTCTTGATCTCCCAGTGCACCGGGGGATCCGTTTCGGTAACAAACTCCGCACGACGCGCCCCCACCGATGGCTCGAGTGTCAACGGGACACCGGCGCGCCGCAACGTCGCGGCGAACCAGAGTTCCGTCTGCCAGCTCACGATCTCGGCCGGCCCGTGCTGCCGCATCTTGGGCCGAAAGCGCGCGATCGCTGCAGGGCCCAGGACACCCAGATTCGCGAGCGCATCCGCCCAGAACTCACTAGTAGCGTCGCTGCCAGGCTGCACCAGACGTAACAAGAGCGCGTTGTCCGTCGCTCGCCGCCGCGCAACCAATTCCGCCAAAACCGCATCGTCGAAGATTACGTCCAGGCCTGGATGCCGACGCACCGTCTCGCGCGCCAGCGAAAGCGCCTCGTCTCCATCGAGTGTAGGAAGCTCGTAGATCGTCATCACCCCAAGTCTACCAGATTTGAGCCAAAGCGCCAGCGGTCTAGACCGGGCTGCGATCGCGTCACGACCGCATGAGAAGGCTTCGTGCGGCACTGCGCATTTTTTAGACCCTACAGATCCCGGAGGTCATAACGACCAAGATTTCCAGGGCCACCCACGAAGCACTACATGATGACGCTCCTGCGGAGTGACGAGCAATTTGCGGGTTCGACATGTGCGTCGTAGATTGGACGGCACTCGGAACGTGGGCGCTGGTCGCCGCCGCAATAGTCTCCGCCGCGCTCGCGATCCCTGTTGCAAGGTCCGCAGCCAAGACGTTCAGGCTCGAAGCCGAGCCGATACTGATGGTCTCCGTGGATCCGAGGCTGACCGCCGCAGATGCCGCCTTGCGGATGAACGTCTCGCAGAGCCCCGACGGCAAGCCCTTCTTCTTACCGGTGAGCGAGATCGGGTTGTCGGATATCCGGACATACTTCATCGTGTTCGAGAACCTGGGCCGCTCCCCAGCCTTCGACGTGAAGGTCGGTATTCGCGCGGATGTTACTGACAAGCCGAGCCTAACCGCCACGCTCCCAGTGTTCATGCAAGGACTCGCGTCTCAAGCAAGGTTTGTGGTCGCAGTCCACAACGCGTCGAATTCGCAGATTACCCTAATGCCCGTCGGCGCAACGAGCATCTCACTGACAAGCAAGAACATGCGGCGTGAGGAACTTCGCCTGCTGACGAGCAGCGCGTTCCCGCTGCGCTACTAACATCCCGGCCACGATCTACGAGCCGCTGGAAGGCTCTAGTCATGAGCGTGGCAGTGGTTGAGTCGGCCCTAATTCGCTACGCGGACATTCTGTAGCTGACGATCACCTCGTTCCACATCCGTTGTGTGATCTGGTCGTTCTCAGTGCGGACCGATGGCGGCGGTAAGTAGCGATGCTTTTGCTTAAGCGCCCGCACGTATCGGTGTGTTCGCTTTAAGCCAACCTGCTGGGCAATATATTGAACCGCTTCGGAATTCAAGACGTCGACCCCACGCAGCGTGCAATCGCCGACAACGAAGACGACGCGACCGCCAGGCTTCGTCACTCTTGCGATCTCGGCGAGCGTCGCCGTTAGGTCTTTCGCGTACCGCCGAGTTACATTACGAAACCGACTCGACATCCGTTCGGGTCGCGCTACCATGACATCAACGACCGAATCCCATCGTTGATCTTCAGTGCCGCATTCAGTTCCCACATTTGTGGATCTCAACTCGCGAATCTGATCGACGTTCTTACCAAACCAGATCAGGCTCAACTTGTGTCCACGAAGGTAGTCAATCGCCGTTAAGTAGGGCGGGCTCGTGATAACGTAATCGAAGAAATCATCTTCGAAGCGTGACAGGTTGCGGCAGTCGCCCGCACGGATGATCGGTCTCGGCAGACCGCTGCGCGATCGGAATTCGGCGTTGTCGGAAAGGTGGCGAATGCTGCGGGGAAACAAGTCGAATGGATGAACGGGAGAAGTGTCGCGCGTTCGATGTGGCCGGCTGTGCGAAACGTCTTCGGCTAGGCTTACTCCTCCCTGCTTTGTGATTATCATGCGCGAGATCGCGCACTTGATAAACGTCTCCGTTGGCGGTTTAATTGCGTCGAGAGCGCGAAGAAGCGCGAGGAGCTCACGGCGTGATTGCGCGTCAAACCAGTAGCGCAGGAAGGCTCTAGTGTCCTTATCGCAGTGTCCCGGAAAGTCGCACCGAGCGTCCAGCCGTCGCTCGATATTCGTCGCCTTGCGAAGCACGGCGGCTGCATCTCGCGCGAGGCGGTCCGCGTCGAGATCGGTGCTGGATGCCGTCGCGATTAGGATCGCTAGCGGGTCGCGATCGATTCCGAAGGTCTCGTAACCGCGACTGCGACCAGCTGCAATAGTCGTGCCCGAGCCCATCATGGGATCTAGGACTCGAGCGCCAGGCTCGCGGCCTTTCAATCGATTCAGAACCAGTTCCGGTGCCATCCGGGCTGGAAACGGATGGAGCGGTTTCCGTTTCGATTTCATGTAGTAAGACGCATCGGTAGGATCACAGCGCCATCTCCACTTCGCAAACCCGCATGCCGGCACAAAGCCGAACGCGGTACCCCGGGCTCGGCTCAGTATTTGGCTCAGTTCCCCCCAATGCGGTCCTAGAATAACGTCAGAATAGCACAGGCCGCCGGCGAGCGGTAGTATCCGGATCCGGCCCTGGCCTCAAACGCCCCAGTCGACCGGGTCGCGCTCGACCCCCACCGCTACTCCGGACCCGGGCATCGGGAGGAGCACCCTCAGCCGAACGTCGGCCCGCTCCCACCTTGCCGTGCCCTGAACTTTCAGACCCGCTTGCTCCAAGCGGTCACGGAGCCTGCGCGACGCCATAACTGCAACGTCACTTGCGTCCACGTCCAGGGCAAGGCGTTCAATATATGACGCGGTGTGCGTGGACGTGAAACGAACCTCTTGCGGATGAATACCGTCGTCGTACATCACGCAAACGGACGAAGCCTTATCCGAAGAACGGCCATTATCCGCCATCGGGTTCACCCTAGCTTCCGTTCCCGCCTTGCGTAAATGAAGTCGCGAGTGCTGTCATCCCCTTTACGGAAGCGATAGCGACCGCATGAAACGCGTTCCGCTATTCCGTCCTGGCGAAGGCCGTACATCTGAAGCGATAGGAGCTGCATTAGATGGCAACGATGGCAAAGGTCGCCGGCCACTGCCGCGAGCGAAAAGAGTTCGCGGATCGTAAATGACCGCTGCGGCTCGCCTTCCAGTAGCGACGCTATAGCCCGGCGAACCGTTGCGACTGGCAATCCAGCGCACCGGTTGCAAGAAATGACTTGCTCTCCGCTTCGGCAGAGTCTGGTGTCGAATAGACCATCTTGCATTTTCGGAAGCCTATCCGCAACCCGTGCACGGTCGAGCGTACGTCTTCGCCGTATAGCGCCGCGCTCCCGCACCTAGGAATGCGCGAGCGAGCTGCAGCGCTCGCAGAACCAGTATCCGAATCGTCGGTGCTTAATGTCGCTTAGGCCCGACACCCCTTTGGGTGCGTGCTGTCCGTCGCCGCTTTACTTTTGAGGCAGGCAACCCAGGGCGACTTCTAGGAGCGCGGGGAGCTTTCGGCTCCTCGAGGATCTCGTCAAGTCCGAGTCGATAGTCCTTTGGGACCTCGTCCAGATGCTGTCGCACGGCTTTCATGAAGAGATCTGGTGAAGTAGCAAACCATACGTCGCGACCGTCCACACGAACGGCATTTGGCACGAGGACCGCGAGTCCAGCAAAGAGGCTCTGTATCTTTTCCTCGTGCTCGGTAATCTTCATCAACCCGCTGTTCTGCAGTCGATCAGCGATCACCGAAGTAGAGATGCCTCTCCCTTGGCCGAAGTCGTTAGGCTGAAGAACTTTCAGGACAGCGTGGAGTGAGAGCTTGTCCTTTTCGAGATGCTCTTCAACGAACACGTTAACAAATTTGTCAACTTTGTCCGGGTCGTATAGGGTGAACACGGTTTCGAACTTCTGAAGATCGATACCACCGGCTTGCGCGACAAGCATGAGCAGCTTCGCAAGTGCCGCCGCCCGCATGGGAGTGCAATGGCTATTTCTGCAGACGGTCTCGATTTGACCCTTCTCGTAGTCCGGAGCAACGACGAGCGTATAGTCGGCCTTCTCGTCCTCGCGATGGATCCTTAGCTTTTCTGGCTTGATGTCCGAAGTCTTCATCTTGCCATTCTTCGACGATTTCGCGTCGAAGCTAAATTTGTAGGCTCGAGCCTTGTTCGCTTTCGAGCGACCGTGAGGGCTGACTGCGACGCCATCAGTGCGACCCGGGCCTGTAATCTTATGTGCGTTAAACCCGCAGGAAATCAGCGCCTCAGTCACAGCATCCTCGAGACCCCTGGGATTGCTCGTACTATCAATAAGCACACGCGCTATAGTAGCAGCGCTGCGCCGTACCATTTTAACGATGATCCGGCGCATGTCGTCGCGGTAGGTCTGAAAGTCGAGAACGTCTCCCGGGTCTACGCCGATGTGGGTGAGATGCGCGTCCGCTAAAATCTCCGCTGCTGCCTCGGCAGAAAGAAGCTCCCGACCTGGGCGATCCTCCCCGAATTCGGTGGCGACGGGGTGGTCTTCATTAACCAGAACGAGGCGCTCTGTGAGGTCATATGCAAAGAGGGGCCGATCAGCTCCGAGTTCGCGGAATTTGATGTTCTTGACGACCGACCCGGGTTCAGCCTTTGCCTCTTTCACCCAACCCTCGATCGCTGATGTAGCGGCCGCGCCGGCGAGCGAAGAATCCAGCAGGATATCCGGGGACAGCTTCGCAGGTGTCTTTGCGTATCGGCCGATCGCGCTCGTTAACGATTGCAATGGGATCGCACCCCACGACTGCGCCAATTGCGTCCCAGTCGAGGTGTACTTCGTAGGGTTGAGCGGGCGATCAAACGTTTGTCGCGCCTTGTTAAAAAGGGCTCGCAGAAATGCAACGAAGACCGCAACCTTGTCGGAGTGTTCGTGGAGCGACTCACGATTTACCGTCATCGCATCATCGAGCCAGTCCGCCCGAACCGTCGCGCGAAAATGCGCCCAGGCCGTGTGATTTAGGTTCTTGAGATAAAAGTACGGCTGCTCCTGATTTACGACACGGCCAAGAACATTGATAAAGAAGCCATGACTCCGTCCATACTCGTCCGCTTTCTTGTCCGTAAGCCGATCCTCGAAGATTGACCATTGCCCGGTGATGTCACCATCGATGTTTCCGATCCGGACGTGAGGATATGGCAACGCAAATTCTTGGACGGCGTAATCGTAAAATAGCATGTCGCGATCGATGCGCTTCTTACCGCCGAACCCATCATCTTCCGGGAAACGGCTGAACGTCGCTGGTTCCGTCGACATCTCCCGCGAAAAGATCTCAATCCCGAGACCCGGCCCGAGTGGCTTGCCATAAACGCGATCCTGCCCGTCGAGTCGCGGGACTAGGCGCGCCCCATTGAAAACCATCGCCATACTGCTTCCGAGCGGTAACGCGGTCTCCAACATAAACTTCAGGCGTCCCGGCTGCAATCGCTTTCCGGCGTCTTTTAGCGACAGCATAATGGCTAGTGTCCATGTCTTCGACTGGGGCACTGTAGGCGGCGACTTGCCACCAAATTCGTTGGCAAAGGGTGAAGGTGTCGCAGGGGGCGGCTTGAGTCCGCTGGCGATTAGCTTCTCAATCTTCGTTCCCGTGTCTCCGAGACGCTTAAAGAGAGTCTTGAGGTCAGTGTTCGAAAGCTCCCGAACCTCAAGTAAAAGCGCTTGCTCCATACTCGGCTTGAATAGTGACTTGCGGCCGCTTTGGTCATCGATGATTTTCGCGTAGTTCATCTCTACCAAGCGAACCACGCCGTCTGACGCTTTGCAGACGTACGTGAGACGATTCGCCAGAAGGTAGGTCGCTAGTTTTCCGATCCCAAACTTACCGATCGGTGGCCGGTCATCCACGACCGGCTCTTCACGTTTAGACGAGTCGCCAAGCGTCCAAAGCTGACGAAGGCCTTCCTCTGTCATGGACTTTCCATTATCCAGAATCCATAGGACAGAGTCATCGGCGGTCAGGTCGGCCGGCACGCCGATGTGTGTAGCACTCGCGCCAGCGTCCCACGAGTTTGAAACCAGCTCCTCGAACGCCTTATTCGGGGACGTGTAAAGTTCGGAACTGAACAACTCCAAGAATCGGGGCGCGATCGTTACCGCAATCGGATCCTTCTTGATGCCTAGATCCGAAACGCTAGGGCCCTTGCTACTCGCCTGTACCGCCACGTTGTCCACACCCCTCATAGCCCACGTGCGCCCTGGTCGGGAAGGCCAAAGGCTAAGAACCGTTGGCGCCGTGACGCACATCGTGAGGGGCAGAGATTATGAGGTAACACGCAATCTCCCTTGCTGGGTATTTGCTCTAGTGCCCGAGGGCTACCGGTGTTCCTCGCAACGTTGAGTCTCAATTAGGATCGCTCCGCACGCGTCTTAGGTGTGTCTGAATAGCCCTAGTCTGCCATCAGCAGGCGGCATGGCGTCGGCAAAATTCGCGTGATGAGTGCGCGCCGCATCGTCGTGAGCGACACGATCGACTGTCCTGGTGCGAGAGTAGAGACGCGATCCCAGAGGTTCCCATCGATCGAGCCGACGGATTTGCGGAGTCTCGTCACGACACCATTGTCGCTGATCCGGTGCAAGACCCAGCTATTGACGAGCCCAAGAACTTCGTCGGGCAAATGCTGCGGAAGCTGCGTCACGAAGACCAGACTGAGCCAACGCTTACGGCCTCGTTTTGCGATTCGAGCAAGCTGAGCAAACAGAGTAGGCATCGCACGAACACGCTGGGATGAAACGAACTCGTGCGCTTCTTCGATGACCACCAGTGTCGGCTTGTGCCCGTGCCCTGCCGACTGTTCCGCCTCGTACCGGGCATCTTGAGCAAGCTGGACGTTTCGCAATATCTGTGCGATGGCGAGATTGCGCACGTTTGGCGACTCGGTATCACTCAGGTCGATGATGGAGATGTTCGGCTTCGAAATCATCGCGCTTAGGTTGAGTGGCTTCGAGCCCGTCTGGTCGAAAATCTTGAGGCGGTGCAGCGAGCCGAGCCGCCCGAGAACGGCCATCCAACTGAACTTGTTACCTTCGGCCGTCGATGTGTCGATAACTTGATTGATTTTGTCGCGTTGGTTCGGCTCGAACGTCGTGAGGTGCGCAGGCTCTACGGCCTTGTCCAGCTTCGCTACCATGCAGCGCACCACATCGTAGATGTGGCCAAGCTTCATCCGGGGCCACCCTTCTTCGAGCTCGTCTACTAGCAAGGCCTCGGCGGACTCGTTCGAATTCGCGGGGTTCGGGTAGATCTTTGTCTCTCGCAGGATCCGCTTCGTCAGCTCGTACGCTGTCCAGAACCGCTGTTGCTGGGCGTCGTTGAAGTCGAGGATCTCTACGACCGCATACGGCGAGAGCTCAGAGAAGGTGAGGGAGAAGTGGTTGACCCGCTTCGGGTCCGGGCACTTCGACTCGCGACCGGTAAGCGCGTAGATGCTCACGTTCGCGGCGCCTTTAGGCGCGAGTCCTCGCTCCTCGAGGGCGACTCTCATCGCCTCGTCGTCGGTCGGCTCGTACATTGCCGCATACTCACCCTCAACGTCTAAGATGATCGACGCAACGCCGACTTCCTGAGCGCGCGCCACCATCCCTGAGACGGTCGTGGACTTTCCACCGCCTGTCGTGCCAAGGATCGCCGTGTGCCGCGGAAATCCGATCTTCTCATCGGTACGTCCGTTCACGGTGATCTCGTGCTGACCGACAGCCGCGACTCCCAGAGCGAGGTCGCCATCGGTGCGCAAGAGTCTCCGGGCCTCATCAGGCGGGAGCGGGAAGACGCGGCTGTTCGGCAGCGGGCGAAGGCCGGCCGCCTGCACGGTCCCCTTTCTATACTCGCCCATGATGTCGAGGGTCGCGCGCCCGTGGTACTTGGGGAAGAGAGCGAGACCGCGACCACGTACGGTCGCGGTCACGACGATCGGCGCGTCGGCACGGAGTCCATCCGGTTCGGAGAATGGACCTTCCGTACAAGCGGCTAGATAGACGCGCGTGTCGCTGCTCTTTATCGTGACGAGTGACTGTGTCGGAATGCGGTCGATCCGATCGCGCGGGATGAGAACGTTGACGTTACCATCCTTGCTGCCAGGCGTGTCAAACGTCGTCCAACCGAGACAATCCGGTTCAATCTCCTCCAGAGTGGAGGTGTCAAGCTCTTCGAGTTCCGCCGAAACAGTGGCCGGGATTGGGCGCACCGTTGCCTCGTCCGGCGCGCCATTCGCCGAAGGTTCAGTCATCGGGTCATCCTTTCGGTGGCGAAGTCTAAGGTTGACCCGGCGTCCAGGAATGCCAGGTCGGTTGCGGTGCTCAGCGTTTCACCGTGGAACATGGCCTTGCAGAGTGCGTCGGCAAGGTCGATGAGCATCGGAAAGCCGCGGTGTTCCATCAGGGCTCCGTCCGCCATCGCAATCAGCGCCGCTTGGTGTGCGAATTCTCGATGCGCGTAGAAGATGTGCGCCGGGCCGATGTTCGACACACGATAGACGCCGACCACGACCTCCTCTTGAACGGCAGCCGCGAACTTCTCCAGCGCGGTCTTTGCCTTGTCGTAGCCACTCGTTACACCGCGATAGCCGCCTTCGAGCACTCGATTAAGGTAGGCCCTGGAGTCGGAGACGATGGCATACTCAAGTGGTTTGAGTGCGGAGCCGATCGTCGCGATCAATCTGTCCGACGAGGAGCTGGGCACGAACACGAACTTCTTATGTTGCAGAATCAGCTCGCTGAGCAGCTCGATGCTCGGTTCGATCAAGGCGGCTAGACCCGAGCCCGTAAGGAGTTCGTAGGCGAGCGGGTTGCCGTGCCCCATTCGCCATTCCGCTCGGGACTTTCGGGTGAGCACTGCCCGCTCAGCCCATGTCATGAACGCCCTACGAAGCAAGTCCGTAAAGCGGTCTCTGCGGCTGCTCTTCTCGAACCCCGTGCGATCGCGGCGAGCCTCGAGCATCGCGATCATGTCTGCAATGTCGTCGCCGGACTTCCCGCGAAAATCGCGGCGATACATCCGATGTCCCCACTCGCCCTGATCGCCGCGATACGTCGTTGTACAAACGCCGATTTGGGCGATCGTGATCGGCAGGGTATCGATCAGTTTGCTCGTACCGTCAGCGGCTTCGACGTGCCCGGCGAAAAGCCGACCGCGCAACGTCGAGTCAACCTCATCTGGGCTTGCGACCCAAACTCCAGCTAGGTCGGGGCCCTTAGGGGCATTTTCCCACGCAGTGAGCCTGGGAAAGATTTCCTTACGGATCGTACGGCGCACGTCGTCTTCCGCGTGGCGAGCCTCCTCGATCTCGCGTTTGAGGCGTCCCGAGACGCCGGCAAGGCTATCGCCACTTTGCCACTGGTCGATATCCAGCGTCGTCGAAAGAGGCTCCCCGAACGCACGTTCGAGGTCTGTCTCGCTGATCTCCGAAATATCCTGGCCCAGTAGCGTAATGTCGCTGTCCATCGTTTCGGCTAGCCCTCCACCTGTCTGTTCCGACGTGGATCCGCGATGTTCGACAGGCTAGAGGCCAAATTGCGTGCGAAGCGGCTTAGCGTCGGGATCGACGTACAAGAGCCGAGCGTATAGCCTCGCCGGCGACGACGGTAGGCCGAACCGGCCGGTGAGTAGTTCGAACGCCGCCTCACGGTGATCCCACCTATGTAACTGAGTCACGAGGGCGCGTACAGTCGCCGATGGCGCAAGCAATTCAAACGCTAGGGCGTCTGCCTTCAATTCATCTATGGCCGAGAAGTCTGTATCCCGAGCCATCTGATGAACGTGCGGCCCGACCCGCACTCCCGAGAGGAACCCGTAGATTCGTTCGTCGTTCGTCGCCGCTCGCCGGCCATCCAATATCTCTCGTGCGGACGTCCCGAGCGCCACCTGGGCTCGCTCTCTTGGTTCAAGATAGTCCGCGACGAAGTGAGCGGCTTCATGAGCCAGAGTGAAGCGCTGCTCTTCCTCGGGATCCGTCCCGTCAACGAAGATGATCCCGTGATCGCCAAAGGCGACGAGGCACCCACGCAACGGACGGTCGTCAACTCCACACCTTATTCCGATACCACGCCTTTCAAGCGCACTGTGGATTACAGAGATCGTCAATGGCCCGTATTTTAGAATAGCAACGGGGAGCGCCAGGAGGATCGCAGCCTCAAGTGATCGCCGCTCATCATGAGCAAGGCGCTTCAGAATGTCTCGAGTGCTCTGATCATTCGTCAACGTCATCGCGGTCTCGCGCTGCCATCAGGTACCCCCCATCCTGAGTCACGGTGCCGCGCATCGCTCGCAGGACGCTCACGTCGCGGATAATCGAGAGCAGCTGTTCGATGGGGATTTTGAAGCGTTCCGCAACTCGTTGCACGTCGTCGGCAAAGTACGCCGGATCCTCGCGCGGAGCTCTGCAAAGGCGAAGGCGCGCAAGCGTTTGCTCGTCGCAATGTAGTCGCTCCGCTAATCGATCGACTGGTGTGGCCGTCGCCACAGCATAGGCCTCCAGAATGCTGCCTAAGAATGCAGCACGTTCGGACGCTATGCTCGCGAGATAGCGCAGTCCGTCTTCACTATTCGACATCGCGTCCCGCTCTCTGGATCCGCTTCTTGATTCGATCTTTTGTTTGCTTTATGACGCGCCGGCGCTCAGTCTCGGGCTGGTCGGCTATGCCTAGCGCGATCGAGAAGTCGGCTTCATCGCGAAATCCCAATAGCATCAAACGAAAGACTGACTGGTCCGATTGGTCGGGAAGCACGGCCGCATACTGTTTGACCAAGCCATCGACGTCAATCCTATCAAGCCACTCGTCCTCCGCTGAACTATTCCGACGAAGTTCGGGGAGTTCGACAGGCGGGCAGAGATTCTCCAGGCCCGACTTTCGAAGCCGAGAATCAAGCGCATTTCGAAAATCCCCGATTGACGACATCTCGAGATACCCCAAAAGTGATCTCTGATTGCGATGCCACGCTTCTGGACGATCGCAGTGATCCAAGATTGTGCGCGTGCACGCATCCCAAATGAGGTCCTGAGCCCATGGCGCTCCTCGGCGCCGTAGGTAGCGCTCGAGAATCGGGAGTGCCAATTCCGCTAGGTCGGCGGTTGCAGTTGGATCCTTATTGAGAAGTCGCGTGTGGATTGCCTCGAGGCGCTCCTCCAGTGCGTTCCGATCCCCTGCACTCATCGCATACTTCGAACCACTTTGGGGTCTCCGATTTTAGTCGCGGTCACTTGGCCCGCCCTTCTACTCAGACCCTCGATCTCTTGAACAGGTCTCCAACGGCCTCCGCCTAGCCCGACCTCGCCAGGGCTTCCCGTCAGTCCAAATCACTTTTGTGAGTCCAATCCTCTTTGATCGAGTCCAACCGACTCTGAGAATTCACATCCATCGCCGGTTGCCGTCGGGCATCTGGTGGGATATAGTGGGACACAGTGGATGGAAGTGGGACCTAGTGGGCATCCCGACTGGGGGTCGTCCGCTATTCACTGGCTCGGTCGACCATGGCCTTGACGACAAAGGTCGCTTGGTTGTACCGGCACGCTTCCGCGAGCGGCTCGGCGCCGGGTTCTTCCTGACGATCGCCGAGCCCGACCCCTGCCTGGCCCTCTATCCCGCCGCCGCCTGGGCCGATGTCTGCGCCCGGCTGGAGGCCGCGCCGGTAAAGGACGGCCGCTATCGCGACTACGTGCGGCACCTCTTCGCCCACACCGACGAGCTGAGCTGCGACGCTCAGGGGCGGTTGGTGATTCCGGCGGCGCTGCGCGCGTACGCCGGGATCGAGAAAGACGTCATTTCGATCGGCTCGCTGACCCGAGTCGAGGTCTGGGCCCGCGAGCGGCACGCGCGCCACCTGCGCGACCGCGGCGACCTGCACGACTTCGCCTCGGAGCTGGGCCTCTTTTGATATGTATGCACGTCCCCGTTTTGGCGCACGCGACCCTCGACGCCATGGCG